>Ga0268299_1000006_pt1 | contig 843806 bp, 868 predicted proteins | sample NOBtaG_FD_193484 | JGI IMG/M metagenome (GOLD analysis project Ga0268299, IMG submission 193484) | Activated sludge microbial communities from bioreactor in Nijmegen, Gelderland, Netherland - NOB reactor | ecosystem: Engineered > Bioreactor > Aerobic > Activated sludge | place: Netherlands... | reverse complement strand
CTGGCGCCTCGCCCTCCGACGGCTCACCCCAGAGCCTTGCGTCGGCCGCCCATTGCGCAAGTGGCGCCGGCATTGCAGCGCGGAAAGCATCGAGCGAACGCGCGGTGACAGGATCGAAGCTTCGGACCGTGAAGCGGTTGGCGTCTCGCGCCCCTTTAGCTTCGGCCGATTTCAGCACGCTTTCCTCCAGTTGCACGCCCCGGCTTCGAGCCATGCGGTCGAGCAAAGCGTAGATGCGGGCGATAACTTCGGTGATGTCGGCGGTCCGTTCATTTTTCTTCGGAGGCTTTATGCCTTCGAATTGGTTCATGAGACGCGCAAGCGGCCCTAGGGCGCGCGCGAGCCTCGCAAGGTCGGGCGGTTCGTCTCCTGCACTCTCGACCTGATCTGCGCTAGGCCAGGCGCAGTACTGGTTGGTGATGGTCGACACGATCACGAAGAGGTCCGTGATTTCCTCGGCCTCCCCCTGGACATCTCCGGCCGCGGCGGCCTCGGCGAACTCACCAAGTTCTTCCGTCACGCGAGCAAGCGCCCCCAGGGGCGCCCAGTATCCGCCGATGCTGCGGATGAATGTATCGACCTTCTCGTGCTGGGCTCTGAATGCGCGCATCGCACCACGAGTTGTGCCCGCCATTCCGACATTTGTCGCGCGGTTTTGGAGTCTGCTGCACACTGCGGCGCCGGACCCAAGGCAAAGGTACGGGATTTGATACGCTTCCTGACGGGAGCCTCGGCGTGCGCCGACTTTCTGCGACTGTCTGGTCGCCCACGTCCGCTTTCGGGTTGTCGGCAGGTAACGTCTATTGGGACCAAGCAAACGCGGGTTCGCGTCAGCGATCGAAGCCCGAAGGGCGGAGACGCGGCCTTTGGCGCGGCTCCGTGCGAAGCACGAGAGCGCGGCCCGCGCATGGCGGGCGACGCCCAGACACCTCAAACATCTCTCCGATCATTCTCCACCAGCCTCCCGAGCGCCATAAGTCCCATAAGCCCAGAACCCATTAGGCAGAGTCCCTGTCTCCAGAGCCCAGAAGGAATAAGTCCCTCGCTTAGCTGACTTAGAATGAGATAGCTCACCACGACAGCCGGCGCGACAAATGCGATGGCGAGCAAGATCCGCGCTGCTGGATGCGCGACAGCCGTGAAGAGCCAGCGCATCAATCCGAACGTCGGAAGCGCCGTCAGGCCGAACACGACGAATGCGCCGATCCATCCTACGCGGGTGTCGAAGGCCCACTGCGCAGCAGCTAGCCCGATCAGGCACGGCAGCGCGTAAGTCGTCACCTTGAAGAAGAGCCACACGATCCCGAGGATCAGAAAAACAAGCGCCAGTCCCGCCATGACGGAAAGGACGCGTTCGCGGCTGGGATTTAGCAATGGGTCCAATGGGACCTATTGACGAATAAGGCGCGCTCACTCCCGCTTCTCGAACCCTCGACCGCGCAGCCTCGATCCAAACTTCTTACGCCGCTCATACTGGCTCATGGTTTTGCCATTGAGCCGCTTCACCTTGGCGATCGCCTTCACATCTCTTCGCGTCTTCACCTTGTGGCAGGGCACGCACATCAATTGGTCTGGCTTCCCAGGCTTCAAGGCGTTGGGTGTTGAATGCTCGGCGATCAGTCCTTCAGCTGCATTGCATCCCGTGACGCAGCATTCGCCGCCTTGCGCTTCCAAAAGCGCATCGTACTCGCGCTGTGTGAGATAGAGGCGCGTCATGGCGCGGCCCCCTCGGATGTCGGGGAGAGCCGGGTGATCGAGCGAACGACGAAGGCGACGCTGTAGAAGCCAAGCTCGCCGATTTGGCGCCGGCGCTGTTCGATCTCACCTTCGACACGGACGAGATCGCCTTCGCGCAAATCACCTAGGATCGCAGCGCGGATGCGTTCAACGCGCGCAACGCACAGCACCCAAGCTATTCGCACCGGTTCACCTTCGCGGTCCAACACAGAAGAGATTGCTAGCGTCAGTTCGTCTGGCGCGGTCGTCAGAACGCAGCCAATGGAGCCGGTAACGGCGAAGCAGAGCATGGAAGGAAGTCCAGCCGGATAGCGCCGGCGGCGCGCCGCGAGCCGTCCCCGCGACGCCTACCCGGAACGCACGCGGGGTTGAGGGCGTGAGCAAGGGCGCGCGTAGCGCCCGAAGGCTCGGCCCTTGCGCGCGCCCGACCGCGTGCGATGAAGGTAGGAGCGGGGATTGGTTGCGAGGCGCGGTTGCTCGATTCCGGTTGAGCGTGCGCGGCTTTCCGACCTAACCTCTCTGGGGGAGGTGGATCATGGCGGAGACAAAATTCAAACGGAGGGCGCCTGTCGGGCTGATCCTGCTAGCCTTAGTGCTGACGGGGATTACAGGCGCGCTCATCTATGTCGGCGTCCAGGGCTTCGTTTTGTCGAACTGGCTGGTGCCTTACTGGAATAATTTATCCGACGCCCAAGCGACAATCTTGGCGCAATTCATCTTCTTGCTAGGCGCCGCGTGGGCGACGGTCCTATTGCCGTTATTGTTCGCCGGCCGTTTGCGCTCGCTTGAGGATGCTGCGGCCTCCGCGCAGGAAGCCTATGACGGGATCAAGGCGCAGCTCATTGATAGCGCCGAGGAATCAAAACGGCAGCTTCGCAATATCAGTCGCTATCAGCTCATGCAGCTTGGCTTCTTTCAAAATGATGGGTCACTCAACATTTACGAGGACGCTGCCTCGAAGAAGGATTTCATTGATACGGCATGGGCGCAGGCCGAGCCAAAGGTGCAGCAGGCGCTCGAACTGCTCCATGGCGCAACACGCAATTCGATCTCAAACTCAACGTGGCGCAGCCCCGATTGGTGGGCGAAGATCAAGACTTCGGGCGCTCTCAATGATTGCTTTGAGATGTTCAAGACAATCTCTGATGCGAAGTCGGCTGTGTCGAAGGGCGCCGACGCCTCGTTTGAGCTGCTTGTGAAAGTGAACCAGGCGCTCCGGCGCATATCTACCTTCGAGCCGGCAAAGGTCGTCGTCCCGTCGCCGGCAGTGGATGTCTCCGCACTGCCGCCGCCGACGCCTGAACAGCAGCAACATCCCAATTGAGAGATCCGGTTAGCGGTTGGGATTAGGTCCAGTGTGGAGACTTGCTGCGATCTTAGCGTGTCTGGTGTTTTCTGCTTGCGACAGCGTTCAAACAGCCAGCGAGCGCGCAGGCAGAAGCTATGACGAGGCGTGAAGCGGTCTTTCCCTCGCTCGATTTCCCAGATACAACCCCAGCGAGAGTGGGGCTCGGGCTGCCCCATCATGATGGGGGATGCTCATGGGCGCGAGCGAGCTCAGAGTGAAATATCTTGAGTTTGTACAAGCCGCAATTGCGCGCATGAGCGGCTATTCGGCAGCAGCCAAGACCTTTTCACTTACATTGACGACGGCAGTGGCCACCGTCGCGGTAACGCTGAAGCGGCCGGAAATAGCGCTTCTGCTTTTGCCAGTTGTGCTCATCATGGCGATGGTGGATGCGCAATATCTGAAGCTTGAGCGCAGTTATCGCCGGCTCTTTAACGACGTGCGAGTACAACCTTGGACTGACCAGCCAGACTTTTCCATGGATGTTTCGGCGGCGCCCGAGAAATGGGCCGTCGCACTGTTTAGCTGGTCGGTGTTGAGCTTCTACATTCCGCTCTTCGCGATCATCGCAGGTGTCGTGTGCCTGGCTAAGCTCTAACCTCGTCCGATTGGCGATCGCACGCACATGACGGCTATCTTCATCAGTCACGCCAAGGAAGATCGCGCGATTGCCCTTGAAGTCGCTGAGTTCCTGCGGCGTTGTGGGATTGCCCAAGTTTTCCTCGATTTTCACAAAGATCTCGGCACGCCGGTTGGCGAAAAATGGGAGCGGGATCTCTACGACAAGCTGACGCGCGCCAGCGTCCTTTTGGCGATTGTCAGCGACTATTGGATTAAGTCGCAGTGGTGCCACACTGAGTGGGCATTCGCGCGCTATCGTCAACGGCCGATTATCCCAGTCTACCTTGACCTCAACGAAGCGGAGCCACGGTTCGACGAGCAAGGGGTCAAATGGGCGTTCGCGGAATCACGGGAGATGCTCCAGCGCTATGTGCGTGATCTCCTGGGCGCGGATTGGCGCTTCGAGCCCAACGCCGGATCGGCGCCGTTTCCCGGTTTTCGCGCCTTCGAAAAAGAGGACGCTGCGTGGTTTTGCGGCCGCGATCGCGAGACCGATGAACTTATGCGATCAATTTTGGAGGCGAGCGCCGTTCGAGATTTCGAACTGAAGAAAGCACTCGCCGTGGTCGGCCCTTCGGGCAGCGGCAAGAGCTCCCTCGTTAAGGCTGGCGTGCTGCCGCAACTTGATCGCGACGCGTATGCGAGTCGGTGCCGGGTGGGTACGCCCTTCCGGCCCAGTAGCATTGGCGGGACCAGTGCTCTGGGCGCCATTCTAACTCTTTCTGAACTCGTTTCCGATCCTGCACTTTATGGCGCGGATCCCAAGCGCGCGCTTGCCGATTTGGCCGATCGTCTGAGTGGAGACGATGCCTCCTTCTTTTCCGTGATCATCACCATCGATCAGTTCGAGGAAGTGTTATCGCTACCCGACGAGCAGCGCATCGCGATGCTCGAAGCCTTGAACACGCTCTTAACCGCGGATGCGCGATACCAGCTCCTAATAACGGCGCGCTCGGACGCCGTGGCGCAAATCCAAGCCTTGGACGTCCTCGCGGGCCGGCTTTTCTTGATGCCGGTGGCTCCTTTGGGGCCCGACGCTATTCGCGAGATCATCAGGTTGCCAGCAACCCGTAAGGGCCTCGAAGTTGATGCTGACCTGCTGGAACGCATGGTCCAAGACGCCAAGACCGCCGATGCGCTGCCCTTGCTCGCCGCCACTTTGAAGGAAATGTTCGAGTTCGACCCAGGCGCGACGCGTTGGGGCTTGCCCGACTATGAGCGTTTATCGGGGGGCGGAGGGCTCTCGCCCATCGAAACCGCCGTCAGCCGCCGCGGCGATGCGGCGCTGAAGGGTGCGACGCCGGCAGAGCTAGAGGCGCTGCGCAAGTGCTTCCTTTCCATGTCCGCGATCAATGACAATGGCGAGTTTGAGCGGCGTAAGGCGCGTCGGGTACAGCTACCGGACGCGGCCGGGTCCATGCTTGAGAACCTCGTGAATGCACGCCTTCTGGTCGCCGACGACGTTGACGGCGAGCCGGTCGTTGAAGTCGCACATGAAGCGTTGCTTCGCTCTTGGCCGCTCGTCAACAATTGGTTGCGCGATGAAGCCATGACCATGCGGATCTGGAACAATATCCGCCGCGCAGCGCGCCAATGGTATCACGCGCCTGAGGACCTCAAACCAAACCTGCTCTTGCACGGAGCGGCAGCCTACGCTTCGATCGCTCCTTTGGTCGCCGCTGGCGATGCCGCCAAGGGCGAAGACCGGGTCGTGCAAGACTATCTCGCTGCCTGCGCGAAATCGCAGGTGGAGCATTTCTCGCGCGAACACGAAGAACGGACGACGCTTCTAAACTGGCTGACTTGGGCGCCGACAATCATCGTTGCGGCGATCGCTTCGCTCATCATACTCACCCCGCCATTGGTATGGGGCGATCTCTTCTTTGCCGTGTGGTTCGCATGCTCTCTGGGGGCGGCTTCACAGATATTTCCGCTCTTCAAGGAGCCCGCACCAGGTGAAGTGAAAAGCGCTTATGCCGACGCCGCTCAATCCAAACGTCTCTTTCTAGAGATCGCCCAATCTCAAGCGGGCAAGCTTAGCGGGCGCCTCTTCCTGCTTAGCGCCGGGTCAACCGGCCTTTCCGCTCTCGTGCTGGGCTCAATGTGGGTCGCGGTTATGTTGACCGCTGGTCTTGTCATGTCAACGCCAGCTTTGGTGGCGCAGGCAAACCAGACCCTTGCACAAGCATTGAGTTGGGCTCTTGGTCATCGCTATGGCACGCACACGCACGACCTGCAGCTTCAGACCGCACTGTTCTTCATCCTGACGCCAGCCTTTGCTTGGGCATGTGTGCGCGTCTTCAAATGGCTGATCGCGAGCTGGGATCTGATTTTCGGCGTGGTGGCGCGTTGGGCGCACGGCGCGCTCGATGGAGCGATTTTTTACTTGAGTGGGCGCGCCTATGAAGCGCGCCGCATCACCATGGAAGAGCTCGAGGAGGGGCACGACGGCTTCTTGATCGAAGCCGGCCGGTTCATTGTTTTGATCGCGGCGCTGGCGCCCAGCGTGCTCGTGGTCGCCGACTACTGCATCTCGGCCACTAAGCGTTTGGCCGCGGCTCATCCCGGTATCGAAAATCTGAACACCCAGCCGGAGTGGTGGCTGATCTGGATATTTGCGTTGGTCTGCGCCGGCAATTTTTTGGGCGTCATCGTCGAATTGCGATCCTCGCCCGCCTACAAAGATGCGCCGAGCGGGCTGGCGAAGAGCTTAGGTTTTGATTGGAGTGACGAGGGGGAGCAGGCTTCGCATGATGCCGCGCAGAGCGCGCCACAAGCAGTGCCGCGCGCCGATGCACGTGTGGATTTTTCAAACGTGATGACCATCACGGCGATTGCAAGTCTCGCCATCTTCTCGACGTTTACCGGCGTTGCGTGGTTCGTTGAGCATTTTGGCCCAACTGCACCGCAGCGTCTCGCGGCTCTCCTTCACGCTGCTGCGCCGGATGTGGCCGCTGCGGCGAATGCGACACTAGAGAGGTTGGGGGCCGAACGCGTATCTGTGCTTATTGTGGCGCTGCTGTGGGCGCTTGGGGTGTTTTCTTACTGGGAGCTTATCTCGGTCACTGCGTTGCTTGGCGTCATTCGGGGTTTCGATCTTCCCTACAGGTTTGTTCGTGATGTGCTCTTCGAGCTGACCACTCTTGGGAGGCGAGCCAACGCCCTCCTTACCTGGACGCCGTGGCCGCCAATTTGGTTCAAAACACTGGCCTATTGGCTGACGAGCTTCAGATCGGTGGTCTATCGATTGTTCGTCATCGAAGCGCGGGGAAATGGACAACATCGTGCAGCGGAAGCGATCGCGCGCAGACGATGGGTGCTCGCCGCCAAAGCTTTCGATTCCTTACGCACCGAGCCGGTCCGCCAACTAGTTATCAGAAATATCCTGGACCACGCCGATGAGGCACGCTGGGCTGACAATGGCGACGCTGCCAAGGAAAGTTATGAAAACGCTATCTCCCGCTGCGCCGAGCTAAACGGTGCGCTGGAAGGCGAACGCTTCATGAGCAGGGCGCTCCATGGGCTTGCTCTGTTGGCGATCAAGCAAGGTGAGCCCGACTCTCCTGAGAAGCTCGAACGTGCGTTCACCCAAGCGCGAATCGTCGCAAGCCGGCCTGATGCAGACATTGAGGATCTTTCGCGTGCTTGGTTGCTCGCCAATAGACAGGGCCTAGCCCTGAGCGAGACAGGTGATCTCGCCACCGCCAAAGCGCGCCATCTCTATGCGCAAGAAGTGGCAAAGTGTTTGAACGGCCCGCCGCCAACGATCACGGGAATCACCCGGCTTTATTCGAGTACATTGAGGCTCGCTAACGTTGCGCGCGTGCAGGGTGAGCGAGATGCGGCGCAGACGTATTTCGCCGAAGCCGAGGGCTATCTCAAACCGCTTATGAGCGGATCGCTGATGACGCCCCAGATGCGGATCGATCTTCTCGAGATTCAATTCCGCCTAGCCGAGCTGCAAGGTGATAGAGGCCGGATAGTTTCTCGATGCCAGCAGATCTCCCACCTGCGCCGCGATCTGGGTGAGAGCTTTGAAGAGCAGCCCTGGATGGCGGAGCTCGTCGCAGCGGCCAATGCCGACGAAGTGATTGTTTGAACGCTATCGAAAGCGTTGTACTCGTAACGCCAGATGAGGGCGATACGCGTCAGCGATCGAAGCCCGAAGGGCGAAGACGCGCGATAGGCCGCGGTAGGCGCGGCTCCCTGCGAAGCACGAGAGCGCGGCCCGCGCATAGTTCACGTGACCCGCTTGGGTCGCGAGGGTCCTTCGGAATATCGACGCGCCCAGGTCCAGATATTGGTCAAACGCTGTCCAAAACCGTGCAGCACGACGACCACGGCAAGACAGAAGCCATACTTCTCGAGGATACTGAATTCGCAGATGCGTTCGATAACTGAATGCGAACTCATGACGCCGTCGATCAGGACGATGATGGCCGCATAGAAGTGCGCGCTCTCGAGTTGATTTGAAGGTTGCATGAAAAGGCGTCCTCTCGGTCACGCCGCACTCCAGCATGCGCGTCGATCAGACGTCGCTCACAGCAGAGTGTTGAAATTCCCACTCCGAAGCTGACCTCAAACGTGGGTCCTGAAGGTTTTTGAGCACGGATCACATCGGGCCGGCGACCTGCGGGGTGTGGGCAAATCGTGGGTGCGCTGTGGTGTACCGCTAGGTCCACCCGGGCTACCTTAAGGCTAAAGAGAGCGAGATGGCGAAGGTCAGCTGGCGTGCTGTGAAAGACAAGCTCGATGAGCTCATTCTGCGGGTGCCTCCCGAGTACGGAGAGGGCTTAAGTGGGCTGGCGCGTTATGCGGTCGAGGCCCCGCTGCGAGGCGAGATTGGCATCACGTCTGAAAACTTCCGCATCGAACTCACCAAGGCGCGCAAGAGCGCCGAAGAGGATGGGACAGGCTCGGCCACTATTGCGCGCGTACACGTGCACCGTCTCATGGACGCCTTTGCGATCGAACGTGACAACTACAACTGGTTTCTCCATGACGAAGGCCCCGGCTTTTCAGCGCGTATGCGCGCCTTGGACCAGGCGCGCACGGGGCGGAAGTTGGATAAAGCCTCCTCGCTCAAATTGCTGTCCAAACATCCGCGCAAGATTTGGACGAAAGAACTGCTTTCAGACATCGGTTCAACCCAGGGTGATGAGCTGGGTTTGGTTGTCTCGTTTTCCGGTCGCCCATTGCTGCATGAGACCAGCAACTGGGGTTACGGCTTTTCCCGCATCTCAGTGACCATCGATCTGCGCGGTTCGCCGTCCATGCGCTTTGAAGTCAACGAACAGACCCGCGCAGGTTATGAGATGAGCGGCTTCAAGTTTAGATCGCGGGGAGTGTCAACGAGACCCGAGTTCGAGGTCGCCACGATCGACCAAAGCGCCATTGATGATCGCTTTATCAGCGACACGACCGGGATTTTAAAGGGCGCCTTGAACGGCGACAAGTTGATCGCGCGCACACGCGTGGAGCGGCGCGAGGGCGTCATTGTCTATCTGGGTGACACGCCGCCGCCGTCCAAGACCAAACAAGAGATCATCGCACAGATTTTCGCGCTAACCTTGCCGGATGGCGAGCGAGGGCCGCTTCAGCAATTTGCGACGCTTTGCGAACAAGAGATCATCGTCGTCGAAGAGACGGATGAGAGACCGGGCAATGACTGAGAAATCACTGGCAAGGTTTGGTCTGGAGCAGCGCATCCATGCCGTAGAAGCGTGCGAGCGTGAAGACTTTGCGAGTTTGATTAAGGCGGCGAAGCTCGACCCCGCCACAGCGTTTCGTTTCGCGAGGCTCAAGTATCAGAATTTCAATGGCTGCGATCTGTCCGGTTTCGATTTCACCGGCGCGGATCTTGTCGGTTCAACTTTCGCCGGCGCCTTGCTTCAGGGCGCTTGTTTCAGGGGCGCCCTGTTTTCGGCGGACGACTTGAGGCGAGCAAAAGATTGGGCTGAGCAGCGGGCGCGCATCATGGATGAGGCCCTAGAATCGCCTCAACCAGCATCGTCTTCGCTGCAATCGGCGCCGATATCGCGTGTTCTCATCTTTGACGAGGATCCGTTACGATGCGAAGCGCTGGCGAGAATCTTGCGCCAGTCGCAGCTGGAGGTCGTGCGCCTCTCTGATAAGAGCGCGCGATGGGACGAACTGATTGGTCCCGGTGACGCGATCGTCGAAGTCATACAAGGGGCCGGGCGCCTCGATCCATCTGACGGACCTTTGCTTGCGGTCACACCTAGGCTTTCGTTCTTGGTTGTTCCAAAAGCGGAGCCTGCGCCGCATACTCGCGCGACGCGTGCGAGCCTGCACGAACTCTTCGTGATCAATGACATTGAGCGCCTTAACGCTCTGGCTATCTCAGCGGTAAGAGAATTCGCCGAGCGCTTGCGCGGCCGCACGAGCAAGGTTCACACATGGAGCCCGCGCCGCAATGAAGAAGACGTGCTCTATCCACTTGGCCTAAAACCGCGGACGACGGAACAGGACATCGCGGATTATCACCGCGAAGCGGAACGTTGGGGCGTGGACGCAGGCAGGGTGGCGAAACTGGAGAGCCTGATTAAGTCGCGCGAGGCGGCGAGCCGGCAAGGCGGATGGAGGCGCGCGCAACTCGCCTCCCTGGCCGAGGAGTTCGCCGCTTGGCGCCGGAGCTATGTTGAGGGTCTTCCGGCCGCCGAGGCTAGGCGAGCCAAAATCTCTCTGAAGGCCGTCCTGGAGGAGGTTGTGTGCAGGCTGGACACACGTGTGCCCAGTCAGGCTCAGCGAGCGCTGGCGAGTTTAGTTCCCCTTGCGGGCGTATTTCGCCACTATCCTATGTTCTGGTTTCGGAAGGCCCAGGCTTTGGCGGCATCCTTCGAGCTTCTCGGCGAGCCTGCACGCGAGGATTTCATCCAAGAACTTGAGATCGCTTTGAGTGCTGCTTGGGAGGCCGCTCTCATACAATCAGCGCGGCCGCAACATGAACGCATGGCCAGCGAAGCGGAGTTGCAGTTCTTGAAGCATCGCATCCCGCGCATACACGCGCATCTGTTGTGGAGTGAGGCTTTGGGCGGGACATCAACCGCATCTATCGACGGGCTGAAGCGGGCGGCCCGTCTGAGTTTCCAGGCGATCCGAAACGCGAATAAAGCGGTGACGTTCGGCATCGTCGAGAACGCCATCATCTATGGTATTGCGGCGCTCCAAAACGATAGAAGCACCGACGCCGCTGACGACGGCATGGGCGATATCAGGGTCGACTTGGTCGGAGCGATCGACGCGTTGATGACATTTCAGGCAAACAAACGCCCTCTGGAAATTTTGCACCTGGTGATGACAGCGCGCCATGTGCTGGGCGATGTCGCCGCGGAGGAGCTGGCGTTCGAGTATCTCGCGCGCTGCTATTATATGGAATCAGACGACGTAATCACGGGCGTTTCGCAGGCGCTATCGGTGCTGCGCAAATACAGATCCGTCCGCTCTGTCCCAGTGTGAGCCGAAAGAGCAGCGCCATTGAGCGGCTTGTGAAGAACACCCACGACGCGTGTGTCGCGGGCCGCGACAACTTCAAAGCTAACCTCTCTTGGGCCTGCCTTTGGTGCAACACGTGGCCGAGCGAACGTCGGCCTAACGCCCTGGACCACGGCGGCCACTTTCCGCAGGGATGAACTGTCGGCGTAGGTCCTCGCGTCAGCGATCGCCGCCCGAAGGGCCGAGACGCGCTTCTCTCGCTTCGCGCGGCTCGGTCGCGCAGCGACAAGAGCGCGGCCCGCGCAAAGCGCGGGCGACGCCCAAACACTCCCTCCATAAAGCGGAAGCCTGAGAATAACGCGCGCCCGACCGCGTGCGATGGAGCGGCGTCGTGGTGATGGAACGCTAGACGCCAAGGGAGCGGCCGGAATGCCCCCGAACGCAGTCGTGGTAGTATTGTGTCAGGAGGGCAGGGCTTGGCCCAAAGCGGACAGGGGCATGTCCGTGTCGGCGTTAGGACTTCTTGATGAGCAGACGATATGCTGCCCAAGCTATCCCCGCGAACAGCCCAATGCCGAACACGGGAAACGTGATTTCTCGCGCATTTGGGGCAGCGGCGAACACTGGACCGAAGCCCAACACCCAGCACGCCAGAGGAAGAAACGCGACGGCTCGTCTACCCATGGCGCTCACCATACGCATCGGCTCGCATTCTGGCATAGCGCAAATGATGTCAGCTTCCGGCGAACTTGAGCCAACTACGTCGGCAGGGCGTCAGCGGCAGCAGTTGAGCGAGTAGGCCGGTCGTAGAATTTGTCGCTATGTCGGGCTCTGGCCTTAAGCGGTCATTTGACGTCTGCTCGACGATCGACGGATTGGCGATGGCAGACAGGTCCGTCCGACTCGCCGTTCGCCCGCGGAGAATGCCAATTACGGTTTGAGATCGCCCGCATGGAGGACCGGAGGATCAAGCTCGCTTGGTCATCCCAAGGACCGCGAAACTGCTCTTCGTTGAGGCTTGGGCGCAACGGCTCGTCAGCGTCGGTCGCGTGTAGGGGTGAGTTCGCGTGAACTTTCATTGACAGGGTGCGCGACTGGTCATCTGGTTCCGACCGGGAGATATATGCTGACCAGTGTGCCGGAGAGAACGGGGTCGATTCAGGAGGCGCTGGGACAGGCGCGGTTGCTCCTGCGTTCAGACCCGTCTCTCGCGTTTGAGCAAGCGCAGGAGATTCTGACGGTCGATCCCGACGAACCACGCGCCCACTATGTCCAAGGGCTCGCACTCGCGCACATGGGACGCCATCAGGAAGCAGCGAATGCTTTGCGTCGCGTCACCGAACTCGATCCACAGGGTCCGGTATGGCGAGCGCTCGGCGACCAACTCACGTTGCTCGACGATGTGGCCGGCGCCGATCAGGCCTACGCACAGTCTATCAAAGCGTCGGTGCGCGATCCGCAATTGATGCAGGCGGCGATTGCGCTTGCTGACGGCAAGCTCGCGATCGCCGAGCAGGCTTTGCGTGACCGATTGCGCGCTGCGCCAACGGATGTAGCGGCGATCCGCATGTTGGCGGAGGTCGGCGCGCGGCTGGGGCGTTTCGAAGATGCTGAGAAGCTCTTGCGCCGCTGCCTTGAACTTGCGCCAAGCTTTCACGCGGCGCGGCACAATCTGGCGATCGTTTTGCACCGCCAGAGCAAGTCCCCGGAGTCATTGCGGCAGATCGATCTGCTGCTGAAGGCCGATCCGGATAATCCGAGCTATCGATTCCTACGCGCGGCTGCGCTTGCGCGCATCGGCGAATATCAAGACGCGATCGCGATCTATCGTGATGTGCTTGCGAAGCACCCTGACAGCGCCCGAGGCTGGCTCAGTTTGGGGCACGCCTGCAAGACGGCTGGTTTGCGTAGTGAGAGCATCGCGGCATACGAGCGCGTGATCGCCGATGCGCCGTACTTTGGCGAAGCATATTGGAGTCTCGCAAATCTCAAGACCCATCCCTTCGGTGATGCCGCTGTCGCGCAGATGGGTCAGCAGTTGGAGCGTGCGGATATCAGCGATGAAGATCGCTTCCATCTGCATTACGCGCTGGGCAAGGCTTTCGAAGATAGGGGCGAATTTCGGAGATCTTTCCATCACTACATCGAGGGTGCTCGTATTCGGCGTACCGGCCTCGATTACAGCGCCGACGAAACCACTCAGGCCGCGCGAGATCATGCTGCTCTGTTCACGCGAGCGTTCTTCGGCGCCCATAAAGGGCAAGGCTCACAAGCTGCGGATCCAATCTTTATCATCGGCCTGCCGCGCTCGGGCTCAACGCTGATCGAACAAATTCTGGCAAGCCATTCCATGGTGGAAGGCACGATGGAGTTGCCCGACATCATAGCCATCGCCAAGCGGCTCGGCGGCGGCAAGGTGCGCGGCGGTAGTTATCCCGGTATTGTCGCGGATTTGACGCCGGACCAGATCAAAGCGCTGGGTGAGGAATACATAGACCGCACGCGCATCCAGCGGAAAACGAGCCGTCCGTTCTTTATCGACAAGATGCCGAACAATTCGCAGCACGTCGGGCTCATCCATCTCATTCTGCCGAACGCCAAGATCATCGACGCTCGCCGCCATCCGATGGGCGCCTGTTTTTCATCGTTCAAGCAGCACTTCGCACGTGGGCAAGCCTTTACCTACGACCTAACCGACCTTGGGCGGTACTATGCGGACTACGTCGAGTTGATGGCGCGGTTCGAGGAAGCGGCGCCGGGGCGCGTGCATCGCGTGCTCTACGAGGACCTGATCGAGAACACCGAAGTTGAGGTGCGGCGTCTGCTCAACTATCTCGAGCTTCCGTTTGAGCCGGCGTGCCTGGAGTTTCATGCCAATAAGCGCGCTGTACGCACCGCCAGTTCAGAGCAGGTGCGCCAGCCCATCTATTCGAGCGCTGTCGAGCAATGGCGCAATTACGAAGAGTGGCTGGGGCCACTGAAGGCGGCGCTTGGGGGAGTGACCGCAGACTATCCAAGACAATGACGAGATCGACCAAGCGAGGGGAAGCGAGCATGGCGAAGCAAACGAAACAAACGCGGCCAATGCGTCTGGCTTGGCAAGGGGTTCTATTTGCGACCACGGCGCTTGGTGGCGCGGTCGTCTCGCCCTCGGCATTTGCGCAAGACGAGAACGTCGTGGACGACATCGTAGTCACCGCCACCAAGCGCGAGGAAAGCATTCAAGACGTTCCGATAAGCGTCACGGCGCTGGGTGAAGAACGGCTCCAAGAACTGGGCATCACGGACTTCGAAGAGTACGCACAGCACCTTCCGACCCTGTCGTACTCGCCGAGTTATGGCCCGGGTTACAATCGTCCGTTCATGCGCGGCGTCGCCAGCGGCGAAAACGGCAACCACTCAGGCTCAATGCCGAGCGTCGGCACCTATCTCGATGAACAGCCGATCACGACCATTGTCGGAAACCTCGACATGCACCTCTACGACGTGTCGCGCGTCGAAGTGCTCGCTGGCCCGCAGGGCACGCTTTATGGCGCAAGCTCGCAAGCTGGTACTGTCCGCATCATTACCAATCGACCCGATCCGAGTGAATTCAGCGCGGCGTACGATCTGGAGTTCAGCGCAACGCGCTACGGTGGCTACGGTCAGATCGGCGAGGGATACGTCAATATCCCGTTAAGCAATCGCGCTGCGGTGCGCATTGTCGGTTGGGCCGAGCACGACGACGGATACATTGATAACCGTCTCGGCAACCGGTTCTATGAGACCTGCGATTTCGACGTTGGATGTCTCGGCGCCGGACCTGTTGACTCAAACGACGACGTTGCTGAGCAGAACTACAATAGCGTCGATACCTGGGGAGGCCGGATCGCGCTCGGCATCGATCTTAATGACAGCTGGACTGTCACGCCGCAGATCATGGGCCAACACCAGCGCAGCAACGGTGTGTTTGCCCAGCAGAGTGACGTGGGTGAACTCGCGGTCACGCACTTCTTCCCAGAATGGAATGAGGACTCCTGGATACAGGGCGCTCTGACTATCGAAGGTCAGATCAATAATTTTGATATCGTATTCTCGGCATCACGGCTCAGTCGCGATATCGATTCAAATCAAGACTATGCCGATTACGGCTACTTCTACGATGTCTTCGCTGGCTACGGCTGCTACTTTGTCGACAATGCCGGTGCGGGCAGCATATGCGATGTCGCCACGGGCGGCGTCCGGCTAGGCAATCCAATCAATCCTGGGCAGCAAGTTGAGGGTCGCGACCACCACGACCGTGAGACCTACGAATTCCGTGTTGCTTCTCCGTCTGAAAATCGCATTCGCTTAATTGCGGGTCTCTTCTATCAAATCTCCGAGCACGAGATTCATCAGCGCTACTATTTCTCTGAGGACTTCCGCGACGACTACGAAGTTACTGGATTGCCGGATACGATCTGGTTGACTGAGCAAACCCGGACCGACGAAGAGCGGGCGGTTTTTGGCGAGTTGTCGTTCGACATCACCGATCGTCTCACTGGCACGATTGGTGTGCGCGCCTATGAGACAGAGAATTCGCTCGTTGGCTTCTTTGGTTTTGGAGCGGGCTTCTCGGGCAGTACAGGCGAGTCGCAGTGCTTCGGCGGACCGTTCCGTGGCGCGCCTTGCACAAACCTTGACGCCACAACGTCGGAGACGGGTCAGCTCTACCGCGCAAACTTGCAGTGGAGGTTTGACGACGACCGAATGTTCTACGCGACATATTCGGAAGGCTTCCGTCCAGGCGGCATCAACCGTCGCGGTTCGTTTGGTCCATACGAGGCGGATTTTCTCGATAACTACGAAATCGGCTGGAAGACCGACTGGGCAGATGGGCGACTGCGCTGGAACGGTGCGATCTTTCACCAAGTCTGGAGTGATTTCCAATACGCGTTTATCTCAACCGGGAGCAGCGGCCTGACGCAAATTCAGAACGCTGGTGATGCCGAGATTGATGGCATCGAAACCGAAATCACTTGGGTGCCCATCGACGGCCTGCGGATCAACGCCGGCGCAACGTATCTGTCGAGCGAACTCACAAGCGCGGAAATTACAGGCACGGAAGTGGGGAGCGAGTTGCCCGTTTCCCCGGGTATCAAGTTCGACATCACTGCGCGTTACGAGTTTTCTCTAGGCAACTGGGACGCGTTCCTCCAAGGGGGTGCGACCTATATCGGTGAGCGCGAGACGAGCATTCTGACGCTCGGACCGGACAGCGACGCGGAGCTGCTTGGTACATTGCCCGAATACTGGACTGCCGATATTTCCGCCGGCGTTGAGCAAGATGGCCTCAGCATTACGCTGTTCATCGACAACCTGTTTGACGAGCGGGGTATCAATGGGCGCTACACCGAATGCGCAGTCGGCACCTGCGGAGCGCCACCACTCGGTGATTCACTCGAAGGTGTGTTTTACGATGTTGTCTCCCGGCCAATGATGGCCGGCGTGCGGGTTGGAAGACGGTTCTGACTAAGCCTGGAGTTTAAATCCGCCGCGAGGCGGGAGCCATTTCGATCGTCGCAATTGTTCAGCGGCGGCGGTGGCGCCGCGCGCGCTCTTTGGTGTTAACGTACTACTTCGGCCGCCGCGGGTCACTCTGCACGTCGGTGCAGGCGTTGGAGGCGCATTCGAATTCGCGGGGATACTAAATGGTGAGGCAGGCAACGTCTGCTGAGCGAAGCCAAGCAATGTCCGCGATCGGCGACCTCCGGCCTTCGCGACTCTGTCTCGCCAAAGGCGGAATTGAATTGACTCTGCCACTGGTCGCACGAGAGCGCTAGGGTAGACGATCGAGGAGGTTGGAGTCGTGCCGCGTGAAATGACTATAGTCGAGAACGTCAATCACCCCGGTCAGACGGCGCGCTTAGACGCAGTCAAGTACAAGGCGGCGAGGGCCGCGATGCTGAAGGTGCTGCCCAGGAAAGCGCCGGGCATGACCCAGCATGAAATGATGGTGGCGATGCGGAAGGCGCTGCCGACCGCACAGTTTCCGGGGACGACCACGTCGTGGTGGGCGAAGACTGTTCAACTCGATCTTGAGGCGAAGGGTCTCGTCCTACGCGACAGCGGCAAGCCGCTGCGCTGGCGTCGTCGATAACGGAGCTTGGCGTTACGAACGGCCCCAACCGGCCAAACCTGCTCTTAGCACTCGCAGCCTTGCGAGCGGCAAGTTTAGAGAGCGTGACTGCAATCGGCGAGAACTCGCCGCTGCTGCGAGCGCTAAGCGATTGACCGAGATCGAGGGAACGGGTCCGCCGCAAAATTCGTGTTGAAGTCCTACTCTGGCTTTTGTGCCAAGTGCGGATTGCCACTCCAACGCAAAGCTTGCCTGACGATTGCGGCACGCTAGTCTGATCGACCCTGAGCATTGGAGAGACCTGTGAACCGGCGGCGTTTCTCCGGATTTGCGCTTGGCGCCCTCGCACTCGGCTGTCGCGACTATGCCAATAACTCTCCCATGCAATCATACTCAGTCCCCGCCGAAGACGCTCCTCACGCCCGCACTTGGATGTGTTGGCCCTCGACGCCTTCCGTGTACGGCGGCGCTGGCGCCTACTATGAGAGCGTACAGGAAACCATAGGACGCCTCGCGGCTTCTATTGCCGAGCACGAACCGGTCACCATGCTGGCGGATGCTGCTGTCCATGCCCTCGCCGCCCGTCTTTGCGGACCGCGCGTCGCGCTTCTTGATGCCGCCACTGATGATATGTGGGCGCGCGACAGTGGCCCGGTGTTTGTGCGCACGGTGGCAGGCGCAAGAGCCGCCGTTGACTTCAACTTCAACGCCTGGGGCGACAAACAACGCCACGTGAACGACGCCCGCGTGGCCGAGGCGATCGCGCGGAGTGCAGGCTGCGAGCGCGTGGCAACGCATCTTGTGGGAGAGGGCGGCGGGCTGGAATATGACGGCGACGGAACGCTCGTTCTCACCGAAAGTTGCTGGGTGAATGAGAACCGCAATCCGGGCCTCACACGCGACGAGATCGAGACCGAACTCAAGCGTTTGCTTGGCGTTCGGACGGTGATTTGGACGCCGGGCGTGCGCGGGCTGGACATTACCGACGGCCATATCGACGGTTCGGTGCGGATTGTCCGGCCTGGCGTGCTGATGATGGCGTACAATCCCGAGGATGAGTCCGAAAACGCCGACGCGCAGCTGGAAGCAAAGAACATACTTTCGCGAGCGCGTGACGCGAGGGGGCGGAGCTTTGAGATCGTCGAAATCGAAGACGCGCTCGAAACACGTTCGCGACGCGCCGACTTCTTCTCTGCCTACGCCAACTACTACGTTGGGAATGGCGCGCTTTACTCGCCTGAATTCGGCGATGCGCGCGCCGACCGCTCAGCTCGCGCTGCGCTTGAGCGCCTCTACCCCGATCGCCAGATTGTCATGATGAATCTCGACCGCATCTACGAGAACGGCGGCGGGGCCCATTGCGTGACCCAACAAGAGCCAGCGTGACAGAACAGGCTGCAGTCAGCGAAACCAGCCTAATTGGCGCGTAGGGCGCCAACGGTTTGATTGAAGCAAGACGGCGATCCGAGTAGAACCAATGATACGCCTAGTCTCGCACGATCCTCTTTGGACGCAGATCTATGAGAATGAGGCGAGGCTGATTACTGACTTGATGGACGGCGCGGCGTGCATGCTTCACCACATCGGGAGCACCGCCATTCCCAACCTTCAAGCGAAGCCAATCATTGATATTCTCTTAGAGGCTGTGTCGCTGGAGGCTGTCGACGACTGCGCGGAGCGCCTCGAAAAATGGGGATACGAAGCTCGCGGAGAGTATGGGATCCCGGGCCGCAGGTACTTCAACAAGAAGCCAACTGAAGAGACAGTCGCATTCCATCTTCATGCCTACCTTGCTGGCTCGTTCCAGATCAAAAGGCATCTTGCCTTTCGAGACTTTCTGATCATGAAGCCTGACGTCGCGGCGCAATACGCTGCCCTCAAGGCCGACTTGAGTTTTGTAGACGGGACTCTGAAGCCCGAATACCAGAAAGCAAAACAGCCCTTTGTTGACCACGTCTCGCTTGAGGCTTTGCGCTACTTTGAGCGGAAGAATTGAAGCCCGAGGCGCTATAACGGCGATGCTAGGCGAAGACGCACTCCAATGGCGGCTCTTTAGGAGTTCGGAATGTCCCGCGAGGTCGACTCACTCGCTCGTAATGGCGACTATTGCGTGGTGGTTGCCGGTACGCATTCTGGCAAATCAGGTGTGGTGCAGGATCGTAAGACGAGCAAGGCAGGCCATGTCACGATCACCGTCCAACAGGCCGATGGCGTCAAGTTCAAGACGCTTGCTCGCAGCGTACAGGTTCGGCCACGCCGGGGCGGTTAGCTCGCGCGCCGGCGACGGATTGCCTAACAGCCAAAGGCTATGCGGGTCGCCGAGAATTGCCTGTTAAGGTTCTTGGCTGGGCTCTGGCCCACATGAAGCGTTCCACGAGCGGACCGCGCGGCCATGTCGCGGCGCCAAATCAGAGTGCGTTGTCGACCGAAGGTATCGCCGATGTCGGCGCCGGCGCGTCCACCTTGGTCGACCATCTTCTGTCGGGTTCTTTCTTAGTCGTGTCGACAGATGCAAGCCGATAACGACACGCCAGTTTGGCCGCCTTGTCGATGAATGGATCGAGGGTTGGCATGGCGCCATCCGGCTATGGCGCACACTTGCTGCGCTGACAAAGGCCGCACTCAATTATCGAAAGACCGGAGACACTCGCGCCGTGGAGCTCTTGCTCGGCCACACTGACCTCGACAGTGCGGTTAGATATCTGGGCGTCAAAGTCGAAGACGTTTGACTATGGCAGGGAGCATAGACAGCTAATGCAGGCGAATCGACCTAGGCAGCAGACCAACGACTAGCGCGATTGATGTCGCCGCCATCACCCAGGACGCGGGATTGACGCCGGCAACCATCAATTCTGTTCCGTCGGTGTGCTGCATCGAGCCGCCATAAACGCCGCGCGCCAGCAAGGCGATGAGAAAACTCCCCGTGAGTGCTAGCATGATCGCGCTGGCAAGACGCGGCTTTGAGTTCGCCCAGGCGAGCCAAAGGGCCAAGATCGAGAGCGCGGCGTTTGAGAGCAACTGCCAGGCCTCATGCAGGCGCGCGTGTGCTGGCCAGAGCTCATTGAACAAATGGGTTTCGTTGATCTCCAGCGCGGGAACGACGAGCGCAAAGATAAGGCACGCCGCCGTCACGGAAATTTTCGCCAGCATGTCTCGGCGCTCTCCGGTTTATGAAACTTCGTGGTCAAATATTGACGGCGTCAACATAGACGTGATATTGACGCTGTCAATATGCCGAAGGCCGCCCGAGCGGGCTATCATCACGGCGCTCTGCGCCAAGCGTTGCTCAAAAGCGCAACCAAGCTCCTCGACAAGGAGGGCGTGGAGGCGGTGACGATCCGCGCCGTCGCGCGCGCGACGGGAGTAAGTCACGCCGCGCCGGTCAACCACTTCGACAGTCGCAACGCCTTGCTCACCGCCATGGCGGCCGGTTTTTTCGACGACCTCGCACGGGCAATCGACAAACGGGTGCATGCGGAAGGCGATAGCCCCGCGCGCGCGCGCGCGTTCGCCGAGGCGCTTGTTGCCTACGGACTTAGCCATCCTCAGCGCTACCGGTTGCTGTGGCGGCGCGACGTGTTGCTTGAAGATGGTGAGCTTCAGTCCGCTATGGACGGCATCTATGACCGGTTGATCAGCGAGTTGTCAGGTGGTCGCCCTCAACACCGGAAGAGTGCCCACACCGTCGCGATAGCCATGTGGTCGTTGGCGCACGGCTATATTTCGATGCGCATAGATGGCAATTGCGAAGCGCGCAAAGATGAGGTCACGGGGCAGGCGCGTTTCGAGGCCATGCTCGACTTGATCATGGGGTCAGCATGCTGACGCCATGCTGGGAAGCAGCGACACGAGTTCGCCGCGACCACCTAGTGCTTTTCCGCACGCGCCGCTCTCGGGGAAAGCCCCGTCCAGCGCTTGAACGCACGCGAGAATGTCGCCGCGTCAGAAAAGCCTACGAGGTAGGCGATCTCGTTGATCGAAGCTTTTCCCGCGTCCAGATAGTTCAAAGCCAAGCGCCGGCGCAGGTCGTCGAGAACATGCCCGAATGTGACGCCTTCCATCTTCAGGCGTCTGTAGAGGGTCTGGCGGCTAATGCCGAGCATCGTGGCGATAGCGTCGACGGTCACTTCACCTTTGTGCAGGACCGGCATAAGCAGGCGTTCAACCTCGCTGCGCGCTGTTCTTTCGGTATCGAGTTCCGAGAGCAATTCTTCGGCGTGTTTGTTCAAGACGCCGAAGACGTATTTCGGCTGCAACGCGATGCGATAGGTGAGCCAGGCTTCGTCAATCCGCATGGCGTTCCACGGCGCGTTGAATTTTGTAGGTGCTCCAAGCACCCGGCCGTATTCCGCGCGATATGCGGGCGCCGCATGTGTGACGTGGACCTCCAGCACGAAGGGCGTTTTGCCGAACTGCTTGGTGCCGTAGATCATCCGCGCGAACGTCGCTTCCGTAAGCTCGGGGAACAAATTGGGGTGAGGTCGATGATCGACGACCCAAAGGCCGTCGTCGCGGCGCACAAGCTCGAAACGCTCTTTGGCGCCCACATCGACGTCGACAACAAGCCTGCCGTATCTTTGCAATTGGCCGAATGCCTCAAGCATCGTTTGGGAGGCGTTGCCGATAAGTCCGACGATAGAGATGTCTGCGAGATTGACCGCCGCAGCGTAGTGCAGCGCAAGCGCGGGGTCCGCGCAAAGGTCTTGAGCGGCGTGCATCAGCGCGGCGTAGGCATCGAACGGAAGCCGTCCGTCTTGGTCATCGAGCGAGGCGTGCGCGAGGTTGGCGCGCTGAAGCAATTCCTCGCGAGAAGCGCCGCGTGCAACCGCATAGTCGACGAGTCCGCGCGCGGCGCCGATGGCGACGGTCGCGTGAGCGAGCGGGTTGTTACGTGGGGCCATGTTTTTGAGCATCGCAGCAATAGCGGCGCTATCGTTTATCGATGATGTTTTATCGAAGCAAGGCATGAGCGGCTGTCGCGCTGCGGCGACAATGGTCGGCTAAGCGACGGCAATCGTGGCTCGCAATTAAGTTGGAAGGGATTGCCCAGTGGGTGAGACGGCGACGAGAGTTCCCAAGTTGGAGGCGCGCTTTGCAGGCGCGGCCTACCTCTACATTGTTATCGCGGGTTTGGTTGTCGAACTCGTCGTGCGCTCAAGCTTGATCGCGCCTGGCGACGCCGCGACGACAGCGGCGAACATTCTAGGCGCCGAGCAATTCTATCGCGTTGGCTTTGTCGCCGAGCTCATGGTGCTTGTGTGCGACGTGGTGGTGGCGGCGCTTCTCTATCGCGTGCTCAGACCCGCGGGTGAAACGATCGCTCTGCTAGCGGCGGCGTTCCGATTGGTTATGGCCGCGATGCTAGGGGTCAACGCGCTCAATCATTTCGAGCCGCTCCTCTTGTTGAACGGCGAGGGAGCCGGCGTGGCTTTGCCGGCGGCGCACCTGGAGGCGCTCGCGCTGCAGGCGCTGCGCGCGCATGGGGTAGGCTACGCCGCTGGGTTGGTGTTCTTTGGCTTCGCATGTCTGTTCGCTGGCGTGGGCATCGCGCGGGCCAGGTTTTTGCCACGTCCCATAGGATGGCTCATGGCGATCGCTGGCGTGTGTTACTTGGTCAACAGCCTGTCCGGCTTCCTCGCGCCAGCGTTCGCAAACACGCTGTTCCCCTTTATTCTGATCCCCTGTCTGGTGGCGGAGCTCTCTCTGGCGCTTTGGCTGACAATTGTGGGGGTCAACGGCGCGCGCTGGCTGGAGCAAGCGAACGGGAGCGCGTCGTGAGCGCTGCTCATCCCTCATTGCGTTTGGCGAGCGCGGCGCTGCTTGCAGCCTTGTGGCTCGTCGCGAGCCCCGCTCATGCACAAGGCTGCCCGCCGGGCACTTTCCAAACCGGGGGAGGCAACGCTGGTTGGGTCGGCTGTGCGCCAGTCTACGACCCCTGGGCGGGCTATGGAGTGGATGCCGACCCGACGCCCAGTTGGGCGCGTGGTCCCTCCATTGATCCACTCGCGGGGCGTATCGAAGCTGCGACGACGATCTTTGAAATGGAGGCGGCGCGCTACGAGGAATTGCAGCGCCGCTTAGCCATGGATCCGGAGTTTGCCGAGGCATATCGCCGTTACACGGACGGGGTGTGGGAGCACTTTCAACGAAGCGAACACCAGCAGTGCGCGGCGTTGTTCGCGCGCGAGGGCAATTTCGTCTTGATGTTTGAAACTGGTGGAGAGCAAGGGGGCGCGCTCCTGGTGTTTGTCGGGCGCGATGTGCCGGCGCCACGGACGCCGGAGCGGATCAGAATCACACTCCGCCAGAACGACGATGAGCAACCACAAAGAGTGCAAGCCTATAATTACCGTGTGCCAGAGACTGAGCTGGGCGCCGTGGCGCTGGCTGTGCCCAGCATCGAGGCGCTGATCGACAACATGCTCGACACCCACAGTTTTGCGCTTGAGGTGCGCGGCGAGAGCATCTTCGCCCTCGAATGGCACAGTGGCGTCGCGTCACGTGATGCGCTTGCGCGCTGTGTCGCGCACCGCAGATAGCCGCTCAAACCACATTTCTAAACACACACAGGAAGGCAACGCATGTCGAGCATGCAGTTCTCTAGCCGTTTGTTCGGCGCAGGCATTCTCATTGGTATGGCCTTGGACATAGGGTCGAATTTCTGGCTGCAAGACGGCATTCGCGTCGGCCCCGGGGCGCTCGGTCTTTTTGAAGGCGCGGTGTCTCAGCCCGAGAGGATCGGCGCCATCGTGCTTGTGGGGCTCATGTCCGGATTCATCGCGCTCGCAATGGCTGGATGGCTGTGTAGCGTGACGGCGGCGCGCTCGGCATTTTGGCTGGCGCTGACCTATCTTGGCGCCAAGGCGACCGCTTTCGGCATGGGCGGTATGGAGTTGGCGAGCTTTCAGATGATGCGCTCGGTCGGCGAGGCGGTCATCCAGGCGCCAGGCAGCCAAGCGCAGGACTTGGCAGAGCCGATGCAGCTCGTGGTGCGATCGCTGCGTAACGGCGTCCACTTTCCCCACATGATGGTCGGTGGGTTCAGCGCGTTTCTACTCTACCTCACGCTCATGCGCGCTGGCTTCATCCCGCGCGTGTTGGGCGCGCTCGGTGTGCTCGCCTCTCTATCGCAAATGACGGGCGTCTTTACCGGCGTGCTCGGCCACGAGGTGCATCTGGCGTTTCTTGCGCCGCTCCTGCTGGTTCATCTGACGCTTGCTCTCTGGGTGTTGATCCTGGGGTTTCGCGACCGTGGCGCCGCCGGCGCAGAGCGGCAGCCAGCTTAGCACGAACGCAACCAGAGGAGCCTCCGATGTTTGATCACGACGATGTCCCCAGCAACCCGCGCGAAGGCGCGGTATCGCTCGAAGCTCTCGTCCAGACGCGCATCTCGCGCCGAGGACTATTGGGCGGCGCGGCCGGCATGCTGACGCTTGCGCCTGTGCTCAGCGCTTGCGCGACGCCGCCTGACGGCGGTTCGTCGCCGTTGTTTGACTTCATGGAGATTGAGCGGGGAGGCGGTGTCACCCACCTCGTCCCAGATGGATATCGAGCTGACGTGCTGCTGCGTTGGGGTGATCCGCTCTTTGCCGATGCGCCCCAATTTGCGCCCGCGGCGCAATCGAGCGAAGCACAGCGCAGGCAGTTCGGCTACAATTGTGACTACATCGCGTTCTTCGCACTACCGGGAGCGCGCCGTCGACGGGCGCTGATCTGTGTCAACCACGAATACACGATCGGTTCGCTCATGTTCGACGACTACGCGAACGTGACGGAAGAATCCTGCGCTATCGAGCGTGCGGCCCATGGCGTGAGCATCGTTGAGATCGAACTCGTGAATGACGCTTGGCGCCTTGTTCCGGACAGCGGATTCAATCGGCGTATCAGCGTGGAGACGCCTATGATGCTAACGGGCCCGGCCGCCGGACACGCGCGCCTTGCAACAATCGAGGACCCGACCGGACGGGCTGTCGTTGGGACGTTCAACAATTGTGCTGGCGGCAAGACGCCATGGGGCGCCTATCTGGCGGCTGAGGAGAACATCAACGCCTACTTCCTGGGGGCGTTGCCCGAGGGTCACAAGGAGGCTGGCAACCATCGCCGCTTTGGCTTGCCTATTCCGGCGGAGATGGCGTTTCAGTGGGGGCGTTATGATCCGCGCTTCGATCTTGCGCGAAGTCCCAACGAGCCAAACCGGTTTGGTTGGATGGTCGAAATCGATCCGCGTGATCCCAATTCGGTCCCGAAGAAGCGCACCGCGCTAGGCCGGATCAAACACGAAGGGGCGGAGAGTGTGGTTGCGCCCGATGGCAGGGTCGTCCTTTACATGGGCGACGATCAGCGCTTCGAATACGTTTACAAATTCGTCACGACGGGCCGGTTCTCCGCCTCTGATCCAGATCGCAATCGGGACTTGCTTGACGAAGGAACGCTCTACGTCGCGCGTTTCCAGGAAAGCGGTGAGCTTGAATGGCTGCCGCTCGTGTATGGACATGGCCCGCTCACTGCCGCGAACGGATTTGAATCGCAGGCTGACGTCCTAATCGAGACGCGGCGCGCCGCCGATTTGCTGGGTGCAACGCCAATGGATCGGCCAGAGGACGTGCAACCCAATGCGCGGACCGGACGTGTCTATGTTATGCTCACAAACAACGCGGCGCGAAGCGCAACGCAGACGAACGCCGCCAATCCGCGCGCTTCGAACGCCGCTGGGCACATTATCGAGATCATCGAGCCTGACGGAGACTTTAGCGCGACACGCTCCCGCTGGGAGACATTGGTCCTTTGCGGCGATCCTAGTCGTGGCGAGAGCGGCGCCCGTTGGAACATGGCCACCAGTCCGCATGGTTGGTTCGCGGCGCCCGACAATTGCACCATCGATCCACGTGGACGGCTTTGGGTGGCGACCGACGGCAATGAAGCCACTGGCGCCAATGATGGCCTCTGGGCTATGGCCACCGAAGGTGCGATGCGCGGTACAGGGCGAGCGTTCTTCAGGGCGCCCGTTGGCGCTGAAGTCTGTGGCCCGTGTTTCTCCGACGATGGGCGAACCCTATTTCTGTCAATCCAACATCCGGGCGAAGGATCGACGATCCGAGCGCCATCGACGCGATGGCCTGACTTTGACGCTGCGACGCCGCCGCGACCCGCTGTGCTCGCCATCCGCAGGGTCGATGGCGGACTGATCGGAGGATGAGGAGCGACTGGGACAGTGCGCCAAAATCTGGACCTTGCCGCGCCGGACGCGGACAATGCGCGAATGTGGGGGGGGCGCTGCGGCGTGCTCACGTGGATGCTGTTGTTGCGCGTACGGGCGGGCTCGACACGGGCGCATCGGCAAAACCAGCGTGTAATCGTCGCGACGCTTTCCGCTCCGCGCCGTTGAGGCAGTAGGTCGGTGAGGGTGCAGGATTGGGAATTGCCTTCATCCTCCATGCACTCTCAGCGGCGATATCGACGCTGGCGGTCTTTGCTGCTTTAGGGGCCGGACTCCACCTCGGATGGAACGCATTGCGCTAAGTCCGACCGGGCGCAGTCCGCTCGCATCAAGGTGCGGCGAGCAGCTCATTGGGAAACGGGCGGAAGACTTGAACTTCCCAGTCAGCCATGCCGCGCAAAACCGTGACGCACTGGACATCTGTCTCAAGAAGGGTGGCCGCCGAAGCTCGCGCCGCGGTCTCGTCAGCCGCGAGCAGATAATAGCGCGAAGCAGTTTGCGCAGCGCCGTCGTTTCGCTGGATTACAAATCCCCTCAATTCCGCCATCCTCTAATCGCTGTCAAAAGCCAAGCCTGCAGCGCCATCGCGCTGCCAGACGACGCGAGCCCGTCGCTTGATGCGCAGCGTCGACTCGATCAGCACAACGACGTCTGGCAGTTCGTGTCGGACAAAATACTCGATACGCGCGCCGCTCTCGCTCAGGTTCTTGATGACGACGGAAAGCCGTTCACCATCCGCCAGGACAAGCGTGCCCTGGCGGAAAACCGGTTGGCGTGTCGAGCGTGCAATATCAGCAGGCGGCGTGAAGGCAGGTCCAGGCGCAGCAGGGCGCTCGACGGCTCGCCGCATTCTTTCGGCAAGCGCGCTCGATGTTGGCGGACGCTTATTCTTGCCGAACATGGCGCAAATATTCAGGAGGCCGCTTCGTATGATCTACGCGTAGGCGCTCGACGAAGCCTGACCTAGACTGCGCGGTCGCAATTTCGTCCGGCGAAAAGAGGTCTGCGAGACCGTCGAGGCTCGTCGCTAGAAAAACTTCGGCTCCCTGTCCGTCACGAGAGTGGCGTTCGCGTAGCCAGTATTCAACGACGCGACGGGCGTCTGTAGCACGGCAGACCCACCCCGAGCGGCGCAGCAGGAAGAACTCGATGCTTTGATGAAGCTTGCGATAGTGGGCGCGCACAATGTCGAGTTGCGCATCAGTAAGCTGAGAGAGGTCGGCATCGTCATCAATAATATGAAAAGCGTCGGCGCTCGCCCAAACGGGATGTTCCGCATGCGCGCGTCCGAGTTCAACGACCTCTGAAAACTGCACCAACCCGGTGAAGTCGATCACATGCAGCGCGTGCTCTGCGTTGATGGATATCGAGATAGGCAATTGCGTTGCTTCTTGGTCTCGGGCGCTCGCTGGAAGCGCCTGAAAACGAATCCGACAAAGCGATTGTCTATCAGCAAAAGTGCTGCTCGTACGTTAGCGTCGCCGAGAGCGACTGCAGAAAAGGCTCAGTGTGGAGTGCGACACTCATTCTCGCAGAATGCTCGCACTGCAGTCTCGCAGAATGCTCGCGCTGCAGTCTCGGAGAATACTCGCAACAGGTGAGCGCAGACTCAGCAGCTGCTTTAAACCTTCGTTGAGCGCGTGTGGGCAATGCGTGGTGTCCGTTGCTCCAGAGGGATATCATGGAAGTTCTCGTCGTTGACGACGATGCTCTCATCACCTTGATGGTGAGTGAGAGTCTCAAGCTACAAGGTGTTGACGTGGCCACCGCCGAGAATGGAGAGGCGGCGCTGGCGGCCGTCCGTCAACGGCGTCCGGCCCTCATCCTATTGGATGCAGAGATGCCTGTTCTGGACGGGTTCGCGGTGCTGAAGGCGCTGAAGGCCGACGCAGCGCTCAATCACGTGCCTGTAATCATGCTGACGGCGCGGCGCAATCTGCGGGACGTCATGTTGGCGCGCAGTCTCGGCGCCAGCGATTATCTTGCAAAGCCGTTCGACATCCTGGACCTGTTGCAACGGGTGAAAGTATGGACGGGACATCGCACTGGCGTTGGTGCTGGCCCGGCGCGCGCCGAGCAGGCAAGCCTCGTCTTTGGCGAGGAAAGCACGGACGCAGCGCAGTGGTTCGTGGAGTGAACGCCCGCGTCTAGCCTTACCCGGTGACGCGCGTGAGCAAGCGGCGAGGCGCTATGAGCGTTGTTTCAAATGACCGGTTTAGCCCTTGGATCGACGCGGCGGCGAAGCTCGTGGCGCTGTTCGCACTCTCGGCGTTCGTGATTTTTCTCAGCCTTGAGTTCAGTCGCCACGGCGGCCGGGTAGCGTCGATCTGGCCGCTGAACGCGATGCTCGTGGTGCTCATGCTGCATCGGCCCCGATCCAATTGGCCATTGATCGGAGCGGCGTGCGGGGTTGCAAATATCGGCGTCAATCTCCTGATGGGGGACGCCGCGTTCCGCGCGTTTGGACTGACGGGCGCCAATCTCGCGGAGATCTACCTTTGCGTTTATCTCCTATGGCGTCGCGATGGCGTTTTGGACATTACGCGTACGCGCGATCTCTTCCGTTTTTGCCTGGCGGCGGGGATCGTTGGACCTGCCTTGTCAGCCTGCCTCGCGGCGGGTCTCTTGGTGCAATCCGCGCCCTTCACTGAAACGTTTGTGACTTGGTTTGCCGCCGATGCGCTTGGCATGCTCATCTTCGCTCCGGCGTTGCTGGTCTTTAGCGGTCCTCAGACCGAGGCGCTCAATCCGGCGCGGACGCGCTTAGGCGCGGCGGTCACGCTCGCGCTGATCGGGGGCGTGCTCTTTCTGGTCTTCGCGCAGGACAGTCTTCCCATCCTCTTTCTGGTTCCGCCCGTCCTCATGTTTGCGACGTTCCGGTTGGGCATGCGGGGAGCGGCAATTGGGATGCTGATGACGGCGGGCGTGGCGATCTCGTGCGCGATTGCCGGGAAAGGGCCGACCCAATTGATCGACGGCTCAGATATCGAGCGCGTCTTCATGCTGCAGGGGTTCCTGGCAATGATGTCGCTCTCGACGTTGCCGGTGGCATCCGCGCTTAGCGACGCGGTTCGTGCACGGGCCGAACTCGTCGCGGCACGTCAGCGGGCCGAGCGCAGCGAGACCAAATATCGCTCGTTGGCGGACTACTCGACAGATATTGTCGTGCGCCTTGGGCCCGGGGGGATCATCTCCTACGCATCGCCCGCTTGCCGCATCTTAGGCATAGAGCCCGAAGCCGCTATCGGCCGATCGACGCTCGATTTCGTCGCGCCCGAGGACCGCGCCTTTGCGCAGCAGGTCGTCGACGACCTATTCAGCGGCCCAGAACCTGATCGATCGATCCGTCGTGAGTATCGCGTCCCACGCCCTGATGGGTCGATCATGTGGCTTGAAGGAAATCCAAGCATCATCCGCGATACGGCGGGCAAGCCTGTGGAAGTGGTCACGACATACCGAGATATCACAGTGCGTCGCCGGCTTGAGGAAGAATTGTCCACGGCGCGTTCGGCCGCTGAGCGCTCGTCCGAAGCAGTGCGCGACAGCGAAGCGCGCTACCGGGCCATGGCCGATGCCTCGCTTGATATGATCGCCCGCATAGCGATGGACGGCGAGATTCGTTTCGTCAGTCCGAGCGCTCAGATCATCATGGGCTATGCGCCGGAGGAACTGATCGGCGCCCGCACGCTAGATTATACCCATGTTGACGACATCGCCCAGGTGAAGCGCTTCTTCCGCGATCTCATTGCCGAAGGCCCCAGCGCCCAGCCCAGGCCTTATGCGTTCCGGGCGCGTCGCAAGGATGGGCGCTACATCTGGCTCGAAGGCATTCCGCGTGTCCTCTACGATGCCGAAAGTCGGCCCATCGAAATTCAGGACTCCGCGCGCGACGTCACCGAGCGCAAGCGATTGGAAGCCGCGCTTGCCCAGGCCCGGCGAGATGCTGAGGCGGCGACCGCGGCCAAGTCAGAATTCCTGGCCAATATGAGCCACGAGCTACGCACACCGCTCAACAGTATCGTGGGGTTCTCGCATTTATTGGCGCAGAGCCCGGCGCTCTCTGCTGGCGAGCGCCGCTATGCCGAACTGACGGCGCGCTCCGGCCAAGACCTGCTTCGCCTCGTCAACGATCTCTTGGATTTTTCCAGCCTTGAGGCCGGCGCTCTGAAACTCAACCCGCAAGCATTCGACCTGCCTCGGTTGATCGATCGCTGTGTCGAAGGATTTAGACTAGAAGCAGAGCGCAAAGGGTTGACGCTCAATGTGGCTATCGACGCGGCCGCGGCGCGCGGTTGGATCGGCGATGAAACGCGTATCAGTCAAGTGCTCCTTAATCTTCTCGGCAATGCCTGCAAGTTCACCGAGAGGGGCGGCATTAAAGTCGCCGTGCGCCCATCGGACGCTGGCGGGGAGCTGCAGACGCTGCGGTTCGAGATCCGAGATACCGGCATAGGTATTCCTGCCGACAAGACAGAAGAGGTGTTTGGGCGCTTTGCTCAGGCTGATGCATCGATCGTGCGCCACTATGGCGGCAGTGGATTGGGGCTCTCTATTTCTAAGCACCTGGTCCAGCTGATGGGTGGCGAGATCGGCGTGGTCTCGAAAAACAGAGAGGGTTCGGCCTTCTGGTTCACGCTGCCGCTGCCACTCGCCGATGACGCGCACGCCGACGGCGCGTCCCCTCAATCGATGCCAAATCCAGTGCACGCACGGCGCATTCTCGTTGCCGACGACGCGGACCTTAATCGCGAACTGGCCGAAGCCTTGTTGGGCGGTGACGGCCACATCATCGACTTTGCGGCCGATGGTGACGAGGCTGTCCGCCGGGTGCGTGACGGCGCCTACGACATCGTCTTCATGGACGTGCAGATGCCGCGCAGGTGCGGGCGCGAGGCCACGCGTGCTATCCGTGCGCTTGATGGTTTTGCTGATCTGCCGATTGTCGCCATGACAGCGCTGGCTCTGCCGGAACAGATCGCCGACTGCTTCGCCGCCGGCATGAACGATTACGTCGCCAAGCCGCTTGCGCCGGAAAGCCTTAGAATGATGGTGGCCAAGTGGCTAGGCGCTGAGGAGGCGCCCGCGCGGTTGCAGTCGCTTCCTGTGCACGTGATGGCTGAGCTGCGAAGGCGCTTTGTCGAACGCGTGCGCGGCGATCTTGATCTCATTCTTGCTCGCACTGCCGAGACCGACGTGCGGGGCGTCATTCATCGCGCTGCTGGAACCGCAGGCAGCTTGGGCTTTGGCGCGCTCAGTACAACCGCGCTCGCGCTTGATCGGAAGTTGAGCGAAGGCTCGCCTCTCAGCGAGGAAGATTGGGCGCTGTTCATCTCGGCGTTGCGCGAGGCTTTAGAGGCCGCTTGAAAAACCACACCGACCGCCCCGAGGGCAGCCAGTGTGGAGTTGTTTTGCTACGCACAACGTCGGTCGCAAGCAGCGGGGCTGGGGCCAAGATGGCGGCCGCCCACGATGCGTTGGCAGAAGCTTCTTAGCCACGTAGTCTCGCAATTGCCTCTCGATCCGGGGCTTATTGCGGTGCAATGCATATGCCGGGCGTAGTAGTTTTGGTCGCCGAAGATGACGACATCTTACGCGCCTTCATCGCTGGGACGTTGAAAGCGCATGGCTATATCGTGCGCGAGGCGGCGGACGGACCCACGGCGCTTGATCTGGCTTCTTCCGACCACGCCGACATTCTCGTCCTTGACCGCAACCTGCCGGGATTGGACGGTCTGGAGGTCTTGCGCGCGCTCAGAAGCCGCGACATTTCCACGCCAGCTATGTTTCTAACCGCGATCAGCGATCTTGAAGAACGCGTGCGCGGGCTTGATTCAGGCGCTGACGACTATTTGGCAAAGCCCTTCGAGGTTGAGGAATTGCTCGCGCGTGTCCGGGCGTTGGCGCGCCGACCGCCGGCGCTTGCTGCCGAGGTCATTTCCTTTGGCGCGCTTCGCTTGGACATGACGAACTGGCGGGCTTTCTTTAGCGAAACCGAGCTTCTCCTTACTGCCCAGGATATGACGCTGCTTGCCCATTTTGTTCGCCGGCCCGGCCAGGTCTTCACTCGAGAAGCTCTGCTCAATCAGATGGCCGCTGGGGAGGACATCACACCCGCTGCCGTCGAACATGCGTTGAGCCGTCTGCGCAGGAAGCTTGAGGCAGCAGGGGCGCGCGACGTGATCGAAACGGTGCGAGGCGTTGGCTATCGGTTGGGCCGCGCTTCTGGCTAGACGGCGCGCCGCGCGATCGACCGGGGTGCTATGAGGCGGTTTTGCCGCGACGCCTGGAAGTCGCGAACTTCCGCTAAGCGGCGCACGCGTCCGCGCGGTACGTGGGTTCGAGTCCGCCATCGCGACGCCAGTGCATACGCCGAAAATGCCGGCGCTGAGCCGGGTGTCGCTCCCATTTTTTTTGGCTGTCCGGCAGGCGGAAACTGCTGAAGGCTCAGCGCTTGAAGATCTTGCGCGCCTGCTCTGCGTAGCGGTCGCCAATGCTTACGAGTGGCCCGCTGAACACGTCCATGTCATTTTCGAACCTGCCTTGAGGGGACGCATCGCCTTCGGCGGACATCTTTACAATTAGCGCGAACGTCAGATGTCGGCGATTTTTGCCTGCTCGGAGGAGCGGGGCCTTGTACGGGGGCTCCGGAGCGATCACGTACACCGCACCACTGTGACAACATCGCGGTTGGCCCTTTCCCGCCACCAAATTGTGAATGAATGCGAGCATCAGCCGCGCTCAAGCTCTGATGAGCTGGCCGCTCGGTTCTGCTAGAATGCGTGAGTGGCTCGCGAAATTTTCCTCCTCCGCGATGGCGCCGTGGTGTGGCATGGTGTCGTCAGTATCGACGGCCGCGGCGTGGTCGCGACTACGCGAGAATTTTTCGAGGAAGCATGGCGCCTAGCACTGCAATCAAAGGCCGTCTCTTCCGCGGATGCAGGTCGCGTGCAGTTTCGTTTTTCGTCGCCTTGAAAAGGTGCTCTCACACCAAATGAGCAATCTTCCACCCTGTCCTAAATGCCATTCATCTTGGTCTTACGAAGACGGGCCGCTCCTTGTATGTCCCGAGTGCGCGCACGAATGGTCGCCCGCGGCCGAGGTTGGGCAAGAGCCATCCGGCGGCATACGCGACGCCAATGGCAACGTTCTCCGGGACGGCGATACGGTGACGGTAATTAAGGACCTGAGGGTCAAGGGATCATCGCAAGTCGTGAAGGTGGGCACGAAGGTGAAGAACATTCGGTTGGTCGGCGGGGACCACGATATCGACTGCCGCATCGACGGCATTGGTCCAATGAAATTGAAGTCGGAGTTTGTGAGAAAGGTCTAAGCGGGTTTTGGCTTTTGGGCCGCCAGACGAAAGTGCGAGCCGTTTGCGAATTCGTCCTGGTAGAGGAAACGCCGTCGTCCCGATCCGTCGAGGCTCTCCAATTCAACGACATCGCGCCAGTAATCGGCGACACGCCAGCGCGCGACGGGGTCTGCGTGCTCTACCAAGAGGTCGCCGGTTTGCAGTCGCCCGATCAACGCTAAAGCGTGTCCAGCCGCAGTCTCAGTGCGTGAAGCTGGCCTTGCAACTGTGATGGAAGCCGGTCGCCATAGCGCGCGTAGTGTTCAACAATGCGCGGATATTCTGCCTTCCACTCGCTCTCGTCCACCGCGAGCAATGCATTGAGATCGCTCTCCGGGATCGGCAAGTCTGAAAGTGGGAGCGCATGGGAAGCGGGGACACGACCGATCGCCGTGTCTCGCGCTTCCCCGCTCCCCCTCAAGCGATCCACGATCCACGCCAGCACGCGGATGTTATCGCCGAAGCCAGGCCAAAGGAATTTGCCGTTCGCGTCTTTGCGGAACCAGTTCACATAGAAGATTTGGGGTAGCTTGCTTTTGTCCGCTGCGCGCGCGCCGAGTTTCAGCCAGTGCGCGAAATAGTCGCCCATGTTGTACCCGCAGAAGGGCAACATCGCGAAAGGATCGCGGCGCACCTCACCGACTTTGTTCTCGGCGGCCGCGGTGCCCTCAGAGGCCACGTTGGAAGCGAGGAAAACGCCGTGCTCCCAGTCGAACGCTTCGGTGACGAGCGGCGCGGTCGTGGCGCGGCGGCCGCCGAAGAGGATGGCCGAGATCGGCACGCCGGCTGGGTCTTCCCATTCGGGCGCGATGGCGGGGCATTGCGAGGCCGGGCAGGCAAAACGCGCATTGGGATGGGCGGCCGGTTCTCCCAGATCAGGCGCCCAAGCGCGTCCCTTCCAGTCGGTCAGCTTGGCCGGCGGCGCGTCCGTCAAACCCTCCCACCAGACATCGCCATCATCGGTGAGTGCGGTGTTGGTGAAGATGGTGTTGGCGCGCATGGCGCCCATGGCGTTGGCGTTGGTTTTCACGCTTGTGCCTGGCGCGACGCCGAAAAAGCCGGCTTCCGGATTGATGGCGTAGAGGCGCCCGTCGGCGCCGAAGCGCATCCAGCAAATGTCGTCGCCAATGGTCTCCGCTTTCCAGCCTGGCAGCGTGGGCTGGAGCATGGCGAGATTGGTCTTGCCGCACGCGCTTGGAAATGCGGCGGCGACATAATGCACTTCGTTACGTGGCGAGGTGAGTTTCAGGATCAGCATGTGCTCGGCGAGCCAGCCGTCATCGCGCGCCATCACAGAAGCAATGCGCAGCGCATAGCATTTCTTGCCGAGCAGCGCGTTGCCGCCGTAGCCCGAACCGTAGGACCATATTTCGCGCGTCTCAGGGAAGTGGACGATGTATTTGTCGTCGTTGCATGGCCAGGCCACGTCCTCTTGCGAGGGCCCAAGCGGCGCGCCGACGGAATGCACTGCGGGCACAAAGAACGCGTCGGCCCCAAGCGCATTGAGTGCGGTCTTGCCCATACGCGTCATGATGCGCATCGACAGCACGACATAGGGACTATCGGTGATCTCGACCCCGAGCGCTGAGATGGGCGAGCCGATTGGCCCCATCGAAAACGGCACGACGTACATGGTGCGGCCGCGCATGGAGCCTTGAAATTTCTCGCGCAGAGTTGCGCGCATGTCGCTGGGTTCGACCCAATTGTTGGTCGGTCCCGCATCGATTTCATTTTCTGAGCAAATGAAGGTGCGGCTCTCGACGCGCGCCACATCGCGCGGATCGGACGCCGCCCAAAAGGAGTTCGGTCGCTTGGCGCGATCAAGCCGCTTCAAGGTTCCGGCTTCGACCAATTTTTCTGTCAGCGCGGACCACTCAGCCTCGGAGCCGTCGCACCAGTGCACGCGGTCGGGCTTGGTCAGCGATGCGATCTCCTCAACCCAGGCAATCAGGCGCCGATGGCGCGTGGGCGGAACGGTTGCGGAAACGAGCGTATCGGGCACGGGCGGTCTTGCCTCTGCATCACCAGAACGGGGGCTGCGGCGGCCCGTTCTGGCATCAAGGAAAAGGATGCCGGCTGATAGCAGGTCGAGGCGTCGCGCGGCAATGATTGGATATCAAATATAATGGCACGGATCGCAAAAAGACGAATATGGACATCTAGAGTGATGTACGATATATCAACGCTATGCTCACCTCCGCACAGCTCCGGGCGTCGCGCGCCCTCCTGGGGATTGATCAGCGGACCTTGGCTGAATGGTCGGGCGTGTCCTTGCCGACCATTCAGCGCATGGAGGCGAGCGACGGCTATGTCCGCGGCGTCGTCGATACGCTGACAAAGGTTGTGACGGCGCTCGAATTGGCCGGCATCGAACTGATTGGCGAGAACAGCATCAGCAATAGCGGCGGGCGCGGCGTGCGGCTTCGCGAACCCGCAACGCCACTCAGGCGTGACCCGAAGGTGCGCGCGAGTGATGTCGGCGCCCAAGGCAAGGGTTCGCAACTTCCCGCCTGAAGACGATGTCATGACCATCGAAACCACAGCGTCTCAAAAGCCAGCTTCGTTCAATCGGCGGCTCGGCGTTCCGAAATCGATCGCGGTGATCGCCCAGGAAGGCTATCGGTTCGCCGACTTCCGCGCCGACGCGTTGGCCGGTTTGACAGTCGCCGTCGTGGTGCTGCCGCTCGCCATGGCGATCGTCATCATCTCGGGCACGGCGCCGAACAACGCTTTGATCACGACGGTGATCGCCGGTTTCCTGATTTCCGTTTTGGGCAGCTCGCGCTTCCAGATCGGGGGCCCCAGCGGCGCATTCATCGTGGTCCTGTGCGGGGTGATCCAGCAGCACGGGTTTCGACGGCCTGATGCGCGCCACGCCAATGCCGAAGCCGTCAGCACTCTCTGCGCCGCCATCACACGGGCGGAAGGCCTCCTTTGAACGGGCATCCTAGATGACGCGCGAACTCACCCGGCGCGACGGCCTGTTCGGCCCCATCCGCGTGCTTGAACGCAAGAGCGATGGCGCGCGCCTCTACTGCATCAACGGCAGCATTCAGACACTTATGCTGCCCGAGGGAGTCAGCGCCTTTGGTTATGTTCACGCCGCCAAGCTGCTGGCCGCGAACGCCAACAATTTGCTAATGATCGGTGGCGGAGGCGGAAGCCTCGCCACAATGTTGGCGCGACGAGGCGCTCGCGTTACCGTGCTTGATATTGACCCGGCGGCGGAGGCCATCGCGCGGGATTATTTTGACCTCCACGAGAGCGTGCGCTGGCTCACGACGGACCCAATAGTGTTCATCGAAAATTGCAGCAGCACATTCGACGCGGTCATTATAGACGCATGCGATTCCGAGGGGCTCGTCAGCCCGTTTAACCAACCGGAGATCGTCGCCAATATTCTCAGCAAAGCCTGCCCGCACGGATCGCTCATCGTCAACGTCGTCGCAGAAGATGGCGCGCCCTCGTGGGGCGGCTGGATGGCGGCAAAGCTGGCGTCGCTTGGACTGAGCGTGTGCCTCTATCGCTCCGAGGAGGGATGGGAAGGCAACGAGATCCTACATGTGCGCGTTGACGGGCCGACAGATCAATTGGCGATAACCGATTTAGACCAACGTCCGCCTGAAGCGCGCACCTATCTCATGTCGCTGCGCCCGCATGTCTCGGCTCAAGGCCGTCCCGCGCAAAAGAGGAAACGCGATGGCGAAGGTTGAGCGCAATTTGGGACAAGCCCTACAACGCGGTGCGCGCGGACGTTGTCCAGCTTGCGGGAAGGGTCGTCTATTTTCGGCCTATCTCAAACCCGTCGCGCAATGCCCTGAGTGCGCTGAAGATCTTGCGCGCTATCAGACCGCCGATTTCGCCCCGTACGTGGTGACGTTTGTCATCGGTGTGATCTTCACCCCAATTGTGCTTGCACTTACATCGTCGGGCGCCAGTGATTTCATGCTTCCAATCCTACTGATTACCGCGGTGATCGCCGCATTGTTGTTATTGCCGCCGATGAAAGGCGCGGCGCTTGGCTTGTTGTGGGCGGTCAACGAGACGAACTGAATGCAACTCCGCTCCCATTCCACGCCCGACAAGGTTCTACGCAACTGCCCGAACTCAAAGCGCCTGAAGAGGAGAGGTGAATACAAGTAGACGGCGCCAGTACGGAACTGGGGCGCCTCGTTCCGTGCGCTTTCGCCTTCGCGCGTTTGTATGGCTTCTCCGATCTCATCCCATCACCGCGAATGCCGTTCTCTGTGCTGGATTCGCCGATCTAGTCGCCGCCAATGCGCCGGAGCATAGAGAAGAGGCGCGCAAAAGGCGGGGGCAAGTCATCTATGAAGCTTGGTTTGCCTCAAACGAACAATGCTAGTCTCCCGCCATGGATGCGGCAGCCCATTCTCTTGAGCTCATTCTTCGCGGCGCGCTGATCGCCACGGCCTTCGGTCTTTGGCGCGGTGGCAAAGGCCATTCCGCACGCCTTGCTGGGATATTGTTTGCACTCTCCGTTTTGGCCTACGCGTTTCAGTCGTCGGCGCAAGCGCGCGCCGCCATTGGCCCCTTCGAACCGGTCGCACATTTCATGGCGTTGGGCGGCGGCGGTCTCTTCTGGCTCTTCATCGTGGCGCTATTCGACGACCGCGAAGTCTCGCCTTTCACTCTCACGCCCTTCGCCGGACTGACTTTGCTCGGGCTCTTCGGCTGGTTCGGACCTCGCGACCTCCAACCTAGTGTTTGGATCCTCCACAACCTGATCGAAGTTGGCTTTGCGCTGCACGCGCTCTTCGTAATCGTGCGCAGCTGGCGCGGCGATCTGGTTGAAGCTAGGCGCCGGCTCAGAGGCCCATTCCTTGCGGCGGTGACGCTCTTCGTTGTTGTGCTGGCCGGCTTTGAGATTGGCGAAGCCTTCGGCGTCGAAGCTGATTGGTACGAACTGCTCGGCGCCTCGGCGCTCGCCATCTTCTGCACCGCGGGCGCGGCGGTCTTTCTTCAGGCCCAGCCCGCGCTGTTCGGCGCAGCGGCGGCTGCCGCTTTGCCCGAGCCTCAGATCGACGCCGGCGATCAGCATGAACTGACCCGCCTCAACGATGTGATGGGCAAGGGGCAAGCGTGGCGGCGTGAGGGGCTCACAATCGGGTCGCTCGCGACCGAGGTCGGCGTCCCCGAGCACCGCTTGCGCCGCCTCATCAACGACCGGCTCGGCCACCGTAATTTCGTTGCGTTCGTGAATGCGTATCGGATCGGAGAAGCCAAGCGCCGCCTTGCTGATCCCGCGATGGCCCGCACCTCGATCTCGGCGATCGCCTTCGAGTTGGGCTTTGCCTCGCTCAATCCGTTCAACCGCGCTTTCAAGAAAGAAACCGGCCAAACCCCCAGCGAATGGCGCAAACACGCGCTAGGCCAAGGCTCGTCAATTCCTGAAAACACTGGCTGATTTTGAAACTGGCGGGGGTTTTCCAGCCCTGGCGAGACGCCAAGCCTTCGCTCGTGACGTTCTGGACCTCCGTTCCAGGAGGGCCACATGAGCGCCGATCTTTTAGCTTTCGCCGACCGCTGGCGGCTCAGCCTAACCAGCGACCTGTCTCAATACGCCATCTTCGCCATCGGGTTCTGGCTGATTGTGTGGGTGCTGCTGGGCTCTGCTTTAGCCAGCCGCAAGATCAGACCCGCGACCCCGCCCGCCCGGCAATTGGCGCTTGAGTTCATGGTCTCGCTCCGGTCGCTTGCGATCTTTTCCACCATCGGCGCACTCCTCTTCATGGCCGATCGGGCAGGCTATCTGCCTGGACCGTTGATCGCCGCGAGCTGGGGATGGGGCTGGGCGATCGCCTCATTCGTGCTGATGGTGATTGGCCACGATGCCTATTTCTATTGGACCCATCGCCTGGTGCATGACCCGCGGCTTTTTCGGACCTTTCACCGCCGGCACCACAAGTCGCACAATCCCTCACCTTTCACGGCCTACAGTTTTGATATCGCGGAAGCCGCCATGCAGGCGCTCTTCGTGCCGATCTGGATGGTCGTCGTGCCGACAGAATGGGCGGTGGTCGGCTTCTTCATGCTGCACCAGATCGTGCGCAACACGATGGGTCATTGTGGCTACGAGCTTTTCCCGGCCAGTTCAAAAGGCAAGCCGCTCTTCGATTTCCTCACCACGGTCACCCATCACGATCTCCATCACGGAGAGGCGCGCTGGAATTTCGGGCTTTATTTCACGTGGTGGGACCGACTCATGGGCACAGAACACCCGGACTATTATGCGCGCTTCGAAGCAGCGACGCGCCGCGTCTGCGCGGTGAAGGCGCCCGCCGTCAAATCAGGCGCGGTCGCCCTTGTGATCGCGCTTGGTCTCGGCGCCACCGACGCGCGGGCGCAGGAACGCATCCACGATGATTGGGCGACGCCTGGATTGGGCGGCGTGGTGCGCCTTGCGCCGTGCGCGAATCCATCGCGCCTATGCGGCCGCTTGATCTGGGTCTGGGATCCAAGGGACGCCCGCGGCGCGGCTGTAGGCACGCTGATTCTACGGGACTTCGTCTTCGAGCGTGGCGCTTGGCGCGAGGGGAGTGTGAGCAATCCGGAAGACGGGCGCACCTATCGCGGGACGATCAGTCTGGATGGCGACGTGCTGCGCTTGCGCGGCTGTGCTGGACCATTCTGCCAGACCCAAGTTTGGCGCCGTCTAAATTCGATCCCTCGGCCATGACATTGCAGGAGGATATCCGAGCGCCCAAGTCTGGTGCAGTTTATGGAGAAGGCGAGGCGATGACGGATCAGCGTGCTCACTGGGATCGCGTTTATTCTGAAAAGCGCGCTGAGGAGGTTAGTTGGCGCCAAGAAGAACCGACGCTCTCGCTGAAGCTGATCGCACGCACAGGCGTCGGCTTCGATGCGCCGATCGTCGATGTCGGCGGCGGTGCATCAACCCTCGTGGATCATCTGATTGAACGCGGCTTTCGCGATGTCAGTGTCCTGGACATAGCAGCGCCTGGTCTTGAACAGGCCCAAGCACGGCTCGGATCCCGGTCGGCGGAAGTCCATTGGGTTGTCCATGACGTGACCACATGGCTGCCGGGGCGCAGGTATCGCCTCTGGCATGATCGTGCGGTCCTCCATTTTCTCACCGACCCAGCGGCGCAGACGGCCTACGCGGAAGCGTTGCGCGCCGCGCTCGATGGCGGCGGCTGGGCGATCATCGGTGGGTTCGCTCCCGGCGGACCCGCCAAGTGCAGCGGACTGGAGATTGTCCAGCACGATGCCGCCAGTCTCGCGAAATTGCTGGGCGATGAGTTTCAGCTGATGGAGACGCATGGCGAACTCCATCTGACACCGTGGGGCGCCGAGCAGACGTTCCGCTATCATCTTTTCCGCCGCAACGCATCGAGCGTGTCATGAATCTGTACGAGCGCTTTGTGCTTCCAGCGTTTGTGACGAGCGCATGCTCGTGTTCGCCGATCGACAAGCAGCGCCAGAAGATCGTGCCCGCGGCGGAGGGGGTTGTGCTTGAGCTGGGATTTGGCGCGGGGCTCAACCTGCCGCACTATGACAGTGCCAAGGTGCGCAAGCTCTACGCGCTTGAGCCCTCGCCAGGTATGGTCAAGCGCGCGGGGGACCGTGTGCGCAACGCGCCGTTCGATGTGGAACTCTTGACGGAGACGGCGGAGAACATGTCGCTCGGGCCACAGAGCGTCGACACCGTGCTGGTGACGTATTCACTCTGCACCATTCCTGGCGCCGTGAGCGCTCTTGAGAGCGCGCGTCGGGCCTTGAAGCCCAATGGACGTTTGTTGTTCTGCGAACATGGCCTTGCGCCCGATCAAGGTGTGCAACGCTGGCAAAGGCGCGTCGAGCCGGTATGGAAAGTGGTCGGCGGCGGCTGTCACCTGTCGCGCGACATTCCGGCGCTCATCAAAGCGGCGGGTTTCAGGATCGAGCAGCTCGACACGATGTACCTGCCGAAATCACCGAAGTGGGCGGGATACAATTATTGGGGCGCCGCGCGCACGGCTTAATCTCGTCGCTCGCGTTTCAAAGCAACTTGCGCCAGTGCGGAGAGCCCGTCGAAAGGGCCGGAGCGCGTGTCGAACCACGGCACACGCTCTTCAGCAAAAAACGCGCCCGTCGGCGCCAGCTCAGCGGCGCGTTCGAACGCGCCAATATGGAAGTGCGTTTCGCCCGGCAGCTTCGGATTGCTGCAAGTAAGCGTGGAGCCACAACGCGCACAAAAACCGCGCTCGACGCCGGGCGACGATTCATATTTTGCGAGCACGCCGCTTGTGAGTGAAACGGCATCGTCCGCGAAGGCAACAAACACACAAGCCGGCGCGCCGCTATGGCGCCTGCAGCTCTGAGCGTGCATCGGACGCACTTTGCGCCCGATGAGGTCCAGCTCTCTCAGCTGCTTTCAGTGAAGACCGGCGGCTGTGCGGAGAACTGTGGCTATTGCAGCCAGTCGGCAAGTTTTGAAACCGGACTCACCGCATCGAAGTTGATGGCGGTCTCTGATGTGGCTGAGGCGGCGCGCCGTGCCAGAGCAGGTGGCGCCCAAAGATTTTGCATGGGCGCAGCATGGCGCGATGTGAAGGATCGCGATTTACCGCAACTCACCGCAATGATTGCCGCTGTGAAAGCCGAGGGGCTCGAAACCTGCGCCACATTAGGAATGCTGACGTCTGAGCAGGCGCAAGCGCTTCGAGCCGCCGGTCTCGACTACTACAATCACAACCTGGATACGTCGCCCGAATATTATCCAAAAGTGGTGACAACGCGCACTTATCAAGATCGGCTCGAAACATTGGCGCATGTTCGCAGCGCGGGCATTTCAACCTGTTGCGGCGGGATCGTCGGTATGGGCGAGGCGCGCGCCGATCGAGCGGGGCTATTGCATGCCTTGGCGACACTGCCGGAGCATCCAGATTCCTTGCCTATAAACGCCCTTGTTCCAATCGAAGGCACGCCACTTGGCAAAAGCGCGCCAATCGATCCGATTGAGTTTGTTCGAACAATTGCGGTTGCCCGCATCGTGTGCCCCAAGAGCGTCGTTCGCCTTTCAGCGGGACGCGAAGGCATGAGCCGGGAAACACAAGCGCTCTGCTTCCTTGCAGGCGCCAACTCAATGTTTGTCGGAGATCGCTTGCTGACGACATCCAATCCAGGGCGCGATAGCGACGCCGAACTCTTTGCCGATCTCGGCCTGAAGCCCATGAGCTCATGAGTATGTCTCGCGAGTTCGCGACGAAACCCGCGCAGCCATTGCGGGAGGACGCGCCGTCAACGGCGAACCGTGGCGAACCGCATTCACCCGTGTGAGCGATGTCAGCGTGCGGCGCGCCGCGCTGATTGAAGCCGCTGTCGCGGTGGCGCTCGATGGCAAGCCCGCGAAAGCACAGGAGATCTTACGTGACGCCGCCGAAACCGCGCGGCGCATCCGGCCTCGCCAAGTGAGTGACGCAGCTTAATCCGAGGTGGTGCGCCCAATTGGAAGCCGGCCTGCTTGAGGAGGCGCAGGCAACGGTCCGAACCATTCAAGAGCGGCCGGCTCGAGCCGCGGGACTAAACACCTAGTCCAAGCGATAGAGATCTTGGACAAGCTCCTCAGCGTCACTGAAGCTCGCGCCCTGACGATCGCGTTCGATCAGGCTGCCGGTGCCGATGTCCCAGCGCAGGCCGAAGCGCACGCTGTCGACATCGTCGCCGCTGCCGTCGAAGTCGGCGCTGTTGAAGCCCGCGAAGATCGCGACAGGGAAGCTGCCGAAGCGATACTCAGCGTTCACGTCGTACGAAGTCCAATCGATGTCATTGGAGGTCTCGAAACTTGTTTTGCCAAGGCCCGCGCCGACTGAGAAGTTGTCGGTGAAGAAATAGCGGCCGGACACATTGAATCGCCCGATTTCAGGATTGTTCGGCGTGTCGATCTCGCCGCCGATATAGGACGCCTGAACCGTCCAGCGATCGAAATAAAGCGCGCCTTCGGCGCCCCAATGATCGAGATCGAAACCGAACCAATCGGCTTTGCCCACCAGCGCGCCCGCAGCCCATGCCTCTGTGCGGTAAAGGCCATGCATGGTATAGCGGTTTATCTGCTCGTCACTGCCGCCCGCTTCGAGGTTATGGTGCTGAAACTCGCCCTGGACGCCGAAGCCGTTGCCGAAGCCATGGAAGATCGTCCCGTTCAGTCCGGTGACCTCCAAGTCCAAGTCGCGATCGTGATTGGTGCGCGCGAGCTCGATCGAGCCGTTGGTTTCAGCGTAAGCAGAAGCCGCCATCGCAACCGAGGCCGCAGTCGCCGCCAGCACATGTCTAAGCATCTCGTTCTCCTGCGCTCCGCGCGCGATTCCCATCGACGCTAGCGGCCTGCAAATCGCGCGGCGCTACCCGTTTGGGTAGCGCGCGCGTCCGCCGGCGCGGCGGATAAGGGGCTCCATTTCGGAGTGACCCCGTGATCCGTTTCGCCCTTACCGCCGCGTGCGCGCTTGGTCTTTCGGCGTGCAGCCAAGCTGACGCGCCTGAGGCTCCCGAAGCGCTCCCCGTCGCCGCCGCACCGGAAACGCCGCCGCTTGATGCCAGCGAAATCACGGCCATCGATGCGATCAACGCGTGCTATGTTACAGCCGCCCAAGTTTCCGAAGCGATGGGCGGCAGCTTTTCCGAGGGCGTCGCGAGTCCCGCCCTCGGGCAAATGCGCGGCTGTTCATACAATTCGCGCGAAAACCAGCTGCGCGTAAACGTCGTGTGGATCGATCCGGCGCAAGTCAACGCTTGGCGCGCGGCGATGCAGAGGCCGCTTGCGGGTGCAGTGACGCCTATCGCCGGCGATCCCAACGGCGCGATCTTCCAGATGCAAGCCGACATAGGCACGTGCGCGATCTCCTTCGTGCGCGGCAATCTTCAATACGAGCTGCGCGCCATGACGTGCCGCGGCGCGCCGGATGAGGAGCGGGCGCGACTTCTGCGTCTGCCGCGGCCAAGCTGAGCAAAGCATTCTCCGAATGCGAGGACGATCATGGAGTAATGAGATGCAATTGAATGTCCGAACGCTCTTGGCCGCGCTCGCCATGTCGCTGGCGACAGTTGGGGTGGCTGATGCGCAGTATCAGATTGCGCCGGGCGCATTGCGCCACGCCAGTTCGCCGATCATCGTCACCTGCCAAGGCAGCGAACGATCGCCGTTCGCCAACCAACTCCTCTGCCGCGGCTTTGCGGAGATCACACTCAACTCGGACGGCCCAGGGGCGATGGTCGGGCTTCAGCTCACAGCGCCCACCACGCATTGCTCGGACGTCCAGTATTTCGTACAGCGCGTTGCGACTGAGCGCGGCGAAACGACGGGCCGCCTTGCGCCGGGGGCCAGCGAAGTACTGCCGCTAGCCAACGACTTGCCGCGCGGCGCTCATCGCTACCGCATTTGGGCCTGGGGCTATGTCGGCGGCTGCATGTCGGATCAATTTCAGTCCTTTGGTGTGATCGCTGACCCTGTGATCGTGCCCTGACATGGGTGCGGCGCTGGCGCGCCGTCTTGCCGTATGCCGTCCGCCGCTCTAGCGATGAAGCGTTAGGCGGTGGACGGCGATGCGTGCGGAGTTGAACGCGTTCAACGATGTTGTGGGCGGCATTTATCAGGCCGCGCTGGACGGGCAGACGTGGGACGAGGCGCTAACGCGCTTCATTAGCCATTATGCGCCGCCAATGTGGGGCGCGAACTTTCTGCTTTGGGAACGCCCGCCCGAGCTTGGTGCGCGTTTTGTAGCGAGCGCCAATCTGGCCGCGCATGCGCGCGAAATTTACGCGACCAACTTCGCCGGCGCCAATCCTTGGAGTCGCGCCTTCGTGTCCGCGCCATTGGGGCGCCTCGTCTGCACGGATGAAATCTGCAGCCGCGAGGAACTATTCGAAAGCCCGCTCTACAAGCACTTCCTTTCCAACTGGCAGATGACGCGCGCGCTTGTCGCTACGATTGACAAGGATGGCCGCGCACGCCTCGCTTGGGTGATGCCCGGCCCGGACGGGCAGGACCTCACCCATCTGCAACGTGGCATGCGCCTAGTCGCGCCGCACATTCAGCGCGCCGTCCGCATCAGCCGCCGTATTGCCGAAACGGATTTACGCGCCGGCGCCGCCGAAGCATCGCTTGCGCTCTGCGCGTCGGGCATCGTGGCGCTGCGAGACGATCTTTCGGTGGTCAACGCAAACCCGGCGTTGCGGGGCTTCGTGGAAGACGGCACGGGCCGCCTTGCAGATGGCCGCTGGGTATTCGCGCAACGCGCGGCGCAGGCCGAACTCGAACGGCTGGCGGCCGCGCCGGCGCCGGCGAGCGCTGCATTCGCGGTCCAGAGCAGGGACGGCGAAGAGCACGCTGTCATCGCCGTGCGCATCCCCGATCAATCGGCATTCGCACTCGATGGGTATGTCGCGGGCGCCGCCATCCTGATGACGCTTGGCGCCAAGGGCAAAGCGCCGTCTCTGCCGGTGGACCACTTGGCCGCTTGGTATGGCCTCACGCCCGCCGAGGCCACGCTCGCCGCCGCGATTGGCGACGGCGAGACGATCCGCGACTTCGCCATCCGCCGCGGTGTCACCGAAAACGCGGTGCGCTTCCTCATGAAGGGCGTGTTGCGCAAGACGGGCGCGGCGGACCAGGCGCGTCTGGTCGCTGAGCTGCGCGCGCTGCCGATCGCGGTGCCGCACAACGCTCCGCGACCAGCGAGCTGATCCAAGTCGACGAGCGTCGCATAAAGCTGACTTCTATGTCGGTGACCTCACGCGCCGCCGCTACGTTGCGGTGAAGCCTTTAGTGGGTGCAACGTCGCCTTCCGATGAATTCGGGGCGGGCGAACCTGACCCCAATATCCGAGTATTGGCGCCGAGTTGAATGCAAGAAGAATCTCAAGGTTGGTGCGATGTAGCGTGCCGCTGGCCTAACGCGGTGGAAAACTCGCACCTCCACTCAAGCTCACGCAGGTGGATCAATCCCTGCATCGTCAAGCGCGCTTCGCCGCCGGAAGTGCGCTGGCCTGAAACAGCCGCTCGTCATGCTCGCCATCGAAATTGGCGCTCATTGATTTCTGCTCGTGCTGCAAGCGGCTGCCGGCGCCAACTGCGCCAAGAGTGGAAGACCGGCGGCCCGCATAGGGATGGTTCTAACGAAAGCTCCTGCCGGCGCGTTCGATTTCGTTTTTCGGCACAGTGCGCCGGCCAAGCGGGCAGTAGAGAGAGGCGTGTTCAAACGTCTTGTGGCCGTGTTTCGGTCTTCGGGGCCTGCACTCATGCGGCGATCGCTGGCGCGCCAAGCGATGAGAGGCTTCGCTCGACGCGCTCGAAGCGCGTGTGGTGAACTGGGAATGGAGGACGAAATGGTTCATGGAGATGGCGCGCGCGCCCGCGCGTTGAACGCCACGCGGCGAAGCGTCCTGGCGCTGGCGGCGCCCGCCGCCGCGTGCGCGAGCGGCTCTGCCGCCGAGGCGGACCCTACGTGGGGAAAACCAACCATCGCCGATGCCGCATGGCTAACCGGTCGCTGGCTGGGAGAGGGGTTTGGCGCGCAGCTGGAGGAGACGTGGTCGCCGCCCGTGGGCGGACAGATGGTTGGCCATTTCCGCATGGCGCGCGATGACGCGCCGATGATGTACGAGCTGCTGCTTCTGGAACAATCCGATCAGGGACTGCGCTACCGCGTCAAGCACTTCAACCCCGACTTCCTCGGCTGGGAGGAGCGCGACGCCTGGCACGCATTTGCGCCGGTCTCCGTCTCTTCGGAAGCGCTGCGGTTCGACGGTCTGACCTTGCTGCGCATCGGCGAAGACCGAAGCGATCATATTCTCAGACAGAGGACACAGGAGGGAGCCGAGCGCGACGTGGTGTTGCGGTATCGGCGCGCCTAGGGCGCGAAGGTCGGAGCGAACTACGTGGAAAGGATACTGGACTGGCTGCAGGGGGTGTGGCGGCGCTGCTCGTCAACGACGGCGGCCATGCCACTGGCCGCTTGGCTCAGAGACGTGATGAGTCACTTAGTGGATTGCATATAAGCGCCTAAAGCGCTTCGAATTAGCGTGAAGCGCGCGCTGCCCGAACGAGGCATTCGACTTGCTCGAAAGTCCAGCCACGCTGGAGCGACAAGAGTACGCCGTCAACGACAACGTGCGGTGTGCCGACGAACCCGAGCGCATTGGCAAGGCGAACATTGGCGTCGGCGCGGGCGATCGTCGCCGGTGACTGGGCTAGGCGATGAGCTGCTGCGAGATCGAGGCCTGCTCGCTGTGCGGCCAAGCGGATTGCACGGTCATCGACGCGACCGGGAATTCCCATCAATGCATCATGGAACGCGAGTTGCTTGCCCTGCGCACCGGCCGCAATGGCGATGCGCGAGGCGTTCAGTGTTCTGTTGCCAGTCGCGCGCGAGACAAGCGTTCGGCCATAGATCGGATACTCGACGACCGACACGCGGACATCGGGATTGGCGCGCGCGAACGCGACCCAGCGCGGGTGCAGCGCTCTGCATGCTGGGCAGGAATAGTCCGCGAACTCGATGATGCGAATGGGGCCCGCGCCGCGATCGGCGAAAGCGGCGTCGCGCTCGAACGACGCTAGCCTCTGTCGCGCAGTCCTCGACGCCTCAATCGTCTGTTGAGAGACGCCGCACGCGCGAGCGGCGCGGTCCGATATTTCCGCGGTCGCGACCGTTGGAACAGTGCTTATCAGGAACGCGATCATGAGTGTGCGAAGCATATCGGAGGCCTCCCAAGTCACTGATTTCGTGTCAGCAGACGTTGCGGTTACGGCGCTCTAGCCCGGCCGCGCGGATCCGTGGCTGCAGGCGGCCCCTGTTTTGTAACCAAGGAGGTGTAACGGCGGACGGGCCAAGGCCGTAATGACCAGCGTCCGAACCAAGGAGCATTTCAATGCGAACAGCATCCGTGGCCGCCGCCCTCGCGCTTGGCGTTTCCCTCGCAGCGCCCGTAGCCTCCGCCAAACCTAACGACCAATTGAGACTGTCCGAAAGTGCATCTGCCGAGGCCCAGGCGGCGTTCACAACTTGGGTGCAGACAGACCGTATCCGCGGCCGCCGGGATCGCTGTTACGGCATTGCGCTCGCGGGTGAGAATGATTGCCGCGCCGGCGCGGGCACGACTTGCGCAGGTACTTCAACGGTTGATTTCCAAGGCAACGCCTGGACGTACGCACCAGCGGGCACGTGCCAGCACATCGTGACCCCCGCGGGCCAGGCCTCGCTCGCTGAACTTGAGCGCAACAATCCATAAGTTGTCCTTGACTGGCGCAAACCCGCCGGCGTTGCCTTGCAGCGTCGGCGTTGGGCTTCGTGTCGAACACTACGGCGCTGCGCTGGAATCCGACGCCGAGGGGTTGTGGTTCGAAGTTCATCCGGAAAATTATATGGTCGCAGGCGGTCCCCGGCTTGCTTGGCTTGATGCGTTTCGGACGGAGCGTCCAGTGTCGTTCCATGGAGTCGGGGCTTCTCTCGCGGGACCCGATCCGCTTGATGAGACTCATCTGCTTCAGTTGCGCGCGCTGATAGATCGCTATCAGCCGGTTCAGGTGTCAGAACATGCAGCCTGGTCCGCCGCGGGCGGGACATATTTTGCGGATCTGTTCCCAATCCCATACTCTCGTAAGGCGCTCCGTCGTTTGGTGGATCGCATTGATGCATTCCAGACCGCGATTGGCCGATCAATACTGATTGAGAACCCGTCCGCCTATGTGGCGTTGCGACATGACATGAGCGAACTGGAGTTTCTTGTCGAAGTCTGCGCGCGCAGCGGCTGCGGGCTCCTGCTCGACGTGAACAACGTCTTCGTATCGGCGAACAACTTGGGTTTAAGCGCCGAAGCTTATGTCGACGCTGTGCCCGGCGACCTCATTGGTGAAGTTCATCTTGCCGGCCACGATGAAGACCCGAGACTGGGCCAGGCACTTTTGATCGACTCCCATGCGGCGCCGGTCTCGGCGCCAGTGTGGGCGCTCTACGAACGACTCATTCAGCGGGTCGGCGCGAAGCCGACGTTGATCGAACGCGATGCGGCGATCCCGGCGTTTGAGGTGCTGATGCAGGAGCGCGAGCGCGCGCGCCATGTACTCGCACAAGCGCTGGAGGCGGCCTGATGAACGAACTCGACGCTTTCCAGTTCGCGTTTGCGAAGGCGGCGTCAGGGAACGTCCAGGCGCCGGCGCCGTTCTGGAGCGCAAGTGATCCAGGTCTGCGGGTTTACCGAAACAATGTCGTGAGCGCCGTTGCGAGTGCGTTGAGCTCTAGTTTTCCAGCGCTGCGTCGCCTCGTGGGCGAATCCTTCTTTCTTGCGATGTCGGCCGCTTACTTTGACGCGCATCCGCCCAGAGGGCGCTCGCTTGTGGCCTATGGCGGAGATATTCCGGAATTTCTGGAGGCCATCCCTCAGGCGGCCTCGATGCCCTATCTTGGTGATGTCGGGCGACTCGATCGCGCCTGGCTGGAGGCGCACATCGCCGCCGACTGTAGTCCGATTAGCGTAGACGATCTTGCAGGCCTCGACGGCGCGACGCTGGCGGGTTTGCGGGTGGCGCTACATCCGAGCGCCCGGATCGTTCGCACTGATTGGAACGTCTTCGAGATTTGGCGATCCAACCGGGAAGAGGGTGAAGCGACGTGGGCGCCGCACACGGCCTTACGCGCATCTCTAGCCGTGCTTGTCTGGCGCGCTGCGGGCGAGGTTGAAAGCCGTTGTTTGAGCGCTGCTGAAGCGGCGTTCTTGACCGCTCTCTCGCCCGTGGGAACGCTCCAATCGGCGGCGGAGGCGGTCGCGGAAATTGTCGACGCAAACGTGAGCGCGATCTTTGCAAGCGCGCTGGCAAGCGGGGTTTTGGTTTCGGGAGACGGGGAAAGCTGCCGATGAATGGGCAAACGCAAAACACAAGCAACGTGATCGAACGCGCCGCGGGTATCTATCTGGCGGCAGCCGGATTCGCGGATGCGTGGTTGCGGCCGTTGGCGCTCTTGGGCGCGCGCCTTCTGGTCGCGCGGGTCTTTCTTCTCTCTGGGCTTACCAAATGGAATGGGCTCACCATTCGAGAGGATGCATTTTATCTCTTCGCCGACGAATATTTTGCGAAGTACGCGCTGCCTGCCGGCGTCACCAGCGCCTTGGCCGCGATGGCGGCTGTCGGCGAGATTGTGTTGCCGCTCATGTTGGCGCTGGGCTTTCTGTCGCGTTTTGCGGCGGCGGGGCTCTTGGTGATGACGGCCGTCATTCAGCTTTTTGTCTACCCACAGGAGTGGTGGACCGTGCATGCCTGGTGGATGGCGGTGCTCGCGGTGCTGATGTCCGTGGGGCCGGGTACGTGGTCCGTGGACCGTCTCTTCAAGCTTGAGGAGGGCGCGCGCACGGCGCGACAGGATGAGCGCTGACCTCACCGCGTCGGCGGAAACGTATCAATCCCCGTGGCCAAGAGAGAGGGCGGGCTTTCCATTTGCCTCTAGATGCGCCAATTGCCCTCAAGTTCGACAATTGCGCGTCCCCCGAGGCGCACCCGATCGCCGCGATAGCGCGTGAGCAGGACGCCGCCTCGCGCGGATGCCTGGTAGCAGCGCAGATCTCGTCCCAAGCGTGCTTCCCATAGGGGCGCCAGACAGCAATGAGCGGCGCCTGTCGCTTGATCTTCATCGACTCCTACAAGCGGCGCGAAATTGCGGGAGACGATGTCGAACTCTTTCAAGTCGGAAGGCGCAGTCACGACGAGGGCGCGGATGCCTGTGGCGGCGAGCGCGCGAAAGTGCGGCTTGAGGGCGCGCACCTGCGCGGCGTTTTCGTACTCGAACACCCAGCGATCATTGTGGCGACTACTACGCAACGGCGGGATGTTGACGCAGTCCACCACGGCTGGCGGAGGTTCCTGATCGGCAACACCGAGGATGGCGGGAAAGTCCAACCAGATAAGAGCGTCGGCGCGTTGGGCCGACAATCGCCCGCTCGCACTCTCGAAATCGATTACACCCGTCTCGAGGCGCAACTCGTGCCAAAGCACATGCGCGGCCGCAAGCGTGGCGTGCCCGCAGAGCGCAACTTCCGTCGTTGGACTGAACCAACGGATCCGCCAGTTATGGTGGCCTGTCCGCTGTAGGAAGGCGGTTTCTGGTTGATTGAGCTCGCGTGCAATGTCCTGCAGGGCGGTCGTTGAGATGGAAGCGCCGTCATTGAGCAAGCAAACGCCCGCGGGATTTCCCCGGAACGGCGTGTCCGTGAAGGCGGCGACAATAAAGGTCTGCATCGGCTCTGGTTGCACGTCTTGAGGGCTTGGACATTTGCTCAGCTGTCGCTGCTTTGCGCAAGCTGAGGCTTTTGTGCCGCATTGCCGGCGATCGCTCTGACAGCTCGCGCAATTCGCACTTCCTGCACAGCCCGCCCAAGAAAGCCTCGTCAAGGTGTCGAAGCGAGGGCGCGAGTCCCGTCATGCTAACCGGTTCTCGTCCAAGGCTTCGAACCCCCTGGAGAGATGCTCGCGTCCTCGCACAGATGAATCTTTTGGGTTCGACAGGGGGATTGTTTCGATGAGTAAGTCAGAAAAACAGCGGGCGGCCGGACGCAAGTCTCTGCTGACGGGCGCTTCGGTGCTCGCGGCGGCGGCAGCAGCGATCACGGCGGCGCCAGCGATGGCGCAGGACGTTGACGAAGAAGAGGCCATTGTCGTCACCGGCACGCGCCTGGTGCGTCAGGACTTCGAAGCCATCAGCCCGATCACGACGGTCGGCGCCGAGCAGCTCGAACTGACGGCGACGCTGACCACGGAATCGTTGTTGAACGAACTTCCGCAGATCGTTCCGGGTAACACGATCACCTCGAACAATGTCGGCGGTGAAGCCTTCTCGACACTTGACCTTCGCGGCCTGGGCATCAACCGCACGCTGGTTCTCGTGAACGGCGAACGCGTCCCGGGTTCGTCGACCCTCGGCACGGTCGACATCGCGACCATCCCGGCGTCGCTCATTTCGCGTATTGAAGTTGTGACCGGCGGCGCCTCGGCCGTCTATGGTTCGGACGCCGTCGCCGGCGTTGTCAACTTCGTGCTGAAGGACGACTACGAAGGCGCGGAAATCAACACGACCTATCGCGCGGAAATGGAAACCGGCAACGGCGCCGCGTTCGAAATCAACGGCCTTGTTGGCGGCAATTTCGGCAATGGCCGCGGCAACATCACGGCGTACGCGTCTTATTACAACCGCGAGGGCGTGCTCCAGAGCGAGTACGACTTTATGCGCGTCGCCGGCGCCATTTGCTATGACATCGGCCGCGGCGTCGACAATGCCTACTATATTTGCGACTCGGTCGAGGAGGCGAGAGCGGCGCCGTTTGTCGCCGGCGGGGGGTTGGCTGGCGGCTCAGCGACGCCGCCTTGGGGGCTGGTTGTCAACAATCCAACCAATCGCTTCCAGGCTGTTGGGGGCGCAAATCCAATCAACACGAACCTAGCAATCGGACCCTTCTTGCTTGGGACGTTTGCCAGCTACGACCACGACTGCAACCCAGCGACGGCCAACATCGCGTACAGCGGCGCCGGCTCTGCCGGCAACTTGTCGTTCGATCCCAGTGGAAATCTGCAGCCACAAAGAAACACGGGCGCCTGCGTCGTGCCCGATCGCGCCGCGGGTTCCACGCAGTACAATTTCTCGCCGGACAATTTCGTTGTGGTTCCGGCGGAACGGATCACTTTGACGACCAGCGGTCACTACGACATCAGCGATGATGTGCGTTTGAACTTTTTGATCAACTACACCAACTCACGCCAGTCGGTGCGCCTGGCGCCGACGCCCGCGACAGGTCTCACAGTCAATTTGACGCCAAATATGCGCGATTTGATCCAGCTTGGCGCCGATGGCATCGACGGCAATGGTGACGATCATGACGACCTGTGGGCGGCGCTGCAAAGTCGTCCGACGCCGTACGCGCCATTCACGATGGCGCGCCGAACGACGGAAATGGGAACGCGCGACGCGATCAGCGAGAACAATGCGTTCTATTTTCTGACCAGCCTTGAAGGCTCGCTCGGCGAAAACTGGGATTGGGCGTTGAGCGCGTCCTATGGCCAAAGCCACTTCATTACTCGGACGCTCAACAGCGCCAACAAGTCCCGCTTCCTTTCGGGCTTGTCGGGCTGCCAAGCGCTCACCCCTGGCGTTGACGGCATCCTTGGTACGTTCGATGACGGTGGTGTGGCGCTCCCGGATGCGGGCGGCGGCACTTCGACTTTCCCGTGCGTTCCGCTCGACATCTTTGGCGCAGGCTCGCTGAATGCCGGGATGGTCGGCTATCTCCAGACCAATACCTTCAATCAGACGATCGTTGAAGAGAATCGGATCACAGGTTTCGTGCGGGGTGACCTGTTCGAGCTGCCAGCTGGTCCGGTTGCGGCGGTGTTCGGCTTCGAATATCGCGACTCGCAACTTGAGTTCCACGTCGACAACGAACAGCGCATGGGCAACATTTTTGGCTTCAACGCGCTGCAAGACCAATTGGGTTCGGTTGACGTGTACGAATTGTACACCGAGGTTTCTGTTCCCTTGGTTTCCGAGGCGCCGTTTGCGCACTATTTGGGCCTCGAAGCTGGCTTCCGCCGGTCCAACTACTCAACTGTCGGTAACGTCGACACCTACAAGATCGGCGGCGAATGGGCTCCGACCGAATGGCTGCGCTTCCGCGCGATGTTCAACTCGGCCACCCGCGCGCCCAACGTGTTCGAACTCTTCCAAGCCGGCGACCAGGGCTTCACGACGACGACCGATCCGTGCAACGACACGGCGGCTGGCGGAAACGGCCTGCCCGATGGCTCAGGCACCACACTGGCGGAATGCACCAGCAGCGGCGTGCCGCTGGCCGCCTATCCGGGGTTTGCGCAGGCCAACGCTCAGCTGCAGGCTTTCTCGTTCGGCAACCCGAACCTGCGGTCGGAGACGGCCGAAACCCTCACCTACGGTGTTGTGTTCCAGCCTGACTGGTTCCCGATCGGCGACTTCCGCGCAACGGCCGACTATTACGACATCGAAGTCACGGACGTTATCCTTGGCCTCGGCGTCGCGTTCTATCTCAGGGATTGCTACACCAACAACAATCCCGCGAGCTGCGCGCGAGTGAGCCGTTTGCCAACCGGACAGATCAACTTTGTCAACACCTTCCGTGCCAACCAAGCCGTGCTCGCAACATCGGGTATCGATCTTCAGTTCGAATGGTCGGCGCCGATCGGGCCTGGGCAACTGACCATCAACGAACTCTACTCGGTCCTCGATGAATTCCGTGTCAACACGACACGTGTCGAAGGCACGACGACCGGCGGCATTGGTGGTTCGTTCCCGGATTACAAGTCGGTCTTGAGCGTGTCGTACAATGTCGGCGACTGGACACTTTTCGGTCGTTGGTTTCACACCCCAGAGGTCGTGTCCGGGAATGGTTTCGGTTCGGTGACCGACGCATTGCCGACCACGCCCACCATCAATCCCGCGGCGGACTATTTCGATCTTTCGGTGCGATGGGCCGTGACGGACAATTTCACGATCACGGGCGTTATCGACAACGTGCTCGATGAGTATCCGCCTCAGACGGCAGACGGATTTGGCGGTCAGGGCAATGTCAACATATCGCTCTATCCGCGTCCGATCGGCCGTCAGTTCGCGATCTCGGGCCGCTATCGGTTCTGAACGCGCCATCTGCTGCGAGGCGGGGCGGCGGGTCGAAAGACCCGCCGCTCTTGCTTTGACGGCAACTGAGCGAGCCTGGATGTTCAAACGCCGAGTTCTTGGTGCGCGCAACACACGACACTTTACTGTGAGGACGCGATTATTCAGGAGACGCTGATGCGGCAGGTTTTCTTTTCGGCGATGATTGTTGCGCTCTTGGCGGCCCCCGGCGCTCTGGCGCAAACCGCCCCCGCGGCGCCGGCGGATCCGCACGCGATGAGCCGTCGCGATCTTGAAGCAGAGGTGCGCGCTCAGCGGCCTTATCTCAGATATAGCGGCGTTGTCGCCGCTAACCGTCCAGTTGGATGTCGCGAACCTGAGAGCCGGCAGTTCGATTTCTGGTTGGGAGAGTGGGAGGTGTCTCCAACCGGCGCGTCCATGATCCTGGCCGAGAGCAGCATCACGCTTGCAGATCAAGGATGCGTGGTGTTGGAAGAATGGCGCCCGTTCTCAGGCGCGAGCGCTCATTCGATCAGCGCATACGATGCAGCGAGCGGGCGTTGGCGTCAGGCTTACGCCGGCAGTGGTGGCGGCTGGACGCTCTATAGCGGCCGCGTCGATGGCGGTGTTTTGAGGTTTGACAATGAATCGTCGGCCGATGGGCAGCGCCAACGCATGAACTATCAGCGTCTGGATGCCGACAGCGTCCGTCAGTGGGGCGAGACCTTTGATGCGGCGCGTGGCGCGTGGACCGTAACATGGGATTTCACATATCGCCGGCGGCCGGGAAGCCTTCCCCCGTCAACGCAGGAATAGGTTCTATCGCGCCAGCTGCGCGATTTTCCGCTGATAGGGGCGACTGACGGGCACTAGATCGCCATTGGCAAGTCGCACCGACAATCGGCCGGGCGTTGATCTGTCGATTGCATCGATCGCGGCCGTGCGAATGATCGCGTTCCGGTGAGCGCGCATGAACTCCCCACCCAGCCTAGTTTCAAGCCGCGCTAAGCTCTCATGAACCAAATACTCGGCCGCGGCTGTATGAATGATGACGTAGTCGCCATCGACACCAAACCAGACGATATCGTCGATCGAGATGCGAATTGTCTCACTGCGATGAGAAACCCAGAATCCGAGTTTTGCGGGCGCAGGGCTCGGCGGCTCACGCGCCGGCGCCGCATTCAGCATGCCCTCGAGCTGGATGGCGCGCGCAGCGCCGGCGCGAGCCTCGGCCAGAGCGCGCGCTCGATCAATGGCCACACGCAAGCGCGCCTCATCCAGGGGTTTCAGAAGATAGTCGACCGCGGCGGCATTGAAGGCTTCCACTGCAAAGCGATCATGAGCGGTCAGGAAGACGACGGCGACGGAAGCAACTCGACCGAGCGCCGAGGCCAATTCGATGCCGCTGAGACCTGGCATGTCGATGTCGAGGATGACGAGGTCAGGTTGAGTGGACTGAATGACGTTCAGTGCGTCGACGCCGTTTGTCGCACTGCCTGCGATTTCGGTCTCGGGGACGCGCGCGATCGCTAGTTCAAGGCGGCGCAGCGCCAGTGGTTCGTCGTCGGCGAGGAATACCTTCAAGATCATGTGGCAAAGCGTAGGGGCAGATGGATTTCGGCGCAGAAGCCGCCGTCGGCTCTGGCGCTGGTTGTCAAACCGGCTGCTGATCCGAAACGTGCTTCCAGGCGGGCCTTCACATTCTGGAGCCCGACGCCCAGTCCGGCTTCCGCCGGCGCGTTAGCGCCGGTATTGGTGACGCTGATATGGAGGCATTGGCCGTGTGCGCGCGCGTTCACGGTAATGTTGGTGAGGCTACTGGACTTAGCCACGCCGTGTCGTATCGCGTTTTCGATGAGCGGTTGGAGAATAAGGCTCGGCACCAGCGCGTCTCGGATCTCGGGCGGCGCAAAGAGTTTGACGTTCATCCGATCTGGGAAACGTATGGTTTCAACATCCAGATAGTTCTGTTGCTGTTGTAGCTCGGTTAGCAAGGCCACATCATCACCGTCGCCGACGGCGAGCGCAGAGCGCAGAAACTCGGACAATCGGCGTATCATTTCTTCAGCTGCCTCGGCTTTGCCGTCGAGGCCCAATGCTGCGATGGAGTTCAGCGTATTGAAGAGAAAGTGGGGACTGAGCTGGTAGCGCAGCGCCTGAACGCGCGCGCGGTTCTCAAGCGCCTGAGCAGTCAGGCGCATCTCCTGCTCTAGGGCGGCGCGCATGTTGTAGTTCAGCGCCAATATGGACGCAGCCCAAGCCAGAAAGAACCACAGCCAATAGGTCGCGGTGTCGAAGTGATCGACAATCGCAAGCTCGTTGCCCATGACGTTGGCGCGAACAAAACTGTAGACAGCGCCAACAGGACCAGCGAGGGCGAAGGTGGCGATGACTTGTACCCAGAATGGGCGACGCGTCAGTCGATCAAGCGCCACAAACACAAGCGCGCAAACGCCGATGCCGGCGAGAGTCCAGAGCAGGCGCTGGGTGACGAGATCGAGCGGCGACGCGCCAACTATGGCCGAGCGCACGTTCAGCAGCAGAAAATGAAGCGACCATAAGGCGCCGGTGAGGATCAGCGCGTCTCGGCGATGACGTCTCAGCGTGTCAGGATTGTGGGGCGGAGTTTGCGAGGCGCGCTGCGTCATAGGCCAGCCGAATGTGGGAGAGGCGATGCTAGCAGCGCCGCCCCTGGGCGCGCCAATCGATACGTCGCATGACCAAGCAGTTGGGCGATGGAAAGTGGCGTCCCGGCGAAAGTGTGTAGGCGAGCATCTGACAGTGTGGCGGCCTGTCGTCCGGACACATGCAGGCGACCATGAAAGTAAGGACCCGCCCCTCAAATGGCGCGCCACGTGCAAGGCGGCGCCTAAGTCGGGCGATGTAACGATGCTTTTTAAGCCACTGCCTGATCCCAACGATCCCAACCTCAAGCATTTTCTCTGGGCCGACGAGACGATCGTGGTGTGCGGCCGCGCCAGTCGCGTGAGCTATCGCCGCCATATCGCACCACTCTCCTTGAAGCTGGTTCGCAGCGGCAGCGAGTACTACAACGTGCACGGGTTTCCTGAGACCGTGTCGCCAGGCGAATTTTTGGTGACAAACGCCGGGCAGCCTTACGAGAGCTCCATCGATGCCGACACGATGGTCGACAGTGTGAGCGTGTTCTTCTCGCCTGGCGACGTGCAAGACGCGGCGCGATTGCGATTGTCAGACGCTCAGCTCATCGATGAGCCCGATGCGCCATCGGCGCCTTTCGAGTTTCCCGCGGTGAAGCGCCGTGCGAGCGATGCGCTGTCTCAGCAGGCGGGAGCTATTTCAACCATGCGAGACGCGCCGCGTCTGGCGCGTGAGGAATTTTCAACTCGCCTGCTGATGACTTTGATCGAGCACGAGCGCGCTTGCGCCCGCGTCCAGGAAGGGATCGCCGCCTTGCGGGCGGCGACGCGCGGCGAACTCTACCGTCGTTGCCTGATCGGACATGCCTACATTGACGCGCTGTTTGAGACTGACATCTCACTCGGTGATATCGCGAAGGCGGCGGGGTTATCACGAGCCCATTTTCTGCGCTGCTTCAGCGCGTGTTTTGGTCAGTCGCCCTACCAGGCGCTTCGGCAGCGCCGCCTGCAGCGCGCGGGCGAGTTGCTGCGCGCCGGGCGCGGCACTGTGACGGAAGTTGCGCTCGCAGTCGGCTATAGCAATTTCAGCGCCTTCGCGCGCGCCTTTAAGTCGGTCTACGGCGTCTCGCCATCGTTCTTTGCGCAGATGCCGGAGGCGCTGCCAATGATCAGCGGCGTGAGCGTATCGGACGCTGCTGAAAATTGCGCGCGTTAGCACGTTCGGCATAGCGCCTCTGCCGAACTGCGGGCCTTCTAGGTGAACGATGAACAAATTGCTCACGCGAAGAGGCGCGATATTGGCCGCCCTCGCCGCAGGAACTGCCGCCTCGTGCTCGACCGCCGCCGAGCGCGATAGCGGGCAGGCGTTCCGAGCGAGAAAGAAATTTGTCACGACCGAGGGCGGCGTGCGGATGGCGTATTACGAGGCGGGGCATGGCGCGCCCATTGTTCTGCTGCACGGAAACCCAACCTCATCCTACCTCTGGCGCAACGTCATCCCGTACCTGACCGAATTTGGCCGGTGCATCGCGCCGGATCTGCTCGGCATGGGAGATTCGGACAAGCTGGAGAACTCAGGTCCTGGCGCGTACAGTTTTCAAGAGCACGTTCGCCGCCTGGACGCACTCTTGGATAACGCCGGAGCGGATCGTGACGTCACCTTGGTTTTGCACGATTGGGGCGGCCCGCTCGGATTTTATTGGGCCATGCGCAATGTGGGACGTGTGAAGGGGTTTGTCTTCATGGAGACGTTTGTGGTTTCACAAAACGACGCCAACACGCCTCCGTTCGCGCTCGACTTCTTCAGACGGTTTCGCACGCCGGAGGGCGAGCACGATGTGCTCGCCAACAATGCGTTCGTGGAAACAGTCTTTCTTCGCCAGTTTCCAAACATGGCGGAGGAAGATCGGGCGGAATATCGCAGACCGTATGTTAGCCCCGGCGAGGCGCGCCGCCCAACGCTCGAATGGCCAAGGCAGGTCCCAATCAATGGCGAGCCCAAAGAGGTTCATGAAGCTTTAGTGCGCTCTCTGGATTTCATGGGTGAGACACCCATCCCGAAACTCTTCATTCGGGCAGATCCTGGAGCACTTATTCAGGGCGGTCGGGAGCGCATCCCTCGCCAGTGGCCGAACACGACCGAGGTCGTGGCGCCCGCACGCCATTTCGTTCCTGAAGAGGCGCCACATGAAGTCGGGGGCCATTGCGCGGCTTGGCTGCGGACGAGGACCCCATGAATACGTGTCGCAGTTCCGGCGCTGCTTTTGTCGAAGCCAGTCTCTGCATTTCAGAACCTCGCGTCCGGCCCGCCCGGGGTCCAGCCAGTGAGGCCTGCTGATGCATAGGCGAGGCGTGCTCGCTGGACTGGCGGCGAGTTGTGCAGCATTGCCCAACGCACACGAAGGCCTATTGCAAGCCATGGGCGCCGATATCGCCTTCATCCATCGCCGCGGGCGCGCGCCCACGATCGTATTTGAGGCGGGGCTGGGCGATGGCTTGGACGTGTGGAGACCCGTTCTAGAACGGCTCGACCCGCACTTCAGCTACTTTGCTTACAGCCGACCCGGCTATGGCGAGAGCGTCGCCATCGGCGCCCCGGCGGCGCAACGAACTTCAGCGGATGCAGCGTCTTTACTTCACGCCGCGCTGCAGGGGGCGCGCGCAACCGCGCCTTATGTGATGGTCGGCCACTCACTCGGCGGCCTCTATATAGCGCGCTACGCCGCTGATCACTTGGCGGACGTGGCGGGTCTCGTTTTCGTTGACGCGCGCCCGCCCAGATTTCGGGCGAGCTGTGCGGCCCACGGAGTGCAGTTTTGCGCGTCGCCCGCTCCGCCGCCGTCCGAATGGCCGCCTCACATCATCGCTGAAATAGCGGGCATCGATGCGTCCGAGGAGATGGCGCCGGAACCAAGCGAGATGGCCAACATTCCAGCGACCGTGATTGTCTCGACCCGTGCATGGCCCGGAGATGGCGGGATTGAGGGATTTGCGCTCTGGCAGGAGCAACAGGCGGCATTTGCTAGAGGGTTTAGAACAGGTCGCCTCGTGTCGGCACAAGGAGCGGGGCATTATGTGCATCGCGAACAGCCCGCTTTCGTGGCTCGGGAGATTGAAGCGCTTGTCGGCGCGATTTCCCGCCAAGAGTCTCGATCTGAGGGCGGCGAGCGGTAGCGTTCTTCACGGAGAAGGACCGAACCTGAAAACTGGGGCGGTGTAATGGATCCGGATGAGGCTCTATTCATCGGCCTCGCATGCGCGCTCGCCGACACTGGGGTGTTCATGAACATGAGCGAGTTGCACGTCGCCTTGCGCGCCCGCCACCGCAAGGCTGCGAGCGATTGGCTTACCGATGACGTCTGGTTCTGCCTCTCATCTCGCATCGCAGGCAGGCGCGCGGTCTTGCAGACATGACGGCGCCTGAGGAGCCCCTAACTGAGTGGAATTTCATTTCCCGATTTCGACTCTGTCCAAGCGATAGCTATTCGCACAAACCCAGTTGCGGCGTTTTGTTATTGAGGCGCGTGCGCTGAGCATGCCGTAAGGCGGGGGAAGACAGTTCACGCTCCGCGCATCCGGCTGCAGAGACCGAGCGTCAGGGTGAAGCGTGACCGAGTAGGCTATTTCGCATTGCTCTGCGGTCCGGGCACAGCCAGCCTCTGGAATCATCTCCGCTAACGTCTCGCTTTGCGAGAGTGATGGCTCGGCGCGAGCGCGACAGTGAATTCAAGGGCTTTGCCCTTGCCCGACTGCGCCTGCACTCGGCCAATCAAGGCATCCAATTCAGCGTTGAACAGGGACAACGCCTTGCGGTCGAGGCGTATCTGAACGTGGCGGACGGCGGTATCTCGCCACTGTCCCTCTGTAACACCGTCCCCGGAAGTAAGGGCGGCGGCGACTGAACGAGCGGCGGCTCTAAGAAATCCGCTTGCTGCTTGTGCGAGCGCGGCGCGTCCCACTTTGGTACGCGCGGCCGCGCGTGCCGAAAGTGCGTCTGAGCTGAGTTCGTAGACTGCTTCAGGGCGGCGGCCGCTGGGCCGTATCGCGACCACATGCATTAGGCCCGCGCGCTCGAGCTGCTGAATATGGTGATAGAGTCCGTTGACTGGGCGCCCGATCTTGGCCGCGATCTCTCGCGCCGAAAGCCCTCCGTGCCGGACCAGAGCGCCCACAATTTGCGTTCTTGGCAGCGAGGCCAAAACGCGCAGCTGGGCCGCGGAAAGTTGAAGGGGTTGCGTCACCACAATAATTCTAATAGTGAAGCATTATTGAAATATTGCCAGATCACCAATGCAGGAAGGCGCCAAATGAAGTCGATTGGTTCCGCGGTCCGTGCGGCGGTCTTGGCCATCTTAGCGTCCGCGTGTGCAAGCGCCGTTTCGACGGGAGGAGAGGGGACGCCGGCGGTGACAGTGGAAGCTGCCTGGGCAGCCTGGCGCGCCGGCGATGCTGCAAACGCCGCAAGGCTTGGCGAGCGCCTCTTGAACGATCCCGCGACAGCGAACGAAGGGCGCCATGTGGCCGCCCTAGCGGCGCATGTACGGGGCGACTACGCGGGCGCGATCGAACATTATGGCGCGCTTGCTCCCGACTACCCACGTCGGCGTGAGCTGCGTGGCGCTATCTTCGAATCCTACCTGCACGCCGGACGCGCCGCCGACGCTTCGCGCTTTGCCGCTGCAACAGAGATGTCGGCCAACGCAATGGCGCGCGCGCAGGCGCGCATCGACAATGCCCTGAGTGTGATCATACCCGGCGTGATAGGTCTTGAGTTTGAGGATGACGCGCTCACGCCCCATATGCCTGGCGTCGGGGGCCGCCTAAATGGTCAACCGGCCGTGTTCCGGATCGACACAGGTGGCGCGTTCGTGGCCATGTCTCCGGCGCTTGCGACGCGGTACAATGTCCGTTCGGCGCAATGCGCGCAGGGCTTCGCGAATTTGCAGGCAACCCAAGTCTGCCATGGCGTCGCTGACATTGACTTGGGGCCCGTTCGGGTCATCAACGCACCTGTCGCTGTTGTGTCTGCGCTCCCGTCGGAACAGCTCGGCGTCGAACTAGGACCGGTTCTCGGAACCAACTTTCTTCAGCTCTTCCTCAGCACGATTGACGCGCCCAACCAACGCCTGCTGCTTTCGCCACGCGGGAGCGCGGTGGCGACCGCCCAGCACCTAGCTCTCGTCGGTGGAACGCGGATCGAAGTGCCGTTCCTATTGCTATCGGATCATTTCATCATCGCGCGTGGCGGCGCAGGCGGTCGCAACGATCTCAATTTCTTTGTCGATTCCGGCCTTGTTGCGATTGCTGAGGACGGTGTGCAAGCAGGCTTGTTGCTGTCGCAGACCCAGGCATCGGCTTGGGCGGGCATAGCCGGTCCTTCTTCGGCTGAGGCGATAGTTGAACTCGCGTCTGATCTGCGGCTCGGCGCTACGTCGCAGAACGGACAGCGGGCCATGGTGTTGTCCGACGCTGCTTGGGGGGCGTTCGGTACGTTTGGCGGGATCGAAGTGCATGGCCTGATTTCATATGGGTACCTGAAGCACTACGCGTGGACGCTGGATTTCGAGCGACAAGTGATTGTGCTTACGGCGAGGGCCGTGCGGTGATGTTGCAAGTGACTGGAGCGGAGTGACCACGCCATTCGTCAAGTCGCGCTAAGCGGGGTTATCTGGCCGTGGTGACAATAGCAGCATGAGCACGTCGCCGTTGGTGAGCGTGCAGCAATCCGCGCAGAAGCTGAAGTAATCCGAAAAGAATCGCACAGCCAACCAGGGTGTAAGACAAACCCGATCGCCAAATCCAAACCACGTTCGATGGTCCGCGGCCGTTCTCATAGCCATCGGTGTACCGGCACTACTCTTTCGGCCCTGTGGTGTGGCCAGAACCAGGCCTAGCGTTGATGGACCAACGGCGCGAAGGCCCGAAAGCCGGCGAGACGAGGCGCTCGGAAAGAGATCGTGGCGGCTATGACGCCCGCAGCTCCGGCCCGAAGGCCTGAGGCCGAACGAGCTCATGTGCGCCGGGGCTGGTCCCGTGCCAGTCTCGGGCCAAGCCGCCAGCCCTTCTCGAAGACTTGGAGCCGTTTCGGAAATTGTCGTTACGGTGGTTCTTTGCCTATACCGACCATTGGCGCCGGCGCGAGATTGGGCTCGGTCAGGTCGCGCCGCTGTCTCACGACGTTTTGGCGTCGTGCGAGCGGTTACAAGAATTCGATTTCCGAACCTTTCCGCACAAGCTATCCCGTTGGCTGATGTTGCGCCGCTGGCCGTACGAAGACGCATGCGGGATCGCCCATGCGCTTAACCTCGTCGGGGATCGGTGGACGCTGCTTGTCGTCCGCGAACTAATCCTTGGACCGCGTGAATTCTGCGCGTTGCGCGCGGGTTTACCGGGGATCAGCAATCACGTGCTCCACGAGCGTCTTGACCACCTCGCAATCGTCGGGGTGCTGCGCAAATGCGGTGGGTCCTCAGCGGAGTCGACACTCTACGAACTGACGCCTTGGGGATATGAACTCGAGCAGGCGATTGTGTCCTTGGGTCGATGGGCGCATCGCTCACCCAGTCACAACCTCGACCTGCCACTCTCCGCCGTGTCGCTTATGATTTCCCTTCGAGCTTGGTTCGACGCCAGGGCAGCCGCGGAAAACAACATCTTGGCGAGTCTCATCGTGGGTGCAGAGCACTTCTCGGTCCATATTGCCGAGGGTGCGGTCGAAATTTGTCGCGGCGCAGTCGGGCACGCCACCGCTGATTTCAGGATGACGGCAGGTCCACAGATTATTGCTGCGGCGGTTTATTTTGCTGTGCCCTTTGAGGACCTCGAGTCTATCGGCGCACTGACCTTGGAAGGCGATCGCGACGCCGCCAAAACATTTGTTGGGCTGTTCAGGCTCCCGAAAAAGCGGTCGGGCGCCGTGCGTACCGGCCATGCGAGCGAGTGACGACGGTCCCTTCGCTTGACAGGGAATTCCGCCAGCGCTCGCCGTAGCGCTGATCATCTTGAAGCGGTCGGTTTGTCCGTGGCGCAAACGTGCGGACCGTCGCTTTGCCTTGGCGCCGCGGGTGCGGGCGATCGGTGCTCCAGGAGATCGTCTGTGCCGTTGCCCTTGGCCCTACCTCTTTTGGTGCTTGACAAAAGTATATCAAACACGACAAAATGGCATGACAACACGTCATTAAGGCGTGTGTATGCGACCAAAAGTGCTCGAGATGCGGAATTCTTGGACTGCAACCCTGGTGCTGGCGGCTGGCCTGTGCGTCAGCCTGGCGGCGTACGCGCTGGCTCCCTCTATTTGGAGTGTGCATGCGGCGCTGCTCAAGCTGACGGCGGCGCTGACCGGTCTGCTGGTGGTCGCGGTATACGCATGGCGTTCTGACGAAGTTCAGCGCCGGTTGGTGTTGGATGCCAGCGCCTGGGCCTTCTTCATATGCGTAGCGCTGGCGTTGGCCGTGTCGCTGCTGGACTGGCCCGCGTCGCCGATCATGAGAGATCAAGCTTGGGCGGTGCTGATGATGGTCTGGCTCATCGCCTGGACCGTGCTGCGCGTGCGGCAAAGATGAAGAACCGCATTCGCGTTCTGCGTGCTGAGCGAAGACTCTCGCAAGCACAGCTCGCCGCCGCCGTGGGCGTTGGGCGTCAATCACTGAATGCCATCGAAAACGAACGCCACGATCCGTCGGTGAGTCTGGCGTTCGCCATCGCCGACGCGCTCGGCGCGCCCGTCGAGGAGGTGTTTCTTCGAGACAGGACAGAACAACCATGATGGAACGACGCAGACTTCTTAGGCTTGCCTCGGCGGCGCTGGCTTTCGCGGCGGCGCCCGCCTGTGCCCAAACCCAGGCCAATCCGCAGACACAGAGGCGTTCTCAACTTCCAGCGCCGCCGTTCCCATACGGCCAAGATGAGGTCATCGTATCAGGCATTGGCGGAGCGCGGCTAACCGGGACAATTACACTACCACGGGCGCGCACCCGTCATCCGGCTATCCTGCTGCTCTCAGTTGCCGGTCCAAACGATCGCGATCTCAGTTTCGCGGGGCACCGCGCGTTCGCCGTGCTGGCCGATCGTCTGACGCGCGCGGGCTTCGCTGTGCTGCGCTGCGATGATCGCGGCGTCGGCGGCTCAGAGGGCGATTGGTCGACCGCTGGATATGAGGTGCTGGCCGGAGATGCTCGCAGCGCCATCGCCTTGCTGCGCGGGCGTCCAGACATAGATCCGAACAGAGTGGGCGCTTTCGGCCTCAGCGAAGGCGCCGTGATTGCCGGAATGACTGCCGCTACGCTTGAGGTTCCTCTAAGCTTCGTCGTGCTGGCCTCACCGCCCGGCCTGCCCGGAGAAGCGGCGCTGCGCTCACAATTCGTGCGTACGCTGGCGTTGAGTGGCATCGCGGGTGAAGCCGAGCAAGCGTATCTGCGAACCTATGACGATTTTATAGCGCTTACGCGCGCCGCCGCCGTTGATCCCACGCGAATGGCTGAACTGGAGCAGTTTGTAGCGGGTCCTGGCGCGATGCTGATCCCACCCTATCAATTTGTCCCTCGCGAGCCCGCGGCTCTCGCGCGGTTTCTTTCGGGTCCTTGGTACCAGTCGCAGCTCGACGTCGTACCGGCGCAACATTATGCGCGACTGCGCGCGCCGTGTCTCGTCGTCGGTGGGGACAGGGACCTTATCGTGCCGGCTGAGGAGAACTTTCCGCCTATCCGCGAGGCCGCGCGCGACGCCGAGTTCCAGTTGTTCGAGAATGTGAGCCACCTCTTGCAGCCCAGTCAAACCGGCCTTCCAGCCGAATACGCCGCCAACGAAATCACCATTGATCCACGCGTGCTTGACGCGGTTGCAAGTTGGCTGACGCGGCGCGCGCGCTAGCGCAGGAGGCAGCAAGAGCGGACGACGGTGCTCGCTCGATGCTATGCGGATTTCGGCATGATTTGCGCGCGAAGCGGGCAAGACGTGGCGACCGGCGGCGTTCGACACCGTGAGACGGAGAAGTCGGGTCAAAGCGCGGCCAGCTAACGGATAGTCCCATTCATGTTAGACGCCTTGTCAATGCGCGAAGTCGAGCGGGTGCTCGATTATCTGCCTTGCTCCCCCTTCTTTATCAAAGACGAAGTGCTCCGCTACGTCGGCTTCAACACCGCGATGCTCGATCTCTGCGGTTTGAAGCAGAGAGACGACCTTATTGGGCGAACGGCAGGTGACGTGTTTCCGCCGCAAGCAACGAGCCGCTACGAGGAAATGGAGCGCAGGGTCCTGCAAACAGGGAAGCCAATTCGCGATAGACTCGAACTCGTGAAGAGTCTGCGCGGCGCGCCCGTCTGGCTTTTGTTCGGTCGATGGCCTGTGACGGGGGGAGGGAATAAAATTGTTGCCGTCGTAACAATTGCGCGACGCGTTGACGTACCAAATCGAAGGGATCCAACATATCTGCGGGTCTCGAAGGCTGTACAACTGATGCAGGAGCACTTCGCTCAGCCCTTCAACATAGCGTCACTGGCCCAGGCGTCTGGCGTTTCGTTGGCGCAGTTCGAGAGGGACTTCACGCGGGTCATGGGCGTTTCTCCGCGCCGGTACCTGATCAAAGCCAGGTTCGATGCGGCGGTGGACATGCTCGATAGCGACGCCTCGATTGCGGAGATTGCGCACATCTGTGGCTACAAGGACCACAGCGCATTCAGTCGTCAATTTTTGGCGACGTTTGGCACCTCCCCCAGCGCTCACCGGCGCGCGCAGCAAAAATAGCGCACCATCTTTTGAACTTCGAGCTGTGCCGAAATCGTCGCCTTAGGCGATTGATCGGGGCAAGCCAGCTCCACGTCCGCCGTTGCTAATTCGGTGCTGCGAGGGCGCGAGTCCCGTCATGCTAACCGGTTCTCGTCCAAGGCTTCGAACCCCCTGGAGAGATGCTCGCGTCCTCGCACACATGAATCTTTTGGGTTCGACAGGGGGATTGTTGCGATGAGTAAGTCAGGAAAACAGCGGACGGCCGGACGCAAGTCTCTGCTGACGGGCGCTTCGGTGCTCGCGGCGGCGGCAGCAGCGATCACGGCGACGCCGGCGATGGCGCAGGATGTTGAAGAAGAAGAGGCCATTGTCGTCACCGGCACGCGCCTGGTGCGTCAAGACTTCGAAGCCATCAGCCCGATCACGACGGTCGGCGCCGAGCAGCTCGAACTGACCGCGACGCTGACCACGGAATCGCTGCTGAATGAACTTCCCCAGATCGTTCCGGGTAACACGATCACCTCGAACAACGTCGGCGGCGAAGATTTCTCGACCGTTGACCTTCGCGGTCTCGGCATCAATCGCACGCTGGTCCTCGTGAACGGCGAGCGCGTCCCGGGTTCGTCAACGCTAGGCACGGTCGACTTGGCGACCATCCCGGCTTCGCTGATCTCGCGCGTTGAGGTGGTGACCGGCGGCGCCTCGGCCGTCTACGGTTCTGACGCCATCTCTGGCGTCATCAATTTCGTGCTGAAAGACGATTACGAAGGCGCGGAAATCAACACGACTTATCGCGCTGAAATGGAAACCGGCAACGCTGCGCAGTTCGAAATCAACGGCCTTGTTGGCGGCAACTTCGCCAACGGCCGTGGCAACATCACGGCGTACGCTTCGTACTTCAACCGTGAAGGCGTGCTGCAAAGCGAATACGATTATGCGCGCGTTGCCGGCGGCGTTTGCTATGACCTCGCTCGCGGCGCCGACAACGCCTATTATATTTGTGACTCAGTCGAAGAAGCGCGAGCCAACGTCAATGGCGGGCCATTCAATGGACTGCAGGGCGGTTCGCCGACCCCGCCTTGGGGCTCCGTCATCAATGACCCAAACAACCGCTTCCAGGCGGCCGGTATTATTGGCAATCCCGACGCCGGCCCGTTTTTTAATGGCACGTTCGGAAGCTACGACAACGATTGTAACCCGGCGACCGCTCCCGTTGCCTATGATGCAACGGGCAATTTCGGCGATCTCTCGTTCGATCCAAACGGCAACCTGACGCCGCGCCTTTTCATCGGTGCGTGCGGCATACCTGACCGATCTGTCGGCTCATCAATGTACAATTTTTCGCCGGACAACTTCCTGGTCATCCCGGCGGAACGGATCACCCTCACGACGAACGGCCATTATGACATCTCCGACGACGTTCGCCTGAACTTCCTCATCAACTACACCAACTCGCGCCAATCTGTTCGCTTGGCGCCGACGCCGGCCACCGGTCTCACCGTGACGCTGACGCCGAACATGCGAAACCTGATTCAGCTTGGTGCGGACGGCGTCAATGCCACCGCCGACGACCATGATGATTTGTGGGCCGCGCTTATGAGCCGGCCTACCCCTTATGCGCCTTTCACAATGACGCGCCGTACGAATGAGCTCGGCACCCGCGATGCGCTAAGCGAGAACAATGCGTTCTACTTCTTGACCAGTCTTGAGGGCTCGCTGGGTGAAAATTGGGATTGGGCCTTGGGCGCATCTTACGGGCAGAGCCACTTTCTCACCCGGACGCTGCACAGCGCCAACAGGAATCGATTTGTGTTGGGCTTGGCGGGGTGTCAGGCCCTGACCCCAGGCCCCGACGGGACATTGTTCACGGCCGATGATGGTGGCGTCGCGCCTCCGACGACCTTTGGCACGTCGCAAAACCCATGCGTTCCGCTCGACATCTTTGGAGAAGGTTCGCTCAACGCTGCGATGCTGGGTTACCTTGACACGACGACATTCAACCAAACGATCGTCGAGGAGAACCGCATCACTGGCTTTATTCGTGGCGATCTCTTCGAACTGCCGGCCGGTCCAGTCGCGGCGGTGTTCGGCTTCGAGTATCGCGACTCGCAACTTGAGTTCCACGTCGATAACGAACAGCGCATGGGCAATATCTTTGGCTTCAATGCGCTCCAGGATCAGGAAGGCACTGTCGATGTGTACGAGCTTTACGCAGAGCTGGCCGTTCCGTTGATCAGCGAAGCGCCTTTCGCCCACTACTTGGGCTTGGAAGCTGGCTTCCGCCGATCCAACTATTCAACGGTCGGTAACGTCGACACCTACAAGATCGGTGGTGAGTGGGCGCCGACGGAATGGCTACGTTTCCGTGCGATGTTCAATGAGGCGACGCGAGCTCCGAACGTATTTGAGCTGTTCCAGGCAGGGGACCAGGGGTTCACCACAACCACTGATCCGTGCCGGGACTCGGCTGCGGGAGGTAATGGAATTCCCGACACCACGGGCGTGACAGTTGCAGAATGCACGGCAACCGGCGTGCCGTTGGCCGCCTATCCGGGCTTTGCTCAGGCTAATGCTCAGATCCAGAGCTTCTCTTTTGGCAATCCGAATCTCACATCTGAAACGGCCGAGACGCTCACTTACGGCGTTGTCTTCCAGCCTGATTGGTTCCCGGTGGGAGATTTCCGCGCGAGCGCAGACTATTACGACATCGAAGTCACCAACGTCATTCTCGGGCTAGGCACGGCGTTCTACTTGCGTGACTGCTACGTAGGCAACGTCGCGGCCAGTTGTGCGCGGGTCAATCGTTTGCCAAGTGGCCAAATCAACTTCGTCAATACGTTCCGTTCAAACCAAGGCGTACTCGCCACGTCGGGTCTCGACTTGCAGCTTGAATGGTCGGTGCCGGTCGGCCCGGGGCAACTCACGGTGAATGAGCTCTACTCGATACTTGAAGAGTATCGCCTCAATACGACAGATTTCACCGGTTCAACTTCTGGCGGCATCGGCGGCGCATTCCCCGACTACAAGTCGGTCTTGAGCGTGTCATACAATGTTGGTGACTGGACTGTCTTCGGTCGTTGGTTCCACACACCGGAGGTGGTGAGTTCCAACGGTTTCGGCTCAAACACCGATGGCCTGCCATCGACCCCAACCTTGTCGCCGGCGGCAGACTACTTTGACCTTTCGATGCGGTGGGCGGTAACTGACAACTTCACGATTACGGGTGTCGTCAGCAATTTGTTCGACGAATATCCGCCGCAGACCGCAGATGGTTTTGCCGGACAAGGTAATGTCGATGTAGCGCTCTACCCGCGGGCGTTGGGACGCGAGTTCGCGATCTCGGGTCGCTACCGCTTCTAGGCGGCCTCAACGGCGAACTGCTGGGCGACGGGCGTCAGTGAAGCGTCCGTCGCCTTAGCGTCTGCAAAACGGTGATTGAAGGGAGAGATCGGATGAGTGCGCTCAATGGAAAGATATTGGCCGTCGTCTTGGCGTTCGCCAGCGCACTAGGTGGAGTTGCGTGGGCAGAGGAAGCGCCCCCGCAATGTACGGCGCCGGAATTTCGGCAAATGGATTTCTGGCTCGGTGAGTGGGATCTGTCGTGGGAGGCGTCGCCATCTATGCCCGCCGGGCGAGGCGTGAACACGGTGACACGCGCGCTGGGGGACTGTGCGATTGAGGAGAGTTTCTCTGGCGACGAAACCGTGGGGATGCTTGTGGGACATTCTATGTCTACGTTCCATGTGCCCAGCGGCCAATGGCGACAGACGTGGGTCGATAACACTGGAGGATACTTTGCACTAACGGGCGGGGTGGAAGGCAACCGCTTCGTTTTGACCAGCACACGTCTCTCTGAGCGCGCGCCACACCTTAGGATGGTGTTCGAGGAGATTTCATCCAACTCGCTGACGTGGCGATGGCAGCGGAGCGAAGACGGTTCCAATTGGATCGACGAATGGGTCATTGACTACGTGCGCCGGAGCTGAGGTCATTTTGATTGGGTGGTCTGGCTCCAAACGGGGGGACGATGTGTCCGGAGCAAGCTCTATTCATCGGTGTTGCATGTGCGCTCGCCGACACCGGGATGTTCGTGAACATGAGCGAGTTGCACGTCGCCCTGCGCGCCCTCGACTGCAAGGCTGCGAGCGACTGGCTTACCGATGATGTCTGGCTCTGCCTCGCATCTCGCATCGAAGGCGCGCAGTCTCGCAGGCATTGCGTAGCGATCTGGCGCGGGAGATAAAGGCGTTGGCCGCCTCGCATCCGTTAGAGCAGCGAGCTCGCGATCCACTGCAGCAACAGCGTGGGGACGCGAGGAGGCCGATCATGTTATATTATCCGGCGTGCATCTGCTGACGAACGCAATTTTGCACTTCCAGCACAGCTCATCGCTCATGCGGCGCGAAATAGCGATCTTGCTGGGGACACTGTATCCGCTACGCGACACGCGCGTGCCCGCCGACCTTCATCTCGCGATCGTCGACTCCGCGCTGCGGCCATGCGGGTTTGGGCTTGTTGATGGGGTGTCGAAGAAGATGTTCCCCGGCGCAATCGCTTTCACCGCGATGGCGTGGGAAGCCGCCACCCGCTACGTTCGCGTCATGTGCAATCGCTACGCCTGCGACATCCGCAAAGCCGGACTGGAACGCGATTATTATGGCTTCGATGAATGGAGCGAGAGTCGCATCACGCCCATTCTCGGCAACGCCGTACTCGAAGTCTTTCCGAAGAGTTATGCGCCAGTGCTGAAACGCGGTGAAGACGGGCGGCTCGAATGGACCAAGATGCGTTGGGGTTTACCGGGCCCGCCTCAATTTGGCGGAGCGCCAGTCACCAACATCCGCAATCTGAAGAGCCCGCATTGGCGCGCGCTTCTAGACCCTGCGCATCGCTGTCTCGTGCCATTCACCGCTTTCAGCGAGTATGAGGATGCCTCGCCCAAGGGCGGAAGGCAGATCCGATGGTTCGCGCCGTCGGATCGGGGCATGCTCTTCTTCGCCGGCATTTGTGGCGAGTGGTGGGGCGATTATGGAACTAAGAAAGAGCCCAACGAAGGTCATCATCGTCTCTTCAGCTTTCTGACTACTGAAGCCAACGATCGCGTTCGCCCAGTTCACGCCAAGGCCATGCCGGTCATCCTTGCCAACCAGTTTGCCTGCAAGGAATGGCTGAACGCCCCCGCATCAGCAGTCGAAGACATCCAAGCGCGCACGTTGGCCACCGATGCGCTTGAGATCGTCGCCGAAGACGAAGCCGCTCAATATGTGGGCGGATATCTGAAGTGAGCAGCATTCGATCTGAAGCGGGAGGCCGGAAGAGGGCTTGCGCCCGATACAGACTGCGATGATTACTTCTTCATCGGGCCAATCAAACGCGCGGAGACGAGGCGTGGGACGGCTTCAAAAGCGATCAATGCGCGTTGCAGGTCATCGCACATCCTTGGCGCTGGAAGCGGAATTTTGGGAGGCGCTCGAAACCTTGGCGCGGGCGCGTTCTCAATCGCTACCGGTTCTGATCGCGGAGATCGATCGCGAACGCGAGAGACGCGGCGGCGAGGCCTCTCTTGCCTCGGCGGTTCGTGTCTTTGTTCTGATGGGTCGGGCGGCGAGTTCTCCAAGCCACTGATTTGCCGCCCGCGCGCCTCTGGGGTGTTAGAAGTAGCGTAGGCTATTCGAGCCAAGAGCAAGGGCATCCAACTCGTAGTCTGTGTGATTCTTGCTGTTGTTCTTGCGCGGCGTCTCAAGGCATTGACGCCACGAGCGCACGGAGGCCAAACCGCGAAGGGTGGAGGACCGGGCGTTGGCCGACGCACCCGCGTGGCTCGATACGGATCGGGCAATACCTCGACCTTTGAAGGTGGCGATGTCCAATCAGCGGTTCCGCCGGTGCGCCAGCTACGCGGTAAGCGCGGCTGCTATGATCCGGGCCACTTCGATGCGTGAAATGTCGCCGTGACTTGTGATCGCGTCGCACTTCACGTTCGTCACTTTCCCAGACACGAAGGCAATTGCGGCGTGGCCGTCATAGACGAGACTAATCGCATCGCTGCCCATTCCCACCGCGCCGTTGGCGCCTAACCCGCCATAGGCGTCTTTGGGTCCGCCGAACGTGTCTGTTGTTTTCACGACGTCACTTGCGACCTGCTGACCGACGCGGGAGGCGGCCGGATAGGCTAACCCCACCGCCTTGTCGCGCCACGTGTGGGTGATGGCGATTGGTCCTTTGACCTTGCCTTCGGTGATGATGTCGCGGAAGCCGCCACGAATAGCGCCATTGAGATCGTAATGGACCTTCTCGCTGAAAGAATTGTGTGAGAACGCGGCTTGAAGCAGGCACATGCTTTGCGCCGGCTTTGCGAGCTTGCGAGCGGCCGAGGTGACGAGCCTCGCGCCGAAGCTGTGTCCGATCAGATGAAGGCGTACGCCGTCCACCCCGGACCCATTGAGCAGCAAGCCAAGTTTTTCGCCGATCACGCCGGCGCGTTTCTTCAGCTCGAAATAGGCAAATTGGTTGAGCGCCTTTGCGACGCCTTTGGAGAGTCCCGAGAGAACACTTCCAGCGGCCGCGCCGCCAGCGCCTAGCGCTGCTTCTGGCGCCACAGGATTCGCGCTCAGCGACAGATCCTTGATGATCTCGCGTCCTTTGCGCGTCAGCAGCTCGGCGTGGTCGAGGCGAGTTTGCTCGTCGGGCGTGTCGCTCGACAACCTACGCAGCTCGTCGAGTAGATCGTCGGCGTCGGCGCCGCCGCCCTTGGCGCGCATCGCTATTTTTGCGAATGCTTCGACATCGTCTGCGTCCAAGAAGCGGGCGATTTCGCGCGCTTGCTCGCGGAGGAAGGCGTCGCCCGCATTTCCACCGGCTGCGGTAGCAGCGCCGCCACCGATTTGTGTCTCAAATCCGAGGTCGTCTCTGAACTTGTCGGATGGCCAGAAGACGCCGATGACGCCGATCTTTCTGCCAGTGGTGATGTTAGGTAGCCCGACAAGATTGCCTATCAGCTTCGCATACATCTCGTGTGAGGAGGGCGCGTCCTGATGCCAACCATGCGAGATGACAACAAGGTCCGTCGTCCCGGGCGCGATGAGTTCGCCCGCATTCGTGCGTTGGCCTTTCTTGTCGAATTCGAGGCGGGCGTAGTCCAGTCCTGCAATTGTCTCCGTCATCTCGCGCTCCTTCTCACACTGATTGCACGGCGCGCATGAGGTCTATGAGCCCCGCCCCTTGGAATTCGCGCTTGCGCTTAAGATCGGTCGCGGAGCCCAAGAATATCTCTTTCACGCGCTCAGGCTGGCCGGCGAATTCCGGATGAATCGACAAGAAAGCGGCGGCTGCCCCCGAAACATGCGGCGCCGCCGAACTGGTGCCGTTGTCTTCGCGATAATAGATGGTTGCCGCATCATAGGCGTCTGCGCCAGCTTCGCCGGCGAACTCATCTTCTGTGAAAATGGCCTGCGCCGTTTCGACCGAAGCGCACGAGAGGATGTGTTCTCCGGGCGCGACCAGGTCGGGCTTGTTGCGTCCATCGAGCGTGGGCCCGCGGGACGAGAAGTAGGAAACGCCATAGGTGTGAGGCGCGTCTGCGTGAGTGGAGCCCACGGTGATCGCAAGCTCGGCGTTGCCGGGATCGCAGATGGATTGATCAAGGCCTACCCTTTGGACGCCTGCGCCCTCGGTGCCCAGGATGGACGTGCCTGCATTGCCGGCCGCGGCGACAACAACGACGCCCATCCGAACCAGACGATTGACCGCCACGCAGAGTGGCGATTGGCCTGCCGCATACCATTCGGCTTCAAAGCTGCAGCCGATGCTGATGTTGACGCCATGGATCAATAAGAGGCGCCCATCTGCGTTGATTTCGGCGACCCGGTCCAAAGCGGCCAGCATGGCGCTTTCGTCGGCCTTTCCGGCCTCATCGAGCACCTGAAAACTGATCAATTTGCACCGCGGCGCCACGCCCAGGATTGGCTCTCTCAGCGTGTGGGGGCGTATGCGCGCTCTTTCATCGACGCGGCGCATTTCAAAGTAGACGGACGCCGCGATCGGGTCGCCCGGGGTCGCATTCACCGCCGTATTTGCACGCAATTGCTTTTGCGTCGGTGTTTGACCGGCAATGATGCCGGCGACATGGGTGCCGTGTCCGAAGGGATCTACCAGCGGGTCGCGATCGATGAAGCTCTCATGCTGCTTGGCGACCCAGATCTCCCGATCAGTGGCGGCGCTCGATATCGCGGCGCGGCCGAGCGTAAAATAGGTCGAGAAATGCGGATGCGTCTTGTCGATGCCGCTGTCGAGAACGACCCAGACGATGCCTTCGCCCTCGCCCCCGAACGATCGCCGGCAAGCGTCAGCCTTTATTGTGCGCAGCGGCGCCTGGGCGGATAGCGCGCCTATTTTTCGGTCTGGCCAGACCTTGTGGATGAGACGCCGGCCGGCAGATTGCGTAGCGTCGTCGCGCACTATGCCCAGCAGCTGTTCCTCAGTAAGCTGTGCGAAAACAAAGTAGCGGCTTTTCACCCAGGCGAGCGTGCCATTGGCGTTGCGGACAATTGTTTCCAGCCGGCTCCTCGCCAAGGCAATGCCGTCGACATACCCGACATTGAGCTCAAACATCACCTTTTGCGCGGGCGCCGCGAGCTTGGCGCCACTCGGGTAGATGCCGAAGATTGAAGGGTGAATGACATAGCGCGCAGAGCGCTCTTGGCGCTGGCGGCGCTCCTCAGCGGTTTCTCCCTCGCTCAAGGGCCTCTCCTTAAAGTGTTCAGCGTCTGTGCACATGAGCCAGGCGCGTAGATGCTTAGGTGCGCCGTGCTCTGGAGCAGGCGCTCCTGGGCCTCGGAGAACATTGTACAATTAATCTACTTAAGGTGGTAATGTGCGCAAAGGCTTTTTGTGTAATCTTCTTTTTGCTTCGCGAGTCCGACACAGTCTCGATCGTGTCGACAAAAGAGCGTAGCGTACGAACCTCGGCTTATCGCGCACTGCCAGGCGCGGTGCGCTCAGGCACAGTGAGTTCTACAGGATTTTGCTCTCGACAGCATCTTGAGGCGGGCCATGCGCAAGTTGATGATGATCGCTGTTGCTCTATTGCTGACGGGTGTTGGGACAGTGATCGCTGCGCCGCAGAGCGCGCGCGAAATGCAGTCGCAGACCGAGACCCAAAGCAGCGAGATCGAGCTACAGGATGGGGGAGGCCACGACGAGCCTTGTTCAACGCAATGCCTTCCCGAAGGGCTTCGACGGGAGAAGTGCTACATCGGCGAAGATGATGCGTGCAGCCGCTGCTTCGTGCGACCCGACACTTCTTGCCGAATCGCACCGCAGGAACACGACGCAGACTCTAAGGCCAACTAGAGCGCCTGAGGCTAGGAGCCATGCGAGTTCTCGCCTTCGCCAGCCACTGCCGGCGTGGCTGCATCGGCCCCGCGCTTCTGCTCGACGATGGTCGAAAGCCAGCCGATGACCCGGTGTGAAGAATAGCCGCCGGCCAAGCCAACCAACGCGAGCGCAAACGGATTGTAAAAATCAGCCGAGCTCAAATCTTCGATGGGCGGTGTGGTGGTTGCAACAATGGTCGCATTTAGGAGAACGAAGAAGACGAGCGCCGTGCTCATGCCGAAAATGACTGTAAGCCCCAGAGAGAGAAGGGTGCGATCACTGCGCCAAATCTCCTCCGACCGGTTGCCTTTGAAAAGAGCGCGGCCTGCGGCTTCGAGGAGCGCGCCGAGTGCGCCCATCAACAGGATAAGCTCGATCGAGAGCGCAATCGGAGCCCGGGTCGCCATCTGACTGCTCATCCAAGATCGTGTCAGGGTCTGCACGGTTTCCACGAGAAGCGCCGCTTTTATCCAATCTTGCAGCGGGACTTCCGGTTCACCGCTCCGGCATTCGGGATCTGGCCCTGGCGACGGGCGCGGCACGGTTGGCCTATAGGTCTGGCGATAATCGTCGGCGATGAGTTGCGCGATTTGAAAGACGTTGCATTCGCGTCTGAGTTCGAGCCGATCGAACTCAAGGTCGAGTTCCTGTGACCGCGTCTTTGCGATCTCGCCGAGCTTACTGGCTTCATCGGCATGGATGGCGATCAGGTTGGCTTGACGTTGAAGCGCTTCGCGTTCCTCGCCGGCCGCGGCTTGGGCTTCGGCCCTGAGGCGCGCAGCATGTACAACCATCTCGTTTGACTGCAGGTAGAGTTCAGCCGAGCGCTGGGCGTACCGGTCCACGGCAAGGTCGGTTTCCGCAATCTGTTCGTTGAGGTAGGTGATCCGGTCTACGGTCGCTTGAATGCGCGCTAACGAGACACGTGGCGCTTCATTGATAGAGGCGGCGACCTGGCGTTGCCAAAGGCTCGCTGAAAAAGCGCTCGCGCCGAGCGCCGCGAGCACGCTCGCGCCGATCGCACACCCCGCAACGATGGAAGCTCGAGTGGCAGTGTCGTTTCGTTTACTGCGGGTGCGAACGTCCTCTTCGATATTTGCCCACGCTCGCAAGTAAAGCGAAGCGCCGATCGCGAGCGCAACGGAGGCCGCAACGAGCAAGAACTCGAAATTGTTTCGAAACCAGTCTTGCCGGGTGACGAGTTCAATGTCGCGCCACGCGCCCGACGGTCCAGCTGTGATCGCCGCAACCAGAGCCAAGACGCCCGCCAAGCAAAGTAGCACTGTTGCGTTGATGAACGCTCGCTTGCCGGCGGCCCCTGCCTCAGTACGCGATAGGAAATAGGTCGCGGCCACACATGAAAAAGCCAGCGCCAAGAGCGCGCCAACGAGAGCAACGCCGTATAGATGGGCCGAGGCTGCGGCTTCTACATCCGCTGCAGTCAGTGCTGTTGTGCTGATCGGAATCGACATGCGCGCGTCCCCACCGGAGTTTGGCCCTCGCCTTTGTGTCGCAACGGTTGCGCAACCTTGAGCCCGTTGCAACGACAGATTGAGCGTTTCAAGCGACCATGTCTACGCTTGGAGGGCGCAGGCGTCGCTTATCGGCGCGCCGGGCGTCATGAGTCCGCGGATATGAGGGCGTGGACGACGATGTTGATTGGCGTTGAAGCTCGACTTTGAGCCGAGGTCTGAAGATATTTGGCGTCGCCGAATTAGAGCCAAGCTGCGACGCCGCACCTGGCCTGCCGGGCGTGGCGCGGTTCACTTTTCCGATCCGCTAGGGTCTCGCGGGGTGTCCCGATAGTATCCGGCAATTGTTGACGGGATGAACTCCCCGGTGTGAGGCAAGGAGGGCGGACCTCTTCATGAAGATCGGCGTGCTAACGTTCGGCTATGCGAATTTTCCCTATGGCCAGCAGCTGATGGCCCAGCAGGGGCATTACACTGTCAATCTGGGAGATAATGCGCAGACGATCGCTGCGCGCTCGCTTTTGGCGCGGTTGGGTGCAACGGCCGAAGATGTTGTGAGCATAGATCGCGATAGATTGGGCGAGTATGACGGCCCGCCGGTGGCGGTGTTGATGAATGCCGCTTTCCGCTCGCAATGCTTTCCCGTGGCGCCCCAAATTCGGCCGATCTTTTTGGGCTTTTGGACAAGGCCAGAGACCATGCGGGAGAACGCAGACTATCTCCGCGCTCATGCGCCGATTGGCTGTCGCGATATCGTCACCGCAGCGCAGCTCAATGACATGGGAATTGAAGCGTTCGTTACCGGTTGTGTGACATTGACCTTGGAACCGCGTCAATCACCTGACGCTGGCCATGTCTACATTGTCTACGGCAGTGGCGCGGGGGAATTGCCGCCCACATTGTTGGGACACATTCCCTCTGAACTGCTCAACCATGCTCGCCTTGTGTTTCACAGACTTCCCGTGTTCGAGCAGCCGCTAAGCATTGAGACGCAGTCTCGCGCCGAACACTATGAGGGGCATTTCATGGCAGAACTCGAGCGGGAAGCGCGTCTCGTGATCACAAGTCTGCATCATGTGGCGGCGCCGGCCATGGCCAAGGGAATCCCTACCATCATCTGCCGGGTCGATCGCGACACGCGGTTTAGTTTGTTGGAGACGCTGACGCCGATCCACGTTCCGGGTGAATTCGAAGGGGTAAACTGGAACCCAGCCGCGGCGGATATCGAGCCTTATCGGACAGATTACATTTCGCGCCTGGCAGAGATACTGCGTTCATTGGATGGGCTGTGATGGACAATGGAGATGACCTGCCGCGGCGGACTCTGCATTTTCTTGGCGACAGTCATCTGCGCGCGCCACGTCATGCGGCCGAGCAAGGGTGGTTTGAACCTTTCGCCACCGAGTTCACCTTGGTGGGCGGCGCTACCGCCGTGGGCTTGCGCCATCCGACGTCGCAGACCCAAGCACTACAAGTGTATCGCGACCAATTGCTTCCGTGTCGTCCCGACAAACTGCCAATCTTTCAACTCGGGGAAGTGGATTGTGGCTTTGTAATCTGGGTGCGCGCCCAGCGTTACGGCGAGTCAGTCTCTCAGCAATTGAGCGCGTCGCTGGAGGCCTATGGAGGCTTCCTCGCAGAAATGATGGCGGCCGGCTATGGCGATATCATAGTCACAAGCGCGATGCTGCCGACCATCCGGGACGGCCAATTGGATGGCGAGGTCTCCCACTTGCGACGCGAGGTGAAGGCAAGTCTTGCTGAAAGGACCGCCCTGACGATGGAATACAATGCCCGTCTGGAGGACCTCTGCGCCGAGCTGGGCGCCAACTTTGTTGACTTCACCCCGCATCTCATGGATCCCGCATGCGGCGTGTTGGCCGAAGCATTTCGTCATCCCGACAAGGCGGATCACCATCTCGATCCTGAGCTTGGCGGGCGGCTTTGGGTAAGACTCGTTGCCGACGTACTGTCGCCGTTAGGAGCACGGCAGACGTGAGCACGTTGCCAACTCTCCAAGATAACGGCGCGACAATCCCGTTTCGGTATTGGACCGAGACCAAAGCGCTAGCGCAAGCGTGCGCCCCGCGCGCAAGTCTCTCGGTTTTGTCCTTTGGATGTTCATCGGGAGAGGAGCTTCAAACTCTGCGCTCAGCGTTTCCTCACGCTCTATTGTTTGGCTGCGAGGTTAACGCCGAGCGCCTCGCAATCGCACGAGAGAAGGTAGGAGCGTGGGCCGAGCTTTTTCCATCAAGTCCAGAGGAGCTGCTGCGCCATGGACCCTTCGATGTTGTCACCGTCAATTCGGTTCTGTTGGATTCTTCGCGGCCAAACGGTGTCGACGCGCAGGCCTGGCTTGATGTTCTCGCATCTATTGATGCAGTGCTCGCGCCGGGCGGACTTCTTCAGATCATCAACAGCAATATCGCTTTTCGCAGACACCCGGTGGCGGCCAATTACGCGCCGTTGCGGTGTCATGGCGTCATTGGTTCCAACTTTGCCTCACAATTTAATCTGGAAGGAAGATTGCTCGCCGAAGGCGTGACCGGGCTCGGTCGTTCTGCGCATCTGCATCGTCACATAGGGACTGAACATTGGCGGCTCCTTGATGCCCACGATCTCGATGATGTTCATTTTCGAAAACAGGGCGGGGCGATACCTCGCGTCGAGGCAGAACCGATGCGCGCCAATGATGCCATCATTGCGCATGGCGAAGTGAGTTATACCGCCGAGCAGCCACAGGCGGGGGCAAGTTATGTTTGCGCACGTGCGCTATGGCAGGCGAGTGCGGCGGAGGTTTGGGTTAGCCGGCGGGCGCAACGTATATGGTTTGACGGGTCCATCGCACACGAGTCGCATGTTGAAATGCGGCTCACGGAGCTAGAGGGAAGGGCCTTGCTCGAGATGGCAAGCGCTCGTCCGGTGACGCCCCCGGCAGACTGGTCGCGCGCTCAGGGCGACCCGCATTGATTTGAGGTGATCCCATGAGAGCTGCTTTGCTGCTTCTCTTGTTGGTCGGTGCTTGCGCACAGGCCGCGGCGCCCGCGCCAGAGCGCCGCTCGCTCGTGATCGCCTCTTGGAATCTCGAACATCTGACCGAGCAATCGGGCGTGGGGTGCAAGCCGAGAACAGAGGCCGACTATCTCGCCATGCGCGCTTATGCGAACGAACTGAGCGCCGACGTGATTGCCTTCCAGGAAGTGGAGAATGAGGCGGCGGCGGCGCGTGTGTTCGATCCGGCGCGCTATCGGATTGTGATCGAAACACGGCCAGGTTCAGGCCGGCAAGCGCAATGCAGCGACCGGCCTGGCCAAAACCTGCACCGCCAAGCGGTGGGATTTGCCGTGCGACGCGAACTTGAAGTGACTCGTCACGACGACGTGGTCGCTCTGCAAGCGGGAGGTCAAGATCTTCGGTCTGGTGTGGATGTGACCGTGCAGGGCGACGGCGCCGAGCCGATCCGCTTACTGGTGGTGCATCTGAAGTCGGGGTGTGCGGAGGGAGAAACGCGCAACGATTGCCCGCGTCTCTTCGAGCAGGTCCCGATCGTTGAAAGCTGGATAGATGCGCGCGCTCGGGAAGGCGTGAGGTTTGCAGTTCTCGGCGACGTCAATCGGCGGCTTTCGGCGCCTGGCGATCGGATCTGGGCCGAGTGGGACGACGGCGAGCCGGTCAACGCTGACTTAACCCTCGCCTCCGGCGCCGCACGCCCCCAATGTGATCCTCGCTACGACCAGTTCATCGATCACATTGTGCTGGATCGACGAGCGTCCGTCGGCGCGTCTGGATTTCGCGAATGGACGTTTGGCGGCGCCCGGTTGTCTGATCATTGTGCGATTTCGGTCGAATTATCCGTGCGCGGTTGAGCGTGAAGCAAGACAGAAGAGGCGCTGGAAGAGCCGCCACGGAGAGCCTCACCAAGGCGCGAATGTCATGAGACCGCGCTCGTGTGTTTTTGCGGACGGCAACCAAATCACGCTCGTTCCGGCGTTGCCGCTGCGGTGTGGAGCGATGTCTTTATTCGCGCCCGACGCGATTTCTGCCCTCGCGGATCACAAACCCTCGTTTCAATCAATAGGTCCCGTGGGACCCGTTGAGATCGCTTCTCCCAGAGCGTCTGCTGCCGCTTCGTATGGAGAGGGTGTTGACCTCAATCTTGGGGATCTCTGTGTTGCAGCGGCGCTGGACAGCGTTCGGCGCGGCAAGTGCGATCGGCATCGCCGCGTGCGGGTGGTCAACTTCGTTCATCGCGGACGTCTTTGATCATCAAGCTGTCTTGGGCCCGCCTGCAATTTCGATAGGCGACGCGCACCTCTATCCGCCCTGGCGCGTCTTCGAATGGAGCGCACGCTGGGGGGATGCGTTCCCGCGCGCGTTCGCGGTGGCCCAATTCATTGCGTTGATAGGGGTCTGCGCCGGCGCCCTCGTGGCAGCGCTCATCCTGCGCCGCACTCATGGCATGAAGCCTTTTGCCGACGGCGCGTGGAGCGATTTCGGCGATGCTCAAAATTGCGGGCTTTTTGCCTCGTCAGGGACAGTGCTTGGCAAGCTCGATGGCGAGATCCTCTGCTTTGAGGGACCTGAGCACCAATTGCTGATCGGCGCGTCGCGCTCAGGCAAGGGAAGAGGTCATGTGGTCCCAACCCTCTTGACCTGGCCGCACTCGGCGCTCGTGCTTGACGTCAAGGGAGAACTCGCAGACGGCGACCAACGCCACGCATTTCCTGGCACAGCGGGATTTCGAGAAACACTAGGTCCGGTACTGCGCTTTGCGCCGACGCAGAGGCAGTCGCACTGTTTCAATCCACTCTTGGAAGTCCGTCGCGGCGCTAACGAAGTGCGCGATGTTCAAAACATCGTCGAGATTCTGGTCGATCCGGCGGGCGACGGCCGCCATCACGACTTTTGGGACCGATCCGCAAAGCAAATCTTGGTCGGTGTTATTCTTCACGTGCTCTACGCCGAGCCGCTTCAGCGCAAAACGCTTGCGGTCGTCCGCGAGAGACTACGCGATCTCGATGACACCGCGCGCTCGATGAAGTCGGTCCATCATCGCGTCAATCCGGAAACCGGGCGCCCAGAGACCCATCCCGAGATCCGACACGCGGCTGAGAGCTTTCTAGCCGGCGAAGACCGTATGCAATCGGGGATCAAGGCGACGGCGGAGAGTTTCTTCGGTCTCTTCGCCGATGAGATCATTGCGGAGAAGACCGCCACATCGGACTTCCGTATCGGCGATCTCATGTGTGGCGAACGCCCGGTCACACTTTATCTGCAGCCGCCGCCCTCGGATGCCTTGCGTCTAACGCCACTGATGCGTCTCGTCATTAATCAGGTGGCGCGCTCGCTCATGGAAGACCAGACCCATGACGCACAGGGCCGGATCAAGCGTCACCGCATGCTACTGCTCCTCGACGAGTTTCCCGTTCTCGGCCGCATGCCGTTCTTCGAAACCATGATGGGCGCGATGGCAGGCTACGGCCTTAAGGCCTCGCTCGTTTGCCAATCGCTCAATCACATCACCAAGGTCTATGGGCGCGATAGCGTTATTATCGATAATTGCCACATCGTCACTGCGTTCGCGGCGAGCGATCACGATACTAGCGAACGCATCTCTAAGATGGCGGGCGACGTCTGGGAGTTACGCGAAAGCTGGACAGAACAGCGTCCGCGGCCGTTTTTCGGAGTGGGCCGCAGGGCCATCACCATGCGAGAAGAGCGGCGGCCGCTCATAACAGCCGCAGACGTGCGCGCAATGGCGCGCGACGAGCAGCTCGTTTTTGTCTCCGGCGCCAAGCCCATACGGGCCAAGAAGCTGCGCTTCGACGAAGAGTCCATCTTTGCCTCGCGTCTACGTCCTGCAAAGGGGAGTGCTGCACGCGCCGCGATCGAACATGATTGGATCAATGTGCACCCACTTGGGCGCCAGGTAGAAGGGGCGAAACCGCAGGCATCGCTTCGAGCGGATCGCCGGGCGCCCAAGCGGCATGCATCGGTGTCGAGCACGCAATCGGATCTTTTCGCAGCGCAAACCGCAGCGACATCGGAGGCCCCCGCATCGGCTAGCGGCCAGCTTTCGACCTCGGCGCACGATAGCGCACCCGCCTCCAAGCGCAGAACGACGGGAGTTTGAGCGATGTCGCGTGCGCCCATGAAAACTTACCTTGACGCCGGCTTGGCGCAGGCCGTTTCGCGCCTCGCCGCGATGCAGAACCGTTCTGAATCCGCTGTGATCGCTGAAGCGGTGCGCGCCCGATTTGCCGATGTGTCCGATGCGGTGGGCCAAGCGGGCGCTGAGACGCAGAGGCGTCAACTCAATCGCCTTGAAGCGCGGTTTGACAAATTGGTCTGGGAGCTGGCGCAGACCAAGCAAGCCCTGCTGCTCTTTGTTCGCGTTTGGCTCGAGCACAACCCGCCGCTTGAACCTGACCTGGAAGACAGCGCCGCCGCCAGCGCTGAGGCGCGCTTTGAGCGCTTCCTCGATCTGCTGACGGATCGCCTTTCCAACCCCGCGGGCGATGAGCTGCTCGATCGTCCTGAGAATTCGCGTCGCGATGCCGAAGATGTGAACCCGCGCGTAGATGATGACACGCGCGCGTTCGAGGGGGCGTCGACATGAGCCGGGCCATCGTCCAAGAACGCCGCCGCTCATCATTGGCGCGTGCGCTTGGTCCAGCAATCGCCGAGGCGCTCACCGCGCCCGATGTTGTCGAGGCGATCGTCAATGCGGACGGTCAGGTTTGGTTCGATCGCGTCGGGCGGGGTCTAGAGGCGACGCCACACACGTTGACGGCGCCGGATCGTGAGACGGCTATTCGCATTCTGGCGCACGAAGCGGGTGAACTGGTCGGCGAGGACAGGCCGGCCTTGGCGGCGATCCTCCCAGCGTCGTCGGCCCGCGTGCAGGCGGTTTTGCCTCCGCTTGTCGGAGCGCCCATTCTCGCCATTCGGAAACGCCCAACCAGGATCTATCGCCTAAGCGATTACGTGGCGGATGGAATCGCTACGGCGCGACAAGCCCAAATCCTTGTCGAGGCCGTCGAGCGGCGTGCGAATATCGTCGTCGCCGGCGGCACAGGGTCAGGCAAGACGACTCTCCTCAACGCCTTGCTGGCGGAGCCTCCATTTCATCGAGCACGCGTTCTGATCCTGGAAGACACTGCTGAGCTGCAGTGTGCGGCGCCCAATTGCGTGCAACTCCTGACCAAGCGCACCTCGCCGCCTGTCACAATGCGCGATCTCGTGCAGATGTCGCTACGCCTTCGTCCCGATCGTATCGTCGTCGGTGAAGTGCGTGATGGCGCAGCCCTCGAAGTCTTAAAGGCTTGGAACACCGGCCATCCGGGCGGACTGCTTACGCTACATGCAAACTCGGCCGCTGATGCGCTTGCGCGCCTTGAAGACCTGACGCTCGAACAATCTCTGCACATTCCTCGCCGCCTGATCGCCAACGCCGTCGACGTCGTTGTCTTTATGGCGCGCACAGAAACTGGACGCGCCATTACCGAGATCGCCGAGGTGCGAGGCTTGGACCGTGAGACCTATGACCTGCAACCGATGGGAGGGCCTTGAGACATGACAAAGATCCCGCAACGCCTTCACGGCGCAATCGTCCTCGTTGTCGTTCTGAGTTGTTCGACCGCCGCGCACGCGTCCGGCTCCGGCATGCCCTGGGAAGGGCCGCTCGAACAGATCGTTGATTCACTGACTGGTCCTGTTGCGCGAGCCGCGGCCGTCATTGCCATCGTCATTGCCGGTGTCGCGATCATGTTTTCAGAGGGCGGAGGCGGGATACGCAAACTCGCCTTTGTCGGCTTGGGCATCGCTGTGACGTTTGCGGCGGTCTCTTTCTTTCTCGATTTCTTCGGCTTCGCGGGCGGGGCGCTCATCTAAATGGACGACGAGCCAGAAGCCTATCGCCTGCCATTGAGGACCTCGCTCACCCGGCCAATCCTAATGGGGGGCGTGCCCAGAGGCTTTGCCATCCTGAACGCCACGCTGGGCGCTGCTATTGGGCTCGGATTGCAGCAGCCGGTCATCGGCCTTCCGCTTTGGCTCTTGCTGCAAGGGGCCGCTGCTTGGGCAGCGTCACGCGATCCTTGGTTTCTAGAAACCTGGCCGCGCCATCTCGCCAAGCCACACTATTTCGCGGCCTGACCGATGTTTGATCTCCGGCCCTATCAACAGAACACAAAGAAGCTCTCCGACTATTTGCTCTGGGCGGCGCTCATCGCGCCGGGCGTTGTCCTCAACAAAGACGGCGCCTTTCAGCGCACGCTCAAGTTCAGGGGGCCGGACCTTGATTCAGCTACGCCGGCTGAACTCATGGGCGTCAGCGCCAGACTGAATAACGCGCTCCGGCGCTTCGACGCCGGCTGGTGCCTTCATATTGAGGCGCGCCGACGGGAAGCGCCCGGATATCCCAACGCAACGTTCCCAGATGCTTTGTCCTGGCTGATCGACGAAGAGCGCCGGGCAGTGTTCGAAACCGGAGGCCAGCGTTTCGAGAGCGATTATTTTCTGACCTTGACTTGGCTTCCTCCGGCCGAGCGTCAGGGCAAGCTCGAAGACATGCTGTTTGAAGGCGGCGATGTCGCCGGCAAACATGCAATCGACTACGCGCAGCGCCTTGATCGTTTCATCGCAGAGACTGACCAGCTCTTTTCTTTGTTTGAAGCCATCATGCCAGAGGCGCGTTGGCTCACGGATGAAGAGACGTTGAGCTATTTGCATGATTGCATTTCTGATCGGCCACACCGGGTGGCGGTTCCACCGACCCCCTTTCACCTCGATGAGCTGCTCGCCGACACGCCATTGATCGGCGGGCTTGCGCCAAAGTGCGGCGCCAAGCACTTGAAGGTGATCTCAGTCCGCAGCTACGTCGCCGAAACAGAGCCTGGTCTGCTCGACGCCCTCAATCGTCTTGCGATCTCTTACAGGTGGGTGACGCGTTTTCTGCCCATGAACCGGGAGGAGGGGCGAAAGGAAATTGAAAAGATCCGCAAGCGCTGGTTCTCCAAGCGCAAAGGTCTGATGACGTTGCTCCGCGAAGCCATGTTCAAGGAGGAGGCACAGCTCCTCGACAATGATGCCTCCAACCAAGCGACGGACGCAGACGCAGCGCTGCAGGATTTAGGCGCCGACGCGGTGTCCGCGGGTTATGTGACGCTCACCATCACGATCGCTGAAGAGGACCAAGAGAGAGCGAATGAAGCCGTCCGGCAGATCCAGCAAGTCGCTGACGGGTTAGGCTTCATCACCCAAGTCGAAAGCGTCAACGCTGTTGAAGCTTGGCTGGGCTCGCTTCCTGGTCACGCCTATGCCGATGTTCGAAGGCCAATACTTCTGACGCCGTCGCTCTCGCATCTCCTCCCCACGAGCGCGGTCTGGGCGGGGCCCACGCGCAATCGCCATCTCGACGCACCGCCACTCATGGTGACGTCCACCGACGGCGCAACACCCTTCCGGCTTAATCTTCATGTCGGCGACGTTGGTCATACGATGATTGTCGGTCCGACGGGCGCTGGAAAATCAGTCCTGCTGGCGACGCTTGCCGCGCAATGGCTCCGGTATCCGAACGCGCAAGTCTATGCGTTCGACAAAGGACGGAGCCTCAGAGCCATCGTGTTGGGGCTACGCGGCGACTTCTTTGACCTAGGCGAAGACGGCGCGCTTGGACTTCAGCCGCTAAAGCAGATCGATCAAGAAGAAGAGCGGAGCTGGGCGCTCGATTGGCTCGTGGACATTCTGGCCCTGTCGAATGTTCACACGCCGCCCGAACTCAAGACTGAACTCTGGCGCGTCCTCGAAATCCTCGCCGACCGCGAGGAGCAAGACCGGACGCTCACCTTGTATTCGGCGCTGGTGCAGGATGCCCCTGTCAGGGCCGCACTGACGCCGTTCACGCAAGCAGGACCTTACGGACGCCTGCTGGACGTCGATCAATCCACTCTGGGCCTCAACCGCGTTCAGGCCTTCGAAATGGATGAGCTGATGCGCCGTCCGGCGGCGGTGAGCGCAGTGCTTGGCGCGCTCTTCAGGACGCTCGAACGCCGCTTCAACGGCAGTCCCACTTTGCTGATCCTCGATGAGGCCTGGCTCTTCCTGCGAGACGGTCGCTTTGCTTCTCAGATTCAAGATTGGCTTAAGACACTGCGAAAGCGCAACGTGGCCGTTGTCTTCGCCAGCCAAGAAATAGCCGACGTCGAAGCATCACCAATCGCCAGCACGATCATCGAAGCGTGCCTGACCCGTATATTCTTGCCCAATGACAGAGCGCGTGAGCCACGATCGCGCGCCTTCTATGAGGCGCTTGGTCTCAATCAGAGGCAGATCGATCTTATCGCCAACGCGACCCCGAAGCGTGACTATTATTTCGTGTCTCGCGACGGATCGCGTCTCTTCGATCTAGGCTTAGGCGATGCCGCGCTCGCTTTTGTCACCGCTTCAAGGCCCGAAGACCACGCGCTGATCGATGACACCATCAGAGAGGCGGGGGCAGGGGATTTCGCCTCTGCGTGGCTGAAGACGCGCGGTCTCAACGAGGCGGCCTGGGCCGTCGATCGCTTCAATAGCTTTGATGCCGAGCCAACGCCGGTGGTCGCCACGCATTAGGGAGCACGCAAATGCAGAATGCATTTCACCGATTTGTCGCCGCTGCGAGCATCGCTCTGATGATGATGTCGCACGCTTCACCGGCGCGCGCGCAGATGAGGGTTATCGATCCCACCAATCTCGCGCAAAATCTCCTGCAAGCCACAAGATCACTCGAGCAGATCAACAACCAAATCCGTCAGATCGAACAGCAGGCGTCCATGCTTGCGCAAAATCCACTACAACTCTCGCCTGAACTCTCCGCCTCGATCGAGCGTGCGCGCAGCCTCTTCGAAACGGCCCAAGGCCTGACCTTCCAGGTCAATCAGGTGAGCGAGCAGCTGAGAGATCTCTATCCGGAAACCTGGGAAGATCTCGACCTTGATCAGATTGGCGCGCGGACGCAGCAATGGTTACGGGAAAACCGCACCGCTGTGGAACGGGCCATGCGTGCCGAGGCCCGCGCCGCTCAGCAGATCGACGAAACCCGAGAGCAAGTGAACCGTGCTTTGCGCTCGTCATCCGAAGCCGAAGGCCCAACAGGCGTCGGCCAAGCGGCCAACCAGCTGCTCGGGATCAATGCGGCACAACTTTCTGAAATCCACGCTCTGTTGATCCATCAGTCGCGCGCGCTCAACACTGAAAGAATGGAGCGCATCGCCAGAGAAGAGCGCGCCCGGGAAGTGCAACGCCGCGCTTTCCCAACCAGGTCCGGCGCCGCGACGCCGCCGGCGCGTCGTCTTGCCTTCGAGCGCTAAGATGGACCCCACCCAGGTCAATTCCTTTCTCGACCAATTCCTGGCCGTAGCCGATTCTGGCTTTGGTCTGATTGAGGGCGACGTCGCCTATGTCCTCAACGCGCTCATCGTCATCAGCATCACCTTGGCCGGGGCCCAATGGGCGTTGGCCGGTGAAGCGCCGATGGCGCCGCTCTTCAGAAAGGTGCTCTTCGTCGGTCTCTTTGCTTTTCTCGTCAACAATTGGGCGACGCTATCGAGCATAATCGTGCGTTCGGGCGCGCAGCTTGGCCTCAACGCCGGCGGCGGCGCCATCACCATGGCCGATCTCCATAATCCCGGGCGCGTTGGGCAAATGGGCGCTGAGATGTTCGGTCGAACGGTGGCGCTCGCTGAGGGCATGAATTTCTTCATGGACACCTTGACGGTGCTCTTGATTTTCATTGCGGCGCTCTTCGTGGCCTTGGGCTTTTTTGTCTTGGCGCTCCAGCTCTTTGTTACACTCATTGCATTCAAGATTGGAGCGCTAGCCGCCTTCGTGGCGCTTCCCTGGGGCGTCTTTAACGGCACCGCTTGGGTCGCCGAGCGTCCGCTCGGCTGGGTGGCAGGCTGTGCGATCCGGCTCTTTGTCCTGGCGCTTATAGCCAGCGTTTCAATCACCTTTGTCGAGACGCTGCCGCCGCGCTTTGTTCTCGATGATGGCGGAGGGCTCCAGATTCTCTTCTTCGGCCTCACTGTTTTGTCATTGGCTTGGTTTGCGCCCTCGCTCGCCAGTGAAATTGTTCAAGGCCAGCCAAACCTCTCAGGCGCCGACACGGTGCGCACAGCAATCGGCGCAAGCGTCAGTTCAATCGGCGGCGGCATCATCGCCTATCAAGGCGCAAAGTTTGCCATGAGCCGCTTCGCGGCCGCCGGCGGGGCGGCGCGTAAAATGATCGGCGGGCCTTCCTCTGGAGGCGGTCGCACCGCTGGATCGGGTGCTCCGCGCGCGGACGCGCCAATCAATTATGCCGCCATGCAGCCCAAGCCGCCTGGTTCAGCCGGAGGACGCGAATGAATATGCCGTTTCACTCGCCTGTGAAATCTTACACGCCGATGCCGGCGGATACGCCGTACCAACGCGCCCGCCAGGAATGGGATGCGCGCATGGGCAGCGCTGTGCTCTCGGCGCGTGCGTGGCGCACAATTGCCTTTGGAGCCATGACTCTGCTTGGCATCAGTCTCGCAGGTCTCGTCGTCGTCGCGCTTCAACAGCGCACGTTCGTTCACGTTGTTGAGGTCAGCCCCGAAGGTCATGTCCTCAACGTCCGCGCTACGGATGGACGCTGGTCGCCGAACGAAGCGCAGACCGCATACCATCTCGGACGTTTCGTCCAGCTCGTACGTTCACTCCCGACAGACGGCGTTGTGTTGCGTGAAAATTGGCTGCAGGCCTATCGCTTCCTGACGCCGCAAGCGGCAGCGCAACTCTCTGAGATTGCGCGCCAAGACGATCCCTTCCTCAGTCTGGGGCGAGTGGGGCGCACAGTGCACATCCGCTCGATAATCGCTCGGTCCAACCATGCCTGGGAAGTCACCTGGGTTGAACGGACGACCAATGCGAGCGGCGAGACAAACCCAGAGGTCTATTCGGGCGTCTTTACACTGACCACGCGACCGCCGCGCACGTCCGATGAGATCGCCAACAATCCGCTGGGCTTGCTCATCTCCGACTTCAGCTGGAGCCGGCAGCGATGAGAGCTCTTTCTATCTTCACCGCGATCGCGATCTGGGCCGTATCGCCGCTTGAGGCCCATGGCCAGACGCGCCGCGTTCGCGAGCCGGGCCCAATTGAAATTGTGAGCACCGCTAACGATGCCTCGCGTCAGCGTCCAAGACCCGAGGACTTTCAATCGGCCCGTCAAATCTATCAGTATCAGCACGGCGCCATCTACGAGCTCTACACCAATCCCAACTATGTGAGCACTATTCTGCTTGAGCCCGGCGAGACCCTCACGAGCGTCGCCGCCGGCGATACGTCACGTTGGATGGTCACGACGGCCGAAGCCGAGACGGAGGTGGACGGCAGAACGATTGTGCTGATCAAACCGCAGGCGACGGGCCTTCGAACCAACATCGTCCTCGTCACCGATCGCCGGACATATCTTATCGAGGCGATCTCGCAGGGTAGTTCTGCATACTCCGCCGAAGTCGCGTGGTCCTATTCCGTCTCAACTGAACACCAAGCAGAGGCGTCGCCTCTTGATCGCTTAAATCTAAGCTACAGAATTCGCACTGTGCGAGGGCGTAATCCGCCATGGCGGCCGGCCCGTGTCTTTGATGACGGGCGCCGCACTTGGCTTGAATTTGATTTGGGCGTGGCCGCGTCCGACCTGCCGCCGCTTTTTGTCGTAACCGGCGAGGGCGCTGAACTGGTCAATTATCGCGTGCTCTCAGGCCCGAATGGTCAGCGTTACGAAGTCGATCGTATTTTCGAAGTGGCCGAGCTTCGCCTCGGCGCACGAGCGCCGATTATTGTTCGTATCGAGCGCAATCCTGCTCCTCACGCATCGAGACGCCGGACTCAACGCCGATGACCGATGCTTCCGCTCAACAAAACCAGCCGTCTCTAGCGATACGCGCCAAACCGCCTTCACCCAGACGGCTATCTCGCAACGTACTGCTTGGCGGCGCGATCACAGCCGCCGCCATCATCGCCGTGGCGCTGATCAATGGTCTGTCCGATCAGCGCGGCGTCCAAACCAGAGCGCCAGAGAGCATTCAGGCTGCGGGTGGACCGCCTCAATCCATTGCAGGCGCCTCGTCCTCCTATGATGCGGCCGCGTTGCCATTCGCATCAGAAAGCGCCGAACTGTTGCCGCCCGAAGATCCGCTCTGGTCGGGTGAACCCGCCAGTGCCGACGGAGAAGGCGCATCATCTTCTCCGGCCGCACGCGAGCGAGAACCTGATCCTCAAGACATTGCCCGTGCATCGGCGATCATGTTCGCGCCGACAATTGCGAATTCTCGCGCGCCCGAAGCGAACGAAGGCCTACTCACGTCGCGGCTTCAACCGCCGCGCTCTCGTTATGTGATTCAAGCGGGCCAAGTCATTCCGGCGGCACTCATCACCGGGTTGAACAGCGACTTACCAGGCCAAGTTGTCGCCCAGGTCACCGCGCCGATCTACGACACCGTGGGCGGCCGGCATCTCCTCATTCCACAAGGCGCCCGCCTTATCGGCGTCTACAATGGCGACGTCAGCTATGGTGATCGGCGTCTTTTCCTATCGTGGAGACGTCTCACTCTCCCCAATGGCTCGAGCATCGATCTTGGGGACATGCCTGCAACCGATCCTTCCGGCGCATCGGGCTTAACCGATCGAACAAACAATCATCTAGGCCGTCTGGGCCTGGCGATAGGTCTCTCAGCGGTCATCTCGGTCATCGCCAATGAAGCCGAAGACAACGATGAGACACATGCCTCTCTCACACAAAGCCTGGGTGATGCGGCGGCCCAGCAAGCGGCGCAATCGGGAGCGCGCATCGTCGATCGTGAGCTCACGCTGAGACCTTCGCTCACCATCCGCCCCGGCGCGCCGGTGCGTGTGATCGTGACACGGGACATTCAACTAAGGCCCTACCGGCCGTGAAGTTGAGGGATTATCTGCCGCTCAAAGCCGTGGTTGAGGACCTTGGCGTTTCGCGGTGGACGCTTTGGCGCGCCGCAGCCAGCGGCATTCCAGACTTCCCAAAGCCAACCAGGGTTGGTCGCCAGATTTATTGGAAGCGGTCGGAACTGGAGGCATTGGAGACGGCGCTTCTGCGCTTTGAAGGCCGCTGCGCTTTTGATCGAAAGCGCCAGCACGAGAAGAAGGTCAAAGCGCTAACAAAGGCAAGGACACGCGACATGGCCGCATCGCGCAAGCTGCCTCAGAGCGCTTCACAGCAACAAGACCTCTTCTCGTCGTTCGCGTCGTCAAATATCGAATGATCAGCCGGCTGGTGTGACTGATTTCAAGGCGCGCGCCCCGGCGTAGCACGGAAGGCGATCGCGAACGCGACAAGTAACACCGCAATGAGGATGTAGGGCGCCCGGATATCGAACTCGTAAATCAGTGTGCCAGCGATGGGACCGACAATCGAGCCCAAGCCTTGCGCTGATGAAATGGCGCCTGCGGCTTGACCCTGTTCGTGCGGCTGAACCGCGTTGGCCGCGAGCGCGTAGACTGCGGCAAAGAGGAACCCAACGCCTATTGCCCCGACAAAGTAGCTGGCCAGAAGCAAGAATTCATGAGTGGCAAGACTTGCCGAGCCAAAGCCCAGCGCAGCGATAAGCGCGCCAATCTCGATGAGGCGACGCTCGGGCCAGGCAAGCGCGCGGACAAGGATGTGGGTCGACAACAAGGCGAGACCCGCCGCCGCCAATGCAAACCCGGAGACGCGCATCGCCTCGCTCGCTGTTAGGCCCAACCGGTCGAGTGCGTAAAAGCCAACGCTAATCTGAGCAATGCCGGTCGAGAGCATCGCGAGACAGGCAATCGCAAGCGGCCAGCGCAAACGTGGGTCGCGCAATTGAAGTTTCGGCTCTTCCGAGGTCTGCGGTCTGTCTCGTGGCAGGCTCCGCCAAACCAGCGCCAATGCGGCGATGGGCAGGAGCGAGATAAAGATCAACGGCAGCTCCAATCCGAATTGAGCCAGCAAGCCCGCGGCGGCCGGACCCAAAGCCATGCCGAGGCCATTGGCGGCGCCGAGACTTGCGATGCGCGATGCGCGTTCTTCGGGCGCAAAGTGCGTTGCGATAAGGGCGACACTTGAGGCCGGTACGGCCGCGTAAAAGGCGCCCGCGAGCGTGCGCAGGAGCGCAAGGCCCAGGAAAGCGGCAAGTACTGGAAGTGAGAGCCGCGCCGCGGCGCCAATGAAGAGGCAGAGCAGAGCGTAGCTTAGCGAAAAGCCTAAAAGCCCGATCAGCATCACACGACGCCGGCCAAGCCGATCACTCGCGCGACCCCAAGCGCGCGCGCACATTGTCCAAGCTGCGCCACCCAGCGTTACCGCGATGCCGACGTGCCAGGGCGCCAGTCCCAACGTGCGCGCAATAGGCCCGACGATGGCCACAAACGCCATAAGCGACATGGTCGACGCAAAGCCCTCCCAGAGGAGGGGCGCTAATCTGAACTGCGGACTAACCCTTGGGCCGACGTGCAGAGGGACGCTTTGAACGCGATTGTGGCGCTGAGCCGCCGCGTGAGACGTTCTCGAAAAAATAGGTGATCTCAACATCAATCGCCTCCGCGATCTCGTAGAGGCGGCTGGCGGCGATGCGGTTGACGCCACGCTCGTATTTTTGAATCTGCTGGAAGGTAATGCCCAGGAGTTCGGCAAGCTCTTCTTGGGCCATGCCAATTTCCAGCCGGCGCGCGCGTAGGCGCTTGCCAATATGTTGATCCATTTCTGTTGCTGCGCGTTGATCTCTCATAAGGGCCACCCGTTGAGGTTGAACCCTTAGCCCCATTGACGGCCAAGCAATAGTCTCCAACTGCCGCCGGGCGAAAAGTATGCAGGGCTTTCATGCGGCTAACGGCAGCTGTTTGGGTTCGCGGAAGCGAATTTTCATGGGCAAGCCTCCTTCCGGACGCATTGTGATTCGCAATAGCGGACGGATCGTGTGCGAGGCGCGCATTTCAAAGCTGGCCGCGCGCAGCACGGTCGCGAGTACAATGACGGCCTCAATCAGCGCAAACGAGGCGCCGATACAAACTCTGGGGCCTGCGCCGAATGGCATGAAGACGAACCGGCGCCGGTCAAGACCTTGAGCGGGCGCGAAGCGATCTGGGTCGAAGCAGTCGGGATCGCGCCAATGTTGGCGATGGCGATGGAGCGCATAGATCGGGATCACGATCGTATCGCCCGCTCTCACTTCATGGCCGCCGAGTTCGCACGTGCGCGTGCTCGTTCGGGTGAGTACAGGCGCGGGTGGGTAGAGCCGCATCGCTTCTTGAACGACCTGGCGCGTAAAGGTGAGCTTTTCGGCGACTGCCGCATCAATCTCCAAATCGCCCGCATGCGCCGTGACCTCGGCCAGAATACGCGCCTCAGTGTCGGGGTGCTGAGAGACCAAGAAGAGCGACCAGGTAAGCGCCAAAGCCGTTGTCTCGTGACCAGCCGCTAGGAAGGTGATGAGATTGTCGCGAAGTTCGCGGTCGTTCATCGCGCGCCCTGTATTCGCGTCGCGCGCATCCATAAGCATATCGACGAGGTCGCCCTGGGGAGGAGATTTTCGCCGCGTGGCGATCATGGCGTCGACCGCCTCGTGCATGAAGCGTACGGCGCGCGCGCCCTCAGGACTAAGGGCCTGGCGAACCCAGTCGGGCGCGCCGAGGAGGTCGGCGATACTTGGTTTGCCCAAGTGCCTTAGGTAGGCAGCGAAGTGCGCGCTTAGCGCGGGCGCATCGATTGCCGAGCGGCCGCCCAGCATGGTTTCGAGGATGATGTCGAAGGTGATGCGCATCATCTCTTCGGACGTGTCAATCTCGCCCGCGCCGTGCCGCCACCGTTCGACCGCTTCAGTGGCGACGCGTGCGATGACGGGTGTTTCTCGCGCGATCGATTGGTGCTGGAAGGCGGGGGCCGCGGCGCGGCGCTGCCATCTCCAGCTATCGAGTTTAGCAGTGAGCAGACCCTGGCCCAGCATGGGCGTCAAAAGGCGTTGCGAGAGCGTGGATTTCGGAAACGCGTCAACGCGATCGAGCAGCACAATCTTCAGGAGATCTGGGTCGCAGACAAAGATCGTGCGAAAATCGCGCCGCGGCGGAACATAAACCAGCTCCTCAAAAACGGCGCGCGGCCAGCCTTCCATTGGGTTATCCAGCATCGTGTAGAGCGCTCTGAAGAAAGGCAATTGGCGCTCTGGCGCTTGGAAAGCCGGCGGGCGCAACAGCGATGTGTTCATGACGCCTCTCCTAGTGAATTAATGTCTCGCCTTTGGTTGTTGCTGTCGGCTGCCCAACATTACTTTCGGCAGATTGTATGCGCTCGCGAATGCTTGCTTGCGCGGCGTTGACAGAGGCCGCCGCGGCGTCACACGGGCGATCAAGGCTTGCGAGCTCGCGGGCGAGATAGGTCAGAACCGAATAGATGACGAGGAGGGCTTTGAGTTCGTCGCTTGGATCGCCGTTATCAAACTCACTCATTCGGCGCTCCGATGAATTCGAGTGACCGGTTCGGCGAGCACGTCGTGCCGGCACGCGGCCGGAAAGCCCAAACGCGCTGCGATGTCGCGCGCTACGGCCTCATGGGTGCTGGCTTGCGCCTCCGGTCCGCCCTGGGCGGCTAGGGCGTCGACTGCGATGACGAGACGGTGCCCGCGTTCGAAGGCGTCGAGCGCTGTCGCCACGAATGTGAGCGAAGCGCTGAGCCCCGCCACAAGCGCGGTCTTGTGTGGCGCTTCTTCCATCAGCGCCGCAAAAGCGGAGTGGCCGTAGGCCGAAAGCGCCCGACGCTCGATCACAGCTTCGGAGCTGCGTGGGGAAAAACCACTCACTGGCAGCGCCATTGCGCCGGAGATAGCAAGGTGAGGTGTGTCGCGCTGAAGCAGACAATGGACGATCGCCCAGCGCCGGCGCCGCGCGAGCGCCAATAGACGCGCACACTCAAGCAGCGCGCTCGCAGCATGTGGCGCGCACAAGGGGCCTGGCTCAACGAAGGCACGTTGTAGATCAAGGCATATGAAGAGCGGTTGGCGCATCAGCGATGTGGGTTGGACGCGGGGCGCGCCGCCGATCGGTCGAGCACGCCGCGTTCGTCCCAGCGCCCGTCAGGACGCATCAAGATGAACGGATCTGAGTCGATCGTGAGCGGCGCCTCGTGCGGGGCGAGGTCAGCTTCGAATTCAACGTATTCGTGATCGGAAAAGACAAAGCGCTCACGCTCGATCCGCGGCCGAAAGCCCATTCGTCGCCAGAAACCTCCGAGGCGAGTCTGTGCGTAGGCGAGTGCTCGCCGGTAGCCACGCCGGCGTGCTAGGTCGAGCGCAAATGTGAGCAGCGCGCGCGCGATCGCGGCGTCGTCGCCGCGGTGTTCGTAGGTCACGAGCACGCGTTCGACTTTGACGAAGCCGGCGAACCATCGGAGCCGGAGCGTTGCAACCGGCTCGCCGTCGAGTTTCGCGACGACGTGAGTCGAGCCAGTCAGGTCATTGCCGTCAAATTCTTCCGCGAGCGGACAATGTTGTTCGCCAATATAGACGAGACTCCGCAACGCGATGACGGCCACCAGATCGTTTAGATCGCGGGCGACGTCGACGTAGAGGTTTACCGGCGCGCGCTTGACGCGCTTGGAGCGCTCCAGGACCGCGACGCTCATGACGCAGCCTTGAGGCGCGCGCGGGCGAACGGCTCGGAATAATAGAGCGTCGGGTCGTTCGCCGTTGGGAAGAAACCCATGGGCTCGGTGAAGCGGCGCCCATCAGCGGTTGCGCCGCGTACATAGACGCCGAGTTGGGGAAAGCATTGTTCGCGGATGGTCTTGCCAGCGCGCACAACCGCCAAGCCCGCCGCCGGATTGTTGGCGCCAAAGCACCAGACGTAACCGATGCGCGTTGAAGGGGTCGCTTCGCAGACCCATTCGGGGCGGACCGCTGTACCGACGAAGGCGCCGCTTTCGAGGATGCGTTGGCCTTCGGCGCTAAATGGAAAGAAGGCGATGAACCCAGTTGGTTCATTCTTATCCCAGCGCAGGAAGAGGCTGGCCCGCGTGCGAGCCTGGACCCCGGCCATGATCTCAGCGGTGGCGATCGGGACGCTGATCAGGCTTTGGGCGAATTCCCGGAATATGGTAATGTTTCTGGGGTCGTCGCAGACTGAAAAGCCTCGGCGCGCCAAGAGCGAGATGATGTCTTCGCTCGTGGGAACGGTTTGGGGCTGATGCTGCATGGGCAGACCTCCGTCGCTGATGGCGAGGAGGGTGGGCGCTCGGCGCGGCGTCGCGATACGTAAGAGTTGGAATGATGCCCAGTCCAAAATTTGAGAGTGCGCCCGGGCTGCCGGCAAGCCAGGAGGTCGATTGGGAGGACCTGCGGTATTTTCGGGTGATCGCAGAGACGCTCAATCTTACGCGCGCCGCCGATCGCTTGCACACGACGCAATCCACCGTCTCAAAGTATCTCGATCGGCTGGAGCAACGGCTTGGCGCAGCGCTAGCGACCCGCTCGCAAGCGGGCATTGTCCTGACCGAAGCCGGACGCACCCTGGCTGATCATGTCGCGACCATGGATCGTGCGGCTTCTGCTGGAACACAGGCCGTCAGCCAGCGCGACCGGGCTGCTGCCGGCAAGGTATCGATCGTTTGCCCCGACGCCATGTCGACATACATATTTGCGCCAGCGCTTGTAGGCTTTCAGCGCGCATTCCCGAGCATTCGCATTGAAATGCGGACGAGGCCCGAACCAAACGTAACGCCGGATCTGTCAATCCAGTTTCGCGAGACCAAGAGGATGGAAGATGTGGCCATTCCACTGGGATGGCTTCACTACATCGCTTTCGCTTCGCGCGGATATTTGGATCTTTTCAACGAACCCGAAGAGCTCACCGACGCGTTTCAGCACAAGGTTGTTATTCACACCGACCATCTGGAGCAAATCGAGCGTTGGCGTGAGAAAGTGAAGCCGCTGCAGGAAATGCTCGATCCTGTGCTGACAACAGATTCCGGCATGTTCTACGCCCGCGCCGTCATCAATGGAGCGGGCGTTGCGGCGATGCCGACCTATTTCGCCCATTTCGAGCCGGAGCTCGTTCCTGTGAACACTGGCGAGTACGCCGCGCTCAGATTCTGGCTGGTGTTCGACCGAGAAAACGGGGAGCGCGCTCGCGTTCGTGAAGTCATCGAGTGGATCAAGGGGCTCTTTGAACCGCGGCGCAATCCTTGGTTCCGCGAAGAACTCATTCATCCGAGCGAGTTCGCCACGATGTTGCAGCGCTAGCGCGTCCTACTGGATGACGCGCTGCGCCAGTGGCGCTATATCGAAATGCAGCGGCTTACACATCAGCTGCTTGCCCGGTGGAGTGGAATGACGTTGCTGCCGTCGCTCGGGGTCAAGTCGAGCAGACCGCGAACAAATCGATCCCACACATCCATCGCTGTGCGCTTTTCCGGCATGTAACTCCAGCGGTCATAGCTCCTCGAACTCACGTCTTGGAGCGTGTGGTTCTGCAGCCGGTCTCGCAGTTCTTTCGAGATGCCAGCTTGGCCCGCAAGCGTCTTCCATGTGCGTCGTAAATCGCGATTGGTGACGTAGGGAATGACACCCGTTTCCCGGGTCCGCCACATGAAGGCATAGAGCGTGCCGTGCGTGACCGGCCGCGACGGGTCCATGGCCGAAGGGAAAAACCATCCGTGTTCGTTAGGCGCGATTTCTTCGAGCAAGTCGGTGGCGAGGCTGGGAAGTGGAATGGTGTGCGGTTTGCGGTTCTTGGTCGTGGACCAGTCCAGCAACTTCTCGGCGCGATCGTACTGGTCGCTATGTAACGACGCGATTTCCTCGACGCGTTGCCCCGTCAACATCAGGATGCGCACTGCACGGGCGTAGGGCGGGTGGATCGCGCTGCTCGGATTTTCGAGCCAACGGTAAAGCTGCACAAACTCGTGGTCTCGCAGCCATCGGGTGCCGACGACCTTTGGCTCTGTTGGAATGCCAGCGGCCGGATTGATGGTGACGCCGAAGCGACGAGGCGAGGCGCTGCGGTAATCGTGTTCCGATTTCATCGCCCAAGAATAGGCGGAGCGGACATAGCTCCTGACATGGTCGGCCATCGACGGCTTTCCGCGCAAATATATCGGTCGCAGCACATCGATGATCTCCTCGGGCTCGATGTCTCGCGCCAACCGATTGCGCCCAAGTGTGTCGGCAATCTGCGCCAGACCCTTTCTGGCCTCCTTCCACGAACTTTTGTTCGAGGAGCGGAGATATTCGGCATAGCCGTCGAAAAGGTCGCCAACGGTGCCTGTACGCGTGTCACGGGCCACGCGGATGTGCCGGCCTTTCTGGATGAGATTGGCGTAGTCGCGTTCGAACACCTCGCGGGCCTGGGCCAAACCCATCGACGGGTAGTCTCCGATCTTGACCTGCGTCTTTCGCCCGTCCCGGTACTGCGCAACGGACCAGCAGGCGGTGACGCGTTTGGTGCGCGGCCGCAGCACCAATAAGAGCCGTCCGACGCCTCTGCCTTCACCATCCCTCAGCACTTCCGAGCGGCCCGTGAAGTGCACGCGTTTGAGCGCCGCGCGGATGCTTCCATCGCTCATTACCGCCATTTTTCCGGTCTCCGTACTGGGGATCGGTAAGGGCGTTTTTGATCCGAAATTCGGAATCTAACGGCGCCCATTACCGATACCCGGTCCCGCTTTGGTTCGCGGGCGAGAGCGCCTCAAGACCGAAAAAATTCTCAGGTCTTCAGTGGGATAGAGCGTGACCAGCCGTGATGGAAAATCGATCAGTCGGCTGATTGTGGACGAGGATCACAGCGGCGGCTGAAAGCTCAAGCGCCCGGCGCGCGATCTCGCGCGGATAGACCGGTGCGTGATCGACCGTGCCCTCGTTCATCACTTCATCGGCGATGAGCTGGTTTTTCACGTCGAGAAAGAGAACGCGAAACTGCTCGCGCGGCTCATGCGCCATGGCGAGCCGGCAATAATTCACCAGCTGCGACCATGAGCTGATCACTGTGCGCTGCTTGAACTCGCCCAAGCTCGCGCGCTCGAACAAAGCCTGCGCCGTCTTCAAATCCTGCGCCACGGCGGGGCCTGCGCCTTTCACTTCGGCGATCCGCTGCACCGGCGCGGCGAGCACCGCGGCTAGCGTGCCGAACTTCGCTAGCAACGCCTTGGCCAGCGGTTTGGTGTCTTGGCGCGGGATGGTGCGGAAGAGGAAGATTTCCAGCAGCTCGTAGTCTGAGAGCGCGATCGGGCCTGCTTCGTCGAAGCGCAGCCGCAAGCGTGCGCGATGATCATGGTAGTGCGGCTTCTCCGCCTTGGCGCGTGCTTTGGTGATCTTCAGTGGCGGAATGGGGCCGCCAGGCGTCAGCGCGTCGGCGTTGAAGGGAAAAAGCTCGCCGTCTTCGACGCGCGCGGACGTGGGCTTAGGTTCGCCGGATTTGCCCGCGCGCCCCGCCATGCCCCAAGCCCCTATGCGGTTGCGTTCAGCTTGTGAGGCTCGTCCAACCCCGCAGGCGATTTGGTGAAGATCACGACGCCATCTTCCGTGACGCCGACCGAGTGTTCGTACTGAGCCGAGAGCGACTTATCCTTGGTCACCGCCGTCCAGCCGTCATTGAGCACTTTCACCGCAGGTGCGCCGGCGTTGAGCATCGGCTCGACGGTGAAGATCATGCCGGCCTTCAAGACGTCGCCCGTGCCGGGTTTGCCGAAATGCAGAATGTTCGGCGCGTCGTGGAAGACGCGGCCAAGGCCGTGGCCGCAGAACTCGCGCACGATCGACATGCGCTCGGCTTCGGCGAACGATTGGATGGCATGACCGAGGTCTCCAAGCGTGACGCCCGGCTTGATGATCGCCAAGCCGCGCATCATCGCTTCGTAGGTCACGTCCATCAGCCGCTGCGCTTTGCGCGAAACGTTGGGGCCGATCGAGTACATGCGGCTCGTGTCGCCATGCCAGCCGTCGACAATCACGGTGACGTCGATGTTGATGATGTCGCCGTCCTTCAGAACGCGGTCACCGGGGATGCCGTGGCAGACGACGTGGTTGAGCGAAGTGCAAACGGTGTGGCGATAGCCGCGATAGTTTACGCACGCCGGCAGCGCGCCGTTATCGAACACAAATTGGCGGGCGAGATCGTCGATCCGCGCCGTGGTCACTCCTTCCTTCACTTCCGGCACGAGCATGTCGAGGCACTCCGCCGCGAGTTTTCCCGCCGCGGCCATGCCCGGAAAGGCGACCTTCGGATCGTGAATTTTGATTTGGCCCTGGCGTTCGTAAGCCTCGGCCTCGGCGTAAGTCATGAGGTGCTCCGGTAAGAGCTATAACATAGGCGCGCGGGCTGGCTAGGCGAAGCCGCCCTGGGCGCTAGGTGCGGTATGCCGAAACGTGCTATGGTTCGGAATGTCCGTGATTTCGGTGAAATTACCAGAGCGTGACGTGGAGCGGCTGGCGGAGCTGGCGGCTCGCGAGGGCGAGACGCCCGAGGCGATCGCTGCGGCAGCGGTGCAGGCGCGGCTGGACGCGGACGCCAGGGACCGGGCGGAGATCGAGGCCGGGCTATCCCAACTCGATGCCGGCGAGGGCATGACGCTTGACGCCTACGAGCGCGAGATGGACGTCTTCATGGCCGAGCTGCAAGCCGGACGTGGCTAAGCGGTCCGCGCTTACGGTGCGGCTCAGTCCGCGCTTTCTCGCGGAAATGAAACATCAGATCACTTGGATCGCGGCGCGCAATCCGCAAGCGGCGGTGGCGGCAGAAATGCGCGTGAGGGTGGCGTTGCGGCGTCTGGCGCGCTCCCCTGAACTTGGCCGTCCCGGGCGTGGCGACGCGCGAACTTAGTGTGCCACGCACGCGCTTTGTCATCGCCTATCGTGTGCGCGACGACGTGGTTGAGGTTGCGGCGTTGCTGCACTCTGCGCAGGAGTGGCCGGGATCGTTCTGATTATTCCGCCGCCCGGCGCCGGTAGATGAAGGCGTAGGACGTCGTCCAGGCTTGGCCATCGGCCGATTGTTCACCGTGCTGAAGCACAGTGCCGTCGGCATTGTTCGTGAAGGTGATGCGCGAATAGGCCTGCTGCGTGGGCGACACAAAAACGGGCGCCTCGGTGGTGATGCGCATGCCGTTCTCCGTTGGGCTACCGATGAAGTGAACGCGGTTCCCCATCGAGTCGACCCAGAACTGCTCCCACTTCTGGCTGGTGCGGTCGTAGATGTTCAGGCTGCGGCCGGAGTAAGCCACGTTCACGCTGGTCCAGTGTTCGGTGATGACGCACCCGGCGTCCTCGGAGCGGATCGAGGAGCGGCCAGCCGGCGCGTGCGTGTCGGCGCGCTCAGCGTCCCACTCGCCGATCCAGAAATCGAACGCGCGATATTCAGCCGCCTCACAGGTTGGCGCGGGCGCTTGTTGTTGAGCAATCGCTGGTGTTGAGAGCGTGAGCGTGGCGACGACGGCGAATAGTGTGCGCATGAGAGCCTCCGCCTGCAGGCGATCACGCGCGACGCACGTTGTTCAAATCACGAAAGACGGAGCGAACCTTGTCCGCGACGAACGCCGCTCGTCGTTACGCCGCGTCGCGCGCGGCCTTGCCGATCACGCGGTTGCGGCCGGTGCGTTTGGCCTCGTAGAGCGCTTCATCGGCGCGCTTCATCAGCGTCTCAGGCGTGTCATCGACGCCTTCGGTCGATGCAACGCCGATCGAGACGGTGATCTCAAGCGCATGCGACAGGCCCGGGATGATGACCGGGGAAGCGGCGATCGCGCGCCGCAGCCGCTCGGCCGCGAGGCAGGCGATGTCGCCGGTCGTGCGCGGCATGACGACGATGAATTCCTCGCCGCCTTGGCGGCAGGCGTAATCCGAAGGCCGCGTATTGGAGGCAAGTCGGGCCGCGAATTCACGCAACACGGCGTCGCCGACGTCGTGGCCGAACGTGTCATTGCAGCGTTTGAAATGATCGATGTCGATCGCCATGATCGACACCGGCTCGCCGCCACACTGCGCACGCTGAACCAACGGCTCCAGTTGTGTTGACAGGAAACGGCGGTTGTAGAGACCGGTCAGCTGATCGGTGATCGCCATTTCGAGGCTTTGATCGAGGCGCTGACGCAGTGCGTCCATGTAGCGTTTGCGGCGCATTAGCGTGCGCGCACGCGCAATGATCTCTTCTTCGTCGACGGGCCGGAGGATGATGTCGTGCGCGCCAAGCTCAAGCGCGCGCACCGCGCGCATTCGGTCGTCCGGATCGACAATGGCGAGGATCGGCAGGTGCCGCGTCGCCTCGCCGGAACGCATGCGCGCGATGACGCGGAAGCCGTCAAAGCTCTTCGCGTGAACAGACACAACAGCCAGGTCAGGCGGGCCTGCCGTCGCTTCATCACCCAGCACATGGACCCGATGCTCAACGCCGAGCGCCGTCTGGATCCGTTTGATCTGCGTGGGGTTGTCGTCGACCACCAGCACATTGCCGGCGAATACGCGATGCTGGTCGAGCGGATCGATCCGCGCCTCATCGCCGATGACGCCCAGCTTGCGGCCGTTGGCTTCGCGCGCGCGCAGTTCGTCGGTCACGACCTTCAACGTGAGCAGGCTCTTGACCCGCGCCATGAGTTGCACGTCGTCGATGGGCTTGGTCAGAAACTCTTCGGCGCCGGCCTGAAGGCCGCGCACGCGATTGTCGCGATCGTCCAGGGTGGTGAGGATCACCACCGGAATGTGCCGCGTCTCCGGCATCGCCTTCAGCCGCCGGCAGGCCTCGTAGCCATCGATGCCGCCCGGCATCATCACGTCGAGCAGAATGAGATCGGGCTTCTCGCGCTTGGCCAGCTGCACCGCTTCTTCGCCGCGCGAGGCCATCAGCACGTCGTAATAGTCAGCCGTCAGCAGCGCCTCGAGCAGGCGGCGATTGGCTTCAAGATCATCGACAACGAGGACGCGCGCGCTCAAGCGTGGCTCCTCATCCAATAAACTTGCGGATGGTTTCTAAGAACGTCGTCACCGAGATCGGCTTCGAGAGGTACGCATCGCACCCCGCGGCCATGATCTTCTGCTCATCGCCCCGCATGGCGAACGCTGTGACGGCGACGATCGGAATGTGGCGGAGCGCGTCGTCCTTCTTCAATCGATCGGTGAGCTCCAGTCCGGAGATTTCCGGCAGCTGGATGTCCATGATGATCAAGTCAGGCTTGTGCTCGCGCGCGAGCGGGATGGCTTGGCGGCCGTCGCGTGATTTGACGGTCTTGTAGCCAAAGGCCTCCAAGAGGTCGTTGAACAGCCTCATATTGAGTTCGCTGTCTTCGACGATGAGAACGGTCTTGGCCATAAACCCGCTTCGCTTCCGCGGCCCCACACGCCCGTTTTGGACGGAATTGTTCCCGTCCTTATAGCGCAGGGGCCTTAACAACCCATCGCAACATCAGCAATTTGGCTTATCTCGTTAAGATCGGATTAAGGATTGAAGCATGCGCCTTGGCGTGGATTTCGGCGGCACCAAAATTGAGGCGGCGCTGCTTGATTCAACGGGAGAAATCCGCGCGCGCCAGCGTGTCCCGAATCCTGGGGATTATCAGGCTGCGGTTCGTGCCGTTGCCGAACTGACTGCGCGAATCGAACAAGAAACGGGCGCCCGCGCCGCAACCGTGGGCGTCGCCATGCCTGGCTCGCTCTCGCCGCTGACGGGCCTGGTGCGCAACTCCAACTCGGTTTGGCTGAACGGCAAGCCGTTCTTCGAAGACTTGAAGGCAGCACTCGCACGCCCGGTGCGCGTCGAGAACGACGCCAACTGCTTTGCGCTCTCCGAAGCTGTCGATGGCGCCGCCACCGGCGCGCGCGTCGTCTTCGGTGTGATCATCGGCACGGGCTGCGGTGGTGGTGTCGTCGTTGAGCGCAAGGTCATCGAAGGCGCGAGCGGTATTGGCGGCGAGTGGGGGCACACGCCGTTGCCCTGGGCGCGGCCAGACGAAGTTCAGCCGCGCGATTGGTGTGGCCGCGTCGGCTGTTTGGAGCAATGGCTCTCCGGCACCGGCTTCAAGCGCTGGGCCGGCATGAGCGCGGGCGATGCCAACGAGCGCGCGCTCGCCGGCGATCCGCAAGCACGCGTGCTGCTCGATCTGCTAGCCGACAGAATAGCCCGCGCGCTTGCTGTGGTGATCGACATCCTCGATCCCGACGCCATCGTCTTCGGCGGCGGCGTCTCCAACATCGACAGCCTCTACCCAAGCATTCGCGGCAAGCTCATCGCGCACGTCTTTTCCGATTATATCGGCGCCAAGATCGTAAAGAACAAACACGGTGACAGCTCTGGCGTCCGCGGTGCAGCGTGGCTGTTTGATGCTGACGGCGAAGCCTCCGAGCAAATGGCGTGAGGAGCACTATCTATGGAGCGCGGGCGTCCTCGCCCGCATTGTTTGAACCAGCGCTGCGGGCGAGGACGCCCGCGCTCCATATTCAATGATGCTCTGCCGCGCTTGCGCCTCGGAAACACAGACGCCGCACTGCTCGCACTGCGGCGAAGAACAGCCGTTGGCGCATGATGAGCTGAACCAGCTCTCCATCGCGCACCTGGATTGCGACGCCTTCTACGCCTCCATCGAAAAGCGCGACGATCCGAGCCTCCAGCCGTTCCCCGTCATCGTCGGCGGCGGCAAGCGCGGCGTGGTTTCCACCTGCTGCTACGTCGCCCGCGCTTATGGCGTGCGTAGCGCCATGCCGATGTTCAAAGCGCTGCAGCTCTGCCCGCAGGCCAAGGTCGTCCATGGCGAGATGCGCAAGTACGTTGAAGAGGGCCGCATCATCCGGCGGATGATGGAGGATCTGACGCCGCAAGTGCAGCCGCTCTCGATCGACGAAGCCTTCATGGACCTCACCGGCACCGAAGCGCTGCACGGCGGCACGCCTGCGCAATCGCTCATCAAGCTGCAGAACAAGATCTGGGCTGAACGCAATCTGACCGTTTCCATCGGTCTCTCGTTCAACAAATTCCTAGCCAAGACCGCGAGCGATCTCGACAAGCCGCGCGGCTTCTCAGTCATCGGCCGCGCCGAGGCATTGGCGTTTCTGGAATCCCGCTCCGTCGGCACGCTGCCAGGTGTAGGCCCCGCCGGCGCATCCGCGCTCGAACGCAACGGACTGAAAAAGATCGGCGACATCCGCACCGTCGGCCCCCAACGCATGCGCGCGCTTTATGGCGATTGGGGCGTGCATCTCTTCGCGCTCTCGATGGCCGACGATCCGCGCAAGGTCGATCCGCACGGCGAGCGCAAAAGCATCTCTGCCGAGACCACGTTCTTTGAGGACGTGGCCGACATCGAAGCGCTCGAAGACATCCTTTGGCCGCTTTGCGAGAAGGTCGCCGCACGCTGCCGCGCCAGTGAGAGCGCGGGGCTGACGTTGACGCTCAAACTCAAGGACACGAAGTTCAAGATCATCACCCGCCGCCGCCAGCTGCCGGAGCCGACGATCCTCGCGTCACGCATCTTCGCCCACGCGCGCGAATTACTTGCGGGTGATGCCGACGGAAAAACCAAGTACCGCCTCATCGGCGTCGGCTTCTCAGACTTCGCCGATGCCGCGACCGCCGACAAAGGCGACATGCTCGACACCGAAACCCCGAAGCGCGCCGCTGCCGAAGCGGCAATCGCCAAAGCGCGCGACAAGTTCGGCAAAGGTGCGGTGCAGACCGGGCGGGCGCTGAAGGCGCGCTGGGAAGATGATGAGGATGACGACTAGCGCGCCAGCGGCTAGGAATGCTGAACACGGTGATGGAGCAGACCATGACGGGGCGGATTGAGGCGCGGCTGCGCGAACTCGGGATCACGTTGCCGACGCCGCCGGCGCCAGTGGCCTCCTACGTGCCGTTCCAAGTTGTCGGCAATCTTGTTTACACGTCCGGCCAAGTCTCGGTGGACGCCTCGGGCGGCATCAAGGGCAAGCTCGGCGGCACCATCGAGGTGGAAGAGGGCCAAGCAGCCGCGCGGCTCTGCGGCCTCAACCTGCTGGCGCAAGTGAAGGCGGCGTGCGGCGGCGACTTAGATCGCGTGAAGCGCGTCATCAAGCTCAACGGCTTCGTGAACGTCACGCCAGATTTCGACCCAATCCCGCAGGTCATGAATGGTTGCTCCGATCTCATGGTCTCGGTGTTCGGTGACGCTGGGAAACACGCGCGTTCAGCTGTCGGCATGGCCAATCTGCCGCTGAACTTTGCTGTCGAGGTCGATGGGGTTTTTGAAATAGACTAGTCCAATGGACGGTACCGACGCGCTCACCATCTCGGTCATTGGCGATCTCGCCAACATCGAGCGCGCGACATGGGACGGCCTCGCGAACCCGCCGGACCAAATCTACGATCCATTTCTCTCCTGGGATTTCCTGCGCTCGCTCGAAGAGAGCGGCAGCGCCAGTGCGATCAAAGGTTGGCAGCCCGCGCACCTCGTCGCGCGCGATGCGAGCGGTGCAGCACTCGGCGCCATGCCGCTCTACGCCAAGGATCATTCCTACGGCGAATACGTCTTCGATCACGCGTGGGCCGACGCGCTGCAACGCGCCGGCGGCCACTACTATCCGAAGCTTCAGTGCGCTGTGCCGTTCACGCCCGTTCCGGGCCGTCGCTTGCTTGCGCGCGATCCCGCGGTGCAGACTGCGCTAGCTCAGGGCGCCATCGGCCTCGCACAGCGCGCCGGCGCTTCATCTGTCCACGCGACTTTCGCCGAGGAAGAGACCGTGCGCCGCCTCGCGCCGCTTGGTTACCAACTGCGGACTGGCCTGCAATATCATTGGTTCAATCGCGACTACGCGACGTTCGCCGATTTCCTCGGCCAACTCTCATCGCAGAAGCGCAAGAACATCCGCCGCGAACGCGAGCGCGCCACCGATGGCCTGCACGTGCGCCGTTTGCGCGGGGCCGAGATCAGTGCGCGCGATTGGGACTTCTTCTTTCGCTGCTACATGGACACGGGCTCGCGCAAGTGGGGTTCGCCCTATCTCAACCGCGCCTTCTTCGAATTGCTGGGCCAGCGCATGGCTGATCAGTGCGTTCTGTTCATCGCCGAGGAGGCGGACGGCACGCAGCTCGCCTCAGCACTTAACCTCGTCGGCGGCGACGCGCTCTACGGCCGCTATTGGGGCCGCATTGCCGACGTGCCGTTCCTCCACTTCGAGCTCTGCTATTACCAAGCCATCGAGTTAGCGATTGAGCTGAAGCTGCCGCGCGTTGAGGCCGGCGCCCAAGGCGAACACAAACTCGCGCGCGGCTACATGCCGGTGCAGACGTTCAGCGCGCACTGGATCGAGCACGAAGGTTTGCGCAACGCCGTGCGTCACTTCTTGCGTCAGGAAACGCCCGCTGTCGTTGAGGAAGCGGAGATCCTCACCGAGCACGCGCCGTTCAAGAAGACGGACTAGCGGCGTTCGCGTTGCGGCTGCGGGAATAGAAGTAAAGCGGCACGCCCGCCGCCATCAGCACAACGCCCCAGAACAGCACCTCAAGCCCCGAGCCGAACGCGGCAAAGAGCGAGTAGGCGATGCCGAGCACCGCCACCGACGCCCAACCTTTTGCGGACCGCGCTGAATGGCGAAGCTCCGCCAGCGCGACGACGATATAATAGATGAGGCCGAGAGACGTCGCCATCTTGAGCAGAAACTCAAACGCACCGAGGAAGCCGCGCGCGTAGTTGAGCGCGAGCATTGCGGCGCCCAGCACGGCTGACAGGATCAGCGCAAGATAGGGCGTGCCTTGCTTCGTGGTGGCGGCGAGCCAGCGCGGCGCGAGCCCATCGGCCGCCACCGCCATCGGCATCTGGCCGCACGTAAAGATGAGGCCGTTGATCGTGCCCGCGGTCGCGACCAGCGCGCCGGCGGCGATGAGGTTCGGCCCCCATGGCCCAAACGCACGCGCGGCGTCGGCGAACGGCGCCGTTGACTGCGCAAGCTGCGCCGGTGGCACGAGCAGCATCACAGCGGCGCTCGCGGCGAGGTAGATCGCCACCACGGTGAGCATGCCGGTGATCAGCGCGCGCGGGATGGTGCGCTCGTAGTCCTTCACGTGGCTCGCCGGGAGCGTGACAACTTCGAAGCCGGTGAAGGGCCAAAGCGCCAAGAGTGCGGTCGCCGCGAGCGCGGCAATGATTGAGCCGCCGGATGGATTGAAGGAGGGCAGGTTCGCCGCCGATCCCGCCGGGAACGCCAATGCGATAATCGCGACCAGCGGAATGATTTTGAGCACGGTTAGCGTGATCTGTGCTGCGCTCATCTCCTTGAGGCCGCGTATGTTGATGTAAGTGAACAGCGCGATGACGCCGAGGGCGGCGCCAAGCTGCATCATCGCGTTGCCATTGAGCGCTGGATAGAAAACGCCGAGATAGCCGACGAACGCGATCGCCACCGTCGGCACGCCGATGACGAACGAGAGCCAATAGGCCCAGCCCATCAGAACCCCGGTGAAGTCGCCGAAGGATTCGCGCGCGTAGGCGTAGGGGCCGCCATTGCAATGCGTCCGCGCGGCGAGCCGCCCGAACACCAGCGCCAGCGCTGCCGATCCAATCCCAGCGATAATCCAGCCGCCGAAGCTCAACAAACCGTAGGGCGCAAGCTGCGCGGGCAACAGAAAAATGCCCGAGCCGATCATGCAGCCGACGACGAGCGCCCAGCAGCCCCAAAAGCCCAGCGGTTTGTCTTGATCTTGTGAACTCATCGCCGCCCCCGCGCACGCTAAGCATGCACGAGCGCCGCGCCGCGCGCTAGCGTCTAACCTTGCGCGACCTCGACAGCATGATCCGCCTCCGCGCGCGTCTCGCGCTCATATTGCTGCGGATCAATCTTGCAGGCGTTGAGCTCGACTTCGAGATGCTGCGATTGGCGCACGTCGGCCGGCGCTGCCGCGCGCGGCGCAGGCGACATCGCCACGAGCCACGTCGCATACGCATCGCACCATGCCGCGCGCTCATCGATCGGCGCGCTCGCTGCGGGTGCTGCTTCAGTAGGCGGCGCTACAACCTGCTGCGCAAAAGCGGCCGGCGCGCAGGCGAGCAGAAATGCGGCGATAATGTGCGCTCTCATGACGATCCTCTTTCGAGAGAAACGCCTTCGCGTACGCACCGTTCCCGCTTGTAGCGCCGCGTTAACGCCGTTTCTTGCCGCGTTTGCCGTCGCGCTTCCCGTCACGTTTGCCGCCACCGCCACGCGTCTGGTGGCTCTGCCGCGACTTGCGCCAGCCCGGCGCCGGCGGCAGCGGATCGGTCAGCAGCGAGAACACCAGTCCGCCCGTAATCGGCGTCGCTTCTTCCAGGCGCACCTCGACGCGCATGCCGAGCGGGAAACGCTCGCCGCTCTGATCGCCGACAAGCGCGTGCGCCGTCTCATCATGGATCCAGCGCTCGTTGCCGAGCGTGGAGATGGGGGCCAGGCCATCCGCTTGCGTCTCGTCCAAGCGAATGAACAGCCCAAACCGGGTAACGCCAGTGACGCGCCCTTCGAACGTCGCGCCGATGCGATCGGCGAGGAAGGCGCTGATGTAACGCGCCGTGGCGTCGCGCTCGGCGGCCATCGATTTGCGTTCCATTTCGCTGATGTGTTGCGCGGTCTCTTCGTAGCGCGCTTCGTCCTTGGCCGTGACGCCATCCTCACCCAGCTTGAGCGCGGCAATCAGCGCGCGGTGGATGGTGACGTCCGCATAGCGCCGGATCGGCGAGGTGAAGTGCGAGTAGGCGCGCAGGTTCAGGCCGAAGTGGCCAATGTTGTCGGGCGAGTACACAGCCTGCGACTGCGTGCGCAGCACGACTTCGTTGATGATGTCCTTGTTCGGCGATTGCTCCGCCAAATGAAGAATGCGGTTGAAGCGCCCAGCGGTGACGCTCTGACCCTTGCTCCAACTCATCTCGACCGTCGGCAGAAAGTCAGTCAGCGCCGCGATCTTCTCATCGCTTGGCCGATCGTGGATGCGGTAGATCTGCGGCCGGCCTTTTTGCTCAAGCGTTTCGGCGGCGCTGACATTGGCCTGGATCATGAATTCTTCGATCAGCTTGTGCGCATCGAAGCGCTCGCGCCGCGACACGCCCACGACTTTGCCGTCCTTGAACACGATGCGATGCTCGGGCGCGTCGATCTCGAGCGGCTGACGCTTCATGCGCGCTTCCCACACCGTGCGATACGCCGCCCAAAGCGGCTTTAGGATCGGCTCCAGCAGCGGCTCGGTTTTCTCGCTCGGCTTACCATCGATCGCCGCCTGCGCCTGCTCATAGGAGAGCTTCGCCGCCGAGCGCATCAGCCCGCGCACGAACTTGTGGCGCACTTTCCGGCCTTCGCGGTCGAAGATCATCTCGACAGCCAGGCACGCGCGCTCCTCATGCTCGCGCAACGAACAAAGATCGGCCGAAAGCGATTCCGGCAGCATCGGCGCGACGCGATCCGGGAAATAGGTCGAGTTCGCCCGCCGCCACGCGCCGCGATCGAGCGGCGATCCGGGCGTCACGTAAGCTGAGACGTCCGCAATCGCGACCCACACGCGCCAGCCGCCCTTATTCTTCTCGTCCGTATCCGGCGAGGCGTAGACAGCGTCGTCGTGATCGCGCGCGTCCTCCGGGTCGATGGTGATCAGCGGCACGTCGCGCAGATCGGTACGGCCCTTGAGCGTCGGTTTCTGCGCCGCGTTCGCCTGCGCTTCTTCCTCCTCGGTGAAGCCCTCGCTGATGCCATGCGTGTGCATGGCGAGAATGGACGCCGCGCGCGGATCGCTCTCGCTACCGATGATCTCCTTGATCATGCCGCGCTTCGGCCCGTGCGCGCGCCCGCGCTCAGGCGCCAGCTCCACGAACACCAGGTCGCCGTCCTTCGCCTCGCCGACGTGCTGCGCTTCAACGACAATGTCGTGCCGCGCTCTGCGATCCGATGGTTCGACGCGGCCGCCGCCAAACTCGCGGCCGCGATCGGATTTCATCGTGCGGAAGACACCAAGGATGCGATGCGCGCTTTGGCCAAGCCGCTTGACCACCTTGGCGACGTACTCGCCATCGTCATCGCGATGCAGCCGCGCCAGCACACGGTCGCCGACGCCGATCGCCGCTTCGCCGCGCATGGCGCGCGCTTCGCCGGGAGCGAGGCGAATGGCCGGGCCGAAATAGCCGTCAGGCCCGCGCATGCGCGCGATCAGTTCGCCATCATGATCGCGATCGAGCACATCCATGACGCCGGACTCAGGCAGCGCCTGCGCGTCCGCGTAGCGCTTGCGCCCCGTGCGCCCGAGCGCGCCGGACTCTTCCAGATCGCGCAGAATGTGCCGCAGCTCTTTCTTCTGATCGCTGCCGATGCCGAGCTCATGCGCGATGTCGCGCTTCTGCGCCTTGCCGCCAATTTTGCGTATCGCCTCAAGCACCCGCTCGCGGGTGAGGGGTTCAGGAGCCGGTGGTCGATTCTTCGCCATGTGGGGAGTGTGTCACCTCTCCCGCTTCTGCGGGAGAGGCCGTTAAGGTGTTACGATGGCTGGTTGGTTGGCTACCTTTGCGCGACACCGAGTTATTGGCCGCGGCCACTGGCCGACTCAAGTCGGCGCTGTTCGGCCTGAAGCTCTGCGACTGGAACGACTTCCCCCATGCAGGTATAAACCAGATTCTGCACGATGCGCTGGCCTTCATCGGCTTGCCAAAGTTGTTCCGGAGTGAATTGATCTGGTTCCGACCCTTCCGCATACACTTGTGTAAACAAGCGAACCTGCTCTGATGTTTCCTGATCGCCGTATGCTCGAACTCGTTCTGACATGCAGCCTGCGATGTCATTGATCCGGCTCGCGGGCGCTATAACGGCCTCAACTGGGGTTCGGCTTTGCCCAATCGTCAAACCTCTGCCGACGTATGGCAGATGGCGTTCGTTGTGCAACTCAACCGCATCAACATAAACGTTGTTACCAAATCCACCATCGCAGGCGACGAGAAGTGTAAGAATGATCGGTAGCAAAGAGCGCAGTGAATGCATGGTCAATCCCCCACTCTGATGCGAATGCCTTTTCGAGGGCCCTCGAACACGCGCTCCCCTGCGTTGAAAGAGGCCCATTCCTGCTCGGTGAGATAAAGCCGCGCCGGGCTGTTGCATCCCGTGATCGCGCACAAGACGGCGGGGTTGGGAAACCCTATTGGATCGATCGGAGTGTTTCGATACCGAAGCGCCGTGCCTTCGTGCGGTCCGTGATGGTCACATTTTGCATAAGCCATTACCTTCCTCTGCGACTTGGACTTCGCATAAGTCAAGGTCAGGCTTCTTGGCGACCTACTTCGAAGACTTCTTAGCCAGTTTTTCTTGCGACCGCCTTCTTGGCGGCGGGCCTCTTCGCCACCGCCTTCTTCGGCGCAGCTTCCTTCTTTGGACCTGCGGCCTTCTTCGCCGCGCCGCGCTTCTTTTTGCCGCCGCCGGCCTCCGTGCGCGCCGCCAGAAGCGCGAGCGCCTCGTCCACCATGAGGGCAAGGGGTGCGTGGGCCTTGAGCACAGATAGGCCCTCATCCGGCCCTTCGGGCCACCTTCTCCCGCGCAGCGGGAGAAGGGACGCGACATCACGCTTTCTTCGCAGCCTTTTTCGCGGGTGTCTTCTTCGCTGTCGACTTCTTAGCGGCGGCTTTCTTTGCCGGTTTCGCGGCTTTGTCGTCGCTCTTTACAGCTTTTGTCGCCGTTTTCTTCGGTGCGGGTTTCTTGCTTTTTCTCTTGCCGCCGCCGGCCTCCGCGCGCGCAGCCAAAAGCGAGAGCGCTTCGTCGGCCGTGATGTCTTCCGGCTTCTTGTCCTTCGGCACGTTGGCGTTGGTTTCGCCATCGCTGATGTAGGGGCCGTAGCGCCCGTTCAGCACGCGCACGAGCTTGCCGGTCACCGGGCTTTCGCCGAGTTCTTTGATCGGCGCGGGCGCTGCGCGGCCGAAGCGGCCTTTGCCGCCGCCGGCTTTTTTCTCTTCGATCAACGCGACGGCGCGGTTCATCTGAATTTCGTAGACGTCGTCGGCGCCGGGCAAGTTTACGTAGAGGCTGCCCATTTTGATGTACGGCCCGTAGCGGCCGATGTTCGCCTCGATCATCTCGTTTTCGCTCGGATGCATGCCGATTTCGCGCGGCAGCGAGAGCAGTTTGATCGCGGTTTCGAGACTGACTTCGGTCGGCGCCTGGCCTTTCGGCACGCTGGCGCGCTTCGGCTTATCCGGGTCGTTCGGATTTGGTGTTTCGAAGTAGGCGCCGAAACGGCCGGTCTTCAAAAGGATCGGACCGTTCGGCCCGACGCCAACCGGCAAGCCATCGGACGGGATCGCAGTCGCTGCGTCTTCGCCACCGGCAAGCGGCCGCGTGAATTTGCACGGCGGATCGCCATTATAATTCGAGCAGCCGACGAACGCGCCGTACTTGCCCAAGCGCAGCGAAAGCTGGCCGACATTGCAGAGCGGGCAGAGGCGCGCGTCCTTGCCGTCTTCGCGCGGCGGGAAGATGTGCGGCCCCAGCACTTCGTTCAAAGTGTCGAGCACTTGCGTGATGCGGAGATCGCCGATGTCGGTGATGGCGCCGTTAAAGTCCTTCCAGAAGTCGCGCATCAGCTTCTTCCAGGAAAGCTCGCCGGCGGAAACTTGGTCGAGCTGACCTTCGAGATCTGCGGTGAAGTCGTATTCGACATACTTGGTGAAGAAGTTTTCGAGGAAGGCGATGACGAGGCGGCCGCGGTCATCCGGGATGAAGCGGTTCTTGTCCATCTTCACGTAATTGCGTTCGCGCAGCTTCTCGAGGATCGCTGCGTACGTCGAAGGGCGGCCGATGCCGAGTTCTTCGAGCTTCTTGACGAGGCTCGCTTCCGAATAGCGCGGCGGCGGTTCGGTGAAGTGCTGATCGGCCTTCACGTCTTGGACGCTGACCGCTTCGCCTTGCTTCAGTTGCGGCAGGCGGCGGTTTTCTTCGTCTTCTTCGTCGTCGCGGCCTTCTTGGTAGAGCTTCAGGAAGCCATCGAAGAGAATGACCTGGCCGGTGGCGCGCAGTTCAACCTTGCCGGTCGGCTCGGTGAAATCGACGCTGGTGCGTTCGATCGAGGCCGATTCCATCTGGCTCGCGACAGCGCGCTTCCAGACGAGATCGTAGAGCTTCGCTTGATCGCCATCGAGATGCAGCGTTTGCGGCGTGTTGGTCGGGTCGGTCGGGCGGATCGCTTCGTGCGCTTCCTGCGCGTTCTTAATCTTGGACACGTACTTGCGCGGCTCGGCCGGCACGTAATTGTTGCCAAACTGGCCGCCGATGGCGGTGCGCAATTCGCGGATCGCGCCTTCATCCATGCTGACGCCGTCAGTACGCATGTAGGTGATGTGGCCGGCTTCGTAGAGACGTTGCGCGGTCTGCATCGTGCGCGAAGCGTTGAAGCCGAGCTTGCGGGCGGCTTCTTGTTGCAGCGTCGACGTCGTGAACGGCGGCGGCGGGTTGCGGCGCGTCGGCTTCGCCTCAACGGCGCTGACTGTGAACTTGCCGCTCCGCACTGCGTCGCGCGCGGCGAACGCCATGTCTTGGTTCTCGATATCGAGCCGCTTCAGTTTCTTGCCTTGGAAGGCCGAAAGCCGCGCCGTGAAGCTCTCGTTCCGCGGTGTGTTCATGCTCGCATCGACGGACCAGTATTCCTGCGGCTTGAACTTCTCGATCTCGACTTCGCGGTCGACGATGATGCGCAGCGCCACCGATTGCACGCGGCCCGCGGAACGCGACCCGGGCAGCTTCCGCCACAGCACCGGCGAGAGCGTAAAGCCGACGAGGTAATCGAGCGCCCGGCGCGCCAGGTACGCGTCCACCAATTCCATATCGATGTCGCGTGGCGCAGCCATGGCGGCCTGCACAGCCGGCTTGGTGATGGCGTTGAAGGTAACGCGCTTAACGGTCTTGCCCTTCAGGGCCTTCTTCTGATTCAGCGCTTCCAGGACGTGCCAGGAGATGGCCTCGCCTTCGCGATCAGGGTCGGTTGCGAGGATCAGGTGGTCGGCGTCCTTCATCGCGTCGGCGATGGCTTTGACGTGCTTTGAGGACTTCGGGTCGATCTCCCAGGCCATCGAGAAATCGTCGTCCGGCTTCACCGAGCCGTCCTTGGCGGGGAGGTCGCGGATATGGCCGTAGGAGGCCAGGACCGTATAGTCCTTGCCCAAATACTTGTTGATTGTCTTGGCCTTAGCCGGGGATTCGACGACGACGACGTTCATTCTGAAGGGGGGCTTTCGCGGAAAAAGGGGCCGGAAACTGGGGGCGCGACCCAAGCCTGTCAACGCGCCCAGATGGGATTGGAACGGCAGTTATGCGAGAGGCGGCCTAATTTTCCCTTGTGGTTCCGTCGGTTAGTGCACGGTTTAGAAATCTGGCGAACTCAACCATAAGGTGTTATATGCGCTCATAGGTTGTATGCATGGCCATGAGCGAGAGAACCGAAAGTCCCAGCCCGGCCGAAGTCGCCGACTACGTGGCTGAGATGACAAGTCAGCTCGCGGTGTTGGCGCACGCGGCGGGACTTAGTCACACGTCCGCGGCGCTTCTGCGTGCTCATCATTCCGCGCTTGCCGATTTGCGCGCTGTGGGCGCTGCGCCGAACGACGCCGCGTAAGAGCGCGGCCGAGAGCGGCTCAGGTGTTGTGAAATATAGACGCGCGTTTGCCGCCATCTCTATTCACTGCGATCACTGATGGCGTCTGCGTGTGCAGTGCTGTTCGTACTTCGTCAACATCTACACCCGGCGAACACCCGACTGCATCTTTCCCGGAACCACCTTGTGAATCACACTACTTTCCGTCTCGCGAAATGCGCTTGCGCGAACGAGGGAGTATCGCGTTGGTCTCTAAGGCGGATGTCATCACTCAGGTGCGTGAGCTGACGCGCGAGTTGGGGTCGCTGTGTGCGGACCACGATCTTGTGCGGCTGGAAACGTTGCTGTGGGCCACCGAACAACAAGCGGTGCTCGAAACCTTGCTCGATGCGGCGGATCTGCCGGACGCCGAAGAGCTTCACGACATCACGCCTGGGCGCGCAGCCTAGTCGCTTGCAAAGGCCGCGCGTGCTTGCGCGGCGTAGCCGCCTGGCAAGGACGCGGCGCGGCCCTCCAACTCAAGTTCTGTGAGCGCAGCCGCGACCGCTCCAGCGGGCGCTTCGACCAAACGCGCGAGATCGTTCACGTGAATGGGCGTGGGCGAAAGCAGTGCGGCGATCTTCTTCGGCAAGCCGGGCGGTAGCGGCGCGGCATCCACATCCGCGAAGAGCGGCCCAGCCGATAGCGGCCGCAGCGGCGGCGCGCTTTCGCCGAGCGCGGCGATGACATCGTTCGCATCTTCGATCAGCGTCGCGCCTTGTTTGATCAACGCATTGGAGCCGCGCGCGCGCGGATCGAGCGGCGAGCCCGGCGCCGCCATCACGTCGCGCCCTTGATCAGCGGCGGCGCGCGCTGTGATGAGTGAGCCGGACCGCAATGCTGCTTCGATGACAACAACGGCGCGCGACACGCCGGAGATGATTGAGTTGCGGCGCGGGAAGTCGCGGGCGCGCGGCACGGCGCCAAGCGGCGCCTCGGTGATGACCGCGCCTTTCTCACACATCGTGTCGTGCAGCTGCTGGTTCTGGGGCGGATAGGGATGATCCAGGCCGCCGGCGAGCACGCCAACTGTGCCAGTCGCCATCGCGCCGCGATGCGCGGCCGCGTCAACGCCGCGCGCGAGGCCGGAGACGATCGTGTAGCCCGCGGCGCCGAGATCTGCCGCCAGCCGTTCAGCGAACATCAGCGCCGAACCTGACCCCTCGCGCGAACCCACGATCGCCACGGTCGGCTGCTTCAGCCATTTCGGATCGCCGCGCACGGCAATCACTGGCGGCGGCGCATCGAGCTGCGCCAGCAACGGCGGATAGTCCGGTTCGCAGCACGCGATCAGGCGCGCGCTCAAAGCTTCGACGCCTTCGATCTCCGTGTGCGCGCGCTCCTCTGGCGGCGCGCTGAGGTTCGATACCCGCGGCAGCGCTTCGAGCGCGGCGGATGCGGTTCGAAAGCGTGCGATCAAACGATGGAAAGTGAGCGGACCAATCCGCGGCGTGCGCGCCAGCCGCGTCCAGGCGATCAGCTCAGGACGCGAGAGCGTGCGTGTCATGCGTCCGGCGTGGGTTCAGAGGGCGGGGCAGGCTCCGGCGCCGGCTCGGCGACGACGGCCGCTGCAGCAGCTGCAGGCGCGACGGCGGCGACCGCTTCATCTTTCTTCTTGTCGCCCATGCGCGGCTCTGTGCCGGCGCGCAGGCGCGCGATGTTGGCGCGGTGGCGCCAGAAGATCAGCACGGCGAGCGCGACGAGGCAGACAACTTCGGAGGTCGAGTAGCCGCCGACCAGCGCCAAGATCGGCGCCAGCGTTACCGAGACCAATGCAGCAAGCGACGAGATGCGGAACATCATCGCCATGGCAAGCCAGGTGATGCCGGCGACAACGCCAAGCGGCGGCATGCCAACGAGCAGCAAACCGTAATAGGTGGCGACGCCCTTGCCGCCCTTGAACTGGAGCCACACCGGATAGCAATGGCCGATGAACGCGGCGAAGCCCGCAACGAGGCCGAGCTCAATCTGAAACGGCGCATCGTTGCCGACCAGGAAGCGCGTCAGGAAGAGCGCAATGCCCGCCTTGCCGGCATCCAGCACCAGCGTCGCAAGCGCAATATCCTTGCGGCCGGTGCGCAGAACGTTGGTCGCGCCAATGTTGCCGGAGCCGATATTGCGGATATCGCCCAAGCCGGCGGCTTTGGTCAGCACCAGCCCGAACGGAATCGAGCCCAACAGGTAACCGCCAATGGCGGCGAGAATGAAATAGAGTGGCAGCACCTGGGCTTCCTAACAGGCGAAGGCGCGCCTGTGGAGAGGAGACTTTGCGCGATCGGTCGCTAAGCTCTGCGCCATGGACGGAAAATCGATCTTTGTATTCAGGCATGACCACCGTTTGGCGCCCGCACGCGAGGCGGGCGTCGTGGCGCTCGGATGGCACGCGCTAAGCGGTCTCGACCAAGCCCCCGAGTGGGATGCGATCAAGGCTGACATGATCGCGAAATATCCCGATCTCTACGCGGGCAATCCGCGTGGGCTCGGCAACGCGGCCGGAAGCGTGTGGCGCTTCGCGCGGGAGATGAAGGTGGGAGACTGGGTGCTCATCCCGGCCAGCGGGGCGTTCTTCGTGGCGGAGATTGAGAGCGGTGTTCAGTTCAATTCCGCATGGGCCGACGATGACATGGCATGGCATCGCCGCGCGCGCTGGCTGGCGCCGGAGCCGATCGCAAGAGTGAGCGTCGGCAACGCGCTGCAAATGCGCCTGAAGAGCCGCCAAACGATTGTCGACGCCACCGATTGCACGGCTGACGTCGAGGCCAGAATCGAGGGCCGATCGCTTCCGACGTTAGTGCAGTTTGTGCGGGAGCGGTCGCGCGAGGCGATCATTCACGCTCTCACCGAGATATCTAACCCCGATCAACTCGAGCGGCTCGTCGCCGATCTGCTGCGCGCGCAGGGCGCCGTCAGCGCCAAGGTGCCGAGCAAAAATCAACGCCTGCCGGGCGATTTCGACGTCGTCGCCGAATGGCCCCCGATCGCGCCTGGCGCGCGCGGCCTGAAGGTGGCGGCGCAAGTCAAACAGCACGAGGGCGAATCCGGCGTGCATGGCGTGAGGCAACTCATTGATCGCCACACACATGAGCCAGAGGTCGATCGCCTCTTGTTCGTCACGACGGCAGCCAACGTGTCGAAGGAGGCGCGCGACGAAGCCGATCGAGCCGGTATCTCGGTCATCACGCGAGATGATCTTGCCGACTGGATTTCAAACAAGGGGCTCGACGCCTTGGTCGGCCTGGCGCCTGCGTAGTTAGCTGCCGGTGCAGTCTGCAGGCGCGGCGCGGCCGACTTCCCATTGGCCGCTGGCGCCGCCGCCGCGGAAGCCGTAGCGGCCGTTGGTGTAGTAGCCGTCGCTTGAGCGCGGCAGCACCATCGATGTGCCGCCGACGATCTGCACACGCGCGCTCGTGCCTTCGATGTCGACGACGATCTGCTGGCCGTTGCTGCACGAATACATGATGGGGCCATCGAGCGGGATCGGCGGCGGCGTGTCGCCGGGGCCGGGATCGCCGGGGCCGATCGGCTCGGGCACCGGGCCGTAACCGCCGGTCGTGCCGCACGCGGCGAGGGCGAACAAAGCAACGCCGAGAAGAAGATTGCGCATGGGGCGTCCCTCCGAGTTAGCCGCCGAAGACAGTTTTGCCTGCAATGAATGTCCGTTTCACGGCGCCCTGCATGAGCTTTTCATCGAATGGCGAATTGTTTGATTTGGAGCGCAGCTTGTCGCTGTCCAGCCGGAACGGCGCGCCGAGGTCGATAAGGATAATGTCGGCTGGGGCGCCCTTGGTGAGGCGGCCTTGGGGCAGGTTGAGCAACTCTGCCGGGCGCTGGGTCATGGCGCGGACGATGATGTTCAGCGGCACATCGCCTTTGTGATGCAGCGTCAACGCGCCAGGCAGCAGCGTCTCAAGGCCTACAGCGCCGAACGCGGCTTCTTCGAACGGCAAGCGCTTGTCTTCCGCCGGGCGCGGATCGTGGCCGGAGACGATGACGTCGATCAGGCCATCGTTCACCGCCTGCACGAGCGCGACGCGATCATCCTCGCCGCGTAGTGGCGGCGAGAGTTTGGCGAAGGTGCGATAGCCGTCGACATCGTTCTCGTTGAGCACGAGGTGATGGACGTTGACGCTCGCATACGCCTTCACGCCCTTGCTCTTCGCGCGCTTCAACGCCGGCAGCGTTTGCGCTGAAGACAGCATGTCGAGCAGAATTTTGCCGCCGGTCAGTTCAGCGAGCGTCAGATCGCGCTCGGCCATGATGGCTTCGGCGGCGGCGGGGATGCCGGGCAGGCCCAAGCGCGCGGCGAGTTCGCCTTCATGCATCACGCCGCCTTCGGCGAGATACGGATCTTCCGGGCGATGCGCGATCAGCGCGCCGAAAGCGCTGGCGTAAGAGAGCGCGCGTCGCAGCGTGCGGCTTGAGGTGATTGGCTTGTCACCGTTGGTGAAGAGTACGGCGCCGGCTTCGGCCATCAGGCCGATCTCGGTCATCAGCTCGCCGTCGAGGTGCTGTGTGAGCGCGGCGGCTGGCAAGATGCGCACGCCGCCGGAGCGATCGATGCCGCGGCGGAGCACGAAGTCGATCAAGCTTTGATCGTCGAGGACGGGCGTTGTGTTCGGCATCATCACCATGGTGGTGACGCCGCCCGCCGCCGCTGCGCGTCCGGCTGACTTGAACGTCTCTTTGTGCTCAGCGCCCGGTTCGCCGATGACGACGCGCATATCGATCAGGCCCGGCGCGACGTGCGCGCCGTCGGCGTCGATGACTTCCGCGCCATCGGGCGCGCCGCTCACGTTGCCGACCTCAAGGATCGTATCCGCGAACAGGATCGCGCCGTCTTCGACCTTGTTCTTCGCGGGGTCGATCAGTTTGGCGTTTTTGATCAGCGTGGGTGCGGTCATGAACTCAGCGTCTCTTCATGGCGACGTTGAGCGTCGTGGAAAATGCGATGGCGATGATGAACGGCACCCAGATGGGCAGATCGCCGAGCTTCGGCGCGTCGAGCGCTGTCGCGAGGTGATCATCGACGCACCACCAGAGCAGGAAGAGCCACATCAGCCGCGCTCCTCATTCGATCCGCTTTCCGCCAGCGCCTCAAGCACGGCCATGCGCACCGCGACGCCCATGCGCACTTGCGTTTCGATCAGCGAGACATTCGGATCGTCGGCGATGGCGCTATCAATCTCGACGCCGCGGTTCATCGGGCCTGGGTGCATGACAAGTGCGCCGGGTTTGGCGTGGCGGAGCTTGTCTTCGTCCAAGCCATAGAACCAGAAGAACTCGCGCGCGCTCGGGAAGAAGCCGCCAGTCATGCGCTCGCGCTGGACGCGCAGCATCATGGCGACGTCGGCGTCCTTCAGGCCTGCGCGCATATCGTGGAAAACTTTCGCGCCCCACTTCTCCGCGCCAGCTGGCATGAGCGTCGGCGGGCCGATGAGGCGCACTTGCGCGCCAAGCAAAGTGAGAAGGGCGACGTTCGAGCGCGCGACGCGGCTGTGCAGTACATCGCCGCAAATCGCGACGGTCAGGCCTTCTACGCCGCCGAGGCGCGAGCGGATGGTGAAGGCGTCGAGCAAGGCTTGCGTCGGGTGTTCGTGCTTGCCGTCGCCGGCATTGATCACGGCGCAATCGACTTTGCGTGAGAGTAATTCGGCCGCGCCGGATGAGCCGTGGCGCACAACCAGCAGATCGGGCCGCATCGCGTTCAGCGTCGCCGCCGTGTCGATCAGCGTCTCGCCCTTCGCCACCGACGAGCTTTTCACGCTCATGTTGACGACGTCGGCGCCCATGCGCTTCCCGGCCAACTCAAATGAGCTTTGGGTTCTTGTGGAATTCTCGAAGAAAAGATTGATCAAAGTCCGCCCACGCAGCGTGTCGAGCTTCTTGATCTTCTGATCGAGCAGCGGCGCGAAGGTTTCCGCGCGATCCAAGAGATTTTCGGCTTCGAAACGATCCAGGTCTGCGATGGCGAGAAGGTGCTTCTGCCGGAATCTAACAGGACTGGAGCGCGCTTCGTTTTTCTTCACGCCAGTCGGTCGCTGAGCCATGCGCGCTTGTTAAGCGCTATGGCCGCTTCGCCGCAAGCGCGGCGACACTAAGGCGGGGATAATCGTTTCAGCCATCTTGCTGACCCGGACTCGGTGCTGTACTCGGTTTGTTCCAATCGTGGGACGGCGGGTTTGGAGGGCGAACGGAGTTGGGCGTGATGCTGAAATCGCACCCCAAGAAAGAAGAACAAACGCTGCGGCCGGTGGGGATCGCGCTAGCGGCGGTTGTTGCAGGACTGAGCGCCGGCAAGGCGGACGCGGTGGAAACGCGCGCGCACGCCCCGCTTGAGCCGCTGACCAATGCCAACACCTACGTGGTCGATCCGACGAACCATCCCGGTTTCGAGGAAGATCCAGATATGGTGATCGGCCAAAGCGAACCGGTTGCGCCGTTCGGCAAGCGCTAGTGCAGCGCCAGAGAGATCGCGATCGGCATGGTGATGAAGGAAAGCAGCGTCGTCGCGGTGATGATTGCGGCCATGAGTTGCGCATCGCCGCCCATCTCGCGCGCCAGCGTGTAGCCGGCGGCTGCCGTCGGCGTTGAGCCGATGCCAACAGCGACGGCGGTCGCGAGAGGGCTTGCGCCCGTCAGCATGCACGCGGCCCAAACAAGCGTCGGCGCCAGCAAGAGGCGCATCGCTGAAGCGGTCGCCACCTTTGGCAGCGACGCACGCAGCGCGCCGAAATCCAAACCGGCGCCGACGCACATGAGCGCAATCGGCATTGCCGCTTGTCCCAATAGACGCAGCGCATCGCTGACATAGCCAAGATCGCGTACACCGATCAGGTTGGTCACGATGCCCGCGGCGCACGCAAGGATGAGCGGATTGGCGATGATCTGATCGAGCACCGCGCGCATCGATGTGGCCTTCGCCGAACCCCAACGCGCCAGCACAATCACGCAGATAATGTTGAGCGTCAGTACAAGCGGGCCGAACGCGAGACCGATCAGTTCTTGACCCTGTGGCCCAAACAACGCCGTCGCCGCCGCCAGCAGCGCAAAGCCGTTCCAGCGCACGCTGCCTTGAAAGACGCTGGTGTAGCTCGGCCCATCGCCGCGAAACACGAGCCGTAATCCCAGCGCGAGAAGCGCGAGCGTCAGGAACCCGCCCATGACGCCGCCTAGAAACGGCAGCGCGTCGTCACCCGCGAAGTTCGCGCCCGAGACAAGCGTGAACAAGAACGCCGGATAAAGCACGAAATAGCCAAAGCGATTGACCATGCCGAATTGCTCGGCCGTCGCGATCCGCGCGGTGCGCACGATGTAACCGAGCGCGATCAAGATAAAGGTAGGGACAAGCGCCCCAAAAACCTCAGCCATCGATGCGCCGTTCCTGCATCGCGTCGAGCGCGCCTTGCAGCATGTAGGCGGCGGCCATCTTGTCCACGACTTCGCCGCGCCGGCGGCGCGAGGCGTCGCCCTCAAGCAGCGTGCGCGTCACGGCGGCGGTTGAAAGCCGCTCGTCCCACAACAGCAGTGGCGCGTCGCGCTTGGCGAGGAGATTGCGCGCAAACGCCCGGGCGCTTTGCGCGGCGGGGCCAGACGAGCCATCCATGTTGAGCGGCAGGCCGATCACAAATCCCGCGCACTGGCGCGCGTCGTAGAGTTTCAGGATCGCGGCCGCATCGTCCGAGAATTTTCCGCGCGCGATCGTGTCCAGCGAGGAGGCGATAAGCCGTGTCGTATCGCTCACGGCGACGCCTATGCGCTTTTCGCCAGGGTCGATGCCGACAATGGCGGCGCGCGCTGGCAGGGCGGCGGCGAAGGCGGGGAGGTCAAGCAATGGCATGAAAAGGCGCCCATCCCTTCGGCGCGCGCTTGCGGAAGGTCAAGCGGAGGTCTTCAATACGCGCATGTTGCGCACCCTGATCCTGACCGCTGCTTTCGGCCTCGCGGCCTGCGCGGCCTCGCCCGCCGCCGACAGCGGCGCCAGTCCCGATATGGCCTTTGCGTTGGGACATGACCTCAACTGCAACGCCAGTGAATTGCGTTCATGTCCAGCAGGTGGCTGCACGGCCTCGTCCCCGGGCGAAACCACGACGCTCTACATTTCGCTCTCGGTGCCCAATCACGGTGGCGAGGGCCGCTTCTGCATCGCCACCGGCTGCGAAGACGCGCAATACGAACCAACACTGACGCGCGCGCTCGGCTGGACCGCGACAATGCGCACCAACGATCGCACCGACTACACCGCCGATCTTGAAATCGCGCGCAACCTGCAGACGTTCACATTCCGCCAAGCCGGTGAAAATGGCGGCACGGAGACGTGGACTGGCGAATGTAGCGCGGCGGGCTCCTAGCGCTCCATCCGGCCCTTGAACCGGCGGCCCCGCACTGGTAGCCCCGGCTCATGTCGATCGATGAAAAAACCGTCCGCAAGGTGGCCAAACTGGCGCGCCTGGCGCTCCCCGAAGACCGCGTGAAGCCGATGGCCGATGAGCTGAACGGCATCATGGCGTGGATCGAACAGCTGAACGAAGTCGACATTGAAGGCGTCGAGCCGATGGCCAGCGCCGTCGAGGGCTTGTCGCTGCCGATGCGCGATGACGTCGTCACCGCCGGCGACGATCCAGAGAAAGTTCTGAAGAACGCGCCGAAATCCGAAGATGGCTTCTTCGTTGTGCCGAAGGTGGTGGAGTGATGCGCAGAGGCATCGCCGTTGCCGTGGCTCTGCTGAGCTTGCCGTTTGTGACCTCAGCCGCCAACGGGCAGAGCGACGATCCGCTTGCGCCCGCGCGCGGCGGCGCCTTCGAGTGCATCGAGCCGAACATCATTTCGCGCAGCTGTGGGCAGTTCACCGTCTATAGCTTCAGCGAAGGTGGCGGCATCGCGGCGAACTCGATCGCGATCCTGTCAAACGAACCGCAGCTTCTGCTTTATGGGACTGAGCAAGTGTACGTCCGCGACGGCATGGTCTGCAGCCGCATGACGCCGGAACTGTTCGCCTCGCTTCGCTTCACGTTGGACGGCGAGCCTGCGCCTACGGAGATGGTGACCGAGCTGCGCGCGCTCTTCGTTGATATCTTCGCCGGCATTAATGAGACGTGCTCGCGTTCGAGCCCGGCGGAGAACAACATCCTCCGCGCTACGGTCTATGCCGACGGCGTCGAGCGGCCGGAGCTGTCCGGTACGTCGATCTGGGTTCGTCCCGAGGATGGCTACACGCTCGTCGCGCCGCCAGAAGAAACGGCGACATGAGCTTTGCCATCGCCACCGAAACGCCGCTCTCGGATGACGTGCGCGCGCTGGTGAAAGAGCTGAACGAGTTCACGTTCGAGCTGACGCCTGCCGAGTTCCGTCATCACATGACGGTTGAGCAGATGGCGCAGCCTGACACGACGCTGTTCGTCGCGCGTGACGCCGGCGGCGCCACGCTCGGCATGGGCGCGCTGCGCCGGCACGCCAATGGCGTCGACGAAGTGAAGCGCATGTTTGTGAAGCCTGAAGCGCGTGGCCTCGGCGTCGGCGGCGCGATCCTGGCGCGCATCGAAGATCTCGCGCGACAGGAAGGCTTGACCCGAGTTGTGCTGGAGACCGGCTCCAATTTCGACGCCGCCAAGCGCGTCTATGAACGCGGCGGCTTCGCCACTTGCGAGCCCGTCCTCGATTATCCGCCGAGCGCCTGGACGGCGTTCTACGCAAAATCACTTCAACAATGAGTTTTCAATCCTTCTCTCATTCCGGCCGGAGGCGCGCAGCGCCGTAGAGCCGGAACCCAGAGCAACCAGCACAGCAGGTGGCCCTGGGTTCCGGATCGCGCTCCGCGCGTCCGGAATGAGAGATTTGAGTGTGTGACCAAGAAGATGACTGACCTAACCTCGCTTACGCTCGCCGCGGCTCTCGACGGTATGGAGAAGAAGCAATTCTCCTCGCTCGAATTGACCAACGCTTTCATCGACGCGATCGACAAAGCCAATCCGCACTTGAACGCTTACGTGGTGACGACGCCTGAACTCGCGCGTGAACGCGCCAAGGCGTCGGATGCGAAGCGGGCGCAGGGCAAAGCTGGGCCGCTCGAAGGCGCGCCCCTCGGGATCAAGGATCTCTTCTGCACCGAAGGCGTGCGCACCACCGCTTGCTCAGGCGTACTCGGCGAGTTCACGCCGACGTATGAATCGACTGTCAGCAGCAATCTCTTCCGCGATGGCGCGATCATGTTGGGCAAGCTCAACATGGATGAGTTCGCAATGGGCTCGTCGAACGAGACCTCGCACTTCGGTCCCGTCGTCAGCCCATGGCGGCGCGGCAACGAAGACGCAAAGCTCACGCCGGGCGGTTCGTCGGGCGGCAGTGCTTCTGCGGTCAGCGCCGATCTCTGCCTCGGCGCCACCGCGACCGACACTGGTGGTTCGATCCGTCAGCCTGCCGCGTTCACTGGCACAGTCGGCATTAAGCCGACGTACGGCCGCTGCTCGCGCTGGGGCATCGTCGCGTTCGCGTCGTCGCTCGATCAAGCTGGGCCGATTGCGAAGACGGTCGAAGACAGCGCCATGCTGCTGCAATCGATGGCCGGCCACGATCCGAAGGATTCGACGTCGCTGCCGAACGCGTTGCCGGATTTCCGCGCCGCGACCAAGCGCTCGATCAAGGGCATGAAGATCGGCGTGCCGGAGGAATATCGCGTTGACGGCATGCCGCCAGAGATCGAAGCGCTTTGGCAACAGGGCATCGAGTGGGTGAAGGCCGCAGGCGCCGAGATCGTCCCGATTTCGCTGAAGCACACGAAGTACGCGCTGCCCGCGTATTACATTGTCGCGCCGGCTGAAGCGTCGTCGAACCTCGCGCGCTACGATGGCATGCGCTACGGCGCGCGCGTCGCCGGCAAGGATCTGAACGGCACCTACGAAAACACCCGCGCCTCCGGCTTCGGCAAGGAAGTGCAACGCCGCATCCTGATCGGCACCTATGTGCTCAGCGCCGGTTATTACGACGCCTACTATCTGCGCGCGCAAAAGGTGCGTCAGCGCATCGCGCAGGATTTCCGCGATGCGTTCGCGAGGGTCGACGCGATCCTGACGCCGGCGACGCCGTCAGCGGCGTTCGGGCTTGGCGAAAAGAGCGGCGACCCTGTGGCGATGTATTTGAACGATATCTTCACCGTGACGGCGAACCTTGCGGGCTTGCCCGCTTTGGCGTTGCCCGCGGCGGTCGATGCGCAAGGTTTGCCGCTTGGCCTGCAAGTTATCGGCAAGGCGCTGGACGAAGAGAGCGTCTTCGCCGTCAGCGCCGAGCTCGAGCGCGCAGCGGACTTCAAAGCTAAGGCGGCGAAATGGTGGTTGTGATCCGCACGTTCGCTGTTGCGCTTGCCGCATTTGTCTATGCGGCGGGCTCGACGGCGTTTGCGCAGGACATGAACGGCAAATGGAACGGCCGGATCGAGATGAGCGTATACGGGTCCGAGTTCGATCAAGATTATCCGGACTACCTCGCCGTCGAGCTTGTTGAGCAAGACGGACGTGTTTTTGGCGAGGGGATAATCAATCGCTGCGCCGCCTGCGCGAGCTTTGACGATTTCGCAGTGCGCTGGGAAGGAACGCGTGAAGGTGATCGCCTGAGCCTGCGCGGCGTCTACACGGAGCGCACCTTTGAAGTGCCGCTCATCCTGACGGGTCGCATCAGCGAGAACGGCGAGATCATCGAAGGCGACCTGACCAACGAGCGCCGTCAATTCCGCGAAAAGTGGCGAATCGAGCGCGCTCACCGCCAGGTGGGTGATTGAGCTCGCAAGGAGCCCGGGCGGCGATTTCCGCGCCAAAGCCGCGAAGTCTCAGGCCAAAGTCCCGCCTTTGAGGTGAGGCCAAGTGCGTCTGACGTTAAGGCATGATCGTGTGCCGCCGGAAGGTGGCTCGCTATGCATGAATTGCTCGAACGTCTCGGTCGCGGCGATGTGCGGCTCATTCAAATGTGCCAGGAAGCCAATCAGGCTTGGCGCGAGTTCCTGACTGAACTCAACGGCGCCGACACCGGCACGCTCGCCGCGCGCCTCGGCTTCTTCCAGCCGAAGATCGAGCGCATCTTTGAGAGCAAGACGCTTGGCCAAACCATGATGCCGTGGAGCGCCTTCGCGGTGCTGTTCGACACGCAGAATGGCTGGGGACCGAACAAGGAGCGGGCGCTCCAACTTGCGGAGGCGTTCGCGCGCAGCAATTGCAGCCAAGAAACGCGCGACGAGGCGCGATCCTGCGTGATCTCCTACGAGTTGGAACCCGTGCGCACGATAGACACCGGCCGCCGACGCTAGGCCTCACAAGTCGTTGCTTCGATGGAATAGTGTGCCGTTAAGGGTTCGTCCGCGAATCCGGTTACCTTGCGTCTCATGGCCAAGCGCAAAACCTCGAAGCCCCATCGCCGCCCGCGCGGCGAGATCGACCGCAATTACTTCTTCGGTGACGTGCTGATCAAAACCGGCGTCGCTGTCGGCGTCGCTCTGGCGGCGATCGCGCTCTACACGCCGTTCACACTGCGCCAAGCGATCGATGACGGCATGTACGACTACGTGACCGTCATGGGCATCTTCGCCGGCTTGGGCGCCTTCGCGTTCCTCTACGGCCGCCATCTGCGCAAAGAGGCCACGCACTGGGAATTCGACTAGTCCCGCGCTTGACCTGAGCGGCGCGCGGCGCGAGTTTCCGCCTCCAGAACGGAGACTCCCTTGAACGCTGCCGAATGCACGCGCCTCGGCGCTTATTTGTCCAAGCTGCTTGGCTCGCCGACGGTTTCCGTCGTGTCGAAGTCGGCTGACGAAGCTGATGTGCTCGTCGATGGCAAGCGCATCGCCGCGCTGCTGCGCGATGATGAGGAGGGCGAGCTTTCCTATTCGATCAGCTTGACCGTCTCGCCGGCGCCGGGCGCCAAGAAGGGCGCGCCGATCGATGATGCGGAGCGCGCGCGTCTGCAAGTTGCATTGCGTCAAGTTCTGCACGCCGCCGATCTCGATGTTCGCGCCCGACCGCGGAAAACTGACAGCGCCGAGGTCTACGTGCACGACGAGTTTGTTGGCACGGTATCGTCCGATGAAGACGAGGGCCAGGTGCTGACCATGAGCATCCTGGAAATGGATCTCGACGGCGAAGAATAAGGATCAAGAAAAAGCCCCGGCAGTGCCGGGGCTTTGAGTTTTCATTGATCCAACACACGTTCCAAGAAGCGTTACAGAACACCAAGCATCGAAGCGACCAGCGGGTGGCGCACGATGTCGACTTCGCTCAAGCGGCAGACGGCGATGTTGTTCACGTTTTCGAGTTTGTCGGCGATCGTCGCCAAACCTGAGAGATCCGGCAGCAAGTCGGTCTGCGCCGGGTCGCCGGTGACGACCATGGTCGAGTTCCAGCCCAAGCGCGTCAGCAGCATCTTGATCTGGCCGTAGGTGCAGTTCTGCGCCTCGTCGATGACAACGAAGGCGTTGTTCAGCGTGCGGCCGCGCATGAAGCCAACTGGCGCGATTTCGATGAGGCCTTCCGCCATCAACGCTTTGAGGCGCTTCGGCGAGAGGCGATCTTGCAGCGCGTCGTAGAGCGGGCGGAGGTACGGCGCGAGTTTGTCTTCCATGGCGCCGGGCAAGAAGCCCAGCGATTCGCCGGCTTCGACCGCGGGGCGCGAGAGCACGATGCGGCCGACTTTGCCGGCTTCGAGCGCTTCAACCGCCTTGGTGATGGCGAGATAGGTTTTGCCGGTGCCCGCCGGGCCAAGCGCCAACACCATCGCGTGCGTGTCGATCGCTTCCATGAGGGCGCTCTGGCCCTTCGATTTCGGGCGGACGTTCTTGACGAAGCTATGATCCCGGTTGCTGTCGTTGGCCGGCTGATAGCCGCCCTCCAGCACCTGCAGATTGCGCTGACGACGATCGTCGCGCTGGAATTCCTGAACGTTCAACACGCCTTGGGCCTGCCGACGCTTGGTAGTGCGCTTCGCCATAGAGTGCTCCTTTCGGGAGTACAAAGAGCCCGCGCGGCTTCTGCCGGCGGGCGGTGGAGAGTCGAAGAAATGTGAGGAGTCGATAGAGTCGTCGGCGTAAGCGCCGTTGGGCGGTTTTTTCGGTGCGCTGAACTTGCGCTGTCTGCCCACGTACTCCCCCACTGACGGGCTTGCGCCCTGGAGACGGGTGGACCGGAACATTCCGATCCGATGGTTACAGGAAGCGCTGAAACGGTTAACGACGCATTGAAGACCCGGAACGTCTCAAAAAATTCGCACAGAAGCCGGAGCCGCAACGATGCCGATCTATTCCCTGGCGGACGCCGATCTCGAGGTCGAGGACCCGGATGCCTACTGGGTGGCGCCGGGCGCTGTGTTAATCGGCAAGGTGGTTCTGAAACGAAATGCCAGCGTTTGGTTTGGCGCCGTGCTTCGTGGCGACAACGAACCGATCGTCGTCGGCGAAAATTCCAACGTCCAGGACGGCAGCGTTCTGCACACCGACATGGGCGCGCCGCTGACCATCGGCAAAGACGTCACCATCGGCCACCAAGTCATGCTGCACGGCTGCACGATTGCGGACACCTCGCTCATCGGCATCAAAGCGACAGTGCTCAATCATGCAAGCATTCCGAGTTTCTGTTTGGTCGGCGCGCATTCGCTCATCACCGAGCGCAAGACTTATGAGGAAGGCTCGCTGATCACCGGCGCCCCGGCGCGTGTCGCGCGCAAGCTGGAAGAGCAGCAGCGCCAGATGATCACCTTCTCCGCACATCACTACGTGGAGAATTGGAAACGCTACAAACGCGACATGAAGCCGAGCAAGTTCAGCTAAGGCGCCAATGGTTCACGCCGTCGGCATCGGTGGAAGTTTGTCCAACGGCGCCGATCGGTTCGACCGCGCCGTTGGTGAGAAACGCGACAAGTTCGGCGTCGTCGCCTTGAACGTACGCCAGCACGCGATCTCCATTCGGCGTCGCGGCGACAATCACGCCACTCTTCGGTGCGCCCTCGCGATCGTAGAACACGGTGTAGCTGGTGATTGAGGCTTCGCCGGAATAGGCGTCGAGGAACGCCGGCGCCGCGCCGCGGCGCGCGTCTGCTTCGGCTTGCACATTGGGGTCATGCGCGCCGGCTGCCGCCAGGGAGTCGTCACGAGAAAGCACGATGCTGTGGCTGGTCGTGGCAAATCCGCCATTGCCGAAGAGCAGGCCGTGCCGCCCGCCTGTGCGCAGCGCTTCCGTCATCGAGGCGATTGCGTGGCTCATATAATTGCCGACCGGCCCGCCGCCGAACGTCAGTCCGCCGAACACGGTCATCGGCTTGTCCAAAGGCCAGCCGATCGTGCGGCGGGCGAGCTTCGGCATCACGGGAAAGCATGAATAGAGCTCGACGCAATCGAGTTCACCGGCCGTCAAACCGTTGATGCTAAGTGCGCCGAGCAGCGAGGCTTCGAGACTCAGCGAGCGATCAATGCGGTCGCGCGCCAGGACGTCTCCCGGCTCACGCGCCGCAGCGCCGCGGCCAACATAGATCAGCCGCGTCTCCGCGACGCCATGCGCCTTTGCCCGTGCAAGGCTCGTCACGATGAATGCTGCCCCTTGATTGACGGACGCATTCGCCACCATGAGCTTTGTGTAGGGAAACGCGATCGGTCGATTGGCCGGAGAGACCTCCAAAATTTTCTGTGCGGGAAGGGCCTCTCGCAGCCACGCGTTCGAGTTCGCAGCGGCCACGCGCGACATCCCCGCCCAAATCTCCGCGCTCTCAGCCTGCGCCTCCGCCAGCGTTTGGCCCCACGCCGCGCGGCACGCATTCTCGTAAAAGGGATAAACGTCCGTCGGCGCGACGATCCCATAACGCGCGCGACCCTCGCGTGTGGCGCGCGCCGCCGACTCCCGCACCGCGTCGCGCTTGCCGCCCGCGGCGCGTTTGGCGGCGGTGCGCAGGGCTTCGCCGCCGGCGACAAGGCAAATTTCCGCTTCACCCGACGCAATGCGGTTCGCCGCTTGATTCAACAGCGCGACAGGGCTGTCGCCCATCGGATAGCGAGTCTGCGCACAGTGCCGTGGCGCGATCTCCAGCATCTGCGCCAAAGGCGCTGACGCATCGGCAAACTCCGGGAACGAAAGCTGCGCCACCACATCTAGCGCGTCGGCGCGCGCGAGCCATCCGCCGCCGCCATCTTCATCCGCATGCCGCAATGCAGCAGCCATCAGCTCAACCGAATTCAGCCGCTCGTCGCGATCGTTGATCTGGCCGACACCGACGATCACCGGGATTTTGCTCTCGTCCATTGGCTCCGCCGCGCGCTATGCTTGCGCCCATGATGCATACGCCGATCTGCCAACGTCTAGGCATAGAGTTTCCGCTGTTCGCGTTTTCACACTGTCGCGATGTCGTTGCGGCAGTCTCGAAAGCGGGCGGCATGGGCGTGCTTGGCGTCGCGGGTTACTCCACGGAACGCTTGAAGCAGGAACTCGATTGGATCGAGGCGCACGCCGGCGGCAAGCCGTACGGTGTCGACCTCATCGTGCCCAACGCCTACGAAGGCAAAGGCGGCGCCTCAGCTAGTGTTAACGCGCTGGTTGAAGGTCTTCCCGCGAAACACAAAGACTTTGCCTCGAACATTCTGACGCAGCACGGCATCGCGGCCGGTGAGCTGGAAGAGGCGCGCAAAGGCGCAGGCGGCTTCGCGCGCAATCTCGCGGACGGCGGCACATCAACGCTCGAAGTCGCCTTCCAATATCCGATCAAGCTCATCGCCAACGCGCTCGGCACGCCGCCGCCGCTGATGATTGAGATGGGCAAGAAGCACGGCGTCGCCGTCGCGGCGCTCGTCGGCGCCAAAGAGCACGCGCTGGCGCAAGCGGCGGCTGGTGTCGACATCATCATTGCCGCCGGCACGGAAGCGGGAGGTCATTGTGGTGACGTTACCACAATGGTGCTGGTGCCGGAGGTCGTGGAAGCGCTGCGTGCGGCGAACATCGATACGCCGGTGCTTGCCGCTGGTGGTATCGTCACCGGCGCTCAGATGGCCGCTGCGATGGCGATGGGTGCGGCCGGCGCTTGGTGCGGCTCGGTGTGGCTGACGACGCCGGAAGCTGAGACGAGCGAAATCATCAAGAAGAAGCTGCTCGCCGCCACCTCGCGCGACACCGTGCGTTCGAAATCCCGCACCGGCAAACCCTCGCGGCAACTTCGTTCGCCGTGGACAGACGCGTGGGAATCCGAAGGCGCGCCAAAGCCGCTGCCGATGCCGCTGCAGACGTTCATCTCCGAACCGCCGCTGCGCCTGATCGACAAGCTCGCCGATGGCGGCCACGCCGGCGCGCAAGAGCTCGCGACCTACTGGGTCGGCCAAGGCGTTGGGCTGATGAACACGCCGATGTCAGCTGGCGCGGTGGTGCAGCAATTCAAGGAAGACTTCGCGCGCGCCTATGAGCGTCTGGCGGCGGCGATCGGCGCCTAATCCTCAACACCCTTTCCCGGATTGGCGCGCAGCGACAACTCCGGGACCCATTGCCACGGAAGGTTGTGAGAGCGGCGCGGTGAGAGTCGCGCCTTTGCTTTGCGTGCCTGAGTTAATGGGTCCCGGGTTCGATGCTGCGCATCGCCCCGGGAAAGGGTGTTTGCACCTAACCCGCGTCGTTCGTCGCTTCGGTGCGGAGCGGGCCGTTCCACACTTTGCCGATGCGGACGTCCACTTCCGGGCCCAGATTGAACCAGGCCAGGCGATCGCGCGAGGCGTCGATCACGACGAAGCGATCGCCGCGTTCGAGCGTTTGCGAGAGCGTGTTGCGGATGACGCCTGACGTATAGCGCGTGCGCACCAGCCAGAGGCCGGGGCCGAGATCGCAGACGAAACCCATGCTTTCGAGCGCCGCCATGAATGGCATCCAGGCGCCCGAGAAAATTTCAGCGTGCACGAACACGTTCGCCGCTTCTTCCGCGTCGTTGGCGGCAGCGGGCTTACGCAGACCGCGCAGCGCCATCACGCGGCGTGCTTCGGTCCAATTGTCCTTGCCGGTGTCGGAAACGAGCGTCGTCGGGCGGACGCGGCCTTCGGTAAGGAAGGCTGCCATTTGCTCGATCGTGTAGGGGCCGAATGCGCGGCCGCGGATCTGCACCCACCATTTGGTGGCTGTCGCGGTCTTCAGCGAAACGACGTCACTCACGGCTTTGCTCCGTTTCAATACGGAGGCGCACTCGCGTCTCCGGCGAAACCGGAGGTCTGCAATCGCTATGCCGGAGTTTTCAGTAAGCTCTTGTTAGCCAAGTTTGCGCGGTTCGAGGTCGATGGCGAAGCCGCCGTCGATCAAACGCGCCACGCGGCCATAGACGTTGCCCGCGCGCACCCACACGCCAATCAGCGGCGGCGGGCGTCTACTCTTTATAGTGATGCCCGCGAGCGAGAAGTCGACGACCTCGCCCTCGTAAGCCTCGCCCGTCTCGAACTCGAGCTTGATCATTTGCGAGCCGTCGCTGATCGCGCGGTGGGCGGGCTCTTCAATGCCGAGATCGCGATTAACCGCGATGGTCAGCTGTTCGGCCATCTTCTCGCGCTTGTGGGCGGTGAAATCGAAGATAACGGCAACTTCGCCCTCGCCGCACTTGCGGGCGACGAAGCCGGACACCCGGCCGAAGCCGGCAAGGTAAATCACCACGCGGTCGCCGACGGGCGGCAGGACCGGCGCGGCGATGCGGATGTCTCCGGGTGAGATGTCGGCGGTCCGGCAATCGTGCTCACGACCAAGCGAATCCATGAGGCGCCCGTTGACTTCAATCGGCATCCGCCGGAAGCGGCGGCGCTCTCGTATGCCTACAGCGGCAGCGGCGAGCCGGCGGGCGGCGGAGGCGACATCAATCTTGGGTGCAGCAGACATGACGCCATTAATGCCTCTTCACCGTAAACGTTTGCTTAAGCTTTGACGGCGGGGCAGGGCTTGGCGCCGGGGGCCAGCGCGCGCAAAGGTTCCTGCAACGAATAACTAAGGGACGGAAACCGTGGCTGAGACCGAGGGCGGCGATCGCTTCGACTATATTATCGTGGGCGCGGGCTCGGCCGGGTGCGTGCTCGCCAACCGCCTGACCGAAGACCCCAATGTAACGGTTGCCGTGCTTGAGGCCGGCGGTAAGAACGAGAGCCTGCTGGTGAAGATGCCGGCGGGCGTCGGCAATCTCATCGCGCAGAAAGGCGTCTCCAACTGGGGCTTCGAAACCACGCCGCAGCAATTCATGGACGGCCGCCGTCTTTATCAGCCGCGCGGCCGAGGCTGGGGCGGCTCATCGGCCATCAACGGCATGATCTACATTCGTGGCCACGCCCGCGATTACGATCAATGGCGCCAGATGGGCCTCACCGGCTGGGGCTACGCCGATGTGTTGCCGTACTTCAAACGCTCGCAACACCACGAAGACGGCGGCGATAGCTGGAACGGTGAAGGCGGCCCGCTTTGGGTGTCGCGCGGGCCCCCAGGACATCCGATCTACAAAGCCTTCATCCAAGCTGGCGCGCAGGCCGGTTATCCGGTGACGCGTGATTTCAACGGCCACCAACAAGAAGGCTGCGGTCCGTACCACCTTACCATTCGCGACGGCGAACGCTGGAGCGCTGCGGCTGCGTACCTGAAGCCCGTGATCGATCGCCCAAACCTCAAGGTGATCTCAGGCGCACACGCTCACCGCATCCTGATCGAAAACAAGCGCGCCATTGGCATCGAGTTTTCGTTGGGCGCGGGCAAACCGGCGCAGAACGTTTACGCCAAGCGCGAAGTGCTCGTGTGCGGCGGCGCGTTCCAATCGCCGCATCTGCTGCTGCTGTCCGGCATCGGTCCGGGCGCTGACTTGCAGAAGGCTGGTGTGAACGTCGTCCACGATGCGCCCGACGTCGGTAAGAACCTCCAGGATCACCTCGACGTCTGCGTCATCTACGACATGACCAAGCCGCTCTCGATGTATTCGCTGACCAAAGGCTTGAAGCAGCCGATGATCGGCATCGAGTACATGCTGAAGAAGACCGGGCACGGCCGCACCAATCACCTGCACGCCGGCGCATTCCTCAAGACGCGCGGCGAGTTGGATCGCCCGGACATTCAGCTTCACTTGGTCAACGCCCAGATGCGCGACCATGCGCGCGTCAAAGCCGATCGCGATGGCTTCACCATCCACGCTTGCCAGCTTCGTCCGGAGAGCAAAGGCACGGTGACGCTCGCTTCACTCAATCCGTATGACTCGCCGGCAATCGATCCGCGCTATCTGGCAGAAGAAACCGATCGCCGCACTATGCGCGATAGCGTCCGCATCGTGCGCGATATCGTCAAGCAGTCCGCGCTCGATCTTTATCGCGGCGCCGAGTTCGCGCCTGGCGATCACGTCCGGACCGACAGCGAGATCGACGCGTGGATCCGCCAGAACGCCGAGACCATCTATCACCCTGTCGGCACCGTCCGCATGGGCGCCGACGCGAAGGCGCCGTTGGACGAACAGCTCCGGGTGCGCGGCGTCGACGGTCTCCGCGTCATTGACGCCTCGGTCATGCCGACGCTCGTTGGCGGCAATACCAACGCGCCGACGATCATGATCGCCGAGAAGATCTCCGATCTGTTGCGCGGCAAGCCCTTCCTGCCGCCGCAGGACGCGCCGATCGCTGAGGATGAGCGGGTGGCCGTTTGAAGTCGGCCGCGCGGGCCGTAGCGGCGCTTGGCGCGCTGCTCGGCCTCTTCGGCCTCGGCCTGCAATATTGGTTGCTCTACGTCGACTTGTCCGCGAACGGCACGTCGCCGCTTGATGTGCTTTGGCGCTACTATGCCTACTTCACGCTGCTCACGAACACGTTCGTGACGCTCGTGTTCATGCGCGCCGCGCTGAAGCCGGACAGCCTCACCGGCCTCAACGCGCCGCGTGTCGAGCTGATGGCGGTCACGTCCATCATGTTCGTCTGCATCGTCTACAATCTGTTGCTGGCCTCGCGCTGGGATCCGCAGGGATGGCTCAAGGTCGCCGATGTGATCGTGCACAATGTGGTGCCGGTGATGTTCTTGCTGTTCTGGGCGTTGCGTCCTCACGGCGCGCTCAAATGGACCGACGCAGTGTTTGCCGCCGCATGGCCGCTGGCCTACGCGATCTACGGCCTCTCGCGCGGCGCGCTCGACGGATTCTATCCGTATTTCTTCATCGACCCGACAACCGCCAGCTATTGGCAAATCGCGCTGAATCTCTTGGGCCTCGTGATCGCGTTCATCTTGGGCGCGTTGTTGCTCATCGGCATCAGCCGCGCACTGTCGCGAACCAAGCCGCAATAACGCCACAGACCAGGCTCACCCCAAGCGGCGCAAAATCGGGGAGCCGCTCATGCGCGTTGCTATTCTTGCCGCCGTCTTCTTTGCCGCTTCGCTTTCGACCGCCTTCGCTCAAGATGAAATGAACCGCGCCGAGCGCGAATTGCGCGATGCCATGGCGCCTGCGGCGGAAGCCGGCGCAACCGTAGAACGCGTGACCCCGAACGAAGTGCGCATTCGGATGCCCTCCGACATCACCTTCGACTTCAACCGCGCCGACGTGAAAAATGAATTTGTGCCGCGCATCTCCGATCTCGCGCGCACGTTGAATCGCTATCCCAACATGTCCGTGGTCATTACCGGCCATGCCGACGCCATCGGCTCGGATGAGTACAATCACCGGCTCTCCGAGCGCCGCGCCTGGTCTGTGAGCGAAGTGCTCTCGCAGTTCGGCGTCGATCGCTATCGCATCCGCACCGCCGGCATGGGCGAGATGGCGCCGATCGCCACCAACGCCACCGAATGGGGCCGCGCCCGCAACCGCCGCGTCGAAATCAGCGTGCGCCGCGATGAGCCCTGGAAGTAGCGCCTAGGCGCGACGCGTACGCCGCCGCACCGGCGCGCCCTTGGGCTGCTGCCGCAACCGGCGCTTACGTTCGGCGATCATCGTGTTGAGCTTCGCCGTCAGTTTCGACGCGTCGCCGCTCGGCGCGCACGCCGGCATCCGCGATGTGAGTTCTGTTGCGGCGTCCACCTTGCTGAGAATGGAACCCGTCAGAACGACTTCAATGCCGGGCCGATGACGGCGCACCCACTGCGCCAGCACAAAGCCCGAGCCTTCTCCCGCCAACTGCGCGTCGCTGAACAACACGTGGATCTTTGGTCCCGCAACAAGGATCGCCTTGGCGTCATCTGCATTTACCGCTTCGACAACGGTGATTTCGCAGGCGCGCAAGTGATCAGCGAGTGCAAAGCGCACCAGCACATCCGCTTCGACCAGTAGAACCGTGAGCTTCTTTGGAGAGGATTTGCGAGGGGCCATAAGTTCCTTCGAGTTCCACGCCCCGCCACTTGCAAAACGGCTTGAGAAAAAATCTGGTTCCGTAGATTACCGTTGGATGAACTGGGCGCGGTGGAAGCGGGGCGCTCATATGTCGAACGCCGGGAACTTAGGCGGGTAAGAGGCATTATCGTCGGGGATGGGGATCAAATGAGTCCGGCGGAAGACCGAATGCCAGAACAGCACCCCGACGCCGAGCCGCTCGTGCTTGTCGTCGAGGACGAAGTGCTGATCCGCATGGCGGCCGCCGATCATCTGCGTCACTGCGGCTTTCGCGTCGCCGAAGCCGGCAGCAGCGCTGAAGCGCAAGAGCTCATTCTCTCCGGCCTCAAAGTCGATTTGGTTTTCTCAGACATCACAATGCCAGGCGCGCTCGACGGCGCAGGCCTCGCGCTGTGGCTCGGCGTGCATGCGCCTGATGTGCCGGTGATCCTGACGTCGGGTGTTACCAGCTCTCTCGAAGCGGCGCGCCAAGCTTGCAACAACGTGCATGCGTTGATGCCGAAGCCCTATGATTACGATGGCGTCGTCGCGCACATTCGCTCGGCGCTGAGCGCGCGCGCTTAGTCGTTCACCACAACAAGGCGGACGCCTTTGGGCGCTTTCGCAAGTGGCGGATGCAGCGAGCCCAGGCGCAACAGCTGAATGTTGCGGCCGCCAAGGAAGTCATCGCCGCCGAGCGTTTGGAAGAGGCCGAGATAGCGATTGCCCAAGGTGGCGTCGACCTTGAGCGGCGTAATCAAGATCTCAGCGCCCAGCTTCTTGCCGCAGACCGTCTCAGCGGTGACCCGCGCGATCGCCGGCTCACCCGCCGCCGCGCATGACTCGATCAATGCGTTCACCAAGGCGAGGTCGGGCGGAAGGAAGAAGCGCGAGAGATCGTGCTCGCGCAGATCGCGGCCGAACACTTTCACTAGGTCTTGGCCGAACGTGCGGATCGGCAGGCGCCCATCCACCGTCTTCTCGATCACGAACAGACGCTCAAGCACCTGGTCGGCGCCGCCTTTCTTAGGCGCGGCGCCGGCTGCGCCAGCGAGGGCGCGTCCGTACGCGAGCAGGGCCCGTGTATCGGGATGAAAGGTCTCTTCCCCCAGCATTAATCTTAAGCGCCGTGATGTGACTTCGAGTGCGTGTGTTCCCACGCAAGCCCCGCGCCCAATCAAAACCCGGGTTTTTTGGGGAATTTCGAATTTTTCCGGCTCGCTTTCCCGCGCCAAGCGAGGCGTGGCCCTCTGCTTGCACCATCCCCGGCGAAATTAAGGAGCAACGGCAAATGACCGTTCCAACCCGGTACATCCTGGCGGCTGTCGCGTTTGGCGTCGCAGCGCTTGGTCTCTTTTTGCTGCCGACCGATGCGGCCGCTTGCGGCAATGGCGGCTGCCCCGTGCGCCCGCCGTGCCATTCAGGCTGCAACCCGACCCCGCCGCCACCGCCGCCGCCGACCCCGTGCTGCGAACGCCCGGTCGTTGTGGTGCCGCCGCCGAACGTGCCGCCGCCGAATATCGTCGTCGTCAATTCAGGCGCGCGCGCTTCTGCGCAAGCCAACGCCACGGCGATCGCTATCGCTAACGTCCGCACCGGCGACACCATCATTCGTCAGAACATGGTGATGGAATCCGGCGCCGCCGCGCAAGTGAACTCGGGCGCTTTCGCCATCGTCGAAGCCAGCGCCCAAACCGAAGCGGTCACGCGTGAGCGCGATCTGCTCATCCAAGCGATCTGCTTGGACGCGCAAGGCAACCCGCACCCGGCCTCGCAAACCTTCGGCGGCCGCGACGTCGCTCAAGATTTCCGCGGCGAGATCTTCCGCTGCATGTCGGGCACGCGCATGCGCTACACGGTTGGCGGTCAATCGTATGATTGCGAAGCCGGCCAAGCGCTCTGGTACGAAGGCCAGCGCGTCGAGTGCCGCACGCAGATCGTTCGCCGCCCGTGCAACGAGCGCTCGCTGCTCCGCCGTCACGGCCCGGGCGACAAGATGGTCCGCATCCGCGACACCGAAACCCGCACCACGCAAACCGAAACCACCTTCAATGCCGCCATGACCATGGACGGCGGCGTCGGCCAGGGCGTGTGGTGATCCACTTCTCCTTCAACTTTTAGCTCCTCTCCCACCACTCATCTCAAGGCCATCCCCTCGGCCTGCCCCCGCGAAAGCGGGGGTTTTTGTTTGTGGTGGTCGAGACGCTGTACTCAGCCAATGCTGATCGTCGTTAGCACAGCGCCATCGCAGCTGATCTGCACCGACGCGTAGGCGCCACGCGCCGGGCCGAAATAGCGGACAGGGTGCGCGGTCACGACTTGCGCCTGCATCCCGCTCGGCGGCCGCAGCGCAAGCGTTAGCAGGGCCGTCGTCGCGCCTGAAGCTTCAGCCGCATCGCGCGTCAGCGAGACGCCATAGCCCGGCGTGCCGAGATCGATATCGCCGCTAACGGTGAGCGAAGGCGAGGAGCCGGTGCTCAGCTCAGCCTCCCAATTGCGTTGCGCAAGCACGCCGCACGGCAACGCAGCTGGAGTTTCGGCAGGTGTTTCGCTGGTGGCTGGCGCTTCAGTCGTGGCTGGCGTCTCCGTCGTCGCCGCGGCTTCTTCTGTGGTCGCCGCCGGTTGGCACGCCGCCAACAGCAAGGCGCTGATTGCCGCTGTCGCCAGAACCCGATTGAATTTCATTGGTCGCGCCTCCCGATGCACAAAAGTGACGCCACCTTAGCGTGGTCGAAGCCGGTCACAACCGCGATCTATCCCACACCCCGCGCCTCAATTTCCCTTTGCCATCAAGGCGCGCACCAGAAATCTATCCTACACCTCTGCATCGCCCTTACACTCAGCGCGTCGCGTCGAGCGGAGAGCAGTTGGATCCCTGTTCGCACCAATTTCGAAGCGATGCAGTTGAGCGTGATGCGCCGGTTAGAAACGGCGCGGAAGCCCGTCCGATGAAAAGGCCGGGAGCGCACCGGGGAACGTTGCCGAACACGGCGTCCCGCACGCCGCCGGCGCCCGAGCCAAGGGTGTGAAAAACCTCCCCGTGCCGGGCCGGCGTCCATCAGTTGCACCGGAGCGCGTGACGACACGCGGCGGCGCAAACCAGGCGCCGCACTTAGGCACTATCCCCAGCGCGTCCCGCGCGCTCCGGGCTCTCCATCTGCACCCGTTTGCCGCGCGGCAGCCGGGGTGACGGCGCGCGCCGAAGCACTTAGATAGGCCCCATGACTGAACTAGACGTCCGCTCCGCCCGCCCTGACCAGCTTGTTTCGGGTCAAAAGGGCCAATGGGAAATCATCGTCGGCCTCGAAGTCCACGCGCAGGTGACTTCGAATGCGAAGTTGTTCTCAGGCGCCAGCGCTGCCTATGGCGGCGATCCGAATGCGCACGTCTCGCTCGTTGACGCGGCGATGCCCGGCATGCTGCCGGTGATCAACAAGTTCTGCGTCGAGCAAGCGATCCGCACGGGCCTCGGCCTCAACGCGCAGATCAACAAATGGAGCCGGTTCGATCGGAAGAACTATTTCTATCCCGATTTGCCGCAAGGCTATCAGATCTCCCAATATAAGGATCCGATCGTCGGCGAGGGCGAGATCGAAGTGGAGCCGGACGGCGAAGAGCCGGTCACGATCCGCATCGAGCGCCTGCACCTTGAGCAAGACGCCGGCAAGTCGATCCACGATCTCAGCCCATCGGAAACCTACGTTGATCTGAACCGGGCAGGCGTGGCGCTGATGGAAATCGTCTCGCGTCCGGACATGCGGTCATCGAAGGAGGCCGCCGCTTACTTCAACAAGCTGCGCTCGATCGTGCGCGCGCTCGGCACCTGCGACGGCAACATGGAAGAAGGCTCCATGCGCGCCGACGTGAACGTCTCCGTGCGCAAAGCCGGCACCAAGGAATGGGGCACGCGCTGCGAGATCAAGAACGTCAACTCGACCCGCTTCATGCAGCAAGCGATCGAGTACGAGTGCCGCCGGCAAATCGAAATCCTCGAAGGCGGCGGCACGATCGATCAAGAAACCCGCCTGTTCGATCCGGACAAGGGCGAAACCCGCACCATGCGCTCGAAGGAAGACGCGCACGATTATCGCTACTTCCCCGATCCCGACCTTCTGCCGCTGGTGATCGACCAAGCGTGGATCGATGAGATCAAGGCCTCTCTGCCGGAATTGCCGGACGCGAAGAAGAAGCGGTTCGCTAGCGAGTATGGCCTGACGCCGTATGATGCGGGTGTACTTGCCGGCGACGCGGAAGCGGCCTCCTATTTTGAATCCGTCGCCCAGGGGCGCGATGGCAAGCTCGCCGCCAACTGGGTCACGCAAGAACTCTTCGGCGCGCTCAACAAGAGCGGCCTTGAACTTTCCGCGTCGCCCGTAAAGGCAGAGGCGCTCGGCGCGCTGCTTGATCTGATGCGCGACGGCACCATCAACGGCAAGATCGCGAAAGACGTCTTCGCTAAGATGCTCGAAACCGGCGATGCGCCCGGCGCGATCGTCGAACGCGAAGGCCTGCGCCAAGTCACGGATACGGGCGCCATCGAGAAAGCCATCGACGAATTGATGGCCGCCAACGCCGATAAGGTCGCCGACGTGCAGAAGAACCCGAAGGCCTTCGGCTGGTGGGTTGGCCAAACGATGAAGGCCACCGGCGGCAAGGCCAACCCGGCGGTCGTGAACGAGATCCTGAAGAAGAAGTTGGGTGTCTAATTCACCTCGTCATTCCGGGGCTTCGCGCAGCGAAGAACCCGGAACCCAGGGGCAATTGACGTGCGTGTGGCCTCTGGGTTCCGGATCGCGCTGCGCGCGTCCGGAATGACGAAGAAAATGGAACGCGTCTTCTCCTACGGCACGCTGCAGCAGGAAAACGTCCAACTCGCCACCTTCGGGCGCTTGCTCCAAGGTGCGCCTGACGCACTCGTCGGCTTCAAGCAAGAACTGGTTGAGATCACCGATCCGGACGTGCTGGCCAAGAGCGGCAAGCGCTTCCATCCTATCGTGATGCAAAGCCGCGATGACTCTGATCGCGTCGCCGGCACAGTGTTCGAGATCACCGCTGCCGAACTCGCGGCGGCGGACGAGTACGAAGTCGCCGACTACGAACGCGTCGAAGCACGCCTCGCATCTGGCTCAACCGCTTGGGTGTACGTAAAGCGCGCTTAGCGGGCGCGTGCTGTCAGCGGCGTGTAGCGCGCGACGTGGCTGGCGGCGCCGACGAGATCGCTTGCGCCGATCTCGTTGCGTAGATGCGATTCAAAAGAGTGCGCCTGGAACGCGACGACGCGATCGCCGGCCGGCATGAACGCTTGCACCATCACCGAAAACCAGATGTACATCAGGATCATCGACGCCCCCGCAAATGAAGACGTGAAAGGTCGTTCAATTCGGTTGCGTGTTTCTTAACGCAGTGCGCCCCGGAGTCGGGGAGGAACTCCGGGGCGCTTTAGCGGGCAGTCTGCCAACCAGGGAGGGTTATTGGCTGGCGATGATGCCCAAGATTACGCCGGTCGCGATGCCGACCAGCAAGAGATCGCCGCGATCGTCGCGAACGTAGTGGTAGCCACGCGGCGGATGACGATAGCCGTGGCGGTCATAGTCGCGGACCACGACATAACGATCGCGATAGTAGCGCGGCAGACGTTCGCCACGACGCCAGTGGCGATAGCCGTAATCTACGTCACGGTAATGAGCCGGCGGTGGGCCGTAATACCAACGGCCATTGTAGTTGTAGCCGTTGTAGCGGCGGTCGTCCCAGCGCGCGCGGCGATAGTCGCGGCGGTCATCACGGCGATCACGGCGCCAATCACGCCGGTCGTCACGGCGGTCATGGCGATAGTCGCGATCACGGTGTCGATCATCACGATCGCGCCAATCGCGATCGCCACGATGTTGGGCGGCGGCTTGTGTCGGCATCGCCATCGGCGCTGCAAACGTTACGGCCGCCAGCAAAGCTGTAGCAAAGCGGTTCTTCATAACGAGGTCTCCTTCCTGCTTCCCTTGAACGGCCCCGTTCAAAAGAAGGTCCCTCTTCGCCGTGCACTGTGTCTAGGCGTGACTGAACCCTACCTGAATGAACGCGGAACTTTGGCGGCGGGGTGCGCCAAACGCAGGCGATTTGGGGCTTTCGCCAAGGTTTGGCGCGGTTCTGACGTGAGTGTTTAGCTGTACTCACTTCGCCGTGAAGCGGGGTGTGTCTTTTCTTGCCGTCGCGGCCACTAGCTTGGCCGAAATTTCGGCCCCATGTTCCGTGTGCGCTTGGGAGCAGGCTGATGACACAACCAATCGAACTCTATTTTTGGCCGACGCCGAATGGTCTGAAGATCTCGATCGCGTTGGAAGAGATGGAGCTGCCTTACGTCGTCAAACCGGTAGCGATCGGCAAGGGCGATCAGTTCAAGTCCGATTTCATGGCGATCTCGCCGAACAACCGCATGCCGGCCATCATCGATCCGGACGGGCCGGGTGGTGCGCCGATCTCCGTGTTCGAGTCCGGCGCGATTTTGCAATACCTCGGCCGCAAGAGCGGCAAGTTCTATCCGAGCGATGAACGCAAGCGCGTCGAGGTGGAGGAGTGGCTCTACTGGCAGGTCGGCGGCGTCGGTCCGATGTTCGGGCAGGCCAGCCACTTCAAGAACTACGCGCCGAACCTCGTAGATGATCCCGCGAAGATCGCTTACGGCGTTGCGCGCTATAATAACGAGGTCAATCGCCTGCTCGGCGTCACCGAGCGCCGTCTCGACGGCCGCGAGTTCTTGGCGGACGAATATTCAATCGCCGACATGGCGACGTTCCCGTGGGTGAAAATCGCCGCGGTCTTCGATCAGGACTTGAGCAAGTTTCCGCGCGTGCAAGCGTGGCTCGATCGCATCACCGCGCGCCCGGCCGTGCAGCGTGGCGTTGTCGTCGGTAGAGAGCTCCGCAAACCACCGCCGGCGCCTGGCAGCGACGAGGCGAAGGAGGCTGCCAAAGCTCTCTTCGGCCAAACCTCCCAGTCCGTGGCCGAAGCGTGCGCGGCGCAGGCGAAGGGCGCCTAGCGAGATTGGCGGGCCACCGCAAAACCCCTAAGCTCGCCTTAAGGGGAGATGCGATGAGAACTTGGATCAGCCTAGCAGCCGTTTGTGCAGCGCTGTTTTTGGCCGTTGCGCCTGCAAGCGCGCGCACGGTGGAAGAAACGACGCCCGGTGGGCCGACCATCGAACTCACGATCCCGGACACCTGGACCGCGCAGCAGGACAATGACGGAAATCTGATCCTCAATCTTCCGGGCGGCCGAATTGCGTTCTCCGTCACAGTCATGGCGGACGACCGCGAACTTGATGTTTCGATGGCCGAGGTCTTTTCGTACATTCAGGCGTCAGCGCAGCGCGTCGATGCGGCAGAGCTTTCGGGTATGCAAGGCGCGCTTTATCGCGGCTCCTTCGTTCACCCGGAAGGCTTCACGCTCAATTTTGAAACCGCGGCCGTGAAGGCCGATCAGAACTGGGTGGCTGCGGTGACGATCGTCTCGCTGCCGGGCGCCACGCAATCTGAACAAGATGCTGCGTACGCGATTAGAGACAGTGCCCGCATCAGATGGTGAACAAAAAGTACCGGTCAATCAACGCAATCAAAGCCAACGGTGCTTAAGCTTATCGCAAGTTATGCACGTTATTGCTCCACCCCGACGGCGCGAAAAATGCACGTCGGTGGGGGAAACGTACACAGGGCAACCCTGGGCGTTTCCGAGTGGTACAAGGGAGCAGCCGTTATGGCGTTCACGGATATGGAAATCGCTGAGACGCACGAAGCCGTGCGCCGCCAAGGCGACAGCGACAATCTCTACAAGCTGGGTCTGATCTACTCGACCGGCCAAGACGTTGACCTGGTGCAAGCGCACATGTGGTTCAACCTGGCGGCTTCGCGTGGCTCGCAAGCGGCGAAGGAATGCCGCCGCGAACTGTCAGATCTGATGACCAAAGACCTCATCGCCGAAGCGCAACGCCGCGCTCGCGAATGGCTCTCGGTTAAGCACCACTAACCAGTTTAGCGATTGGCGATTTGGCCGCCCGCGCAGCGCGCACGGGCGCAGATCCAATCGCCGATCGTCTGGTTGAAGCGCGGGTCGTATTCGCCCATCGCTTGCCCCGCGCCATCAACCAGGCGCCGCGCGCTCGCGACAAATGTGTCAGCTGAGCCAGGGCGGCGCGGGCAGATCGCGATAGGCCTTGCGCAGCGCCTCTGACCATTCCTGGCGGATGGCGCTGAAATACGCATCATCGTCGCCGATGCGCTCGTGGGCGGCGACACGTTGAGTGTCGCGCCGATAGACAAGCAAATCCATCGGCAGACCGACCGAGAAGTTCGAGCGCAGCGTCGAATCCATCGAGATCAGCGCGAGCTTCACGGCATCATCGAGCGGCGTATCATAGCGGGCGACCCGATCGAGGATTGGTTTGCCGTATTTGGTTTCGCCGATCTGAAAGAACGGCGTCTCGGGCATCGACTCGATAAAATTGCCAGCCGAGTAGATGTGGAACATGCGCATGCGTCGCCCTTCGATCTGGCCGGCCAGGATGATGGACGCGTCGAAGAAGAAGTTCTGCGCGTTCGGACCGGACACCGAGGTGAACACCTTGCGGACCGCGTCGCCTACGAGGCGCGCGGCGTCGTACATCGAGGTCACGGTCATGAGCGTTTCAAACGGCTCGCTTGCATCAATGCCGGCGCCTTCGAGAACGCGCGCCGTGACCGCTTGCGTCACCGCCAAATTGCCGGACGTCATCATTGCAATGACGCGATCGCCTGGAGCGACGACATGCATCTTGCCGAAATTGGCGATGTTGTCCGGCCCCGCGTTGGTGCGCGTGTCGGACAAGAGCACCAGCCCGTCCTGCAGACAGAACCCCACGCAATAGGTCATATCGTGTCCGCCTCCGCGGCTCAGCGCATGTAGCAAGCGGCGATCTGATCGCCCAATTCGGCGGCGCGTTCAATCTGCTCCGTCAGGTGTTCGTGCAGTCCGGACTGAAAGATGTCGCCAATTCGCCCGTAACGGAGCTGTGACGCTGTGGCGCCCGCCAGCCGGTGGCACTCGCCGCGCTTGCCGTCATGCGCCGCTGCGAGCTTATCCAGGCACTCTGTGATAGCGTCGTAACAGGCGCGCAACGAACGCGGCATCTCCTGGCGCAAGAGCAGCAGCTCGGCCACGTTCCACGGCTTCACCTCTTCGCGATAGACCCACTGATAGGCGCGCACCGCCGAGACCGCGCGCAGCACGCTGGTCCATTGATAATAATCCAACATGCCGCCGACGCCGGAGGACGCCTCCGGCAGCAGCAGATGGTACTTCACATCGAGGATGCGCGCCGTGTTGTCCGCGCGTTCCAGGAAGGTGCCCAGCCGCGTGAACCAATAATTCTCGTTGCGCAGCATCGTGGTTTCGTAGGCGCCGGAAAACCGCGTCGAGATCGTGCGCACCCAATCGAGCGTGTCTGGGAGTTTCTCGGGCAAGAACGCGTCCGCGCTGAGCTGGCGCGACTCCAGCCAACCTTGGTTGACCGCTTCCCACATGTCGCGTGTCAGCGCCCCGCGCATCGCGCGGGCGTTGATGCGCGCGTTGTCTAAGCAGGCGGTGATCGCTGAAGGGTTGCTTGGGCTATTGCAAAGAAACAGCGCTGCACTTTCGGGCGTCACTTCATCATACGTCTCGTCGTAGAGTTCATCGACGCCAGCGGCGGTCAGCGCTGAACGCCATTCTTCCGTTTCGCTGAGCACCCCAGCCATGGATTGCGCCGCTTCGATCAAGCGGGCGAGGTTGTCCATGCGCTCCATGTAGCGCGCCAACCAAAACAGCGACTCTGCCGCGCGCGCCAGCATCACTTGCCGCCGTTCTGGCGCGTGTGCAGCACCCACGTATCTTTGGTGCCACCGCCTTGGCTCGAGTTGACAACCAGCGAACCGTCGCTGAGCGCCACGCGGGTGAGGCCGCCTGGCACAATGCGAACGCCATCGGCGCCTGAGAGAACGAAGGGTCTAAGATCGACGTGCCGCGGCGCAGTTCCGTCCGCTACAAACGTCGGGCAGGTGGAGAGCGCCAAGGTCGGCTGCGCCACGTAAGCATCCGGCGTGCGCCGCAGCTTCTTCGCGAACGCCTCGCGCATTTTCTTGGTCGAATGCGGGCCGACGAGCATGCCGTAGCCGCCCGAGCCGCGAGTCTCCTTCACCACCAGCTCTTCCAAATGATCCAGCACGTACGCCAAAGCGCCCTCGTTGGCGCAATCCCAGGTCGGCACGTTGTTGAGGATCGGCTCCTCGCCCAGATAGAACCGGATCATCTCCGGCACGTGCATGTAGATGGCTTTGTCATCGGCGATGCCCGCGCCCGGCGCATTGGCCAGCGCCACGTTGCCGGCCCGATACGCCTCCATCAGTCCGAACGCGCCAAGCACCGAGTCCTGGCGAAACACCATCGGATCGAGGAAGTCGTCATCGATGCGCCGGTAGATCACATGCACGCGCTTCAGCCCGCCCGTTGTGCGCATGAATACCTTTTTGTCGCGAACAACGAGGTCGATGCCCTCGACCAATTCGACGCCCATCTCGTCGGCAAGGAATGAGTGCTCGTAATAGGCGCTATTGAATTGGCCGGGTGTCAGCACGACCACGCAGGGTTCTTCATCGCCGGGCGGCGCGACTGAGCGCAGCGTGCGCAGCAAGTCCTGCGGATAGCGCGCCACTGGCTCAACGCCGATGCGCGCGAACAACTCTGGGAAGAGTCGCATCATCACCGAGCGGTTCTCCAGCATGTAGGAGACGCCGGACGGCGTGCGGCAATTGTCTTCCAGCACGTAGAAGTCGTTGACGCCCGTGCGCACCAGATCGATGCCGGCGATGTGGGTGTAAACGCCGCCCGGCGGCGTGACGCCCTGCATGTGCGCGCAATAGGCGGGGTGCGTGTCGATGTGCTCGTTGGTGAGCTTGCCGGCTTTCACGATCTCGCGCGCGCCGTACACGTCGGCCAGGAACAGATTGAGCGCATTGACGCGCTGCTTCAGTCCGCGCTCCAGAAACGCCCACTCATCCGCATCGAGCACGCGCGGGATGATGTCGAACGGGATCAGGCGCTCAGTGTCGCCGCCCTCAGTGTAGACCGCGAAGGTGATGCCGATCCGGCGAAAGAGGCGCTCGGCTTCCTCGCGCTTGGCGTTCAGCGTGTGAGGCGGTGTCTGCGCCAGCCAGGTCGCGATTTCGGCATAGGCGGCGCGAACCTCGCCGTCGTGCCCGTGCATGTCGTCGAAAAACTGGCGCATCTGTGCGCAGAGCTTGGAGCAGGTCGCGCCCAAGCGCGACCGGAGAATTGGCCTTCGGCCGGTCGGCGCCCAAGATTCTGGCGCCGGAGGCGAGGCGGCGCCGGTTTCATGAGCGCGGCCGGAGCTCCGTCATTCCTCGTCCGCGCGCTGCGCCGCCACCGACACCTTCTGAAAGCCCTCGTCCTGCAGCGTGTCCGTGACGCTGACGATGTTTTGGTAGGCGACGTCGAGGTCGGCGCGGATGTAGACGCGCCCGTCTCGCAGCACGTCCTCGCGCACGAGGTTCGGGTCTGCCGCCATGATGTGCTCGAACGTCCGCCGCGCGACTTCGCCGATCGTCGTTTCCTGGTCGCCGACGAACAAGCGATAGCCCGCGGCGGCATCCTCACGCAGTTCCACAATCGTCGGTTCGATCATTGCAACAGGGTCCTGCCCGCTGCGCGCCATCTCAAGGCGTAGATCGACAGTCGGCTTCGGCGCTGTGACCATAAAGATGATCAGCAGCACCAGCAGCACGTCGATGAAGGGAATAACGTTTGGCTCCGCCGAAGGCAGCATGTTTGCGCGGCTAGCGCGCTTCACGAGTGTAGCGCCCATCAATCCCTCCCGAGCTTGGCAAGCTCAGGATGCACACGCGTGCAGACGCTGCGCCAATCACGCGCGCGCGAGGCCGTTCACAAGCTTGAGAGGTCAGTTATTCCGGTCGCCGCGGAGGTCGTAGTAAAAGCTGAACTGCACCGGCAGTGCGTCACGCACATATTGCTGCATAAACAGATTCACTTGGCTGATGCGTGAGCGCGGGACGTACACGACATCATAGCGCTGCAGTGGTTGCGCGCCGGGTAGGCCGTTGCGCATCGCGCGCATCGACAAATCGATCTCGGTCACCGTGGTGACGCCAGTCGAGCGCGAGAGGATCAGCACGTCGCGCCGATGTGCGCTGGGCAGGAAGCCACCCGCAAGTGCAACCGCTTGGAACGCATCCATGTTGGCAGGCATCTCGTAGATGCCGGGCCGCGCAACTTCGCCGCCGACAAACACTTGCCGCGACCCATACGAGCGGGGCGTCACTGTCAGCTCCGGCATGCGCAGGTGCGCCGCGTAGGCTGAAACAAGGATGTCGCGCAGTTCTTCGGCGGTCAGATCCGCGGCGCGGACCGCGCCAATCAGCGGCAGCGCAAGGCGTCCGTCGGGACCGATCGTTGCGGTGCGGGAAAGTTCCGGAGCCGAATAGATCGTGATCTCGACTTCGTCGCCGGGGAAAAGGCGATAGGCGGGCGTTTGATCGGAATAGACCATCGCCGGCTGCGGCATCTCGGCGGCCAGATTTTCCTGCGCCACGGCGGCGGGCGCGGCAAACAAAAGGGCCAAACAAGCAAGCGCGATGCGCATCAGCGAAACTCCAACCCTTTGTTAGCGCACTCGCGGTTAACGAGGCGTCGGCGGAGACTTTGCCCGCGTTTGGTAAACGATCATTCACCAAGTGCAGGCAAGGTCGTTGCGCCCACGATCGAGGAGCGGCGATGCAAACGAGCAGCAAGGCTGGAGCCACACGTGCGTGGTTCGGCTGGGCCGAGGCGCCACGCCTCACCGTGGCCGACGTCGCCGCGATGCTGTGGGCCGAGCGCATGCTGGTGCTCGCCGTCGGCGGCGCGATCGTCGCTCTGGGTTTGATCGCGGCACTCGCAGCGCCGCGCACCTACACGGCTCGCTCTGAACTTATCGTCCGCATGGGCGAGGAATATGTGTACCAGCCGACAGCTGGCGGCGCTGGCGCCGGCGCGACGCCTGACATGCAAACGATCGTGAACGCCGAAATGCGTCTGATCGGCTCGGGCGCTGCCGTGCGCGGCGCCATCGAAAGCATTGGCATTGCCAGACTCTATCCGGACATCGCCGCGTCACCGGCTTCTGACGCCCGCAAGCTCGCCGCAGCCGAGCGCGCGTTCGCCCAGCATCTGACCGTTGAAACCGCGCCGCAGACGCCCGCGATTGGCTTGGCGTTCGAGCACCGCAACGCGGAAACGGCTGCTGCCGCCGTCAACGCGCTGATCGAACAATATCTCCGTCACCGCCGCGACGTGCTCGTCGGCGGTGAATACGAAGCGCTCTCACAGCAGAGCGGTGATATCAGCACGCGCGCTGGCCAAGCGACCGCCGCGATGTCGACCTTCCTCACCGAACATCAGATCGGCGATTTCGAAAGCGAACTCGCAGCGCTGGCCGCCCGTGCCGGTGACATCGAAACGCAGTTGCTTGACGCGCAAGCTCGTCGCCGCGAGGCGGAAGCCCGTAGCGCCGCGCTGCGCCAACGTTACAATTCTGAGCCGGAGCAGATTGAGCTCTACCAAGAATCCGACGCCCGCCGCGATCTCGTCGAAGCACAGATGGAGCGCGAACGTCTGCTGGCGGCTTATCAGCCTGACGCGCTGCCGGTGCGTGAAGTGGATCGCCGCATCGCGCAGATCCAAGCGTTTCTCGCCGGCGGTGATCCGCCCAGCATCACGCGCCGCGGTCCAAACCCTGTTCGCCAAGATGTCGCCAGCCAGCTCTACGGCATGGAAGCAGAGGCCCGCGCCCAACGCGGCCGCGAAACTGCGCTCGACCAACAGCGCACTGAAGTTCGCGAGCGCCTGCGCGCCATGCAGGCCCTGGAGCCGCGTTTCCGTCAGCTGCAACGCGACCGCACGATCCTCGAAACCAATGCGCAAAACTTCGCGTCGCGCGCTGAAGAGGCGCGTGCGCGCAGCCAAATGCTTGGCCGCGCCACCGACAACATCAGCGCTATCGAGCGCGCTTCGGTGCCGACGCAAGGCAAGAGCCTGCGCTCGCCGATCATGATCGTCACGCTTCTGATCGCGGGCATCGTCGCGCTCGCGGCAGGGCTTTCGCGTGGCCTGATGCGCCGCAGCTTCCCGACGCCGTCTAGTGCGGCGCGTGCGCTTGATACGCCGGTGCTCGCGGTGATGCCGCGCCGCCAAGCGCCGAGACCAGTGAAGACGAAAGCATCGAAGCCTGAGAAGGCTTCAAAAGGTAAGCCTGACCTGACGGTCGTGGAGGGCGGCGCATGAGCGAGCCTCAATTCTCTGTCGAAGGCGTGCTCGATGCGCTCGCCATGCAACCCCGCCGCCCCGAAGGCGCTGGGCGCGCGATCATGTTCGTGGCTGCGCGCAGCCTCGAAGGCACGACGACCGCCGCACGCGCTGTCGCCAATGTCGCCGGCCCCGGCGCGGTTTACGCCATCGATCTCGACATTCGCCGCAACGCGCTCGCGCGTGCGCTGAGTGAAGACGGCGGCCTCGGCCCGCGCATTGAGGGTGACCTCAACGGTTCGCGTTTCTATTCGGTGCGCGATCTGCCCGAGCCGCCGCCCGCTTTCTTCTATCACCGCGTCGGCCGCTCGCGCGTTTATGCGGGCGTGTTCGATATGCGTTTGCTGCCAAAGGGCGCGCGCGTCGGCATCTCCGCGCGACCCGACTATTGGGACGCGGCCCGCGCTGGTGGCGCGTTCGTCGTGGTGGACGCGCCGGCGCTCGATAACAGCTCGATCGCGCTACGCGTCGCGCCGCACATGGATGGCGTTGTGCTCGTTGTCGGCGCTGGCCGCGGCGCAGCGCCCGCGGCGCTCGAGGCGAAAGAACTGCTGGTTGAGGCAGGCGCGAACCTGATGGGCCTCGTCTATGCGGGCGCCGATGCGCCGGTGGTGGCGATCGATCGCCTGTTGCGTCAGGCCGGCTGACGCACGAGCGCTTGCCCGTAGAAACGCTGCTCGCAGAACCAGAACACTTTACCTGCGCCGCGCGCCGCGAGATCCAGCATCTGCAGCGCGCGCGGCGTTGAGCCGGCAATCACCACAGCGCTCGCCGCGCCGTACACAACAACCTGCGCCGCGCCCACGCACATGTGACGCGCCAACACCGGCAGGTTGCGCGCGTTCCACGCGAGCTCGCAAGGTCCCTGGCCGTAAGCGAACGCGCGCTTCAGACCGTGCGCCAGATGGGTGCGCTCAGCGCCCAGGTGTTCGACCACACTTGCGTCTGCGGCCCATGCGAACGTCGCGCCCGCTTCGGCCCACGACGCGAACAGCGCGTCGTCCTCGCCGCCGCGCTGATCCGCGCGCGCGTCGAACGGCGCCGGCTCGTCGAACATTGAACGCGGCTGCAGCGAATTGCCGATACCGTAGGCGCGCGAGATGACGCCATCATTCGCTGGTCCTTCGCGCGTATAGAGGCGCTCATAGAATTCCGCGTTGCCCGCATCGTGATCGGCGCGCGCCAGCACCGGCCCGAACACGCTCTGCGCGCCCGTATCGATGCGCACAGCAACCAGCGACGCCAACCAATCCGGCGAAGCTTCCTCATCATCGTCGAGCCAAGCAACCAGTTCGCCGTCGGCAAGCTTCACCGCCGCGTTGCGCGCCTGCGCCACGCCCGGCTTCGGCTCATGCACCCAGCGAAACGGGACCGGTGCTTCTGCTTCAAGCTTGCGGAACGTCGCCAGCGCCGAACCTTCAGGAGAGTTGTCGACGGCGATAATCTCGAACGAGGCGACGCCACGTTGCGCGAACACGCTGCGCACAGCGCGCACGAACGAGTCCGGACGGCGGAACGTTGGAATCAGAACGCTGACTTGGGTCATGCGAGCCTCCGTTGGAGCGCCGCCGTCACCGGCAGCACCACAAAGCCAAGTTTGTGTGCCTCAGTCAGCACCAGTTCGAGTTCTTCCGCGCTCGTGCCCCACGGCGATGGCGCGTCGCTGACATCGTGCGTGAAGCCGATGACCCAAGCCTTGCGCTTGGCGGCGGTTTTCAGCGCGCCGAGCACGCGCTCGATGCCGCCGGCGCCGAACAGCGGAAATGCGCGCAGTTGCGCCAGATCGCCCGCGCCGACATTGAGGCCCGGCAGGATGCCGCGCGCCGACATGAAGCGCGGCGGCAGGTTGTCCTTCACCTGATGGCTGGTTTCACCATACGGATAAGCATGCGCGCGCGGCGCCGGTGCGCCCATCCGCGCCAGCGCATCGCGATTGCGCGCGAGATCTTCCAAAGTCGAGAACACATCTTGTTGCGCGCAATCAGCGTGACTCGACGTGTGGCAGCCGATTTCGTGGCCGGCCTCGGCCAGCCGCTTGATGTCAGCTTCGCTGAAGCCCGGGCCGCATGGGCCATCGACATTGGCCATGCCGGCGGCGGCGTAATAGGTGCCGCGCGCGCCGTGGCGCTCGAGCACGCGCGCGCCGACCGTGGCGGCCGTGGTCGGGAAGTCGTCGAAGGTGATCGAAAGCACCGGTTCGGCGAACGCAAAGTTCGTCGGACGCGCAGCGTAGTGCTGCGTCAGCCGGCGGCGAACTTTGCTGATCAGATCGCGGCGGGGCGCGTAGGCGAGTGTCATGCGAGGTGCTCCGCGAAATGAGAGGCGCGCAACAGCTTGAAGGCGGCGCAACGCACGCGCATCGGCGTGAGACCACGCGGATCGCGCGCGATCCAGCTATAGAGGCGGCGCTGCGCCTTCCGCGCTGGCGTTGCCTGCAGCGCCCGCGCGATGCGGTGGGCGGCGAACCGGCGGACTTGCGACGGATGCTTGCGCGCGAGGCGGGCAAAGTTCGGCCCCGCTTCCGCGGACTTACGCATCAGCGTCGCGACGTCATCCAGGCCAGCGTGTGTCGCCGGATTGTCGACGTGCATGATCTCGGCTTCGCGCGCAGCGTCGAGCGCCCAATCGATGTCCTCAAAGCCCCAGCCGGTGAAATTGTCGTCAAACGGGTGCGCGAGCAGAAACGCACGTTCGACCAGCAGATTGGACGAAGCCGTCGCCTGCGCCGCGCGGCGCGCGCGCTGATGCGCCGGGCGGCAATCGGAGCCGCCGAAGAGCGCGTGATGCAGCGCCGTCTCGCTCGAACGCGGCGCGTGCGCCAGCGACAAGCCGCCGAACGCAACTTGCGGCGCCTGCGTCTTGATGATGCCGAGCCAAATGTTCAGGAACATGTTGGTGTCGGGCAGCATGTCGGCGTCGAGGAAGAGCACGTAGTCGCCCAGCGCTTCCGCGATCAGCCGGTTGCGACCACGCGAGCGGCCGAGGTTCTCGCTGCTCACGATAATGCGCGCTGGCGCACCCGTGCTTTGCGCTGCGCTGACGACCTCGGCCACCAGCGACGCAGAAGCCGAGCCGTCGTCAAGCAGGATGAACTCGACTCCTGCCGGCGCCGAACCGAAGCGCTTCAGCATCGCGGATGGATCGTAGCGATAGAACGGCGTCAGCACGCTGAGGCGCGGCGTGTGCGGCCGGTCGCGGACGATGATGGTGTGTTCAGTCTGCATTGGCGGCGCTCTGAAGCGGTTGAAGACGGCGGAAGGCGGCGATCGCGAAGTCGCGTGCGCCCATGACGTTAAAAGCGATGGCGGCGAAAGCGTAAGCAGCCGCGCCCAACGCGGTGCTTCGCAGCAGACCCAATGTCGTGTGCGGCGCCGGCAGCGCGATCACGACAAGCGCCATGAACGCCGTCGCAGCGGCGATGCGCGCCAGCGGCCCAAGCGGCAGCGGCAATGGCAAGAGGCGTCGGCCAACAAGCGCCAGCAGCAGAGCGCCGACGCCCGCACCCGCGCTAGCGCCAATCGCTGCGCCAACAGCGCCGTGGGACGGCGTCAGCCACGCCGTTAGTGCGAGTTGCACTGCGCCCGGCGCCAGCATCAGCAGAGCGCGCTGACCAGTGCGGCGCGTCAGCTGAAACGCCTCGCTCCAATAATAGAGGCTGAACCCAGACATGAGGCCGGCGATCGCGAGCCACGGCAGCACCGCCGCTGTCTCCGCGCGCAACGCTTCGCCGACCATAAGCGTCGCCACAGGTTGCGACAGCAACGCCAAGCCAATGCTCGCCGGCGTCGTGATCGCCGCGAGCAGCACGAAGCCGCCGCGCGCGGCGTCACGGGCGGCATCCGCGCCGCGCTCTTCGTAAGCGGCAAAAACCAGTGGCGCGAACGCTGCGCTCACGCCCATGAACATAACGTCCAGCGCACGCGCCAAGCCGAAGGCGGCGGCGTAGGCGCCAAGCGGCGCCGTGCCCGCTTCGCCCGCGAGCACCATCCGTGCAATCGCCTGCACGGCGAGATCGACCGCCAGCGCCAGCGCCAGCGGCGTGCCGTAGCCAGCGTAGGAGACAGCGCGCGCCACCGAAGGTTCGCCGCCGCGCGATTGCTGCATCAAACGCGGCAGGTCGACCAGCGCGACCAAAGCGCCAGCGGCCAGCAAGCCCGCGAACGGCGCCGCCGGACCAAAGTCCAGCATCACCAACAGCGCCACGCCGACGGCGAAGCCTATGACGAGGTAAACCGTCTCCAGCACCGCGTAGCGGCCAAACGCCAACGCCGCGCGGTCGCTTTCGCGACCCAATTTGGTGAGGAAGCGCAGCACCGCTGCGCCCGAAGCAAAGAGCGAGAGCGCCGCGATGTCGTCACGCAGACCGACGAGCGCCAGCACACCCGCCGTGATCACCAGCACCACAAGCCCAAGCGTCAGCGCCAACACCAACAGCGTCGCAAAGTGATCAGCCAAACGCTTCTCAGCGCGCGCCGCGGCGAAGAAACGGAACGCCGCGGCTTCGGCCCAGGTGAACACCAGCGTGTGCGCCGCCATCGAGATCGAAAGCGCCAGCGCATAGCGGCCGAAGTCCTCGGCGCTCATCAGGCGCGTAAATGCGGCGATCGCGCCGAACCCAATCAGGGCCTGCGCGATCTGCAACGGCGCGAGGGAGAGGAAGCGTGCTGTGTTCACCGTACGGCCTTGTCGTCCCCGAACAGCACCGGCACGCTGCGCACCAGGATCTCCAGATCGAGCCACAGCGACGAGCGCGCCACGTATTCGAGATCGTAGCGCACGCGGCGGCGCACGGCGGCGGCCGAGGTCACCGGACCACGTGAGCCGTTGACTTGCGCCCAGCCGGTGATGCCCGGCTTCACGCGATGACGATGGGCGTAGCCCGCGACGATTTCCGTCAGCTCACGCTCGCACGTCTTCATGCCGACAGCGTGCGGGCGCGGGCCGACCAGGCTCATGTCGCCACGCAGCACGTTGAAGAGCTGCGGCAGCTCGTCGAGGCTGGTGCGGCGGAGGAAGGCGCCCACAGAAGTGATGCGGGGATCGTTCTCAGAGACCTGGCGCAGCGCAGCGCCCGGATCGTGGCGCATGGTGCGGAACTTCAGCACCGTGATGATGCGGTTGTTGAAGCCGTGGCGGCGCTGGCGATAGATCGCGGGGCCGGGCGTATCGAGCTTCACCAGCGCTGCGATCAGCGCCATGACCGGCGCAAACAGCACCAGCAGCAGCGAGCCGATGATGAGATCCTGCGCGCGCTTCACAAAGGCGCGGCGGTGGTTGTGCGGGCGCCCGGAGACGCAGGCGACAGCAGCGCCGCCGAAGCGCTCGACGCGGCGGCCGCGTACAGCTTGGGTTTCGAAGTCGAGCAGGAGGTCGACGCGGTTCGGCGCAACACGGAGGCGCTCGATCATCGAACGCACGCGCGTCTCGGCTTTCTGCGTGACCGTGATGACGATGCGGTCGACGTTCGGCAGGCCTTCCCAGGCCAGCAGCGCGTCAACGCCGCCGATCACCGGCGCTGCGCCAACATGCGAAGGCGTACGGCTGCCGCGATCGTCAACGACCGCGATGATGCGCGCTTCGCCCGATTGCGCGGCGCGAGCAGCGAGGCGGTACGCCGCTTCGGTCGCGCCGATCAGCACGATGTTTTCGGCAAACACGCCGCGCGCATGAGCAGCGGAAATCCAAACCGCGAGCGCGGCGTGAACGCCGGCCAGCAGCATTGCAGCGAACGGCAGGGTCGCTGCCAGCGCCGCCGCGCCGCGCGCGTCGGGTGCGAACACGTTGGCGATCAAAAGGCCGACAATGGCGCCCAGCGCCAAGCCACCCATGCCGCGCTCCGGCTTAATCCGGGCCGGTGAGAAGCGATAAAAGTCGGTGAGCCAGAGGCCGCCCTTCAGCGCCAGCGCCGAAGCGATGAACGCCGCTGCTTGACCGATGGAGAGTTCGAACAGGCCAACGCCCGCGCCCCAGAGGGCGGCGAACTGCGCGGCGGCGGCGACGATGATCCAATCGGCGCCCTGAACAAGCTTAACGGGGAGGCTGGGGTCCACATGCAGGCCGCGGCGCGCCAGCGCCGGCGCGACAGGCTCGGCCCAGTCATTGGCCGGGGCGTCCGGCGAAACTTCGAAGGCGCGGTAGGCCAGGTCTGCGGTCGCCAGCGGGAAGTCCGGGTCGCCCGGTTGCTCGACCGCCAGGCCGAACAGGGCGAACGCCGCCGCCAGCTCGGCCATCCGCGTCGCCTCTGACTGCGCCGAGACGGCCGGTTCAGCTTGGGCCGCAAGCCCATAAATGTCCGCGCTCGTCTGGTCCAAATCGGCGCCGACGAGCTGCAGTGCGGCCTGAGACATAGTAAATTCGCCCTTCAGACTAAAAATCTTGAAGGGGCTCGCGCAAAGGCGGCGCCAGTTAAGGATGTGGGGCTGGGATCAAAGGCGCCTTGCCGGGGGCGGCGGGCCAGGATAAGCGGGCGCCTCGCTGGAGACGTGGCCGAGTGGCTGAAGGCACGCCCTTGCTAAGGGCGCATACCTTAACCGGGTATCCAGGGTTCGAATCCCTGCGTCTCCGCCAAACCCTGAGGACAGTCTGTGACTCGGGCGGACAACAACCCCGCCGCCGGACCCTTCATTTCCCGCACGGATTGAGGCAAAGTGGACAGGCGCGGCCTAGCGCTGACACACCTAGACGCGCGCCGCTGCATGGTGGCGATTGGGATAGGTGCTGAGTTGGGCGGAAGGCATAAGCTAACAGCGCTCCAAGTGCGCAACGCTCGGGCGGTTGGGCGCTATGGCGACGGGGGCGGCCTTTACCTCGCAATCACGCCAGCGCAGGGCGCTACTGCCACAAAAAACCCGGAAGCCGTCAACCGCTCCTGGCTATTTATCTTCACGGCGCCGGACGGCCGGCGGCGGGAGATGGGCCTAGGGTCCGCTGAGTTTGTTTCACTGGCGGACGCTCGCGAGCTCGCGGAGAAGCATCGCAATATCCTAGTTGGCGGCAAAGATCCTATCGAGGTTCGCAAAAAGGAGCGTGCTGACGCGGCCAAGAACCGCCAGCGGCTAATGACCTTCAAGGAAGCGGCACAAGCCTACATTAAGGCTAACCGTAGCGCCTGGAAAAACGAGAAGCACGCAACCCAATGGGAGGCGACGCTTGCGACATATGCTTATCCGAAAATTGGGGCCTTCGGGGTGGGCGCCGTCGATACCGGCGCGGTGCTCTCGGTTCTAGAGCCGATCTGGCAAACGATCCCAGAGACGGCCTCGCGGCTCCGGGGCCGGATTGAAGCGGTGCTAACCTGGGCGACGGTGCGCGGCTATCGAGTGGGCGAGAATCCGGCGCGGTGGCGCGGCCACCTCTCCGAGACGCTGCCGGAGCGCAGCAAGGTTGCGCCCGTCAAGCATCACGCCGCTTTGCCGGTTGATGAGGTTCCGGCCTTCATGGCTGCGCTTCGCAAGCAAGAGGGCATGGCCGCACTAGCGCTAGAGTTCGCCATTCTCACGGCCGCACGAACGGGCGAAGTGCTGGGCGCGCGCTGGGCTGAGATTGACGAGGCAGAGAAGGTTTGGACGGTCCCGCCTGAGCGCATGAAAAGCGCGCGCGAGCATCGAGTGCCGCTCTCAACGCAGGCGCTAGCGGTGCTAGCGCGTGTTCGCCAACTTAGCGACGGCAAAGGGCTGATCTTCCCGAACGCCAATAAGCGCAAGCAACTCTCCAACATGGCTATGCTGGCGACGCTCAAGCGCATGAAGCGCGGCGATCTTACGGCGCACGGCTTCCGGTCGAGCTTTCGAGATTTCGCAGGCGATCACACGACGATTGCGCGCGAGGTCGCTGAGGCGGCGTTGGCGCACATTATCGGGGATAAGGCCGAACAAGCTTACCGGCGCTCGGATGCGCTGGAGAAGCGCCGCGCGCTGATGCAGCTTTGGGGCGACCACACAGACAAACCGCCGCCGGCTGTTCTGCCGCTGGCGCGCAAGCGGAAAGGATCGGCGGACGGCGCATGACTAACTGCAAAGCGACTTGCGACGCGACACGCGAACGGGATTAGGCTTGAACTGGCAGGGCTAGGCTTAGCGGCTGAAAAGCGCGTTTCCGCACGCGCCGCCCTGTCGAATTGATGCGGAGCGCACGCGGAGGCGCATCAATGCCAGACCTAGAATTTCCTTACTTACCAGGCGAAACGCTGCGCGTTCCCGGCGAGAACGGCCTTCCTGCGCCAGAGCCTGCTTGGCGCTTCAAGGATGACGCGGCGCCACCGCTTTGGGTAATGGCGACGCTTCGCGCGCTCGCGACGGGCAATGACGCAGAGGGGGACGCGCCGGAGTCATGGGCGGTCGAAATTGCGGCGGATTGGGATACGTGCAGCGTGCTGAATGATCTGTCTCGCAGAGTCTGCGGCGTGTGGCATGACGCGGACGGCGCATTTCGGAAGCAAAGGACGCGCGGCGCGAAAACACTGAAAGCGAGCAAGGCAGATTGGCTTAACGCTTGTTGGCGCGCTCATGCGGGCTTGGTGCTTGCTGATCTGAAGGAACGCGGCGAGCGTCCCGCTGACGCTTATTCCCGTCTAGAGTTTGAATGGCCGCTGTTGGTCAAGGCGCGGCAAGCCTTCAAGGACTCTCGGCAGGCAATCCACGATGACGCCAGCGCAAGAGAGCGTCGCGCGTTTGAAACCGCAGCAAATTGGCCGCTGGGGTCTGTGGTCTATTTCATCGCGTGGCAAGACATTCGCGCCGCGTGGGATGGGCGAGGCCATCCCGTGCGGGGGGGGGATATTTCCTGGCAGACACTCGCCGATTGGGCGGCGCTTGCGTGGGGAGAGGAAGGTGGGCGACCAGCAGAGCACCCAGACCCGGCGGGTGCGCTCATGCTTGCGCTTCGCTGTGGCGATATTGTCGCGAAGGCGAGGGCGCCAAGCGGAGGAGCGCTGCAAACAGTTCTACGCGACGAATGGGAAAACGATGCGCTGCTCATCTCTGGAGATGAGCTAGGCGCTGCCGTAGGTGTCAGCCGTGACGGCGCAATTGTCTGGCGCGATCTTGTTTTTGATCGAGCAACCGTGATGCGCACCGCGCACGGACGCGCGGAAGCGCCCGCGCCGCTCCCGCTGCTCGTTGGGGCCGCAGCGGCAGTGTCCCCAGAGCAAAGCTCGGGGCTTGGCTTCAAACCTTGGGGCGATGAAACCCAAGCGGATCTTGTCGAGCTAAATCAGTGGGGGCTTTCCCGCGCTGCAAAGTGCATGGAAGCGCGCAAGGGAAAACTGTCCAGCATTTCTCACCGCAAAATTGCGGATGTTTTTATCGGAGCGAGAAGGGTGGCGCCGGACGGTTATCGTGCTTGGCAGGACGCAAATCGCACCCCGGCCGGAAGCCCGAAACCGCGCTGCGATTTTGAGGATGACGTGCGCGCGGCGGCGCCTCGATCGCCGGCCCGCCGGACAATTCAGGCGGTGCTGCCTGGGTCCGAATGGGGCGCGACGGAAACGCCCTACAATGGCGGCAAGAAACGGTCTTCAACGAGCGCGGTGTAGGGCTTCGCAGAACTTCGCAGAACAATCTGCGAAAGTGTGTGCTCGCTGCGAAGCCTGAACGCGTGTCCCTTCCTGTCCATGCCCCTGATTTGTGGGGTGATGGTCAGGAAAGATGCAGCAGCAACAACAGCAACGCGAGGCGTGGAGCTATGGCGATCTAGCCGAAGCCTACAGCCTTTCGACGCGAACAATACGCCGTTTGGTGGCGCGCGGTGATCTAACCGCATTTCGCATTGGTGGCGCGGTGCGCATCACCGAAGCGAGCCGCGCAGCTTGGGCCTCCAAGCTGCCGCTTAAGTCATGCCCGGCTGAGCAAGTCGCGGCTTGAGCCAACGCACCAACCCCAAAACGAAAGCGACGGCGCCCGGTCAGAGGGGCCACCGCCGCTTTGCGCAATCCAGCGCGAATTTGTGCCGATAGGAGCAGCACACATGCGTTATCTAATCCCCGCCGCCGGAGGTGGCAACACAGAAGCGACGCTGAATCGTTTCGACGGCTCAACAGCCAATGACGGCCGGACAACGCGGCTCTTGGGTTCTCTTGTAAGCGTCGCCAGCGACCACACGGCCGACAAGTTGGCGCGGCAGCTTCTCCGCAATGCGGCGGCTGATCTGTTCGACGCAGCCGCGCGCTTGGATCGTCAGCAACAGTGCGGCGCACTCTCCAAGACGGCGGCCCTTGCCAATGTGTAAAGTGGCTGACCTGACGGCGCGCGCTCTTGCGGCGGAAGCGGAGCGCGATTGGCAGGCGTGCATGGGCGCGCTGCCAGCGGTTTATTATGACCAAGGTTCGCTCGATACGGTAGAGGCGCGCATGGTCTGCCGCCCGGCCACGGCGCGCGAGCTTCACGCTTTTGCGCTGCATCGACCGGCGCGGCGCTTGGTGGCGGTGTTTACGGCCACCTACGCCTTCGCGAGCGGAGCGTACATCGCTGAGCGTCATTTGGTGCGCTTGCCTCTCGGTGCGCGTTTGCCTGCCTCAACGGGGGAGGCGCTTTGGCGTGCGGGCTACACTCCGGACACTGACTGCATTGAGCTAACTGAAGAAACCATTGGCGCGCTCTGTGCGCGAGCCTCGCAAGGGGGCGCTGCATGAGCGCGCTTTCCCTCTCTGATCTGCACGGCATCTTTGGCGGCGATCTGCGCGGCGATTGTCTGCACGCGCCGTCTCCCGGTCATTCGTCGCGCGACAGGGGCATGACTCTGCGCCTGCGGCATGACGGGCGCGGGGTTCTCGTCAACACGTTTAACGGCGATTGGCGCCATGCGCTGCGCCACGTCGAGGGTGAGTTGCGTTCGCGTGGCTTCGTCTCGGCTAACGTGAGCGCGCCAACCCCAGCGGAGCGCAGAGCGTTTGCGGAAGCTGCGGCGAAGGCCAAGGCGGAGCGCGAGACGCGCCAGCTAACCCGCGCTCAAGCGCTCGCCTGCGAGGGCATGGCGCCGGAGCCGGGCGGACCTGTTCACGCATACTTGGCCGCGCGTGGTCTGCCGGCGTCCACCGTGGCGCGAGCGGTGAACGCTGGCGCGATCTGGGAGCACCGCGACGGGTTCAAACGCCCGTCCATGCTGGCGATGGCGCATGACGTGAGCGGCCGTCTGCGGGGCGTCCAGCTCACTAAGCTAAAGGCTGACGGCTCGGCTAAGCGCGGGTCTTCCATCGATCGGCTGACGTTCGGTCCGTTTAGCGGCGCGGCCTGCCGTCTGCTCAAGCCTTCCGGTGACACGCTCGCCATTGCTGAGGGCGTCGAGACGGCGCTGGCGTTCTATGCGCTGCGCGGTGTTCCAACCTGGGCGGCGTTCGGTTCTCGCAACCTTGCAGCCTTCGAGCCGCCGCGAAGCGTCCGCACGCTGATTATCGCCGCTGATGGCGACAAGGCGGACCCTGAGCGCCCGGGTGACTTCAAGGGCATGGACGCAGCCGAAGCGCTGTTTAACCGGCTCAAGCCGCGCCTGCGTGTCGTGATCGCGGCGGCTCCGCAGGATCTCGATTGGCTGGACGTGCTCAACGCGGGCGGCCGTTTTTTACCGGCGGATAACGGGGCGCGCACGGCTGTTAATACAGCGCAGAAACAGCGGGAGCGCTCCCCTGATAATGGGCGGGAACAGGGGGAGGCGGCTGCATGTCGCTAGACCACGATCCCCCGCACTTGAACGGCGCCGGGGCCGCAGTTTTGCGGCTACCCGCCACGCGAGACAGCGGCGAGCCGCGCCGCAAGCCGCTCTCGCTCGAGTGGGCCGAAGACAGCCGCCCGCAAGAGGGCGCCTGGCTGGTCAAAAACTTGGTCCCGGCGGCGGGGCTAATGTGCATCTATGGCCCGTCACGCGGCGGCAAATCGTTCCTGGCGCTGGAATGGTGCCTGCGCATCGCTCATGGCGATGACCTTCTAGGCCAGCGCACGCGGCAAACCGGCGTCGCTTATGTCGGCGCTGAGGCCGCCAATGGTCTGCGCAAGCGGATTAACGCCTGGATGCAAGAGCACGGCCGGGAGGATGAGCCGCCACCGTTCGCGCTGATCCCGCGCGGTGTCGATTTCTCCAGCCCGGAAGCGCCGGACGTTGACGAGCTAATTGACCTGCTCACTGAGGCAGCGATTGAGTTCAAAGAGCGCGGCGGACGCCTTGGCGTGGTCGTGGTCGATACCCTGGCGCGCGCGATGCCGGGCGCTGAGGAGAACACTGGCGCCGATATGGGCGCGGCCTTGGCCGCCATGGAGAAGATTGGCGAGGCGCTGGGCGTGCTGGTGATCTTGGTTCACCACACAGGCAAAGACGCCAGCAAAGGCGCACGCGGCCACTCCAGCCTGTTTGCTGCGCTCGATACCGGGCTAGAGGTCCAATACGACGAGGAGACCGGCGAGCGGTCGCTTAAGCTAGCCAAGCAAAAAGACGAGGAAGACAGCCGGCGCTGGGGCTTCCGGCTTAAGTCCGTTGTGCTCGGCACTGATGGCGACGGCGATCCCGTCACGTCCTGCGTGGTCGAATACACGGACGCACCGCAACCCGCACGCCGCGACAAAGGCCAGCAAGCCTCGGAAGCGATCGTGCTGGAAGCCCTGCGGGCGGTGCTCTCAACCGATGGCGCGAAGCCGCCAGCCGGCGTTCCCGCGCCCGCTGGGGCCTACGTCGCCCCGCTCAAGCTGGTGCGTGAACGCGCCTACCAAATCGGCCTCTCGAAAGAGGGTGAGGGCGCTTCCGCTAAGCGCAATCGCTGGAACCGCGCCGTTGAAAAACTGGCCGCGCCGGGCGTCGCAAAGCTCGGCGTCTGGGATGACGAAACCAACGGAAAAGGGGGCTGGTTGTGGCTCAAATCCTAAAAGGGCTTGTGCGCGATCTTGTGCGCTTTGGCGGTGCAACTGCTGAGCGAGCGCCGACCTGCCGCCGCACAAGGAAAACTGAGTCTAATCAACGTGCGCACAGAAAAGCGCACAAGATGCCGTCCCGTTTTGTGCGCTTGTGCTCCCAACCAGAGCGCGAAGCGCACAAGCGCACAACCCCCTATAGGGGTGTGCGTCTTGTGCGCCTTTGCGCGGTGGGCAGCGCACGGACCCTGCGAGGTGCGCGATGAGCGCCGCAGGAAAGCAACTCACTGAGGTCGTTCCGCTCAACGCGGAGCGTGCTCCCGAAGTCGAGACGCAGGCTAAGCGCAAGCCGCCGCGTTGCACGATCTCGGCCAAGGTCGCGGGGCCTAACCAGCTTTCGGAGGTCAAGCTTGAGCAAGGGCCGGGCGCGCTTCTCGCTGTGCTGGGCGATCGGCAAGAGGACGCCCTGGCGGACGGCGAGCACAAGGACGCCGGACCCTACGCGCTCTCGATGCTCAATGACGTGCTGCAACTCGCGCTGGCCGGCGAAACGCTGCGAGATGGCCCGCTAGAAGCCCAGCGCGTCAATGCGATGCTGCAACAAATGGCGGCATTCGATCCCGCAGACGAGCTTGAGGGCATGATTGCTCTGCAAGCGGTGGCGATGCACCGGGCGGCGATCGATAGCGCCCGACGCGGCCTTGCCTCGTCCCGCGCCGATCATCGCGCGCAGTATCTGGGCCAAGCCAACAAATGCAGCCGCACGTTTGCGGCGCTTCTTGAGCAACTGAACCGCCATCGCGGCAAGACAACCACGCAAAAATTCGTCTTCGAAACGCACGTAGGCGACGGCGGACAAGCCGTTGTCGGCGCTGCGGTGGGGGCGGGGCATCACGGCAACGGAGCAAATCAACCGCATGGACAAACCCAAGCGAGATATGGCGGCGGCCCACGCCGCGCCGCGCTGTTTGGCGCATGGTCGGCGCAAGGGGACGCCGTGTCAGCGGCCGGCGAGCAAGGGCAAGAAACGCTGCCACATGCACGGCGGGGCGAAGGGGAGCGGAGCGCCGAAGGGCAACCGCAACAGTCTGAAGCATGGACACTGGACGGCGGAAGCGAAGGCGACGCGCCGGCTAGTGAATCGAGCACTGAGCGAAGCGCGCAATTTGTTGGGGTGAGCGAATGAAAACGCAACCAGAGCGCCCGCCAGAGAGTCCGGACGCACTGTTGACGCGCTTTGCGTCGCAGTCGCTGCCTCTAAAAGCTTTGTCCGATTGGCTGGACTCCAAGCCCAGCGACAGGGCGCAGACGGGCAATGAGTGCTTCGGTGGCGATCAACAGAGCGCGGCGAAAGAGCGCAAAACGGCGCTGCAAGAGGGCTGGACGCTCGATGATTTCAACCGCCTGCAAAGTCATGTTGTCACCAACATGAACGAGGCCGGCGCTTATGTCGGCGGCGATCAGGCGGCCTATCAGCGGTTTGTGGCGCTCTCGGAAAAACGGAGCGCCATGGGTTGCGTCGATACCGCGCGCAACGAGAAAGAGGACGCGCTGGCGGAGATTGGCGAGCGTCGCGACTATGCGGCGGCCGTCGCCTTCGATCCGGAGGCCGACTGGCAATGATGATGGGGCGCAATCTTTTTGGTGGACCGCCGTCCATTGTGCGCGGCGAGATGCGGCAAGCGATGGTTGGCGGTGATGCGCCCGGCGCAAAGTCGCGCGCTCGCGCCCGTCAACAGGGCCGCCCGATTCCTGGCGAGCCGGGATCCGAAGGCGCGCGCCCCAATGGAGGCTTGCTGCCGGATACGGCCGAAGGCTTGGCGGCCAGCTTTAACCGTGTCGACGCATTGCGTCGCGCGCCGGGGATCGATCCGCAGCGCCTGCAAAAGCTTGTGCGCCAGATGATGAATGGAGGGCGTTAGATGGCTCTTTTTGGCAGGCAAATGCTGCGCGGGATTGCCGCGCCTACTGTTGGCGTTGGCGCCGGCATTCCTGATGCTGCTCCGCCCTCGTTGGGTGGCGTGAATTACAAGCCTGAAGAATTGAAGCCCGGCGGCGGCGGTCAAGTGCGCTCAAGCGGGGGCCTTTTCGGTCAAGCCTTTGGTCGCAAGAACCTACCGCGCACGCTGCAAGTTATCGGCGCAACGCTTCAGCAAATGGACAACCCGCAGGGCCGCGCGCTCGACTATCTCCAGGCCAATGAGGCAGACGCTGCGCGACAAGCTGCGGCCGATGCGGCCACTTCTCGAGCGCAAAAGCTGCAAGACGACCAGCGCGCGCAATTTGAACAAGCGATTTCCGCTTTGCCGCCTGAGCAACAGCGCTGGGCGAGATTAAACCCGGAGGCGTTCGCGGAAGCCATGATGCGCGCGCAAGTCGGTGGCGGCTGGCAGCACGGACAAGGCTACTCGAATTTGTGGCGCCCGAACCCTGACGGAACGGTCACGCTAGGCGATCCGCTGCCGCTGCGCCCGCGCTCTTACACACCCTACGCGACAGACCCTAGCGCGGATGACTGGGAGGAATATTGATGGATGACCAATATACCGGCGAGGGCATGTCTCAGAACGGCGCGAGCGGTCGGCCGCTGACGCGCGAGCCGTTTCGCGGCAATCGTATTCGGAACCGCCGCACTGGTGAGGTGCGCGTGTGGATCGGTGACCGCTACGTAGGCGCAAACGATCGCGCGCGGCTCACAACCTCGGAGCGCGACATTCTCTCGCAAGCGGAAGCGGCGGCGGCGAATTACCAGCAACACCGGCCGGACCTAGACCGCTTCGAGGAGCTTAACCGCACAGTTCCGACTGGCGCGTGGTTTCAGCGTTTCGGCCAAGCCATGCCAACGGGTCCGGCGCCGCGCATTTTTTCCTGGGATGCGAACGGCGATGCGCCGGGCGGCGGTCCTGGCGAGTTTGACGAGATGCGCGCGATTACAAGCCGTCTAACTCCGGACCAACGCGAGCCGGGTTCTGGTTCGTCTTCTAACCTTGATGTTGGCATGTTCCGCGAAGGCTTGCCGAATGTGTCGCGCGATGGGCCTGCGAATAGCCGAATAATTCAGCAGTACCGCGACGCGCAGCGTGACGCGCAGGACTATGCGGATTTCCTGAACTGGTATTTCCCGCAAACCGGGACGCTGACCAACGCGCAAGCGATGTTCCAAGAGTATCGCAACGAGCGCCGGCGCAATTCGCGTCTGACGTGGCAGGAATACTTTAGCCGCCAACAACAGGGCGGCGGGCAAGGCAACGGGGCATCGCAAGGCGTCGAGCGCTGGGGGCGTGACGCGGACGGCAATTTGGTGAGGCAGCGCTAAAATGACTCGTCGCGTTGAATATAACGGCCGCGTCCATGAATTTCCGGACGATGCAACGGACGCTGAGATTCGCTCTGTGCTGGAGCAATCGGAACGCGCGCAGCCGCAACAGCGCCAAGCGGCGCCCGTCGATCCGCTCGCAACGATGACTCCAGCGGAGCGGGCCGCGATTGAGCGCGGATCGCGTGGCCGAAACGACATTGTACGGCGCACCGTAAGCCCGTTCTCGCCGCTCATTGACCCGATTGTGCGCACGTTCACGGTGCCGCAGCGTCGCGAGGCGCTGATGGAAAGCGCGCGCGGCGCGTGGCGGGATATTCAACAAATCCCTAGCCTTGATTTCGGCCGGCTGGCGCAAGACACGGCGGACGCCGCAGCAGAGGGCGTGCAAAATCTGCCAGAGACGGGGCGGCAAATCATAAACAACCTGCCGCAAATCGGGCGGGCGATTACTTACGGGCCTTTCGTTGACGAGGAGCGCGCAATGCAGCGTCTCCAGCTCGCGACCATGCGCGGCGACGAGGAAGGCCAGCGACAAGCGGCGCGCGATGCAAACGCGCAAACGGGCGGCATAGCGCTAAACGCGGCAGGCATTGGCGGCGGCGGCTTTATCCGCACGCCGCTCCAAGCTGCGGCGTTCGCCGGCACCCTGTCGGCTCCCTACGCTCTCTCGCGCAACAGCGACCAGCCACTGCAAGAGCGCTTGCCGCACGCGCTAACCGAGATTGGCGGCAATGCTGCCTTCGGCGGCGTGCTGCAAGGCACATTCAATGCCGCCGGGCGCGCGCTGCAAACGCCACCGCGCACCGGGCAAATGGTGCAACGCTTCGACCGTGCGGGCGTGGATCCGTCGCTAGCCGCTGCAAACGAGGGCGGAATGTCCGGCCTCGCGACTAACGCGGTGGGCGGCAATCTCGTAGCTGGCCCAGGCGTGCGGGCGCGGATGCGCAACCAGATGCGCCAAGGGCAAGAGGCAGCGCACCGGATTGCGAACGATTACGGGCAGCCGCGCTCACTGGAAGGCGCGGGGCAGCTTGTTGAAAGCGCGCTGCAACGCTTCGCGCGCGAGCACAACCTGCCAAACCCTCAGCCCAACGCGCACCCGCGCGATGTGCGAACGGGGGAATGGTCTTTTGCATCGAAGGCGGAGGCGCTTTACGACGAGGCGTTGCGTCCGATCGAAGGCAACCCCGCCTCGCTGGATAATACGCTTAGCGTTCTCGATGATCTGAACCGCCGGGCGGATACGCGGCTTGTTCGCGAGTTTCAGGCGGACCCGACATTGCGAGCATTGGAGCGCATGGTGCGGCGCTTGGCGCGCGCCGGGCGCGAGGTCGAACCCGCGACGCTGGACGATCTGGCGACGATGGCAAGTGAGATTGAGACGGCGCGGCGCTCGCTGCGGGCGCCAAATGAAGGCTTGCAAACCTTCGTGCGCCGCATGGGCGGGATTGCTGATGATCGCGGCGACATTGCCGGGATGGATTTGCGCGGGCGCGGTGCGTCGTCTGTGCTGAACGCCAACGGCCGCACGATCGATGACGCGGCGATTGCAGCTTGGGAGAATGGCTATTTCCCGGGCGAGAATCCGCCAACGGCGCGGGAGTTTATCGACGCGCTCAATCGAAACATTCGCCCGCCCGACACAGCGGGCAGCGCCAACGCGCGCCAGGTGCTGAACTATTACGAGCAACAGGGCATCAACACCGGCTTGCGCGGCGATGCGCTGCGCCAAGCTCTGCGGCCGTTGGTGGGCGTGGATGAGGCGGCGGGCGCTGGCGGCACCCTGCGCGATTTGCGCCACCTGCGCACCCGCATCCGCATGGCGCAAACGCAGCCACGGCTCGGGCAAACGATCGATAACGCCGCGCTGCAACGTTTGGAGGCGGCGCTAACGCAGGACATTCTGGACGCGGCGGGCGATGCCGCACCAAACCTGAGGGCGGCGGATCGCTTCTACAGGCGCGGACGCGAGCGCATTGGCGGGCTGCTGCAACAATTCAGCGGCGGCAATCCCGGCGAAGCAATCCCGCGCATCCTGCGCTTGGCTCGCGAGCGCGGCGACTCCCGTGCGCTTGCCGCGCTGCGTGCTTCCATGCGCGAGGATGAATGGCGCGTGGTGGTCGCCTCGGTCATCGAGCACATGGGGCAGCCTGCCCCGGGTGCATCCGGTTACACGGCGCAAATCGGGTTTAGTCCGTCGCGCTTCGCGACGGCATATCGCGCGATCTCGCCAAACGCGCGCCGGATCCTCTTTGGCTCTCGGGGCGGCGTTTCCGGGCCGCGCGGCTCCAACATGCGGATGCTGGCGGATGAGTTGGACAACCTCGCGCGCGTCATGCAGGGCCTTAAGAGCGTCGAGGCAGGCGCCAATTTCTCCAACACGGCAACGCACCTGCAAACGGGCGGAACGGCTGCGCTAGCGATTGCGAATCTGCCGGCGACGCTGACGCTACTCGCAACGCTCGGCCTCCTGGGCGAAGCGCTCACGAATCCGCATTTTGTCCGGTGGCTTACTTCTGCCCCGCGTGGGGGTCGCGCAAGCGCGCAAGGAATGCGTCAGCACCTCGCGCAGCTCGGGCGCCTTGCTGCACGCGATCCGGCCTTGGCTCCGGTTTATTCGGAGTTGCTGGCGCGCGAGCGCGAAGCTGCTGAATCTCAGCGCGCAGCGCCGCGTTCTCGGCCTCAAGGTTATGGCGCGCGCGGTCCTGCACAACTGCCGCAACGAGTCCCATAATCATGGCCGCCCAAATCACTCCGCCAACGCCACCAAGAGCGCCCAGGACGGTCGCGAGAATTACTGCGGCGATGAAAAGCTGTTTCAGCATGACGGCGGAGCGTAGGCGCGGGCGTTTCGCTGCGCAATCGATCGGGGGCGAGTTATGAGACGGCGCGGCCTTTTCGGGAATCCTATTCTGCAAGCGCTGTTTGGCCCTGATGAGCAACCAGCAAGTCCCGCGCGGCCTCAAGTCCGGGGGCCTTCGTTTGCACAGTACGCAGCAAACCCTGAGCGGTTTCCAGAGGTCGCGGCGGCTGGAGCGGCGCGGCAAGCGCCTATTGCGCCGGTGCCGCTGGTTGGGCGTCGTGAGCCGATTGAGCCGCCAATTCCCGGACCGCCGCACGCTTTCCCGTTTCCGATGGCAAACGAACCCCTGCGAGCGCCGCTGAATGCTGACGGGAGTGTGGTTGGCGCGCCGGCCAATTCCCTCTCTGCGCTGAGCGCGAGGGAATTTGAGCAACGGCGGCGAGAGTATGGAGAGGCTGGCGCTCGGGCTGGGCAGTTAGCGGCTGAGTCACGCTTTCAGCCTCGGTTCCCGGCGACGTCCAACGCTAGTTGGCGCAAGCGCGACCCGCGCGAGGTGCCGGAGGCGATCTCTTGGCCCTGGTTTCAGCCGGACCGCACGCTTGAGCGTGCAGGCGCTGCTACGGGCGTCTCTGAGCGCTTCTTGCGGGATCTGATCGGCCACGAAAGCGGCGGCGACGATGAGGCGCAAGCTGGTACGTCCAGCGCTGAGGGCGCGGCGCAATTCACGGACGCCACATGGCTGCGAATGATGCGCCAGCTTGGGCCGCAGTATGGGCTGCCGGACGGTCTTTCAGATTCGCAGATTCTCGGGCTTCGCTCCAATCGCGCCTGGTCGGGCCTGATGACTGGCGAGTATGCGCGCGAAAATCAAAACGTCATGCAGCGCGCGCTCGGTCGGCCGATCACGCAAAGGGAAGCTTACCTAGGCCATTTCCTTGGCGGCGATGAAGCGGCGGACCTGATCGCAGCGAGTGAAGCAAACATGCGAGACGCGCGCCGCTTTGTGAGCCGCGCGGCCGTCGAGGCTAACCCGCATGTGTTTTACGAGGGCGGGCGCTATGAGTGGCGCACGCATCACCGCACCGGGCGGCGCTATCAGCACTACCTAGGCGGCGGACGGCCACGCACCGCGCGCGAGGTCGTGCAGCGGCAGGGGCGCAATTTCTCCGACGATCCGCTTAGCCAGTGACGGGCGCGGCGCTGAAACAGCCGTAGTTTACGGCTCCGTTCATCGCGCCTGGGATCGCCTCGAATTGCTCCACGTAGTCGGGATAGTGCGTCACAGTCGTTAGCTGGCCGTATGCGTCTGGTCCGCTCTCGCCTTCGCGGTGAGCGCGGCGGATGGCGCGCAAGCATTCGCGGCGCGAGCCGAAGCGGCGAGGGTCTTCTTGTCTCCACCCAAAGACGGAAGCGGCGGTTTCGGTGAGCGCTGCTTGGCTTTGCCAGCCTGTCTCTCGCGCGCGGTCAACGTCGCAGTTGAGGCATTCCAGAATGATCCAATCCAACACGGTCTAGCCTCCTGCAATCTCTGAGCGCCGCACAGCGTAGCCTAAGCGAAGCTGTGCAAGCGTGGTTAGTCTTTTCGTCTCGTCCTCTTCGCTGCCTTCGCCTTCGCTTTGGCCGCTGGCGCTGGTCGATCGCTCAACAGCTTTGCGCCTGTGCCTGTGCCGTTGGTGATCTCAACGCCGTGCGCGGCGAAAGCGGCTGTGATCTTGTCGCGGTTGCTCTTACGCATCGTGCGGCCGTTCTCGAATTGCGTCAGCGTCTCGATGCTAAGCCCCGTCGCCTCGCTCAAGTCTGCAAGCTTCCATTTCAACAGCGCGCGCGCGGCGCGGCAGGCTTCGCTGGTCAATTCCGCCATGGTCCCTCCGACTCCGCGCGATATAGGCGGCGAGGCCAAAACATTAAACCGTTAAACGTTCGTTGACAAACGGTGCGAGCAAACGTTAAACCCATACACGTTAGCGGAGCGCCTACACATGACGGCTCGGAACCCTTGGGGCGGACAAATCAGCAAGGCGGCGGTGTTTTCCGTCGCGCGCAAAATCGCCTCGCGGGATCGCTTGAGCTGGCCGCGCTCGCTGCGCCAAGCGCTCACCTGGGCGCGCTGGAAAGCCACGATGGAAGCGCCGGACGAGTTCGCGCAGTTGCGCGCTCGCGGAATCTTCTCGCCGCGCGACACGTCACCGGAAGCCAAAGCGCATTTCGCGCGCCTCGCTCGCAATAGCGGCGGCTCGAATTGGTGGGGCGGCCGGTGATGCGCGCTCGCGTTCTCTCTCAATCGGTTTGTGATCGCGCGGAGCGCGACGTTTCGGAGGCCGTCTAATGTTCAATCTGCAAACCGCTGCGGGCTGGGATGCCCTGGGTGCGGCTTGGCGCGTGGCTGCGTCTAATGTTGACGCGGCCTGCGATCTCCACAGCGAGCGCGAACGGAGCGCTCATGCGGAGGCGCGGGCGATCGGTGCGCCCGGCGACGCCGACACATTCGAGGCGCGACGGGCGCGCAGTGTGGCAATCGAAGCGATCAAAGCGCGCCACGGCGAGCCTGAGGCTGACGAACTGCAACGCGCCATGCTCGAAGTGGAAGGCGCGCTCATGGACGAGGCGCTTTCGCACCGCGCCCCAACGCTCGCCGCGTTCATGCTCAAGCTCGATATGGTCAGCGCTCGCGACAATTGGGGCTTTAACAATTTTGATCCGGAGACGTGGCCGCTGTTCCTGGCGGACGTGCGCCGCTTCGCGCTGCTCAAGACAACCCAAAAGAAGGAAGCCCGCCAATGACCACGCCGCGCCGTTCTATTCTCTCGGCTCTTGCGCTCGCGCCGCTGCTGGGCGCCGTGAGCGTTGCGCCAGCAATGGCGCTTCCCGTCGATGCTGGCCGCTCGGAGGCCGATTGGCTGGAGCACGGCTCCCGCAATGCCGATCCGGCCTTTGCCGCGCTCTGCGCCGAAGCTCTGCGCCATGAGGTGCGCTCGCGCGCCGCTTGGACGCTCTATCAGGACGCAGAGGAAGCTGCGCACGCGGCAACGCCAGAGTTCCCGCCCTCGCTTGTCGTGCAATGCGTAAAGCGCGATGCCAGCGGCTCCATTGCTGAACGATGGGAGCAACGCTGGACGCCTGAAACGGACCGCCACGCTTTCATTGGCGTTCTGTGGCATCTGGCGCACCGGGAAGCGCAGGCGCGCGGCATTCCCTACAGCAAAAGCATTGAGGCCGATCTGCGCGCGCGCTTCGATGAATGGAACGCAGCTCAAGCGGCTGCGCGCGCTGACTACATGGTGAGCGAGCTAGAGGCGGACTATGACGCGGTGACCATTGCGGCAGGCGACGCGCTGACGACCGTTCTTGATTATCCCGCACGCAACGCGGACGCGCTGCTAGTCAAACTCCATCTGCTCGGCGTGCGCTATGGCGTCGATAACGACAGTGACGCCAGCGTCGATCTGCCGGCAGGGCGCTTCGCTGCGATCGTTGCTGATGTGTCGCGCGTCCTGGCGTCCTGAGAGATTTCTCCCCCGCGAACTTGGCCCCGCTGGCGACGGCGGGGCTTCTTCTTTAGGGTCCGGCCATGGTCTGCGAGCGATCGGCAATCAACACTCTGGCGGCAGTTGTGGGCCTGCTCTTGGCTACAGCCGCCGGGCCTGCTTTTGCGGACCCATGCGAGGCCGAATTGCCGACGCGCGAGGGCGCGGAGTTTGCCGGCGTGGTGCGTCACATAATCGACGGTGACAGCCTTTGCGTGGGTCCGGCCTCGGGTGACGGCTCAACGTGGATTGAGGCGCGCTTAATGGATTTCGACGCGCCAGAGCTTCGCGAGCCGGGCGGGCGCGAGGCAATGGCCGCGCTGCGGCGGCTTGCGCTTGGGCGCCCGGTTCAATGCGTCGTCACGCGCGGGCGGAGCGGAACGCGCTCTTGGGATCGAACGCACGCGATTTGCAGGATTGATGGGCGGACCATTGGCGAGCTTATGCGTGCAGCCAACGTTCGCGAAGGCGGACGCGGGCGGCAGTAACGGAGGGGAACGCGGATGCGGTGGCTATTCGGACTAGGTGCGCTCGTGTGCTTCGCGGTGTCCGTGATCCTGCAAGCAGGATCTCCAGGCGCTGCCGATCCTGGCGCGGCTGCAAACGTTGCCGGGATGGCTGGCGCGCTTAATCTCGTCGCGTGGGCGTGCGTCGCGGGCCTTGTCGTCTCGCTGATCGCCAAACGCACGCCGCGCGTTAAGACAGATTGAAAGTCACGCGACCAGCGCAGCGCGAAACTCGATGCGCTCACGGTGCGCACTCTGCGCACATTTCCTTGCAAACGCTGGCGCGGCCGATCTGCTCCAAAGTGCGCACTTGCGCACCTCATGCGCAGCCGCGTTAGCGAAGTTGTGAACGCATCGGCGCGCGCGTTTGCCAAAACTGAACGAATGACGGCGCAACAAAAAGCCCCGCGCCGATTTCTCGGGCGGGGCCTGTTGTGAGTGTGGTTTGGCTTACGCCGCTTTCTGCCGGCGGCGGCGAGCGTGTTGAGCAAGAGCCTTGGCTGCGCTGGCGCGCGATTCCATTTCGGCTAGCTCGTCGTCGCTCATTGCTTCGTAGGCTGCCGGATCAATCGGCAGGACCGCGCCCGAAGCTGCAACGCGGCGACGAACCGGCGTTGCGACGCGGACTAACAGGCCTTTCAAAAGCTCAAGCAGCAGGGCAAAGCCCCACTTTTGCGACGCATCGAAACCGCGCGGGGCGGCGTCGAGGTCGGCTTGCGCCTTGGCGACTTGTTCGGTGGCTCGGCTGATTTCGCCTTGCGCTTCGCGAAGCTCTGCGGCTTGGCGTGTCCGCATCGCTGCGCGCTGTTCTTCCTGCTGACGGCCGCGAGCGGTCACATACAGCGGGTTAGCTTGGCGCTCGGCCTCAAACTCGCGTTCAAGTCCGGCAATCTCGCGGGCGTGTCGCGCTTCTGTGTCCGCCTTGGTGTTCTCGGCCAAGGTGAGAAGCGATTGCGCCGACGAAACCGCGCTTTCAAACGGTGCGCGCTGCGGGGCGACAAGGCGGGTGTTAATCGCCTCGGCTCCGTAGTGGCCCGTCAACACGTTCGCCGCTGTGCAAGCGACGAACGCTAGGCGCGCGGCCCAAGCCCAAAGGTGGGCGCCTTCGTTCGCGCGGTTAGCGGCGTGAACCAGCAAGAGCGCTGCGGCGCACTCGCTGACCGTGACCACGCCGACAATCACGCCCGCCGCGATCCATGCAACCGGATCGCCAGCAACCAGGCGAGGCCAGAACGCAGACGCCACGCCGAAACCGGCGAGCGCTGCGCTTAGGATCACTGCCGCAGTCGCGGCTGATCTTGTGAGCCATCCCGGCTTTGCGCCGGGGGTAGTCGTGTTATGATTTGTGTGCATCGGCTTACCCCGATGTTGCGGCCCGGAAGGGAACGCAGGGGCCGGGCTGTTGACGCAGCTCGGCCTTTTCCGTGGCCTAGGTTCTGAGAAAGAGCGGCGCTCGGTCCCTGAGCGCTGGCCGCAAAGCGACCATGGCTTAAGCATACTCCAAGCGCGCGACTAACGCAACATGTTGCGCAACATGTTTCTACAGTCTATGTTGTTCATGCTGCGAGACCACAGCGGAGGTGCGGCCATGGCGAAGACGAAACGATTACCGAAGGCGCGAACTGAGGAAAGCAAACGGGCGAGCGCAAGCCGTGCGGCCAAGCTGGCTGCGGGTTACGTCTCTAAGTCGGTGCTGCTTGCGCCGGCGGCTGCGGCGGATCTTGCCGCACTGATCGAGCGCGACGAATGCACCGAAGCGGAGGCGATAGAGACGGCGCTGCGCCTAGCTCGCTCACGCAATGCTGAACCGTCCAACGCTGAGCTAGCGCGCTTGGTCGCGCGGCGGCTCAAGAGCGCGGCGGAGCCGTCCTAAATGGTCGTTTCGGTTCGCGCCTGCGGGGTAGCGTGTGGGGTAGCGCCAAAATGGCGTTTTCCCGTTTCCAGTTTGCGCCTTATTTCACAAGGTCCGGCGGGGTGCTCGCTAGGCGGTCTGCGTCTCCGCCAGCTTCCCAAGGGCCTGAGCCTGGCCCCGGTCGCCATTTTCACTTTCCCTTAAGCGCATCGAACGCGGCCAGCGCGCGCGCACGGGCCGAGGCGTGATCGACAATTGGGTGCGGGTAAGTTCTGCCCAGGACGACGCCGGCATCCTTAAGCGCGCGTGCATCAGCCTCCCAAGGTTTATGAAGCAGATCGTCAGGGAGCTTCGCGAGTTCGGGAACCCAGCGCCGCACGTAGGCGCCATCGGCGTCGTAGCGCTCGCCCTGGGTCACCGGATTGAAGATGCGGAAATAGGGCGAGGCGTCCGCGCCTGACCCCGCCACCCATTGCCAGGATGCTGCATTGTTGGCGAGGTCTGCGTCGCACAGCGTATCCCAGAACCAGCGCTCGCCGCGCCGCCAATCGATTAAGAGATGTTTGATTAAGAACGACGCTGCGATCATGCGGGCGCGATTGTGCATGTAGCCGGTCGCCCAAAGTTCGCGCATGGCCGCATCGACGACCGGATAACCGGTCTGTCCGCGCGTCCATGCTTCAAAGCCTGCATCGTCGTCGCGCCAGGGGAACGCGTCGAATGCGCTTTTCCAGTTGGCCTGCGGCAGCGTTGGCCAATGGAAGAGTAAGTTGGTGGAGAACTCACGCCAGCCAATCTCGGCCAGGTATTTCTCCGAACCGCGTCCGAGCGTTGTGTGATGTGCAGCGGCCGCCTCAATCTTTGCGCGCACCTGCACCGGCGAAATCTCACCGAAATGCAGATGCGGTGAAAGCCGTGACGTGCCGGCGACGCCCAATTGATCGCGGCCTTCCGGATAGCCGCTCAAGCTCTGATCAATGAACAGGTCGAGCGCATGCAGCGCGCCCGCCTCGCCCGGCGTCCATTCGGGCTCAAAGCCCGAGGCCCAATTGGGGCGGGATGGAAGAAGCCGCCAAGTTGCCAACGCATCGCTTGAGACGTCGCCGGAAAAGCCGTTGAGCTTCTTCGGCGCAGGCACAGGCGCACGCGACTCCATCTGCAGACATGCACGCCAGAACGGCGTGTAGACCTTGAACGGCTCTCCCGACTTGGTCTTGACCGTCCACGGCTCAAACAGCAGCGCCCCGTTGCAGGTCGTGACTTCAATGCCCGCGTTGGTGAGTTGGTTTTTCAGCGCCGTATCGCGCGCGATCGCGTAGGGCTCGTAGCATCTGTTCCAGAACACGCTGTCCGCGCCGGATTCTTCGACGAGGTCTGGCAGCACCTTCGCGGCGTTGCCGCGCCGCAGTGTCAGTGTGCCGCCGCGTTTGGCGATGTCGCGGCCAAGCGCCTCCAAGCTTCGATGCAGCCACCAGCGCGAGGCGCCGCCAAGCTTCCACTCACCGGGCGTCTCGTCATCCAGCACGTAGAGCAGAATGATTGGGCGGCCGCTGTCGACGGCGGCGCGCAACGCCGGATTGTCGCCAAGCCGCAAGTCTTGCCGGAGCCAAACAATGGCGGGGGCGCGTGTTGTCTGCATGCGCTAGCTACGAACTGTGGGCGTGCCCGGATTTTGTTTCGAGGCCGTTTCGTGGCCCAACCGGCTTTTAACGCCGCCGCGCCTGTGGGCGCAGCGTGTGAGCGGCGAAGAACTCCCAGATCGTATCGCTGGCGTTGAAATCGAGGTTAGTCGGCCCGAAAAATTCAGCCGGCATTAGGCCCTCGGCGCCGGGCCATGTGTGGCCGCCGCCATTGATCAGGTAGTAGACGACGTCCGCACCCTCATCGCAGCTATGCGGTGTGAAGCGCACGACGTGCGTGCCGGGTGAGCGGCCGCTTTCCGCGAACGTCGTGCTGGTGCCGCGCATGTCGCAATGGTTGCGGCGTGCGAATGCGGCGACGGTCTCGCGCACAGTTCGCGTGATGCGAATTGGCTCGCCGCCCTGCGGGTTCGGCACTTCGACGCCATCGATCGGCACGCTCGGATCGCCGCTGCCATGCATGAGCAGGATCGCCGTTGGTGGGCTGCGCTGGCAATGCTGCGACAGCTCCACATAGAGCGCAGCGCCAACTGCCGCGAACGCCGCGAACGTGTCGCCGGCCGAGCAGGCCATGCGGTGGGTCATGAAGCCGCCATTGGAGAAGCCGCCGAGATAAAGCCGTGAGCGGTCGATGTTGAAGTCGACGGCGAGGTCATCCATCAGCGTTTTCAGGAACCCGACGTCGTCTTGCGGCAGCGTCGAGCTTTGACCGGTGAGAGAGACGCTGCGGCCGGCGAGGTCGAACTGCGCGTTCCATTCATTGTCTAGGCCCTCGGGGTAAACGACGATGAAGTTGCGCCGCGCCGCGACGTCATTCATGCCGCTGATCGCCGCCATCGAGGCCGCGTTGGCGGGCCGCCCGTGGAGCAGCACCACGACTGGGGTCGGCTGCGACGGATCATAGTCCGGCGGCGCGTAAACGATCCACGCGCGCGAGCGCCCGCCTGTCGAGCGCGCATCGGGCAAGGCAAAGCGCGTGCGGTCGAAGAAAAAGGTATCGGCCAGCGCCGTCGCGTCGACGCCTTGGCGATTGAGCGCGTAGCGATCGTTCACCCGGAACCAATTGTGATTGCCGCCGCCGACGCCGACATACGCCACCGCGCCGCCGCTGCACGTCGCGAAAAGTTGGCTGCTGTCGCGCCCAGCGCTAGTTCGTGCACCGCAACCGTTCACACGCTGCCAGAACGCCACCATTTCATCGGCGCTCAAGCGGCGTTGCTGCGAGTTCGGCGCTGGATCACCGCCATCGACCGGCAAGCCTTCGTCGCGTCGGCCTTGGATCATCAAGATCGGCGTTGGCCGCGCGTCAGCGCACTGATCGCGCTGGTAGGTCCAGAGCAAGGCGCTCACCGCCGTGACGCCGGCGATCTGCAGATTGCCTTGGCAGACTAACGTGAACGCCATGCTTGCGCCGCTGTCGAAGCCAGCGATGAAAATCTGGCTGCGGTCGATCGTGTAATCGAGCGTCGCGGCTTGAATGGCTTCGGCGATGAACCCGGCATCGTCAGCGGGATCGCCACGGCGGTTGAGCAAGGCGTGGCCGCCGTCATTCCAAAAGCCACCCATGGCTTCCGGATAGATCACGATCGCGCCGCGTGCTTCGGCTGTGGCGGCCAAACCGCTCTGCGGATGCAGCGCCTGCGGTGACGAGAAACGCCCATGCAGCGCGACGATCAGCGGCGCGGGCGTTCCGCGCCGATAGGTCGACGGCTCGTAAACGCCGACGAAGCGCGTCAGCCCATCGTGGCCATAGCCGCGCATTTGAAGCGGGCGCGCATACGTTGGCGAATCTTGCGCATGCGCCGGTGCGAGCGTCAGCGTCGCCGCAAATACCGCCGCAAGAAATCGAGTGAGCATGCGTCGCGAATCCCGAGTTGAGACCCACCAAAGTCCGCCGCGCCGCGCGAGGCTAAACACAAGTCCGCGAGATGCTGCGAAGCGACGCGAGTTTGCGACTAACGTTCGCTCAGCCCCGCCTGCTTCATGCGCCAGATCAGGTGATCCAGACGATCTTGCCCAAAGAAGGGTTCGTTCTGGAACACAAAGAGCGGGACGCCCCAGTGCCCGGCATTGCGTTGATCGGCTTCGTTCTGCTCGATCTCGGCTGCGAGCGCGTCGCCGCTATCGCGCACCTGAGCTTCAAGCGCGCCCGCATCGAGGCCAGCCTCGGTAGCCGCGTTGGCGAGGTGATCGCCTTCGTGCCAGCTATCGACTTCGCCCGACCAAATCTTGTGCGAGGCCCGCCGAGCGAACTCGAACCCGCGCCCCGCATGCGCCGCTGCAACGGCCATGCGGCTGACGCGATGGATGTAAGGCTGCTCGGTCGCAACTTCGCCGCTGCCGATATCCATGATGATCGGATCGGGGCGCGGCCAGCGATAGGGAATGTTGTTCATTTGCGAGATGCGGAAGGTGTCGCGCAGCAAGTACGGCGGCCACAACGGATTGACGCTTTTGAAGAAGCCGGGAATCCGGATCGCGATCGGCGTCACGATGCGCATGCGCGGCGCCAGATCATAGCGCGCAATCAGCTCCTCCACCTGCGGCGCCGCTAAGTAGGAATAGGGGCTGCGGAACGAGAAGTAATAGTCGAACTCAAGCGTCATGCTTACCCCGCATATTTCGGCGCGAATCGTTCATCGGTGACCGCGCGCATGGCGATCTCAAGATCGGCCAAATACTCGTGCGCGACCTCGTTGTGTTTCGGCGAAAGCATCAAATGCAGCGCATGAGGCGCCACAAGCGCCGCCGTGAACCAGCCGCGCTTGTGCATCTGTGCGTAAATCCGCAGCGCGTCGATCTCCGGATGTGCAAACGAGACAATGCCAAGCTGCGGCTTGCCGAGCACCTCAAAGCCTAGCTTCTTCACGCCGGCCTCGATCTTCTCGCGCGCGGCGGTGACCTCGCCCTGCTTGCGGCGATAGCCCTCGACACCGAGGAAATTCATCACCGCCCAAGCTGCCGCGATCGCGCCGCCGGGACGCGTGCCTGCGAGCGATGGCGTGATCATCCGCCCCAGTGGCCAGGGGCCGGCGTCGAAGGTCATGAACTCGCGCAGCGCTTCAGTACGGAAGAATACTGTGGACGCGCCTTTCGAGGCGTAGCCGTACTTGTGCAGATCTCCCGAGATCGACCACACGCCCGGCACGGCGAAATCGAACTTTGGTAGGTCTGCGCCATTCATCCGCACGAATGGCGCGATATAAGCGCCGACGCACGCATCGACGTGGAGCCAAATCTTCTTGCGCTCCGCCAGTTCGCCAAGCGCTTCGATCGGATCAATCAGCCCGAACGGAAAGCACGGCGCCGAGCCGACGATCATCAGCGTGTTCGCATCCAACGCCGCTTCCATGGCGGTGACGTCAGCCAGATAGTCTTTCACCGGGATGCGCCGCATCTCGATGTCCATCACCATGCAGGCTTTGTCGAACGCAGGGTGCACGGTGGCCGGCGCGACAATGTTCAGCGGCCCATTCAAGCCACGCTTGGCGCGCGCATGATCGCGCGCCGTCTTCACCGCCAAGAAGATCGAATCCGTTCCGCCGCTCGACATCGCGCCTGCAGCACCTGGCGGCGCGTTCAGAAGGGCTGCGCCGGCGGCGACCACTTCTCGCTCCATCTGCGCCAAGCTCGGAAACGCCGCGGGTCCCAGGCCATTCTCTTCGGAGAAGAGCGCGTACGCGGCCTTCTTCACTTGCTCGACCTCGGGGCCAGCGTTGAAAATGTACATGCCGGTGCGCCCGTCGCGCCATTTGACGTCGCCCGCGGCGAGCGCCCGCATGCGCGCCTCGACCTCGCTCCACGGCGCGCCGCACTCGGGCAGGGCTGCTGACATCGGCTTTCCTCCGCGTTTTCCCGCACCAAGCACGCCGGACGGGCGCCGTTCAAGCTTCACCTTCCGCCAATCTTCCGCGTAAGGTGGCCGAAGGGGACGACGGCGCGGGAGGCGGCGATGGTGAGACGGGCGTGGGTCGGGGCGTTGGTTGGGGTTGCAGCGTTGTGCATGAGCGCGCCCGCAACCGCGCAAACCAGGCTCTTCTCAGACGATTCCGAGCTGCCCATCATCGTCGAAGGACCGCTGAACGATCTGGTGCGCCGCGCCGCGCGCAGCACCGATCCGTTCCCGGCGGTGCTCACCATCGAGAATCAACGCTTCGATATGGAGCTGTCAGCGCGCGGGTTCTCACGGCGCACGCGCGGCATCTGCCATTTCCCGCCGCTGCGCATTGATCTGAGTGGCCCAGGCGCCTCGCGCCGCGACACGATCATGCAAGGCCAGAACCGGCTGAAGCTCGTCACGCGCTGCCGCTCCAGCGCCACTTACGAGCAACTGATCGTGCTCGAGTACCTGACGTATCGCCTCTACAATGAGATCACACCGCTGAGCTATCGCGTGCGCGCGGTGCGCACCACGTATCGTGATGCCGGCGGCAACCGCCGCGAAGACGTGCAGTTCAATTTCCTGATCGAAGACGTCGATGATCTGGCGAGCCGCAACCGGCTTGAGGCCATCGATGTGCAATCCGGCGAAGTGCCGTCGAGTCAGCTCAATCCGATGCAGGCGTCCATCGTCGGCATGTTCCAATACATGATCGGCAATCTCGATTGGGACATGGTGCAAGGCCCGCCGGGCGAAGAGTGCTGCCACAATGGCAAGCTCATCGCCGCGAATGAAACGGCGCGTCAGAACGTGATGCCGGTTCCGTATGATTTCGACTATTCAGGCTTCGTGAACGCGCCGTACGCGGTGCCGCCGGAAGGGTCGCCCGTGCGGCAAGTGCGCCAGCGTTACTATCGCGGCCTCTGCCGTTTCAATGAACACGCGCCCGCCGCCGCCGAGCATTTCCGTCAGCGCCGCGATCGTCTCTACGCCGTGATCGCGGCCGAGACGCGGCTATCGGAAGATCGCCGCGCCGCCGCGCGGCAGTACATCGAAGGTTTCTTCGAGATTCTCGACGACCCGCAGCGCTTCCAGCGCCAAGTGCTCGATAACTGCCGCCGCTAATTAGCGGCGGCAGCCGTCGCCGCGCATTGCGTCTGCTCAAGCTCCGCGACCGGGCCCGTTCCGCCGTCGAGGGCAACGATCTGGCGCAAGTACGCGCAGGTTTCTTGTGGCGTTGAGGCGATTAGCGGGACGCGCTGACCGCGATGGATTGTCGTCCAGGCGCCGTTCTCGAAGATCAGAAACGCATGCGGATCTTGGTGGCCGCGCGGCACCGCGATGTCGGCAATCACCACGCGCCCATTGAAGCGTGGCAGCACCGTTGACGTCACCTTAGTGTGGCCGACGATCACGCGCGTCACGCCTTGCGCACGTAGCACGCTCTCAAGGTTCGCCGCCTCGGTCGCTTCCGGGTTTTGCGAGAGGCCGCGATACCAGAGGGGACCTTCCTGATTTTCTAGAATGTCCGGATAGTCCGGCGTGGGGCGCTCGTTGAGCGCTGCGCTCACGGCCGTGTTCATTGCGGGCCGGGGTGCTGCCGCAAAAGACGGTCCAAGCCCAGCGTGCAAGAACAAGGTGTCGTTGATCCGGATCACCGCGTTGTGGCGCGCGATCCAGCGCCCGTAATATCCGCGCGGACCCCAAGCTTGACGATGTTCAACCCAACCAAGTGGATGCTCTGCGTCCCATTGCGCGCGATAGGCCGCGTCGAACGTGGGCAAGCCGCCGGCAGGCGGCGTGCGGCGCAGCGCCCGCGCATATTGCGTGTAGTAGCGATCGCGCGTCCGGGCTGAGCGTGACGTCGCGAATGCCGCGTATTCACCCGGGTGCACGTAGCGCAGATCGCCATAGACGTTCATCGCCTCGTGATTGCCGATCAGTGCGTGCACACGCCCACCGGCGCGCTGCGCCTCCGGTTCAAGCCGCATCAGCAGATCCATGATCGTGCGACTGTTGGGGCCGCGATCGGGGATGTCGCCGAGCTGCACGAGATGCGTTTGTCCGCCTGTCCAACGATTGCGCGCATCGATGAGGCCGGCGGTGCGCAGCATGTCGGTGAATTTCTCGTAGTCGCCCTCCAGGTCAGCGATGACCACGATGCGCGCGACGCCGCTCCACTGTTCCTGCCGCGCCTGCGCAAACGCTGGCGCGGAAAACAAGAACAGTGCGGCAAGAAAGCCAAGGGCGGCGCGAAGCAATGTCATCATGGTACCCGAGCGTAGTGCGAAATTTGCGCCTGATCATTGCCGCCCTCGTCGGCGACGACAAGCGATCCATCGGCCATCACGGCCGCGCCCTCGGCCTGCCTGTGGCGTCCCTCCAATCGGCGCGCCCCAAGCAGTTCGCCATCGGGCGAAAGCTCGACCAATGCCGCACTGCGGGATGAGAGGACTAGGACGCGTCCGCTTGCCGCGTCGATGGTGACGTCGGAAGGCGTGAAAGAGGGTGCGCGAGCGGCGCCTGCATAGTCGCCGGCCGATGCGCCCCAAGGCTCAGCCGGGCCGCCGCCGATGGGCCATATTCTGAGCGCCGCGCGGTCTTCCATGCTCCGACCGTAAGTGCGCTTGCAGGCGAGAATGAGACTTTCGTTAGCCGCCTGATAGGCGACGCCCTCGATCTCGCAATCCTCTTCCAGCCCGGTGTTGGCGCGTTCGTAGCGGACATTGCCGCGGTCTTCGCCCTCGCGGAATCGATAAAGGCGGCCAGTGCTGGTGGTGAGCCAGAAGTCGCCAGCAGGCGTGATCGTTAGGCCTTCAAAGTCACCCGTCACGATCGGTTCGCCGATTGCGAACCATTTTACGATGCTGCCGTCAGCTGCGTTGATTTCGTAGATGACACCGATCTCGTCATCATGCGCAAACAGGCGCCCATCCGGCGCAACCGCCAAACCCGACACCTCATGCACTCGATCCGGAAGAAAGCGCGTCATGCTTGGTTCCGCCGCGAACAGAGACGCGTTCGCCGCGCCGTCCGTTGACGGCCCGCACGCCGCAAGCAGCAGCACCGCCAAACTCAAGCCGATGTTGAGAGATATCGTGACCATGGCCCGTCCCTAACCGCAGCGAGGGCTGAGGTCGAGCCGCGAAGCCATGCCGCGCTGCGGTTGCGCCCGCGATAGTGTACAAGCCCGGCGCCGCAACGCAAAAAGCGCGGTGGAGAGCATGCAATGACTACGGATAGGCCGGCCTCCGCGCCGGCGGGCGAAGCGTACGAAACCGACGTCATCATCGTCGGCGCTGGCCCTGTGGGCCTTTTTGCCGTGTTCGAACTCGGTCTGCTCGACCTTAAAGCGCACATCGTCGATGTGCTGGATCGCCCGGGCGGCCAGTGCGCTGAACTTTATCCCGAGAAGCCGATCTACGACATTCCGGCGCTGCCGATCGTCACCGGCCAAGGTCTCACCGACGCGCTCATTCAGCAGATTGCGCCGTTCAAGCCGACATTCCATCTGAACCAAATGGCGGAGTCGCTTGAGCGCTTGCCGGATGGCAAATTCAAGCTTCGCACCGAACTCGGCAGCACCATCACCGCGCCGGTGCTCGTCATTGCCGCAGGCGGCGGCTCGTTCGTGCCGCGCAAGCCGAAGATCGATGGCCTCGAAGCCTACGAAGGTACGAGCGTCCACTACGCCGTGCGGCAGATGGAACGCTTCCGCGGCCGCGACATCGTCATCGCCGGCGGCGGCGATAGCGCGCTCGACTGGACGCTCTTTCTGCAACCGATCGCCAAGACGACAACGCTCATTCACCGCCGCGATGATTTTCGCGCCGCGCCGCACTCGGTTGCGCAGATGCGTCAGCTCGTCGCCGAAGGCAAAGTGCGCTTGGAGATCGCTGATTTGAAGGGCGTGACTGGCGAAGGCGCGCAGATCAGCGCCATCAATTGCCACACCAAGGAGAAGGGCGCGTACGACATCGCCTGTACCGATCTGCTTGCGTTCTACGGCCTCACCATGAAGCTCGGCCCGATCGCGGACTTTGGTTTGAACCTCCACGAGAACCTGATCCCGGTCGACACCGAGAAATTCCAAACCAGCGAGCCGGGCATCTTCGCCATCGGCGACATCAACACCTATCCCGGCAAGCTGAAGCTCATTCTCTCCGGCTTCCACGAAGGCGCGCTAATGGCGCAAGCCGCGTTCAAAGCGGCGCGGCCGGGTGAGCGTCTGGTGTTCCTCTACACGACGAGTTCGACCGATCTGCAGAAGAAGCTTGGTGTGCAGTAGCGCGATTGCAGCGGCCCCGCCTTCGACAGGCTCAGGCTGACGCTTTTCTGACTCCAGCGCTTGGATTGGCGTCACCCTGAGCCTGTCGAAGGGCGGCGCCACGCACTGACATCGACAAACGCACCTTGAGCGCGCCGCCCCCGACCGCCTAAGCTCCGGCCAAATCACTCGGGGACGTGTTCCATGAATATTCGCCATATCCTCTCGGCAGGTGTGATCGCACTCGCCGCGTGCGCCACATCGGATCAGCAGGCGCCCGCCACTGACATCGCCGCATTCCAGCACGCGCCGCTCTCTGCAGAAGCGTTGATCGAGCACGTGCGTGTGCTTGCGTCCGATGAGTTTGAGGGCCGCGCGCCGGGCACACAAGGCGAGCGCCTCACCATCGAATATCTCGAGCGCGCTTACGCCGCCGCGGGCCTCGAACCCGGCGTGACGCTGCCGGATGGCACGCGCTCATGGCGGCAGGAGACAACGCTCGTCGCCGCCACACTCACCAACCAGCCGACACTCACGCTCTCCGGCCGCGATGGCGCGCGCAACTACACCTACGCGACGCAATTCTCCGCCTGGACGCGCCGCCTCGATCCGACCGTCGATATCGCCAACGCACCGCTTGTGTTCGTCGGCTACGGCATCAACGCGCCGGAGCTTGGCTGGAACGATTACGAAGGCGTCGACATGCGCGGCAAGATCGCCGTGATCTTGATCAACGATCCCGACTTCGAAACCGGCGACGATCGTGGTTTCGGCGGCCGCGCCATGACATACTATGGGCGCTGGACATACAAGTTCGAAGAAGCGGGCCGCCAAGGCGCGGCCGGCGCCATCATCATCCACGAAACGGCCCCTGCCGCGTATCCGTGGGCCGTCATCCAATCCTCAACCGGCAGCGCGCGTTGGGACATCGTCCGCGAAGATCGCGGCGCCAGCCGCGCTGGCTTCGAAGGATGGATCAACAATGAAGTCGCGATGGAAACCTTCCGCCGCGCTAATCTCGATTTCAACGAACTGAAATCGCGTGCGCAACGCCAAGGCTTCCGCGCCGTGCGCATGAACCTCACCGGCTCAATCCGGCTGGAGACCAACGCCGAGCAACGCACGACCTACAATGTCGTCGGCGTTCTGCCGGGCACCCAGCGTCCAGATGAGACGATCATCTACACCGCGCACTGGGATCACCTCGGCCATTGCCCGCCGGTCAATGGCGACAACATTTGCAACGGCGCCTTCGACAACGCGACGGGCACATCGGCGCTGATCGAACTGGCGCGTCGTTTCCATGCGCAAGGACGCCCGGAGCGCACCGTTGTGTTCATCGCGCTGACGGCGGAAGAGCAGGGGCTGCTTGGCGCGCTCTACTACATGCAGCATCCGCTGTTTGCGCCGCGCAACACTGTCGCCGCCATCAACATGGACGGCATCAACGCCTTCGGCCGGACGCGAGAGATCGAGGTGCGCGGCTACGGCCAAAGTCAAATGGATGATCTGCTGACCACGGCGATCCAGGCGCAAGGCCGCCGCGTGGCGCCGGATTCATCACCTGAAGCCGGCTACTATTATCGCTCGGACCACCTGCACTTCGCCCAACTCGGCATTCCCGTGCTCTACACCTCGCGCGGCATCGACATGGTCGATGGCGGGATCGAGCGCGGCCGTGCGCTCTCGGCGCGCTATGTCTCCGACATCTATCACAAGCCGGACGACGAAGTGACGGCCGATTGGGATATGAGCGGTGGCGCCGAAGATCTCGAAGCGCTCTACGCCGTCGGCCGCCGTCTCGCCGATTCCAACGAATGGCCGGAATGGCGCGCCACGTCGGAGTTCCGCGCCGCACGGGAAGAGTCCCGGCGCTAACAACAAAACGCCCTCGCGGCCTGAGCTGCGAGGGCGTTTTCATTTTCTAGTCTTGGATGCGCTACTCAGTAGTAGTCGTATCTACGCTCGAATAGCTGCTCGACGTGTCGACCGTGCTCACGCTCATATCGACAGTCGCGGTCGCGTCGAACGTCGACGACGTATCGACGGTTTGATCCGCATACGTGCCGCCGGCATCGGCCAGGGCGCCAGAGTCCGCCGCCATCGTTGCTTCGCTTGCGGCGCTGTCGGCGTAGATCGACGCCGTATCGAGATCGCCTTCGGCCGCGTACGCCGCCGCAGAGTCTGCGTTGTCGTCGGCGATTTCCTGGTGGTAGTCGGCGTTTTCCAACTCCATCTGGTCGTACTGCGCTTCGAGGATTTCCGAATCCGCGACGTCGCCGCCGTGATCCTTCACTTCCTCCATCGCGTATTCGGCGTTCTCGGCCATCTCCTCGGCCTTTTCCCAATCGCCTTCTTCGACCGCCTTCGCTTGCTCGGTCTGGAAGTACTCAGCTTCCTCGCGCGCGGTTTCCGCCAGCTGCGCATCGAGGAAGGCGCTGTCGGTGTCGAAGCTTTCGAGCGTGCCTTCGTCGGCGGCCTTTTGCAGTGCCGCTTGCAGGTTCGCTTGCTCCATATCCGAGAGACCAGCCACATCGATCGAAAGCTGTTGGCCAGCTTCGGTCTGCATGAATTGTTCGAGCGTCATCGGGTCAGCCATGATCCATCACCTTGCTTATTCGCCGCCATCGTCATCGTCTTCAGGAGGGACGATTTCCTCCGCGTCCAAACCTTCGTTCTCCGCCACCGCGACCGCGATCCCCACCACGATCGCTGCATCCAGAAGCGCGCGCGTCTCATCATTGCGCTCTTCGATCAATTCATCGTCCGTTTTCCCGTGATGCGCGAGCGTGGGATCGAATGTAGACGCCAGAGCGGCATCGCGGGCGCGTTTGGACTCTTCATCTTCCTCGACCTCCACCACCTCGTTCCGCGGCGCGGGTTCAACCGCCACCTCGAATTTCGGGTGTTCCGGAGGCGGAGGATTGCTCAATCGCCCACCTGATCAGGCTTTGGCGGCTTGGGCTTCTTCGGCGTGATCTTGAGGACCTTGTTGCAGTCCGGATTGGGGCAGCGAACGTTGACAGGTTCGGTCCCCACGAGTTTCGTTTTCGGCACGCGCATCACCGTCTTGCAGGCGATGCAGGTGAGCTTTTCCATATCCTGCTGCGGGGGCGCTTTCGGCGCGACGGGTGCGGCCTGCACCGTCGGTGCGTCGGGCTTCTTCGGCGCCCAGTGCTCGATGACGCGCCGCCAGCCTTGGAACTCAGCGCTCTCGTGAAACTCGCGCGCCAGCTTTAAACGCCGCGCCGCGTACGGCGTCGATGTCATGGCAAACTCAGACGCCTGCATAGCGCCATCGTCGGAGGCGTCTTCTTGCGCCATCCAGGCTTCGCGATTGATCCGCGCCGCGAGCGGGAACGAGTGCAAGGTCCATTGCAGCGTGACCCGCCGCGCCGTCTCAAGATCGCCAACGCAAAGCATGCCGGCGCGATCGGCGGTGATCGCCGAGTGCCGCTGCCACGCCATCAGCGGCGCATTGATGCCGCTCTCGATGAGCTTGGTTGGCGACAGGAAGCTCAGCACGCCGTCGGACATCAGCGAGCGGTTGCCGGGCTGACGGCCGGCGAGCAGTTGCACAACCGTATTCCAAAGCGCGTGACCTGCCTTGGCATGGCCCATCTCGCGGCCAATCAGATAGAGCAAATCGTCGCCGCGGAAATTGGTCAGCACTGAACCCAGTGCAATGAACGACGAGGTCTGCGACCCCATCGTTACCGAATCCCACATCTGTTCGCCCGAGATGTAGATCTCCGGCAGATGCTCGAGGCCAACGATGCGCGCCGCTTTCACGGCCAGTTCGAAAATGTCCGGCAATTGCTGTTCGGAAAGCCGCACGCCGTTCACGGCGGCTTCGAACCACGGACGGCCAACTTTTTCCGAAATACCGTGCGCGGCTGAATTGAGCGGGCCGATTCCGGCGAGCGTGTTCATCGCGTCCGCATCGAGGCGCCAAAGAAATGCTTCGACCGGCATTTGATAGTTCGGCCCAAGCGGGCGCAGCCAACGGCACGTCGGACAGAACACTTTGTCTGCCGGCAGGCGCGAACCATCGCCGCCGCAGGTGGTGCAGCCCATGGCGTAATAAGGCGTCGCCGGTGCAACGGCGGCGGCGCCAAACGGCGAGCCGCATTGTGTGCAAAAGCGCGCCGTGCCGTCGGACGGCGCATTGCAACGCGGGCAGGCGACGACGGCGACGTTCATCAGATGCGCTTCAGCAGTTCGGCTTTCTTCGCCTCGAACTCATCGGCCGTCAGTACGCCGGCGTCACGCAAGCTGCCGAGCTGCTTGATCTGCTCCATGATCGCGGCGGCGTCGCCGCCAGCAGCTGCAGGCGCGGGCGTCGGCGTTGGGACTGGCGTGGGCGGCGGAGCCGCGGGTGCGGGCTGCGGCGTGTAAGACGGCGCCGGTGGCGGCGTATAGTTTTGCTGTGGCTGATAAGCCGTCGCCGGGGCGCCGCCTTGCAAATTCTTGATGAACTCGTTCAGCGCCTTGTCCGGCAACAGGCTGGCGACATTCCATGCGGTCATCGCCATGAAGCCGATGATGAGGAACAGTGCGAACGCGAAGATGTACGGGTTCACCATCGCCGCGATGATGACCATCACGCCCTGAAGGATGATGAGGCCGATCGCGCTGCCCCACTGGATCTTGAGCGAATAGCGCGCAGTGACTTGGCCAGGCCCGCTTTGCTGCACTTGCAGTTCGCCGTCGTACTTGATCGGGAAGCCAATTGTGGACCAGGCGCTTTTGCAGACGGTCTCAAATCTCGCGCTGCTTGGCGGCTGCTGCCACGTGACTTGCGAGGTGATGGCGCCCTTGCTTGTGGTGTTGGTGGTGTTGAGGGCGTTCAGCGCTTGGTTGAACGCGTCTTGAGCGGAGCCGGAGAAGTTCGCCTGCTTCGTGTTGCCGCCGGTTGACCCGGAGAAGCCGCGCATCATTTGCGGCATCGGCGGTTGTGGCGGTTGATAGGGCGGCGGTTGCGGGATCGGCGGCGGAGACGGCGTGGGCGCTGCGCCTACCGGCGCGCCGCATGAACCACAGAATTGCGCGCCCGCCGTCAAAGCAGCGTTGCAGCGCGGGCAGGCCGTTGTCGTCACAGGATCGCCCCCGATCGCATCACTCGCCTCGATGGCGAGCCTTATGTGCGTAAATTTTGCCGCGCTTGCGAACGCGATGGAAGCGAAAACTAACGCGCGTGTCATGGAAAGCGCGAACGCGCCAACGGAAAGGCGTCACATCCGGTGTGACGGCTATTCGCTTGCCGCGCGCGGGAGCGCGTTGCACATGGCCGACGCGACGGAGGGCGGCGATGACACTCAAACTCTATGGCAGCTCAGGCAGCGGCAATTGTCACAAGCCGAAATGGATTCTCGATCGCCTCGGCATTGCCTACGAGTGGATCGAGACGGACTCGTTCAGCGGGGCCACGCGCACGCCGGAGTTTCTGGCGCTTAATCCAGCCGGGCAGGTGCCGCTTATCGTGCTCGATGACGGGCGCACGCTCGCGCAGTCGAACGCGATGCTGCTCTTCTTCGGTGAGGGCACCTACCTCGTTCCCCGCGACAGCTACGAACGCGCCAAGATGTATGAGTGGCTGTTCTGGGAGCAGTACAGCCACGAACCTCAAATCGCCGTTCGCATCGCGCGGAAGCACTTCCTTGGCCAACGCGACGATGAACTCGATCCGGCGTTGCTGACCAAGGGCAAGGCCGCGCTCGCCCGCATGGAAGCGCAATTGCGCACCTCGCCGTTTCTGGTCGGCCAGGCGCTCACGCTTGCCGACTTCGCGCTCGTGGCCTACACGCGCCGCGCCCATCTGGGCGGCTTCGACCTAAGCGAATACCCCTCGGTCAAGGCTTGGGTGCGGCGGGTCGAAGACCAACTCGGCCTCGAAACTGCCCTGCCTGCAAGTAGTTAATGCGGGAACCTGCCGCTCTCTGGCCGCATTACACTGCGATGGGTAAGCTGCCGGCCAGGCAGTGAAGAGGGCGAATGGAACTTTCTGCGGACCTTTGGCCCGGCTTGGCGACTGTCTTCGGCTTGTTCTTCGCAGTCGGATTCCTTGCGCAATTGATCGATGGCGCGGTGGGCATGGCGTACGGCGTCGTCTCATCGAGCGTGCTGCTCGCGTTCGGCGTGCCGCCGGCGCAGGCCTCCGCCACCATTCACGCCGCTGAGTGTTTCACCACCGGCGCGTCCGGCGCCTCGCACCTCATGCACCGCAACGTCGATTGGAAGCTGTTCTGGCGTTTGGCGCCCGCGGGCGTCGTTGGCGGCGTCGCCGGCGCGTACCTGCTCACCGGTTTCGATGCGACGTTCATCAAGGCTGTGGTGATTGCTTACCTCGGCGTGCTTGGCCTCTACATGCTCTCTCGCGCGCTCCGCGAACTCAAAGAAGAGCCGCCGCATCTGAAGCACGTCATTCCGCTGGGCATCGCCGGCGGTTTTCTCGACGCGAGCGGCGGCGGCGGCTGGGGGCCGGTGGTCACGTCAACGCTGCTCGGCCGCGGACATGCGCCGCGCTACGTCATAGGCAGCGTTAACTCCGCCGAGTTTGTCGTTACGGTTGCGATCTCAATAACCTTCCTCTGGACGCTGCTCACTGGCCGTTTCGAACTAGAGGGCGGCCTGGCGACGGGCGGGGCCGCACTCGCGGGCCTGATTTTTGGCGGTCTGCTCGCCGCGCCGCTTGCTGGCTACGTCACAAAAATTGCGCCGGCGCGGATTCTGTTGGCTGCAGCCGCTGTGCTCGTGATCAGCCTGTCGATCTGGCAGGGCATCCAGCTTTGGCCGAAGCTGTTGGAATACCCGATCTTCAACGACATGGCGCTGCAGGCGGGTATCGTTAACCATTAGGCGCCAACCGCGCGTTTACGGCTCCTCAGCGAAAATGAACGCTTCGCGGAGTCGGTGTGGTCAACATCAACAGCCTCAATGTCGCCAGCGCCCTGTTGGGTGGCGCGAGCTCGACGACGAGTGGCGTCAGCTCCAGCTTGCTGACGCAGTGGGCTGCCGCGCGCGCGGGCATTGGCGTCGACACGACCACCGCCACGCAAGATCCCAACGCGCCGCTCGCGCCAGTGTGGACGCCGGGCGTCTCGCCCAGCGCCGCCGCCTTGGTTCAGCGCGCGCTCACCAACAAGTCGTTCTTCGACACCGACGCCAAGCTCTACAGCGACCTCGGCGCCAGCGGTGACTACAAGCGCCTGTTCGCGCTCTACTCAGGCCTAACCACGCTGCAAGCGCTCGCCGGCCGCGCCGAGGACACGACGCTCTCCAAAACCGAACTCGCGCAGAACCAAGCGCAATTCACGCGCGGCCTCACCGAACTCGAAGCCTTCTTTGCGCAGCAGAAGTTCGATGACATTCGCCTCGCGCAAGGCGATCGCGTCGACGCCGCGCAAACTTCGCTCGGCATGCCGACGAAGAGTGAAGACTATATCACGCCCGTCATCCATCGCGGCTCGCTCTACGATAAGGTCAGTGGCCTCGCCAACGACGCCAAGTTCAACATCGTCGCCACCTCCGCCGGCGGCACGGTGCGCAACGTCGCCATCGATCTCTCAGAGATGGGCTCGGTGCCGCGCACGCTCGGCAATGTCGTAAGCTATGTGAACAACAAGCTCGCGGCCGCCGGCGCCTCTTCGCGCCTCGAAGCGGTCGATCAAACGCCGAAGACCGTAAACACCATCATCGCCGGTCAGGTGAAGACCACCAAGTACACCGGCGCCAAGCAATACGCGCTGAAGGTGGACGTGCGCGCCGATGAGCGCGTGGCGTTTACGCCCGTCAACGCCAACCCGGCCTTCTACGCCGTCGCGACGACTTCATCCGGCGCGCGCCTCGTGAAGCTTGAGGATGTCGGCGGTACAGCGGGTCAGCCGCTCTTGCTCGATCGTCCCGATGCGACTGCCGATCCGGTTGGCGCGTTGATCGGCGCGGGCTGGATCGGCGCCGGCGCGCCCTATGTCACCGCGCCCGCCGGCGCCACCGAACAACGCACCAACGTGCTGGCGTCGGACGGGCCGAACGGTTTCGAAGATGCGATCCGCGCTGCTGGCGAAGCGGTGCTGAAACTTGAGTTGCCTGATGGCCGCTCGCTGACTGTCACCACGGCATGGCGCAGCGAGGATCTCGAAGCCTGGCGCGTGCGCGACGGCGAGAGCGAAGAGCGCGGCATGCTCGACGACCTCGCCGAGCGGCTGACGCAATTGCTGCACGAGCAAGGCGTCGCGGCTGGCGTCGATGTCTGGGAAGACGACGGCGATTTCGGTTTTTCGGTTTACACCGGCGACGGCGTGCGCGCCTCGACCCTCTCCATCGGCGGCAAATTCACGACACTCGAGACGGCGGAAACGCCCGGCATGGTCGGCGGTCTGCGCGACGGCGTCTTCGCGCGGCGCTTTGAAGTTGCCGGCGTCATCCCCGAGGACGGCGTCTTCACCGGCACACAGACATTCACCTTCACCAGCGGCACGACGGCACAGTCGATCACTATCGATGGCGGCGAAAACGGCATCACCGCCGTGCAAGTCCAGGATCAGCTCAACACAAAGCTGCGCCAGAAGGGTCTTTCGGCTGCTGCGTACCTCGTCGACACTGGCGGCGGCTCCTACACGCTGCGCATCGATGCGCTGCACGACATGGTCGATGTCAGCGCCGTTCTGAACACTGAAGTCTTCGACACTGATCTCGTCGCGCCCGGCGCCTGGGCGTCCGGCGGCCTGCCAACCGCGACGAGCGGCCAGCCGTTCGGCGATTCCATTCGCGGCTACAGCGCCAGCGGCTCACCGCTCGCCACGCACACAGGCGCGCTCGACATTCAAGTCGTAGTCGCGACGGCGAACGGCTCGAAGACCATCAACCTCCAGATCACAGCGCAAGAGCGGCTCGACAACCCAGACCTCGCGCCGGGCCAATGGAACGCCGCGCTGCAGGCGCGTCTCGACGCTGCGCTCAACGAAGCGGGCGTTTACGTCAGCGCGCCGGGCGGCGATCTCTCGCAATGGAATGTTGCCGAAGGCGCCGGTCAGCGGCTCGTCTCCGTGACGGTGAACGGCGACGCGCTTTCGCTTGAAGCCGATCAGCCAACGCTCGCCGTCGGCGGCGCGTTCTCGGCGCAGCGCAGCTTCACCAGCGCGCAAGCCGCGACCGGCGTCGGTGATGACGTCGCGTCGCTGCTCAGCGATCAAAACGTCTCGATCACGCTCAACACCATCTGGGGCGCCCGCACGATCAGCGCCACGTTGCAACCGGGCGACCCGCGCACGTTGGAAAGTGCTGCGCTCCGTCTGAACGAAGCGCTCGCGGCGGCCGGCTATGACGCGGGCCTCGTCGCCACCAATCTTTCCGGCGGCGGCGCGGGGCTTCGCGTTGTTACCGGCTCATCGAACACCGTGCGTGGCGTTTCCGAGTTGAATCTCGGTGGCTCTGCGGTCGCCTCCACGCTCGATCCCATCGACGCCGCATCAATTGCCGACGATCCAATCGGCGCACTCCGCGTTGCCGATCGCGCCTCGCGCGGCGCCTCTGTCACGCAAACGCTGTCGGCCACGTCGCCGTACTCGGCGCCAAGCGCTAACTCCTCAGCCTGGTTTCCTGGCCGTGCGTTCGACGTAAACGTCGGCGGCGGCGCCAAGGTCGCCACCGCACGCGCCGTCGCTACGGCGGCTGACGGTTCGGTGTATGTGCTGGCCGATCTCTCGGACGGCTCAACCACCAGCGACATCAAAGGCGCGCGCGACATCGCGCTGCTCAAGTACGATTCCGCCGGCAAGCTGGCGTTCAGCGAAATCCTCGGCGCGTCGCAATCGGCCAGCGGCTTTGCGCTCGCTGTCTCCGCTGATGGCAAAGTCGCCGTCGCCGGTTCAGTCGAAGGCAATTTGAGCGGCACGACCGCCAAGGGCGGGACGGACTCATTCGTCGCCATGTTCGACTCCAGCGGCAAAGAGCTCTGGACCGCGCGTCGCGGCGCAACTGGCAACGACTCCGCCCGCGCCATCGCATTCGCGCCGGACGGCAGCGTCATCATTTCCGGTGAAACCGAGTCCGCACTCTCCGGCCAAGTCAGCGCCGGCGGCACGGACGGCTACGTCCGCGGCTACTCAGCCTCCGGGCTCGAACTCTTCACCCGCCATTTCGGCACCAGCGGCGCTGACGCCGCCACCGCACTGGTCGTGCGCGACAACGGCGTCGGCGGCATCGACATCTTCACCGGCGGCGTCGAAGACAATCGCGGCGTCGTGCGCAGTTTCAGCTACGCCAGCGGTTCGGGTCTAGCGGTCGGCCAAACGCGCGATATCGGCTATTTCTACAAAGGCGCCATCAATGCGCTCGCGATCGATGGCTCGTCGCTCTATGTTGGCGGCGAAATCGGCGCTGACCGCCTGACGCTGACCAACACCGCGCGCGGCGCGGTCGCTGGCCAAGAAGGCTTCATCGCCCGCATCAACACCGACCTCAGCTCCACGAGCCTCGATCGCGCGACCTATCTCGGGTCTGCTCAGGACGATGCCGTGAAGGCGCTGGCCATTGTCAATGGCGATGTCTATGCCGCCGGCGTCACCGGCGGCGCCATCTCCGGCTCCGGCGCGGCGAAATCGCCGATGAGTTTCCTCACCCGCCTCGGCGATGACGGCGACACCGAGTGGATGCGCACCTTCACCTCGTCCGGCGGCGCCATCGCGCTGACTGGCCTCGCCGTCGATACAGGCGGCGCCTCAGCGCTCGATATTCTGGGTCTGCCGCGCGGCACAGTCGCCACCAATGACTCCGGCTACCTTGTCAATCGCAGCGCGCTGCGTCCGGGCGATGAGTTCCGCATCGGCGCCGAGGGCCGGCGGCTGAACACGATCAGCATCGGCGAAAAGGACACGCTCGCGACCTTGGTCGCCACCATCAACCGCGCCATCGGTTCGTCGGGGCGCGCGGCGATCGTCAAAGAAGACGGCATTGAGCGCATCAAGATCACGCCGCGGACCGGGCAGGCGATCCGCCTCGATTCAGGCGCCGCGACGAAAGACGCGCTTCCCGCGCTCGGCCTCAGCCAGGGCATCATCGCCGAAACCAATGCCGGCCGTGGCGCGCTGAAGACCTACGGCCTGGGCCTCGTGGGCCTGAAGCTCGACAGCCCGGCGGCCATCGCCAGCGCAAAATCCGAACTCTCAGCTGCGATATCGATCGTGCGCGTGGCCTATGACGCGCTGCTCAACCCCAACGCCAAGCCGCTTACCGCCGACGAGCAGGCGCTCCAGGCCCGCCGGCAAAATATGGGCGCGGCGCCGGAATATTATTCGGCCCAGCTGGCCAATTATCAGGCTGCCTTGAGCCGCCTGGGCGGTTGATAACTCGCCTCGCGGGTGCGGCGCCGGCGGGCTTCCAATAGGGGCCGGAGCCGGTTAGAAGCCCCGCTTCGCCGGATCAGCCGCGGTAGCTCAGTGGTAGAGCGCGTCATTGGTAATGACGAGGTCGAGAGTTCAATCCTCTCCCGTGGCACCAGTTCTCGCCTCAGCGCCGTTGCGACAGCCAGCGCGCAAAAGCCCCTGACCATTCCGTGAGCTGTGCGTTCGAGATCTTCTCGTCGCTGCGGATCGGGCGGCGCAATTCTTCTTCGGTGGCCGCGAACTCGTCCAACAGCCCGCTCAGAAGTGTCGCCTGGCGCTGCACGTGCACGCCGAAGGTCACGTGCTGAGACGAACTCGAGCGCGTCTCGACTGTGTGCGTCAGCCCCGACGGCACGAAGAGCACATCGCCTGCGCGCATATGGATGACCTGCGTCGGTTCACCGCTGACTGGTGGCGGCCCCACCGAAAGCTCGCGCGGATATGTTGGCCCGCCGCTGGAGCTATAGAGCTTCCAGATCTTCTCGCCCTTCACCTGCACGGCGATCGAGTCTTCGAGGTCGTAGTGCAGGTTGAGGCCGGGGCATTGCGCTGGCGTCAGGTAGAGATTGACGAACGCCTCGCGCTGCAAAACCTTGCGCAGCAGTTGAAGCTGCATGGCGCAATTGGCCTCGAACCGGCTCACCCCGAAGACACGGAACGTCGCGCCCTGGTTCAACGCCTTGCCGATCGCCTCGACCGAAGGATTGGACTTGGCGTCAAGAAAAGCGCGCGTGTGAACGGCCACGCCGCGCTGGATGACATCGAACTCGAACGGGCCGATGTCGCGATTGTCCAGCATGGTGGCCAGGTAGGGCCACCAATCGATCGCCAGCAGCGGGTTCTTCGCAGCGCCCCCCGGCACGTGCAACGCGACGTCATCGCGCGTCGGTTCAAACAGGCAGCGCGCCAACTGCGCGTCGCCACCGAAGAAAACCTCTGCGATCTTCTCGCGCGTCAGTGACATTCCAGAACTCTCTGCAGGCAATCTCAAAAGTTCCCAACAGCCTGTCAGATTGGACGCGCGTTCGTCAAACATCTGTCACGCACGAAACGCACGCTACGGGCGCCTGGTCTCCAGCAAGGCGAACTCAGTCCGCTGCGGGCAGCTCGTCGGCGCCGCCGCAGGCCTGCCGCACGATCCGCCATTCGCGGTCGGTTAGCGACGGCGCGAGCCCTTGGCGCGCGCGCGCCCGTGCCGCCACCGCGCGCTCCTCCGAGGCCGGGTGGCTGGAGAGCATGGTTGGAATGTCGCTGAGGCCGGCTGCTTCTTCATAAGCGCGGAAGCGGTCGAACATGGTGGCGATGCCGCCCGTGCTGATGCTCGCCGCGTCCAGATAGTCCATGCCGCGCCCGTCGGCGTCGGTCTCGTCGTCACGGCTATAGCGCAGGCCGGCGAGATTGATCGACGCGATGGCGATCGCTTGCCCTGCGCCCGCGCCGCCGAACACAACGTCGAAGAAAATGCCCGCGCCGATCTGGCGGATCACGTTCTTCATGATGTGATTGTGTTCGATATGCGCGATCTCGTGGGCCAGCACGCCAGTGAGTTCGTCCGGATGCTGCGCCATGCCGATTAACTCGTCGGTCACAACGATAGAATCGTCGGGCAGGGCGAATGCGTTGGGAAAGTCGGCGTCCGCGATTGTGATCCAGATCGCGTCGCGGTTGGGAACGTCGGACGCTTCCATCATGCGATAGGCCAGGTTGTTCAAAATCTCCGTCGCCTCGTCAGCGTCATCGCACTGGATCGCGAAGCGGTCGACCTGCGACCAGGAAATGTCGGCAATCTGCGCGCGATAACGCTCAGGCATCGCGGTGGCCAACGGCTCAGCTGCGTAGGGCACGCCGACAAGAAACGCGCCAGCCAGCGACCAGGCCAGCGCCACCAACGAGACAACGGTCAGCCGCCCCTCTACCCCTTGCGCCCGCGCTCGCATGAGATGCGGGGCGACCGCCTTCAGCTCATCAGCGTACCAATCGGCGAGCATCAGCCGTTCGCCGGTGTCCGGCTTCCTGCGGCGAAGTACGATGCGTCCGTTCTTGTCATCAGCGCGGACGAGGTCGGCGTAGTCCCAAGTGATCACGCCCTCGGCGCGGCGGATGACGAGCGTCTCGGCGCCCAGCTCAATCTCGACATCGGAGAAAACGGCGGCGCGGCCGTCGGCGTAGCGGGCCTGCATCAGATCACCCCTACGCCCATGTCGAGATCGAACGCGTCGCCCAGGCTCTCACCCGCTTTGCCTTCAGCAAGCACGGATTGGCCGATGTCGGCGAAGCGCGGCGTCTCGACGAGTTCAAGCCGGTTCAGCACGTAGCGCACCTGTAGAAAGCCGGCGATCGGCGCCAGCAAGCCAAGTGAGCAGATGATGAAGAGCCAGCCGATCAAGGTGATGAAGAGCAGCGAGAGCGTCTTCGCGCGTAATTTGAAGCGCGCCCCGTCAATGGTGATCAGAGACGCGATCCGGTTCATCGCCGCCGCTTTATAAGGCGCCCAGCAAATCAGCCAGCCGAGCGCGTAGCTCAGCACCATGCCGATGTAGAGCGCTGACAATGTAGCCGCGTCCTCGGCGCCGGCCTCAAAGTCGAGACCGTAGAATGCAACAATCGCGGCAACGCCGAAAAACACGCCCACGACCACCGACACGAAGCCGACCCAGCCAAACGCGAATGACCACCACATGCCTTTCTGCGCCGACTCTCCGCTCGGCACCTCGAACTGAAAGGGCTGGTCGCCGAAACGTGCGTTCTCCCACATCAAGCGCGCGCGGTTGATGCGCGCCGCCGGCGTGTACCAGCCCAGCGAGAGCAGCTGCAGCACCCACCAACCCCACGACGCCGACGCAAAGCCCCACCCTGAGCCTGCGAGGCCCAGCCTGATGCCGCGCCAGCGCGTGCGTGAAAGTTGGTAGCGCCGCATCCAGTAGCGAGCTGCCGCGATCAACGGCACCGAGAAGACGTAGAAGGCAAACGTCAGCCAGCCCGCCCACACAGGTTCGATGGCGTAGGGCGCGATGTAGAAAACAAAGATCGCCGGCAGGAAGAAGCACGGCAGCGAGATCAGAAAGCCGCGAAACAACTCGGCGGCGTTGCCGGTGTACTCAAGCGGATCGCCCAGCACCCACGTGCGCGACCAGAGGCGGCGGCGCATCGAGGTGCGCGCCCAGAAGCGGTACATGGTCAGAGTTATGATGGTCAGGCCCGCGTTCTTCAGCGCAAGCCCAAGCACGTTGAAGAACTTCCCGCTGTGGGCGAAAGTCTGGCTTGGCGCGGCTTCGGCCGTCATGAAGTCCCCCGGCGGGTACTTTAGCCGGGGCCGGACGAAGGGTCGATTCGACTAGTGAACGAGAAGCAGAAACCACCGCCGAAACGCGCAGATCGCTTGGCCGAGGCGCTTAAACGCAACATCGCCCGCCGGAAGGCGGCGAAGAAACCGGCTGACCCTAAGAAAAACTAGCGGCGAGCCATGCTTCACCGCATAGGCGCCGCCTTGCTTACGCCGCCGCCGCATCCCATAAACCGGCCGCCGGGGGGAGCCGGCGAAAGAGCTTCATGGATCGTATTGTCATCACGGGCGGCGCGCCGCTCAACGGAACTATCCCGATCTTCGGGGCCAAGAACTCGGCGTTGAAGCTGCAGGCGGCGGCTTTGCTGTCCGCTGAGCCGCTGATGCTCGAGAACATGCCCGATCTGGCCGACACGCGCTTCATGGCGCAGTTGCTGAAGACACTGGGCGTCGAGATCACCTGGATCAAGGAAACCCACACGCTGCGCATGCACGCGGCCGAGATCGTCTCGACCATCGCGCCGTACGATCAAGTTCGGAAGATGCGCGCCTCGTTCAACGTGCTCGGCCCGCTGCTGGCGCGCGCAGGTCACGCGACGGTGTCGCTGCCTGGCGGCTGCGCCATCGGCGCACGTCCGGTCGACCTGCACCTCAAAGCCTTCGAAGCGATGGGCGCCGATATCGTCATCGAGCAGGGTTACGTGAAAGCCGCTGCCTTGCGCGGCCTCAAAGGCGCCGAGATCGAATTTCCGTTCCCCTCGGTCGGCGCGACGGAGCATGCGATGCTCGCAGCGGTGCTCGCGAACGGTGACACGGTTCTGAAGAACGCCGCCCGCGAACCCGAAATCGCCGACCTCGCCGATTGCCTGAACGCGATGGGCGCCAAGGTCGAAGGTGCGGGTACGAGCACGATTCACATCAAGGGCGTGGCCAAGCTCAGCGGGACCAAGCACCCGGTCGTGGCCGATCGCATCGAAGCGGGCACTTACGCCATGGCGGCAGCCGCCGCGGGCGGCAACGTGCTGCTGCAGGGCGCGCGCTTTGAGCATCTCGGCGCCATGACGAAATTCCTGCGCGACGCCGGCGTGCGCGTCGACGCGGAAGGCCGTGGCCTGCGTGTTCAACGCGCGGTGAAAGATCGCCTGAAGCCGGTCGACTTCGAGACCGAACCGTTCCCCGGCTTCCCGACCGACCTTCAAGCTCAAGCCATGGCGCTGATGTGCCTTGCCGACGGCGTCTCGCGCATCAAAGAGACGATCTTCGAAAACCGCTTCATGCACGCCCCTGAACTCGCGCGCCTCGGTGCGCAGATCGCGGTGCATGCGAACGAAGCCGTTGTGACGGGCGTTCCGAAACTCATCGGTGCGCCAGTGATGGCGACGGATCTTCGCGCTTCGGTGAGCCTCGTGGTCGCGGGCCTTGCGGCCGAAGGCGAAACCACGGTGAACCGGGTCTATCACCTCGATCGCGGCTTCGAGAAACTGGAAGCGAAACTCCAAGCCTGCGGCGCGCAAATCGTGCGCGAGCGAGAAGAACAGGCGGCATGAGCACGAGCCTGCTCCGCTTGATGGCCGAAGATGCTGGCGACCTCGATATTATCGGGGCGGCGGTGCAAGACGCGCTCGTCCGCGTCGGCGAAATCACGTTTGATAAGAAGGCGCGCCGTTTCACGGTGATGCTCAACCGTTTTCGTTGGGAAACCGCCGGCGAGCGCGGTCCTTACGAGCGCGTGCGTTCGGCGCTCTCTTTCGACTCCGTGCTCGGCGTCAAAAGCCGCCGCGTCCGCGCCGATATTGACGAGGCGCTCGCCTCTCTTCTGTCGATCGGTTTCATACCCGAAGAAGAGCCGCCGGGCGGCGTTGTCCGTCTGCTGCTCGCGGGCGGCGGTGAAATCGCCATCGATGTCGAGTGCCTCGACGCTGTCCTGATCGACACCGGCCCGACGTGGCCCACGCCACGCCGCCCCGATCACGAGCAGAGCTGAGGGGCGCGCGCGATGAGCGAACGCAATCGCCTCGCTGAAGTCACGTTAGACGAAGCCTCACTCGCGCCCGCATCGGCCAATGCCGAACACGAGCGCCGGATCGCGATCTTCGATCTGAAGGAGTCCAACTCCTTCGCCATCGTCAACGAAGATCGCGGGCCCTACGTCCTGTTGCTCGGCATGTCGGAGGGACGTCTCGTCCTCGATGTCAGCGACGAAACCGGCGTCCGCGTTATCCTGCATCACGCGCCGCTCGGCAGCCTCCGCAAGATCGTGAAGGACTACGCGCTCATCTGCGAGAGCTACAACGCCGCCATTCGCGACGCGCCGCCCAGCCGCATCGAGGCGCTCGATATGGGCCGGCGTGGGCTTCACAACGAAGCGGCGGAAGTGTTGCAGGAAGCACTCGCCAGTCACTTCGCCATCGACAACGAAACCGCACGGCGTCTCTTCACGCTGGTCTGCGCGCTGCATGTCCGCACCTGATGCGCTGCCCGCATCGGTGCTGTTTGCCTGCACCCACAACGTGATCCGCTCGCCCATGGCGGCGGAGCTGATGCGTATGCAGTTCGGCTCGGCTGTTCGCGTCGACAGCGTGGGTCTTCGCCCCGGCGAGGAGGTTTCCTATATGGCGGCCTTCGTGATGGACGAGATCGGCGGCGAGATTGGCGGCTACACCCCCAAAGGCTTTGACTTCTTCGAGACCGATTACTTCGAGGGCGGCCCCTTCGATTTGATCGTGTCGCTCTCCCCCGAGGCGCACCACACCGCCCTGGAACTCGTCCCGAAGCTGGCGGCGGCGGCCGAGTACTGGCCCACGTTCGACCCCTCCTTGGCGGAAGGGTCACGAGATCAGGTGCTTATGGAGTACCGGACGGTCCGGGACGGGCTGGCCCGGCGCATCGCCGCACGTTTCCCGCGACCATCGACGGGATAGGGCGCGACGCCTATAAGGCCCCCCGCTAGCGCCGATTCAGGAGAAAGAATGGCCAAGGAAGAACTATTGGAATTCGCCGGAACCGTGATGGAGCTTTTGCCCAACGCGACGTTCCGGATCGAACTTGAGAACGGACACGAGATCATCGGCCACACCGCGGGCAAGATGCGCAAGAACCGCATCCGCGTGCTGGCTGGCGATAAGGTCCTGGTTGAAATGTCGCCCTATGATCTGACCAAGGGGCGCGTCACGTATCGCTTCAAGTAATGGCAACGGGCTCCCTCGATCGCGCTGTGGTTATTACCGGCGCCTCCACCGGCATCGGCCGCGCATCGGTCGCGAGCGCGGTGCGCGGGGGTGCGCATGTGTTCGCAAGCGTGCGTAAGCAGGCGGACGCCGACAGCTTGAAGGCCGAGTTCGGCGAAGCCGTCACGCCGCTCATCTTCGATGTCGCCGATGAAGCCGCCGTGCGCGCGGGCGCCGCGCAAGTGGCGCAAGCGCTCGGCAACCGCAAACTCTTCGGCTTGCTCAACAACGCCGGCATCGCCGTTGCCGGCCCGTTGTTGCACCTCGACACTGACGAGCTGCGCAAGCAATTCGAGATCAACTTCTTCGGCGTCCACAACGTCACGCGTGCGTTCGCCGATTTGCTAGGCGCCGATAAGTCGCGCACCGGCAAGCCCGGCCGCATCGTGATGATCTCGTCGGTCGGCGGTCAAAACGGTTCGCCGTTCGTTGGGCCTTACTCGGCCTCGAAGTTCGCAATGGAAGGCTATTCGCAATCGCTGCGCCGCGAACTCATGCTCTACGGCATCGACGTGATCGTCGTTGGCCCTGGCGCGATCGCGACGCCGATCTGGGACAAAGCCGGCGAAAGCGATCTCGCGCGCTTCAGCAACACCGATTACGCGCCGATGCTGAAGGGCGTCGAAGAGTACATGATCGGCCAAGGCCGCAAGGGCTTGCCGGCTTCCGACGTGGGCGATCTGGTCTGGAAGTGCTTCACTGATCCAAAGCCCAAGACGCGCTACCGAATTCTGCGCAATGAGTTCATGGATGTGACGCTGCCGCGTTGGCTCGGACCCCGCACCGTCGACAACATTATCGCCAAGCGCCTGGGCTTTCCGAAGCGGCCATGACCCGCCTCATTCTCGCCAGCGCTTCACCGCGCCGGCTGGCGCTGCTGGCGCAGATCGGCATCACGCCCGACGAAGTCATCGCCGCCGACATCGACGAAACGCCGCTCAAAGATGAAACGCCACGCAACCTCGCGCTGCGCCTCGCGCGGCAGAAGGCCGAAGCGGTGAACGCCGACGGCGCCATCATTCTCGCCGCCGACACCGTGGTCGCCGTTGGCCGCCGCGTGTTGCCGAAAGCTGAAAGCGAGCAGGAGGCGCGCGAGTGCTTGCGTCTGCTCTCCGGCCGCTCGCATCGCGTTTATACCGGCGTGGCCGTCTTGGACCGCGCGTCTTCAGACGCGCACGATGCGGGCCTGAAGGCCCGCGGTCCAAGAACACGCCTCGTCGAAACCCGTGTTGCCTTCAAAGTGCTGAGCGCCGCCGAGATCGAAGCCTACATCGCCAGCAACGAATGGCACGGCAAAGCCGGCGGCTACGCCGCGCAAGGTCTCGCTGGCCGCTACATCACCTCGATCATCGGTTCGTATTCCTCCGTGATCGGCCTGCCGCTCTTTGAGACTGCCAACCTCATCGAGTCCGCGCGCACATGAGTGAGCCGCTTGAAACCTGGCTCGACGCCGCCATTGGTGAAACGCGCGAAGCGCTGGTGCGCGACGGCAAACCGATCGCGCTTCGCGTCACCCGCGCCAGCGACGAAGGCCGCCGCGCGCGTTGGGGCGAGCTTTACTGCGCGCGCGTGCGCGAACTCGACAAACGCCGCCGCGGGGCCTTCCTGGATCTCGGCCTCCGCGATCAGCAAGGCTTCCTGCCGCTCGGCGACGATGGCCGCGCGCGCATGCGCAAGGAGCGCGTGAACTTGCGCGAAGGCCAGGGCGTCATTGTCTCCGTCACCCGTGAAGCCGCGCGCGGCAAAAACCCCGTCGTTGAACTCACGGAGACTGGCCACGACGGCGAAGACCCGCACCGCATCGCCCAACACGATAGCGACAGCGAACTCCTCCTCGCCAAACCCGCGCCCGATCCGCAAATCCGCGCCAAGCTAGACGCCGCCATCGAAGACGCGCTCGCCCGCACCACGCCCATCCCTGGCGGCGGCATGCTCACCATCGACGCCGTCACCGCGCTTGTCGCTATCGACGTTGACGCCGGCGCACGCCAAGGCAGCGGCGACCCCGAACGCTTCGCGCTCGATCTCAACATCGCCGCGGCCAACGAAGCCGCACGCCAAATCCGCCTGCGCAATCTCGGCGGCATTATAGCCATCGATTTTGTGTCGCTGAAATCCAAGTCGCACCTGAAGCAATTGGAAGACTCCGTTCGCGTCGCCTTCGCCGACGATCCCTGGAGCGTCCAGTTCGGCGGTCTCTCACGTTTCGGCGTCTACGAACTGGCGCGCTCCCAATTGCGCACGCCGTTGCACGAACAGCTTCGCGATCCCGATGGCCGCCCCAGCGCCGAGACCGTCGCACTCATGGCGCTCCGCGCCATTGAACGCGAAGGCCGCTCGCAGACAGGCCGTCAAATCGCCTGCACGATCGCGCCGGAAGTGAAAGCCTGGCTCGACACCGCCGAGATCGATTGGCGCGCGCAGCTCTCCAACCGCATCGGCATGCGCTGGAGCATCGATTCCGCGCCTGGCCCGCGCGACAAGATCGACGCGAGGGCGCTATGAGCAAATGCGCGATCTGCGGCAAAGAGCAGGACCCGAAGTACCGCCCATTCTGCTCCAAACGCTGCGCCGACGTTGATCTGAACCGCTGGCTCAGTAACGGCTACGCCATCCCCGCCGCCGAGGAAGACGATCCGGACGACGAGTCTGTTATTGCGCCGAAGAAGGATTGACGCGGCGAAGCTCGCGCTTGTCGAGGTGGCGCTTCAGCAGCCGCACGTTCCTGGCGTTCGAGCGAAACGCAAAGTCGAAGATATCGCCGACCAGCGGCACGGCGCCCACGACGGTGTCAATCACAAGATTGCCGACCATCGCTGCTTGCAGATGCCCAGGCGCGCCGAGTTCGCGCGCGCGGACAATGATGTAGGCGCCCATCAAGGTCGTGACCGTATCGCCAATCCCCGGGACGAGACCGATGATGCTGTCGAGCCCGAAGCGCCACGTGGTGCCGGACACAACCCACTTGGTGTCGAGCAATTGCGCGAGTTTCTCGATGTCCGCCGTGCCTGTGTGATCGCGCCAGCCGCTGCGCGGTTCGATGATTTCCGGTTGCTCGTATCGTGTGGTCATGCCCGTTCAACCGGGCGCTGGCCGCAAAGTTCCGGTTAGCCGAACGTCGCCACGATCGGCACATGGTCGGAGGCTTTCTCCAGCCCGCGCGCCTTCTTGAAGATATCGACCGCGTCCAGCCGATCTGCCGCCTGTGGCGAGAGCAGCAGGTGATCGATGCGGATGCCGTGATCCTTCTGCCAGGCGCCGGCTTGGTAATCCCAGAACGTATAGCGGTGCGCGGCGCCATCGGCCTGCATGTAGGCGTCGCGCAAACCGAGATTGAGCAGGGCGCGATACGCCGCCCGCGTCTCCGGCTGAAATAGCGCATCGCCCGTCCACACCGCCGGATTGTGGCAATCCACCTCGCGCGGAATGACGTTGTAATCGCCGGCGATCACGAACCGCTCTTCCAGCTTCAGCAGCTCGCTCAGATGCGCCTTCAGCGCTTCCATGAACTGCAGCTTGAACTGAAATTTCTCGCTGCCAATCGGATTGCCGTTCGGCGCGTAGATCGAAGCCACGCGCACCGGTCCATCGGGCGCTGCGATCACGCTTTCGATGTAGCGCGCTTGCTCGTGCTCAAGGCCCGGCACGCCGCGCACCGTCTCTTCGATCCGGTGCTTCGAAAGAATAGCGACGCCGTTATAGCTCTTCTGCCCGAAGGTCTCGACGTTGAAGCCCATCGCCTCGAACTCGAGCCGGGGAAAGCGCGGGTCCTCGCACTTGATCTCCTGCAGACACCAAATGTCAGCATCGACCTCCTCGAACACCTTCAACGCCGTCGGCAGGCGCGCGAGGACGGAATTGACGTTCCAGGCTGCAATTTTCAGGGCCATGACGCGGGCTTAGCCGCGCCCGGCGGCTGGTTCAACCAAACCAGCCCATGGCGACAGCGCCAAAGCCGATAATCACCAGAACGACACCGGCGATCAGCACGTAGCGCACGCCGACGCCCGTTTGTCCGGCGCGGACCTCTTCTTCTTCCACTTCAACGTGGTTGCCGACCTTGCGAGCGGTCATGGGCGGTCTCCTTCGAGCCCCCGCGCCGACATTTTCCGCCTGTCGGGCCCGGAGGGAAAGCCAAATCTGAAGCGCCGTGGTATGAGGGCGCCATGATTGTAATCCTGTGGGCCTTCACTCTGTTCCACGTCGCTGTGGGTCTCGCGAGCCTCGGCCTCGCGCTCAGGCTGTTGACGCCGAAGGAGCGCGCGCATTGGCGCTCGCCGGCCGCGCTGCTGGTGGCGGAGTTTCTGTGCTGGATTTATCCGATCGCGGCGTTCGTCGCCGCTAAGTCAGCTTGGGCCGCGTACGCCACCGGCCACCACCACGCCATTCCGATGCTGCTGGCGCCAATCCTGTGGTTGGTGCTGATGGGTTTGCTGTTTGCGATCGTCGACTTTGCTGAAGACGGCGTGCTGGGTAACGCGCGTCAGGAGCGCGTGAACTAACTTTGCTTGGGGGAGCATAATGCGGGGATTGATGATTGCGGCGGCGCTCCTTTGCGCCGCGCCGAGCATGGCGAACGCGCAGGAGCAAGAGCGTCAGACGCTGGCTGAAATCCTGCCGCAGATCGACGCCTACTTCACCGAATATCAGCGCAACGCCCACATCCCCGGCCTCGTCTACGGCATCGTCCAGGACGGCCGTCTCGTCGCTTTCCGCGCCTTCGGCGAAATGGAAGTCGGTTCCGGCCGCACGCCTGACGCCGACACGCTCTTCCGTATTGCTTCGATGTCGAAGGCCTTCACCGCGCTCGCCATCCTGAAACTGCGCGACGAGGGCCGCATTGATCTCGATGCGCCCGCTGCGGACTACGTGCCTGAAATGCGCAATTGGCGCTATCCCACCACGGATTCGCCGCCCATTCGCGTCCGCGATTTGCTCAGCCACGTCGGCGGCTTCGTCACCGACGATCCCTGGGGCGATCGCCAACAGGTGCTGACCGATGCGCAATTCACCGAAATGCTGCGCAACGGCGTGCCGTTTACGCGCGCGCCGCAAACGCAGTTCGAATACTCGAACTTCGGCTACGCGCTTCTCGGCCGCATCATCACCAACGTCTCCGGCCGGCCGTATAACGAATACATTGAGCAAGAGATCATGCGCCCGCTCGGCATGGGTTCGACCGGCTACGACATCTTCGGGTCACCGCAGAACCGCCGCGCGCTTGGCTATCGCTGGGAAAACGAACGTTGGACGCGTGAGCCGGACATGCGCCACGGCGCATTCGGCGCGATGGGTGGCGTGCAAACCAGCGGCAATGACTACGCCCGCTGGGTTTCGTTCCTGCTTTCCGCTTGGCCCGCGCGCGATGGCGCCGAGGCCGGCCCCGCGCGCCGCTCAACCGTACGCGAGCTTTCGCAAGGCTTGAACTTCATCACCACGCGCCAGCGTCCGCCAAGCCCTGGCAGCGAAGAGCCGTGCCGCTTTGCGCTCGCTTACGGCATGGGCTTCAATGTCATGCGCGATTGCGACCTCGGCCTCGTGATGTCGCACGGCGGCGGCTACCCAGGGTACGGCTCCAACATCACGCTGCTGCCGGAATACGGCGTCGGCATCTTCGCCTTCGCCAACCGCACCTATGCCGGCCCGCAACCGCCCGTGCTGCAAGCCGCGCTCGCCATGCAGCGCGCGGGCTTGCTGCAACCGCGCGAACTCCCCGTCAGCGAAGCGCTCGCCGGCGCCTACCAAGCCTCGCGCCAAATGTACGCGTCGGAAGCCGTTCAGGGGCAGCGCCGCATGCTGGCGATGAACTTCCTCATGGATCGCGACGCCGAAAACTGGACCCGCGAATTCCGCCGCCTAAAGCGCGAAGCCGGCCCATGCCGCGTCGACTCGCCGATTATGGCGACGGGCGCATTGACCGGACAATTCTACTGGGAGTGCGAGCGCGCCGATATCGCCGGCAACCTCCTACTAGCGCCAACCAACCCGCCGACGATCCAGGCTTTACGCTTCAACGTGATTCCGCACGACGAAGGGCACTAGTTTTCGGAGCGTAGCAGCGCACTGGCCAGTTTGGGGCCGAACGTCGTTCTCCTATCCAGCGTCGTAAGAGCGAGGATGTCGGCGAACATTCCGAAGATGATCCGTTCTTCGCTTTGAGTCAGATTGGATGCTTTGCCGTGATGCGCGGCGCCGTCTCGACCTGACTTCAACGCTTCGAATGGAATAAGCTTGTCGAGGTGGTGCGGCGTGCAGCCGTAGATTCCGCCCAAACAGTTGGCTAGGCGCTTGGCGCCGGTAAGCGTTTCCAGAGCTGACCAATAGAGAATGTGCTTAGCGGAGAGATTTCGCTGCTCCAGGCCAGCGGAGAATATCGCCACTGCCGCCTTAGTTGCGGCGTTCCGCGAGGCTGCGACAAATATATCTGCCAGAGTTGCGGCATCGACTTCGTCAGTGAACGCCGCCCAAAACCCGTCGCGTGGCATTTCAAATGCGTTGGTCGAGAAACCCGCGCCCACATCGATCCAAGGAAATACTCGATTGAATCCCTCGGGAGGGTGTCGGTCATGAGAACCCTCTGAATGTCGCGATCTCGTCCACGCTCGCGCGATCGGCGCGCAGCGTGTTCACGGGCTTGCTCGTATCGGCGTAACCAAGAGCCATGCCGCAATAGATCATCTCGTGATCGCCCAGCGCGAAGTGTGCCGCGAGCGGCGTGCGCATGCGCGCCCATGCTTCCTGCATGCAGCTCTGCACGCCGCGCTCGATCGCCGCCAGCGCCACGCTCTGCATGAACATGCCCATGTGCGCCCACTGGCCGTGGCCCATGGCTTTATCGATGACGAAGAACAAACCCACCGGTGCGCCGAAGAACTCAAAGTTCTGCGCCAGATGCATCAGCCGGCCCATCTTGTTGTCGCGCGGAATGTCGAGCAGCGCGTACATGTCTTCGCCGAGCTTGTAGCGGCGCGTGCGATAGGGCTCCCAGAGATTGTGCGGATAAACCAGCCGCTCGCCTTCATCGCCCGGCAAGTTCGCTTTCGCCAACGCCACCACCGCGTCGCGCTCCGCGCCCGCGACAGCGACGACTTTCCACGGCTGCAAATTGCCGCCCGAAGGTGCAAACCGCGCGACCTCCAGAATGTCGCGCACCAGCGCTTCCGGCAGAGGATCTGGCTTAAACGCGCGAACCGAAATCCGCGTCTTCAGGGCTTCATCGACGTTCATGGCCAAGCACTAACACGTTCCCCGGACGCCGCGCAGCGGTGAGCCGGGGCCCATCGCTACGGCAACCTCAAAGTTTTCAGCTTGGCTGATCAATGGGTCCCGGCTCAGCGCCGTGCGTTGCACGGCTTGGCCGGGAAGCTGGGGAATTACTTCCGCCCCTGCGTCTTGTCCCTGATATCGCGCGCATACTCGCGCCCGTAGCGCTGCGCCTGTTCGATTTCCTTGGCGCTCATTTCTTTCGCCAGCGCCGCCGCGCGCTTTCGCGCTGCGTCATCCGCTCCAAGCGTCACCGCCGCATAGAGCCACGAGAGCGCCTCGACCGGATCGCGCCGCATCAGCACGTCGGAGAGATGCATCATCGCCGGCGCATAGCCCAATTCCGACGCGCGCATCAGCCAGCGCCGTGCGTCGTCCGGTGCGCTCATCTTCGCGATCTGCACCATGGCCTCGCGATCGCCGCCGCCCGCGGCGGAGCGAAACTGCGCAAGCGCCGCGGAATTGTCCTTCGCGACGCCAACGCCCGAGCGCAGCGCGATGCCATAGGCGGTCTGCGCGCCAGGATGACCAAATTCTGCGCCGCGCCCAAAGCAATCGACCGCGGCAGCCTTATCGACTGGCCCACCAAGTCCGCGCCAGTAGAGCACGCCGAGATGATAGAACCCCGCCGGCCGCGGCTCATCCTGCAATGCTTCTTCCAGCAATTTGCGCGATCGCTTCCATTCGCTCTTCTCGAACGCGTCGAGACCTTTTTCGAGTTTGGAGCGCGCGCCGAACATCAGACCGAGAAGCTTACGCCGCAGCCGCAGCTCGACGTCGCGTTCGGGTTCTTCACTTTAAAGGAGGCGCCGATCAGTTCGTCTACCCAATCGACTTCCGATCCGAGCAGGAACGGCAGCGACACCGGATCGATAAAGAGCCGCGCGCCGTCGCGCTCGATCACCAGATCGTCTGCATTCGCGGCCTGCGCCACGCCGATCTCATACTGGAACCCAGAACAGCCGCCGCCTTCGACAGCGACCCGGAGGCCCGCGCCGGCGGGCTCGCCGGAGACCACGGATTTGATCCGCTCAGCGGCGGAGGCGGAGAGGGCGACGTCAGCCACAACCCGGATTTGGGCCCGGGCGAGGCAATCTGCAAGCGTCGACGTCTTGGGTGCGCCCGTCGGCCATGTTAGGTTCCCCCGGGGGCGGAGGATTTCCGATGCGACCACTTATTACCGCATTGAGCGCGCTGGCAGTTCTCTTTGCAGTAACGGGCCCGGCTCGTGCCGAGCGTTGGGTGCAGCTTGCGCCCTGGATTTACCTTGACCTGGATTCCATCAGGCACGAAGGCCAGTACGTCTATTACGTAGTCGCCCACAGCTCACAACAAAATGTTGACCCTCGATCCGCGGGCACGTGGAGCGGCGCTTCGGCCGATGACGTTACTCGTCTCGATTGCTCAAATGGTGAGTTAGCTTGGCTGGAGAACGGCCAGTGGGTCGTCCAAGATCAGCTGATGGGCGACGAACGCCTCGTCGACTACGTGTGTTAACTTCCGGTTGGCCATAAGAATGCAGCGCTTTCGCAAGCTGCAAGGTGCCTATGTACTAGGCGGATAGGTGTGAGATTGGCCGACCGGCGAGCTAAGATTGCCAAAGCATCAATGGGGGAAGGTGCCGCTTCCTTCGTGCGAACGCCGCGCGCGCCGTACGCGACCGATCCGGCGAAATCGCGCGGTAGGCTCCACGAAGAGCCGGACAGCCGAACGCGCACGCCCTATGAGCGCGACCGCGACCGCATCGTCCATTCCAGCGCCTTCCGGCGTCTGCGCGGCAAGACCCAAGTCTTCGTCGCCCACGAGGGCGATCACTACCGCACGCGCCTCACGCACTCGCTCGAAGTCGCCCAGATCGCCCGTAGCGTCGCCCGCGTCATGGGCCTCGATGACGATCTCGCCGAGACTTTGGGCATCGCCCACGATCTAGGACACCCGCCGTTCGGCCATACCGGCGAAGACGTGCTCGACGCCTGCATGGAAGATTTCCAAGGCTTCGATCACAACGCCCAGACGCTGCGCGTGCTGACCAAGCTTGAGCGCAAATACCCGGCGTTCGATGGCCTCAACCTCACCTGGGAAACGCTGGAAGGCGTGGTGAAGCACAACGGACCGCTGATCCGCTTCGGCCAAACGCTCGAAGATCTGCCGATCGCGATCCAGGAATACAATTCCACGCACGACCTCGAACTCGACTCATGGCCGAGCCTCGAAGCGCAAGTCGCCGCCCACGCTGACGACGTCGCCTACAACAATCACGACATCGATGACGGCCTCCGCGCCGGGCTGTTTTCGCTGCAAGAGCTGCGCGAAGAAGTGCCGATGGTCGAGCGCGTGCTGCTCACCGTTGAGCGCGATCATCCTGGCGTCGATGAGTTCCGCACATCAGCCGAAACCATTCGCCGCCTGATCGGCGTCTGGATTGACGATTTGATCTGGGAATCCGGCAATCGCATCGCCAAAGCGAAGCCGCAGAGCGTGGAGGAAGTCCGCGCCGCCGGCGTGCCGCTGATCGGTTTTTCCGACCAAATGAATGAGCACCAAGCCGTGCTCCGCCGTTTCCTGATGGCGCGCATGTATCGCCACTGGAAGGTCAATCGCTCGCGCAGCCACGCCAAGCGCATCCTGCGCCAGCTCTTCGATCTCTTCATCGCGGAGCCGGAATTGTTGCCGCCGCACTGGCAGCAGGGCGGCGATGGCCCCCGCGGCCAACGCACCGCTCGCCGTGTCTGCGATTACATCGCCGGCATGACCGACGATTTCGCCATCGACGAACACAAGCGGCTCTTTCGGTTGGAGAGATAATATGGACCGCCGGCGTCTCGCCGGCAGTCGCCTGTGCTGGCCGGCGAGACGCCGGCGGTCCATAAACCACTCCGTTACGTCTCCGGAATTATGGAGTCATGCATGGCTGCTCTTCACCTCGTTAAGCAGAGGTGAAGGAGCGCTGTGGTAAATCACTGCTTGCGATTCCGGAGATCGACGTGAGCCGAAGCTACGATCCACGCATGCATGCGTACGACGACCAGTCGCGTCACGCTGGCGTGCTCTACGTGCTGATGATCGTCATCGCCGTCTGCTTCGGCGGCTTCCTGTGGCAGCTCTACAGCGTCCCAGAAGCGCCGCGCATCACCGCACAGGCCGGACCCTACAAAGTCGAGCCGCCGCCAGAGCCGCCGCCGCAACCGACGATCAGCGAAGCGGCGCCCGCGCCGCTCACCCCGGTTACGCCCGCTGAAGAAACGCCGATGGTGGAACTCAACCCGCAAGTTGATGCGCCAGCAATGCCGGCATTCGCCTCCAACGGCCGCTATGTCGCGCAGCTCGCCGCGCTGCAATCGGAAGCCGCCGTGGAAACGTCGTGGCGGCGCTTCGCGTCGCGCGCGCCCAACCTCTTCGCCGGCGCCCAAATGGACGTGCAGCGCGCCGATCTCGGCGCTCGTGGCGTGTACTACCGCGTCCGCGCCGGTTTCTTCGCCACCAGCGACGACGCCACGCTCTTCTGCGAGCGCATACGGCAAATGGGGCAGGACTGCATCGTCGCGGCCCGCTAAGAGCCAATCATGCTGTCGTGCCTTCTCGGTCTCCGCCAACCCAAGCTCGATAACGAGACGCGCGCGTTCTTCCGCGACGCGCAGCCATGGGGCTTCATCCTGTTTCGCGAGGCTTGCGTCAGCCGCGAGCAAGTACGCGTGCTAAACGCCGAGCTTCGCGAGACCGTTGGCCACGACGCGACTGTTTGGATCGATCAAGAGGGCGGCCGCGTTGCGCGGATGAAGGCGCCTGAATGGCCAACGTGGCCCGCTACCGGCAAGTTCGGCGAGATCTACGCCAAGAACAAAGCTGCAGGCCGCGAAGCCGCGCATCTCGGCTATCGCCTGATCGCGCACGAACTCCGCGACATCGGCATCGATGGCGATTTCGCGCCGGTGCTCGACGTGCCCGTTGAAGGTTCGGACAAGATTGTCGGCGACCGCGCGTTTTCTGCGGATCCCAAGGAGGTCGCGCTGCTCGCGCGCGCCGCGCTTGAGGGCTTGCACGATGGCGGCGTCGCCGGATGCATCAAGCACATGCCTGGTCACGGCCGCGCCACCGCCGACAGCCACCTCGCGTTGCCGAAAGTCGGCGCCAAGGAAATCGACCTCGCCAACGATGTGTTTCCCTTCGCGCAAATGGCAGACGCCGAGGCCGCGATGACCGCGCACATCGTCTTCGAAGCCTGGGACCCCGATCGCCCGGCGACGTGCTCGCCGTTCGTGATCGATGAGATCATCCGCAAGCGCATTGGCTTCCAGGGCATGCTGATGAGCGACGATCTCGACATGCATGCGTTGCAATACGCGCTGAATGGCGGCCTGCAGGCGCGCGCCGAAGCCGCTCTCGGCGCCGGTTGCGATGTGGTGCTGCAATGCTCGGGTAAGCTCAACGAAATGCAGGAAGCGGCCAAAGGCTGCCGCGACCTCGATGGCCTGCCGCTGGTTCGCGCCCGTGCTGTAGAAGCCTTCGCAAAACGCCCGCCGCGCGAATTCGATGCTGAGGCTGGCTGGGCCAGATTCAAGCAGTTGCTGGCTGATTCCGCCGCAGTTTGAGGCTATAGCTCGCCTGTGAGCGAAGACGCGGAAACACTGGATCTGGACCTCGGCGCCGCCGAGGAGGCGGAAGGGCGTGACGCGCTTCTGCTGGCGCTCGATGCGTTCGAAGGTCCGCTGCATCTGCTGTTGGAACTCGCGCGCACCAAGAAGATCGACATCGCCAAAGTGTCAGTCGGCGATCTCGCCGACCAGTACCTCGGCTTCATCGAAACCGCGCGCGCTCACAACATGGAGATCGCCGGCGATTATCTCGTCATGGCCGCGTGGCTCGTCCTGATCAAATCGCGTCTGCTCATTCCAAAGCCGCAGATCCCGGCCGACGAACCCGATCCGCAACAGCTTGAAGAAGCGCTGCGCCAAAAGCTGATGAACCTCGCCACCGCGCGCGCGATGGCCAAGAAGCTCGAAGAGATGCCGCAGCTCGATCGCGACGTCTTCCTCAACGGCCAGCCGCAACCAACGGTGCTGACCAAGCAAACCGTCTGGAAGGCTGATCTCTACGAACTGCTCAACGCCTATTGCGCCGAACGCTCCAAGAGCATCCGCAAGCGCGCCTACCGCACCTTCGTGCGCCGCGCCTATCCGCTCGAGGCCGCGCGTAAGAAACTCGAACAAGCGCTGACTAGGCTTGAAGAGTGGAGTTCGATCAACAACGTCGCCCAAGCCACCGAAACCGGCCCCGACGCGCCGCCAGCGGAGAGCTATCTCGCCTCAACCTTCGGCGCCGCGTTGGAACTCGCGCGCGAGCACAAGCTCGAACTGCGGCAAGCGGAAGCGTTCGCGCCGCTGTTCGTGCGCGCCAAGCCAGTCCAGAATGGAAGCGCAGAATGAGCGCTGAGAACGAAACCCCGGTCGCCGACCAGATGCGCCGCATCGAGGACGCCTTCACCGAAGGCGGCGAAGAACGCACGCGCGCCGCCCCGAGCGCCGACGCTATCCGCGCCGCCGAAGCGCTGCTGTTCGCCGGTGGCGAACCGATCACCGCCAAGGCTCTCGGCGAAAAGCTCGGCCCCGCGGTCGACGTCGCCGCTGTGCTGATGAAGCTGAAGGCCGACTATGCCGAGCGCGGCGTCCAGCTGGTCGAAGCAGGGGGCGCCTGGCGCTTCCAATCCGCCCCCGATCTTTCGAGCCTCTTCGCTGAAACGCGCGAAGCCCCCCGCAAGCTGCCCAAGGCGGCCATGGAAACATTGGCGGTTATCGCGTACCACCAACCCGTGACTCGCGCCGAGATTGAGGAAATCCGGGGCGTCAGCCTCTCGCGCGGCTCGATGGAGCTGCTGCTTGAGATCGGCTGGATCCGCCCACGCGGCCGCCGCCGCACCCCCGGCCGGCCGCTCACCTTCGGCACCTCAGACGCATTCCTCAGCCAGTTCGGCCTGGCTTCGCTTGACGCTCTCCCCGGCAAGGACGATCTGAAGGCTCTAGGCCTTCTCGATCCCCGGGCCGCGCAGGGCATTGACGTGCCGCGCCCAACCGAGGACATGGCCAGCGACGAAGAACCACTGTCCCCAGGTGACGACGCGGCAAGCTTTTTCGTGGATCATCTGGAAGACGAATAGGGCAGCCCCTCCCGGCCGCCATTGAGAAAGTTTGGAGTACCCGTTCGATGCATATGCCTGGGCTTATCCCGCTTCTGATCGTGCTGGCGCTGGCGTTCCTTCTGTTCAGCCGTCCCGGCCGCATCTCTGGTCTCATGGAAGACCTCGGCAAGGGCATTAAAGGCTTCCGCAAAGGCCTGTCCGAGCCGGACACCCCGCCGGCGCAAGAGCCGCCGCCGGCCCAAGTCCGTGACGAGCGCACCAACGGAGACCGCGCGCAGTAATCTCTCGCGCGCGGGGTTAGCCGCTCATGCTTCCAAGCCTCGGCTTCAACGAGATCATCATCCTCGGCATCCTCGCCCTCGTGGTCGTGGGGCCGAAGGATTTGCCGTTGCTGTTTCGCAAGCTCGGTAAATGGACGGCGAAGCTCCGCGGCATGGCGCAGGAATTTCGCACCGGCTTCGATGAGCTGGCGCGCCAAGCCGAACTCGACGAGCTGAAGAAGGAAGTCGAAGCGCTCCGCCGCACGACATCGCTTCAAGAAATCCGCAGCGAGATCACTAAGCCGCTGCCGACGCTTGAAGACTATGCCGGCATCAAATCGCAACCCGCGATCCCGCCGCCGGCGGTGACGCCGCCACCGGCGCTAGAAGCGCCAGCTGAGCCGCCCGTTGCTGAGCCAGCCGTTGTTGCTGAAGAGCCAACACTCGCTGACTTGCCCGAGCATGCCGACGTCGTTCCGCCCGTCGTGCGGAGCGCGCCGTGAGCACGGTCGCCCAGAAGAAAAGTCCACTGAGCGACGACGAGGAAATCGAAGCCTCGCGCGCGCCGCTGCTCGATCACTTGGCCGAGTTGCGCAATCGCTTGGTCACAGCGATCGGCGCCGTGGTTGTCGGCTTCATCGTCTGCTTCATCTTCGTCGATCCGATCTTCATGTTCATGGTGCAGCCGTTCCAAACGGCGATGGCCGTGGCGCATCCGGAGCGGGCAGGCGAGTCCATCCAGCTGATCAACACCGGCGCCTTCGGCTTCTTCTCGGTGAAGATGCAGATCGCGCTCTTCGGCGGCATCGTCGCGGCGTTCCCGATCATAGCGTGGCAGGCCTATGCGTTCATCGCGCCCGGCCTCTACCGGAAGGAGCGCGCCGCGGTTGCGCCGTTTCTGCTGGCCGCGCCGATCATGTTCACGCTAGGGGGCGCGTTCGTTTTCTACGTCGCCATGCCGTTCGCGCTGAACTTCGCGCTGACGCAGGAAGTCACCGAAGGCCCGGTGCAGGTCACGTATCTGCCGAAGGTCGAAGAATATATGGGCCTGGTGACGACGCTCGTCCTTGCCTTCGGCCTCATGTTCCAACTGCCGGTGGTGCTCTCGCTGCTCGGCCGCATCGGCGTTGTTTCAAGTTCGTTGCTTCGGAAAGGCCGCCGCTACGCCATCGTCGGCATCGCCGCGTTCTCGGCGCTGGTGACGCCCAACGACGTCATCTCCATGTTCGTCATGGCCGTGCCGGTTTACCTGCTCTACGAAATTTCCATCTGGATCGTAGCCGCAATGGAAAAGACGCGCGCCAAACAGGAAGCCTCAGCGGACGTTCACCCGCCCGCCCCGTAGCGCTTCCGCGCACCTTCCGCTAAGCAGCCGCCATGCACGATATCCGCGCCATCCGCGAAAACCCTGACCTGTACGACGCCGCCTGGGCGCGCCGTGGCCTGCCGCCTATGGCGAAGAAGATCGTTGAACTCGACGCCAAGGTCCGCGCCGCCTCGACGGCGCGCCAGGAAGCTGAAGGACAGCGCAACGCCGCCTCGAAAGCCATCGGCGCCGCCAAAGCCAAGAAGGACGAAGCCGAAGCGTCGCGGCTGATGGAGCAGGTGGCCGCGCTCAAGCAGCGCATGGAGGACACCGGCGTCGATGAAGCGAAGTGGCAGAAGGAGCGCGACGATCTCCTCGCCTCGATCCCAAACTCGCCCGCGACCGACACGCCGGACGGCGCCGACGAAGAGGGCAACGTCGAGGTTCGCCGTTGGTACATGCAAACCGGCGCCAACCCGCCCGCGCTCGATCTCACCGCCGATCACGTCACGCTCGGCGAAGCGCTTGGTATGATGGATTTCGAAGCTGCGGCCCGCCTCTCGGGCGCACGCTTCGTTGTGCTGCGCGGTCAGCTCGCTCGTCTCGAACGCGCGCTCGCCGCCTTCATGCTCGACATTCAAACCGGTGAGCACGGCTACACCGAAGTGAACCCGCCGCTCCTGGTCAAAGACCACGCCATGTTCGGCACCGGCCAGCTGCCGAAGTTCGTCGACGATCAGTTCACCGCCGCGCGCACCGTCAGCCGCCAAGAACTGCTCAACGAGGCGCTTGCGCGCTTCGATGATGAATTCGAACGGCGCGGCGGCAACGTAAAGCCGACGCAGCTCCTCAACGAAATTCTCGAGACCGCGCCGACCCGCGAAGATTTCTGGCTGATCCCAACCGCCGAAGTCGCGCTCACCAACCTCGTCCGCGAGCAGATCCTCGACGAAGCGCCGCTGCCGCTGCGCATGACCGCCGACACGCTCTGCTTCCGCGCTGAAGCGGGCGCGGCCGGTAGAGACACGCGCGGCATGATCCGCCAGCACCAATTCCGCAAGGTTGAACTGGTCTCGATCACCACGCCCGAGCAAAGCTCGGAAGAGCACGAGCGCATGGTCCGCTGCGCAGAGGAAATCCTGAAGCGCCTCGAACTGCCGTTCCGCACCATGCTCCTCTGCACCGGCGACATGGGGTTCAGCGCCCGCAAGACCTACGACCTCGAAGTCTGGCTGCCGAGCCAAGGCAAGTACCGCGAGATCAGCTCGTGCTCGAACTGTGGTGATTTCCAAGCGCGCCGCATGAACGCGCGCTTCCGCAATAAGGACGGCAAGACCGAGTTCGTGCACACGCTGAACGGCTCGGGCCTCGCCGTCGGACGCACGCTCGTTGCGGTGATGGAAAACTATCAGCAGGCCGACGGCAGCATCAAAGTGCCGACAGCGCTCGTGCCGTATATGGGCGGAGTGGAGCGGATCGCGAAGTGATAAGCCGAGCCCTCTCCCTTGCGGAGAGGGCGCCGCGAAGCGGCGGGTGGGGGGCGAAGACACAAGCACGCGCTTCAGACACCGCGACGGCTGAACGCCCCTCATCTCCTAACCCCTTCTCCGCAAGGGAGAAGGGGAATCGCTACTTCTTCAAAATCTCCAGCAACTCCGCGCCCGGCGTCTCAACCGGCAGCGCGCGAAAATCTCCGTGCGTCTCCAGCGCTAACCCCAACAGCGCCTGAAATATCCGCCGCGGCAGCGTCTGTGCGCCGAATTGCTCCAAATGCGGCGTGATGAATTGTGCATCGAGCAGCTTGAACCCGCCGCGCTTCAGCCGCGCCGCCAGCTGCACCAGCGCCGCTTTGCTCGCGTCGGTCGCGAACGAGAACATGCTCTCGCCGAAGAACGCACCGGCCAGCGCCACGCCATAAAGCCCGCCCGCCAATTGCCCATCGACGCGCGCCTCAACGCTATGCGCCATCCCGCGCCGGTGCAGTTCCAGATAGAGCGCGCGAATATCCGGATTGATCCAGGTGTCCTCGCGGTCCTTGCCCGGCGCCGCGCAAGCGTCGATCACGCGTTCGAACTCGCGATTGATCGTGAAGGTGAACTTGTCCTGCCGGATCGTCCGCGCAAGCCGCTTGGGCACATGAAAGCCGTCCAACGGAAACACACACCGCCATTCAGGATCGACGATAAAGAAACCTTCATCGTCGCGGCTCTCCGCCATCGGAAAGACGCCGCGCTGGTAGCAGGCCAGCAGATCCTCGGGCGTAAACGGCTTCACGCCGCCGATATTGCCAAAGTTCGCGGCGCCCGTCAGCCCGGGCAACGCATACCTTCGGATAGCCTCGCGCCAGCGGCGAGAACCGCGTAGGCTCCGCCTATGGAAACGCCGCCGCTGCTGCCGACACGCGAACAGCTCATCCACGCGCTCTACGAAGCTGCCGAGCTCGAGCACAATCTGATGTGCACGTATCTCTACGCGGCGTTCTCCCTGAAGGACGAAACCGAAGTCGATACGCCCGAAGAGGCCGACGCTGTGAAGCGTTGGCGGCGCGCCATCCTCGATGTCGCCATCGAAGAAATGGGTCACTTAGCTGCCGTCTGGAATATCACCTCAGCCGTTGGCGGTTCGCCGCGCTTTGGGCGCGTGAATTTTCCGATCGATCCTGGGTATCTGCCCGCCGGCATCGTCGTGAAGCTCGCGCCGTTCAGCGAAGACGTGCTGCAGCACTTCATCCATCTCGAACGCCCCATCGGCTCCAAGGAGCCTGACGGCAAAGGCTTCGAGCATCCGCGCGACTTCGTCCGCAACCCGCCGAAGCCGCGCCTCACGCCGATGGTGTTCGACTACGAAACCGTCGGCGAATTCTACGAAGTGATGCAAACCGCGCTCGACTACATGGCCAACAAGCTCGGCGACAAAGAGCTGTTCAGCGGCGATCCAGCGCTTCAGCTCTCAGAAAACGAGGTCGTGCTCGGCGGCGCCAAAGCGGTGCTGTGCGCGAAGACCGCGAAGGGCGCGTGCGAATCCATCATCACGCAAGGCGAGGGCGCATCCGAAGAAAGCGAAGGCTCGCACTTCTGCCGCTTCCGCCACATCCGCGACGAGCTGGCGGAGCTGCAGAAAGCGAATCCAAAATTCGTCCCGGCCCACCACGCCGCGGTGAACCCGGTGCTGCGCCGACCGCCGCAACCCGAAGGCCGCGTCTGGATCGAGGACGAAGCGGCGGCCGACATCGTCGATGTCGCCAACGCCTCGTACCAAACCATGCTGCGGCTCTTGGCCTATTCCTACAACGTACCCGGCCCCAGCGCGGAGAAGTCACTCGCCGTCGATCTCGCCATCGATCTGATGAAAGCGATGACGCTGCTGGGCGAAAGCGCCGCGCGCCGCCCATCCGGCAGCGTCAAAGGCTGCAACGCTGGCGTTTCGTTCACGGCGCTGCGCGATTCCGGCATGCTGCCGCGCGGCGATGCTGCGCGGCGCTTCTTTGTTGAACGCATGGCCGAGTTGGAGAAGGGCGCATCGCGTCTCGATCAGGATGATCACCGCGTCGCCCGCGCCGCTGGCCTCATCCGCGCGCTCGCCGTCCGCGCCAAGCGCTTCTGCGACATGGAGGATGCGCCCGCCGCCGCCGCAACAGCTGCACCATCAGCGCCCGCCGCGAAGCCGCCAGCGCCAACCGATCTCGGCCACGGCGTCGAACTCGTCGACGGCGAAACCGTGCAGATCATCTATCACGGCAAGCTCTGCATCCACTCGCGCTTCTGCGTCACCGGCGCGCCGAAAGTCTTCCTCGCCAACGTCGAAGGCCCGTGGATCCATCCCGACGAGATGGACGCCGAAGAACTCATGGCGGTCGCACGCGAATGCCCGTCCGGCGCCATTCGCTATCAGCGCAAAGACGGAGGCCCCGAGGAGCATGCGCCGCCGGTCAATCTCATCGCTGTCCGCGAAGCCGGCCCGTACGCATTCCGCGGCGATCTCAGCATTGACGGCAAGCCGTTCGGTTACCGCGCCACGCTCTGCCGCTGCGGCGCGTCGAAGAACAAGCCATTCTGCGATGGCTCGCACCACGACGTCCCGTTCACCGCCTCAGGTGAACCGCCTACTGGCGACAAAACAGCGATGCTCGAAGTCCGCGACGGCCCGATCGAAATAACGCCGACCTTAGACGGCCCCTACATGGTGCGCGGCAATATGGAGATCATCTCGGGCACCGGCCGCGTCGTCGCGCGCCAGCAAGCAGCGCGTCTTTGCCGGTGCGGCCACTCAAGCACGAAGCCGTTCTGCGATGGCACGCACGCCAAAGTCGGCTTCAAGTCCGAAGCTTAGCTTTCCGAAGGCACCCGCGAGCGCAGCGCGTCGTCGCCGATGCGCGCGCCGTGGAATTCCGGCGTGTCGGTTTCCGCCGGCAGCGGCGTGATGATGGCCGGGCCATAGCTCTCAGCGACGTTTTGTGCCGGGCTGGCGCAGCCGTGCAGCGCCATGACCGCGAAAGTGAGCGCGATAAGAACCGCCAAGCCAGCGAAAGATTGTTGAGCCATGGAAAACGTGAACCCCAGTCGAGTGCAGGGCCCCACGTTTGCAAGCTCGGCGCCGCAATCAACGCGCCATTAACTCAGTTCGACGGCAAACCCAGGACATCCGGCGGCACGCCGTGGCGGGCAGCCCAGTCAATCCAGGCCACATCCGTTGGCGCGATGACGTGCTCAAGCACAACCCAAGTCCCGTTCTCGTTCTTCAGCAGCGCGTGTAAGCCGCCGCCCTCATCCATGGCGCCATGCTCATAGCGGTCGGCGAGATTGGTGGTCGTCCAGTCGATTGGCGAGCCGTCGGCGTTGAGGATGCGTGCATCCACATAAGCCCACTCATCGCGCACGTTTACTGTGTTTGATTGCAAGCTCACGGGCTTGCCCACCTCTGTCGTGACGAGCGGCGTCAGCACATCGAAGAGGGCTTGCGTGGCTGCGTCGGGAGAGGGCGCGGCGGGCGTCTCTGGCGTTTCAGTCGTCGTAGCGGCCGGCGGCGTACACGCCGCAGCTAATCCGGCAACAGCAGCGATCAACAATGCCCGCATCACCTAACCTCCCGCTTCTTCAGCCTTCGCCTTCAGATTCTTCTCAAGCCAGTGGATCGAGTAGTCGCCGTTGATCACGTCCGGCTCGTTCATCAGATCGCGGAAGAGTGGAAGCGTGGTTTCGACGCCGGTGATCACCATCTCGTTCAGCGCCCGCCGCAAGCGCATCAAGCACTCGGAGCGGTCGCGCCCGTGCACGATCAGCTTGCCGATCAGCGAGTCGTAGTTCGGCGGGATCGAGTAGCCCGCGTAAATCGCGCTGTCCAAGCGCACGCCTAAGCCGCCCGGCGGGTGATAGCCGGTGATCTTGCCTGGCGACGGGCGGAAGCTCACCGGGTTCTCCGCGTTCACGCGGCACTCAATGGCGTGACCATTGAAGCGCACATTCTCTTGGCGCACCGAAAGCTCGGCGCCATTGGCGATGCGGATCTGCTCGCGCACCAGATCGATGCCCGTGATCATCTCCGTCACCGGATGCTCGACTTGCAGGCGCGTGTTCATTTCGATGAAATAGAACTCGCCGTCCTCGAACAGATACTCAACCGTGCCGACGCCGAGATAGCCAAGCTTGCGGATCGCGTCCGCCGTGATGCCGCCAATGCGCTCGCGATCTTCGGCATTCAGCGCCGGCGAGGGCGCTTCTTCGAGAACCTTTTGGTGGCGGCGCTGCAGCGAACAATCGCGCTCGCCCAAGTGAATGACGTTGCCGTGGCTGTCGGCGACGATCTGGATCTCGATGTGACGCGGGTGCGTCAGATACTTCTCCATATAGACTTCGTCGTTGCCGAACGCGGCCTTCGCTTCCGCGCGCGCCGTGTTGAATGCCTCAACAACTTCGTCTTCCGAACGCGCCACCTTCATGCCGCGTCCGCCGCCGCCCGCGGCTGCCTTGATCAGCACCGGATAGCCGATGCGCTTGCCGTTCGCCTTAGCGTCGGCCTCATCGACAACTGCGCCGTTCGAACCGGGGACAACCGGCATGCCAGTATCGATCGCCGCTTGCTTGGCCGCGATCTTGTCACCCATCAGCCGGATGTGATCTGCCGTCGGCCCGATGAACGTCATCCCGTGCTGCGTCACGATTTCCGCGAACTTCGCGTTCTCTGAGAGAAAGCCGTAGCCCGGATGGATCGCTTGCGCGCCGGTGATCTCAGCCGCGGCAATGATCGACGGAATGTGCAGATAGCTTTTCGCAGCCGGCGGCGGCCCGATGCAGACGCTCTCGTCCGCGAGCCGCACGTGCATCGCCTCGGAATCAGCTGTCGAGTGCACGGCCACGGTCTGGATACCCATCTCCTTGCACGCGCGGTGAATGCGCAGCGCAATTTCGCCCCGGTTCGCGATGAGGACTTTCTCAAACATCGACTACTCGATGATCATCAGCGGCTGATTGAACTCGACCGGGTCAGCGTTGCCGACCAGGATTTGCTTCACCACCCCATCATGCGGCGCGTGGATTTGGTTGAACGTCTTCATCGCTTCAACGAGCAGGATCGTCTGCCCCTTCGAAACCCGATCGCCCACTTTCACAAATGCCGCCGCATCTTCGTTCGGCGCCAGATAGGCCGTGCCCACCATCGGCGAAAGCACAGCGCCCGGATGTGACGAAGCATCAACCGGCGCAGCGGGCGGCGCGGCAGGCGCAGGAGCCGGGGCGGCGGCAACCGGCGGCGGTAGCGCGGGGGCAGGCGCGGGGGCGGAATGCACCACATGCGTATGCGCCGGCGGCTGATGCGCCATCACCAAAGTCCGCGCCAACCGCAGGCGCAGTTCGCCGTACTCAACTTCGATCTCGGTCAGCCCTGTATCGTCCAGCACCTTCGCCAGATCGCGCACCAGGTCCGCATCGACGCCCCTCGACGACTTCTTCTTCGCCTTAGGCGTCCGCACCAGCGGCGCCCGCACAGGCTTCCTCTTTGCGACAGCTCGGCTCGGTTTCTTGCTCACGCGCTCTGACCTTCATTCGCCAGCAAGGCAGCCGCCTCGATGGCCAGTAAATACGATGTCGCCCCAAAGCCGGCGATGACGCCCTTTGCGGCTTGGCCCACTAACGAAACGTGACGGAATTCCTCACGCGCCGCGGGGTTGGAGAGGTGGGTCTCGATCACCGGAACGCCGATCGCCTTGATAGCGTCGTGCAGTGCGACCGAGGTGTGGGTATAGGCGCCGGCGTTTAGAACAACAGCGCCCGCTTTGTCGCGGGCCTCCTGCAGCCAGTTGACCAGCTCGCCTTCGACGTTCGACTGGCGGAAAACCACGGTCCGGCCCAGCTGAGCCGCCCGCAGCGCGCAGGCTTGTTCGATCTCGGCCAGCGTGACGCGGCCGTAGATTTCAGGCTCCCGCGTCCCCAACAGGTTCAGGTTGGGGCCGTTCAGCACATAGATTGGCTTTGCGTCCGGCATCGTCCTCTGCGCGGGCGGATAGGGGGCTTCCGTTGAACCCCGGCTCAAGGGGTTCTAAGTCGGGCGGATAGGAACGGCTATGCGTCTGACGGTCAATGGAGAAACGCGCGAAGCGCCCGATTCCGCGACCCTCGCGGAACTCCTCGCCTCCCTGGGGATCGATGGCCGCCGCGTGGCCGTAGAACGCAACCGCGAAATAGCGCCTAAGTCTCTGTGGTCGCAGATTGTTCTGGCCGAAGGCGATCAGCTGGAGATCGTCCAGTTCGTTGGGGGCGGGTGAGGTTGTTTTTGAGGCTCTTCAGTCGCAGGTTTGATTGATGATCGATTGGTCCCAATGCCCCGAAGTCGAACGCAACCCGGCGAAGGTGAGTGGCGCATGGCTGTTTAGAGGCACGCGCGTGCCGGTGAAGGCGCTGTTCGAGAACATTGAAGGCGGTGCGACGGTCGACGAGTTCTTGGAGTGGTTTCAAGGCGTCGAGCGGGCACAGGTTGACGCCGTGCTTGAGCACGCGCAGCGCAGCCTCGACACCGCTTAGTCGCACGCAGTATGAAGGTCCTCTTCGACCAGGGCACACCGGCTCCGCTTCGGAAAGCCCTTTCAGCGCATGATGTGAAGACCGCTTTCGAATGCGGCTGGGACGAGCTTGAGAATGGCGCATTGCTTTCGGCTGCCGAAGCCGATGGCTACGAAGTGCTCGTCACGACCGATCAGAACCTGCGCCACCAGCAAAACCTCGAGACGCGACGCATAGCAATTGTCGTGATCAGCACGACAAATTGGCCCCGCATTCGGCCGCATTGTGATCTTGTCAGAAACGCGCTCAACGGCATCGCGCCTGGTGCGTTCGTAGAAATAGCGATCCCACATGACTGACTCCGCGCTCACCATCGCCGGCAAGAGCTACAGCTCCCGCCTCATCATCGGCACCGGAAAGTACAAAACCTACGCCGAGAACGCCGCCGCGCTCGAAGCCAGCGGCGCCGAGATCGTCACCGTCGCGGTGCGGCGCGTGAATCTCTCAGACCCCAGCAAAGAGCGTCTCACTGATCACATCGATCCGAAGAAGACGACCTTCCTGCCCAACACCGCCGGCTGCTTCACCGCCGACGAAGCTTTGCGCACGCTCCGCCTCGCGCGCGAAGCGGGCGATTGGAAGCTGGTGAAACTCGAAGTCCTCGCCGACCAGAAGACGCTCTATCCCGACATGGAAGAGACGCTCAGCGCCGCCAAAATCCTCGTCGCCGAAGGCTTCGACGTGATGGTCTATTGTAGCGACGATCCGGTCTACGCGAAGAAACTCGAAGACGCCGGCTGCGTCGCCATCATGCCGCTCGGCTCACTGATCGGCTCCGGCCTCGGCATCCAAAACCCCGTGAACATCCGGCTGATCGTTGAACAAACCAAAGTCCCCGTCATCGTCGACGCTGGCGTCGGCACGGCGAGCGACGCCGCCATCGCGATGGAGCTCGGCGTCGACGGCGTCCTCATGAACACCGCCATCGCCGAGGCCAAAGACCCCATCCGCATGGCCAAAGCCATGAAGCATGCCGTCATCGCGGGCAGGGAGTCTTACCTCGCTGGGCGGATGCCAAAGAAGAAGTATGCTGATCCAAGCTCACCGCTTGGAGGCTTGATCTAAGCGCGAAGCAGCATATCCGCGGCGCGGTTGGCGATCATCGTCACCACTGCGTTGGGGTGGCCGCGCGGGACCGTCGGCATGACGGAAGCATCCGCAAGCCACAAGCCATCGACGCCCTTCACCTTCAAATCCGGCCCTACCACCGCATCGCCGTCTTGGCCCATGCGGCATGTCGAGCTTGGGTGATAGACGGTCTGTAGAGTCTCCGCGATGAATGCATCCCAGTCCTCATCAGGCGCGCACGTCGCCGCCGGTGTGAGCTGATGCGTCACCTCCGCCGCCAAAGGCGGCGTCGCTGCGATGGCGCAAGCCAGTTTCAGGCCCTCGATCATGACGCGGCGATCGTGCCCTTCGGAGTCGTTGAGCAGCCCAAGATCGATGCGCGGGCTAGCCGAAGGATCGGCGCTTCTGAGCGTCACCAATCCACGCGAGCGCGGCTTCAACACCGCAGCCCCCAACGCGAAGGCGTGAACCTTCGGCGTCTCGAGCCCCTGTTGGCGCCATTCGAGCGGCGCGAAAATCAGTTCGAGATCAGGCGCGGGCGCGCCGGCGGCGACGCGCGTAAACGCGAACGCCTCCACGGCATTCGAAGCGAGCGGCCCGCGTTTGAAGAAGATGTAGCGGAGCAGGTTCGCCAACGAGTCGGCGGTCTTGAACGTATCGCGCCGCGCCACAGCGAAGTTCATCATGGCAAGTGCATGATCCTGCAGACCGGCGCCGACGCCGGGCAGGTCGCGCACGACGCCGATGCCATGCTCACGCAAGTGAGCCGCAGGCCCGATTCCGGACAGCATCAGAATGTGCGGCGACCCGAATGCGCCGGCGCATAAAATGACGCCGCGCGCCGCACGGAACTCCCGCCCACCGGCGTCTTGGGTCAGGTGCACGCCGACGCAGCGGCCGTCTTCAATGATCAGCCGAGAAACCTGCGCATTGGTCACGGTCTCCAGTCGCCCGCTGGCGATGGCCGGCTTCAGATACGCGTCATACGCGCTGAAGCGTTTGCCTTCGCGATGCGCGATCTGCACGATCCACGCGCCTTCGCACGGGCCGCCATTGTAGTCCTCGGGGCCATCAATCCCGCGCGCCCGGCTGGCGGCGACGAAAGCGTGCGACAGCGGATGCGCGTGCACATTCGGTTCGACTTGCATCGGTCCGCTGCGGCCGCGCGCGCGATTGGCCCCTTCGCCGGTCCAATTTTCCTGTGCGATGAACGTGGGCGCTACATCCGCCCAGCTCCAACCATCGGCGCCGTCACGCGCCCATTCATCGAAATCGACGGGATGACACCATTGGTGGATTTGCGCGTTCATGTTGGACGAGCCGCCCAACATCTTGCCGCGCGGCGTAAACACGCGCCGCTTTCCGCCAAACTGCGGTTCGCTCTCAAAAGCCCAATCGTGGCTAGTGTTGAAGAGGCGCGAGAACCCGGCCGGGATCGAGACAAACGGGTTGCTGGGCGCCTTGCCCGCTTCGATCAGGGTGACCTTGTAACGGCCGTTCTCTGAAAGACGCCCGGCCAGTACCGATCCGGCGCTGCCGCCGCCGACGATGATGAAATCTGACGAACTCATAGACCCCCTCGCAACTTCCGAGCCCATCGCTTAGCGTTGTGAAGTCATAAAGTCTGACGACAACATCAGATTGTGATCAAGGTCACAGCGTCGCTCGGCGCGAACGCGGCTCAAAGCAGCCGCAGCGTCGCCGGATCGGCTTGCCCTTCGTAGTATTTGTCCAGAGCCCGCTGGTAGAGCGGATCCCGCGTCGCGCGCTCAAACAGCGTCAGGCATGAGCGAAACTTGAGCGTGTCCGGCATCGCGAAAATCTGCAACGCCGTCCGTCCTTCAAGCGCATTGACCACTTCAACGCAGTTTCGCAACCGCGCGCCAAGCACCTCATGGCGTGAGTACGCAAGCGCGTGACCGGCATCTTCGAGGCCATATCGCTGCGCCATCGGGCTAAACCCAAGTCCGCGCAATTGCGGGAAGATGTACCACATCCAGTGGCTCAGCTTCTGGCCTTGCTGAAGCTCGCGCAGCGCCGTTTCGTAGTCGCCGTCCTGCGCTTCGAGGAAGTGGTCGAGGTCGTATGGCGCGTTCACGTCTTGCTCCGCGAGGCCGGGCCGGCGTCTGATCCTACCGCCATCGGATCGAGCCGGAAAAGCGGGCGCCTGCGAAACTTCGGCGCGGCCCAGGCCTTCAGGCGCCCCTTGTAACCCCGCAGCTACCGCCCATGTCTCAGCCAGCCGTCCTGGCCCGCGAGAGTTTTCATACATGGTCGATGATCCGAACCTGCCGCCCCCCGTCATTGCCGACGATGCCGCAGGCAAGCCCGCCAACGCTGAGCCTCTCAAAGCCGGCCGCCTCAACGCCAACGCCGAAGACGATGAGCGCGATGGGCTGACGTCCGCCGATTTCGCCGCCGCCGGCGTCGCGGCGCCCGATTGGGCCAACGATCCGTTCCCGTCGATCGAGACCTGGCGCCAATGGCGCGCCGCCGAAGACGCGGCCATCGCCCACAAGCGCGCGCAAGCGAAGAAGTAGCGCGCTTAGCGGTGAACTGGCTCCAGTATCACCGGCTCGCCCTCGCCGTCCGTGCAAGCGATCCAGCCGGCATCGTTGACGGCGTTAGCTTCGCGCAGATGAACGGCCGGCGCGTCGACAAGATCATTCAGATTGAAGCTCTCGCCGCCGCGCCACAGGCAGGCGTGCGCTGACAAGTCGCGATCAAGCGCGCGGCCGAGACCAACCACCCAGCCCGAAGCGTTCACGCGGTGCGCATTGAAGTCGCTGCATCGCAGCGCATGGGGAAACCATTCCGGCTTGCCGTCGGCGATGAAGCCGTACTTGCACACGATCGATCCAGCCTCGCCGCCGCCGACAACCTCTCCCATGCTGCGTTCGATACGGTCGATGAGTTTGCCCGCCAAATCCCAGACCAAAATCTCCGACCGATCGCCTTCGCCCAAAATGCGATCCGCGCCGATGGATTTGGCGAGAAAACCAGATGCGCTCAGCGCCGGTGGCGGTTCGAGATCGATCACGCGCGCGCCGTCTTGTAAGAAGGAGGAGAGTTCACCCTTCGCGAGACGAAACCCAACGCACCGTCCCGCCGCATTGATGCCGGTCAGGCCCGCGTGACCTTTGCGAATCTCGTGCTCCAGCGGATCAACTCGGCCCAGCAACGCGCGCTCACGGCCGCCGCGCGAACTCCAACCCGCAAATTGCCCCGCGCCATTGATGCCGCGAACCGTTGGCTCCGGCATGGCGACAACGTTCCTGATCGTCCAACCATCGCCCGCGTCGCCGCAGACCGCGAACCCGTAATCATCGCCGTCGGCTGTCGACGCCAGCGTGATCACAACACCTTCGTCATTCAAGCACTGCACCGAATGCGCGCAGTGTGTTTCAGTGTTTGCGATCCGATGGACGCGAAACGCCGGCTCAGCCATGGCGCGCAAGCCAGCCGGTCAAATCCGCCAAAGCCCGCTCAGCCAGCGCCAGCTTCTTCGCGCGTGAGCGATCTTCGCCTTTGAGCTTCTTGCCATCCGGCCCGTGCGTCGGCGCGACGATCTCCGGAAACAGGCCAAAGTTCACATTCATCGGCTGAAATGAGCCTTTGCCGTCGCCGATGTGTCCGCCGGTCACGTGCGCGATCAGCGCGCCGAACGCGGTCGTTGCAGGCGGCGGCTCAATCGTGCGCCCCAAACGCTCCGCCGCCGCAAAGCGCCCAGCCATCATCCCCATCGCAGCGCTCTCGACGTAACCCTCTACGCCCGTCACTTGCCCCGCAAACCGCACGCGCGGCTCGGCGCGCAAACGCAGCGTTCCATCAAGCAGCTTTGGCGAGTTCAAGAACGTGTTGCGATGGATGCCGCCCAGCCGCGCAAAGCGCGCGTTCTGCAAGCCAGGGATCATCCGGAAAATCTCTTCCTGCGCGCCGTATTTCAGCTTCGTCTGAAAGCCGACAATGTTGAACAGCGTGCCAAGCTTGTTGTCCTGCCTGAGCTGCACCACCGCATGCGGACGCTTGCCGACACGCGGGTCCATCAGCCCCACCGGCTTCATCGGCCCAAACCGCAACGTCTCCGGCCCGCGCTCCGCCATCACCTCAATCGGCAAGCAGCCTTCGAAATAGGGCGTGTTCTTTTCCCACTCGCGAAACTCAGTCTTCGCGCCGCTGTTCAGTGCGTTGATGAACGCCGTGTACTGCGCCTCATCCATCGGGCAGTTCACATACGCCGCCTTATCGCCGCCCGGACCTTCCTTGTCGTAGCGCGACTGCTTCCAGGCGATGTCGAAGTCGATCGAGTCTGCATGCACGATCGGCGCAATCGCATCGAAGAAGGCGAGCGAGTCTTCGCCCGTCAGATTGCGGATCGAATCCGCCAGCGAAGGCGAGGTGAGGGGGCCGGTCGAGAAGATTACCTTCTCGTCTTCACTCGTCAGCAGCGCGTCGAGCGATTTCACTTCCCCGCGCTCAACGCTCACCAACGGGTGCGCCACCAAAGCCGCCGTCACCGCATCGCTAAACACATCCCGGTCCACCGCCAGCGCGCTGCCCGCCGGCACCTGCGCCGGCTCAGCGCTCGCCATCACCAGCGAACCCACGCGCCGCATCTCTTCGTGCAGCAAGCCAACAGCATTCCCGCGCCAATCATCGCTGCGGAACGAGTTGGAGCACACCAGCTCCGCGAACTTCTCTGTATGGTGCGCGTCGGTCTTCACCACCGGCCGCATTTCATGCAGCACCACCGGCACGCCCGCATTAGCCAGCGCCCACGCCGCCTCCGAGCCCGCCAGCCCGCCGCCGACCACATGCACAGGTTTGATTGATCCAGTCATGGCCGCCTTATAAGCTCCGCCCGAACCGAAATGGGAGGGGATAGTGTCGCGCTTGCTGCCGCTCGCGCCCCATGGTTTTCAGATTTGGCGAATAGGGGCATAAGCCCCCAAAACGAGCGAGATCAGAGCCAGACATGAACGTTCCCATTCGTGAAAGCGTCGGCGCCGCGTTGCGGTACGTGCGTGAGAACGCCCGGTTCGTCGCGATTGTGGGCGGCATGTTTGCGATGGCGTCGACCTTGGTGTCCGTGTTTGCGATGGCCGTTCCACAGGCCGGCATCCTCACCATGGTGGCGAACGGCCTGATCCAAGCGTTCTGTTACGGCGCACTCATCGCCGGTTCGCTTTATGGCGTCGAAGCTGTGCGTGGGCGTTGGACACAAGACGGTTGGCGCGTCTGGTCGTCCATGGTCGTGGTCGGCTTCTTCATGACCATCGTGGTGCTGGTGGTCACGATCCCGGTGAGCATCGCGCTCGCCGCAGGTCCGCTGGCGCGCTACGGCGATGATCTGCAAGCTGCTGGCTCGGATCAGGCGCGCGTCATGGATATCATGATGCGCTTTGCCGAAGAGAACCCGATGGCGATCGTGTTGGTCGCACTGTTCTACGGCGCTGTGTGGCTTCTGCTGACCTCACGCCTCTATCTCTCCGCGCCCGCAAGCGTCGACGCCGGCCGCATCCTCACCTTCGAGACGTGGAATTGGACCAAGGGTGCTATGGTGCGCATCACCGTCGCGCGCCTCATGCTGCTGGTTCCGGCCTACATCCTGATGTTCGCGCTGCAATTGCTGCTGGGGCGTCTGTTCGGTTTCAATCTGCTCGATGGTCCCTCGCTCGTCGCCGCCGCGCGCGAGAACCCTGTGGGCATCGTCATCTGCGAGTTCATCAGCTCGTTTATCGCGCTCACGCTATATGCCTCACTCGAGGCAGGGCTTTCCGCTTACCTCTATCGCGGCCTAAAGCCCGCCGACGCACCCGCAGCATCGCCGTCGCCCGCCGTCTGAGCCGAGCCCAAGCCTCGACCGACTCATCCCGCTCCGCTAAAAGCGCGCCTCCCAATGGCCGCCACCCGCTCTTTCGTTGCGCCTTTGTTGCGCATTGCCGGACCCGTCGCGCTCGCGCGGCTGGGCATTATCGGCATGGCGTTGGTGGACGTGATCGTCGTCGGCCAACTCGCCGCCAGCGAACTGCCACACCAAGCCCTCGGCTGGGCGCCGACGGCCGTGTTTCTTGTCGCCGCCATTGGCCTGCTGCAAGGCGTGCAAGTGCTCGCGGCCCGTTCAATCGGCGAGGGCAATAAGCAAGGCGCCGGCGTCGTGCTGCGGCGCGGTCTCATTCTCGCGCTGATCGCCGGCGTCCTGTCGGCGCTGCTGATGTGGCTTGGCGGGGAAGGCCTCTTCACCGTCTTCGGCATCGCAGCCGAACTCGCCGCGCCGTCGACGCCGGTGATGAACATTCTCGCTCTCTCGATCCCGCTGCATCTGCTCTACATCGCCGGCACCTACTTCCTAGAAGCCGTTAAGAAGCCCGGCATCTCGACCGTCGTGATGTGGCTCGCGAATGGTGTGAACCTCGCGCTCAATCTGCTCTGGGTGCCCGATCTCGACATCGCCAACACCGTCGCCTGGGCGAGCCCGCTCTATGATGCACTGCGTGAACAGCCGGTCCTCAGCGCGCTGCATGATCTCGCGCCTGCGCATGGCGCACAAGGTTCAGCTTGGGCGACTGTCGGCGCACGCGTCTTCCTCGCCGCCGCCGTGTTGCTGTGCATCTACTTCCTGCGCGACGGCGTGACTTTTGGCGTGCGCAAGAGCAGGGGCGCGCACGGCCACGGCTATCGCGCGCTGCTGGGCGTCGGCGCCGCCGCCGCCGTCAGCCAAGCCGTCGAAGCGGGCGCCTTCTCCGCGATGACCGTGATTGCCGGCCGCATCAGCGCTGAAGTTGTGGCCGCCTATCAAATTTTGCTCAATCTCATGGCGTTCGTGTTCATGATCGCGCTGGGCCTCGCCGCCGCCACAGCTGTTCTCGTCAGCGAAGCCATCGGCCGCCAAGCGCCGCATGAGTCCGCGCGCGCGGGTTGGACAGGCATTGCCTTGAACGCCATCGGCATGATCATCGCCGCGCTTGTCATTCTGGCGTTTAACGACTCCATCGGCCGCGCCTACACGGCCGACATCGGCCTTGCCGCGATGATCTCCGCGCTCATGTGGGTCTGCGCGTTGGTGCTGCTGCCGGATGGCACGCAAGTCGTTGCCGCGTCAGCACTCCGCGCCCGCAGCGACAATTGGTTTCCAACCTTCAGCCATATCCTGGCCTACGCGGTGGTGATGCCGATCCTCGGCTACTGGCTCGCCGAACACCAAGGCATGGGCGTCGCCGGCCTATTATTTGCGATCTTCTGGTCAAGCGTATTGAGCGCCGCCGTGTTGCTGTGGCGCTGGTGGAGCATCGGCGAGAAGCCGGCGCCTGAACTGAAGGAAGAAGCGCCGGTGCTCGGCTTGGCCGAAGGCGAAGTGCGTGACCGCTAGGCGCCAGCGCCTAGGATCCAACCTTCTTCGCGCTCGACAACTTCGCGGCGCTTATCGTCCTTCGCCGGACCGAACACCGCGCCGAGCTGAAACTTCTCATCCAGCGCATTGAAGCGCTCGCACGCGCCGCGCACTTGCGCCTGATCCTTGATCTCGCCGGCATTGGGCTTCGCCGCATAGAGCGACGGATAAATCTCCGCGAACACCGCTTCCGTGTCCGCCACATCGGCCGGCGCCAGCGGCTTCCAGCCCGTCTCAAACGGCCAGAACTTCACCGCCCGCGTATCGCGCAAGCGCTTCACCACAGGCAGTCCCGTCAGCGCCTGACCGCCAACCGAGCCCTGATAATAGAGCTTCCAAATCGAAGACGCGCCCTTGGCCGCCTCATCCGCAAAGCGCAGCTCCGGCAAATCACCCGGTCCATGCTCACGCGGACGCTTCGCTGAAAGCATCGTCTGTTCGTCACGCGCCGGCGCGCCCCAAAACGGAAACGCTTCGCCCGTCATCAGCCGGTTCATCTTCGCGCCGACTTGAAAACGATTGTTGGTGTTGTCGGGTCGATCCTTCACTTCCTTCGCCGCGAACTCCATCAGCGCCCGCCACGGATCGCCCGGCAGCTTCAACGCCGCCGCCGTCCCGCGCGGAAAGCCCAGCGGAAAATCGAAGCCAACCAAAGCGCGCTCGCCCTTGCGCTTCAGATCATCGAGCACGGTGTTGAGGAGTTTCTCCGCCTCAACCCGCGTCGATGGATTGTGCGCTTCGAACGCCATCTGGAATCGCACGTTGCGCTTCAGCACGCCGACCCAGATTGAATCCGGGCCGGTCGTCGGCTTGGAGGCAGCGCTCCAGTCGACCATCACGTACGCTTGAAACAGACGTTGAGACATTGTCAGCCGAGTTTGACGAGCATCTTGCCCGTGTTTCCTCCGCTGAAGAGGTTGAGAAACGCTTTCGGCGCATTCTCAACGCCGTTCTCGACGGTTTCTTCCCACTTAATCTTACCGTCGCGCACCCAGCCGCCCATCTCGGCGTAGAATTGGTCGCGCATGTCGGCGAAGTCCGACACGATGAAGCCCTGCATCTTGATGCGTTTGCCGACGACGTAACTCATGTTGCGCGGGCCGGGGGCGGGCTCTTTGTCGTTGTAGATCGAAATCATGCCGCACTCGATGAAGCGCGCGAACGGCCGCGCGACTTCAAGCGCCACTTCCAAGTGATCGCCGCCGACATTGTCGAAGTAAATGTCGATGCCCTTCGGCGCCGCGGCCTTGACGTTGTCGAGCAGATTGCCCTTCTTGTAGTTCACCGTCGCATCAACGCCGACGCTTCTGAGCCATGCCAACTTCTCGTCGGTGCCCGCAGAAGCAACAACGGTGCAGCCGCGCAACTTCGCGATCTGACACACCGCCGAACCGACAGCACCGGCTGCACCCGACACGAACACAACGTCACCAGCCTTCGGCTCACCAATGCGATGGAAGCTCGTGTACGCCGTCATGCCGGGCATGCCGAGCACGCCGAGATACGCTTGCGGCGGCACGCCCGCCGGCAACTTGTTCAGCCCCGAACCCGGCGAGACATAAGCCTCACGCCAGCCATTGAAGCTCTCCACCAAATCGCCAGGCGCGAACTTCGGATCGTTCGACTTCACCACAGTGCCGACAGCGCCGCCCTGCAGCGGCTGGCCGATCTGAAACGGCGGCACATAGCTCGGCCGGTCATACATGCGCCCGCGCATGTACGGATCGACCGACATCCACTGATTGCGCACCAAAACTTCGCCCGGACCCGGATCGGGAATCTCGACCGTCGCCACCTCAAAATTCGACGCTTCCGGCAGGCCGACAGGGCGGCTCTTCAAACGAACTTCGCGCGACTTGGTCGCCATGGCGGTTGCTCCTGAAAGAATGCGGGGACCTTAGACGAAATTTCCACGCACGCACCCCTCCCCCTTGTGGGGAGGGGCAGGGGTGGGGTGTCGGCGGTGCTGCTTCGAAACTTCCGCGCCGACACCCCACCCCCAACCCCTCCCCGCATCGGGATCGCAGAGCGATCCCGACAATTCAAAATTCGCCGGCCGCGGGGCGGCCGGTGGGGGGAGAGGAGTCAGAAGCTGGACACGTCACACCAACGCGCCGCATAACCCCGGCCTTCCCGCAACGAGACCTTACGTAATGTCCATTCGCCTCCGTTTCGCGCCGTCCCCCACGGGACGCATCCATGTTGGCAACGTCCGTACGGCGTTGATGAACTGGCTGTTCGCGATCCCGCAGGGCGGCAGCGTCCTCTTGCGCATCGACGACACCGATCTCGCCCGCTCCACCAAGGAGTACGAGCAGAGCATCGTCGACGACCTCGCGTGGCTGGGCCTGAAGTGGGGCGAACGCGCCAACCAATCGCACCGCTTCGACGCCTACGAAGCCGCCGCCGCCAAACTCAAAGCGGCAGGCTTGCTCTATCCCGCGTACGAGACCGAAGACGAACTCGACCGCCGTCGCAAGATCGCGCAAGCGACAGGCAAGCCGCCCGTCTACGACCGCGCTGCGCTGAAGCTCACGGACGAAGATCGCGCCAAGCTCGAAGCCGAAGGCCGCAAGCCGCACTGGCGCTTCAAGCTCTCGGGCGGGCGCAAGGAGTGGGACGATCTCGTCCGCGGCCACGTCTCCATCGACACCGCCTCGCTCAGCGATCCCGTCCTCATCCGCGAAGACGGCGCTTTCCTCTACACGCTGCCTAGCGTCGTCGACGACATCGACTTCAAGATCACCCACATCGTGCGCGGCGAAGACCACGTCACGAACTCCGGCGTGCAGATCGAAATCTTCGAAGCCCTCGGCGGACCCGTTCCGAAGTTCGGGCACTTCCCGCTGTTGGTCGGCGCAGACGGCAACGCGCTCTCCAAGCGCATTGGCTCACTCGGCGTCGGTGAACTCGCGGCGGAAGGCTACGAGCCGATGACCGTGCTCTCGCACCTCGCCAAGATCGGCACATCCGATCCCGTCGAAGCGCGCGCGTCGCTCGACGTGCTCGCCTCCGAGTTCGACTTCGCCAAGATCGGCCGCGCTCCCGCGCGTTTCGATCCCGAAGACCTGAAGCGCGTCAACGCGCAGCTCCTGCACCAATACGACTACGCCACCGTCAAAGACCGCCTAGCCAAACTCGGCGCCGACAAAGGCGAAGCCTTCTGGAACGCCGTCCGCGCCAACCTCGTCTTGCTCAAAGACGTGCAGGACTACGCGCGCATCGTAGACGGCCCAATCGAACCCGTCGTCGCCGACGCCGCGTTCGCCGCCGCCGCCGCCGAAGTCCTCCCCACCGGCGCCTACGACGCCACCACCTGGCAAGCCTTCACCAACGCCGTGAAAGAAAAAACCGGCGCCAAAGGCAAAGCGCTCTTCATGCCCCTCCGCCAAGCCCTCACCGGCATGGACCACGGCCCCGAAATGGCCGCGCTGTTTCCGTTGATCGGCGAAGACCGCGCGCGTAAGCGCCTCCAAGGGCAGGCGGCCTAGACACACGACGGGCGTCTCGTATTAGGTGAAGCGGCTGTTGCTCAGCGGGGCCGCTTTGACCGAAAGCCGCAAACGCAAACGGGATGGCTGGACCGACTTTAGGTGCGCGTTTTCTCACTTCTGGTCGATTGTCGGCGTCATCGGCACAGGCGTTGCCGTCTTGAGCTGGCTTGCGCATGGATTCAGATGGGATCTCGGCTTTTGGTCGTCCGAAGTCTTGCGTGGCTATCGCATGGTGTTTCACGGCGCCATCGATCTCATGTTCGGCTGGGCGAACATCGTACTGCCGAGTTGGACGAAGGACTTGTGCGTCGCCTATTTTGTGATGGGCGCCGTAGTCGCGCGCAGCGCGGCGAGCACCACTGCCTTCTTTCTAGTTGAGAGCCACGAGAGCCCAAACAAGAGCTACCGGATTGTCTACGCGCTCTTTCAGTTGGTGTTCTTCTTGATTTGGCCCGCCATGCTCGTAATGCGGCTGCGGCGGCCGATTCTGCTCGACATCCCGGGCGTATTCATTGGCCTCACAACTGCATCCGCATCGGCAACGCACAGGCGCGACCCAGACATTCTCTGGATCGATTTCAGAAGGGTGTTTGCGTTTCAGGCGCTTGCGGTCCTCGCCGTGGTCGCGGTCGGGTCGCTTGCAGCGGCGATTGGTATCTGAGCAACATTGCTTTGTGACAGTGACAGCTGAAAACGCGAATTCCGTCGTAATTCGCGTGTTATTGACAACCGTCTCGTTCGGCCCCAGCGCAAGTTAGTACTCCCGCGCCTGATCCAGCGCTGCGATCTGCGCGTCTAGCTTCTTCACGGCTTGCGCGTTGAGCCACGCGATCACCGCAAACACCGCCGCCATCAATCCGGCGCCAGCCAAGAACACCACCAGCCGCGCAGCCAGCGGCGCTGGGTTGTCTGGCGTGAACGAAACGCCCGCCAGAAACACCACCATGCCCGGGATGAACGGCGCGAGGTACCAGCTCCACACCGTACGCAGCGCCTCGCGCTGACGCACCAACTCGCCGCGATGGAACGCCGCCCAGCTCTCCGCCGCTGCGTTCAGCTCACCGCGCGTCGCGCTGCGCCCAAGCCGGTAAAGCTGCCAGCACACATAAAGCGCGCCAGCCATGATCAAGCCGCAGCCCACCTGCACGATCGGCTCCGGCACCGTGATCGCCGTCCACGCAAAGAAGGCAACGACGGACGCCGCCGCGACGTACTCGATCATGTTCCGTGTACGGATGCGCGACTGAAAACGCTGCGCATGCAAATGAACATCGGCGAGCGACATCGTGAAAGGCTCCTGAGTTTGCTGTGTCCACAGCCTTTGGAGGGGATCGTGATCAGACATTTGCGTTCTCTTGAAACAAGCGGGCCAGCTGCGTCTTCAAGCGCGACACGCGCGTCGCGATGGCGCCGGCTGATAGCCCGGTGACTTCGGCAATGGATTTGGCGTCGAGGCCTTCGAGGTAGAGCGTGATGATTTGCCGGTCCGGCGGCCCGAGCGCGCGAATGATCGCGTTCAAGCGCGCCACCGCCTGGCTCTCTTCAACCCCGGAAGAAATGTTCTCGCCCGAAGGCAAATGCTCGATCTCATCGAGCGTCACCAGCGGCGCGCGTGTCCGCCGTTCGCGATCGACGTGGCTCGCCGCCACATTGTGCGCGACGCGATAGACCCAGGTCCGCACCGAGCAGCGTTCATCATACGAAGCAAAGCTGCGCCACAGCGCCACGTGCATGTCCTGCAACAGGTCGCGCCGCCGCTCGGCGTTGGCCTCCGTTGCGGAGGCCAAACGCTGCATCGCCCCGCCATGTTCGGCGGCAGCCGCGAGATAGCGCGCGTCCTGGTCTGGATTAGCCCTCATACCCACATAGTCTGACAGGGCAGGGCTTTCTTACAGAGCTTAGTGACGGTTCACTGGCCGCCCAGTGCGGGTCAGACCGGCGATTTCACGCCGAGAGCGGCGAAACACTCGTCGATGGACGACGCGTTCACCACACTTTCGCGGAACGACGCCGGTGTGAGGTTGGCCGCAACCGTGTGTTCGATCAGCGTGAAGAACGAGTCCCAGAAGCCGTCCTCCGACAAAAACACGATCGGCTTCTTGTGCAGATCGAGCCGCTTCCACGACAGCATCTCGACGGCTTCCTCAAGCGTGCCAATCCCGCCCGGCAGCACCACGAACGCGTCGCTCTCGTCGAACATGATGTGCTTGCGCTCATGCATGGTGTCGACCATGCGGTGCGGCACGTCTTGGTAGGTAATCTCGCGCCGCTCCAGAAAGCGCGGCATGATCCCCAGCACGTCGCCGCCGCCTTCGTGCACCGCTTTCGCCACGCGGCCCATCAAACCGACAGCGCCGCCGCCATAGACGAGCCGCAACCCGCGCCCCGCCATCGCCGCGCCAAAGCGCGTCGCCAGATCCAAATATTCAGGCTTGGTCGTATTGGAGGAGCCGCAATAAACGCACACGGAGCGCACTTGCGGCAGGGGGGAGCTGGAATCAGCCATAGGCATTGAACAGCTTTAGCCAATCAGGCGGCATTGCGGGGAAAATTCCCCGCTCCTAAGTGGTGTCCGCAAGGATTGTTCCAAATGGCGCGTGGCGAAGGCAGGACAGTGTCGAAGGCGGAACGGGCGTAGTCCGCCTACGGCAAGGGGGGCAACAGCCAATCCATCGTCGCCTGCGCCGCACCTTGTCCGACCGCGAGCATCAGGCTGAAAAGGCTGGTCGCGATTGTACCGCCGACGGAAAGCACAAGCGATCGGGAATCCCAACGTTTGTCCAGGTGGTCTAAGTCAGCTTGAACCTCGTGAGCGAGAGGCAGCAGATACCCTATGCGTTTGAGGGCGGTTTCGCCTTTGTCGTCATGCATGGGCGACAGCAAGCGCGCTGACCAATACATGAGGCGGTAGCGATAGTCCGTCTGCTCGATTCCGTGCCGGTGCTGGGACACCATCTTCTTCAGCTGCGGATTTGCAATCTGCAATGCGCTGAATATCCGTGATCCGTCGTCGAGGTAGCGCTGGTCAACGCCATCGCACGTTTCGCCAATCCAAGCGTGTACCAGGCGTTGATATCCGTCCATGTCCTCTTTCTCTCTCGCCGGCTGGTGACGCTTGACGATCGCGTCCGCCGCTTTGGACCTCTTCATGCGCTGAAGTGTTGGTTGAGCGAGCTTCATGTGGGCGCAAAGAACGTCGTCGCGGTGTTCATCCGGAAGAGGACGCGGCCGCCGTCGAATAAGCATGCGCCATAAGACAATCCGAAGTGGCCATTTCTCTTTCTCGGGTGGCAGCTTCGATTGGTTTCCGTCTGCGATTGCGTTGATATGAATCATCATGAAAGCGCGAAACGGGCTGCCAGCAACAATACTCCGGAACGTCTTGCACAACGCGTTGTAAGCCTTGCGCATCGAGGTCTTCTGAAACTTTTGGTAGTCGATCTCATTCAGATCTGCCGGTTTAGGCCGAGCAGCTACCTCAATTCGATTGACGATGCGGCGAAACTCGCGAAGTCGCACCGCGCGTACTTGGCGAAACATTGATCGCCAAACTAGCATTGGACCAAATACAAGGAAAACATACGCAACTATTACCGCCACGCCCATTCCGTACTGAATCTGAACGTCAGATACGCCGAAAATGAACCAAGGGTAGATCGCCGCCCATGTTGCCGAGAGGAATACTTGTAACGAGTTGGCGGCAACGCCGTATCTAACCGGAAACGACACGCTTTGCATGTTCAGCGCCGACAGGGAGATCGCGCTGGTGACCGCAAAGGCGATACACGACACGCCGCTGAACAAGGCGCCAGAACTCGCGGCAACGGAGACATCCGGAGTATGCGCTAGCCTGTAGGCCAAATTCGCGAAGTGGACATAACCACCGACAACCACAATCAATGCGATTGCGAGCGTGCCGACAAGCCAAGGTGAACGGATGGCGTTGCTGAAAAGGTGTTCAGTTTCGCCTTCACTGAGAATGCGTACCCAAAAACGGAAGTCCTTGCCCGCCCGAGCATCCGGGCCATGGTCAGCGACTATGCCAGTGAAGATGCGGCCCGCGAGAAAAAGAACAACGGCGACGACCGGATAGATCAAAGCCTGACGCGCAAACATGTCGAAGTCTGCGAGCACCGAGAACAAGAGCCACGGGACCAATACCGCTGTTAAGATCTGAAGTGGTATTCGCCACCAGTTCAAGTCCGGCGTGTCTCGACGATAGACCTTGGCGCTCGGCCTTACGGCGAGTGCAAAGCACAGCGCCCAAAGGATCAGCAATGCCGTGTAGACTTGCCTCGGGCCGTCAGGCCCCAACTGCTCCAGTGACACCTGATAGACGTTGAAGTGCAGGTCCATGTCGCCCCCGTCGGGGCAACGTATGGGAAGCGCGAGGCTTGCGGCAAGCCGTTAAGTCGGAGCCAGGAGCCAGCTTCTCGTGGCGCGATGCCGATCGAGCACATATATCCCCGCCCATGGCGCGTGGTGAAGGCAGGACAGTGTCGAAGGCGGAACCAGCGCCCGATCTCGCGCCGCCGCTGACGCGCACCATCTCGCAACTGCTTACTTTGATTGGCGGTTTGGACGGCAACGGCGTGCGCCTCAGGCTCGCCGCCGCGTTCGTCCTCACGCTTGTGAGCAAAGTCCTGGCGGTCGTTTCGCCGCTCGTGCTGGCCGACGGCATCAATGCTTTGTCACAAGGCAACGCCTCCGGCGCGCTGCCAACCTTCCTCGGCCTCGCTGGCTTCTGGGCCGCACTCCGCTTCGCCTCCACCGCCGGACCGCAAATTCGCGACGCCATCTTCCAGCCAGTGAGCGAAGAAGCGCAACGCCGCGCCGGCACCCGCGTCTTCACCCACGTGCACGCGCTCTCGGTCCGCTTCCACCAGTCGAAGCGCACGGGTGCGGTCTACCGCACCATCGAACGCGGCATCCGCGCCATCGACTTCCTGTTGCGCTTCCTCGCCTTCAACATCGCGCCGACCGTCATCGAGCTTCTGCTCGCCGCCGCCGTCCTCGGTTTCAAATACGGCTGGATGTTCTCGCTCATCGCGGCCGGCACCGTGATCATCTACGCCTGGGCCACGTTCGGCGTCACTGAATGGCGCTTGAAGCACCGCCGCGAGATGAACGAAGCCGACACCGAAGCCGCCGGCCGCGCGGTGGACTCGCTGCTCAACTTCGAAACCGTGAAGAGCTTCGCCGCCGAACAACGCGAAAGCGAACGCTACGATCGCGCGCTCTCGTCCTACGCCGACGCCGCGGTGAAGGCGTACACCTCACTCGTCATGCTCAACGTCGTGCAGGGCCTGATCATGACGGTGGGCCTCGTCGCCATGGTCATCGGTGCAGGCTGGCTCGTCGCGCGTGGGCCGATGGGGCCGGGCGACATCACCGCCGTCATCCTGATCATGACCAACCTCTACGCGCCGCTGAACATCCTCGGTTTCGCCTATCGCGAAATCAAACAAACCAGCATCGACATGGAGAAGATGTTCTTGCTTCTCGACGAAGCGCCTGACGTCGCCGACGCGCCCAACGCCGGCACGCTCACCCGCAAAGGCGGCGAAGTCGAGTTCGACAATGTCAGCTTCGCCCACGAGGGCAGGGACGTCGGCCTAGAGCACGTCAGCTTCACCGCTCCCGCCGGCAAAACCACCGCAATCGTCGGCCCAAGCGGCGCCGGCAAATCCACCGTGCTGAAATTGCTTTACCGCTTCTACGATCCGAGCGACGGCGCCGTCCGCATCGACGGCCAAAACCTGCGCGACGTCACCCAGCAATCGCTGCGCAGCGCGCTCGGCCTCGTCCCGCAAGACGTCGTCCTCTTCAACGACACGATCCGCTACAACATCGCCTACGGCAAACCCGAAGCCAGCCAAGAAGAACTCAACGAAGCCGCCCGCAGCGCACAACTTCTTGAGTTCATCGAAGCGCTGCCACAAGGATGGGACACGCGCGTCGGCGAACGCGGCCTCAAACTCAGCGGCGGCGAAAAACAACGCGTCGGCATCGCCCGCGTCGTTTTGAAGAACCCCGCCATCCTCATCCTAGACGAAGCCACGTCTTCTCTAGACTCCGCCACCGAAGCCGAAGTCCAAGCCGCCCTCGAAACCGCATCGCGCGGCCGCACAACTCTCGTTGTCGCCCACCGCCTTTCAACGATCGCGGATGCCGATCAAATCGTCGTCCTAGAAGCCGGCCGCATCGTCGAACGCGGCACACACGCCGCCCTCATCGCCAAAGACGGGCTCTATGCGAGCCTCTGGAAACACCAAGCAGAAGAACCCGAAACTGTGGCCGCGGAGTGATCAGTACCCCGTCATGCCGCCAGGCCGGGAACGTAGTAGCTTGAAACGGCTGAAGCCCAGCTCCTGAAAGCGTGCCAAGTCGAAATCGATCATCCCCATCATCTCGCGCTCTTTCAGCGGTTGAGAGCACTTGAACTCGCCCGAGCCGGTCTTGTTGTATTTGGAGATCGAGACGTAGCAGATCTTCGACGGGCAGGTCAGCGCGCAGCCGGCGTTGGCGAACAACGTGATGCGCTGCTTCTCCGGCAAGCCTGAGAGAAACGCCTCATCTTCGTTGAGTTCCATCGGGATGACGATGGTGTCGTAAAGATCAAGCGCGCCCGCGACGCGCTGATAGCTATTGATGTTCTTGATGACGCTCGCCTCGATCCGATACTTCGGAAAATCCCGGCGCACCCACGTGGCGAGGTTGTCGTTGGTGATGATCGCGGCATTGCCATCGCGGTGGAAGCGCTCAAGCATCGGCTTCGCGTCTTCGTATTCGGCTTCGTCGACATAGTGGTTGGTCAGCGGCAGCCGCACGCCAATGCCGGCGAAATAAAGCTCGCCGACATCGCGTGGCGTCAGCTCCGGCTTCACGAAGGCGCGGCCGCCATAGAGCGTCGTACGCTCGACAAAGCCAAAGACGCTGTCGATATCCGCCACAGGTATGGTCGGAAAATTGCGCGCCAGAAAAGCGAGGATCGGGACCTCGTTAGGCTTGGAGCGGGCCGAAATCGTATAGCGCATGGGGCCAGGAGGCCCAGCGAACGCCAGGGCGCCTTGATCCAGATCAATCCTGACGTTGGCCTGTCGAAGGGCGCGCTATCTATGCGGCGCATACGCTCCACGTTTCCCGGCCAAGGAGCGCGCATTGAAAATGCGCGCGAGCGCAGAGCCGGGACCCATTGCGCGTTGAAACTCAGCGTGTTGACCCATGGATCCCGGCTCGCGCTGCGCGCGTCCGGGAAGCCTGTGAGGGTGCGAAAAAACGGGGATACATCCCAATCAATCCTACAGCGCCAAATCACCCGTACACTGCTCGCATCTCCAACACGGGAGGCTCCGGTACCAAAGCCGATAGCGTTGGAGATGCGGTCTGAACGTGATGCGATGGAAACCCGCGAGGATGAAAGTCGCTGCTCGGTGAGAACAGAGAAAACCGAGGCCCGGACGCGAAGGTATTGGCTTCGCCCCGCACGTCAGCCGGGAACGAACATCAGGCGCTAACTATCGCCGGATACCCAGCGTCTCTGACGCATGGCCACCCGGGATGGCTTGAACGCCTCAGATGTCCGCCGGCTGCTCAACAGATCGCGCAGGGCGCGCTTCGGCAACCCAACGACTAAAATCCTGAGAAGCTTCAGCACGAAGCGCGCTCTGCTCTCCCGCCTTCGCGGCTTCGCCGCTTCGGCGAGGCAAGCCCGAAGGCGTCTCGCCGTAGCTTTAGCGAAGGCGGACCGCCTTCTACCGCAGCGTGCAAAAACGCCTGTGGCGTAAAGGCGCGTCCGTAGCAACGAATACGGATTCACGGTCCGCGTTGAAACTTTCGTTTACCTTTGCGCGCCAATTCTCCGCGCATCATGCCGCCAGAACCGACCATCATTTCTTGCACATGCGGAACGCATTACGCGCGTGAAGAGCGGACGTTGCCGATCAAGGATATCGGCGTGTTCGAGTGCGCCGATTGCGGCGCGCGGCTCGAAATTTGGAGCGGGCGCACCGTGCCTGTGTTCAAGCGCTTGAAGGCCGACGCCGCGCACAAGCGCAGCGCCTAGCGCACCGCTCCGCTTCGAAAATCACGCTTCACCACTTGCGCCGCATTGTGTCCCGGCGCGCCGGTCACGCCGCCGCCGGGATGCGTGCCAGAACCGCACATATAAAGGCCCTTGATCGGCGCCCGATAATCGCCGTGTCCCAAGACCGGCCGCGCGCTGAACAACTGATCGAGCGACAGCGCCCCATGCATGATGTCGCCGGCGACCAGCCCAAACGTCCGCTCCAAATCCAACGGCGACATGATCTGGCGCCCCAGCACGCTCGCCTTGAAACCCGGCGCATACTTATCGACTGTCGCAATCATCAGATCGGCGACTTCATCGCGGTGATCGTCCCACGAACGGCCGCCGGAAAGCTCTGGCTGCACGTGCTGACAGAACAGCGACGCCACATGCTTTCCGGGCGGCGCGAGTGAATCGTCCAGCGTGGACGGAATGAGCATCTCCACGATCGGCTCGCGCGACCAGCCGAACGCGCGCGCATCGTCGTACGCGCGCTCCATGTACTGCATCGATGGCGCGATGATGATGCCGGCGGTGAGGTGATCGCTCGGCTCCGGCTTGCACGTGAAGCGCGGCAGTTCGCTTAGCGCCACGTTCATGCGGAATGTGCCGGAGCCAACTTTGTAGCGCGTGATCCGCTCGCGGAAATCCACGGGTAGGGCGTCCTGGGGTACAATGCGCGTGAACAGGAGCTTCGGATTGAGATTGGAAATCACCGCCCGCGCCCGCAGCGTCTCGCCATCAGCCGTCACCACGCCACGCGCGACGACATCCGCATCAACCGTGACGCCGCCCGCGCGCTTCGCATCGCGATCGACCAGCAATTCCTTAACAGCAACGCCGGTGCGAATTTCAACACCGCGTTCGCGGCAGCACGCGGCCATCGCCTGCGTAATCGCGCCCATGCCCCCGATGGCGTGGCCCCACAGGCCCTTCTTGCCGTTCACCTCGCCGAACACGTGATGCAGCAGCACGTAAGCCGAACCCGGCGTGTAGGGGCTGGCGAAATTGCCGACGATCGAGTCAAAGCCGAACAGCGCCTTGATCGGCGCGCTCTCAAACCACTCGTCCAGCCACTCGCCGGCGGATTTCGTGAACAGATCCAGCAGATCGCGCTTGCCGGTGATGTCGAGCTTGTTCAGCCGCCCGCCCAAAGCCGCCGCGCGCATCGCTTCTTCGACACCGCGCACAAAGCCGTGCTCAACCAAATTCGGCGGCTGCTCCAGCAGCAGCGCCCGCACGACGTCCGCGATCACCTCAAGCCGGCGCTCGTATTCCGCCAATTGCGAAGCGTCGCGATTGGAAAATTTCGCCACCTCGCTCTGCGTGATCCCCGGCGCCGACATAAAATAGGAGTCGTCCGAGAGCGGCAGGAAGTTCGAAACCTTGCGCTCGACCACGCGCAGTCCGTGCCGATGCAAATCGAGATCGGCGATCACCTTCGGGTTCAGCAGCGAAACCGTGTAGCTCGCCACCGAATTGCGGAAGCCCGGATGAAACTCCTCGGTCACCGCCGCGCCGCCCACGACATCGCGCCGCTCAAGCACCAGCACCTTCAGCCCGGCCTCGGCCAAATAGGCCGCGCACGTCAGCCCGTTATGTCCCCCGCCGATGATGATAACGTCGTGCATTGCGCCTCCCGCGCCGTCATGCCCCGGCGTGAGCGGCAGCGAAAGCCCAGAACCGAGCCTCGACGCTCGGAACACGCGGGCCTACGATCCGCGCATGAGCATTCCAATGAATTTGAACCCCAACGTCGCCGCCTCGCTCCGCAAATGGCACGCCATGGTCGCGAGCAAGGACCTGGGCGACATCGCCAGCATCATCCATCCGGACGCGACCTTCCGCTCGCCAATGGCGTTCAAGCCGTATCAATCGGCGCAGGCGGTCACGCTGCTGCTCAGCACGGTGATCCAGGTGTTCGAGGACTTCGTTTACCACCGGCAACTCGCCAGCGACGATGGCTTGAGCGTGGTGCTCGAATTCAGCGCCCGCGTCGGCGACAAACACCTCAAGGGCATCGACCTGGTGCAGTTCGACGAGGCCGGCCTCATCACCGACTTCGAAGTGATGATCCGCCCCTTCAACGGCCTCCAAGCCCTCGGCGCCGAAATGGGCGCCCGCCTCGGCCACCTGCTGCCGACGTACAAAGCCCTGTAACAATCGTTACATGCTTCCGTTGGGCGAGTGGCGCCGTGCGGCAGGCGAAACCGCTGTAATCTAACGGGAACACGACGGAAGCATCGCTGCGGTAGGGGCGTGCGCCGTCATGAAATTGTTGGTGGTCGAAGACGATCCCAAGGCTGCGAGATTTCTCAAGAAGGGCCTGGGTGAGGAAGGGTTCGTGGTCGACGTCTGTCATGACGGCGAGCAGGGTCTTCAGGCTGCGCTGACCGGCCAATACGGCCTCATGGTCCTCGACGTCATGCTGCCCACCATGGATGGCTGGGGCGTTGTCGAAGAGATGCGCGCCCGCGCCTGCGATACGCCGGTGTTGATGCTAACGGCTTTGGACTCCGTCTCGCACCGCATCCGCGGCCTCTCGCATGGCGCCGACGATTATCTGGTGAAGCCGTTCGCCTTCGGCGAACTGACCGCCCGCATCCGCGCCGTGCTGCGCCGTCGCTCCGGCATGTCGGCGCAGGCGCTGCGGTTTGAGGATCTGGTTGTCGACGCCAAGCGCGGCTTTGCCGAACGCAGCGGCCGCATCCTCGATCTGACGCCGAAAGAGCTGCAATTGCTCGAATTGCTGATGCTGCACCAGGGCGAAATTCTAACCCGCACCTACATCGCTGAAGCCGTGTGGGAGATGAGCTTCGACGGCGACAGCAACGTCATCGACGTCAACATCCGCCGCCTCCGCGCCAAGGCCGACGATCCGTTCGAACGCAAGCTCATCCATACTGTGCGTGGGCGCGGCTATGTCCTCCGCTGATATAGGGCTGACGGACGCGACGCCGGTTCACGGACAGGCGCCGAAGCGCGAACCGCTCCAGCGCCGGCGCTTGGATCTCATCTATTTCGCGCTCGCCGGCTTCGATCTACTCACCATCGGCTTCACGCTGCTGCTGAGCAATCACATCATGGATCTCTACCAGGACTCGGTGAACCGCAGCGCTGTCTGGTCGGCGCGCGTTGGCCAAGTGGTGGAGCTCGCGCAATTCGCGCAGGAGGCAAATGCGCCGGGCAACGACGTCTTCGACAGTCATGATGTCGCCGGCGAGCGCATTCGCCGCGACGCCGGCTTGGCGCTTTACAGCCGTCAGCGGGACGAGGTCCTGGAAGCGCTGCGATCGGTGGAGCCGGGTGAGGATGCCTCACGCGTGAACGCCTACCTGCACACCGCCGACCAGCACATGGACGAGATGATGCGCGAAGCCGATCGCATCTTCGCCGAAGTCGAGGCGGGCGACGACGAAGCCGCCGGCCGCCGCATGGCGACCATGGATCGGATCTACGGCCGTCTGTCGCGAAGCCTGTTGAACGCCATTCTGGCCTTGCAGCAGATTGAAGACGCAAACCTGCAGCGTCAGGTGACGCTGGCGTCAGACCTGCGCCGCCTCGAAATGATCGTCATGGCGCTGATCTTCGCCATCGTGATCGGGGTCGCGTTTTACGGCCGGCGCATCGGCCAAGTCATGCGGCGCACGGAAGATGCGCACAACACCATGCTACAGGAGCTCGAAAGCGCCAACGAAGGCCTGCAGAACTACGCAGACAACGTCGCCCACGAACTGCGCAATCCGGTCAACAAGATGCTGCTTGCGTCCGAGGTGTCGCTCTCGCGGCCGCGGACGAACGAGGAATATCAGGAGACGATGGTCTCCCTCATTGAGGAGAGTCAGCGGCTATCAAGCATAGTCGGAAGCTTGTTGTTCCTGGCGCGCGCTCGCCGGACGCGCATGGATCTCGAGCGCTCCACCATCGATGTCGCCAGCGAGCTGGGCGTGCTGCGCAACTATTACGAGGCCGCGGCGCAAGACGCTGGCATCGATCTGATCGTCACCTGCGGGGCCGGGCACTCGCTCGATGTCGACCGCACGCTCTTCCAGCGCGTGATCGGCAACCTGGTCTCGAACGCCATCGCCCACACCCCGCCGGGTGGGTCGATCACTATCGCCGCCAGCGCCCACGAGGATCGCGTGGTCATCGAAGTGCGGGACACCGGCGAGGGTGTGCCGGAAGAAGAGCAGGCGCGCGTGTTTGACCGCTTCTACCGCGCCGACAAGGCGCGTAACGCAGCCAGCGGCCGGCTGGGCCTTGGGCTGCCGATCGCCAAGAGCGTCATGGACCTGCACGGCGGCTCGATCACCCTGCGCAGCAAGCTCGGTCACGGCACCGTGGTGACGCTGGAATTCCCGCGTTAGCGGATGACAAAACTCGTAATCCGAGCGTCATTTTCGCGTAAGCGTCGCGTCACAGCCATGTAATTGGGCCGCATTTATTATCCACAGCGATGAACGTTCCGCCGTGAGCCGACGGGGGTGACGTCCATCGGGGGATGGAAATGTCAACGCGGCGCGCCGCCAATCAAATCACACGAGGTGTTTCCCGCTTGCGCGGCATCGTCGCAAGCCGGAGGCGCAAGAGTGCGGCGCGGGGCAAAGCCATTTCAAAAAAACTGAAGCGTTCCGGCGTCTTGCCGGAACGACAGCGCGAGCCAGAAGTTCAGATGGCAGCGTTGTTTGAGTCGGTGAGCTGGCCGGGCGTTATGCTTCTTGCGTACACGGTCGCTTGGTTCGCCATAGTCTCGAGCTTCATCTTCAACTGAACCACGTGCGCGAACGACATGCGCAAAAACGCCGTGCGAAACACGGCGCGATTGCCGTTGTGCGGGTCGTGGCATCTTGTACATGTCAAACAAGACATGGAATAAAACGTTGCGTAGAAAACACATCTTCGCGCTGAGCGCGAGCAACCCTCAAATCTTAGCGCTACGCGATACTCAAATTGAGTGAGCGCTGCATCGGGTGCACGTCTTTACCAAACGTGATGCGCTGCGGCGTCGCGTAGGTATGCGGTCGAGCATTTAGGGGGCCCGTCATGGTGCAGCTGTTCCGTACTGATCTTCAGTTCATTCTTGATCAGATTATTCTTGCAGAAAATGGCAACCTGCCGCCGACGGCGTTTCACCCGTGGGGTCTGCGCACCGTAGACGGCACGGGCAATCACGTTATTCCTGGGCAAGAAACGTGGGGTTCAGCTGACCAAGTATTTCCGCGCCTGCTCACGCCGTTGTGGCGCACTGCGGGTGTTGTCACGATGCCAGTCGGTCCCGGACAAGCACTCGGTTCGCCGACGAGCTACGCGCAAACCTCGGGGTTTGTGTTCGATCCCTCGATTCGTTTGATCTCGAATCTGATTGTTGATCAGACCCCTAACAATCCCGCTGCAGTTGAAGTTGCGTTTGGGAGTGTGGGCCTGGGCGGCGGCGGAAACATTCCGGTACTGCAGGCGCAACTTGCAGCCGCGCAAGCTGTTGCGGCCGACGAGGCCGACGACCTTCCCCCATTGCTGGCTGCGTCGAACAGCGCGAGCGCCGCGAGCGCGGCAGCGGCTGCTGCCGCGGCGGCAGCTCAAGCGCAAGCCAATTCCGATGCGGCCGCCGCTGCTGCTGCACAGTCGGACGCAGCCGCCGCCGCCGCTGCTGCTGCTAGTGCGTTGGTTATCCTTAATGCTCTTCTCGCTGGCGATGTCGATCCTGTGGCGCTTGCGAACGCGCAGACCGCTTACGATGACGCCGTGGCGGCGTCGGACGCGGCTGACGCGGCTGCGACTACAGCGGCTTCCGTAGCCGCGGCGTCTCAAACGGCGGCGACCGTAGCTGCCGATGCGGCGACGGCGGCGCTCGCTGACGCGGCGGCGGCTCAGGCTGCGCTCGATGCGGCTTTGGCCGCACAAATCTCGGCGCAGGCTGGCGTCGACGCGGCGACCATTGATGTGGCTACTGCTGTGGCGGCGCAGGTAAGCGCGGATGCGGACGCGGTAGCAGCGAACGCGAACTTGACTGCGGCAAACGCCGCGTTGCTCGACGCAAGCACGGCAGGCGCGAATGCCGACGCGGCGCTGGTGGCGGCGAATAACGCCGCTGCGGCAGCTGCTCAGGCGGCCATCGATGCGCAAACGGCTGAAGATGCGGCGACGACAGCGCTCGCCGATGCCCAAGCTGCACTGGATGCGCTGATTGCTAGCGGCACGGCCACTGAGCAAGAGATCATAGACGCGACTGCGCTCCGCGATCAGCGTCAAACGGAACTCGCGACCGCCACATCCGTTTCGAATTTGGCCGATGCCGACGCCGCGACGGCCGCTCAGGCTGCCAGTGATGCTTCAAACGCTGCGGTGGCTGCTGCGGCTGCCCTGCTGGCGGCCCAAGATGCCGTAGCGAATGCGCAGACGGCGGCGGACGCGGCGAATGCAGCGGCCACGGCCGCGGCGCAGGCTGTGGTCGACGCGGACGCAGCTTTGACTTTGGCGCAAGCCGATCTCGACGCAGCAACCGCACTTGTTGTCACGCGGACGGCAGAGCGCGATTCTGCGAACACCACGGCTTCAGATGCACAGGCGGCAGCCACCGCTGCTGCGGCACAGGCGGCTCTTGATGCGACGGCGGCAGCAGATGCGCAGGATGCAGCGAACACTGCGGCGGCAAACGAACAGTTGGCGCTTGATGCCCTGACCGCGCTGCAGAACCAGGACATCCCGCAGGCGACAATCGACGCCGCGCAGGATGCCTATGATACGGCAGTGCTCAATGCGGCGTCGGCGGCCACCCTCGCGTCGAGCCTGGCGGCGGTTTCGGCGGCTAGCTCCGCAAATGCCACGGCGCTTGCGGATGCGGCCTCGGCGGCCTCGGCGGATGCTGCTGCCGCGTTGGCGGCGTACAATGCGGCGGTCGCAGAGGCGGACGCAGCGAACACGGCCGTGGGTGCCGCTCAAGCAGCGCTGGATGCTGCGTTGGCTGATTCTCCGATCGTTCAAAGCCCCGGCCTTGATGGCATCTTTGGCACCGGCGACGATCGCGACGTCTTCTTTATCCCGAACACTGCGCCCGACGAAGGCTTGTCGGCGCCGTTCAACAGCTGGTTCACGCTGTTCGGCCAATTCTTCGATCACGGCCTCGATCTCGTGAACAAGGGCGGTTCGGGTACGGTGGTGATCACGCTGTTGCCCGACGATCCGCTATATGATTTCGGCGCCGACGGCGTTGTGAGCGCGGATGACGGCTTTGGCGCCGATGGCGCAGCCAACACCGCCGACGATAGCCCGAACTTCATGATGCTGACGCGGGCGACCAATATGCCCGGTCCCGACGGCATCCTCGGCACCGCTGACGACATACGTGAGCACAACAACCAGACGACGCCGTTCATCGATCAGAACCAGACTTATACCTCGCATCCGTCCCACCAGGTGTTCCTGCGTGAGTACGAGTTGAACGGAAACGGCGACGCAGTCTCGACCGGCCGCTTCCTCGATGGCGCGCACGGCGGCCTCGCGACTTGGGCGGACGTCAAGAACCAAGCGCGTGACTTCCTCGGCGTGCTGTTCAGCGACCATGACGTGCTGAACATTCCGCTCGTGCTGACGGACGCTTTCGGCCGCTTCATCCCTGGCGCGAATGGTTATGCCCAGATCGGCGTCCGGGTGGCCAATGGCGTGGATGGCATCGCCAACACCGCCGATGACGTCGTGGTCTTCGTCGAAGGCGTGGCCGGCGGTCTCGACATCAACAGCCCGGCCGCGATTTCGGCTGCACTCGCTGCCGCTGGTTCGGCTTTCACGACCGGCACGGTCGTGCGTATCGATCACGCATTCCTAGACGACATCGCGCACGGCGCGGTGCCGGGCACGTGGAATCACGACAATAACCCGGGCACCCCGGCGATCCGCCAGACCGGCGATGCCGACGACATCATCGGCAATGATGATGGCCTGCCGGGTACCTACGATGATGATCTGCTCAACGCGCACTTCATCACCGGCGACGGCCGCGGCAACGAGAACATCGGTCTCACCGCCGTCCACACCATCTTCCACGCCGAGCACAACCGCCTTGTCGGCGCGATTCACGACGAAGTGCGCGTGATTCTCGCGACGGATGGCATCTCTGACTTCGTGCGCGGCTGGGTGCTGCGTCTGCCGGGTGAATCCGATGCGGCGTTCGACGCCCGCATCCTCGACGGTATTTCGGACGAAGAGTTCAACGGCGAGCGCGTCTTCCAGGCGGCGCGTGTCTTCACTGAGATGCAGTATCAGCACCTCGTGTTCGAAGAGTTCGCTCGTAAGGTCCAACCGAACATCGACCTCTTCATCAACATCGACATGACGATTAATCCGGCGATCTTCGCCGAGTTTGCCCACGTCGTGTACCGCTTCGGCCACTCGATGCTGACGGAAACCGTCGATCGCTTCGATGAGAACTTCAACGTTATCGGCGCCGGCGGCGTGACCGGGCCGGACGAACAGCAGATCGGCCTGATCGCGGCGTTCCTGAACCCGATGGAATTCGTCGCCTCGGGCGTTGACGCCGCTGAAGCCTCGGCCGCGATCATTCGCGGCATGACGCGCCAATCGGGCAACGCGATTGACGAGTTCATCACCGAAGCGCTTCGCAACAACCTGGTGGGCCTGCCGCTCGACTTGGCGTCGCTCAACCTCGCGCGCGGCCGGGACACGGGCGTTCCGGGTCTCAACGAGGCGCGCCGGCAATTCTACGCGATGACGAACGACTCGCAGCTGACGCCGTACACCAGCTGGATCGATTTCGCGCAAAACGTGAAGCACCCGGCCTCGGTGATCAACTTCATCGCCGCTTACGGCACGCACACGCTGATCACCAACGAAACGACGATGGAAGGCCGACGTGCTGCCGCCATGGCGCTCGTGACCGGCGTCGATCAAGTGTTGGGCGATGGCCGCGTGATTGCTGCGCAAGCAGACGCGCTCGACTTCTTGAACGCGACGGGCGCCTACTCGGGCGGTTCGCTGGGCGGCCTTGAGAACGTCGATCTCTGGATCGGCGGTCTCGCCGAAGCGGCGCCGGCCTTTGGCGGCATGCTGGGTTCGACATTCGCGTTCGTGTTCGAAACGCAAATGGAGTTCCTGCAGAACGGCGACCGCTTCTACTACCTGGCGCGCTTCTCGGGTCTGAACTTCCTGTCGGAACTGGAGGGCAACTCGTTTGCGACACTGGTGATGCGTAACACCGATCTGCGTCACCTGCCGGGCGACATCTTCGCGACCCCAGACTGGACGCTCGAGGTCGATCAGAGCACCCAGTTCACCGGTCTCGGAACAGGCAACCTCGATCCGGTGTGGGCGGACGAGGAGCTGGCCAACAATCCGTTCGTGACGATGGTGTCGCGCAACAACCCGGCCACGCCTGGTCTCGACACGAACTACCTGCGTTATAGCGGCGTCGGCCACGTCGTGCTTGGCGGCACGGATGGCGATGACATCCTGATCGCCGGCATTGGCGATGATACGGTCTGGGGTGACGGCGGCAACGACCGCATCGAAGGCGGCAACGGCGCCGACATTCTCAACGGCGGCGACGGCGATGACATCATCACCGACCTCGCATTCGACGACAACATCAAGGGTGGCGACGGCAACGACGTCATTCACTCAGGCGACGGCATCGACTTGGTGCTCGGCGGTCGCGGTCACGACTTCATCAACATTGGCCGCGGTGAAGGCGAAGAGGCCTTCGCGGGCCTTGGCAACGACTTCCTCACCTCCGACGGCACGCTGATCACGCTGATCGGCGGCTTCGGCGATGACTGGCTGGAAGCGGGCTTCGGCAACAGCTTCCTCACCGGCGACAACGCCGACGTGGATGGCTCGGTTCTGAACTTCGCCGATAGCGATGTGAACGGCGGCCACGACGTGCTGATCAACCGCGGGGGGCCGACCGACTTCGACTCCTTCGGTGGCGACGACATCATGGTCGGCGGCGCAGGAACGGAGAAATACGAGGGCTTCATCGGCTTCGATTGGGCGAACTTCCAAAATATCGGCCCAACTGGCGCCGAGGCCGACATGTCGCTTCGGCCGGTTCCGCATCCGGGCGGCGATCCGAACGCACTGCTCGATCGCTTCGACAACACCGAAGGTCTCTCGGGTTCGGCGTACGCCGACATCCTGCGCGGCGACGATCGCCGGTTCGATCCTTTGGGTGGTATCGAAGTATCCTTGGCCGGCCATGAACTGACTGCCGAAGGCATCGCGCGGATCGACGGTCTGGGCGCACTTCTTGGCCAGGCTGCGGCGGGCGCAAACGGCATCGTTGGCGACGCCGATGATATCTTTAACAGCGGCAACATCATTCTTGGCGGCGCCGGCTCTGACATCATTGAGGGTCGCGGCGGCAACGACGTCATCGATGGCGATGCGTATCTGCACGTTCAGATCGGCGTCGACCGCAACGGCGACGGCGACTTCAACGACGCGAACGAACGCGCGGATTGGATGTCGGAGATCGAGGCCGAAATGCTGGCGGGTACGCTCAATGCCAGTCAGCTGGGGATCATTCGAGAAATTCTGGTCTCACCGACGACGGATACCGACACGGCCATCTTCACAAACAATCGCGCCGATTATTTTATAGAAGGCCAAGACACTTTCGAAGGTATCAGCGACCAAGACGGCGATGGCTTCATTCAGGTCATCCACCTCGCTGTCGACAACGCCGGCGTTGTCATTCCGGGTCAACTCGGGATCGATGGTATCGACCTGCTTCGCAACATCGAGCGCTTGCAGTTCAACGACGCCGTGCTTCAGGTCGGCGACACGCCGAACCAGAGCGCGCAAGGCGTGCCGACGATCAATGACACCACACCGGCTGAAGGTCAGCTGCTCACCGCCAGCTTTGCTGGGGTCACCGATCCCGACAACACGGCGACCGGCGGCGCCATCACCGGTGTCGTGGAGATCACGTGGCAGCAGCAAGGTGGAGACGGCCTCTGGACCGATATCCTGGTGAACGGTCCTGCGGCTTCGGAAACGCCAATCCCGGCGACCGGACTCACGTTCACGCCTGGCCAAGAGCAGGCAGGCGCCGCCATCCGCGTGCGTATGAACTACATCGATCAAGAGGGTGTTCTTGAAACGGTGTTCTCGGCCCCGACGGCGGCGGTGACGCCGATCAACGACGCGCCTATTGGCGCGCTGGTGATCAGCGACACGACGCCGACCGAAGGCGATATCCTGACCGCGAGCGTTGCGTTCGTCGATCCGGACGGCACCGATGGCGCTGTGTTCACGTTCCAATGGCAGCAACAGCTCGCCAACGGTACGTGGCAGGACATTGCCGGCGCGACGCTCCAGCAATTCATCCCGGCCGCGGCGCAAATCGGCCGGCCGCTGCGCGCGATCGTCACCTACACCGACGATTTCGGCACGGTTGAATCGGTCACCTCAGCCGCCACCGCTGCGGTCGGTGACTTCATCACCGGCAACGGTCAGGCCAACACGCTGACAGGCACGGCATTCGCGGACCGCATCCAAGGTCTCGGTGGCGCCGACATCCTGAACGGTGCGGGCGGCTCTGACGTGCTCGAAGGCGGCGCCGGCGGCGACACGCTGAACGGCAATGGCGATGCAGACTTCCTGTTCGGCGAAGCCGGTGGCGATACGTTGAACGGAGGTGGTGGCAACGACACGCTTGTTGGCGGCGCCGGCAACGACGCCATCAACGGCGGCGGCGGTAGCGATCTGATCCTCTATACGGTCGGTGACGGCGCCGACACCGTGAATGGCGGTGCGGATGCCGACAAGCTGATGATCACCGGCACGACCGGCGACGACACGCTGGACGTCCAGTTCAACGGCACCCGTCTGAGCAATATCGCTGGCGGCGGCGTCACGAACGTCGAAACCATTGTCGCGGACCTCCAGGGCGGTAGCGACACGCTGAACTATTCAGCGACGGTTGCGGCGGTTGCGGTCGCTGTAAACCTCTCCACTGGCGTGGCTTCGGGCTTCGCGGCAATCGGTGGCATTGAGAATGTCGTTGGGGGCTTGGGCGGCGACACCATCACCGGCAACGCCGGCGCGAACGTGTTGACCGGCTTCAATGGCGCCGACACGATTGACGGTGGCTCGGGCGACGACATCATCGTGGCGACGACCGGCGACGGCAATGACACCTACAATGGCGGCGCCGGCATCGACTTCTACAACCTGGCGAACACGACCGCGAACGCGACCGTGAACCTCAACACCGGCACAGCGACGAGCGGCCAAACCGGCGCCGACACGTTGGTCAACATCGAAGGCGTCCTTGGCGGCTTCGGCGCTGACAACCTGACCGGCAGCAACAACGCAGACATCCTCGATGGCGGCGCGGCGGCTGACACGATCAACGGTGGCGCCGGCAACGACACGCTCTCGGGCGGCGCCGGCAACGGCGACGTCGTCAACGGCGGTGCTGGCAACGACCTGATCATCTACAATTTCGGTGACGGCACCGATACCTCGTACGATGGCGGCGCCGACAACGACACGTTGCGCATCACCGGCACGGCGGGCGGCGACACGTTGACCGCGGTCTGGAACGGCACGAGCCTCACGAGCTTCACCGGCGCAACCACGCTGTTGAATATCGAAGCGGTGACGGCCGATCTGCTGGGCGGTACTGACACGCTGAGCTATGCGGGCACCGCTGCGGCTAACGGCGTGACGGTCAACCTCGGCACGGGCACGGCATCGGGCTTCACGCAGCTGGTCAGCATCGAGAACGTTATCGGCGGCGCCGGCAACGACACGATCACGGGTGACGCGAACGCCAACAACCTCAATGGCGGCGCGGGCGCTGATACGCTGAACGGCGGCGCGGGCAACGACACGCTCACCGGCGGCGGCGGCAGTGACATTCTGATCGGCAGCCTGGGTGACGACAACATGAACGGCAACGCCGGGGATGACGTCTTTGTCTTCGGCGCTGGCTTCGGCAATGATCGCATCACTGGCTTTGATGAAGATCCGACCGGCGGCCAGGACCTGCTCGACATCAGTGCGTTGGGCATCACCGCGGCGAACTTCGCGGCGCAGGTCACGATCGTTAACCAAGGCGGCAACGTCGTCATCACCATCGGCGCGCAGACGATTACGCTGGTTGGCGAAACGGCGGCGAACATCACGCAAGCCGACTTCATCCTCGGTGGACCGTAAGGCTGGAGCGGGTTGTTCCTATGGAGCAACCCGCACGCCCTTGGGGTGTGTTGCTAAGGCCGTTGGGGAAACGTCTGTTTCCGCCAGAACCGATGCGCGACGGTAAAATCGTTATCGCAAGAGTGGTTTGTCCGTGGCTGGACTTGGCTTGAAACTTCCCAATTTCTCGGTCGCTAAGGCCGTGGCTGGCGTGCGCAATTGGCGTCCGTCGGAGACGGTGTTGGCGCTTGGCGCTGGCCTGCGCGCTCGTTGGGATCGCTTCTTCAACGTGCCGGCCGAACAGCTCGAAACGTTCTCCGCCGCGCAGATGCTGAGCCGCGGGCCGCAGAGCCTGCGCACGCACATCGTGCTGATCGTCGCGTTCAGCGCCGCCATCAATCTGCTCTATCTCGCGCCATCGCTTTACATGCTCCAGGTCTATGACCGCGTGATCCCGACCAGCGGCGTGCTGACGCTCGTTCTGCTGAGCGTGGTGCTGATCGCGAGCCTCGCAGTGCTGGCGCTTCTCGACTCTATCCGTTCACGTTTGCTGGCGCGCGCCGCTGTGCGTGTGGAGCGCGTTGCGGCGGACGCCGTTATCGAAAGCGGCATGCGCGCACGCCGCGCCGGCATTAACCCGCCCGCCAGCGCCCGCGATCTGGACAACCTGCGCAACGCTGTCACCAGCCCGGCAGCCGCGGGTTTGCTCGATCTGCCGTGGACGCCGCTCTTCATCATCGTCTGCTTCGTGATCCATTTTTGGATCGGCGTGCTGGCGATTGTAGGCGCGGTGCTGATCACGGCGCTGGCGCTGACCAATGAGCGCAGGTCACGCGACTCGATCTCACGGCTCTCAAGCCTGGCGGCGCGGTTCTACGTGTCGAGCGACTCGGATCTGAACTCGGCTGAGACCATCCACGCGCTCGGCGCCAACAAGCGCTTCCGTGATCGCCGTTCGAAGTCGCGCGGCGAGTTCGTCGGTGCGCAGACGGAAGTGGCGCTGACCGGCGCGGGCTATTCGTCGGCCACCAAAGCGATGCGGATGTTCCTGCAGTCGGCCGCACTCGGCCTTGGCGCATACCTGGCAGTGCAGCGCGAGATTTCGCCGGGCGCCATTATCGCGGCCACCATTCTGACTGCGCGGGCGTTTGCACCGGTTGAGCAGATCGTCGGCGGTTGGCGCCAGATCGGCCTTGGCTACACGTCGTACCAAGCGCTTCGCAAACTCTTCACCGGCATGCCGCCAGTCGTCGAGCACACGCCGCTGCCGGCGCCGATCGGCAAACTCGAGATCGAACAAGTGACGGCGACGGCGCCGGACGGCCGGACCGTGGCGCTGCAAGGTGCATGGTTTGCTGTCAATCCGGGCGACATCGTCGGCGTCATCGGCCCAAGCGGCGCGGGCAAGACGACATTGGCGCGCATCCTCGCCAATGCAGCCGTGCCGCGTGTGGGCGCTGTGCGCCTTGACGGCGCGCGCTATGCCGATTGGGATGAAGAAGCGCTGGCGAGCCACATTGGCTATCTGCCGCAACGCATCGAGCTGTTCGACGGCACCGTTGCCGAGAACATCGCGTCGTTCACCGAGCAGACTGAACTGAACGGCGTGCCAGTCGGTGAGAAGGTGGTCGCTGCCGCGATGCAAGCAGGCGCACATGAGCTGATCCTGCGGTTGCCGCGCGGGTACGAAACTGAGTTGGGACCGGGCGGCGCGGGCATCTCGCCGGGACAAGCACAACGCATCGCGCTGGCGCGCGCGTTGTTCAACGATCCGTGCCTGGTCGTGCTCGACGAGCCGAACTCGCATTTGGACCAAGAAGGTGAAATCGCCCTCGCCAATGCCATTCAAGCTATTCGCGCGCGCAAGGGCGTGGCGATCATCATCGCGCACCGGGCCGGCATCATGAGCATCGTCGATAAGTTGCTTGTGCTGAAGGACGGCCGCGTCCTTGAGTACGGCCCACGCCAGACCGTACTTGCAAAAATTCAGGCGGCGACGGCGCCGGCCGCTGCGCCGGCGCCGGTGGGAGGAGTTGCGCCATGAAGATGGAGCCGCCGCCAACCGATTACGAAGCACTGATGAACGACAACCCGTGGCGTGAGGGCCGCATGGGCGTTGTCGTGCTGGCGCTGTTCTTCGGCGTGTTCGGATTGTGGGCGGCCTTTGCGCCGCTCGACGCCGGCGTCGTCGCCGTGGGCGAAGTGATTGTCTCGGGCAACCGGCAAGTTGTGCAGCATCGCGAAGGCGGCGTGATTTCGCGCGTGGCCGTGCGCGAAGGCGATCACGTGCAGGAAGGTCAGATCCTGATCGAGCTCTCGGCTGTGGAACTGGCAGCGCAAGAGCGCTCGCTGGCCGGGCAAGCCATCGAGTTGGAAGCGTCGCGCGAGCGGCTCATTGCCGAAGCCGCGCGGAGCAACACGGTGCAACGGCCTGCGAGCTGGGAGTCGCTGCCGCCTGAATACGTGGAATTGGCCGACGCTGTGTTGGCGCGCCACCAGGACGAGCTCGGCGCCCGCCGCTCGGCGGTATGGGCGCAGACAGGCGTGCAGGGGCAGCGTCAGGAGCAATTGCGGGCGCGCATTGCGGGCTACGAAGAACAGATCATCGCCATCGACCAGCAGAACGAGCTGATCAGTGAAGAACTGCGCGGCTTGCGCACGCTGGCCAATGAAGGTTTCGCGGCGGAGACGCGCGTGCGCAGCGTCGAGCGGGCGCAATCGGAATTGGTTGGACGCCGCGCCGAGTTGCAGGGTCTGATCGCGCAGTCTCGCGAAGGCATCGGCGAAGCAGCGATGCAATCGGTCTCGATCCGCGGCGATCGTGCTCAGTTGATTGCGCAAGAGCTGCGCGTTGCGGAAACGCAACTGGCCGAGCTTCATCCGCGTCTGCAGGCGGTGCGGACGCAGCTGGAAGCCTCGCGCGTGCGGGCGCCGGCGGCTGGCGTGGTCGTCGGTCTCTCGTTCTTCAACGAGGGCGCCGTGATTGGCCCGGGCGAGCGCATCCTTGAGATCGTGCCCGACGAGCAAGACATGATCATGCGTGTGCGCATTCGGCCGATGGATGCCGACAACGTTCGCGTGGGCCAGCCGGTGAACGTGCGCCTCGCAGCGTTCGAGGGCCGTCAGATGCCGTACGTGCGTGGCTCGGTCAGCCGGATTTCGGCCGACCGCTTCGAGGATCAACGCAGCGGCGCGTACTACTTCGTGACTGAAGTGCGCGCGCCGAGCAGCGAACTGCAGCGGCTGACTGAAGCTATGGGCGGGCAAGATCTGCGCCTTTCACCCGGTCTGCCCGTCGAAGTGGTGATCCCGCTGCGCAAGCGCACGGCGCTCCAATATTTGCTCGAACCGCTGAGCCAGGTTGTCTGGCGCTCATTCAGAGAGAACTAAGCTCATGCGTTGGATGCGGGCGGTCATCTCCACTTTCGCGGTCGCGGCGCTTGCGGCGCCGCAGGCTTGGGCGCAACAGGCGCCTGATCCGAACGCGCCGACGTTTCAGTCGGAAGCGGTGACGGCGATCTCGACCAATCCTGGCCTCGCCGCCGAGCGCGCGCGCGTGCGCGCCGTGCGCCAAGCGCTACCGCAGGCGTGGGCCGAGTTGCTGCCGCAGGTCACGGTCGAAGCGAGCGCGATCGAGCAAGACAGCACCGAGGATGAATTCCTGCCGGCGTTCACGATCCGTGAGCAGCCGGAATACTGGGTCGCGTCGGTTCGCTCTTCGACGCTGCTGTTCGGATCGGGCCGCGTGTTGGCGTCGACGCGCCAGGCGCGGGCGCAGATCGCTTCGGCGGTGGCGCTCTATCAGGAAGCCGTCCAAAACGTCGCGCTCGAGTTCACGCAAGCCTACGCCGAGACGCGCTTTGCGCGTGAGGCGCTGGCGGCGCAGCAAGAGTCGCTGACCAATCTCGAAGAACAAGTGCGCTTCGCGCGCGCCAACCAACGCGAAGGCTTCCTCACGAGAACCGATGTCGCGCAGGCCGAGGCGCGGGTTGCGCAGGCGCGGGCCGATCTGGCGCGGGCGCGTTCGCGGCTCATGGAAGCGATGCAGCTTTATGCGCGTGTCGTCGGGCATATGCCGGGCGAATTGCCGCCGCCGCCGCCGCTTGAAGGCCTGCCGACCAATGTCGATGACGCATTGGCGTACGCCCAAGAAGAACACCCGGCGCTCGTTGCCGCCGCGGCTGAAGTCGCCGGCGCCAACGCGGCGGTGGATCTGGCGGCGTCCAACGGCCGGATGCGGCTCTTCCTGGAATCCACAAACCAGACGTTCGATGCGATCGGCAGCACCAACGACTTCAACCAAGAGTTTGAGAGCAGCGTATCGGTGCGCGTGTTCGTGCCCCTGTTCTCGGGCGGCGCCAATCGCTCGCGGGCGCGTCAGCAGCGTTACGTGCGCGACGCGTCGCGTTACTCGCTTATGGATACGCAGCGCCGTGTGAGCCAACGCGTGAACGTGGCCTGGTCTGATCTGGAGTCGGCGCGGGCGCGTCTGGAAGCTTCGCGCACGCGGCTTGAGGCGGCGGAGCTTGCGAACCGGGGCACGCGGCGTGAGCAACAATTTGGTCAGCGTTCGATGATCGACGTGCTGAACCAAGAACAAGAACGCCTCGGCGCGCGCGTCGCGCTGGCGGAAGCGGAGCGTGACGTGGTAATAGCGGAGCGTGTACTGGCGGCTTCCATCGGCATCATTGCGCCATTGCTTGGCGTCGAGACAGCGGCAAACCCGCGCCGCGAGCGCCGGCCGCCGCCGCCCATCACACGCGACAATGACGATCTCTGGTAAGGCGCTAACCCGCCGTTGGCTGCTGGCCGGCGGCGCGGCGATGCTAGGCGCGGGCGCTGTGGGCTGTACGCCTGCCGCGACTGGCGAATTCGCGGATATTGGACGTGGTCTTGATCGCGTGGTGCTTACAAACTCCGCCGGTGAAGACGTGCGCTGGCGCGATCTGCGCGGTGCGCCACGCGCGGTGTTTTTCGGCTTCACGAATTGCCCGGTGATCTGCCCGGTGACAATTTACGAATTGACGGCGTCCGCCGATCGCATCGGCGCGCCGGCCAACGATTTGCGCATCGACTTCATCACTGTTGATCCCGAACGCGATACGCCCGAGCGCATGCGCGAGTATTTCTCGGGCTTCGGGCCGAAGGTCACGGGCTTCACGGGTACGCCGGAGGCGTTGGCGGTGATCAACGAAGCCTTCGAGGTGACGGCGACGCGCGTGCCACTCGAACGCGGCGGCTTCACCATTGATCACACCGCGACAGTCTTTCTGATCAACCGCGCTGGCGGCGTCGAGGACGTGCTCATGTATGGCGCGGAGCAAGATGTGATCGACGAACGCTTGCGGGCGCTCGTCAGCGGCTGAGCAGGCCGACGACCCCGAAGCCAAGCGCGATGAGGCCGGCCCACATCGTCAACGACACCAGCACAGCGGCAAGCAGGCCAATGCCCGATGGGCGTTGGCGCACGCGACGCTTCGTTTGTGCAGGTGCGTCAGTGGTTGGCAGCAGCAAAATGAGCTGACGCGCCGTGTTGTCCCGCGACACGTGCATCTCCCGGTTTCACCGGGTGGCTCATCCCGGCACTGAGACTACGGTTCAGCTTGCCGGTTATTCCATTGCCGGTTCGTGAACTGCTCTCCATCCAATCAGATCAACGGCCAGTGTGGTCGCAGGCGCGTTGGGACGCTGGATGGTGGCGTTGACCCGGTAGAGGCGGACCTCGAATTGCGGCGCATTGGTCGCGGGGTGCGGGGCTGAGAGCGGCGCGCTGGTCCAGGTCAGTGTGGTGTTGTCGTCCAGGCGCCGCTCGCCGGTTGGCGTCAGCGTCGGATTGACCTCGCGGAGCAGCGCCATGGCGTTCTGGACGGCGGTCGACTCCGCGTGAACGTCCATCAGCCGGGCTTGGCTGCGAGTGAGCTGCGTCTGCAGCGCCGCGATCGGCACAAGCGCGATGCCGATGATCGCGACTGCCGCGATCACCTCAAGCGTGCTGAAGCCGCGTTCGCGCTGCTTGCTCATGGCGACACCGCGCGGAGCAAGGCGACAGCCGCCGTGGCTGCAGCGAGGCCGATGCCGAAGGGCGCGCCAACTGCGAGTGCGCCGCCGCGCGCGCGGGCCACGACCACCATCAACGTCGCCGCGCCCGCGACGCCGACAGCGGCGAAGCCGTGGATCGGGCCAAGCGTCGCGCCCATCGCGGCGGCGAACTTCACATCGCCCCAGCCCAGCGCTTCGACTCCGCGCAGCGCGGTGAGTGCTTGGCGGATGAGCATGAAGGTGAGGCCGAGTGCGACGGCGCCGAGCGCGCGTGTTTCGAGGCTATCGCCGAACGGCGCGACGAGCGCGAGCACGAGAACGGCTAGCGTGAAAGCGTCGGGGATGAGCTGGTGGCGGCGGTCGGTTTCGATGGTGAGAAGACAAGCGATCGTGAGGCCAGCCAGCGGTGCGTAGTTTGGGCCAAATAGAAGCGCGGTCGCGGCGAGGGCGCAGGCGTGGGCGGCGAGCGTCAGCCAGATCGGCAGCTGCAAATCGCGCCGCGCGCCCCATGCGCAAAGCAGGGCGGCGATGGTCATGGCGGCGAGAGCAGCCGTGCTTGGCATCGATCTATCCGATCGTCTCGTAAACGCCGACCAAGGCCGACGCGAGCGCGAGTACGATGCCGCCAACCATGAGCGCAACCGTCGCGATCGCCAAGGGCTCGACCACGACGGTGAGCCGCTTCAGCGCGTCGCGCAGATCCTCTTCGTGGCGGTCGGCGACGGTGTGGAGCATGCGGCCGAGCGCGCCTGAGCGTTGACCGGCGCGCAGAAGGCTCGCGTCGATCTCCGATATGGCGCCGGCGTCGCGAAAGGCAGCGTCGATTGGGCGGCCAGCGCGCAGCGCTGGAATGGTGCTGGCGACCGCGGCCTTGAGCTTGCCTTCGGGCAAAGCGCCGGCGGCGAGCGCGATGGCTTCGAGGATGGCCACACCGGCATCAAGGCTAAGCGCGGCGACGCGCGACCAGGTGCTGCGCTGGCGGGCGATGAGCAGTGTGTTGAGGCCCGGCGTCGCGTGCGCAAGTTGGGACAAACCCTTCCGCACTGCGGGCGTACGTGAGAACAGCCAGAACACGATGCCGAGCGCGGCGATGATCGAGAGAATGGAGACGGCGTTGGCGTTGAAGGCGACGCCGAGATCGAGAATGAAGCGCGCGGCGCCGGTTGGCTGCGCGCGTGAGCTTTCGAGCATGGTCGCGAAACGCGGCACGACGGCGTAGAGCAGGAAGCCGACGCTGAGTGCGCCGCTGACGACCAGGAAGGCCGGATAGGTGAGCGCATTGATGACGTCGCGCTCGACGCGGCGTTCAAACGCCAATTGTTGCGCCGCTTCTTCGAGCACGCGCGGCAGCTTGCCGCTCGCGTCGCCCGCCCGGACGAGGCCATAGACGTAGGCCGGGTAGATCGGCAGCGCCTCCTCAAGCGCATCGCCCAGGCGATCGCCACGGCGGAGGGCTTGCGCGGCGGCGCGGAGTTTTTCCGATGCCTCGGTGTTCGGCAGCGAGGCGGCGAGCGTTTCGATAGCGTCGAGCAGCTGGACGCCAGCGCCTAGCATCACGGCGAGCTGGCGCAGGATGAGGATGGCGTGGTCGCGCGTGATCTTGCGGCGGCGTTGCGGGCCGGCGGCGGCTTCCTCGCGCAGATCGAGCACGGCCAGGCCAGTTTGCATGGCGCGGCGCATGGCGTCGGCGCGCGTTGGCGCATCGATGGTTTGCATCGTTGTCTGGCCGTTCTCGGCGACCGCCCGAAAGACGTAGCGGCGATTGCTCATCCGCTGGCCCCGAGCACGCGCAAGGCTTCAACGAAGGTCGTTTGGCCGCCCCGCGCTTTGGCGAGGCCGTTTTCGAGCAGTGAGGTGAAGCCGTCGCGGCGTGCGAGTTCGGCGAGGGCGGATTCCGGTTGGCGCTCACGGATGGCATGCTGGATGGCGGGTGAGATTTTCACGGTCTCGAAGACGCCGGTGCGCGATTGATAGCCGGAGGCACCGCAGGCTTTGCAGCCCAAGCCGTGGCGCCAAGCGGGCGCGTCAGTGCGGAGGCTTGGCGATAGCAGGCTTTGCGCTTTGGCTTCGTGTTCGCCGTCCGGATCGGGCGCGGCGCAGGTGGGGCAGACACAGCGGAGCAGGCGTTGGCCGATCAATGTGCGCAACACGTCGGCGAGCAGGAAGGGCTCGACGCCGAGATCAGTGAGACGCGCGGCTGCGGCGAGCGCTGAGTTGGTGTGAACCGTTGAGATGACGAGGTGGCCGGTGAGCGCGGCTTGCACGGCCGTCTGCGCCGTCTCCGCGTCGCGGATTTCGCCGACGAAGATGACGTCAGGGTCTTGGCGCAGGATGGAGCGCAGGCCAGCGGCGAAATCGAGATTGATGTCAGCGCGCACGCCCATTTGCAGCACGCCGGGGAGATCGAACTCAACCGGGTCTTCGATGGTCACGATCTTCCGGACGCCGTCGTTCAGATGTGAAAGCAGGCGATAGACGGTGGTGGTTTTGCCGGAGCCGGTGGGGCCGGTGACAAGCACGAGGCCGTGCGGCTGGCCGATTGCCTCTAGCAGAAGCGAACGCTGCGGTGCGGCGAGGCCCAGTTCGCTTAGTTCTGGGATCCGATGGGTTGCGCCGAGCAGGCGGACGACGATGGATTCGCCCCACGTCGTCGGCAGCGATGAGACGCGGACATCGATCTCTTGGCCGGCGACGCGGATGCTCTGGCGGCCGTCCTGCGGCAAGCGGCGCTCTGCGATGTTCATGCCGGACAGCAGCTTTAAGCGCGAGGCGACGGCGTCGAACATCTCCGCCCCGCCGACGCGGCGTTGCGAGAGCACGCCATCAACGCGCAGGCGGACGATGAGCTTGTCTTCGAACGGTTCGAAGTGCACGTCACTGGCGCGGCGCGAGATGGCTTCGGCGAAGACGGAATTCACGAAGTCGATCACCGGCGCTTCTTCCGCCAGCTCGGCCAGGCGCTTGGGATCGGTTTGCGCGGCGCGATGTTCGCCGCTGAGCGCGATCAGGATCGGATCGACGGTCAGCGATTTCGCGAGGTGCAGACGTGGGCTTTCGCCCGCCCATTGTTCGATCGCTTCCTGGATGGCCGCGTCGTGCAGTCGCGGGCCGGCGGCGTGGATGAGATCGTTCACGTCGCGCCAGATGATTACGTCATGCTCCACGAACCAGCGCACCGGCGCGTTGAGTGAAGCGATGGTCGCGCGCACGGCTTCGAGATCGGGGCGCGCTTCGAGCGCAAGCAGCGGCAGCTGGAAGCGCGCGCTCAGGAAATCCAGCAGATCGTCCTCGGAGACGGCGCCCATGCGCAGCAGCGCCGGCAACACCTCGCCCGGCGCATCGCGACGCGTCGCGAGCGCGGCCGCATAGTCCTCCGGAGAGACTAAGCCGCGTTCGATCAGCATTTCGCCTAGCTGGTGCATGTGTTCGCCGCTCGGGGCAGGCGCGCCCTCGGCGTTTACGCTAACGGCGCCACGCGCGGGCGGCCATTGCTGGCGCGCGCGGCGCGAGCGTTTTTCGCGAATTCGGCGGGTAGGCAGAATCTAACGCTGCGTTGGGTTAATTCCGTTTGCGCGCGCCCGGCGCTTGCCGATACTGGCGCCCGTGAAGCGGCCAAAACACACCGTTCAGAAACGCAGACGCGAGCGTGGCTATAGCCTGCTCGAAGTGCTGATCGTGCTGACCATCATCGCGCTCATTGCTGCGTTGGTGGGGCCACGGCTTATGGCGCAATTGGATCGCTCGAAGGTCACCGCGGCGCGCGTGCAGGTGCGTGCGATTTCGTCGGCGATCGAGACGATGCGCCTGGACCTCGGCCGCTATCCGACGAACGAGGAAGGCTTGGCGTTGCTCAACGCACCGCCGGCCGGTGACGACGCCGATCTCTGGCGCGGGCCTTATCTCGATGCTGAGACGCCGGTCGATCCGTGGGGCGCGGCATATGTGTACGAGGCGCCGCAAGCGGATTTCGAGCGGCCGCGTGTGGCGAGCCTCGGTTCAGACGGCGCTATCGGTGGCGAGGGCCTGGCCTCGGATATTGTCTTCGGCGACGAGCCGTGAGCCGCGGCCGCGGCGGAGAGCGCGGCCTCAGCATCATCGAGGCCATCGTGATCACAACGATCACGGCGCTGTTGGCTTTGCTTATCCTGCCGCTCTTGCCGCGCGCCGCATCAAGCAGCGCGCAAGTGGCTGAGCGCGGGATCGATGCGTTGGACGCGATGCGGGCCGAGCGTGAGTTTCGGACTCTGATCCGGGCTGTCTCGCAGCGCCAAGTCGATGGCGAGCCGCAAGCCGTGATCGACGGTGGCGCGTCGGTGGTGGTGATGCAGACGGGATTGCCGGCCTCTGTTGCGTGCGCGAGAGCCGGTGCGCCAGCGGTGAGACTGGCGATTCAAGGCGACACCCTGGTTTGTGATAGCGAGGGCCGGAGGCGGCCTCTGTTGCGATGGCAGCGCGGCAGCGTTGGCGTGCTTTCGTACAGTGCTGACGGTGTTTCCTGGGCCGATGGCTGGAGCGGGGCGCACGCGGCGCCTTACGTACGCTTCCAATTGCGGGAGCGGCAGCGCGTTCGCTTGAATTGGGTGGAGCGGGTTACGGGGTCGCCGCCATGAGGACGGGCGAGCGTGGCTACGCGCTGATCCTCGCGATCGCTGTGGTGGCGATCTTAGCGCTGGTGGTGCTTTCGTCGGCGCGCGCGCTGAGCGATGTGACGACATCGACGGCCCGCTTGCAGGAGAGCCAGCGCGAAACCGTGGCGGCGGAAAGCCTGCTCACGCGAATGGCGTTTCTGTTGATGACGGAGGAAGTCGGGCCTCGCGATCTGATCATCGACAATGCACGCTGGGACGGCCAATCGCTCCGCTTGGACGGCGTTTGGTACGTCGTGCAAGGTGTGCCGACGGCGTCCGTCTCGGTGCAGGACGAAGCTGGTTTGTTCAATCTGAACAGCAGCGATCAGCAAGGGCTCGCCGCGATCCTTGAAATCGCTGGGCACGGGGACGGGCGCGATCTCGCGGCGTCCTTGATGGATTTCACCGATGGCGACGACCTTATCCGGGATCGCGGCGCCGAGGGGCGTGAGTATTCACGCGCTGGGTTGCGCCCGCCGGCGGATCGTCCGCTGGCGACGCGATGGGAGGCGCTCGAGGTTCTGGGTTGGCGCGGGATGGGGCGCAGCGGCGCTTGGCCATGGCTCAACACCGGACCGGGCGATGCAGCGCTCAACATCAACACGGCCCCCGCACCTGTGTTGGAGGCGCTGCTCGGTGATCGGCGCAGAGCAGAAATGCTCATCCGGCAACGCGAAGCGTCGCCGCTGACCGACATTGCGCAAGTTGAGGCGCTAACCGGCGGCACGGCTCGCGCGGATGGCGTAACCTTTGCGGTAGCGCCGGCGCGGGGATTTCGCGTCCAAGCCGTTTTCGGTTCGCGGCGGGCGCGCCATGGGATTGAAAGACGGTTGGTATTGGGGGACGCGGACGCTGCGCGGCCCTTCGATTGGGTTGAAGAACGCGAAGTCAGATTGGCTCCGTTGCGGGATGGCGAAGCAGTCAACACTCTCTCGCTCGACGCGCCTGCTTCTTGAAAGCGGGGAGCTGGCGGCTGATCCTGTTTCGAATCTCGTTGGCGCGCGCGATCTGGTTCTGAGCCGGGCGCTGTGCCGGTATCGCTTCTATCGCGCGGCTGCGGCGCTGAGTGGATCGCAAACCGCGAAGGCGGCGCGTGTGTTTGCTGAAGCGCATGCGCCGTTTGCGAACACCGGCACGCTGCTGTTGCGCGCGCCGGGCGGCGTTGGCGTTTGGTATTGGGACCGCGCCAAGTTCACCGCGAACGAACCAGTTAGAGACGCGTCGCCTGAGAGCGTTTGGTGCGAGACGGGGGATGGCTGGCGCGTCGTTGCGTGCGCTGAGGGCTTTGAGGCGCAGTATTGGGAAGCGGGCGCCTTGCTGGCGTCGACTTGGCGGCGTCAGCCGTTTACGGCAGCGCAGTGGAGCGCGTTTGCGCTGAGTGTTGACGGGCCGAGCGTTGCGCCACCTGCGGAGCCCCCCGAGGCGGTGGCCTTGCTTCGCGATAACGGGACGTGGCGCAGCAAGGTGGTGAAGCCGCCTTTGAGTTGGGCCGATGCCGAGACGGCGGGTGTGACGGTTGCCATCAGCGCGGCGGCGGTGGCGGCGCTGTTCGTTGGGCAGTCGCTGCACTCAAACCAGATTGCCAATCGCGAAACGGCGCGAGCGGCTGCGATTGAGCAGACGCTGCGCGAGGATCGCGACGTTGCGCGTGCGATGGATCATCGGCGTTTGCTGCGTGACTATGCGGTAGCGGCGCGAAGTCCGCAGGTGCTGCCGGCTATTTCTGAGGCGCATGAGGTTTTGCAGCGCTTCGGCGTACGCGCCAGCACATGGCGCGCGAGCGACGAGGGCGTCAGTTTCATCGTGGATTCGCCGATTTCTGAATCGCCCGTCCGGGAAATCGTCGCGGCGATGGAAGAAGCGCCGCATTTGTGCGGAGCGGTGCCGGAGATTGCGGGCTCTGGCCGGTTCGAGGTGCGTGCGGACATCGTCGGATCGGGCGGCGAGTGCAGCGGAGGCGGCAATGATCGCTGACGCCGCCCGCGCCTTTACCGCCAAGCTCAATGAAACAACGCCGCGCGAGCGTGCGGGGTTGGCGATGTTGGCGGCGATCGCGGCTATCACGGCGCTGGTCTATGCGCTCGATTGGGCCGGTCGCAGCGCTCAGGCTGCGGAAGCCGCGACGCAGAGCGCGGCCGACAACGCCGCGCTGCAAGCGGCGTTCACGGACGAGGGGCAGAGGCGCGCACTCGCATCGGATGCGGGTGACGTTTGGCGGTGGTCGCGCCGCGCGGATGCGTTTGCCTCCGAAGAGGTGCTTGGCGAGATCGAGAACCTGGTGCTGCAGGCCGGGTTCAGTGATGCGCGCGTGACATTGCTTGAGGCGCCCGCGGCGCGTGGGCAGGTGGGCGCCATCGAAGCATCGGTGCAGGCTAGCTTCGATTGGGCGAGCTTTCTCGCTTTGCTCGAAGCGCTTGAGACGGCCGAGCTGAGCGTCAGCGTTCGCTCGATTGACGTAAGCGAGAACGAGGGCGCGCAAAGCCTGGCGATGGTTTTCAGCGTGCCAGCCATCGAATCTGACGAGCCAGAGCGATGAGAGCGCAGCTGCTCCTCCTGACGGGTGGCGTCCTGGGCGGTCTGGGGCTTGGCTGGCTCACCGCGCCAACGCCGGAGGCCGCGGCGACGGCTGCGTTTGAGGCGCCCGCGGTTGTGCATGCGGGACTTGAAGCGGGCGATGCGCATGAGCGTTTGGACGCGCTTGGCCTAGCGCCGCCGCCAATCGTCGATACCGGGCCGCCGCCGCCCGATATCGCTGTTCTGTTTCGTCGCGACCTCACAGCCATCGAGGAGCGCGCTGGCGCGCATATGGTGTGGATCGTTGATTTCGCACAGCCACATCAGCGGCGCGCGCTCCGCGTTGGCGATATTTACCAAGACGGCTGGCGTGTCGCGCGAATTGGGCCGCAATCCGTACAGCTGCGCCGACGACGGGAGGTGCGTACCGTCGATGCGTTCGCGTTGCCGGTGATAGAGCCGTGAGCGCTGCGCGTTCCATGCTAGAGCCGAAGTGACGGAGACAGGCTTGGCACTCGGCTTTGCAACATTCAGCAAGCGGCTAGCCACAGCGTCGGCGGCGCTTTTGATGCTGTCGGGCTGCGCGTCGTTTCCGCGCCTGCAAGCTACGCCAAGCGGGCGATCCGAGGGCGCGGAGGTCACGCAGAACACGAACACCGCGCCGGTGACGCCGACCAGCAATATCGAGATCGTGCCGCCGACTGCGCTGCCAGCGACAACACAAGCGGAAATCGCGCGTACGGCGCCGACGCAGGAACAGATTGCGGCGTTGGTTGATGGCCGCGACTTGCAGGTGGCGCTGCCGCCACAGCCGCTGCCGCAATTCATCGACACTGTGTTCGGCGAGATGCTGCGCGTGCCTTACGCGATGGGGCCCGGCGTCGCCGAGCGGCGCGAGATTATCTCGCTGCGTGGGCCGGACGTGATGTCAACCACACGCCTGTTCACGATGGCGCAGATGTCGCTCGCTCAATACGGCCTCGCTGTCGTGATCGACGGCGGTGGCGTGCATATTCTCGATGACACGGTGCTGAGCGGGCGCTCGCCGAGCTTCATTCGCGCGCGCACCAGCCCGGAGACGCCGGCGCCGTCGCGGCCGGTGATGCAATTCTTCTCGGTTTCGACGCTCGACGCGGAGTCATTGTTGCCGGTGCTGGAGCAGGCCTATCCGAACCGCGGTTCGGTGCGGTTCACGGCGCAGGCGGAAACCAACACCATTCTGATCTCAGGCAGTGCGCGTGATGTGGCGGCTGCTGCGGCTGTTCTGCGCGAGTTGGATCAGCCGCATTTTGCTAGCGGCCAGGTGGCGCGCATTGAACCGGTGTTCCTCTCGGTCGAGCAATTGGCCGAAGACGTGACTAGAGCGCTGCGCGCGGAAGGGTACCGCGTTAGCAATCCGCTGGAGGCGCAGGGCGGCTCGCTGATCATGTTGCCGCTGCCCAATTCCAACCAGGTGCTGGTGTTCAGCAACGACACGCGCCTGTTCGAGCGTGCGCTCTATTGGGTGCGGGCTTTGGATACGGCGTCGGCCTTGGGCAACGGCGAAGGCTTCTTCATCTACCACGCGCAGAACATGAGCGCAGAGGACCTCGGCGCTTTGGTTACGCAAACCAGCGCGAGCGATAGCGCCCCGACAGTCACGCCGCCGGAAGTGGCGGTGCGGCGCAACAACAATGGCGGCGGCGGGCGGCAAGGCGTGCAGCCGGTGATGAGTTCGAATGGCATCACCATCGACGCGACCGGCAACCGCATCCTTTTCCGTGGCACGCCAAGTGAGTTTGCGCGCCTGCGCGATACGCTGGTGCAACTGGATCAGCCGCCGCGCCAAGTGCTGATCGAACTGACCATTGCTGAAGTGACGCTGACCGACGAGACGCGGTTCGGCATCGAGTGGTTCTTGGAGCAGTCGATCACGGACGGCACGCTGACTGCGACCACGGAAGGCGGCGCGGTTCGGCAGCCGGGCGGCTTGGGCGCTGTGGCGAGCCACGTGTTCTCGCGCGGGACCGTGGAAGCCACGCTCACGGCGTTTGCCTCGAACCGCAATCTGAACATTCTTTCGACGCCGCGTGTGTTCACGCGCTCTGGACGGGAAGCCGAAATTCTGGTCGGCATCGATGTGCCGATTATCACCTCGCAGCGTGCCTCGGATAACCAAAGCGGCGGCGACACCGACGTCCTGCAGACCGTGCAGTATCGCCAGACCGGCATCATTTTGAATGTGCGCCCGATCGTCTACGGCGACGACCACATCGACATCACGCTCTACCAAGAGGTGTCGAGCCAGCAGCCGAACACCAGCGCGGCTATCAACAGCCCGTTGATCCTGAACCGCAGTGTCTCGACGCAGATCTCGCTACAAGAAGGCATGACGGCGGTGATCGGCGGGTTGATGCAGGACACGTACACGCGCAATCAGCGCGGCATCCCGGGCCTCAAGGACATTCCGTTCATCGGTGCGGCGTTCCGAAGTGAGGAAGTGACCGGCGACAAGGTCGAGCTGGTTATCCTGCTGACGCCGTACATTGTCCGTGACGATGACGACGTGGAAGCGATGACGGAGTCACTGACCACCTCGGTGAACCGTTCGCTGCGCCAGCGTGGGCCGCAGGTTTACACGCTCTATCCGTGGCGGACGCCGTTCCATACCTCGCGCACGCACGATCGGGTCAATCGCCGCGAGGGCGCTGCGAACTAGTCGCGCAGGGCGCCCCAGCCATAAACGTCATCGCGGCCTGGTTCGCCCAGATCTTCGGCTCGCGCGCGCATGCGGGCGAGAACGCGAGCTGCTTCTGTTGGCGATGGCGCTTGGAGTTGCGTAGCGGCTTCGGCGGCGATGACGGGCGCGGCGAATGAGGTGCCGGAGACGCGCTCGGGCGTGCCGCGAACATCGACGACGATGTTCACGCCAGGCGCTGCGAAGTCGATGTAGTCGCCACGGTTGGCGCGCATGTAGGGACGGCCTTCGTCGTCGATGGCGGTGACGGCGAGCACGCCTTCAAAGGCTGCTGGAAAGATCGGGCGTGCGGCTGGTCCGCCATTGCCGGCCGCGGCGACGATGATGTGGCCGCGCTCGGCTGCGCGCCGCACCATCTCTTGCAGTACTGGGTTCGGAGGACCTTCGACGCTGATATTAATGACCGCGATGCGGTGATCGATCATCCAGTCGATTGCCGCGGCAATGCGATCAGCGGAAGCGGCAAGCGCGCCGTCCGGGCTGTGGCCAAACACGTCCGCCACTTGCACGCGCACGCCGCGTGAGACGGCGATGGCGACGACGGTCGAGCCGTGCGGCCGCGCAACGGCGCTGGGGCCGGCGAAAGCGCGTTGACTCAGGAGGGCGCCGTTCGTGGGAACGGCAGCCACGTCTACGCCGGTGTCAATCACGCCAAGCGTGCCGCGCAGGCGTACGCGGGAGCGTACCGGTTGCGGTTCGTTTGACGCCGTCCGATAAGATTGCGCACTGCGATAGATGTTGTTGAGCGTGACGATGGCGTTGGGCGCTGCCTGCGCGAGCATGGCGCGGCTTTGCTCGAAATTGACATTGCCCGGCATGCCCAGGCGCGCCATCACGCCGCCGGAGCTCAGATGCTGCACGCGGATTTCGCGGAAACCGAGATTGAGCGCCGCGGCCAGATCGCGCGCCGTGCCGACGAACACGATCTCACCGGGCAGATACTCGTCGCCATGGCTGTCGTACTCGACTGAGTAGATTGCGTGCTCGGCTACGAAGTCGATGACGTCGTAGTCGTGATCGTCCGAGTGGCCTGAATTGTCGCCGTGATCATTGTCGTCATCGCCGCCGCCAGGGCCGGAATTGTCATGATCATCATAGTCACCGCCGCCATGGCCGGATCGGTCGTCGTCATCGTCCCAGTCGTCACCGGAGCCGGGGCCTGAATTGTCGCGATCGTCGTCATCGTCCCAATCGCGATCGTTATCCCAATCGTCACTGTTGCCGTGGCCTGAGTTGTCGTCCCAATCGTGATCGTCGTCGTCGCGATCGTCGTCACGGCCGGAAGCGTAAGCGTCGTCAAAAGCCATTAGCGGCGCTGCGCCGAGAACGGCGACGCCCAGAGCCGCTGCAATTGCGGCACTCCTCAAAAGGGAAGGCAGACGCTTCATTTCTCCCACCGCGTCCACACCATACCATGTGGATAACTCGCGCGAAATAATGAGTGCGAGGAATAAGCGCCCGCCTCGCGCGTATTCGGACTGAGGGATGACCAAGGACAACCTCGCGTTCCGGCAAGAGCTCATCGCGGTGCTGCCGCGGCTGAGGCGCTTCGCTATGGCTTTGGCGGGGCGCAAGGATCTGGCTGAGGATCTCCTTCACTCGGCGATTGAGCGGGCGTTGCGCAATTGGGGCACATTTCAAACCGGGAGGCGGCTCGACTCCTGGATGTTCAAGATCATGCAGAACCATTGGATCGACACGCGCCGCGCGGCGGCGAGCGGGGAAACGCAGGAGTTCGGCGCTGTTGACGTGCAAGGCGAGGACGGGCGCGTCGTCACCGAGGCGCGTGATGAGATGCGCGTTGCGCGGATGGCGTTTGAGGCGCTTCCGGAAGAGCAACGCGCTGTACTGACGCTCGTTGTGCTCGATGACCTCTCGTACGCGGAAGCGGCGGAAGCGCTAAACGTTCCGATTGGTACAGTTATGAGCCGGCTGTCGCGTGCGCGCGCGGCGATGTCGGCGTTGATGCAACGCGCTTCATTTACTTCGGTCAGGAAAGAAAACTGATGCTCAACGACGACCTTATCGGCGCATATCTGGACGGCGAATTGGACGCCGAACGAAGCGCTATGGTCGAGCAGCAGTTGCGCGCCGATAAAGGCGCCGCGGCGCGGTTAGAGCGCATGCGCGCGGCGGATGATGTGTTGAAACGCGCTTTGCCGGCGGCGCGCATATCACAGGATGATGCATTGGCCGCGTCGATCCTTGCGGCTCAACCCTTTGCACATCGGCGCGATTGGGCGCTGCGCATTGCAGCGCTCGCGGCTGCCGCTGTGTTTGGTTTGCTGATCGGCCGTGGCGCCAGCAACGATGCGCCGGCGCCGTACGCGATCTCCGCGCAAGAAGCGCAGCTGTTGGATACACAACCAAGCGGGCGTGTGACTGAGATCAGCACGGGCGCATTCGAAGTTGTGTTGTCGTTGCAAAGCGAAGCAGGCGATGTGTGCCGCCAGTTTCGTCTCACGCGCGATATGCAGAGCACGGATGTCCTCGCTTGCAGACGCGGAGTCGAAGAATGGCGCATGGTTGCGGCTGCGACCGCTGCGAGCGTTGAGGGCTACGTTCCAGCGGGTGCAAATTCGCCGCTCGACGCGGCGATCGAGGCGCTGGGGCCGGTCCAGGCGCTGGATACGGTTCAAGAGGGAGAACAAATCTCGTCGGGTTGGCGCCATCTACCGTAGAGCAACGGTAGGAAGGCGCCGGATTGCGACGCTAAGTAATTGACGTTACGCGTTTTCCCCTTTTTGGCGAATGACGTGCAATTCATGGTAAATTGTTCCAAAATTCCGTTGCTGGCACGTGCGTTTGCTGCGGTCGCGGCCGGCTCAAAACGGGGTTGGACATGCGCTCGTCTCGCGAGTTGCGCCGTTATTTCGGCGCCGCCTTCACAGCAGGTGTGCTGGGTCTTGGTGCGTTGCTGACGAGCGACGCGCTTGCACGTGATTTCGATATTCCGACGGGAGGCACACCCAGTCCGACGTTCGGCGCGCAACGCTTCTCGCAACCGCTCATGTTGTTTGAAGAGTTCGGCACGCTGCCGATGCCGGCGGCAAACTGGACTTGTACAAATTGCGCGCCGCTGCCGCCGATCTCGGGATGCAGTGGTCAAGCAAACGGCCAGGCGCTCGACAGTTTCCTGCGTCAAGGCCTGTGGCCCCGCCCGACCCGGGATGCGAACCAAACGATCAGTTCGTACTGGGCTGATTCCGTCGGCACATGTGTGCGCCCGTTGGCGACTAGCTACGGCGAAGGGCGTCCGCCGGGTGAGTGGTTCGCACACCAACGCTGGGACGAGTTTTATCCGCGCGCGTATTTCCAATCGGCGCAAGCGGGAGCGCGCAACAACACCGGCCTTCGCGACGCATGGCAGCGTCACCGTTTCTCCGTCGGTGAGTTCCGGCGCAACGGTGGCCTCTATTATAATGGCGGCACCAACCGCGGCACGCGCGTCCGCTTCCATCCCAACTTCCCGGTGCAGGAGCGCAACTCCGTCTGGACGTTCGACGGCACGATGCCGCCGAAGCTGCTAATGGCGCGCATCGGCGAACCGATCCTGTTCCGTCACTATAATGCGCTGCCGATCAACCCAGCCGCTAACAACGGTTTCGGCGCCAACACCATCACGACCCACCAGCACAACGGCCACAACCCGGCTGAAAGCGATGGCTTCGCGGCATCGTTCTTCTTCCCGGGTCAATTTTACGACTATCACTGGCCGCTCGTGCTCGCAGGTCACGACACCATCAACACCAATGCGACTGATGCACGCGCCGGCTATCCCGATGGCAATGGCGGCATCACGCGTATCCCCGGCGACTGGCGCGAGACGCAAAGCACGCTCTGGTTCCACGACCACATGCTCGATTACACGGCGCAAAACGTGTACAAGGGCAACGCGGCGATGATGAACATCTACAGCGCCATCGATCGCGGGCGCGAAGGTCTTCGCTGCAACTACAACAACAATAATAATCCAAATCTCTGCTTCCCAAGCGGCACAGCGCTCGATTGGGGCAACCGAGACTATGACGTGAACCTCGTCATCGCCGACAAGGCTTGGGACGCGGCCGGTCAGCTCTGGTTCAACATTTTCAACCTTGACGGCTTCTTGGGCGACCAGGTGCTGGTGAACTGGACGTGGCAGCCGTACCTCGACGTGCGTGCGCGCCGCTATCGCTTCCGCATCCTGAACGGCAGCGTCTCGCGCAACTTCCAACTCGCGCTTGTCAACCAGATCGGCCAGCCGGTGCCGTTCCACATGATCGCCAACGACGGCAACATCATGCAGCACGCCGTGCGCTTCCCGAATGCGGAATCGGCGACGTTGCCTGAACAGGCGATTGCGGAGCGCTACGACATCATCATCGACTTCAGCCAATTCACGCCGGGTGCGAAGCTCTATCTTGTGAACGTGCTCGAAATGGATGATGGCCGCCGTCCGGAAGGGACGGTGCCGACGATGGACGCGTTCACCGGCCGCTATCAGGGAGACCCAGCGGTTGGCCGCATTATGGAATTCCGAGTGAATGCCTATGGCGGCGTCGATCGCAGCATGGATCCGGCGATGTACGAAGAAGGCGGACGTCAAATGGTGCCGCTGCCGCAAGTCACGCAGACGCAGATCAACAACGCCCGCCGCCGGACATTTGAGTTCGGCCGCTCCAACAATACGGACGAGACCCCATGGACGATCCGCGTTGATGGTGATGTGGGGCTATCTATGGACCCTCATAACGTGGCGGTGGCGACGCAAGTCGGACGCTGGGAGGTGTGGGAGTTCGAGTCAGGCGATGGCTGGGCGCACCCGGTGCACGTGCACTTCGAAGAAGGCCGCATCCTGAGCCGCGACGGGCGTCCGCCGCCAATCTGGGAACGTGGCGCCCGTAAGGACGTCTATCGCGTTGGCGCCGGCCCGCACACGAGCAGCCGCGTGCAAGTGCTCATCCGCTTCCGCGAATTCCTCGGCACCTACATGGAGCACTGCCACAACACGATGCACGAGGATCACTCGATGCTGTTGCGTTGGGACAACCGCAATCCCGGCCAGGCGATGGCGATCCCAACGCCGATCGCGGATTGGGAGGGCGTCTACTACGAGCCGTCGCTCGACTTGCCGACGGCGCGATGACGGCTTCACGGACGATCTGGGCGCGTCTTGCGTCGGCGCTGGCATTCCTAGCGCTGACGCTTGCCGCACCGCAGGCCGTATCTCAGCAGACGCGTTGGCGGGCTGATTATTTTCCGAATGTCGTGCTGACCGATCACAACGGCCGGCAGCTGCGCTTCTATGACGACATCATCCGCGGCAAGATCGTCTCGATAAACTTCATCTACACGTCGTGCGGCGATCTTTGCCCGCTCGACACCGCCCAGCTTCGCCGCGTGCAGCAAATCCTTGGCGATCGCATCGGGCGCGACATCCATATGTACACGATCTCGGTGGACCCTGACCGCGACACGCCGGCGACGTTGCGCCGGTTCATGCGCGCCTACGACATCGGGCCAGGTTGGACGTTCCTGACCGGCTCGCGTGAGGACGTCGATCTGTTGCAGCGCCGCTTGGGCGTGCGGCCGATCGATCCGAACGGGCGCCTCAGCGAGCACGACACCAGCATCATCGTTGGCAATGAGACGACGGGCCAGTGGATCCGCCGCACGGCGTACGAAAACCCGCAATTGCTGGCGAATCTGTTGGGCAGCCGCCTGCAGAACCATATGCCGAGTGGTGAGGCGCGGGAGAGCTATTCCGTGGCGGGTCGCGTCACCGATACGTCGAACGGCGCCTACATTTATCGGACGCGGTGCCGCTCATGCCACACGATCGGGCAAGGCGATCGGTTGGGGCCGGATCTCGCGGGCGTCGCCTCGTCGCGGCCGCACGATTGGCTTGAGCGCTGGATCCGCGAGCCGGACGTCATGATCGCGGAAGGCGATCCGACCGCAACGGCGATGCTGCGGCGCTATCGCAATCTGCCGATGCCGAACCTGGGCCTCAGCCGTTCTGAAGCGGCCGCGGTGATCACCTACTTGCGCGAGCAGGACGAGGCGCGCGCGCAGGATGCGCGGCAATAAAGAACGCCGCCAGCTTCGGGCCGGCGGCGTTCTTCATTCTTTGCGTATGCTTAGTTGTTGAGGCCGCCCGGCAGCCAGTTGAAGCGGACGCCCGCCATGTAGTCGGGGCTTGCGTCGGAGAGGCCGCCGCTGGCGGTGAAGGTCACCCGCAGGCGCTCCGCAACACGATAGGAAACGTACGCGCCAGCGGTGGCGGGATCGTCGTTGCCGTCCATCGAAGCTTCGCGCCAATTGCCGAAAGCGCCGACGCGCATGCGATTGCCGACCGGCAACCAAGCGCCAACGCCAGCTTGCATCCCGTCTTGGCGTTCTGGGCCGTCATCACGTTGGCCGAGGAAGCGATAGCCAACGGTCACATAGGCGCCGCCCATGTCGTTTGAGATGCCGAGCTCGCTGACCAGCGCATAATCGACTGCGCCGACGCCCAGACCCTTTTCGTCATCGCCCGTTGGCAAGCGCGCGCGTGCGCTGATCTCGGTGTAGAAATCGGTGCCGCCCATGCGCCGGAAGGCGCGCTCAACTGAAAGCGTGGTGTCGCCGAAGCCTTGCTCCGAGTCGCCGCGCACGACGACGCCGGATCCTTCGCCGGTTTCGCCGTCCTCGCTGATGTCAGCCGGGCCGGTCACGTCCAGGTAAGAAGACGATGCGCGGAAGGTCCAATCATCAACTGTCAGCCGCACGCCGAACGGCACGGCGATGACCTCAGTCGTCTCCTCACCGCCGTACTCACCACTCGAATAGTCCACCCCGGTTGAGAAACTGAGACGCGTTTCCGCCTGCGCCGCGCCGGCAAACGCCAGAAACGACACCGCAACCGTGAGGGCGATCTTGTTCGCCCAAGTTTTCATTGCCTTGCTCCCGTAAGGCCAAGGCATCAGGGGAACACTGATACGGCGCTGTAATCACGGTATTTCCCTACCCGAGAGGGGTCTGCGCCAAGACACGCTCGGCGGGCGCGAAAATCGATCGGCGGGTTCGCTGCACGCGCGAAGGCAAAGGTGTGCGGCGTTGACAATTGTGCGCTGCGAACGGCCAGCATGCAGCCTTAGCAAAGCGCGGGGGCTGAGCCGTGAGAGTGTGGTTGTGTGCACTGGTGTTGGCAGTCTCGGCTTGCGCCGATGGCGATCAAGCGCGCCACAGCCAAGCGGCCAATCGCTTGTTGCAGCAGAACGGCGCGCCTGACTTCGCAGACGCGAGCACGCCTGACTACGCCGCGATCCGACACACGCCGAGCGGCATGATCTGCCTGCTTCCGGCGAGTGGCGCGTTTCAGTTCGAACTGTTTCCGCCGTCCTCGGCGAACGCGGGCGCGCAGTGCTCCAGCTCTGAAGGGGAAGTTGTTACCGCGTGGGTGGCGGTGAACTTTCGCGAGCCGACAACGCTCGACATCGCGTTCTCAAATTCCGTGGCCCAGCTGACGAACGGAATGTCGGTGCAGCCGTGGCGTGGCCAACCGAGTGAAGCTGATCGCGCCTCGCCCGAAGGCCTGCCGCACTATCGCATCCATCGCGTGCGCGCGAACTTCGATGGCGAGGAGCGCTATCTGCGTTTGTCGATGGCGGAGATGGACGGCTGGTATCTGCAACAGATCGTGTCCGGGCCGTTGTCTGAAGCGCCGGCCACAGAAGAGGTCACCGGAGTCTCATGGCGTCAGGGCTTGCAGGCGTTCGCTGCGGCGCGGCGCGAGCAGGCGGGAGCGGCGCAGTAAAACAAAAGCCCGCGGGCTGGGGCCTGCGGGCTGAGTAATCCAACCAACAATGAAGAAAAGAAAATGGCTCCCCGGGTTGGGATCGAACCAACGACCATCCGATTAACAGTCGGATGCTCTACCGCTGAGCTACCGAGGAACATTTTCTGTGCTGCCGAAGCAGCGAGGGGCGTCTCTATCAAGTTCGGCGCCAGGGGAAAAGACCCTGATCGCTGTTCAAATATAAGCAGAGAAATCCTGCCCAAAGGAAAACGAGGGCCCCTTGCGGGGCCCTCGAAGGCGTTGGGTATGGTGGGGTGTCTCCAAGGGAAGACACTGGTGAATATGATGCTAACAGGTAAAGAACGCGTTAATGGCAAACGCGGGCGTAACGAAGCCTGCGAAAGCGTTGATGTGTAGGGGATTTATCAACGGGGAAGGTGGAGGCCTCGCCCGGAATCGAACCGGGGTGCAAGGATTTGCAGTCCTCTGCGTAGCCACTCCGCCACGAGGCCTCAGCCGCCGCTATATGTGTGCGACGGGGCGGCACTCCTAGGCGCGTCCGACGGAATCGGTCAAGGCGCACATCCCTTCCCATGCGCATTTTAGGCATCCTCAAGCCGCCCTCGAAGGCCGAGCACGAACGCGCCCGCATCTGGGCGGCCTCGGCTTTGGCCGCTTTGGCGCTGCTGATGCTCATGCTGCTGATCGGCTCGCCGCCGCCGGATGAGGCCGATCTGATGCCAGCGGCGCTGCGAGCCTCGCGGATCGCGGACTTCGCCACCGACGTCGGCGCGTGCCGCTCCGCCTTGAACGGCGCCGGCTTTCAGACCGAGCCGGTTCCGGACGTCGAAGGCGCAAACGGCTGCGGCTATCGCGATGCGGTCGAACTCACCCATTCGATCCACGCCTATTCCGCGCCGGTGGCGAGCACCTGCGCTGCGGCGGCGGCTTTGGCGATGTGGGAGCGGGACGTTGTGCGCCCTGCCGCGCAGCGTCGTTATGGCCAGGAGATCGCGCGCATCGAACTGGCCGCGCCGGCCTACCAGTGCCGCCGGATCGCTGGGCGCCGTGACCGGCGGCTCAGCGAACACGCCCACGCCAACGCCATCGATATCAAAGGCTTTACCCTTGAGAACGGGCGCACGGTAACGGTTGAGGCTGGGTGGCGTGGGCTGGAGCGCGACCGGCTCTTCCTCCGCGATGTCCGCGATGGGGCCTGCGACTATTTCCAGGCCGTCCTCTCGCCCGATTATAACCGCGCCCACCGCGACCACCTGCATTTCGACCTCGGCCGCGACGACATGTGCCGCTAGGGCGCTTGCCCGGCGGCCCGCACCGGCTTAACCGGGGCCAAACTGGAGCTGTTGATGGATTTCGCCCGCGCCCGCGACTTCATGGTCGAAAGTCAGGTTCGTCCGAGCGACGTGACCGACACGCGGATCGTCCACGCCATGCGGACGCTGCCGCGCGAGCGCTTCGTGCCCGCCGCCAAGCGCACGATCGCTTACGGCGATCTCGAAGTGGAAGTCGCCGAAGGCCGCACGCTGATGCGTCCGCGCGATCTGGCAAAGCTGATCATGAATCTGGCGCCGCAGGCCGGTGAGCGCGCGCTCGAGATTGCGGGCGCGACGGGTTACGGCGCCGCGGTGCTGGCGGCGTGCTGCAAGCAAGTGATCACGCTCGATCCCAATCCCGACCTGTCGTTCGCTGCACAGGCGGCGCTCGAATCCACCGGCGTCACCAACACGAAGGCTGTCTCGACGGCGACTGTCGATGGTTGGCCGGATGAAGCGCCGTACGATGTGATCTTGCTCAACGGCGCGGCGGAGATCGTGCCGGAGGCTTGGTTGAAGCAACTCGCGCCTGGTGGCCGCCTCGGCGTGATCGTGCGCCAGGGCGCTGCGGGTTCCGCGCGCATCTACACGCGCACCGGTGACGCGAGCGCGTATCGCACGGCGTTCGACGCAGCGCCGCCGGTTGCGCCGGGCTTGGCGAAGCCGCCAGCGTTTGCGTTCTGATTACGGAACAACGACGCGCACGCGCGCACATTAACGTTCCCTTATTCGATCCCGCAGAGCATGCGCAGAAGAGGGCGACGCGAGTCGCCTGTGCGTGTGCATGCAACAGCGCGCTCAGGTGGACCCGAATCGCCGCGATCAATAACCTTTGAGTCGCAAGCGACTCGTTTGCGAATATTCCGCGGGGCTGGAAATGGCGCTTCAAGACCAACAGGCCGAACCTTCAATGGAAGAAATCTTGGCGTCGATCCGCCGGATCATCTCCGAAGAAGAGCAGACGCCGAACGCAGCGCCGGTGCTCGATCTCACGCAGACCGACGAGCCGCCGCCTGCGCCTGTGCAACAGCACGTCGCGCCGGCGCCGCCGGTTGATGACGACATCGTTTTCGAAGCGGTCGAACAGGCCGCAGCTCAAGAGGTAGAGTACGTGCCTGAAGTCGCTACCGCGCCGCAGCCGCGCGCTTTCGTCGCCGAGCCGCCGGCCGACACCATTCTTTCCAAGCCGACCACGACGGCGGCCGCCGGTTCGCTGGCGCGGCTCGCCGGCTCGCTCCGCATCGCCGACACGTCGGGTCAGACGGTCGAGGGCGTGGTCCGCGAACTGCTGAAGCCGATGCTGAAGGAATGGCTGGACCAGAACCTGGCCGCCATCGTCGAAGCCCGCGTCGAAGCGGAACTCGAGCGCATCGCTCGCATGTCGCGCTAAGCGGCAGCGCTTACCGAACAAGAAACGCCCCGGTGAGAGCCGGGGCGTTTCGCTTTTCGGGCTTCGCACCTGCGAAAAGTGATCTCGCCCTCGCCGCCGGTGGCCTGCTATATCCTCGGAAATGATCGAGACGACGTTCAATCCGAAGGAAGTGGAGCCCCGCTGGTCTAAGGCGTGGGAGGAAAGCGGCGCGTTTAAGCCGAAGGCCGATCCGAAGGCGGACCCGTTCTGCATCGTAATTCCGCCGCCCAACGTCACCGGGTCGCTGCACATCGGACACGCGCTGAACAACACGCTGCAAGACGTGCTGGTTCGCTTCGAGCGCCTGCGCGGCAAGAGCGTGCTCTGGCAGCCGGGCATGGATCACGCCGGCATCGCCACGCAGATGGTGGTTGAGCGTCAACTCGCGGCGGCCGGAGCCAATGAAGATCGCCGCTCGCTCGGCCGTGAAGAATTCCTGAAGCGCGTGTGGGCGTGGAAGGAAGAATCCGGCGGCATGATTTTCAATCAGCTGCGCCGGCTTGGCGCCTCGTGCGACTGGTCGCGCGAGCGCTTCACCATGGATGAGGGCCTCTCGCAGGCGGTGCTGAAGGTTTTTGTGCAGCTCTACAAAGAGGGCCTGATCTACAAAGACACGCGGCTGGTGAATTGGGATCCGCACTTCGAGACGGCGATCTCCGATCTCGAAGTCGATAACCGAGAAGTCCAAGGCAACTTCTGGCACTTCAAGTATCCGCTCGAAAATGGCGAGACCTACGAGTTTCCGATCGAGCATGATGAAGCGGGCAATCCGACGGCTTGGGAAACGCGCAATTACATCGCCATCGCGACGACGCGTCCGGAGACGATGTTGGGCGACGGCGCCGTGGCCGTGCATCCGAGCGACAAGCGTTACGCGCCAATCGTCGGCAAGCGGGTGCTGCTGCCGCTGGCGGATCGCTACATCCCGATCATCGCCGATGAATACCCTGACCCGACCTTCGGTTCGGGTGCGGTGAAGATCACCGGCGCGCACGATTTCAACGACTACAAAGTCGCCCGCGCCCACGATCTGCCGATGTACGTGTTGATGGACACGAAGGGCCGCATGGCCGACGCGGAGCACGTGCCGGCGAAGTATCGCGGCCTCGATCGCTTCGAGGCGCGCAAACAGGTGGTGGCCGATATCGAGGCGCTCGGACTGCTCGACGCCATCGAGAACAAGGTGGTCAAGCAACCGTTTGGCGATCGATCGAACGTCGTCATCGAGCCGATGCTGACGGAGCAATGGTACGTCAATGCCGGCGAGCTAGCGAAGAGCGCCATCGCTGCTGTTGAGAGCGGCAAGACCAAGTTCGTGCCGGAAGTGTGGACGAAGACCTATTACAACTGGATGCGCAACATCGAGCCGTGGTGCGTGTCGCGCCAGCTCTGGTGGGGCCACCGCATCCCGGCTTGGTACGGACCGGACGAGCACATCTTCGTCGAAGAGAGCGCGGACGCCGCCAAGCGCGCGGCGAAGAAGCACTACGGCAAGGATGTGCCGCTGCGCCAAGACGAAGACGTGCTGGACACTTGGTTCAGCTCGGGCCTCTGGCCCTTCTCGACGCTGGGCTGGCCGGAGAACATGCCGGAGCTGAAGAAATTCTATCCGACGTCAACGCTCGTCACCGCGCACGACATCATCTTCTTCTGGGTCGCGCGGATGATGATGCTGGGTTTGCACTTCATGAAGGAAGTGCCGTTCGACGAAGTCTACATCCACGCCCTGGTTCGCGACGAAAAGGGTAAGAAGATGTCCAAGACCACGGGCAATGTTCTTGACCCGTTGGACATCATCGACGGCTGCGATCTTGAATCGCTGGTCGCCAAGCGGCGTGAAGCGATCTCCGACAAGAAGAATGCCGACCTGGTCGAAAAGGAAACGCGCAACGCGTTCCCGAAGGGCCTGCACGCGTTCGGCGCCGATGCGCTGCGCTTCACCTTGGCGTCGCTTGCCGCGCAAGGGCGCGACATCAAGCTCTCGGTCTCGCGCATCGAGGGCTATCGCAACTTCGGCACCAAGCTCTGGAACGCCGCCCGCTTCGCGCAAATGAACGAATGCGCCGTGTGGGACGAGTACGATCCGCGTTCGCCGGAGCAGACAGTCAATCGCTGGATCGTCGGCGAGACTGTGAAAGCTGCGGCGGCGGTGACGCGTGAGCTGGAAGCGCGGCGCTTCAATGAAGCGGCGGGCGCGATCTACAAGTTCGTGTGGAACGTCTATTGCGACTGGTATCTTGAGTTCATCAAGCCGTTGCTCAACGGCGAAGACGAAGCGGCGAAGCTGGAAACGCGCCGCACCGCGGCTTGGGTGCTCGATCAGATCCTGATCCTGCTCCACCCGTTCATGCCGTTCATCACCGAGGAGCTGTGGGCGAAGACGGGTGAGTATGGCGCCAAGCGCACGGGCATGCTGATCGTGGAAGCCTGGCCGCACTTTGCGGACGATCTGATCGACGCCGGCGCTGAGGCCGAGATCGACTGGATGGTGCGGTTGATCGAAGAGACGCGTTCGACGCGCTCAGAACTCAACGTGCCGGCAGGGGCAAAGATTCCGTTGCTGCTGGTCGGCGCGGATGCGGCGACGCAGACGCGGTTAGAGCGTTACCAAGATCTGATCGATCGCATGGCGCGGCTCGAATACTCAACCAGCGCCGACACGGCCCCGAAGGGTTCGGTGACGTTTGTCATTGACGGCGCAACGGTGGCGTTGCCGCTCGAAGGCGTGGTCGATCTGCCGACGGAAGCTGCGCGGCTGGCGAAGGAAATCGGCAAGCTCGATAGCGAGATCGCCAAGATGGACGGCAAGCTCGGCAACGAGGCGTTCATCTCCAAGGCGCCGGATGAGGTTGTTGAGGAATTGCGTGAGCGGCGTGAGGATGCGGCGGCGTCATCGGTGAAGCTGAAGCACGCGCTCGAACAGATCAAAGGTCTCGGCTAATGCGCATCTTCGTCACCGGCGGCTCTGGGTTCGTCGGCGGCGCGGCGATCAAGCATTTGGTCGCGCAGGGGCACACTGTCCGCGCGATGTCGCGCTCTGAGAAATCGGACACTGTCATCAGTGCGCTCGGCGCAACGCCCGTGCGTTGCGATCTGGAAGACGTGACCGCGGCGCATGTGGGCGAAATCGAAGCCATCGTTCATTGCGCGGCGTTTGTCGAGCAATGGGGACCGGTTGAGGCGTGGAAGCGCTTCAACATTGACGGCACAGATCGCATGTTGAAGGCGTCGCGAGGCGCCGGCGCCAAGCGCTTCATTCATATCAGCACCGAAAGCGTGCTGTGGCGCGGGCAGCATTTGCGCGGTGTTGACGAAACGTACCCGCGCGCGCCGAACTCGCCCTATCCATACTCGTGGACCAAAGCGCGGGCGGAAGAGCTGGTCGAGCAGGCCAACACGCCGGAGTTTCAAACCATCATTCTGCGCCCACGCTTCATCTGGGGCCCCGGCGACACGACATTGCTGCCGACGATCGAGCACATGACCAAGACCGGCCAATGGATGTGGATCAATAACGGGCAGGCGAAAACATCGACGACCCACATCGCCAACCTCGTCCACGCCATTGAGTTGGCGCTGACCAAGGGCAATGGCGGGCAAGCTTATTTCGTTCTCGACGATGGCGTGCGCACTATGAAGGAGATGATCTCCGGAATCGCCGCCACGCGCGGGATCACGTTGCCTGATAAGAGCGTGCCATCGTGGTTGGCCGATACGCTGGCGGGCGTGATGGAGGGCGCTTGGCGCACCTTCAATCTCAAGGGCGAGCCGCTGACGCGGTTTGGCGCGATGATCATGTCGCGCGATAGCGTGCTGATCGATGCGAAGGCGCGGCGCGAGATGGGTTACGCGCCGGTGATCAGCGTTGAGGAAGGCTTGCGGCAGCTGCGCGGTGCTTAGGTGCCGGGCTGGACGTAAGGGATCCGCGCGAAGAACTCACGCTCGGTGCCGCGAGGATCATTCTCGACCCGCGATGTGGTGTCAAAGATCATCGTCGCGCGTTGCGGCAGCGTGTAGGGCGTCCAGCCTGGATCGCCGGTGCGCGCAAAGCGGAGGAATGCATCCATCATCGTACGCGACATCGCCTCGCCCTCAGGCGTGCGCGTCGCGATGTATTCGGATGCCTCCAGATTGCCGAACACAAGCGGGATATCGAGCGTGTGTGGCGCGCCGAAGATGCCGCCCTCTGCCGGCGCGCGCCAATCGAGTTGGTAGGCGAATGCCGGTGCGTTGGCCCGCGCCCTCTCTTCCAACTCAATGAGCGCGCCGCGCCAGGAACGTGCGGCGGTGGATGCCGCGAAATAGACGTCGCTCGGCGAATAATGCGGATAGAGCCGCCGATACTCGGCGACCACGCGCTCCGGCAGGACATCAATGCGCATGGCGCCGGCAAGGCGCGCAGGAACCTCGTCCCAGCTTAGCGAGAACAATGAGCGATCAGCGCCAACGAACCCGCGTGTTTCATCGTGCGTGTTGCCGATCACCATGGGGATCGAGCGCGATTGCGGTGCGGCGTCGGGATAAAACGGATGGCGTGTGAGGTGGCGCTCGTCCAACACTGGGCCGAAATAGATCGAGCCGAAGCCAAGCACCGGGTCGGTGGGCTGCAACGCTTCTACAAGGCGCGTGGCGGGAAGCTCGGCGATGCGGCGCGCATCGCTTGCGTTGAGCGAGAGCGCTTCGAGGTAGGCGTTCGTCCGCCGCGTGGCGTTCAGCGGGCCGGACGCCGTTACTTGCTGCCCGCTCATGGTGGCGGCGCGATGAAAGAGGCCGGCGGCAGCGGGCATCGCCATCAAGGTCGCGATCTTCGCGCCGCCGCCGGATTGGCCGAATACTGTGACGCACGACGGATCGCCGCCGAAGCCGGCGACGTTATCGCGCACCCATTCGAGCGCGAGGATGAGATCGAGCTGACCCGCGTTGCCGCTGTCGGGAAAGCCGTGCGCTGCGAGATAGCAATAGCCGAACGCATTGAGGCGGTGATTGAGTGTGACGACGACGACGTCGCCGTGCGCGGAAAGCCTGGCGCCGTCTGTTAGGGCGCTTGAGCCTGATCCGGTGTTGTAGGCGCCGCCGTGAATGTAGACGAGGACAGGACGGTGCCCGCTCAGCGCTGGCGTCCAGACGTTGAGGAAGAGGCAGTCTTCACTCTGCGTTTCGCCATCGAGTCCGCGTTGTGGGCAGGCGGCGCCGTATTGCAGCGCGTCGCGGACGCCGCGCCAGGAAGCCGGGCGTTCCGGCGCGCGAAAGCGCCCTGTCGGCGCGCCATAGCGGATGCCTTTGAAGCTCAGCACATCACCGGTTTGAGCGCCGCGGACACGGCCATGGGTCGTGCGGGCGATGGGCGCTGCCTGTGCATGGGCCGGAGGTGTCGCGCTGAGTGCTAAGCCGGCGGCGATCAAGGCTCTGCGGTCGATCGGTGTCATGTCCGCACTTTCACCGGGCCGCCGTTCGGTTGCAATCGGTTCGAGTGCTGCGCATGGTCCGGCGCAACGGAGGAATCGCTTGAGCACCGCGCCGGAAGTGATCGATCTCGCCCGCCTGGACGATGCCGCGTTCGAGAGACTCTATAAAGAGCGCATCGAGCCCTGCTTTGTCGCCAACGAGAATGACCGGCTAACGGCTGTCGGTGAGTTCAAGAAGCGGCTGGGGATCACGGCTGTTGTGGCGACCGTGCTTTCGGTGATCGGCGTCTTGATTTGGCGGCAATGGGACATTGTCCTGGTCATAGCGTTCATGACGGCGATCACAGGTGGTGTGATTGCTTATCAGCCGCTGGCGAAAGTTGGGCAGACGCTCAAGCGCCAGTACTGCTCCGCCATCGCTGATGCGATGGGCGCGACGTTCACGATGAGCGCGTTCCAGCCGCCCGCTTTCGAGCGCCTGCGCGCGATGAACCTGGTGCCGGGTTTCGCGCGCTCAAGTTTTGAGGACCTATTTCAGGGAAGCTATAAGAACTCAGCTTTCGAGCTTTACGAAGGCCACCTCGAACAACGCACCACCGACAGCAAGGGCCGCACGCGCTATACGACCGTGTTTCGTGGCCAGCTCATTCGCATGCATTTTCCGCGCGAGTTTCTTGGAGTGACAATCGTGCGGCGCGATGCTGGCGTGTTCAATGTGTTCGGCGGCGGCAAAGCGCAGGGGCAAAAGCTGGAGCGCGTGCGGCTGGTGGATTCACGGCTGGAGAAGGCGTTCGAAGTTTGGGGCACCGATCAGGTGGAAGCGCGCTATCTGCTGCATCCGGTGATGATGGAGCGCTTACTGGAGCTTGAGACGAAGCTCCACGGCAAGCGTCTGCGCTGCGCGTTTGAGGGCGGCGATTGCTTGGTTGCGGTTGAAGGCGGCAATTTGTTTGAGCCGGGCGATCTGTTTAAGCCGCTCGTCGATCCGGAACGCGCGCGGCGGATCGTGAACGAGATTTCCGGCGTGTTTGGCGTGATGGATCAGGTGCTGACCGCGCAAGCGCAGCGGCCACAATAAGTGGAGCGCTTTCCGGTCGAGCCGACTGCGCTGGCGCCATTCCTCATTGCAGTGTTGCTCATTGAGCTGACACCTGGACCCAACATGGGATATCTCGCGGCCTTGAGTGCATCGCAAGGTCGTGCGGCGGGGTTCAAGGCCGTGCTCGGCGTCACAGTCGGGCTGGCCTTCTATATGTTGCTCGCGGTGCTGGGCGTGGCGGAGGTGATCGCCGCTGTCCCGCTTGTCTACGGCGGCCTCCGTTGGGCCGGCGTGCTATACTTGCTCTATCTGGCCTGGGAGGCGTGGCGCGGCGCGGCTGAAACCTCGCCCGGTCACGCCCGCGACGTCGATCATGCGCCGTTCTGGCGCGGTCTCATCGCCAACGTGCTCAATCCGAAAGCGCTCGTCTTCTATGTGGCGTTGTTGCCGGGGTTCATAGCGGCGGACCATGCGCCGTTTTGGGTGCAGGCGCTGATGCTAGGCACGCTGCATCTGGCGGTGAGCTTCATCGTGCATAGTCTGATCGTGCTCGGCGCATCGCATGCTGGCGCGCGCGTTGCGAACGCGCGAAGCGCGGTCATGTTGAGGCGCAGTCTCGCGATTGGCATTGCATTGATTGCCGTGTGGCTCGCGTGGGAGACGCGCTGATCAGACGCTGACGATTGCGCCGCGGCCGGCTTCGTCGGCCAGCGCGATTTGGCTGCCATCGGGTGACCACGCGAGAGCGCTGACGGCGTCTTCGCCTGCCTCGTCCAGTTCCATGCCGAGCGAGTCCGCGAAGCGCACGAGGATTGCGGCGCCATCTGAATAGCCGATGGCGAGCACTTCTTCGGTCGGATGAAATGCAACCGCCGTCACCAGTGCTTCGCCGCGTTCGCCGGGCTGCAGTGGCGGTTTGCCTTGCGGGCCGAGCTTGCCGACGAACGGCCAAACGATGGCTGCATTGGCGCCGGACGTCGCCAGCCAGCGGCCGCGTTTGTCCCAGGAGAAGGACTTTGTCTTAGACGGATATCCGTCCATGCGCAGATCGGTTTTCTCCGGCATGCGCCAGCCGTGCAGCGCGTTTTCCTGCATGCCGGTGATCACGTATTCGCCTTCGGGCGATTGCGTGATAGCGAGGTGCGAACCTGCCCATTTGAGCTGATTGCCCTTGTCATCCGCCGCAAGCACGAGGCGCAGCGTGACGCCGCCATAGTGGCTGACTGCGAGCCGGCGGCCCTTCCCATCGAGCGCGATGCCGCCAATCGTCGAAGGATGCGTGAAGCGGTGGGATTCCTTATCGGCTTTGAAGACGATTGCTTCCTTGCCGACGCCAGCGACGATAACGCCCGAGGCGGCGCTTGAAGCGAGATGATCGACCCACTTGCGCACTTCACCGAGCGTGGTGACTTCGCCGTTCGGGGCGATCGCTTTGATGGCGCCGTCGTCACCCCCGGTGACGAGGCGTTTGCCGTCCGGGTGAAGTGCAGCGCTGAGAATCAGGCCGTTGTGCGCTTCGATGCGGCGGGTGTCGCCTTCGTGCGCTGCGGCGAACACGCTGCCATCGCTGAGTGCGAAGAACGCTTCGCCGCCGATCCAATGGACCGACGTGGCGCCTGCGCCGATCGCGAGGCGGCGGCCGTTTTCGTAGACTTGCGCTGTCACGCCGCGCACGCAGCGAAGGCGGTTTCCAGTTCGGCGCGGTCGAGATTTTTGCCGATGAAAACGAGGCGGGAGACGCGCTTCTCGCCTTCCTTCCAATCGCGCTGCGTGTCGCCTTCGACGATCATGTGAACGCCTTGGACGACGAAGCGTTTCGGTTCATCCGGGAACGCGAAGATGCCTTTGAGGCGGAGAATGTCCGGGCCGCGGGCTTGGGTGATGTCGTTCAGCCAGGGCAGCAGTTTTTCCGGGTTGATCAGCTTCTCGGTCGAGAGCGAGACGCTGGTGATGCCACTGGCGGAGACGTGATCGTCGTGGCTGTGATCGTGGTGGTGACGATGATCGTGGCCGTGGCCGTGGTGGTCGTGACCATGGTGATCATGGTCATGATCGTGATGCGCGCAGGTGTCGTCGCAATCGTGATCCGGCAGGAAGTGCGGATCGATTTCGGTGACGCGATCGAGGTCGAAGGCGCCGAGACCCATGATGCTATCGAGCGCGATGTCGCCGCGCTGCATCTTGTGAAGACGGGCGGTGGAGTTCACCGAGCGGATCGCGCGCTCGACGGCGGCGAGTTCGTCGGCGGAGACTAGGTCGACCTTGTTCAGCAGGATGACATCGGCGAAGGCGATCTGCTCGCCCGCTTCTTCGTTGTTCTTCAGCTGATCAAGCACGTGCTTCGCATCAACGACGGTGACAATGGCGTCGAGCTTGGTCTTCGCGCGCACGTCGGCATCGACGAAGAAGGTTTGTGCAACCGGAGCGGGTTTCGCCAAACCTGTGGTTTCCACCAGGATGGCGTCGAAACCGCCTTTGCGCTTCATCAGGCCTTCGATGATGCGGATGAGGTCGCCGCGGACGGTGCAACACACGCAACCGTTGTTCATCTCGAACACTTCCTCGTCGGCGTCGACGATCAAGTCATTATCGATCCCGATTTCGCCGAACTCATTCACAATGACGGCGTACTTTTTGCCGTGTTGCTCGGTCAGGATGCGGTTCAACAGGGTGGTCTTGCCCGCTCCCAGGAAGCCTGTGAGCACGGTAACGGGAACTGGCTGTGTCATGGCCCCTAGATAGCTATTTCGGCCCGTTTCGCCAGCCGCCTCGGCGCGCTCAAAAAGCGCGCCGCTGAATCAAATTTGGCCCGCATTCCGGGCGGCCGACCGGTTTCCACTCGGCCTGAATGCGGGCTAGGGTGCGGCCAAACGGTGGGGAAACCGCATGAATTGGAAGCGCGTGGCGCTGCTGGTGGCCGGCAGCCTGGTGACGGTGGTGCTCTTGGGCGCCGGCGTCCTGACCTATTTGGTGCTTCGGCTCGATGTTCGCGGCGAGATTGAGCGCAACGTGGAGGCCGCCACTGGACGCGACCTGACCGTCAACGGCCCCGTCGGCGTGAGCTACTGGCCTGTGCTGGGCCTCAAGGCCCAAGACGTGACGTTATCCAACGTCGAAGGCGGACGGGCGCAGGCGTTCATCGCCGCCGATGAGATCGATATCGGCGTGGAGTTGCGCCCGTTGCTTGATCGGCAAGTGAACGTGCGCCGTCTGGTGTTCCAGCGGCCACAGGTGGCGCTTGAGGTTGACGCCAACGGTCAGCCGAACTGGTTGCTGCGCCCGGCGCTAAGCACGACGCCGCCGCCAACAACCACACCGCCGCCGGAAGGCCCTGTCGATGTCGCGCGCACGAGCTTGCGGAGCGTGCGAATCAATGACGGCGAAGTGAGCTTCTTCGATGCGCGCCGCGGCGCCGGTTGGGTTGTAGGCGAGGTGGACATCACCACGGCGCTGACGAGCCTCGACGCGCCGATGCGGGCCGAAGGCACGCTGCGCTACAACGATCGCGAAGTTACGATCGATGCGAGCATCGCGCGGCCAGGGCAGGCCATTCGCGGCGAGCTCACGCAGCTCATCCTCAACATCGAAAGCGAATTGCTGACCGCTGAATTCCGCGGGCAGACAGTCGCGACCTCCGGCGAACTCGCAGGCACTGTCCGTGCGTCTGGGCCGAGCTTGCGGCAGCTGGCGTCATGGAGCGGCACGCCGGTGCAGAATGCGGTGGGGTTGGAGCAGTTCGCGGTGACCGGGCGGCTCACCATAGGCGGCGGCGCCTACACGTTCACGAACGCCGGCTTCGCCGTTGATCAGGTGCGCGGGCGCGGGGATTTCGTGCTCTCGGAACTGCGCGATAAGCCCTATTTGAGTGGCCGCCTTGAACTCTTCGATTTCGACTTGAACCCCTACATTTCGGGACAAGCGCCGCCCCCCGTGACAGAGGAACAGGTGGAGGTCGCGGCCGCCATGCCAGCGCCAGGGCAATCACAGGCCACGGCTGAAATTGCAACCGTCGAGGCTGCGCCGCGCGCCGTCGACGTACGTGAGGCGCCGAGCGAAACGCCGATCGATTTCTCCGGGCTGCGTGCTTTCAACGCCGACCTCGAACTGGTCACGCACGCGGTGCTGATCCAGCACATGCGCATCGACTCGAGCCGCCTCAACCTTGTCGTCAACGACGGCTTCATGGCGGCGACCGTGCACAATGTCTCGCTCTATGGCGGCTCCGGGCGCGGGCGGTTTGAGATCGACGCGCGCGAACCGGCGACGCGAATGATGCACGATCTGGCGTTCTCAAGTCTTGATGCGCAGAGATTCCTTTCCGATGCGATCAACTATGCCGGCATCGAGGGTCGCGCCGAGCTTTCGCTGAACATTCGCGTTCAGGGGCTGACGCAAAGCGAGATGATCAACAGCGCCGATGGTTATGCGCACATGGAGGTCGTCAGCGGCGTGCTGCGCGGCGTCGATCTTGGCGGCGTCGCCACCACCATTCGCAACGCGTTGCGCGGCGAACTGATTGCCCCCGAGGCGCGTACGCCGTTCCAGGGCTTCTCGGCGACGTTCGCGATTGCCGACGGCGTGCTCGCGTCGGACTCGCTGTCCTTTAACACGACGGATCTGCGTATTCCGGGCCTCGCCGTCATCGACTTGCCGGGGCGGCGCTTCGACGCGCGGCTTGCGCCACGGTCGCCGCGCGGCGGCGTCGTGGTGCCATTTGCGGCGCGCGGGCCGTTCGGACAATTCAGCTACGCTCACGACATCAACGGCAACGCACTGGCGCAGATCAGCGCCCGGGTGCGCGAAGTCGAAGCGGCGTCGCGAGCTTCGGGACGGCAAGCCCCATGATCAACGACGAAGGTCTCATCCCGCTTATCGATGGGATCTACAAATTGGTGGGAAATCCTACCGGCCTGCAGGAGTTGCTGGGGCATATCGCAGAGTGGCGCGGCGCCGATATGGCCTTGCTCACGGCGCCGCCGCTGCCGGGATGCGCGCCTGTTCCGCTCATGGCTTACAAGATGGACTTCACCCCCGTGATGGCGCGCCCAGACTTGCTGATGCGGCCGGAGTTCACCAGCCGGGCAATCGCCACGGGCCGCGCTCCGGGCGTGTTCACGTTGGACGAACTGATGCCTGCTGAAGAGCGTGAGACCAACGACTATTGGCAAGGCATCATGGCGCCACTCGGCATTACCAGCGGCGTGCTGGCGATTGTCCGCACGGCTGCGGACAATATGCGCCCGGTCGCGCTCAACCTCTTTCGGCGCGACTCGTCGGTCGCGTTTGACGTCGAGGATGTGCGGAAGCTCGAGATGCTGATGCCGCATCTGCGTAGCGCACTCAGTATTCTGCTCGACGCGCCGCGAGGTGCAATCAGCTTCGAGCCGGATATCGATTTCTCAGCGCTCAGCACGGCTGTGTTCTGTCTCGATCAAGCCGCCAAGGTCGTCCGTTGCAACGGCGCCGCAAAACAGCTGCTGCGGTCTGACGACGGGCTTGCGTTGCAAGGCGATCGCTTGTCGGTGCCGGACGCTGATCTGCAGCGAGAGCTCGATGCCGCATTGAGACGCGTGATCGGCGATAATTGGTCGACGAGAATGCGCATCGCGGCCGAGCTCGCGGCGCCTCGGCCGAGTGGCTTGCCAGCGCTCTCGCTCGTGGCCATCCCGATGGGCGCAGACAATCCAATCGCCACCGCCGCGGCGTCAGTCCGCTGCGTTGTGTTTGCCTATGGCGATCAGAGGCCGGCAGACACCACAAGCCCGCGCCAGAACGGCGCGACCGACTGGAGCCTGCGAAACTGATCTGGTGAAGGATGGTGCCTGGGGCCGGAATCGAACCAGCGACACGCGGATTTTCAATCCGCTGCTCTACCAACTGAGCTACCCAGGCGGCCGGATAAGCGTCCCGGGGGCCGCTTTCGGAGCGTGGCTCTATAGCGGGGTCGCCCCGGCCTGTCCACGCCGGGCTGAAGAACGCTGTCCACAGGCGAAACGGCCCTTGCCTCAGAGGCTTGGCGGCCGAAAATAACCTCACGAGGCGGGCGCCGCGCCCTGAGGAGGACAACCGACATGTGCCAACAATTCTGCGGGACGGACGCCATCCATTCCTCACTGCACTACCTGGATCGCCGTGGCCTGCTGCGGGGCGCTGCCGCCGGAGCCGCCGCGATGGCGCTCAGCGCCTGCGAAACCACCACCAATCCGGAAACGGGCCGCGAGCAATTCATCATCATCGATGAGGCGCAGCTGTCGCAGGCTTCGCTGCAGGCTTGGGCGCAGGTGCGCCAGCAGACGCCGGAATGGCGCAACGCTGCTGCTCAGCGTCGGCTTGAGGGCGTGGGCCGTCGCATCGTGCAAGCGGCCGGACGCGGCAATCAAAGTTGGGAGTTCGTGCTGTTCGATAGTCCGCAGAAAAACGCGTTTGTGCTGCCGGGCGGGCAAGTTGGATTCTATCGCGGACTCTATGAAATCAGCGAACGCGACGATTGGATCGCGACTGTGCTCGGTCACGAAACCGGGCACGTCACCGGCCGCCACGCCGCTGAGCGCTACAGCCGCGATTATGCAACGCAGCTTGGCTTGCAGGTGGTCGGCTCGCAGGTGAACAACCAACTCGCGATGGCGGCGCTTGGTTTGGGCGCACAAGTGGGCGTGTCGTTGCCGTTCTCACGTTCGCAGGAAGCGGAAGCCGACATCCTCGGCATCCGCTACATGCACGCGGCCGGCTACGATCCGAAGCAGGCGATTCCGTTCTGGCAGCGCATGGAGCAAGGCGGCGGTTCACGTCCGCCTGAGTTCTTGTCGACCCACCCGGATCCCGACAATCGAATCCAGCGCATCCGTGATTACGTGAACTCGCAGGGCTGGGGTCCGGTCTAAGGGGCTGAAAACAATGGTTTGCGCCCGCCTTGCTTCGGCCAGGACGTGGCGCTAGGTTCCGCGCCCCGAGCAGGATGCCGCCTTAGCTCAGTTGGTTAGAGCACTGGTTTGTGGAACCAGGTGTCCCCGGTTCGAGCCCGGGAGGCGGTACCATTGCCATCGGACGATGTTTCCCGACCAGAAGCGAGCTTGCTCAGCGCACAGGCGCGCTATGCGCGGCGCGCGGCAGAAACTTTGGGATTTTCGTTTCGCTCGCTCGACGGCGCTGACGGCTATTTGTTCGAAGTGAGCGATGGCGCGCGGACGGCGATGTTCGCTGCGGGAGCAGGCACGCCCTATGCGCTGAACGATGCGCGGGGAGCTTCGATTGCGCGCGACAAGGCGTTCTGCGCGGAAGTCTTGCGGCAAGCGGGCGTGCCAGTTGTGCCGGGGCAGGTGTTTTTCGTGACGACGCGCTGGGCGGACATGCGTTCGCCTGGGCGAGAGCCGGAAGATGCGCGCGCGTTTGCGGCCAACGCGGATTACCCGATCTTCTGCAAGCCGCTATCGGCGTCGAACGGCCTTTACGCGGAAGTGATCGAAAGCGCTGAGGCGTTTGATGATTACATGGCGCGCGTGTCCCGCGAGCACTTCGCGATTCTGATTCAACCTTACGTGCGTGCGCCAGAACATCGCGCGTTCGTTTTGAACGGGCGGGCGCTGTTCTCGTATCGCAAGCGATCGCCGCATGTGATTGGCGATGGCGCGCGATCTTTAGCTGATTTGGTGGCGGCGATGCCGCGTGAAGCGGAGGCGCCGCCACTGAAAGCGCGCGGTCGTGATCCACGTGGGCATCTGTTAGGTCCGGCGGATGTGCCGAGCGCGGATGAAGCCATTGTGCTGGAAGGTCCGGCAAATCGGGCCGCGGGCGGCGGTGCGGACGGCGTGCAGGATGGCGCACCAGAAGCGATGGCGCGTGTGGCGATTGCAGCGGCGGAGGCCGTTGGCTTGCGGCTGGCGGCGGTCGATCTGTTTGATCTCAGCGGCGACGGCGCAGATCTCGCGGTGATCGAAGTGAACTCCAATCCGATGATCGCGACTCTGGAAGACGCCGAGCGCTGGGACTTGATCGTGGAGATATGGCGCGAGAACTTTGAAGCGGCGCTGCGATGAAAATCTGGCGCGTGCCGTATCCCAAGTTCGGCGATGGGCCTGCATTGGAGCGCATCTCGGCGTTGGCGGAGAAGCTTGTCGTCGACCTCAAAGCGTTTGGACCGAATGCGGCTGCCATTATTGGCTCGAACGGCAAAGGATCGACAGCGGCGATAGCTGCAGCGCTCATCGCTGAGGTGCAGCTCAATGTCGGCCTGTTCACGTCACCGCATTTGCTTGATTTGAACGAGCGGTTTCGCATCGGCGACGATGACATCAGTGATGATGAACTGGCGCATCATTGGGCGCGTGTCGAAGCAGCGATTGCTGCGAGTAGGTTGGCATCAGTCGTTGGTGGGTTTGAGTTTCTGTTTCTCATCGCGGCGGATTGGTTTCAGGCGCGCGGCTGTACCCACACGGTGTGGGAGGCGGGCTTAGGCGGGCGGCTCGATCCCGTCCGCCTCGTTGAGGCCGGACACACGGCGCTCACCGCACTTGACCTCGAGCACACGGCATTGCTGGGCAACACGCTCCGTGAAATCGCGTTGGAAAAGATCGCCGCGGTTAAGCCGGGACACAAGTTGGCAGTGAGTGAAGCAATCGCCGCTGATCTTGAAGTGTTTGACGCGATCAAACGTTGGGCAGCTGCCAATGATGTCGAAGTCACTATCGCCCCGCCGATGAACGAAGCGCCGCTGGCGGGCTCGCATCAACGCTCCAACGCGGCGCTTGCCTATTGGCTGGCGGGCGCGGTGACATCCACGCCGCACGATGCGTTTCGTGCGCCTGCTGTTCGGTGGCCGGGCAGGCTGGAAGTGCTCTCGTCTGATCCGCTTGAGATCATCGATGTGGGGCACACGCCTGACGGCGTTCGCGCCTCGCTGATGGGTTTCAACGAACTGCGCGGCGACCGCCCCGCGGTGTTGGTGTGCGGCGTCTCGGCGGATAAGGACGCCGAAGCAATTATCTCGCGCCTTGCTCCGGCGTTCTCCACGATCATCTGCGCCGCCGCTCAGCACAAAGGCGCGCGGCCTGCGCACATCGCCGCCTACGCGCAGAACGCGAACCCGTCCGCGGAAATCACCTTAGCGGAGTCCGTCGCCGAAGCGCGGCAGCTCGCCTTGGCGAAGGCGCGCGGTGGCGCGATTTACGTCGCCGGTGGGTTATTTTTGGCGGCGGAGTTCAAAGCGGTGCATTTGGGCCGCGATCCGGCTTCGCTGGCCTTCTTTTGATCGCCGCGCGCGGCTACAAAGGGCGCGCGGGGATCCATGTCAAAAACACTGTTCGAGCACCTCTCGCCCGATACCGGACCGAAGCGCATTCTGGCGCTCGATGGCGGCGGTGTGAAAGGCGTGCTGACGCTCGGCATGTTGAAGGTGCTTGAGGATGAATTGCGCCGCCGGGCCGGCGGCGCTTCGACGTTTCGGCTCTCCTCGTACTACGATCTGATCGGCGGCACTTCGACGGGCGCGATCATCGCGTCCGGTTTGGCGCTTGGGTTGAGCGTTGATGAACTGATCGCCCTCTACATGCGGCTCGGGCCGGAAGTGTTCGGCAAGAACGTCGGCGATGGCGTGTTTTTGCAGTCGAAGTTCGACTCGCGGAAGTTGCGCCGTGCGCTGCACTCCGTGCTGTCGACCAAGACGCTGGGATCCGACGACATCAAGACCGGCCTCGCCATTCATGCCAAGCGCATCGATACAGGCTCGGCCTGGGTGGTGACGAACCATCCGCTCGGCATTTTCTACGATCCGCCCGGAGATACCGGCACGTTTCCCAACAAGCGCTATCGGCTCGTGGACTTGGTGCTGGCGAGTGCTGCGGCGCCAACGTTCTTTGATGAGGTCACCATCGACATCGAGTTCGATGAGAAACGGCGGCCCACGCAGAAGGGCTTCTTCGTCGATGGCGCCGTCAGCGCCAACAACAATCCGAGCCTGCAATTGTTCATGCTGGCGCTTGAGCCGTCTTATAAGTTCGGTTGGAAATCCGGCGCGGACAATCTGATGATGACATCATGCGGCACTGGCGCGCGCCGGCCCACGGTGGACGGCAAGAGCTTCCAAGGTTTGCCGCCCGGCCTGCGTGGCGTGCACGCGCTGCGCGCCATGGTTTACGACACGCAAATGCAGGGCATCATGATGATGCAGGCGCTGTCGGAGCCGAAGCGTCCGTGGCGCATCAATTCCGAGATTGGCGACATGCGCGGTGTTTGCATCAGCGGCGTGCCGCTGCTGGATTATCAGCGCATGGACGTTGCGCTGGACACTAAGCCAAAAGCCAAACGCCGCGGCGATCCAGTGCCGCCGATGACGCCGTTGGAGCGCATGCTGGGGCGCGAGTTGGACGCCGACACGCTGACTGCGCTCGACCAGATGGACAACGGCAAGAAGGCGAACCTCGATCTGCTGCTGGAAGTCGGCATCTCGGCAGGGCGGACGTTCGTTGACGCCGGCTATCCGGATCCGAAGTTTGATCTTCCGGCGTGGCGCAGCGCCTGATTTGGCGAAGCGATTTGCTGTTTCCTAAAGACTTATTGATAGGGTGGCCGGATGGCTAAAGCCGCCAAAGCACAGAAGGTCGCGCCCGCTAAGGAGGCGGCCGCCGACCACTTCTCCTCGCGTTCGCATAACGCGTGGCGGAAGAAGTTGCTTGAGACCGACCCAAGTCAGCGCGGCAAGCCGCGCATGCGGCTTCGCGGTGGCGTTATGGTTGATATCAATAAACCATGGGCCACGCTCGATCCGAAAGCCAAGGCCGACAACAAGCGCGCCGCTTATGACGCCTACGACGCGGTGATGCGCTTCGGCGATGACCGCGAGGCGGCGGCTAACTATGTGCACGAACGCTGGATGGCGCGAAACAAGGGCGACGCGAGTCAGCCGAAGGCGCTGTTCAAGGCGTACTCGAAATTGCCCGAAGTCGAGAAGGACAAGGATCGCGCCCACGTCGATCGCATGAAGAAGGCGATCGCGGCGACGAGCCCGAAGAAGCGGCCGGCCAAGAAGGCCAAGGCTGAATTCAAGACAGTGCGCGTCGACGCGAAGGCGTGGGCCAGGCTGGAAGCGGCGGCCAAGCGTTTGTCCAAGGCGCTGGGCCGCAAAATCTCGCCTGAGACGCTCTTTATAGCGGGCGTGGAAGCGGTAGCTGCGGCGGCCAAGAAAGCCTGACGCGGCTTGCGGTCGCGCCGCCTTGCGCGCGCCGCCTTTTCGTTAGACATCGCCCGGATGAAGGACGTGATCGTCGTCGGCGGCGGCGCCATCGGCTTGTTTTGCGCGGTGCGGCTGCGCATGGGCGGCGCGCGCGTATGGCTGCTCGAAAGCGGGCCAGAACATCCGACTTATTACACGCCCATCGCGTCGGCCGCTGCAGCCGGCATGCTCGCGCCGATTGCGGAAGCGCCCAGCGCTCACGAACGCGTCGCGCTCGAGTCTTTCGATCTGTGGAAGGAGTTTCGCCAGGGCGCCGAGTGGGCTGACGGCGTGCGCTTCGATGGCGCCGTTGTCGTGCGCTCAAGCGCGGCGGATGCGTCAGCCTTCGCGGCGAACGCGGCGCGCTTGGGACAGAAGGTCAGCCCGCTGTCTGCGGGCGAGTTCCGCAAGCGCACGGGCTTTCGCGCCAAGGTCGATCACGCCTTGTTCGTTGAAGCCGAGGGCACAGCCGATCCGCTGCGTGTGCTGACTGGAATTGCTATGCAGGCGCACGCGCTGGGCGTGTTGCGTCTCTACGATACCGACGCATCAGAGCTGACGGCCACGACGGTGACAACGCACGAGGGCAAAGTCTTCGAAGCGGACGCCGTCGTGCTCGCGCCAGGCGCTTGGGCGACTGAGAAGCTGATGGCCATCGCGCCCGCGCTCAAGCAGGTGCGCGCCGGCAAGGGTATGCTGGCGGCGGTGGAGTTGGAGCGCCGTCTCGGCCCCAATTTGCGCGCCGGTGATTTCTATCTGGCGCAGCGGCGTGAGGACGCCGTGTTAGGAGCCACGCTGGAGTTTGATCGGTTCGATCGCAAAGTCGACCGCGCGAAGATTGCGGAGTTGCACGCGGCCGCCGAGAGGCTGTTGCCGGACGAAGTGAAGCTCACGGAGCGGGCGTGGGCGGGGATCAGGCCGATGTCGCCCGACGGGTGGCCGATGATTGGGCCGACAGGCCAGGGCATCCTGTTGGCGGCCGGCCATTCTCGCGACGGCTGGCTTATGGCGCCTATTACGGCCGAGATCATAACCGCGTATGTGTTCGGCAACGAGATTCCGGCCAACTGGGCCGCGTTGTCGCCTGAGAGATTTGAGACCCCATGACGTTCGCCCTCGAACTCACCGAAGAGCAATCAGCGATCAAGCACGCGATCGAAGAGATCTGTGCGAAGTACGACGATCATTATTGGCTGAAGACTGACAATAGCGGCGACTTTCCGAACGCGTTCGTTGACGACATTGCTGAAGGCGGCTGGCTCGGCGTCGCGATGCCGGAAAGTGTCGGCGGTGCGGGGCTCGGTCTCACCGAAGCCGCGCTGATGATGCAGACGGTGGCGGAATCCGGCGCTGGCTTCTCCGGCGCGAGCGCGATCCACCTCAACATTTTCGGCCTGATGCCGATCGTGAAATTCGGCACGCCCGAACAGCAACAACGTTTCCTGCCGCCGGCCATGAACGGCCAGGACAAAGCCTGCTTTGCGGTGACCGAGCCAAACTCAGGTCTCGACACGTCGAGCCTAGAAACGCGCGCCGAGCGCACGAACAGCGGCTATCGCATCAACGGCCGCAAAATTTGGACAACCAATGCGCAGCGTGCGAACAAAATTCTGATCATCGCGCGCACGACGCCGAAGGATCAGGTGAAGCGGCCGACGGAAGGCTTGTCGCTGTTCTATGCTGACTTTGATCGCAAACACATTGAAGCGCAGCCGATCCCGAAAATGGGTCGCAAGGCTGTCGAGTGCAACACGCTGTTCATCGAAGACCTAGAAGTCTCGAACGCGGAGTTGATCGGCGAAGAGGGCGCTGGCTTCAAGATTCTGCTGAGTGGTCTCAATCCGGAGCGCGTGCTGTTTGCGGCTGAAGCGATTGGCCTGGGGCGCACAGCGCTTCGCCGCGCTGCGCAATATGCCAAGGAACGCGTCGTCTTCGGCCGGCCGATTGGTCAGAACCAAGGCATCCAGCATCCGCTCGCGAAGGCCTGGGCGGAATTGGAAGCCGCCAACCTGCTCACGTTCAAGGCCGCCGCGCTCTACGACGCCGGCAAGGATTGCGGCGCCGAAGCCAACGCCGCGAAGTATTTAGGGGCCGAGGCGGGCTTTCGCGCGTGCGAGGCTTCGGTGCTGGCGCACGGCGGCATGGGCTACGCGAAGGAGTACTTCGTTGAGCGCTACTTCCGCGAGGCGATGATCGCGCGGATCGCGCCGGTGAGCCGCGAAATGATCCTGAACTTCATCGCCGAGCGCGTGCTGGGACTGCCCAAGAGCTATTAGTTTCGAGCGCTGGAACCAGCCGCCGACTAGTTCGTTCAGCCTAGGCGAAGGTGTGTCCGTGCTAATGTGCGGCGGGTAGGGAGGCCAAAGCTAGTGGATGACGTCGGTCGTCGCGTTGCGGACGAGAGCTTCGCCGCTGTGGCCGAGCACGCGCCGGCAATGCTCTGGCGCGGCGACGCTCACGGCAAGTGCATCTACTTGAACCGGGCGCAACGGAGCTTCTGGGGCGTGCCTGACGAGGGCGTCGCCAGTTTCACTTGGTCTTCGACATTGTTGGAAGAGGATGCTCCGAAAGTCTTCGGACCATTCTCCGAAGGCATGGCGAAGCGAGCGCCGTTCAAATGCGAAGGGCGCTATCGCCGTGCGGATGGCGCCATCCGCATTCTCGAAACTCACGCTGAGCCGCGGTTTGACGCCAACGGCGCCTTCACCGGCATGATTGGCGTCAATGTCGACGTGACCGACCAACGCCGCGCTCAGGCTGAGTTAGTCGAGAGCGAAGCGCGCCTGCGTGCGCTGGCCGACAACCTGCCGTATGGCATGGTGTATCAAATCGTGCGCGAGCCAGACGGCGCACGGCGGTTCTCATTCGTATCGAGCCGCTGCAAAGCGCTCAATGGCGTCGACGCGGATGCGGCAATGGCTGATCCCACGTTGCTGCACAGTCAAATCGTGGAAGAGGATCGCGCCGCGTTCGCCGCAGCGGAGGCCGCGGCTCAGGCGTCGCTCACGCCGTTCGAAGCAGAGGTGCGCATTCGCCGCGCCGATGGCGAGGTGCGGTGGTTCAAGATGTCGTCGGCGCCACGGCCCATGCCGGACGGCAGCATCGTTTGGGACGGCGTGCAGGTCGATATTCACGACATGAAGGTCGCCGAAGAGCGCCGGGCGCTGCTCATGAAAGAGATGAGCCACCGCATCAAGAACAACCTTTCGACTGTGCTCTCGATCGCGACCCAAACTGGCCGGCACGCCGCGGATTTCGCATCGTTCAACAGGTCTTTCCAGGCGCGCCTCGTAGCGCTCTCCAAGAGCCACGATTTGCTGATGAAGGACGAACGCGGAACAGCGGACCTGCGTGAGATCCTTGAAGCGGAATTATTGCCCTACAGCGCTGACACCGCTCTCAGCCGAACACTGACCCTGAGCGGCGACACTGTGCGTCTTTCGACGCGCGCAGCGGTGGGGCTGGGGCTGGTCGTGCATGAACTGGCGACCAATGCCGCTAAGTATGGCGCCTATTCCGGCGCTGGCGCGATCGACGTGAGTTGGCGCGCGGACGACGGTGCGGTGCTGCTGCAATGGCGCGAGCGCGGTGGGCCGCCAGTGACATCGCCGGCCAAGAGCGGCTTCGGCAGCCGCCTCATCGATAGCGTCCTGCGTGGCGAACTGGGTGGCGCTGTGGACGCGCGTTTCGCGCCGCAGGGGTTTGAAGCGGATTTGCGCTTTCGCACGGTGTCGATTGGCGAAGAGGCCGGTTAGCCGCATTGACGGCGCACGGCCAATTGCGATGGTCCGTGCCCATGAAACTGCAAGCGTTCGCCTCTTGGACTCATAAATGGATCGCCCTCATCGTTGGCGTGCAGGTTCTGTTTTGGGTTGGCTCGGGCCTCTTCTTTTCGATCTTCCCGATTGAGCAGGTGCGTAGTGAACACCGGATCGCACAGCAGGAGGCCGCACCGCTTGCGGCGCCCATCCAAGACGTAAGCGCTTTGCTCCCAGAGGCGCCGACGCGCGTGACCTACGAGCGTGACGCGGCGGGAGAGGCGGTCGCAGTTGCCGAGTTCGCAGAGCGGCGTCCGATCCTGATCGATCTGGCGGATTGGCGCGTCGCGTCGCCGTTGAGCGAAGAGGCGGCGGCGCAGATCGCCCAAGCTTACGTCGCGGGTAGCCCGCGTGTGCGTGAGCGCACTTTGGTGACCGAGGAGACCCCGGAATATCGCGGGCCGTTGCCGGCGTGGCGCATTGCGTTCGACGATGGCGAAGGGCTCGCGGTCTATGTTGCTGCAGACACGGCGCGCGTCACAGCGCGGCGATCCGATCTCTGGCGCGTCTATGATGCGCTCTGGGCGCTCCACATTATGGACTGGCGCGACCATGAGAACTTCAACTCAGGCCTCCTGATCCTCACATCTTTCACGGCGCTCATCGTCGTGCTGATGGGCTTCGTTTTGTTTCCGTACCGAATGGGTTGGGTGCGGCGGCGCGCGGGTTAACGCTGCGTTTACCAAACCGGCCGACGCCGGACTGCATGACAAGTCCGATCGCGCCAGCCGGGCCAGACGCCGTGCGCGCCGCGATCCGCCGGGGCGCGGACGCGACGGGTGTGAACTTCTCGCTTCTCGTTGAGACCGCGCGCCGCGAAAGCGCGCTCAATCCTCACGCACAAGCCGGCACGTCGAGTGCGACGGGGCTGTTTCAGTTCATCGAGAGCACATGGCTCGACATGGTGCGCCGGCACGGCGCCGATCACGGCTTGGGCGCTGAAGCAGCGGCCTTGCAGAACGGCGCCAACGCGGAGACGCGGCGTCAGATTCTTGCACTGCGCAGCGATCCGGAAATCTCCGCGCGCATGGCCGGCGAGTTGGCGCGCGAGAACGCAACGACGCTTGAAGCGCGGCTGGGGCGTGCGCCGACCGCAGGCGAGCTTTACGCCGCGCACGTGATGGGGCCGGGCGGCGCCATTCGTTTGATCGAGGCCGCACAGCAAGGCGCGCCGAATGCAGTCTCGATTTTCCCGCGCGAAGCGGCGGCGAACCGTGGCCTGTTCTACGTCAACGGCCAGCCGCGCAGCGCGCAGGGCTTGCTCGATCGCCTCCAGCTCAACGCGGACGCGAGCATGAGCGCGGGCCAAGCGAGCCAAGACGCCGTCGGGCGACTGGAATACGGCCGTGAGGGCGAAGCGATGTCGCCAGCGTTGGCGCAAGCTCTGTTCGCGTTTGCGTTGCTGCCGCTGATCCGTAGCAGCGAAGACGAGCCGACGAACCAGCGCAATCCGCTGGAAGCGCTCAGTGCGTACGCGCGGACGAACGCAACCTAGCTTGGCGCGCCAAGACCGCATCCATCGCGGGATCACGCAAAGCGCGATAGGCCGCGAAGGTCAGCGGCGCTGAGATATCCGGCTCAAGCGTGCGCACACGCACCGGGTAGCGCTCATTCAGCCAAAAGCATGTCGCGCGATCGCGACAGGGGCCGTCATAGACATGGCGGCCGGAGGCGTAGTGCACTTGCACGAAGGCGTTCGGCAGATTGAACGTGCCGCCTTCGGCCCAGAAGTCGAGGCGATCGCCGACTGCCTCGCCAACGATAATGACCTGATCGCCGCCGGCTGTTTCTAATGCCGCGGCCGTGGTGATCGCGGCTGAGAACGTCCAGGGCGACGTGAACACATAGATTGGCGCGCCGTTGGCGGCTTCCGGCAACGCCTGGGCAAAGGCGTACGTGGTTGTGTAGTCACCGCCGCCGTTCATGCGAAGGTCCCAAACGACGTAATCCGGATGCTCTGCGCGGATGCGCGTCAGCGCGCGTTCGAGAAACGTGGCGATAGGAACGTCATCGCTGTCGCCGTTGTGGGCCAGGCCGATATAGACACCGCGCTCTGGCAGCGCTTCGAGCGAGAAGAGCTCTGAGCGATGGCGCAGATAGACAGGCAAGTTATCGGTGTCTTGGATTAGGCTCTGCATCGGCGCGCCGTCCCAGACGGGAAACAGCAAGCGTTGAGAACTGGAAACCCAGGCAGAACGGTCGCGTGTCTCTGCGACGACACGGCGTTCGAAGGCTGAGCCATCCAATAATACGCCGCGGAGCGTGAGTGCATCGCGCGCGTCGGCGAGGCCTGCCGCTTCCAGCAAGGCAGGCGACTCTAGCATCGCGGTAAGCAGACGTTGCCGGTGTGCGTCGGTGCCGCCCGCGTAGCGACGGGTGGCGGCGTGCAGATCCGATATGCTGTGGCCGTCGATTGCGTCGATGCGCGCGCCTAGCAAATCGGAGAGACCAGGTGCGGCCCAGACGACATAGAGTCCATCCGCGAACTGATACGTGCGCAAAGGCAGGCGGGGCGTGTTTTTCTTGAACGCGTTCTCGCCGATGGACGTGTGACCATTGTCAGCGAGCGCCGCGATCTCGGCAACGCGGAGCACGAACTGCTCGTGTGTCAGCGAGCCTGCTTCGGCTTGCAGCTGGGCGGAGAGGCGCTGCGCCTCGTTGCGCGCGGCTGGTGTGTAGGCGCGATCAAACTCGGTGAAGCGTGCGAAGTAAGCCGCGTCAGCAGTCTGGCCGGCGCTTTGATCTTCAAGCTCCATTGGTTCGGGCTGCGGCGGGCCATACTGAAAGCGCGCCGCGAGTTCGCGATCGAACGTGGCGTCGTCCATCGCCGATGGATTTATCTGTTCGCCGCTCGCGCATGCGGCGACGAGCAGCGCCAACATCCAGCGCATTCACGTTCTCCCTAGCGCGCAAACTAGGAAGGCTCTGTTTCAGTAGTGTTTCAGGCCGCCGCGCCGCTTGCGTACATTGCGTCGATCTCGGCGGCGCTGAAGCCGGCTTCGCTGAGTACCGCGCGTGTGTGTTCGCCGGCGCGCGGGCTGGGGCCTTTGGGGCCGTCATCTGCGCCAGGAAAGCGCACGGGGCCTGCGGGCGCGTTCATCACGCCGCCATCGTGCTTCGGCGTTTGCACGACGCAGCCCGCGGCGATGGCTTGCTGATCGGCGATGGCTTCGGCGGCCGTGAGCACCGGCGCCCAGATCATCTCCTCAGCATCAAGTGCTGCTGCAATGTCGTCGAAATCACGCGCGGCGAAGGCTTCATCGAGCAGCGGCACGAGTTCTGCGCCATTCTCGCGGCGCACGCGGCCGTTGGCGAAGCGCGGATCGTTGACGAGATGCTCAACCTTCAACGCACGCGCCAGCTTCGGCCAATCTTTCTCGCCTTGCCGCTGCAGCAGGCTAATCCAGTGGCCGCCGCCAGTTTGGAAATAATTGATCAGTGGGTTGGGCGTATTAGCGCGCGGGCGATTTGACGCGATGCGGCCGCGCGTGTGTTGAATGGCGAGATCGCTGGACCCCGCGTAGTGCGCTGCGCGCAAGAGCGACGCATCGATCAAGCGGCCCTTACCAGTTTGCATGCGCTCATAAACCGCCGCCATCACCGCGCCGACAATTGCGAGTGAAGCAACGTGATCGCCGAACGCCGTGCGCAGCATGATCGGATCGCCGCCTTTCGGCCGAAACATCGCTGCGAGTCCGCTGCGCGCCCAGAACGCGGCTTGATCCATGCCAGGGCGGTCAGCGTCTGGGCCTTCAAGGCCGTAGCCGGTGAGTGTCGTGTAGATGAGCTTGGGGCAACGCTTCAGCACGGTGTCCGGATCGAGGCCGGCGCGTCCGAGGCCACCCGGGCGGACGTTGGTGAGAAAAATGTCGGCGCCGTCGATCAGCTTCAGCAGCGCGTCGCGGCCTTCGGGCTTCGACGTATCGAGGATCACGCCGCGCTTGCCGCGATTGTCCATGTCGAAGACCGGGTTCATCTGCTCTTCGACGCCAAGCGAAGAGAAGAACATACGGATCGGGTCGCCCCCGGGCGGTTCGACCTTGATCACGTCGGCGCCCCAATCGGCCATGATCCCGCCCGCGCCCGGCGCGGCGACGTAAGTGGCCATCTCGATGATTTTCAGTCCTTCGAGCATTGGCCGTTTCCCCTTCGCAATATTCGAAATCAAGGCTTCGTTAAGGGACGCAAACGAGGTTGTTCCCAACGGGTGCGGCGGGAGTCGCCGCCCGCCTTGGAGCGTGAGCGCCACATGTCGATCGTCACGATGCGCGCAAATCTCACCGATAGCGACATCCGGTCTCTGATCAAGGGGCCGAGCGAGGATGAGCGCGCGCATGCGGCGCACAAGATTTGCCGCTGCATCGAGGAAGGCGAGCTTTCCGCAGAGGAACGGATTCACGCCGAAGGCATCATCGCCATCATGGCGCAGGACGCTGCGGTGTTGGTGCGCCGGGCGCTCGCCGTCGCGCTGAAGAATTCACCGAAGCTGCCGCGTGAGATTGCGATGAAGCTTTCGCGCGACGTCGATTCCATTTCGCTGCCGGTGATCATGAACTCGCCCTCGCTCACGGACGAGGACTTGGTGCAAATCGTGCGCGCTTGCCCGCCGAACAAGCAGGTCGCTGTTGCAAGCCGTGAGACATTGAGCACGACAGTCACCGGCGCGATCTCATCGTACGCGGTTTCCGAAGCGGTCGAGCGCGCGCTGGCGAACGACAACGCGCTGTTTAACGAGGACGGCCTCGAAACCGCGCTGACGCGGTTCGAGGGCTTGTCCGCGATTACGACGGCGATGGTCTATCGCGAGCAATTGCCGGTGAGTGTCACCGAGAAGCTGGTCTCGATGGTGACGGGCGAGTTGTTTGATCACCTCGTCAACAATCACGAACTGCCGCCGCAGATTGCGATCGATCTCGCCATGGGCGCACGTGAACGGGCGACGCTGGACATTGTGGAGCAGGCAGGGCGCCAGCGCGATTTGCCGAAGTTCGTGCAGCAACTGAACCTAAACGGCCGACTGACGCCGTCGCTGATTATGCGCGGCCTGTGCCTGGGTCAGATGGATTTCGTTGAGTACGCGATGGCCGAGCTTGGCGGCATCGCGCACCAGCGCATGTGGCTTTTGATGCACGATAGCGGGCCGCTTGGGCTGAAGGCTGCGTTTGACCGCGCGGGTTTGCCGCCGCGGCTCTTCCCGTCGTTCCGCGCTGCGGTTGATGTCTATCACTCTATCGATCGCGAAGGCGTCGCGCGGGATCGGCTCACCTTCCGCAAGCGCATGCTGGAGCGCACATTGACGCTCTTCCAGTCGGTGCCCAAGGACGATCTCGACTATTTGCTTGAGAAGCTTGATGCGTCCGGCCTGCAGGCCGAGCGCGTCGCGATCTAGCGCAAGCCAGCTTCCGCGAAGGGCCCGCCGCCGCGATCGAAGCCGGCGATGGCGAGGGTGCGCGCTTGCGATGCGGTCAACACGGACTCAGCCGTGATGACGAGGCCCGCGCCTTTGGCCGCGAGTAGGCGGCGGCCAAGCGGCGAGCGGTCGCCATCGTCCATGGCCAAGAACGGATCGGGCATGGCAGGCGCCTGCACGACCAGTTCGCAATAGAGATTGCGGGCCTTGGCGCCGAACGGCAGCGGGCATGCGGGATCGCCGCGAAGCACAACATTCCAGCCGCGTGCGCGGAGATCTTCCGCCAAAGCGGGGCCGGTGGTGACGAGTTCGCGTTCGTTCAGCTGGAAGTTGAAGTTGCGGCGCGTGCAGCCTGCCTCGATGGCGGCTTCGCTCAGAAGATCAGCTTCGAGGCCGCTCTGAACTTCAGCAGGAATGGCGAGGGTCAGTACCGCATGCGCGCCACGCTCAAGCCAAGCCATACGTGCGCCGCGGATGAGGCGGGCGAGATTGGAGTACGCGAATGCGTCCTCTGCTTCGCCCATCGGGCGCACAACGCCAGCCGCGAGCGCGCCCACGCGCAAATCGACGCGCGCGCCAATCGCGAAGGCAAGCGGCTCAGCCTGTGGCCGCGGACGGAACGGGATCACGTTCATGGAAGGCGCGCTTATGGCACGCGCACGGTTAAGGTCAGGCGGACGAAGAGGGTAAAGCGGCGTTCAGACTTCAGCGCGGCGCGACGCCGAGTTCCGCCACACGCGTTTCCAAAGCCTGAAGAACGGCGCGACCCACCGGGTGATCGGTGGAGCGGATGCCGTCGCGCACCGAGGCGCGCAGTGCATCAATGTGCGCTCGCGCCAGCGTTGGATCGCGCTGCGCCAGCGCTTTGCCAGCGTCAGTTTCAATCAGCCGGCAGAGCGAAGCCGCGATCTGGGTCGAGAGCACTGAGCCATAAGTGGCGCCGAGGCCCTTCAGATCGTGGGCGATCGCGTAGATATCTTCTTGCGACAACGGGGTCCAATTCGCGCCGTCGGCCCGGAGGCGAGCGGATTGCAGGCGTTCAATGTCAGCGTCGAGCCAAACTTGGAATTCGTCGCCCATGGCTTCGAGCGCTTGATCGGCGCGGGTTACGGCGGCTGCATCGAAGATGGGCTTCTTCAGCTCGATGGTGCGCAGACCCATTTCGCGCGGGTCAATCATCTCGGCCTTGGCCATCGGCTTTGCTCCCGTTGCCCGCGGCGCAAGCAGCGAGTTCGTTGGATTTAAGCAACGAGGTGCGCGCGAATGGGCCATGCGAGCGCAAGCTGAACTGCGCTTCATGAACAGAGCGTTGATGTTGCGGCTTAGACTTCGAATTGTTCGCGAACTATGCGCTCGTCGAGCGCGTGGCCGGGGTCAAACAGCAGCGACAGGGCGGCCGTGCTGTCCTCACGGATTTCGACGGCGGTGACGTTGCGGGTTTCGACGTTATCGGCAGTCGCGCTCACCGGGCGGCGGTCGGCCTCCAGCACCTCGACACGCACTAGAGAGCGATGTGGCAAGAGAGCGCCGCGCCAGCGGCGGGGCCGGAAGGCGCTGATCGGGGTCAGAGCCAAGAGCCGTGAGTTGATCGGCAGGATCGGGCCGTGCGCGGAGAAGTTGTAGGCGGTGGAGCCGGCCGGCGTGGCGACGAGCACACCGTCACAGGACAGCTCCGGCAGCCGCTCGGCCCCATCGATGCAGATGCGCAGGCGCGCCGTCTGGCCAGTCTGGCGGAAGAGCGAGACTTCGTTAAAGGCGCGTTCCTCGACGATGCCGGCCGCGGTCTCGCACCTGGCGACCAGCGGGCGAACGCGGATCGGCTCTGCCTTCGCGACGCGCTCCGGCAGGTCGGTCTCGTCGAACTCGTTCATCAGAAAGCCGACGGTGCCGCGGTGCATGCCGTAAACCGGCTTCTTGTCCTTCAAGCGCCGGCGGAGCGTTTCCAGCATGTGCCCGTCGCCGCCGAGGGCGACGATGACATCCGCTTCGTCGCCGGCTTCCCCATAGGTATGCCGGAGCCGCCGCAAGGCTTCTTGCGCCTCGGGACGGGCGCTGGCGGTGAACGAGAGCTTCATGGGGAGGTTGGACGCTCTTTGCATATCGCCCGGTCGGGCCTAGGATTTTCCTAACACAGTCACGAACGGAGCGCGACCAATGGCCGACGACGCAGGAACATCCCTCAAGGGCCGCGTGAGCGCCGAGGAATGGCAAGCGCGCGTCGATTGCGCTGCGCTCTATCGCTTGGTGGCGCTCTACGGCTGGGACGACATGATCTTCACGCACATTTCGATGCGCGTGCCCGGGCCGGATCACCACTTCCTAATCAACCCGTATGGCCTCTTCTTTGAAGAGATGACGGCGTCTTCGCTGGTGAAGGTTGACCTCGATGGCAACATCGTCGCGCCGACGCCGTACTACATCAATCCGGCGGGCTTCACGATCCACTCCGCCATCCACGCTGCGCGTGAAGATGCGCTTTGCGTCATCCACCTGCACACCGATGCCGGCGTTGGTGTGTCAGCGCAGAAGGATGGTCTCCTCCCGCTCACACAGAACGCACTGCTGACGCTGCCGAACCTCGCCTATCACGGCTACGAGGGCGTTGCGCTCAATCTCGATGAGCGCGAGCGTCTGGTGAAAGACCTTGGCGATAAGAACCTGATGCTGCTGCGCAATCACGGCACGCTTGCTGTCGGCTCATCTGCGGCGGCGGCGTTCGTCGGCATCTTCTTCCTTGAGCGCGCCTGCGCGCAGCAAGTGGCGGCGCTGAGCGGCGGCCGCGAGACGGTGTTGATCGCGCCAGAAGAAGCGCAAGAGGAAACGCGCAATGGCCCAGCGAAGGCCATGGGCGGGGTGTCGGGGCTGGCGTGGCCGGGGCTGAAAAGAAAACTGGATCGCGAACTGCCGGGCTACGACTCCTAGGCATCGTCGCAGCATTGGCGCCTGCACCGGCTGCGGCCGGTGCCTGGGTCGCGCCCGAAGGCGGACAGTGGATTACCTCAACCGTCCTCGGTGAGCGCGACGACGAGACCTTCTACAGCGAAGGCTCGGCGTATCTTGAGATGCCCTTGCGTCCCGATACGTCGTTCGTGGTGGCGCCGTGGGTTGAGAGCAATCAGTACGCGGAGACTCCCTGGCGAGCGGAAGCTGTCGCTGGGGTGAAGCACGCCTTCTATCGGTCGAACGACAATGTGCTCGCGATCCAGGCCGGCGCGCTTTGGGTGTCGCATCCCGACGAAGGCTGTAGCGAAGGTGGCGCCGAGGTTCGCTTTCTCGGCGGGCGCTCCGCTGGCGACGGGCGCATGTTCTTTAATGTCGAAGCGGCTGGCCGCGCGCTCAGCGGAGGCTGCGAGGGCGCCCGGCTCGACCTGACCGCCGGCTACCGCCCCGGCGAGAACTGGCTGGCCATGGGCCAAGTGTTCCTGGATTCGCCCGTCGAGGGCGACGACACCGTAAAGGCCCAGCTTACCGTGGTGCGCTTCGGTCGCAGCGGCCGGGGCATCCAGGTCGGCATCCGGGCGCGTATAGATGGCGGCGCCCTGGAGCCTGCTCTTGTGATAGGTTTGTGGGGCCGGCCGGGCGATTGATCGCATCGGCTGTGGACTTTCGACACATCTGGTCACACATCCGCAAAACTTGCCGTGTAGGAACCGTTACAGAATGTTGGTGGGGCTCTTCAGGCGATTTGGCTTTGCGGCGGTTGTCGTCGTCGGTCTTGCGCTGATGCTGCTGGTGGTCGTCGGGAAATCGGCGACCGATGCGGTATTTGGCGGAGATGGCGCGGCAAAGGCTGCGCCTGCGCCTGGCGGCGGCAGAGGCGGCCCGGGCGGCGGGGCGACCAATGTGGTCGCCGTGGCCGCCGGCATGCACACCTTTACGGACGGCCTCCAAGCCATCGGCACCGCGCAAGCGCGCGAAAGCATCGTGCTGACGCCAAAGGTGGCGGACACCATCCGCCGCATCCGGTTCGAGAGCGGCGATCGCGTCCGTGCGGGCCAAGTGCTCGTCGAGATGTCGAGCGTCGAGCAAGCGGCGGATTTGGCCGAAGTGCAGGCCGCCAACCAAGCGGCGCAGGAAGATCTCCGCCGCACTCAAGAATTGTTCAATCGTGGCTTTGCCTCGCAAGCGCGGCTTGACGCTGTCCAAGCTGCTGCTGATGCGGCCGCGGCGCGGCTCAATGCTGGCGGCTCGCGCATCGCTGATCGCACGATCCGCGCGCCGTTCGCCGGTATTGTTGGTTTGCGTCTCGCCAGCCCGGGCCAGTACGTGCGCCCAGGCGATCAGATCGGGACGCTTGATGATACGTCCGAGATCAAACTCGACTTCACTGTCACCGAAACTCAAATCGCGCGGGTGACACAGGGCGTCGAACTGGTGGCGCGTACCGCTGCTTACCCTGATCGCACCTTCACCGGCACGATCGCCAACGTCGACAGCCGCGTTGATCCCTCAACCCGCACCGTGCGCGTCCGCGCCATCCTCCCGAACGGCGACGGCATGCTACGTCCCGGCATGCTGATGACGGTCGATGTGCGTTCCAACCCGCGCGAAGCGCTGGCTATACCCGAGATCGCGATCCTCGATCAGATCGATGGCGCGTATGTCTATCGCGTCGTCACGCGCGAAGGCGCGACCGCTGTTGAGCTAGTTCGAATCCGCACGGGTCAGCGCTCAGGCGGCATGGCTGAAGTGCTTGAGGGCCTGAACACCGGCGATCAGGTGATCACCGAGGGCGTGCAAAGCGTGCGTCCGGGCCAACCCGTGCAGCTTGGTTCGGCGGAGCCAACCGCAGCCCAGGGCGCACTACCGTTGCGCCCACGTGGCGGGTAAGCGGCTCCCGTGACGCTTTCGGATCTCTCCGTCCGCCGCCCCGTGCTGGCGACGGTGTTTTCACTGATCATCATCGCGTTCGGCTTGATTGCCTTCACGCGCCTGCCGCTTCGCGAGTTGCCGGACGTTGATCGGCCGATCGTCTCGGTGAATGCGAGCTATCCCGGCGCGTCGGCGCAAGTCGTCGAAAACCAGATCACGCGGATCATCGAAGACCAGCTCTCTGGTATCGATGGCATCGACACGATCAACTCGACCAGCCGCGACGGCCGCTCCTCGATCAACATCGAGTTCACGCTCGATCGCGATCTGGAAGACGCCACCAACGACGTGCGCAACGCGGTGAGCCGCGCGCGCGGGCAGCTGCCGGCGGATATTGACGAACCCACCATCCGCAAGGCCGACGCCGACGCTGACGCGATCATCTGGTTCAGCCTGCAATCGACATCGCTGGATCGCATGGCGCTGACCGACTACGCGGACCGCTACATCGTTGATCGTCTCGCCGTGCTCAACGGCGTCGCCAACGTTCAGATCGGCGGCGGTTTCCGTCGTTCGCTGCGCATCTGGCTCGATACCAACGCCATGGCGGCGCGCGGGATCACGGTCCAGGACGTGGAGAGCGCGCTTCGTGCACAGAATATCGAACTCCCAGCCGGTTACGTGCAGAGCCAAGAGCGCGACTATCAGGTTCGCGTGGAACGAGCGTTCGAAACGCCGGAGCAATTCGAACGTCTGCCCATCGCAGGGCAAGGCGGACCGGAGGAGGCCGTCGTTCGCCTGGGCGATATCGCGCGCGTTGCGATCGAGCCGGAAGAGCGCCGCAGCGTGTTCCGCGGCAACGGCGTCGAGCAGGTCGGTCTCGGCATTGTACGCCAGTCTCGCTCCAACGCGCTCGAAGTCGGGCGCGTGGTGAAAGAAGAGATCGAGCGCATCCGGCCGTCGCTGCCGGAAGGCACCGATATTGTCGTCACCTACGATTCAACCGTGTTCATCGATCGCGCCATCGGTCGGGTCGGGCAGACGTTGCTGGAATCGACGGCGCTCGTCGTGCTCGTCATTTTCCTCTTCCTCGGATCATGGCGCGCGGCCTTTATTCCAGCCGCCGTTATCCCGGTCTGTTTGATCGGCGCCTTCTTGGTGCTGATGCTGTTCGGGTTCTCGATCAATCTGTTGACGCTATTGGCGTTGGTGCTCGCCATCGGTCTGGTTGTCGACGACTCCATTGTCGTTCTCGAAAACGCGCAGCGGCGCGTCGATACGTTGGGCGAACCGCCCTTGGTGGCGGCCGAGCGTGGCTCGCGGCAGGTGTTCTTCGCCATTGTTGCGACATCCGCGGTGCTTGTGGCGGTGTTCCTGCCGCTCCTGTTCGTCGGCGGCTATGTCGGGCGCTTGTTCGTTGAACTCGCGGTGACCATTGCGGGCGTCATCGTCATTTCCGCGTTCGCGGCGCTCTCACTGTCGCCGATGATGTGCTCCAAACTCATCAAGCCGGTAAAATCGAGTTCTAGACTGTCGCGCTTTGTCGACGGTGCACTCAACGGCTTGCGCGCGTCATATCGCGCATCGCTCGAAGCGGCGATGAACGTGAAGCCGCTGGTCTTCGCGGTCTTTGCCGGCGTGCTCGTGTTAGGCGGCTACCTGTTCACGAACTTGTCCTCAGAACTGACGCCTCCCGAAGATCGCGGCAACCTGATCGTGATAGTTCAGGCGCCGGAAGGCTCGGGCTTCGAGTACACCAACCGCGTCATGCGGCAGGTCGAAGAGATTCTGCTGACCTACGTCGAGAGCGGCGAAGCGCAACGCATCATGGTTGTCGCGCCCGGCTTCGGCGACGCTGGCACCAATCGTTTCTCGTCCGGCCTCGCGCGCGTGTTCCTGGCCGATTGGGAGCACCGTCACCGCAGCGGCGCCGAGATCGAGACGGAGATGAACCAGCGCTTCGGCCAGATTGCTGGCGCCACTGTACGTGCGCGCATGCAGAACCCGTTCCAAGGCGGCGGCGGGGGCGGCGCCGATGGCGCATCGATCGTGTTACTGGGCTCCACCTATGAGGGCCTCGCGGCGGTCGCTGAGCGGATTATGGATCGCATGCGCGAAAGCCCAAACTTCCAGCGGCCGCGCATGAATTACCAACCGACGTCGCCACGCGTGATGGTCGATATCGACCGCGAACGGGCCGCCGCGCTGGGCGTTTCCGTGCAGGCGATCGGCCGCACGCTAGAGGCGACGATGGGCGCGCGGCGCGTCAACACGATCAGCGACCGGGGCGAAGAATACTACGTGTATCTGCAAGCTGAACGCGATGAGCGCTCGGACATCGCCGATCTCGCCAACAAATATGTGCGCTCGGATCGCACCGGTGAACTGGTGCCGCTTTCGACTCTGGTCAATCTCAATACCGCAGGTGACTCTGCCGAGCGTCGGCGCATGAACCGCCAAGCGGCGGTGACGATCTCCGCGTCTATCGCCGGCGATTACGCCATCGGTGACGCGCTCAATGAGTTGGAGACGATCGCCCGCGCAGAAATCGGCGGTGAGCCGATCACGATCGACTACACGGGCGCGGCGCGTCAGTTCAAACAATCGACGGGCGCCATCGCGTTTGCCTTTGGCTTTGCGCTGATCGTCGTATTCCTGGTGCTCGCTGCTCAGTTTGAGAGCTTCGTCCACCCGTTCGTGATCATGGTGGCGGTCCCGTTAGCGCTGACAGGCGGCTTGTTCGGGCTCTTCCTGTTCGACCAGACCCTGAACATCTACAGCCAGATCGGCCTCATCATCCTTATCGCGCTGGCGGCGAAGAACGGGATTCTAATCGTCGAGTTCGCCAACCAATTGCGTGACGAGGGTCGCAATGTTCGCGACGCCATCATCGAGGCCTCAGACCTGCGTGTGCGCCCGGTGCTGATGACCTCAATTGCGACCATTGTCGGCGCCATACCGCTTATCCTCGGCCACGGCGCCGGCGCGGAGAGCCGCTTCACGATCGGTGTCGTGATCTTCTTCGGCCTACTCGTCGCGACATTGCTGACGCTGTTCGTGGTGCCGGTGTTCTACGATCTGCTGGCGAAGTACACGAAGTCGCCGGAAGCGACCGCGAAGGCGATCGAAGACTACGAACACGGCGAAGCCGCCGCGCATCCGGCGGAATAGTTACTCCGCCGCTTCGACCATCAGATAAGCGATGAGATCGCGGCGTTGCGTCTCATCACGCACGCCGGCGAACGCCATGCGATTGCCCGGCAGGAAGGTTTGCGGGTTTTGCAACCAGTGATCGAGGTGATCGGCATCCCAAACGAAGTCGGCGTCCTGCACCGCCTGCGAGTAGGTGAATCCTTCGGCGGTTCCGATCTGGCGGCCGAAGACACCGTGAAGGTTTGGGCCGACGCGATTGGGCGCACCGGCTTGGATGACGTGACAGGAGCGGCACTGCGCGAACACGCGCCGGCCAGCTTCATAATTCGCTTCGTTATAGGGCGCGGGAAGCGCGGTGATCTCTGCCTGCTGTTCTTCGCTGCTCGGTGCAGGCGTCGCGGCGCTCTGCGATCCCGGACTCGGCGCCTCGGGCGATCCACAAGCGGTAAGAGCAAGCAAAGCTGCGGCGGCAAACAAAATGCGCATGTGGGTTCCCCGAAAGCCGCGTCACCTTCACGCGTAAATTGCGCCGCGCAAGCGGGCGAAGCGTCTCATGTGCGCATTGTGGAAAAGAAAGGCGCCGCGAAACAGGGCGTTAGAAGCGCGGTGCCGCGTAAGGGACTCGAACCCCTGACCCCCTGATTACAAATCAGGTGCTCTACCAGCTGAGCTAACGCGGCATGCGGAGCGGGCTTTTGCCACTTTGTGAGCGGTCGCGAAAGCGGCGTCTTCGCCGTTATGTGGTTTGCCCGTCGCCCTATAAATGGCTAATGCGGACCGCTGCCTGTGTGGGGCGCCGTCGAACGCGGCGTTTGTGGCTGGGCTTCAATTTCGGGGATGAGCATGAGCTTCTGGGACTCCGTTTTCCGCGCCGTTTTCGGTACTCGCGGCAGCACGCGTCCCTCATCGCCGCCGCCACCACCTCCGCCGCAACCACCGCGCAATCCGCCACCGCCACCGCGCACGCCTCCGGCGCCGCCGCCGGCAACTCCGCCTGCGCCACCTCCAGCAACTCCGCCTGCGCCGCCGCCGGCAACGCCACCCGCGCCACCTCCGGCGACACCACCTGCGCCGCCAGCACCACCGCAAGAACCGCCGGCGCCGTCAGGTCCGCCGTCCGGCTTCTCGCTCGACGCGCTGCGCGCCCAAGACGCGGCGCGTATTCCGGATTCCGAGATCGCCGCGCTGGCGCAACGCTTCGGCGCCGACGCCAACGTCGTGAAGGCAATCCTGCGTGTTGAGAGCGCCGGCCCTGGCTTCTCCGCCGGCAAGATTTTGATCTCGTATGAGCCGTTCGCGTTCAGCGAACTCACGGGCCATCGCTTCGACGCGTCAAATCCTGGCGTGTCGAGCAGCAGCAGCCGTGCGCCCGCGGCAGGCAACCAAGCCGCGCGTTGGGCGAAGGTCACCGAAGCCTATGGGCTAGATCCGGCCGCCGCGCTTGGCGCAACGAGCTGGGGCGTCTTCCAATTGCCCGGCCGTTATTTCGCGACAGCGGGTTACGCCAACGTGTTCGCGTTCGTTGACGACATGGCGAAGTCTGAAGCGCGTCAACTTGCGGCGTTCGAAGCTTACGTGAGCCGTGCCGGCCTCGCCGATGAATTGCAGCGCCGCGATTGGGCGGCGTTTGCCGGCGAATACGAAGGCGGCCCGAACGCGACGGCCTACGCCAATGCGCTCGCTGCCGCTTACGCCGCGCTGCCGCCTACGGGCGACGATGGCTACATCACGTCGCTGAAAGCGCAGAACACCGCCGCGCTGACGCGCGCTGACTACGAGGCCGCGGCCGCGGCGTTGGGCTGTGAAGTTGAAGCGGTGCAGGCTGTTGTTGAAGTGGAAAGCGGCCGCCTCGGCGCGTTCGGGGCTGATGGACGTCCGGTCATCCTGTTCGAACCGCACATCTTCTCGCGCCGCACCAACCGCATGTACGACGCAAGCCACCCGACGATCTCGTATCCGACGTGGGACGCCTCCAAGTATCCGCGCTCGCAGGAAGATCGCTGGAACCAGCTGAAGGCGGCTTACGCGCTCGACCCGCAAAACGCGATCGCGTCGGCGAGCTATGGTCTCTTCCAGATCATGGGCTTCAACCACGCTGCCTGCGGATTCCCCGATCCGAAGTCCTTCGTCACGGACATGTCCAAGAGCCAGGCGCAGCAGCTGAAGGCGTTCACTGCCTTCGTCCGCGCCAACAACTTGGCCGACGAACTGGTCCGCAAGGATTGGGAAGGCTTCGCGCGCGGCTACAACGGCTCAGGCCAAGTCGAGCGCTACGGCGGCATGATGCGCGACGCGTACGCGCGGTTGAAGGCGAGTTCGTAAGCCCGCCTTGCTGGCGTCAAGGAAGCGTCTTAGGTAGCGGGCCTTATGGCTCGCTACCTCATCACGTCCGCGCTTCCTTATATCAACGGCATCAAGCACCTGGGCAATTTGGCCGGCTCGATGTTGCCGGCGGACATTCACGCGCGCTTTCGCCGGCTGCAGGGCCACGAAGTCCTATTCATCTGCGCGACCGATGAACACGGCACGCCGGCTGAACTCGCCGCGGCCGAAGCCGGACAGGATGTGGCGACCTATTGCGCCGAGCAATACCGAATTCAGAAGGACGCGTGCGACGGCTTCAAGCTCTCGTTCGATCACTTCGGGCGTTCGTCCAACCAGCCGAACCACAAGCTCACGCAGCATTTCTGCGAAGTGCTGGAGAAGAATGGGCTGATCGAAGAGCGCGTCTCGAAGCAAATCTACTCGATCGACGACAAACGCTTCCTCCCGGATCGCTACGTCGAAGGCACGTGCCCGAATTGCGGCTTCGACCGCGCGCGCGGCGATCAGTGCGATAATTGCGGAACGCTGCTCGACCCGATCGAGCTGATCAATCCGCGCTCAAAGATCTCTGGTTCGACGAACGTTGAGCCGCGCGACACCGCGCACCTCTTCTTGAAGCAACCCAAGATGCAGGATCGCATTCGCGAGTGGGTGGACAAGTCAACCGACTGGCCGCCGTTGGCGCGCTCGATTGCTTACAAATGGCTGGACGAAGGGCTGATCGATCGCTCGATCACGCGCGATCTGTCGTGGGGCATCAAGGTCACGCAGAACGGCCAGATCCGTCCGGGCTTCGAGAACAAGGTGTTCTACGTTTGGTTCGATGCGCCGGTTGAGTACATCGGCTCGACGGTCGAATGGGCCGAAGCGAACGGTGGCGATTGGGAACGCTGGTGGCGTACCGACAAGGGCGCCGGTGACGTCACCTACATCCAGGTGATGGGCAAGGATAACGTTGCCTTCCACACAGTAAGCTTCCCGGTGACGATCATGGGCAGCCAAGAGCCGTGGAAACTTGTTGATCGCCTGAAGGCGTTCAACTGGGTCACTTGGTATGGCGGCAAGTTCAGCACCAGCGAGAAGCGCGGCATCTTCATGGACGCGGCGCTAGAGATTTTGCCGAGCGATTATTGGCGCTGGTATTTGATGGCGAACGCCCCGGAGAGCTCCGACGCGGCGTTCACGCTCGAACAGTTCCAGCAAACCATCAACGCCGACCTCGCCAACGTCTTCGGCAATTTCGTCAACCGCATCACGCGTTTTGCGGCGTCGAAGTTCGACAGCGAAGTGCCAGATGGCGGCGCGCCGGGTGCGCACGAAGAGAAGCTCTATGCCGAGTTCGCGGAGCGTCTCACCGCGCTCACGCAATTCCATGATCAAATGGAATATCGCAAAGCCGCGGCCGAGCTGCGTGCGATCTGGGTCGCCGGCAATGAATATCTGCAAGTTGCCGCGCCGTGGACGGCGCTGAAGACGGATCGTGACGCCGCCGCGATCGGTGTTCGCACTGGCCTCAACGCCTGCGCTCTGTTTGCGATCCTGGCGCAGCCGTTCATTCCGGACGCTGCGAAGGCCGTGTTGGATGCGATCGGGGTGCCGGAGAACAACCGCATGTGGCCCGATCCGAAGGATCGTGGCGTGTGGGACGCGCTGCCGCGTGGCCACAAGGTCACGCCGCCGGATGTGCTGTTCAAGAAGATCGAAGACGAGCAAGTGGCCGAACTTGCGGCGCGCTTCGGCGGCGGCGGCGCGTGATCGTCCGCCAGCTCACTGGAGAGGACACAGCGGCTTATCGCGCGCTGCATCGCTTCGGCATGAGCGAGTCACCGACCGGCTTTGTCGACGTTGCAGAAACGGACGCCGCGCGATTGGACGCGCAAGTTCGCGAGATGCTTCAGCAAGGCCACGGATGGGGCGCGTTCGATGGCGATCGCCTCGTCGCCAAGCTCACGATTGACGCGCTGCCTTACCCTTCGCTCGCGCATACATTTTGGATTCACGCCGTCTACGCGCACCCCGATGCGCGCGGCACCGGCGCGACCGGCAAGCTCATTCAGGCCGCCATTGAGGGCGCACGCCAACAGGGCGCGCGCCGGGTTGCGCTTTGGGTCAATGGCGTGAACGCCCACGCGCGCGGCCTCTACGAACGCATGGGCTTTACCCAGACCGGTCGCATCCCTGGCGGTATTCAGGTTGCCGGCGCCTATGTCGACGACGTCTTGATGACGCTGGAATTGGTCTGAGCTAGCCGTCCAGTCTGGACGGAACCCGGGGAGGCGCCTAACAATCCGCACCGGTGGGAACCCTCGCGGGGACGGGGGCCATTCGCGGAGGGGCGAGCATGGAATACGTCGATCAGGCCGTGGCGATCCTTCGCGAGGGCTTCGCTAACACCAACAATCCGAAGGGTCTCTTGATCGCGCTCGCCGCGACACTCTTCATGGGCTCGTGGCGCCAGTGGATTCCGATCGCGCTGGTGGCGACGATCATTCACGTCGCGATCGATCGCTTGGCGCCGGTGCTTGCTGGCGATCGCGAAGGCTCAGTCACGCTGCCGCCGATCATGGAGCCGGCGTTTTGGACGAGCACGGGCGTTTTGCTTGCGGGCTACGCCATCATCATTGGCGTGTTCTACCTGATCAAAAGCATGATCTTCAGGAAGTCAGCGGCGCACTAGCGCGAACGCTTCGCCTCATAGAGCGCAATCGCGGCCGCGACTGAGACGTTCAAGCTCTCGAGCGCGGGCGCGATTGGAATGCGCGCACGCTTCTCGCAGGCTTCGGCGACGCCTGGGCGCAAGCCTTTGCCTTCAGCGCCAACAATGATTGCGGCTGAGCGTTTCTCAGAAAGCGCATCGGAGAGCTCAAGCTCGGCCTCGCCTTCGAGCGCAATCGTCAGATAGCCGAGCGAGCGCAGCGTCTCGATGGCACGCCCGAGGTTCACGACGCGCACGTGCGGTACGATCTCGATGGCGCCTGCCGCTGCCTTCGCCAAAACGCCAGTCAGCGGCGGTGATTTGCGGTCCTGCAGGATCACCGCGCGCGCGCCGAACGCGACAGCGGAACGGAACGCAGCGCCGACGTTTTGCGGATCGGTGACACCGTCGAGCAGCAGCACGCTGCGGCCATCTGGCGGCCCGCACGCGGCTTCAAGCGAAGCCGGCTCAAGCGGATGGGCGCGCACGGCGAGGCCCTGGTGCACGGCGCCAGGCGGCAGCATGCCGTCGATGGCGTCTGGCTCTAGAATTTGCGGCTCGACGCCATCCGGCAGACGCGACGCGGCATTTCGCGTTGCGACGACGCGCTCGATACGGCGAGCCGGGTTTGCCAGAGCGGCGAGGGAGGCGTGCACGCCCCAGATCCATGACGGTCCGCCAGCCTCGGCCTCAAACTCACGCCGCGGCAATGGATTGATCGGTCGCCCGCGGTCTGCCTGGATCGGCGGAGTACCGTGCGGCGGCTTGGAGTGGGGAGGGCGGCTCACGTTGTTTGCTCATCTAAGGATGCGACGAAGGCGTCAGCCATCCGAAGCTCGCGTGTTGGAAACACGGTCCTCCTGCGCCAAGGGCTTCGGAGGACATCCTTCTCTCGCTATGCGAGCGAAGGATGGTGGAAGGGGCTGGATTCGAACCAGCGTACGCTCGCGCGGGCAGATTTACAGTCTGCTGCCATTAACCACTCGGCCACCCTTCCAGCCGGAGCGCGGCTTCTAGCGGGCAAGTTCGGTGGGGGCAAGGAGGCAAGTCCTGTCCTCTGCAAGCATCACCCGCGGCCTCGACGCGGGCGCCTTCTGCCGCTAATCAGCCGGGCGCGTGCGGGTATAGCTCAATGGTAGAGCCGTAGCCTTCCAAGCTAAAGACGAGGGTTCGATTCCCTCTACCCGCTCCAGCCGCCATTGCCGCATCAGCAGGCGCCCGGCGTCGCGATCAGGCGATTACTGATCTTTTCCCCGACAAAGCGAACGCCTCCCGCGCGCTTGTGTTTGCTGCACCGCGATACTGGTCAATACTGCGGCATCGATATGCCTTTGACGGGGAGGCGGCGATGAATATGGCGCGTGCGTTGCGGGCGATGGCATTGACTTCAATCGCACTGACGCTTGGTGCGTGCGCCGGCGTGGGCGATGTGCCGTCGCGCGATGAATTCATGCGCACGCCGCGCGAAATCCGCACCGGCGCCGCCGAAAGCGTGATCGAGCGTGTTGAGAGCGCCGTGGACCGCGCGGAAGTCGCGGCCGCCGTGCAGACGATCGTGACCGCTGCGCCGATTTGCTATCCGTGGCCCGGCGTTTGGCTCGATGCGAGCGATCGCCGCAATTTCTACTTCGCGCGCTACGACTTGATGGCCCGCGATTGGGGCGATGAAGTCACGAACGCGAGCCGCCAGCGCATGCGTGAGTTCGTGGACCTAGGCTTCTTGGTCGCGCGCGATCGGCCGGACATGGCGCCCGGCATCGTCGAGTATAGCCTCACCAGTGATGGCGCTGCATTCTTGCGCGGATCGCCCTACGGTGGCGCCCGTCCGCAGTTTTGCCCGAACTCGCAACGCCGCGTTGTCGAAGTCACGAACATGGAGTTTGGCCAGTTCGCGTGCGGCAGCTTGCGGGTGACGTTCACGCACGTGGCCGACACGTGGCCCACATGGGCGCGCACTGAAGCAGCGCGCCAACGCGTTGACTCAACCTGGGCGCCGCCGGGCGTTCCAATGACGGGACAAGTCACGCTCGGCCGGCAATGGTTTCGCCAAGGCGCTGCGCCGCCGGGCGTGCAAAACGGCAGTTTGCGATCGCTTTGTCTCGATGCCTCGCGCAACGTGACCGGCGACGATCTCAATCTCAACGCACAGTGATTGGAGACGACGCGCCGCTAAGCGCGCCGTCACCAACTGCGGCCTAGCTACCCGGCCGCAAGCGGATGCCCACCATCACATTCGCGGGCGCGCCTGCGAACCCGTTGGCCGGCTCATACGCTTCATCCGCCAGATTGTCGGCGGCGATGAAGACTTGAGCGCCGGCCGCAAACTCCCAACTGGCTGATGCGCGGAGCACGTCGTATTGCGGCGTCGCGCCAACGCCCTGCCAGAAGCCGTCATTGCCGTAGATTTGGTCAGCGCGCTCGCCGACTGAACGCCAGCCAAGTTGCGCCGCGAACGGGCCGTGCGTGAACTCGATCGAGGCGATCCACGCATCTTCGGGGCGGCGCAAAAGCGGCGTATTGGCCACTGAATCCTGCGCATCCGTATAGACGTAGGCGACGCGCGCCGTCAGCCACGGCGCCGGACGCACCGCGATGCGGGCTTCAGCGCTGTCGATGTCGGCTTGATCGATGTTCGCGTAGGTGAAGAACGAGTCGAAATCGATCAGGTCTTCAATTTCAGCGCTGCGATAGAGCAGGCCGAGTTCGACGCCATCGTCTTGTCCGAACGCCGCAAAGCGCGCGTCGGCGCCCACCTCCCAAGCCGTCCCCCGTTCGGGATCAAGGTTCGGATTGCCGAAATAGACGAAGCGCTCGTAGAGCGTCGGCGCGCGGAAGGATGTGCCGTAGGCGGCATACATGCGCAGCGCGTCGAAAAAGCCGTAGGACGCGCCGAAGCGCCACGTCGTCTCCGTGCCAAAGCCATCGAAATTATCGACGCGAACGGCGCCGGTGAGCGTGAGGCGGCCGATGTCGCCTTGTGCCGTGATGAACGCGCCGGTGTGATCTTGATCCGCGACGACAGTCGCGAAGCCCTGATCGATGGCGACCTCCTCCGTCTGTGTTTCCACGCCAAACAGGGTGCCGGCGTTTGAAAGCACGCCGGTCTCGCCGAAGCGCCAATCGGCCGTGATGTCCGCAAAGCGCCGATCACCCTCGTACGATGACGTGACAGCCGCGCCGTCGCGCTCTTCACGATCTTGCTGAAGCGTGCCGGCGGTGGCGCGCAATGAAAGGGCGTCGTTCAATCGCCACGTTGCGCCGAGGCGTGTGACTGTCAGATCGTTTTGAGCAATCTCGATGTCGGCATCGTCAACGCGCTGTTCGTTGAAGGTTGGCGGCGGGAAGATGAAAGCGTCGAAATCGGCGCGCGCTTCGCGGTGGCGAACAAGCAGATCGAGCGCGAACGTATCTGTCACGTCGAGATCGAATACGCCCGTGAACGTGCCGGATTCCGCGCCATCCTCATCGCCCGTGTGCGTGCTCATGCGTTCGGGGACGAGGTCGTAGCCGTCGGTTGCAAAGCCCTCGGCGGTGACCGCGTAGCGAAAGCGGCCAAGCGTGCCGTCGATCCCGGCCGTTGCGCCGATCGAGTTGAACGAGCCGCCCCAGACTTCCAGTTCGCCGTTCAGCGCGCCTTCGCGTCCGTGCCGCGGCAAGATGTTTACAACGCCGCCGATGGCGTCTGAGCCGAACACCGCGCTCATTGGCCCTTGCACGATTTCAATGCGCCGCAGGCCGCCGAGCGTGTCTTGGCCGGCGTCAAAGGCTGAGCCGGGTGAAGACGGATCATTGATCCTGATCCCATCGAACAGCACCAGCGTGTGGTTCGAAGCGGCGCCGCCAGAGAAGACGCTCGTCTGCTGACCAAAACCGCCAGAGCCGACAACATTTAGGCCGGGCGTTTCTTCCAACGCTCCAGTGATTGAAACGACCCCGCGGCTGCGCGCGTCATCGACGTCGATGACGTCGACATCAGCTGGCAGGCGATCCGCCAAGGCCGGCTGACGCGTGCCGGTGACGACGAGGTCGTCATCTGCGTCCTGAGCCCAGGCGGGCAGGGCAGTGAGAGAAACGGCCGCGAACAGCGCAGCCTTGAATATGTAACGCATGGGAGCATCCCCGTTTTGCAACGCGCCTCGTCCCCAAGGGCGCGCCAAGCAGCGACAAGCGGGGCGCGAAAGTGCGCGGGGCCGCCCGCGTCGCTGCAGCGGAGAGTTCCGGTTCGACGGCTGGACCCGGCCGGGCGAACGAGCGACGTGCGGCGGCAGGTCTCCTGGCTTACGGCTCAAACGCGCTTCCGCCGCCTTCCCAGGACCGTTTCGGGTACCAGTGGCTTAATGGCGGGAGCGCTCGCCGCTTACAGTTGCGGGCACAGCTGCGGATTAGAGGTTGGAAACCTCGTCCCGCATTCCCATTTCGCGTCCTCGTTGGACGACCGTCGCGGAATGACCATTAGCCGCGCCGGATCAGCACGCCAAGGGCTTGCGGGGCTTGACGTTCGCGCAAGTGCGGCTAAAGACCCGCACCTTACGCGCGCTTCGGCTGGGCCCTAGCGCCGACGACCTATTTTAGATGCCCGGAGAGACAGGACCCTACGATGGCCAAGGAAAAGTTTGAGCGGAACAAGCCGCACTGCAACATCGGCACGATTGGTCACGTCGACCACGGCAAGACGACGCTCACGGCGGCCATCACGATGACGCTGGCGAAGAAGGGCCAAGCGAAGGCCATGTCGTACGCCGACATCGACGCCGCGCCGGAAGAAAAGGCCCGCGGCATCACGATCAACACCGCGCACGTCGAGTACGAAACGGCTGACCGTCACTACGCGCACGTCGATTGCCCCGGCCACGCTGACTACGTGAAGAACATGATCACGGGCGCCGCTCAGATGGACGGCGCCATCCTGGTCGTGTCCGCCGCTGACGGCCCGATGCCGCAAACGCGCGAGCACATCCTGCTCGCCCGTCAGGTCGGCGTTCCGGCGCTGGTCGTGTTCATGAACAAGGTCGACATGGTCGACGACGCCGAACTCCTCGACCTGGTCGAAATGGAAGTTCGTGAACTTCTGTCGTCGTACCAGTTCCCGGGCGACGAAATCCCGATCGTGAAGGGCTCGGCCCTCGCGGCGGTTGAAGGTCGCGACGCGCCGATCGGTGAAGACGCGATCATGAGCCTCATGACCGCCGTCGACACCTACATCCCGCAACCGGCCCGTCCGCTGGACATGCCGTTCCTGATGCCGGTCGAAGACGTGTTCTCGATCTCTGGCCGTGGCACCGTCGTGACGGGCCGCGTCGAGAAGGGCATCGTGAAAGTTGGCGATGAAATCGAAATCATCGGTATCCGTCCGACGGTGAAGTCGACCTGCACGGGCGTCGAAATGTTCCGCAAGCTGCTCGACCAAGGTCAAGCCGGCGACAACATTGGCGCGCTGCTCCGCGGCGTTGACCGTGAAGGCGTTGAGCGTGGCCAGGTTCTGGCCAAGCCGGGCTCGATCACGCCGCACAAGAAGTTCGAAGCCGAAGTGTACGTGCTGACGAAGGAAGAAGGCGGCCGTCACACGCCGTTCTTCACGAACTATCGTCCGCAATTCTACTTCCGCACCACCGACGTGACCGGCATCGTCCAACTGCCGGCCGGCGTCGAAATGGTTATGCCGGGCGACAACATCAAAATGACGGTTGAGCTGATCAACCCGATCGCGATGGACCAAGGTCTCCGCTTCGCCATCCGCGAAGGCGGCCGCACCGTTGGTTCGGGCGTCGTGGCCAAGGTCGTCGAATAGTCCTTTCGCTAACGCGAAGAACGAGGCCCCGGAGAGCGATCTCCGGGGCCTTTTTCTTGTGTCCGCATCCAAATCGGGGTGAACCGGCATCTTCTGGGTGGATGAAACCGCCCTGACCCGGCGCGATGGAGACGTGGATGGAACGTTTTGTATTTGTGACTGCGATTGCGGTCGCGATCATGTTTGGCGCCTGGGCGGCGTTTGGCGGCCCCAACTGGGTCCATGTGGAATGGGACGAGGATGACGGCGGCCGCGGCATCGCCACGGTGGTCGCGACCAGCCCCGGCAGCATGGAATCTGCGGCTTTCACGGGCGATCGCCTCCGTATTCGCAACATCGCCGCCAGAGTGACGATTACCCCGGAAGACCGGACTGACTTCGCCGTCGAGATCGACAACGCCGCCGGCCAATTGCCGATGCCGACTGTGGCGTCCGAGAACGGCCGCGTCCTGATCGATGGCCAACTTCGCGGCCGCATTCGTGATTGCGGCGACGATGGCAGCGCCACTGTGCGCGGCTATGGCGACGGTGAATTTGCCGCCAACGAGCTGCCCCACATTACAATCCGCGCGCCGCGGGCGCTGGTTCTGGATCGCAGCGGCGCGGGCGTTACCGATATCGGCCCGACCCAATCGCTGGAGCTGGATGTCAGCGGCTGTAGCACCACCAATGCCGGCGATGTGGCCGGCGACCTCAACATGGACGTGGCTGGATCCGGTAACGTGAACACCGGGGCCGCCCAGAGCTTGGACGCCGATGTCGCCGGTTCGGCCGATGTCGTCACGGGAGCCATCGCCAACGGCGCGACGATTGATCTCGCCGGCTCAGGCTCGGTGACCATGGCCTCCCTGGCTGGCCCGCTGAACTCAGACGGGGCCGGCTCGGGCAGCGTCACAGTCCGGGGCGGGGCCATCACGATCGCCAGCATCGATCTGGCCGGGTCCGGCGATGTCGATATCGCCGCCACCGTCGCCGACCTCGATGTCTCGATCGTTGGCTCGGGCGGCGTGAACGTCACCGCCCCGGTCGGCAACATTGACGCCGAAATCGCCGGTTCCGGCAGCATCTCGGCGCCCTTCGTGACCGGCTCGGTGCGCCAGGAAGTTTACGGTTCGGGCGAGGTGTCCGTCGGGCAGTAACCAGTCCACGAAAGGCCCATGGTTCCGGGGTTTCGATGGCCGAAACCCCGGCTGGGCCGAAGTCGCGTTAGGGGCGGGCGCCGACATCGGTAAACGGCAGTTGAGACATGCGCCAAACGCGCCTTGACGCCCGGGTTTCACCTCTATAGGAAACCGCCCTTCGAGCCGGCCGTAAGCTTCTGCTTAGACGCGGTTCGCAAGCTACGCTGCAGCTTCCTCGGACAAGCGGGGTTGAGCACGCGGGGTCAAAGATCCCGTAAGAACAGCGTTTTTTGCGATCCAACTCACGCGATGCCCCGTTCGTCTCGATCGGCGTTTTTCTCGTCGGCGCTTCCAAAACGGATGCGCCGCCGTGTTTTGCGTTCAGCGATGCAGATCGCGGCGCGAGAGAATTTTGGGAAGACTTTGGCGATGATGCAGCAAAACATCCGGATCAGGCTCAAGGCCTTCGATCACCGCACGCTCGATCTTTCTGCGAAAGAGATCGTGTCGACTGCGAAGCGCACGGGCGCGACCGTGATCGGTCCGGTGCCGCTGCCGACGCGAATTGAGAAGTTCACCGTCAACCGTTCGCCGCACGTCGATAAGAAGAGCCGCGAGCAATTTGAGATCCGCACGTTCAAGCGCGTGCTCGATATCGTCCAACCGACTCCGCAAACGGTCGATGCTCTGATGAAGCTCGACCTGTCCGCCGGCGTCGACGTTCAAATCCAAGTGCTGGGTTGATAGCGATGGCTAATGAAGCTCCCAAAGAACCGGCGCGTCGCACTGGCGTGATCGCACGCAAGGTCGGCATGATGCGCGTCTTCGGTGATGACAACTCGCACATCCCGGTCACCGTGCTCGATCTCGCCGGTTGCCAAGTTGTTGGCCGCCGCACCGTCAACGCCGAAGAGTTCAAGAACTCGGTCGGCGAAGCGGTTGCGCTGAAGCCGAAGAAGTCGCGCAAGACCGATAAGGCGCAAGCGCCTGCTCGCGAAGCGAAGGGCAATGGCTACAACGCCGTGCAACTCGCCGCTGGCGCCGCCAAGGCGAAGCGCAAGACCGCCGCCGAGCGCGGCCAGTTCGCGCGCGCCAAGGTCGAGCCGAAGGCGATCGTTCGCGAATTCCGCGTCAGCGAAGACAACCTGCTGCCGGTCGGCGCGGTGATCTCGGCTGAGCACTATGTCCCGGGCCAAAAGGTTGATGTCGCTGGCATCAGCATTGGTAAGGGTTTTGCCGGCGCCATGAAGCGCTGGAATTTCGGCGGTCTGCGCGCCACGCACGGCGTCTCGGTCTCGCACCGTTCGCACGGTTCGACCGGTCAGCGTCAGGATCCGGGCAAAGTCTTCAAAGGTAAGAAGATGGCCGGCCACCTGGGCGACGAGCGCGTTACGACTCAAAATTTGCAAATCGTCCGCGTCGATGCCGAACGCGGACTTTTGTTTGTCCGCGGTTCGGTCCCGGGTGCTGAAGGCAGCTGGGTTGAAGTGCGCGATGCGGCGAAGGCCGCGCTTCCCAAGGAAGCGCCGAAGCCAGCCGGTCTGCGCCAACAAGCTGCGGCTGAGTGAGGGCGGACATGAAACTCGACGTTCAAACACTCGATGGCAAGAAGGGCGGCTCTGTCGATCTCGACGAGACGATCTTCGGCATCAAGGAAGTCCGCGCCGACATCCTGCAGCGCATGGTGAAGTACCAACTCGCCAAGCGCCGCGCCGGCACGCACAAGACCCAATCGCGCGGTGAAGTCTCGCGCTCGCACTCCAAGCTTTACAAGCAAAAGGGTACGGGCCAAGCGCGTCACGGCGCGGCGAACGCCCCGATCTTCCGTGGCGGTGGTCATGCGCATAACCGTCTGCCGCGCGATTACTCGCACGATCTGACGAAGAAGTTCCGCGACCTCGCGCTTCGCCACGCGCTCTCGGCGAAGGCCAACGCGGGCGCCATCGTCGTGATCGACGCGCTGACCGTGAAGGACGGCAAGACGTCGGCGCTGCAAAAGTCGCTGACCAACCTGAAGCTCGAGAAGGTCGTGTTCATCGCCGGCGAGAAGGTCGACGCGAGCGTCACCCGCGCCGCGCGCAACCTCGCCCATGTCGACGTTCTGCCGAACGCCGGCCTCAACGTTTACGACATCCTGCGCGCTGACACGCTGGTGCTGACGCAGGACGCCGTGAAGGCGATCCACGATCGCTACAAGGACTACAAGCCGTCGCGCCGTGAGCGTGAAGAGGCGGGTGCGGCGAAGAAGCCGTCGGCCAAGAAGAAGTCAGCTGAAGGAGCCGCGGCATGAGCGCGCTCAACAAACATTACGACACCATCCTCGCGCCGGTGATCACGGAAAAGGCCACTTTGCTCTCCGAGCACAACAAGGTCGTCTTCCGCGTTCCGCTTTCGGCGACGAAGAAGGACATCAAGGAAGCTGTTGAAGCTCTCTTCAAAGTCAAAGTGGGCGCGGTGAACACCATCGTCCGCAAAGGCAAGACGAAGAACTTCCGCGGCACGCCGGGCAAGCGCTCCGACCACAAGAACGCGGTCGTGACGTTGCTCGACGGTTACTCAATCGACGTGACGACGGGGCTCTAAGATGGCGTTGAAGACTTTCCGCCCGACCTCGCCGGGCCGCCGTCAGCTCGTGATCGTTGATCGCGCCGAGCTGCACAAAGGCAAGCCGGTGAAGGCGTTGACCGAAGGCCTGACGAAGACAGGCGGCCGCAACAATGCTGGCCGCGTGACTGCGTTCCGCACCGGTGGCGGCCACAAGCGTACGTACCGCAAGATCGACTTCAAGCGCCGCAAGTGGGGCGTTGAAGCGAAGGTCGAGCGTCTTGAGTACGATCCGAACCGCACCGCCTGGATCGCGCTGATCAAGTACACCGATGGCGAGCAGGCCTACATCATCGCGCCGCAACGCCTGAAGGTGGGCGACACCGTCGTCGCCGGCGAAAAGGTCGACGTGAAGCCGGGCAACGCGATGCCGCTCAAGGCGATCCCGGTCGGCACGATCGTGCACAACATCGAACTGAAGCCGCTGAAGGGCGCCCAGGTGGCGCGCTCGGCCGGCACATACGCGCAAGTCGTTGGCCGTGACGCTGGCTTCGCCCAGCTCCGCATGGCTTCGGGCGAAGTGCGTATGGTCCAAGACGTCTGCATGGCCACGATCGGCGCCGTGTCGAACCCCGACAACATGAACGAAGTCTGGGGCAAGGCTGGCCGTACGAAGTGGCTGGGCCGCAAGCCCAGCGTGCGCGGCGTCGCCATGAACCCGGTCGATCACCCCCACGGCGGTGGTGAAGGCAAGACCTCGGGCGGCCGTCACCCGGTCACGCCTTGGGGCAAGAAAACCCGCGGTCCGAAGACCCGCAAAACCAAGCCGTCGGATCGTTTGATCATCCGTCGTCGTCACTCGAAGAAAGTGAGCTAAGCGAATGCCGCGTTCTGTTTGGAAAGGCCCGTTCGTTGACGGTTATCTGCTCCAGAAGGCTGAGAAAGCCGCTGGCAGCGGCCGTCGTGAGCAGATCAAGACGTGGTCGCGCCGCTCCACCATCATGCCGCAATTCGTCGGCCTCACCTTCCAAGTCCACAACGGCAAGCAATTCACGCCGGTGCTGGTGAGTGAAGACATGGTCGGCCACAAGCTCGGCGAGTTTGCGCCCACGCGGAACTATTTCGGCCACGGCGCCGACAAGAAGGCCAAGAGGAAGTAAGCCATGATCGCCGCCTCACAAAAGCAGCGCACGCCGGAGGGCAAGAATCGCCGCCGCGAAGCTTCGAACGAAGCTAAGGCGATCCTGCGCACGCTCCGCATCAGCCCGCAAAAGCTGAACCTGGTCGCTCAGTCGATCCGTGGCTTGTCGGCTGAAAAGGCCGTCAACGAACTGCGCTTCTCGCAGAAGCGCATCGCCAAGGACGTGCTGAAGTGCCTGAAGTCGGCGATCGATAACGCCGAAAACAATCACGGCCTCGACGTCGATGGTCTCGTGGTTGCGCAAGCGCACGTCGGCAAGAACATCACGATGAAGCGCATGCATGCGCGCGCTCGTGGCCGCGGCGTTCGCATCGAGAAAATGTTCTCTCAACTCACCATCGTGCTGCGCGATACGACCAAGCAGCCCGAAAAAGCTGAGGCCGCCTAATGGGTCAGAAAGTCAATCCGATCGGTCTGCGCCTGGGCGTGAACCGCACGTGGGATTCGCGTTGGTACGCCAACACGAAGGACTACGCGCGTCTCCTCCACGAAGACATTAAGATCCGCGCGTTCCTACGCGAGAAGCTGGCTGCCGCCGGCATCTCGAAGATCATCATCGAGCGTCCGCTGAAGAAGTGCCGCGTCACGGTTCACACCGCGAAGCCTGGCGTTGTTATCGGCAAGAAGGGCGCTGACATCGAGAAGCTCCGCAAGGAGCTCAGCAAGATGGCGCCGGGCGCCGAGGTTCACTTGAACCTCGTCGAAGTCCGCAAGCCGGAAACCGATGCGATGCTGGTCGCTGAAGGCGTCGCTCAACAGCTCGAGCGCCGCGTTGCGTTCCGCCGCGCCATGAAGCGCGCGATGCAATCGGCCATGCGCCTCGGCGCGCAAGGCATCCGCATCAACGTTTCGGGCCGTCTCGGCGGTGCTGAAATCGCGCGTATGGAATGGTACCGCGAAGGCCGCGTGCCGTTGCATACGCTCCGCGCTGACGTCGATTACGGCTTCACCGAAGCCGACACCGCGTACGGCAAGATCGGCGTGAAGGTCTGGGTGTTCAAAGGCGAGATCCTTGAGCACGACCCGATGGCTCAAGATAAGCGCTCGCTCGAAACCGGCGAAAGCCGCGAGCGTCGTGATCGTGATGACCGTGGCCCGCGTGGTCCGCGCGAAGATCGTCCGCCGGGCGATCGTCCGCGTCGCGGCCGCCGTCCGCCGCGTGGTGGCGAAGACGCCGGTTCGGATTCGGAAGGCTAACCCGTCATGATGCAGCCTAAGAAAACTAAGTTCCGCCGCGCCTTCAAAGGCCGGATCAGCGGGAACACCAAGGGCGGCAGCGCTCTCAACTTCGGCCAGTTCGGCCTGAAGGCGCTGGAGCCGAACCGCGTCAACGCGCGTGAAATCGAAGCGGCCCGCCGCGCGATCACGCGTGAAATGAAGCGTCAAGGCCGCGTGTGGATCCGTATCTTCCCGGACGTGCCGGTTTCGAAGAAGCCGATCGAAGTCCGCATGGGTAAAGGTAAGGGCGCTCCTGAATTTTGGGCCGCGCGCGTCGCGCCTGGCCGGATCATGTTCGAAATCGACGGCGTGCCGGAAACGGTCGCGCGTGAATCGCTGCGCCTCGGCGCCGCGAAGCTCTCGGTTCGCACCAAGATCGTCTCGCGGATTGAAGGTCTCTGATTATGGCAGCCCAAGACATCAAGACCGTCCGCGATAAGGACGCCGCCGCTCTGAAAGACGAGATCGCCGCGCTGAAGAAAGAGCAGTTCAACCTGCGCTTCCAACAAGCGACGGGTCAGCTCGAAAAGTCGTCGCGCATTCGCCAAGTTCGCCGCGCTATCGCGCGCGCGAAGACGGTGCTGCGTGAAAAGTCACCGAAAGCGAAAGTTTAAGTCATGCCACGCCGTGTGATGCAGGGAACGATCGTGAGCGATAAGGGCGACAAGACTGTCGTCGTGCAGGTGGAACGCACCTATCTGCACCCGCTCCTCAAGAAGACGGTTCGTCGTTCGGCGAAGTTCCACGCCCATGACGAAGCCAATGCCTACAAGGCTGGCGAAAAAGTCGAAATTCAAGAATGCCCGCCGAAGTCCAAGCTGAAACGCTGGGAAGTCGTCGGCCGCGTCGGAGCATAAGCTCATGATCCAGATGCAAACCAATCTCGACGTCGCCGATAATTCCGGCGCCAAGCGCGTGATGTGCATCAAGGTGCTCGGCGGCTCGAAGCGCCGCTACGCCACCATTGGTGACACGATCGTCGTTTCCATCAAGGAAGCGATGCCGCGTGGCCGCGTTAAGAAGGGCGATGTGCGTAAGGCGATCGTTGTGCGCGTGTCGAAGGACATCAAGCGCAAGGACGGCTCGACCATCCGCTTCGACTCGAACGCGGCGGTTCTGATCAACAACACTGGCGAGCCGATCGGCACGCGTATCTTCGGACCGGTTCCGCGCGAGCTGCGCGCCAAGAACCAAATGAAGATCATCTCGCTCGCGCCGGAGGTCCTCTAATTATGACCGCTCGTATCCGTAAGGACGACACCGTCATCGTCATCGCCGGCAAGGACAAGGGCCGCTCGGGCCGTGTTCTGAAAGTGCTGGTGAAGGAAGAGCGCGTGATCGTTGAGGGCCTGAACCTCGCGAAGCGCCACACCGCGCCGAACGTCACGCATCCGAATGGCGGCGTGATTTCGAAGGAAGCGCCGCTTCACATTTCCAACGTCGCGCTGCGCGACCCGAAGACGGGAAAGCCGACGCGCGTTGGGTTCAAGACGAACGACAAGGGCATGAAGGTCCGCGTGGCCAAGGGCTCGGGAGTTGAGATCGATGTCTGAGTCCGCCGCTGAAAAGGGCGCGAAGGCCAAAGCGGCCGCTGCGGAAAAGAAGGCGAAGGCTGCGGCCGGCGCTGGAAAGCCGCGTGCGCCGAAGCCGGCCGATTACACGCCGCGCATGAAGGATCGCTACACCAAGTCGATCCGCGCCAAGCTGAAGGAAGAGTTCAAGTACACGAACGAGATGCAGATCCCGCGTCTCGAAAAGATCGTGCTGAACATGGGCGTTGGTGAAGCCACCGCCGACTCCAAGAAGCTGACCTCGGCGATCGAAGCGCTGACCGCCATCTCCGGCCAAAAGCCGGTGGCGACCAAGGCGCGTAAGTCGATCGCGGCGTTCAAGCTCCGTGAAGGCATGTCGATCGGTGCGAAGGTCACGCTTCGCAAGGATCAGATGTATGAATTCCTGGACCGCCTGGTCACGATCGCGCTGCCGCGCGTGAAGGACTTCCGTGGTCTGAACGGCAAGAGCTTCGATGGCCGCGGCAACTACGCCATGGGCATCAAGGAACACATCGTGTTCCCTGAAATCAATTACGACCAGATCGATCAGATCTGGGGTCTCGACATCGTTGTCTGCACCACCGCGCGCACCGATGCCGAAGCCAAGGCTTTGTTGAAAGAATTCGATTTCCCGTTCCGGAACTGATCGCCGCAAGCGATCCACCCCAGAACGCACCGGGAGAGAGTAGAGAGAATGGCCAAGACCAGTTCTATTGAACGCAACAAGAAGCGCGAGCGCCTGGCGAAGCAATACGCTGCTCGCCGCGCGAAGCTGCGCGCGACCGCGCTGAACGAAGATCTTCCGCTGGAAGAGCGTTTCGCCGCGCGCTTGAAGCTCGCGCAACTGCCGCGCAATTCGTCGGCGACCCGTATCCGCAATCGTTGCGAACTCACGGGCCGTCCGCGCGCGTTCTACCGTAAGCTGAGACTCTCGCGTATCGCGCTCCGTGATTTGGCCTCGAGCGGCCAGATCCCGGGCATGGTCAAGTCGAGCTGGTAAGGGAGCGTCGATAGATGAACATCAACGATCCCGTCGGCGATCTGATCACCCGCATCCGCAACGCGCACCTGCGTGGCCGTTCGAAGACGCTTACCCCGGCTTCGACGCTGCGCGCCCGCGTGCTGCAAGTCCTGAAGGACGAAGGCTACATCCGTGACTTCCGCGAGATCGAGAACGAGGGCCGCAAGGAACTCGAGATCGAGCTGAAGTATTTCGAAGGCGCGCCAGCGATCCACGAGATCACCCGCGTTTCGAAGCCGGGCCGCCGCGTCTATTCGTCGATCAAAGACCTCCGCCTGGTCCGCAACGGCCTCGGCATCTCGATCATCTCGACCCCCAAGGGCGTGATGAGCGACGCCGCCGCCCGTGACGCGAACGTCGGCGGCGAGATCCTCTGCGAGGTCTACTAAAATGTCCCGCCTCGGTAAAAAACCGATCCCCGCTCCCAACGGCGTCACCGTTACGGTGAAAGGCCAGGACGTGAGCGTGAAGGGCCCGAAGGGCACGCTGAATTTTCGCGTGCACGACGACGTCGAAGTCGCGTTCGGCGGCGGCGAACTGTCGGTGAAGCCGCGCTTCGAAACCAACCGCGCTCGCGCGCTGTGGGGCACTACGCGCGCCGTTCTCGCCAACAACGTTAAAGGCGTCACCGAAGGGTTCGAGAAGAACCTGGAAATGACGGGCGTTGGCTATCGCGCCGCGATGCAAGGCAAGAACCTGCAGATGAACTTGGGCTACAGCCACGAGATCATCTATCAGCCGCCGGAAGGCATCGCGATCGCCGTGCCGAAGCCGACTGAAATCAAGGTCAGCGGCATCGATCCGCAAGCCGTCGGCCAAGCCGCGTCTGAGATTCGCTCCTACCGTCCGCCGGAGCCCTACAAGGGCAAGGGCGTGCGCTATGTCGGCGAGTACATCCGCCGCAAGGAAGGCAAGAAGAAGTAAGCCATGGTCCGCAAGCTTAACCCCAGCGAGCATCGCGCTCGCCGCAATCGCACCCGGCTGAAGCACGTCGCCGGCGAAGGCCGTCTGCGTCTCTCCGTCTTCCGCTCGTCGAAGCACATCTCGGCGCAGCTGATTGATGACGCGAAGGGCGTGACCGTCGCTTCCGCCTCGACGCTCGATGAAGCCTTCAAGAAGTCGGGCAAGAAGAGCTCGGATAAGGCCGGCGCTGCCGAAGTCGGCAAACTCATCGCCGCCGCTGCGGTCGCTGCCGGCAAGAAGTCGGTCGTGTTCGATCGCGGCCGTTACGTATTTCATGGCCGGGTGAAAGCCCTGGCCGACGCCGCCCGTGAGGGCGGTCTCGAATTCTGAGGACGCTGAGATGACGGACGAAACCGCAGGCGGCCCGCCGGCCGACGCACCAGGTTCAGATCGCCCCGCTCGTGGTCCGCGCGGACCGCGTCGTGGCGGCCCAGGCGGCGGCGCCGGCCGTGGTCCTGGCGGCCCGGGCGGCAATCGTGGTCCGGGTGGCGGCCGTGGCGGCCCCCGCCGCGATGACCGCAACCGCAACGCTGGTCCCGAAGAGCGCGCTGATGGCGAACTGGTCGACAAGCTCGTCGCCATCAACCGCGTCGCCAAGGTCGTGAAGGGCGGTAAGAACTTCGCGTTCGCAGCGCTCGTCGTCGTTGGCGACAAGAAGGGCCGCGTTGGCTTCGGTCACGGCAAGGCGCGCGAAGTGCCGGAAGCGATCCGCAAGGCGACGGAAGAAGCCAAGAAGTCGCTGGTCCGCGTTCCGCTCCGCGAAGGCCGCACGCTGCACCATGACGGCGCGGGCCGTTGGGGTGCGGGCAAGGTCATGCTGCGCGCAGCGCCGGCCGGTACCGGTTTGATCGCCGGCGGCCCGATGCGCGCTGTGCTCGAAGTGTTGGGCGTCTCCGACGTCGTCGCCAAGTCGAAGGGTTCATCGAACCCGTACAACATGGTGCGCGCCACGATCGACGCACTGAAAGAACAAAGCTCGCCGCGCCAAGTTGCGAACCGCCGTGGCCTGAAGGTCGCCGATCTCGTCGGCCGCCGTAAGGATGGCGCGAGCCTCGGCGAAGTGCCGGCGGAGGGTTGATAGATGGCGACCGCGAAGAAAACTGCGAAGGCCAAGACTGGCGGCACCGTAAAGGTGAAGCGCGTCGGCAGCCCGATCCGCCGCGAGTTCGATCAACGCAGCACGCTTTTGGGCCTGGGCCTGAAGCGCGCCAATCAAGTCGTTGAACTTGAGGATACGCCTTCGATCCAAGGCATGATCCGCAAGGTCGCGCACTTGGTCGAAGTAGTGAAATAACGAGACGGCCTCGCCGTCGGAGCAAGTACGATGAAACTGAACGAACTGGCCGATAATCCTGGCTCAACCAAGAAGCTGATGCGCGTTGGCCGCGGCGTTGGCTCGGGCAAGGGCAAGACCGGTGGTCGCGGCGTGAAGGGTCAAAAGTCCCGTCGCGGCGTGTCGATCAATGGTTTCGAAGGCGGTCAGATGCCGCTCCACATGCGTATGCCGAAGCGCGGCTTCAACGCGCTGAACAGCAAGACGACGCAGTGGATCAATCTGACGACGCTGCAAAACGCCATCGATAACAAGAAGATCGATGCGTCGAAGGACATTACCGAAGACACGCTGGTCGAAGCCGGTGTGCTGCGCCGTAAGAAAGACGGCGTGCGCCTCCTTGCGCGCGGCGAGCTGAAAGCCAAAGTGAACATCACCGTTTCTGGCGCGTCTGCTGCAGCGATCGCTGCGGTCGAAAAGGCCGGTGGTAAGGTGACACTGCTTAATCCGCCTGCGGCGGACGAAGCAGCAGCCTAAAGTTCGCTCTCCGGACGGGGGAGTATTCCGGCCTCGCCGGATCACATTCGGAGCAGCGCGCCCATATGGCATCAGCCGCAGAACAGCTAGCCGCAAACATCAATTTTGCGGCGTTCGCGAAAGCTACAGAGCTTCAAAAGCGCATTTGGTTCACGATCATTGCGCTGATCGTTTATCGCGTCGGCACCTTCATCCCGATCCCTGGCATCGATCCGGCGCGCTTCGCGGAAGCGTTCCAGAGTCAGGCCGGCGGCATTCTCGGCATGATGAATACGCTCGGCGGCGGCGCCATCGAGCGTATGGCTATCTTCGCGCTGAACGTGATGCCGTACATCTCGGCCTCCATCATCATGCAGCTCTTGTCGACGTCGATCCCGTCGCTTGAGCGCTTGAAGAAGGAAGGCGAAGTCGGCCGTAAGCAAATCAACCAATACACGCGCTATCTGACGCTCGTGCTGGCGATCGTGCAGTCCTACGGCATCGCCATGGGCTTGCAGTCGAGCACCGGCGTCGTCAGCAATCCGGGTTGGTTCTTCGTCGCGTCCACCGTCATCACGCTGACGGGCGGCACCATGTTCTTGATGTGGCTTGGTGAGCAGGTCACGGCGCGCGGCGTCGGCAACGGCATCTCGCTCATCATCTTCGCGGGTATCGTCGCCGAACTGCCGCGGACGATCATGCAAACCCTGTCGCTGGCGGCCGCCGGCGATGTGAACTGGTTCGGCGTGATGATGCTCGGCATCGTCATGCTCGCGGTCATCGTCTTCGTTGTGTTCATCGAGCGCTCGCAGCGCCGCCTCGTGGTTCAGTACCCGAAGCGACAGCAGGGCAATCGCATGTTCATGGGCGAGAGCTCGTTCCTGCCGCTGAAGATCAACACCGCCGGCGTCATCCCGCCGATCTTCGCCTCATCGCTTCTGCTGCTGCCGACCACGATCGTCAGCTTCATGGGCATGGGCGCGAACACGCCTGAGTGGGTCAACCAGATGCAGGGCTATATCGGCTACGGCCAGCCCGGCCACATGTTGCTCTACGCGCTCGGCATCATCTTCTTCTGCTTCTTCTACACCTCGATCGTGTTCAATCCGGAAGAGACGGCTGACAACTTGCGCAAGTACGGCGGCTTCCTACCGGGCATCCGCCCCGGCAAGAAGACGGCCGAGTATCTCGATTACGTGCTGACGCGCCTCACCGTGATCGGCGCCGCCTACATCACGGCGGTCTGCTTGCTGCCGGAAATTCTGATCTCTTATTACCAAGTGCCGTTCTATCTCGGCGGCACCTCGATCCTGATCGTCATCTCGGTGACGCTCGATACGGTCGCGCAGATCCAATCGCACTTGGTCGCGCACCAGTATGAAGGCCTGATCAAGCGCTCGAAGCTGCGGGGTTCAGGCGGCGGGATCACCAAGAAATGAACCTGATCCTGTTCGGCCCGCCGGCTGCCGGCAAAGGTACGCAAGCCAAGCGCCTCACGGCCGAACGTGGCTACGTTCAGCTCTCAACCGGCGACATGCTGCGCGCCGCACGCAAGTCCGGCTCCGAGCTCGGCAACAAGGTTGCCGCGATCATGGATTCCGGTTCGCTGGTGTCGGACGAAATTGTCATCGCCTTGATCGAAGACGCGCTCGCGCAGAACAAAGGCGCCGCAGGCTTCATCTTCGATGGTTTCCCGCGCACCGTCGCTCAAGCGGAAGCACTCGATGCGATGCTTGCCAAACACGGCAAGCAAATCGATCGCGTTGTGCGTCTCGAAGTGGATTCACAAAAGCTGCTCGATCGCGTCGCCAAGCGCTTCGCTGAAGAGGGCCGGGCTGACGACAACCCGGAAAGCTTCAAGGTGCGCCTCGATGCCTACCTCGCGCAAACCGCGCCGCTCGTGCCGTACTACGAGCAGGCGGGAAAGCTGCGCGGCGTTGATGGCATGGCCGGCATCGAAGATGTCGCGAAATCGATCGCTGGCGCGATCGACGCGCGCTAATTGGTGAGCGCGTAGCAGCGCCACGATGCATTCCCCGTTTGAGCCGAGGACTCAACACTGGGGAACGCACCATCGACGCGCCGGTTAGAACGTCAGCGCAGGCGCACGCAAGCGCACGATCCAATCGGCGAACTTCGCGACGAAGTCTTCAAGCAAGCCGACGAAGCTCGCGTCCGTGATCTCGCCGTTCACGATCAAGCCATCGCGATAGTTGAGATAGATCTCCGGCTGCACCGTCAGTGCCGCGCCCGTCGCGCTCACAACTGAGCGCAATTGCGATTGCGCCGCCGCAGTACCCACAGCGCCCAGCGTGGCGCCCGCGATGGCGGTCGGCTTGCCGGCCCATGAGTTACGGCCCCACGGGCGCGAACCCCATTCGATCGCGTTCTTGATCGCCGCCGAGAAGGTGCGGTTGAACTCTGGCGTGATGAACAGGACCGCGTCCGAGCTTTCAATCTGTTGCTTGAAGCGTTGGACGGTGGCCGGAAGCTCACCTTCGAGGTCCTGGTCGTAGAGGGGCAGGTCGCCGATCTCGACGATTTGGAGGTCGAGCTTCGGGCGCGCGATCTTCGCAAGGGCTTCCGCGAACAGGCGGTTTACTGAGCCTTTGCGCAGGCTGCCGACGACGACGGCGACTTTGGTGGTCATTTTTGATCCCCTAGTAACGGTTGGTAACCAGGGCTATATGAGTGCCTATGAAAACCGCTCAAGAACGCACAGCGACCTCACTAGGTCACACCGGTGTCTCCGACATCGAGTCGCACGATTGCCGGGCGGTCAGCGCCGTCCTGAACCGGATCGGCGACAAGTGGAGCGTCCTGATCATCCAGCGCCTGGGTGAGGGGCCTAGAAGGTTCAATGAAATCAAGCGGATCATCGGCGGCATCTCGCAGCGTATGCTGACGCTGACCCTCCGCAACCTCGAGCGGGACGGCCTGGTCAGCCGGACGGTCACCCCAACGGTGCCGCCGCGGGTCGATTACGCCCTCACGGACCTCGGCCGCGACCTCCTGATCCCCGTTTCAGCCCTTGGCCAATGGGCGATCCAGCACACCCCTTGTATTGAGGCCGCCCGCGCACGATTTGACGCTTCCGAGGCGGCCGAAACGCCGCAACAGGATCACGTTTCCGCCGGTTGACGCGGCATTTCGCCCCGCTATAACCGCCAACTTCGCGAACACCCACGCGCGATGTCCCCACCGGCCAAACGGCCGGGCGGCGTCGCGTCTATTGCGTTTTGGAGCACCGCCAACATGGCTCGTATCGCCGGCGTAAACATTCCGACCCAGAAGCGCGTCGTCATCGCGCTGCAGTACATCCATGGCATCGGCCAGGCGTACGCCAAAGAGATCATCGAGAAGGTTGGCATCACGCCGGAGCGCCGCGTCAGCGAGCTGACCGACGCTGAAGTTCTCCAAATCCGCGAAACCATCGACCGTGACTACACGGTTGAGGGCGATCTTCGTCGCGAGACCGCAACGAACATCAAGCGCCTGATGGATCTCGGCTGCTATCGGGGCTTGCGTCACCGCCGCGGCCTCCCGGTTCGCGGTCAACGCACGCACACGAACGCGCGCACGCGCAAAGGTCCGGCGAAAGCAATCGCCGGCAAGAAACAAGCGACCAAGAAGTAAGGATACGCCGCAATGGCTAAGGAAGCTGCCCGCGTTAAAAAGCGTGAGCGTAAGAACATCGTCACTGGCGTTGCGCATGTGAACGCGTCGTTCAACAACACGATGATCACGATCGCCGACGCGCAAGGCAACACGATCTCGTGGTCGAGCGCCGGCACGATGGGCTTCAAGGGCTCGCGTAAGTCGACGCCCTACGCCGCGCAGGTTGCCGCTGAAGATGCGGGCCGCAAGGCGATGGAGCACGGCATGCGCACGCTCGAAGTGAACGTGTCTGGTCCGGGCTCGGGCCGCGAAAGCGCGCTGCGCGCTCTGCAAGCTGTTGGCTTCACCGTGACGTCGATCCGCGACGTGACGCCGATCCCACATAACGGCTGCCGCCCGCCGAAGCGCCGCCGCGTCTAATTGAAATTCCAGGAGCGCGCGTCCTCCCTCCGGCGCGTTCGTTGATGGATGAACTGAATGTCGATCGAAAAGAATTGGCTTGAACTGATCCGCCCGAAGAAGCCCGTCATTGAGCATGCGTACGACGCGTCCAAGCGTGGCACTTTGATCGCGGAACCGCTGGAGCGGGGCTTTGGCCTTACGCTCGGCAACGCGCTGCGTCGCGTGCTGCTCTCGTCGCTGCAAGGCGCGGCGATCACGTCGGTGCAAATCGATGGCGTCGTCCACGAGTTCAGCTCGATCCAAGGCGTGCGTGAAGACGTCACAGACATCGTGCTGAACCTGAAGCAAGTCGCCATCCGCATGCGCGGCGAAGGCCCGAAGCGCGTCATGCTGACGAAGACCGGCCCGGGCGAAGTGAAGGCCAGCGACATTCAGACGGTTTCCGACATGGAAATCCTGAACCCCGACCACGTGATCTGCACGCTGGACGAGGGCGCGAACCTGCGCATGGAACTGACGATCAACAACGGCAAGGGCTACGTCCCGGCCGAACAAAATCGTCCCGACGACGCGCCGATTGGCCTCATCGCTATCGACTCAATCTACTCGCCGGTCCGCCGCGTCGCCTATCGCGTCGAGAACACCCGCGAAGGTCAGGTTCTCGATTACGACAAGCTGATCATCGAAGTTGAAACCAACGGCGCTGTGCGTCCGGAAGATGCGATCGCGTATGCCGCGCGCATCCTGCAGGACCAGCTGCAAGTGTTCATCACCTTCGAAGAGCCGAAGCAGAAGAAGGAAGGCGGCGACAAGCCGGACCTCCCGTTCAACCCGGCTCTGCTCAAGAAGGTCGACGAGCTCGAACTTTCGGTTCGCTCGGCCAACTGCTTGAAGAACGACAACATCGTTTACATCGGCGATCTGATCCAGAAGTCGGAAGGCGAAATGCTTCGCACCCCGAACTTCGGCCGCAAGTCGCTGAACGAGATCAAAGAAGTTCTCGCCTCGATGGGTCTCCATCTGGGTATGGCGGTCGAGAACTGGCCGCCGGACAACATCGAAGATCTCGCCAAGAAGTACGAAGACCAAATCTAACGGAGAGCCGGGCGCTGACCCGGCGGGGAAAAGACAATGCGTCACGGTTCAGGAAACAAGAAGCTCGGCCGCACCGCCAGCCACCGCCAGGCGATGTTCGCCAACATGGCGGCCTCGCTGATCAAGCACGAGCAAATCGTGACCACGCTGCCGAAGGCGAAGGCGCTTCGTCCGGTGTTCGAGCGTCTCGTGACGCTGGCCAAGAAGGGCGATCTCGGGGCGCGCCGTCTCGTGCTCGCGCGCATGCGCGACGAGACGCAAACCAAGAAGCTCTTCGAAACCCTGGCGCCGCGCTACAAGAGCCGCGCTGGCGGCTACACCCGCGTTCTGAAGGCGGGCTTCCGCCATGGCGACAACGCCCCGCTCGCGGTCATCGAACTGGTTGATCGTGACGAAAGCGCGCTCGGCCAAGACAGCGGCCCGCGTCCGGAAGCTGCGTACACAGAAAACTGACGCGTCGTACGCGTGTCACATCTGAGAAATACGAGCGGCGCCATGAACTGGCGCCGCTTTTTCTTTGCAGGTCTCACCGCTCTCTTCCTGGCCGCGTGCGCGACGGACGAGGTCTCGCAACCGGCGCCGGCGAGCGGCCCGCCGATCACGATCCTGATCTCGCTCGACGGCTTCCGTCCCGACTATCTCGATCGCGGCATCACGCCGGCGCTCTCGCAGCTTGCGGATGACGGCGTCCGCGCTTCGATGCGGCCGAGCTTTCCGTCGGTGACGTTCCCGAACCACTACACGCTGGTTACGGGCCTTCATCCCGGCCGCCACGGCCTCGTGAACAATCGCATGGTGGACGAGCAGCGTCCGGGCCAAGTGTTCACGCTGCAGGATCGCAACGTCGCCCAGGATCCGATCTGGTGGAATGACGGCGTGCCGATCTGGGTGACCGCTGAGCGCCAAGGCGTGCGCACAGGCACCATGTTCTGGCCTGGCAGCGAATACGAACTCCACGGCCAACGTCCGACGCGCTATCGCGTGTTCGATCAGGGTTTGCCGGGTTTCGCGCGCGTCGATGTTTTGCTTTCGTGGCTCGATCTGCCGGAAGCGGAGCGCCCGCGCTTTTTCACGCTCTACTTCGATCTTGTCGACACGGCCGGTCACCGCTTCGGTCCCGAAGCGCTCGAGACGAACGCTGCAATCGCTGAGACCGACGCCGCGATCGCGCGTCTGGTCACGGGCCTAAACGCGCGCGGCTACGCGGGCCGCGTCAACTTTGTCATCGCCGCCGATCACGGCATGGCGGCGCAAGCCGCCGACGCCATCATCGAACTCGATCCGCGCATCACGCCGGAACAGGCGCGCGTTGTTTGGGACGGTCCGTTCGCGGGCATCCAGCCGCTGGCGGGGCAAGACGCCACCGTTGAGCGAGCGCTGCTCGGCCGCAGCGAGCACGGCCAATGCTGGCGCAAGACGGAATTGCCGGCGCGCTTTGACTACTCGGCGCACCGCCGGATCCCAGCGATCGTTTGCTTGGCCGACCTCGGTTGGCGCTATCGCAGTACGCAGCTCCAGCAATACGCGACGCCAGCCGCCGGCAATCACGGCTGGGACCCAGAGGCCCCAGAGATGGCGGCGGTCTTCATCGGCAGCGGCCCAGCGTTCCGGCGCGGCGTCACATTGCCGGCGTTTGAGAACGTCTCGGTCTATCCGCTCTTGGCGCGCCTGACCGGGATCACGCCCGAGGCCAACCAAGGCGACATCGCCGACGTCGCGCCGGCGCTCGCTCACTAGTTCCGACAGTCCATGACGGCGCCAGCGTACGGCCTTGACTCGATATTTGCCGAAAAGTAGAAATATTATCGATTGAGCACAGGAGATCGCGATGTCTGATTTCTACCGGCCAAAAGGGCTGTCCAGTGCGGTTTGCTACGTCGACCCGAAAGCCGCGTTCCGCTGGCTTGAGGAGGCGTTTGGTTTCGAACCACTGATGGTCATACTCGATGAGAACGACAACATCGCGCACTCCGAGATGAAGTACGGCGACAGCGTCGTGATGATCGGCAGCGAATGGAGCGCCGACCACAAGAGTCCAAAGTCAATCGGCGGCAAGAACACGCAGACCGTCCACGTGCAGCTCACCCGCGGCGACGATATCGACGCGCACTGCGAGCGCGCCCGCAAGGCCGGCGCCGAGATCATGCAGGAACCCGACACCCAGTTTTACGGCGACCGCACCTATCGCGCGCGCGACGCCGAGGGCCACATCTGGACCTTCGGCGTGACCGTGCAGGAAATGACGCCAGCCGAATGGGATAAGGCCATGGGCGGCAGCGTTAGGACGCAAACGCGGCTGTGAGCTCCAAACGCAACATCGATCAAACATTGGCCGCGCTCGCCGATCCCTATCGGCGGCGCGCGGTCGAGCTGCTCGGGCAAAAGCCGCGCCGCGCCGGTGAACTTGCGGAAGCGCTCGGTTTGCCCGCGCCGGCGATGAGCCGTCATTTGCGCGAGCTGAAGCAGAGCGGCCTAGTCGAAGAGACACATCCCGAGTTCGACGCGCGCGTGCGCATCTACACGTTGAAGGACGGCGCCATGGCTGACCTGAAGAAGTGGCTGGCCGATACCGAGCGGATGTGGAGCGATCAACTCGCATCGTTCAAGGCGCATGTGGAGCGCAAGCGCAAGTGAGCGCGGTCATCGTCTCTCTACGCGTCAACGCGACGCCGCTGGCGGCGTTCGAGGTGTTCACGCAGGAGATCGGCGCATGGTGGCGGCCGAACGGCCTCTTTCAGCTGACGCCACGGGGCGATGGCGTGCTCCGGTTTGAACCGGGCGAAGGCGGCCGCCTGGTCACCGATCTGCCGAACGGCAAGACGTTCGAGATTGGCCGCATCACGGCCTGGGCGCCCGGCGAGCGGCTCGCGTTCAGCTGGCGGCAAGCGACGTTTACGCCGGAGCAAGTCACCCACGTGGAGGTTCGCTTCGAAGCTGTAGGCGAGGAAACGCGGGTGACAGTCGAGCATCGGGGTTGGGATGCGATTCCTCAGGAGCATGTCGCGCGGCACGGTTTTCCGCTCAGCGTTTTCCAGATGCGCCAGGCCGAGCACTGGCGGGCGTTGCTCGCTGAAATGGCGGCAACGTTGCGGGCGGCCTCTTAAGCCAAGAGCGCTAATAACGGCGACGAACGGCGGAGATTCGCCATGTTTCCGCCGCGTCTCGGCGCATGATCCGGCTCAAATTTCGAGGCGGCTCACCCATGAAAATCACGCGCGCGACCCTGTTGAAGGCTTCGCCCTACGCAGCGCTCATTGCAGGCTTTGCTGGCGGCGCGCTCGCCGTCTCGCCGATCATTGCGCCTCGTCTCGTCCCGCAGCCAGAGCAGCACCAGACCGACCCCTACCTCCAGATGGTGCAGGCGCAGCCGCTTGTGCGCACTGCGCCGAGCAACCGTGGCGAGGTGCAGCTTTCCTTCGCGCCGGTGGCCGCGCGCGCGGGTCCTGCGGTGGTCAACGTCTACGCGCAGCGTGTCGTGCGCTCGATGGCGCGCGATCCGTTCTTCGGGCGCTTCAGCGCGCCGCGCGTCGAGAACTCTCTCGGCTCCGGCGTGATCGTTCGCGAAGACGGCATCATCGTCACCAACAATCACGTCATCGATGGCGCGCAATCGCTCAAAGTCGTTCTCTCGGATCGTCGGGAATACGACGCTGAATTGCTCTTGGCTGACCCACGCGTCGATCTCGCGGTCCTACGCATCAACACGCGTGGTGAGCGCATGCCGACCTTGGCGTTCGCGAACACGCAAAGCGATCTGCAAGTCGGCGATCTTGTGTTGGCGATCGGCAACCCCTACGGCCTGGAGCAAACGGTCACCAGCGGCATCATCTCTGCGCTCGCTCGCACTGATGTCGGCATCTCCGACTACGCGTTCTTCATCCAGACAGACGCTGCCATCAATCGCGGCAATTCCGGCGGCGCGCTCGTGGACATGAACGGCTCGCTCGTCGGCATCAACAGCGCGATCTACTCGGAGACAGGCGGCTCAAACGGCATCGGATTCGCCATCCCATCGGAGATGGTGCGCCGTGTTGTGGAATCGGCCGTTGCCGGCGGGCGCGTTGTCATCCGCCCATGGCTCGGCGCGCGCATGCAGGCCGTCACGCAAGAGCAGGCGAGCACGCTCGGCCTGTCGCGACCGGAAGGCGTCTATGTGAGCGAGCTTTACCCGCGTGCGGCTGGCGAACGCGCAGGCTTGCGCAGAGGCGACGTCATCTTGCGCGTTGCCGGCAACGATGTGCGCGATGAAGGCGCGGTGCGCTATCAGTTCGCCACCCAGCGCCCCGGCGCGCGCGTGCCATTGCTGGTGCTGCGCAACGGTCGCCAAGTGACGCTCACCGCGCAAGCCGAAGCGCCTCCAGGCGGCGCGCCGGACCCGCGCGAATTGGCCGGCCGCCATCCGCTCTCCGGCGCACGCGTGGTGACGCTGACGCCCGCGACCGCTGAACAATCGGGCCTCGATCCGTTTGCCGACGGCGTCTTCATTCAGGCGCTCGACAATCGCGGCGTCGCCGCACGCATCGGCTTTAGACCTGGTGACATCATCGACGCCGTGAACGGTCAGCCCATTCGCGACGCAGCACAACTCGACCGCGCCATGGCGCAGTCGACCACGTGGGTGATCGGCGTGGAGCGCAATGGTCAGCGCGCCGAGTTGCGGTTCTAGATTACTTCTTCACCGGCGCGCCGATCGACCAGGCGTGCCCGAACGGGTCTTTGAGTTGGCCGTAGCGATCGCCCCAGAATTGGTCGGCGAGCGGCATGGTGATCGTGGCGCCCGCATCGACAGCGCGCTGCCACCATTCGTCGGCATTCGCGACTTCGAGATGGATGGTGACGCCCACCGGCGGCGGCGCCTCGGCGCCACCACGAAACTCCGGGAAGTCGTCGGAGAGCAGGATCGCCGCGCCATTGACGCGGAAGCGGGCGTGCATGATCCGCTCACCGTCCTCGCCATAGGCCCGGTATTCCTCGGTCGCCCCGAATGCGCGTGTGTAAAACTCAAGCGCCGCCTTGCCGCCTTTGACGGTGAGGTACGGATAGACGCCAACAGGAATGGCGGATGTCGCTTCGGCCATCGTTTCTCTCCTCCGGAAAGCCTATGTTCGGGCCATGAGTGATTTGTTCGAAGCCGCCGGGCTCGACCAGGGGGCGCCCACGCCACTGGCAGAGCGTCTGCGCCCGCGCAAGCTCGATGAGGTGGTTGGCCAGGATCACTTGCTGAAGCCCGAGGGACCGATCGGGCGGATGGTGGCGCACAAGCGCTTGGCCTCGATGATCCTGTGGGGGCCGCCCGGCGTCGGCAAGACGACGATTGCCCGCTTGCTGGCAGAGGAAACCGGCCTCGAGTTCCAACAGATCAGCGCCGTGTTCTCCGGCGTCGCCGATTTGAAGAAGGCGTTCGAAACGGCGCGCGGGCGGCGTGCGTCGGGTAAGTCGACATTGCTGTTCGTGGACGAGATCCACCGCTTCAATCGTGCGCAGCAAGATGGGTTCTTGCCGTACGTCGAACAGGGCGTGGTGACGCTCGTCGGCGCCACGACGGAGAACCCAAGTTTCGAGATCAACGCGGCGTTGCTCTCGCGTGCACAAGTCTTCGTGCTGAAGCGTCTCGATGAGCCGGCGCTTGAACTCTTGCTCCAACGCGCGGAAGCGTTGCTTGGCAAGAAGTTGCCGCTGACAGACGACGCCCGCATCGCCTTCACGAACTTGGCCGATGGAGATGGCCGCTATCTGCTGACGCTGAGCGAAGAGCTTTTCGCAGCGCGTGCCGCCGCGCCACTGGATGCGAAGGCGTTGGGCGAACTCCTGCAGAAGCGTGCACCCGCCTACGACAAGGATCGCGAAGAGCACTACAACCTCATCTCTGCGCTGCACAAAAGCATCCGCGGCTCCGATCCCGATGCGGCCCTCTACTGGCTCGCGCGCATGGTCACTGGCGGCGAGGACTTGTTGTTCATCGCGCGCCGCTTGGTGCGCGCGGCGGCCGAAGACGTGGGCCTCGCCGATCCAACAGCGCTGCTCGTCGCCAACGCCGCGAAAGACGCGGTGCACTTCATAGGCCCGCCGGAGGCAGAGCTGCATCTGGCGCAAGCCGTGATCCACCTGGCGACAGCGCCAAAATCCAACGCCGCGTACACAGCGTGGAAGGCGGCAAAACAGGCCGCCCACGAAACTGGAACGCTCGGCCCGCCGATGCACATCCGCAACGCGCCAACGAAGCTGATGAAGGACTTGGGCTACGGCTCTGGCTACGCCTACGACCACGACGCTGAAGGTGGCTTTTCCGGTCAGAACTACTTTCCCGACGAGATGAAGCGCCGTCAGTTCTACGCGCCCGAGGGCCGTGGCCGCGAAGGCGTGATCAAAGAACGTCTTGAACATTGGGCCAAGGCGCGGGCTGAGCGAAACGGAGGCGGCGATGGCGGGTGAACAGATCGAGGTCGAAAACGTCAATCATCCGGGGAAAACCAGTCGCGTTGATGCCGTGAAGTACAAAGCGGCGCGAACAGCACTGTTGAAGCTCCTGCCGAAAAAGGCGCCAGGCATGACCCAACACGAGATGATGCTCGCGATGCGCACTTCCCTTCCGGAATCACAATTTCCCGGAACGACAACCTCTTGGTGGATGAAGACGGTGCAGCTTGACCTTGAGGCGAAGGGGCTCGTGGCGCGTGATGGCGGCAAACCTCTTCGCTGGCGTAAGGTCTAAACACTTCAGAGTGCTGTTGAGCCGGCCCTTGGGGCTGAGTTGAGAATCGACTGAAAGCGGGGGAGGACATTTGATGATTGCGCGCCGTTTATTGATCGCTGCCGCCATGCTGTTGGCGGCTTGCGCTTCGACGCCACCGCGCATCATCGAAGCTGGCGATCCAGTGATTGCGTTTCGCAATGTCACCGTGATCACTGAATACGGCGGCGAGCGCCTGGAGCGGCAGACCGTTGCCGTGCGCGGCGATCGCATCATCGCAGTCGGGCCGGATGCTGAGATCGTGCTGCCGGACGGCGCGACTGTCGTGGATGGCGGCGGACGCATTCTCGCGCCCGGCATCAGCGACATGCACGTGCACTATCAGGATCCGAGTGTCGGCATCCTCCTGCTCGCGAACTCGATCACCACAATTCGAAACCCATCCGGGTTTGGCACGGGCAACGGCCCTGACACCACACTCGGTTTGGCGGCCAAGATCGCGCGCGGCGAAGCGGTGGGTCCGTTCATTTATTCGAGCAGCCAATTGATCGACGGGCCGGGCTCGTTTTGGGGGCCACAAGTTGTGGTTGAGACGGTCGAAGGCGTGCGCGAGCGCGTGCGGCAGGATGCCGAGGCCGGCTATCCCGCCATCAAGCTCTACGCGAACTTAACACCTGAACAGTTCCGCGCCGGCGTCGAAGAGGCTCGCGCCCGTGGTTTGCAAATCTACTCGCACGTGCCTGCGTCGATGACGCTGGATGAAGTGCTCGATCTCCACGTCGACAGCATTGAGCACCTCGATGCGTTCGAGCGCGCTCTTGGCGGTGAAGGCCAAGGCATGCAGTCGCGCTGGGTTGCAGCGCCCGCGGAAGGGTTCGCGCCTTTGGCGCGGCGCGTGGCGCAAAGCGGCGTCTGGCAAGTGCCGACGCTGATCGTGACGCTCGCGCCGTCGCGCGGCTTTGCGGATTTGACTGCGGCCGACGCCGCGCCTGAACTTCGTTACGCGCAGCAGGGTCTGCTCGACTTTTGGCACGGCTACGTATCGCGCGTGCCGCCCGGAACGGACCTTGCTGCCCGCTATCGCGTCACTCAGCAGGCGCATGCGCGCCGGATCGAGATGTTGCGCGCGCTGCGCGAAGCGCGCGTGCCGTTGCTCATCGGAACAGACGCGCCGAACCCCTATGTCATGTACGGCTTCTCCATCCATGACGAGATGGGATTCTTCCGCGACGCCGGTTTCAGCAACACTGAAATTCTACGCATCTCGACGCTGGAGGCCGCGCGCTTCATGAACAAGGCCGGCGAGTTCGGCGTCATACGTGAAGGCGCGCGCGCAGACTTGTTGCTGCTCTCTGGCGATCCCGAAGCAGACCTTGGCGTCCTGCGCACCCCGCAGGGCGTGATGGCGGCGGGGCGTTGGTACGACCGCGCACGACTCGACGCGCTCTTGAGCGAGGTCGAACGCTCAGCGCAGGCATCACGGACACCGCCCGCGCAGTGACGCGTCAACTCACCCCAGAAGACGCCGCGCTCGCGCGGTCGCTTGTCATCGAGGAGGACGCACACCTCATCGCCTTCAACAAGCCGTCCGGCCTTGCGGTGCAGGGCGGCTCAGGCGTGACGCGCAGTCTCGAAGACCTGCTGGCGGCGTTCGCGAAGTCGAACGGCAAGCAGCCGCGCCTCGTGCATCGCTTGGATCGTGAGACCTCCGGCGTAATCATCGCGGCGCGCACCAAGCCTGCGGCCGCGTTCTTCTCCGAAGCCTTCGCCGGGCGCGACGCGAAGAAGACCTATCTCGCCATCGTCTGCGGCGGCGCGCCGGAGCCAGAGGCAGGCGAGATTGCTTTGGCCCTGAAAAAATCCTCGCGGCGCGGGCTCGACGTGATGGAGGCCGCCGCCGACGGGCAGGCGGCTTTAACGCGGTATCGCACGCTGGCGGCGGTCGCGGACGCGGCCTTGTTGGAACTCAGCCCTGAGACTGGGCGCATGCATCAACTCCGCGCGCACCTAGCCGCGATCGGCCGGCCCATCGCCGGCGACGGCAAGTATGGCGGCCTCTATCGTGTTGGCGGTACAGAGATTCCGAGGCTCCTGCTGCATGCGGCAGCGCTCGACGTGCCTTATCCGGACGGCGGGCGGCGGACATTCGTTGCGCCGCCGCCCCCCGAATTTGTGGGGACCGCCCGATCACTTGGGCTTGAGACGCCCATCGCCTGAGATACCTGCTAGACTGGCGTCGAGGGATTCCAGAGGAACGAGCCATGATCCGAGTTCTGACCTTCGTCGCAGCGGCGCTCGCGCTCGCCGCCTGCGCAACGACACCAGAGGCCCCGCCATACGCGGCGGCGACGTCGCCAAATGGCGCCGGCTATTCCGAGACCCAGATCGAGTCCGACCGCTACTTCGTCAGCTATCGCGCGCCGAACAGCGCCGAGGTGGTGCGCCTCGAAGACTACGCGCTGCTGCGCGCCGCCGAGCTGACACTGCAAAACGGCCGCGAGTGGTTCTGGGTCGATCGGCGCACGATCGATCAAGAGCAAGACAGCCGTTCGAGCGGACCGAGCATCGGCGTTGGCATTGGCGGCGGCTCCTACGGGCGGCGCAGCGGCGGCAGCGTCGGCGTCGGCATGACGTTTCCGCTCGGCAGCCGCGATCAGCCGGCGCGCGCACGTGGCGCGACCTTCGAGATCCGCTTCGGCGAAGGCCCCAAGCCGGATGATGCGAGCGCCTATGATGCGCGTTCGACGGCGCAGGCGATCCGCGGCCGGATTGCAGCCGCCGGATGATGAACATGTTGCTGGTGGCGGCAGGCGGCGCGCTGGGCGCGCTCGCGCGCTATGGCGTGGGGGTGGGCGCCGCGCGCTGGCTTGGCCTCGGGTTTCCGTGGGGCACGCTGGCGGTGAATGTTGCCGGTGGATTGGCCATGGGGGTGCTCGCCGCCCGCGTCGGACCTCACCAGGAAGCCCTTCGCCTTGCGCTTGGGGTGGGTGTTCTTGGAGGTTTCACCACGTTTTCGGCGTTTTCGCTGGAGACGGTGCGCCTCATGGAGCATCAACCCGGCCTTGCCATGCTCTATGTCGCCGCTTCGGTGCTGCTGAGCGTCGGCGCGTGTTGGGCGGGCATTTATTTAGGACGTGCATGAGGTCGGTTGAGACCGTCGAAGTCAGCGAAGACGATGGTGAGCCGCGGATCGATCGCTGGCTGCGCCGCCGCTATCCGCAACTGACACAGGGGCAGGTCGAGAAGCTCCTGCGCACGGGCCAAGTCCGTGTCGATGGCGCGCGCGTGAAAGCATCCGATCGCGTTGCGCCCGGCCAGAGCGTACGCATCCCGCCATTGCCGGATGCGCCAGCACGGCGCGACCCGAGCGCAATCTCCGAAAAGGATGAAGCGTACGTCCGCTCGCTGGTGATCCACCGCGACGACGATGTGATCGTCTTGAACAAGCCGCACGGGTTGGCGGTGCAGGGCGGCGCAAAGACGACGCGTCACCTCGATCTTCTGATGGACGGCCTGAAGTTCGACGCCGAGAAGAAGCCGAAACTGGTTCACAGGCTCGATCGCGATACGTCGGGCTGCCTCGTGCTGGCCCGCCATCCACGTGCGGCGGCGTTTCTCGCCGAAGCCTTCCGTGATCGCGAAACCGATAAAATCTACTGGGCCATCGTCGTCGGCTCGCCGCGCCCGAAGGTTGGCGAACTGCGCTCTTGGATACGCAAGGCGCCGGGGCCGCGTGATGCCGATCGCGAAATGATGGTCCGCGCGCTTCAGACCGAAGAGGGCGCGGTGCACGCCATCACGCAGTACGCCGTGCTGTCAGAGGCCGCGCAACGTGCAGCCTGGGTGGCGCTACGGCCTGTGACTGGCCGCACGCACCAGCTGCGCTTTCACATGGCCGAGATGGGCCACGCCATCGCCGGCGATCCCAAATACAAATGCGACCGGCCAACACTGAACGATCTTGGCGGCTCGCTGCTGTTGCACGCCCGCGCCATTCGGATGCCGCATCCGTCGGGCGGCGAGTTGAAGGTGATCGCGAAGCTCTCTGGTCACATCAAGACGGCGTTCAACACGCTCGGCTTCGATGAAAACGAGGCGAAGAATCCTTTTGAACCGTTCGAGGGAACGCGATGAAGGGTGCGTTTGAGGCGGATGCGTTCGTCAATGCCGCCCGCGAATTGCTGAACACGAATGACCCCGTCGGCGCCGAACGGATTCTCGCGCCGGTCATTCATCAGTTTAAAGCCGATGCGCCGGTCCAGCATTTGATGGGCCAGATCAAGAAGGCCCAAGGACAGCTCGCGGAAGCCGAGCGTTACTTCCGCGCCGCCATCGCCCACGATCTGAAGGCCGGCCAGTACTACAACGAACTCGGCGTGATCCTGCAGGCGCGCGGCGCCTATGAGGAGGCGATCAAGGTCTTCCGCGCTGCTTCAGCGCTTCTTCCCTCGATGCTGATGGTGCGCGTCAGCATCGTGCGCTGCTTGATCTCGCTAGGCGATCTCACCGAGGCCGAGCGTGAAGCGCGCGAGTACATCGCGATCGCGCCAGGCCCCGAAAGCTGGACGCTGCTAGGCACCGTGCAGCGCGCACAGGAACGCCACCAAGACGCGCTCATCACAGCAGAAACCGCGCTGAGATACGGCCCAACCCTACGCGGCCTCCGCTACAATCACGCAACGGCCTTGGACAAAGTTGGGCGCGGCGTCGAAGCGCTGGCGGTGTTCGAGAAGCTGGCGCGGCAGGAACTCGATACGCCCGATCTGGCGCTTCACTACGTCCGCGCGCTCTACACCGAAGGCCGCCGCCAGGACGCCGAGACTGTGGCCGAGCAGGCAGTGCAGCATTGGCCGCAAGTGACAGCGCTGCACAGCACGCTGTCGCGCATTCGCTGGCTGCGAGGCGAAGGCGAGCGCAGCGTTCGGGCAAACGAAGCCGCGATCCAGGCGCGCCCGAACGATCTTTCGCTGCGCCTAGCCTGTGCCGACGCACTGCATCGCGGCGGCCACAACGCCAAAGCGCTTAACGTTCTCGATGAGGCGCTGAAGTTGGCGCCTGATACGCCAGCGCTGTTGACAGCGGCAGGTGTCGTCCTCGACGAACTCGACCGTCCGCTGGATGGCCTGCGCGTCTTGCGTCGCGTCGCGGAACTCGCGCCGTCGCCAGCGGCGAAGCGAAACTTACTCTCGACCTTGCTGCGCGCCGGCCAACCCGACGAAGTGCTGCGCATCGTCAACGAACTGCGTATCGAGCAGCCCCACGAACAGTATCTGATCGCATGCGCCACAACAGCGATGCGCATGCTGGACCATCCGGAATACCGAGTCTGGTGCGACTACGAGCGTTTCGTCCGGACCTACGAAATCCCGCCGCCCCACGGCTTCTTCACCACCGAAGCGTTCAACGCGGGACTGGCGGCTCTGCTGCGCACGCAGCACAAGACCAACGCCCATCCGCTCGATCAGCACCTTCCCAATGGATCGCAAACCGGACGAAGCCTGCTTGCGCTCGATGAGCCGGTGATCAAGCACTTCCTCGCGGCGATGGACATCGCGGTGCGCGATTATGTTGGCCGCCTGCGCGACAATGACCCTGTCGGCGCGCGCCGCACCAAGAACTCGCGCTATACCGGGCTCTGGTCCGTGCGTTTGGGCGATGGCGGCTATCAGCCCAATCACGTTCACGATCGCGGCTGGATCAGTTCGGCGTATTTTGTCTCGATCATGCCGGGCGAGCGCCCGAAAGACCCGCGCGCCGGTTGGCTTAAGTTCGGCGAAGCGAACCGCGCGCCGGCAAAATGCGGCCCGGAAAAGTTCGTCGAGCCGCACGCCGGCATGCTGGTGCTGTTTCCCTCCTACATCTGGCACGGGACTGTGCCGTTCGAGGGCGCGGAGCGGCTCAGCATGGCGTTTGACGTGGCGCCAACCTGACAATGCGGCGGCGCGTCCCGATGCGTCCGCGATCCCGATCCGCTACATAGGCGCCATGACCCGGCCGCCCGACGCACCCGCTTTGCCTCGCCGCTTCTACAAGAGCGCGGCCGTGGCGGACCACGAGGGCGGCTTTGGCGTCGCGCTCGATACGCGCACATTGAGAACGCCAGGCGGCGCCGTATTCGTCAGCCCAACGCGTGCGCTGGCGCAACTTTGTGCGGACGAGTGGGCCGCGCAGGGCGAGCACATCGTCCCGGCGACCATGCCGGCCAGCCAAATGGCGTTCGCCACTTTGGATTGGACAGCGAGAAATCGCGATCAGATCTGTGACTACGTTGCGAAGTTCGGCGAAACCGATCTCTGCTGCCACCGCGCGGAAACGCCTGCCGATCTGGCCGCGCATCAGGCCAAACTATGGGATCCATTGGTGTCCTGGGGCGCCGAGACGCTGAGCGTCTCACTACCCATCGTCTCGGGCATCGTCGCGGCGCGCATCGAGCCACAAGCGCTGGCGAAACTTCGTTCGCATGCTGCCGCGCTCGATGATTTCCGGCTCACCGGGTTGGCGCAAGCGAGCGGCCTCGCAGGCTCTGCGCTCATCGGATTCGCTGTGACGTTCGGCGCCTACAGCGCGCAGCGCGCGTTTGAAGCCGCGGCGCTCGACAATCTCTGGAGCCTAGAGAAGTGGGGCGACGACGAAGAGGCGCGCGCACGGCTAGAGCGCCAGCGCGCCGAGTTCGTCTCCATCGTGCGTTACCTTGAGGCGCTTCAATGAACGCCGACGCCATCAAGCAAGCCCGCGCCGCCATGGCGGCAGGCGATCTTCGCGCCGCTGAAGCGACCGCGCGAGCGCTGGTAGCGCAGGCGCCAAGCGCAGAAGCGTACGATCTTCTGGCAAGCACGCTCCGCGCACAGGATCGCTTGGCTGAAGCGCTCGCTGCTGCGGAGCAGGCGGTCGCATGCGATCCTCAGAGCGCCGTTGCCCAGCATAGCCGCGCCTTCATCCTCGGCAGGCTGGGGCGCTACGGCGAAGCGCTGCCGATTTACGATCGGCTGATCGCGCACGGCATTGTGCAGCCGTCTGTTTGGCTCAATCGCGGCATGGCCTTGCTGGGTTTGACGCGCGATGTCGAGGCAGAGGCATTCTTCGCGGACGGCGCAAGGCGTTGGCCGCAAGATCAAGGCCTGCAAAACGCACTCGCTAATACGCGGTGGATGCGTGGCGCGGGCGAGGGATTTGCGCGCGACTACGAAGCGGCAGTGCAGCGCCAGCCAGACTCCCTCCATTTGCGGATCGGTTGCGCGGATCTGCTGCGACGCGCCGAACTTCGCGCGCGCGCCGAACGCTTGCTGCTCGACGGCCTCGCGCGCACGCCCGGGAGCGGACCGTTGCTAGGCGCCCTCGGTGTACTGCTTGATGAAATGGGTCGCTCCGCTGAAGCACTTCCGCTTCTGCTGGCTGCGGTGGCCGATGCCCCGAAGGCGCCGTTCTTGCGATGCAATTTGGTGTCTGCGCTGTTGCGTCTCGGACGAAGCGACGAGGCTTTGCGTGAGCTTGGGCCGCTCCGCCGCGCGCAGCCGTTCAACGGTGATTGGATCGCCTACGAGGAGATGGCGCTCCGCCAACGCGGCGACCCGCTCGCGCAGGAGATTTGCGACTACGATCTGATGGTGCAGCCGTTCGATCTTGCGGCCCCCAGCGGTTACGCAAACATCGCCGAGTTCAACGCCGCGCTGCGCGACAGCGTTGAGCGTCTGCATGTGTTGGAAACGCACCCCCTCGATCAGTCCTTGCGCCACGGTTCGCAAACCACGCGCAGCCTGCTGGCCGTCGACGATCCGGTGATCAAGCAATATCTGAAGGCGCTCGAAGAGCCGATCCGCGCCTACATCGCGACGATGCAAAAGCCGCATCACCCATGGAGCGGCCGCAAAAGCGATCGCTTCAAGCTTTCAGGCTGCTGGTCGGTCAAGCTGAAGCCAAACGGCTATCACGTGAACCATCTGCATCCCGCGGGCTGGATCAGCTCCGCCTATTACGTGTCGCTGCCGGAGGTGACCAAAGCCGGCGACAGCCAAGAGGGCTGGATCAAGTTTGGCGAGCCTCGCTGGGAAACGCCGGGATGCACGGTGCAGAAGGTCGTGCAGCCGAAAGAGGGGCGTCTCGTGCTTTTCCCCTCATACATGTGGCATGGCACCATACCGTTCTCACAAGGCGAACGGATTACAGCGCCGTTCGACGTCGTTCCCGCCTGACGCACAACCTTGTGCTCGGCCCAGCGATGCTGCAAACGAGCGCCACGGAGTTTACCAAAATGAGCCAAGACGCCAGCCTCGACCAAGCCGATCTCTCACTCAGAAATGGCGACCCAGCTGGCGCCGAGCGCGTGCTGATGCAAACCTGGCCGGATATTTCGCGCGCGCCGAGCGATGCGCAGCACGCGATGGCGATGGTGCGCATGGCGCAGGGCCGCGCCAATGATGCTGAGCGCTTGATGCGCGGCGCGCTCAACGCCGAACCAAGATCGCTGCGCCACCACATCGGCCTTGGCCACATTCTGGCGGCGCAGCGCAATGATGTCGGCGCGCTGGAAGCATACAACAACGCGGCGCACATCGACCCACAATGGCCCGGCCTGTTCGTGGCGATTTCGCAGACGCTCTATCGCCTCGGCCGTTTCGGCGAAGCGGAAGACGCGGCGCGCTCCGCGACAGCGATGCCATCCGCCGCCGCGTTTGAAGCGCTCTCCAACGCGCAGCGCGCGCAAGGCAAAGCCCAAGAGGCGCTTGCTGCCGCTGAAGAGGCGCTGCGGCTCGATTGGCAAGACCCCAACGCTCAGCACGCCAAAGCAGCGGCGCTGATGCTGCTCAATCGTCCCCAGGATGCGCTGGCCATTTTCGACGAGCTGGTCGGGCGTGGCCTCGACCTGCCGGTCCTCCACATGAACCGCGGCGCGGCGCTGGAAGCGCTCGGCCGCAATGCCGATGCGCGCACCGTCTACGAAGAGGCCGCCCGTCGCTGGCCGAACCTGCCCAATCTGCAGGAGCGCGTGGCCGAGGCGCGCAAGCGCGTTTAGGCGCGGCTTGCGAGCCGCGCAGGCAGCGTTTAACCGGGACACATGCGATTTCTCGTCCTCGTGGCGGCGGCCCTGTTTGCGCTTGTAACGCCAGCCCACGCGCAGGCGACATGGACCGCCCCGAGCGGCCAGTTCTCGCTCACATTCCCGCCCTCATGGGGTGTCGTGCCGGAGCCGGATCGGCCCCGCGAGGTGCTTGAGCACTTCGGCCAGACGACGACATTGGTCGAACGCAAAGAGTGTTACATTGATGTGATGCCCGTGGCGCCGTTCGCGGGCATGGACCAAGCGTCGATAAATCAGAGCGTCGCGGGCTGGGCGGAGCGTGACGCGTTCACCGCCATGGGCTTCGGCAGAATCTACGCCAGCATCCAGTCGGAATCGTATGAGACGACGAACGTCGATGGCGTGCAGGTCGCCACTATGCGTTGGACGCTGCCCCGCAACGGACTGCAGGTGCGCACACGCCAGCGTCTGTTCATCTTGACGCGAGATGGGATTGCGCAGCGTTTCGCGATCCATTGCATCGCGCTCGACCAGGTCGCGCCGATGGATGACATCGACGCCTTGCTCGGCTCGCTTCGCTTCCCGGTGACGCAATGACATCTCCGCCGCGGGCTAGCCGCACGCGTATCAACGCCTTTATGTAATCGCTTAGACCAACCGCCAGGGCCTATCCATGAAAGACATCGTCGCCGCACTCGAAGCCAAACGCGCAGCCGCGCGCGCCGGCGGAGGTGAGAAGCGTCACGCCGCGCAGCACGCCAAGGGCAAGCTGACCGCGCGCGAACGGATTGAGCTTCTGCTGGACGAAGGCTCGTTCGAGGAGTTCGACATGTTCGTCGAACACCGCAGCCACGAGTTCGGCATGGAGAAGACGAAAGTGCCGGGCGACGGCGTCGTCACCGGCTGGGGCACGATCAACGGCCGCCTCGTTTACGTGTTCTCGAAAGACTTCACCGTGTTCGGCGGTTCGCTCTCGGGTGCCCACGCGGCCAAGATCTGCAAAGTGCAGGACATGGCGATGAAGAACGGCGCGCCGATCGTCGGCATCTTCGACGCCGGCGGCGCGCGCATTCAGGAAGGCGTGGAATCGCTCGCCGGCTACGCCGACATTTTCCAGCGCAACATTCTGGCCTCGGGCGTCATCCCGCAGATCAGCGTCATCATGGGGCCGTGCGCGGGCGGCGACGTCTATTCGCCGGCGATGACCGACTTCATCTTCATGGTGAAGGACACGAGCTACATGTTCGTAACCGGCCCGGACGTCGTGAAAACCGTCACCAACGAAGTTGTCACGGCCGAAGAGCTCGGTGGCGCGCGCGTCCACGCGTCGAAATCCGGCGTTGTCGATGGCGCCTACGAGAACGATTTCGAGACGCTGACCCAGATGCGCCGCCTCATCGATTTCCTGCCGCTCTCAAACCGCGAGAAGCCGCCGACGCGGCCGCACTTCGATGACGTGACGCGCGAAGAAACCTCGCTCGATCGCCTGATCCCGGACAATCCGAACAAGCCGTATGACATGAAGGAGCTGGTCGAGAAGGTCGCCGACGAAGGCGATTTCTTCGAGATCGGCGCCGACTTCGGCAAGAACATCCTGACCGGCTTCGTCCGCCTCGATGGCTCGACCGTCGGCATCGTCGCCAACCAGCCGATGGTGCTCGCCGGCGTGCTCGACATCGACGCCTCGCGCAAAGCTGCGCGCTTTGTGCGCTTCTGCGACGCCTTCAACATTCCGATCGTCACCTTCGTGGACGTGCCGGGCTTCCTGCCGGGCACCAAGCAAGAGCTGGGCGGCCTCATCAAACACGGCGCCAAGCTCTTGTTCGCCTACGGCGAAGCCACGGTGCCGAAAGTCACCGTGATCACGCGCAAAGCCTATGGCGGCGCCTATGACGTCATGAGTTCAAAGCACCTGCGCGGCGACGTGAACTATGCATGGCCGAGCGCCGAAATCGCGGTGATGGGCGCGAAGGGCGCCGTCGAGATCATTTTCCGCGCCGACATCGGCGATCCGGAAAAGATCGCCGCGCGCACGCAGGAATATTCCGATCGCTTCGCCAACCCGTTCGTCGCCGCGAGCCTGGGCTACGTCGACGACGTGATCATGCCCCGCGAAACCCGCAAACGCATCATCCGCGCCCTCGGCACGCTCAAGAACAAGAAGCTAGAGAACCCCTGGAAGAAGCACGACAATATTCCGTTGTGAGGACATAGAATGAAGCTGTTCCTGAGTTGGTCTGGACAAACAAGCCGATCGATCGCGAAGCAGTTTCGAAAGTGGCTTCCTATGCTGTTGCAGCACGTGCAACCGTATCTGTCGTCAGCCGACATCGACAAGGGATCGCGATGGTCGACGGATATCGCAAATGAACTCCAGGCGTCCAATTTTGGCCTGATCTTCATAACGCCTGACAATACGCAAGCGCCCTGGATAATGTTTGAGGCGGGAGCGCTGGCGAAGGCGGTCGATACGTCTGTGGTTGCGCCGATCTTATTCAACGTCACTCAAGCACAATTGCGAGATAGCCCGCTTGTTCAGTTTCAGTTGACTCCTTTCGAGCGCGAGGAAGTGAAGTCGCTCGTGCATTTGATAAATCGCACTGCGACGGAAAATCAGGTGCCAGTGCAGACCTTGGACGCTCTCTTCGACAAGCTTTGGCCTGACCTTGAAGCGGAGATAGTGGCGATCTTGAAGGGCCACGTCGATGTCGCTCCTGAGCCTAAGAAGCCAAGGGACCAGCAGGCGAGCGCGATTGAGGAGCTGGTCGTCAATACAAGGAATATTCTGAAAAGACTTAGCATACAGGAGGCGTTGCTCGCCGAGAGCAAGGGGGGCGAACATGCAATCCATCGCTTGGAAAGGAATGCCTTAGATCGATCTTTGAAGCAGGCGGAGATGCTTCGAGACGCAATAGCGAGGTTCAAAGGCGAGTTGGAAACAGAGTTGGATCCCGATGCAATTCCGGTCCATCCGTTAGATTCGCTTCGCCCCCTGGTTGAGGAACTAGAACGTGATAGCTCCGCGCTTGCAGGTCTCATTGCGCGTATGCGCCGCCGGATTTTGCAAATCTCCGAAGACTGAGCTGACGGGGCTTAGCTCAGATGATCAAAGGCGCTGTCACCAAGCATCGCCCCGCCGTTGCGGCTGAGCGAGAGGCGAACAACCCAATCTATCCTCCGCATACGTGCCGCCGTTTGCAGGTTGGAGCGCGCGCCTGCAGGCGCGCTTAGCGCCAGCTTCTCAAGCACTTGCGCAAGTGCGGGCCTGAAGGCCCGCGCTCCAACTTTGTTGGATACGCGCCAACCTTATCCCACACCTCCAAACCTCCCTTAAACTGCGCTCCGCCGCACACGGGAGATTTCGAAGAGCTCCGAAACTTTGGAATGTGCGGCAACGATCGGGATGGTGATGAGCGGCGTGAAAGCAAAGCGCATCTGAAAATCTGCTTTCGGGGAGTGAAACCGAAAGGTCCGGGCGAACGGATCGCCCGCATCCAGAACCGGCAAAAAGAGCATGGAGCTAAGCCCCGAAGGGAATGTCGACGATGGCGGCGTTTCCAGAACATCCATCGTTCAGGTGGCGAGCGGAGGCAGCTGAAGAAGAGCTACGCCTTGTTCAACTCCTCGGTCTCAAGCCGGGAAAAACGATCGCGAAAACGGGGCGCGTGAAGCGCGCGCGTTGGTTGGAGACGATCAACGCACCCCTACAGAGACTACTCAGCGCGGATCACGCGCCCCGTACTCCCACCTGGGAGCACTGCGAAACGGAGGCTAGAAAGCCGTCCGTCGCGTCCGCGCGCCAGCGCCATGGAAGCACGACGAACCGCGCCTCCAGACGACGAGACGACAAAGCGAGCGTGTTTTGCGATGGGAGGCGGTCGCGCGCGCGCCGCCAGAGGCGTACATAGCGGCCATGCGCGTCGCCGCAATCTCTCTCGCCCTGCTGGTTCTGACCGCGTGCTCGCAAGCAGCATCGCAGACCGATGCAGTCCCGCCGGAGCCGCCGCGTTCGGTGCTGTCCGGCGACTACAAACCCGCCTCCAACACCGCCCGCGCCATCACCGGGGCGATGGTGGTCCAGCGCGGCGGCGTGAGTTTTGACAATGGCGTCATCCTCTACACGCGCACGCTAAACCCGCGCCGCGGCGGCGACCTGATGGCGAAGAACGGCGACACCTACGCCGCCGCCGTTCTTGGCCCAGGTTCGCTGAACGTGGAATTGCGCCGGGTGACGGAGCAGGTTGTGCCTGACGGCGTCGTCGGGCTCTGCGGCGCCGAGCGTCCGCAATACGTGGCGCTGACGTACGATGAGCGCGCGACCGTGGTGACCGTGCTGGTGTTTGCCGGTGATGAACCGCCGGGCCGCGACGCGCTCAACAGCCGCGTCTGCGCGCGCTTTGGATACGCTGCGCCCGAAGGGGCGCGCACGCGCGAAGGCGTCGTGCTCTAGTCGGGTTTGCCGATCGGCTTGATCGGCTCGCCTAGCTCGTAGAACTCGGTGCCTTTCTCGGTCTGCATCAGAAGGTAGCGCTTATCGAGTTCAGGATACGAGACGACGTCGATCGGCCTATCTTCGCCACCCATCAGATAAACGCACTCCTCGTCGAACGTATTGCGCAACAAGTGCGGCACGCTCGGCGTCGCGAAGCCCATGAAGTCGCCAGCGCCGACCTCTGTGGTCTTGCCGTCAATGTCGGCCATGGCGCGCCCGGAGATGATGTAGATCCATTCTTCTTCGAGCATGTGAGCGTGATAGGCGAAGCTATCCTTGCCGGGCGGAAGTCGCACGAGGCTCACATGCGCACGGTTCATGCCGGCGAGGCGTGAGAGGCCGGCGGCGCGGAAGAGCGAGTTGGAATTGAGCTTCTGCGTGAACGGCCGCATGGCGGCAGGAATTTCGCTGGAGCGCCAGAGCGCTTTCTTCGACTCAGCCATGCTTCACCTCGTGCGGAAATCTATCCTACAGCGAGGCGGCGGTGCGATAATGCGTTGTGAACTTAGAACTGAACCGGCTCGTAGGGGCGCCACTCACCCCCCAGCAGCAGCTCAAGCGGCCGGAACTCGGCCTTGTAGTGCATCTTGTCCGAGCCGGGGATCCAGTAGCCGAGATAGAGATAGCCAAAGCCCGCCGCGCGGGCCTGCTGGATGTGATCGAGGATGATGTAGACGCCCGGGCTGCGGCGGGCATCGTCCGGGTTGAAGAACGAATAGACCATCGAGAGCCCGTCACCGAGCGCGTCGACCAAAGCGGCGGAGGCCAGCTCGCCCTTATTCGGACCGTCGCTGTAGCGATATTCGACGATGTGCGTGTGGACGGCGGACTCCTCCACCATCGCGGCGAAATCGGTGAAACTCATTTCGGCCATGCCGCCATCGGCGTGGCGCGAGCTCAGATAGCGGCGCAGCAGGAAGAACTGTTCTTCGGTGGCTTGAGCCGGGCGCAGCGCACGCGTGAGATCAGCATTGCGCAGCATGATCTTGCGCCAGCGGCGCGTGAATTCGAATTTCTCGACCGGCACGCGCGCCGAGATGCAGGCATCGCACGCGTCGCAAGACGGCCTGTAGGCGATGTTCTGCGAGCGGCGGAAGCCGGCATTGGTGAGGACGTCGTGCAGTTCAGTTGCTTCGATGCCGTCTAGCGCAGTGAAAACTTTGCGTTCTTTCCGGCCCGGCAAATACGGGCAGGGAGACGGCGCTGTCAGAAAGAAGCGCAGATTCTTGGTTGGAAATGGCTTCGTCACGTCGACGGCATGGTCGCCGAACCTTTCACGGCGTCAAGACAGCTCACGCATTGCAGGCTGTTAGACTTAACGAAGGCTTGCTGGTTCCGTTCGCGGTCTAAAAAACTTTCCACACACCACGATTACCTCTCTGATTTGGGGAATTCTCTGTTATCGTCTTGCACATCTGCCGTGCGGACTGGGGGAGCTGTTCGGCCCGAAGCAGACGGAGAGCGTCCCATGACGCAGCCTGTGACGGCCATTTTATCGCGCCAGGGCGAGCTTGCCGCCCGGGCGCGCCAGTTCACTGAAGACACCAATGAGGCCAGCCTCTTGGTCGGACGCGTGGTTTCCCGCGCGCTCAGCACATTCAAGGGCACCGAGGCTGACGACGTGATTACACACGCCATGCGGCGCGATCTAGACCGGCTGATCGAACAGCTGAAGAAGGCGCGCCACTAAGCGGCGAGGCGCTCGTGCCGATCGAGCGGGTCCGGCAGGGCCTCGCCATCAGCCACAAATTGCAACGACACTGAATTGATGCAGTAGCGCAGCCCGCCAGCTTGGCGTGGGCCATCAGGGAAGACGTGGCCTTGGTGGCTATCGCAGCGCGCGCAGCGGGTTTCGATGCGGCGCATGCCGTACGAATTGTCCTCGATGCCGATGACGTGCTTGGGATCGATGGGCGCAGTGAAGCTCGGCCAGCCGGTGCCGCTTTCGAACTTAGTGTCCTGGCGGAAGAGCGGCAGGCCGCAGAGGCGGCAGCAATAGACGCCAGGCTTCTTCTGATTGAGCAGACCGCCGCAGAAGGCGGCTTCGGTGCCGTGATTGAGCAGGACGTGGCGTTCTTCGTCGTTGAGGCCGCCCTCAAGGCGCGCGCGTTCTTGGGCGCTGGGAGGCGTGAGATCGAAGCCGAGTGCGGATGTTGTCATGACCCCTAACCTGGTGAACGCCGCCTAGTTCGTCCAGGGATACGGAAGGGTTACACGACCCCGTCAGAGCCGCCGTAGAGCTTGGCGAGATGGGTGACCAGGCTCTTGGCGCCGGCGCTGATCTGATCGTCGCTGAACTTGGTGCGAAGCTGGCGGGTCGCGTCGGCCAGGCCCTTTGGCTGGTAGGCCAGCTTGCGTTTGTGCTTCTTGGCGATGTGCTCGATCAGCAGATCTGCCTTCTCCTGGGCCGGGCCAAGGATCGGCTTCAACGTCTGCTCCAGTTCACGCACCAGCGGATCGCCCTTCGGCTTAGCTGCTTTCTTGGGCTTGGGCAGCGCTGCCGCGAGCAGGATCTTGTCGGTGTTGCCCCGGGCGAGCTTGAAGATGCGTCGTACTTCCGCGGGCGAGCGCCGCCCAAGCGCGGTGCGCAAGAGCTTGGCGTCGGCGGGCTTCAGGGTCATGGCGCTGCGCGGCGTAGAATGGCGGCGGCGGCGCGCGCAAGCGCTTCCTTCGCCGGGCGTCCGCCCACGCGCATCATGGCCGTGACGTTGATCGGGTTGGCGGCAAAGCGTTCCGTCGGCGCCGAGCGCAGCACCGCAGAATAGGGCACCTCGTCGCCGAGCAGCGCGCCGCCGAAGAAGGGCGCGTTTTGGATTTCCGCGCGTGTCAGCACGTCGGCGTCGCCAGTTTCTCCGGAGCGGGTGCGGTCGTTCACGCCATTCAGGAGGACGGAGAACTCTTCGGGCCGCAACGGCCTTCCCCTGACCTCACGCACCACATGCTCCAGCATGTTCAATCCGGTGAGCGAGTACTTCTCGGGGCGCACCGGGGCGACGATGTGATCGGCGGTGGTGATCGCCAATCTGGTGAGGAAGGTCGCGCACGGGTTGGAGTCGATGATGACCGCGTCCGAGCGCGCACGCAGCGCCGCAATCAAGGCGCGAAAGCGCGTGAACGCTTCCGCCTTGTCGCGGTCGGGACGCGTGTCGAGCGTAAACTCGAACAGGCGTTCGTCGCCGGCCACCAGTTCGAAGTTCGGCGCCTTGTTACCACGGCGCGCGCGGTTGAGCGGAATGGAGATCGCGCCGAAATCGCCAATCGGCGTGCTGTGATCGCCGCGCGCGTTCAGTATCCCGTAGAGCGTGTGGTTGCGGTCGCGGATGCGGTTACGCTCGCCGGGCGAGAGAAAGTACTGCGTAAGATTGTGCTGCGGATCGAGGTCGATGAACGAGATCGCGCGCTTATCCGCCAGGTGGGCCGCCGCGAAGAGGTTGGCCGCGAGTACGGTTTTGCCGACGCCGCCCTTGATGTTGAGCATGGCGATGACGCGGCCACGTTGCTTTGCGCCGCGTGCACGATCGACGATCTGCGCCAGCGCTTCCGAGCGGGCGCCGCGGCGCAGATCGATGAAGGTGGCTGGGTCCAGCGTCTGGTTGAACCAAGAGTCAGCGGCCAGATCGCCCGTCTTCACCACCACGATGGTGCGGCCGTTATTGAGCGCCGCCGCCACTTCGCGGCGGATCCAGGCGCTTTCCTGGGCCGCGGGCGATGCCAGCACCACCACAACGGCCGCCTGGCCAACGGCCTGAACCAAGGCGCCCAGCTTGTCCTGAACCCGGAATTCCGGCCCCGAGCGGGAGACCACCCACCCGTGTTGTTCGAGTTCGGCGGCTACAGCATGGGCGGCGTCGGCATCGTCCGGTTCAAAGGCGAGATACGCCGCAATCGTCATTGAAATTTCCGCCCCGCCTGTCTTCTGGGGAACCTAGTCGGGCGTATTACGCCTTGGCAATCTGTGACCGCTCCCCTTTGAGGCGCGGCGCATTGGCAGGAACCCGGGCGCCACACCAAGACTTGGCGGACGATGCCCGATCCAGTCCTCCTCGAAATGTTTCAGCGCCTGGCGATGGCGCTCGGGATCGGCTTTCTGGTCGGCGTCGAGCGCGGCTGGAGGCATCGAGACGCGCCGGATGGGACGCGCGCGGCGGGCTTGCGGACGCACGCCGTGCTCGGCCTAACGGGCGGCATCGTCGGCGCGATGCTGCCGATGACGGGTGAAGTCGGTTTCGCGGCGCTTGCCCTGGTGATCGGCGGGGCGTTCGTTACCTTCAAGGTGCGCGAGAGCCAGAAGGACAACGACCTCTCGGTCACAGGCACGATCGCCGGCCTGCTGGTGTTTGCGCTCGGCATCTACGCGATGTGGGGCGATCTCCGGATCGCGGCGGCGGCGAGCGTGACGCTCGTCGGCCTACTCGCGTTCAAGAGCGCGCTGCACGATTGGCTCGACAGCGTGACGTGGAAAGAGCTGCGCTCGGCGCTGCTGATCCTCGGCGCAACGTTTATCGCGCTGCCGCTGTTGCCTGACCGCACGATCGATATCTGGGACGCGATCAATCCGCGTGAGCTTTGGCTGCTGACCATTCTTGTCGCTGGCGCATCGTTCGCGGGTTACGTCGCGGTGCGTGTGCTGGGCAGCGATGTTGGCGTGCTTGCGGGCGCGGCCGCGGGCGCATTGGTTTCATCGACGGTGGTGACAGCCGAGCTCGGGCGGCGCGTCAAATCGGGCGAGACGCATGCCATGGTTGGCGGCGCGGCCGCGGCTATTGCGGCGGCGATCAGCGTTGGGCGCGTGATTGTGCTGTTGGCCATCACCGCGGTGCCGGTTGTGCCGGAGGCCGGCCCTGCGCTCGTAGCGGCGGTGCTGGTGTTTGCGGGGTCGGCGTTCGCGATGCGCTATTTCGATCGCGAGGGCGACAGCGCGGACTCGGCGCAGAAGCTGACCAGCCCGCTCGATCTTGTGTCCGTGTTCAAGTTTGCCGCGTTCTTGGGCGCCGTGATCATCATTGGCCGCATCGTTTCCGATGCGTACGGCCAGGCCGGCTTGCTCCCGTTCGCGGCGACCGCTGGGCTGGCGGATGTCGATGCGGTGACGCTCGCGGCGAGCAGCCTGGTGCGCGGCGGCCTTGATCCAGCGATTGGCGCGCACGCCGTCATGATCGCGGTTTTGATGAATACGCTGGCCAAGGGCGTGATCGCCTTCTTCACGGGCGGCTGGCGCTATGCGGCGCTCTATTTCGCGGCAGCTCTGGCGGCGACAATTGCCGCAGCGGCGGTTTGGTTCTTGGTGACCCCGCTGATTGCGCCCATGTTGGGTGAGCAGGTGCAGCAAGGGGCCTCGCTTGCGGGCGCGATGTTCGGCTAGGGTTCGGAACGATGAAGGAAAAATGGACCCCAGCTGGGTGGCGCTCGCTCCCCGCCAAGCACATCCCGACGGATTACCCCGATCCGTCCGCGCTGACGCGCGTCGAGCAGCAGCTGCGTTCGTATCCGCCGCTGGTGTTTGCCGGCGAAGCGCGGAAGCTGAAGGCTGACCTCGCGCAGGTGGCGGCGGGCAAGGCGTTCCTGTTGCAGGGCGGCGATTGCGCCGAGAGCTTCAAAGAGTTCCACCCGGACAACATCCGCGACACGTTCCGCACGCTGATGGCGATGAGCGTCGTGCTGACGTTCGCGGCGTCGCGTCCGGTCGTGAAGGTTGGCCGCATCGCAGGCCAGTTCGGCAAGCCGCGTTCCGAGCAAACCGAAACGCAGGGCGATGTCACGCTCCCCTCTTATCGGGGCGACAACATCAATGGCATGGAATTCACGTCGGAATCGCGGCTGCCTGATCCCGAGCGTCTGGTGAAGGCCTATTCGCAATCGGCGGCGACGCTCAATCTGATCCGCGCCTTCGCCAACGGTGGTTACGCCGATCTACACAACGTGCATCGCTGGATGGTCGGCTTCGTCGCCGATAGTCCGCAGGGCAAACGTTACCAGGAAATTGCCGATCGCATTTCGGAAGCCATCGCGTTCATGGAAGCGTGCGGGATCACGCCGCAAAGCGTGCCGCAGGTTCGACACGTTGACGTCTATACGAGTCATGAAGCGTTGTTGCTTGGCTACGAAGAGGCCATGACGCGCGTCGACTCGACGACGGGCGATTGGTATGACACCAGCGCTCACTTCGTTTGGATCGGCGATCGCACCCGCCAGCCGGACGGCGCGCACGTCGAGTTCGTACGCGGGATCAAAAACCCGATCGGCATCAAATGCGGGCCGTCGCTCGATCCCGATGAACTGCTGAAGCTGATCGATATTCTGAATCCGAGCGACGAGGCGGGCCGCATCACGCTGATAGCGCGCTTCGGCGCCGAAAAGGTTGAAGCGGGACTGCCCAAGCTTGTGCGCGCGGTGACGAAGGCTGGCCGCAACGTGGTCTGGTCGTGCGATCCGATGCACGGCAACACGCTGAAGACGGCAAGCGGCTTCAAGACGCGGCCGTTCGATCGCATTCTCGCGGAAGTGCGCGCGTTCACGGACATCTTGCCGGCGGAAGGCGCCTATCCAGGCGGCGTGCACGTCGAGATGACGGGCCAGCAGGTCACGGAATGCTTGGGCGGGGCGTCGGCGGTGACGGAAGAGGATCTGTCGAGCCGCTATCACACGCACTGCGACCCGCGTTTGAATGGGCAGCAGGCGCTCGATCTTGCGTTCTTGATCGCGGAGCAGCTGCGTGGCGCGCGAACGAATGGCAAGCAGGTGAAGGCTGGGTGACAGGGCGGCCGGCCGATTGGGTGCTCACGCACATCGTCGTCAATGACGCGACGATTGCGGGCGATGATCCGCAGGCGATCCTCGATCCAGTTTGGTATTCCGCCAGCTTCTACGAGTCAGTCGAAGTCCTGGAAAAAACGCTAGCGCCATTTTCTTGGCCCCAGCGTTTGACTTGGGCCGTGCTCTGGACGAGCGCGGAAGTATGTAACGGCGGCTTGGATCAGTACTTTTCGAATTCCACCGGAATGATTTGGCCTGAAGCGGTTGAGGGCTTCGAGGCCATGGGGCGGCATGACCTGGCGGAGATAATGCTCGAAGCGACGCGCAAATTCCCGTCCCCGCCGGCGCGAGAGCGCGCTCTGCGCTGGCAGGGTTTGGACGCGATGGATGAGGGCGCGCTCAATGAACTGACTGATCGCTACTACGACCTTGAGGGCGATCTTTTCGACGACATTCTAGCTTACATTCGCAGTCAACCGGACGCCTTCTATTTTGAGGGCGACGTCTATATGCCGCCACCCTTAGCTTCATCAGGACACCAAGATTGATGCGTATCGCCGTGCAGATGGATCCGATCGAGAAGATGATCGTGAACCATGACACCTCGCTTGCGCTCATGGTTGAGGCGCAATCGCGCGGGCATGAGATTTGGTGGTGGGCGCCGGACGATCTTTTCTACGAACTCGGTGTCGTGATGGCGAACGCGCGCCGCGTCTCCGTGAGTCTGCAGGAAGGCGCGCACTACAAGACGCTCGAAGAAGCGGCGCGCCCCGTTGATGATTTTGATGTCGTTCTGGTGCGGCAGGATCCGCCGTTCGACATGGGCTATGTCACCAACACGTATCTGCTGGAGCTGGTGAAGAAGGCGCGGGTGATTAATCCGCCGCAGGGCATTCGCAACATCTCGGAGAAGTGCTCGATCCTGCAGTTCCCGGAGTTGACGCCAAACACGTGGGTCGGTCGCGACCTTGAGGCGCTGGAGGTGTTCGCGAAGCGCTACGAGCAGGTGGTGCTGAAAATCCTCTTCATGATGGGCGGCGAGGGCGTGATTAAGCTCGCCGCTAGCGATCCTGAGTTTCGAAAGAAGGCGCGCGCGTTTCTCAGCGCGACAGGGCGTGAGCCGATCCTGGCGCAGGAATTTCTGCCGGCCGTCTCCGGCGGTGACAAGCGGGTGTTTGTGCTGAATGGAGAGCCGTTCGCGGCTTTGAAGCGCTTGCCGAAGGCTGGTGATTTCCGCGCGAATCTTGCTGTTGGCGGGCAGGCGGCTGCTGGTGAGTTGGACGATGATGATCGCGCCATTGCTGCTGCCGTCGCGCCGTTGCTGAAGCGCGAGGGCATCGTGTTCGCTGGCCTCGACGTGATCGCTGGCAAGCTGATCGAGATCAACGTGACCTCGCCCACGCTGGCGCAGGAGCTGAAGCGCTTGAGCGGCCTCGATCTGCCGAAAGCGTTCTGGGATCGCGTCGAGGCGCTGTTCTAGGCCGCGAAGGTCATGATCAGCACGATGGCCGCAATGTTGAGGCCGAAGCCCACCGTGAGCATCCGTTTCAAAGTGAGCATGCCGGACGAGTAAGCGATCGCGTTTGGCGCGGTCGCCACCGGCAGCATGAACGCAAAGCTCGCCGCGATCGCGACGGGGAACGCCAGTTGTTGGAGCGGCGTGTCGGTCGCAGTCGCAACAGCCGCGACAACAGGCAGCATCGACGTCAGCGTCGCAACATTGCTGGCGAGTTCGGAGACAAGGATCGTCGTCACCACAAGGATCGCCACAAGCGCGAAGGCCGAAACGCCGTCGATGCCGGCAATCCACTCGCCGATCCAAGTCGCGAGACCGGTCGCTTCCATGCCGGCGGCAAGGGCGAGGCCGCCGCCGAAGAGCACCGCAATTCCCCAGGGAATGCTCTCGGCTGTTTTCCAATCGATGAGCTTCTCACCGTTGCCACGTCCCGAAGGCGCGAAGAACAGCAAGAGTGCGCCAAAGATGGCGACGCCGGTGTCCGTGAGGGCGCTCAGTCCTGGGAGCTTCACCAGCTCAGTGCGCGTCATCCACGCGAGTGCGACCAGTGCGAAGATCAAACCGATGCGAACCTCGGGCCGCGTGATCGGGCCGAGCGCCTTCAGCGCATCTTTTATCACCGTCCCGATCGCTTCGAAGCGTTGATGCCCCTTACCAAAAAGTGGCCAGCATAGAAGTAGCCAGGCGACAGGCATCATCAACAAAATGATCGGAATAGCGCTGGCCATCCAATCGATGAACGCCATCGGTTGTCCCGCGCGTTCGAAGAAGCCGATGGCGATAAGGTTGGTTGGCGATCCGACCGGCGTGCCGATGCCGCCGATCGTGGCCGCGTGCGCAACGCCGAGCGTGAGCGCGCCGCCCAACGCCAGATCGGCTTTGTCACCACCTGACATCGCGCGCGCGGCGCCAATAGCGATGGGCGCGAGCATCAGCGTCGTCGCCGTGTTCGAGATCCACATAGAGATCAGCATCGAGGCGATCATGAAGCCGCCAACCAGCGCGACGGGTCTCCCGCCCGCGACGGATGCGATCGAGAGCGCGATGCGCTCGTGCAGGCGCCAGCGTTCGACGCAGGCAGCGAGAATGAAACCGCCGATGAAGAGGAAGACGATCGGATCGGCGTAGGGCGCAGCAGCGTCCTTCATTGAGGTCGCGCCAATGAGCGGTAGCGCCGCGAGCGGGATGAGCGCGGTGGCCGAAATCGGGATCGCCTCGGTGACCCACCAAATAACCATAAGCACGGCGAGGGAGACGACGCGCCACGCTTCGGGCGTCATGCCTTCCGGCGGCGGGATAAGCTGCAGTCCCAGCGCCAGCGCCGGTCCCAAAATGAGGCCAATCCAGCGACCGACGCGGCCAAAACCGGTTTCCTCACCGGCGATTGCGTCGTCGGCCATGGCATTTCCCCCGCTGCGGATTTGACACCGGCTTTTCCGCCTCATACCTGAGCGCCTCGCCTTTGGAAGCCCCAGCCGAAGTTGAAGAGACCAAAGCTGGTGCGCTAAAGGTCGTGTGCGTTGCCCCTGTGGTGGAATTGGTAGACGCGCCGGACTCAAAATCCGGTACCGCAAGGTGTGTCGGTTCGACTCCGACCGGGGGCACCAGCCTACGCTGCGCGATAGCGGAGCGTGGCTGTCTCGCCGAAGCCCAACGGGCGAAGGCGGACCAAGCATCCGCGTAGCTTCGGCTGGGCAAGCCCACGCCTTAACTTGTTCACCATCCGAAAGCAGTTTGCGACACCGGGGCCGCATGACGTGTTGGCCCGAAGCGTGCTAGCCGCGTGACCATGCTCGATGGCATCAAGTCAAAGATGATGAACGCCGCCCGTTCGCCGAATGCGGAACGGGCTTTGTTTGTGGTGTCGTTCGCGGAGAGTTCGTTCTTTCCGTTGCCGCCGGATTTGATGCTTGGCCCAATGGCGGCGGCTGAGCCGAAGAAGTGGCTGCGCTACGCCATCGTTTGCACGATCGCTTCGGTGCTCGGCGGCTTGCTGGGCTACGCGATCGGCATGTTCCTCATGGATCAGATCGGGCGCTACATTCTCGATTTCTTCGGTTACTCCGGTGAGCGCGAGCAGGAGCTGCGCGCGTTCTACGATCAGTACGGCGCCTGGTTCATCTTCTTCAAAGGCCTGACGCCGATCCCGTATAAGCTCGTCACGATCATCTCGGGCGCGCTGCATTTCTCGATCCCGATTTTCATCGCCGCTTCAGTGGTCACGCGTGGGCTGCGCTTTGCGCTGGTCGCCTGGATCTTCCAGAAGTTCGGCCCACAGATCGCGCCGATCATGGAAAAGCGGATGGGCCTGGTGTTGGTCGTGGTGGCGGTTGTGATCGTCGCCATGGTTGTGGCGCTGCGGTACATCCCGCATTGACGCGGCGGCGCGCCGCAGACTCTGGCCGCAATTCTCGGCTAGGATTGGCCCATGATTGACCGCGTGCGCCCGTATTGGCCGCTCCTGATCCTCCTCGCCTCTGGGGCGATGTTGGCCGGGGCGGTGTTTTATTTCCAAGGCTATCTCGGCCTACAGCCGTGCCCGCTCTGCATGCAGCAGCGGTACTGGCACTGGGCTGTGGTCGGTGTTTCGGCGCTCGCGTTCATCGCTACCCGCGTTCAGCCGAAATGGACCAGCTGGGCGATCATGATCATCGGCCTTGTGCTGCTCGGCAGCGCGGCGATGGGCGCGTATCACTTTGCCGTCGAGCAAAAGTGGCTGATCGCGCAGTGTGACGCGGGCGGGCCGATCGACGCGACACAACTCGTTCTCGGTGACTTGCCGGATGGCGAATTGCGGCCGCCGCGTTGCGACGAGATCGTGTGGTCGCTCTGGGGGATTTCGATGGCTGGCTACAACGCCATCATTTCTCTGCTGCTGGCGCTCACGACCTTCTACGTGGCGCTGGCTGGAAAGCGCGCACAATGAGCAGACCGCATCCGCCTATGCCCGGTGAAAATGTCGCCAAGCGCCGGCTCGATGAAATGGTCCGCGTCGATCACGCGGGCGAATATGGTGCGGTGCAGATTTATCGCGGCCAGCGCGCGGTGTTCGATCGCATCGAAGGCAAGGCCCATGCGGCGCGGCTGATCCAGGAAATGGAAGCCGGCGAGCAAGAGCACTTGAAGACGTTTGATCGTCTCATCGCCGAGCGCGGCGTGCGGCCGACTTTGATGGCGCCGGTTTGGCGTGTGGCCGGCTTCGGTTTGGGCGCGGTGACGGCGCTCCTTGGCGAACAGGCGGCGCATGCTTGCACTGAGGCGGTCGAGGAAGTGATCGAAGAGCATTACGGCCGCCAGAGCGACGAACTGGATGGCGTCGACGCCGAGCTGAAGTACGTCGTCGACAAATTCCGCGCCGAGGAAATCGAGCACAAAGAAACGGCGATAGGCCAAGGCGCCCGCAACGCGCCGGGCTATCCGGTGCTTTCGGCCGTGATCAAGTTCGGTTGCCGCGCGGCCATTCGAATCTCGGAAAAGATATGACCACCGCCACTGTGCGTGTGGTGCGCGCGGACGAGTTGGACACAACCGCCGCGGTGCTGACGGACGCGTTTGTCGACGAAGCCGGGCTGAACTACTGGCTGCGCCAGGACGCGACGAAGGAGCGTGCGCGGCGTAAGTTCTTCGACGCTGTCGTGCGCAACATGCTCCACCCGAAGCGCGATATTTGGATCGCGGAGAACAACGGTGCGATGGCAGGCGCCGCCATCTGGCTTGGCCCTGGTCTGAAGGCCTTCGATTTTCCGTGGTGGCGCGAGCTGTTTTACACGCCGCTGTTTCTCTCAGTCGCGGGCGCCGACGGGCTGAAGCGCGCGCAGGAACTCGGTGCGCGGCTCGCCTCGTGCCATCCGGCAGTGCCGCACGCGCATTTGCAGTTCCTTGGCGTGTCGAGCGCAGCCCAAGGACAAGGCATCGGCTCAGCCATGCTCAAGGAAACGCTGGCGCCGCTCGATGCCAGCAGCACCGTTGGCTACCTCGAAGCGTCAACGGAGCGAAACGTGGCGCTTTATGCGCGCCACGGCTTTGAAGTGACGAACGAGTTCGATCTGCCCGGGCTGCACTTTTGGTGCATGACGCGGATGCCGCGCTAGCCGCCGGGCTTTTCGCCAGCGGATTTTTCTTCGGTCTTGAGCGCATCGGCTAGCCGCGTCTTGGCGCTGCCTGGCTTCAGCGGCTTTTGCTGGCTTTCGTGCGGCGACCAGCCGGTGGCGGTGAGGATTTCGAACGTCGCGCGGATGCGGTTGTCATCGTCGCTATAACGTTCGCGATAAATCTCAAACGCGCGCGCTAGGATGCGGCGGCTTAGGCCGCGCGGGCTTCGCTCGCGCAGCGCCGACGTCTCCCCCATCGCGCGCAAATCCGCCAGCAGGCGCATGGGTTCGCCGTAGCGCACGGTGACGACGTCGCGATCCGCCGCCGGAAGCGCAAAACCCGCGCGCTGCAGGAGGCCGGCGATATCCTGCAAGTCAGCGAAGGGCGAGACGCGCGGGCCAGCGCCGCCGGTCAACTCTGACTCAGCCTCGATCAGAGAGAGACGCAGCTCGCTCAGCGTCTCGCCGCCAAACAGTGCAGCAAGCAGCAAGCCGTCAGGCACGAGCGCCAAACGCAATTGGATCAGCGCGCCAGGCAGGTCGTTGACCCAATGCAGCGCGAGCGGTGAGACGATGAGGTCGAACGAGCCGGACGCAAATGGCAGGTGCTCGGGATCGATGAAATCGAGATCGGTCTCGAGGATCGCGCCGACGCGGGCGGAGAGGTCAGGCCGGGCGCGCACTTCCCCCGAGAACAGTCCGCCGCCGCCCAGCGCGAGCACGCGCGGAAATGGCCGCGGGATCGCTTCCAGCCGGTCGGCCAAATCGGCGACCACGCGCGCGTGCAAAAACGCCGCGTCGCGGAAGCTCTCGCGTGCGCGGCGCTTGCGCTGACGCACAAGCCGTGGCTCGAATGGTCCCAGCTGGGGATCGCTCATGGGCTCATCCTATCGCGCGGCAGGGGCGTTTCGGAAACGCGGCGTGATCTCGCGCCTGTCCGACCTCATCTGGCCGCCGCGCTCGCTCCTGTCGGACGCCATTGTTGACCGTCCCGGCGTGATCGAGGCCGAACTCTGGGGCGAACTCAAATTCCTGGCCGATCCGCTCTGCGCGTGCTGCGGTTTTCCGCTGCCTGACGGGGGCAGCCCTGGCGATGTCTGCGGCGCCTGCGCAGGGCGCAAACCGGCCTACGATACCGCGCGAGCGCCTTTGGCTTATGAGGATCATGCGCGTCGGCTCGTTCTCGATCTCAAACGCGGCGGCAGGCGCGATGGCCTGTCGGTGTTCGCGAAGTGGATGTCGGCGGCAGCCGCTGACGCGCTGGCCAAGACGGATTTCGTGGCGCCGGCGCCCATGCATTGGACGCGCCTCGCTATGCGCAGTTTCAACCAGGCCGCGTGGCTGGCGCAGGCGGTGGCGCGGGCGAGCGGCAAGCCCTGGAAACCGGGGGCACTGCGGCGCGTGAAGCGCCGCAAAAGCCAAGCCGGCCTTTCTGCCTCGGAACGCCGCAGGAACGTCGGTGGAGCGATCAAGGCCTGGGGCAGCTACAAGGGCAAAACGATCCTCGTGGTTGATGATGTTTTCACCACCGGAGCGACTTTAGAGGCATGCGCCCGTGCATTGCGTAAAGCTGGCGCTGCAGAAGTGCATGCAGTGACCCTGGCGCGTGTTGTTAGACCAGCTGATATTTCTATCTGACAGTTTGAGTCGGATATGGCCCAGGTAACCGTCTACACGCGCGCCTTTTGCCCGTACTGCACGCGAGCCATCGCGTTGCTGCAGCGCAAGGGAGTGGAAGTGAAAGAGATCGACGCTACCGGCTGCCCGCTGACGCGCCAGGAAATGATCCAGCGCTCAGGGCGTTGGACGTTCCCGCAGATTTTCGTTGGCGATAAACACGTCGGCGGCTGTGACGATCTGCACGCGCTTGAGCAAAGCGGCGGTCTCGATCCGCTGTTGGCGGGCGCCTGATGCGCAAGCTTCGCGCCGCCGCCATTCAGCTTCGCTCCGGAATTGATCCGGCAAAGAACCGCGAGGCGGCGATGCCGTTGTTGCGTGAAGCGGCCTCAGCAGGCGCGCGCTTCATCGCGACGCCTGAGTGCACGATGGTGCTCGATCGCGACAAGGCGCGGATGCTGAAGACGATCAGCTCGGCGCAGATCGAACAAGAGATCAAAGCTTGGGGCTCGGCGGCTCAGGAGCTTGGCGTTTGGCTGCTGCTGGGATCAGGTTCGATCGACGCGGGCAACGGCAAGGTGTGGAACCGCTCGTTCGTATTCGATCCGAGCGGCAAAGTTGTCGCCAAGTACGACAAGATCAATCTGTTCGACGTGACGTTAGGCGGTGGCGAGACGTACCGCGAGAGCGATACGTTTGAAGGCGGTTCGCAGGCGGTGATCGTGACTGGCCCGATGGACGCGAAGATCGGGCTGACGATTTGCTACGACGTGCGGTTTGCGCCGCTCTACAGCGCGCTTGCACGCGGCGGCGCTGAAGTGATCACGGCGCCTGCCGCGTTCACGGTGCCGACCGGTCAAGCGCACTGGGAAACGTTGCTGCGCGCGCGGGCGATCGAGACGCATTGCTACGTCATCGCGCCGGCGCAGGGCGGCAAGCACGAGGATGGGCGCTCCACATACGGCCATTCGATGATCATCGATCCGTGGGGCAAGGTCCTCGCTGCGCTCGATCACGACGAGCCGGGTTACATTGTGGCTGATCTCGACCTAGATGCTGTCTCTGCCGCGCGCGCGAAGATCCCGGCGTGGCAAGGCGGACGCAATTTCACAGGCCCATGATCAAGTACGACCTCCGGTGCGATAACGGCGATGAGTTCGAAGCCTGGTTTGGCTCGATCGCCGACTACGACAAGCAAGCGGAAGCTGGTTTGGTAGAATGCCCGCACTGCGGTTCGAAGCATGTGAGCAAAGCGCCTATGGCGCCTTCGGTGCAGACTGCGCGGAAGAAAGCGGCGCGCGCCGAACGCGCCGTCGCCATGGCGATGGCGGCGAAGGTGCGCGAGCACATCAAGGACAATTTCGACTATGTCGGCGACAAGTTCGCCGACGAAGCGCGCAAGATGCACTCAGGCGACAGCGAAGAGCGCGCCATCTGGGGCGAGGCAACGCCAGAGGAGGCGCAAGAGCTGGCGGATGAAGGCATCCCCGCTGCGCCACTGCCGCCGGAGTTGGCGCCGGTGCAACCGAAGAAGCTGAACTAGGATGCGAAGTATCGCGCTTGCGCTCGCGCTAGCGCTGGCTGCGTGCGGGCCGCCAATTGAGCAACGGCGGCTGACTGGTAGATTTACGTACGGCTTTGAACACAACGTGTTCGATGCGGGCCAGCCGCGCGGCGAAGAATGGTGCCTCGCAAGCCACAGCGTCGAGATGCTTGGTGTTGAACGGCCGCCCTTCAATAGCATTGTGGCTGTTAATCTGACGGTCGATGCTCAGATCAGTCCACTGGGTCAGTATGGACACATGGGTATGTGCGGGCGTGAGGTGCTCATCAGGAGGATCATCGAGCGGAGCGAGGCATATTGCCCGTATTCGGCGGACCTTTGCGCCAGGATTGAAGAGCTAGCCGCGCGAGACTAGCCCGCCTTGCGCCCCACCATCATGTAGTTCACGTCAATGTCGCGCGAGATGGCCCAGCCGTTGCCGAGCGGTTGGTACGTGATCCCAACAGGTTCATCCCATTCAAGCTCTGGTGCGCCCGAGCGGATTTCTTCAGGCGTGACGAGCTTGTCGTAATCGTGCGCGCCTTCGGGGGCCCATTTTAGGATGCGCTCGGCGCCGGTGATGGCGAGGGCGCGGGCTTTGGTCGTGCGGTTGATGGTCGAGAGGATCAGCAGGCCGCCGGGGGCGACGAGAGTGGAGGCGGCGGAGAGGAACGCGTTCACATCAGAGACGTGCTCGATAATCTCCAGAGCTGTCACCAGTTCGAATTGCGCGCTGCGTTCGACGAGCGCTTCGGCGGTGGTGTTCTGGAAATCGATCTCGAGGCCGGCTTGCTCAGCGTAGGCGCTCGCCGCGCCGATAGCTTCGGCGGAGGCGTCAATGGCGGTGAGCTTGGCGCCCATGCGCGCGAGCGGCGCGGAGACGAGGCCGCCGCCGCAGCCGAGGTCTAACGTCGTCACGCCATCGAGCGGGCGGCGGGCGCCGCGCGCGAAGTGCTTCAGCGCCAGATCGCGGATGTACTGGAGGCGCACCGGGTTCAGGCGATGCAGCGCGCCGAATGGGCCTTTGGGATTCCACCACTCAGCGGCGAGTGCGCTGAACTTGGCGATCTCGGCGGGGTCGGTCGTGGGGGCCATCTGCTATCCAGATCGGCGCGGGAACGATGCGGGTCAAGGCGTATCGCCAACGCCCGGAAGCGTGCTAATGCCGCTGGCAACGCTTCGGAAACGACACGCTCCTCCCATGTCTCGATTGGTGATGAAGTTCGGTGGCACGTCCGTGGGCGACGTGGACCGCATCGCCCGCGTCGCGCGCATCGTCGCGGCCGAGCGAAAGCCTGGGCTGGGGCTGGCTGTGGTGGTCTCGGCTATGTCGGGCGAGACTGACCGCCTGGTCGGTTTGGCGCGCGGCGCCGCCGGCGAAGGCAATGGCGCACCGATGAGCGCCGGCGATTTCAACGACGAGTACGATGTCATCGTCTCTACCGGCGAGCAGGTGACGACTGGCCTTCTGGCGCTCGCGTTGCGGCGGATCGGCATCCCAGCGCGCTCTTGGCAGAACTGGCAGATCCCGTTCCGCACCGACACGGCGCACTCCAAGGCGCGCGTCTCTGACATTCCAGAAGAGCTGATCGGCAAGTCGATGGATGAGGGCGTCGTCGCCATCGTCCCAGGCTTCCAAGGGATCACCGAAGACAATCGCATCACAACGCTCGGTCGAGGCGGGTCAGATACATCGGCCGTTGCGTTGGCGGCGGCGCTGAAAGCCATTCGCTGCGACATCTACACCGACGTCGACGGCGTCTACACGACTGACCCGCGCGTGGTGTCGAAAGCGCAGCGCATCGAGAAGATTTCGTACGAAGAAATGCTCGAACTCGCGTCCGCCGGCGCGAAGGTGCTGCAGACGCGCTCTGTCGAACTCGCGTTCGCCAAGCGCGTGCCGGTGCGGGTGTTGTCTAGTTTCGTTGAGCCGGGGGCGCCTAATCCCGGCACGCTCGTGTGTCCTGAGGATGAGATCGTGGAAAAGCAGGTTGTTTCCGGCGTTGCGTATTCACGCGATGAAGCGAAGGTCACGCTGCTCGGCGTTGAGGACCACCCAGGCGTCGCCGCTGAGATTTTCAGCAAGCTCGCTGACGCGAACATCAACGTCGACATGATCGTCCAGAGCGAGGCGCGTCAGCCTGAGCGCCAGAACATCCTCTTCACCTGCCCGGATCGCGATGCGTCGCGCGCGGCGGAAGCGATTGAGTCGATCAAGGAAAAGATCGGCGTGGAAGAGGTCCATATTCGCCGCGATGTGGCCAAGGTTTCGGTTATTGGCATCGGCATGAGAAGCCAGGTTGGCGTGGCGCGCGCGATGTTCGCGGCGCTGGCGCAAAAGGGCATCAATATCGAGGCAATCGCGACGTCGGAGATCAAAATCTCTGTGCTGATCGATGCGGCGTACACAGAACTGGCCGTGCGCGCCCTACATAGCGCTTATGGTTTGGACGCCGCCTGAGACGCGGTGATGTTGGAGGACGCTAACGCGGCATGGTTGGACCCGCGAGCATCGGCGGATCCCGGATACTCCTGCGCAAGCTGCGGGAGATCATGGAGACTGGCGCGGAGCCGCAAGAGCGGCTGAACCGGCTCGTCACCATGGTGGCGTCGACCATGGTCGCGGATGTGTGCTCCATCTATCTGACGCGCGGCGGCTACAACGAATTGTTCGCGACGCAGGGTCTGTCGCCAGATGCTGTTCACAAGACGCGGCTGAAGCCGGGCGAAGGTCTGGTCGGTTTGGTTGCGGAGACGGCGCAACCGCTGAACCTCGCGGACGCGCAACATCACGAGCGCTTCGCTTACAAGCCCGAAACCGGCGAAGAGCCGTTCAACGCCTTCCTCGCCGTGCCGATTGTGCGCTCCGAGCGGACGTTCGGCGTGCTCGTCGTGCAGAACCAAGTCTCGCGCCTCTACGGCGAAGACGAAGTTGAAGCGTTGCAGACCATCGCCATGGTGCTGGCAGAGATGGTCGCTTCCGGCGCGTTCGGCGATCTCACGGGGCTGGCCGAAGTCGAAGCGGTGCCAAGCCGGCCGGAGCTGTTGAGCGGTCGGTCTTTCTCTGACGGCATCTGCATCGGCACTGCCGTTTTGCACGAACCACACGCGCCTCTGGGCCGCGTCATCGCCGACGATCCGATCAAGGAAGAGGATCGTTTGAACGCGGCGCTGAGCCAGGTGCGTCGGGCGCTGGAAGACATGCTCGAAGGCGATCCGGGCCGTATCTCAGGCGTGTCGCGCGAAGTGCTCGAGACGTTCCTGATGCTCGCCAACGACCCGAGCTGGGAGCTGAAGCTGCGCCAGGGTGTGCGCGCGGGCCTTTCGGCCGATGCCGCTGTCGAACGCGTGCGCGGCGAACACAGGGCGAAGTTCAACGCAACGCGCGATCAGTATTTGCGTGAGCGCCTGCACGACCTTGAAGACCTCGACAATCGCTTGCTGAGGGCGCTCGCCGGCGTTGAGGGCGGCGCCGCGCAAGCGTTGCCCGAGGATGCAATCCTCATCGCACGCGAGCTAGGCCCGGCGGAGCTGCTGGATTATGGCGCGCGGCTGAAGGGCGTCGCGCTGGAAGAGGGCGCCAACACCGCGCACGCCGCGATCGTGGCGCGGGCGCTTGGCATTCCAATGGTGGGATCGCTGCACGGGCTGCTATCTCGCGTCGAAGCGGGTGACCGCATCGTGCTCGACGGTGAACGCGGCGAAGCGCGCCTGCGTCCCGAGGAAGCGTTCGTTCACACCTACAAGCAGCGGCTCAATCTGCGCTCCGCCCGCGCTGAGGAGTTCGCGCGGCTCAAGAACATTCCGCCCGTCACGCAGGACGGCGAGCGCGTCACGCTGCTGCTCAACGCTGGCCTGGCGCTCGATGTGCATCATTTGGATGAAGCGGGCGCCGAGGGCATTGGTCTCTTCCGCACCGAGTTTCAGTTCATGGTCTCCGAGCAGCTGCCGCGGCTCGAGAGCCAAACGATGCTGTATCGGGATGTGCTGGACGCGGCTGGCCTGCGCCCCGTCACGTTCCGCACACTCGATCTCGGCGGCGACAAGGTGCTGCCGTACGTCTCGGCTGAGCGGGAAGAGAACCCCGCCCTCGGCTGGCGCGCAGTGCGGATCGGCCTCGATCGGCCGGCGCTACTTCGCTACCAGCTTCGCGCCCTGATCAGCGCCGCCGCGAACCGGCGCCTGCGGGTCATGTTTCCACTCGTCACAACTGTAAGTGAGTTCGACGCGGCGCGATCTCTCGTGGACCGCGAGTTGGATTGGTGCCGCAAGAACGGCCGGCCGCCGCCTTCGCTGGTTGAGGTCGGCGTCATGGTGGAGGCGCCGGCTTTGGCGTTCTCGATCCCGGACCTGAAAGGCCGCGCCGACTTCATCTCGATCGGCACCAACGACCTGATGCAGTATTTCTTCGCCGCCGATCGCGGCAACGCGCGCGTCTCCGATCGCTACGACATCCTCAGCGCGCCGGCGCTGCGTCTGCTGAAGCGCATACGTGACGACGCCGATGCAGCGGGCCTGCAAGTCTCGATCTGTGGCGAGGCGGCGGGACGGCCACTCGAGGCGATGGCGTTCACGGCGCTTGGCTTCCGCAGGCTCTCGATGCCGGCCTCGGGCATTGGCCCGGTGAAGCGGCTCATCCTCTCGATGGAAGTGCATGCCGTGGAGCGCGCGCTAGCGCGTTTGATGAGCCGAAACCGGCCTTCGATCCGTGACCAACTCACAGAATTTGCCGTAGCCGAAGGCTACGCGCTGTAACGCGTGTATGGGCCGCGTTGAGCTATGCTTGATTCGTGATTAGTCTTTTTTAGTGGCTCAAAATTTGCCTTTGTAAACGTATGGTCTCCTAGGAGTGACCGAACACTCGATGCTGCAACCGATACCCACCGATCCGCAACCGACTGGCGAACAGGTCGATGCGCGTGCGCAACGTCAGACGCCGGCTGCGCCGCCGCCCGTGCTCGACAATACGTGGCGGGCAGGACGCAAGCTTTCGGAAGCGCGCGCCCAACGCGGCTGGACGCTGGACGAGGTCGCCGATCGCATCCGGGTGCGGAAAGAATTCCTCGAAGCGCTCGAGGGTATGAACATCAAGCTGCTGCCCGGAAAGGCTTACGCGCTGGCGTTCTTGCGCTCTTACGCCCGCGAACTCGGCATCGAAGAAAAGGCCATCGTTGACCAGTTTCAGGACGAATGCGCCCTCACACGGGACGATGAGGTAAAGCCGGCCATCCGCTCGCCTGCGTCCAAGCCACGCCAACGTCCGCCGTGGGCGGCTGCCGCGGCGCTGGTGCTGATCGCGGCCGGCTTCGTTGGCTGGCGGGCAGTGGATTCGCAGCTTCGCTCCGAGACCGAGCAACAAGTGGCTGTCGCCCCGGGCAGCGGCTCGGTGGGCGCGACGCCTGCTTCGACGGCGGCGGCGCCGAGCCGCGTGGTCGAGATTCGCGCCGTCTCCGATGGCTGGCTTGAGGCGCGTGGCCCGGACGGAACCGTGTTCCTGTCCCGGAACCTGCGCGCGGGCGACGTATACCGCCCAGACCCGAGCCCAGGCTGGACCCTTCACGCCCGCGATGGCGGCGCCTTCGAGCTTTTCGTGAACGGGGCCTCGGCCGGCCTTTTGGGGACCACGGGCATGCCGGTGCTCGGGCGCTCGATCGACGAGATCCAGCCGCTGACCCAGGCCCAGGTGGTCTCGCCCCGCAGCTAAGCCGCAGTTTCTGGGGCTGTTGGCAGGGGCCGGGGCGCGCTATCTCCGGTCTGAAAGGACTAGTCGCTCCATGGACGGCGCTCACGGCGACCTTCATCACATTCGGCCCTGGCGCCGGATCGAGCGCCGGCGCTCGCGCAAAATCCGTGTCGGTTCTGTCGAGATCGGCGGCGATGCGCCGATAGCTGTGCAGTCGATGACCAACACGGTCACCGCCGATGCGAACGCCACGATCAACCAGATCCGCCAATTGGAAGACGCAGGCGCAGACATCGTGCGCGTGTCGTGCCCGGACGAAGCCTCAACGGCGGCGTTCTCGCAGATCGCCCGCGCCGCCAAGGTGCCGCTCGTCGCTGACATTCACTTTCACTACAAGCGCGCCATCGAGGCCGCCGCTGCCGGCGCTGCGTGCCTGCGCATCAATCCCGGCAACATCGGCAATGCGCAGCGCGTGAAGGAAGTGGTGCAAGCCGCGAAGGATCACGGCTGCTCGATCCGCATCGGCGTGAACGCCGGATCGCTCGAGAGCCACTTGCTTGAGAAGTATGGCGAGCCTTGCCCTGAAGCGATGGTCGAGAGCGCGCTCTTCCACGCGGCGCTGCTCGAAGAGCACGACTTTCGCGAATACAAGATCAGCGTGAAGGCGTCGGACGTGTTCCTCACCGTCGCCGCCTATCAGTCGCTAGCGGAAGCGACGGATGCGCCGCTGCACCTCGGCGTCACCGAAGCTGGCGCGCTGCGCGCGGGAACCGTGAAGTCGTCGATCGCGATGGGCTCGCTTCTGTGGGCCGGCATCGGCGACACCATCCGGGTTTCGCTGGCAGCTGATCCGGTCGAAGAGATCAAGGTCGGCAACGATCTGCTGAAGTCGCTCGGTCTGCGCCAGCGCGGCGTCACCATCATCGCGTGCCCTTCGTGCGCGCGTCAGGGCTTCAATGTCATTGCCACGGTGGACGAACTGGAGAAACGGCTCGCGCATATCGCCGAGCCGATTACGCTTTCGATCATCGGCTGCGTCGTGAACGGGCCGGGTGAAGCGCTGATGACGGACCTGGGTTTCACCGGCGGCGGCAAGGGCGCCGGGATGATGTATGTCTCTGGCAAGCCGGACCATAAGGTCGACAACGGCGCCATGATCGACCATATCGTCGGTCTGGTTGAGGAACGCGCCCGCACCATGCGCGAAGCGAAGGGCTAAGCGATGCTGCAGCGCCACCTGCAGGACACTTACCAATATCTGTTCGATACAGCGCATCGCGCCCTGAAAGAGGGCGGGTCGTTCGCGCCGTTCGGCGCGGGCATCCGCAAGACCGGCGAGCAAATCCACACCAATGTCGATCTGCCGATCGATCGCTCGGCGCCGCAGGATCATATCTCGGGCCTGATCGCAGGCTTCCGGCTCGACGAGAAAGAGAATGGCTTGATCGCCGCCGGCCTCGTGTTCGATGGCCGCTCCGGCGCTGACGACGCAGCGGCGCTTTGCTTTCACCTGGAAGTCGCCAACGGCCAAGCCGTTGAAGTGATCGTGCCGTATGCGCGCCGCAGCGTCGAAGAGATCTTTTTCGAGGCGCCGCAGGTCACGGAAGTTCAGTCCGAGATTTTCGCCGAACTTAGTTAGCCGATGTCAGCGTACGATAGATTGGAACGGCGCCTCTCGCAGGCAGTCGATCGGTTCGAGCGTGTCGAAGCACGTTTGGCGGCCGCCAGTGATGGCGCCGAGATCGTCAAGCTCGGCCAAGAACACGCAGAACTGAAGCCGCTGGTTGAGGCGGTCGCGGCCGTGCGCGCGGCGCGCGCCGAGATGGCCAATCTCGAAGCGATGTCGCGCGATAGCGATCGTGAGATGGCGGAGATGGCGGACGCGGAGCTTAAAGAGCTGCGCAACACTCTGCCTGAGCTTGAGCAAGCGGCGCTGCTACTGCTCGCGCCGAAGGACAAGGACGAGAGCGCCTCAGCAATTCTCGAAATCCGCGCCGGCACCGGCGGCGAAGAAGCAGCGCTCTTCGCCGGCGACTTGCTGCGCATGTACCAGAAGTACGCCGGCAGGCGTGGCTGGAAGTTCGAGCTGGAAGACATTTCCGAGACCGGCATAGGCGGCGTCAAAGAAGCGGTGGCGAGCGTCACCGGCAAAGGCGTGTTCGGACGCTTGAAGTTTGAGAGCGGCGTGCACCGCGTGCAGCGCGTGCCGGAAACCGAAGCCGGCGGGCGTATTCACACTTCTGCTGCGACGGTTGCGGTGCTGCCGCAGCCTGAGGGCGACGTGGATATTGTCATTGAGGATAAGGACATCCGCATCGATACGATGCGTGCGTCTGGCGCGGGGGGGCAGCACGTCAACAAAACGGACTCCGCCGTGCGGATCACGCACATGCCATCGGGCATCGTCGTGATCAGTCAGCTCAAATCGCAGCACCAGAACCGTGCGCAGGCGATGCTGATGCTGAAAACAAAGCTCTATGACGCGGAGCGCGCGCGGCAAGATGCTGAGCGTTCTGCTGAGCGCAAAGGCCAGATCGGCTCAGGCGATCGCAGCGAACGCATCCGCACCTACAACTTCCCGCAAGGCCGGATCACCGATCACCGCATCAACCTGACGCTCTACAATCTCGCCGAAGTCATCGAGGGCGCGCTTGATCCCATTCTCGACGCACTGGCTGCAGAGGATCAGGCTCAAAAGCTTGCAGCGATGGAGCAAGAGGCGTGAGCGAAACGCTGGTCTCGCTCTGGACCGATGTCCGCAAACGCTTGGAAGCGGCGGGCATTGATACGCCAGTGCTGGACGCGCGTTTACTCTTGGAAGCTGGCGCCGGCGTTTCGCGCTTGGAGATAGTCACCGATCCACGCCGCTCGGTGACGGACGCGCAAGTGGAGGCGGTCAATGCGCTGACAGCACGACGCGAAGCGCGCGAGCCGGTGAGCCAGATCATTGGCTCGAAGCATTTCTGGACACTCGATCTTGCGGTCAACGCAAACGTACTGACGCCGCGCCCTGAAACGGAGTTCGTCGTCGAAGCTGGCTTGCAGGAAACGCTTCCAGCCGACGCGTCGCATCGCATCCTCGATCTCGGCGCAGGCTCAGGCGCAATCATTCTCGCGCTGCTTAAGGAGCGACCGAACGCAACCGGCATTGCCGTCGACATCAGCGAAGGCGCGCTAGAGATCGTGCGCCGCAACGCGGCGGCGCTCGGTGTCGCCGATCGTTTGGAGATCCGGCAGAACGATTGGGCCGAAGGTCTTGATGAACGCTTTGATCTCATCGTTTCGAATCCGCCCTACATCCGCACGGGCGATATCGAGGGGCTGGAGCCGGAAGTCGCGCGTTTCGAACCGTGGTTGGCGCTCGATGGCGGCGAGGACGGTCTGGTCGCTTACCGCATCATCACAGCGGCGCTGCCGCGGCTTCTGAAGCCAGGGGCCGCCTTCGCGCTGGAGGTGGGCTTGGGCCAAGCAGAGGCGGTGAAGGCGCTGGCCGAGGCGGCTGGTCTCAGCACCGGCGAACCCCGCCGGGACCTCTCCGGTATTCCCCGCGTTGTTGTGGGACACGCGCCGTAATTCGTCCCGCCTGGAAAAAGCCCTTGGATCGGGCCAAGCGAAGCATTAAGTTCGGAGCCGGAATCGATGGCGGAGGGGCTTTGTCCGTCGGTTCTTTAGGCTGGCAGGCGTTGAAGCGCCGCCGGCAGCTCCCTCAGTAAGAGGTTCAATCGCAGCGCTTGGCGCTGCATGGCACGGCCCGAACCAAACGAACGGGCTTTTGAAAATGAGGCGCTTTTCGCGGCTGGCCCTTGGCCACGCGCTGTCGCCCGAACCGGAACCAGAGCAACAATGGTGAACTTCCAATGAAGCGTCAGCGGGGCCGCGGCCGTAAGCCGGGCGGCGGTGGTGGCAATTACCATAACAACAACCAGGGCGGTCATCACCACCCGAACCGCCAGCTTGAGACCAATGGTCCGGACACCAAGTTTCGCGGCACGGCGTCGTACATCCACGAACGCTACCTAGCGCTCGCGCGCGATGCGCAGAGCTCGGGCGATCGGGTGTTGAGCGAGAACTATCTCCAGCACGCTGACCACTATTTCCGTCTCGTGCGTTCGATGCAGCCGGCCGTGCCGGTGCAGCCGCAACAGAGCTACAACGACGGCCCTGACTTCGAAGGCGACGAAGAGGGCGGCCCCGAGGTCGAAGGCGTGGAAGAGACTGAAGCGCGCGGCGAAGGCGAAGAGCGTCCGGAAGGCGAATTCCAGCAGCAAGGCGATCGCCAGCGTGATGGCGGCGATGGCGAAGGCCGCCGCCGCCGTGGCCGCAACCGCAATCGCTTCCGTGCAGACGGTGAGCGTGAACCTGGCCAGGAAGCACGTGACGGCGAAGAGCGCCGAGATGGCGATCGTGAGCCGCGCCGTGATCGCAGCGAAGGCGGCGAACAACCGCGTGAGGCACGCGAGCCTCGTGAGGCGCGCGAACCGCGTGAACCACGCGAGCCGCGTCGCGAACGTCAGCCGCGCGAAGACCGTGAATCGAGCGGCCCAGAAGGCTTTTCGAACGGTCCGAAGCCAGCCTTCCTCCGCGGTGGCGGAGGCGGCGAGTAATTAGCGCTTAGATGTCGGCGGCCGGGGCGGCGCTGCGAGGCGCCGCTCAAGGTACGTGCGCGCGTGCACTTCCACTTCCGCCAAGTGGTCTTCGCCGGGATCGCGGCCGCGGAAGAAGTGATCCGCGCCTTCGATCGGCGCGCCATCGACCTTTATATTCTTCTGCGTGCGGATGCGGCCGATCACGCGCTCCATATCCTGCGCAGTCGTCACGCTATCGCGCGTGCCATAGATGATGACGCCCGACGCCGGGCACGGCGCCAGGAACGAGAGGTCGTAGTGGTTCGCCGGCGGCGCAACCGCGATGAAGCCATCGATCTCGGGACGGCGCATCAAGAGCTGCAGGCCAATCCACGCGCCGAACGAGTAGCCGCCAACCCAGCACTGCTCGGCGTTCGGGTTCATCGCTTGCAAATAGTCGAGCGCAGAAGCGGCGTCGGAAAGCTCGCCCATGCCGTTGTCGAAAATGCCTTGGCTGCGGCCAATGCCGCGGAAGTTGAAGCGCAGGACGCCGAAGCCTTTATCGGCGAAGAGTTTGTAGAGCTGGACGGTAACGCGATCCTGCATCGACCCGCCCGCGCGCGGGTGGCCGTGGAGGATGAGAGCGATCGGAGCGCCTTCCTTCGACGGCTCCTGGTAACGGCCTTCCACACGCCCGGCTGCACCCGGGAAAATCACTTCCGGCATTCGTTCTCGACCCCAGAGCTGCCCGGTTTTGCAGGCGGCTTATTCTTGACCAAAACACTCGGGTATCTTAGCTGACAGCGTAAGAGGCCCGGCCCCAAAGGGGGCGGCTTCTAGCACTCAATTTGGGGGCGGGCGAGGGCGCGGGAAGGACACGTATGCGTTTAACGTCGAAAGGCCGCTATGCGGTGATGGCGATGGCCGATCTGGCGCTGCACGGCGGCTCCGAACGGGCTGTGCCGCTCCAAGAAGTGGCGCGCCGCCAGGAGATTTCGCTCTCTTACCTCGAACAGCTGTTCGCCAAGATGCGCCGCGCCGGGCTGGTATCGGGCGTTCGGGGTCCGGGCGGCGGCTATCGCCTCTCGCGCGCCGCTGGCTTGGTCACGGTGGCTGAGATCATCGAGGCCGTGAACGAGCCGATCAAAGCCACGCGCTGCGATAGCGCCTCATCCAAGAGCTGCATTGGCCGCAACGGCCGCTGCATCGCGCACGGCCTTTGGCAGGAAATGGGTGATCGCATCCAAGTGTTCCTCGGCTCGGTCTCGCTCGCCGATGTGCTCGAGCAACGCTTCGACGGCAGCGCGCGCGTCGCCGCGGAATAGGTTGATGACCAAGACGCCCGTCTATTGCGACTACAACGCCGGCGCGCCGATCCGCGCGGAAGCGGCGGTGGCGATGTCGCGCGCGTTAGCGGCGGGCGGCAATGCATCGAGCGTGCACAGCGTTGGCCGGCGCATGCGCGCGATGATCGAAGATGCGCGTGAACGGATCGCAGGCGCGCTTGATGCGAGCGCGGAGAACGTGGTGTTCACATCGGGCGCGACCGAAGCCCTGCATCTGGCGCTGGCGACCTTCGACGCATATTCCCGCACGCAACGGCCAGCCATCGTCCGCGATGAATACAATCAAGACGAGCCCGATCCGGAGCCGTCGATCATTGTCGCCGAATGTGAGCATGACGCGCTATTCGAAGATGGCAAGCACCGCGCCATGCTGCGCGCGCCGTTGCAGAACAGCGGCCTGATTGATCTCGATGTGCTTGCTGCACTGATCGCTGAAGCGCCGAAGCCGGTGCTCGTGGCGGTGCAGCTGGCCAACAACGAAACTGGTGTGATCCAGCCGATCGCGAAGATCGCCGCGCTTTGCCGTGAACATGGCGCGCTGCTGTTGGTCGACGCCGCGCAAGCGTTTGGCCGCATCCCCGTCAGCATCGCTGACCTCGATGCGTCTTATCTCGTTGTCTCAAGCCACAAGCTCGGCGGCCCGCCGGGCGCTGGCGCGCTTGTGCTGGCGCCTGGCGCGCCGTTCCTGACGACACGCTTCGGCGGCGGGCAAGAGCGCGGGCGCCGGCCAGGTACGGAAAACGGCGCCGCGATCGTCGGCTTCGCAACCGCTGTCGAATGGGCGCTCAGCGACATGGAAGGCGAAGGCCGCCGCATCGCCGCGATGCGGGACCGCTTCGAGGCGCGTCTGCCTGGTGATGCCGTCGTGTTCGGCGCGCAAGCACCGCGTCTACCTAACACCTCGAACTTTGCGCTTCCTGGCCTCACTGCTGAAACCGCGGTGATCGCGATGGACCTTGAAGGAGTCGCCATTAGCTCCGGCGCCGCGTGCTCGTCAGGCAAGGTGCGTTCAAGCCGCGTGTTGTTCTCGATGGGCGTGCCGGGCGAGATCGCGAAGGCCGCGCTGCGTGTGAGCTTCGGGCATGAATCGAAAGCGTCGGATGTCGATGAAGTGCTGAACGCGCTGAGCAAGGTCGCTGCCCGCCGCAACCGCGGAGCGGCGGCATGAGCGCGGTGAAAGATACGATCGACAAGGGCACCGTCGAAGCTGCGCGCGCGCTCGAAGCCGAAAAGTACAAGCACGGCTTTGTCACCGAGCTTGAGCAAGAGTTCGCCCCGCCGGGCTTAAACGAAGACATCGTCCGCTACATCTCAGCCAAGAAGGGCGAGCCCGAATGGATGCTCGCTTGGCGGCTCGAAGCGTTCAAGCGTTGGCAAACGATGGACGAGCCGACGTGGGCGCTCGTCCACTATCCGCCGATCAATTATCAAGCGGCGCGCTATTACGCGGCGCCGAAGGCTGGTGCGAAGTACAAGAGCCTCGAGGACGTCGATCCCGAGATCCTGGAAACGTACAAAAAGCTCGGCATTCCGCTGAAAGAGCAGGAAGTGCTGCTTGGCGTCGAAGGCGCGCCACGCGTGGCGGTGGACGCGGTGTTCGATAGCGTGAGCGTCGTCACCACGTTCAAAGCCGAATTGGCCAAAGCCGGCGTCATCTTCTGCTCGATGAGCGAAGCGGTGCGCGAGCATCCGGAGCTTGTGAAGAAATATCTCGGCTCAGTCGTGCCGACCTCGGACAATTTCTTCGCGACATTGAACAGCGCCGTCTTCTCCGATGGTTCGTTCGTTTACGTGCCGCCCGGCGTGCGCTGCCCGATGGAGCTGTCGACCTACTTCCGCATGAACGCGGAAGGCACCGGTCAGTTTGAGCGGACGCTGATTATCGCCGATAAGGGCGCTTACGTGTCCTACCTCGAAGGCTGTACCGCGCCGATGCGGGATGAAAACCAACTGCACGCCGCCGTCGTCGAACTCGTCGCGCTCGATGACGCCGAAATCAAATACTCCACCGTGCAGAATTGGTGGCCCGGCGACGCCGAGGGCAAGGGCGGCATCTACAACTTCGTCACCAAACGCGGCGATTGCCGCGGTGCGCGAAGCAAGATTTCGTGGACCCAAGTTGAGACCGGCTCGGCGATCACCTGGAAATATCCAAGCTGCATCCTGCGCGGCGATGACAGCTCCGGTGAATTCTACTCGATCGCCGTAACCAACGGCCGCCAACAAGCCGACACCGGCACCAAGATGATCCATCTCGGCAAGAACACGCGCTCGCGGATCATCTCGAAGGGCATATCGGCAGGGCGTTCTTCCAACGCCTACCGCGGGCTTGTTTCCGCGCACGCCAAAGCCAAGGGCGCGCGCAATTTCACGCAATGCGACTCGCTGCTGATCGGCGATCAGTGCGCCGCGCACACTGTGCCTTACGTCGAAACCCGCACGCCGGACGCGCAATTCGAGCACGAAGCGACGACGACGAAGCTCTCGGACGATCAGCTCTTCTACCTGCGCTCGCGCGGCATTCCGGAGGAGGAGGCTGTGGCGTTGCTGGTGAACGGTTTCGTCCGCGAAGTGCTGCAGAAGCTGCCGATGGAGTTCGCGGTGGAAGCGCAGAAACTGTTGGAAGTCAGTCTCGAAGGGAGCGTCGGATGAGCAAGTGGCGCTATGCGTTGGCGGCGTGCGTGATCGCGCTCGCGGCGTGCAATCAGCAACAGCGGCAAGAGGCCGAAGGCTCCGCGCCGCCGGTCGACACGCCGTCCGAGATGGCCGAGCCGCCGCGCGCCGAGTTGCCGCCCGTCGACGCCTCGCTCTTGGGCGCGCCGAATACTGCGTTCACCGCCATTGAGCCGAGCGAGGTTGGCATCTTTGGCGCTCCGGCAGTGATGGAAGCGCTTGAGCCGTTGCTCGGGCCAGAGGTCATGGAAGGCTCAAGCGTCAGTTTAAGCGTGCGTGAGAACGGCGATGACGCTATCGCCGACATCGTTCGCACCGGCTTGCAGGACGATTCAGTTTCCGGCGGCCACGTGCGCATTGAATTCCGGCGCGAAGCCGATGGCTGGTACCCGACAAATGCCTACCGGCGCACGCAGTGCGCGCGTGGCGGCCAGGAAGGCCAGTGGACAGCGGGGCTTTGCCCATGAGCGAACGCGAATACTGGTTCGCGCGACGCTTTCCTCTCGGTAGTCCGCGTCAAGCGTACGCGCCCGTGCATTGGAAAGGCTACGCCGTCTCGCTCGTGTTCGTCATCGCATTGACGGCTGGCGGCGTGGCGTTCGCCTATCTCGGCGCGACGGACAATTTGTTCATGGGCGTGATGGTGTTCGCGGCCGTCGCGATCCTCGCAGGCGCATGGTTCACGCTGACAGCAAAAGCCAACGGCGATCCGGTTCGAACGGTCGCTGACTACAAGAAGGACAAGCAGCAAGGTGTTTGACGTTAAGGACCTCCAGGTCACCGTCGGCGGGACTGAGATCATCAAAGGCCTGACGCTCAGCGTTCCGGCTGGCGAGACGCACGCGATCATGGGTCCGAACGGTTCGGGCAAGTCGACGCTTGCCTACGCGCTGAGCGGACGTGACGGGTACGAAGTCACTGGCGGCGCGGCGATGCTCGCCGGCACGGATCTGTTGGCGCTGGCGCCGGAGGAGCGCGCTGCTGCGGGGCTGTTTCTCTCGTTCCAATACCCGGTGGAAATCCCTGGTCTGTCCGCGATTGCGTTTCTGAAGGCGGCGCTCAACGCCCAGCGTAAAGCGCGCGGCCTTGAGCCGATGCCAGCGCCCGAACTTCTGAAGTTGCTGCGGGCGAAGGCTGAGGCGCTGAAAATCGATCAGGAGATGCTGAAGCGGCCGCTCAACGTTGGCTTCTCCGGCGGTGAGAAGAAGCGTTTTGAAGCGCTGCAGCTGGCGGTGCTGGAGCCGAAGTTCGCCATTCTCGACGAAACTGATTCCGGTCTCGACATCGACGCGTTGAAGATCGTCGCCGCCAGTGTGAACGCGGCGCGCGCGCCGGACAGGGCGTTGCTTGTCATTACGCACTATCAGCGCCTGCTCGACTACATCAAACCGGATCGCGTGCACGTGCTGGCCAAGGGCCGTATCATTGCCAGCGGTGGTCCTGAACTTGCGCTCGAGCTGGAGCGCGAGGGTTACGACAAATATCTGAGGGCGGCGTGAACCTTGCCGATCTCCCCAACCGCCGTAACGAGGCGTGGAAGTACTCCGATCTGCGAGCGGCGGTCGGTGACGCGTTGCCGCCGTTGGCGCAGGCGCCCGCGAACGCGCCGGCTGCAGGAAAGCTCTTCGCCAGCTTGAAGCCGATCGAGATCGTCTTCGAGAACGGTCGCATCGCACATTGGCCAGAGCGCAACGTGCGCAAGGCGTCGCGCGTGCTCTCAAAGCAATATCCGGGTGAACCTCGCGGGGCCACGCCGCTTGGCGCGTGGGCCGCTGAGCTTTCGCCCGACGAGTGGATGCCGATTATTGAGGCGGGCGAAGACGAACGCCCGGTTTGGGTTCGCATGGTCGGCGACACCTCGCCGACCAGCGGCCACGCGCGTGTCGGCTTGGTTGTGGGCGCCGGCCGGACCCTCAATCTGATCGAGACGTACGAGGGCCCCGCTGTCGGCTTCACGAACGTGCTGATCGAAGGATTTGTTGCCGAGGGTGCAACGCTCAATCGGACTGTAATCCAGGATGCGAGCGAGAAGGCCGCGCTGGTTTCGACCGCGCAAATCAAATTGGAGCGGAACGGGCACCTCTCGCAGTACGTGCTCGCCCTGGGCGCCAAGCTCGCGCGAATTGAGACACACGTGAACGCCGAAGGCGACGGCGCGATGGTAACGCTGAACGGCGCTTATCTTTCCGGCGCGGGGCGGCACGCGGACCTCACTTCTGTGATCGAGCACAAAGCGCCGGGCGGCGCGACACGTCAACTGATCAAGGGCGTTGCGCGCAAGGGCGGGCGTGGGGTGTTTCAGGGCAAGATAGTTGTGGAGCGCGCAGCGCAGAAGACGGATGCGCGCCAACATCACCAGGGTCTGCTGCTGGAGGATGGCGCCGAGATCTTCGCGAAGCCCGAACTGATGATCCACGCCGACGACGTGCAATGCGCGCACGGCAACACGGCAGGTGGCTTGGACGAGCGCGCTCTCTTCTACATGCGCTCGCGCGGCATCCCCGAAGCAGAAGCGCGCGCGTTGCTGATCGAAGCGTTCTTGGCTGAGACCATCCCCAATGGTTTGCCGGAAGCACTCCGTGACGAGTTGACCGGATTGATCCGCACTTGGCTTGCGGGAGCGCGCCTATGAACGCCCCGATCCGCCGCCCCTTTGACGTCGACGCCGTGCGGGCACAGTTCGCTATCCTTGGGCGGACGGTGAACGATCGTGCGTTGGTTTATCTCGACAACGCCGCGAGCGCGCAGAAGCCGGAGGCGGTGATCGAGGCGATGGCGGCGCAGATGCGCGGCGCTTACGCCAATGTGCACCGTGGGCTGCATACGCTCGCGAACGAGACGACGGAGGCGTTTGAGGCGGCGCGCTCCACCGTGGCGGCGTTCATCAACGCGCCGAGCACGGACAGCGTGATCTTCACCAAGGGCGGCACGCAGGCGATCAACATTGTCGCCGCTGGGCTCGACGTGAAGGCAGGCGACGAGATCGTGCTCTCGGTGATGGAACACCACTCCAACATCGTGCCGTGGCATTTCCTGCGCGAGCGCAAGAGCGCGGTGCTGAAGTGGTTGGATATCGATGACGATGGCGGCATCGATCTGGCGGCGCTCGATGCGCTGATTGGGCCGAAGACCAAATTGGTCGCTATTACGCACATGTCGAACGTTCTGGGCGCGAAGACGCCGGCGGCGGAGATCACCTGCGTCGCGCACGCCAAGGGCGTGAAGGTGCTGTTCGATGGCTGCCAGGCCGTCGTGCATGGCTATGTCGATGTGCAGGCGATCGACGCGGACTTCTACGCCTTCACCGGTCACAAGCTCTATGGCCCGACCGGCATCGGCATCCTCTACGGCAAGCGCGACCTGCTCGCGGCGATGCAACCGTTCGAGGGCGGCGGCGAGATGATCGATATCGTCGAGCGTGAGCGCGTCACCTACAACGAACCGCCGCATCGCTTTGAAGCGGGCACGCCGCCTATCATCGAAGCGGTGGGGTTGAAAGCAGCGATCGACTGGATCACGTCACAAGATCGCGCCGCCATGGAGGCGCACGAGGCGGCGCTGCGTGATCGGGCGATCAGCGCGCTGCGTGAACTGAATTGGGTGAAGCTGCATGGCGCTGCGCCGGACAAGGGCGCGATCATCGCCTTCTCGGTCGAGGGCGCACACCCGCACGACGTGGCGCAGATTCTGGATCGCCAAGGCGTCGCCATTCGCGCGGGCCACCATTGCGCGCAGCCTCTAATGCAACGGCTCGGCGTTACCGCAACGGCGCGGGCGAGTTTTGCGTGCTATAATCGGCTCGAAGAAGTCGATGCGCTGATCGAGGCCTTGCATAAGGCGCGGAAGCTTCTGAGTTAGAGGATGATGGACGGTTCCGTTCCCCCGCTGAGCGCTCTGCCGAAGGCCGAGCTTGATCGCATCACCGATGATCTGGTGGCGCAGTTCAAGACCGTGTTCGATCCGGAGATCCCGGTTGATATCTATGAGCTCGGGCTCATCTATAAGGTCGATATCAACGATGAAGGCTTCGTCGATATCGAGATGACATTGACGGCGCCGGGATGTCCGGTGGCCGGTGAGATGCCGGGTTGGGTTGAGACGGCGGCGCGTAAGGTGCGCGGCGTAACCGGTGCGAAAGTGAATCTGGTGTTCGATCCGCCGTGGACGACGTCGCGCATGAGCGATGAAGCCCGGCTCGAACTGAACATGTTGTAGGCGATGACGCGTAGACCGAGACCCAAGATCGTAACGCTCACTGACGCCGCCGCGGCGCGGGTGAAGGAGATCGTGGCGAAGGGCGATAAGCCCTACCTGCGTGTGGGCGTCGTCAATGGCGGGTGCGCGGGGATGGAATACACGCTCGACTACGCTGCTGAACCGGCGCAGTTCGATGAGCTGGTCGAGGACAAGGACGTGAAGATCCTTGTGGCGGCGGACGCCGTGCTTTTCCTTCTCGGTTCGGAGATCGACTACGAGACGACGCGTCTCGCTTCCAAATTCGTCTTCCGCAACCCGAACCAGACAGACGCCTGCGGTTGCGGCGAAAGCGTCACCATCGTGCCGGCCAAGGCCGAGGCGTAGATGGCGGCCGCGGACGGCTTCCACGAGTACGTGAAGGAGCTGTTCGCCGGTCTTGGTCCTATCCAGATCAAGCGCATGTTCGGCGGCGCGGGTGGTTACGCTCACGGCGTTATGTTTCTGCTGCTAGCGGACGATACGATTCACATCAAGGTCGATGACGCGTTGAAGGCGGAGTTGCGCGAGGAAGGCTCCGGTCCGTTCGAGTGGACGCCGCAGAATGGGCCACGCGCGGGCGAGACGATTGATCTGGGCTACTGGCGCCTGCCGGATAGCGCGCTCGATGACCCCGACGAGGCGGCGATTTGGGGACGCAAGGCGCTAGCGATTGCGCGGGCGAAGGCGGCTGCGAAGCCGAAGAAGGCTGCGAAGAAGAAGGCCAAACGTTAGAAGTCTGGCGTGCCGTCCTTGTCGAGATCGCGGGCGCGCTCGGCCCACCCTTCATCCGGATCAGTCGGGTCGACACCAAACCAGCGTGCGAGCGGCGTCTCGCGCATTTCTGTCGTGCCGATGCCGACAGCGATGATCGAGGACGGCACCAGCACGGCTGACAGGAAGGCAAGCGTGATGAAGCCTTGGGAAGATTTGATCTCCGCCCAAGTGCCGCCTTCCAGCCAGATGCGGATCGGCTCCAGAAGCCATGCCAGCTCTTGCATGGACCGAAGCTAGCAGAACGCGGTTAAGCGCCTTTGAAGCTCGCCGGGCGTTTTTGCAGGAAAGCGACGACGCCTTCACGGCAATCCTCAGTGCGGCCGGCTATCTTCTGGGTCTGCCGCTCGGCCTGCAGCTGCTCGTCCCAGGAATTGTCGAGCGACGCCCAGGCCAGGCGGCGGATCATGCCGAGTGACGCCGGGCCATTGGCCAATTCGAGCGCAAGCGCCTTCGCCGTCGGCAGCAAGTCTGCATCGGGCACGCAGCGGTTCACGAGGCCCCAATCGTACGCCTGCTTCGCCGGGATGCGTTCGCCCAGCAGCATCATCTCCATCGCGCGAGCGCGACCGATCATGCGCGGCAGGTGATAGGTGGCGCTGCCGTCCGGCACGAGGCCGATGCGGCGGAAGGCTTGCAGGAAGTACGCGCTTTCGCCGGCGACGATGAGATCGCCCAGCAGCGCAAACGAACAGCCAATGCCGGCGGCGACGCCATTGACGGCGGTGACGTACGGGATCGGCAAATCTCGCAGCTTGGTGACGAACGGATTGAACGTTTGCTCGAGACGGGCGCCGAGGTCCGGTAGGCCATCGTCGGCGAGCGGCGGCGCGCCGCTCGCGAGGTTGGCGCCGGAGGAAAAGCCACGGCCTTCGCCGGTGAGCACGATGCAGCGCGCTTCATCGCACGCGCGGTCGAAAAGAACGTTGAGTTCTTCCGTCATGTCGACAGAGATCGCGTTCAGCGTGGCGGGATCGTTCAGCGTGATGAGCGCGACGCCGCTATCGAGTTCGCATTTGGCTTTGGCCATTTTTATCTCCCACGCTGTGAGCGCAGGAGCAGTCTAACCCGACTTTTGCGGTGTAGGATACGCTGCCGGAACGGCAGCTACGCCACGTAAAGCACAGGCGTTGCGTCGGTGGTCGTTTGATTGCGGCCGTTGCGCTTGGAGGCGTAGAGGCAAGCATCGGCGCGCTCGATGAGGCCCGCGGGTGTATCGCCCGATTGCAAGCGCGCAATGCCGATCGACACTGTCACTTGTCCCAGGTCCTCATTTGTCGAACGGCGGCGTAGACGTTTTGCCTGGATAGCTTCGCGGAGGGCCTCAGCCGTCTGCTGAGCCACGCGCGCGCTCATGCGCGGCATGACGACAGCGAACTCTTCGCCGCCATAGCGGGCGACGAGGAAATCCGGCCGGGCATGCGCCTGCAGGGCGCTCGCGAGGAAGCGGAGGATCTGATCGCCGGTGTGATGACCCCAAGTGTCGTTGAAGCGCTTGAAGTGATCGATGTCGCAGAGCAACAGCGACAGCTCGGTGCGCTGCGCCTTTGCTTCTTCGATACGCATCCGCAGCGTCTCATCGAACATGCGCCGGTTGGCGAGGCCGGTGAGGCTGTCAGTGAGCGATTCCACCCGTACGGATTCAAGGCTCGTACGAAGCGTGTCGATTTCTGCGGTCGACTTCTTCAGCTGCTCGTTGAGCGTTTGATTGTGATTGGCCATGTCCAGCGTCGCCGCCGCGAGGCTCGAGACGATCTGGCGAATTTGGTCGGGGCCGAGGCCGCGGTTGAGATCGGTCGCGGCGCTTTCGAGGGTGCGCCCGTAGTCGCCACTCTTGCTTTCCGCGTCCTTCAGGAACGAGACGACGTGGCCGAGGTCGCGCGCGATTTTCTCGCCGGCGAGCAGGATCTGCGCCGACGCGCCAAGTCCAGTGAAGAATTGCTCGTGAAGCTGCGCGTTGTCCTCGGAGGTGAAGACCGTGCCCGAGCCGATGCGGGAATCGATTGCTTCGCGCAGAGGCTGGTTGCGGCCGAGCCGGTAGGAGAGCCAAACCTCGTAATTGGCGCTCGTCGGCGGCACGCCATGCAGGCGCATCAGGTCAAGCGTCTCCGAGGCGACGTTGGCGCCTCCCGGCCCCTGCATCAGGATGTCTTGGTCAGTCACGCATAACCCGCAGAATCTGCAATCTCACGGACGCTAACGGGCAGGATATGGACGAGTGGTAAATGCCGTTTAGGCTGACGCAGAAATGAGTAGTTGCGCTTACCTGCACGGTAAGCGGTAGACATACCCAAAAGCCTTGGGAGGCGCGAAATGAACCGGCCGGTCCAACCGTCGATCGAAGAAACAAAAGCCCGGATGGTCTCAATTCTGGAGCTGCAGAAGCGCCTGCAGACCAGCAAGGGCGCGCCGGACGCAAGATTGCGCAAGGATAGGCTGACGCGCGCGATCAACCTGGTGCTCGCCCATAAGGACGAATTCCTGGACGCGTTGAACGAAGACTTCGGCGCCCGCTCACGAGATATGTCGCTGTTCACGGACATTTCGGGAGCGGTAGGACCGCTGAAGCACGCGAGGACGCACGTCGAAAAGTGGATGGCGCCGCAGAAGCGGAACGTGACGCCGTCGGCGCTGGGGCTTTTCGGCGCACGCGCCGAGGTGCGCTATCAGCCCAAGGGCGTGGTGGGCGTGATCTCGCCTTGGAATTTTCCGATCTCGCTTTCGTTCGACGCTATCGCCGGCGCGTTCGCGGCGGGCAATCGTGTGATGTTGAAGTTGTCCGAGCACACGCCGGCGACGTCGGCGATCATGGCGCAGACGATCGATCTCTATTTCGATGAAGACGAACTCGCCGTGATCAATGGCGGCCCGGATGTCGGCGCCGCATTCGCGGGTCTTGCGTTCGACCATCTGATCTTCACAGGCGCGACCAATGTCGGCCGTCACGTGATGCGCGCGGCGGCGGACAATCTGGTGCCGGTGACCCTCGAACTCGGCGGCAAGTCGCCGGTCGTGATCGGCAAGAGCGCTGATCTCACCAAAACGGCGGCGCGCGTCATGACGGGCAAGACCATGAATGCCGGTCAGATCTGCTTGGCGCCGGACTATGTGCTTGCGCCGAAGGAGAGCGTGCCGGGTTTCGTGGAAGCGTCGCGCGCGGCCGTCGCCAAGATGTATCCGACCTTGAAGGACAATTCCGACTACACGTCGGTGATCAACCAGCGTCACTATGATCGCATCACCGGCCTGATCGCGGATGCCAAGGCGAAGGGCGGCGAGATCGTCACGATCAATCCGGCGAACGAAGATTTCAGCCAGCAAGAGCACCGGAAAATTCCGCCGACGATCATCCTCAACGCCACCGACGACATGCAGGTGATGCAGGAAGAGATCTTCGGACCGGTTCTGCCGGTGCGGACCTATTCGTCGTTTGACGACACGGTCGCCGAGATCAACGCGCGTCCGCGCCCGCTGGCGCTCTACTATTTCGGCGAAGACAATGCCGAGAGCGAAGCGTTGCTGGAGCGGACGCATTCAGGCGGCGTGACGATCAACGACGTGATCTTCCACTTCGCGATGGACGAATTGCCGTTCGGCGGCGTCGGCCCCTCCGGCATGGGCGCCTATCACGGCCATCGCGGCTTTATCGAGTTCAGCCACGAGAAGGCGATCTATCGTCAGATCTCGGCCGAATTGCTCTCGATCCTGCGCCCGCCCTACGGCGCAGCGTTCAAGAAGCAGATGGCGGCGCGGCTGAAGCCGTAGCTTCACCCGTTCAAGAGCTGCCCTCGGTTTGGAGGGCGGGAACGCGAGACGTTCGCGCGGGCCGAAAAGGGAAAGAGGTTGGCGCAAAACGCCTCGCGTTCCCGCGATCGATTTTTCGTCAGCGTAGGGCGGGTGGAGCTGTTCACTCCGTTACCTTCCGCTTGCGGCGAGCGAGATCTTCCATTGATCCCGGACCTGACGGTTTCATCTCCCCGTCAGCAGATAGTCCTCACTTCGATCGCATTCCGCTTCGCAAACCGGGCTGGAATTCCTGTTAGCCCCTCCGTGATGCGGAACGGGAAGACTCTAACTCAGGTTTGGAGCTGTAGGATTGATTGGGTGTGTATCCCCGGTTCTTCACCCTTCACACGCTTCCCGGGCGAGCGCAGCGAGACCCGGGATCCATAGGTCAACATGCTGAGTTTCAACGGCCCATGGGTCCCGGCTCTGCGTTCGCTCGCATCTTCGATGCGGGCTCACTTGGCCGGGAAGCGTGGGTGTATGCGCCGGATAGATCGGCTCGCGATTACTTCTTCGGCTTGAGAAACGCGGGCGTGCTGTCGCCGAAGCCGGTGACGGCGGGGCCGCTGTCTTCGCGCGGCGGGCGGCGTTCTTCGCGGCGGGGTTGGCTGGCGCCCCGGTTTTCTTGGCGCGGCGAGTCGTTGCGACGAGGCCGCTCGTCGCGGTTCTCGCGGCGCGGCTGATCCTCGCGCGGCTCGGGCTTCGCCTCGCTGCGTTGAACTGGTTCGGTCGAAGCGGTGGGGCGATCTTCGTCGCGCTTCACGTACTTCTGCTTTTTCTCCGAGAGACGCCGTGAGTGCTCTTTCTTGAGTTCTTCGGCGCGGCGGCCGCGGCCGCCGCTGTCGCGCGGATCGCCAAGCGCGGCTTCAGGCAGCCCCTCGATCTCGGCTTTTTCAATCGTCTTGCCGGTGAGCTTTTCGATCGCGTCCCAGCTCTTCTTGTCGCCGGGGCCGACCAGCGTGAACGAAGCGCCAAGGCGGCCAGCGCGGCCCGTGCGGCCGATGCGGTGGACGTAGTCTTCGGCGTGGCGCGGCGGCTCATAATTGAAGACGTGGCTGACATCGGGAATGTCGAGACCACGGGCGGCGACGTCAGAGGCGACGAGATACTGCAGATCGTTGGTGCGGAAGCGGTCGAGCGTCTTCATGCGCAGCGACTGATCGAGATCGCCGTGCAGCGGCGCAGCGTTATAGCCGTGGCGCTTCAGCGAGAGCGCGACGACATCGACGTCGGTCTTGCGGTTGCAGAAGATGATGCCGTTCTTCACTTCGCCGCTGGCGTTGATGGTGGCGCGAAGCGCGGCGCGGCGCGTGCGCGGATCGCCGCCGGGGAGCATCACGACCTTCTGCGTGATGGTGCTGGCGGTGGTCGCTGGTTTTGCCGCTTCGATGCGCTTTGGGCTTGAGAGGAATTGTTCGGTGAGGCGCGTGATTTCTGGCGGCATGGTGGCCGAGAAGAACAGCGTCTGGCGTGTGAACGGCGTCAGTTTGAAGATGCGCTCGATGTCAGGGATGAAGCCCATGTCGAGCATGCGGTCGGCTTCGTCGACGACCATGACCTGCACGCCGGTGAGCAAGAGCTTGCCACGCTCGAAGTGGTCGAGCAGGCGCCCGGGCGTGGCGATCAGCACGTCGACGCCGCGCGCCAAGAGTGCGTCTTGGTCGCCGAACGAGACACCGCCGATCAGCAGCGCTTTGGTGAGCTTCTGGTACTTGCCGTATTTGTCGAAGCCTTCGGCGACTTGCGCGGCGAGTTCGCGTGTCGGCTCGAGGATCAGCGTGCGCGGCATGCGCGCACGGGCGCGGCCGGCGGCGAGGATGTCGATCATCGGCAGCGTGAAGGCAGCGGTCTTGCCGGTGCCGGTTTGGGCGATGCCGAGAATGTCTCGGCCTTTGAGGACTTCGGGGATCGCCTGCGCCTGGATCGGCGTCGGCGTGTTGTAGCCGGTCTCCTTCACCGCGCGGAGCGTGGCTTCGGAAAGGCCGAGATCGTCAAAGGTAAGTTGGGGTTGAGTTTCAGGTGCGCCCAAATTGCTTTGGTCTGGCGCGGAATTTTCAGAGGACATTCAATCTCACTTGGGGCCGGGATCTCGCGTGATGCGCGAGCGGGCCGATTGGTTGGCGCTATTCGCCACGCGTCTCCGGATTGAGGTGAGCGGGCGTCCAGCAGGAGCGAGCACGCCCCAGGGCGCGCACAACGGACAGCGCGGAAATGGGGGGATTTGTGGAGAAAGTCAATGTTTGAAGCGGAGCCTCGTGCCTTGGCTTCTTCGGTTTTTCAGAGTTTGTTTGGGTGGGGAGGCATCCGATGGTCAGAATGGATTTTCGACTTTTGTTCGCCGCGGCATTGGTATGGGCCGTCATGAGCGGGATGGCTCCGGCCTACGCACAGGACCGGACGATTTTTGAGCGTCGCGAGGGGCTATCGACGGGATCGGAGATTGTCCGGCGCGTGATCTCCACGGGAGGCGGTTGGCGAAACATTCGCGTGCTGCGGTTGGAACGCTTCGTCGAGCGCGAGGGAGGCACGACTGCTTTTCCGATCTCTCGTTCCGTCGCCTATCTGTGTGGGGAACGTCAGCTAATTCTCTTTAGCGTGGTGGAGAATCTTTCGAGTGACGAACACACCGAGATTGTCGGAGTGTCTGCGACCGACGAAGTGATTACGCCGGGCGAGATGATTGCGGTCGGAACCGAGCTTTCTGGCTACTTGGAGGCCGATGAAGCGAACGCGCTTCTCGCAGCCATAACTCCCTTGTGCGCATCTGCGCCGGCGTCGACGACGCCCCCTGAATGGCTACCTCTAGCCAAGTCATCCGACACCGTACTTCACTTAGTGCCATCGCGTTTTTCTCGTGAAGGCAACGTCGTGCGGTTTTGGGTGGAAACGCGCTACACATCTGATCGGACTGTCACGATGCGCACCCGTTCGCAGGTCGTGCCTATGGATGACTACGTGATGGAGGTAACGCGGCTTGAGCCGCACCGCGGATACGAGCTTAGCCAGGAAGAGGCCGATTGCGGACGATCAACATTGAGGCGGCTGCGCTTCGTTGAATACGATGCCCAGGGTTCGGTGGCTGAAACCAACGACATCGAAACCCGCCCGTACGAGGTAGTTCCAGGCTCTATTGGGGAGCGCGTGTTACAGAGCGTTTGTGCAATTCGTTAGGTCGGGACTAAACATCCACGTCCTCAACGAACTTCGCGTTTGCTTGGATGTAGTCGAACCGCTTTTCGGCTTTCTTGCCCATGAGCGTTTCGATCAGCACTTCAAAGTCCGGCGCGCCGCTTTCGTCCAGCACCACGCGCGCGAGCGTGCGGGTGGCTGGGTTCATCGTCGTGTCCTTCAAGTCGGCGGGCATCATTTCGCCCAAGCCTTTGAAGCGCGAGATGTCAGTCTTGCGGCCTTTGAATTCGCCGTTGAGCAGCGCTTCTTTGTGCGCGTCGTCGCGGGCGTAGATGCTCTCTTTGCCGGCGGTGATGCGATAGAGCGGCGGCATTGCCAGGAAGAGGCGGCCAGCGCGGATGAGCGCCGGCATCTGCTTGTGGAAGTAGGTGATCAGCAGTGACGCGATGTGAGCGCCGTCGACGTCGGCGTCGGTCATGATGATCACGCGCTCGTAGCGCAGATCGTCGAGCTTGAACTTCGCGCCCATTTGCACGCCGAGTGCGAGCGCGAGATCTGAGAGCTCTTGGTTGGCGCTCATCTTGTCGGCGCCGGCGCTGGCGACGTTCAGGATTTTGCCGCGCAGTGGCAGGATGGCTTGCGTTTCACGCGAGCGCGCTTGCTTGGCGGAGCCGCCGGCCGAGTCACCCTCGACCAGGAAGATTTCAGTGTCTTTCTCGCCCGCACGCGAGCAATCGGCGAGCTTGCCTGGCAGACGCAGCTTCCGCGTCGCGCTTTGGCGGGAGACTTCCTTCTCCTTCCGGCGCCGCATGCGGTCTTCGGCTTGCTGAATGCACCAGTCGAGCAAGCGCGTGGCTTCTTGCGTGTTCGCGGCAAGCCAGTGATCGAACGGATCGCGGACGGCGTTTTCAACGATTTTCGCGGCTTCCGTCGAAACCAGGCGGCCCTTGGTTTGGCCTTCGAATTGCGGTTCGCGAATGAAGACGGAGACGAGGCCTGCGCCTGTGTTCATCACGTCTTCTTGCGTGATGACCGAGGCCTTCTTGTTGTTGCGCAGCTCAGCGTAGGCGCGCAGGCCCTTGGCAATCGCAGCGCGGAAGCCGGCTTCGTGAAAGCCGCCGTCGGGCGTGTAGACGGTGTTGCAATACGAGCGAAGGAAGCCGTCGGCTTCACCGAAGCCATCGCTCACCCAGGTGATCGCCCACTCGACGCGGCCGTGCGGACCGTCTTTCTCGGTCTTGCCCGAGAATGGCTCGGCGACGACGGCGCGCTTCGACTTCGTAAGTTCGTTGAGGAAGTCGGCCAGACCATTCGGGAAGTGGAGTATCGCTTCCGCGGGCGTGTCGTCGGTGATCAGCTCGGGCGCGCACTTCCAGCGGATCTGCGTGCCGCGCTGCAGGTACGCTTTCGAGCGCGCCATCTGAAATAGGCGGCCAGGCTTGAACGCGGCGCCTTTGCCGAAAATCTCAGCGTCTGGATGGAAACGAACGGTCGTGCCACGGCGATTGTGTGCTGGGCCAACTTCAACGAGCTTCGACGTTGGCGTGCCGCGTGAAAACGTCTGGCGATAGAGCTTGCGATCGCGCGCAACTTCCACTTCGACTTTGTCGGAAAGCGCGTTGACGACAGAAACGCCGACGCCGTGGAGGCCGCCCGACGTGTGATAAACTTTGCCCGAGAATTTGCCGCCCGCGTGCAGCACGGTCATGATGATTTCGAGCGCGGACTTCTTCGGAAACTTGGGATGCGGATCGACGGGCATGCCGCGGCCGTTATCGGTCACACGCAGCGTGCCATCGGCTTCGAGTTCCACTTCGATACGATCGGCAAAGCCTGCGACCGCTTCGTCCATGGAGTTGTCGAGCACTTCGGCGAACAGGTGGTGCAGCGCGCGTTCATCAACGCCGCCGATATACATACCCGGACGTTTGCGAACCGGCTCGAGTCCTTCGAGGACTTCGATGTCCTTGGCGGTATAGCCGCCCGCAGCCGCCGGCGGAGCTTCGCTCTCACCGAAGAGGTTGCCGTCCCAGAGATTGTCGTCGCCGTCTTTGGGCATCGAAGATTTCTTCTGCGCTTGCGCCATGAAACGTCCTTAAGGCGCTTCGCTTGCTTCCAGCAATGCTTTGGCCTGCTCAGGAACCGAACAGGCTTCGGTATCCGGGGAGTAAACGACCCGTTGTAGGGGAATTAAGTGTCTCAAAGGACACGCGCGCCGTGGCTGGACAGCAAATGACAGCTCCACGCGAAACCTCGCCACGTCTTCGCCGTTTCGTCGCGGTCAACGGCATGCGGGGGCCGCTCAGGACGAGGAGCAGCAAGCATGAAAAAGTTCGCAATGATGGCCGCAGTGGCCGCTACGGCGCTGATGGCCATGCCAGCAGTTGCGCATGCGGAATGGTACGCAGGCGCGGCCTACACGCAGTTCGATTTGGATGGCGCCGAAGTCGGCGGCGCGACGGGACGTTTGGGCTATCGCTTCAGCCCGAACTTCGCGCTTGAAGGCGAAGCATCGACGGGTGTCGATGATGATGCCGGCGTGGAACTCAATCACGCTGTCGGCGCCTACGCTGTCGGCATCGTGCCGTTCGGCTCGTCGGGTTTCTCCGCGCACGGCCGCATCGGCTACGCGCAGGCTGAAGTCGATACGCCGCTCGGCGACGTCGATGATGAGGGCCTTTCCTACGGCGCCGGCGTGAGCTGGGCGGCCACCCCTGGCATCGGCATCCGCGCCGACTACACGCGCCTGGAAGGCGATGAGGACACCGACGCAATCTCGCTCAGCGCCGCGTTCAACTTCTAACAGCGCCGCAGAATGTGAAGCCGGCGGGCCAGGGCGTATGCTCTGGCCCGCTTGCTTTGCGGTAGGGGAGGTCCGTAGGTTGCGCCCCAGGGACACCCAATTCGGAGCAGACGTGATGAGATTGATTTTGGCGGCGGCGTTGTTCGCGGCGTTCACGATGAGCGCGCAGGCGCAGGAAACCACAACGGCAGCGCCAGCGGCGGTTCCACCATCTGCATGCCCGCCGGTTCCGGCGCCGCCGGCTCAGCCCAATTGGAGCCGTGCAACGCCTGAGCAGGTCACGGCGGCCGTTGCGGCCTACGAAGCTTGGAACGCCTCGACTGGCGCGCCTCTGCAATGCCTCGCAGCGGAATCGCGCGCGCTGCAGGAGCAGTCGAACGCGCGCGCGGCTGAACACGCTGCTGCGCTCGAAGCGGGACGCGCGACTGGCGCTGAGTGGCAAGCCGCGCTCAACGCCTACAACGAACGGCGCCGGCGCTAAGCGATCAGCAGATCAACAAAACAAAAGGGCCGGAGATTTCTCTCCGGCCCTTCGTCTATCTGCGGTGTGCTGATTACGCCTTGTAGTACATGTCGAATTCCACCGGGTGCGGGTGGGTTTCGAAGCGATCGAGCTCTTCCTTCTTCAGGTCGATGTAGGCGTCGATCAGGTCTTCGGTCATGACGCCGCCCTTCAGCAGGAAGTCGCGGTCGCGATCGAGCGCGGTGAGCGCTTCGCGGAGCGATGCAGACACAGTCGGCACGTCCTTCAGTTCTTCCGGCGGCAGGTCATAGAGGTTCTTATCCAGCGGCTCGCCCGGGTGGATCTTCTTCTCGATGCCGTCGAGGCCGGCCATGAGCAGCGCGACGTAGGTGAGGTACATGTTGCCGGCCGGATCGGGGAAGCGGACTTCCACGCGCTTCGCCTTGGCGCCAGTGCCGTGCGGAATGCGGCACGAAGCAGAGCGGTTGCGCGCCGAGTAGGCGAGCAGCACCGGGGCTTCGTAGCCAGGCACAAGACGTTTGTAGGAGTTGGTCGTCGAGTTCGCGAACGCGTTGATCGCCTTCGCGTGCTTGATGACGCCGCCGATGTAGTAGAGGCAATTTTCGCTGAGATCGGCGTAGCGATCGCCGGCGAACGTGTTGTTGTTGCCCTTCCAGATGGACATGTGGACGTGCATGCCCGAGCCGTTGTCCTTGAAATAGGGTTTCGGCATGAAGGTCGCGGACTTGCCGTACGACGCAGCCACTTGGTGGATGATGTACTTATACAAGTTCATGTTGTCGGCCATCGTGACCAGCGTGTTGAACTTGAGGCCAAGTTCGTGCTGGGCGGGCGCGACTTCGTGGTGATGCTTTTCCGGGTTCAGACCCAGCTGACCCATGATTTCGAGCATCTCGCCACGCATGTCTTGCAGGCTGTCGATCGGCGGCACCGGGAAGTAGCCGCCCTTCGGACCCGGACGGTGGCCGAGGTTGCCGCCTTCATAAGCGCGGCCGGTGTTGTACGGCAGCTCGGTTGAATCGAACGAGTAGCCGGTGTTGTTCGGGTCTGTGCTCCAGCGCACGTCGTCGAACACGAAGAACTCAGCTTCGGGGCCGAAGTACGCAACATCGCCAGCGCCCGACGACTTCACGTAGGCTTCCGCCTTCTTGGCGATGCCGCGCGGGCAGCGCGAGTAGGGCTGCAGCGTGCCTGGCTCGAGAATGTCGCAGAACAGCGCGAGCGTCGTTTGCTGATAGAACGGATCGATGTGCGCGCCTTTGGGGTCAGGGCGCATGACCATGTCGGACTCGTTGATCGCCTTCCAACCGGCGATGGACGAACCGTCAAACATCGTGCCTTCGGTGAAGATGTCCTTGTCGATCATCGACACGTCGAAAGTGACGTGTTGCATCTTGCCGCGCAGGTCGTTGAACCGCAGGTCAACGAACTGGACTTCCTTGTCCTTAATCAGCTTCAGAATTTCTTCTGACATCGGAAACTCCCCCGAGTTTTTTTGTTGATATGGAGGGGCGTTCGCCGCGTCTCGGTCCGCAACGAACGCCTAGAATCAGTCGTTCTTGAGCGCGATCAGACCGCCGCCGCGCCAGTTTCGCCAGTGCGGATCCGCACCACGTTGCTGACATCGAGCACAAAGATCTTGCCGTCGCCGATCTTGCCAGTCTTGGCGGCCTTCTGAATGGCTTCGAGCGCGGCGTCGACCTGTTCGTCGGCGACCACCACCTCGACCTTCAGCTTCGGAAGGAAATCAACGACGTACTCGGCGCCGCGATAGAGTTCGGTGTGGCCCTTCTGGCGGCCGAAGCCCTTGGCTTCGACGACCGTCATGCCCTGCAGGCCGATTTCCTGGAGGGCTTCTTTTACGTCGTCCAGTTTGAACGGCTTGATGATGGCTTCGATTTTCTTCACCGCGGCACCCCTTTTATCCACATGGCGTATGGCGATTTCGGCTCCTCTTGGACCCGGGCGAACGAGTCTGGAAGTTAACCCGCTGCGGGCGTGGGGGAGCGCGCGGCGGGCGCCTCATTCGGAGGCGCCGCTGCACAATCAAACGGCTGGCGTGGTCATGGAGGCGCTCTAAACTCCGTGGAATGACGCTTTTATTCCTGATCCGGCATGGCGAACCCGAAGCGGCATGGGGCGGCGACGCGCGCGACCCAGGTTTATCCCCAGCTGGACGCGAACAGGCGAGAGCGGCGGCCGCTGCGCTGGTGAAGATGGGCCAACTCGAGATTGTTAGCTCGCCGATGGCGCGTTGCTTCGAAACCGCCGCCGAATTTTGCACCCTTACAGGCAGGGACGCGCGCATTGAGCCGCGTGTCAGCGAGGTCGTGGCGCCCGACGGCGTGACGGACCGGCGCGCATGGTTGCGCGCGAACTTTCCGTGGGACCAAGGCGTCGCGCGCCGGCAGTGGCGCGATGTTGATCCGGCGCTCCGCACATGGCGCGATAGCGTCGTGAATTGCGTGCTGGCGCTGAAGCAGGACACAGCCGTCTTCTCGCACTTCATCGCCATCAACGCGCTCGCCAGTGTGGCGATGGACAGTGACGATACCATCGTCTGTGTGCCCGGTTACGCTTCGATCACCGAGTTCGAGAGTCGCGACGGCGTCTTGAGACTCGTGCGACACGGCGAAAGCATGGTGCAGGGCGAAGTGCGTTGAGCCGCGAGATCATCACTGTCGAGCAGATGCGCGCTATTGATGAAGCGAGCGCCGTTGCCGGCGTGCCGACGCGCACGTTGATGGAGAACGCTGGGCGCGCTGTCGCGGAAGCCATCGTGCGCCGCTATCCGCAGCAGCCTACAGCCGTCTTGTGTGGTCCCGGCAACAATGGCGGCGACGGTTGGGTGGCGGCGCGCGTGTTGCGTGAGATGGGCTGGCCGGTTTGGGTTGAGACGCTGGTTGCGCGGGATGCATTGAAGGGCGATGCCGCCGATGCGGCGAACGCGTGGCGCGGCGAGACGTTCGACCTCGGCAAGAGTGGCCGCGCTGCGGCGCTTTATGTCGATGCACTCTTCGGTGCGGGATTGTCGCGTCCACTGGACGGTGAAATAGCGCGTTTAGCTGTGAAACTGCCAAGTGAGCGCGTCGTTGCTGTCGATGTGCCAAGCGGCGTCAACGGCGACGACGGAAATCCGATCGGCGATGTGTGTTTTGAAGCGGCGCTCACCGTCACGTTCGTCCGCAAGAAGCCCGCGCATGTCTTGATGCCCGGGCGCGCGTGGTGTGGCGAGGTCGTCGTCGCTGACATTGGCGCGCCGGAAGAAGTCATCGCGGCGCAGAACATCACGCTGCGCGAGAACGATCCTTCGCTTTGGGTGCTGCCGTGGCCAGAGGCTGACACGCACAAGCACGAACGCGGGCACGTCGTTGTCGCGAGCGGCGGGCACACCCGCACCGGCGCGGCGCGTCTTTCTGCGAGATCCGCGATGCGCGCGGGCGCGGGACTGGTGACGGTGTTGTCGCCCACCGATGCAGTTGCGGAAAGCGCTGCGCAGCTCACCGCCATCATGCTCCGCGAGGCGGAGGGCGAGGCGAGCTACGCCGAAGCTGCGCGCACGGCGCAGGCGATGGTGATCGGTCCTGCGTTCGGGACGAGCGATGCGCACTACAAACTGCTGCTCGCGGCGATGAATGTTCAACCGCGCTGCCCGCTGGTGCTCGATGCTGACGCGATCACGTTGCTGGCGCCGATGACGCATGGTCTCGACGCGCGCGACGTGATGACCCCGCACATCGGCGAGTTCCGCCGCGCGTTTCCGGGCATCTGGAGCAATTCGCCGAACCCGATAGAGGCCGCGTGCGCCGCCGCCGCTTACGCGCGCTGTGTTGTACTACTTAAGGGGCCGTCGACCGTGATCGCCGCGCCGGACGGGCGGGCCATCGTCAACACCACCGGCACGCCGTTCCTGGCGACCGCCGGCTCAGGCGATGTACTGGCCGGTCTGATCGCCGGCCTGATCGCGCAAGGGATGGCAAGCTTTGAAGCGGCCGCTACAGCGGCTTGGGTCCACGGACGCGCCGGCGAGGCGCTCGGGCCGGGCCTCACGGCAGACGAACTCCCCGACATTTTGCCGATTGTATTCAACGCATTGGCTCCTGGGCCGCTGAAGCGGAAGCCGATGGGTTGATCGGACCTGTTTTGGCCCCAGGTTTTGCGTTAACCCTTAGAGTTGGGACACGCGCTCCGTGAGGGGGAAGAATTATGGTTTGGTGGTGGTGGATCATTCCGGGCTTGGTGGCCGTGATTGGCTTGGCGTTTGCGCTGAGCGGCCTCGGCTGGATGTTCCGCGGCCGGCCGGTTAAGGGCGGCCGAGGCGTTCTCGGCGGCGCGGTTTTCCTCGGCATCGGCGCGGTTGTCGCGCTGCTTGGCCTCAACGTGCAAAGCTATCACCGCCTCACGTACGAGCGCCCGGTGGCGACCATCGAGATTAGCCAAAAGGGTCCGCAGCTGTTCGAGGCCGTCGTGGTTGAGCCGCCGACGGAGCAAGATCCCGAAGGTATCACGCGCACGTTTGAAGTTCATGGCGACGAGTGGCGCATGGAAGCGCGCGTGCTGCGCTGGAAGCCGTGGGCCAACATTCTGGGCCTCGATTCACAATACCGGCTGGATCGCTTCTCGGGCCGCTACACGGAAACGCAGCAAGAGCTGAACGCCGAGCGTAGCGCCTACGACATCCGCCCAACCCGCCAATCCGGCATCGATCTGTGGCCGCTCGCCCGCGAGTACAGCCGCTACGCCCCGATGGTGGACACCCTTTACGGCTCCGGCGCCTACATGCCGATGGCCGACGGCGCCCGCTATGAAGTGCGGATCACGCAGAACGGCCTGATCGCCCGCCCGACCAACGAAGTCGCGGCCGAAGCGTCTTCGAGCGGCTGGAATTAATCACACGATGGACGAGCGGCTCACCGATCTTTTCAGATCGGTGACCGCCGCCGCGATAATAGCGCTGGTCGTTGCGTCGATCGCGGCACTGGTTGCGGGCGCGCTTATGCTCGCGATGACGGTGGCTTTTTACTTCAACCCGGGGTGAGGGTGGTGCGGACGCCGGGACTCGAACCCGGACGCCTTGCGGCGCTGGAACCTAAATCCAGTGCGTCTACCAGTTCCGCCACGTCCGCTGGATGGCCGGTTGCTCTAGGGGGTGAGGGCGCTGCCGTCTAGCGCCGACCCATCCTTATTGCCGCAAGGTCCGACCGTGGACTCTGCCGGAACGGGATGCCATAAGCCCGCCTTTCCTGAATTTGCGCCTACGGCAAAGGATTTGCAGCGTCGGCGCGTATGTCGAAAGCACGTGTAATGCAGCTCACCGAGAGCCGTTCTGAAGGTCTTCTGCGCGTTTACAATGTCGTCGTCCCGGCGGCCGAACTGCAGCAAAAACTCGCCGCCAAAATCGCGGAAGTGCAGCCGCGCGTGCGCATCAATGGCTTCCGTCCGGGCAAGGTGCCGGCGAGCCACATCAAGAAGGTCTACGGCCCGGGGATGATGCAGGACATCATCAACGAGACGGTCCAGAACTCGACCAAGGAAGGTCTCGCCAATGTGCGCGCCGCTTCCGAGCCGTCGCTCGATCTGAAGAGCGACATCAACAAGGTCATGGCCGGCGGCGAAGACCTGAAGTTCGAACTGTCACTGGAAGTGATGCCGGACTTCGAACCGGCTGATCTGAAGACGATCAAGATCACGCGCCCGGTCGCGGACGTCACCGAAGCGCAAGTCAACGACGCGCTCAACGAACTGGCGAAGGCGCAGCGCGGCTTCGAAGAGAAGAAGGGCGCCGCGAAGGATGGCGATCAACTCGTCATCGATTTCCTCGGCCGCATTGACGGCGAAGCGTTTGACGGTGGCGCCGCGGAAGACGCTGAAGTCATCATCGGTGCGAACCGCTTCATTCCTGGCTTTGAAGAACAACTCGTCGGCGCGAAGGCTGGCGACGAGCGCACGCTGAAGGTCACGTTCCCAGAAGATTATCCGGCGCCGGGCCTCGCGGGCAAAGCTGCTGAGTTTGAGACCAAGATCAAAACCGTGCGCGGTCCGAAAGAGGGCGCGCCGGATGATGAGTGGGCCAAGCAACTCGGCTTCGACAGCTTGAATGCCGTGAAGGACGCGCTGAAAGAGCGCATCGAAGCGGATCACAAGCAGCAATCGCGCGCCAAGGCGAAGCGTCAGCTGTTCGACCAACTCGACGCGACGCACGATTTCGAACTGCCGCCGCGCATGGTTGAGGCTGAGTTCAACCAGATCTGGCGCCAGGTCGAGCAGGACAAAGCGCAAGGCCGCGCCGATCCTGCCGATGAAGGCAAGTCGGACGAAGACCTGCAAGCTGAGTATCGCGACATCGCCGAGCGCCGCGTGCGCTTGGGCCTGCTGCTCGCGGAAATCGGCCGCCGTCACAAGCTCGAGGTCTCGGACGAAGAAGTGGGCCGCGCCATCGCGCAGCAGGCCCGCAACTTCCCGGGCCAGGAACAACAGGTGTTCGAGGCTTACCGCCGTAACCCGCAGCTGGTCGCCCAGGTCCGCGCGCCGCTCTACGAGGAGAAGGTCGTCGATTACATGATGGAGCTGATTAACGTCACCAATCAGACCGTCACCCGCGACGAACTCTTCGCCGATGATGAGCCGCCGACGCCTGCCAAGGGCAAGAAAGCTAAGAAAACCAAGGGCGCGAAGGCCGAAGACTAATCGTTAAGCTCGGCCGCAGTAGGTGGGGCTTGCGGGGCGCGTGTAAGCGTCAAATATGAAGCGCAAGCTTTTGAGTCGCTGGCGTTGGCTGGCGGCCGCAGGATGATCTCATGCACGACGACCCGATTGAACGACTGACCAACGTTGGCGGCTACATTCCCACCGTTGAGGAAACCACGAGCCGCGGCTCGGCGCGCTACGACATCTTCTCGCGCCTCCTGAAGGAGCGGATCATTTTCCTGAGCGGCCCGGTCGACGACATCCAGGCCGCGATGATCACCGCGCAACTTCTGTTCCTCGAGTCGGAAAATCCGAAGCGCGAGATCTCCATGTATATCAACAGCCCGGGCGGTTACGTGACCGCCGGTCTCGCGATCTACGACACGATGCAATACGTCCGCAGCCCGATTTCAACGGTGTGCATGGGCCTGGCTGCGTCGATGGGTTCGCTGCTGCTGGCCGCTGGTGAGAAGAGCTTGCGCATTTGTTTGCCGAACGCGCGCGTGATGCTGCACCAGCCGTCGGGCGGTTTCCGTGGCCCGGCTTCGGACATCGAACGCCACGCCGAGGACATCCTCCACACCAAGCGTCGCTTGAACCAGATTTACGTCAAGCACACCGGCCAACCGATCGAGAAGGTCGAGAAGACGCTCGATCGCGATTACTTCATGACCGCCGAAGAGGCGCTCGCATGGGGCATCGTCGACCGCGTGTACGAAAAGCGTGAAACGCCGGACGGCAGCGCGACCTAACGGCTCGTCGCGGCCTACTGCATTCTTATCGATTATCGACAAAAGTCGCTGGCATTGCGCCCCGCGCTGAAGCAAGTTGCGCGTGCTTCGGGTTCGATGAGGTAAGCGATGTTCCGTTTGAGGTGTGCGGCTGCGGCTGTGGCGATCGCCACGGTGACTCCAGCGTTTGCGCAGGAGGCGGAGCCAGACATCGTCGTCGTCGGCGAGCGCCTGCAGGAGATGGTGCGCTCGTTCGTCGGTGAGGTGGCCGAGGCGCCTGGCGGCGAGCAGCAAATGGCGCGGTGGGACCGCACGATCTGCCCGCTCGTTGCAGGTCTGCCGCAGCGCCAAATGCAGTACATGGCCGACCGCATCGCCCAGCGCGCGCATCAGGTTGGCCTCCAAACGCAAGGTCCTGGCTGCCGTGCGAACATCCTGATCTTTGTGACGCCCGATGCGAGCGTGCTCGCGAACGGCATTGTCGATGAGTATCGCACGCTGGTTGCGTACTACTCCGAGAACGGCATCAACACGCTGGGCCGCGGTCCGCTGGAAGAGTTCACGACGTCGACTGCGCCGGTGCGTTGGTGGCACGTGAACCAAACCGTCTCGGGCGACGGCCAGTCGATGGCCGGCGACTCGTCCGGTTCGATGGTGATGCGCACGTCGCAAGCGCCAAGCCGGGTGCGCCGCATGACGCGCCAAGATTTTCTGCGCGTGCTGATCATCGTTGATGCGCGCCAAGCCAACGGCGTCACCTTCCAGGCCTTGTCGGATTATTTGGCGATGGTGGCGTTGGCTCAGCTGGACCCGGAAGGCGAGACGACGGGCGTGCCGACCATTCTCAATCTCTTTGCCGCGCGCGACTCCGGTGGTGTTGTGCCGCTGGCGATGACGGAGTGGGATGAGGCCTATCTCGACGGTCTCTACAACGCCCGCCGCACAGCGCCGACTGACCTGTGGCAGCGCCGTGAAATCGCTGAACGCATGGTGGAAAGTCTCGATCCGGCGGCCGCGCCAGACGACGGAAATTGACCCAATAGGAGGCCGCTTCGCTGCGCGGAACCGGCCTCCATCTGTCGAAGCGCCATTGTTGGGATGCCCCCACGCCACTACAAGTTAGCGGCAGAACAAGGGGATCCTCATGCAAATTGCTCGATTGGCGGCGGCCGCTTTGGCCGTGGCGTGTCTTGGATGGTCGCAGGCGCAAGCGCAGGACCAGCAAGACCGCGCGCGTGCGTTCGTAAACTCAGTTTCGTTCACGTCGGACACCAACGCGCTGGCGCGTTGGGATGATCGCATTTGCGTCGGCGCCGTTGGTTTGTCGACCGAGCAAGCGCAAGCATTGGTGGACCGTATCTCCGCGCGTGCGCAGCAAGTTGGCTTGCGCCCGGGCGCGCCGGGCTGCCGCGCGAACGTGATGGTGATCTACGCGCCGGACTCCGACAGATTGTCTCGCGAGATCGTTGATCAACGTCGCGACTTGCTTGGCTACCATTCGGAAGAGGGCCGTCTGACCGCCGGCCGCGAAGCGTTGGAAGATTTCGCCAACCAATCTCGCGCCATTCGTTGGTGGCACGTGTCGAGCACTGGCCGTGGCAGCCTGCGTCCGGTTGACGGCATGACTTACCAAAGCAGCGGCCAGTCAGCGGCGGCGGCCGCGGCGGGCGAAGGCGATTCGACAGGTGGCGTCGGCAGTTCGGCCTTGGACATCCAAGGCGCCGACGCCGTGCGTGGCAGCGGTTCGAGAACGCGTGTTGAGGTTCGCCCGAACGATCTCACCTACGCGCTTGTTGTCGTTGATGCGCGCCGCGTTGCAGACGTTCCGGCGAATGCCTGGATGGATTACGTTGCGTTCGTTGCGCTCGCGCAAATCGATGCGCGCGCGCGCACCGAGGGCTACTCGACGGTGCTGAACATCTTCAACACCGGCGCGACCGCGACCGGCATGACGGCGTGGGACGAAGCTTATCTCGCCGGTCTCTACGACGCGCGCACTGAAGTGGCGAACCGTCAGGCGACGGCGATTTCCCGGCGCTTGGCGAGCGTCCAGTAAGACGATCGCGAGCTATCGATTAGAAAGCGGCGCGCGAACGGGTCACCGTTCGCGCGTTTGCTTTTTGGGGCGCACACAAACGATTGATTGGCGGGCGCCAAACCCCTGATGCAGGCTGCTTCGTGGGGAAACCAGGGGTCTCAGCGATGTTCAGACTTGCAGGCGCAGCAGCGGCATTGGTCGTCATCGGCGCGCCCCTCGCATCGGCGCAAGACAACGACATCGTCGTTGTCGGTGAACGCCTCGAGCAAGTGGCCTCGCAATTCGCGACGGAAGTGGCTGCGCCCTCGCTGCGTGAGGATCAGCTGGCGCGTTGGGACGAACGCGTCTGCGTTGGCATGGCTGGTTTGTCACCGGAGCAGGGTCAAATCGTTGTCGACCGCATCTCGGCGCGCGCTGCTGAAGTTGGTCTGCGCGTCGGCGAACCTGGGTGCCGCGCCAACATCATGGTGATCTTCACCAACGATTCCGACACGGTCGCGCGCAACATCGTCAACGAACGCCGCGACTTGCTCGGCTATTACGGCAACGATGCGGTTTCGACTGGCGGTCGCGAGGGCCTGGAAGCGTTCGCGAACACGTCGCGCCCGATCCGTTGGTGGCATGTCGCCCGCAACGTCACCGCTGACGGCCGCGTGCTTGACCACGTGAATTCCGCGCCAGCGGCGAGCGCTTCGGAAGGCGCCTCCGCAAACGAGGCGGCGGCGAGCGGCCAGCCCTCAACCGGCGTCGGCAGTTTCAGCGGCGTGCAGACCGTGCGCTCCAACGGCACGCGCACGCGCCGCACGACCCGGCAGGATTTGAACTACGTGCTCATCATCGTCGATGCGGAGCGCGTCTCGGAGTTTCCGGTGTCGGCCTGGACCGACTACGTCGCCATGGTGTCGCTGGCGCAGATCAACGCCGAAGCCGAGCCGACGGCCGCGCCCAGCATCCTCAATCTGTTTTCCTCGTCCGTTGAAAACACCCCGATGGGCATGACCGCCTGGGATGAGGCTTACCTTCGCGGCCTCTATCGGGCGACGCGCGAGGCGACCAACACCCGCGCTCAGCAGCGGGAGATCAGCCGCACGATCGTGACCACCGTGACGGTCGATCGTCCGGAGTAATCCGCACACGAACGATTGATTGGCTTTGCCGCCACGCGGCGCCACGATCCGGGCGGGGTTCGCGGCCGCGCCTTTCGGGGATGCGCCGGTGAGAAAACGTCTGAACAAACTAGGCCTCGCGCTTGCGCTGCTGTGCGCCGCGCCAGCGGCGATCGCACAGGAGCGGCTTGGCGCCCGCGAACTGCCCGGCGCGCGGCTGGAGCGCGTCCTGTCGGCGTTCGGCGAGCATCCCGCGAACACACCCGAGGTCTGGGACCGGCGCGTCTGCGTGGGCGTCTCCGGCGTCCGTGTCCGCCGCCAAGCCGTCATGCTCAGCGATCGCATTGCGCTCAGGGTGTTCGAGCAAGGCCTGGAGGCGGGCCGGCCGAATTGCGTGCCGAACGTGCTGGTGTTCGTGACGCCAGAGGCCGGCAGGTTGGCCGAGCAATTGGCCGAAGAGTACCGGACGATGGCCGGCGAGGGTGTCTATGGTGACGCCTGGATCAATCAGGAGGCGCTGGCGGCTTTCGTGAGCGCCGAGGGACCGGTCCGCTGGTGGCACGCGCCGCCGCCCAGTGAGGCGCTCAATGCCCGCAACCGGCCTGAACCCGCCATCGTCGGCGATGTCTTCGTCCCGTCGCGTTTGGCGGCCCGGCCGCCACCGCCGGCCCCGCGGGAGGCCTTCCCGCGAATCCTGGTGATCATCGACGCAACCCAGGCCGACGGCGCGCCGATCGAGACCATCGCCGACATGGCCGCCCTGGCCGCGCTCGCCCAAGTCCGTCAAGACCGCTTACCGGCTTCTGTGGATAGCTTGCTCAACAGGTTCGTCCCGGCGCCGGAAGGGGTGCTGCGCGCCCCCGCCGAAAGCTTAACCGACTGGGACCGGGCGCGGCTGCAGGCGCTCTACGGGCCGCAATCAGCAGCCCCGCCAGGTTGATTAAACCGCGATCTAGCGCCATTTGGTGGGCGTGACGCCGCCCAGAGCGCTGCTTTAGCGCAACATTTGGGCGTCCAGGCTGGCGGTGGGCAGTTAACGGAGCGGCATGCGCTGCTTGCGGCCCCAACCTTGCTATGATCGTATCCACCGGCCAGGGCGGCCGGGCGGTGCAACGTTTTTGAAAGGGATCGTGGTCAACCATCTGTTATGAGGGGAGCATTCGGGGGGCCATCAGCCTGCCGCTTTCAATCCTTATATATCTGGTCCCAGCAGGCCCCTTGAAGGATCGCGTATGAGCAAAGCCACGACCAGCGGAGAGTCGAAGAACACTCTCTATTGCTCGTTCTGCGGCAAGAGCCAGCACGAGGTGCGCAAGCTGATCGCGGGTCCGACCGTGTTCATCTGCGACGAGTGCGTTGAGCTCTGCATGGACATCATTCGCGAGGAGCACAAAACCTCGCTGGTGAAGTCGAAGGAAGGCGTGCCGTCTCCGAAGGAGATCAAGGGCGTTCTCGACGATTACGTCGTCGGCCAAGATCATGCGAAGCGCGTGCTCTCTGTCGCCGTGCACAACCACTACAAGCGCCTGAACCACGCCTCGAAGAACGGCGATGTTGAACTGGCGAAGTCGAACATCCTGCTGATCGGCCCGACGGGTTGCGGCAAGACGCTGCTCGCGCAAACGCTTGCACGCATCATCGACGTGCCGTTCACGATGGCCGACGCGACGACGCTGACAGAAGCCGGTTACGTCGGCGAAGACGTCGAGAACATCATTCTGAAATTGCTGCAGGCTGCCGACTACAACGTCGAGCGTGCGCAGCGCGGCATCGTCTACATCGACGAAGTCGATAAGATTTCGCGCAAGTCTGACAATCCGAGCATCACCCGCGACGTGTCGGGCGAAGGCGTGCAGCAAGCGCTGCTGAAAATCATGGAAGGCACGGTCGCCAGCGTTCCTCCGCAAGGCGGTCGCAAGCATCCGCAGCAGGAATTCCTGCAAGTCGACACGACGAACATCCTGTTCATCTGCGGCGGCGCGTTTGCTGGTCTCGATAAGATCATCAGCCAACGCGGCAAGGGCACCTCGATCGGCTTCGGCGCGACGGTGCGTGATGAAGAAGATCGCCGCACCGGTGAGATTCTCCGTCAGATCGAACCGGATGACCTTTTGAAGTTCGGCCTCATCCCGGAATTCGTTGGCCGTCTGCCGGTTCTGGCGACGCTGGAAGATCTCGACGAGCCGGCGCTGATCACCATCCTCACCGAGCCGAAGAACGCGCTCGTGAAGCAGTATCAGCGCATGTTCGAGATGGAGAACGTGAAGCTCACGTTTCCGGCGGAAGCGCTCTCGGCGATTTCGAAGAAGGCCATTCAGCGCAAGACCGGCGCGCGTGGTCTGCGTTCGATCCTCGAAAGCATCCTGCTCGACACGATGTTCGAACTGCCGTCGATGCGCGGTGTGGAAGAAGTGGTTGTCTCGGCCGACGTTGTCGAAGGCCGCGCCAAGCCGCTGCAAATCTACTCCGAACGCCGTGATGGCGCGGGCGCCGCCAGCTAGATGTAAAAGATCCTAGGCTTGATCGCATAACCCCCGGCCGATAGTCGGGGGTTATGTTTTTGCGCGCCCGGACTGCTCTTTTTTCGCTGTCTTTGCTTGCTGGCTGCGCCACAGCCGACGCGCCAGCGCCCGCGCGCGATGACCGCGTCTATCTCGCTGCGATTGAGAACGGGATGCCCGAAATCCCGCTCACGGGTGAGGCGCCGCTTCGCTTGACGCTCGGCCAGTGGATGGAAGCGCTCGCCATTCCTGGCGTCAGCATCGCCGTGATCGACGACTACGAAGTTGTCTGGGCGCATGGGTTCGGCGTCGAAGACGCGAACACGCGCGAGCCGATGACAACGCTCACCGTGCTGCAAGCGGGATCGATTGCAAAACCGCTCACCGCCATGGCGGCGCTTCGCTTGGTCGAGCGGGGGCAACTGTCGCTTGATGCCAACGTCAACAGCTTCATGACTGAGTGGCAGGTCACGGAGAACGAGTTCACCGCGCAGCAACCGGTCACGCTACGGCGTTTGCTGTCGCACACCGCCGGCATCACGCCGGGCGGTTTCGAGGGTTATGAGCCAAACGTACAGCCGCTTCCGAGCACGGTGCAGATACTGCGCGGATCGCCGCCGGCGAACTCGCCACCCGCTGAAGTCATGGCCGTGCCTGGAACGACGATGGCCTATAGCGGCCTAGGCTACACGATCGTGCAGCATCTGGTGATGTCGCGCGGCGATCAGACGTTTCCGACGCTGATGAGCGAAGCCATCTTCCAACCGCTCGGTATGGAAAGCAGCACCTACGGGCAGCCATTGACGCGGCATTTTGAAAGCCGCGCTGCGAGCGGCCACACATGGGGCGGCGGCGTGCTTAGCGGCCGTTGGCGTTTGCATCCGGAGATGGCTGCTGCGGGTTTGTGGACGACGCCGAGTGATCTCGCGAAAGTCGCGATCGAAATGGCGCGCGCGCGGCGCGGAGAATCAGCGCGCGTGCTGTCGCAGGCGATGGCGGTCCAGATGCTAACGGAGGAACGTGAGTCCTCCGCGCTTGGCTGGATGCTTGCTTCCAGCAACGGGATGTTCTGGCACAATGGCGGAACGCAAGGCTATCGCGCCAGCATGCGGATGTATTCCGAGACCGGTGATGGGATCGTGATCCTCACCAACTCCGACAACGGCCAAGACATCATGCCCGCGCTCATGAATGTGGTAGCGGCGCATTGGGGGTGGGCCGGCTACACGCAGCGGACGATTTCTCCGATCGTCACGGCGAAGCTCATCGCCAGCCAACGCGGCGTTGAGCGTGGTCTCACCGAATATCGCGCCATGCGCGACACGCAGCCGCCGCGCGCCTTCAACCCGGGTGATCTCAACGGCTGGGGCTACATGCTGCTGGAACAGCGGCGTCTGGGTGATGCGCTGCGCGTGTTCACAGAAAATGTCGGCTACTACCCCGACAACGCCTACGCCTATGACGCGCTCGGCGAGGCGCAATTGGCCGCCGGTCAGCGCGAGCAGGGCATCCGGAGCTATCGCCGCAGCCTCGAACTGGACCCCACCAACACTAACGCGGCGGAAGTCCTGGCGCGCATTGAAGCTGAGGCGCGCTGATCCCATGTATCGTTTCGCGGAACGGGCGATTTTGGGCCGTTTGCGCAACGTGAGTCCCAACTGAACGTTAGGAAGAATCGTCAGCAATCCACGTTGGAATGCAGGCGGAACCTTGCTCTGCTGGACGTTCCACATGGACGTGTCTGGCCAACACTTGAAGCGGCCCCCGAACGCTTCCACATTTTCATGCATTAAGCCGGACCTCTGCGGGCTTCTTTGAGACGCAGGGGCATCCGGCAAAGGAGCATTAGATGGCCGAGAGCCGTGTTTTCCCCGTCCTGCCGCTTCGCGACATTGTCGTGTATCCGAAGATGGCGGCGCCGCTGTTTGTGGGCCGCGAGAAATCGGTGCGCGCGCTCGACGAAGTGATGCGCAAGGACAAGCAGATTCTGCTCGCCGCTCAGATGGATGCATCTGAGGACGAGCCGACCGCCGATCGCATCTTCACCGTTGGCACGGTCGCCACCGTGGTGCAACTCTTGAAGCTGCCCGATGGCACAGTGCGTGTGTTGGTCGAAGGCGCCTATCGCGCGAAGATCACGAACTTCAGCGACAACGACAGCTACTTCGAAGCCGAAGCCGAAGAGCTGCCGGATGAGAACGCTGACACAGCCGAAGCGCGCGCTGTTGCCCGTGCTGTTGTTGATCAATGGGACAACTACACCAAGCTGTCGCGCAAGACGCAGCCTGAGGTGCAACAGTCGGTCAGCCAAATCGCCGAGCCGTCACGCTTGGCCGATAGCGTCGCAGCGCATCTCAGCATCAAGATCCCAGACAAGCAGGCGCTGCTTGAGCTGGCCGACGTGCCGCAACGCCTGGAACGCATCCTTTCGCTGATCGAAAGCGAAGTTGGCATGCTTCAAGTCGAGCGGAAGATCCGCAATCGCGTGAAGCGTCAAATGGAGAAGACGCAGCGCGAGTATTATTTGAACGAGCAGATGAAGGCGATCCAGCGCGAGCTGGGCGACGGCGACGAAGGCCGCGAAGACATCGCCGAGCTCGAAAACCGCATCAAGAACACGAAGCTGTCGAAAGAGGCCAAGACCAAGGCCGAAGCGGAGATGAAGAAGCTCCGTCAGATGTCGCCGATGTCGGCGGAATCGACGGTGGTACGCAATTATCTCGATTGGCTGCTCTCGCTGCCTTGGGGCAACAAGAAGAAGGTCAAGAAGGATATCGACGCCGCGCAAGCGGTGCTCGATGAGGACCACTATGGCCTCGACAAGGTCAAGGACCGCATCCTCGAATATCTCGCGGTGCAGGCGCGCACGAACAAGTTGCGTGGCCCGATCCTTTGCCTCGTCGGCCCTCCGGGCGTCGGCAAGACCTCGCTTGGCCGCTCAATTGCGAAGGCCACGGGCCGTGACTTCGTGCGCATGTCGCTCGGCGGTGTGCGCGATGAAGCGGAAATCCGCGGTCACCGCCGCACCTACATCGGCTCGATGCCGGGGCGCGTCATTCAATCGATGAAGAAGGCAAAGAGCGCCAACCCGCTCTTCCTGCTCGATGAAATCGACAAGCTCGGCGCCGATTATCGCGGCGATCCGGCGGCGGCTCTGCTTGAAGTGTTGGACCCCGAGCAAAACTCGACGTTCAACGATCACTATCTCGAGGTGGATTACGATCTCAGCGACGTGCTGTTCATTACCACGGCGAACAGCCTCAACATGCCTCAGCCGTTGCTGGACCGCATGGAGATCATCCGCATCCCTGGCTACACCGAGGATGAAAAGCTCGAGATTGCGAAGCGTCACTTGCTCGACAAGCAGTACGAGAACAACGGCCTGAAGAAGAGCGAGTTCAGCGTCTCGGAGGACGCGCTGCGCGATCTGATCCGCCGTTACACGCGCGAAGCCGGCGTGCGCTCGCTTGAGCGCGAAATCGGCAACCTCGCGCGCAAGGCTGTGCGTCAGCTTGAACAGAAGAAGGTCGCCAAGGTGGAGATCACCGCGGAGAACCTTCCTGAGTACGCTGGCGTCTGGAAGTACCGCTTCGGCGAAACCGATCTCGAAGATCAGGTTGGCGTCGTGACGGGCCTTGCGTGGACTGAAGTCGGCGGCGAGTTGCTGACGATCGAAGCCGTGTCGATGCCCGGCAAGGGTTCGACGACTGTCACGGGTAACCTCCGCGACGTGATGAAGGAGTCGATCTCGGCCGCCAGTTCGTACGTGCGCTCGCGCGCCGTGCACTTCGGTGTGAAGCCGCCGCTCTTCCGCACGCGTGACATCCACGTGCACGTGCCGGAAGGCGCGACGCCGAAGGATGGTCCGTCGGCGGGTGTGGCAATGGCCACGGCGATCGTCTCGGTGCTCACCGGCATCCCGGTCCGCAAGGACATCGCGATGACGGGTGAAATCACCTTGCGCGGCCGCGTGCTGCCGATCGGCGGCCTGAAGGAAAAGCTGCTCGCGGCGCTCCGAGGCGGCGTGAAGACGGCGCTGATCCCGAAGGACAACGAGAAGGATCTCGCCGACATCCCGGAGAACGTGAAAGCCGGCCTCGAAATCGTGCCTGTGTCGACCGTCGATGAAGTGTTGCAGCGTGCGCTCGTGCACCCGCCAACGCCCATCGAGTGGAGCGAAGAGGACGAGCTTGCCGCGACGCGCCGCGAGAGCGGCGGCGGTGACGGCGAGGGTGCACGCCCCCACTAAGGGCGCGCGCTAGGGCGGCGGAACTCCGTTTTCGCAGCGCAACAATGCCGCGTTTTGCTTGGCGCTAGGGGCAAATGCCCCTAGCGTCGCCGCCGATGCAGCCGGAATCGGCGCGCTATTCCTCCAAGTGGGAAGGGGCTTTTCCTCATGAATAAAGCAGAATTCGTTGCAGACGTGTCCGAGCGTATCGGCGAGTCCAAGCAACGGGGCGAAGAAGTCGTCAACGCCGTTTTCGAAGCACTGACTGCTGCGCTGAAGCGCGGCGATGAAGTGCGCTTGCCGCAGTTCGGCGTGTTCCTGGTTTCCGAAACCAAGGAACGCAAAGCCCGCAACCCGCAGACTGGCGAAGAGGTTGTGGTGCCGGCCGGCAAGCGGCCGAAATTCCGTGCCGGCAAGGCGCTCAAGGAAGCAATCTAAGCCATTGCGGCGATATGCGAGAGGGCGGCCCTGTGGGGCCGCCCTTTTCATTTCGGGCGCACGCGTGTAGCCACCGGACACGAGGTCAAAAGCGCATGTTGGCGAAAATCTACCGCCCCGCGAAAAACGCGATGCAGTCAGGCAAGGCGGCCACCAAGAAGTGGTTGCTGGAGTTCGTGCTCGCGAACGCGCCGAGACCAGATGCGCTCATGGGCTGGATCAGCGGCGCCGATACAAACGGCCAGGTGCGGATGACGTTCGACACCAAAGAGGAAGCGATTGCGTTCGCGCGCAAGCACGACATTCCCCACCAGGTGGTCGACGCGCCGGAAGCCAAGCGCCAGATCAAAGCCTACAGCGACAATTTCGCGTTCAGACGCCGCGAGCCCTGGTCGCACTAAAACCGCGCCTTGTGGTAGAGCGAACGCAACGACCCCGTAGCTCAACTGGATAGAGCAGCCGCCTTCTAAGCGGCCGGTTGCGTGTTCGAGTCACGCCGGGGTCGCCAGCGTGCTTAGGCGCCGGTGACGACCATGGTGTCGGCGTGTCCGCCCCATTCGGCCCAGGAGCCGTCATAGACGGCGGCGTCCCAGCGGCCGGTGCGGGCTAGCGCCAGCGCGATGACGGCGGCGGTGATGCCTGAGCCGCAGCTGCAGATCGGGGCTGCATTGCCCTTGAGGCCGGCGGCTTCGAAGATCTGCTTCAGCTCACCCGCGTCCTTCATCGTGCCGTCAGCGTTCAGAAGCGACCCAAACGGCACGTTGAGCGCGCCGGGCATGTGGCCTGAGCGGAGGCCGGCGCGTGGCTCTGGCGCTTCGCCCTTGAAACGTGGCGCAGCGCGCGCGTCGAGGATCGGCGTGCGATTGCCGCCATCGATTGCGCGTTGAACATCGCTCAGCGCACGCACTAGATCGTTGCGGACGCGCGGCGTGAAGTGTCGCTCCATGCGCGGGCGCGGGCTTCCCGTTTCGATCTCGTAGCCAGCGCGCTCCCAAGCCGGGAAGCCGCCATCGAGCACGGCGACGTCCTCATGGCCGAAAACCCGGAACGTCCACCACACACGCGCGGCGCTCATCAGCCCGTGATTGTCGTAGATGATGACGCGCGTGCCGTCGCCAACGCCGGCCTTCTTCATGCGCGACGCAAACTTCTCTGGCGGGGGCAACATATGCGGCAGATCGCTGGTGGTATCGGCGATCTCATCGATGTCGAAGAAGATTGCGCCTGGGATGCGGCGTTCGGCGTAGAGCGCCTTCGCGTCTCGCGCATCGTTCGGCATGAACCAGGTCGCGTCGATAATGCGAATGTCAGGCGCCTCAAGGCGCTCGTTCAGCCAAGCCGGGGAGACCAGGGGATCGTCAGGCAAACCGCTCATGTGCCGGACGCTAGGACGCTCCGCGCGCCGCTTCAACCTCGCAACAAGGTTAGGCGGGCTTTGCCAGTTCAAGCTGCACGACATTGGTGCGGCCTGTGCGGAATCCCGCCTCGCAATAGCTCAGGTAGAAGAGCCAAAGCTGCTTGAACCGCTCGTCAAAGCCCATGGCGCGGATGTCGCTCCACTTGGCTTTGAAGCGCCTAGCCCACTCGGCCAGGGTATCGGCGTAGGACTGACCGAACGCCTCCACTTCGCGCCAAACCAGGCCGACCTTGGAGGTTTCTTCCTTCAGCCGCTCCACGCTCGCCAGCATCCCACCTGGGAAAACGTAGCGCTGGATGAAGTCCGCCCGCCGGCGATACTTCTCGAACAGGCGCTCATCGATGGTGATGATCTGCAAGCCGGCTTTGCCGCCGGGTTTCAGGACGTCTGCGATCTTGCCGAAATAGGCGGGCCAATATTTTTCACCCACGGCCTCGAACATCTCGATCGACGCCACCTTGTCGAATTGACCTTCGACGTCACGATAATCTTGACGGCGAATTTCGACGCGATCGGAGAGGCCAGCTTTCTCCATGCGCGCGCGGGCGTACGCCAACTGTTCGTCGCTGATGGTGATGCCGGTCACGCGCGCGCCGTATTCGCGCGCGGCGAACTCAGCGAAACCGCCCCAGCCGCAGCCGATCTCAAGCACGTGGTCGTCCGGCTTTAGCTCAAGATGCTCCGCCAGCGCCCGATACTTGGCGCGTTGGCCAGCTTCGAGATCGCGCACCTGCGCGTCGAAACGCGCAGAGGAGTACGTCATCGAGGCGTCGAGCCAGGCGCTGTAGAATTCGTTGCCCAGATCGTAGTGCGCCAGAATGTTGCGCCGCGAGCCGCTCTTGGTGTTGGCGTTTGACAGGTGGCGCAGCCAGTGGATCGCCTTGCCGATCGGTCCGCCTTCGAGCAGGCGCGTGAAACGCTCTACGTTTGAAGCCAGTAGCGTGAGCAGGGCGGAGAGGTCGTTGCTCTCCCATTCGCCGGCCATCAGGCCTTCAGCGAAGCCGATGTCGCCGCTGGCGAGAACGCGGCGCGCAAAGCGATAGGAGACGATGCGAAAATCGGTGTGAAGCTCGCCTCCGTCGCCGAACGCAAGCTCGCGCCCGTCTGGCAACTGAACAGTCACCGAACCGCCCTTGAGCTGCAGCAACGCCAACAGCACGGCTTTGGCGCTGGTGGGGGCGTTCAACGCGGCGATCAGGCCCGGCGTGGCGCGCACGGGCGCTTGGGCCTCCCCCGACGGGACAATCTGGTCAGGCATTGGCTTCATGTGGGGAGGGTCCTCTGGGGATAAAAGCGCCGTTGCCCAGCGCCTGTTCCCTCTACGGACCTCACAAGCGCGTGGATCAGCCTTTCCGCGCCTTCGCCTCGTCGCGCCGGCGGAGATAAATTTCGAGCATCTTGGCGTCTTTGAGCCAGCGCCCGTGCGCGGCGATGTTGGCCACCGCGAAGCCGTACCAACCTTCGCGCCACAGGCCGCGGCGGATGTAGTGGTTCAGAAAATAGAACGGCCTTGCGAACAGCAGCCGCAGCGCCACGTACCAGAACGATTTCAGCGTCGCGTTCTTGGCGCGCGAGGATGAGGTCTTGTTGAACTTGTCTTGCAGCTGCTCAAGCCCGGTGAACGAGACGTGCAGGATCTTGTGCTTGAACTTGCCGACCTTCATGCCCGGCGGAATTTCGAGCTGATCCCAACCCGCGTGATCGCGCGCGCGGATAACGCGGCGATCGTAGAAGCGATTGCGCTTTACAACGCTTGCATTCCACCACGGCTCACCGACGGGCGGCTTGGTGACGAGTTCGAAGGTATAGACGGGGTAGGGCGGCTCTTTGCCATCGGCGAACAGCGCGCGCATCTCTTCGGCCAGTTCCGGCGTGATGATTTCATCGCCGTCGAGATCGAGCATCCAATTGTGCTTGGAGGCTTCCTCGCCCAACCGCTTCTGCTTGCCGCCGCCAAGCCAAGGCGACGGCACAACGCGCGCGCCGGCGGCTTCGCTGAGCGGGATCGTCTTATCCGTTGAGCCGCTATCGATGACGATCACTTCATCCGCGATCTGCAGCGCCGCCGTGATCACCTCGGCAATGAGGCGCTCTTCGTTCTTGGCGCGGATGTAACAGGAGATCGGGGGATTGGGCATTTGGTATGCGTCAAGCGCGAAAGCGGTTGTTTTGCAAGTGGAAGGAAGGTCGCGTTTCAAACTGAGTTAACCATTGCCATGTCGAATGAGCAGATTCGGCAGGATCATTTGCGATGTCGAGCGTTAGTCCACCACCGCCCCCTCCGCCTCCACCCCCGCCTCCGCCGCCGCCGGACTGGGTTCAGAAGGATGATCGACGATGGGTAGAGACGCGATGACAAACGCTAGCAGGAAGACCGGAGCGGCGATGCCGGCCGCTATCGCATAGCGTATCAGTCGAGCCTTCTGAGCGTTGAGTTCTGCTGATCTGTCGATCTCTGTCTGCCGGTGCCAAGTAAGATAGGCCAGGAGCTTCGGCAGACCGTCGGAAGGGCCATCAATCGCGCCGCGATATAGCCACTGCTTCGGTGCCGATCCCATTCCCGCGTAGTATTTGTCGATCTGTGCGAACGCGCAGCATCCGGCACCAACGACGAAGCAAAGCCCGCTGACCGCCAGGCCGCAACTGAAGAGCGAAGATCCGCCCTCCGCGACGATGGAGCCCGCAGTACCAAGCAAGGCTAGGGCAACCGTGACGTACGCCGCAAAGAACGTTTGAGCCTTTTGTTCGAGGACTTTTTTGCTGTCGAGCACATCGGCAAGACGCGCAGACGCATGTTCGTAAGCCTCTCGTGCAACATCAATGTTGATGTTCGCCTTCGAGAGCTCTTCTATGCTTAGCATCGGCTGGGTCACAGGCTTTTGCTCCTAACCACTTCGGGCCAGTTCAGCCGCATCAGCGTAGCCGAAGAGTGAGAGAACGAGGCGGATCGCTTCGCCGCGCGGTGTTTTGAGATCGGGGTCTCGTTCCACCGACAACCGCGCTTCCTTATCGGCCGATCCAAGCATATCCGCGTGCGCCTCGGGGCTCACGAGCCGGAACGGCGGCAGGCCGGATTGTTGGGTGCCGAGCACGTCGCCCGCGCCGCGGAGTTTGAAGTCGATCTCGGCAATGGCGAAGCCGTCGTCGTTGCGGCGGATGGCGTCGAGCCGGTTCTTGGCGTTCTCGCCGAGTGGCGGCTTCCACAGCAGCACGCAGGAGCCTTGCTTGTCGCCACGGCCAACGCGGCCGCGCAGCTGGTGCAGCTGCGCGAGGCCAAAGCGCTCGGCTTGCTCGATCACCATGATTGTTGCTTCCGGCACGTTGACGCCGACTTCGATGACCGTGGTCGCGACCATCAGGAATGACTCGCCGGAGCGGAAGCGATCCATTGCCGCCTCGCGCGCAGTCCCGCTCATCTTGCCGTGGACGATCTCAACGCCTTTGCCGAAGTAAGCCTGAAGCTCCGCGTGCCGATCCAACACCGCCGGAAGATCGACGGCTTCGCTCTCTTCAATCAGCGGGCACACCCAGTATGCGCGCTCACCCCGCTTGGCTGCGTCACCAATGCCTTCGATGACTTCAGCGATGCGCGACGTTGGCATCGTCGCCGTCTTGATCGGTTGGCGCCCCGGCGGCTTTTCATCGAGCACCGAGAGATCCATGTCGCCGTGAAGCGATAGCGCGAGCGTGCGCGGAATAGGCGTCGCGCTCATCACCAGCACGTGCGGCGCAAACCCCTTCGCCACCATGCGCATCCGGTCCGAGACGCCGAACCGATGCTGCTCATCGATGACGATCAGGCCGAGATCATGGAACGTCACGTCATCCTGAAAGAGCGCATGTGTGCCGACGACGACATTGAGGTCGCCGCTGGCGAGGCGATCGAGGATGAGTTTGCGGTCCTTGGCTTTGTCGCGCCCGGTGAGCACGGCCATCTTGATGCCGGCCGCATCCAACAACGGCTGCAGCGTTGCGCCGTGCTGGCGTGCGAGCAAATCAGTCGGCGCCATCATGGCGCTTTGCAAACCGGCTTCTACAGCTCGCGCCATCGCAAGCGCCGCCACCAACGTCTTTCCCGATCCTACGTCGCCCTGCAGCAAACGCAGCATCGGCGCTGGCTCGCTCATATCGGCATAAATCTCGTTCACCGAGCGTCGCTGCGCGCCCGTCGGCGCAAACGGCAGGCTCTCGATCATCTTGTTAGAAAGCCGGCCATCGCCGAGCACCGAGCGACCCGGCTCCTTGCGGCGATGCTGACGGCGCAAGCGTAACGCACACTGGCGCGCGAACAGTTCGTCGTAAGCGAGCCGCGTCCGGAACGCGCTTTGCGGCAACACATCTTCCGGCGACGCGGGCCGGTGCACGTGCTCAAGCGCCGTACGAAAGTCCGGCCAGTCGTGCGACTTCACCGTCGAAGGCTCGAGCCATTCCGGCGCTTCAGGCACCGTGTCGAGAGCCGCGAGCAAGGTGCGCGCAAGCGTGCGGCCCGCCAGGCCCTGCGTGAGCGGATAAACCGGCTCAACCGCAGGCGGCGCCTCGCCCTTCGCCGGATCAACGACGTGATCCGGGTGCAGCATCTGACGCATGCCATCGTAGACGCCGATCGTGCCGCTCACGAGGCGCGTCTGCCCAACGGGCCACATGCGCTTCAACATTTCCTCGTTGGCGCGGAAATACGCGACCGTCAGGAACCCGCTCTCGTCGCGCAGGCGTATGCGATAGGGCAGGTTCTTGTACCCTGGCATGTGGGCATCGACTTCAGCCTCGATGGTGGCAATGTCGCCTTCGTTCGTCTCCGCGATCGGCACGCGCAAGCGCCGGTCGATGGCGCTGTTCGGCGGCAGGAACACAAGGTCGCGCACCAGCCGCCCGCCAGCGACCTTTGCGATCAAATCGATCGTATCCTTCCGCGCGCCCTTGAGCGTGCGCACGGGCGCCAACAGGGCGTCCTGCACAAGTTTCGCTGGGGAAGGGGCGGTCTCGGTCATCTCAACTCTGGCGGCGCTGACATCGCGTCCCATATGGGTTATAGCGCGGCCCCCTCGCGTTTTGCCTATCCCTCAGGGCCCATGGACGACCGCCGCAAGAAGCTCAAATTCCGCGCGTGGCGCCGGGGATTCCGGGAGATTGACTTGATTCTGGGCGGTTTCGCGGACCGGTACCTTGCCGATCTCGACGAAACCAGCTTGGACGCATTTGAAGCCTTGCTCGATGCCCCCGATCAGGAGGTCTACGAGTGGCTGACAGAACAGGCGCCCGCACCGCGTGAACACGACACGCCGGTGTTGGCGTCGATTCGCGCGTTTCGTTTCGAACTGAGCACCAAACCGGACTGATGAAAGACCCAGCGCTTCCACAAAAGCTGATCGAAACACTGGCGAAGTCGAAAGACGCGCTGGTGGTTTCTGGCGCGCCCGAGGGCGTGGACGCAGCGGGCTTGGCTGAGGCCGCACGTCTCCGCGGTGGCGTCACGCTGTTCGTTGCGCGCGACGAGACGCGCGCGTCGCAGTTTGAAGCGGCGGCGAAGTTCTTCGTGCCGGAACTTGAGACGCTGCGTCTGCCGGCGTGGGACACGCTTCCCTACGACCGCATCTCGCCGGCTGCCGCTGTCGCCGCACAACGTTGCGCAGCGCTGACGCAACTGGCGCGCCGCTCGGAGAAAGATGCGCCGTTGCTGGTCGTGGCGACGGCGTCCGCAGTCGCGCAACGCGTGCCGCCACGCCAGCGTCTCGCCCAAGGCTCGTTCGCCGCGACCGCTGGCGACGAGACCTCGATAGAGCAGCTGGAAGGCTATCTCGTCGTCAACGGCTACAATCGCGCCTCGACGGTGCGGGCGCCTGGCGAGTTCGCGGTGCGCGGTGGTTTGATCGACGTGTTCCCGCCCGGCGCCGCTGAGCCGTACCGCTTCGATTTCTTCGGCGACACGCTTGAGACCGTTCGCAGCTTCGATCCCGAAACCCAAATCTCGAAGACCAAGTTCAAGAGCGCGTTGCTGACGCCAGTGAGTGAAGTGCTCTTGGACGAACTCACCGTCCTCCAATTCCGCCGCCGCTTCACCCAAGCCTTCGGCGCGGTGAGTGATCCGCTCTACGATAGCGTCAGCGCCCGTATCCGCCGCCAGGGCGTCGAGCAATTCCTACCGTTCTTCTACGAGCGCCTGGAGACGATCTTCGACTACGCCGGCGAGGGCGCGCTTGTCGCATTCGACGCGCTGGCCGAAGAGGCGATCAAGGAGCGCGTCGAAACCGCGCGCGACCACTATGATTCACGCAAGACAGCGCCCATTCCGCGCGGCGGCGCTACGTTCCGCGCGCCAGAGCCGCAACTGCTCTATCTGAACGACGAAGCGCTCACCGCCGCGCTTGGCGCACGCGCCGTTCGCCGCTTCGTCCACTTCGACACCGACGCCAAGAAACATCTCGACCTAGCCGCGCGTCCCGGCCGCGACTTCGCACCCGAACGCAACACGGCGGACGTGAACATCTTCGCCGTCGTTGCCAAGCACATCGAGACGCTCACCAAAGCCAAGAAGCGCGTGATGATCGCCGCTTGGTCCGACGGCTCAGCCGAACGCCTCGCCGGCGTGCTGAGCGATCACGGCGTCGAAGCCGTCGTGCGCAGTGAATCCTGGCGCCACACCGCCGCTTTGCCGCGCGGCGCCCACGCACTCGCCGTGCTGCCAATCGAGCACGGCTTCGAGACCGAACAATTTGCGCTCATCGCCGAACAGGACATCCTCGGCGATCGCCTCGCGCGTCCGCGCAAGCGCCGCAAAGCAGCGAGCGTCATCGCTGAAGCCGCAGCGATGAGCCAAGGCGACTTGATCGTCCACCAAGATCACGGCGTCGGCCGCTACGAAGGTTTGAAAACGCTCGACGTAGCTGGCGCGCCGCATGACTGCCTCGATCTGACGTATCACGGCGGCGACAAGTTATATCTGCCGGTTGAGAACATTGAGCTTGTCTCGCGCTACGGCGCGGAAGATGCGGAAGCTCAACTTGATAAACTTGGTGGCGTTGCTTGGCAGAGCCGGAAGGCGCGGGCGAAGCAGCGCTTGCGCGATATGGCGGAAGAGTTGCTGCGGATTGCGGCGCTGCGGGCGACGCGCGTGGCCGAGCCTGTCGCGCCGCCTGAGGGCCTGTGGGACGAGTTCTGCGCGCGGTTTCCGTACGAGGAAACGGACGATCAGCTTGGCGCGATTGACGACGTTGTCGGCGATCTCGCCGCTGGGCGTCCGATGGATCGCCTGATTTGCGGCGATGTTGGTTTCGGCAAAACCGAGGTGGCGCTGCGCGCGGCGTTCCTGGTGGCGATGACGGGAAAGCAAGTCGCGGTCGTGGCGCCGACGACGTTGCTTTGCCGCCAGCACTTCAGGACGTTCTCGGAGCGTTTCCGTGGTTTGCCCGTGCGCGTGCGCCAGCTCTCGCGTTTGGTGACAACAAAGGAAGCAAACGAAACAAAAGCCGGCTTGGCCGACGGGACGATCGAGATCGTGGTCGGAACACACGCGCTGCTGTCGAAGACGATGAAGTTCTCCGACCTCGGTTTGATGATCATCGACGAGGAGCAGCACTTTGGCGTGAAGCACAAAGAGCGCCTGAAGGATCTGCGTGCCGAGGTGCACGCGCTCACGCTGTCCGCCACGCCGATCCCGCGGACGCTGCAACTGGCGCTCGCGGGCGTACGCGAGATGAGCCTCATCACGACGCCGCCGATCGACCGCATGGCGGTGCGGACGTATGTCACGGCGTTCGACGCTGTGACCGTCCGCGAGGCGTTGCTGCGTGAGAAGTATCGTGGCGGCCAAAGCTTCTTCGTCGCGCCGCGCATCTCTGACTTGGATGAAGTGTCAGATTTCCTTCGCCGCACGGTGCCAGAGGTGACTTTCGCCATTGCACACGGCCAAATGGCCCCAAGTGCGCTCGACGAGATCATGACGAATTTCTACGACGGCGCCTTCGATGTGCTCGTCTCGACGTCGATCGTTGAATCGGGTCTCGATATTCCGCGTGCGAATACGCTGGTGATCTATCGCGCTGATATGTTCGGCCTGGCGCAGCTCTATCAGCTGCGTGGCCGTGTTGGCCGCTCGAAGTTGCGTGCTTACGCGTATCTGACAACGGCAGCCGAACAATCGCTTACCGTGAGCGCCGAGAAGCGGCTCAAGATCCTCTCCTCGCTCGACAATTTGGGCGCTGGCTTCACGCTGGCGAGCCACGATCTCGACATGCGCGGCGGCGGCAATCTGCTCGGTGAAGAGCAATCCGGTCATATCCGTGAAGTTGGCGTCGAGCTTTATCAGTCGATGCTTGAGGAAGCGGTGGCGTCGTTGCGCGATGGCGCCGATGAGGTGGTCAGCGAGAAGTCGTGGTCGCCGCAGATCAATGTCGGCGCCTCAGTGCTTATCCCCGAGGACTACGTTGCTGACCTCACTGTGCGCTTGGCGCTTTATCGTCGTCTGGCCGATCTTGAGTCGGATCAGGAACGCGAAGCATTTGCCGCTGAACTCATCGATCGCTTCGGCCCGTTGCCGCCGGAAGCTGATCAACTCATCGCTGTCGCTTCGTTGAAAGCGCTGTGCCGGCGTTGCCAGGTTTCGAAGCTCGATGCGGGGCCGAAGGGTGCGGTGCTCACGTTCCGTGACACTGGCTTCCCTGATCCGTTGGCGCTGGTGCGTTTCATCACGGAGCGGCCCGACGATTACAAAATGCGTCCGGATGGAAAACTGGTGGTGCAAGGCGGTTGGCCGGAGGCGACGCAGCGCCTGAAAGCGCTTCGCGCGGTGCTTGAAGCGATGTCGCGTTTGGCGGCGCGGAAGGCCGCTTGAGGCGTGGATAAGCGCTACGGCTAGACGCGAGAAAATTGGTCGACAAAGAGAGACAAGCGGGAGCGACTTCGCTGTCGAGACACGCGACTTCGGTCGCGACTTAGGCCGGGATACTCTCGACTTCGATCGCACGCAGCGCGCGGGCGAGGAGGGCAGCGCCGCTCTCGCCAGGCTGAAGCTCAACGACGCTCTGTTCGAACACAAGCGGGCCAGCGCCGCCTTCGCCTGACGCGAACGCGGTGCACTCCGCCACTGACGCGATCCGTTCTGCCGTGCGCTTGGCGTTCTTTAAGCGTGCCGCCGGCAGTGCAAGTGCGATGAGGTCCGAGCCGAGGGTGACGCCGCTGTCGGCATCGCGCATGAGACGCGCGGCAAGCGAGGCGATTTCGGTGAAGCCCTTTTTCCAAACTTCGGGGCTTGGTTCGCGTGCGCCGATGGCGGGCGTCACGCGCAACACGACCACGCTCATTGGGCGGCCGTTGGATTGATGGTCGGCGGCGAGGCGCGCCAAGTGCGCATCGAACGGGTCGCGGAGCCACAGGCCCGTTCGCGCGTCGCCCATCAGATCGCGCAGCGCGCGCATCTCGTGCTCAGCGGTGCGGCGGCGGCGTTCGCGGCGGACGGCTTCGAACAGCCAACCCATGCTGGCGTCGCACGGCGTTGCAGTGGAACAGATCGCCGAGGCGCCGCGATCGATGGCTGAGGCGGCGGTCGCGGTGTCGCCCGGCTTCGTCAGCATCAGGGTCGGCAGGTGGTAGAGCGTGGCGTTGCGGCGGAGCGCCGAGCAGAGCGAAAGCGCGATGCTCGAATCCTGCGCGCCGTTCAGCACGACGGCGTCGAACGGTTCGTCGTGCAGGTGGTCGAAGCCGGTGTAAGAGGTGAACGCAGCAGCGACCAGACCGCCCTGCTCCGTCAGCGTGCGTTCGAGCGCAAGGAAGAGGGAGCTGGGCGCGCCGATATAAAGCGCCTTGAGCTTGCGCGGTTCGACTGGCTTGGGCGCGGCGATGCCAAGCGCCTCAGCCGTCGCCGAACGACGTGCGCGTTCTTCTTCGGCGATTGCGACGCGCGTCCAGGCGTCGACCTGTGCACCGAGCAGACGTGGTGGTGAGTTGAGGGCGAGCGCGCCGAGTTGAACTCCAAGCCCGACTGCCGGCGGCGCCTCGATCGGGCAGCCAATCAAAGTCGTGAGTAGGGGAGAGGCGCCGTCGTGCGGCGCCAGTTTGTCGTCCGCCATGATGCGAATGTCTTCGCCGTCCGGGGCATCGCGATAAGAGCCGGCGAGTGCGGTGGCGGTTACACCTGCGCCGGCAAGCAATGCCTGCGCATCACGCGCGACACGCACGTCGGCGGCTCTCACCACAATCCGCAAAGTTAACGCTCCGGCGCCCCCGCGACGGCGCGCTCTAACTTGGTATAAGTAACGCGCCTTAGCACAACGCGAAACCGCGAGGGTAAACGGAGCACGCAATGGGTCAGGGACCGCTTTCCGGGGTTAAGGTTGTCGAGTTCGCAGGCATCGGGCCGGGACCGTTCTGCTGCATGCTGCTCTCGGACATGGGCGCCGATGTTGTGCGCGTTGACCGCAAGGGCGGACGGCCGACGTTCAAGAACGACATCCCCGCGCGCGGGCGCCGTCACGTGGTGTTGGATCTGAAGGAGCCGAACGATGTCGGCGTCGCGTTGGCGCTGATCGAGAAGGCCGATGTGCTGATCGAAGGCTTTCGGCCGGGCGTGATGGAACGTCTGGGCTTGGGACCGGACGAGGCGCTGAAGCGTAACCCTAAACTGATTTACGGCCGCATGACCGGATGGGGTCAGACAGGCCCGCTCGCCGAAGCCGCGGGTCACGACCTCAATTACATCGCTATCTCCGGCGCGCTTCACGCGATGGGCCGCAAGGACGATGCGCCGGCGCCGCCGCTTAACCTCGTCGGCGATTACGGCGGCGGCTCTCTCTATCTGGCGATGGGTGTATGCGCGGCGCTCTATGAAGCGCAGCGCTCGGGGAAGGGGCAGGTCATCGACGCCGCCATCACCGACGGCGCCGCGTCGCTGATGAGCGTGATTTATGGTTTGCGCGCGTCAGGCATTTGGAGCGACGACCGCGATTCCAATTTGTTGGACGGCGGCGCGCACTTCTACGACGTTTACAAAACCAAGGACGGCAAGTTCGTCTCGATCGGTTCGATCGAGCCGCAATTCTACGCGCTGTTGATCGAGAAGACCGGGCTTAAAGACGATCCCAAGTTCGCTTTCCATATGAACAAGGGCGATTGGCCGGACCTGTCTGAACGACTCGCCGCCGTCATCGCCACAAAAACCCGGGACGAGTGGACGGCGCTTATGGAGGGCACGGACGTCTGCTTCGCGCCGGTGCTGTCGATGGCGGAAGCCCCTACCCACCCGCACAACGTCGCTCGGCAAACCTTCGTCGAGGTGGACGGACTGAATCAGCCCGCGCCCGCGCCAAGATTTTCGCGGACGCCGTCGGCGATTCAGGGTCCGCCGGGAGGGATGGGCGCAAAAACCGAGGAAATACTGGATTCCTGGGGCATCGCGGCGCGGCCAGTCTGAATCCCGGCCTCGTTATTATGATCGGGCGGCTCAGCGCCGATTCAGCGTGAATATCGTTTTATCATCCCCGGTTCCGGACGATTTTCGTCCCTCGCTCGTACCGGGATCAGGTTCTCGATCCACCTTAGGATCGAAGCAAAAGCACCGGCAGCCGGCTCAGCTGCCGGTGCAATTGCGTTTAGGCGCCGGGTTCTTTCAACCGCCTTCACTATGATCGCCGCCATCAGCCCCCATTCACGTGGGATGTCGTTTTATCATCCCCGGTTCCGGACGATTTTCGTCCCTCGCTCGTACCGGGATCAGGTTCTCACTCCACCTTAGGGGTGAAACGAAAGCGCCGGCGGCCGGCTCAGCCGCCGGCGCAATTCGTTTCTGAAACTTGCATATCCGTCGCGGCAGGTTGCGCCCCTGCGCTCCTCTACGTAAACGAGCGCCATGGCTAACAAAGTTTACCCGGACGCGAAGTCCGCGCTCGAGGGCTTCACCTTCGATGGCATGACGGTGATGAGCGGCGGCTTCGGCCTCTGCGGTATCCCCGAGAACCTGATCATCGCGCTCCGCGACACCGGGGTGAAGAACATCACCGTGATCTCCAACAATGCCGGCGTCGATGGCTGGGGTTTGGGGCTGCTGCTTGAGACCAAGCAGATCAAGAAGATGGTCAGTTCCTACGTCGGCGAGAACAAGGAGTTCGCGCGCCAGTATCTGAGCGGCGAGCTGGAACTTGAGTTCAACCCGCAAGGCACCCTCGCCGAACGCTGCCGGGCAGGGGGCGCGGGGATCGCGGGCTTCTATACGAAGACGGGCGTCGGGACACTCGTCGCCGAAGGCAAAGAGACGAAGGCGTTTAACGGCGAGACGTTCGTGCTTGAGACTGGTTTGGTTGCCGACCTCTCAATCGTCAAAGCCTGGAAGGGCGACAAGGAAGGCAACCTGATCTTCCGCAAGACCGCCCGTAACTTTAACCCGATGATGGCGACGGCCGGGAAGAAGTGCGTGGCCGAGGTCGAGATCCTGGTTGAGACCGGCGAACTCGATCCGGACGCCATCCACACGCCCGGCATTTATGTTGACCGGATCGTTAAGGGCAATTTCGAGAAGCGCATCGAGCAGCGCACGACGCGTACGCGGGAGAATGCATAATGCCGTGGACCCGCGACCAACTTGCTCAACGCGCCGCCAAGGAATTGCGCGACGGCTTCTACGTGAACCTCGGCATCGGCATCCCGACTTTGGTGGCGAACTACATTCCGGACGGAATGGAAGTCACGCTGCAGTCGGAAAACGGCATGCTCGGCATGGGGCCGTTCCCGTATGACGACGAAGTCGACGCCGATCTGATTAACGCCGGTAAGCAAACCATAACGGCGCTTAAGAAGACCTCGTACTTCTCCTCATCGGACTCGTTCGCGATGATCCGCGGCGGCCACATCGATCTCTCGATCCTCGGCGCCATGGAAGTGAACGAGCGCGGCGACCTCGCCAACTGGATGGTGCCCGGCAAGATGGTGAAGGGCATGGGCGGGGCGATGGATCTCGTCGCCGGTGTGAAGCGCGTCGTCGTTGTGATGGAGCACACGTCGAAAGAGGGCGCTTCGAAGCTCTTGAAGACGTGCTCGCTGCCGCTCACCGGCGTCAACGTGGTTGATCTCGTGATAACCGATCTCGGCGTGTTCGAGATCGACAAGCATGGTTCACAACCGATGAAGTTGCTTCAGCTTGCTGACGGCGTGACGCTCGAAGAAATCACGGCGAAGACGGAAGCAAGCTTCGTAAACGCTTTGCGTTAGCGGGTGATCACAGATTCATAGGTCGGCGGTCTGCCTGCCGCTTCGGTGAAGTAGGCATCCCAGAACTCACGCAATCGTTGCATCTGTTCCGACGTAATTGGGTCACGCCCAGTCTGGTGGCCGCGCCCCAGTCCAACCACGTGGACACGCGCACCGTTTATGTTGGGCAACGCCCGATTTTCGCGGGTGATTGTGAGCGTCTCCTCCACCGGCAAGGCGAACAGCCGTTCACTTGGCATATGCCGGCTGTTCTCGATCATGTCTGAGAAGATGTACAGCTCAGTAATCTCGCGTTCAGCGGCGAACGCGTTAGAAGCGCCTGCGATCGTCGCCGCGACATCAGAGCTTGTTTGTTCGGGTTGCACCGCAAGGACCCGCTCGATGGCATCATCCAGATCTGCGTTGAAGTTGCTTTGATCAACCAGTTCTACGCCGCCCGAGCAGTTTCCATCGCCCGGCGCACATTTGGGGTAGCAACCGACATCCTCAGTCACCGAGTTTGCAAAGATGTTCTCAATGCTGCTGATTTGGATGCGGTCTCCTGCGCCGAGTCCGTCTCGAATGCTCTCCAAACTCTGACGAATCTGGCGTTGTTCGAGTTCGGTGAATGGCGTCGTGCGGTCCACAATGACGAGGATGCCGCGGCCACCTACCGCACACCAATTGCGTTCGGCGTGCTCCGACCCGCACGCCAGAAGCAAGGAAGAGAATAGAGCGCCCACAATGGCTCGCTTAGCGTAGAAGTGGAACATCTACGTCCGTCCTAGTTCATGTGCGTCGCGCACGGCTTTACACTGGTTATCAAACACTGCTTCCGCCGCTGAGACACGCATATCGTAGCGCTTAATCAATGCGTAGAACTTCTTGCGTGCGGCCTTTGCCTTCTCGTCAATTCTTGCGAACTGTGGGTTTGGGTCGTGTGCAAACATGCAGATGATGATCGCTGTGATGACGATCCCAGCGTTAATGGCGAACATCATCCAGCCTTGGGCTTGAAGCGCCAGGTTCTCAAGCGTTTGCGAAAGCACCGCGCCGACATCGACGCGCTCTCCGTTGGCCGTTGTGATGAGAGTGATGTAGCCCTGCCGGAATACGGAGACGATGTAGATTAAGAAGGAAGCAAACAGCAGGAGCGCAGAGATGATCAGCAGGTTGATCGTCAATGGTAGCGTCAAGCTTCCCGTTGGCGAAAATCGATCTCGAAATCGCAATACGCTGTAACCCAGTTGTCGGATTGACAGCCCAACGTAGTGCGCAACCACGAGCAGGGCGGCTGCGATGATAACCGCAACCACCCAGGAGACGTTTCGTGTGCTGAGAAACACGAACTCAAACGCCTGCTGGTTAAATGGCACTTCGACGCTGAATAGAAACAGGATGATCAGAACGTAAACCCAACCCGGCCAATAGGAGGGTTCTGGTCGGTTTTCCTCATCAGCGATCCGCTTGCGTTGCTGATCGGTAGCTTGGTGCTGGTTCCATGCATCGTAAACTTCGCCATGAAAGGCATCGTAGATGTTGCGCCACCGGCCGAAGAATGTCTGCCAAGCATTCTGCAAGCGTGGATCGGATCGAACCTCAGGCGGCTCACTGTCAGGTGGTGGGCGAAAAATTTCTGTTGGTGGTCCCCCGCCAGGTACAGAAGAGAGCACTGCCACTGTCAAATCACCCATTCTAGGCCCCCAAGATTCTCCTGTGCGGCGATTGCATATGGTTAATAAAAGCTTGATGGCAAGCGAAATGTCTCAACCCGTTGCCGCCGCGAGTACCGTGCTAGTTACTCCGGCTCTGCAACTAACACGACGCGTTGTTGATGTTGTTTGAGACGCCCACCGCTCCCGAAGACATCTCAGAGCATGGGCTGAGTTGCTTCAGCTTGCGGACGGTGTGACGCTCGAAGAAATCACGGCGAAGACGGAAGCAAGCTTCGTAAACGCTTTGCGTTGATCGAACCCCTTCCCCGTTCTCGTACAACACAAGATGTGCGAGAGGGGAGAGGTGGCGCGCTTCGAAGTATTCATACCTATGAATTGAAGACTAAATCGCGCGCAGCGAAGATTTTTGCGCGCGTTCACGCTTCCTCATCACCTCACACGTAAGCTCTCCGGAATAATTCGTGCAGAGAGGGCGCCATGCAGCGTTCTCCGATTAGGGTTTGGTGATGCTTCGTGCCGGAATGAAGCGGACGGTCCACCGTCGCGCGGCCGCCTTGGCCGCGTGTGCGATGACTGCTTGCGCTTTGCTCTGGTCACCTGAAGCACACGCGCAAACGGCCCCGACCTCAGAACTCTCGCGCGTGCTCGAGTTGATCCAGCAACAAGAGCAGCGTCTCAACGAACAAGAACGCCAACTTCACGAACAACAGAGGCAGCTGTCCGAGCAGCGGTCACTGATCGAGAGGCAACGGCGCGAAATTCAAGCCATGGCCAGCGTCAGCGATGCGGATCTTAGCGAAATCCGTGGCGCAGGGGCGGTCAACAACGGCTTGGGCTACCAAGAATTGGGTCCCGACGAGCCGATCCGGCTCAATCGCCGGCCCCTACGCACATTGATACAGGCAGAATCTGGTGGCGGTGCGCCACCGGAAGCAACGCCAGCCCCCGCGCCGCAAGGTCCGGTGGGTGAAGCGCCGCCGGAAGATGTACAAACCTCTACCGTCGACGCGCTTCCAGAAGGGCAGAACGCCCTTTTGGGCCGCGGGCGTCTCGTTATCGAGCCGTCGTTCGAGTTTTCACGCAGCTCGGGCAACCGTTTGGTGTTCCGCGGCGTCGAAATTGTTACCGGAATCCAAATCGGTCTCATCGAAGCCAACGATTCCGCGCGCAACACGGTCTCTTCGTCGCTCGCACTGCGCTATGCAGTGACCGATCGTCTCGAGATCGAGGCGCGTATCCCTTACGTTTACCGCGACGATCGCGTCACAACGCTCTCGCAAAACAGCACGACGACCACCCAAACCTTCAATTTGAACGGTTCGGACATCGGTGACGTCGAGCTTTCAGCCCGTTACCAGCTGACACGCGGCCAAAACGGCGCGCCGATCTTCGTGCTGGGCGGCCGCGTGAAGTCGACGACCGGCACCGGTCCGTTCGACGTTGAGCGCGATGCGCAGGGCGTTGCCAACGAATTGGCGACGGGTTCAGGCTTCTGGTCGTACCAAGGCAGCCTCTCGATGCTGTACCCGACCGACCCGGCCGTGCTGTTCGCCAACATCAGCTACAGCCACAACGCCCCGGCCTCGATCGACCAGACCTACGGCACGGTCACCGTTGGCGAAGTCGATCCGGGTGACTCCATCGGCTTTGGCTTCGGCTTCGGCTTTGCCATGAACCAGCGCTTCTCGACCTCGCTGGGCTACTCGCACTCCTACGTGATGCCGACCGAGACCGAGCTGAACGGCTCGATGCAGGAGTCGACGGAACTCCACGTTGGCTCGATGCAGCTGGGCCTCTCGTTCCGGGTGAGCGAGCGCCTCACGCTCTCCACCGGCGTCGACTTCGGCGTCACCGAAGACGCCCCGGACGTCCGGGTCTCCTTCAGGGCCCCGTACCGCTGGTAAGCGGCGAGGGCAGGAAACAAAGAACCGGCGGCGCCTCTGGCCCGCCGGTTTTTCTTTGCGCGTTTTGCCCGCTTGCGGGCCGCCGGTCGGGCTGATACCCGCCACCGTCGTTCGGAGAGATGGCCGAGTGGTTTAAGGCACTAGTCTTGAAAACTAGCGAGGATGCAAGTCCTCCGTGGGTTCGAATCCCACTCTCTCCGCCGAGGCGCGAACCGGATGACAGACGCCTTAGAGTGCGGTAGCCCTATGCGCGGGGGCCACAATGCAAATGATCCGCGAAGCGTTCGCCACAATCGACTGGCAGGCGGTATGGACTTTTGTGAACGAGCCCATCGTTTGCGCGCTCTTGCCTGCGACAATCGCAGCCGTTTTGGCGCAGAGAGTGAATCTCGTCGTCCAACAGAATGAGGCAACACTGGATGCTGCGCGAGCCACCGCTAACGCGCAGGATCAACTCCGGGGCGATCCCGGAGATTCACCAGAGCCCGATCCCTCACCAAGTTCCCCCGGAGGACCGGCACCAAATGCGATCCGACCGCCTCTTTCTGACGAAGATAACAAGAAACTCGATGTCGGCGCTGAGCTGATCCAGAAGATTAAGGCCGCAGTGGATGCTGTAGCTGACGGAGCGCGCGATGGGCGCAAGCGGCGCAAGTACAATAACATTCCGCGACATGACTATCGTGTGGTTGTGCTTGCCTTGGCCGAAGACGGGCTGATCTCAGGCGAAGAAGCGAGCCAACTCACTCATGCCTTCTCGCTGTGGCGTCGCTTCCAGACGCGCCAGAAGTCTGTGCCGGACTTTGTGATCTCCGAGCTAAAGTCGGTAGAACGGCAATTCGCGGCGCGTCGAAGCGCCTGAGTCAGAATTCGTCAAAAGAGACGGGTGGAGGCGGCGTATAATTGTATTCGCCGACGGATTTGGGCTCGCCGCGCTCTTTGAATGCAGCTTCCAGCTTTGACCAAGTGAGGTGCAGGTATTTCTCTGCCCCCCGAGGACGCCAGAACACTCCGCCTTTCGAAACTCGAAGGTCGCCAATCACGCTTCCGCTATCGTCTGTGACACGGAATTCCGGTGCCGTTTGCACATTCGCCACTTCGAGCTTTCCGACAGCTAGATGTACTTTGGTCAAAATGGCCTCCTCAGAAAGCGAAGAAGGAAGCATTGCCATTGGCGCCCGTCAAACCAAGCGTGGTGAACACGCATTATTGGTGAAGCTGAAATAAGCATGAAAGCTTACGCGGCCTAAAGTCCCGCGCCCGTATATACGCCCATCGCATTCACTGCGTTGGGGTCTTCTTGATGCTTCGCCGTACGTCGCGCGCGCTCTTGGTGTCGTGCCTTGGCTTGATGGTGTTCGCCGCCGGCGCGCACGCACAGCACGCGCCGATCACGTTCGCCGGGCAGGGCGGCGGCAATGCCGCACCGCCAGCGACTGAAACTGCCTCGCTTAACGTCGGCGGCCTCTCTGGTGGTGGCGACAATTCCTATGGCTATGGCGCCAACCAGCGCCGTCGCGCCGGCGCCGTGATCGACCTCCGCCGCGCCGATGCGCGCCGCACTGAGCCTGTGGTGTTCGAGCAGCCTGCAGTCGAACCCGAAGATGATGAAGAGATGTCAGGACCAGTCAGTCTGACGCCCGCGCGTGAGCCGCAACAATTCGCGCAAGCCGAACCAGCGCCTGTGCAACAACCAACGACGCCGGCCGCGGAGCAGGGGGCTCAGCCCTGGCTCGAGCGCGAGCGCGTTGGTCCGCCCTACGAAGCGAACGGCCGTTGGTACGTGCCGACGCCGGAGCCGGGCTATCAACAGACAGGCACGGCCTCGTGGTATGGCGCCGACTTCCAAGGCCGCCGCACGGCGAGCGGTGAGGTGTTCGACCAAGAAGCGCTGACCGCGGCGCACCCGACGCTGCCGATCCCGAGCTTGGTGCAGGTCACCAATCTGGACACCGGCCGCGAAGTCATCGTGCGCGTGAACGACCGCGGTCCGTTCACAGGCGACCGCGTGATCGATCTGTCGCGTGGCGCCGCCAATGTGTTGGGCTTCGAACAGCAAGGCCACGCGCGCGTTCACGTTCGTTACCTTGGCCCTGCTCCGCGTCGCGTTAACGCCGATGGCACGAACGCGCCGGAGTCGGTGCACGCCCCCGCTTCGGCGCCCGCGCCTCAGCCGGTGGAGCAGGGGCCTAACACCCTGCCCCCGTCACAGCCGATGCAAACCGCTGACCTCGCCGGTGGCCCGGCCAACGATCGCCCGGTCTATGCGCCCCAACGCGCGCCAGTCGCCGGAAGCTTCTTCGTGCAAGTCGGCGCCTATTCGGATCCGGTGAACGCGCAGCGCGTTCGGGACGCGGTTTCGGCCGCAGGTCCGGTTGTTGTGGATACCCGCACCACCGCTTCGGGCGCGGAATTGTTCCGCGTGCGAGTTGGCCCGTGGGCGAGCCGGGAAGAGGCGGATGCGGCGCGCCGCACGCTGGGCACACTCGGTTATGCAGAGAGCGTTGTCGCCGCGCGCTAACGCGCCGGTTTGTTGACGCGAAAGCGCCGCGCCGGTCTGCTTAGGTCAATCCGCGCAACACGCGCTAACGATTCGGCGGACAGAATGAACTCGCAGCGCAAGTTTGGCGCTTTGGCTTTGGTGGCGCTTCTGGTGCTGGCGCTTGCGCCGGACGCCGATGCGCAGCGGCGACGCGCCCGGCGCGCGCCTGCGCCTCCGCCGCCGCCAGCTGTCGCGCAGCACGTCACCCTCATGGACGGCGCCTCGGGCGCCATTCTCCTCTGCGACGATTGCGAGACGCCGGTGCCGCCGGCTTCGATGGCGAAGCTGATGACGGTGCTGATCGCGCTTGAGCGATTGGAGGCAGGCCAGCTCCGGCTCGAAACCCAGTTCACGATGACGGACGAATTGTGGAGCCGCTATCGCGGCGGCGCCGCCGGCTCCACCATGTTCATTCCCGCGCGCGCCAACGTCTCGGTGCGGGATCTTCTGCAAGGCATCATCATCGTCTCCGCCAACGACGGCTCGGCGCTGCTGGCGACCGGCATCGCCGGTTCGGAGGAAGCCTTCGTCGCGATCATGAACCGGCGCGCCCAAGAACTCGGGTTGCGCAGCGCCAGATTCCGCAACGTGGCCGGTCTCGATGATCCTGAGCAGCGCATCAGCACGGCTGATCTAGCGCGGCTCGCGCGCCACATCATCACCACCTACCCGGACTTCTACCGGACCTACTCTCAGCGCGAGTTCACCTTCAACAACATCACCCAACGCAATCGCAATCCGCTGCTCGGCGCCTATCCGGGCGCTGATGGGGTGAAGACTGGTCACACTGATGATTCCGGCTATGGCCTGATTGGCTCGGCGGTGCAGAACGGCCAACGCCGCATCATCGTGTTCAACGGCTTGCCATCGATGGCGGCGCGGAACACCGAAGCGCAGCGGCTGATGCGGATGGCGTTCAATGACTACGCCATCGCGCAAGTCGCTGCCGCTGGTGAAGAGGTGGGCGAAGCGCGTGTTCGCCTCGGCGGCCGCAGCACCGTGCCGCTGGTGGCGCAGCAGGACATCGTCATTGGCGGGCCGCGTGGCGTGCAAGAGGGGCTGACGGCCACCATCGTTTATGACGGTCCGCTGCGCGCGCCGATCGCCGAGGGCGATGTGGTGGCGCGGCTCGTGATCGAAGGGCCTGGTTTTCAGACGCAAGAATTCCCGCTTGCGGCCGGACGCCGCGTTGGGCGCGCAAACTGGTTCGTGCGCGCCTTTGAAGGCTTGCGCTTGAGCCTCTTCGGCCCTTCATAAGGCCGATGAAGGCCGAAAAGCCCGCCCCCGAACTCGACAAGGAACCGGCCGCTCCGCACCCGCGCGAGACGTTCTCATTCGTCGGCCACGACGCCGAGGAAGAGGCGTTCGCGGAAGGTTTGCGCGGCGGACGCATGCATCACGCGTGGCTGCTCGCTGGCCCGAAGGGTTTGGGCAAAGCGACGCTCGCGTATCGTGTTGCGCGCGCGGCGCTGGGCGCGAAGCGCGTTGGCCCGCGGCCGCTTGATGTTGATCCTGAAGATACGGTCGCGCGACGCATCATGGCGCTGTCGCATCCTGATTTGTTTGTGCTGCGTCGTGGCCTGAATGATCGTGGCAAGCCGCGTCGTGAGATCGCCGTTGATGACGCACGTGAGCTTGGTCACTTCTTCTCGCTGGCGCCGTCCGAGGGCGGCATGCGTGTAGCGATCGTCGACGCCGTCGATGATCTCAATCGCAACGCGGCCAACGCGATCCTGAAAACGCTTGAGGAGCCGCCGGCGCGTTCGATCCTACTGCTTGTCTGTCACGCACCAGGCGCCATCCTGCCGACGATCCGTTCGCGCTGCCGCCGCTTGGCGTTGCGGACGTTGAGCGATGCAGACGTGAAGAAGGCCAGTGGCGCGGATGCAGGCATCGTGGCGCTGGCCAAGGGCCGGCCCGGCCGCGCTATTGCTCTGAAGGCTCAAGGTGTCGATACCGCCGGCGCTGATGCGAAGCGCGCTCAGGCTGAGATCGCGCGCGGCGCTTCCGCGGCGTTGCTGGGCCGCCTCTACGACAGCATGAGCGGCGAACCGTTCGAAAAGCTCGCAGGCGTGCTTGAACTCGCGGGCGAATGGACGCGCACGGCAGGCGTCGAGCAGGGTGGCGAACAATGGGCCGAAGCTTGGTCTGCGCTTGAAACGCTGCGCGGCGAAGCTGAAGGCTTGGACATGGATCCGCGCCACGCGCTTGCGCGCGCCGCCGGCGTTCTGGATCGCGCTGGAGCGTCGCGACGGTGACGCTTTTGATCGATAGCCACGTGAACCTGCATCACCACAGCTTCGACGAAGATCGCGAAGCGGTTATTGCGCGCGCGCGCGAAGCGGGCGTCGGCCGCATGATCACGATCTGCGATAAGATCGAGAACTTCGGCGCAGTGATCGCGATCGCCGAACAGCACGACGACATCTACGCCAGCGTCGGCGCGCACCCGCATTATGCGAAGGACCATCTCGATCTCACGGCCGAGCGTCTGATTGAGCTGGGCGAGCACGAGAGGGTGGTTGGAGTAGGGGAAACGGGTCTCGATCAGCACTACGGCTACAGCCCGTTTGAAGATCAGGTGCAGGTGTTTCGCGCGCACGCTAAAGCCGCGCATGCGCTCGATAAAACGCTGATCATCCACACGCGCGAAGCTGACGAAGCGATGGCACAGCTGTTGGAGGAAGAGGCGGGGAAGGGCCCTCTTCGGATTTTGATGCACTGCTATACAAGCGGCGCCGAGCTTGCGCGCCGTGCGCTGGCGCTGGGCGCCTACATCTCGTTCTCCGGCATCATGACGTTCAAGAACGCGCATGACGTGCGCGCCATCGCGCTCGAGACACCGCTTGATCGGATCATCGTCGAGACCGATTGCCCATATCTGACCCCTATTCCTTACCGCGGCCAACGCTGTGAGCCGATGCACGTGGCGCACGTACAGAGCGCGTTCGCGAAGTTGAGGGGACTTGAGGAGGAGGAGGCGAGCGCCCTGCTCGCCGACAACTTCCATCGCCTCTTCCCAACCATACCGCGTGTGGCGTCATGAGCGGCACGCTGCGCGTCACCATTCTTGGCTGCGGCTCCTCTGGCGGCGTTCCGCGCGCGACTGGCGATTGGGGCGTCTGCGATCCGAACGAGCCGAAGAACCGGCGCACGCGCTGCGGGATCATGCTGCAGAAATGGAGCGGGCAGGCGACGACGCCGAACGAGGCGACCACTGTGCTGATCGACACGCCGCCAGAGCTGCGCCAGCAGCTGGCTGAGGCAGGGCCGTCGCATCTCGATGGCGTGCTGATCAGCCACGACCACGCTGATCAGATCCATGGGTTCGACGACATCCGCGCCTTCGCGATCAAGCAGCGCAAGCAGATGCGCGTCTGGATCGACGCGAGCACGCGCACGAGCTTCATGCAGCGGTTCGGCTATTGCTTCCGCACCGAGGGCGGCTACCCGGCGATCGCGCACGACGCGGGGCACATGACGCCGCTCGTGCCGGTGGTCATCGATGGCCCCGGCGGCGCGCTTGAAGTGCTGCCGCTCGAGCAGGATCACGGCTTCTCCAAGTCGCTCGGCTTTCGCGTTGGCGACGTCGCGTACTCGAACGACCTCGTGAACATGCCGGAGCCGACGTTTGCGGCGCTCGATGGTTTGCAGCTCTGGATCGTCGACGCGCTGCGCGACACGCCGCATCCGACGCACGCGCACGTCGGCAAGGCGCTGGAGTGGATCGCGCGGCTGAAGCCAGCGCGTTCGGTGCTCACCAACATGCACATCGATCTCGACTACCAGGCGCTGAAGGCGAGGCTGCCTTTGGGCGTCGAACCCGCTTACGATGGCTGGGCTGGCGATTATCCGATCTGAGTCGGTCTATCGCTTCCCATAATCTATCTTATGCGAGATTTGCATGTCGGGCCAAGTACCTGAAAAGGCGATGGAAAAGGACGCCGAAACCCTCGCCCGCAATGCCCGCGCAAGCCAGGCAGTGCTCGATGTGATGGCGCGGTTGCGTGATCCGAAGAACGGTTGCCCGTGGGATATCGAACAGTCCTTCGCCACCATCGCCCCGTACACGATCGAGGAAGCCTACGAGGTCGCTGACGCGATCGAGCGTCGCGATATGGGCGCGTTGAAAGAAGAGCTTGGCGACCTCCTCTTCCAAGTCGCGTTCCACGCACGCATGGCGCAGGAGCAAGGTGCGTTCGATTTCGCCGACGTCGCGCAGGCGCTCGCCGACAAGATGATCGAACGCCATCCGCACGTGTTCAGCGAAGCTGGCGATGGCCGCACGGCTGAGCAACAGACGGTGGCGTGGGAAACGCTCAAGGCTGAGAAGCGCGCGGCGAAGGGCGCGCCGTCGCTCTTGGACGATGTGGCGATGGCCCTCCCCGCCCTTATGCGCGCCGAGAAGCTCACCAAGCGCGCCGCGCGCATCAACTTCGATTGGCCCAGCTCGGCAGAGGTGCTGGCGAAGCTCGATGAAGAGCTGGCTGAGCTGAAGGAGGCCGAAGCCAGCGGCGATCAGGATCACATCGCCGAGGAGATGGGCGACATCCTCTTTGTGATGGCCAACCTCGCCCGCAAGCTGAAGGTCGATCCTGAGGAAGCCCTGCGTCGCGCCAACGCCAAGTTCACGCGGCGCTTCCAGTACATCGAGGGCAAGTTGGCCGAACAAGGCCGCGCCGGCCCACAGCCGCTCGACGACATGGAAGCGCTGTGGCTGGAGGCCAAGCGAGCAGAGAAAGCAACTTGACCTCACTCGCCAGCGCGGTCCTATGGACGCGCTAGTGCCTGGGGGTGAGGTCAATGCTTGGACGTGTCGCGCTTCTTTTGGTCGTGATGTTCTTTGCCGGCGCGGAGCAGGCAAAGGCCCAACAACCGACGTCTGACCTCTACATCATTTGGGTCGAGGGCCCTGAGAACCTGAGAAACGCCGCGACCTTCGTGGACGCCGCCCAGCTACGCCGCACCGGCGAGACCACCAGGTCGCTGTGGACGTGGACAACCTACTCCGCTGACCACCCGGAGTACGCATCCGAACAGCTCGTGGTTTTCTTGGAGGTGGATTGTGCGCAGGACCGCGTGCGCATGCTGCAGTCCACGATCTATCAGGCCAACGGGCGGAGCGAGACGGCGAACGGTCCGGACGCGTGGACGTACATCATTCCCAATACCAAGGGCGCGACGATCGCAGCGTTCGCGTGCACCTCTCAGCCCGAATGGGAGGGTCAGGGATTTTTCCGTATTCAGGGACACACCGTCGATAGCGCCTCTGCTGTCCTGTTCACGCGCTGAGCGAAGCGAGCTGACACGTCGATGATCCTCCGCCGCATCCGTGAGCACGTGAGCGCGCACAATTGGTTCGCCGTCGGCATCGATCTCATCATCGTCGTGCTGGGCGTCTTCCTTGGCACGCAAGTCAGCAATTGGAACGCTGAGCGCCTGGCGCATGAAGCTGGCGACACCTACCGTGCGCGCATCGTCCGTGATCTGCAGAATAACGAAGCCGACCTCGAAGCACGCGCGGCCTATTACGAGCAGGTTCGTGTGTTTGGCCTTGAGGTGCTCGGCGCGCTCGATGGCTCTGCCCGCGTGGCCGACGAGCGGTTGTTGATCGCGGCCTACCAGGCCAGCCAGATCTACCCACGCCCGCAGAACCGGGCCACGTACGATGAGATTATCTCGATCGGCGCACTCAACACGCTGGGCGATGTCGAGATGCGCGATCGCATTGCCAACTATTACGTGGGCCTAGAGACTAGCGACGCGACGTTCCGCAACGTGCCCCCGTATCGCGAGATTGTGCGCCGCGCAATCCCGTACGCAGTCCAGCAGCGCATCCGCGAGGCGTGCGCCGAGCAAATGATCCAGAGCGACGGCGTTGGCTTGCAGCGGCTGGTGATCCCGACGGAGTGTTCGCTCGGGCTGCCCAGCGACGTTCTTGCGCGTGCTGCGGCGCGTCTGCGCGCCACGCCGGGGCTGGAGCTGGATGCGACGCGCCTGCTCGGCGATCTCGATCAAAAGCTCATCCAAGCAGGTCGCGGCCAGGAGCGTGCGAGAGTGCTCGCTGGCGAGCTAGCGCGTTAGCGCCAAGTGCGCGCATCGCCCTCCCAGGCGGTGACTACGCCCCTAAAGACCATGCAGCCGCGCCCGTCGCCTTCGGGATCGTACGCGCGCCACCGTCCCTGGGTGGCGCGTGGATGGTTCTCGGCCAAGCCGCGGAAGCAATAAGAGTCTGGCTGCATCTCGTTTAGCCGCAGATCCGTAGCGACGAAGTGATTGCCGTTGTCGAACAAGAAGGTGACGACCGAGGGAGAGTTCTCGGCGGAGAGTATCGCGGTGACGACTTCGCCTTCCGGCCCGCGCCAGGTCCTGGCGCCGGCGGGCGCTGTTATTGTCGTGGCGCAGGCTGTCAGCGCCAGCGTGATTGCGATCAGCAGCACACGCATTTTAGTCCGCTCCTCCTTAGCGCTTCATCGTCCCGAACGGCACGACCTTGTTCTCGACGTCGTGGCCAATGTCGCAGCGGCCGAGATACGCGATGCCGGCTTTGGCGCACCAATAGCGCATCATCTCTTCTGCGGTGGCGCCGAAGGGTTTGTCGTTCTCCGGGACGTCGCTGACGCGGCCGAGCTTAACCCCCTTCACGCTCCGCACGTTGGCGGAGGAGGTGATTTGGAAGAGGGCGCGATCTAGCCGGTAGAGGTACTCGCCGACGTCTTCGAGCATCAGCACGTGGCCGCTGAGATCTGGTTCAAGCGACGTGCCGAGCATCGACTGGAAGACGGTGATGTTGAACGCCGCGCACTTAGCGTCGAACATCACGCCGAGTTCGACGCTCTCTGGCGCGCGATCGATGAGCCAGTTGAGCGCCCGCTTCACGGCCCCCTCTCCGCCGGTACGCGTCATGTCGACGGGAATAGGGCCGTGGGCCACGTTCTCGTAGCCGCGCGCGTAGAGGCCGCCGAGGATGGCTCCGTTGTCGCTGTAGCCGAGATAAGTTTTGAGCCGCGAGGCGCCGTTGAGCTGCGCCAGCGCCGCTTCAGCGACCCGGCACGCGCCGTAGCCGCCACGTGCGAACCAAATCACGTCCAGTGTCGGATCGTTGGCGTACTCCACGAAGGCTTTGGTGCGCGCAGCGTCGTCGCCGGCGAAATGGCCGGCGCTTTCGAAACATTGCGGATGAACAACAATCTCCGGCGCGCGGTCGAGAAAACTGTCCGCCGCGAACGCTTTAAGCCGCGCCGCCAGCTCTGGCTCGATGCGCGTGCCGGGCGCGACAACGCCAATGCGGAGCGATGGGGCCATTCTGCGTTCGCGTCCTTGCCGATGAGCGGCGTTTCTCGTCATAACCGGCGCTGATGAGTCAGGCCAAATCCTATTTCTTCAGCGGCGTCGGCGGCTCGGGAATGCTGCCGCTGGCGCTTATCCTGCGCGGCAAGGGCGTGACGGTCGCGGGCTCCGACCGTTCGCTCGATCAGGGCCGCTTGGGCGCGAAGTTCGAGTACCTGAAAGCCCAGGGCATCGCCCTCTTCCCGCAAGACGGTTCCGGCATCACCAGCGCTGACCAGATCCTGGTGCGCTCAGCGGCCGTCGAAGACACAGTCGGTGATGTCGTCGCCGCCAAGCGCGTGGGCGCGCAGGATTTGAAACGGCCGCAGTTGCTGGCCGAATTGTTCAACGCGGCGCCGGTGCGCATCGGCGTCGCCGGCACCAGCGGCAAGAGCACCACCACTGGCATGATCGCCTGGCTGCTCCACCGCGCCGGTCGCGATCCCACGGTGATGAACGGCGCCGTGATGAAGAACTTCGTGACGCCGGATGCGCTGTTTGCGAGCGCGCTGGTCGGCAAAGGCGATGCGTTCGTGTCTGAGGTCGATGAGAGCGATGGCTCGATCGCGCGCTATGAGCCGACGATCGCCGTCGTCAACAACATCGCGCTCGATCACAAAAGCATGGACGAGCTGCGCGCGTTGTTCTCTGGCTTCGTCAACAAGGCCGAGATCGCGGTGTTGAACCTCGACAATGAGGAAACCGCGGTGCTGGTGATGGCGACCAAAGTCCGCACGCGCACCTACGCGCTCCGCTCCGGCTTGGCCGATCTGCATTGCAGCGCGATCCGCCTGGCGCCGGATGGCGTGTCATTCGACGTGCTGGAGAGGGACACGCGCGAGAGCGCTACAGTGGATCTCGCCGTTCCTGGCGAACACAACGTCGCCAACGCGCTCGCTGCGCTCTCCGTCGCGCGCGCATGCGGCATGCCGCTCAACGTTGCGGCGGCGGCGCTCAAAGGCTTCTCGGGCACCAAGCGGCGCCTCGAAGTCGTCGGCAAAGCCAACAACGTCACCGTGATCGATGATTTCGGGCACAACCCGGACAAGATCACCGCAACGCTCAACACGCTGCACGCCTTCCCGGGCCGCTTGCTGATCATGTTTCAGCCGCACGGCTTTGGGCCGCTGAAGCTCATGCGCGACGAGTTCGTCGATTGCTTCGCGCGCAACATGGACAGTGACGACGTGCTGATTATGCCTGATCCGGTGTACTTCGGCGGGACGGTAGATCGCAGCGTCACCAGTGAGAACATCGTCTCCGGCGTGCGCTCACGCGGGCTGCAAGCGATGGCTTTCGCCGAGCGTGGCGCATGTGGCGACAAGCTGATCGAACTGGCCGAACCCGGTGACCGCATAGTCGTCATGGGCGCGCGCGACGATACGCTGAGTGTGTTTGCTGCTGAGCTGGTTGAGCGGCTTTCGCGCTAACGTTTCCCGGGCGAGCGCCGCGAGACCCGGGACCCATGGATCAACCCGCTGAGCTTGGACGGCCCATGGGTCCCGGCTCGGCGCATCACGCTCGCGTGACGCTTGGCCGGGAAACGTGGGGCCCTACTCCGCTGCCGGGCGCAAATCTTCGGGCAGGGGTTCGATCGGTGCGAAGCGCGCCGCGTCTTCGACCAATAGCTCCGCGCGTAACGTGAGATTGCCGTCGTCGTCGGTTTGTTCTTCGACAATCTTGCCGTGCGCCGCGATTTGCGCGCGCACGCGGCCGGCGTCATCGGGCGACAAGGTGAGGGTGATGACGCGCGTGGCGGAGAAGGCGGCGCGGTCGATCGCGGCGAGCAGGGAGTCGATGCCCTCCCCCGTCTCCGCAGAGAGCGCAACGGGGGGGAGGGCGCCCTGCCCCTGTCCTGCTGCTTCGGCGCGGCGGAGGCGGCCGATGTGCGTGTCTTCGTCAAGCAGATCGATCTTGTTCCAGGCTTCGAGCACCGGCGGCGACTTATCGCCAGCGTCCTTGGAAAGCTGCGCCAGCACGGCGAGCACGTCGGCCTTCTGATCTTCGCTCTGCGGATGCGCGATGTCGCGCACGTGCACGAGCAGATCGGCTTCAGTGACGGCTTCCAGCGTCGCGCGGAAGCTCTCGACCAATTCGTGCGGCAGATCGGAAATGAAACCGACCGTGTCGCTCATGATTACAGCGCGCCCGCTTGGCAGCTTCACTTGCCGCGCCGTCGGATCGAGGGTGGCGAACAGCATGTCCTTCGCCAGCACGCCGGCTTGCGTGAGGCGGTTGAACAGCGTGGACTTGCCGGCGTTGGTGTAGCCTACGAGCACGACGGCCGGCAGGCCAGCGCGTGAGCGTGCGCGACGCTGCAGGCCGCGCGTGCGGCGTACGTCTTCGAGCTCTTTCTTGAGACGGATGATGCGGTCAGCGATGATGCGGCGATCGAGTTCGATCTGGGTTTCGCCGGGGCCGCCAGTTTTGCCGAGGCCGCCGCGCTGACGTTCCAAGTGCGTCCACGTCCGCACGAGGCGCGAGCGTTCATAACCTTGCCGCGCCAGCTCGACCTGGAGCTTGCCCTCTTTCGTGCGTGCGCGGAGGCCGAAGATCTCGAGGATCAAGCCCGTGCGGTCGATCACCTTGGAGCCGACATCGGTCTCCAGATTGCGCTGCTGCACCGGTGAGAGCGCGGCGTCGATGACAATCACGCCGGCGCCAAGCTGCTCAGCTTGATCCTTCAGACGCTCCACGCGGCCAGAGCCGAAGTACGAGCGCGGATTGATCTGCCGGAGCGGCGCGGCTTCGGCGCTCGCAACATCGAGCCCCAGCGCTTGCGCCAAGCCGACGGCTTCCAGCAGCCGCGCTTCACCGTCGCGAACGCTTTCCTCCGCGCTCGCGAGCGGGCGCAGGACGATGGCCTTGTTGAGATCCTTGAGCGGCGTATCAGCCGTCGACGTCATCAGCAGCCTTTTCGTTCTCGAAGAGCTGAACCGGAGCGCCCGGCATGATCGTCGAGATCGCGTGCTTGTAAACCAGCTGCACCTGACCGTCGCGGCGCAACAACACACAGAAATTGTCGAACCAGGTGACGACGCCTTGGAGCTTCACGCCATTGACCAGGAAGATCGTGAGCGGCGTCTTGGCTTTGCGGACCGCGTTGAGAAACGTGTCCTGGAGGTTTTGTTTCTTATCCATGGTGTTAGCCCCCATGTTGGATGAGTTTTATAGCGCCCCGTCGAACGCGAGGCTGCGACATCAGCTATAGGGTGCGCCGCACCGTTCGCCAACCGCAACGGAACCGAAAACCTGTCAGGCGCCCAAATAAGCGGCGCGCAAAGCTTCTGTGACAGGACCGGGTTTGCCGTCGCCGATGCGCACGCCGTCGATCTCGATCACGGCTGTAGCGGCATTGGATGCGGCGGTGATGAAGGCTTCGCGCGCGGCCTTCGCTTCTTCGATGGTGAAAGGCCGCTCCTCGACCCTGATCTGACGCTCTTGCGCGAGCTTCAGGATCGCGCCGCGCGTGATGCCGTGCAGGATGTCGTGCGAAAGCGCGCGCGTGCGCAGCACGCCGGCTGCATCGACAATCCACGCATTGGAGGATGTTCCCTCGGTGACGAAGCCAGCTTCGTCGACGAACCAAGCCTCGAAGGCCCCCTTCTCCTTGGCCCCCTGCCGGGCGAGCACGTTGGGGAGGAGGTTGACTGATTTGATGTCTCGCCGCGCCCAGCGCGTCTCGGGTGCGCTGGTCACCTTGATGCCCGCCGCCGCGCGTTTAGCGATGGCGTGGCGGTCTAGGTTCTTGGCGGTGACGATGAGTGTTGGCGCGGTGTCGGCCGCCGGAAACACGTGGTCGCGGTTGGCGGCGCCGCGGCTGATCTGAACGTAGACGATGCCATCGTGCACACGATTGCGCCTCATCGTCTCGCGCATCACCGCCATCAGCGACGCTTCGTTCATCGGCGGCGTGATGCGCAGTTCCGCGAGTGAACGCTGCAGGCGCGCCATGTGCTCGTCCACGTCGAACATGCGTCCGCCGCGGATTGCCCAGACTTCGTAGATCGAGTCCGCGAACTGGAAGCCGCGGTCCATGATTGAGACGCTCGCGCTACGCAAAGGCACGTAGGCGCCGTTTACGTAGGCGATGCGGCTCATTCAGGATCAGCGCCGTTACGGCCTGGCGGATCGACGCCGAGCGACTTCAGCTTCCGGTGCAGCGCCGAGCGCTCCATGCCGATGAAGGCCGCCGTGCGCGAAATGTTGCCGCCGAAACGCGTGATCTGGACGTTGAGATACTCACGCTCGAACCGTTCACGCGCGTCGCGCAGCGGCAGACCAATCACTTGCTGGAGGCCATCGTGCTTGGAGAGGCCAGATTGCGGCCACGCCTCCGGCGGCAGCGCGTCCACCGTCACCGGAGTCGACGGATCGCCGCCAGCGAGGATTAGGATGCGTTCGATGACGTTGCGCAACTGGCGCACGTTGCCCGGCCAATCGGCCGCTTGCAGTGTCGCCAGCGCGTCCTCGCCGATCTGGCGCGCCGGCACGCCGGACATGCCTGCAAGGCGGCCAACGAAATAGCCGGCAAGCTCAGGAATGTCTTCGCGCCGCTCCGCCAAGCTCGGCGAACGTAGCGGCACGACGTTCAAGCGGTGATAGAGGTCTTCGCGGAAACGGCCTTCGGCGATGTCGTCGCTCAGATCGCGCGACGTCGAGGACACGACGCGCACGTTCACCTGCACGTCGTTGGCGCCGTTCAAGCGTTTGAAGCGCTGATCGACGAGCACGCGAAGGATCTTCGATTGTGTTTCGGGCGGCATATCGCCGACCTCATCGAGGAAGAGCGTGCCCATGTGAGCTTGCTCGAACACGCCGATTTTCTTCGGGCGGCCGTCCGCGCCTTCTTCGCCAAAGATCTCGGTCTCCATCCGCTCCGGCGCAATCGAAGCGGCGTTGATGGCGACGAAGGCACCGCCGGCACGTGGGCTGCGCTCGTGCAGCAGACGCGCGACCAACTCCTTCCCCGCGCCCGCAGGGCCGGTGATCAGCACACGCGAGTTAGTTTGCGCCACGCGATCGATAGAGGCGCGCAGCGCCGCCATGATTGGCGACGTGCCGATGAGGTTGTCGCTCGCGGCTGACTTCGCCTTGAGTTCGGAGTTCTCACGCTTCAGCCGCGTTGTTTCCAACGCGCGCGAGACCACGTGCAGCAAGCGATCCGCCGTGAACGGCTTCTCGACGAAATCGTAAGCGCCCTTGCGAATAGCGGCGACCGCCGTCTCAATCGTGCCGTGGCCGGAGATCACAACCACCGGCGTATCCGGATCCATCTCCTTGAACACCGCCAGCAGATCGAGGCCGTCCATTCGGCTGCCTTGCAGCCAGATGTCGAGCACGATCAGCGACGGCTTGCGCTTGCCGAACGCGTTCAGCGCTTCATCGCTATCGCGCGCCGTGCGCACCTGATGGCCATCGTCTTCAAGAATGCCGGAGACGAGATCCCGGATGTCGGCTTCGTCATCGACGACGAGAATGTCTTGCGTCATTGGGAGGCTCCTGCGCCGTTTTCTGCAGCGGTGTCGATCGCGTCTTCGCCGCGTTTGGGGAGAACAAAACGAACGACTGCGCCTGGGCCGCCGCCCGGTGCGTCGTCCAACTCAATCAGCCCCCCGTGGTCTTCGACAATGCGCGCAACAATGGCGAGGCCGAGGCCCGCGCCCTTCGTCCGCGTCGTGACGTATGGTTCGATCAAGCGATGGCGATCTTTCTCCGGGAAGCCCAACCCGTTGTCGATCACCTCGAACTCCACGCCAAATTCCAGATCGCGCAGCTTCAGCGTGACGAAGCCGTTCTTCGGTTCGCCATCGCGATCGCGCCGCGCTTGCACGCTTTCACTCGCGTTTTTGATGAGATTGAGCAGCGCCTGACCAATGAGGCGCTCGTCGCTGACCAGCGCGATCGGCTGGTCGGCGCCTTCGACGTCGATGCGAATGTCGGGAAACACCAAGCGTTGCGCGAACACGGTGGAGCGCGCCACTTCGCTGATGTCGGCGAACGCCATGCGCGGCGTCGGCATCCGTGCGAACGACGAGAACTCGTCCACCATGCGCCCGATATCGGCGACCTGACGCAGGATCGTGTCCGTGCACTTGGCGAACGTGTCGGGATCGGAGGTGATCTCGCCTGTGTACTTCTTACGCAGTCGCTCGGCGGACAATTGGATCGGCGTCAGCGGGTTTTTGATCTCGTGCGCGATGCGGCGGGCGACGTCTTTCCACGCCTCCTGACGCTGCGCGGCGATGAGCTTGGTCATGTCGTCGAACGTGAGCACCAAGCCGCCATCGGCTTCTGGGCTCATCCGCACGCTGAGATTCACCGAGCCGCCTTCGCGCATGAGATCGACACGCTGCGCAGCCGCGCCTGCGTGGGGCGGTTGGTTCAGCAAGTCGGTGAACTCCGGCGCAAGATCGATCAGCCGGCGGCCGATGATCTCGACGCCCTCAAGGCCGAGTAATTGGATGGCTGAACGATTGGCGGCGCTGACGCGGCCGTTGTGATCAAGGCCCATCACGCCGGCGCTGACACCAGCGAGGACCGCTTCGATGAACGAGCGCCGGTTTTCGGCGTCTTCCTGCGCCGTCACCAGATCGCGGCGTTGTGTTTCTAGTTGCGCCGTCATCCGGTTGAACGCGCTAGCCAGCGCGTCAACCTCGTCGCGCTCTTCACCGACAGTCACGCGCGCTTTGAGATCGCCGGAGGCGACACGCCGCGCCGCGCCAACAAGGCGGCCAATCGGTTCGGCGACGCGTGAGGCGCTGGTGAGACCAACCCACCCTGCCGCGAGCAGGAGCAGCAAAGCTGTCGACAGATACGCCATGCCGAAGAGGCCGCGCAGCGAGTTTTGTTGCTGCCGCGCCGCCCGATACTCGCTGACGGATTCATCGAACTGGCGCAACTGCGCTACGAGGCCAGGCTCGATGTTCTTCGACACCAGCACGTATGCGTTGTTGTAGGCCGACAGCCGGTAGAGCGCGCGCAGACGATCATTATCCTGATCGAAGCGCACCGAGACTTGGCCTGCGTTGGCGGTCGCGAGCGCCTCGGCCGACGGCGCACGATACGGCACAGCGTTCTCGACCAACGCGCCACCAGCGAGCACGCTGCCGGAGCCGTCGATCACGTACACTGAAGAGAGATCGCGGCGCTCGCCTTGCAGCTGCAGGAAGGCGGCGTAGCGCGCCGGATCGTCGGTGAGGCCGGCGCGCGCGTTGTTCAAATCCTCGGCCATCGCCTGGACTTCGCCACCGAGACCACCCGAAGCGAGATCGACGTACGCGGCGCCAACAGCCGCCGCGTTCTCGATCGTGCTTTCAACGCGCTCACTGAACCAACGCTCAACGCCCTGCGTGAATGTGAAGCCCAGAAACGCGGCGACGATGATCGCCGGCGCAAGTGCGGCCAGGCTGAAGAGAGTAACGAAGCGCAAATGCAGTCGCGCGCCAGTCGCGGCGGCACGCCACGCGCGCGCGACGCGCAGGATGCGATGAATGAGAATGCCGGCCAGCGCCGCAGAGATCACAAGGCTCGCGATCAGCAGTGTTCGGATGAGCCCGTTGTTATCTTCGGCAAGGCCGTCGCCCAGCAGCAGCGTCACCGTCGCGACGGCAGTCAGCAGACCCGCCAGCGCCAAGCCGGCCAAGAAGGTCAGCGCGCTGCGGCTCTGGGGCTGGTCACTGAGGACGGCCGCGTCGGCCGGCTCATTTGCCGTGATTTCTGCCATGGCCGGGGGTCACCATGTTGCGGAATTGCAACATGGTGTTGAACCAATATCACGGTCTCGTCAATCGTTTCGACCAGTCGAGAGGCCCAGGGCTTGGATTTTTTTCCGGAGGGTATTCCGGTTGATGCCCAGGATCGCCGCGGCCTTGATCTGATTGCCGCGCGTGGCCTGCAAAGCGTGAGTGATGAGCGGGCGCTCAACCTCCGCCAGGAGCCGATCATAGAGGCCTGACGACGGGAAGCCAGGGCTTGCAGCAGCGAACTCCCCTTCCACCCGGCGGGTGACGGCTGTCTCGAACCCATCGCTGGTTTCTTCGGGGACTGCGTTGTTGTCGGCGTGGCCGAGTTCGCGGCTGATTTCGCGCGCGGTGATCACGCTGGCGGGGCTGAGCGCTGTGGCGCGGCGCAACAGATTTTCGAGCTCGCGTAAATTGCCTGGGAAGCTGTGCGCTTTCAGGCGTTCGATCGCCGCGTTGTCGATCGACTTGTCCGGCAGACCTTCGCGCCTGGCGCGCACGAGGAAAGCGCGTGCGAGATCGGCGATGTCTTCAAGACGCTCGCGCAGCGGCGGCATCCGGATCACGACGACGTTCAGGCGATAGAACAGATCCTGCCGGAAGGCGCCTTGGCGCGTGAGCGTCGCCAGACTGCGCTGCGACGACACGATCAGGCGTGCGTCAGGCCGATCGCCGGGTTCTTCGGCGTGCAGCAGGCCCGCGAGGCGGGTTTGTGAATCAGTGGGCAGCTCATCGATGTCTTCCAGGAAGAGCGTACCGCCTTGCGCTTGGGCGAATTTGCCTTGCGGCCCGAACAGTTCGCGCTCGAGCTGCAGCGATTGCGCACCGGCGAGGCTCATCGCCACGAACGGGCCGCTTGCGCGACGGCCGTGATCGTGGATCGCGCGCGCGACGCGTTCCTTGCCGGTGCCGCTTTCGCCTTCGATTAGCACGGTCAGATCGGTGCCGGCCACGCGCGCCATCACGCGATACACGTCCTGCATCGGCGCCGAGCGCCCGATCAGCGGCAAGCGCTCTTCGCGCTCGGCTTTTGAAGCCTGCGCGCGCGTCTTCGCGTCCGGCCCGCCGGACAGCGCGCGCTTCACCGCCGTCATCAGATCGTCGAGGTCAAACGGCTTCGGCATGTAGTCGAACGCGCCGGCGCCGGCTGCGCCCATCGCAGTAGTCACCGTGCTCTGCGCGCTCATCACGATCACTGGCAGATGCGGGCGCGCCATGCGCATGGCGGGCAATGCGTCGAACACGCAGTCATCGCCCATATAGACGTCGCTCAACACCAGATCGCCTTCGCCGTCTCGAACCCATTTTGAGAGCGTGGCGACATTGCCGGTGGCGCGGACGTCGTACCCCTCCTTGCCGAGTGCTTGCGACAGCACCAGGCGCAGCGAGTTGTCGTCTTCAGCAAGGAGAATGCGTGCGCTCATGTTGGTTCGTCCGGGTCGATGGGGAGAAGAATACGGAAGGCAGTGTGGCCAGGCTGGCTGTCGACTTCGATGCGCCCGTCGTGGCGCGCGATGATGTCGGCGGCGACTGTGAGGCCGAGGCCCATGCCGCCGCTCTTGGTGGTGGCGAAGGCTTCGAACAGGCGGTCAGCGACGTCGGGGTGCAGACCTGGGCCGTTGTCGACGATTTGAACCTCAAGTTGCGCGCGCGCGGCGCCGCTGGCGGCGGATCGGAATTTCACGCCTGAGCGATATGAGGTCGAGATCGCGATCTCGCCATCCGGTTGATCGGCGACCGCTTCCGCCGCGTTTTTAGCGACATTCAGCAACGCCTGGATCAGCTGATCCAAGTCGCCGCGCACTTGCGGCAAGCTTGGATCGTAGCGTTCGCGGATCATCACCTCGGGCGCGCTGGAGCCGACCAGCTTGCGCACGCGATCTAGCGCTTCGTGAATGTTGAAGCGCTCAAAGCGCGGCACATCGACGGCGCCGAGCGGATCGATGCGATCGGTCAGACGTCGCACGCGATCGACCTCATCTACAATGAGCTTCGCCAGCGCTGCAGAATCCGGATCGTCGGCGCGCGAGATCAGTTGAGCCGCGGCGCGAATGCCGGCCAGCGGATTGCGAACTTCATGCGCCAATGTGCGCGCGGCGTTGCTGGCTGCAGCCGGCGGCGCCGCGCGCGCGCGCGGCGGCCGCGTCAGCACGAGCGCTATATAGCCATTCTCCCCCACCGGGGCTGCGGCGACGCTCGCATGGCCCAGCGCGAAGCCGGGGCCAACCAGCGCCACATCGGATTCCGCCACGCCGCTTGCGCCACCCAGGGCGCGGCGGACAAGTGCGATGATTGGCGCGTCGTTTCCGAAGATTTCGTCGAGCCGCCGCCCCAGTAGACCGCGGCCAACACCGGCCAGCAATTCCGCCGCGCCTGCGTTCACAAAGCGAATGCGTTCGCCGGCGTCGATCCCCAACACCGGCGCCGGTAAAGCTTCGAGCCAACGTTCAGCGTCGGGCATCGAGGCTCTTTGCTGCGCCGGGCGGATGATCGGATCGCTCATGCCGCCGCCCGGTCCAGTCCGTCATCGAAGAGCCGAACCAGCGCCTCGCGTACGCGGTTGGGATCTTCCAACATGCAAATGGCTTTGCGGATTTCGCGGGCGTCGGCGCCGAACTCCGCGTCGATCATCCAGGCGATGTGTTTGCGCGCGATGCGGACGCCGAGCGCGCCATCGTAGAACGCCAGCGTATCCTCGTAGAGCGACAGCAGGCTTTGCAGCAGGCGCGCGCGCGGTGGCGGCGAAACTTCGCCGCCGTGCTTCAATGCGCGCTCAACGGCGCCAGGCAGCCATGGTTTGCCTTGCGCTGCGCGGCCCACCATCACGCCGGCCGCACCGGACGCTTCCAATGCGTGGCGTGCATCGGCGGCGCTTCCAATGTCGCCGTTGGCGATGACGGGAATGCGTACTGCTTGCACGACTGGCGCGATCGCTGCCCAATCGGCGACGCCGCGAAAGAATTGGCTGCGCGTGCGGCCGTGGATTGTCAGCATGCGAACGCCGGATGCTTCTGCGCGCTTGGCGATCTCTGGTGCGTTGAGCGAAGTCTCGTCCCAGCCCAGACGCATCTTCAGCGTTACCGGGAGTGTGGTTGCTTTCACGGTCGCGTCGACCAGGCGCATGGCGTGATCTGGATCGCGCATGAGGGCTGAGCCGCACAGGCCGCTGGTCACGCTCTTCGCCGGGCAGCCCATGTTGATGTCGATGACATCGGCGCCGGCGGCTTCGGCCAAACGCGCACCTTCGGCCATCCATTGCGCCTCGCGCCCCGCCAGCTGGATCACCAGTGGCGTGATGACGCCCGCGCCGGCTGCACGTCGCACCATGTCGACGCGCTCTCGCGCCAATTGGTCGGAGGCCACCATTTCAGAGACGCAGTATTGGCCGCCGAACGCCTTCACTTGGCGGCGGAACGGGATGTCCGTCACGCCCGCCATTGGTGCGAGCGAGACAAGAGGCGGTTTTTCGTTCAAATCGAACACTGAGCACCCCGGTTCGAGAGGGAGCTTAGGGCGCCTAAAAAGCGGGCGCCAAGGGTTTTATGCTGCGATGCAACATCTAGGTGCCGGATTTCTCCCGTCATGAGGATCGCGGCGATTATTGTGGCCGGTGGCAGCGGCGCCCGGGCCGGGGGTGAAATCCCCAAGCAATACAGGAGTTTGCTGGGCCTTCCGGTGATCGGTTGGTCGGCGCGGGCTTTTGCGGCCTCGGGCGTGACCGAAATTGTGGTCGCGTGCGCGCCGGAGCACCGAGACTTTTGCCGCGATGCAACCGCCGAGATCGCGAACCTGCGGATTGTCGATGGCGGCGCGACCCGCACGGCCTCCGTCCGCGCCGCGCTGGCGGCCGTGGGCGATGCCGACGCGGTGTTGATCCACGACGCTGCACGACCGGGCCTCTCCCCCAGTCTCATCCACGCGCTCGTCGCTGAACTTGAGGCCGGCGCAGCAGCAGTCGCGCCCGCGCTATCTGTGCCGGACACGCTGCGTCGCGCTGACGCTTCCGGTCGCATCGTTGACGACGTCGCGCGCGATGGCGTGATGCGGATGCAGACGCCGCAAGCGTTTCGAGCCGACACATTGCGCGCCGCTTACGCCGCACTCGCAGCCGATGCGTCGATGACAGACGACATCGCCGTTGTGCGCGCCCACGGCGTCGAGGCGAAGCTGATCGAAGGCGACGCTAAGCTGATGAAGATCACCTACCCAGAGGACATGGCCATGCTCGAACGCATGCTCGGCGGTGACCGCATCACCTGCGTCGGTCACGGCGTCGATGCGCATCGCTTCGGCGATGGTGAGTTCGTTACGTTGTGCGGCGTGCGCATTCCGCACAGCAAAGGACTCGTCGGTCATTCGGACGCGGACGCCGGTTGGCACGCGTTGGTCGACGCTATTCTCGGCGCGCTTGGCGAAGGCGATATTGGCGCCCACTTCCCGCCTAGCGACCCGCAATGGAAAGGCGCGGATTCAGAGCGCTTCTTGCGTCATGCGGCAAAGCTCGCCGAACGCGCGGGCGCTCGCATCGTGCATGTCGATGTCACCTTGCTGTGCGAGCGCCCGAAGATCGGCCCGCACCGCGATGCGATGCGCGCGCGCACGGCGGAAGTTCTTGGTCTTCCGCTCAATCGCGTCAGCGTCAAGGCCACGACGACTGAGCGCATGGGCTTCCTGGGCCGCGAGGAAGGCCTCGCCGCGCAAGCTACGGCGACGGTGGAGCGGCCGGCGTAGGCGCAGTCACGTCGCCGCTGGTGACAGGCGTCGCCGGCTGGCACTGGCGCAGATACGTATAGATGCGGCAGGTTTCAGCGCCGGACATGCTCTCCCACAACGCGCGCGGTAGATTGATGTAGTCATCCGACCAGGCGCGGCCCGGCGGCACTTCGACGAGGCGCCAATCCGGATTGAGCATGTACGGCGCGAGCGCATCGGGCGTGTGACCGATCACCATCACGCTCGCCGCCAGCACGCCGACATATGACGCGCGCTCCAGATTGAACGGATCGCTGATCCGGTAGAGGTACGGGACGTTGAGTTCATGCGCGACGCGCGTCGCTTCGGAGACGAGCGCGAGGTTGCGGTTCGAGAGGTGAAGGATCACCACGCCCCGCTCGCTGAGTTTGGAGAGATAGAGCGCGATCGCTTCTTTGGTCAGCAGGTGCGCCGGGATGGCGTCAGACGAGAACGCGTCAACGACGATGACGTCGAACGAGGCGTTTGGTTCTTCGGCGATCTGCAGGCGTGCATCGCCAAGCTCGATGCGCCGATTGGGCTGGCATACCGGCACGAACGTGAAGTCGCCGCCAGGCTCGGCTGAAAGACGTACGACCGCTGGATCGATCTCGAAAATCGTCAGCTGATCCGTCGGCCGCAGCAAGCATGCAGTCGAACCAGTGCCTAGGCCGATTAGCGCAACGCGCGACACCGGATGCTGCGCGGCGGCTCTCGTGATCGCTTCGCCCAATGCTGTGCGCTCGTGATAATAGGTCAGCGCCTGACGTTCGACTTCCGGGCCAACCAATTGCGCGCCGTGAATGGTGGTGCCGTGCATGAGCATGCGCAGCGGCGGTATCTCGGGATTCTGCGCGTTCGCGAACTCACGCGTGCGCAGCACGCCGAAGAAGCTTCGCTCCTGCGTTATGATGCGCGATCCGCGCGTTTCATCGATGAAGATGATGGTGAAGCCTACGAGAACGATCGCCACCAGCGCCCATGGCCGGCCACGGTTGAAGAAGATCGCCACGCCGCAGAACAGAATGCCCGTCACCGTCAGCGTGTTGGCGTCGACGCCGCCCGCGCGGATCAGCAACAGCAACACCAGCACCACGGACGCCAACGCAGCGCCGAGCGCCCAGTCGGCGACGCGGCGATTGTCTTTACGCGGCAAGATTGTGCCGTGCACCGCGAACGCGAGGACAAGGAAGCTCGTCGCCATCAGCAAACCGCCCCAGGGCTGACGCGCCACGATGCGCGTTGCTTCCTCAGTCTCGGCGGCGACGAAGACCTGCGGCAGATGGAAGACAATGTAGATGATCAGGATGGCGTGCACGGCGGCGACGCCGAGGAAGGCGTAGCGATACGCGGCCGGGCGGTTCTCATCCGTCCAGCCGGCGGCGAGAACGGCGGCGCCTGCGCCGATCGCGCCGATAATGAGCGTTGAATCGAGCGGCTGCCAGCGCAGCAGCAGGATCGTCAGTATGCCCATCATGATCGCGGCGGTGAGCGAGCCGTCCACGAGGCGCGGCGTGTCGTTGTCTTCGCGCGGCCTGAACAAGCATGCCGCCGCAATGGCTAGCGGATATTCGTACACGTTGTTGAAGATCAGCGGCGCAAGCAAAGCCGCGAACGCGCCGCCCAGCACGCCGCCAAGCGAGACGTAGAGATAGAATTCCGTCAGCCGGTCGGCGCTGGGGCGCGAACGCGCCAACGCGAGGTGGCAGATCAAAGCACTGAAGAAGAAGCCGGCGAGGATGCCGGAGATCGAGCCCAGCCAATTGCCCGACGAATAGTAGGACATCAGCATCAACGCGATGGCGATCGGGTGGATGAAGAGCGTCCCCCCTTCCATCTTTTCGCTGCCACGCGCGAAGGCGAGCACGAACGTGAGCAGGTAAAGCGCCAACGGCACCACCCACAGCATCGGCGCCGACGCGACATCGGTTGAGATGTGCAGTGTCACGCCAAGCGAGAGCGCCGAAGGCACCGCCGCCGCCGCAATCCAGTAGCCACGCTCGCGCCAACTGGGCGCCGGGCCCACGTGTTCGAGCGGTTTTGGCGTCTCGCCGTGCGAGGAGATCGCCATCGCCGCCGCCAGCGCGATCATCGCGCCGACGACGAGGTAGCCGACTTGCCAAGCTGCGCCCTGCGCGTGCGCGCCGAGCAGCGGCTCGATCAATGCGGGATAAGCGAGCAAACCGGCGAAACTGCCGAGATTGCTGGCGGCGTAGAGGTAGTATGGGTCACTCGCGTCCTCGCGGCCCGTGCGCGCGTACCAAGCTTGCAGCAACGGAGCCGTCGCGGAGGCGGCGGCAAACGGTGCGCCAACGGAAAGCGTCAGCACGCCGATAAGCCACCACACAGGATGTTCTGAGCTAGGCCCGCCAAGCGCGGTCGTGACGTGCACAGGCAGCACGAACCACGCGGCCAGAAGCACGAAGCCATGCACCAGCGCCTGAATGCGCAGATCCTTCACGCGCTGCAGCAGGTGCGCGTAGAGATACCCCACGAGCAGCGCGCCCTGGAAGAACGCCATCGACGTGTTCCAGACTTGCGGTGAACCACCCAGAAGCGGCGTCACCATGCGTCCAAAGAGCGGCTGCAGCACAAAGATCAGCGCTGCGCTTGAGAACAACGCCAATGCAAACACAGGCGCTGCAATCCGTCGCGCGACCGCTTCCATGTTCTCTCCCGCCATGTGCCGCGCCTTCTGCCACCTGCGCGAAGTCAAGGGAATGGACTTTCGCCGCGCGGCGTCCACACTTGGCAGCATGGAAACAAGCCCGAACTACGAGAGCGCCGAACGTCTGCTGCGGGAGATGAAATCACGCGGCTTGACCATCGCAACGGCTGAAAGTTGCACGGGCGGACTGATCGCAGCGACGTTGGCAGCGGTGCCAGGCGCCTCCGCTTCGTTGGAGCGCGGGTTCGTGACCTACTCGAACGCGGCCAAGACCGAGTTGCTCGGCGTGCCGGCCGAACTCATCCGCGAACACGGCGCGGTGAGCCGCGAAGTGGCGCTGGCGATGGTCGCCGGCGCGCTGTCGCACAGTCCGGCCGATGTCGCGGTGGCTGTCACGGGCATTGCTGGGCCGGATGGGGGCACTGCGGCGAAGCCGGTCGGGTTGGTTCATATCTCAGCGGCTCGGCGTGGCGGCGTGACACTGCATGAGGAGATGCGGTTCGGCGCGATCGGGCGGCACGAAGTTCAGCTGGCGACGGTGGCCGCGGCGTTCGCGCTGATGGTGCGCACGCTCTGATATGGATCGCCGGCGTCTCGCCGGCATACGCTGAAGTTGGCCGGCGGGACGCTGGCGGTCCATATTATCCCAAGCGCCGTCTCGCCTCGCGTTCGAACGCCAGCATGATCCGCTCGGCGAGTTTGTCCTTGTTGGCGGAGATCGCCGCTTGCAGCAACGGGTTCTTGAACTCGTAGGCGATCCAGTAGCGCACGTGCGCGCCCTTTTCGTGCGGCTTGAACCACCATTTGTTGGCGAGCGAGTGCAGCGGGCCTTTGACCAGCGCCACCTCCACCTCCCCTTTCGAAGGTTCGCAGCGCACGGACGTCGAGAACGTTACCTTGATTGCCTGCCAACCCACGTCGGCCTCGGCAACGCCAACCCAGCCGCCATCCTCGCGCGGCTCTTCCTTGGTGACGCGCATCGACTTCAGAAACGGTACAAATTCGGGATAGACGCGCACGTCGCCGACCAAGCGGCACAAATCCTCGGGCGCGTACGGCAGTATGCGTTCGGCCTCGATGACTGTGCGCGGCATCTCAGTCTTTAGATAAGGCCAGTCGCGCCGCTTTCAGCCGCGCGAAATCGTCGCCGGCGTGATGCGAGGAGCGCGTCAGCGGGCTGGCCGAGACCATCAAGAAGCCCTTGGCGTAGGCGATGGTCTCAAGCGCCTTGAACTCGTCCGGCGTCCAGAAGCGATCGATGGCGGCGTGCTTCTTCGTCGGCTGCAGATATTGGCCGATGGTGAGGAAGTCGACGCCCGCGACGCGCAAGTCGTCCATCACCTGCAAAACTTCGTCCTTGGCTTCGCCGAGGCCGACCATGAGGCCGGACTTCGTGAACTGCTTCGGATCGCGCTGCTTCACCGAGTCGAGCAAGCGTAGCGATTGGTAGTAGCGCGCGCCTGGGCGGATCGAGTGATAGAGCCGCGGCACGGTCTCTAGATTGTGGTTGAAGACGTCCGGGGCCGCGTCGATCACGCGCTCGGCCGCGCCAGGCTTGCGCAGGAAGTCCGGCGTCAGAATTTCGATCGTCGTCTCCGGCGCGGCGCGGCGCACGGCTTGTATCGTCTGGACGAAGTGATCGGCGCCGCCGTCTTCGAGATCGTCGCGATCGACCGATGTGATCACAACGTGCTTCAGGCCCATCTGCGCCGTCGCGAACGCGACGTTCTCAGGCTCGGCTGCATCAAGCGGCAGCGGCTTGCCCGTGGCGACGTTGCAGAACGAGCAAGCACGCGTGCAGATGCCGCCGAGGATCATGAAGGTGGCGTGCTTCTGGCTCCAGCACTCGCCGATGTTCGGGCAGCCCGCCTCTTCACAGACCGTGTGCAGCTTCAGATCGCGCACCAGCTCTTTGGTCTGATGGTAGCCGAGGCTGGTCGGCGCCTTCACCCGAATCCAATCCGGCTTGCGCGGCGACGCGTTGTCGGGCCGCCCCTCCTTTTCGGGGTGGCGCGGGCGTTCTGGATCGCCTCCCTGGCGCAAATCAATCAGTGTCGGCACGACCCCAACATGAGCCTCCGCGCCTTGTCCCGCAACGCCTGGAGGGCAAACCTCCCCTGCGTCGCCAAAGACTTAATGGACCCCTCCCTTGTCCGGCCACAATCGGGTCGCTAGGGTCTGTTACAACCGTGAAACAATAATCACGGGTTGGGCGTCTCCACACCTGGAGCCGCTCAGGGCGGAACATAAAAGTCGGAGGCAACACCCTCATGGCGCATCGATCTTTCGAACTGGCGCGCACGCGCGTCACCTTGTTCGAAGCCCTGCTCCGAGCCCGCGATATGAAGGGCGGCAAGTATCAGATCATCGAAGATCATGATCGCAAGCCGATGAGCTATGACGATCTCGTCCGCGCCGCGTTCGCGCTGGGCGGCAAGCTCGACACTCTGATCAAGCGCCGCGAGACGGCGGGCGTGCTGTTGCCGACAGGCGTTGGTTGCACCGTCACCTTCTTTGCGCTTCACGCCATCGGCCGCACGCCGGCGATGCTGAACTTCACCGCCGGCGCCATGAACCTGCGCTCAGCGTGCGAAGCGGCGAACGTTCGCAAGATTTTGACGTCGAAGGTCTTCATCAAGAAGGCTGGCCTTGAGTCGGTCGTCGCCGAACTCAGCAAGCACGCGCAGCTGATCTATCTCGAAGACATCCGCAAGACCGTCGACATCGGCGACAAGATCATCGCGCTGGTGAAGGGCTTCTTCCCACGCATGTTCGCGGCGAAGGCGAGCCCGGATGATACGGGCGTCATCCTCTTCACGTCAGGCTCTTACGGCACGCCGAAAGGCGCGGTGCTGAGCCACGCGAACATCGTGGCGAACGTCGAGCAAGCGCACGCGCACATTCCGTTCGATCCGAACTGGTCGTTCTTCTGTCCGCTGCCGATGTTCCACAGCTTCGGCCTAACCGGCGGCGTGATGCTGCCGATCTTCACCGGCCACAAAACGTTCCTGTTCCCCTCGCCGCTCGCGGTGAAGGAGATTCCGAAACTGATCAAGGAGACCGGCGCCAACGTCTTCTTCGCCACCGACACGTTCGCGCAGCAATATGCGCGCAATGCCGCCGACGGCGATCTGAACTGCATTCAGCTGATGGTCTGCGGCGCTGAACGCGTGAAACCGGAGACGCGCGAACTCTATGAGCGCCGCTTCGGCGTTGAGCTGCTTGAAGGCTATGGCGCTACCGAAGCGTCGCCTGTCATCGCCGTGAACATTCCTGGCGCGAACAAACACGGCTCGGTCGGCCAATTCATTCCTGGCATTGAATGGCGGCTTGAGCCGGTGCCGGGCATTGAAGGCGGCCAGAAGCTCTTCGTGCGCGGCCCGAATGTGATGCGCGGCTATCTCGATCCAACCAAGCCGTTCGGCATCGATCTCTTGCCGCAAGGTTGGCATGACACCGGAGACGTTGTCGACGTTGATAGCGATGGCTTCATCCGCATTCTCGGCCGTGTGAAACGCTTCGCGAAGGTCGGCGGCGAGATGGTGTCGCTGAACGCGGTCGAAGCGTATGCGCAGACCGTGTGGCCTGATCATCTCCACGCCGCCGTCGCTCTGCCGGATTCGCGCAAGGGCGAACGGATCATCCTCTTCACCGATCACGCCGGCGCCACAGCCGAGGAGCTGCAAGCCTGGTGCAAAGTCAATGGCGCGAGCGAACTGGCGGTCCCGAAGAAGATCGTGGTGATCGACGAGATCCCGGTGCTCGGCAGTGGCAAGACCGATTACGTCGTGATGCAGCGCATGGCGGCGGAGCGGTTCGCTGAGGCGAAGGCAGCTTAGTTCGCTCCGGGGACTGAAATCAGGCGACCTGAACCGTCGTTGCTGTCGAACTCGGCTATCAATGTGTCGGCGACGAACAGGCCGCAGATCGTGTCGTCTTCGCGCCACTTGATGGTCACATCGGCCTTGCTGAACTGTGGTGCCGCCTTACAAATGAGAATGTGACCAAGCACAGCCGTCCGACCGCTATGCCGGTATAGATAAAAATAGCAGCCGTTGGCGTCGCTTTCCAATACGCCGGCGAGATCGCCGCGAGCCTGTTTTTGCGAGACGAACATCAAACGTGCAGCACACGCCCATAAGCATCGAGCACCGCTTCGTGCATCATTTCTGATAGCGTCGGGTGCGGGAAGACGGTTTCCATGAGTTCGTGCTCGGTGGTCTCCGTTTGCATGGCGATGGCGTAGCCTTGGATGAGCTCGGTCACTTCGGCGCCGATCATGTGCGCGCCGAGGAGTTCGCCGGTCTTGGCGTCGAACACAACTTTGACCATGCCCTGATCTTCGCCGAGCGCGATAGCCTTGCCGTTGCCGACGAACGGAAAGCGGCCGACGCGCACCTCCCTGCCCGCGGCTTTCGCCTTCGCTTCGGTGAGGCCGACGCTGGCGACTTGCGGATGCGAGTATGTGCAGCCCGGAATACGCTCCTTGATCATCGGATGCGGCTTCTGGCCGGCGATAGCTTCGATGCAGATGATGCCCTCGTGGCTCGCCTTGTGCGCCAGCCACGGCGCACCGGTGACATCGCCGATCGCGTAGAGTCCGGCGACATTGGTTTTGCCATAGCCATCCGTGACGATGTGGCCGCGATCGGTTTTCACGCCGAGACCTTCGAGACCGAGGTTCTCGATGTTACCGGTGATGCCAACGGCGACGATGGCGTGTGACGCGGTTAGCGTTTCTTGCTTGCCGTTCGCCTGCACGACAGCCTCAACACCGTTCGCCGTCGCCTTCAGCGACTTGGCTTCGGTGGAGGTCATGATCTTTAGACCTTCCTTCTCGTAGCGCTTCTTCGCGAACGCCGAGATTTCCTCGTCCTCAACCGGCAGCACGCGATCGAGCAATTCGACCACCGTCGTCTTCACGCCGAACGCCGCATAGAAGCTCGCGAACTCGATGCCGATGGCGCCTGAGCCGAACACTAGGAGAGACTCCGGCCACGACGGCGGCGTCATCGCATCGCGATAGGTCCAGATCCGCCTTCCGTCGGCTTTCAATCCAGCCGCAGGAATTTCACGCGCACGCGCGCCGGTGGCGAGGATGACGTGCTTGGCTTCGTACGGCGCATCTTTGCCGTCCTTGCCCTTCACGATCACTTTCGGCGCGGCGCTGCCCTTCTCAAGTCGCGCTTCGCCTTCGATCACGGTGATCTTGTTCTTCTTCATCAGAAACTGGACGCCCTTCTCCATGCGTCCAGCCACACCGCGCGAGCGTTTCACCACGGCTTCGGGATCGAATTTCACGTTCTCGATGGTGAGGCCGAAGTCCTTCGCGTGCAGCGCGTTGCGATAGACTTCGGCTGAGCGAAGCAACGCCTTCGTGGGGATGCAGCCCCAGTTGAGGCAGATGCCGCCGAGCCGGTCACGCTCAACGATCGCTGTCTTCAGGCCAAGCTGCGCGGCCCGTATCGCGGTCACGTAACCGCCAGGACCGGAACCGATAACGATGACGTCGAAGGATGTGCTCATGAGACTGTATCTAGCAGTCTAACACGGCCCGTGAAGGCGGGGATTCAATCATCTCCCACCCATTCCTGCTCACCCTTTCCCGGGGCGATGCGCAGCATCGAACCCGGGATCCATGAACACAGGCTCATGCAAAATTGAGCGCGCTGGCCGTTGTGCTCATCGCGGTGTGGTCCGGTGTTTATGGGTCCCGGGTTCACGGCTTTGCCGTGCCCCGGGAAAGGGTGCGGAGTCAGCCCGCCGCAATCCCGAACACGTTCCTGATCCCATCGACCACGAACTGCGCCGCCAGTGCCGCCAGGAGGATGCCGAAGATGCGCGTCAGCATCGACGCCACTGTCTCGCCCATGATGCGGGACAATGGGCCAGCCGCCAGGAACGCGACCAGGCAAAGCGCGAGGTTTGCGCCAACCCCCAACAGGATGATGCCACGCTCGGCCAGGTTCTCGTGCTCAGCGAAGAACAGCATGATCGAGGCGATGGCGCCCGGCCCCGAGATCAGCGGGATCGCCAGCGGGAAGACTGAGATGTCATCCTGCACACCAGGGTGCTTCGCCTGTTCGGCCGCCACCTGCTCGGCCCGCTCTTCCCGCCGCTCCGAGCGCTTCTCGAACAGCATGTCGACAGCGATCAGGAAGAGCAGCAAGCCTCCAGCGATACGGAATGCGTCGATCGAAACGTGAATCTGCTCCAGCAGCCACGCGCCACCGAAGGCGAAGGCCAGCAAAATGCCAGTGGCGATTGCGATCGACTTGAACGCCATTCGGCGGCGCCATTCCGGCGTCATGCCGTTGGTCATGGTCGTGAACATCGGCGCCATCGCGACAGGATCGATGGCGACGAAGAACGTGACGAAGGAGGCGAGCAGCAGCGATAGCATCAATGCGCCTTAACCGATTCAGCTTCTGTTTACGTCGATTATTCGAACAGCTTACCGCTATTTTTACGGCGTGTGACTATAACGGCCTGATGTCAGACCGGCGAACTAAGACGCAGAAGACCCTTAGAATTCTGGTGGTCGATGACAAACCGTTTCAGCGGCGGTTGACGATCGAAACGTTGCGCCAGATGCGCAATGTTGTCGTTGAGTACGTCGAGAACGCCGATCTCTGCATCGAGATGCTCCCCTTCTTTGCGCCGGACATTGTCGTCACCACGTGGGACGCCGGCGCCATCGATGGCGTTGCGATGACGGCGCGCATCCGCGCCGGCGAGTGTGGCGAAGCGTATCGCCGCGTGCCTGTCGTGGTGGTCACCGAGCGCGGCCGGCCCAGCGACATCAATCGCGCACGCAGTTCGGGCGTGAACGAATTCGTGCAGACGCCGTTCTCAACCATGACCCTGCTCCGCCGCGTGCGCGAGACGCAGCGCCGCAACCGCGATTTCATCGAAAGCTCCCGCTACGTCGGCCCCTGCCGCCGCCGCCGCCCGAACGAAATGGACTATGACGGCCCGCGCCGCCGCCTGTTCGATAGCAACGACAAGCAAGCCGACGCGCCGGACGTGCAGATCCGCAAGGGCCTGGCGCGCATGTATTGCGAGCGCATTGGCGTGCTGCTCAAGGCGCTGAAGCCGGGCGACGCCAGCGGATTGCGCGATCTTGGTCTCACCTGCGGGCAGCTGAGCGCGCTTGCGGAAGACATGAAAGACCGGCTGCTGATGTCGGCCGCGTCCTCCCTCTTCAACTACATCAAGGGTGTCGGCGCCGATGCGCCGCTCAACGTCGATGTGGTCCAGGCGCACTTGGATTCGGTCATTCAGCTGACCGAGTTGCCGAACTCGCAGGTCGAACTCCGCCAAACTGTGACGCAACAGCTCACGGTGATGGTGACGAAGAAGCTGCGCCAAGCCGGTGGCCGCGCCGCCTAGGCGCCCTGCTGCACCATCCCGATCAGCGTCTGCAGCGTTGCGAGCGCGGCGAAGACGGTGACCGCGAACGCCACAATATCGAGCGGCAGCGCCAGCTTGCGCATCAGCGGCGCAGCGCCCTTCGCCGCCGCGCCAACGATAGCGCCAAGCAGCGCGCCAACCAAGACCGCCGCGACGGGCGCACCCATGGCGAGCACACGGAACGTCTGATCGGCGCCCTTGGTGGCGAAGAAGCCGTGCGTGATCAGCAAAGCCGGAGTGCCGAGCGAGAGCACGAACGCAAGCAGCGAGAGCGCACGGTGACGCGGCGCGTCATCCTCCGGCGAGCGCGCGGCGCCGACCTGTTCGACGAACACCGCGAACGTCTCGAGCACAATCGCGACGAGGAACCAGATGCCGACGAGTTGGATGGAGGTCGCGAACATACCTATGCCTTCAGAGCGTTAGCCGGACGTCACAAGCGCAAACAGGCCCAGCGCCGCTTCGTGTGAAACGAACACCGTGAGCGCCAAGGTGAGCAGAGCCAGAGGAACGGCCGCTAGGTTCAGCGTCTTGCCCAAGCCCGGCGCCGCCGCGCGAATGATCCAGCCAACAATCGAACCGAGGATCGCCACGGCCGCTAAGGACGCGAACAACCCGACCACGATCGCCTTTCGCGCGATGATGACTTCGATCAGCATCTGCGGCGACACTTCGATGCCGTCCATCCATGCGAGCGTCCAGAAGCCGTGCGCGAAGAGCAAGATCGGCGTCATCAGCGATGCAAAGCCGGCAATGACGAGCGCGATGCCGCCTGACTTTTCCTCGCCCTCTTGAGCCTTCGGTTTCGCGGACTCACAGATGGCTGAAATGAACATGCCGAAGACAGCCACCAGCCAGAGTGGGCCGACCGCTTGCAGCATGTGTGTCGTGAGATCGAATTCGGTATCCATTGGCGCTTCCCCCCTCAGCCGGGCGGCATGATACCCCTGCGTCGCGGCCCCGAGGAGAGTTCTGCACCGCCCGTTTGTCGCTTAATTCACCGGGCGCGGCAGTTCCGCCTCAGTTGGCGAGCGCCTCGGCGGCGTCGACCAGACGTTCCGTCTGCGCCGCGGCCCAGGCCGTATCGACACGCGGCGCCGTCACGCCGAGCGCCAGGATAAGCGCGCCGAACCCGGCGCCGATGCTGGCCATGCGGAACATGATCCGCGCCTCACGGGTGGCCAGACCAATGAGCGCGCCGATCAGCGAACCCAGAAAGCCGGAGGCGATCGGCAGCGTCATAAGGATGATGCGTTGGCTCATATCGCTGGCGACGGCATAGCCGAAGAGCGCGAGGACGGCTGGCGTCAGCGCCGAGGCAAACGCCAACGTCGCCATGACAAACCCGCGACGCTGCGGCTCTTCGTTCGGCGCGCGCGCCGCGCCCGCCTTGGCGATCAGCGCGGCGGTGAACACGCCTGCGATCGCAGCGAAATAACCCAGTCCCGCCGTCGAGATTAGCGCTTCAACCATCGCAAGCCCCCGCTGTCCTGTTAGCGCAGGCGCGGCGCGGCCCGCAACGGTGGCGCGACGGCAGCTAGCCCTTTGCCCATTCCTTGCGGATGTCGAGCTTCCAGAACGAGTCCGGATCCCGGGTGTTGCACGGACTGGTGACGACAGCGCGCCGCGCATCATGGCGTAAGTACGCGTAGGTCCAGCGATATGTTTCAATGTCGGGCGGGAAGACGCCTGAATAGGCGTAGATCTCAAACAGCGAGTTGCCGTTGTCCCACAGCAGCAGCATGCCGCTGAGCGGCGGGGCCCCGTCAGAACTCTCCGCCATGATGTCCCCGATTACGCCCTCGATGCGCGGCGGCGGCGCAATCGGAAACGGATCGAACCCGACTTCGAGCTTGTCGTCATAGAGCCAGACATCGCCCCAAGTGGTGGTCTGGAAATAATCGCGGAGCGCGCGCGGCCCCTCGAAGTCGCCGGCGCAGAGCATGTCAACGCCCTGCCGCGCGAACGCTTCATAGGCGTCCCACGGCACGCGAGTTGGCGGCGTCTCACAACGAACCCGGCGCATGAGGCACCGTATGCATCACCCACTGTTGCGTACAAGACTCAATAAACAGCTGGGTCTCAAGGCTGCGAGCGCCCCGGTCCAATTTCCGCGTAGCAAGCGTTTCGGAGCTGATGCCATTTTTGATTTATGGCTGCGGTGAGTTCAGGACGCATCGGAGCACGTTCACCGGCGTGCAAGCGGCTTTGTACTGAGGCAACTTCGGTGCCGATCTCTCCGATCGCTTGCCGCACCTCATTTAGCCGCAAAGCGAATTCGGGCGGAAAGAACACGTCTAGTCTGCTGATGTCTCCCTGCGTTTCGATGTACTGTTCTTCAAACCGACTATACGCGTGATCCATAGATTGCCGATCAGCGCCACTCTCGTATGCGAGTCGGTATCGATCCGCTTCGATTCCAAATCCGCGCACGGACTCGATCGCTTGCGAGCACCCGTCAATCTGTTGGACCAGGAGCGCTTGTTCACGCCAGGCCTTGCGAGCGATATCCGCTTGCCAGTAGGAAGCACCCGCCGAGAACGCAGCCGCCACAGCTGCGAATACAGCAACGCTCTGTTCCCATTTCCATTTACTCATCTCGAAGCGCCGGAAGATCACAACAGCATCGCCATCGGATCTTCGAGGAAGCTCTTGAAGGCTTTCAGGAACGCCGCGCCGAGCGCGCCGTCGACGACGCGGTGATCGCAACTGACGGTGACGGTCATCATCGTGGCGATGGCGAGCGCGTCGTTCTTTACGATCGGGCGCTTTTCGCCGGCGCCGATCGACATGATCATGCCGTGCGGTTCGTTGATGATTGAGGCGAAGCTCTTGATGCCGAGCATGCCCATGTTCGAGATCGTGAACGTGCCGCCTTGGAATTCTTCCGGCTTCAGTTTCCGATTGCGAGCGCGGTCGGCGAGATCGGCCATCTCGTGGCTGATCTGCGCGAGGCCCTTTGTTTCCGCCGCCCACACTATCGGCGTTATTAGGCCGTGCGGGATGGCGACGGCGACGCCGATATCGGCATGGTGGTGCATAGCGATGCCGTCAGGCGTGTAGCTGGCGTTGGCTTCCGGCACGAGCTTCAGCGCGAGGGCTGCCGCCTTGATGCACATGTCGTTGACGGAGATTTTGACGCCATTGTCGGCGAAGCGTTTGTTGATCTCGCCGCGCGCTTTGAGCAGCGCGTCGATTTCGAGATCGATGGTCAGCGGGAAGTGCGGCACGTCGCGGAACGATGCCGTCATGCGCTTGGCGATAGTTTTGCGCATGAGATCGAGTGGCACGAGATCGTAGGTGCCGGAGCGGATGCCGTAGCTTTCAAGCGTGGCAGGCGCAGGCGCTTGCTGCGGTGCAGGCTTCGAGACTTCACGCGATTGCTGCGGGGCCTGTTGCGCGCGTGGCGCTTTGGCGGCGGCTTCGACATCCGCTTTTACGATGCGGCCGTTCGGGCCGGAGCCGCGTAGGCCGCTGAGATCGATGCCGCCTTGTTCAGCGAGTCGTCGTGCGAGCGGTGATGCGAGGACTCTCTCCCCGCCCCCTTGCGGGGCGGGGTTGGGGGTGGGGGTAGCGGCGGTGCTCTTCAGCGATGGGCTGCCGCCGGCACCCCTCCCCCTGCCCCCGCCCACAGGGGGCGGGGGTGAAGGTTCGGCCTTCAGCGTCTCTTGCTTCGGCGCAGGTTTGGCGGCTTCGCCTTCGCCGGCGAGCGTCGCGATTGGCGTGTTGACCTTCACGCCTTGGCTACCTTCCGGCACCAGGATTTCGGCGATCACGCCTTCGTCGACAGCTTCGACTTCCATCGTCGCCTTGTCGGTCTCGATCTCAGCGATGACTTGGCCTGGCTCGATTTTGTCACCGGCTTTCACGTGCCACTTCGAAAGATTGCCCTCCTCCATGGTTGGCGAGAGCGCGGGCATGGTGATTTGGGTCGTCATTGCGAAGCGGCTTTCTTCGATTGAAGCTGAACGTTGACGATGTCCGGCTTCCAGCGATGCAAGAAGGTCATGTAGGCGAGCGCAGCGAAGACCGAGATCATGCCGAGCCACAGGAGGATGCGCACGAGGCCGTCGATGCCGTTGCGCGCATTCTCAAGTGCGCCACGGCCAGCGGCCGTGATCTCGCCAGAGGTTTCGAACTCGACCAGGCGCGCGATGAGGCTGGCGTGCGTGCTTTCAGCGCCGAGCATGACCACCAGTAGCAGAGTGAGGATCAGTGACACGAACGCGAACGCGCCGAGGCGTGCGATGAAGTGTGCATCGCCGACGAAATAGTTGAGCGCCACGATATAGGTCGAGACCACGGTGAAGATGATCGACACGCCGAGCAACAGCAGGCTCATGTATCCGATCAATTGTTCTACGACTTCGCCTTCGCTCATGCTGCGGCCTCCGTCAGCGTCATCGGCGTCCAGCGCGAGACGCGGCGCGCGAGGCGCTCTTCGTTGGATTCGCCTTCGAGTGAGGTGACTGTCACCGGCAGATGCTTCAAGTCGCCAATGTTGAGGCCGACGACATTGATGACGCCAATCGCGCCGCGCGGGCCGTCCATGTGCGTCGCGACGTAGGTGCCGCAATCTGGGCAGATGAGGAAATCAGCCGTCTTGTGGCCGAAGCGATAGCGGGTGAGATGCTTGGCGGACGTGAGTGTGAGACGACCTGCGGGATCGCTCGCGGACTTCACCCCGCGCGATGAGCAGAAGCCACAGCCGTCGGCGCGCAGACGCACGGGTTCGTTCGTCTCGTACTCGGCGCTGACCACGCCGCAATGGCATGCGCCACGGTAGATCACCGGTAGGTCACCGCTTTCACCGCATCGACGATCTTCTCGATGCTCGGCAGCGCCAGCGCTTCGAGATTGGCGGCGTAGGCCAGCGGCGCGTCGACTTGGTGGACGCGGGTTGGCGGCGCGTCGAGATAGTCGAACGCATCGGCCATCACGCGCGCGCAGATTTCGGCGCCGACGCCCGATTGGCCCCAGCCCTCTTCCACGGTGACGATGCGGTTCGTCTTGCGAACGCTTTCGAGGATTGTGTCGGTGTCGAGCGGACGCAGCGTGCGCAGATCAATGACCTCGGCTTCGATGCCTTGCTTGGAAAGCTCGTCAGCGGCCTTGAGCGCATGGCCGACCATGCGCGAGTGCGCGGTGATGGTGACGTCGGCGCCCTGGCGGCGCACCTTGGCTTTGCCGATCGGGACAACCCAATCTTTCACGTCCGGGATTTCGAACTCCGTGCCGTAGAGCATCTCGTGCTCAAGGAAGACCACAGGGTTTGGATTGCGGATCGCGGCTTTGAGCAAGCCCTTCGCGTCAGCGGCGTCGTAGGGCGCGATGACGATGAGGCCGGGGATGTGGCTGTACCAGGATGAGTAGTCCTGGCTGTGCTGCGCGGCGACGCGTGAGGCCGCGCCGTTGGGGCCGCGGAAGACGATCGAGGATTTGATCTGGCCGCCGGACATGTAGAGCGTCTTGGCTGCGGAGTTGATGATCTGGTCGATCGCTTGCATCGCGAAGTTCCAGGTCATGAATTCAACGATCGGCTTCAGGCCAGCCATTGCGGCGCCGACGCCAAGGCCAGCGAAGCCGTGTTCAGTGATCGGCGTGTCGACGACGCGCTGCGCGCCGAACTCTTGCAGCAGTTCGCGCGTGACTTTGTAGGCGCCTTGGTACTCGGCGACTTCCTCGCCCATAACGAAGACGCGATCATCGGCCCGCATTTCCTCCGCCATTGCATCGCGCAGCGCGTCACGCACGGTGATCTTGATCATCTGCGTGCTCGCCGGGATTTCGGGATCGATTAGCTCAGACGAGCCCCTCCCCCCTGGGGGAGGGGTTGGGGCGGGGGGCCGAGCAGAAGCTGGCGCAGGCGTTGACGACGCGTTCTGTTCTGCAGCGCCCCCCTCACCCTGCCCTCTCCCCCGAGGGGGAGAGGGTTCTTGAGCTTCACCGCTTAACACAGCGATTGGCGTATTCACCTTCACGCCCTGCGCGCCTTCGGCGACGAGGAGTTCGGTCACCGTGCCTTCGTCGACGGCTTCGACTTCCATCGTCGCCTTGTCGGTTTCGATCTCGGCAATGACTTGGCCGGGTTCGATCGTGTCGCCGACTTTGACGAGCCATTTGGTGAGGTTGCCCTCCTCCATGGTCGGAGACAGCGCGGGCATGAGGATTTGCGTCATTAGACGAGGATCCCGAAGAGCGAGAGGAAGATGAGTGCGCAGCCGATAATGCCTGCGAACCAGAAGATCGGCCGCACGATCGGCCAGCCGGCGAGATAGGTGATCGCGTGCGCGAGGCGCGCGAAGAAGAAGACTTGTGAGCCAAGCACCGTCCATGACGTCGATGCATCGGTGACGGCGACGATCAGCGCGGCTGGGGCGAAGAACCAGAGGTTCTCACGCATGTTGTCGACGTTGCGCTTGGCGCGGGCGAGGAAGGTGTTCGGCGGCGGAAGGTTGTCGCGGGCATTGGCCATGGTGAGGCCGCCGTTCTGACGAATGCCGGCGGTCGCTTGGATGAACACGATCACGAACAGCAGGATGATCGAGTAAGCGAGATATGTGAGTTCTGGCGTCATAGGTCTATTTCCTCCCCCGCGCTTTGGCTCAAGCGTCCAAGTATATGTCGGTCATCAGCTCTGATGGATCGGGCTCTGGGCTTTCCTGCGCGAAGGTCGCGCTTTCGCTGACGATGGCGCGGATTTCGCGGTCGGTGGCCTTCAGATCATCTTCAGTGGCGTGGCCAGCGTCGGTGATCAGCTTCTTCACGTGCTCGATCGGATCGCGCTTCGCCTTCTGTTCGTCGACCTCTTCCTTGGTGCGATATTTCGCCGGATCGGACATGGAGTGGCCGCGATAGCGGTAGGTTTTCATCTCGAGGAGATACGGTCCCTCGCCCGCACGCGCGCGTTCGACGGCGCGCTTACCGGCTTCGCGCACGGCGACGACGTCCATGCCATCCACTTCTTCGCCGGGAATGTTGAAGCTTACGCCGCGCTTGTGCAGGTGCGTTTCCGATGAGGAGCGCTGGATCGATGTGCCCATCGCGTACTGATTGTTTTCGACGATGTAGACGACCGGCAGCTTCCATAAGCTTGCCATGTTGAAGCTCTCGTAGACTTGGCCTTGGTTGGCCGCGCCGTCGCCGAAGTACGTGAGGCAGACTTTGCCGTCTTTGCGATACTTGTTCGCGAACGCGAGGCCGGTGCCGAGCGAGACTTGCGCGCCGACGATGCCGTGGCCGCCGTAGAACGCCTTCTCGATGCTGAACATGTGCATCGAGCCGCCCTTGCCCTTCGAATAGCCGCCGCTGCGGCCCGTCAGCTCGGCCATAACGCCGTTCGCGGTCATGCCCGCGGCGAGCATATGGCCGTGATCGCGATAGGCCGTGATGACTTGGTCGCCGTCATTGAGCGCGGCTTGCATGCCGACGACGACGGCTTCTTGGCCGATATAGAGGTGACAGAAGCCGCCGATCAGGCCCATGCCGTAGAGCTGACCAGCACGCTCTTCGAAGCGGCGGATCAACAGCATGTCGCGATAGTATTGAAGCAGTTCGTCCTTGGTCGCTTCAGCGCGCGCCTTGCCGTTGCCCTTGGCCATTCTGAATCTTCCTCCGCCGCTACGTAACGCTGCACGCGCGCGCAGTGTCCACGCCGAACGGCGCGATCCTCTTATGCGGGAATGACTTGGCTCGCTAGGAAGCTTTGCGATGCTGCATTGCAGCAGAAGCTAGTTCAGGTCGAACACGATCTCTTCGCTGTCGCCGGCGGCGAGGGTCACGCGGGCGCGTTCGTCGAGGTAATCGCGGTCGAAGCTCTCACCGGGCTGCAGCCGCGCGGCGCGCGCGTTCAGTTGCGCTTCTTGTTCGGTCAGTTCCGCGACGCGCTCCTCGAGCACGCGCTCCTGCGCTTGCAGGTCGACGTACGCCACGAGGCCCTGACGGCCCGTGACGGCTTGCGCGCCGAGATAAAGGATCGCTGCGCCGAGACCGATGCTCAGAGCGGCGGAACCATGTTTCGACATCGTACCGACCCCAAAGGAGGCGGCAAAATGAGTCCGAGTGCTTAATGAAATCTTTACGGAATCAGGAGCTTGGAGAACAAAACGAGTCCAAAGAGTCGCGTGGAATCAGCAACTTAGGAAAACGGCGCAAGATGTGGTGGGGCCGAGTGCGGCCGACTCCCAGATGGAGTCCCCTGCGGGGCGCGAAAATATTTTTGCAGTGAGGGCTCAGAGAAAGGCCGCGGAAAGGCTCCGCGGCCCAAGTTTTCAGAGGAAGGAACGCTCAGGCGACGATTTGGGCGGCCTGGGTGAAGGTCGCGAAAGCGCCCGGCACGAAGGCTGTCAGGGCGAGCATCAGGCACGAAAACCGGATCAACATTGGCGGGGCTCCTTACGTCGCCGCGTGAGCGGTGAGCTGAAGGTGAGCCTGTCTCAGTTGGGCCGCAGTGACCGGCGCTACACTGCCGTTCAGGTTGGATGGCCCAAACTGGCCGCTGGAGCGTTTCCCTGGACTGGAGGAGCAGCCTAAAATGGGCGCCATGGCGAACGCGCGCGGCTTTGCGGCTGACAATCGGATCAGGGTCTTTGTCTCCCACGCCCGCGCTGACACCGGCTTTGCCGACCAGCTGGGCGCCTTTCTGCACAATGCGGGCTTCCAACCCCTGCTCGATCGCTATGAGAGCGGTGGCGAAGGTTGGGAACGGCGCATCGGCGATCTGATCGAAGATGCCGACGCGTTTGTACTGGTGCTCACCGAAGCCTCGGCCGACTCTGACCTCTGCGTCTGGGAAATCGAAGAAGCACAGCGCTTGGGAAAGCGCGTGGTGCTGGTGTTGCCGGAGCCGCTGCGCGGCGTGGTGCGCGCGCTGGCTGGGCTGAACACGATCTACTTCTACTCCGACCCTGCGATCGCGAACTCGGGCTTCTATGACGGCCAGCGCCGCTTGGAGGCCGCGTTGCGCAGTGCCGAGCGTGTGCGTCCGGCAAGTGCGCCGCCGCGGCCTTCGCCGCAGGATGAAGCGCGAGAAGCGCGCCGCCGCGAGGCGCAGGCGCGCAAAGAGGAGCGCAAAGTGCGCAAGGCCGAGCAACGCGAACTTGAGCGCCAGATCCGGCGCGTGACCGGGCCACGCTTTCCTGCGGGGCGCGTCGCGTTTCTTGGGTTGATCGCCGCTGGCGTCGTCGCAGTGGTTATGAAGCCGGAATTGCTGACCGATGCGCGCAGCGCTTGGGCGAAGATGAGCACGGCGGCGGCTGAACTCACGGAAGAAGAAGCGCCCTACTCGCCGATGGACGTCTCGGTTGAGGACTACACGCCTGAGCGTCCGCTTTATGCGGGGCGCAACGGCGCGAATGTGCGTGACTATCCGCTGACCACCGGCGAACTCATCCTTGAAGCGCCGGCGCGCACGCCCATGCGCGTGACCGGACGGCGCATGGTGCAAGGCCAATGGTGGTTCCGCGTTGAGCTTGAGGATGGTCGCGTCGGTTTTGTGCGCGAAGATGTGGCTACGTTCACGGCGCCGCCTCAGGCGCAGGTGGTTGCTGGCGTCACCAACATTGCGCCTGCTGTTGAGGTCGAGGCCGGACGCGCGGGCGCCAAGGTGCGCACCGCGCCACGCCGCAACGCCACGGTGATCGTGCGCGTGGCGGCGGCGACGGAGATGCAGGCGACGGGCAAGATCCGTGAAGGCGAGCATTGGTGGCTGCGCGTGACGCTGGCGGATGGGCGCACCGGCTATGTGCGCGAAGACACGGTGACGGCGGAGTCGCGCACCGCGGCGCTGGCGACTTAAGCGCCCTCCTCGCCGCGGGCGCGTGCGAGGCGTTCTTTCCAGCGATCGGCTTCGGGATCGAGCGGCGGCGCATGCTGTTCGCGATGCTTGTGCGCGAGTTCTGCGAAATAGAGTTTGTCTTCGCGCGCTTTCAAGGCCGCTTCACGTTCGGCGCAGACCTCCTCGAACGCACGCTCTGTGTTGCGTTTGGCCTCCGCGATGCGCCGAAACGCGGATTTGAGGTTGATGAGGCGCTCGGCGAGTTTGACGTGGCGCTCGGCCAAGCGCGCGGCGCGCTCGGCTGCGGTTAAGTCGCCTCGGCCGGCGAGGCGTTGGCTCTGCTTCAATGCTTCGCCAGCTTGGTTCGTCAGCGCGGATGCGCGGCGGCGTTCACGCCGTTTGGCGGCGTGCTGGTTCACTTCCATGTGTCTCCTCCAGGTGGAGGGTGGGAACGCGAGACGTTCGCGCGGGCCAAAAAGTGGGAAAGAACTGGCGCAAAGCGCCTCGCGTTCCCGCGATCGATTTTTCGTCAGCGTTGGGTCGGGTGGAGCTATTCACTCCGTCGCCTTCCGCTTGCGGCGAGCGAGACTTTCCAGTTGTCCCGGGCCTGACGGTTTCATCTCCCCGTCAGCAGAACCTCGCTTCGATCACATTCCGCTTCGCTGACTGGGCTGGAATTCCTGTTAGCCCCTCCGTGATGTGGAACGGGAAGACTGTAACTCAGCTTTGGCGCTGTAGGATTGATTGGCGGTGTATCCCCGGTTTTTCGTGCCCAGCACGTTTCCCGGGCGAGCGCAGCGAGACCCGGGATCCATGGTCAAGGTGCTGAGTTTGAATGACCCATGGGTCCCGGCTCTGCGCTCACCCGCATCTTCGATGCGCATGAGCTTGGCCGGGAAGCGTTGGATACAGGGTGCGCCTATGCCCGCGGCAGCGTGATGGTGACGGTGGTGCCCTGCCCTAGAACAGAGTCGATGGTGACTTTGCCGCCGCATTGGGTGGTGAAGCCGTAGACTTGGGCGAGGCCCAAGCCGGTGCCGTGACCGGCGGCTTTGGTGGAGTAGAACGGCTCAAAGGCGCGCGCGAGCGTCTCTTCGCTCATGCCTTCGCCGGTATCGGCAACGCTGATGGCGACGCATTTTTCCTGATCGTCGCCGACGATGTTCTCAGCCTGGACAACGAGATCGCCGCCTTCTGGCATCGCGTCGCGGGCGTTGACGGCAAGATTGAGCAACGCGACTTCGAACTGATTGCGATCGGCCTTCACGGCCCAAAGGCCGGGCGCGATCAGCATTTCGAAGCGAATGTGCTCCTTCAGCGATGAGCGAATGAGGCCGTGCGCGCTTTCGAGAGCTTGTGTTGTGTCGATGCGTTCGAGCTTCAGCGGCTCGCGGCGGGCGAAGGCCAGCAGCTGACGCGTGAGGCCAGAACCGCGCTCAAGCGCCTGGTTCACCGCTTCCATGGTGCGCATGCGCTCTTCGTCTTGACGCTGGAGCAGACGCAGGCCGCCGCCGATGGCGGCAAGCAGATTGTTGAAATCGTGCGCGACGCCGCTGGTGAGCGTGCCGAGCGCTTCGAGCTTTTGCGCTTGCACGAGTTCGAGGCGGGTTTGATCGAGCAGCGTTTGCGATTGGTGGCGTTCGGCGGCGAGCGCGAGGCTTGGCAGCGTGGCTGAGACGATGAAGGTCACCAGCAGCAGCAATGAGCCGTTGAGCGTGGCTTGGATGAACGGGCTGGAGCCGGCGATGACGCCCCAAACGGCGAAGCTCGAGATGAGCAGCGCCATGGTCGCGGTCTCGCGTAGGCCCAAACGCAACGCCGACCACAGGAGCGGCATGATCACGAGAAACGCGAGCGCGCTGCGCACCGGCAGCGGCGCCGGTGAGATTGGGCTGAAAGCGATGGTGGCGATGAACAGCGCTGCGGCGAACGAGATGAGCGCGTTGGCGGCGAGCGGCGCCGGCTCCTCGCCGCGCAAGGTGCGCGCCCAGAGCGCAAGCGCCGGCGTGGTCAGGATCGCACCGGCGAGATTGCCGAGCCACCAGGTCAGCCAGATCGGGATGAACTCGCCCCAAGTGGCGTGGCCTGTGATGACCAGCGCGACCACGCCTATCGTTGCGCTCACTGGCGCCGCCGCGGCGGTGACGATGACCGCGAACTTGCCGACGCCTATCGGCGATTGGAAAACGTTTTGGCCCTTGGCCCAGCGTTGAATGAGGAACGTCGCGAGAAATGCTTCGAGCGTGTTGCCGACGGCGATGAGCGCCGCGGTTGGGATCTCCGGCGTGACGGCGTAGTTTGCAGCGAAGGCGCCCGCGAGGATTGCGGGCAAGAGCAGATTGCCGCGCAAGAGCAAGAGCGCGATGGCTAAGCCTGTCGGCGGCCAGATCGGTGTGGCGCTGGCGTTGAGCGACGCGAAATAAAGGCTCGCGCGCGCGAGCGCGAAATAAATCAACGCGGCGAGAATGATTTCGCCGACGCGCAGCCACATGGGCGTTGCGCTTCTATCGAGAGCTGTTGCCGTCACTCCGCCTCCGCGTGCCGCAATCTAGGCCGCGTGGGTGGCCGTGACTATGGCAAGCGGGACGGAACTTCGCGCTAACTGGGTTTTAGCGCCCGACAATCGTGGTTGCGCGGGCGTATTCGGCGGAATCGTCCAGCAATTCGGCGATGCGGATGAGCTGGTTGTATTTCGCGGTGCGGTCCGAGCGGGCGAGCGAACCGGTTTTGATCTGGCCGCAATTGGTGGCGACGGCGAGGTCCGCGATGGTGCTGTCTTCGGTTTCGCCCGAGCGGTGGCTCATGACGGCGCTGTAGCCGGCGCGTTGGGCCATATCCACAACGTCGAGCGTCTCGGTGAGCGTGCCGATCTGATTGACCTTGATCAGGATGGCGTTGCCGAGGCCGCGCTCGAAGCCAATTTCGAGGCGCTTCATATTGGTGACGAAGAGATCGTCGCCGACGAGCTGGCACTTGTCGCCGATCAGTTCGGTGAGCGCGTGCCAGCCTTCGAAATCGTCTTCCGACATGCCGTCCTCGATCGAGACGATCGGATAGCGGCTGACGAGATCGGCGAGATATTCGGCGTTGGCTTGCGGCGAGAGCGACTTGCCTTCGCCGGCGAGTTCGTACTTGCCGTTCTTGAAATACTCGGTCGCGGCGCAATCGAGCGCGAGCGCGATGTCTTCGCCTGGCGTGTAACCCGCCTTCTCGATCGACTTGAGGATGAAGCCGATGGCTTCGTCAGCGCTGGCGAGGTTCGGCGCAAAGCCGCCTTCGTCGCCGACATTGGTCGAGTGACCGGCGGCCTTCAGTTCTTTTTTCAGCGTGTGGAAGACTTCCGAACCCATGCGCACGGCGTCGGCGATGGTGTCGGCGCCGATCGGCATGATCATGAATTCTTGGATGTCGATCGGATTGTCGGCGTGGGCGCCGCCATTGACGATGTTCATCATCGGCGTCGGCAGCACGCGAGCCTGCACGCCGCCGATATAGCGATAAAGCGGCTGGCCTGAGCTGATGGCGGCGGCCTTAGCGACTGCAAGAGAGACGCCGAGGATGGCGTTGGCGCCTAGGCGCGCCTTGTTCTCGGTGCCGTCGAGCTCGATCATCACGTTGTCGATGCGGCGCTGATCTTCGGCGTCCATGCCGATGAGCGCGTTGGCAAGCTCGCCACCGACGGCTTCAACCGCGTCGCGGACGCCCTTGCCGAGATAACGATCCGGCTCGTTGTCGCGCTTCTCGACGGCTTCGTGCGCGCCCGTGGAGGCGCCTGACGGCACGGCGGCGCGGCCCATGGCGCCGTCTTCGAGCCAGACATCAACTTCAACGGTGGGGTTGCCGCGGCTGTCGAGGATTTCGCGGCCGGTGATGTCGGCGATGCCGGTCATGGGGATACTCGCTGGCAAGTGCTGAAAATGTTGGGCGCTTCTTCTGCCTATGTGGCGCAAAACTCAAGTGAACGCCGACGACGCGACCTGCACGATGGGTGGCGACCTGCCCATGGATTGGCTCTCGGGACGCCTAGTATTCGCGCAATGATGTGCTGGCAGGCGTCGTTTCGGGCATGGCTTTGCGGTCTTCGCGCAAAGCGCGAGCAGGCCATGCGGCTACGCATTGGCGCTCAACGGATTTGGTTAGGCACAGCCTTCCATGTAGCGGATCGAAGGTCCGCCGGCGTGGACGCTGGTGACGATGCCCTGTTCGTTCACTTCGAAGAGCAGGCCGCTTTGATCGGGCACGGTCCAGATGATCAAGTTGTGGGCGGGCGGCGGATTGTAGTGCGCACCCTCTTCGATGACGTTTTGGTACGCGGTGCGCACTTCAGCGTCGGTTGAGCCGACGCCGACATTTTGCGCGGTGCGCGTGCTCGGTGACTCGCTGCCGGCGGTGATGCGGGTGATCACGTCGCCTTCGAACATGAGGTAGAGTTTCTCACCATTCGGAAGGATGTATTCTTGCTCGTTGCAAGCGCCGGGCGTGTCTTCAATGCCGGGGACGTTTAGCGCTTGGCCGGAGACTTGGCGCGCTTCCGCGATCGGCATGCCGATGCGCATGTCGCCGTAGCCTTCAACGGTCAGAGGCGGAACGGAATCGTCGCGCGCGCCTTGCGCAGGCGGATCCTGCTGACAGGCGGCGAGACCAAGGATGAGAGCGAGCGCTAAAGCGCGCACGCTCAATCTTCCTTCGGCTTACGGATTTGCTTGCCGCGATAGCGGCCCGTCTTCAGATCGATGTGGTGCGGACGGCGCAGTTCGCCCGACTCGGCGTCGGCGACGTACGTGTTCTTGCCCAGCTTGTCGTGCGAGCGGCGCATGCCACGGCGTGACGGGGTGGTTTTTCGCTTCGGAACGGCCATGGCCGGAAAACTCCTGGTTCCCGGCTTGGTGCGCGGGAAAGCGGGGCTGATAGGCCAAAGGCGGGTCTGGGGCAAGGTCTGGCGCCCCCTCCCCGGCGGGTATCAGGCGCCAAAAACCACAAACGAGACGAGGCAAAGGATCGCAACGGCGAACGCCAGCGCCGCGATCAGGCCCAGGGCGGGTCCTTGGGGATTGGGGGATTCGGTTCCTTCGCTCATGGCTCTCCTCGAGAGAGAGATATCGGGGTTGGCTACGAGGCCGCCCGTGACCTGGATCACGAGACGCCAAAATTGGAACTTCTCTCGGCGGCTCGCGGTTTTCTCGCCGGGTGCGGGCGCTCACGAGGACGCTTCAATGCTTGTGAAAGACACCATGAGCCGGGACGTGAAAACGGCTGCCCCGGAAATGACCATCAAGGAAGCCGCGCGGATCATGGCCGACACAGATGTCGGCGCGTTGCCGGTCGCGGCCGGTGATCGCTTGGCAGGCATGGTCACGGACCGCGACATCGTCGTGCGGGCGATCGCCATCGGCAAAGGCGCCGAGACGACAGTCGGCGAAGTGATGACTCATGACGTGCTCTACTGCCACGAAGACGAAGACATCGGTCACGTGGCGGTCAACATGGCCGAGAACCAAGTGCGGCGCTTGCCGGTCGTCGATGCCGACAAGCGTCTAGTCGGCATCATCTCACTCGCCGACCTTGCTGACGCACGCGCTGACGAGGCTGGCGAGGCGCTCGAAGGTATTACGCGCCCCGGCGGTGAGCGCAGCCAGTCGATTGAGGGTCGCGCTTAGCGCGATCTAGGCGCGGTCTTTCAGTTCGGTCTCGCCGTGGTGGCGGGCGCAGTGGGCGCAGCAATAGATGACGCCATCGGCTTCCACGCCGTGGCCGATGACCATGCATTCGCAATGTCCGCAGCGCGGCGCGAGTGCGTGGATGGCGCATTCGAAGGCGTCGAACGTCATCGTCTTGCCTAGCGCGGTGACTTGGAACGCCTTGTCGTAGTCGTTCCCGCAAACATCGCATCGCATGGGAACCTCCTCTGGTTAGGAGGTCAACGGAAGCGCGGCGCGTACGTTCCGCGTTTAAACCGCGTTAGCCATCAATCCCGGCCTTGGCATGCAATTCAGCCGGGGCGCCAGGATTGGCAGGTGCGTTGAGGCGGAACTGGCGGACCGATGCGGTTTCGCACACGCCCTGATTGATGTGCACGACTTCCGTCTCAATCACGCTGGGTTCGGGATGGCGGATGACGGTGAAGGCGCAGGGTTCGTGGCGGACGCGCTGAGAGAGCGTGCCGCTGGTGACGCACAGCGCGCGGGTTTGAAAGAGGCGTGCGCTGGCGAAATGCAGGTGGCCGGAGAGAAAGAGCTCAGCGCCGGCGTCAGCAAGCTTGCGCAAACCACGCACGCCGCCGCGCGTTATGCCTTTGATCGGCGCGTCGTTCGGCCAATCGAGCGGATGGTGCGTGATGACGATACGGAGTGCGCCAGGCTTTGCCTTTTGCAGCTCGGCGGCGGCGATCGCGGTCTGGCCGCGCGAGATTTCGCCCTGCGCCCAGTTCATACGGAATTGCCAAGCTCGTGCGGTGTTGACCGGGACGATGCTCCATTGATCGGTGTGCCAGGCTTCATGCTGAATGCCGTGTTGAGCGCTGCGGATGCGGTCCCACGGATAAAAAAGGCGGCCCCACATTTCGTAGTACGGCACGTCGTGATTGCCGGGCGTCAGCATCGCCGGCGCTTCGAGGCTGCGGATCCACTCGCAGGCGTCGTTGAGTTCGGTGGCGAGGCCGTCCTTGGAAATGTCGCCGGTGACGATGACCGCGTCAGGCTTCAGGTCGCGCACGTACTTCGCTGCGGCGGCGAGCGCGGTTTTGTCCTCGCAGCCAAAGTGCAGGTCAGTGAGATGGACCAGCTGCAAGCGCCCTACTCCCCATCAAGCGCCAGCACTTTGGGACCGCGCTTGTCGAACGTGATGCGCACGTAAGAGAGAAACGTGCGCGGTTCGCCGTCGAGTGTGGCTGGGATGATGCCGGACGCATAGATGTCGCCGGTCTTGGTCTTGCCGATTTCGACAGTGCTATCGTTGCGCCAATCGGCGGTGATGGCGCGTAAGCTCACGCGAGCAAGGTCAAAGAAGTGCTTCGCGTCGAGGCGCACCCACTCAAGCGCGTCAGCTTCGATGCCGCCGGAGAAGCTTGGCAACAGAACGCCGATGCCTTCCGCCTTTCGCATTTTGTCTTTGCCGGCGCGTGCGCGGATCGAGCGCGTAAACGACCGATTGAGCGCGTGACGCAGACGCTGCAGCGCCTTGAGCGGCTTGCCCTCTCGAACCGACTCGCGCGCCAAGGCGAGCAAGGTTGTCGGGCCGAAGAGACCGGCGACGTAGAACGTCTCGCCGTTCGCTCGCCCCACTGGCAACCGCCGTTCGACGCCACGTTCGAGCGCGGCCTTGATCGCCTCGGGCCATGGGAGGTCGCCGTAGAGCGCTTTCGGGAGGATGTTGAGCGTGCCGCCCGGCAGAAGAATAAGCGGCGGGCCATCGCGCGGCGCGAGATCGGCGGCGTAGCGCGCCGTGCCGTCGCCGCCCAGGACGATAATGGCGTCGTACTGAGAGGCGCGCGCAAAGTTGCGCTGCGACATGCGCGTGGCGTCGACGATCGTGAATTGCTCCACGCCCGAGGCGTTCAGCACTTCAACCAGCTGCGCCCCCGCTTTGGGGCCGACGCTGCCGGCTTTTTCATTGAGGAGAATAAGCGCCTTGCGGACACGCTGCGGGGCGCGCGTCTCTGGCGCGGGAAAGGTTTCGGCGGCGGGTTGCATGGCGGGAACCAACGCGGTCCCGCCGCCTAAGTTCCTCTTTCAGTGACTGTCGACCGAGCCGCCCATCGAGGTCGCGATATCGTCGCCGCGCCCGCCACCGGCCACGTTCACCGCGCCCCCCATGGAGGCAGCGGCGTCGAAGCGGTTGGCGGCGAAAACGCGGGCGTCACCACCCATGGAGGCGGCGATGTTTGCGTTCTGGCACTGAAACTCTTCGGCCCGGATCGTGCCACCCATGGAGACAGCGGCGTTGAGCGTCTGGCAGACGCCGCTGACGCGGAGTTCGCCACCGGTCGAGGCCGCGAGCGACATGTCGTCGGCCGTGACGTTGGTCGCGCTGAGTTCGGCGCCGCGCGACGAGGCGAGGTTTTCCACGCGCGGCATGGTCACGCGCACGGTCGCGTCAATCGCCGGCGTGCCGCCCCAAAACGGGCGATTGGTCCGCCGGATGACCAGCGTGCCGTCACGGTCGACGCGGGTGGTGACCTTGTCGGCTTCAGAACCAACGACCTCAACGCGATAGCGCTCGCCGGTGGCGACTTCGACGCGGATGCGATCGGCGGCAGAGACGCCAGTGAAATTGGTCAGGTTGCGGATCTCAGCGCTGGCTACGCCTACGAGAGCGATAAGTGCCGCACAGGTGATCAAAGTGGTGCGCATGTGAGCGTGCTCCTAGTCAGCGCGGCGGAGCGAACCGCCGGACGAGAGATCAATGTTACCGATGCCGGGATTGCCGTAGGCGACGACACCGCCGCCGCTTGAGGCGTCAACGTCGAGACGGCCGCTGGCGAATACGCGCGCGCCGGCGCCGGAGGACACGTCAACCGCGCCGTTCTGACAACGCAGATTGCGCGCATCGAGATCAGCGCCGCTTGAAGCATCCGCTGCGAAACGTTGGCAGACGCCGCTGACGCGGAGATCGGCGCCAGAGGATGAATCGAGCGCGATGGTTTCAGCATCGATGCCGGTGGCGATGAGATCGGCGCCGCTGGAGGCGGAGAAGCCGTCAGCGCGCGGCATGGTCACGCGGATGTTGGCTTGGCGCCCGCGCCAGGAGAAACCGCGTTGCGGATGGACGATCAGTCGATCGCCTTCGACACGCGTGATGATGCGCGCCGCGTCGCGGCCGGTGACTTCAACACGGAACGCGCCGCCGACGGTGACCTGAACATCCACGCCGGCGCTGGCGTCGACTTTGGTGAAGCCGGTCAGATTACGGACTTCGGCGTTCGCGACGCCTACGGTCGCCAGAACGAGGGCGGAAGCCGCCAAAAACACTCTCATAGGTACTCCCCTGCCAATGAGCCGGGCGCACGTAGCGCCCGCCTGTTGGTTGAGGGATGCGGGCTGGGTCCGGTTTGGATGCAGGGGGCATCCGCCGGGCGGATTTGGGCGTATCAGGGCCTGATGAAACGCCGCGCCCTGCTTTCCACAGCCCTCGCCGCCCTGGCCGCCGCCTGCACGCCCTCGCTGGGGACGTTCAATGCGCTTGCGCCGCGGGACCGGGGTGCGAGGCGGGTCGGCCATAACGTCTCTTTCGGGGCGGGGCCTCGCCAACGGCTGGATGTGTACGCGCCGGCCGATGCGGCGAACGCGCCGGTGATCGTGTTCATCTATGGCGGCTCGTGGGCTTCAGGCAGCAAGGACGACTACACCTTTGCGGGCGCAGCCCTCGCCTCGCAGGGCTTCGTGACCGTGATCCCGGACTATCGGCTGGTGCCGGAGGTGCGCTTCCCGGCGTTCATCGAAGATTGCGCGGCGGCGATGCGTTGGGTGGCGGATCGCATCGCTGAATTCGGCGGCGATGCTTCGCGGATTGTTTTGGTCGGCCACTCCGCTGGCGCCTACAACGCGATGATGCTGGCGCTCGATGCGCACTACCTCCGCGATGCGGGCGTTGATGCCTCGCGTGTGCGCGGTGTCGTGGGCCTTGCTGGGCCTTATGATTTCCTGCCGTTCGACGTGGACGCGACGCGCAATGCGTTTGGGCAAGCGCCGGACGTCGCCCTCACGCAGCCCGTGCACTTTGCGCGCACGGACGCCCCGCCCGCACTCCTCCTATGGGGCGATGCTGACACCACTGTCGGCCCGCGAAACATACGAGGGCTTGAGGCGGCGCTGCGTGGCGTTGGCGCGCGTGTCGAAACGAAGACGTACCCAGGCGTCAATCACGTGGATATCATGCTGGCGCTCTCGCGGCCGTTGCGCGCACGCGCGCCTACGCTTGCTGACGTGACGGCGTTTGCCGAGCGTGTGACGGCTTAGGTGATGTTGCCGCGGGCGAAGCCGCGCAGCATTTCGGGGATGCCTTGACGGTCGAAGCCGATCGCGGCGGTGTAGTCGATCAGCGCGCTGTGCTCGGTTTCCTGAAACATGCCGTCTGAGACGAACACGGCCATCAGCGCCTTCAACAACGCCACCTTCTGATCGCGCGTGAAGGCGCGGCCGCGTGAGGCGAGGAAGGAAATCAGTTCATCCTTGTTGAGGCCAGGCTTCGCGAACGCCTCCTCAACCCGGACCGCCTCGAACGCCTCGCCGCCGATCTCGCGCATGGCGATGACGATGGCGCGCTTCTCTTCGTCATTGACGCGGCCATCGAGCTTGGCGGCGTTGACCAGCGCCGCGAGCGCATAGCCGGTGAAATCCGTGCCGACTGCGGTTTCAGTTTTCTTGGCTTGCAGGCTGCGCACAAACGCACGGAACGCGACCCAAAGCGCGATCGCCGCGACGACGACAAAGAGTGCGATGACGGCGCCGCCGTTTGAGGCCGTTTCCGGCACGACATCAGTACCTTGGACGGCAAAAAGGAGCGCATAGAGCATGCGCACGTCCTGACATGAAGCAACGTACATGTCGATACGAAGCCCCTACCTGGCATTGCTCAGCCAGCCAACAGTCACCACATTAGGGTTGCCTCTTTGGGGCGGGGATTGCCGTCATGCATCTTCTTGAACTTGTCGTCGCCGCCATTTTCTTCGTTGGCTCGTCCGGCATCTTCTTTCACGAGCGTTTCCGCAGAAACGGCATGCTCGTCGCCTGCGCCGGCGTTATCGCGGTGGTTTCAACGCTGTTTCTGTTTCCGCAAGTCGTAACCTTCGCGGTTTCGACCTTCGTGCGGCCGCCCGCCGAGCAGAGTAATGCCGCGGCAAGGCGAAGTCCTTCTCAGCCGGAAACGCAGATCGCTGCACAAGACCGCCAACAGGCGCCTGCTTCGTCCGAGCGCCCCTCCCGTTCGTTGAATACGATCCAGACGAGAACAAACGAAACGCCGCCAGTTGAGGTCGCTTCATGGAGCGACAACTCGCGACGAACAACATGGTCGCCCGTGCCACAGGGTACTAATGGCGCCCGCTGCGATCCTGGCGATCAACTCGGTTACGAAAACGGCGAGCTGCGCTGTCGGCGTGGCGCTGGTTACCAATCGACTGAAAATTGGCGGCCTGTCCCGCCGGGCACCAACAACGCATACTGTCAAGGCGGTGATGAACTAGGCTTTCTGAACGGTGAGCTTGTATGTCGGACCTGGAACGGCGGTTCGCGGCTGGGGCCGATCAACGGATCACGAGATAATTGGCAGCCCGTCCCTGATGGAACAAATGGCGCATTCTGCACGCAGGGTGGGCAATTAGGCTATCTCAACGGCCAACTCATGTGCCGAAACTAGTCGTCACACCAACCGGCTCTGCTCCACCGCCGCCGCGATGAAGCTGGCGAACAGCGGGTGTGGCTCGAAGGGGCGGCTCTTCAGTTCGGGGTGATATTGGACGCCGATGAACCATGGGTGGTCTCGGCGCTCGACGATCTCGGGCAGCAAGCCGTCGGGGCTCATGCCGGAGAAGATGAGGCCGGCGGCTTCGAGTTTGTCGCGATACTTGGTGTTCACTTCGAAGCGGTGACGGTGGCGTTCGCTGATCTCGGTCTCGCCGTAGATCGCGGCGACTTTGCTTTCGGGATCGAGCGCGGCTTTGTAGGCGCCGAGGCGCATAGTGCCGCCGAGATCGCCTTCTTGGGCGCGCTTTTCGAGTTCGTTGCCTTTGAGCCATTCGGTCATCAGGCCGACGATCGGGTGCTTGGCGGCGCCGAATTCGGTTGAGCTTGCGCCTTTGAGGCCGGCTTGGTTACGCGCGGCTTCGATGCACGCCATTTGCATGCCGAAGCAGATGCCGAAGAATGGTGCGTTGTGTTCGCGCGCGAATTGGACGGCGGCGATTTTGCCTTCGGTGCCGCGTTCGCCGAAGCCGCCGGGCACCAGGATGCCGTGCACGCCGTGCAGATCTTCATGCCAGGCGTCGCCGAGTTCTTCGAACTTCTCCGACTCGATCCAGCGGATATTGACCTTCACGTTGTTCGCAACGCCGCCGTGATAGAGCGCTTCGATCAGCGATTTATAGGCGTCTTTCAGTTCAGTGTATTTGCCGACGACGCCGATCGTGACTTCGCCATCCGGCGACTTCAGGCGATGAACGATCGTCTCCCATTTGCCCATGTCGGGCTGGGGCGCGACGGTGACGCCGAAGTGCTTCAAGAGTTCAGTGTCGAGGCCAGCCAAATGGTAGGCCATCGGCGCTTCGTAGATTGTCTGCAGATCGCGGGCTTCGATCACCGCGCTTTCGCGGACGTTGCAGAAGAGCGCGATCTTGCGCTTCTCGTCTTCCGGGATCGGGCGATCGCAACGGCAGAGCAGAATGTTTGGTTGGATGCCGATCGAGCGCAGCTCCTTCACGGAGTGCTGCGTCGGCTTCGTCTTCATCTCGCCGGCTGATGGAATGTAGGGCAGCAACGTGAGGTGCACGAACGCGGCTTGGCCGGGGTCGAGCTCTTGGCCGAGTTGGCGAATAGCTTCGAAGAATGGCAGGCCTTCGATGTCGCCGACGGTGCCGCCGATTTCGCAGAGCACAAAGTCCGCGCCGCCATTATCGGAGAGAACGAAATCTTTGATGGCGTTGGTGACGTGCGGGATGACCTGCACTGTCGCGCCGAGATAATCGCCGCGCCGCTCCTTCGCGATGATCTCTTGGTAGATGCGGCCTGTGGTGATGTTGTCGGCTTGCTGGGCGCTTACGCCGGTGAAGCGTTCGTAGTGGCCGAGATCGAGATCGGTTTCGGCGCCATCGTCGGTGACGAAGACTTCGCCGTGCTGGTACGGGCTCATCGTGCCCGGATCGACGTTCAAGTATGGATCTAGTTTGCGGAGTCGGACCCGGTATCCGCGTGCTTGCAGCAACGCGCCGAGGGCGGCGGAGGCGATGCCCTTCCCCAAGGAAGAGACCACTCCACCGGTAATGAAGACGTACCTCGCCATTATCCTTCCGTCTCAGCCCAGGCCGCGTTCTGCCCCGGGCCCGGCCCAACGTGTGTTGGGGCTTATTGGTCGGGACCAGCGCGTTCGCGCCGCACAGCGGCAACTCCGTTAGCAGAGTCGCTCGATTCGGTACCGAGTTGGGTATCAGTTGTGAGATCAATGCCGGTGACGGCGGCGTTATTTGGCGTCGTCGCAGGCGTTGTGGCCGGCGGCGTCGTGCGCTGCGCGGCAGGTTGCGTCGTTGCGGGTACGGAACGCTGCGTCGTCGCGCCAGTGTTCGCGGGTTGGCGCTGCGGCGTTGCCGCCGCGGTTTGAACGGTGCGGTTATCGATCGGGCCAGCGCGGGTCGTCGCGCCCGTCGCCGTCGGGGCTGATGGGGTCGCGGCTGCGGCGCTGCTCGGGCCAAGTGCGAATTGATTGGTGGCCGGCGCGCGGCCTTCCGTCGGATCAGGCGTCGCGGCGGGCGGCGGCGTGGCCGGTTCTTCTTGCGCGGGGGCGGTCGTCGTCGCCGGCGCAATTTGCGCTGGCAGCAGATCCATGACCGAGCGGCCGTTGGTGTTGCTGGCCGCACCCGAGATCAGCGTCAGGCCGAGCGAGGTGACAATGAAAAAGCCGCCGGCGACGGATGTCATCTTGGCGAGCGCGTCAGCTGCGCCGCGGCCGCTCATCAAAGCGCCGCCGCCGCCACCGCCCATACCAAGGGCTCCGCCTTCGGAGCGCTGCAGAAGCACAAGGCCGATGAGGCACATGCACACGAGCAAATGGATGCTGAGAACGATCAATTCCATCGCTGTCGCCCGTCTCCCACGCGCCGTTACGCTCGCGCCCGTACATGGGTGCGCACGAAAGGGCGCTCAATAGCTGAGGCCGATCCTAAACACCAGCCCGGCGCAGCGCATCCCTACGACGCAGCCGGATGGCCTAGAATAATGGCCGAAAAGTCAGCCGCCTTCAGGCTTGCACGCCCAACAAGGGCGCCGTCCACACCATCCACGGTGAAAATCTCGCCAGCATTCTTCGGATTGACCGAGCCGCCATAGAGAATCCGGGTGTCATTCGCCTGGGCGCCGAACTGGGCGGCCAGGGTTTCTCGAATGAGTGCATGGACTTCGCCGATCTCGGCGAGCGTCGGGGTCGAGTTGCCGCCGATCGCCCAGACCGGCTCATAGGCAACCACGAAGGCGCCGCCCTGCCCTGGAACGCTGCCTTTGACTTGGCGGCCGACGACTTCAGCGACCTGGCCCGCGGCGCGCTCGGCCTGGGTCTCGCCGACGCAAACGATGGGTGTCAGGCCAGCGGCGATGGCGGCTTCGGCCTTCTGGCGGACTAGCTCGTCACTTTCCTTGTGGTTTTGGCGGCGCTCGGAGTGGCCGACGATAACGTACTTGGCGCCCGCATCGGCCAGCATGGCGGCGCTGATTTCGCCCGTCCGGGCCGCATCGGCGGCGCTTGGGCTGCAGTCCTCACCACCAATGAGGATCGGTAGGCTCCGGGCCTGGTAGGCGGCGGGCGCGACGTAGACGGCTGGCGGGCAGATCAGGACGTCGACCTTGGCTGCGGCTGGGCCGATCGTTTCGGCCAAGGCGGCGATTTCGCCCAGATCGCTCATCCGGCCGTACATTTTCCAGTTTCCCGCGATCAGCGGCTTACGCGAGGCCATGCCCACTCCCTTTTAGGCGCCGCTGCGGCGGCGTGCGGCAATTGCCCGGCTATCCGGGCCTCTCTATGGTCCGCCGCCTCACGCATACGGAACGGCTCATGCTTCTGCAATTTCGGAATATCACCCGCGGCTGGATCGCGACCATCATCGTGCTCTTGGTCGGGGGCGCAACGGTGCTGTTCCTCATCCCCAATGCCGGGATGAACTTGGCGGCGGGCAACGCAGTCGCCAGCGTTGGTGGGCGCGACATCACTGTTCCGCAACTCGCGCGCGAGATTGAGTTGACGCTGCGCGGTGAGCGTTCGAACGGCAACAACCTGACCACGCAAGAAGCCGTCGATGCGGGTGTCCACCTGCAATTGCTCGAAGGCATGATCAATCGCGTGGCGATGTACGTGTACGCGGAAAAGATCGGCGTCAGCGCCAGCGACGAACAAGTGGCGGCCCGTATTCGCCAAATTCCGGCCGTCAACAACGCCGTCACCGGCACGTACGATCAAGTCGCGTACCAGACCTTCCTCGCGGAGATGCGCTACACCGAACCTGAATTCGAGAACGACGTGCGCGGCGATCTCACCACGCAAATGGTGATGCAATCGATGCTGGCCGGCGTGCGTGCGCCGGCAAGCTTTGGCGCGCTCACCTTTGCGTATGACGCGGAGACGCGCGTTGTCTCGGTGGCCGAGGTGCCGGCTTCAGCCGTGGGCGCGATCCCACAACCGAACGACGCGCAGATCCAAGCCTTCTACGAAGATAGCCAGGACGCGTTGCGTCTGCCGGAATTCCGCGCCCTGACGTTGGTCTATGCGCGCCCGGCGGATTTCGCGTCGCGCGTCAACGTGCCGGAAGCTCGTTTGCGCCAAGAGTTCGAGGCGCGAGCACGGGCGCTGACGCGGCCCGAGCGCCGCACCTATACCCGCATCGCCGCGCAGACCGAGGCGCAAGCAAACGACGCTGCCGCCCGCCTCAACCGCGGCGAGAGCGCGGCAGCCGTGGCGCAAGCGATGGATCTGCAAGTTACGCGCGGCGAGGACCAAGCTCAGGCGGATGTGCCGGACGATGCAGTCGGCGCCGCCGTGTTCCGCGCGCAAGTGCGTGGCCCCGCGATCGTCGCGCGCGGTGAACTTTCGCCGTTTGTCGTCGTCCGTGTTGAAGCTTCGACGCCCGCCGTGACGCCAAACTTCGCCGAGTATCGCGATGAACTTCGCACCGCCATCGCCAACGACGAAGCCCACGATCTCTTGAGCGCCGCCATCAGCTCGTTCGAAGAAGCGCGCGCGGGTGGCGCCACGCTTGCCGACGCCGCGCGTCAAAGCGGGCTCGCCGTTGTTACCATCGATGCCGTCGAAGCCGGCGGCCGCAACCAGCAAGGCCAACCGATCGAAGCGCTTGCCGGCCATGAGGAAGTGATCGCCACCGCCTTCCAGACGCCGGAAGGCGAAGCGACGGACTTCATTCCCGCTGGCGAGGCCGACGTGATTGCCGGCGTTGATCGCGTCATTCCGGCAAGTGTTCGTCCGCTTGCGGAAGTGCGCACCGAACTCGTCCAGGCTTGGATTCAACGTGAGCGCGTGCGGCGTCTGCGTGAGGTGGGCGAGACCATTACCGCGGCTGTCAATGGCGGCCAGACGTTGGCGCAAGCAGCAGCCGCCAATCGCGGGCGCGTGGCTATTTCCTCGCGCACGATTGACCGGCGCAGCGCGATGCAAGCGCTGCCGCAGGGCTTGGCCGGACAGATGTTTGCTTCGCGCGAAGGCGTCGCCTTCAGCGAAGTGGGCAGCGGCGGCGTGGTCGTCGGCATTGTCGAGCGCATCAACCGTCCGGACATCACCACCGCCGATCCGCAAATCATCGAAGCGACGCGCCTTTACGCCGAGCGCCCCTGCATGCGGCAAGCCCTCCAGGCCGGCGCTCCGGCGTTCTGCGGTGTGAGCACGAGCCTGCGTGACGCGGTACAGGGCCAGATCGTCTCGGATGCGCGTCCGCGCCGCATTGAGCGCGTGATTGAGCAGAACTTCCGCTCGTCGGCGTCGCAAGAAGGCGACGCTCAACAATGAGCCAAAGCGAGCCAGCGCTGGAACCGGCGCTGGCCGCTTACACCGAAGCGCACGCGTCGGGCGGCGGCGTCGTGTGGATGAAGCGCGTCTCGGATCTCGAGACGCCCGTTTCGGCGATGCTGAAGCTTGGCGCCGACAAGCCAGGTTCGTTCTTGCTCGAAAGCGTGCAAGGCGGCGATTTCCGCGGACGCTACTCTATCATTGGCTTGAAGCCTGACCTCGTGTGGCGCGTGCGCGAAGGGCGCGCTGAAGCAAGCCGCGGCGGCTTTGGCGAAAGCGCCTTTCGCCCACAGCGCGATGCGCCGCTGAAGAGCTTGCGCAAGCTGCTGGCGCGCTCAGCGCTGGAGCTGCCGCCTCACCTGCCGCCGATGGCGGCGGGTCTGTTCGGCTATCTGGGCTACGACATGGTGCGCTTGGTCGAGCGCCTGCCGGACAAAGCCGCCGATCCGATCGGGACGCCGGAAGCACTGTTGGTGCGGCCGACCATTGTGGCTGTTTTCGACAACGTCACCGGCGAGATCACATTGATCACGCCGGCGCGCAAACGCGCTGGCCAAAACGCGGAAGCGGCCTACGCAGCGGCGCGCGAACGTTTGGAGCGCGTGTGGCGGGCTCTCGATCGGCCGCTGCCGAAACAGCGCGGCAGCGGCCTAGAACCCGAAACCATTGAGCCGCGCTCAAACACGACGCCGGAGGCGTATCGCGCGCTGGTGGGCGTCTGCAAAAGCTATTGCCGCGCTGGCGACATCTTCCAGGTGGTGCCTAGTCAGCGCTTCTCCGCGCCGCTTAAGGCGCCGCCGTTTGCGCTCTATCGCTCATTGCGGCGGCTCAACCCCTCGCCCTTCCTCTACTATCTGAACTTCGCCGATTTCGCCGTAGTGGGATCGAGTCCCGAGATCCTCGTGCGCAAGCGTGGCGACACCATCACCATTCGCCCGATCGCCGGCACGCGTCCGCGCGGCGTCACGCCGGCGGAGGATCATACGCTCGAAGAGGAATTGCTCGCTGATCCGAAAGAACGCGCCGAACACCTGATGCTCGTCGATCTGGCGCGCAACGACTTGGGACGCGTTGCAGTCCGCGGCGCTAAGGCCGGCTCGAACGCCGCAACAGCGAACGCTGGCTCAGCCCACGTGCGCGTGACGGAAGCGTTCACGATCGAACGCTACAGCCACGTCATGCACATCGTCTCCAATGTCGAAGGCGAATTGGCGGACGGCCTGAATGCGCTCGACGCACTGCTCGCTGGCTTCCCGCATGGCACGGTGACCGGCGCGCCGAAAATTCGCGCCATGGAAATCATCAACGAAGTTGAACCTTACAAGCGCGGGCTCTACGCCGGCGGCGTCGGCTATTTCGGCGCGGGCGGCGACATGGATACGTGCATCGCGTTGCGCACCGCCGTCGTGAAGGACGGCATGTTGCATGTGCAAGCCGGCGGCGGCGTTGTGCTCGACAGCGATCCGGAACTTGAACTGCAGGAAACACTGCACAAGTCGCGCGCGTTGTTTCGCGCAGCGAGCGAAGCGTGGCGTTACGCGTAAGGCGCGGTTCCGCACTTACGGTCATTTAAGAGAAGTTCCACGGCGCCGAACCGAACAGTCGCGCGTTGTCGTCCGTGCTTTCAGTGCTGGAACCTCCCGTCCAGCTTCGCTCGGAGACAATCACACATGAAGAAGATCCTCATTGCATCAGTCGCGACTGCAGCTCTCGCTCTGGCCGCACCGGCGTTTGCACAAGTGACCGATAGCGTGGAAGGCACGGTTAGTGGCCAAGTACAGGCGCAACCGAGCATCGAGCCGATGACAGAACCGGCGACGACCGCGGTTGAGGAAACGACTGAAGCCGTGACGGCGCCGCAAACCGCCACGGTGCAAACGCCAACGACGACCGCGCAGATCACGACGCCGGACGCACAGCCCGCCGCAGAAGCCGCGACGGAAACCGCAGAAGCGGCAACGCCGACGGCGGAGGCTGAAGCGACGGTGAGCGCGGAAGCTGAAGCTGCTCCGACGCAGACCGCCGCCAACGCGAGCACGGAAACCTCGGTGGAAGCCGCCGCCAACCTGCCGGCGCCGGTGCAAACCGCAGTGGCTGACGGCCGCTACACGACCGACGATCTCAATCGCGCGCAACTCGAAGCGCTGCGCTCCGGCGCCGGCCGCTAAACGGCGCGAAAATTCGCTCTAAGGGATGGCGAGGCCGCAAGGTCTCGCCATTTCTTTTGCGTGAAGGCTGGGCTAGGCTGGCCGCAATGACCCTCTGGCCGGCCTCCGCACGATGGCGCGTTTGACGACGCTCTGAACCTGCTCGTCCTGCGCTAGCTTGAGGCCGCCGCCCCATGATCCTCGTCATCGATAATTACGACAGCTTTGTTTATAACCTCGTCCATTACGTCGAGGATTTCGGCGTGCGCGCCGATGTTGTGCGCAACGATGCGCTGACGGTCGCTGAAGTGCTGAAGCGGAAACCAAAAGCGGTGATCCTCTCTCCGGGGCCGTGCACGCCAAAGGAAGCCGGCATCTGCCTGGAGCTGTTGGAGAAGGCGCCGGACGATCTGCCGATGTTCGGCGTCTGCTTGGGCCATCAAGCTATGGGGCATGCGTTCGGCGGCGATGTCGTGAGCGCGAAAGAGATCATGCACGGCAAAGTGTCTGAGGTGACCCATCGCGGCGGTGGCTTGTTTCGTGGCCTCCCCTCGCCGTTTCGGGCGACACGCTACCATTCGCTTGCGGTGAAGCGCGACACCTTTCCGGCGGCGCTGAACGTGGATGCTGAGACCGCTGACGGCGAAGTCATGGGGCTTTCGCACAAATCGCGCCCGGTGTTTGGAGTGCAATTCCATCCGGAATCGATCGCCTCGGAGCATGGCCACGCGATCGTTGGCAACTTCCTGAACGCGGCGGGCTTGCGATGAGCCTCTCTGCGGCGCTCTCCGCGCTCAAAGACGGCGGATCGGTGCAAGCGTCCGATATGGACGGCGCGTTCGCCGAAATCATGGACGGCGTGGCCGCTCACGAAGACATCAAGCGCTTCCTCTCGGTGACGATGCCGCTCATGGGCCACGCGCCATTGATTGCCGCAGGCGCGCGCGCGTTGCGGTCACGCATGGTGCGTGTTGAAGCGCCCGCAGGCGCTATCGATGTCTGTGGCACCGGCGGTGATGGCGCACATACGTTGAACATCTCAACCGCCGTGGCGTTCGTGGTCGCGGGCTGTGGCGTGCCAGTGGCCAAGCATGGCAACCGGGCGATGAGTTCGAAGTCTGGCGCGGCGGATGTGCTTGAAGCTCTGGGTGTGAAGCTGACGGCAGACCTACCGACCCTTGAGCGCTGCTTGCGCGAGGCAGGCGTCGCGTTCTTGTTTGCGCAAAACCATCACCCTGCGATGCGGCACGTGGCGTTGGCGCGGCGTGAGTTGGCTAAGCGCACGATATTCAATTTGCTCGGACCGCTCTCCAACCCCGCTGGCGTGAAGCGGCAATTGATGGGCGTGTTCAGCGCCGACTTCTTGGCGCCAGTTGCCGGGGCCTTGAGTGAACTCGGTTGTGAGAAGGCTTGGGTCGTACATGGCGCCGGCGGGTTGGATGAGTTGAGCGCGCAGCATCGCGAGGCGAACAATGTTGCCGTGCTCGATAGCGGTGCGGTGAATGTGGTGCGTGCGAGCGTGGATGCGGAAATCAACCCCGACATTCGCGGCGGGCTAGCTGACGAGAACGCGGAAGAAATGCGCGAACTGCTTGCCGGTCGCGGACGGCCCGGGCACCGCGCAGCTGTGGTCCTCAACGCCGCGGCCGCGCTGGTAGTGGCGGGCAAAGCTGTGGATGTGGTGGAAGGCTGGCCAATGGCGGAGCAATCGCTCGATAGCGGCGCAGCCCGTGCGGCGCTCGAAAAGCTAGCCGATGTCTCGCGGAGCGCGGCATGAGCGTGTTGGAGAAGATCATCGCTTATAAGCGCGACGAAGTGGCGGCGCGTAAGCACGAAAGATCGCTGGCGGCGCTTGAGCGCGAAGCAGCAGGCGCGCCTCCGGTACGCGGGTTCGCGGCAGCGCTCGAAGGCGCGGGCTTTGGACTCATCGCTGAGATCAAAAAGGCTAGCCCCTCGAAGGGCGTCATTCGCAGCGACTTCGATCCCCCTACTCTGGCGCGCGCCTACGAACGCGGCGGCGCCTCATGCCTTTCTGTGTTGACCGACGCGCCTAGCTTCCAGGGCCACGAAGAATTTCTGATTGCGGCGCGGCGCGCGTGTGCGCTGCCTGTGTTGCGCAAGGACTTCATGATCGATCCTTGGCAGATCGCCGAAAGCCGCGTCACCGGCGCTGACGCGATCCTCATCATCATGGCGGCTGTCGATGATGTGCTGGCCAAAGAACTCGCCGCCGCCGCCAAACACTACGGGATGGACGCGCTCGTCGAGGTGCATGACCACGAAGAATTGGGCCGCGCGCTCGACATCGACGCACCGATGATCGGGATCAACAACCGCTCGCTGGCGACGTTCGAGACCGATCTCGGCATCAGTGAACAGCTCGCGAAGCTTGTCCCCTCAAATCGATTGCTCGTGTCAGAGTCCGGCATCTTTACGCACGCAGACCTGACGCGATTGGAGCGCGCAGGCGTCTACGCGTTTCTCGTAGGCGAGAGTTTGATGCGCCAAGATGATGTTGAAGCAGCGACGAGAGCACTACTTGGCCGTTAACTAAACTGGACTTGACCCGACCGGAGGAACGGATATAGAACGAAGCATCGTTCACCATTTGGTCCCAGATCATGCTGACAGCGAAACAAAAAGAACTGCTGCTCTACATCCACGAGCGGATCAAAGAGACGGGCGTTTCGCCTTCCTTCGATGAGATGAAGGAAGCGCTCGATCTGGCGTCGAAATCCGGCATCCATCGTTTGATTACAGCGCTCGAAGAGCGCGGCTTCCTGCGCCGCCTGCCCCACCGGGCGCGAGCGTTGGAAGTGCTCAAGATGCCTGATAGCGCGGCCACGGCTGCGCCGCCGAAGGGGCGCCAATCGTTTAGGCCGTCTGTTGTCGGCGAAGGCCGTAGCAATGGCGGCGGTTCAGCTGCTGGAATCCCGATCCTGGGTCAGATCGCGGCCGGCGTGCCGATTGAGGCGATCCAGTCTGAAGTCGGCCGCATCACGCCGCCGGAAGATTTGCTGGGTTCGGGCGATCACTTCGCGCTCGAAGTCAAAGGCGACTCGATGATCCAGGCCGGCATCCTCGACGGCGATGTCGTGATCATTAAACGGTCCGAGACGGCCGATAGCGGCGATATCGTCGTGGCGCTGGTCGACAACGAAGAAGCGACGCTGAAGCGGCTCCGCAAGCGCGGCAATTCGATTGCGCTCGAAGCGGCGAATCCGGCGTACGAGACGCGGATCTTTGGTCCCGATCGCGTGCGCGTGCAGGGTAAGCTCGTGGCGATGATCCGCCGCTACTCGTAAGCGCTACTCGCCCTCCCCGCTTGCGGCGCTGGGCGTCCACGGACGTTGAATCTCTGGTGGCCAGGCGCGCGCAATGCGCGGGCCTAGCGGTGTTTCCGTGATGGTCGCGCCGCCGAGATGAGTGATGCTCTGCGCACTGATCATTGCCGCGAGCTGGCAGCGCGCGGCAAAATTTTCTGGCAGTACTGTTTGGGCGATGACGATGGCGCGTGGCTGACAGGCGCGTTCGAGCGCACTGGCATCTCGGACATACAGAATCGAACGCTGCGTGGTCCGCCACTGACAGAAGCTCTCCCCGCAAGCTTCGGGCGGCGCGAGGCGTTCGGTTTCGGCGGGCGTCAGTCCTAACATCGCACCTAGACGTTCGCGTGCGTATGTGGAGCGGCCACTATCAGTCAGCAGCGTCCAACCTGTTGGTTCGCGCACGTAGATTGCGCGCAGGTCAGCGTCGAACGCCGCCACAGGCGTTGGCGTCGTGAAGTAGAGAACGATGCTTGCCAAAAACAACGGCACGCCAAACCAGCGCAGTGCCCCACGCCAAAGGCACGCCCAAGTCAGCGCCAGCACGCATAGGAGAAACGCCGCCTCCGACGGCTTCGGCACAGCGCGTATTGCTTCTGGACGATCGCCAAACGTCTGGCCAATTGCCGCGATGAGATCGAGACCGCTGGCCATCGCTTGCAACGCGGGTTCGCCTAACCCGAACGGCGTCAGCACCGCGGCGACGATCGCGGCGGGCGCGACGAGGAAGGAGAGGATCGGCTCAGCCAACAGGTTCGCCGGCAGCGAATAAAGTGCGAAGCGCTGAAAGTGGTAGATTGCGAACGGGTCCGTGGCGAGTCCCGCAACGAACGCAATCAAGATAACACCGCCAACGCCCTTCACTGCCCATTGCATCGCACCGATCAGCGGCCCGGGTGTTGGTAGCGCAGGCTCATGCGGCGCGCGTTTCAGCATCTCGAACAACGCTACCAGCGCCATGGTGGCGGCGAACGACATCTGGAAACCAGGTTCGAGAACGGATTCCGGAAAAATCGCGACGACGATGAAGGCTGCGAGCCCGAGGCCGCGCATCGAAATGGCTGGCCGGTCGAGCAGGATCGCGCCGAACGCAACTGCCGCCATGATGAAGGAGCGCAGCGCCGGGACGTTGATGCCGGAGACGATGAGATAGGCCAGCACCGCAAAGAGCGCGCCGATAGCGGCGAGCTTCTTGACGGGGAAGCGTAGCGCGAGCGGCGAGATGAGTGAGAAGCCCCAGAGCAGGAACGCGAACACCAGGCCGCCAACGATGCTCATGTGAATGCCGGAGACCGAGAGCAAATGGCCGAGGCCGGCGTTGAAGAGGATTTCGTTGGTCTCGCGGTCGATGGCGCTGCGGTCGCCGGAGATGAGTGCGGCGGCGATAGCGCCGCCTCTGCCCGGCGCTGCCTCTTGGATGACCGCTGAGAGATCGCTGCGCATGGCGGCGAGACGCAGGCGCTCGCGGTCGAGCCAGTTTGGCGGCGGTTCGTAGTCAGTGGGACGGCAGCGGCCGAAGGCAAAGCCGGTCGCGCCGAGCCGTTCAAAATAGGCGCGGCGCGCGAAGTCGTAGGCGCCTGGCGCCATGGGGCCGGCGGGCGGCCCGAGCACACCAAAGCAGCGTGCGGCGCGCCCCGGCGTCAGCAAGCCCGCCTCCGCGACGGACATGCGCACATAGCGCGGTGGTTCGGCGACACCCTCAATGTCGCGGACAAGCAAGCGCAGCCGCGGCCCGTTGTCGTTGGTCTCGTTGGCGACCACCCAGCCCTCAACGGCGCGCGGTTCCTCGCTGGCGGCGAGCGCGGCTTGCGCCACGCTTGCCGTGCGGACCTGTGCGGCGATGGCGCCAAGGCCAGCGGCTGCCAGCAACGCACAGAGGCCGCCTAGGGCCTGCCGGAGCCTGATCAGCCAGCCGGCCGGCGTCGCATGCGTCATGGCGGCGAGCGCCACGCTGGCGGCGATCCCGAGCGCGAAAGCGACGGGGCCAAGCCAAACCGGCGGATCGGCTGGCGCAAGCAGCCAAAGCGCAGCGCCCGCGATCATCGCGGGCGGGAGCCAGAGGATCCAACGGTCGCGCTGAAGCGCCCAGACGGCTTTCAGGGCGCGGCTAGGAGAAAACGCGGACCGCGTGCTACCACGCGCGCGCTTTGACCAACCCGCTGAATTCTCCCCGATGAGCGTCGTCACACGCTTCGCCCCTTCCCCCACAGGCTACCTCCATATCGGAGGCGCGCGCACGGCCCTTTTCAACTGGCTGTTCGCCCGGCACATGGGCGGGAAGTACCTGTTGCGGATCGAAGACACCGACCGCGCCCGCTCCACACCCGCGGCGATCGACGCCATCATGGATGGTTTGAGCTGGCTGGATCTCCAGCATGACGGCGAGATCACGTTCCAATACGCCCGCGCGCCACGGCACCGCGAGGTCTCGGAGGAGATGATCGCGCGCGGCACTGCCTTCCGTTGCTATATGACGCCGGATGAAGAGACGGCCGCTCGCGCCAAGTCGCACGAGGAAGGTCACGCGTTGCGATCACCCTATCGCGATGGGAAAGCGCCGCCGGCTCCCAGCGCACCGTTCGTGGTGCGCCTGCGTGCGCCTGACGACGGCGACGTTCTCAATCAAGATTTGATCCAAGGCGACGTGCGGATCAAAGCACGTGACATCGATGACCTGGTGCTGGTCCGCGCGAACGGCGATCCGACCTACATGTTGTCGGTGGTCGTCGATGACCACGACATGGCCGTGACGCACATCATCCGGGGCGATGACCATCTCACCAACGCCGCGCGTCAGATTCCAATCTTCCATGCGATGGGCTGGCAAGCTCCGCAATTTGGGCATGTGCCACTGATCCACGGTGAGGACGGCAAGAAACTCGGCAAGCGTGTCGGCTCGCAAGCCGTGCACGAGTGGCGCGATATGGGGTATCTGCCAGAAGCGATGAACGCTTACCTCATGCGCCTGGGCTGGAGCCCGGGGCACGATGACATTTTGACGAAAGAGGAAGCGATTCCTCAGTTCAACATCGAGCAAATCGGCAAGGCGCCGGCGCGGCTCGACTTCAAGAAGCTCGATTCCGTCAACGCGCACTTCCTTTCGCTGGCCGATGACGCACGTGTGACACGCCTCGTCGAGGAGCACATGAAGGCGCGCGGTGATGCGGCTTTGAGCTCAGATCTGGGTGCTGCTTTGGCGCGCGCCATACCGGTGCTGAAAAAGCGGGCAAAGACCATTCCGGAGCTTGCAGAACAAGCGCGTTTCGTTTTGGCGAAACGACCGCTAACGCTTGACGACACAGCGAAAAAGTTGCTCAACGACGACTTCAAGCCACGTCTCTCGCGCCTGCGTGACGCGCTCGAAAAAGAGCCCTCGTGGGACCATGTATCACTTGGCAGCGCGCTTAAGGCTTTCGCTACCAGCGAGGGCGTTGGCTTAGGACAAATCGGCCCCGGTTTGCGGGCTGCGCTGACAGGCGGAACGCCGTCGCCAGACTTGGGCCAGACATTGGAATTATTGGGTCGCGACGAAGCGTTGGCGCGGATCGCGGATCAAGTTTGAGGAAGCTCGGCGATGCAAAGCAAAATTACCAAGAAGCCCTCCGCCACGATCACCGTGAACAACAAGCAGCTTGAGCTGCCGGTGTATGGCGGAAGCGTCGGGCCGGACGTCGTCGATATTCGCAAGCTTTATTCGCAGACGGGCGTGTTTACGTTCGACCCGGGCTTCACCTCGACAGCCTCGTGCGAAAGCCAGATCACTTACATCGATGGCGACGAAGGCGTGCTGCTCTATCGCGGCTACCCGATCGATCAGCTGGCTGAGCACTCAAACTTCCTGGAAGTCTGCTACCTGCTCGCCAACGGCGAATTGCCGAACGAGAGCGAGTTCAAGCGCTTCGAGAAGGACATCACCTATCACACGATGCTGCATGCGCAGTTCGATCGCTTCTTCGAGGGCTTCCGCCGCGACGCGCACCCGATGGCGATCATGGTCGGCACCGTCGGCGCGCTGGCCGCGTTCTATCACGACAGCACCGACATCAACGATGCGAAGCAACGCACCGTGGCGAGCCACCGCCTGATCGCGAAGATGCCGACGATCGCGGCGCGCGCGTTCAAGTACTCGATCGGCCAGCCGTTCGTGTCGCCGCGCAACGAACTCGATTATGCGTCGAACTTCCTGCGCATGTGCTTTGCGGTGCCGGCGGAGGACTACAAGGTCAATCCGGTGCTGGCGCGCGCGATGGATGTGTTCTTCATCCTGCACGCTGATCACGAGCAAAACGCTTCGACCTCGACCGTGCGTCTGGCTGGTTCGTCGGGCGCCAACCCGTTTGCGTGTATTTCTTCCGGCATCGCCTGCCTTTGGGGCCCAGCGCATGGCGGCGCCAACGAAGCGGCGCTCAACATGCTCGAAGAGATCGGGCACGTGGACAACATCCCGGAATTCATCCGCCGCGTGAAAGACCCGAACGACGACGTCCGTCTCATGGGCTTCGGTCACCGCGTTTATAAGAATTACGATCCGCGCGCCAAAGCGATGCAGAAGCTTTGCCACCTGGTGCTGAAGGAAACTGGCGGCGAAGACAATCCGACGCTGAAGGTCGCGATGGAGCTCGAGAAGATCGCGCTGAGCGACGAGTACTTCGTCAGCCGCAAACTCTATCCGAATATCGATTTCTATTCGGGCATCACGCTGCGCGCGATGGGCTTCCCAACTTCGATGTTCACCGTGCTGTTCGCTGTCGCACGCACCGTCGGCTGGATCGCGCAATGGACCGAGATGATGGAAGACGAGAGCCAGAAGATCGGCCGTCCACGTCAGGTCTATACCGGCGCGCCGAAGCGCGATTACGTCGAGCGCAATAAGCGGGGATAAGCCGGGAGTTCCCTCCCGCCCTGCCCTCAAGTTCCCTGGTCTAAACTCGATCTGCGGCGTCTATTCAGACGCCGCTCATCGGCGTGCGCGCTTAATTGGCGCGGTTTGGGAAACCAAGGCCCATAAAAGGGAGGGCTTTCATGTTGAAGAAACTGGCCGCGATTTGCGCGGCCGCGTCGGCGCTGTTCGTGCTCGGCGCTGCACCCGCGCACGCCGCGGTAAACGACTTTCTGGGACAGTGGCGAAACCAAAACACCAGCACCAATGATGTCACGCGCGTCACGGTCACGCAGACTGGCGGCACGTTGCGGCTGCGCGTGTTCGGGAGCTGCACCCCAACTGATTGCGACTGGGGCATCGTAAACGCCACGGCGTTTGCCGCGAGCGCTGGCGGCAACGTCACCAACGACGCCGACGTTGTGATGGCGACCTACACGCAAGGCCACGCACGCAAGACCGTTCTGCTTCGCTTGAACGGCGCCAATATCGCCTACGAGGTGTTCACCGAATTCACCGATAGTTCGGGCCGTGCGAATTATCGCACCAGCGGCCGGCTCGTGCGTGACGGCATCGTTGGTCCTGGGCGTATTCCAGGCGGCGGCATCGGGCCGGGCGGGCGTCTCCCGCCTCTCGCGATCAACGAAGACTGCGTGAGCTTCACGCCTGGCCGCTTGCGCGTTCAGAACGTCAACGGCAGCTGGAAGATCACTGAAGGCACGCACTGGGTCGCAGACTTCGGCACGAACCGCGCTGCCGCAGATCAGGCGCACGCGATCATCTTGCGTTACGGCTTCACGTCGCAATGCTTTGTGTCGCGGCCCAATCCGCCGATGACGTACTGGCGCCGTGGCGAGAGCGTCCCGAGCCTGCCTACAGGCGCTGGTGAGGATTGTATCGCGGTGAACCCAGCCAATGTGCAGGCTCGCAATGTCGGCGGCGCTTGGAAGGTCGTCCAAGGCAACCAATGGATGCTCGATTTCGGCTCAAACCGCGCCGGCGCGGAAGAAGCCGTGCGGATCATCCAGCACCACAATCTGAACCGGCAGTGCTTCGTCGCGCGGCCCAATCCGCCGATGACGTATTGGCTCTCAGAGCCGTAAGCGCGGGCAGAAGCTGAACTTAGGTGGCGGTGCTGGCGACAGCGCCGCCACTTTTCATGACCTGAAGAACGGTATCGGCGGCGATGTCTGCAGCAGCCGGTCCGCCCCGCCCCATTTTCGCAAGCGCCTCGTCTTGCGCGCGGATCTGATCCTCGCGTGCGTCTGCGTTATCAAGTAGCGGCGCCGCCGCAGTCGCGATGTTCTCTGGCGTGCAGCGTGTTTGGATGAACTCCGGGGCGACTTCTGCGTCGGCGGCGGTGTTCATCAGTGAGGCGTACTTGGCCTTGAACAGGAACGCTCGCGCGATCGCCCAGGTGATCCAGCCCAGTTTGTAGCCGACGACGACCGGCGTGCCTTGCAGCGCGACCTCAGTCGTAACTGTGCCGGAGGCGGCGAGCGCGACAGTTGCCGCGGCGAACGCGTCCTCTTTCTCGCTCTCATCAAGGATGCGTACGGCGGCGGGTACTTGCGCGGTCACCTGAGCGCGAACGCTGTTGGCGGCGACGGTGATGATGCGCACGTCGCGGTCGCGATCAAGCAACTCAGCAGCCGCCCAAAGCGTCGGGCCGATACGCCTGATCTCGGCGCTGCGGCTGCCAGGCAGAACGAGAATGATCTTCTCTTTGGCCGTGAAGCCCTGCCGCGCGCGGAGCGCAGGGCCGTCGCCCGGCGTGTAGCGGCCAAGGGCAGGATGGCCACAGACCGTGCACGCAAGACCGTAGGGTTCGTAGAACGGTACTTCGAAATCGTGGATGCAGATTAAGTGATCGACGGCTGCTGCGAGCGTCTTCGCCCGGCCTGGCCGCGTCGCCCACACTTGCGGGCCGATGTATTTCACCAGTTTGATGCCGGGCGCTGCAGCACGAACGCCTTGCGCGACGCGCAGCGTGAAGCCCCAGGAGTCGATCAGTACGACGACGTCCGGCTTGGCCTTCAGAATTGCCGCGACAGTGGCGCTAACCGCTGCCTTCACACGCGCGTACGCGAGCAAGCCGTCGATAAATCCGAGAACTGCGAGGCCTGTGATGTCGGCTTGGCTCTTGATGCCCTGCCCGGCCATGAGCGGGCCGCCCACGCCCTGAATGTCGAGCGTCGCATCGCGTTCGCGCAGCGCGCGGGCGAGATCGGCGCCGAGTGCATCGCCCGACGATTCCGCGGCCACGAGAAAGATGCGTTGGCTCACGCTCAATCCGCTTCGGCGGCGGTGAAGCCGTAAACAAACACGCCGGCGCGATTGGCGGCGGCGATGATATCGGGGCGGCGCACGGCCAGCGCGCCCTGAGCTTCAACCGCGATGCCCGCAAGGCCAGCAGCTGCTGCGCCTTCGATGGTCCGCACGCCGATCACCGGCAGATCGATGCGGCGCTCTTGGATTGGCTTCGGGCGCTTGACCAACACGCCCCGGCGCGCTTGCGGCGTGCCGCGGATCGTCGTCGGCAATTCGGCGACGCGGCGCAGCATGGCGTCGGTGCCTTCCTGCGCTTCAACCGCGAGCACCAAACCATCGCAAACGACAACGCCTTGGCCGATGTCGAAGGCGCCGCTGGCGGCGGCGACCTTCGCGGCTTTGGCGATATCGCGCTTATGGTGATCGTTCGGCTGCACGGCGCCCCAAGCGCCCGGCGTGGCCAAGAGATCGTGCATGACCTGGTCGGCGCCGACGACGCGGAACCCGGCCTTCTCGTGCTCGCTCAGCACGGCCCGGAGCAGCGCGTCATCGCCTTGCGGCATCGCGGCAAGAATGGCTGGCAACATCGACATTGCGACATCGTCGAGCTGGAGTGTCTTCAAATCCGGACGTTGTACTTGGCCCAGCAACACCAGTGCATCGCAACCGGCCCCGCGAATGGCATCCATGCGCGCGCCCATCTGCCCGAGACCGTGTGTGCCGCCCGGATGCGCGTCGAGCGCGGGATCGGCCATGCCGGCAATGCGCGCAATGAAGTATGGGCGCTGCGTGGCGGCCAAGTGCTCAGCCAGCACAACGGGAAGCTCGCCGCCGCCCGCGATCACGCCAAGCTTACGCCAGCCGCTCATTAGTCGCGCGGCATGCAGAGATTGCGCGCAGCGTCAGCGCGGATGAAGTCGACGATCTCCATCACGTGCGGATTGCCGGCATAGGCTTCGACGCAATCCTCAACACGCTCCTGGAAGGTGCCTTCTTCAGCGAACAGCAAGCGATAGGCAGCGCGCAGGTCGTGAATCTGCTCACGGGTGAAGCCGCGGCGCTTAAGGCCAACAACATTCAGTCCGCCAAGGTGAGCGTGATTGCCGATCGCTGAGCCAAACGGGATGAGATCGGTCGTCATCAGCGCGCTGGCGCCGACGAAGGAATAGCGCCCAACACGGCCGTGTTGATGGACGCCCGAGAGGCCGCCGAGGAAGGCGTAGTCGCCAACCTGCACGTGGCCCCCGATGGTCGCGGTCTGCGCCATGATGACGTTGTTGTTGACGATGCAATCGTGCGCCACGTGGCAATTGCCCATGATCAGGCAATCGTTGCCGACCGTGGTGACACCGCGCCCACGCACAGTGCCGCGATGGATGGTGGCGTGCTCGCGAATGACGTTGTTGTCGCCGATCACGAGCCGCGTCGGCTCGCCCTTGTAGGAGAGATCCTGCGGCGCGCCGCCGAGGCCCACGAACGGCCAGACGGTGTTGTTCTTGCCGAGCTCAGTATGGCTCTCGATGAATACGTGGGCGATGAGCTTGGTGCCCTCGCCGATCTTCACGTTCGGGCCGATGACACAGCCTGGGCCGATTTCGACATTGGGGCCGAGTTCGGCGTTGTCATCGACAACGGCGGTCTTGTGAACTTTGGCGCTCATAGCGAGTCCTGTGGGCGGTCGGCTTTCATCGCCGCGAACGTGCAATCAGTGGCGAGTTCGCCGCGCACTTCGACGCGGCCCCGGAATTTGAAGATGTTGCGGCGCTCGAACAGCACTTCAACAAACATCTCCATCGTATCGCCGGGCATCACGGGCTTCTTAAAGCGCGCATTCTCGACGGACATGAACAGAATGAGGTGCTTGGTGATATCGGCTTCGAGCGTCTTGGACATAAGCACGGCGCCCGTTTGCGCCAGCGCCTCGATCTGCAAGACGCCTGGCATAACCGGCGCGCCCGGGAAGTGACCCGGAAAGAACGGCTCGTTGATGGTGACGTTCTTGATGCCGCGGATCGACTTGTTCGGGATGTAGTCGACTGCACGGTCGATCAGGAGAAACGGATAGCGGTGCGGGAGCCGGCGCAAGATTTCGCCGATTTCGATCACGTCATCCGTGGTCTTCTGCTGTTCGGTCAGATCATTTGCTTTCATCGCGCGTCCCTGCGGCGGCTCTGCGGCCCAGCCAAGCGGCCTCACGTAGCCACTTACGTAACGGTTTAGCCGGGTATCCGCTCCAAACCTCGCCTGGCGGCACGTCTTGGAACACGGCGGCGCCGCCCGCAAGGGTAGCGCCTGCCCCGATGGTGCGGTGGTCCGCCACGCCGACACGGCCGCCCAAAGTGACGCCGTCGCCAATCGTGGTGGAGCCTGAGATGCCGCCGAACGCGGCGATCAGCACGCCCCGGCCAATGATGCAGTTGTGGGCGACGTGGCAGAGATTATCGATCTTGGCGCCCTCGCCGATCACCGTGTCGTCGAACACGCCGCGATCGACGCAGCTGTTCGCGCCGATCGTGACGCGATCCTGGATGACGACGCGACCGAGGTGCGGAACGTCCACAGGCCCGGAAGCATCGCCGGCAACACCGAAGCCCTGCTCGCCGATTACGGCCCCCGCGAGAATGTTGGCCTCATCGCCAACGAGCGCAAAAGAGATCGAAACCCGCGCGCCGATCTTGCAACGGCGACCAATGGCGACGCCGGGACCAATGACGCTGTTGGGGCCAATCTCCGTGCCGGCGCCAAGCTCAGCGCCTGCACCAATGACAACGCCGGCGCCGAGGCGCACGCCGTCTTCTAGCTTGGCTGTAGGGTCGACTGCCGCCGCAGCGGCGCTGAAACCGCGCGCGCGAATGAGCGACGGTACGACGCGCGCAAAAAAGCTGCGCGGGCGATCGACGAGAATGAGCGCACCGGCCTTCGGCGCGAGATGCGCAAGCGCCGGCGGGATGATGCAGGCGCCAGGCGCGGTTTCCAGCGCCGCGCCCTTCTTGCCTTCATAGTAGCAGAGGTCGCCGGGGCCGGCCCGGTCGGCGGGTGCTGCGCCTGTAATCTCGCGCTCGGCGTCGCCGCCGATATCGCTAGAGGGCGCAAGCGCCCGGACCGTTACCGGTCCGAGCGCCTCGTAGAAGCGGGGATCGATCATGCGCCGACTATCTGGCGCCACCGAGACCCGATGTCACTGTCTCGCAGGCTTATTGGGCCGGCGCCGCTTGCTGCTGCTGAGCCTGGCATTCAGCCGCGCTGTGGCGGGCCACGTTGGCGACGCGGGTATTTTGGTTCTGATCGAGCTGCTGGATCACCGTCGTGGTGATGTCGAAGTTCGGGTCGAACGAGGTGGTGTTGCTGGCGTCGATGACGATGCCGGCGCCGCGCGAGGTCATCACCGAGTTCACGATCGGGCCGACTTGGCGGTCAAAGTCGCGCAGCGCGATGAGCTGCGAACATTCCATGTCGCCGCGGATCCCAGCGGCGCGCTGGTCGAACTGCTGACGACGCTGCGCGTATTGCTGAACCGCTGCGTTGCTGCGGATCTGCTCCTGCGACATTGAGCGGGTGGTCTGAGCGAGGCGGGCGGCCTCTTGCTCCAGTGAATCATGCTCAGGTTGCAGGGCCTGAGCTTCCGTTTGGAACTGCTGACGCAGGCCGGCGAGCTTGGCTTGCAGATCGCGGCCGAGCACAGATTCAGCTGCAACGCGCTGATAATTTATCACAACCGCTTGCGTCGCTTGGGCGTTGCCCCGATTGCGCTGCGCCAGCGCATCAGACGACACTGCGACTGCGGCCACCGCGAGAGCGGCCGCCGAAAACAAACTCACCACACGCATACCGCGCTTCTCCTCAGAATTGGGTCCGGGTTGAGAACCGGAACTGTTCGCGTCGATCGTATTCCTCGTATTGGAGCGGCTGCGCGAAATCGAATTGCACCGGTCCAAACGGGGAATCCCAGAAAATCGACACCCCTGCCGCCACTCTTAAGCTGGCGCTATCGTCAACAATAAGGCGGTTCGGCCCCACCAGATCGACGGTCTGGCGGTTTGCTGCGTCCAAATACCCAAGCGTGCCGAAATCGACGAACAAGGCGCTGCCCAGCGAGAACGTTTCAGGCAGCGGCAGCGGCACGTCGAGTTGCAGGGTGCCGATCGCGTAGGCGTTGCCGCCGACGGCGTCGCCCCGCTGAATGACGTCGCCGGTGATGTCGTCGACCAGCAGCTGACGCGGGCCGATGCCGGCCACGTCGAAGCCGCGGAAGGACGAACCGCCCTTAAAGAAGCGGTCATTGATGCGGACGGTGTCGCCGTTCCAGCCCGTGATCAGACCGGCATTGCCGCGGAACATGGCGCGGAAGCCGAACGGCAGGCCGTAATAGATGCCGCCTTCGATCTCGGTGCGGAAGTAGTTCACTTCGCCGCCGAGGCCGGCGATGTCCTGGCTGATGTCCAGGTTGAAGCCACGCGTGGCGTTGATCGACGAGTTGCGGCGGTCCCAGTTGACCTGGAAGCCGACCACCGAGGTGATGAACGTGCCTTCCTGATCGCAGAGCAGCGGACGCGTCAGGTTGACCGGGTCGCACTGGTTCACGTCCGGCGTCAGCACGTTTGAATCGTGGTCGATGAAGATGTCCGCGATTTCGGTGTCGTCCTGAACCAGCGAATAGGTCAGGCCGAGATTCGTACGTTCGCCAATGCGGAAGCCGGTGCGCAGACCGATACCGGTCGATTGGTTTTCAAACGACGACTGGCTGAGGAAGTCAGTCCGCAGCGAGTAGATGTCGAAGCCGGCGGCGATTTCACGGCCCATGAAGCGCGGTTCGGTGAAGCGCAGATCGAGTTGCTGGCGCTGAGAGCTAGACGACGCGCGGAGACGCAAGAACTGGCCGCGGCCGCGCAGGTTGCGCTCAGTGATCGAAACGTCGAACAAGAAGCTCTCAGTCGATGAGTAACCGGCGGCGAACGCGAATTCGCCGGTCGATTGCTCTTCAACCGTGACCGTGACGACGGAGCGATCCGGTTGCGAGCCGTCAGCGTCCTCGACCGTGACTTCGTTGAAGTAGCCGAGCGAACGGATCTGGTCGCGCGAACGATCGAGCAGAACGCGGTTGAAGGCGTCGCCTTCAGCGACGCGCATTTCACGGCGGATAACGCGGTCGATGGTGCGGGTATTGCCGACGATGTCGATGCGCTCGATGAACGTGCGCGGGCCTTCGTCGACTTCGAACGTGATGTTGACCTTGCGGCTCTCGCGGTCGCGCTCAACGATCGGCGTGATCTGCACGTTGGCGTAGCCGACAGAGCCAGCCACATACGTCATCGCGTCAATCGCGTCTTCGATCTGTTCGCCGCGGAATTCCGTGCCTTCACGGATCGGGTTCACCGCTCGCAGCAGCGATTCCGGCAGGCGGTTGAGCTCGGTTTGGACGGTGATCTCGCCGAACTCGTAGCGCACGCCCTCTTCCACCGTGAAGGTGATGAAGAAGTCGCGCTGATCCGGTGTCAGTTCGGCGACAGCCGAGACAACGCGGAAGTCTGCGTAGCCACGGTTGTTGTAGAATTGGCGAAGCTGTTCGCGGTCATACTCGAGACGATCGGGATCGTAGTTGTCGTTGCTCGAGAAGAAATTCCACCAGCTCGACTCGGTGGTGACGATCGCGTCGCGGAGGCGGCGATCGGAGAATTCTTCGTTGCCGATGAAGTTGATGTCGCGAACGCCGGTGACCGGGCCTTCATCGACTTCGAAGATCAGATCGACGCGGTTCTGATCAAGTTCACGAACTTGCGGCGTGACTTGCGCAGCAAAGCGGCCGTTGCGGCGATAGACGTCCAGGATGCGCTGCACGTCGGCTTGCGCGCGCGCTGGCGTGAACACTGAACGCGGACGCGCTTGAACTTCGCCTTCGAGGTCTTCCTCGTCGAGCGTGCTCATGCCTTCGAAGATCACGCGATTGATGATCGGGTTTTCGCTGACGACGACAACGAGGTCGCCGCCGCGTTGTTCGATCTGCACGTCAGAGAACAGGCCCGTCGCGAACAGCGTCTTGATCGACATGTCGATGCGCTCGGGATCGAACACATCACCTGGGCCGACCTGCAGATACGAGGCGATCGTCGCCGGCTCGATCCGTTGGTTGCCTTCCACCAGCACGCGCCGGATGGCGACGCCTGAGGGCTGTGCTTCGGGCGCAGCCGTATTGGTGTTTTGTTGAGCGTAGGCGTCCGTACTGGCCGCCAATAGTGCGCCAGCCCCCGCGCCAACGGTGGCGACGCAACCCAGTGCGCCGAGCGCTACATCCCGCAGTACCCGCTTCATCAAGCCCTCGACGTCCGACGCTCCCCAGCGTCTAGGTTTTTAAGAGCCCATCCTGCCGCGAAAGACAAGGACGAGCCGCTGTTACTGCGCACCCGGAAAGAGCCTCGTAATGTCATTCCAGGTTGCGAATAGAAACAGACTCGCCATCACGGCGAATCCAGCCCGGTAAGCCCACTCCTGGGCCATCGGTGGCAACGGCTTGCCTCCCCGCACACCTTCGATCGCATAGAACAACAGGTGGCCCCCATCCAGAATCGGAATCGGCAGCAGATTCACGATGCCGACAGCTACGGACAGCACTGCGGCCAAATGGAGGAGAGAGAGGGCGAGAATGCCCAGCCGGTACATTAAGGTCACATCGTCGTCGCCGCCGGTGAGCGCCGAATTCGCGACCTGACCAGAGACATTGATGATGCCGAGCGGGCCCGCGATTTGGTTGCCGGACTCGCGGCCCGTGAACACGCCGCCGATATAGCTGCCGGTTTGCGCGATGATGGCCCACGTCTTTTCGGCGCCAGCGCCAATGGAGGCGATCGGACCGAGTCGCTCTAAGCTTTCCGGTGACCCGTTGTGGCTCACGCCGATCGAGCCGATCTCGGGATTTTCCGCGTTCGGTTCAGGTGTCACTTGCAATGAGACCGGCTGCTCGTCGCGCATCACGACGAAGGTCAGCGGCCGGTTTGCCGAGACGGCGATAACTTGCTGAAGCGTTTGGAAATCGCGAATGCGCCGGCCGTCGACCGAACGCACGATATCACCAGGCAGCAGGCCCGCCGCTGCGGCCGGCGAGTCTTCCGTGACCGTGTCGATCGAAGGGACGTCGCGGCCCATGATGAACGCGAGCAGTGCAAACGCGAGGATCGAGAAGATAAAATTCGTGACCGGGCCTGCGGCCACAACCATTGAGCGCGTCGACAAAGGCTGCGCGTGGAAGAGGCCCTTCTTGCGCGCTTCCGCGAGCGCCGCCGGATCCTCGATCTTCTCGCGCGGCGCCGTCGACATCGCGTCCGCGTCGTCGGCGAACTTCACGTAGCCGCCAAGTGGCAGCGCGCCGATCTTCCACTCAACGCCTTGCTTGTCGCGCCAGCTAACTAGGGTTTTGCCGAAGCCGATCGAGAAGGTGTCGATGGCGACGCCGCGCCAACGCGCGACTTGGAAGTGACCGAACTCATGGACGAACACCACGACACTCAACACGAGCACGAACGAGCCCGCGTAGATCAGGAGTGTCTGCAGTACGTCCATTCGGCCCGCTTCCTTCCCGCCACTTTTTGTGAGGCGTTCTCAGCCCTTTAGGCTGCCGCCGGGTTTCCCGCAATAAGCCGCGCCGCGCGTCGCGCGGCCTGATCCACCGCCCTCACCTCATCGAAGGATGAAGGCATTTTTGCGAGAAGCCCAGCCTCGGCCCCCTCCAGGTGTGACAGAGCTTCTTCGACCGTGCTGGAAATGTCGAGGAAGCGAATGCGGCCACCCAAGAACGCTTCGACGGCGATTTCATTCGCCGCTGACAAGGCCGTAGTCGCCGCCGCACCCCGATCCAGAGCGGTCCGCGCCAGGCGCAACGCCGGGAAACGGACAGCGTCCGGCGCCTCGAAGGTCAGCTGGGCGAGCTTGGCCAAATCCAAGCGTGCAGTGGATACCGCCGCGCGATCGGGCCATGTCAACGCATAGGCGATGGGGATCCGCATGTCGGGCGTGCCCAGCTGGGCCAGCACCGACCCGTCCACGTAATGCACCAAGCTGTGGATGGTGCTCTGCGGATGGACGATGACGTCGATCGATTTGGATGGAAAACCAAAGAGATAGGACGCCTCTATTAGCTCCAGGCCCTTGTTCATGAGGGTGGCGCTGTCGACGGAGATCTTCCGTCCCATGCTCCACATCGGGTGCGCACAAGCTTGCGCAACCGTCGCGCCCGCCATTTGCTCGCGCGTCCAGGTCCGGAATGGACCGCCAGAAGCGGTGAGCGTCAGGCGCTCGACCCGTTCGGGATGCGTGAGCACTTGGAAGATGGCGTTGTGCTCTGAATCGACCGGCAGCAGCGTCGCGCCATGCGCCTTGGCCGCCTCGATGAAGAGCGGGCCGGCGCACACCAGGCATTCCTTGTTCGCCAGTGCAACATGAGCCCCGCGGCGCACGGCGGCCATGGTCGGCGCCAAACCGGCGGCGCCAACGATCGCCGACATCACCCAGTCGGCGGGCCGCGCGCCGGCCTCCTCGAGCGCAGAAGGCCCTGCCCCCACCTCAACGCCGAGGCCAGCCAGCGCTGCTTTTGCTTGGCTCAGTAGTGAGGCGTCAGCAATTGCAGCGAACTTCGGCTTCAGCGTGCGGCATGCTTCAGCCAGCACATCGAGGCGGCTAGCGGCAGTAACGGCCTCGACTTGGATGTCGCGGCCTTGCCCGCGCAACTCCTCGATAACCTGGATCGTCGATTGGCCGACTGACCCCGTGACGCCGAGAATGGAAACGTTGCGCGTCACAGGCCGCGTCCGAACAGAAGCGCGGTGGCGCCGGGGCCAAAGGCGAGCGCGGCGCCGATCAGCAACGTCGCGGCCATCAAACTATCGATCCGATCCAATACGCCGCCATGCCCCGGGATGAGCTTGCTTGCGTCTTTGACGCCGAAGCGGCGCTTCAGGAAGGATTCGAACAAGTCGCCCATCAGTCCAGTGAATGCCACGAGTGCGCCGATGAGCAACCATGACACGTGCAATGAGCTGTCAGCTTGAAACAGAACGCCGCACCCGTAGCCCGCCGCCGCACCCGCCAGAGTTCCCGCGATGATGCCGGAGTAGGTTTTGTTCGGTGAAAGCCCGCGCGCGATCTTTGGGCCGCCGATCAGCTTGCCGCCGAAATACGCGAAAATGTCAGCCGCCCAGATGATCGCGAAGAGCGCCAGGATGGTCTCTAAGCCTTCCGGCGCGCGGTCGCGCAACCAGAGGAAAACCGCGCACGGCAAGCCGATGTAAATGGCGCCGCCAGCCGTTTCGATGATGCCCGTGAGCGTGCGGCGGCGGAGGAACGCCGAAGTCAGCGCGCACCCGACCATCCAGTAAAATGCAAAACTCAGATAGCCCCAACTCGAGAACATCACGGCGCCGAGCGAGCCGGCGAGCGTGAACATGAAAGCGGGCGGGAAATTATCGGGCTCGCTCATGCGCGCCCATTCGTAGCTCATCGCTACAACCGCCGCGCCGCAGGCAGCCGCGAGCCATGGTCCGCCGGCGAAAGCCGCAGAGACACCAAGCGAGGCCAGCACCAAACCCGACACGATACGTGCGCCAAGATCGGACCAGTCGCCGCGCGGCGCTGCTTCGACGGCGTCAGGCGGACTCAGGCGCCGACCCTCCGTAGCGGCGATCGCGGCGGCGGAAGATGTCGATCGCTTGCGTGAGCGCGTCCTTGCCGAAATCTGGCCAGAGCACGTCGAGGAAGACCAGTTCGGCGTACGCCGACTGCCACAGCATAAAGTTCGAGAGCCGGAATTCGCCGGATGTGCGGATCAGGAGATCCGCGGCGGGAAGCTCTTCGGTGTCGAGGTAAGATTCAAAGATCTTGTGATCGAGATCGCCGGCTTTCAGCTTGCCGGCCTCAACGTCTTCCGCGAACCGCCGCGCAGCGCGGACGATCTCATCTTGGCCGCCATAGTTGAACGCGATGGTCAGGTTGAGCTTGTCGTTGTGCTTGGTCCGCGTTTCCGCGTCCTCGATGATGCCGGCGATATCCTTTTGCAGGTCTTCGCGGCCGCCGATCACGCGGACGCGCACGCCTTCACGCACGAGCTTGTCCAGATCGCGCGCCACATAGAGCCGGAGCAGATCGAAGAGCGCGTTCACCTCTTCCGCGGGACGGCGCCAATTCTCGGTCGAGAAGCCGAAAACGGTCAGATATTCGACGCCCAGATCACCCGCCGCTTCCACGGTGCGGCGCAGTGCTTCCACGCCCTCGGCGTGCCCGAACGTACGTGGGCGTGCGCGTTGCTTCGCCCAGCGGCCGTTTCCGTCCATGATGATGGCGACATGGCGGGGGACGGTTTGCGTCTGGGATTGGGGGGCTGAGACAACCATCGGGATGAGGGATGCGGGATGAGGGACGAAGATCCAGGGACGTCTCGTCCCAAGTCCCTCGGCCCTAGTCCCTAAACCTGCATGATCTCTTTTTCTTTGGAGTGGAATGCGTCGTCGATCTTCTTGATGTGATCGTCAGTCGCCTTCTGCACTTCAGCGCCGTGCTTCTTGTGCTCGTCTTCGCTGATGCCGTGCTCTTTCTCGAGCTTCTTCAGATGCTCCATCGCGTCGCGGCGTATGTTGCGGACGGCGATCCGCTGTTGTTCGGCATATTTGCCCGCGACTTTGGCGAGTTCTGTGCGACGCTCGGTCGTCAGCGGCGGGATCGGGATGCGGAGCGTCTGGCCATCAACGATGGGGTTGAGGCCGAGATTGGCCGAGCGGATGGCCTTATCGACCGCCGACACCACAGCTTTGTCCCAAACGCTGACCGTGATCATACGCGGCTCGGGCACGCTGACGCTGGCAACGGAGGTCAGCGGCGATTCCGCGCCGTAGGCTTCGACCTTGATCGGATCGAGCAGCGATGGCGACGCACGGCCGGTGCGCAGGCCGCTGAACTCGTGCTGGAGCGCGGTGATCGCGCCGTCCATGCGCTTCTTGTAGTCGTCGAGTTTGAAAGGCGGCGAGGCTGCCATGACGTTTCGTCCCTAGTCTGAAATGGTGGTGCAGACGCCGCGGCCGTGCAGCACGTCGGCGAGGCTGCCGCGGGTGTGAATGGAGAAGACGACGATCGGGATGCCGTTGTCGCGCATGAGTGACACGGCCGAGGCGTCCATCACTTTGAGGTCGCGCGCGAGCACCTCGTGGTATGAGAGCTTGTCGTACCGCGTCGCGGTTTTGTCCTTCTTTGGATCGGCGGTGTAGACGCCATCGACCTGCGTGCCTTTAAGCAGCGCGTCACAGCCCATCTCGGCCGCGCGCAGTGCGGCGCCCGTGTCAGTCGTGAAAAACGGATTGCCGGTCCCGGCGGCGAAGATGACGATACGCCCCTTCTCCATGTGACGCATGGCCCGGCGGCGGATGTAAGGTTCGCAGACCGTGACCATCGGGATGGCCGAAAGCACGCGCGCTTGGCCACCGAGGCTTTCGATCGCGTTCTGCATGGCAAGCGCGTTCATCACCGTCGCCAGCATGCCCATGTAATCGGCGCTGGCGCGCTCCATGCCTTTTGCGGCGCCTTGGACGCCGCGGAAGATATTGCCGCCGCCGATAACCAGGCAAAGCTCGGCGCCCGACGCGGCGGCATCAAGCACAGCTTGGGCGATGTGTTCGCAGACGGCCGTGTCGATGCCGTATTGGCCCTCGCCCATCAGGGCTTCGCCGGAAATCTTCAGGAGGACGCGCTTGTAGCGCAGCCCACTCGGGCTGGGACGGGTTTCAGCAAGGCTCATGAGACAGAATCTATAAACCACCGGGACGGGCAAAGTCAGCCACGAGTTCCAGGGAACCGGCACAAAAACAAAGGGCGCGAGCCTCGCAGCCCGCGCCCTCCGAATCCGCTCTGGAAAATCGGTTTATTGCTTGCCGGACATCGCCGCCACTTCGGCAGCGAAATCATCGGTGCGCTTTTCAACGCCTTCACCCACAGCAAAGCGGATGAAGCCCTTGAGCACGATCGGCGCGCCGACCTCCTTCTCAGCGCCCTTCACGGCCGCTTCGACGGTCTCGTCGGGGTTCAGGATGAAGGCCTGCTTCACCAGCACTGACTCTTCGAAGAACTTCCGCATGCGGCCTTCGAGCATCTTATCCAGCACTTGCTGGGGCTTGCCGGCCGCCTTCGGGTCTTCCTTGATCTGATCGAGCAGCACCGTCTTTTCGCGCTCAACGCGATCAGCCGGGATGTCGCTCTCGTTCAGCGCCAGCGGGTTCGCCGAAGCGATGTGCATGGCGATCTTCTTGCCGATGGCGTCGAGCTTGGCTTTGTCGCCGGTCGACTCGAGCGCAACCAAAACCGCGATCCGGCCGAGGTTGTCCGTGCCATCGACTTTGGCGTGAACGTACGACGCGATCACGCCATTGCTGACGCCAAGCTTCGCCGAACGGCGCAGCGTGATGTTCTCGCCGATCGTCGCGACCAGGTTCGTCACCGAGTCCGACACTTTCGCGCCGCCGTGCGAAGCGTTCAACAGCGCGTCGTGATCGCCAGCCTTCAGCGCCAGCGCCGCGAAATCGTTCGCGGCCTTTTGGAAGTCGGCGTTGCGGGCGACGAAGTCGGTTTCCGAGTTCAACTCGACCACAGCCGCGTTCGTGCCATCGACAGCGATCGCGACGATGCCTTCAGCAGCGGCGCGGTCAGCCTTCTTGGCCGCCTTCGAGAGACCTTTCGCGCGCAGCCAATCGATAGACGCTTCCAGGTCGCCGTTGTTTTCGGCGAGCGCCTTCTTGCAATCCATCATACCAACGCCGGTTTTTTCGCGCAGGTCCTTGACCAGCGCAGCGGTGATTTCCGCCATGTTTTGCTCCTCGAGACTTCTCTCGTCAGTTATTTAGTAGCTCGCGCCCGTCGGGCCATCGATCGGGCTTTCGACCGGACCAGATGGCGGACGTTCGCGCACTGCCGCCTCAACCGGCGGACGCTCCGAAGCGCCGATGTCACGGCCGCCGCGGACTTGGCCTTCAGTCAGACCATCAAGCACAGCGTCAGCGATCAGATCGCAATAGAGCTGGATCGCGCGCGCCGCGTCGTCGTTGCCCGGGATCGGGAACGTGACCGCATCCGGATCGCAGTTCGAGTCGACGATGGCGACAACCGGAATGCCAAGCTTCTTGGCTTCCTGAATGGCGATCGCTTCCTTGTTCGTGTCGATCACGAACATCAGGTCCGGAACGCCGCCCATTGAGGCGATGCCGCCGAGCGAACGATCGAGCTTGTCGCGCTCGCGCTGAATGTTCAGCACTTCGCGCTTCGTGAGGCCGACGCCACCCCCCGCGATGATCGTTTCCGTCTCGCGCAGACGCGCGATCGACTTCGACACCGTTTGCCAGTTGGTCAGCGTGCCGCCGAGCCAACGTTGGTTGATGTAGTACTGAGCCGAACGCTGAGCGGCGGCTTTGATGTGATCGGCAGCTTGGCGCTTGGTGCCGACGAAGAGCACGCGGCCGCCGCCAGCGGCGACTTCACGAACCTTCAGCAGCGCTTGGTGCAGCAACGGCACCGTCTGCGACAGATCAAGAATATGGATGTTGGCTTTTTCGCCGAAGATGTAGCGGTCCATCTTCGGATTCCAACGGTGGGTCTGGTGACCAAAGTGCGCGCCAGCTTCCAAGAGCTGACGCATGCTGAATTCAGGCAGCGCCATGAGATTTTCCTTTTCCGGTTTGCCGCCGCGAGAAAGACCTAGGATTTTCGTCCTAGGACCGGATGGAGGAAACGGCCGCTTTCAGACCGCCCCGCCGCTCCCGCGTGCGAAGTGAGACGGGCATGTAGGGGGAACCTCACATAAAGACAAGCGCATAGCTGGAATCCGTCATCTTCGGGCGGCAAGACACGGCTGTGAGCGAAGAGTTCGACGAAACCGTTGAGCGCCTCGAAGAGGCCGCGCGCCGTGGCGCGCCGCTCGACGCGTGGATCGAAGACCCCGAAGCCGTGCTCCGTCTCGCCCGGAAAGCCGCGCCCCTCTTCGACCGTACGCTCGAAAGCATCGCTGAGGCGATGCCGCCGCCCAGCCCGATCGCGCTGCCAGAACTGGTCGCCGCCGCAGCCCTCGATGCCGATGGCGCAGTCGTCGCCAGCGATGAGCGCTTCGACGCCTGGTTCGGCCAGCAAGCAGTGGACGCGGCGCTGGCGGCGAAGGTGTCAGCCAGAGGCAGCGCTAGCCTGGAGCGCACCATGGCAAAGGACGGCGCGCCGGCGGCGATAGCCTACGCCGCGGGAGCACGGACTCTGTCTTGGGCGCTACCTGATGAGGTGAAGAATGCGCTGCGGCGTGGCGCGGCGAAGGTGGCGGTTGTGGCCGTTTGCCCCTCGCGCGCGACGCCTGTGCTCGCGCGCGCCGCCGCGGCTTACGGCCTGACGCCGGCTGAAGCGCGCTTGGTCGCCGCCTTGGTGCGGGCTGGCGGACTGAACACGGCCGCACGCGACCTCGGCGTTCGAGACTCAACAGCACGTCGCACGCTGGCGGATGCGATGCGCAAGGTCGGCGTTCGCAAGCAAGCGGCGTTGGTCTCGCGCGTGGCGACAACCGCGCTTGGCTATTGGCCGCGAAGCGCCAGCAATCCCGCGCTTCTCATCGACGCGTTCGGTTTGTCTGAGCGGCAGGCGCGTATCGCGCTCGGCATCGCGCATGGCTTGCCGCGCAAGGACGCGGGCCACGTCGCGGGCGCGAGCGAGTCCGTGACCAAGGACGAGATGGACCGGATCTATCAGTCCACCGGCGTCTCATCGGCGCAGATGCTGAGCCGTCTGATCACTGAAACCATGGCGCTGGGCATCCTCACCCAAGTCTCGAACGGCGAGTTGGCGCCCGCGTCCGAGGAAGCAGAACCGCTCCGGCTCATCCCACGCCCAAGCGGCGGCATGATCGCCGTCAGCGACTACGGACCCGCAGGCGCGCGGCCGGTTTGCGTGCTGCACTCCAGCTCAACCACGCGCCACGTCTCGCGCTCGTTTGTGCGTGCGCTGCAGAAAGCCGGCTATCGCCCCTTCTCGATCGACCGCCCAGGCTTCGGCGTGACCGACATGGTGCGCGAGGCGGAGGACCCGTACGAACCTGCCGCCGTCGACATGGAAACAGTCTGCGATGCGCTTGGGCTGGAGCAGATCGACATTGTCGCGCGCGGCGGTGTTCAGGCGGCGCTGGTGTTCGCGCGAGACGCAGCGGCGCGGGTCGGCAAAGTGATTGCGCTCAATCCCGATACGCCAGTCGAGAATCCGCAGGAGCGGCCCGGCATGTTGGCTGTGATGGCCGACGCCATGGTGCTCCATCCTGACCGCGTCGCGTTTCTGGCGCGTATCGTCACCGGCGAAGCCAATCCGGCGCGCGTGGCGCGTCTGTTGCGCCAGACCATGCGCTCAAGTCCGCCCGATCTGGCGGCGTTCGAAGATGAAGCCGCCGTGCACGATTATCAGCGCGCCGTCCGGCACTTCGCGGCGGGACGCGTGGACGGCTTCATCGCCGAGCAGCGTTACTTCGCCAAACCTGCCAGCGGCCCAGCGCCCTTGCGCTCAGACAATTGGCGCTTCCTGTTCGGTGTGTTCGATCCGCTGCACAGCTCTGATCACTCAGAGAAGCACTGGCGCACGCTGATGCCGGACGCGCGCTTCGCGCACGTCGCCGATGGCGGCCGGTTTCTGTTCTTAACGCATGCCGACACGATCGTGTCGGCGCTGCGCGATTAGTGCTGGCGGGTGCGCGGGTTGTAGCGGTCGCGGAGCTGGGTTTGGCGCGAGGTGAGCGATTGCTCGACACCTTCGATAAACACAGCCGTCGGCGCCGACGTCACTTGCAACGGATCGCCATCCCAGATCACCACGTCCGCAATGTAGTTGCGTTCGAGACGGCCGAGATTGCTCGCGCCGAAGATTTCCGCAGGCGTCCGCGAGACGGCGGCGAACGCCACGTCCCACGGTAGGCCGTTGGCGACAGCGTTGCCGGCGAGTTGCAGCACCAAGCGCGCTTGGTGCGCATCAACCGACCCAGGCCCCGGCGCGATTGCGAAGCGCACGCCAGCGCGATGCAGAATCGCCGCGTTGTCGAGACGCGCCGAGAGACGCTCGAAGCGATCCGGCAAATTCGCTAGCGGATCAAGGATCACCGGGATGCGCGCGGCGGCGAGTTCGTCAGCGACCTGCCAGGCTTCGGCGCCGCCATGGATGACGAAGCGAAGGCTTGGGTTCGCGCGCTGGAACCGGATCAGACGGCGAATGTCAGCGGCGCTTTCGATGTTGACCAGGAAGAAGCCCTGGCCCCGCGCGTAAGGCTGCAGAGCCTGCGCGTCGATTTCGTTCAGCACGGCGCCGCCCTGGCCGCTGCGATAGCGGGCCGGGTATTCCCGGGCGTCGCGGAGCGCGGCTTCGAACGCGGGCCAAAGCGCGGCGCGCGAACCGCCAGTGCGGCCAGCGCCGGTCTCACCGAGTTCGACGACCATGAAGGCGCGTTCGCGGAAGACGCTGTCGGCCTCGCCGCTCATCGAGACGAGCGCGCCACGGCCATCGAAGATGCTGCCATTGGCGCTGGGCGCGATGGCGGCGCGGGTGACGCCTTCAATGCGCGTCACCGGGATGGCGGTGACGTTGGGATTGAACGCACGGCCGGCATCGGCGGCGGCGGAGATGAGATCGCCATCGATGTCGGCGTCGTTGGGCGCGCCGGAGCCGGAAATCTCGGAAAGACCGACTTCGCTCATCGCAGCGAACCCGCCTGGCGTCACGAATGCGCCATTGGCCTCGATCACCCGTGCGCCGCGCGGCGCTGTGATGTTGGCGCCGACGGCGGTGATGCGGCCATCAACAATGAGAACGTCGCCGTTCTCGATGATGCCGCCAGCGCCGTTGGTGACGATACGGCCGTTATTAATGAGGACAGTCTCGGCGGCGGCCGGCGTTGCGAGCGCGGCGGCGAGAACAAGAGCAGCTAGCGTCGTTCTCATTGGGCGCGCTCCCGCGTGTAGGTCTGGCCGAGTTCGAAATCCGAAGGCGGATCGCGTTCGGTGCCGCGTGTGTAGATTTCAGCGCCGTCGATGAAGACGCGTTCAGCAACGGCGTAGCTGGAGAGCGGATCGGCCGACCAGATCACCACATCGGCGCGGCGGCCGGCTTCGAGCGTGCCGGTTTCGTCGTCAATGTGGAGCGCACGGGCTGGGTTGCGCGAGAGCCACGTCCACGCTTGCGCGCGGGTGATTTCGAGGCCAGCGCGACGGCCATCGGCCATCGCTTTCGCAGCTTCTTGGTTCAAGCGCTGGATGCCTACTTCGCTATCGGAGTGGACGATGGCGCAGGCGCCGGCGGCGTCGACGAAGGCGATGTTTTCGCGGATGCCGTCGTAAGCTTCGATCTTGAAGCCCCACCAATCGGCCCACATCGCTGAGCAGATTCCCTCTTCGCGGAGCAGATCGGCAATCTTGTAGGACTCGACCGCGTGGTGAAACGCAGCGATCTCGAAGTCGAACTCGTGCGCCACTTGGATGGCGTTGGCCATTTCGTCGGCGCGGTAGCAGTGCCATTGCAGGATGATGTCGCCGTTGATGACGCCTGCGAGCGTTTCCATTTCGAGGTCACGATCCGGCGGATCGCCGTTGCCCTCCTCGGCGTTGCGCAAGCGGCGGGCGTACCGCGCAGCGTTTGCAAACGCCTGGCGATAACCGGCGACGTTGCCCATGCCGGTCGCCGGCGATGAGTTGCGGCTGCCGTAAACGCGCGCCGGGTTTTCACCGCACGCCATCTTCAGGCTTTGCGGCGCACCCGGAAATTTCATCTCTTGGACAGTAGTGGCGCCAAGCACCGGACGGAGCGTCACACCACGGCCGCCGAACAGATTGCCCGAGCCAGGAAGCACGTGCAGCGTGGTGATGCCGCCAGCGACAGCGCGCAGGAAGCCAGGATCTTGTGGCCAGACAGAGTGCTCGGCCCAGACTTCGGCGGTGTTCGGCTGCGTCAGTTCGTTGCCGTCAGACGTCGCGTTGATTGAGGGCGACGGATAGACGCCCAAGTGCGAGTGCGCATCGATGATGCCGGGCGTCACGAAGCGGCCCGTTGCATCGATCACTGTGGCGCCCTCAGCGCTCAAATTCTGCCCCACCGCGACAATGCGGCCATCGCGCATCAACACGTCGGTGTTGGCGAACTCGGCGCCTTTGCCGTCAAACACCGTCGCGTTGCGGATCAAGGTCGGGACCGACGGAGCCGGCGTGTAGGTGGAAGCGAATGGCGCAGGGCCTTCGGCTTCGGTTTCAGTGTCCGTGCCGGTCGTGGCGCAAGCCGCAAGGCTCAGCAGCGCGACGAGCGCAATGGCGGGACGCAAATTCAGGCGCATGTGCCCTCCCCTTTGGAGCGGGGGCATCTGAAGGGGTCCGGGTTAACAGGACAAGACTTTGCGCGCGTTTCGGGAGAATTCTTCGATGAGGCGCAGCTGGCGCCTCAGATTACCCGCTCAACGCCGCGTGCCGCTTTCAGAGCCGCGCGCGCAGCGGGCGACCCAGAGGCTGTGCGCCTGGTGTTAATCTCAATTTCGCGGCCGTCCGTGAGACGCAGAACAAGATGCAGCGGCCGCGCCTCGCCCGGCTGCGCCTTGGGCAGCGACGCCAGCGTTTGCGCCAGCAGTTCCAGCGGCGCGCCCTCTTTCAGGACGATGCGCAAATCCTCACCGATGCGGGCCTCAGCCGCTTCGACAGGTTCAAACGAATCCGCAGACAGCTTGAGGTCGCCGTCACGCCAGCGCACGCGGCCACGGAAGGCGAACGCCTTGCCGACTTCAATGACGTCCCGCGCCGCCTGCACGTTTTCCGGCATGATCATGCCTTCGAAGTCACCCGTGGGATCCGACATCGACACGAACGCGAGCGTACCGCCTGACATTGCCGGCCGGTACTGAACGCGTCGCACGACGCCCGCCATCAAGTAAGCGCGCGGTTCGGTTTCGCCTTCTTCAACAATATCGGCGAAACTCGAATAGCGATCGCCGGCATCGACGAAGAAGTCCGAGAGCGGATGGCCCGAGAGATAGAAGCCGACGCTTTCACGCTCCGCATCCAGACGATCTTGCGCCGACCAGGCCGGCGCTTTCGGGAACGCTGGCCGCGCGCTCGGCTCTTCGGCGCCAAAGAGGCTTGCCTGCGAACTGGCGCGCTCTTCGGCGACACGTTGAGCATAGGCGCTGATGATCTCGCACGCGGCCAACGCGCGGGCGCGGTCCGGCTCCATGGTGTCGAGCGCGCCGGCCTTGGCTAGGTTTTCCAGCTGGCGGCGGTTGATCGACTTGGGATCAATGCGCTCTGAGAAATCGTACAGCGCCTTGAACTTGCCGCTGCGCTTGCGCTCGGCGACGACACTTTCCATCGCGGTGAGGCCAACGTTGCGGACGGCGCCGAGGGCGTAGCGTACGGCGAGGCCGGTCTCTGTCGGTTCGACGTTGAAGTCCGCTTCCGAGTGATTGAGGTCCGGCGGCAGGATCGGGACGTTGATGCGTTTGGCGTCCTGTACGAAGCTCGCGAGCTTGTCGGAGTTCGAAAGATCGAGGCTCATCGAGGCGGCCATGAAGTCGACAGGGAAATGCGCCTTCAGATACGCGGTTTGATACGCGACGACGGCGTAAGCGGCGGCGTGCGACTTGTTAAAGCCGTAACCTGCGAACTCCGCGACGAGATCGAAGATGTGCGCGGCCAAACCTTCGCTGACCCCCTGCGCCTGCGCGCCTTCGATGAAGCGCGACTTCTGCTTATTCATCTCCGCGGGCTGCTTCTTACCCATGGCGCGGCGGAGCAAATCGGCTTCGCCGAGGCTGTAGCCCGAGAGCACCTGAGCGATCTGCATGACCTGCTCTTGATAGACGATGACGCCGTAGGTCTCTTCGAGGATCGGCTTCAGCTTTTCGTGCAGATAATCAGGCGCCTCGCGGCCGTGCTTTACGGCGGCGAAGCGGTCGATGTTTTGCATCGGACCGGGGCGATAGAGCGAGATGAGCGCGATGACGTCTTCGAGCGTCGTAGGCTTCACCTTGCGCAGCGTGTCGCGCATGCCCTGACCTTCGAGCTGGAACACGCCGAAGGTCAGACCTGAGCGGAGAAGCTCGTAAGTTTTCTCGTCGCTGTAGTCGCCCGTATTGAGATCGATTTTCTCGCCGCGCGCGCGGATGAATTTGACCGCGCGATCAATCACGGTGAGCGTCTTTAGGCCCAGAAAGTCGAACTTCACGAGGCCCGCAGCCTCGACCCACTTCATGTTGAATTGCGTCGCCGGCAGATGCGCGCGCGGATCGCGGTAGAGCGGGACCAGTTCGATCAACGGCCGGTCGCCGATCACGATGCCGGCCGCGTGGGTGGACGCGTTGCGATAGAGGCCTTCAAGCTGCAGCGCCGTATCGAGAAGGTTGCGCACTTCGGCTTCGTTGCGCTTGGCTTCTTCAAGCTTCGGCTCGATTTCCAGGGCCTGCGCCAACGTCACCGGGTTTGCGGGGTTCGCCGGAACGAGCTTGGCTAGTTTATCGACCTGGCCGAACGGCAATTGCATGACGCGGCCCACGTCGCGCAGCACGGCGCGCGCTTGCAGCGTGCCGAACGTGATGATGTGAGCGACGCGATCCTCGCCATACTTCTCCTTGACGTACTCAATGACCTCGCCACGCCGCTCTTGACAGAAGTCGATATCGAAGTCGGGCATCGAGACGCGTTCGGGATTGAGGAAGCGTTCGAACAGCAAGCCCCAACGGAGCGGGTCGAGGTCGGTGATGGTGAGCGCCCACGCGACCACAGAACCCGCGCCCGAGCCACGGCCCGGGCCGACGGGAATGTCGTGCGCCTTGGCCCACTTGATGAAGTCCGAGACGATCAGGAAGTAGCCCGGAAACTGCATCTGCGTGATAACTTGCAGTTCGAACGCGAGACGCTTCTCGTAATCCTCAACAGGCGCCGCGCGCCTGTCGCCCAGCGCCTTCAGGCGCTCCTTTAGACCCGCTTCGGCTTGGGCTTTCAGTTCCGCCGCTTCGTCGCGGCCGCGCTTGGTGTCGAAGCGCGGCAGAATCGGCTTGCGCTTCTCGACCTTGAACGCCGTGCGTCGCGCGATCTCGACCGTGTTTTCGATCGCTTCCGGCAAATCCGAAAACAGCTGCTCCATCTCCTCGGCGGAGCGGAAATAGTGCTGATGCGTGACGCGCGGCCGATCTTCTTCGCCAAGGTAGGATGAAGCCGCGATGCACAGCAGCGCATCGTGAGCGCCGTGTTCGGATTTCTTTTGGAAGCGGATGTCGTTGGTCGCCACGATCGGCAGGCCCAGATCGTAGGCCATCTCCAAAAGCGGCCCTTCGGTCTCGACCTCGATAATCTCGCTGTGGCGCTGAAACTCGACGTAGAGCCGGTTCGGGAACGCCGCGCCCAATTGCTTCAGCGCATCGAGGGCGACATCGCCTTTGCCGTCGGCGATCAGTTGCGCCAAGAGGCCGTCGCCGCCGCCGGTGAGCGCCAGCAAGCCGTCCGTATGTTGCAGCACGCGCGCAAGCGGCACGTTCGGATCATCGTGAGATTCTGACTCGAGATACGCCGCGCTCGAAAGCTGCATAAGGTTCGAGTAGCCGGCAGTGTTCTGCGCGATGAGCGCCAGCGTGCCCGCCAACCCGTTCTCGCCGCGTACATCGAGGGCAAGGCCGATGATCGGTTGAATGCCGAGTTCGGCGGCGGCTTCGGAGAACTCGAGCGCGCCGAACATGTTGTTGGCGTCCGTCAGCCCAAGCGCCGGCATCTTGTGCTTGTCGGCGAGCTTCGCCAGCGCCTTTACCTGGACCGCGCTCTGGAGCAGCGAATAGGCGGAGCGCGCACGGAGATGGATGAAGGGCTGGGGCATGTGATTCTCTGCCCCAAAGATAGGCGCTCAACCGCCCCTCCCGAACCCCTGTTAGCTGCGCCGAACCAGCTTGCCGTGGTCCAAAGCCATCACCCGATCCATGTATTTCGCCAGTTCCAGGTTGTGCGTGGCGATGAGGGCGGCCGCGCCCTCGTTGCGAACGAGATCGGAGAGCGCCGCGAAAACCACCGTGGATGTATCCGGATCGAGGTTGCCCGTAGGCTCGTCCGCCAGGATCAGGATCGGGTTGTTGATCATGGCGCGGGCGATAGCGACGCGTTGCTGCTCACCGCCGGAAAGCTGCGCCGGCTGGTGATAGATCCGATCCGAAAGCCCCATGATGCCAAGCAGCCGCTCACCCTCTTCCATCGCTTCCTTGCGCTTGCGGCCGGCGATGAGGGCGGGGAGCGCGACGTTATGGATAGCGTCGAATTCAGGGAGGAGATGGTGGAATTGGTAGACGAAGCCGATGCGGTTGCGGCGGATGTTCGTACGCTCGCCGTCGCTCAGATCCCAACCGGATTGGCCGTCGATCCAGACATCGCCGCTACTGGGCCGTTCGAGCATGCCGGCGGCGTGCAAGAGCGATGACTTGCCTGAACCCGACGGGCCAATAAGGCCGACGATCTCGCCGGCGCCGATATTGAGGTCGACGCCATCGAGCACGGTTAGCTCACTGCTGCCCGATTTATAGACGCGCGTGACACCGTTCAGCTGCAGGATCGATTGCACGGCTTGAGGGCTATTCATAGCGAAGCGCCTCCACCGGATCGAACCGCGATGCCCACCAAGAGGTAACGAGCGTGGCCGAGAACGTGACCAAGATCGTGAAGATCGAAATGCCCGCCACCTCGCCCCACTCAACGCGCGCAGGCAGCGTCTCAAGCGAATAGACAGTGCCTGGGAAGACATCGAAGCCAGTCACCGCTTCAATGAAGTTCTGAATGGCCTCGATATTCAGACAGAATGTGACGCCAAGCAGCAGCCCCAAGCTCAGCCCGATAATGCCGAGGCTCGCACTCGCCATGAAGAACACGCGCTGAATGGCGCCTTTAGTGGCGCCCATCGTGCGCAGAATGGCGATGTCGCGGCTCTTGTTCTTCACCAGCATGATCAGGCCGGTGACGATGTTTAGCGCAGCAATCGCCACGAGAATCATCAGAATAAGCCGCATTACGTTGCGCTCAACGACAAGCGCATCCGCGAGGCCCTGGCTGCGCGCGCGCCAGTCATAGATGTAGACGTCGGGCCCAAGCCGAGACCGCAGCTCCAACATCATCGCAGCCGAACGATCAGGATTGCGGATGCGGATTTCCAACTCATCGGCGCCATCGCCGCGGCTGAACAGGATCTGCGCTTGCTCGATCGGCATATAGATAAAGCCGGAATCAAACTCAGCCATGCCGACGCTGAAGATGCCGCCGACTTCAAACGATTTGCGGCGCGGCGTTAAGCCGAACGGCGTTGCGGCGCCTTGCGGCGAAAGGATCGAGATCGCCATGCCCTCTCGAACGCCGAGCGCAGCTGCCAGCCTGTCGCCAATCACGATGCTGGGCGAGTCGATGCCTTCGAAGTTTTGTAGGCTGCCGCCCGGCTGGATGCTGCCGGAGACCATGGTGAGGTCTTGCAAATCTTGCCGTGAAACGCCGCGCACGTTCACGCCAAACGCTTGGCCTTCCGATGTGGCGAGCGCTTGGGCGTTGATCGTCGCCGAGACGTGGAGAACGTCCGGCGTTTCACGCACCAACGCAGCCAGCCGTTCGATCTCACTGGCCGGCATGTTGTGGGTGTCCACGTAGACGTGTCCGTTCACGCCCAGAATGCGCGAGAGTAGCGACTCGCGGAAACCGTTCATCACCGACATGGTGATAATGAGGGCCATAACCGCGAGCGTGATCGCGACAACGGAGATAACCGAGATAAGCGCGACACCGCCGTGCTGACGCCTGGCGCGAAGATAGCGGCCCGCGAGCATGCGCTCGAACAAGCCGAAGGGCGCGCTTCTTCCGTTGCTCATCAATAGGCTCTTGCGATCAGAATTTCTTCTACGGCTGGAGCGCCGGAAAAGATGCACGCGCCGAAGGAGGACGGTTGCGCCAGGGGCGCATTCCGGATGGTCAGCTTCAAGGCTTTCAGGCGGGTCCCCACTTCTTCCAACGCAGCGCCGGTCGGGCGTGACCACTGCACGCGCGCCCAGCCCTTGAACTCGCTCTCTTTGTCCTCAGTTCCGTAGTACTTTTCTATGTCGGCCCAGGTCGCGAAATCGCCACGGATATTGCCGTCGAGGCGGGCTTTGGCTTCGTCGAAGAGCTCTTTCTGCATGGCTTCCAAGAGCCCTGCCGCTTGCGCAACGAAATCGGCCTTCGCCAGCGTATGCGACTTGATCTTCTCGCCCTCACGCAGCGCGTTGCGCTTAATGAAGGTGACGTTGCCCCCGGCGGCGTCGCGCGGGCCGATCTCGCAGATCAGCGGCGCGCCGCGACGGACCCAGTCCCAGCGTTTGTCGGAAGGCCTGGCGTCCTTCTCATCGACGTAGGCGCGCAGTGGCGAGCCGAGCACCCAGAGCTTGTTCAGCTCGGCGACTAGCGCCTTGCAGTATTGCTTCAGCTCAGCGTCCTCGGGCTTGCCGCGCAACATGGGCACAACCACGATCTGTCGCGGCGCCATGGCCGGCGGCGTGCGCATGCCATCGTCGTCACCGTGCGTCATGATCATGCCGCCGATGAGACGCGTCGAGGTACCCCAGCTCGTTGTGTGCGCGAGCGTCTGCCCGCCATCCTTATCTTGGTAGCGGATGTTCTGCGCTTCGGCGAAGTGGGTGCCGAGATAGTGCGAGGTGCCGGCTTGCAGCGCCTTGCCATCCTGCATCATCGCTTCGATCGAGTATGTGCGGTCAGCGCCGGGGAAGCGTTCGTTCTCCGGCTTCTCGCCACAGACGACGGGGATCGCCATCACCTCTTCGACAACGCTGCGATACATTTCGAGCGCGAGCATGGTCTCTTCCATGGCGTCGGCTTCGTCGACGTGCGCGGTGTGGCCTTCCTGCCAGAGGAATTCCGCGGTGCGCAGGAAGAGACGCGTGCGCATCTCCCAGCGCATCACGTTGGCCCACTGGTTCATCTTCAGCGGCAGGTCGCGGTACGATTTGATCCACTTGCTGAACGCGTCGCCGATGATCGTCTCTGAGGTGGGACGAATGATGAGCGGCTCTGTGAGTTCGGCTTCAGGATCGGGTTTCAGCGTGCCGTCGATCGCCTTCAGGCGATGGTGCGTGACCACCGCCATTTCCTTGGCGAAGCCCTCGACGTGCTCAGCTTCCTTGGCGAAAAAAGAGAGCGGGATCAGGAGCGGGAAATAATAGTTCTCATGACCAGTCTCGCGGATGCGGCGGTCCATCTCCTGCTGGAAGCGTTCCCAGATCCCCATGCCCCACGGCTTGATGATCATGCACCCGCGCGTCGGCGACGATTCCGCGAAATCGGCGTCGCGGACGATCGTCTGATACCATTCGGGAAAATCTTCGGCGCGCGTGACCTTAAGCGCATGCATGTGGGGAGGTTCCTTTCGCGCCGCCTGGATAGACTGCGCCGCTGACCTCCGCAACGCGGCCTAATGTGGCCGCATATTCCAGAGGTCGACCGAAACCGCCCAGAAAATGCCCAACCAGACCACCGCCGCGATCCCGAGGGCGTAGAGGGCCTTTTGGCGGAGGTTGTGGAATTTGGGCGCGCCCCGCTCGGCGCCGGGCACGGTCTCTTCGTCCGCCTCGTAATGGCTCTGGGCGCCCATCGGCAGCATCATGAAGAACGCGAGCCACCAGCAAATCACGTAGATGGCGATGCCAAGAAGCGGGCTCATCCAAAACCTCTCGCGGCGAAGTAGAACGCCACAGACCACACAGCCGCCTGAACGGCCAGAACGCGCAACGCCGCACGGCCAGGCGGCTCACCCTGCGCGATGGCGGTGTAGCGCCAAAGCACGAGCGGCCCAAACACCATAAGCCCGGTCCACAGCGCGACATGCGCGAGCTGCGCAGTGCTGGCGCTGATCCCCATCGCCGTCAGGCCGTTCAAGCACTCCGTCTGCATCGTCGGCAGCGTCGACAGCGCACCCGGGCAAACTGCTGCGTGGGTTGAGAGCAACGCTGGGTTCAACACGAACCAGAATGCAAGTTCCGCGACTCTCTCGACGAGCATCAACGCCGCGACGACTGGCCCGCAATTGAGCCAGAACTCAAAGAAGGTGAGCCGCGCCACGCTATAGAGGTTCAAGAACAGGTAGAACGGCAGCAGCCATACAGCTTCCAGAACCACGCGCTGCAGGAAGTCCTCCGCGACGGCTTCGGCGCGCATGCCGTCGCCAACCGTGCCGACGCCAAACGCTAGCCGCTCCGCCAGGGCGATGAGTAGCCAAGCGAAGCCCCAAAACTCCCAGGATCGCTGACGATCGGCGGCGTCGGAGAAATCGACGCGAAATGCGTTTCGGCGAAGCGAGATCACGCCCGCGAGGCGCGCGAAGAAATCCCACCATTGCTGCGTGATGTAGAAGAGCAGCGCTTGGAACGTGCGTATCGGAGGCCTGGAGCGCCGAAGCGGCTCCGCCTCTGCACTAGCCATGCTTGGGCGTTTCCATGAGCTCGATAAGCACGCCGTCGGAGTTTTTGGGGTCGATGAAGATGATCGGCGTGCCATGGGCGCCGATGCGCGGCTCGTTCAGCACTTTGGCGCCGCGCACCACCATCTCATCGCGGGCGGCGTAGATGTTCTCAACCTCGAAGCAAATGTGATGCTGGCCGCCGCGCGGGTTCTTCTCGATGAACTTGGAGATCGGGCTGTTCTCGCCCAGCGGCTCGATCAGCTCGATCTGGCTGTTGGGCAGGTTCACGAACGCGAACTTCACGCCCTGGGCCGGGAGTTCGCGCGTTTCGGTCATGGCGCTTTCGGGCACGCCATACAGATCGCGGTAGGTCGCCTTCGCCGCCTCAATGGAAGGCACAGCGACGCCCACGTGATTCAACCTGCCGATCATGGCCCTACTCCGGTTTCCCCGCGCCCAAACTAGAGACGCAGAATGGAAACGTCGACAAGCGGCCTCTTCTTCCAGAGACGTTCGGCGGCCTTGCGTACCGCGCGTACAACAGCTGCCTCGATCTGGTCATCGTCGCCGCGATCGGCGTGGTTGAGCTTGGTGAAGGCGGCTTTGGCCACATCCTCCAACTCCTCCAATGCAAGCTCGAAGTCCTCTTCGTCTGGCATGGTCAGCCCGCGTACCGAAACCGTGGGGCCGGCCGCGATGCCGCTCTTGGCCGTCAGCGCCAGCGCGATGTTGACCGCGCCTTCCGCCGCGAGCCGCTTGCGATCCCGAATCGCTTCGTCTTCGGTTTCGAGGATGACGTTGCCGTCCACGTAGAGCCGGCCCGCCGGCACCTGGTCGATGATCTCCGCCGGGCCGGGCGCCAGGCGAATGAGATCGCCGTTGCTGGGCGCGACCGTCTCCGGAATTTGCAGCGCTTGCGCCAGCTTCACGTGCTCACGGATGTGGCGGATTTCACCGTGCACCGGGATCGCGATTTTCGGGCGCGCCCAGGCGTACATCTGCTTCAGCTCGTCGCGCGCGGGATGGCCTGACACATGGATCAGGTGCTCGTTGTCCGCAGTGATCAGCTCCACGCCGCGTTCGAGGAACTGATCGTAGAGCTGATGGATCGCCATCTCGTTGCCCGGGATGACACGAGAAGAGAAGATCACTGTATCGCCGTGACGGAGCACGACGTTGCGATGCTCGCCGCGGGCGATGCGTGAGAGCGCCGCGCGCTGCTCGCCCTGGCTTCCGGTGCAGAGGAAGAGCACGTTCTCATGCGGCAGCGTGCCGACTTCGTCCTCATCGATCACTTGCGGCACGTCTTGCAGGAGGCCGACGCTCTGCGCCGCGTTGAATATGCGGTGCATCGAACGCCCGACGAGGCACGGCGTACGCCCAGCCGCGCGCGCCGCTTTCAGCGCCGTCTCCACCCGCGCCACGTTGGAGGCGAACGCGGTGACGGCCACTTTGCCTTTGCAGGCTTTGATCACCTCTGTGAGCTTTTCGCGCACTTCGGCCTCGGAGCCGGTCGAGCCTTCAACCAACACGTTGGTTGAATCGCAGACCATGGCGAGGACGCCCTCTTCGGCCATGGCGCGAAGCTTGGCTTCGTCGGTCGTCTCTCCGATCAGCGGGTCCGGATCGATCTTCCAATCGCCCGTGTGCCAGACGAGCCCCAGCGGCGTGCGAATGGCGAGGCCATTCGGCTCCGGGATCGAGTGCGTCAGCGTGACAAAATCAATCTCGAACGGTCCAAGCGTCAGTTGGCCCTTGAGCGGGATTTCGGTGAGCGACACCTTCTCCAGCAAGCCGCGCTCACGCAGCTTCTCGCGCACAAGCGCCGCAGTGAACGGCGTCGCATAAACCGGCGCCGGCATGCGCGGCCAAAGCCAGCCCAACGCGCCGATATGATCCTCATGCGCGTGCGTGAGCACGATCGCGATGATGTCGTCCTTGTGCTCTTCGAGATAGCTCGGGTCCGGCAAGATGAGATCGACGCCCGGCGTCGTATCCTCGCGGCCGAACGTGACGCCGATATCGACGATGATCCATTTGCGCGCGTCCGGCGGGCCGTAGCCGTACGCGTTCAGGTTCATGCCGATCTCGCCGGACCCACCGAGGGGGAGAAAGACGAGTTCGTCGTCAGGTGCAGGCTTTTTCAAAGCTTGCCGCCATTCCTGCGGAAGATTTCGAGCAGACCACGCGAGGTGAGGTCTTGGTCGAAGTGATCGATCGTTGGGAACGCGCCTTCAAAGAGCGAGGCGACGCCGCCTGTGGCGATGGTCTTCATCGGCTTGCCGTACTCCTCGCGGATGCGCCGGCATAGGCCTTCGATCATCTCGATCGACCCCCAATAGATGCCCGACTGCATGGCGCTGACCGTATCCCTGCCGATGACGCGGCCCGGATCGCGGATCTCGACTCGCGGAAGCCGCGCCGCTGCTTCGTGCAACGCTTGGAGCGAGAGGTTGATCCCTGGGAGGATGATGCCGCCCTCAAAGGCGCCGTCGCCGGCGACGATATCGAAGGTGGTGGCGGTGCCGCTATCGATCACGATGGCCGGGCCGCCATATTGGATGAAAGCGCCGACGGCGTTCACAAGTCGATCGGCGCCCGCTTCGTTCGGCTTATCGATGCGCACTTCGATGCCGAGCTTCAGGCCGTCCTCGCCGATCACCATCGGCTCTTTGCCGATATAGCGGCGCGAGAGATTGCGCAGGTTGAACAGCGCCTGCGGCACGACGGTCGAGATGATGCAATCGGTGATGTCGGCGAAGCTCAAGCCGCTGAGCGACATCACTTGCTGCAGCCACGGCGCGTACTCGTCGGCTGTGCGTGTGGTGTCGGTGGAAGCCCGCCACTGCGCACGCCACGTCGCGCCATCCCAGATGGCGAACTTGGTGTTGGTGTTGCCGACGTCGATGGCGAGTAGCATTAGGCCGCCCTTGGCAAGAAAACATCGCCCGCCGCGATAAGACGGCGGCCGGTAGCTGTATCGAGTTCCAGTTCGCCGCGCGGCGAGAGGCCGGCGATGCGACCCTCAAGCGTTTGCTCACCCTGCACCACGCGCGCCTCTTGGCCCAAGCCATAAGCGCGCTGCAGCCAGGCGCGGCGCAGCGGCTCGAACCCTTCGGTCACGATACGCGCGGCCCAGCCTTCTAGTTTCGGACGCAGGGCTGCAAGAAACGCCAGCGGCTCCGGCGCTGTCGCGTCAGGCGGCAGCACATCGCGCAAACAGATGGTCTTCTGATCGATGTTCTCCGGCGCATCGGCGAGGTTCACGCCAAACGCCAGCGCAACCCAGGTTTGGCCAGCGCCGACCGAACCGGAATCCAACATGATGCCGGACGCTTTGGCGCCGTTGATGAACACGTCATTCGGCCATTTGAGCTGCGCGCTACCCGCGCCAATCACGGCGTCGATGGTTTCAGCGAGCGCCACGCCCGTCGCAAAGCCAAGCAGCGCGATCTGCTGCGGAGGCTGATCCGTCGTGAACAGCAGCGTCGCCATCAGGTTGCCGCCGTGCGAGGTCCACGCGCGGCCACGGCGGCCACGGCCTGCGGTTTGATGCTTGGCAATCAGCCAGACGGGCGAAAGCTCTCCCCGTTCGGCGCGGCGGCGCGCCTCCAGAATGGTGGAGTCGATCTCGTCGAAGACTTCGACAGGCGCTTGGCCGTCGATCATCGAACCTGCTTTCTCAAAAGCTCATCCGCACCGCGTTTTCGGCCGCGCTTTGGAGTGCGCCAAGCAGCAACACCAGGACAGGGAAGCTGAGTGCCGCCGAGGCCAGGGCCGTCACCATGATCGTGCCGCTGGGCGACTGCAACTGGCCCACTGGCGCCGAGAACCAGATCGAAGCGATCAAGCGCAGATAATAAGCCGCCGCCAACACCGCCGCCATGCCGCCCACGATCGCGAGCCAATAGAGGCCGCCGTCGATGGTCGCGGTGAACACCGCCAACTTGCCCATGAAGCCCGCAAACGGCGGAATGCCGGCGACGGAGAACAGCAGCATCGTGAACAGCGCCGCCATCCACGGCCGCTTCTGCGCGAGGCCCGCCAGGTCAGCGACGGTTTCCACCGGCTGCCCGTCGCGGCGCATGGCCAAGATCAGCGCGAACATGCCGATCGTCGTCGGCAGATAGAGCGCGAGATAGATCAGCGCCGAGGATGGCCCTTGCTCGGTGCCTGCGGAGAGGCCCATCAGCGCGAAGCCCATGTTGCCGATCGACGAATACGCCATCAGCCGCTTCAGGTTGGTTTGAACGAGCGCGGCGATAGATCCCCACACCATCGAGATCGCGGCAAGTGCTGCGACCACCTGCTGCCATTGCGGCGTCATGCCGGCGAACGGCTCGTAGAGCAGCCGCGCCATCAGCGCGATGGCGGCAACTTTCGGCGCTGCTGCGAAGAAGGCCGTGATCGGTGTCGGCGCGCCCTCGTAAACGTCAGGCGTCCACATGTGGAACGGCGCAGCCGACATCTTGAAGCCAAGCGCGCACAGCATGAGCACGAGACCGAAGATCAGGCCAATGCCGCCTGCGCCCTCGCCCACGGCGGCGGCGATCGAGTCAAAACGGATCGAGCCGGTGAAGCCATAAACAAACGACGACCCGAACAGCAGCAGGCCCGATGAGATGGCGCTGAGCACGAAATACTTGAGGCCAGCCTCGGATGAGCGCGCATCGTCACGGCGCCAAGCGGCCAAAACGTAAGCCGCCAGCGATTGCAGCTCGACGCCAACGTAGAGGCAGATCAGATCCTGCGCCGACACCATGACGAACATGCCGAGCGTCGCCAGCGCGACGAGCACTGGGAATTCGAAGCGCTGTTCTTTCGTGGTGGTGAAGTGGTCCGCGCCAAGCGCCAGCGTTGCGGCGGCGGCGAGCGCGATCAGCACCTTGGCGAAAGCGCCGACGCCATCGATGACCATCGCGCCTTGGAAGATGCTCTGTTCAGCGCCTGGATTCCAGACGACCGCCAGAAGGCCCGCGCCAAGAATGGCTACGACGCCAAGCGTCGAGAGCGCGCCGAAGATGCGGTCCTTGAACCACGCACCCAGCACCGCGCCGATGAGCGCGTACGCGGCAAGCAGCAATTCAGGGCGCGCCAGTTGCAGGTCGCGGCCAAGTTCAATCGCCGGGTTCATGGGGCGGCTCCGGCGAACTGGTTCATGATCGTCAGCGCCGAGTTCTGCGTGAAGTCTAGCACGTAGGTGGGCGCGAGACCCATGATCAAAGTGGCGATGATGAGTGGGATGAATTGCACCCACTCGCGCGCGTCGAGATCGGCCATCTTGCCGAGCTTCGGGTTCTCGATCGTGCCGAACGCGACCTTGCGATAGAGCGTGAGCGCGTAAGCGGCGGAGAAGATGACGCCCAGCGCCGCGCCCGCCGCGATCCAGGCGTTGACCTGGAAGGCGCCGACCATGGTGAGAATCTCACCCGGGAAGCCCGACGTACCCGGCAAGCCGACATTGCCCATCGTGAAGAGCATGAACACGGCGGCATAAACCGGCATGCGGTTCACCAGGCCGCCATAGAAGGCGATCTCACGTGTGTGCATGCGATCATAGACGACGCCGACACAGAGGAAGAGCGCGCCCGAGATGATGCCGTGCGACAGCATCTGGAAGATCGCGCCTTGGATGCCCTGCTCGTTGCCGGCGAAGATGCCCATGGTGACAAAGCCCATGTGCGCGACTGACGAGTAAGCGATCAGCTTCTTCATATCGAGCTGACGGAACGCCACCAGCGACGCCCAGACGATGGCGACCACCGAAAGCGCAAACACGAACGGCGTAAAGAAGTGCGACGCGTCCGGGAACATCGGCAGCGAGAAGCGCAGGAAGCCGTAACCGCCCATCTTCAACAGGATTGCCGCCAGCACGACCGACGCCGCCGTTGGCGCTTCGACGTGCGCGTCCGGCAGCCAGGTGTGGACCGGCCACATCGGCATCTTCACCGCAAACGACGCGAAGAACGCGAGCCAGAGCCAAATCTGGACGTTCTGCTCGAAGCCAGTGGTCTGCGCGTATTCGGTCAGCGCCGGGATGTTCGAAGTGCCGGCGGTGGCGATCATGAAGATGATCGCCACCAGCATCAGCAGCGAACCCAAGAGCGTGTAGAGGAAGAATTTGAACGCTGCATAGACGCGCCGCTCGCCGCCCCAAACGCCGATGAGGATGAACATCGGAATGAGGCCGCCTTCGAAGAAGACGTAGAAGAGAATGATGTCCTGCGCGCAGAAGACGCCGATCATCAGCGTCTCGAGGATCAAGAACAGCACCATGTAGCTGGAGACCTGCTTCTCGATCACCCAGCTTGCGAGAATGCAGATGGGCGTGAGGAAGGTCGTCAGCATCACCAGCGACATAGCCAGCGTGTCCACGCCCATGGCGTAGGACGCGCCGAACGCCCAGGGGATGTTTTCCTGGAGCTGGTAGTCCGGATTGCTCGGATCGAACGCCGCAAAGGCGAACAGCGACGCGACGAACGTGGCAATCGTAATCAGCAGCGTCAGCAGCTTAACGCCGTTGTCGTAGCCGACATTGTCGCCACGCGCCGAGACGCGCGCGAGCAGAATGAGCAACGCGCCCGCCGCCGGCAGGAACGTAACGATAGAGAGGATCGGCCAGCCGGCCACGAGCTCGCTCATCGGCCGCCCCCGATGCCGGCGAGGATCGCATAGGCGCCAAACGCCACCGCCGCGATCAGCATGATGAAGCTGTAGTGATAGACAAAGCCCGTCTGCAGGCGGCGCAGATTGCGCGAGAAGAAGTTCGAACTGGCGGCGACGCCATCGGGGCCGAGGCCATCGATCAAACGCTTATCGCCAACCTTCCAGAAGAGATCGCCCAGCGCACGCGCGCCCTTGACGAAGATGAAGTCGTAGATCTCGTCGAAGTACCACTTGTTGTAGAGGAAGGCCCAAACCGGCCCGCCCGCCATCGCCTTCGCCGCGCCGGGCTTCCAGAGATAGAACAACACAGCGAAGATGAAGCCGGTGACGGTGACCGTCAGCGGCGCCCAGATCACCCAGGCCGGGAAATCGTGGTGCCCACCTTCGCCATGCGCCAGCGGCACCGCATGATCCCAGAACGCTTCGGCATGTTCGCCCAAGAAGTACGGCGCGAACACCACACCCGCGAGGATCGCGCCAGCCGCCAGCACGAACAGCGGGATCAACATGACAAGCGGCGACTCGTGTGCCGGCGCCGAGCCATCGGCGGGCTTGGCGTGCGCGTCGTGGCCGTGCCTATGATCATGGCCGTGATCGTCATGCGCGTGCGCATCGCCGTGCGCGTGATCGTCGTGATGGTGCGCGTCGGGGTTGCCGCGATACTTGCCTTCGAAGGTCATGAAGGCGAGGCGCCATGAGTAGAAGCTCGTCAGCAACGCTGCGGTGACGCCGCACCAGAACGCGAACTGCGCACCGATGCCGTGGCTGCCGTAAGCAGCTTCGATGATGGCGTCCTTGGAATAGAAGCCGGCAAAGCCGCCGAGGCCCGGGATGCCGAAGCCGATCAGCGCGAACGTGCCGATCGTCATCATCGCCCAGGTGATCATCATCGGTTTACGGACGCCGCCCATGTAACGCATGTCCTGCTCGTGATGCAGGCCGTGGATCACCGAACCCGCGCCGAGGAACAGCAGCGCCTTGAAGAAGGCGTGCGTAAACAAGTGGAACATCGCCGCGTTGTAGGCGCCGACACCAGCCGCAAAGAACATGTAGCCGAGCTGCGAACACGTCGAATACGCGACGACGCGTTTGATGTCGTTCTGCGCCAAGCCAACGGTGGCGGCGAAGAGCGCCGTCGTCGCGCCGATAATGGTCACGAAGCCGCTCGCCAGCGGCGCCATGTGATAAAGCTCGCCACAGCGGCTCACCATGAACACGCCGGCGGTCACCATGGTGGCGGCGTGGATCAGCGCCGAGACCGGCGTCGGGCCTTCCATCGCGTCCGGCAACCAGACGTGTAGGAAGAACTGCGCCGACTTGCCCATCGCACCGATGAACAAGAGGAAGCAGATCGCCTCGATGGCGTTGAACTGCACTTCGCCGACGCCGAGCGTCAGGCCCGGATTGGCGGCAGCCGCTTCAAACACGGCGTCGAACTGGATTGAGCCATAGCAGAAGAACGCCGCCATGATGCCGAGCGCAAAGCCGAAGTCGCCAACGCGGTTGGTGACGAAGGCTTTGATCGCGGCGTCATTGGCCGTGCGCTTCTGATACCAGAAGCCGATCAGCAAGTAGGAGGCGACGCCCACCCCTTCCCAACCGAAGAAAAGCTGCAGGAAGTCGTTCGCCGTCACCAGCGCGAGCATCGAGAAGGTGAAGAACGAGAGGTAGGAGAAGAACCGCGCCTTGTGCGGATCTTCGCTCATGTAGCCCCATGAGTAGAGGTGAACCAGGAACGAGACCGTGTTCACCACCACCAGCATGATCGCCGACATCGTGTCGATGCGGACGCTCCAGGTGGACTGGAAGTCGCCAACATGGATGAACGGGATGATCTCGATCAGCTTCTGGTGGCCTTCGCCCCAGACGAAGTCGATGAAGATCGGCCACGACAGCGCGAGCGAGAGGCCGACCGCGCCGGTCGTGATGATCATGGCGACACGGTCGCCGATGTAGCGTTGCAGCAGACCCGCGATCGCGGCCGCGATCAGCGGACCGAGGACGATCAGGACTTCGGGGGAGAATTGCACGATCTCAGCCCCGCATCTGATTGATGTCTTCCACCGCGATATTGCCGCGGTTCCGGAAGTACGTGACGAGGATGGCGAGACCAACGGCCGCTTCGGCGGCGGCGACGGTCAGCACCATCATCGCGAAAATCTGGCCCTCGAGGTTCTGCAGGAAGGCAGAGAACGCCACCAGGTTGATGTTCACCGCGAGCAGGATCAGCTCGATCGACATCAGGATGATGATGACGTTCTTGGCGTTCGCGAAAATGCCAAAGCAGCCGACCGTGAAGAGCGCGCCGGCGACGAACAGGTAATGAGCGAGCGTGATTTCCATTGGCCCAGCCCCCTAACCCAAGCCTTGGCCTGGACGGATGTCCCTGAGTTCGACGCCCTCAGAGCGTTTGCGGCCGACTTGCGCGGCGATGTCTTGTTTCTTTACGCCCGGCCGGTGGCGAAGCGTCAGCACGATGGCGCCGATCATGGCGACGAACAGGACCAGGCCGGCCATTTGGAAGACCAGTAGATAGTCGGTGTAGAGCACGTGGCCGATGGCTTCGGCGTTGGTGATTTCGCCCGTCTGCATCGGCGCAATCGCGATCGGCGCGCCCTGGGCTGACATCGAAGCGCTCGCGACCAGCGCCAGCTCACCCATCAGCGCCAGCGCGATCAGCGCGCCCAGCGGCATGTAGGAGAGGAAACCCTTTTTCAGCTCGGCGAAGTCGACGTCGAGCATCATGACGACGAAGAGGAAGAGCACCGCGACCGCGCCGACGTAAACGACGACCAAAAGCATCGCCAAAAACTCGGCGCCCAGCAGCACGAACAATCCCGCCGACGTGAAGAACGTCAGGATCAGGAACAGCACCGAGTGCACTGGGTTGCGCACAGAGATGACCGCGAACGCGGAAATCACCGCGATCACGCTCAGCACGTAGAAGGCGATCGACGCCAACATCCGTTACGCTCTCCCAATTCGAAACGGCGTGCTGAGCGTTTTGCTCAGCTGCCCCCGAGAAAAGACCCGCCCTACCGGTAAGGCGCGTCCAGCTCCAAATTCTTCGCGATCTCCCGCTCCCAGCGATCGCCGTTCGCGAGCAGACGCTCCTTGTCGTAGTAAAGTTCTTCGCGTGTTTCGGTCGCGAACTCGAAGTTCGGACCTTCCACGATCGCATCGACCGGGCACGCTTCCTGGCAGTAGCCGCAGTAAATGCACTTCACCATGTCGATGTCGTAGCGCGTGGTGCGGCGGCTGCCGTCTTCGCGCGGTTCGGCTTCGATGGTGATGGCTTGCGCTGGGCAGATGGCTTCGCAGAGCTTGCAAGCGATGCAGCGCTCTTCGCCGTTGGCGTAGCGGCGCAGCGCATGCTCGCCGCGGAAGCGCGGGCTCAGCGGACCTTTTTCGAACGGATAGTTCACCGTCGCTTTGCGGGTGAAGAAGTACTTCATGCCGAGGGCGAAGCCCCCGATCATGTCGAGCATCAAAGCGCCCTTCGCGGCTTGCAGGAGACGAGACATTAGTTTGCCCCTCCGAGGCAGCGATAGGTGACGACGTTGCTTTCGTGATGCACCGTTTCCGGCTGCGCTGGGCCGCCGCACAGGCGTTGCGCTTCAGCGTCACTGTTCGAACTGAGCGCAACAGAGACTCTTTGCGGACCCGGCGCAGTGGTCACCGGCGCCGCCGCTTCCTGCGACGGCGTGCAAGCCACGAGCGCGAGAACGAAGATCAGAGCTAGCCGCATCACCCACCCGCCACAGCAGTTGCGGCCGTCGGCGGCGCGAGGAACGCGACGTAGTAGCCAATGACGATGACGGCGACGAGCGAGGTCGGCAGGAAGATCTTCCAGCCCAGACGCATCAGCTGGTCGTAGCGGTAGCGCGGCACGATGGCCTTCACCATCGCGAACATGAAGAACATCATCCAGATCTTCACGTAGAAGACGAGCAGACCCAGGAAGCCCGCGAAGAATGGCGAGAGGCCGAGGCTCTCGATCGATCCCCACGGCAGGTGCCAGCCGCCGAGGAACAGGATCGTCGTCATGGCGCACATCATGACGATGTTCAGGTACTCGCCGATCATGAAGAGCAGATACGGCGTCGAGCTGTACTCAACCTGATACCCCGCCACGAGTTCGGACTCGGCTTCCGGCAGGTCGAACGGCGGACGGTTGGTTTCGGCCAGCGCCGAGATGAAGAACATCCCCAGCATCGCAATCATGACGACGCCGACGAGGAGGTTGTTCGGGAATTCCGCGAAGTTGAAGATGCGGAAGCCGTGCCACATCCAGATGCCGTCGGCCTGGGCGTTGACGATCGTGTTGAGGTTCAGCGAACCGACCAGCAGCAGCACCGTGATGAGAATGAAGCCGATCGAGACTTCGTAGCTCACCATCTGCGCGGCTGAACGCAGGCCGCCGAGGAACGGATACTTCGAGTTCGAAGCCCAGCCGCCCATGATGATGCCGTACACACCGAGTGAGCTGATCGCGAACAGGTAGAGGATGCCGACATTCAGGTCGGCGATCACGATCCCCGGCCCCCACGGCACGACCGCCCAGCCGATGAAGGCGAGCACGAAGGTGAGCAGCGGCGCCAGGATGAAGACTGTTTTGTTCGCGCCCGCCGGGATGACGATTTCCTTGAACACGAACTTGAAGAAGTCCGCGAAGGATTGGAGCAGGCCAAACGGGCCGACGACGTTCGGGCCTTTGCGCAGCTGCACCGCCGCCCAGACCTTTCGATCGAACAACAGCAGGAACGCCAGCGAGATGAGCAGCAGGATGCAGATGGCCAGGATTTGGCCGGTCTTCATCAGCGCCCACTCCCATTCGACTGGGAGCGCAATCAGTGGAACGTAGTCGGCGGTCGGGTTCATTCCGCGGCCACCTTCATGGCGTTGGCGCGAAGGCGTGAGCACTCGGCCATCGTCTTCGACGCGCGCGCGATCGGGTTGGTCAGATAGAAATCCGTGACCGGCGACTTGAACGGATCGTTCGAGACTTGGCCGTCAGCGCCAATTTTGGCGGCGTCGAAGCCCGCGCCATCGGCGGCGCCGGGCGCGTAGTCGACCTGACCAAAACTCGGGTGATCGGCGATCATCTTTTGGCGCAACGCCAGCAGCGAGTCATACGGCAGCGTTTTGCCCATGACGGACGAGAGCGCGCGCAGGATCGTCCAATCCTCTTTGCCCTCGCCCTTCGGGAACGTCGCACGGCGGCCGTATTGCACGCGGCCCTCGGTGTTGACCCAGGTCGCGTCTTTCTCGGTGTAGGCGGCGCCCGGCAGAATGATGTCAGCGCGGTGCGCGCCCGCATCACCGTGCGTGCCGATGTAAATCACCGTGCCGCCGCTCGGCAGCGCGACTTCATCGACACCGAGCAGAACGAGCGTATCCAGCCCGCCCTTCAGCATCTCGCTAGCGCTCTTGCCGCCCTCTCCCGGCAGGAAGCCAAGGTCGAGGCCAGCGACGCGCGAAGCCGCCGTATGCAGCACGTTGAACGCGTTCCAACCGTCCTTGTTGAGACCCGCAGCGAGCTTGCCCGCCGCGCGAAGCACCGCGCCGCCATCAGCGCGCGCAACCGCGCCGCTGCCGACGATCACCATCGGCTTTTGCGCGCTCTTCAGCTTGTCGCCAAACGCGCCGAGGTTGCTCAGCGACTGCGCGCCGGCGCCGATGTGCGTGTACCGGTACGTGAGATCAGTAGCTTCACCGATCACCGCGATTTCAGCGCCGCGCAGCCAAGCCTTGCGCAAACGCGCGTTGAGCACCGGCGCTTCAACACGCGGATTGGCGCCGACGATCAGGATCGCGTCCGCCTCGTCGATGCCGGCGATGGTCGAGTTGAACAGATATTCCTGACGCGCGCCGCCGCCGATCTGGGCGCCGTCGGCGCGGCAATCGGTGTTCGGCGAACCGAGCGCGCGGAAAAGATCCAGCGTCGCCTTCATGCTCTCGGCGCACGCAAGATCACCAGCGATAGCGCCGATCTTCTTGGCGTCGCCTGAGAGCGCCTTAGCAGTCGCCTGCAGCGCCTCGTCCCAGCTCGCGACCCGCAGCTTGCCGTTTTCACGGATGTACGGGCGATCGAGGCGTTGGCGGTTGAGGCCATCTTCTGCGTAGCGCGTCTTATCCGAGATCCACTCTTCGTTGATCTCTTCGTTCACGCGCGGCAGCACGCGCAAAACCGCGTCACCACGCGCATCGACGCGAATGTTGGAGCCGAGCGCATCCATCACGTCGATGGTTTCGGTCTTGGTCAGCTCCCACGGGCGCGCATTGAAGGCGTACGGCTTCGAGGTGAGCGCGCCGACTGGGCAAAGATCGATCACGTTGGCCGAAAGCTCGCTTGTCAGCGACGCTTCCAGATACGTGGTGATTTCCATATCCTCGCCGCGGCCCGTCGCGCCCAGTTCAGGCACGCCGGCAACCTCAGTGGCGAAGCGGACGCAGCGCGTGCATTGAATGCACCGCGTCATCACCGTCTTCACGAGCGGGCCCATGAACTTTTCTTCGACGGCGCGCTTGTTCTCATCAAAGCGCGAACCGCCGCGGCCGTAGGCGACGGATTGGTCTTGCAGATCGCACTCGCCGCCCTGATCGCAGATCGGGCAATCGAGCGGGTGATTGATCAGCAGAAACTCCATCACGCCCTTGCGCGCGCGATCGACAGTCGCGCCACGGGTGACGAGTTCGTTGGGCAGATTATCGCGCGGCGGCGGCAGGTCTTTCACTTGCTGCGCGCACGACGCCACCGGCTTCGGGCCGGACTTTCCGCCGACCTTCACTTCGATCAAGCACATGCGGCAATTGCCGGCGATCGAGAGACGCTCGTGATAACAGAAGCGCGGAATCTCGGCGCCGGCGGCTTCGCACGCCTGCAGCAAGGTAAGTTCCGGAGGAACGTCGACTTCTACGCCGTCGACGAGGATTTTCGTCATGAGTCTGACCGCTTTCGCGGAGGCGAATGGACGATTTATTGCGTCGCCGCAAGTGGGCGAAAGGTCCGTTGCGCCAGGGGCTTAGCTGAGAATTGCTCGCAACTTTTAGTCAGTCCGGAGCCGGAACAGCCTGGGTTCCGCGGTAGCTATGTAAGTAGCTGACATTACTTGGATTTTGCCGGAACGGGTGGCGCCTGCGCCTGTTGTCTCAGCATGGGTGGGCAACAGTGGAGCTGTCTCTGATGCCGAACAATCAACAACCGCAACCAGATGACCCGCGCCAAGCGCAGCCCGGCCGCAATCCAGACCGTCGCGAAGACCAAGATATCGAGCGCGACGGCGGCCAAGAACGGGACCGCGATCGCGAGCGGCAGGATCAACAAAAGCGTCCGCAATAACCGGATGACGCAGAACGGAGCGGCGCGAAGCCGCTCCGTTTTCGATTCAGCTCACGAGCCGCAATTTGAAGAAGCCGATGATCTCATCAACCTTCTGACGCGTGAGTGAGCCGGCCTCGTTGATGAGATGCGTCGTCACCACGCTGTGCGGGTTCTTGCTGAACGTATCGGGCTTGGCGGCGGAGTCCGGCAGCACCTCGCCCTCGAACCGTGGGCCTAGCGCCTGGCTCAACGCCGCGAAGCGCGCCTCTTTGCAGTGCTTGTCGCGGGCGAATCGATAGCCGCGCAGCGTCAGATCTTCCCGCTCCATGCGCCCGCGCACGATGCGAATATCTTCCAGCGATGCGTGAACGCCCGCCGGATCGTTCACTGGCACGGACGGCTGACAGAGAACCGGCGCGAGCACCGCAGGCTCGACCATCATCGAAAGCGCGAAGTTTCCAGTGAGGCACATGCCAAGCGCGCCAACCCCCTTGCCGCCACACTCGCCATGCACAACCGCCGCAAGTTGCTTCAGCCAATCGACCACTGGGCTGTGCTCATCGGCCGAGTTCAGAATCTTGAACTCGCGCGCAATGCAGAGCACGCGGAAGATCGAGGCGTTGACGTAGCCCGGGCTGTTGGGCTTGCCAGGGCTGCCAAAGAGAGACGGCAGATAGACGGTGAAGCCCGCGTCGCGCACCCAACGCGCAAACCGCGCCACTTCTGGCGTGATGCCGGGGATTTCGTGGATGATGATGACGCCGGGGCCGCTGCCGGCCACATAAACACGGCGCTTCAGGCCATCGAACGTTACGTCGCGGCGCTTGAAATCCTCAAGCTTGTCCCACGTTTCGATGACGCCCTTGGCCATGGCTCAAACCTTCGTCAGCGCGCCCTCGCCGACCACAGTGATCCATTCGCGCACGCGCCACGACGTGACAACCCCTCCACTCGTATAGGGATCGGCGCGCGCAAAATCTTCGGCGACCTGCGCTGTCTCGGCCTTGAACAGCAACAACCCAAACGGCGGCTCGCCACCCGGCACCGCGCCGCCAAGCTGCAACTCATCACGCGCAACCGAGGCGCGCGCGAGTTCGAGGTGCGCGGGACGCACGGCGCCGCGCTTCTCCATGAAGTCCGGGGCGTAGTCGTAGATGAGGAGGAAGTGTTTCATCGTTTCATACCGTATCCGATTGTCGGCCCGTATTCTTCTGGATCGTCCGCCGTCCACACCTCAACTGGCAATTTTGTTTGTTGACCGATGCTCCAACGCCAAAACTCCGCGATAATCGGCAAGGCTTCGCGCAAACGAACCGTCAGAGCGTCCGCCTTCGCATCCTCGGAATGCTGCCAAGTAACATCCCACAGATGAACGTGGTTCAAGACATACTCTCGCTGAGCATCACCAAAGCGATCTTCGAACCATTCCGATAGGTGTGGGCTGTCCAACGCTCGTTTGTTCAGGACGCAGCCACGATACTCCACAACGCTGGGAAGCAACGCCCCAACATCGCTGAGATCCGGCAACAACGCTTCAAAGACTGGCACAGCCTCCGGGCGCCACCCCGCCACGGCGGACAAAAGGGCGGAAGCGTCGTCTTCGCTCACTCCGCCGCCACGGCGCGCACTTGATGCACGCCCTTGGCGGCGCGGTAGCGATCGATGCGTTGTTCGATCTCGCCACGGAAGCAGCGGATCAAACCTTGGATTGGCCACGCAGCCGCGTCGCCCAACGCGCAGATCGTGTGGCCTTCGACTTGGCCTGCCACATCGAGCAGCAGATCGATCTCGCTGTGATCGGCTTCGCCCTTCGCCATGCGTTCGAGCACGCGCCACATCCAGCCGGTGCCTTCGCGGCACGGCGTGCACTGGCCGCAGCTCTCGTGCTTGTAGAAGTACGCGATGCGCGCGATGGCGCGGATCATGTCGGTCGATTGATCCATCACGATCACCGCCGCAGTGCCGAGGCCTGAGCGGTGTGGCGCAGCTGAGAGCGCGTCGAAATCCATCAGCATGGTCTCGGATTCTTGCGCGTTGATCATGCGCACGGACGAACCGCCTGGGATAACGGCTTTGAGATTGCCCCAGCCGCCGCGCACGCCACCACAATGCTCTTCGATGAGCTGCTTCAGCGGAATGCTCATCGCTTCTTCGACGTTGCACGGCTTGTTCACGTGGCCGGAGATGCAGAACACCTTCGTGCCGGCATTGTTCGGACGGCCGAAACCCGCGAACCACTTCGCGCCGCGGCGCAGGATGGTCGGCACTACCGCGATCGATTCAACGTTGTTCACCGTCGTCGGGCAGCCATAGAGGCCAACGTTCGCCGGGAACGGTGGCTTCAAGCGCGGCTGGCCCTTCTTGCCTTCAAGGCTTTCGAGCAGCGCGGTCTCTTCGCCGCAAATATACGCACCGGCGCCGTGGTGCATGTAGATGTCGAAATCCCAGCCGTGGATGTTGTTCTTGCCGACGAGCTTGGCTTCGTACGCTTCCTTGATCGCGCGCTCCATCGCTTCGCGCTCATAGACGTACTCGCCGCGGATATAGATGTAGCAAGCGTGCGCTTGCATCGCGAACGAGGCGATGAGGCAGCCTTCGATCAGCAGATGCGGATCGTGGCGCATCATATCGCGGTCTTTGCACGTGCCCGGCTCGGACTCGTCAGCGTTGACGACGAGATAGTGCGGGCGATCCTTCACTTCCTTCGGCATGAAGCTCCACTTCAAGCCCGTCGGAAAGCCCGCACCGCCACGGCCACGCAGGCCGCTCTCTTTCACGTTGTTGATGATCCAATCGCGGCCAGCCGCGATCATATCGGCGGTGCCGTTCCAGGCGCCGCGCTTCTTCGCGCTCCCTAAATCGGCGCCGTGCTTGCCGTAGAGGTTCAGGAAGATGCGATCTTTGTCCGCGAGCATTTCTATTCCTCAGACCTTCGGCGCCAAACTCATGAAGACGCGCAAGCCAAACCACAATGCGCCGATGGCCGGAGCCACGACGCGCATATCCGTCAACGGCATACGTTGAACCAGCGCCATGTATGCCGCGCCGGCGCCGCAAACGATTGCGAGCACGGCAAACAAAAAGAGCCTTCCGCCCTTGCCGCTGAGCGGCTTGATCGGCTCCAGCGGCGCCCGCGACGGGCGGCGCTGGTAGATCGGAGGGGGCGTCGGCCCTGCCATCAAACCTTCTCTGGCAGACCCGGAATCTTGAGCGGCTTGCCGAGCGAGCCGTCATAGAGCGCCGGATCGGTCAGCGTCTTCGCTTCGCCTTCCGGCGCAGACGTCGCGCGCTTGATTGCCGAACCCGGCTCAATCGCCTCTCCACGCGCGAGCTTGTCCACCAGCGCCTCGAACGATTCCGCTGTGAGGTCTTCGTAGTAGTAGTCATGGATGGCGACGATCGGCGCGTTCACGCAGGCGCCCATGCACTCCATCTCTTCCCACGAGAACTTCCCATCCTCGGTGACGTGATGCGCGGGGCCGATGCGGCGCTTGCAGACGGCTTTCAGTTCTTCCGAACCACGCAGCATGCACGGCGTCGTGCCGCAAACTTGCAGGTGATGCTTACCGACCGGCTGCAGGTGGAACATCGTGTAGAAGGTCGCGACTTCGAGCACGCGGATCGTCGGCATCTCCAGCAGATCAGAGATCGCGCGGATCGCCGGCTCGCTGACCCAGCCTTCTTGCTTCTGCACCAGCCACAGCGCTGGGATCACCGCCGATTGCTTCCGCTCCGGCGGATACTTGGCCATCCACCAACGCACCTGCTCCATTGTCTCAGGCTTGAAGGTGAAGCTGTCGGGTTGTTCGGCGGCGAGTCGGCGGACGCTCATGGTGCTCTCACGAAATCTACGCGGGCGATGAGCCCGTCTTTCACAGTGTAAATAGCGGCGGCGTTGATGCGCTCGGTGGGGGAGCGCGCGATGTCTTCGTGGTCGACGACGACATCGCCGACGACAACGCGAGTGACCAAAGCGGCGTGGTTTTCAGGATAGTTCGCGAACAGCGTTTGGTAACGCTCGCGGATCGCCGCCGCGCCTTGCTGCGTCACCGCACCATTGAGTTCAGCCAGGATGCAATCGGCGCTGAAGCACGCGCAAAACGCGTCGAGGTCTTGCGCATTGTAAGCGTCGAGTTGGCGCTGAACGATATCGGCCGCGCTCATCGGCGCCCCCCGGCGCGCTCAAGCGCGATTTCGAGCCGCGTGCGCGCCAGATCACGCAGCAATGGCCCGGTCACAGGAGCGAAGCGCAGAATGGCGACAACCACAACGCCCGCGACCACCGCTAGAATTACGTCGAAACCCGGCCAAATCGGCGCACCAAGCAAATACACGAGCACAACCGGGATCGGGATCATGAAGCCGGCGGCTTGAATGACGAGCGCCGTCAAATAGCGGCGCTTGCCGCCGGGAAAGCGCTCACGCACTTTTGGACGCAGGAAATACGTCGCCGTCACCGCGAGCGCGATGGCAATGAGCACCCAAAGGCTCATCTGCATTAGCAGCGCTTCCGCGGTGATGACGTTCACCGATCAATCTCTCCGAACACGATGTCGAGCGAACCGAGCACAGCGCTGACGTCCGCCAGCATGTGGCCGCGGCAGAGATAATCCATGGCCGCAAGGTGCGGGAAACCCGGCGCGCGGATCTTCAGGCGGTACGGCTTATTGGTGCCGTCAGCGACGAGATAGACGCCGAACTCGCCCTTCGGTGCTTCAACGGCCGCATACGCTTCGCCGGCCGGAACGTGGAAGCCTTCGGTGTAGAGCTTGAAGTGATGGATGAGCGCTTCCATCGATTGCTTCATCTCGGCGCGGCGCGGCGGCGCGTACTTTGACTTCTCCGGCATCACCGGGCCGGGCGTTTGCTTCAGCAGCTTCACGCATTGCTGCATGATCTTCGTCGACTCGTACATTTCCTCGACGCGGCAGAGATAGCGATCGTAGCAATCGCCGTTCTTGCCGATCGGGATTTTGAAATCGAGTTCGTTGTAGATTTCGTAGGGCTGATTGCGGCGCAGGTCCCAGGCCATGCCTGAGCCGCGCACCATCACGCCCGAAAAGCCCCACTTCAGCGCGTCTTCACGCGTCACAACACCGATATCGACGTTGCGCTGCTTGAAAATGCGGTTGTCGGTCAGCAGACCTTCAATGTCGCGGACCTTCTGCGGAAATTGGTCGCACCACTCGCCGATGTCGTCGATCAGCTGCGGCGTCAAATCTTGGTGCACGCCGCCTGGGCGCACGTAATTGGCGTGCATGCGCGAGCCAGAGGCGCGCTCGTAGAACACCATCAGCTTTTCGCGCTCTTCAAAGCCCCAGAGCGGGGGCGTGAGCGCGCCGACGTCCATCGCCTGCGTGGTGACGTTCAGCAAATGGTTCAGGATGCGGCCAATTTCGCTGTAGAGCACGCGGATGATCTGCGCGCGGCGCGGCACTTCAATGCCGGCGAGCTTCTCGATCGCCAGGCAGAACGCATGCTCCTGGTTCATCGGCGCGACGTAGTCGAGCCGATCGAAGTATGGGATCGCCTGCAGGTAGGTTTTGTATTCGATCAGCTTCTCGGTGCCGCGGTGCAGCAGCCCGATATGCGGATCGACGCGCTCGACGACTTCGCCGTCCAACTCCAGCACAAGGCGCAACACGCCGTGCGCGGCCGGGTGCTGCGGGCCGAAATTGATCGTGAACGTGCGCTTTTCTTGTGCGGGCGCGTTGGAGAGATCGTCAGCCATTTTGTCTCTCAAGTTGAACTTGGCGGGGCGTCATAAGGAACGTGAGCGCAACCGTTGCAAAAGGAATGAATAGCCAGGCTACGGTGATCGGCGGGAACGCCGGCTGACCATCGGCGAGCCGCATCGCGGCAGAACCAACGCCGACAGCGGCGACCAAGAGCGAGCAGAAGATCAACCGCGACGCGAAAGGCGCTTTGAATGCAATGAACGGCGTACCCAAGGCTGCTTCATTCCGCTGGTTCATGAGCTGTAACAGGAACCAAACGACCATCGTCAACAGAACCGCGGCGTGCTCGTAAGCCCAAAGCAAAGGCGACGCAGTCCCGGCCGGCAACGGCGAACGATGAACTGCGATGTCGACAAACGTGAACACCGCGCCCCAGATCGTGACGCCAACAACCCACAAGGAGCGTATGAGCAGCATGCCGCTCATTTCTTTTCAGCCGCCGCCTTTTCATCGCCCGGAAGCGTCATGCCTTCCCATGGGCTGAGGAAGTCGAAATTGCGGAAGGCTTGTGTGAGCTTCACCGGCTCGTAGATCACGCGCTGCTGTTCGGCGTCGTAGCGAACTTCGACGTGGCCAGAGAGCGGGAAGTCCTTGCGCAGCGGGAAGCCTTGGAAGCCGTAATCCGTCAGCAAGCGGCGCAGGTCTGGGTGATTGGCGAAGAGGATGCCGTACATGTCGAACGCTTCGCGCTCGAACCAGTCCGCACACGGATAGATCGCGGCGATGCTCGGCACTGGGGTGTCTTCGTCGGTCTCAACCTTGATCCGGATGCGCTGGTTCAAATGCATCGACAGCAAATGATAGACGACGTCGAAGCGCTTCGCGCGCTCGGGATAATCGACGCCGCAAATATCCACGAGTGTCGTGAAGCGCCCGCGCGGATCGTCACGCAGGAAGGTAATCACGGTGGCGATCTGATCGGCGCGCGCCGCGATCGTGAGTTCGCCGAAAGCGACGCTGACGCCTTCAATCGCGCTCGTCATCGACGATTTGATATGCGCGCCAAGATCTTCGAGGGGTTGGTTCATCGGATGATGTTTCCCTCGCGGCGGATTTTGCGCTGCAGCTGCAGGATGCCGTAAACCAGCGCTTCCGCGGTCGGCGGGCAGCCCGGCACGTACACATCCACCGGCACGACGCGATCGCAGCCGCGCACGACGGCGTAGCTATAGTGATAGTACCCGCCGCCATTCGCGCATGATCCCATTGAGATCACGTAACGCGGGTTCGGCATCTGGTCGTAGACCTTGCGAAGCGCGGGCGCCATTTTGTTGGTCAGCGTGCCGGCGACGATCATCACGTCGGACTGGCGCGGTGAAGCGCGCGGCGCAAAGCCAAAGCGCTCGACGTCATAACGCGGCATCGAGGCCTGCATCATCTCGACCGCGCAACATGCGAGGCCGAACGTCATCCACATCAGCGAGCCAGTGCGCGCCCAGGTGACGAGGTCGTCAGCCGCGGCAACGAGAAAGCCTTTGTCGGCGAGTTGGTCCGACAATCCAGTGTAGAACGGATCGTCTTCTTTGACGGGATAGCCGCCCTCAACGTTGGCGCGCGCGGCGCTGCCTGCTGGAACGATGGTGCTCATATCATTCCCACTCCAGCGCGCCTTTTTTCCATTCGTAGATGAAGCCGACCGTCAGCACGCCGAGGAACGCCATCATCGACCAGAACGCGAACTGACCAACTTCCTGCGGCATGTCGCCAAGCGAGATCGCCCACGGAAACAGGAACGCGACTTCGAGGTCGAAAATGATGAAGAGGATCGACACCAGATAGAAGCGCACGTCGAACTTCATCCGCGCATCATCGAAGGCGTTGAAGCCGCACTCGTAGGCGGAGACCTTCTCCTTATCCGGCGACTTCGGCGCGATCACGAAAGCCGCGATCAAGAAGCCGGCGCCGAGCACAATGGCGACGGCTAAGAAGATGAGAATTGGTGCGTAATTGATGAGGTCGAGACCCATGCCGTCCACCTAAGCCGCATCGGGCCGCGCCGCCATAAGATGTGGCGCCGCAGCCGCGAAATCGGCGCGGAAGCTAGTGGGCGTCGGCTAGGGAAGCAACCTACGGTCAGTCTTAAGAACTACTCGCAACTAGGCGTCTAACGCAGCCGCTGTGGCCGCTCGCGGATCCACTGCGACAGCACCCATTTGCGCCCCGCCTCCGGCGGCATCCCGGCATGCAGCGTGTTCTGGTCCGGCACGCCGTCCGGGAGCACGTTGGAGAACACCACCGCGTCGCCCACGCCGCCGCGCAGGTTGAGATTGAGCTTCGGGAATGCCGTCGGTGCGCCGGTGAAATCATCGTTGAGGTAGGTCACCAGCGTCATCACCCGCTGCCCGCTGCGGACGAACTCCGGCAAGTGCATCAGATTGGCGGCGGTGAAGTCGTAGTGCGCCTCGAAGTGCTGACCTGGTTCGTAGGTGATGACGTTCGGCTGCTCTTGGTGGCCGAGCGGAATGCCGGTCAGCCGCGCCGCCCGCTCCTGCAGCACCGACATCACAAAATCCCGGTTCTGCGGACCAATCCCGCAACTGTGCGCCGTGCGCTTGGTGCTGAGCCTGCGTTCGCCCGTACCGGCGACCTGCACGTATGCGGGCTGCACCCGCGCACGGGCGCGCTCAATCAGCCATGGGCAAAAGCGCGCTGGCGCAAAGCCGCGCGCCAAGCCAACCATCGAAACATCCGACATCCGCTCAAGCGGCGGTGGCGTCAGCAAGGCTTGCAGATCAAGCGCTGAGAGCTGATCGGCCCACGCGGCGCCCGCGTTATCGTTGTTGGTCAGCAGTAGAATTTGCTGCTGGGCGTCTTGCGAGCCGAGTTCGGCCGCCCGCGCCAACAGATCGAGCGCAGCGCCCCAATCGTGCGGCCGCCCAAAACCTTCCGCAGCGAAAACCGCCGAGCGCAGCGCCGCAACGCTATCGCCAGCATCGGCCGCGCCCTGGAACAGCGCCGCCGCCTGCTCCAGCTGGCCATTGAACAGCACGCGCTCAGCCTCAAGCCGGCGCGGATCGGCGACGTCGTTCATTCTGCAAAGCTATATGAAGCAAGCGAATGGCGCGAGTGACGGGGCTCGAACCCGCGACCTCCGGCGTGACAGGCCGGCGCTCTAACCAACTGAGCTACACCCGCGTACTCATGTCGCGAGAAGGCGCCGGAGTTAGGCCAAGCCGTTCACCCGGTCAAGCACGCGATCAGACGTTGAAAGCAAGGCCCGTACCGGATGGCGAGTTAAGGATTTGGCGTTTCGGTCGAGGCGGTTTGCGTGGGCGCCGGATCGTCCCAGGTGCGGGTCGGCGAGTTGAGCCGGAGCAGCGCCTCGATGCGGTCATTGGGCGCCAGCACTTCCGCGCCGCTCGTGTCCCTCACCGCCGCGAACACCGCGCCGCTAGCCGTATCGATCGCCACGACTGCCCGGCCCGCCTCGCAGCCTGCTTCCGCACAACCCCTGAAAACAAGCGCTTCCGCCCCGCCGCCCTGCTCCAGCCGACCAGGAGACGCCACCGCAAGCGCCTGCCAGAGCCGCGCGCGGTCGGCGCCATTGAGGCCGATGTGGTCCGGGCTGTAACGGCCGCCCTCAGCGGCGGCAAAATCCGCGAAAAGCTGGCCCGCATGGGGCCGCAGATCGGCAATCGCCTGCGGCGCGGGGGGCGTTTCGGTTGCCGGAGCGGACGCCGCCGGCGCCGGGCCGAGGCCCAATTGGCTCAATCGTTCGCAGGCCCCCAGGGCCATGACGGCCGCTGCGGCAAGGGCAGTCCGGAGGAAAATCCGGTTCATGACTCGGAGGTTAGCACCGATTTGCGACGGGCGCGAAGCCTCGAAGACCAGCGCGCCGATGGCGTCAGCCATCCGAAGCTCGCGGGAGGCAGGCGCAGCCCTCCTTCGCCAAGGCTTCGAAGGGCATCCTACCCTCGCTCCGCGAGCGTAGGATGGTGGGCAGTGAGGGGATCGAACCCCCGACCCTCTCCGTGTAAAGGAGACGCTCTACCGCTGAGCTAACTGCCCTCGCCCTGATTTGGGCGCACCCGTCTGGCCCTCCGCGCGGCTCCGCGCAAGGGCGCCTGAAGACGGTCGCCGCACAGCTTGCAGTGTTTGGCGTCCGGGTCGTGCCGGTCGAGCCCGCAGGCCGAACACGAGACCATCTTCTGCGGCGCCGAAAACACCTTCTGCGCAATCGAGAAAAACAAGCTGATGCCGGTGAGCATCAGCGCCACCGAGAACATGCGGCCCAGCGCTGTGTCGATGGTGATGTCGCCGTAGCCGGTGGTCGTCAGCGACGTCACGACGAAATAGATCGCATCGACGAAATTGTTGAGCTTCGGGTGGTCGTTGATGAACAGCGCCTGCGTGAGACCGGCGGCGAGGAAGATGAACGTCACGAGCGTGACGATTGATTTCGTCAGATCTTCCACCTGCGTATCGTCGAAGCGCCCGCGCGCAAGCACGTTCCAGAAGCGCTCACTCTGCACCACGCCCCATAGCCGCAGAATTCGCAGGAAGCCCCAGTTCGCGAGGTAGGCCGGAAACAGCAACGTCGCGAGAACGATCAGATCAACCCACGTGATTGGGTATTTGAACCAACGCGCGAAGCTGCCCAGCGCAAACAGACGTGCGAACAGGTCAATCGCCAGAAACGCCGCGATAGCTGCGTCGACGATCCAAAACCACGGCAGATCCGCGATGAACTGACCGACAATGAAAAATCCGATGATCAGCAGATCGAGCGCAAGCAACAGGCCCTGAAAGCGCACAGCGCTTTGCGTGTGGCCATAATAGAGCGTCCGCATCTGCGAACGAAGCACCGACCTCATGTGCGCTGATGGCTTTCCATCTTAGCGAAGAACTCGGCCGCCTTCGGGTCCTCGCCCGTCTGCTCAGATGGCACGTCCTCGCAGAACTTCACCCAATCGATGCGGCTCTCCGTGCCGTATTGAATAATGATCGGGGCGGCGTTTGGATCATCCATGGAGCCGATGGTGACGTAGAAGCGCGCCTCCGGCATGTCGTACGCGAACGAAAGCGGTGTGCCGCAATCGCGGCAATAGGCGCGCTTGGCGAGGTTTGAGCTGGAAAAGAAAGCGGGTTCGCCTGCCGTCCATGCGAACTCGCTCCGAGGCGCGCCGGCGAGCGCTGCGAACAAGCCGCCGGTTGCGCGCTGGCACATGCGGCAATGGCAGACATGCGAGTTCTGCGGGGCGACGTAGAGCGCGTAGCGCACCTTGCCGCACTGGCAGCCACCTGTGGCGACTGGCGTTTTGACTTCGCTCATGGCGCCGCTCTACCACCGCCGCAGACCAGCGCAAGCGAAGGACGGCGGATCACCTATGTCAGAACCGAAAGCTTCCCTGGCAGGCGTACGCGTCCTTGATCTGTCGCGCGTGTTGGCGGGACCATGGGCGACGCAAATCCTCGGCGACTTCGGCGCCGACGTGATCAAGGTCGAAAAGCCAGGCGCCGGCGACGACACGCGCTCATGGGGGCCGCCTTTCATCGAGAACGGCGAAGGCGATGCGGCCTATTATTTAGCGGCCAACCGCAACAAGCGCTCCGTCACCATCGATTTCGCAAAGCCCGAAGGCGCGGAACTCGTTCGCAGACTTGCGCCGCAGTGCCAAATCCTCGTCGAGAATTTTCGCCCAGGTGGTCTGAAGAAGTACGGGCTCGACTACGCGTCGATCAAAGCCATCAACCCGAGCATCGTCTATTGCTCAATCACTGGCTTCGGCCAAACAGGACCTTATTCGAAACGTCCTGGCTACGACTACATCATCCAAGGCATGGGCGGCTTGATGAGCCTGACGGGCGAACCGAAGGGCGAGCCGATGAAGAGCGCCGTCGCTGTCGCTGATCTCTTCACCGGCATGTACGCGGTGACATCGATCCTCGCGGCGCTCCGGCACGCAGAGCGTACCGGCGAAGGCCAGCAGCTCGATGTCTCGCTGCTCGATTGCCAAATCGCGATGCTCGCCAATCTCGGTTCGAGCTTCCTCGTCTCCGGCGATCAACCCAAGCGCCTAGGCAATCAGCACGCGGCGATCGCGCCCTACCAAGTGCTGGCTACGAAGGACGGCCACATCATTCTCGCTGTCGGCAATGACGGCCAGTTCCGCGACTTTTGCCGCGCCGCTGGCGCCACGCTCTGCGATGAAGCGCGCTTCGCCACCAACGAGGAGCGCGTCGTTCACCGCCAAGCCCTGACTGACGCACTCGCGCCGATCATGCGTATGCGCACAACGTCCGAATGGGTTGCAGCTCTCGAAGCGGCCGACGTGCCGTGTGGGCCGATCAACACGCTCGATCAAGTTTACGCCGATCCACAGGTTGTCGCGCGCGGTGCAGTGGAGACCGCCACACGGCCCAATGGCGTGACGATGAGCCTCGCGGCCAATCCTGTCCGCATGAGCGCAACATCGCCAGTGACACGCGCCGCGCCCCCTGCACTGGGCCAAGACACGGCGAACGTGCTGCAGGAACTTCTCGGGCTAGGCGAAGCAGAGTTGCAGAGCTTGCAAAAGCTTGGCGCGATTTAACGCGCGAGGGAACTTCGCCAAAGCGCTGGCGTTGACGCGCATCTGAGGTTCCGCCCGGAGATCGCGGCATGCGTACGACGTTGTTGGCGTGGATGGCGATCGCAGCGCTCATGGCAGCTGCTTGCACCCAAAGCGGTCATCTTGAGCGCAGCGCATCTACAGGCGCGGTGATCGGCGCCGCCGTTGGCAATCACGCCACACAGGCGCGTTAACCCCACTCAAAACCGGAACGCAATCTAGAAGCGCGCGTTGTGCCTCCAATCATCCATCGATGGAGGAAGACGATGCGCCTTGCGCTTACTGGTTACATTTCCGCCGCCGTGCTGGCTCTCAGCGCTTGCACAAGCATGACACCAAGTGAAAGCGGCGCATTGAGCGGCGCAGCAATCGGCGGCGTTGCCGGCGCGGTTCTTGGCGACGATGAAGCAGCGCTTGCGGGCGCCGCGGTCGGCGCAGCCGCCGGCTGGTACCTTGGCTGCCGCCAAGAAGGCCGCTGTGGCAACGTCAGCAATCGGCGCGAAGCTTATGATGCGCGCACCGGCCGCTACTACTTCTATGACCCACAATCAGGCCGCTACTTCTACGAGAACGGCGAACCGTACTATCGCGGCTAAGACAATCTAAAAGTTGGGACGCCGCGCTTCGTGCACATCGAAGCGCGGCGTTTTGCTGTGTCAGGTCGTGCGCTTGGCGCGATCCTGCTCGTTCGCGCCCTTGATCGCGTCGCGCGCGGCTTCCCATTCAGCGTCGCCCCACTGCGAAAGTCGGCCATAGAAGCCGCCCTCGTTGAGCAAATGCTGGCCGCCATCGATCGCGATGGTTTGGCCGTTGATGTACTCCGCCCCCGGCGCCATCAGCAGCACAGCGAGATTGCAGAGCTCGTGCATCTGGCCGATGCGGCCATGGATCGACGGATTGCCCACGCCGCGGTTGTCAGAGGCGGCATCCGTGCCTGGCGAGAGACGCTCCCATGCGCCTTTGGTCGGGAATGGCCCCGGCGCAATCGTGTTGAGTCGAATGCCGTAACGGCCCCATTCGATAGCGAGGGACTTCGTCATCACGTCGATGCCCGCCTTCGACATGGCGGATGGCACCGTGAACGGTCCGCCATCCCAAACCCACGTCACCACGATCGAGCAGACATTGCCCTTCTTACCCTCGGCGATCCAACGCTTGCCGATGTTGTGCGTCACGTAGAACGAGCCGCGGAAGACGATGTTCGAAATCGCGTCGAAGCCCTTCGGCGTGAGGTCTTCGGTGCGCGAGATGAAATTGCCGGCGGCGTTGTTCATCAGACCCGTGAGCGCACCGCCCGTAGCCCAGATCTGATCGACCATTTCATTGATTGCTTCGGCGTTGCGGATGTCGCACGCGATTGGCCAGACCTTGCCGCCGTACTTGCCCATGATCTCGTCGGCCGTGCCTTGAAGCACGTCGCCGCGGCGGCCGCAGATGTAGACCTCAGCGCCGAGCTTCACGAACGCCTCGGTCATCTCTTTCCCGAGTCCGGTGCCGCCGCCGGTCACAAGAATACGTTCGCCGGCCATCAGGCCGTCTTTGAACATGAGTTTGGAAGCATCCATCGCGCGTCTCTCCCTATTCCGGAGAACTACGCGCGTGCCCACGTCGAATGTCTAGAGCACGTGGCGTCAGCCATCCGAAGCTCGCGGGTGGGAGAAACAGGTCCTCCTTCGCCAAGGCTACGGAGGACATCCTACCCTCGCTGCGCGAGCGTAGGATGGTCGGGGCAGAGGGATTCGAACTCTCGACATCCAGCTCCCAAAGCTGGCGCTCTACCAGGCTGAGCTATACCCCGACTTTGGCCGCGCTCCATGCCACGCGAAGGGCCGCGCGGCAACGCCGCTAACTGGGAAAGATACGGTGCCGCACCCGGTCGCCGGGGCGGATGCCCAGTTCTTCTGCGCGGCCGGCGCGAATCTCCAGCACGCCCCGCGTCAGCCCAGAGGCCGGCACCGGCGCATCCGAGTACGGCGTCGTGTGATCTGCGATGTTCAGAATGCGCCCGTCGACGCCAATGAAAATAATATCCAGCGAGGATGGCGTGTTGCGCATCCAGAAACTCGCATGCTCGGGCTGTTGGAAGTGAAACAGCATGCCGCGATCGTCCGGCAGCGGATCGCGATACATAAGCCCGCGATTGCGCTCGGCCTCATCGTCCGCGATTTCAACGTTTAGCCGAACCTCGCCCCGGTGCGTCTGGATCGTGAGCACTTCGGTCGGCGCCGTGGGGCCGATACTCGCGCCGCTCGTGGTTGGTGCGACCTCTGCCGCTTGCTGCGCGCAAGCGCTCAGCGCGACGAACATGACAAAGGCGGCGGTGCGAAGCGTTGTGATCATGGTGCGGACCCCTGAAGCGGGGTCTCTTTAGCACGCGGCGCCGGGCGGGAAAGTGGCAGGCCCTAGGGGAGTCGAACCCCTCTTTCCTGGTTGAAAACCAGGCGTCCTAACCGATAGACGAAGGGCCCGCGGAACCCGGTGTTCGCGGGGAAGCGGCCATATAGAGGCGCCCGCCCGGGCTGGCAAGCGGGGGTTGGAATGGTTGGCGTTTTAGGACTGCTGACGGGCTGGGCGATGCTCATGCCGGGACTTCTGGTGCTCTATCGCCTGCTGGGGTTCCCCTATGCCCCGTGGATGGGCTTCTTCCTGGGCATCGCCGCGTCGTTTCCGCTGCTGGTCGTCTGCACCCTGATTGGCCTGGCGATGATCTTCTTCTCGGTGCGCAGCCTCACGCGCCCTGCCGACTAACCCTTGGCTTCGGCCAGATCGACGATCTCGACTTCGGCGCGGACGGTATCGTTCCACTCGTTTTTCTTCACGCGTACGGCTGCGTGATAGAGCGCGTCCTTCTTCATCAGCGCTTCGCCGAGCGGACTTTTCATCGCGCGGAACGCGATGCCGCTGACGCGCGCGCCGCGTGAATCTTCCAGCGTGAAGCGAACGTGCTCTTCCTTCACCAGCTTGGCGAAAGCGACGCGCACATCAGTCAGCGCAAACAATGGCTCGGGATGCCCCTGCCCGTACGGGCCAATCCGCTCCAGCGCATCAATCAAACTCACATCGACGGCACCAACGCCGCCGACAGCATCAACCGTCAGCGCGCGCGCTTCGCCGGCGGCTGCCGCCATCTCAGGCTCGAGGCGCGCGGAGAGGAAATCTTTCAGCTCCTCAACTCTGTCCCACTCAACAGTAAGACCAGCCGCAGCCGCGTGCCCGCCGCCATTGATCAGCAGGCCCGCTTCCTTCGCCGCCGCGACCGCCGCACCGAGGTTTACGCCTGGCGTCGAGCGGCCCGAGCCTTTCGCCGGCTCATGCTCGGTCACGCCGCCAAGCACGATCGTCGGCTTGTGCAGGCGATCCTTTAGGCGCCCAGCCGCAATACCGATCACACCAGGATGCCAGCGATGCGAGCCAACGATGATCACCGAACGCTGCTCAGCTTCTGCGATCGCCGCCGTTTCTGCTTCCGCCAGCATTTCCGCTTCGCGCTGACGGCGCTCCGCGTTCAACGCTTCCAGCGTCGCCGCAAGATCGCGCGCTTCTTCTTCATCCTCGGTGGAGAGCAAGCGCGTCGCCAAAGAAGCGTCGCCCACGCGACCGCCTGCGTTGATGCGCGGACCTAGAATGAAGCCGAAATCATAGACGGTGGCGGAGCCTTTGCGGCCGGCGTTCTCCGCCAACGCCACCATCCCGATGTTCTTGCCGTTGCGTAGGATCTTGAGGCCCTGAGAAACGATGGCGCGATTGAAGCCGGTGAGCGGCGCGACATCGCAGACCGTGCCGATCGCCGCGAGGTCGAGCATCTGCATCAGGTCGGGCAGATGGTTCGAGCCAGGCGAACCACGCCGCCGCGCTTCACGGTTCACCGCCGCCAGCGTCACCAGCACAACGCCAGCGGCTGTGAGATGCCCCTGCCCCGACGTATCGTCGAGCCTGTTGGGATTGACCACCGCGCGCGCTTTCGGCGGCGGCCCCGCCATCAAGTGGTGATCGAGCACGACAACGTCGACACCGAGTTCAGCTGCGGCGTTCAACGGTCCCTCAGCCGCCGCGCCGCAATCGACGGTGATGACCAGCTCAACACCTTCGGCCTTCAAGCGCTCGAACGCGACGACAGAGGGGCCGTACCCCTCCTTCATCCGGTCCGGCACGTAGATCTTCAACTCGCGCCCGCGCGCACGGAAGTAGCGCACAAGTTGCGCACCGCTCGAGCCGCCATCGACATCGTAATCAGCGAGCACCGCGCACGAGCGGCCGACGACAATCGCATCTTCGATCACGCGCGCCGCTTCATCCATGTCGGTGAAGCTCGATGGATCGGGAAAGTGTGTCTTCAGCGTTGGCGCCAGAAACGCTTCCGCGTCATCAAGCGTGACGCCCCGCACCGCCATCAAACGCGCCGCGATTTCCGGCAACGAGAAACGGCGACGAAACGCTTCCACGAGCGCCAAGTCCGGTTCGCGCGTGCGCCAGCGGCGCCCGGTGATCGAGCGCTCGACGCCAAGAAAAGCGCCGCCGGTTTCAAGCTTCCTGGCGGCGCTCATGGATTGTGAACCGAATCGCTCGGGGCCATGGGGTCAGCATCGCGCGCGCGGACGCCGCCCCCAAGCCCGTTAGGTCAGTGGACGGTGTAATTTACACCGCCGCCGGCCTGAATATGCATGCGTTCGCGTGCTTCCTGGCCGCCACCACTGACCGATCCCGCGGCCACATCCCAGCACCCAGCCGAAACGGTGAAATCATAGGAGCGGCCCGGCGCGATGCCCGTACCGCTCGGCAGGCGGTTGAGGCCGTAGGTCGAGACGTTACAGGCCGAGATCAGCACGACATCGACCATGTATGGGCTGGCGTTGGATACGCGGATGATGCCCGTTGGCTCGCCAGGACGAATAAGCGGACCGCCGGTGATCATCCCGGCGCAACCTGTGACAGCGGCGATGGCAAGCACGGCCACAGCCGCGCGAACAAATTTCAGCATGAATGCTCCCCCAGCCAAGAATCGGCTCGGGCAAGCATCGCCAGCGCCATCGCTCGCGGCGCCCCTATTTGATGTGTGCGTTAGCTCGCGCGTTCGCGCGTCTTGAGTTCCATCGTTGCGCCTGTGGCCGCGTTCAGCACAAGCGTGTGTGTTTGCACTTCGCCCTTGCCGATGCGCACGCCATCCAGCAGCGAACCCGCCGTGACGCCCGTCGCGATGAAAACAGCCGCGCCGGAAACCAGATCGCCGAGATCATAGCGCCGCTTCAGGTCTTCGATCCCCGCCGCCTGCGCGCGCACACGCTCTTCGTCATTGCGAATGACGAGCCGGCCTTGGAACTGGCCACCAACGCACTTCAGCGCCGCCGCCGCGAGCACGCCCTCGGGCGCGCCGCCGGAACCGACATACATGTCGATGCCCGTTTCCGGCTTGGTGCAGTGGATGACACCAGCAATATCGCCATCGCCGATCAGATGCACACGCGCACCAGCCGTACGCAGCGCTTCGATAATGCTGGCATGACGTGGGCGATCGAGAACGCAAACGCCAATCGCTTCAGCGCGAACGCCCTTCGCCTTAGCCAGCGCTCTCACATTGTGCGCGGCGCCCTCATCGAGATCGATAATATCCGCAGGATAACCCGGCCCGATCGCGATCTTGTCCATGTACGTGTCAGGCGCCTGCAGCAGGCCCCCCTTCGGCGCCACCGCGATCACCGAAAGCGCGTTGGGCTTGGCTTTTGCCGCAAGCGTCGTGCCTTCGAGCGGATCGAGCGCGATATCGAGTTCGAGGCCTTTGCCGGAGCCGACGGCCTCGCCGACGTACAACATCGGCGCGTCGTCGCGCTCGCCTTCGCCAATCACCACGCGGCCTTTGATCGGCAGCGCATTCAGCGCTTCACGCATCGCGTCGACGGCAGCTTGATCCGCCGCGCGTTCATCGCCACGGCCAACCAATTTTGCGGCAGCAATGGCGGCGTTGATCGGCGCACGGGCCAGCGCCAGCGCCAGTTCGTCACTGATGGCAGTGCTCATGAGCGGCTCCAGCGCGGCCCCGATTGTTCGACCGGCATCACGAACGGCGCCTCCGCGGTCACGTCAAGCGCTTCGATTGCACGCACCGCCGCTTCCATCTTCGCACGCGCACACGTCTGCGTGGTGAGAACGATCGGAACAGCGGGGCCTTCATGCACTGGCATCTGCAAGAAGCTCTCGATCGAGATTTCCTCGTGCGCCAGCCGATCTGAGATCGCAGCGACGACGCCCGGGCGGTCCTTCACCAGCAAACGCAAATAATAGCGGCCACGCTCAGCGGGCGTCGCGCGCGGCGCGGTCGAGAGCTGCGCAAGAGATTTACCGAACGCAAAGCCCGCACGGCCCTCAGCGAGATCAATGAGATCAGACGCGACAGAAGCCGCCGTCGGCCCCTCGCCAGCGCCGCGGCCAATGAACGTGAGCTGCCCCGCAGGCTCCGCATCCACCACCAGCGCATTGAGCGAACTGCCAACATTCGCGAGTGGGTGATCATAGGGCAAACACGCAGGCCGCACGTGCATCTCGACAGCGCCATCGCCCAGCGCACCCTTGGCGATTAACTTGATCCGGTACCCAAGCTTCGCGGCGAGACGAATGTCTGTCAGCGTGACGCGCTCAATGCCTTCGATGCGGACGTGCTCGTAGTCCGGCCGCGTGCCGAAGGCGATCGCCGACAGAATGGTCAGCTTATGCGCCGCGTCGAACCCGCCGACATCGGTGGTCGGATCCGCTTCGGCGTAGCCCAGGCCTTGCGCCTCGGAGAGCACGGCTTCGAACGAGCGGCCCGAATTTTCCATCTCGGTCAGGATGTAGTTGCAGGTGCCGTTCAGGATGCCGGCGACGCTGCTGGCGCGCGATCCGGCGACGCTTTCCTTCAGCGCCTTCACCATCGGCACGCCGCCGCCAACCGCGGCTTCAAACAACAGCTTCGCGCCGTTGCTTTCAGCCAGCTCCGCCAATCGCGTGCCATGCACCGCAACCAGCGCCTTGTTGGCCGTCACCACGTGCGCGCCGCGCCCGAGCGCCGCTTCAACGGCAGCCTTCGCAACGCCTTCGGCGCCGCCGATCAGCTCCACGAAAACGTCGACGCTCGGATCGCTCGCCAGCGCAACCGGATCACTGAACCAGTGGTAGCCGCTGAGATCGACGCCGCGATCTTGGTTCTGCGTACGCGCCGTCACGGCGACGAGCTGCATGTTCTGGTTTAGACGCGAGGCGCCGTCGGCGAACAGCTTCGCTACGCCGCGCCCAACCGTGCCGAGGCCGGCGATCCCGACGCGGAGCTTGCCCATCTGCTTACTCCGCCGCCGCAGGCGCGGCGTTCGATTGCAGGAATTTCTTCAGATTGCGTGCGGCCTGACGAATGCGCTGCTCGTTCTCAACCAGCGCGATGCGCACGTAATTGTCGCCGTATTCGCCAAAGCCTGCGCCCGGCGCGACCGCAATCTCGGCACCTTCCATCAGGCGCTTGGAGAACTCAACCGAACCCATGTGCTTGAACTGATCAGGCAGCTCCGCCCAAACGAACATCGAGGCGCTCGGCTTCGGCAACGTCCAACCAGCCTTGGCGAAACTATCGAGCAGCACATCGCGGCGATGCTTGTAGGTGTTGCGCATCTCCTCGACGCAATCCTGCGGCCCGTTGAGCGCAGCCGCGGCCGCCACCTGCACCGGCGTATAAGCGCCGTAGTCGAGATACGATTTCACCCGCGCCAGCGCCGCGATCAGCCGCTCATTCCCTAGCGCGAAACCAACGCGAAAACCCGCCATCGAATAGGTTTTCGAAAGCGTGTTGACCTCAACCGCCACATCAAGCGCGCCCGGCACCTGCAGCACCGACGGCGGCGGATCGCCTTCGAAGTAAATCTCCGAATACGCCATGTCCGAAAGCAGGAACATGTCGTGCTTCTTCGCGATGGCGACGGCGTCCTTGTAGAAATCGAGATCTACCGTCTGCGCGGTGGGGTTCGCCGGATAGCATACCACCATCGCGATCGGCGGCGGCACGGAATGGCGCGCCGCGCGATCGATGCCGCGCAGATATTGCTCCGGCGAGTGTGCTTCGATCGAACGGATGACGCCGCCAGCCATGATGAAGCCGAAGGCGTGGATCGGATAAGACGGGTTCGGCGAAATGATCACATCGCCCGGCGCCGTGATCGCTTGCGCCAGGTTGGCGAAGCCTTCCTTTGAGCCAAGCGTCGAAACGATCTGTGTGTCGGGATTGAGCTTCACGCCGAAGCGGCGGTCGTAATAGCCCGCCATCGCGCGCCGCAAACCCGGAATACCGCGTGACGCGGAGTAGCGGTTCGTGCGCGGCTTGGCGGCGGTCTCGCAGAGTTTATCGACGATGTGTTGCGGCACCGGTAAGTCCGGATTGCCCATGCCAAAGTCGATGATGTCGACGCCCTGCCCGCGCAGACGCGCCTTAAGCTTGTTGACCTCCTCGAACACGTACGGAGGCAAGCGGCGGATTTTGTGGAACTCGGACGAACTCATGTGCGCCGTCGGTTGCGCTCAGTACGGGTTGTGCGAGTTGCGCGTGGCTTCGATCTCGCGGCGCGCTTCATCTAGAAACGCTTGCGGATCTTCATCCGGCGTCGTCGGCTCCTGCGCGCGCGGGCTGGCCTGCGCTGCCGCGCGCGCGGCCAAGAGCTCAGCTTCTACCGAACGCCAATGCCCAGGGCTGGTGTTGGCCGAGGTGCCGCCTTCCGGAACTTCGCGGAGGCTCGGATAGCCCTCGGCGTCGGCCCAGGCCGGTGTTTCGCCGTACGGCGTGTTCACGCAGCCGCCCAGAGCGATCGCCAGCGCCGTAAGAACCAGGGCTCCACGCATCGATAATCTTCCTGGGCGCGATTCCGGCCCTATCTCGACCTCTATACCAGAGACCGCCTTTGCGCCACCACGCGAAGCGGCATTACAATCGCGCCAATAGGGAGAATCCGATGACGGATGCCGAGGGCGCAAAGCCTTCCACGGACGGCGCAGAACTGGTCAAACCGGCGCCGAAGCGGGCGCGCAAACGCACGCCTAAACCCAAGGCCGAGGCGGCCCCGGCGCCTGTCGCTGAGGCGCCCAAGCCCGCTGCAAAGCCGCCGGCCGAGGCCCCGCCTCCGCTTAACGAAATTATCATGGCGCAGACGGCCGAGAGCTTGGCCGCGCTCTCCGCTAACCTCACGCAGGCGATGACGCGCGCCAACACCGCGATCTCCACAGCCTTTGTCGACCAGACCAAGGACGCCGCGAACTGGCAGCCCGATCCGCTCGGCATGCAGGCAGCGTTGAACGACGTGTGGTCCCATCTCGCCGCGCAGCCTGAAACACTGCGCGATGCGCACGCCACGCTTTGGCAGCGCTACGCCGACATCTGGCAGAAGCACGCGACCTACATGATCACCGGCCAGCAGGCCGATGAAGGTCCGGTGCGAGACAAGCGCTTCAAGGATCCGGAGTGGCGCTCCAACCCGGCCTTCTCGATGTTGCGTGAATCGTATCTGGCGACTGCCGAATTCATCACCGATCTCGTCAACGCCGCCGAAGGCGTCAACGAAGCCACCAAACGCAAAGCCGCGTTCTACATCAAGCAAGCCGTCGACGCCGCTTCGCCGTCCAACTTCTTGATGACCAATCCCGCCGCACTTCGCGCGCTCTTCCAATCCGGCGGCGAGAGCCTGGTCAAAGGCGTCGAAAACCTCGCGGAGGACTTGAAGCGCGGCAAGGGCAACCTCGCCATCTCGCAAACCGACATCAACGCCTATCGCGTCGGCGAAAACGTCGCCACCGCGCCGGGCAAGGTCGTCTTCCGCAATCGCGTGTTCGAGCTGCTGCAATACGATCCGACGACCGAGAAGGTGCACGAAGTCCCGCTGCTGATCTTCCCGCCGTGGATCAACAAATTCTACATCCTCGATCTGCAGCCGAAGAACTCAATGATCCGCTGGCTCACCAACCAGGGTCACACTGTATTCCTGGTCTCCTGGGTGAACCCAGACGAAGACATGGCTGACGCCACCTTCGAGGATTACATGCGCGAAGGCGTCTACGCCGCCACGCAAGCGGTCAAAGACGCCGCTGGCGTCGATCGCATGAATGCCGTCGGCTATTGCATCGGCGGCACGCTGCTTTCCGCGACGCTCGCGCACATGGCCAAGACTGGCGACACCAGCATCCAAAGCGCCACGTTCTTTGCGGCGCAAGCCGACTTTAAGTTCGCCGGCGATTTGCTGATCTTCTCCGACGATCAAGCGATCAAATTCCTCGAAGACAAAATGGATCAGGCCGGCGGCGTCCTCGACGCGCAAACCATGGCCGATACGTTCAACTCGCTGCGGTCGAACGATCTGGTCTGGAACTACGTCGTCGACAATTACTATGTCGGCAAACAGCCGCCGCCGTTCGATCTGCTCTACTGGAACGCCGATCAGACGCGCATGCCGAAGGCGCTGCACCTCTTCTATCTGCGCAAATTCTATCGCGACAACGCGCTCTCCGAGGGCAAGCTGGAGCTACTCGGCGAAAAGCTCTCGCTGAAGGATGTAACCATCCCGATCTTCATGCAGAGCTCAAAGGAAGATCACATCGCGCCTGCCGCGAGCGTCTATCGCAGCGCGCTTTCGTTTGGCGGGCCGGTCGAATACATCATCGCCGGCTCGGGCCACATCGCCGGCGTCATCAACCACCCGGCGGCCAACAAGTACCAGTATTGGACCAACCCAAATCTCAAGGGCGCGCTCGAAGATTGGCAGGCGTTCGCGGTTGAGCACCCCGGCTCATGGTGGCCGCATTGGGATCAATGGCTCAGCGCCATCAGCGGCCCCGACGTCGACGCACGCAAACCCGGCGATGGCGAGTTGCAGCCGCTGGGCGATGCGCCGGGCGAATACGTCAAAGTCCGCTCGAACGGGGCTTAATGGCGGATACGCAGCAACCCCCAACGCCGGCGCGGCCGCTTCTCTTCGGCGAAGCGCTACCGTTCGCCCACGCTACTTCGAACCGCAACCGTCAGTTCGCGTTGGGCTCGCTCGGCGGATGCTTCGTGCTGATCTGCGCGATCAAGGACATCGACACGCCGTCGGCACGGGCGGCGCTCGCCGCTATTCCGAACGACCCGCGACACGAAACAGAGCGCCTGCTCGCTATCTTCACTGCAGGCCAGAGCAGCGCCCAGTTGGATGCGCTTGGCGCCACTCGTCTTATCTTCAACGACGCAAAAGTCGCGGAAGTCTGCGGCCTCTTCGATCCACGCGAACCGGCGGGGCGTTGGATTCTGCTCGACCCTACACTGCGGGTGCTGGGACTGTGGCGATTGGAAGATCACGCCGCCGCGCTCCGCGCGTTCACCAGCACGCCGCCGCCAGATCGCCACGCCAGCTCAGCGAACGCGCCAGTGCTGGTTGTGCCCAACGTGTTCGAGACGTCCTTCTGCAAAACGCTGATCGACTATTATCGCACCCAAGGCGCCAACCCCTCAGGCATCACACTGCAGGATAGGAGCGGCCGCACGTTCGTGGCGCTCGACGACACGTTTAAGCGCCGCAGCGATTGCCTGATCGGCGACACGGCGCTTCGCGACGCCATCATGCAACGCATCTATTGGCGCCTCGCGCCAATGATTGAGCGCGCGTTCATGTGGCGGCCGACGCGCATGGAGCGCTACCTGGTCGCCTGTTACGACGCCGAAGGCGGCGGCTTCTTCAAACCGCACCGCGACAACACCACAAACGGCACAGCCCATCGGCGCTTCGCCGTCACGATCAATCTCAATGCGCACGAATATGAAGGCGGCGATTTGCGCTTCCCGGAGTTTGGCTCACGCACCTACCGCGCGCCTACCGGCGGGGCCGTGGTGTTCGCCTGCTCACTCCTCCACGAAGCGACGCCCGTGACCAAAGGCGAACGCTACGCGTTCCTGCCATTCCTTTATGACGATGCGGCCGCAAAAGTCCGCGAAGCCAACAACCAATTTCTCGACGACAGCCTGCCGCAGTATCGGGACACCGACCCGGCTTGAGGAGAACGCCATGTCGCTTTCGCTTTACGAAGTCACCGTCCCATCGTTCGCGCAGCTCATCGAGGCGATGGCAGGCGTGCTCAAGAAAGGCGAAGCGCATGCTCTGGAAAAGGGCATGCAACCCGACGAATGGGTCGGCGCGCGCCTCTTCAGCGACATGGCGCCGCTGAGCTTCCAAGTGAAGCAAGCCGCGCATCATTCCGTCGGCGCGATCGAGGCGACCAAGAAGGGCGTGTTCAGCCCCGATCTGACGCCGCCGCCGCAAACGTTCGCCGAGCTCAAGGCAACGGTCGACTCCACGCTCGCGAAGCTGGCCGCCTATCGTCCTGAGGAGGTGAACGAACTCGTAGGCCGCGACATGCGCTTTCAGCTGGGCGAGCGCGTGATGCCGTTCACAGCCGAGAACTTCCTGCTCTCGTTCTCACTGCCGAACTTCTACTTTCACGCCACCACGGCCTACGACATCCTCCGCCACAACGGCGTGCCCCTGGGCAAGCGCGACTATATGGGCAGACCGCGGCTCAAGGTTTGAGCGCAGGCTCAAGCCAATCCCGCCGCTTCATCCAAGCCAAGCGCGATGTTGAGGTTCTGCACCGCGGCGCCGCTCGCGCCTTTGCCGAGATTGTCGAGCAACGCAACGAGCCGCGCTTCCTGATCGTGGCCGAAGACGAAGAGCTTCAACTGGTTGGTGCCGTTGAGGCCTTCGGGATCGAGCGCCTTTAACCCGGATGACTCCGCGAGCGAGGCCACGGTGACGAAGCGCTCGCCTTTGTAAAACTGCGCCAGCACGCCGTGCACATCTTCAAGCTTCGAGCCGTTGGCGAATGCGGCGAGCGGCAACGGCACTTCCACAATCATGCCCTTGTAGTAGCGGCCAACGCTCGGCGCGAAGATCGGCGCGCGTGCGAGGTTCGCGTACTTCTGCATCTCGGGCACGTGCTTGTGCTTCTGCGTCAGCCCGTAAATGCGATACGGCACGCGCGTAAACGTCGGATCGCTCTCGTTCTCGAACTCCGCGATCATCGACTTGCCACCGCCGGAATAGCCGGAGACAGCATTGACCGAGAGCGCCCAGTCGCGCGGGATGATGCCTCTCTCCACCAGCGGACGCGTCAGCGCGATAAAACCAGTCGGATAGCACCCTGGATTGGAAATGCGCTTCGCGGCCGCGATCTTCGCGCGCTGATCCTTGCTCATCTCGGCAAAACCGTACGCCCAATCCGGCGCGACGCGATACGCCGTCGACGCGTCGATGACCTTCACCGCACCGTTCTCAATCAACGACACCGCTTCGCGCGCGGCCTCATCCGGCAAGCACAAGATCACAGCGTCCGCATCGTTCAGCAGACGCTTGCGCTCGTCAGCGTCTTTGCGCTTTGCGGGATCGATCGAGACAAGCGTGATGTCTTCGCGTCCGCTGAGTCGTTCGCGGATTTGCAGGCCGGTCGTTCCGGCTTCGCCATCAATAAACACCTTCGGAGTCATGGCACTCAATCGATTACCTCGACGCTTTACTGAACTTTGGATATGGCGCCCCACGTGGGGAAGCATAGGGAGAGGGTCTGATGAACTTCAACAATCTGCTGAACTTCAACGTCTTCGTTGCGCCGGTTTTGATCCGGATCGTCTATTGGGTGGGCATCGTCTTCATCGTGTTGGGCACGCTGATGGCAATGCTCGGCGGCGGCATGATGGGCAGCCAATATGGCGGCGGCTTCAATCCGCTGGCGCCGCTCATTGCGCTCGTCGGCGGCGCCGTGGCGCTGCTCGTCTGGCGCGTCATGTGCGAGATCTGGATCGTTATCTTCTCCATCAATGATCGCCTCGGCATCATCGCCGAGCGCAACAAGGTCTGAAAAACAAAACGGGCGCTTCCCTGAGAGAAGCGCCCGTCCCGTAACCCATGGTCGCGAAGCGATTAGCGCTTCGAGAACTGGAAGCTCCGGCGGGCCTTCTTGCGGCCGTACTTTTTACGCTCAACCACGCGGCTATCGCGGGTCATGAAGCCAGCGTGCTTCAGCGCCGGACGCAGCGCCGGCTCGTAATCAGCGAGCGCCTTCGAGATGCCGTGACGCACAGCGCCGGCTTGGCCCGAGAGGCCCGAACCGGTGACGGTCGCGATCACATCGAACTCGCCTTCGCGCTCGGTGACCTTGAACGGCTGGTTGATCATCATGCGCAGAACCGGACGGGCGAAATACGCGTCGCTGGTCTTGCCGTTGATGGTGATGTTGCCCTTGCCGGGCTTCACCCAAACGCGCGCAACGGCGTTCTTGCGCTTGCCGGTCGCGTAAGCGCGGCCGAACTTGTCGACCTTCTTCTCGCGCGCGATGGCGATGTGTTCAGTGCCCGAACCCTTCGGGACGCCTGCGATTTGGCCGAGTGACTCGAAGCCTTGGGTCGTGTCGGTCATGGTGTTAGCCGATCCTCGAGTTCTTGCGGTTCTTCGACTTGAAGTCGACGGTGACTGGGTTTTGCGCGGCGTGCGGATGTTCGCTGCCGCCATAGACACGAAGCTTCGCCAGCTGCTTGCGCGCCAGCGGGCTTTCCTTCGGCATCATGCGCTCAACGGCCTTTTCCAGAACGCGCTCAGGGTGCTTGCCGGCGAGGACCTTGCCCGCGACGCGCTCCTTGATGCCGCCCGGGTGACCAGTGTGGCGATAATAGACCTTGTCGGTCATCTTCTTGCCGGTCAGCGCGACCTTCTCGGCGTTGATGACGACCACGTGGTCGCCCGTATCAACGTGCGGCGTGAAATCGGCGCGATGCTTGCCGCGAAGGCGCAGCGCGATGAACGAAGCGAGGCGGCCGACCACAACGCCTTCGGCATCCACAACGATCCAGCCGTTGGTGATTTCCGAAGCCTTGGCCGAGCGCGTCGAAAGAGTGCGCATTGGGTGGTTCCTGACAAAAACGAAGGCGCGCGTTTATTGCAGCGCCGAATTCGCGTCAATAGGCTATCTTTTTTCTATTATAATCATCGCCTTAGAATAGCGGTATTATAATAAGTAGATGCCGTTACCGCCACGCCGCCCGCGCCGCCACAAGGGTCGTCATCCACAGGATGGCCGCCCCCGCCTGGTGCAGCAGGCTCAAAGAGAGCGGCGACACCGCCAGCACCGTCATGATCCCCAATCCGGCCTGCAGCAGCGCCACCAGCCCCACAAGCCCAAGCGCCCACCGCGCCTCGCCCTGCCCGCGGATCAGCCCAACGGCCGCCAGCAGCAGCGCGAACAGCGCCACGACGTAACCCGTCGTCCGGTGCAGCAGATGCTGTGTCGCGTGATCTTCGGTGAAGTTCGAGAGAAAGTGCTCAAGCCCAAACGCGCTCGACGGAATCCACTCGCCGCCAATTGTCGGCCAATCCGCGTACGCTTTGCCGCCGTCGCTGCCGGCAAGCAGCGCACCGAGCATCACTTGCACGAAGATCAGCGCCATCAGCGCGAACGGCGCCCAACGCCACACGCCCGCTTGCGATTTCTGCGATGGCCAAACGAACGCGCCGAGCGCTGTCCAAAGCGCAATCGCTAAAATGAAAAACGCCATCGCCAAGTGGATCGCCAAGCGCAGCGGACTGACGTCGAGCCGATCAAACAGCCCGCTCGTCACCATCCACCAGCCGATCGCGCCCTGCATGCCGCCAAGCACAAACAGCAACGCCGTAACGCGAAAACGCCCGCGCAGACGCCCGGTGAAGAAGAAAAACAAAGCCGGGATCGCGAACACGAGGCCAAGCGTCTGGCCGAGAAAGCGATGACCCCATTCCCAGTAATAGATCTGGCGAAACTCCTCGATCGTCATGCCGTTGTTCTGCGCTTGGTACTCCATCGTCTGCTGATAGAGCGCGAACTCTTGGGCCCACCCCGCCTCGCTCATTGGCGGGACGAAGTGTTTCATGAAATTCCATTCGGTGATGGAAAGCCCGCTATCGGTCAGCCGCGTCGCGCCGCCGACGATGATCATCGCGAACACGAACACGCAAACGACCAGGAGCCATGCGCCCACCAATCGCTGCCGCGGCGGCCAAATGTCCTCTGCTGACATGCTTGCGTTCGTCCCTTCGCGCCTCCCATAGAACTGACGGAGCGTGACGAAAACGCGGCGCGCCGCCGCGTGGGAGCCTGAAACCTAATGGATGTGCGTGCCCGAAAGGCGGTCGGCTGCGTTGTTCTGCTCGCCTATATCGCGATCTACGCCCTTCTCGCGGCGTCGCTGGGTGTCGCGCTTTGGCCGGTTCTCCCCGTCTGGGCGCAGCTCATCTACTACGCCATCGCCGGCGTCGTCTGGATCTTCCCCCTGAAGCCGCTCTTCGGCTGGATCAACCGCGCACAATAAAAAGCCGCCCCGGAGCGCAAGCTCCAGGGCGGCGATGCATCGTGCTCTTGCAACCTTAGTTGTTGAGCAGGATCGAGAGGATCACGCCAGTCGCGACAGCGACGAGCAGGATCTCGCCGCGATCGTCGCGGACGTAGTGGTAGCCACGCGGCGGCTGACGCAGACGCTCACGGCGCCAGTCAACTTCACGATATTGCTGACGCGCGTAGCTCGGCAGGCGATCGCCACGGCGCCATTGCTGATAGCTGGCGCGATAGTCGCGGCGTTGCATCTGCTGATACGTCGGCTGGCCGTAATAGAAGCGGTTGCCGATGTAATAGCCGTTGTGCTGGCGCTGATTCCAGCGGCCCCGATCATTGCGATCGTTGTCGCGGTTCCGATCGGCTTGATGACGATCACTGCGGTCACGGCCATTGTATTGTTGCGCGCTTGCGCTCGTTGCAGCGATCGGACCCATCGCGACCAACGCGGCGAGCGCGAATGTCTTAAAGCGGTTCATAGTGTGCTCCTTCCTTAGGACGAGACCTCGTTTCATCTCGTTGTGGAGAAGCTAACGCGTGGCCGCTGAACTCGTTCTGAGCATGTGTTTCGCAGCATTCCCGCGATGGCGCCGTTCGACGCCAGAAGCGGTATGTGACACGGTTTGACACAACAAAATTCTCTTAGCTGCGAAGGAACTCTCGATCGCCAATGACGCGGCAGCTCATCATGCGCTTGTGCCGCGGCACCGCGGCGGGCACACTTTTCGCCAGCGTCGCATCAGCGGAGTTGGACCAGGGACATGCGCAGCTACGAGTATCCTGTTTCTGAAGACATCACCGAGCCGGCCGAAGCGGCGCAGGATCCCAACAAACGTTCACGCGAACAGGCATTGATCGCGGCGCATGCGGATTTTGCCTGGGAACGGGCGCTCGACTTCGGCTGCGGACGAGGCGGCAACTTTCCTGTGCTCGCCGCCGCCGGAAGGGGCCGTGAAAAGCATGTACTTGGCATCGACCTCGACGCCGACCGCGCCGCGCAAGCCGCGGTAGCGGCGGCGTCGTTGCGCGGCGCCGCATTCGAGACAGCGCAGGGCGGTGTCGAAACCGTCGAATCGTGGCCCTCTGATCGGCGCTTTGACCTCATTCTCTTGTGTCAGATAATCGGCCACACACCCACCGCTGAAGCGGCGCGCATCCTGAACGCATTGCGGCGGCGCCTGAATTCCGGAGGTCGTTTCATCATCTGCTATCCGTTTGTGACGCCCGCGGCAGCCGACAGCCTTGATGCCCCTGCCAATGAGGACTTCTTCCATCTCGTCGACTTCAAAGCGACGGATGAGCACGCGTTCCGCCGGAGGCTAACGCGCGAAGCGTTCGACCAAGCCGCACACGTTCCAGCGGCAGGTCTGCTACCTGTGCGATGCTTCATGGTGCCACGCCTTGAATGGCGTCAGGGGAATGCGCTGCCTGCGGCAAGCGCGACACCGGATGCCATCGCCACATGTTTGCCGGGCATGGCGCTTCGATCGTACTTGTATTCCGTGCATCATTCGACGAAGGCCTCGGGCGAGGCCGCGATCGGGGACATGGCGACAGTGGCGCAGAGCTGACGCCAGCGCTGGGGGGCGCTGACATGTTTGAACTGAAGCAGTTGGGTATCGAGTTCAGCGGACTGTGGTCCAACATGGTCAGCGAGGCGCTGTGGCTGATCCTCGGTGCAGCGCTAGCGCTAACCATCAGGCTGGCGCGCATGCTCGGGCGCAGAGCGCGTCTGCGCCGCGCTTTCGGCGGCAACGTGCACACAGCCGATGACATCGCAATCTACCTGCCGCTCTGGCGCGTGCAGGATCGCAGCCGCACCGAGACGCGTTTCGAGAAACAGAGCGGCGCAGGCGAGACACGTCTCTTTTACGGTCCGGATCGCACCTTTGCGGAAGAAGACGTCAAATCTGCTTTCGAAGTCGCCCAGGCATTCGCGAGATTTTTCGCACGCCCCATTGCCATTCGCCCTGACGACGAGCGCTTGCACGAAAACGAGACCACGTTGCTCATCGGCGCGGCGGTCGCGAACAGGCACGTGGATTCCGTGCTTGACCTTTATCGCTGTGATTGTCCTGGCCGGCTGCCGATCGATTTCCCTGCTATCGAGGAAAACAACGACACCCGCGCCGTCTTCTTCATCAAGAACAATGCCGATGATGATGAGTACCGCTTCACAGGAGCGACCGACTACGCCTTCATCTTGCGCCTCCCGAAGATTGAGGACGGCTCCGGCAACCATTTTATCATCGGCGGCATCGACGCGTCGGGCACACAAGCCGCCGGCAGCGTGCTGCGTAGGCGCTGGACGATGTTCGCAAAGTTTAAGGGTCCAGCAGCGGCAATCATCACGTTGCAACGCGGTCGGCCAGAGACCTGTCGTGTCGTCACTTGGATATTTCGCCGCAACAATCGTTGGATCACGCGCGCTGGCGCGCCAGCCAACAGTTGAGCCCGCATTGCGGGCGCGCGGCGAGACGGCTAAGACACCGCTCCCGCGGACGCTCCCGAGCGCCCCGCGGCCGGTCGGAGCGTGGCGCAGCCCGGTTAGCGCACTAGTCTGGGGGACTAGGGGTCGTGGGTTCGAATCCCGCCGCTCCGACCATTTTCTTCGCGCTTGGTTAGATGCGCACCCAAGAATGTCGCGCATCAAGGCTGCCAGAAAGCAGCCCTATGCGAACATCAGAACGATCCAGTTCGCGAGCAAAAGCAACGCGGCTGCGATCAATCCTCCGAGGACTGCAAGCCCCTGCTTGATGTTGTCGGCCTCGCGTTCGTCCAATCCGCCTCGAATGAGTTGCCATCCCAACGCAACGTTCCCCAGCATAAAAAACACGACAATCAGGCTATAAACGTGAAGTCCGATGCCGATGAAATCGAGATTCAAATCTCCGAACGGACCTATCAATCCAAACGCCAAAGCGACCACTAAGTTCGTCAAGGTGTAGATGCAGAACCGCAGAGCCGCTTCAACTCGTGTACCTTTCCGCCACCACCGCCGGAACCACGCAAACGTCAGAACCATGCCGAGCACAAACACAGGCTCCCAAAGCCAGTGCAGGTAGAGATCCCAGTTGAATAGTTCATTGAGCCACGACAGGACCGCATCCACGGGCGGCCAGACGATTGCGGCGATCACGGCAACGACTCGGCGGTATCCCTCCAGCAAGATTTCGAAGGGAGTGATTAGCGACAGGCCCTCAAAGACAGCTTTCTCAAGCAGATCAATAATTGAGAGCCCGCCGATACCCGCAAGCAGAAATGGAAACCAACCAAGGTCTTGCAGAGCGCCCCAAACCGTGAGCCGTTCGCGCTGCGCCGCAACTGAACCCGCATCGGGAGTCGTCACGTTCACCCCTAAGGCGCCCGAGACGTCGCGATAATCCGCGCCCGGTTTCTCACCGGCACATCCAGCCCCTCCGCGGTCGTCGCGCCGCGTGCGCCCGTGGCCAGCAATTCAAACCGCGAGCGCGGCCAGCTGGCGCGCGTCGCCAGATATTCCGCCAGCACTTCGGCGCGCCGCACGGAAAGTTCGCGCGAGCTTTCAGCGTTGCCTTCTTCCTGATCCGACAAGCCAATGATGCGGACGCTTTCGATCGTGCAGCCGCGAATGTCGCGCGCTTGCAGATCGATGATGCGGCGCGCTTCTTCGGTGAGCTCGCTCGAGTTCTCATCGAAATAGATCACGAAGTCTTTCTCGACGCAGGCGGCCGCGTTGAACGCCGGCGCCGGCGCATCTTCTTCACCGCCCGTGAGTGTGGCGCAGGCGCCGAGCGCCAGAAGCGCGCCAGCGCTGATGATTGATTTCAGATACATCCCACCCTCCGAGCGTAAGTCTCGGGGCGCACAACATAACGATGCGTCGAAAAGATCAAGCGCTCGCGCGCGATCAGGTCTTGGCGCGCCCGCGCCCGCCTTTTTCCACAAACTCGCGCAGCATTTGTGATGGACGGAACGTCACAACACGGCGCGGCGTGATTGGCACTTCTTCGCCTGTCTTGGGATTGCGCCCGATGCGTTGACGCTTGGCGCGAACATTGAAGTTCCCGAAACGCGAAAGCTTCACCGTTTCGCCTTCGACCATGGCGTCCTGCATCATTTCGAGCATGCGCGTCAGCAGGCGGTTTGCATCCGCGCGCTGCATGTTCGCCCGTTTCGCCAACGCTTCGACGAGATCGGCGCGTGTAACGGTCTTGCCTGTCACCGGAGCCCCCTCCGCCGCGCACCCAGTATGCGCCCGGAAAAGCTAGTCGTACCCAGGGGTTAGGTCAATTCTTGCGGGCGATGTTCACATACGAACCAGCGCCGCGCCCCAGGTGAGGCCGCCGCCCAGCGCTTCCATGAGCACCAGATCGCCTTTCTTGATGCGCCCATCGCGCGCCGCGACGTCCAGCGCCAAGGGAACCGAAGCGGCCGAGGTATTGCCGTGGAGCGCCACCGTTGAGACCACCTTATCCACATCGATGCCGAGCTTGCGGGCGACGCCATCGAGGATGCGCTGGTTGGCCTGGTGCGGCACGAACCAATCCACGTCCTCCAGCGCAACGCCGGCGCGCGCGCACGCCTCCAGCATGGCGCCCGATATATGCTCCACCGCTTGGCGGAACACGGCGTTGCCGACCATGCGAAGCTTGCCGACAGATTGCGTCTGCGACGGCCCGCCATCGACATAGAGCAGATCGTGCATGCGCCCGTCCGTGCGCAGGAACGTCGAGATCACGCCGCGATCGCCGCCTTCCCGGCCCTCAAGCACCACCGCGCCGGCTCCATCGCCGAACAACACGCAGGTGCCGCGATCTTCCCAATCCATGATGCGCGAAAACGTCTCCGCACCGATGACGAGCGCGGCCTTCGCTTGTCCGCGCGCCAGGAAATTGTCGGCTGTCGCTAGTGCAAACACGAAGCCAGAGCAGACGGCTTGCAGATCGAACGCCGCGCCATTTGTAACGCCAAGCTCCGCCTGCACGCGCGCGGCAGTGGCGGGAAACGTGAGATCAGGCGTTGCCGTCGCGACGATGACGAGATCGATGTCCTTCGGATCACGTCCAGCGGATTCTAGCGCCTTTAGCGAAGCCGCAACGGCGAGATCCGAAGTCCACTGATCATCCGCCGCGATGTGGCGTTCGCGAATGCCGGTGCGCTCAACGATCCATTCGTCACTGGTGTCGACGCGCTTGGCCAATTCGGCGTTGGTGAGCACGCGCTCAGGCAGATACGAGCCAACGCCCGTCAAAACGGAACGGAGGCTCATTACTGCGCGTCTCCGGCGGCTGCAGCCGCTGCGCTGGCGTTCGCTTGCGACAAGCGCTGAATGTTGGCGGCGACTTCTTCGCGGTAGTGGCTGCGCGCCAGTTTCTCCGCGACGCCGATCGCGGCGGCGTAGCCCGAACCAGTGGCGCTGCCGTGGCTCTTCACCACGAGGCCATTGAGACCAAGGAACAATGCGCCGTTAAACGTGCCGGGATCCATGCGCGTACGTAGCTTCTTCAAAGCGGGGTACGCGATCAACGCGCCGAGCTGCGAGATAGGTCCGCTGGTGAGCGCCTCGCGCAACAGCTGCCCGACGAACCGCGCCGTTCCTTCTCCGGTTTTCAGCGCAATATTGCCGGTAAAACCATCCGTCACGACCACATCGGCCGTACCCTTGGAAATGTCGTCGCCCTCAACGAAACCTTGGAAATTGATATCGACGCCCGTCTCGCGAATGAGCTTCGCGGCCGCGCGAATTTCTTCGTGGCCCTTCTGGTCCTCGGCGCCGACGTTGAGCAACGCCACCTTCGGCCGCGCCTCATCTGAAACAGCGCGCGCGAACGCTTCGCCCATGATCGCGAACTCAACCAGCTGCTCAGCATCGGCTTCGACATTTGCACCGACGTCGAGCATCACCGTGTAGCCGCCCTTCATCGTCGGCCAGCGTGTGGCGAGGGCCGGACGATGCACGCCTTCCATTGTGCGCAGCCGGAACATCGCGATCGCCATGTAGGCGCCGGTGTTGCCGGCGGAGACGACAGCGTGGGCATTGCCGTGCTCGACCGCTTGCACCGCGTTCCAGAGGCTCGAGCCCTTGCCTTGCCGCAAAGCTTGGCTCGCCTTCACCTCCATGCCGATCACCTTCTCGGCCGGCACGATTTCAGACGCTGCTTTCGCGGCGGGAGATTTGTCCATCAGCGAGGATATGCGCGCGGCATCGCCGTGCACCAGGAAGCGGACATCGGGATGGGTGCGCGCGAAAATATCCACGCCTTCGACAACGATGTCCGGCGCGGAATCGCCGCCCATCCCGTCAATGGAAAGAACGAGACCGTTCGTCATTCAGCGTGATTGTCCTGATCGTCCTGCCCGGCTCTGGCGGCGCGGGCGGACCATAGTCCCGCCCCAACGGAAAGCCAAACGGCCACACTCAAAGTGAAGGCCAGCCCTCTGCCGCAAACATGGCTGAAATCGGGGCGTCAGCCTGAACGCGCGTCACGTTTGCGACGTACGCCGCAAGTGAACCTGCGAACGGGTGTGACTCCAGTCGCCACACATTGCGCGCCAACGCAGCCTCAAGCGCCGCGGGGTCCGCCAACGCCGCCCCATAGGCATCGGTCCGGCCATAGAAATCGCTTGCCAGCTTGTGCATGCGCTTAGGCACCGCGGTATCGCTCGTCCCCGCCTCGCGGAGACCCGCATCGAACAGGCTGAAGAGCCGGTCGGCAAAGGCCTGCGCCAAGGGCTTCAGGCTGGGATCGGCTTGGAGGCGCAACAAGGCCAAAGCGCCATGAATGGTCATGACCTCGAACCGGCCCTCCATGGTGTCCGCGACCCGGCCTTCGCCATAGAAATCCGGCCGCCGGCTGGCTGCGGTAACGGCCGAAACCAGCGCCTCGGCGTCCGCGTCTGCCCGCGAGCGGTGAAAAGGCCAAATCGGCATGCCTTGTCCTGTGCTCCCCTCTTGCCCGTACGCCCGGCGCGCCGTACCCCGTTCTCCAAGCGGGCATAACGCCCAAAAGGGTGACGGATGAAGCGCGGACTTTGGCGTCTTTCGGCTGCGGCTCTCGTCGCTGCGGTTGCAGCGACCTCGGCGTGCGCGCCGACGCACCAGTACAACGGCTTTTTGCCCGACCGCAACAACCAGGAAATTCCTGATCCGCAGGTCGGCGTCGACACGCGCGACACCGTGGTTCAGCGCTTCGGCTCGCCGTCGACGACGGCGGTGTTCGACCAGACCGCTTGGTACTACGTCAGCTCGGTTCAGGAGAGCGTCGCGTTCTACACGCCGCGCATCACTGAGCGCCGCGTGATGGTTGTCCGCTTTGACGGCGACACGGTTTCGGCTGTCGAGAAGTACGGCCTCGAGCGTGGCCGCTTGGTTGCTTACGATGATCACGTCACGCCGACGCGCGGCCGCGAGCTCGGCGTCATCGAGCAGCTGCTCGGCAACGTTGGCCGCGCCCCGCCGATTTCGATGGAAGAGCGCGGCGGACGCCCCAACCAATAAGTTTCTCTTTCGAGAGCGAGGACAAAGAAAAACGCCCCGGCATCGCTGCCGGGGCGTTTAGCTTTTCAGCTGATCGCTGATCAGCCGCCTTGATGCGCCAGCACCGCGAGCAGCAACAGCGCCACGATGTTGGTGATCTTGATCATCGGGTTCACAGCCGGACCCGCCGTATCCTTGTAGGGATCGCCGACGGTGTCGCCCGTGACGGCAGCCTTGTGGGCGTCAGAGCCCTTGCCGCCGTGATGGCCTTCTTCGATCAGCTTCTTGGCGTTGTCCCAAGCGCCGCCGCCCGAGGTCATCGAGATGGCGACGAACAAGCCCGTCACGATCACGCCAACCAGCAGCGCGCCGAGCGTGGCCAAGCCTTGGCTCGGACCAGCGATCGCCCAGACGATGAAGAACAGCACCAGCGGCGCCAGCACCGGCAGCAGCGACGGCACGATCATTTCCTTGATCGCCGCTTGCGTCAGGATGTCGACAGCGCGGCCGTAATCCGGCTTCGCGGTCTTTTCCATGATGCCCGGGATTTCGCGGAACTGACGGCGGACTTCTTCAACGACCTTCTGCGCCGCACGGCCCACCGCGGTCATCGACCAACCGGCGAACAGATACGGCAGCAAGCCGCCAACGAAGAGACCAACGATCACGTACGGATTGTTGAGCGCGAAGTCCGGCGTGACGCCTTCAAAGAAGCGATACTCTTCGGGGTGAGCCGCATAATAGCGCAGATCTTCGAAGTAAGCCGCGAACAGCACCAGGGCGCCGAGACCAGCTGAACCGATCGCGTAGCCCTTGGTGACCGCCTTCGTCGTGTTGCCAACCGCGTCGAGCGCGTCAGTCGTCACGCGCACTTCCTTCGGCAGTTCCGACATTTCGGCGATGCCGCCGGCGTTGTCGGTAACCGGGCCGAACGCGTCGAGCGCGACGATGATGCCCGCGACCGAAAGCATGGTCGTGACAGCAATCGCGATGCCGAAGAGGCCAGCGAGCGTGAAGCACGCGATGATGCCCGCGACGATGGTGATCGCCGGCAGCGCCGTCGATTCCATCGAGACCGCGAGACCTTGGATGACGTTCGTGCCGTGGCCCGACTTGGAGGCTTCGGCGACGCTCTTCACCGGACGGAAGCCCGTGCCGGTGTAGTATTCCGTGATCCAGACAATCGCGCCCGTGACGAGCAGACCGATGAGGCCGCAGACGAGCAGGTCTTGGCCGGTGACGCCCGCGAGCTCAGACGTCGGGCCAAGGCTCGGCGCGATTGAGGTCCAGCCCACCGTGATGTGGATCGCAGCAGCAAGGCCAAACGCGGAGAGAATGCCGGCAACGATGAGGCCCTTATAGAGAGCGCCCATGATGTTGTTCGACGGGCCGAGCTTCACGAAGTACGTGCCGATGATCGACGCGACGATGGCGATGCCGCCAATCGCGAGCGGCAGCAGCATGATCGATGACACTTCCGAAGCTTCGCGGAAGAGGATCGAACCAAGCACCATCGTGGCGACCGCGGTCACCGCATAGGTTTCGAACAAGTCAGCGGCCATGCCGGCGCAATCGCCGACGTTGTCGCCAACGTTGTCAGCGATCGTGGCCGGGTTGCGCGGATCATCTTCCGGAATGCCAGCTTCAACCTTGCCGACCATGTCGCCGCCGACGTCCGCACCCTTGGTGAAGATGCCGCCGCCGAGACGGGCGAAGATCGAGATCAGCGAAGCGCCGAAGCCCAGAGCAACCAGCGAGTCCACAACCGTGCGGCTCGTCGGCTCAAGGCCGAGGCCTTGGGTCAGGATCGCGTAGTAGAAGGCAACACCGAAGAGCGCGCCGCCCGCGACGAGCATGCCCGTCACCGCGCCAGCCTTGAACGCCATCTTCAGACCGCCCGCGAGCGAGTGGCGCGCGGCTTCCGCCGTACGCACGTTCGCTTGCACCGAGACGTTCATGCCGATGAAACCGGCCGCGCCCGAGAGCACCGCGCCAATAATGAAGCCGACCGGGATCTGCCAGTTCTGGAAGAGCACCGCGAGAACGATAACGACGCCGACGCCGACGATCGCGATCGTGCGGTACTGGCGGTTCAGATAGGCCTTCGCGCCTTCTTGAATCGCCGCCGCGATTTCTTTCATCCGGTCAGAACCGGCGCTGGCCTTGGTGATGGCCTGTGTTTCGAGGAAGCCGTAGATCGCCGCGACAATACCTGCGGCGACCACCAGCCAAAGGATGACTTCGTTGGTCATGCTGTGAGGTCCTGGGCGCGCGCCAGAGCGACGGCGCCGGGTTGGGGAATTGGGTTGGCCGCCCCGCGACAGTCCGTCTGCGGAAACGCTTCCCCCTCAGGTGGCGCGGTTACTGCCAAAAGTCGTTAGATTCCGCAATGGCGGGGCAGCCCTGCGGTTGCGCTAAATGCCGGAACCCTGGCTCGAATAGGTCGCGACGATCGTAATCGGCCCGACGGCGTTCTCGCCCAACGCTTGAATCGCGGCCGCCCGATACACCTCGATGGCGCGCGCTTCGTTCAACGCGTTGGAATCGTTGGGGTCCACCAGGTCATTGGAGTGGCTGGCGCGGACCAAGGCATCACGCAGGAAGTGCGCCTTTTCACGCGTGCGCCAAAGGTCGACGCCCTGCGTGATTTCGATGCGGATCGAAACAAAGAGATAATTCACCAGCTGGCCGTTGCGCACGACCGGAACGGCCAGATACGGCGCGTCCATCGAGCGGCCCGACGTCTGCGCCCCCTCTTCCGCCTCGCCCTTCTCCTTAGCCTTGGACGGCCCGGACGCATTGGCGAGCCCCGCAAGCAGGGTCGACGCGATCATGGCCGCGGCAATCGCGCGGGCGACAGCGTGTTGCTTCTTCATAAGCGGGAAGGTCCGCCACAATAATTAGCGAGCGGTAAATGTTTCGCTGCCGATCAGCGGCCGAGCTTGTGCGCGTAGCCTGCCTCAGAGATGGCGACGATGTTGCCGCTCAGATCCACGACGGCGACGCCGTGACCCGCTTCCACCGCGCCAATGCGCGCCAGGCGCAAGGCCTGGCTGCCTTCCGCTGCTTCAATCGCGCCACGTAGTTCCGGAGGCGCAGTGAACAACACGACGTAATCGTCGCCGCCGGTGATTAGCTTGCGCACATCGCCGCCAGTGAACGCCCATCGCTCCGCCGCCACCGAAAACGGCACCGCGTTGATCTGAATCTTCAGCGCGACACCAGAAGCTTCCGCCAACTTACGCGCATCCGCGATCAACCCGTCGGACACATCCATCGAAGCGGACGCAAACTTAGAAACAATGATCGCGCATTCCGGCCGCACGAACGGCGCCAGATAGGCCGTCATCAGCCACGCCGCTTCGGCGTCGAAATCCTCGTTCGCCAGCTTCAGATAGTCGGGCATCTGCTGCGACAGCGCCCGCGACTCCAGCTGCGCCTGCATGTCGTCGCGGCCCTGGCGCAGGCGCTCAAGATTGATCTCGCCTTGGCGCAGATTGAGGCCAAGCCAAGCCGAGCCGATCTCGCCGCCGATCAGCCAAACGTCTTCACCCACCTGCGCGTCGCCCCGCGCCGGCACACGCGCGCCTAGCGGTTCGCCGAACAATGTCACCGAGATCGTCAGCGGCCCGGGCGTTGAGGTGGTGTCACCGCCGATCAGGTCGATGCCGAAGAGCTTGAGGTCGCCGCCGAAAGCTTCCGCGAAGATCGCGATCTCGTCGGACGGCCGCGCATCGCTCCACACTAAGTTCAGCAGCGCCGCCACCGGCCGCGCACCCTTAGCGACAATATCCGAGACATTCACCCGCAGCGCCTTCATCGCGATCGTCGCGATCGGGTCGCCGCTCAGAAAGTGCACGCCCTCAACGATCGTATCTGTCGTGACGACAAGCTTGCCCTGCGCTTCGAGCACGGCGGCGTCATCGCGCAACGCGCGTGCGCCTTCGCTTGCGGCGTGCGGCGCAAACAAATCTCGAATCACATCGAATTCGTTGGCGGACATAAGTTCCGCTTATGCGCCTTGTTCCGTCGGACGCAAGTCGCGCGCTGCAACATCCAGCGTCGCGTTGATGAAGCCCGGCTCCGGCCCATCGAAGAACGCCTTGGCGATCTCGACATATTCGTCGATCACGACTGCCACTGGGATATCAGTGCGCTGCTCTAACTCCGCGGCGCCCGTGCGCAGAATGGCGCGCGCCACTGCGTCAATGCGCTCCAGCCGCCAGCCTTTGCTCAAATGCCTCGCAATGGCGCGATCGTACGTCGCCTGGCGATCGACGGCTTTTTCGACAAGTATTTTGAACAATTCCGGATCGCCCTCGGCGTCGGTGTAAGACGCCTCCGTCTCGCGCGGCAGTTTACCCGCAGTAAAGTCGGCGATAACATCGGCGGTTGTCGCGCCGGATACTTCCATCTGATAGAGCGCCTGCACCGCAGCCAGGCGCGAAACGCTGCGCGACAAATTCTTGCTCATCGCGGGCCACCCGCGAACCGGCGCTTGATCGCGACCATCGAAAGCGCCGCCTTCACCGCCTCGCCGCCTTTGTCGCCACGCGCCGGATCGGCGCGCACTTCGGCTTGCTCCAGCGTCTCGACCGTCAGAATGCCATAGCCAATAGCGAGGCCTTCGAAGGTCGAGAGATTCATCAGCCCGCGCGCGCTCTCTCCGCAGACATAATCATAATGGCTCGTCTCCCCGCGCACGACGCAACCGAGCGCAACGAACCCATCGTACTGGTTCGACTTCGCCGCGTGCGCAATCGCCGCCGGAATCTCGAACGCGCCCGGCACGAAGATGCGATCGAGCGTCGCCTCCGCCTGCTCCGCCACCGCTTCCGCGCCGCGCTGCATCATGTCAGCGACGCCGCGATAGTAGGGCGAGACCACCATCAGCAGCCGCGCGCCCGGCACTTTAGGCACGGGAGATTTTTCACCGACGTCCTTCACGATTTGAACTCGCGCCAGCCATCAATGGTCAGCCCATAGCCATCGAGGCCCACAAGCTTTTGCGGCGCGCCCAGCACGTTCATCCGCCCAACGCCCAACTCACGCAAAATCTGCGACCCCAAACCAGTCACGCGGCGAATATCGTCCGCCTCGAACTCCAGCGGCTCGCCCTTGAGCCGCCGCGAAATCACGTCTGGCACCAGATCGCGCAACAACACGACGACGCCCGAGCCCTCCGCCTCGATCTCAGCAACCGCACGATCAATCAAACCGGCGCGCCCGCCATAGCCGCCCATCACGTCGGCAGCAAAATCGATCCGGTGCACCCGCACCAAAGTCGGCTTATCCGCACTGATCGCGCCTTTCACCAACGCCGCGTGCTCAACGCCGTCGAGCTTGTTGCGGAACACAACAAGCTTGAAGCCCTTGCCCGCGCGCGTCTCAAACGGCGCTTCGGTGACTTTTTCGACCAGCCGCTCATTCACGCGCCGCCACGCGATCAATTCATCAATCGCGCCAATCTTCAGATTGTGAAACTGCGCGAACGCGATCAGCTCCGGCAGCCGCGCCATGGTGCCGTCGTCGTTCATGATCTCGCAGATCACCGCCGACGGATTGAGTCCCGCCGCGCGCGAAATATCGACGCTCGCTTCGGTATGCCCCGCGCGCACCAACGTGCCGCCCTCGCGCGCCGTCAGTGGGAACACGTGACCTGGAGAAACAATATCGCGCGCATTCTTCGTCGGATCGATCGCGGTTGCGATCGTCAGCGCGCGATCGTGCGCGGAGATACCGGTCGAAACGCCATCGCGCGCTTCGATCGAAACCGTGAACGCCGTACCCATGCGCGTCTGATTGCGCGGCGTCATCGGGTCCAAGCCCAACGCTTCGGTGCGCTCCGGCGTCAACGTCAAACAGATCAGGCCACGCCCATAGCGCGCCATGAAGTTCACTTTGTCCGGCGTCGCAAACTGCGCGGGGATCACCAGATCGCCCTCGTTCTCGCGATCCTCTTCATCGACCAAGATGAACATGCGCCCCTGCCGCGCTTCCTCGATGATCTCGGGGATCGGCGAGATAGCGCGCTTCAGCTCTTCAACGGGGGACGGCTTGGCCGCCATTATGTGTTTCTCCGCGCTTCGACGAGGCGCGCGGCATAGCGCGCCATCATGTCGGCTTCCAGGTTCACCTTATCGCCGGGCTGTAGTTTGGACAGCGTGGTCACCGCCCAAGTGTGCGGAATGATCAGCACCCCAAACGCCTCGTCATCCACCTCATTGACCGTCAGTGAGACCCCAGCGATGGCGATCGAGCCTTTCTGCGCAATCAAATGCGAAATCTCATGCGGCGGCTTGATCCGGATCCGCCAACCCTCGCCATCTTGCCGCACCGAGAGCACTTCGCCCAAGCCATCGACGTGGCCCTGCACGATATGCCCACCCAGCTCATCGCCCACCTTCAGCGAGCGCTCGAGATTGACGCGATCGCCAGCTTTGAGATCACCCATCGTCGTCAGCGCCAAGCTCTCGGCCGCGACCTCAACCACGTAACGCATGCCGTTCTGGTGCGTCTCGGTTTCCACCACGGTGAGGCACACGCCGTCATGCGCGATGCTCGCGCCAATATCGGCGCCCGCATACGGCGCGGCGATGGTCAGGCGAGTCAGCCCCGGCAGCGTCTCCACCGCCTTCACCTCGCCCAGCGCCGTGACAATACCGGTAAACATCAGGAGACCCGCTCGTAGCTTTCCCAGATGTCGGGTCCCAGCTCGCGCAATGCAACGCGGCTAAACCGCGGCGCCGCCGCAAGGCTGCTGAGCGCCAACGCCGCAACACCCGGCCGCCCCTCGGCGCCCAACACGATCGGCGCCCGAAACCACTCCACGCGATCCACCACTTCCGCAGCGATAAGCGAAGCCGCGAGCTGACCGCCGCCTTCGCACAAGACTCGCTCAATGCCGTGCCCCAGCATCACCGCCAGCGCCGCCTCGGCATCAATCCCGACCGGCCCGCGCGCGACGCCTTCGGTGCGTGCGCCCGCATCATCCAACGCCCGCCGCCGCGCGGCGTCGCCATCGGCCGCGCCAATCACCAGCAATGTCGCGCGATCGAGCGTCTCGAAAAGCCGGCCCCGCGGCGTCAACGAAAACTCAGTGTCCAACACCACGCGCACCGGTTGACGCTTCGGCGGCGGCTCCGTGCGCGCCAACAGTTCCGGATCGTCCGCGCGCGCCGTACCCGCGCCAATCATCACTGCATCATGCGCTGCGCGCAGTTTCTGCACTTCCGCGCGCGCCGCTTCGCTCGTGATCCAACGGCTCTCGCCCGACGCCGTCGCAATGCGCCCGTCGAGCGAAGTCGCCAGTTTCAGTGTGACCCGCGGCCGGTTCATGGCCCCTACATGCGCGCCCCGGCGCGCGGGGTCCAGAGCGCTCGCCTAAGCGCCGGTCTTGCCCTTGGGCGAGGTCGCTGCGCCTTCGATGAAATCCGCGAAATCGCTGGCTTCGGTGAAGTCCTTATAGACCGAGGCGTAGCGCACGTAGCCCACGGCATCGAGATCGCGGAGCGCCGCCATCACCATCTCGCCGATCATGCCCGACGTGATTTCGCTTTCGCCCGAACTCTCCAACCGGCGCACGATGTCGGACAACATCTTCTCGACCTGATCGTCCTCGACCGGCCGCTTGCGCAGCGCAATCGCCACCGAACGCGCAAGCTTGTCGCGATCGAACGGCACGCGCCGGCCCGAACGCTTCAACACCACAAGATCGCGCAGCTGCACGCGCTCGAACGTCGTGAAACGCGAACTGCACTTGTCGCACTGACGGCGGCGGCGGATCGCGGCGCCGTCCTCAGTCGGACGGCTGTCCTTCACCTGGGTGTCTTCGTTCTGACAAAACGGGCAGCGCATTCGGCGAACTCCCTGCGGCTCGCGCCCGAATCAGCGCGTCCGCACCACTAATTGTATATGGGAAAGCGCGCCGTGAGCGCTTCGACCTTCGCGGCTACAGCTGCCTCGGTCGCCGAATTGTCGCCGTTCGATTTTGCGAACCCATCAAGAACTTCGCAGATCAAGTCCGCCACCTGCCGGAATTCCGCCGGGCCGAAGCCGCGCGTGGTGCAGGCGGGCGATCCCAAACGGATGCCCGACGTCACCATCGGCTTCTCGGGGTCGAAGGGGATGCCGTTCTTGTTGCAGGTGATGAGCGCGCGCTCGAGCGTCTGCTCACCGGCTTTCCCGGTCACTTTCTTCGGCCGCAAATCGACCAGCATGAGGTGGCTATCGGTGCCGCCCGAAACGACCGCCAGGCCGTTCTCGACTAGGCGCGAAGCCAACGCCTTCGCGTTGTCCACCGTGCGCTGCGCATAGATTTTGAACTCAGGCTGCAGCGCCTCGCCAAAACTCACGGCCTTCGCAGCAATCACATGCATGAGCGGCCCGCCTTGCAGTCCCGGAAACACGGCTGAGTTGATCTTCTTGCCGATGTCCTCATCGTTCGAGAGGATCATGCCGCCGCGCGGCCCGCGCAGCGTCTTGTGCGTCGTCGTCGTCACCACATGCGCGTACGGCAGCGGCGATTGATATGCGCCGCCCGCGACCAAGCCCGCGTAGTGGGCCATGTCGACCATCAGCAGTGCGCCGACTTCATCCGCGATCTCGCGGAAGCGTTTGAAATCGATTTGCCGCGAATAAGCGCTAGCGCCCGCCAAAATCAGCTTCGGCTTCTCGCGGCGCGCGATCGTCGCGACTTCATCCATGTCGATCAGATGATTGTCCTCGCGCACGCCATACGCGACCGGATTGAACCACTTGCCTGAAATGTTGACCGGCGAACCGTGCGTGAGGTGACCGCCGCACGCCAGGTCCATGCCCAGGAACTTATCGCCCGGCTGCAACAGCGCGAAGAACACGGCTTGGTTGGCGTTGGCGCCCGAGTGCGGCTGCACATTGGCGAACTTGCAATCGAACAGGCGCTTGGCGCGCTCGATGGCGAGCTTCTCGACTTCATCGACGAATTCGCAACCGCCGTAATAGCGGCGGCCCGGATAGCCTTCGGCGTACTTGTTGGTCAGCACCGAACCTTGCGCCTGCAGCACCGCCTTGGAGACGATGTTCTCCGACGCGATCAGTTCGATCTGCTTCTTCTGACGGCCGAGTTCGTCTGCGATGGCCGCGGAAATATCTGGGTCGGCGCGGTCGAGCGAAGCTTCAAAAAAACGATCTCGTTCGGCGGCGTTGCCGGCGGCCTGTGTCATCTGGTCGGGGTCCACAACTTCAGGTGTTGGAATCTGTGGCAAGCATAGTTCGCTCGCCGCCGGTAAGCAAAATTACTGCTCTGCTCGCGTAATCAGGAACAAAAACTGTCGAAATATGGCCTAGGCCAATAGTTATACTTGCGGCTACTGGGGTTTTTGCGCCATACGCGCAGCAAGGCCATTGTATTCGTTTAGAAATAAGGCAAGTCGATGCGGGAGGATGATGAGCAGGACGTCTCCCAGCCAGGTGACGCGATGCGCATGACCACCGACATTGTTGCTGCCTTCGTGGCCAACAATAAGCTCTCTCCGGATGAGCTGACCGAGCTAATTCGCACTGTTCATCGCACTTTGGCGACGCTTTCGAACGGCGCCGCCGAGCGCCCTGCCGAACGTCCGAAGCCCGCCGCGCCGATCAATAAGTCTGTCCAGCACGACTACATCATCTGTCTGGAAGACGGCAAAAAGCTCAAAATGCTCAAGCGTTACTTGCGCTCGACTTACAATTTGAGCCCGGACGAGTATCGCAAGCGCTGGGGCCTTCCGGCTGACTATCCGATGGTGGCGCCCGCCTACGCCGCACGCCGCTCGGAGTTCGCCAAGAAGATCGGTCTCGGCAAAGGCGTCCGCCGCAAGGACGGCTAACCTCGGATCGCTTTGGACCGCGGGTCTTCAGACCCGCATCTTTTCTCGCTCCAACCACCCTGCGGGTCTGAAGACCCGCGGTCCAAACAACCCAAGCATCAGACCAGCTTCCCAGGCCGCTTCGGCGTCTCCCCGCCGTCATCATCTTCCTTCAAAGCACGCTCGAGCTTTCGCAGCGCCAGCGCCCGCACGTCCGCCAGCGCCGCGTTCGCCGGCGCTTGCAGCACCACCTCAACGCCAGTCGCGACATCAATGGCGGCGACGCGCTGAGCGTCCCCGATGCGGGTGATTTCGAAGATGACTTCGCGGTCTTCCGCGCTCACGCGGTCAAGTGCACGGGACACATCGCCCAGACAGCTTTGAGCGATGCGACGAGCTGATCCATCAGCGCGTCATCGTGGAAGGGGCTAGGCGTGATGCGCAAACGTTCGGTGCCGCGCGGCACCGTCGGATAATTGATCGGCTGCACGTAGATGCCGTGCTGCTCGAGCAGAATGTCCGAGATCTTCTTGCATCGCGCCGCATCGCCGACGAGCACCGGCACAATGTGCGTCGTGCTTTCAGACATCACCGGCAAACCAGCTTCGCGCAGCAACGCCTTCAAACGCTCGGCGCGATCCTGCAAGCGATCGCGCAGGTGCGGGCATTCCTTCACGATCCGCACGCTTTCCAGCGCCGCCGCCGCCACCGATGGCGCAAGCGAGGTCGTGAAAATGAAGCCCGAAGCCGTCGAACGGATCGCATCGATCGCCGCTGCCGGGCCGGTCACGTAGCCGCCCATCGTGCCAAACGCCTTGGCCAGCGTGCCTTCAATGAAATCCACGCGGTGCATGACGCCATCGCGCTCCGCGACGCCGCCGCCCGTCGGCCCATAAAGGCCAACGCCGTGCACTTCATCGAGATACGTCATCGCGCCATAGGCTTCCGCGAGATCGCAAATCGCTTCGATCGGCGCCGTGTCGCCGTCCATCGAATAGACGCTCTCGAAGGCGATCAGCTTCGGCGCATCCGCCGGCGCTTCGTTCATCAGCGCTTCGAGGTGCTGAACGTCATTGTGGCGGAAGATCCGGCGCTCGCACTTCGCGCGCTTGATGCCTTCGATCATCGAGGCGTGGTTCTGCGCGTCCGAGAAAATCCAGAGGTTCGGGAAAAGCTTCGCCAGCGTCGAAAGCGTCGCGTCATTCGACACATAGCCCGACGTGAACAGCAGAGCGCCTTCCTTGCCGTGCAGCGAAGCCAGCTCGCGCTCCAGATCGACGTGATAGCTCGTCGTCCCCGAGATGTTGCGCGTGCCGCCAGCGCCAGCGCCAACCTTATCGAGCGCCGCGTGCGCCGCGTCGATCACTTCGGCGCTTTGGCCCTGGCCCAGATAGTCGTTTGAGCACCACACCACGATGTCGCGCATCGTGCCGTCGTCGCGCCGCACGGTCGCGTGCGGAAAGCGGCCCCGCTCGCGCATAATGTCGGCGAACACGCGATAGCGGCCTTCGTCGCGAATGTTCGCGACCGCGGTTTCAAACACTTCTTTGTCGGCGTCTCTCACGTCGGCATCATCTCACTGGCGACAGAACTTGGCCTAGCCTGTGTTATAGGACATTGCGATGGCTCAAAGTAACTGAAGCCATGATTTAGGTAACTGAGGCGCGAAACCGCATCCGGCGACGCGCAGTTGCGAACGGTTCGCATGAATTACACTGGAAAGTACCCTTCCTCTCGTCCGCGCCGCCTTCGTCAAAGCGATTGGGTGCGTCGCCTCACGCGCGAACATCGTTTGAGCACCGACGATCTGATCTGGGCGCTCGTTGTGCACGAAGGGAGTGAGGACGAGATCCCCGTCTCCGCGATGCCCGGCACAGCGCGTCTTTCTGTGCGCGCCGCCGCCAACGCCGCCAAGCGCGCGCAACAACTCGGCATCCCCGCCATCGCGGTCTTTCCCTACATCGACGCCGCGAAGAAAGACGCCAGCGGCCGCGAAGCGCTCAACGCCAACGGCCTCGTCTGCAACGCCGTGCGCGCAATGAAAGACGCCGCGCCCAATGTCGGCATCATGGTCGACGTCGCGCTCGATCCGTTCACCGATCACGGTCACGACGGACTTCTGCAAGATGGCCGCATCGCCAACGACGACACGGTGAAAGTTCTGGTCGAACAAGCCATCGTGCAAACCCGCGCCGGCGCCGACATCGTGGCGCCCTCCGACATGATGGACGGCCGCGTCGGCGCCATTCGCGCCGGCCTCGATAGCGCGGGCTTCCAAGACACGCTGATCATGTCCTACGCCGCAAAGTACGCGTCGGCGTTTTACGGCCCGTACCGCGAAGCCATCGGCTCAGGAAAGCTCGGCTCAGGCGCGCTCGCCAATCCCGGCGACAAACGCACATATCAAATGGATTTCGGCAACACCGACGAAGCCATGCGCGAAGTCGCCATGGATGTCGCCGAAGGCGCCGACATGCTGCTGGTCAAACCCGGCATGCCGTATCTCGACATCGTCTCGCGCGTGAAGCGCGAGTTCGCTCTGCCGACCTACGCGTTCCAAGTCAGCGGCGAGTACGCGATGATCAAAGCCGCCGCGCAAAACGGCTGGATCGATGAGGAGCGCGCCATCCTGGAATCGCTCACCGCCTTCAAACGCGCCGGCGCCGACGGCGTCGTCACGTACTTCGCGCCGAAGGCTGCGGAGTTGCTCGGAGCGTAACGCCGCCTGCCGCCGAAACGGGGCTTACGCCGCGCGTTGCATCGAGGCTTTACCGACTGCTTGGCGAACGCCCTCGGCGATCTCTTCACGGCGCGAGGCTTGATCGGCGCCGAGCGACACCAGTTTCACGACGCCGTTGACGCAGACTTCGAGCGCCGCCCGCACAGCTTCGGGGCGCAAACCCTTGGCCGATGAGAGCTGCAGCGCAAACGCCGCGCACGCGCGCATCAGCGGCCCATCGCCTGCGTTCACCGCATACGCTTGCACTTGGCGAAGCGCGACTTCACAGCCCTCAAGCTTGTTGGGGTCCGCCGCATAGGCCACGGCCGCAGCGACCAGAGCATCGACGACCGTCTGCACGGTCCTCGGATCGGTGAACGCCTTCGCATCGTCCGCCTTGCGGCGCGCTTTCGGCGCACCAGCGGTGACGATGCCGGCGCGGCGGCATGGGCCGACATAACCTTCCGCGTCGATGAACTCACGCGGCTTGGTCAGAACCTTGTTGATCGTCGCCAGCAGCACTTTCGCCGAGATCGGCTTGCCGATCAGCGCATTGGCGCCGGCGTGACGGCATTGCTCGGCCATCGCCAATGAGAACGCGCCAGAGGTCACGAAGATCGCTTGCTTGCGGCCCGGCAGCTTCTTGTTGCGGCGATAAACGCGCGTCCACGCCGCGCCATCGAGCGGCGTCATTTCAAACGACGCGATCACCACGTTGGCATTGTATACTTCAAGCAGGTCGAGCGCTTGCGCCTGGTCCATGACGACCTTGACCTTGTCGCAGCCGGCATTGCGAAGCAGATCGAGAATGATCTGGCCTTCGTATTTGTTCGGCTCAACGACCAGAACGGTCCAGTTTCTCACGTCCACAGCACGACGCTCCCACCAAGCGAAGCGCACTGCTTACACGATAGGCTTTAAGAGACATTGAAACGCGCACGTAACGTCAATTACCAATTCAGGTTCCAAATTAACGCCGCGCTTATTACGCCGCTCAGCTCTTCGGCCGCTCCAAGCGCGCGATCAGGCTCGACGTATCCCAGCGCTTGCCGCCCATGTTCTGAACGTCGGCGTAATAGCTATCGACCAATTCAGTGAGATCGAGCTTCGCGCCGTTGCGCTCAGCTTCCACCAACACCAAGCCCAGATCCTTACGCATCCAATCGACAGCGAAGCCGAAGTCGAAGCGGCCTTCGTTCATCGTCTTCCAGCGGTTTTCCATTTGCCAGCTTTGCGCGGCGCCCTTTGAGATCGCGGCGACAACCTTCTCGACATCGAGGCCGGCGCGCTTAGCGAAGTGCAAACCTTCCGCGAGCCCCTGCACTACGCCCGCGATACAGATTTGGTTCACCATCTTCGCCAGCTGACCTGAGCCAGCCGGGCCAATCAGCGTCATGTTGGTCGCGTAGGCGGCCATGATCGGTTGCGCCTCCGCAAACCAAGACGGCTCGCCGCCCGCCATCACCGTGAGCTTGCCCGCTTCCGCGCCCGCTTGCCCGCCCGAGACCGGCGCGTCCAAAAAGCCGAGCCCGCGCTCTTCCGCCTTCGCCGCAAGCTCGCGCGCGATTTCCGCCGATGCTGTGGTGTGATCGACGAAGATCGAACCCTTGCGCATGGTGGAGGCCGCGGCATCGAACACTTCGCGCAGATCGCGATCGTTGCCGACGCACGAGAACACGATGTCCGCGCCCTCGGCCGCTTTCGCGACAGACGTGTAGGTGCGGCCCTTATGCTTCTGCGCCCAATCGCGCGACTTCTCTTCGGTGCGATTATAGACCGCGACGTCGTGACCAGCGGCGGCGAGGTGACCCGCCATCGGCCCGCCCATAACGCCCAACCCGATGAATGTGACTTTCGCCATGACTGCTCTGCTCCGAGTTAGTCCGCGGGGCCGGCGATCGAGCCGTAGCCGCCACGGAAGAATGTCAGCGCGGCGCCGGGCCGGACGCGCACGTCCAGCACCTCGCCGATGATGATCAAATGATCGCCTGCCTGACTCTTATGGTGGGTGCGGCAGGCCAGTTGCGCCAGCCCTCCACGCAAAACGTTCACACCTGCGAGTGTTTCCGCCTCTTCCGCGCTCACATCTTGCGTCGGCGCTTGCGCGAACCGGCGGGCCAGCGCCTCATCGTCGGCGCCGAGCACCGTGACGCCCCACGTGTCGGCCTCCGCGAACGGCGCAAACCGCGCCGACTTGTCGCCCAAGCACCACAGCAGCAGACGCGGGCTCAGCGACACCGACGTCAGCGAGTTGACCGTCATCCCGGACACCACGCCGGCGCCGTCCTGCGCCGTCACCACCGTAACGCCGGTGGCAAATGAGCCCATGGCGCGCCGGAAAGCCTGTTCTGGGTCGATCTCCACACTCGCTCCGCAATTGTTCAACGTGATCTTAACGCTGTTCGCCCAATGGTGCGCCACCCGCCAGAACGGACGGACTATGACTGCTGCGACCAATCAACGCCCTATCATTATCAAGAAGGTCAAGAAGGTGGTCGGCGGCGGCCACCACGGCGGCGCCTGGAAGGTCGCCTACGCCGACTTCGTGACCGCGATGATGGCGTTCTTCCTGCTCATGTGGCTGATCAACACGACAAGCCCTGAACAGCGAAGGGGTATTGCCGAGTTCTTCGCGCCGGCCAGCGTCAGCCGCGTCTCGTCAGGCGCAGGCGGTCTGCTTGAGGGCACCAGTTTCGCCGAAGAAGGCGTGCGCCACGGCCACTCCGCGCCCGTCGCTGCCGCCGCCGAGCCGCAAAACACATCGACCGCGAGCGACGAGAACCGCGCCGAAGAAAACACCGAAGCCGGCGGCCAGAACAACCCGAACCAAGACAGCCTCTCGCGCGCCCGCACGATCCGCGAGAACGCTGAGTTCGCCCGCGCCGAAATCGCCATCCGCCAGGCCATGCAAGACATGCCTGACGTCGCCGAGCTCTCGCGCAACGTGATCATCGAACAGACGCCGGAAGGCCTCCGGATCCAGATCGTCGATCAGGAAGGCCGCTCGATGTTCAACGCCGGCGACGCGCAGCCGAACGACCGCGCGCGCCGCCTGCTCATCGCCGTCTCATCGGCAATCGCACAGCTGCCGAACCGGCTGACCATTTCCGGCCACACCGACGGCACGGCCCCGGGAGGCCGCTACGCCTCGAACTTCGAGCTCTCAGCCGCACGCGCCAACGAAGCCCGCCGCATTCTGCAGGCGCAAGGCATCCCGGCCGACCGCATCTACGAAGTCGCCGGCCGCGCCGACAGCGAACCGATGTTCGCCGACGATCCAACGCTTCCCGGCAACCGCCGCATCGCCATCACCCTGCTGCGCGAAGCCCCGCCTCTGCCCTCAAACCACGATCTCTGACGCGCGTTTGGTGAGAAATTCGGCTGGCGCGCAGGCGGCCTTCGCCTCATGCGAACGCGCACCCTTGCCAAACTAACAGACCTGTTATTCTGCGCACTGCGGAGTCGGGCCTTCGCGACGGGATCACGATGCTCAACGGCGGCGGCAACGAGGCGTTACGAATGTTCGCGATGCGGGCGGCCGTTCTGGCTGCCCTCGCCGTCGGCGTGTTCTGGGCGTTTTATCTTCTGGACTTTCTGCTTCAACTCGCCATCGGCGGCGATCCAGGACCTTCGTCGAACCCGTTCGCAAGCTACTTCACGTTCGATTCACCGAGCGTAAACAACCCGGTCTCCTCGCTGACCGGCATCAACGCCGCGATATTCGGCATCGTCATCACCGTGTGCAGCATCATCGTGCAGCTGACCGCGGATCGCTACACCGGCGTCGCCAGCCTCTTCGTGCGCGACCGTACCAACATGGTCGTTGGCGCCTATTACGTTATCGCCTGCGTGTTCAGCGTTTGGCTTTCAACGGCGATGCAACCGGACTACGTGCCGCCCATCACCCTTGTCTTGGCGCTTTCACTCACCACTGGCGGCATCGTGCTGATGGTGCCCTATTTCGCCTACGTGTTTTGGTTTCTTGAGCCGCAAACCCTGATCGCGCGCATCCGCGGCCAGGCCCTAGAAGTCGCAAGCAAAGGCGCGCTTGAGCAGGACGCCAAGCTGTCCGGCGCGGCGCAAGCCCGCATTATCGACGCCTTGGAGGAACTGACCGACATCACCAGCAACTCGATCTCCGGCAAGGACAAGATCATCGCCAGCGCCGCTGTCGACGCGCTGCGCGACATGGCGATCGAGTACATCCGCGTGAAGCCGCAGGCGTCGCCAATCTGGTTCAATGTCGGCCCGGATATCCGGCTCACCCCTGACTTCGTGGCGATGGATCCTGAATCGCTGCGCGATCTTGAGCAGCGCCACACCTGGGTAGAGTGGAAGGTGCTGCGCCAGTATCTAAGCATCTACAATGAAGCGCTCGGCGCGATGCGCGATATCAACTACCTGATCGCGATCGACACCCGCTACATCGGCGAAGCCGCCGCCAAAGCCGGAGACGAGCAGCTTGTGCAGCTCGTCTTCCGCTTTCTCAATTCGTTCAATCGGGCCACCCTCAACGCGCGCGACGTTCGCACCACCTACAACGTGTTGAACCAGTACAGGAAGCTCGGCGAGTACATGCTGCTGAACGGCCACCACGACGCCGCGCTCGAGTGCGTGCGGCACATCAAGTATTACGGCCTCGTCGCATTCGACATGGATCTGCATTTCGTCACCGAGACGGTGGCTCACGATCTTTCAACGCTGGCCCAACTGGCCAACCAAGTTGGCTCGCCCGTCGAGCCCGACATCCTCGCGGACTTCCTCGAACTCGATCGCCCGCCATTCGTGCGCGGCCAGGACAAAGCGCTGATGGGCGTGCGCAAAGCCCAGGTGAAGCTCGCCGCCTATTACATCCTCACCGAACAAGAAGATCGCGCCCGCGCCATTGCTCACGACATGCGCGACGAACCGCAAGACCGTCTGAAGCTCATCCGCCGCCAGCTTGAGAACGTCGCCAACAAAGACTTCTGGGAAATCACCGATCGCGGCCGCAACTTCGAGTACATGCCGCCGAAGCAGCGCGCGTGCCTCGCCACCTACTTTGACTGGCTACACGTCGAGGCCTCACCGCCCGATCCCAAGCCGCCGGTCAACCTCGCGCCAGAAGAACCCGCGCCGCAGAAGTAAATCTATCCAGCGCATACGCACCGTCCCGTGCAAGTTGGAGCGCGCGCTTCCAAGCGCGCCTTCCTCAATCTTTTCAGGGCGAAACACACAAGCGAGCTCGGAAGCCCGCGCCCCAACATACGGGGATACGCGCCAACTTATCCTACAGCCCCGCAATACCCTTAAACTCAGCCCATCGCTTCGACCGGAGAGCAGTTGGATCCTCTGTTCGCACCAATGTCGAAGCGATGCAGTTGAGCGTGACTTGCCCGCGGGATGAAAACCGCGGGAGCAAGCCGGGGACTGGTGCCGTGAACACGCCAACCCGCACGCCTCCGGCGAGCTATCCAAGGGAGTGAAAAACCTCCCCGTGAGGCGCCGGGGCTAAACGACTGCGGGGACGCGGGCTTCCGCGTGACAAAGCGCCGAACCAACGACGCACCTTCTTGCGACGCGAAACTCCGCGTCCCCAGCTCTCCACTTGGACCGCCGGCGTCTCGCCGGCGGGCGCCTCCGCTTGCCCTCCTTCGACAAGCTCAGGCTGTTGCCGGTGGCAGACCCCAAAGTAGCGTCACCCTGAGCGTGTCGAAGGGCGACGCGGGCCCCCTCCCACCCTTTCCCAGCTTGACAACCTTGTCCCTCACCTATACCTTTTTATCACAAGGTAGCTTTATGCCAGTCGCTGACGAGCAATTTGCCGGCCTACGGAAAGGCCTTCTGGAGTTCGCGATCCTGACCTTCGTGTCGGGCCGGACCAGCGCCTACGTGGGCGACATTCTGGAGGCGCTCGCGCCGACCCCCTTCGCCACCCAGGAAGGCACCCTCTACCCCCTCCTCTCGAAACTCCGCCGCGAAGAATTCGTGGACTACCAATGGGTCGAGAGCGGCCAAGGTCCGCCGCGCAAATACTACCAACTAACCGACAAAGGCTCCGGCCGCCTCGGCGAACTCGCCGCCTATTGGCGCCACCTCACCTCCACACTCGAAAGCCTGGGGCGATAGGAATCCATGGAACGCGTCGTCACCATCAATCTGAACGGCAATCCGTATCAGCTGGAAGAACCGGCTTACGATGCGCTGCGCGCATACATGTCGCGCGCTGAAGCCGCTCTGGGCCAGAACCCCGATAAGGCCGAGATCGTCCGCGATCTCGAACAAGCCATCGCCGATAAGTGCGCCACGCACCTCTCCCCCGGCAAAACCGTGATCTCCGCCGCGGAGATGACGCGCGTGCTCGAAGAGATGGGTCCGGTTGAAGGCGAAGCCGACGCGGGCGCACAGCAACAACAAGCAGGCGCCGGCCCGCAGCACGAACCGTGGCGCCCCGCGCGCCGCCTCTATCGCATCTACGATAACGGCGCCTGGACCGGCGTCAGCGCCGGCATGGCCGCCTACGCGGGCATCGACGTCGCCTGGGTGCGCGTCTTCTGGGTGCTGAGCGCGCTCTTCACCGGCGGCTTCACCGGCCTCATCTATATCGTGATGATCTTCGCGGTGCCGGTCGCATCGACGAGCGAAGAACTCGCCGCCGCGCATGGCGCCCCGTTCAATGCGCAAGAAGTGATCGACCGCGCCAAGCGCGAATACGGCCGCTTCGCCGAAACCAGCGGTGAAAACTGGCGCCGCGAGGAACGCCGCTGGCGCCGGTCATGGCGTCAACAACAGCGCCAATGGGATCAAAGCTGGAGCAGCGGCAACCCCGCCGCGCAAGCCGCCATGGCCCCGGCTCAACCTGTCGGCTACGTCGAGCGCATGTTCGCGGGGCTGTTCGCCTTCGTGTTCTCGATCATCACGGCTGCGCTGCTGATCGCGTTTCTGATCGCGTTCTTCTCGATCCTGAGCAACGGCTCGGTGTTCGGCTGGACCCCGCCTGGCGATGTGCCGACCTGGCTGGTGCTGGTCGTGCTCGCCATCGCCTATGCCGCGATCTCCTCGCCGTTCAGCGCGCTGCAACGCACGTCGTATGCAACGCTCAGCGGCCGCCGCACCGGCGGCGCCACCGACGGCCTCGCCACACTCGCCATCGTTCTGATCGTCGGCGTCTTCGCCTGGACCTACTCATCCGAAGCCCGCGACTTCATCGAGCAGGGCTACATCGTGATCCGAGATTTCGTCGCCTATTGGACAAGCCAAGGCTGATCCGGCGACACAAAGCTCCATAGCCTAGGGCGCGGCTTTCTCAGTCGCGCCCAATTTTTTCAGCGAGACACCCGTCGCGTTTCGATCCGCACGCCGCCCCATTCGCGAGTGACGAGCCGCGGCGCTTCGGCGCCGGCATAACTCAGAACAAGCGTCGTCTCGCCTTCCCAAAACAAATCCTCACCCTCCGCCGCTGGTGTAAACTCATTGGCGACAAGAGTTCCCGGAGGCGTTTCATCCACCCGCGCCAACGCAAGCGCCGAGCGATCCCGCAGCATCACGACACCGCGCGAACTGCCCATGCCGCAGCTCGTGCTGTAGATCTCGGCCACATAACGCTCGCTCGGCGAAGCCCGCGTATGAGTCAGCGTGTACTGGCACGGGCTAAACATGAAAGCGGTGGCGATCCAGCCAATCGCAAGCACCGCGAGGCACGTCGCGATCGCGCCGCCAACCAGAAACCGGCGGAGAAGCGGCTTCACCCCCAGGGTCCGGGCTTGGCCGGCCGCGACGCAGGCGGCGCGGCGGCTTGCGGCGCTTCAACACGTCCGCCCGCGAATTTCGCCAAGGCTTCAATGCGCTTTTCGATCGGCGGATGCGTCGCAAAAATGCTGGCGAAATCCGAGTGCGGATTCTCGATGAACATCTCGCGCACTTCAGACGGCGCGCTGGCGACAACCGCATTGCCGGAAATTTTCTGCAGCGCCGAGATCATCGCATCCGGATTTTTGGTCAGCTCCACCGCCCCCGCATCCGCAAGGTATTCGCGCCGCCGCGACAGCGCGAAGCGGATCACGATGGCCAGCGCATAAGCGATACCGATGATCACAAGCGCCACGATGATCGCGATCAGCGCGCCGCCGCCGCTGTCACGGCTGCTCCCCGAACGCCGCGACGACGAACCGCCCGCGCCGCCAAACCGCAAACTGCGAAAACCGAGTTCGCCGACAAACGAGAATATGCCGACGAAAATCACCGCGATGATCAGAAGCCGAACATCCGCATTGCGGATGTGGGTAAGCTCGTGCGCCAGCACCGCTTCCAACTCTTCGTCGTTCAGCGTGTTCATCAACCCGCGCGTCACGGTGATCGAATACTGACCCTTGTGCAGACCAGTCGCGAACGCATTCAGCGCATCCGTCTCCATGATCCGCAGCGCCGGCATGGTGATGCCGCGCGAGATGCAGAGGTTCTCAAGCAGATTGTAGAGCTTCGGCTCGGCCGTGCGCTCGACCCGCTTTGCGCCGGTCGCCGCATCAATGATGTTTTGATAGAAGGCGTAGGCGATGCCAAACCACAAAATCGCGCCAGCGATTGCGAACGGCCAAGCCTGCGCCAGCGCATCAGCCGCCCAGATGAAATAGCCGGCGACTGGATCAGAACCGGTCGAAAAACCCGCGAACCCCGCGAACCCAAGAAACAGCGCATACGTCAGCAGCAACAACAAAACTGGAAAACCGGCCATCAGCAGCACGGTCTTCGAGTTGTTGTTCCAGATGTGTGTCTGGAGGCCGTAGGCGCCGCCCACGTGGATATCCGCCTAGTTGAACTTAACCTGCGGCGCTTGATCCAACGTCGCGCGATTTTCCTCGCCGACATCGAAGAAGTCGCGCGGTCCGAAGCCGAACATGCCGGCGAACAGCACCGCCGGGAATTGTTCGCGCGCGGTGTTGTATTCGCCGACGGCGTTGTTGAAGAAGCGGCGCGCGGCGGCGAGCTTGTTCTCGATGTCCGAGAGCTCGGCCTGCAGCTGCTGGAAGTTCGTGTTGGCCTTCAGGTCCGGATACGCTTCCGCCAACGCGATCAGGCGGCCCAAAGCTGCACCCAGCACGCCTTCGGCAGCGCCCATGGCTTTCGGATCACCCGTACGCTCAGCGCCGACAGCGGCGTTGCGCGCCTGGATCACCGCTTCGAGCGTGCCCGCTTCGTGCGCGGCGTAGCCCTTCACGGTTTCGACCAGGTTCGGGATCAGGTCGTGACGTTGCTTCAGCTGCACGTCGACGTCGGCGAAGGCCTGGTTGCAGTTCTGACGAAGCGCGACGAGGCGGTTGTAAATACCGATCAGCAGCACCGCCAAAACGACGATGACGATGAGGACGATAATCAAAGTCATGGAGACCCTTTCCCGGACGAACGTCCCTCTTTAGCGGAAGCTTGTGGGCAACGCTATCCAATCACGTCGCTGAAGCGGCCAGAGCGCGAGAAGCCCTTCGGCGCCACCTTGCCCGCGCCGCCGCGCTTGCCGCGGAAGTCCTTCCACTCCGCCACGGCGCGATTGCGCCCGGCGCTGTCCTCCCAGGAGAGGCCCTCTTCCTTCGAGAACACCTTCACGTCGGCGAGCCCGCGATCATGATAGCTCTGCAGCTTCACACCCTTGCCGCGATTCATCTCCGGCATCTCGGAGAGCGGGAAGATCAAGAGCTTCTTGCGCTCGCCGATCACCGCGACCTGATCGCCATCAACCTTCGCCGCTTGCATGGCGCGCCCGTTGAGCACTTGCTTGCCCGAGCGCTTGGTCGCCAGCATTTCGCTTTCCGGCACGACGAAGCCATAGCCTTCGTGGCTCGCGACGAGGCGCTTGGCGCCTTCCTCATAACGGAACAGCGCCACCACTTCGTCGATGTCGCCAAGCTCAATCGAAAGCCGGATCGGCTCGCCATGACCGCGGCCGCCGGGAAGCTTGTGGGCGTCGAGCGTGAAGGCGCGCCCGTCGGAAGCGAACGCCAACAATTTGTCGGTCGTCTCACAGCGCACGATGTGCTGGGCGCCGTCGCCTTCCTTGAACTGCAGATTGTCGAGATCGCCGTGGCCCTTGAGCGCGCGGATCCAGCCTTTCTCGGAGAGGATGACCGTAATCGGCTCGCGCGCGACGAAGGCTTCGATATCCACGTCGCCTGCAACAGCTGCCGCCTCGCCCAATTCCGTGCGGCGCTTGCCGAACGGCGTGCCGGGGCCGAACAGCTTGCGCGTCTCTTTCAGTTCGCCAGAGACCTTGCGCCATTGCTTGCGCGTATCTTCCAACAGGCCCTGCAAGTCCGCCTGCTCGGCACGCAGCTCGGCATCCTCGCGGCGGATCTCCATTTCTTCGAGCTTGCGCAATTGGCGCAGGCGCGTGTTGAGAATGGCTTCGGCTTGCGTCTCGTTCAGCTTGAAGCGTTGAATGAGCTTTGCCTTCGGATCGTCCTCGTTGCGGATGATGCGGATCACTTCATCGAGATTGAGATAAACGATCAGCAGGCCGGCCAACACGTCCAAGCGCTGTGCGATCTTCTCAAGCCGGAACGCCGTCCGCCGCTGCAGCACATCGCGGCGATGATCCAAGAACGCGCGCAGCACGTCCTTCAGGCTCATCACGCGCGGCGCGCCGGTTGCGTCGAGCACGTTCATGTTGAGCGAAATGCGGCTCTCAAGCGCGGTGAGCTTGAACAAGCTCTCCATCAGGATTTCGGGCTCGACGGTGCGCGATTTCGGCTCAAGCACCAGCCGCATGTCCTCGGCGCTTTCGTCGCGAACATCGCCCAAGAGCGGCGCTTTCTTGTTCTCGATGACAGCGGCCAGCGCTTCGACGAGCTTCGACTTCTGCACCAAGTGCGGAATTTCGGTGACGACGATGCGCCACATGCCGCGGCCGAGATCCTCGGCGTGCCAGCGCGCGCGCACGCGGAAACCGCCGCGGCCAGTGTCGTAAGATTCGTGGATCGACTCCGGCGATTCAACGACGATGCCGCCGGTTGGAAAGTCGGGACCAGGAATAACCTTCAGCAGATCCGCCGTCGTCGCCTTCGAATTGTCGATCAGCAGCAAGCAGCCATCGATCAGCTCAGCCAGATTGTGTGGCGGAATGCTCGTCGCCATGCCGACGGCGATGCCGGACGAACCGTTGGCAAGCAGATTTGGAAACGCCGCCGGCAACACAGCCGGCTCTTCCTTCGAGCCATCATAGCTCGGACGGAAATCGACCGCGTCTTCGTCGATGCCTTCGAGCAAAGCCTCGGCGGCCTTGGTCATGCGGCTTTCGGTGTAACGCATCGCCGCCGGGCTATCGCCGTCGATGTTGCCGAAATTGCCTTGGCCGTCGATCAGCGGGTAACGCGAGTTGAAATCTTGCGCGAGGCGCACGAGTGCGTCGTAAATCGATTGGTCGCCGTGCGGGTGATAATCGCCCATCACGTCGCCAACGACCTTCGCGCTCTTACGGAACGCAGCATCAGCCGTGAGGTTGAGGCGCTTCATCGCGTAGAGCACGCGGCGGTGCACCGGCTTCAAACCATCGCGCACATCCGGCAGCGCGCGGCTCGTGATCGTGGAGAGCGCATACGCGAGATAGCGCTTCGCCAGCGCTTCGCCGATCGGCTCGTCTACAATGCGCCCGCCTTCTTCTGGCGAGCGGGTAATGTCGTCAGCCATTCTTGGCTCCACTCCGAAACGACCGCGTACTTTCCCGTACGCTTAAATCAGAGTCGTCCCGCAAATCCTAAACGCTCAATCAGCCGCCGCCTTTGGTCCGGCATTCCCTCGCCGCGATGCTCAAACACGCGCCGTTCAAGGAAATGCCCGGCCAACGCGAAGGCGTCGGCGACATCTCCAGAGCTTAGTTCCGCTTCCGGATCAACCAGGAACGGCGGCAATCTGAGGAGAACGTCAGCATGTGGTGCGCCGGCTTTGGCGGTTGCCGCGCGACCGGTGCGCGGGCTGACCCAAGCGAGGTTCTCGGTCTCGCCGGTGACGGCGCAGCGCGTCAGATCGAGGCCGTAGCCGAGTGCCGAGAGCAAGCCGAGTTCGAAGCGCGTGTAGAGCGCCGGCCAAATGTCCGTGTGCGGCATCGCTTCGATCAGCACGATCAGCGCGTCGTAAAGCTGCGGATACGCCTGCCGCTCCGGCGTTGCGGTGCGGATCAACGACACGGCGGAGGAAAGGCCCGCAAGCGCAATCGGATCATCGAGCAGACGCGTCGCGTGCGGCTCGATCAGCTCAAGCGGACTGTAGAAACCAAGCTGCTCGGAGAGGCGCGCCTTCCAGCCCGCATGCACCAGATTGCCGGACTGCAGGATCGGTTGCGACTTACGCCCTGCGTGCACAACGCCGCCAAAGCGCCCATGCTCACGCGAAAACACCTCCGCGACGAGCTTGCCTTCGCCGAACGGACGCGCGCCTAGAACGATGGCGTCATCCACCCATTCCATCAGGCTTCGTAATCCAGTCCCAAGCGCTGAAACACCGAGCGCTGCTCGTGCCAATCTTCGTTGACCTTCACATGCAGGAAAAGATGGATGCGACGGTCGAACGCCTCTTCCATTTCCTTGCGCGCCAGTTCGCCGATCGTCTTGATCGTCTGCCCCTTAGCGCCGATGGCGATCTTCCGCTGGCTTTCGCGCGCGACGTAGATCGTCTGATCGATCTTGGCTGAGCCGTCTTTGCGCTCTTCCCAGGTGTCGGTTTCGACGATGAGTTCGTAGGGCAATTCTTCGTGCAATCGCAGGAACGCCTTCTCGCGCGTGATCTCGGCCGCCAGCACGCGCGCTGGCGCGTCCATGGTTTGATCTTCCGGGAAAAGCCACGGGCCTTCCGGCGCGCGTTCGGTCAGCACGCGTGCGATGTCGTCGACGCCGTCGCCCTTGCGGGCGGAGATCATGAAGACGTCGGTGTAGAGGCCTTCTTCGACGAGCTTGGTCGTCAGCGCCAACAGCTCCGGCCGCGACACGGCGTCGACCTTGTTGAGCACGAGGATGGAGGCCAGCTCCATCTGCTTCAGCTTCGACGCAATCGCGGTGCTGTCCGAAACCGCATGCGCGTCAGCGCCCTTTGCGCCGGAAACGTGCGCGGCCGCGTCGACCACATGGATGATTGCATCGGCGCCTTCGAGCGCACTCCAGGCGGCGGCCACCATGGCGCGATCCAAGCGGCGCTTCGGCGAAAACACGCCGGGCGTATCGATCAGCACAAGCTGCACTTCATCGCGCATGGCGATGCCGCGCACCAAGGCGCGCGTCGTCTGCACCTTCTGCGTTACCGCCGCGACCTTGGCGCCGACAAGCGTGTTCACCAGCGTGGATTTGCCGGCGTTCGGCGCGCCGAGCACGGCGACGACGGCGCAACGTTGCTCAGTCACGCTCGCCTCGTGCTTTCAAAAATGCTTCCGCCGCGACGCGCTGCGCGTCGCGCTTGGAACTGCCTTCACCTTGCACCGGCTCAAAACCCTCTACGTGCGCTTCAATAACAAAATGCGGCGCGTGCTCTGGGCCGCTTTGCGCCACTTCGACGTAGCGCAGATGCTTCTTCTTCGCGGCGGCCCATTCCTGCAAGGCCGTCTTCGCGTCCTGACGCACGCCCTTCGCATCGTCGAACGCCGAACCCCAGAAGCGGGTGATGAACGCGCGCGCTGTCTCCAGCCCGCCGTCCAGATAGAGCGCCGCAATCACCGACTCGCAGACGTCGCCCAGAATGGCTTCCTTCTGGCGGCCGCCGTGCGCTTCCTCGGCCGCCGACAACACAATCGCTTCGCCCAGCTTAGCCGCGCGTGCGGCGCGGGCGCAGGCATGGCGATTGACCAACGCATTGTAGCGCGGCGCCAGTTCGCCCTCCTGTTCGTTCTGGTGCTCGGCCAGCAGCCGCTCGGCGACGCAGAGACCGAGCACACGGTCGCCCAGAAACTCCAAGCGATCATAGTCGCGGCTCCGCTTCTGGCCTTCGTGCACGCTGCCGTGCGTCAGCGCTTCGCGCAGCAGCGCGCGGTTGGTGAAAGCGTGGCCGATATGCTGCTCAAGCTCGGCGAGCTTGGCGTCGTGGTTCGCGACCGGCCCTTTCATGGGCCCGTCCTCACTTGACCGGCTTCAAGAAGCGATCGCCACGGAAGCCCGTGAACAATGTCCACGGCCGGAAGATCGAGGTCGAGTTGTTGAACGACACAACGACGAACTGCGCCGGCCCAACCAGATTGTCGTAGGGCACAAAACCGACAACCGACGGCACGCGGCTGTCGGCCGAATTATCGCGATCGTCGCCCATCATGAAATAGTGCCCCTCGGGCACTTCGAAAACGCGCGTGCTGTCGAGTTCAGTCGGCCCGCGATCAAACGTCGTGTAGCTCGCGCCGTTCGGCAGCGTTTCGCGATAGGTCTGTAGTTGCTCGATCTCACCATGCTCGTTCTCGAACGGCAGCACCCCCAGCGATTCACGCTGCACCGGCTCGCCGTTGATGTAGAGCACGCCGTTGTTCATCTGGATGCGATCGCCCGGCAGGCCGATCACGCGCTTGATGAAGTCCTTCTGCGGCTCCGGATCGGGACGGAACACAACCACATCGCCGCGTTGCGGTTGGCTGCCGAACAGGCGCCCACGCGGGAGCAGACCTTCGAGCGGCGCAAACGAGTAGCGGCCATAGCCGTAGGACCACTTCGTCACGACGATATAGTCGCCCACCTCAAGCGTCGGCTGCATCGAGCCGGAGGGAATGCGGAACGGCTGAGCAATCGTGAAACGCAACACCATGGCGAGCGCCAGCGCGTAGAGGATGGTCTTCACGTTATCCCAGAAGACGTCCATCGCAGGCGTCGAAGAACTCGTCGTCGTCATGCTCATGCGTTTCTCGCTAAAGACCCTTCGGCCGCCTTGGCTGTACTGACTGGGCCGCGCGGTCGCAGCCATGGTTTTCCCCGCCCAAGGGGATCAATCGCCAGGGCTGGGCTGAATCGGCGCCAACTCCGCCGAAATGATGACGAAACCGACAGCCAGCGGGTAGTCGTCCGTAAGGCTTACGTGGATGTGGGCGACGTGGCCGGGGGGCGTCAATTGCTCCAGACGCCGCGCCGCCCCGCCGGTGAGCTTCATGGTCGGCTGGCCGCTGGGCAGGTTGGCGACCCCCATATCCCGCCAAAACACCCCTTGTTTCAGGCCTGTACCGAGCGCCTTCGAGGTCGCCTCCTTGGCCGCGAAGCGCTTGGCGTAGGTGGCGGCGCGCTGCTCGGGGCGGCGCTCGGCCCGAGCGCGCTCCTTCTCGGTGTAGATCCTATTGGTGAAGCGGTCGCCGAACCGGGCCAGCGTCTGTTCGATGCGCCGAATGTCGATGATGTCCGAGCCTATGCCGATGATCATGGGAGCTTCCTAGGCGCCAGCACGCGCCGCGTCGATGCGGCGCCGCATTTCCACGACGGCGGGGCCGAGGCCGATGAAGATCGCCTCGCCGACCAGGAAGTGACCGATGTTCAGTTCCGCGACCTCCGGGATCGCAGCGATCGGCGCGACCGTCTCGTAATCGATGCCGTGACCGGCGTGCACTTCGAGGCCAAGCGAAGCGGCGAGTTTGGCGCCGGCGCGCAGGCCAACCAGCAAGTGCTCGGCCTCCTCGATCTCTCCGTCGCGGGCCGCATCGCAATAGGCGCCGGTGTGCAGTTCGATGACGGCGGCGCCGGTGCGGCTCGCGGCTTCGATCTGCGCGGGATCGGCGCCGATGAACAGCGACACGCGGCTGCCGTTGGCGCTGAGCTTCTCCACGAACGGCGTGATCCAGTTGTGCCCGCCGGCGACGTCAAGCCCGCCCTCGGTCGTGCGCTCTTCACGCCGCTCAGGCACGAGGCACACGGCGTGCGGCCGATGCTTCAGCGCGATCTCCAGCATTTCGCTGGTGACCGCCATTTCCAGATTCAGCGGCCGCCCGCGCTCGCGCAGCATCGCGGCGAGATGATCGATGTCAGCATCGGAGATGTGGCGGCGATCTTCGCGCAGATGCGCGGTGATGCCGTCAGCGCCCGCTTCAAGCGCCACAACGGCTGCACGCGCGGGATCGGGATACGAAACGCCACGCGCGTTGCGGATGGTGGCGACGTGATCGATGTTCACGCCGAGCCGCACGCGGTTGGTCATGCAGCAAGGCCCCGGCTGCCGGGCTTGATCGCCGGCAGCGCTGCGAGTTCAGGCGGAAGCTGATCGGCCGGATAAGCGGGCGCGCTGACGCTGGCGAGCGAGACCAATCTCGCGCCAATATCCGCCTTGCCGCCGGAGCGATCAATCAGACACGCGGCGCCGACAAGCTCACCCGGATGCCCGCGAATGGCGTCCAAACACTCGCGCGACGACAAGCCTGTCGTGACCACGTCCTCAACCATCAGCACACGCTCGCCCGGCTTGATCTCAAACCCTCGGCGCAACTGAAACTCGCCCTTGTCGCGCTCGACAAACATCGCGCGCGCGCCGAGATGCCGCGCCGTTTCGTAGCCAGGAATGATCGCGCCGACAGCGGGCGAGACAACCGCATCGATCTTGCCGAACGCGGCTTGCGCCTTCTCGGCCAGCGCTTTGCACAAACGCTCGGTGCGGGCGGGATCCATGAACACGGCGTTCTTCTGAAAGAAGACCGGCGAGTGCAGGCCGGAAGACAGAATGAAATGGCCTTCCAGCAAGGCGCCGGCGGCACGGAATTCGTCGAGGACTTGGTCTTGATTCATGGGGCGGATGTAGCACCAGCAAACGGCGGGGAAAACGCCTAACCCTTCACCCGCTCCGCCTCTTTGACAGACTTGCTCGCGCGCATGGCGGCGAGAATGTTCACAAGGTGGCGGGCGTCGGCGACTTCGATGTCGAAAATCATGTCGAAGAAATCCACGGTGCGCTTGGCCAGCCGCAGATTGAGAATGTCGCCCTGGTTCTCGGCAATGATGCTGCACAATTCCGCAAGCACGCCGCGCTTGTTCTCAACCGTCGCAACGATGCGGCCGACGGCCAGCGTTTTGTTGAGCGCGGTCGGCGTCCAGGCGAGGTCAATCCATTCGCCGCCGCTGTCTTCGAGCGAAGCCAGCGTTTCGCAATCAATGGTGTGAATGACGATGCCTTTGCCGGGCGTGTGGACGCCGATGATGCGGTCGCCTGGAATGGGCGTGCAGCACTCGGCGAAATGCAGCGCAACGCCCGGCGTCAGATCGCCACCGCGGACGTAGAGCTTCGCCTTCTCCAGCTCCATCGGCCGGCGGCCTTCGTCCTTGCGGACTTTCTCCTTGAGGCCAGGGAACGCAGCGACCGCGACGGCGCTGGCTTTGAGCGATCCTTCGCCGACAGCGACGAACAGCTCTTCTTCGTCGTGCTTGCCGAGCGTTTCCGCCGCTTGCTTTAGCGCGGTATCAGCCAGTTCGTGGCCGTAGCGATGGAGCGCGTGCGCGATGAGATCGCGCCCGAGGCGTTCGAACTCTTCGCGCTTCGCATGCTTTTCCAAACGGCGCTGCGCCGCCTTGGCTCTGCCGGTTTTCGTCAGCGCTTCGAAACCTGGGACGGGCGCGATTCTGTCGCCCGTCAGAATTTCCACGACATCGCCGTTGCGCAGAATGGTGCGCAGCGGCTTCTCGACGCCATTGATCTTCGCGCCCGTGCAGCGATCGCCGACGCCGGAGTGAACCGCGTAAGCAAAATCGAGCGGCGTCGCGCCTTGCGGCAGCGGGATCAGCGCGCCCTTCGGCGTGAAGGCGAACACGTGATCGGAATACATTTCGAGTTTCGCGTTCTCGAGAAACTCGTTCGCTTCGCCGCCGTGCTCTGCAAGCTCAAGCAATGAGCGCGTCGCTTCGCGCGCATCGAGGCCCGCGTTCGCGGCAGTTTCTTCGTCGAAGCCGTAGGATTCGTTTTTGTAACGCCAGTGCGCAGCGACGCCGTTTTCAGCGATGTGATCCATTTCCTCGGTGCGGATCTGAATCTCCACGCGCACATTGCCCGGCCCGATCACCGTGGTGTGGATCGAGCGATAACCGTTGGGCTTCGGGTTGGAGATGAAGTCTTCGAGTTGCTCAGGCACGCAGCGCCAGGTTTGGTGCACGAGGCCAAGCGCGCGGTAGCAATCGTCGGGATTGTTTACGATGACGCGAAACGCATAGACGTCCGCCAGGTCCGAAAATTCAATGCTCTTCCGCTGCAGCTTGCGCCAAATCGAGTAGGCCTGCTTCTCGCGGCCATAAACGCGCGCATCGATGCCCGCGAATTCGAACACTTCCATGATCGTTTGCACGATAATGGCGACGTTGGCGCCTTTCTCCACGCGCAGCGTGGCGAGGCGAGCGTTGATCGTCGCTTCCATGTCCGGAAACGCTTCGTGGAAGGCGAGACCTTCCAGTTCACGCGCCATCTTCTCCATGCCGATGCGGCGTGCGAGCGGCCCGTAGATTTCCAACGTCTCAAGCGCGATGCGGCGGCGCTTCTCGGGCTTTGGAATGTGGCTGAGCGTGCGCATGTTGTGCAGCCGGTCCGCCAGCTTCACGATCAGCACGCGCACGTCGCGCGACATTGCCAGGATGAACTTCTGCAGGTTCTGCGCCTGCTTGTTCTCTTCGCTCATCACCTCAAGCTTTGAGAGCTTGGTGACGCCTTCGACCAATTCCGAAACCTGCGCGCCGAAGAGTTTGGTGATCTCTTCCGGCGTTGCGTCGGTGTCTTCGATGGTGTCGTGCAGAAGGCCCGCGACAATGGTCGCGGCGTCGAGCTTGTACTCGGTGAGAATGCCCGCGACTTGGATCGGGTGCGCGAAATACGGGTCGCCGGAGTGGCGCTTCTGCGAGCCGTGTTTCGCCGTCGCGTAGACATACGCGCGGTTGATCAGGTTCTCATCGACGGACGGATCGTACCCGCGCACGCGCTCCACCAGTTCGAACTGGCGGAGATAGTTTTTACGCGGCGGAGCGCCCGCGCCTGCCGCTTGTTGGCTGGCCGGGGTTGTGGCGGCGACTCCGTCACCGCCTGACATGATCTCAGTACCGCTCGTCGCGCTGAGCCTCAGCCTCTTGCTGAAGCGCGCGCAGAACGTCGTCTTCGCTGGTCTCGACCGGAGCCGCGATCGCCAGACGATCCTGCTCTTCTTCGGCCGCGGCAGCCGGCTGCACGTCCTGGTAGAGCATCACGTAGCTGTCGCGGAGTTCTTCCGGGGTTATGGCGCCGTCGCCGATTTCGCGGAGCGAGACGACCGGGTCTTTATCGCGGTCGCGGTCAACCAGAGGTTCCGCACCCGACGAAATGTTGCGCGCGCGGTGCGCGGCCAGGAGCACCAGCGAGAACCGGTTTGGGATTTTTTCTACGCAATCTTCGACGGTTACGCGAGCCAAGGGCGTGCTTCCTCAGGACAAAAAGGGTCGGAACGAGGCTCAACCTAGTGGGCCTCGCGGTTTTTCGCAATGCGGCAAGGGTATTAGCTGGCCTGCGGCGCTGGGGAAAGATCACCAATGCGGCGATAACGGTATCCGGGGGCCAGGGCGGCCAGAAGGTGGCCCACCGCCTGCCCGGTCCCTGGGTGGCGCCAGTCCGGGGCGACCTCGGCCAGCGGGGCGAGCACGAAGGCCCTATCCTGCATGCGCGGATGCGGCAGCTCGATGCCGCCGAAGGTTCCGGCGAAACCGTCCATCGCGATGATGTCGAGATCGAGCGTGCGCGGCGCCCACTTCTCACGCCGCTCGCGACCGAAGTTCCGCTCGATCTGAGATAGCACAGCATAAAGCGATTGCGGCTCAAGGCCCGCGCCGTCTAGCTCCGCCACGGCGTTGTAGTAATCGGGCTGGCCGCTGCCTTGCGGCCACGCTTCGGTTTCCCAAACACCTGAGAGCGCACGCGGGACTAAACCCGCGGCCTGCATCGCCTCCACAGCACGCGCCAAGAGTTGCGGGCCCGCCACGCCGTCGAACGGCATGTTGGCGCCCAATGCGACGAAAACGCGTGTTGCGGCGTTCACCACTTGCAAACCTTGATGCGCAAAACGCGCACGTACTCGGAACCGCTTATGAACTTGCTCGACCGCCTGATCCACCCCGATGAACGCGTCGTCATTTTGATCGACGGCGCCAATCTCTATTCGGCGGCGAAGGCGCTCGGCTTCGATATGGATTATCGCAAGCTGCTCGATGAATTTCGTCATCACGGGCGGCTGATCCGCGCGACCTACTACACGGCGCTAGTTGAGGATCAGGACTTCTCGCCGATCCGTCCGCTCGTCGATTGGCTCGACTATAACGGCTACGCGCTCGTGACGAAGCCGGCGAAGGAATACACCGACTCAACCGGCCGCCGGCGCTTCAAAGGCGATATGGACGTCGAGATCGCGATCGATTTGCTGCAGGCTGCCGAGTACGCGGACCACGCCTTCCTGTGGTCAGGCGATGGCGATTTCAAACCGGCGGTTGAAGCGGCGCAGCGCAAGGGCATGCGCGTCACTGTCGTTTCCACGATCAAATCCAATCCGCCGATGGCGAGCGACGAATTGCGCCGCGCCGCCGACAATTTTGTTGACCTGACCGACCTCTCGGCTCTGGTAGGCCGTCCGCCGCGCGATCGCGCGCCAGCTGACGATCGCTACGAATACGCCGAAGACGAGGACAGGTGAGCACTACCCCGCCCGAAGCGCCGAAGGACTGCCCGCTTTGTCCCCGGCTCGTCACCTATCGTGAAGCCAATCAACGCGCCGAACCAAGCTGGTTCAACGGCGCCGCGCCCTCTTTCGGCGATGCCAAAGCGCGTCTACTCATTATCGGCCTCGCCCCTGGCCGCATGGGCGCCAATCGCACCGGCCGTCCGTTCACCGGCGATTACGCCGGCGACCTGCTCTACGGCACGTTGAAGAAACTTGGCCTCGCGGAAGGGGAGTATCGCGCCGACCCGAAGGACGGCTTCACGTTGAAGGGCGCGATGATCACCAACGCCGTGCGTTGCGCGCCGCCAGAAAACAAACCGACGCCGGCCGAAATCGCAACGTGCAGACCGTTCCTCTCATCGCGCATTGAAGCGTCATCGCATGTGCGTGCGATGTTGGCGCTTGGCTCGATCGCGCATGAAAGCGTGTTGCGCGCGCATGGGCTGAAGCCAACGTTCTCGAAGTTCGGCCACGCGGTTGAAACTGAATTGCCCGGCGGACGGACTTTGGTCTCCAGCTATCATTGCTCGCGCTACAACACGCAGACGCGGCGGCTGACGACGGAAATGTTTGAAGCCGTGATGGCGCGCGCCAAAGAATTGGCGTTCGCTTAGTTCGGCTTGAACGGCGCGGGTTCGGGCAAGAGGATGTTGTAGCCCGTGTAGTCCTGCGCCACCCCCGGCTCCAATTCCTCTGCGCGCGCCATATCCGCATTGCCTTCCGCCGTCATGCCGAGCGCGAGGCGCGCGAGACCGCGCCCATAAAGGAAATGGCCGCGCTCAGGCTCAAGCTGCACTGCGGCTTCGTAGTCAGCGAGCGAAGCGGCGTATTCACCGCGCTTAAAATAGGTCAGCCCGCGGCTGTCGTGGACGTTGGCGTCATTCGGCGTCGCAGCTAGCGACGCATTGCAGTCCGCCAACGCCAGATCGAGATTGTCGTTGTTCACCGTCCGCAGCCAGCAGCGGCTGTTGAGCAATTCAGCGTCGCCCGGCGTGCTCAGCAAAAAGTCATTCAGCCGCGAAAGATCCCGCACGTAGGCATCGGCGCGTTGTGCCCGGACTTGCGCACGGCGCTCCCAAGCCGCCTGCAAATCAGGTTGCAGGGAGATCGCCAAATCGAAATCGCGCGTGGCGTTATCGTAGATGCCGCGCTCTTGATAGAGCGTGCCGCGCTGGAGGTAGATCTGCGCGTTGTTGCGGTCGATGCGGAGCGCGCGCCCGAGATCGGCCAGCGCACGCACGTAATCGCCCTCATTGGAGCGAACCGTTCCGCGCATCAGCAACGCCGCCGCGCGCCGTTCGGGCGTCGTTTCGTCGAACCCGATCACCACTGAACATTCATTGATGCGAAGCGCTGCATCACCCGCGCCCTGGCAGCGCTCCCAGGCAAGCTCAACCGTGTCGCTGTTCACCGGCGCCAGGCAGCCGCCGAGGCCAACGCTCAGCCCAACCGCAAGAAGAGCCGCAAGCTTCTTCATCCCTTGTCCCGCAGCAGCCGCCCCTGTTGGCGTTTCCACTCACGATCTTTGGTGGCTTCGCGCTTGTCATGCGCCTTCTTGCCCTTGGCGAGGGCGATCTTCAGTTTGGCGATGCCGCGGTCGTTGAAATAGAGCTCGAGCGGGGCAAGCGTCCGGCCTTCGCGCTCGACGGCGCTGGCGAGCTTTTTCAGCTCACGCCCGCGCACCAAGAGCTTACGCGGCCGCCGCGGTTCATGGTTGAACTGGCCGGCCGGCGGATATTCCGGGATGGTGGCGTTGATCAGCCACAACTCGCCTTTTTCGGTGCTCGCATAGCTTTCCGCGATATTGGCGCGCCCGTTGCGCAGCGACTTCACTTCGGTGCCGACCAGCATGATGCCGGCCTCCAGCGTCTCCTCGATCATGTAATCGAAGCGCGCGCGGCGGTTCTCCGCGACCAGTTTCCGAGGTTCGTCTTTCTTCTTGGCCATAGCGCTTAGATAAGACCTGCATGCGTCATTGCCGAGCGGACTTGCGCTTTGCCGGCGTCAGTGAGGGGGATGATCGGCAGCCGCACGTCTTCCGTGCAGAGGCCGAGCAGCGAACAGGCGTACTTCGTCGGCGCCGGCGACGGCTCACAGAACAATGCCTTGTGCAGCGGTGCGAGCTTGTCATCGATGGCGCGCGCGGTGTCGAACGCGCCCTGCAGCGTCGCTTCCTGCATTTGCGAGCAAAGCTTGGGCGCCACGTTTGCCGTCACCGAAATACAGCCACGGCCGCCCTGCGCGTTAAAGCCGATCGCGTTCGGATCGTCGCCGGAGAGCTGAATGAACTTCTCGCCAGCAAGCGCGCGGTGAAACGCGACGCGACCGAGATCGCCGGAGGCGTCCTTGATGCCAGCGACATTCTTCAACTGCGCGGCTTTGCCGACAGTCTCCGCCGAGATGTCGACGATCGTGCGGCCCGGCACGTTGTAGAGGTAGATGGGAATATCAACGGCGTCGTTGATGGCTTTGAAGTGCGCGAGCATCCCGGCTTGGCTCGGCTTGTTGTAGTACGGCGCAACAACAAGCACGGCGTCGGCGCCAACGCGCTTGGCGTGCTCGGCCAGTTCAATCGCGTGTGCGGTATTGTTCGACCCGGCGCCCGCGATCACCGGCACTTTGCCGGCGGCCACTTCCACACACATTTCCACAACCCGAACATGTTCTTGCAGGCTCAGCGTGACGCTCTCGCCGGTTGTTCCGCAGGGAACAAGGGCGTGCGAACCCTCGGAAATCTGGCGTTCCACCAGCTTCTGAAATGCCTGTTCATCAACGATTCCGTTGCGAAATGGCGTAATCAGCGCAGGAATCGACCCGTGAACCATGGCTACTTCCGTTTGGGGGTGGAGTTGGCGCGATTCCTGCCACAGTGTCGGGCGAGGTTAAAGAGCGGCCCGCCGACCCTGGTTTGCGGGCCGTAGGTTGTTTCGTTGCGAGGCGGGTAAATGGACCGACCCAAATTGATCCGTACGTGCGCACTGGCGGCAGCGGCTTGCGCTGTCGTGGTGGCGTCGAGCGCCCTTGGCCAGCAAGAGGTCCGGCCTCTGCCGCCGAACGCGGAAGCTGTGGGCTACGCGCCAGCCGCGCCGATGCCCTCGGCCGCCGAGCGCATGCGCCTTCGCGACGGCCTGGCGGCCGCGCAATCGGAAGATTGGGGCGGCCTAGCGGCTCTTCGCGACAATGCCACCGACCCATTGGTCCGCCGCATGCTGCAATGGCGCTGGGCCTCGTCCACCGACGCGCCGCTTCTGTTCACCGACATCCGGCAGGCGCTGGACGAACTACAGGGCTGGCCGGGCCGCACCACCATGCGCCAGCGCGCCGAGCAGGCGATCTTCACCAGCACGCTGTCGGCTTCGGATCGCGTCGCGTTCCTCCGCCAAGACGGCGGGCCTATCACTGGCGACGGCCGCATCGCGCTCGCCATCGCGCTCCGCGACAGCGGCCAGCGCTCGGAAGCCAACGAGATCGCGCGCGCCGCCTGGCGCGAGGACGCGCTGACCAGCGCGACCGAGGATCGCGCGCTGCAAGAATTCAGCTCGGTGCTGACACAAGACGATCACGCCGCGCGCGTCAGCGCCTTGCTCTGGCGCGATCAGCGCACGGCGGCGCAACGCCTGTTCTCGCGCATCTCGCCAGCTGACCGCGCGCTCGCGCAAGCCCGCATCGCCATCCAGACCCGCGCACGCCGCGGCCTGCAAGCGGCGATCGACGCCGTGCCGGCCTCGCGTCAGGACGATCCGGGCCTCCTGTTCGACCGCGCGCAATATCGCCGGCGGACGGACCAGCCGGTCGACGCCATGCAGATGGCCGCGCGCATCGACCCGCGCCAAGCGCCGATGGCCGCGCGCTCCGACATCTTCCGCGAACGCCGCATCTATCTCCCGCGCGCCATGCGGGCAGGCAATTACAGCCTCGCGTACCAACTCGTGTCGAACCACGGCCTGACCAGCGGCGAATCCTTCGCTGACGCTGAGTGGCTCTCGGGTTGGCTAAGCCTGCGCTATCTCAACCAGCCGCAACGCGCCGCCGAACACTTCTCGCATCTCAGCGAAAACGTTTCCTCGCCGGTGAGCTTGTCGCGCGCACTCTACTGGCGCGCCGAAGCTCAACAAGCTTTGGGCAATCGCGGCGAAGCCGAGCGACTCTTCAACGAAGCCGCGCGCTTCAACTTCACGTACTATGGCCAACTCGCCGCTACGCGCGGCGATCGCACCGCGATGCTCTCGCTGCCCGCGACCGAGCAGGTGAGCGACGGCGTCCGCAATCGCTTTAACAATCGTGAACTGGTGCGCGCGCTCCGCCTGATGGCGGAAGTCGGCGCCCAGCGCGATTTCGAGTCGATCGCCTTCTACCTCGACGACACGCTCGACGATCCGATGGAAATGGAGCTGCTCTCGCAACTCGCGCGTGAGCAGAACTTCCACCGCACGGCGCTACGGAGCGCCAAAGCGGGGCTCTTCCGCAATGTGGTGGCGACCAGCTCGGCTTATCCGCTGATCGATCTGCCTTCGACCGTGCGCTCGCAAGCGCGCATCGAGCCGGCTTTGGTGCTCGCCATCATCCGCCAGGAGAGCGAGTTCGATGTCGGCGCCATCTCCAGCGCCAACGCGCGCGGCCTGATGCAACTCATCCCGTCGACGGCGCAGGCGCAAGCCCGTCGCGAAGGCATGACGTTCCAGCGCCAAGCGCTGACCACCGACCCGCAATACAACATGACGCTGGGCTCCGCGCACTTGGCCGATCTCGTGGACAGCTTTAACGGCTCGTACGTGCTGGCGATCGCGTCTTACAACGCCGGTTCGCACCGCGCGCGCGAGTGGATCTCCGATTGGGGCGATCCGCGCTCGCCGTCGGTCGACGTCGTGGATTGGATCGAGCTGATCCCGTTCTCGGAAACGCGCAACTACGTGCAGCGCGTGACCGAGAACCTGCAGGTCTATCGCTATCGCCTGGCAGGCCAGCCGACACCGATCACGCTGGAGCGGGACCTGAAGCGCGGCGGCTAAGCCGCCAACGCTCGCTCGAACGTCTCAACGTCAACATTGCCGCCGCTCGCGATGATCGCGACCGTTTGACCGCGCACATCCGCGCCGCCCTCAAGCAAGGCCGCCAGCGAAGCCGCGCCCGAAGGCTCAAGCACGAGCTTCAGGCGCTGAAACGCGAACTTCATCGCGCGCAGCACGGCCTCGTTCGAAACGACGAAAACGCGTTCAAACCGTTCACGCGCGATGGCGAAGGGGATCTCACCCATCTGTTCGGTGAGGAGGCCGTCGCAGATCGACCGAATGCCGGGCGCGTTACGCTGGATCGCACCCGCTTCCAGCGTGCGCTGAATGTCGTTGTGTCCCTCCGGCTCGACCGCAAACACGCGCGCCTTCGGCAGCGCCAGCGCCGTACCCGTCGCCAAGCCGCCGCCGCTCGCCGGCACGAAGACGATGTCGGGCGAAATCTCCGCGGCCACTTCCAATCCGGCGGTCCCCTGCCCCGCGAGCACAAACGGATCGTCGAAAGGTTTGATTAAGGAGAGACCTCCTTCGGCCGCGAGCCGCGCGCCGATCTCTTCGCGGCTCTCGCCGACACGATCGTAGGTCACCACGGTCGCGCCGAGGCTTCGCGTTGTGTCGAGCTTAATCTTCGGCGCATCCGCCGGCATCACGATCGTCGCCTTGATGCCGAAGATCTTCGAGGCCGTCGCAACCGCGATGGCGTGATTGCCGGATGAAAACGCGATCACGCCCTTGGCGCGCACTTCCGGCGCCAGCGCCGCGATAGCGTTGGTCGCGCCGCGCATCTTGAAGGCGCCGCCGCGCTGCAGGTTCTCGGCTTTCACCCAGACCTTCGCGCCGGTGATCTCATCCAACACGTCGTTGCGGATGAGCGGCGTCTTTACGGCGATGCCTTCAATGCGCTTGGCGGCGGCTTTCACGTCTTCGATGGTCGGGATCATCAGGAGCCTCTTGGTTTGGCGCGGCGCGTCGGCGGCGCACTTAACGGATCGTCTGGCCAGGGATGCTTCGGATAGCGGCCGCGCATCTCACTGCGCACCGCCGCGTAAGACCCGCGCCAAAAGCCCGGCAAGTCCTTCGTGGTCTGCACCGGACGCTGCGCCGGCGAGAGCAGGCGTAAACTCAGCGGCACGCGGCCATTGGCGATGCTCGGATGTTTGGCCTCGCCAAACATCTCCTGGAGCCGAACGTCGAGAGCCGGGCCGCCGTCGCTCTCATAGTCGATGGAAAGCGACGAACCCGCCGGCGTTTCGAACTTCGCAGGCGCTTCCGCATCGAGCCGTCGCCGCTGCTCGTAGTCCAACGCATCTGAAAGCGCCCGCGCCACGTCAACAGCCTTCAGCGACGAAACGCCCGTTAACGCTGGCGCAAGCCACGCGTCGAGCGAAGCAAGCAAAGCGTCATCGCTCCAATCGGGCCACGCGTCGCCTTCGAGACTTCGCATGAACGCCACACGCGCTCGCACCTGCCGCGCGGCTTCGTCCCAATCGATATGCGCCAGCCCATCGTCCGCGACGACATCCAGCAGCGCTTGGCTCAGCTCCGCGCCCGAGAGCCGTTCAAGCGGCGCTTCGGAAAGCACGAGCTTGCCCAGCACACGCACCTTGCGCCCGCGCAGCGCGCCGCTAGCGGGATCGATCGTGGCGGACGCGCGCGTCTCGATCTGATCGCCGAACATGGCTTCGATCTCGGCGGCGCTGATCGGCGCGCCAAGGATGACTTGCGCGCGACCCGCGGCGCCGGCCATGTCGGCGATCACCGCGTATTGCGCCTTCACCAGCGGCGAGGCGTCATCGATCATCGCGGCGCGGCCGTTGGCGAGGCTGAAGCCGCCCTGGCGCGCCTTCGCCACGCGATCCGGATAAGCCAGCGCCAGAATGCGCCCCGCATCGTCTTCATGCACTTTGCCACGCGCACCGCCTGCCGCGCGCGCGATGCGATCGGCCAATCCGCGCGCGCCGTCGGCACGTTGCCCACGCTCGCTGCCAAACCGATGCAAACGATCGCGCAGATCGCTGCTGCGTCCGCCCAAGCCTTGCTCCGTCAGCACCATGGCGACGCGCGCGGCGAGCAACGCCTCATCCGTACGCGCCGCAACGATGACCATGTGCGCCAGCCGCGCCGGCAAAGGCAGACGCGCGACCGCCGACCCGTGCGGCGTGAGCCGCCCATCGCCATCGAGCGCGCCAATGCGCTTCAGCAGCGACACGGCTTCCGCCCAAGCAGGCGCGGGCGGCGGATCAAGCCACGCAAGCGTCAACGGATCGCTTACGCCCCACGCAGCGAGATCGAGCGCCAGTCCGCTCAAATCCGCGTCCATGATCTCGGGGCGGTCGAATGGCGCAAGCGAACGCGTTTCGCCCTCGCTCCACAAGCGCCAGGCGACTCCCGGCTCCAAACGCCCCGCGCGGCCCGCGCGTTGTGTCACCGACGCCTGGCTCGCGCGCACGGTCTCGAGACGTGTCAGCCCAAGCGCAGGCTCAAACTTCGGACGCCGCGCCAAGCCGCTATCGACGACGATGCTTACGCCCTCAATGGTCAAGCTGGTTTCCGCGATCGAGGTCGCGAGCACGACCTTCCGTCGGCCAGCCGGCGCGGGCGAAATGGCGGCGTCCTGATCGGCGGCGCTCATCGCGCCATAGAGCGGGCGAACATCGACGCGCGGATCGTTGATCGTAGAGCGCAGCTGCTCGGCCGTGCGCTCGATCTCCCGGACGCCCGGAAGAAACACCAACGCCGATCCCGCATCAGCCGCCAGCGCCGCACGCGTCGCCGCCGCCACCTCGTCCTCGAGCCGCGCCCGCGAGTCGCGTGGACGATACACATGGCGCACCGGAAACATGCGCCCTTCGCTGACAACCACCGGCGCATCGCCAAGCAGCGACGCAACGCGCGCGGCGTCCAACGTCGCCGACATCACCACCAGTCTCAAATCCGGCCGCAACGCGCTCTGCGTATCGCGTGCGAGCGCCAACCCGAGGTCGCCCTCGAGACTGCGCTCGTGAAATTCATCGAAGATCACAGCCGCGACACCGCGCAGCTCCGGATCATCGAGGATCATGCGCGTGAACACGCCCTCGGTGACGACCTCAACGCGCGTGTCGCGCCCAGTTTTCGAATCTAGTCGCACGCGATAGCCGATCGTGGCGCCCACCGGCTCGCCGCGCTCAAACGCCATCCGCGACGCCGCCGCACGCGCCGCGATCCGCCGCGGCGAAAGCAGGATGATCTTCCCGCCGTTCAGCCAGCTTGCGCTAAGTAAAGCTGGCGCGACGCGCGTAGTTTTGCCCGCCCCAGGCGGCGCAACCAAAACGGCCTCGCTGCGCGTCTCCAGCGCCACGAGCAATTGGGGGAGAACATCCTCAACCGGAAGCATGAGCGGGGCTTAACCCAACCTTCCTGTCCATGTCTCGCCGCATTGGCGCGGCAGGTTGGCGAAGGTATAGGCTGGCCGCCTGAGCCAGGAGCTGGGACATGCGCATGCGGAATCTGGGGAAAATCGCGTTGGTCGCCGTCGCATGCATGAGCGTTGTGGCGTGCTCGACCGGGCGCACGGCCGATACGCGCCGCGGCGTCACCGGCGCTGCCTCTATTCCGCTGCGCGACGTCGGCCTGATGCGGCCGGAGATCCCGTTGCTGTTACGCAATCTGCAATATCCCTACGCGACCGCCTCGCTGAGCAATTGCGCCGCTGTCGCGCACGAGATCAGCCAGTTGGACGCGGTGCTTGGCCCGGAGAGCTATCAGCCGGGTCCGAACCGCAACGTGTGGGATCGCAGCGGCGATTTCGTCGAGGACCAAGCCATCCAGGCTGCCGAGAACACGGCCGAGGATTTGATCCCGTTCCGCTCATGGGTGCGGCGCATCAGCGGCGCCAATCGCGCCGAACGTGACGCATTGCGTGCGGTCGCCAACGGTCAGCAGCGGCGTACGTTCTTGCGCGGCTACGGCGCCTCGCTCGGCTGCCCGAACATCATCCCGCCGCCACCGCCGGCCGCGCGTCAGCGCAACAACTAAGCCGCCGCTTTCGATTGCTGCGCTTTGAACTCGGCCACGAATTGCGTGAGCCGGCCGGCCGCGATCGCCTCGCGCAACCGCGCCATCAGGAATTGGTAGTACGCGATGTTGTGCCACGAGAGCAGCGTTTGGCCGAGCAGTTCACCGGCTTTGAACAAGTGATGCAGGTAGGCCTTCGAATAGTCGCGGCTCGCGGGGCAATCGATGCGTGCGTCGAGCGGCGAGTCATCCTCCGCGTAGCGTGCGTTGGTGATGTTGAGCGGTCCGCTATCGAGCCAAGCCTGGCCGTGGCGGCCTGAGCGTGTGGGCAGCACGCAGTCGAACATATCGACGCCGCGCGCGACGCTCTCGACAATGTCGATCGGCTTGCCGACACCCATGAGATAGCGCGGGCGATCCTGCGGTAGGAATGGCGTGGTGACGTCGAGCGTCGCCAGCATCGCTTCGTGACCTTCGCCCACCGCGAGGCCGCCAATGGCGTAGCCGTCAAAGCCCTCAGTCACGAGCGCTTCGGCCGAGATGCGTCGCAATTCCGGATCAACGCCGCCTTGAACGATTGCGAACAGGTTTTGCGCCTCGCGCGCGCCAAACGCAGTCTTGCAGCGCTTGGCCCAATCGAGTGAAAGCCGCATCGCCTTCTCGACCGTTTCACGCGGCGCCGGCAATGCGGGGCATTCGTCCAACTGCATCACGATATCCGCGCCGATCTCATCGGCTTGGATCTGCATGGCGCTTTCCGGCGTCAGCCGATGCTGACTGCCATCGACGTGGCTTCTGAACGTTACGCCGTCCGCATCGAGCTTTCGAAGCTGAGCCAGCGACATGACTTGATAGCCGCCGCTATCGGTGAGGATCGGCTTGTCCCAGCGCATGAAGCGATGCAGGCCGCCCAACTTCGCCATGCGCTCGCCGCCGGGTCGCAGCATCAGATGGTAGGTGTTGCCCAGAATGATATCGGCGCCAGTCGCGGCGACTTGATCCACCGTCAACGCCTTCACAGTCCCCGCCGTGCCTACGGGCATAAACGCCGGCGTGCGAATATCGCCGCGCGGCGTGCGCAACACACCGGTACGCGCGGCGCCATCACGCGCGCTGATCTCAAACGGAAAACTCATTCGGCCCGCCATAACAGGCTGGCGTCGCCATAGGAATAGAAGCGGTAGCCGTGCTCAATGGCGTGCGCGTAGGCGGCCTGCATGCGGTCGAGGCCAGCGAACGCGGAAACCAGCATGAACAGCGTAGAACGCGGCAAGTGGAAGTTGGTCCAAAGCCCATCGACGATGCGGAAGCGATAGCCGGGCGTGATGAAGATATCGGTGCCGCCGGATTCGGCGCGGAGCCGCCCGTCTTCACCCGCAGCGGATTCCAAAGAGCGCAACGCCGTCGTGCCGATGGCGATCACGCGCCGCTCCTCGGCCTTGGCGCGGTTTACTGCGTCAGCGGTAGCCTGCGAAATCTCGCGCCACTCCGAGTGCATCACATGCGCGGCCGTATCGTCAGCCTTCACCGGCAGAAACGTGCCGGCGCCGACATGCAGCGTGACATGCGTACGCTCAACGCCCATGTCATCGAACGCGTCCATCAGTTCATCGGTGAAGTGCAGCCCCGCTGTCGGCGCAGCCACGGCGCCATCCTTGGCGGCGTAGATGGTTTGATAGTCAGCGCGGTCCTCCTCATCCGGCGCGCGCTTGCCGGCGATATACGGCGGCAAGGGCGGCGCGCCGATCTTGGCGATCGCTTCGTCCAACGCGGCGCCCCCACGATCAAAGCGGAGGGTGAGTTCGCCCTCGTCGCTCTTGGCCTCAATTGTCGCGAACAGGCCGTCATCGAAGAAAAGGCCATCGCCCTCCTTCAACCTTTTGCCCGGCTTGCCGAGCGCGCGCCAGCGATCAGCGCCCAGGCGCTCAATCAGATTAAGCGACACCCGCACCACCGGCCCTTGCGGATCGCGGCTTGGCCGGATCGCTTTCAGCGCCGCGGGAATGACGCGCGTATCATTGAACACGAGCACATCGCCCGCACGCAGCAAGCCCGGCGCATCGCGTACCGTCAGATCTTCGAAGCCGCCTCCGGCCGCCACGTGCAGCAGCCGCGCGCTATCGCGCGGCCGCGCTGGCCGCAACGCAATCAGCTCCTCCGGCAGTTCGAAATCGAACAGATCAACCCGCATCAAATCTCCAGCGGACGAAAGGACTAGTCATCGCATCCGAATTCCGCCTCCATTGCATCTTTCGCAGCGAGTGCAAGGGAATAGCCCATGTCCGACGAAGAGGCGCCGCAACCTCTCCCCAATCCGAACGATCCGCGGCGGACTGGACACCGCTGGCTCGACATGGTTGTCGCCTTCTCGGCGCTGCTGATCTCGGTCGTTTCCGTCTTCGTCGCGCAACAAAGCAACCAGTCGATGGAGCGGATTACCCGCGCCAGCGCCTGGCCATTCATCCAGATCGGCAGCGGCAACGCCAGTGACGAAGGCGCGCCGGAATTGAATTTCGGCATAGTGAATGTCGGCACCGGTCCGGCGCGCGTTTACAGCTATGAGATCCAGATCGACGGCCAGCCGCTGCCGCCGGGCGGACACCGTCTCACACGATTGCTGCAGGCGTGCTGCAATGCCGAGTTCGAGGCCGCCACCGCGCGCGCCGGCGGAGAAATCGCCGCGATGGGTTCCGAGATGTCCTCGCCCGTCGCCGAACGATTCATCGCACCGAATGGCGAGATCACATCGCTGCGTTGGCCACGGACAGAGGAGAACCGAGCGCTGTGGACCGCGCTCGATCAAGCGCGCCAAGCCGGACGCTTCACGACGGCCGTCTGCTATTGCTCGGTCTTCGACGAATGCTGGATCGCGCGCTCGGACTCATTCCCTCCGCAGGAGACGAACTCTTGTGAGAGTCCGGCTCTGCGGGGCGAGCGCTGATTACTCAGCCGTAGCGCGGACGATCTTGCCAGGCGTACGCGGCGGCTCGCCTTTCGGCAGCGCGTCAACGGCTTCCATGCCTTCCACCACTTGGCCCCAGACCGTGTATTGCTTGTCCAGGAAGCGGGCGTCGTCGAAGCAGATGAAGAACTGGCTGTTGGCCGAGTTCGGGTCGTTGGTGCGCGCCATCGAGCAGACGCCTCGCACGTGCGGCTCGGCGTTGAACTCTTGCTTCAGGTTCGGCTTCGACGAACCGCCAGTGCCGTTCTTGCGGCCGCCGTCGCCGCCTTGAGCCATGAAGCCCGCGATGACCCGGTGGAACGGGACGTCGTTGTAGAAGCCTTCGTTCGCCAGTTCGCCGATGCGCTGAACGTGGTTCGGTGCGAGGTCCGGACGGAACTTGATCTTCACCGTGCCGGTGTCGAGTTCGAGCGTCAGGGTATGAAAGGAATTATCGACCACCAGCTTCTCTCTCTGTTCGGATTGCGCGGCACGCGCGCGGGGATTTCAACATCGCAGACCGAAAAGTCCGCGCGGCGTTCGCGGCGCGTATCTTCGATCAGATCACGGAACTGCGGACCATCGGTGCGCAGCACGTAAATTGGCGCGCGCTCGCTCTCCGGCAAGTCCGCCGCGATGCGAACCGCGATCATGCGGTCCGGGTTCGGCGGCGGGTTGCCGACGGCGATCTGCATGACCGCATCCTGGCCCCACACCACGCGCCCGAAGATCGTGTAGCGCTTATCGAGCGCCGTGTTCGGCTGGCGCATGATGAAGAACTGGCTGTTGGCCGAGTTCACATTGTCGGAACGCGCCATTGAGACGACGCCCTGGCAATGCAGCGCGTTGGCGGAGACGCGGCCATCGCTGGTGACCGCCATCTGTGCGTCGGGTTGCGATTCAATCGGCAACGCTTTGTAGAAGCCGAGGCGCGCACGGCTCTGTTCGGCCGCTTGGATGAACGGCATCTCCGGCCCGCGGCGGAACATGAATTCTTCGCGGAGATCAGGCAGCGATGACGCGCCCTCGCCCGTGCCCAACGGATCGCCCGTCTGCGCCATGAAGTCATCGACGACGCGGTGGAATGCGAGGCCGTCATAGAAGCCAAGCCGCGTCAGCGCCTTGATGCGCTCAACGTGGCGGGGCGCGATTTCCGGATAGAGCTCGATCACGATCCGTCCGTGGACGGTATCGATGTAGAGGGTGTTCTCCGGATCGATCTGGCGCCAATTGCGCGCATCCGGCGTCTGGGCAGACGCCCCATCGAACATGCCAACGAGGCCCAAGGCGAGCATCGCCGCGGCCAAAAACTTTCCAAAGCGCAGCATTACGACACCCCGAACTTCGCCTTCAGTCGTCCTTCTACTTCTTTGGGCACGAAGTGCGCGACGCTTCCTTGCAGTCGCGCGATTTCTTTCACCAGCCGGCTCGCGATCGCTTGGTGCGTCGGATCGGCCATGAGAAAAACTGTTTCGATGGCGGGATTTAGCTTCTGGTTCATCCCGACCATCGCGAATTCGTACTCAAAGTCGGCGACTGCTCTAAGTCCCCGGACGATGATTTGCGCCCCTACGCTTTCGGCGAATGACATCAGCAATGTGTCAAAAGGTTGGATGACGATCTCAGCCTCGCCTTTGATCTTGGCGCATTGCTCCCGGACCATCTCTACCCGCTCCTCCAGCGTGAAGAGCGGGCCTTTGTCCTGATTGATGGCAACGCCGATCACGAGCTTGTCCACGAGGGTCGCGGCGCGCGTGATGATATCCACATGGCCATTGGTCGGGGGATCGAACGTCCCCGGGTAGAGGCCAACGCGGACCTTTTTCGTCACTTCGCCTCTCCCTCGCCCTCGGCTTCAGGGGCCTCGCCCGCCTCGCCGTTATCACCGCCTAGCGCCTCGAGGCGCTCGGCCGCAACAACATGCTCGTCATCGCTGACATTGATCAAGATCACACCCTGGGTGGCGCGGCCTGCGATGCGGATTTGGTCGATCGCCGTGCGGATCAACTGCCCCTTATCGGTGACCAGCAGCAGCTCTTCCTGATCGAGCACCGGGAAGGACGCCACGATCCGCGCGTCGCCCACCAGCTTGTGGGCGATGAGGCCTTTGCCGCCACGATTGGTAACGCGGTATTCGTAGGCCGAAGCGCGCTTGCCGACACCCGATGTCGTGACCGTCAGGATGAATTGCTCCTGCGCCTTCAGCAGCACCAAGCGCTCGAACGGCGTCGGCTCTTCGCCTTCTGCCGCTGCCGGCGCCTCTTCCTGCTCAACCTCAACGTCGCCGCGCGATTGCGCATCCCACTTGAAGTAGTCGGTGACTTCCTTGGTGGTGACGTCGATGTGCTTCAGCACGGCCATGCCGATGACGCTGTCGCCATCCGCCAAAGTCACGCCGCGCACGCCGGTTGAGTCACGGCCCTTGAACACGCGCACGTCCGTCGTGCGGAAGCGCACGCACTGGCCGTTCGCGGTCGTCAGCAGCACGTCGTCGTCTTCGGTGCAGATTTGGACGCCAATAATGCCATCGCCCTCGTCGGGCTTCATGGCGATCTTGCCGTTGCGGTTCACCTGCGTGAAGTCGCTGAGCTTATTCCGGCGCACGCCACCCGACTTGGTGGCGAACATCACATCGAGCTTATCCCAATCGCGCTCGTCCTCCGGTAGCGCCATCACCGACGTGATGGTTTCGCCTTGGCCGAGCGGAAGCAAGTTCACCAGCGCGCGGCCCTTGGTGCGCGGGTCGCCTGCCGGGATGCGCCAAGCCTTCATTTTGTAGGCCATGCCCGAGGACGAGAAGAACAGGATCGGCGCGTGCGTGGAGGCCACGAACACGCGCGTGACGAAATCCTCGTCCTTCATCTGCATGCCGGCGCGGCCTTTACCGCCACGGCGTTGCGTGCGGTACGCGGCAAGCGGCGTGCGCTTCACGTAGCCGCCGTGCGTGACGGTGACGACCATCTCTTCGCGCGGGATCAGCGCTTCGTCGTCGATGTCGCCTTCGGATTCCGAGAAGGCCGTGCGGCGCGGCACGCCGAAGGCTTCCTTCACGGCCGTCAGTTCGCCGCGAATGATCTCCTGGATGCGCTCGCGCGACGCGAGGATCGAGAGCAATTCCTTGATCTCTTCCGCGATCTCGTTCGCCGCCTTCGCGATGTCGTCACGGCCAAGGCCGGTGAGACGCGAGAGCGTCAACGCCAGAATGGCGCGCGCCTGTTCATCTGAAAGCCGCACTTTGTCGCCATTAGCAACAATTGTGCGCGGATCAGCGATCAGCGCGATCAGCGGCATCATATCGCCCGCCGGCCAATCACGCGCGAGCAAGCGCTCGCGGGCCACGCCGGGATCGGGGCTTTCACGGATAAGCTTGATCACGTCGTCGATGTTGGCGACGGCGATGGCGAGACCGACGGTTTCGTGGCCGCGCTTGCGCGCCTTCGCCAGACGGAATTTCGTACGGCGGGTGACGACCTGCTCGCGGAACGAGAGGAAGATTTCGAGGATCTTCCGCAGGCCCATCTGCTCAGGCTTGCCCTGGTTCAGCGCCAGCATGTTGACGCCGAACGACGTCTGCAGCGACGAGTAGCGATAGAGCTGGTTCAGCACCACGTCCGGCACGGCGTCGCGCTTCAGTTCGACAACCAAGCGCACGCCAAGCCGGTTCGATTCATCGCGCACTTCGGCGATGCCCTCGATGCGCTTCTCACGCACCTGCTCGCCGATCTTCTCGACCATCTCGGCCTTGTTCACCTGATACGGAATCTCGGTGAACACGAGCGCTTCGCGCCCGCGAATGGTTTCGTTGTGATGCTTGGCCCGGATCATCACCGAGCCGCGGCCGGTCATCAGCGCCAAGCGCGCGCCGGCGCGGCCGAGAATTTCGCCGCCTGTCGGGAAGTCCGGTCCGGGGACGATATCGAGCAAGTCGAGATCGGAAATATTCGGATTGTCGATCATCGCCACCGTGGCGTCGATAACCTCCGACAAATTGTGCGGCGGGATGTTCGTCGCCATGCCGACCGCGATACCGCCGCCGCCATTGACCAAAAGGTTCGGAAACCGCGCCGGCAGAACCGTCGGCTCCTGCACCGTGCCGTCGTAGTTATCCTGAAAGTCGACAGTGCCTTCGTCGATATCGTCGAGAAGCGCGCGCGCCGCTTTGGTCAAGCGCGCTTCCGTGTAACGCATCGAAGCCGGCATATCGCCGTCGATCGAGCCGAAATTGCCCTGGCCGTCGACCAGCGTGAGACCCATCGAGAAGTCTTGCGCCAAGCGCACGAGCGTCAGGTAGATCGCTTGGTCGCCGTGCGGGTGGTAGTTGCCCATCACTTCGCCGACAGACTTTGCGCTTTTGCGATAGGTCTTGTCGTGCGTGTTCCCGGACTCATCCATCGCGTAGAGGATGCGGCGGTGAACCGGCTTTAGGCCGTCGCGCGCATCAGGCAGCGCGCGCGAGACGATGACGCTCATCGCGTAATCGAGATACGAGCGCTTCAGCTCATCCTCGACGCTGATCAGCTGAACGCCTTTGGGAAGTGATGGTCCGCCGTTCTCGGCGGGATCGGACGTGTCTGACACGGAACCCGGTCTAATTTCTAAGCGCTCGGATTGAGCAGTTGTGGGAAGCAGAAAAGGCTAGAAAAAACTGGCCTCGATTCCGTCGGAAACTAACATTGTGACGACCCAGTCGCAAACCAAGGACAGCCTTATGCGCTCTCTCGCCGCCCTCGTTTTCGCAGCCCTGTTGACCGCCTGCGCGAGCACGCCCGACAGCGCTCAGCTGGCGCGGGAACTGACGCCCCGCACCGTTTGGATCGTGGGCGGAGACGGCCAGGCCGTCGGCCAAGCCACGTTCACGGAAGCGCCGACGGGCGTGTTGATTCGGCTGGAGTTTTTGGATCGCCGCCTGCCGCCTGGCTGGCATGGCCTGCATCTGCACGATCGCGGCGACTGCAGCGACTTCGCCTCGGGCTTCCAGGCTTCGGGCGCGCACGTCACCCTCAACCACCGCGTGCAGCATGGTTTGCTGAACCGCCGCGGCCCTGAAGCCGGCGATCTCCCCAACATCTTTGCCGCGCCCGCGGGCATCTACGGCGCGGAAGTCTTCTCGCCCCACGTGACGCTGCACAACGCTCGCATCGGCAACCGCTTGCCGCTCCTAGATGGCGATGGCGCGGCGCTGCTCATCCACGCCGGGCTTGACGATCACCAGGCGCAACCGATCGGCAACGCCGGCGCGCGCATCGCCTGCGCGGCGCTTACGCCACTGCCTTAAAGCGCCGCTCCGCAATCGCGACCAGCAACACGCCGCCAATCGTCAGCGCGCCGCCGAGCAAAATCTGCGGCGTGATGTGGTTGTGCAGCACGAGCGCGGCCAGCGTGAATGAAATCACCGGCGTCATCAGCAAGTACGGCGTCGTGCGCGATACTTCGTATTTCTGCACGAGCCTGAACAGAAACGCGTTGGCGACAATCGAGGACACGAGGCCGCCAAAGATCAGCGCCACCCACACCACCCAGTGCGCGCTAATGGCCGCTTCCACCTGCCCGGTTTCGAACAACAACGAGGCGACGATCATCGTCGGCACAATCGCTAGCGCGATCCAGGCTTGCGTCGCCCAAACGTCCGTTCCGGCTATTTTTCGCACCATTACTGCGCCTAAACCGTAGGAAACCGAGGCCAGCGAAACCAACAGCAGCGCCCATCCCTGCGCGAACACCGCGGGATCGAAGTTCATCGACGCCGTTCCAAGAAACGCGACGATGACGCCGGCCCAACGCAGCGGCGATACGTTCTCTTTGAGCAGCAACGCCGCGAACACCACTGACGCAGGCGCCCAGAGCTGCATCGCCACAACCATCGGCGCGATGTCGGTCGCCAGCTTCAGCCCCGCGTACTGAACACCAAAGTGGAGCGGCCCGACGAACAGCAGCATCAGCGCGAACGGCTTCCACATCTCGCGCGGGGGCACGCGGATGAACCAGATCAACACCAGCAGCACAAACAGGAAGCGCACCGCGACGGTCATCATAGCCGGCAGCGCGTCGACGGCGATCTTCGCCAGGATGTTGTTGACGCCCCAAATGAACGCGATCGAGATCAGCTGAACGAGGTCCAGCGGGGCGAAGGCGCGTGATGGCGGGGTCACGGCAGCGCTCCTACACAGATTCAGCGCGCCCCGCGCGCCCCTTGTGGCGCGCAACAGGAGGCCTGCCGTTACGTCCAGCGAAGCGACGAAACGCATCCTGGATACGATAAGTGTAACTTGCGCTACAGCCCGAAATCGGCTCTAGCTCAACTCACTCCGTTTTCGAAAGTCTGTTGCGTGCAAACCCTCGCCGCGCCGGTGGATTGGCTGCCCTACGTCCAGGACGCCGCCTGGATGCCGTATGCTTATGACGCGCGCGCCGACACCCTGGTGTTTGCGCACATCCCGCGTGACCTCCACCGCAACGCCGTCTTCGTCGACCGCCGCTTTGTCGAGCGCGCGCAGCAATCGCCGCCGGCGCCGCTGGCGGACTTGTCTGTTGCTGAGATCAAGCGCCAGCGCGGGCCGATGCACTTCATCTTTCACACTGCCTATTGCTGCTCGACGTTGCTGAACCGCGCCCTCGACGTCCCCGGCGTGTCGATGGGGCTGAAAGAGCCGGCCGTGCTGATGAGCTTCGCGCAACACTGGGCGAATGCGCGCCAAACGCCGGGCGCACTCGATGCGTTCGGCGTGACTTTGGATTTGCTGTCTCGACCGCTAGCGCCGGGCGAAACGCAGATCGTGAAGCCAAGCAACGTCGCGACGCATCTCATTCCCGAAATCTTGCACCTGCGTCCCGACGCGAAAGCGCTGGTGATGTGGTCGAGCCTCGACACTTTCCTCGGCGCCATCGCGCGGCGTGGCGCTGGCGGGCGCGCCTTCGCGCGGCAAGTGTTTCAGGGCTTCGCCGACGCCATTCCGCTGGACCCTGTGTTCTCGCGTGAAGAACTGCTCATCCAAACCGACCTGCAGCTCGCGGCGCAGGTGTGGCTGATGCAGATGGCGTTTCTCAACTCGGTGATCCGCCGTCAGGGCCCAAACCGCATTCGCGTCGTGAACAGCAGCAGCTTCCTCGAAGCGCCAACGAAGACGCTGACCGCGCTCACGCAGCATTTCGATCTGGCGCTTACGCCGGAACGCTGCGCCGAGATCGCCGACGGTCCGATCTTCCGTGAGCACGCAAAACAGCCGCTGATGCCGTTCGACGCTTCAGCGCATCACGCGCAGAACAACAGCCTCGACGCAGCGCATGCGAGTGAGATCGCGGTGGTCAAACGCTGGGCGATCACGCTCGCGGGACAATGCAACGTGCCGCTTTCACTGCCCGACACGCTGTTTCACTAAGCCGCGATGCCGCAGACGCGGGCGACAATTTCATAGGCCCGCAAGCGCGCGGCGTGATCGTAGATATGCGACGCGAGAATAAGTTCGTCGGCGCCAGTGCGCGCCATAAACGCGTCGATGCTTGCCTTCACCGTCTCAGGCGCGCCGATGGCGGAGCATTGCAGCACCTGCTCCAACTGCGCGCGCTCCAGATCGCTGAGGCTCGCTTCAAAGTTTGGGTCCGGCGGCTGCAGGCGACGCGGTTCGCCACGGCGGAGGCTCGCAAATGCTTGCATCAGCGAGGTCGAGAGTAAGCGGCCTTCTTCATCGCTGGGCGCCGCGAAAATGTTGAAGCCCAGCATCACGTAGGGCTTCTGCAATTGCTCCGAAGGCCGGAACGTCGCGCGATAGATCTCGATCGCGCTCATCATCTGCGCCGGCGCGAAATGCGACGCGAACGCGAACGGCAAGCCCAACGCCGCCGCCAGCTGCGCGCCAAACGTCGAAGAGCCAAGTATCCAAAGCGGCGTGTTCGAACCCTCGCCCGGCACGACACGCAAGCGTTGCCCCGGCTCGCTCGGCCCAAGCATCGCCTGCAACTCGAGCACGTCCTGCGGAAAGCGATCTTCGCCGCCGATCAACGTGCGCCGCAACGCGCGCGCGGTCAGCCCATCGCCACCGGGCGCCCGGCCGAGGCCTAAATCAATGCGACCAGGAAACAGCGCTTCGAGCGTGCCGAATTGTTCAGCGATGATGATCGGCGCGTGGTTCGGCAACATGATCCCACCGGCGCCGACGCGAATACGCTTCGTCGCCTGCGCTGCATTCATGATCGTCAGCGCTGTCGCCGCGCTCGCGATGCCGGGCATTGCGTGGTGCTCAGCGAGCCAGAAACGATTGTATCCGAGCCGCTCCGCGTGCTGCGCCAGATCGCGACTGTTGGCCAAAGCCTGCGCAACGTCGCTGCCCTCAACGATGGGCGCGAGATCGAGAACGGAAAGCGGGATCATCCTAGATACATAGGCGTCATGTAGACGTCGCCCTAGGGATTGCTGCTTATGCTACTCGCTTGATGATGTCCTTGGCGTCAGCAATCAGGCGCTCAACTTCTTCTCGAGTTGGCTCGACTGTCCTGCTGTGACCGCAGGTATTTCGGACATCCGCCATCGCCTGGATTCGTCTCCAAGTTACGACATCAATAACGTCCGCAGCCTTCAGCGCATCGTTGAACGTTGCGATGGTCGGCGCATTCGACTTGATCGTCACAGCGTGCGCGGCGGCCACTTTGCCGAGATGCGATTCAATAACCACGCCAACGATCACTCCGCTCGCCCGCAAAAAACCCTTCCGCACGAGTTCCTCAGCGGCGACGATTTCGTTGTCCAGCAGTTCAGCTTGAAGCAACGTGCGCAGGTCGTACAAGTCACTCTCAATAGCGCGTCTGGCCGACTCCAATATCTGCACCTGAAGCTGCACGCGTGTGAGCGCCTTCTTGGGTTCGACCTTGATTTGACCGCCAAAGCTTGTTTGCAAGCCGAGAAGCGCGTCGGAGATTGTATAGTTCTCGAAGTCCACTTCTTTCCGCGCGCGAGTTGGCCGATAGAGATTTTCGAAGTCAGCTACGCGTTCGGGCAACGTCTGCTTGAGCAGGCGCAGCGCTTCCGAGTACCAAGTCTGATAGGAAATGCTGAAGCTCTTAGTGCCAGCGCGCTGTAGCGTTTCCTTGTCGATGGATTTCGCCTGCTCGGGCAAAAATTCGACAATGAAACGCACATAGACCTTCCAGCCCTCAGCAACGAGCTCTCGCATTCTGAGCTTTATGCGATCAGCCGCGCCCTCTGGGCGCTTTGCGTCGGGCGCAGGATCCTCAACAACGACTGCAGCGCGCCCGGCCTTCGCGGGGCGCGCTGCTTTTGTCTTCGGCGGCTTCGCGGAGCTGCCTTTTGCCTTACTCACCACTCACGCTCTTAGAACGGGATCTCGTCGTCGAGATCTTGATTGAAGTTCTCGCGCGGGCCGTCGCTGACGCGCTTCTTGCCGCTCGACGAGCCGAAGCTGTCGCCGCCGCCGTCATCGTATGAGCGGCCGCCGCCATCGCCCTTGCCACCGAGCATGGTGAGTTCGCCACGGAAACGCTGCAGCACGACTTCAGTCGTGTATTTCTCGACGCCGTTCTGTTCGTACTTGCGCGTCTGCAGTTGGCCTTCGATGTAAACCGTGGAGCCCTTCTTCAGGTACTGCTCGGCCACCTTCGCGATGTTCTCGTTGAAGATCACGACGCGGTGCCACTCGGTCTTTTCCTTGCGCTCGCCCGACTGCTTGTCGCGCCAGCTTTCCGAGGTCGCGACCGAGAGGTTCACGACTGAATCGCCGTTGTTGAGCTTCCGGATTTCCGGGTCCTTGCCCAGGTTGCCGATCAAAATCACTTTGTTGACGCTGCCAGCCATCGCCGACCTCCTGTTTCCTTCGCACTACTCGATGGTGAGGCATCCGCCGGCTAAACCCCGGACAAATGTTCTCTCTATGTTCTATACGCCGACTCGCGCCATCGGTAAAGGGTCATTAACGGATCGAACCGGTGGGGCGAGTACGCCAGATCCGAAACGATCCCGCCTTTTCCTCACCAACCGCGACTGAGCCGAAAATGTTGTTCGCTAATTGTTCTTGATGTGCGCGCGACTCTGGCTACTAAATATGGTGTCCGCCGGGACTCCTGGCGGTCCCCGAGAAAGACCTGATGACCAACAGAGCGCCCGCCCTGTTTGTCGGCCATGGTTCGCCGATGAACGCGATCGAAGACACGCCCTCGTCACGCGGCTGGGCGGAGATCGCGCAGCGCTTTCCGAAGCCCGACGCCATCGTGATGAGTTCCGCACATTGGGTGACGGAAGGCGTGAAGGTCACCTCCAACGCCCACCCGCGCACCATCCACGATTTCGGCCGCGGCTTCCCGCAGGCCTTGTTCGACGTCCAATACCCCGCGCCCGGCGATCCCGATCTCGCGCGCGCTATCGTTGAAAAGCTGACAGCGTTTGGCGCGGAGCTAGACGATACGTGGGGCCTCGATCACGGCGCGTGGAGCGTCGTGAAGCACATGTACCCGGATGCCGACGTGCCGATCGTTCAAGTCAGCCTCGACATCCGCCGCCCTGCCTCGGAGCACTACGCCATCGCGCAAGCACTCGCCGATCTCCGCGACGACAACATCCTCGTCATCGGCTCCGGCAACATCGTCCACAATCTGCCCGCCTTCTTCCGTGCGCCGTCGCCTGATCCGCAAGCCTGGGTCGCGTCGTATGACGAGCTAATCGTCTCCGGCGTCGCCAACGATCACGCCAAGGTCGTGAACTACGCGAGCCAGCCCGATGCCGAAGTCGCCGCGCCGGATTGGGAACACTTCATGCCCGTCGTTTACGCGCTCGGCGCTCAACGCGACGGCGAAACGCCCTACTTCTTCAATCGTCACTACTACCCCGGGATCTCGATGACTGCTTTCGCATATGGTCTGCCGCAATGAAGGACGGCCTGACCCATATCCGCATCCGCGGCGCGCGTGAGCACAATCTCAAGGGCATAAACGCGGACATTCCGCGCAACGAACTCGTGGTCATCACCGGCCTCAGCGGCAGCGGCAAATCCTCGCTCGCGTTCGACACGATCTATGCCGAAGGCCAGCGCCGCTACGTGGAATCGCTGTCAGCTTATGCGCGCCAGTTCTTGGAGCTGATGCAGAAGCCCGACGTGGATTCCATTGAAGGCCTGTCGCCGGCGATCTCGATCGAACAGAAAACCACCTCGCGCAATCCGCGCTCGACGGTCGGCACCGTCACCGAAATCTACGACTACATGCGCCTGCTCTGGGCGCGCGTCGGCATTCCGTATTCGCCCGCCACGGGCGAACCGATCGCCGCGATGCAAGTCAGCGAAATGGTCGATCGGATCATGGCGCTGCCGGAAGGCACGCGTTTGTATTTGCTCGCGCCGGTCGTGCGCGACCGCAAAGGCGAATACAAAAAGGAAATGGCTGAGTACCTGAAGAAGGGCTACCAGCGCGCCAAGATCGATGGCGAGTTCTACGAACTCAGCGAACCGCCAACGCTCGACAAGAAATTCAAGCACGACATCGACATCGTCGTTGACCGCATCGCGGTGAAGGCCGGCATCGAAACGCGGCTGGCGGACTCGCTCGAACAAGCCCTGAAGCTCGCCGACGGCGTTGCGTTCGCGGAGTTCGCCGATGGCGGCGCCACCGGCGGCGGCAAAGCCACGTTGAAGAACAAGGCGGTCGCCGCAGAGCGGCTGATCTTCTCGCAGAAGTTCGCGTGCCCAGTCTCGGGCTTCACCATTCCCGAAATCGAGCCGCGCCTCTTCTCGTTCAACAATCCAGCCGGCGCCTGCCCGGCGTGCGATGGTCTTGGCGTGCAACTGAAGTTCGACGCTGAGCGCGTCGTTCCTGATCACGACAAGACGTTGAAGGAAGGCGCCGTCGCGCCGTGGGCCAAAGGCCCTTCGCCGCTCTATGCGCAAACACTCGAAGCGCTGGCCAAGCACTTCAAAGCCAAGATCACCGCGCCTTGGAAGGATTTGCCGAAGGAGCTCAAGAACGCGATCCTCAACGGCACCAAGGAGCCGATCAAGTTCGTCTATGACGACGGCGTCCGCCGCTACGAAACGACGAAGAATTTCGAAGGCGTGCTGCCGAACCTTGAGCGCCGCTGGAAAGAAACCGATTCCACCTGGGTGCGCGAAGACCTCGAGCGCTTTCAGTCGGAAGCGCCATGTCCGACGTGCGAAGGCAAGCGCCTGAAGCCCGAAGCTCTGGCCGTGAAGGTCGCGATGACCGACATCGCGACCGCCTCCACCATGTCGATCCGCAACGCGCGCGATTGGTTCGCGGCCCTGAATGATCAGCTGACGCCGAAGCAAAAAGAAATCGCCGTCCGCATCTTGAAAGAGATCAACGACCGGCTGCGCTTCCTCGTCGACGTCGGCCTCGATTATCTCTCGCTCGGCCGCAATTCCGGCACGCTCTCCGGCGGCGAAAGCCAACGTATCCGCCTCGCGAGCCAAATCGGCTCCGGCCTCACCGGCGTGCTTTACGTTCTCGACGAACCCAGCATCGGCCTGCACCAGCGCGACAACACGCGCCTACTCGAAACGCTGATTCGCCTGCGAGATCTCGGCAATTCGGTTCTCGTGGTTGAGCATGATGAGGAGGCCATCCTCACCGCCGATCACGTCATCGACATGGGACCAGCCGCCGGCATTCACGGCGGCCAGATCATCGCCGAAGGCACGCCCGAGCAAATTCAGAAGAACAAGAACTCCATCACCGGCGATTATCTCACCGGTCGCCGCGAAATCACGATTCCGGAGAAGCGCCGGCGCATCACCAAGCGCGTCATCGGCATTCGCAACGCGCGCGGCAACAATCTGCAGAACGTCAGCGCCGACATTCCGCTCGGCACCTTCACGTGCGTCACGGGCGTCAGCGGCGGCGGCAAGTCGACGCTTGTGATCGAGACGCTCTACAAAGCCGTCGCCCGCCAATGGCATGGCGCGGGCGATGTGCCGGCCGAGCATGACAAGATCGAAGGCCTCGAACACATCGATAAGATCATCGACATCGATCAAAGCCCGATCGGCCGCACGCCGCGCTCAAACCCCGCCACCTACACCGGCGCGTTCACGCCGATCCGCGATTGGTATGCAGGGCTTCCAGAGTCGAAAGCGCGCGGCTACGGCCCCGGCCGCTTCTCGTTTAACGTCAAAGGCGGCCGCTGCGAAGCATGCCAAGGCGACGGCGTCATCAAGATCGAGATGCACTTCCTGCCGGACGTCTACGTCACGTGCGATACCTGCAAGGGCAAACGCTACAATCGCGAGACGCTCGAAATTCTCTACAAGGGCAAATCGATCTCCGACGTGCTCGACATGACGGTCGAAGAAGGCGCCAACCTCTTCAACGCCGTGCCGAGCATTCGCGACAAACTCGAAACCCTAAAGCGCGTCGGCCTCGGCTACGTGCATATCGGCCAGCAGGCGACGACGCTCTCCGGCGGCGAAGCGCAACGCGTGAAGCTTTCCAAAGAGCTCAGCAAACGCGCCACCGGGCGCACGCTCTACATCCTCGACGAACCCACCACCGGCCTTCACTTCGAGGATACGAAGAAGCTTCTCGAAGTGCTGCACGAGCTGGTCGATAACGGCAACACCGTGCTTGTCATCGAACACAATCTCGATGTCATCAAAACTGCGGACTGGGTCATCGACCTCGGCCCGGAAGGCGGCGATGGCGGCGGCAAAATCGTCGCCGAAGGCACGCCGGAAGACGTGGCGAAGGTGAAAGCGAGCCACACCGGCCGCTATCTGGCGGAAGCTCTCAAACGCCACGGCGAACGCGGCGCGGCGCAAAAGCCGAAGCTCAAAGCCGCTGCGGCCGAGGCGCCAGCGCCGAAAGCGACGAAGCGCACCACCAAGAAAAGCGCTACGGGCTAATCGCCCTTTCGGCCCTGTTCGATCATCAACGTCGGCACGCCACAGGTTTGATCGCGCACGGTGAAGACGCGTGTGCCGGGCTTCATGCCAGCGCGCACATCAGAAACGTTGAGACCCGCTTCCGCCAGCCGCGCGCGCTCCGCGTCCGCGTTGGCGACGCGCCAGGAAAGCCCCCACAGCTTGTCGCGCCCGTCCGTCAACGTGTCGTCGTGGATGACCTCCGCGATTGCGTCGCCGCAGCGGAAAAACATCAGCCGCCGGCCCATGACCTCGCGGTCAAGCCGCATATCAAGCCCAAGCCGCGCGCCATAAAGCGCCGCCGCGCGCTCAATGTCCGACGTGCGGATCACGGCGTGATCCAATCCCACAACACCCGCGTTAGCCTGCAGCGGCTCGTCACGCTGCATGAAGAACAACCGCGCGCCGTGCGTGCGCGCCGTACTAGCGCGGAAACTGCGCGCGCCTGCTCGTTCGGTAATGGCTTCAGGATCGAGACCAACCCGTTCGCAACGTGCACGTAGTTTCTCAATATCTGACGTCGCAAACACCAAGCTTTTGATGCCTTCACCGCCATCGTCCAACGCCGCGCTCAACCGCGCGGCGCCCGGCCCGGTTGGCGCCATGATCTCCACCGCATGATTGCGCGTCACAACAAGCGCGCTCGCCACATCGTCTCGCGTTTCGATCGCGCTCGCCTTCGCGCCAATCAGCGTCTCATAAGTAGCAACGCCCGCCGCGATGTCGCGCACGGCGATCACCGTGTGGTCAAAACCAGTGATCAATCGCATCCGTCGCGGCGGCCCTGGAAGATCACGCGCTCCGGCCCATCACCCACAACGGTGATCCGCAGCCGCTCGCCGTGCGAGTCGATGAACACGCGCCCGCCCTCAAGCGAACCGCCGGCGCCGCGCGCAACGCGCCAGCACTGCGTCGCCGCGCCATCAGCGCCGAGTTCGCACATCGAGTGGCCTTGCTCGGACGGCTCAAGCGTAAAGCGCGTCGAAACCGGCGCGCCGGATTGGCGATAGACCAGCCGCGATCCAGCCAGCACGTCAGGCCGCGCCCGATCCGGCAGCCAGCGCATGGTCGTCGCGCCGACATCGCGATTGATCCAGCAGCCGCGCAGCTGCTCCGCCGGCGAGGCCTCGGACGGCGCGGTCGCGCAGGCGGCCACAAAAAGAAGAGAGGCGGCGGCTCGTCTCATGCTGCGGGCAAGTCCCCGGTTGCTTCCAGCTCAATTGGCCCGGTCATAAGAACCCGGTCATCGCCCGCGCGCCATTCAATCTCAAGTGAACCGCCATCCACGAGGACCTCGACCTGCCGCCCGGTCCGCCCCTGGCGATGCGCCGCCACCACCGCCGCGCAGGCGCCGGTGCCGCAGGCTTTGGTCAGGCCCACGCCGCGCTCCCAGGTCCGGAGCCGGATCTGCGTAGGCGACCGCACTTCGGCGAAACCGACATTCACGCGCTGCGGGAACAACGGGTCATGCTCCACTTTTTCCCCGAGGCTCTCGATCGGCACGGCGCGCACATCATTGACGAAGAATATGACATGCGGGTTGCCCATGCTCACCGCGCCCGGCTCGCTGTGGCCGCCGGCTTCGAAATCCAGCCGCGCCGTATCCATGGCGCGTGAAAGGGGTATCTCTTCCCAGCGCAGCAGCGGCGAACCCATATCGACGGTGATGCGGTTCTCGCCGCGCCGCTCGGCGTAGAGCATGCCGGCAGGCGTCTCAATCCGCCGCGACGCCGCGCCGCCTTCTTCCATCAGCAACCACGCCACACAGCGCGTCGCGTTTCCACACGCTTCCACCTCGCCGCCATTGGCGTTCCAGATGCGCATATACGCGTCACCCCGGATCGAGCGTTCCATCGCGATCACCTGATCGCAGCCGAGGCCGGTCTCACGGTCCGCAATCGCCTGCGCTTGCGCCTGTGATAGCGGCAGCGATCCACGCGACCTCGCATCGATGATGACGAAGTCATTGCCGCAGCCGTTCATCTTGAAATAGCGCATCCCGCACAATGTAAGGGGTTTCGCCGGTCCGCGCCATGGCGCCGCGACGCACCGCACGGGCCTTTCCCCGCCCGCCTCAATCTGCTTGGGTGCGTCAAAATCGGGGATTGAGGGACCTACCCATGCGCCTAGCCGTTTTCGCCGCGACCGCACTTGCGGCGCTCTCGCTCACCGCGTGCTCAAGCACGTCCACCACCTCAGCCGCCAACACACAGACAGGCCCAACCATGACAGGCGAAGATCCGTACCTCTGGTTGGAAGAGGTCGAAGGCGAGCGGGCGCTGGCTTGGGTGCGCGAACAAAACGCGCGCTCGCTGCCCGTGCTCGAGAACGACCCGCGCTACCCGCAATTGCTGGCCGACGCCACCGCGCTCGCGAACAGCAGCGAGCGCCTGCCGCTGGGCGGGATCTTCGAGGGCTACTACTACAATTTCTGGCAAGACGAGCAGCACGTGCGCGGCATCTACCGTCGCGCCCGCCTCGACGCCTTCGCGCGCGACGGCGCCCCGCAATGGGAAACGGTGTTCGACGTCGACGCCGTCGCTGCCGCCGAGAACGCCAATTGGGTGTTCAAGGGTATCGATTGCCTTGAAGGCACGACGCTCTGTCTCGTCGCACTCTCTGACGGCGGCAAGGACGCGACGACGTACCGCGAATACGATCTCGCGACACGCAGCTTCGTTCGTAACGGCTTCGTGCTGCCCGAAGCCAAGTCCGGCGTGACCTGGCTCGATCGCAACACGCTGATCGTCGCGACCGATTGGGGCGCCGGATCGATGACCGAGAGCGGTTATCCGTTCGTGGTGAAACGCTGGACGCGCGGCACGCCGCTTTCGTCAGCGACCGAAATCATGCGCGGCCAAGCGACCGACGTCGGCGTCTTCGGCGGCGTGCTGCAAGACACCGACGGCCGCCGCGTGCCGATCGCGGTGGAGGCAGACACCTTCTTCGAATCCACAAACTACCGCCTCGATGGCGCACAACCGCAACGCATCAATCTGCCGGCCAAATCCTCGATCGTCGGCCTCTTCCAAGGCTATCTGATCGCAACGCTGCAAGAAGCCTGGCGCGGCCATCCGCAAGGCGCGCTGATCGCTTATCCGTTCAGCGAGAGCGGCAGTGAAAACCCAAACGTCACCGTGCTGTTCGCGCCAAATGCGCGCCAATCGATCGAAGGCGTTTCGATCACGCGCGACGCCATCATCGTCGCTGGCTACGAAAACGTCCGTGGCCGCCTGCTGCGCATCGCGCGCAACGGCAACGCCTGGGCGACCACCACCATCGCGCTGCCCGAGAACGGCTCCGTGACGATGGCGGGATCTTCGCCCACCGAAAGCCAAGCCTTCGCCGTGTTCGAAGACTTCCTGACCCCGGACACGCTCTATGCGCTGGACAACCGCGCCACGTCGGCGCGCCCGCTGCGCTCGCTGCCGGCGCAATTCGACTCGTCTCCCTACATCTCGGAGCAATATGAAGCGGTGAGCGCCGACGGCACGCGCGTGCCGTACTTCGTGCTTCGCCGCCGCGACGTCGAGTTCAACGGCGAGAACCCGACGCTGCTCTACGCTTACGGCGGCTTCCAAGTCTCGATGACGCCGGGCTACTCGCCAAACGTCGGCAAGCTCTGGCTTGATCGCGGCGGCGTCTATGTGCTCGCCAACATCCGCGGCGGCGGCGAGTTCGGTCCCGCGTGGCACCAAGCGGGCCTCCGCACCCATCGCCAAGTCGTCTATGACGATTTCTACGCCGTCGAACGCGATCTCGTTGAGCGCCGCATCACCAGCCCGCACCGTCTTGGCATCATGGGCGGCTCGAACGGCGGCCTCTTGATGGGCGTCATGCTCAATCAGCATCCGGAGATGATCAATGCCGCTGTCGTGCAAGTGCCGCTGCTCGACATGCTGCGCTACGACCAGCTGCTCGCCGGCGCCTCGTGGGTCGATGAGTACGGCTCGCCGTCCAACGCCGAAGAACGCGCCTTCCTCGAAACCATCACGCCGTACCAGAACCTGCGCCGCCGCGATGATTTTCCGGTGCCGTTCGTCGTCACCTCAACAAAGGACGACCGCGTCCATCCCGGCCACGCACGCAAGTTCGTCGCGCGCATGCTCGAGTTGGGAATGCCAGTCCTCTACTACGAAAACATCGACGGCGGCCACGCCGCCGCCGCCAACCTCAACGAAGCCGCCCGCCGCCGCGCGCTCGAGTACACGTACTTGATGCAGCGGCTGATGGATTGAGCACGATCAATCCAGCGCACTCACCACGCTTCCCGGCCAAGTTCATGCGCATCGAATGATGCGGATGAACGCCGAGCCGGGACCCAGGGGCCGTACAAACTCAGCGTGTTAGCCCATGGATCCCGGGTCTCGCTTACGCTCGCCCGGGAAGCGTGCGGTTGTTGGATAGAACGAAGCCAATCCTACAGCTTCAAACCGGCCGTATACTTTCCGCGCCTTGAAGCATCTGCCGCCCCTCCTGACTGAAACCCGCGTCGACGCGTTCACCGCTTCGGCGCTGCGTTTTGTCTGCTGGCTGTTCGGCCTCATCGCCCGCCACGGTTTCAGCGGCCAAAGCCGCAAATTGCGCGACGTGCTGCGCATCGCCGAGCGCGCCGTCGAAAGCACATTGTTCCTACACGCAGTCGCGCGCTTCGGCCCGCTCCCAAGCAGAAAACCACCGCGCCCCGCATCCGCGCCGCACGGCTTTCGCGTCGCGCACTCACGCGGCCAATTCCTCTACAAACGCGCCAACATCCGCGCCCGTAAGGCGCACATCATCGACCGTGTCTTCGCGCTGCTCGACGCGCTGCAAAACCCCGAACGCGCCATCGCCTATTTCCTGAAGCGCATCCGCAAAGGCTTGCGCGCGCGAAGGCTCGTCATCGCCGCGCCGATCGCGGCGGCATTCACATCCGCGCTCACGGCTCGCGCCCAACCCGCACTCGACAGTTCCTAAACGCGCTCGGACATGGAGCGCCGGCGCCCTCGCCGGCATGCTTGCAACGCAACCAAATGCGGAACGCCCAAACACAGTCGCCGGCGAGGGCGCCGGCGCTCCAAGAAACCGACGCCGCCCGAAGCCCAAAGCGCCGCGCGGGCGCCAGCGCACGCCCGCTGTCGCCCGCGCCTTGATTTTGCGCGCCCGCCCGGAGACAAGCGCAAGGAGAGGTAGCTTTATGAACGTTCTGCGCGCCGTGATCGGAATTCTTGGCTTGGCCCTGTTGGGCCTGGTGATCTGGGCCGCGGTCGCCATGCAGGATTTGCACGGCTCGTTCCTCGATCAATTCGGCGTCGTCTCAACCCTGCCGTGGGGCATTGTGAGCTTGGTCGATCTCTATATCGGCTTCGTCTTTTTCAGCGTCATCGTCTTCTTGACCGAACGCTCATGGGTGGTCGCCGCGCTTTGGGCGGTGCCGATTTTTGTGCTGGGACATATCTGGTCAGCGGTTTGGCTGGTGATCCGCCTGCCGCACCTGGCGAAGCAATTGTCCAAGCCTGATTGGCCGACGTCTTAGAAGAGTTCGCGCAACACGGTCGCAAGCATACGCGCTTCAGTTTCGCGCTGCCCGCCTTCGCGCCAAGCGACACCGATCGAACGCCCAACCAGAGGTTCCGCGAACTGGCGCACGCTTACATGCGCGCCAACAGCCGCGCCCGCTTCCGCAGCAATTTTCGGCAACAACGTCACGCCCAATCCACCGCCAACCATCTGCACCAACGTATGCAAACTGGTCGCGCCCACATCGGCTGAACGCTTGCTGGTCGGCAATCGGCACGCAGCCAAAGCGTGATCGCGCAAGCAATGGCCATCCTCGAGCAACAGAACTTCCTCGTTCTTCAAATGCTCGGGCATCAGATCATTGCGCTTCGCCAGCGGATGATCTTCCGGGCAGAGGAACAGAAATTCGTCCTCAGCAATCGGCGCCGTCGCGATGCCCTGCGCCTCATACGGCAGCGCCACCAACGCCGCATCGATCGTGCGCGCACGCAACGCGTCGACCAAGCGCCCCGTCAGATCCTCACGCAGCTGCAAGCGAAGCCGCGGAAACTTCTTCTTCAACAGCGGCAACACGCGCGGCAACAGGAACGGCGCAATCGTCGGAATGGCGCCCAGACGAAACACGCCCGAGAACGGCTCGCCAGCCGCCTGCACCGCGCGCACCAAATCTTCCACTTCGCCCAGCGCCCGCGCCGCCCGCTCCGCCGCCTCTTCGCCGGCCGGCGTCAGCACCGCGCCCATACGCCCGCGTTCGACCAGCACCTGACCAAGCGATGTCTCCAAGTCTTTGATGCCCGCAGAGAGCGTGGGTTGGGTGACCCCCACCGCGTCGGCGGCGGCCACGAAGCTGCCCTCGGCCCGGAGGGCCGTCAGAAACTGCAACTGCCGCAAAGTCGGCATTGAGGAGGCCGGCAGGCGCTCGTCCATAGATACACCCTATTCTATTCCTACCGGACATAGGGATTGCACCAATAGTCGCAAGGCGGAACGGCCGGGGCGGAGGCGCGTTTCTCCATCAAGCCCCGCGCGCCGAGACCCTCCCCCCGCATACGGCGCATTCCTCTGCCCCTCCTCGAGAGGGGAGAGGGCGGGGCGTCCTTCTTTTAAGACTAGGCTGCTGCGCGCTGAGCGGTTTGCGCGAGGATCTTCAGCGGCACGCGCACGACGAATGTCGAGCCAACGCCGCGCTCGCTGGTGACAGTCACATCGCCGCCGAGCGTCTTGGCCATGCGCTGTGCGATCGATAGGCCAAGCCCCATGCCGCCTTTCTCGCGCGTCGCCGTGCTGTCCAATTGCGTGAACGCCTTGAACAGTTTGGGCAGGTCCTCATCCGCGATGCCGACACCTGTGTCAGACACGGAAACGATCAGCATCTCGCGCTCGTTGAATTCGTAGTCCGCAGTGACCGCGATCAAGCCGTTCTCGGTGAACTTCACCGCGTTCGACAGCAGCGCCGCCAAGCACACGGCAAGCTTGCCGCCATCGGTGTAAGCACGCTCAGCCTCAAGCGCCACGCGCATCGAAATCCGATTGCCGGCGCCGCGCGCTTCATCCTGCACCGCGTGGATCGCTTCATCGATCAGCTTGCGGACATCAACGTCGCGCGGCTGCAGCCCGTCCACGCCCGCGTCCATGTTCGACAGATTGAGGATCTGATCAATCAACCCGAGCAAATGCCGGGCTGAGCTGCTGATGCGGCCTGCGTCGTCGGAAAGATCCTTGCGCCCTTCGGCGTCGAGATCTTCCTGGATGATCTCCGCGTAACCGATGACGGCATTGAGCGGCGTGCGCAATTCATGCGTCATCACCGCTAAAAACTCAGATTTTGCGCGGTTCGCCTCTTCCGCTTCAGCGCGCTTCACTTCTGCTTCAAGCTGGCGATCTTTCGCCGCCTGGTGCGCGGATTTCCAGCCGGTGATCATCCGGCCGTTGTTGAGCGCCGAGCGCGTCACGTAGGCCAAAAAGCCAACAACGCCGCAGCCAACGCCAAGCGCGCCTTGTGTGGCGGTCAACGCATCGGAATCGAACGGAATGAGCGGCATCGCCATCAGCGCGATCGTCGGCGGAATGGCGGCCAGATACATGAAGCGTCGCGCCTGGAACGTGAACATCATCACGCTCACCAGCGAGCTCGCGGCAATCAGAACGCCAAGCACCCGGCCCGGCCCGCCGCCCATCGCGGCCAGCGCCACCGGCATCGCGGCGTAAATCGAAATACTGAAAAGGCTGCCCCACACGAACAGCACGCCGGCGGTCTTGCGATCCGCCTCGCCGCGCTGCTCCAGATAGGAATTGCCGAGCATGTAATCGAAGCACATCGACAACGAGAGCACGAGGTACCAGCCGAAGCCAGCCGCAGCGCTCTCCAGCACCAGCGCGGCGCCAGTCGCGAAAATCGCGCCGACCGCAAGCCGCCAGCGCAGGCTCTTCACCTGTCCTCTGGCAGCCGCCAGCATTGAGGGGTCTTGCAGATTGATCACAAACACCGCCCGGCGAGACTCACAGCAAGTGAAAAATGCGGGAAATACGATTAACCGAAGGTTTGCGTGAGCCGATCTTCACAAACGTGATTGGGCTTTAAGATTTTCGCGTTAGAGAGCCGAACATGAGCGATTTCGATGCAGTTGTTGTCGGCGCCGGCGCGGTAGGCTTGGCGTGCGGCTACCAATTGGCCAAGGCTGGCGACAGCGTGCTCGTGCTGGAGAGCGCCAACCGCATCGGCTCGGGCGTCTCGTCTCGCAATTCGGAAGTCGTGCACGCGGGCTTCTACTACCCAAGCGGCTCACTGAAGGCGAAGTTCTGCGTCGAAGGCCGGCGCGCCATGTACCAGTTTCTGGCCGACCACAACGTCGCCTTCCAGAAATGCGGCAAGCTCTTCGTCGCCACCGAAGAGAGCGAAATCCCGCCGATCGAGAAGTACTACAAGCAAGGCCAGATCAACGGCGTCGAGAACGCGCGCTGGATCAGCGGCGCAGAGGCAAAGCTGCTTGAGCCGCAACTGCGTTGCGTGCGCGCCGTCGAATATCTCGAAAGCGGCGTCATGGACGCACACGGCTACATGGACGCGCTCGAAGGCGAAATCGAAGCGCACCGCGGAGCGGTCGTTCTGAACTCCCCCTTCCTCGGCGCGGCGCCGAGTGCGGAGGGCTATGATGTCCGCGTCGGTGGCGAGAGCCCGATGACGGTGACGACCAAGAAGCTCGTCATCTCCGCCGGCTTGAGCGCGCAAAAGTGCGCCGACACGATCGAGGGCTTCCCGAAAGAACGCATCCCGAAGCAGTACCTCGCGAAGGGCAATTACTTCACCATCAGCATGAAAGCGCCGTTCGCGCGCCTCATCTATCCGCCGCCAGTGCCGGGCGCGCTGGGTACGCACTATCGCCGCGATCTCGGCGGCGCCGCCCGCTTCGGTCCGGACATCGAATGGATCACCGAAGAAAACTACGTCGTCGATCCCAAGCGCGCGGACGAGTTCTATGAAGCGATCCGCAAATTTTGGCCCGGCTTGCCTGACGGCGCACTTACTGCCGACTACGCCGGCATCCGCCCCAAAATCCACGCGCAAAACGAACCGCAGCCCGACTTCGTCCTCGACAGCCCAAGCGACCACGGCATGGAAGGCCTCATCTGCCTCTTCGGCATAGAAAGCCCCGGCCTCACCTCATCGCTCGCCATCGGCGCAGAGGTGACCCGCCTGCTTGGCTAACCCCACGGGATCACCACGCCGTCGCTGTCGCGCACTTCGCATTCCCGCGTCATCGCGCTTTGCCGGCCAGTGCCGCCCGAGAAATTTCCGCGTTCCATCTCCCGGATGAGCCCCGCCAGTTCCATCCGTCCCTCGGGCGTGAGGCGGCACGCCATGAGCATGTTGCCGGGCACGGTCTGCGTGTAGACGCAGCGATCGCCTTCTGATCCCGCGACACGGTGATCGATCAAGAACGACCGCATGAATGGATGCTGCTGGCTACACGCCGCGGGGGCGCATCGCTCCATCGCATCGGCCAGCGCGGCACAGCTTACCCGCGCAGTGACAGCGGTTGGCGTAGGGGAGCCTATTTGAGCACACGCCGCCGCTATGGCGCCGCCCAAAATCGCGACAAGAAGCAGCGTCCGCATGGGTACCTCCGAGGCTACTTTAAACCCTCTCGGGCACTGCGCGTGACAAATCGTGTGTTTGACGCTTACCGTCCGGCCCGCTAAAGACCCGCCCATGCGCCAGCTTTAAGCTGCGCTTTGACCGGCACAGGCCCCATATTTGGGTCCGGAGGCTGGCGAGGCACCCCGCCCGACGTGATCGTCCGGCGGGGTAAAACTGCTATTGGCGCACGGAGTTTGAATGTTTGAGGCCCTAACAGACCGCCTATCAGGCGTCTTCGACAAGCTCACCGGGCGCGGCGCGCTCAGTGAGGCGGACGTCGAGGCTGCCCTGCGCGAAGTGCGCGTGGCGCTGTTGGAAGCCGACGTCGCCCTGCCGGTGGTCAAGGACTTCATCGCCAAGGTGAAGATCGAGGCGGTCGGCGAAAGCGTCATCAAGGCGGTGAAGCCCGGCCAACAGGTCATCAAGATCGTCCACGATCAGCTGGTGGCGATGCTTGGCGGCGACGGCCCTCCCGAGCCGCTGCGTATCGCCGGCGAGCCGCCAAACGTCATCATGATGGCCGGCCTTCAGGGCTCGGGTAAAACCACCACCACCGCCAAGATCGCGAACCGTCTGACCAAGACGGACAAAAAACGCGTTCTGATGGCCTCGCTCGACACGCGCCGCCCGGCGGCGATGGAGCAGCTGGCCACGCTTGGCAAAACCATCGGCGTCGACGTGCTGCCGATCGTTGCCGGCCAAAGCCCGCAAGAGATCGCCAAGCGCGCGCTCCAACAAGCCCGCCTCACTGGTCACGACGTTCTCATTCTCGATACCGCCGGCCGCACCACGCTCGATGACGAGATGATGGATGAAGCCGCGTCGATTGCGCAGATCGCCAAGCCTGCCGAAGTTTTGCTCGTCGCCGACAGCCTCACCGGCCAAGACGCCGTCGAAACCGCCCGGCGCTTCCATGACCGCCTGCCGCTGACTGGCCTCGTGCTCACGCGCGCTGACGGCGACGGCCGCGGCGGCGCTGCGCTCTCGATGCGCGCCGTCACTGGCTTGCCGATCAAGTTCCTCGGCGCCGGCGAACGCGCCGATGCGCTTGAGGTATTCGACGCCCGCCGCATCGCCGGCCGCATTCTCGGCCAAGGCGACATTGTCGGCCTCGTCGAAAAAGCCGTCGAGCAAGTCGATCGCGCAGAGGCCGAGAAGATGGCCGCGAAGATGGCCAAGGGCCGCTTCGACTTCGACGATCTTGAGAAGCAGCTCGGTCAAGTTCTGCAGATTGGCGGCTTGAAGGGCGTCATGGGCATGCTGCCCGGCGTCCAGAAGATGAAGAACCAGATCTCGGACGCTCAGCTCGATGACCGCCAGATCCACCGCCAGATCGGCATCATCCGCTCAATGACCAAGGCCGAGCGGGCCAAGCCCGATCTGATCAACGGCCGCCGCCGCGCCCGCATCGCCAAGGGCGCGGGCGTGGAAGTCGTGGAGGTTAATCGCCTCCTAAAGATGCACCGGAACATGGCCGACATGGCCAAGGCGATGGGCAAGGGCAAAATGCCCTTTGGGGGCATGGGCGCCAACGCGCCAAGCCCCGAAGCCCTCAGACAACTGGGTTCAGGTAAGCCGTTGCCGGGCCTTAACCCTCAATCTGGGCTGCCAGGGCTTCCTGGCGGCCTGCCGGGACTTCCCGGAAGCAACAAAAAAAGCTAAGAGTTCAAAGGAGAAGCTTAGAAATGTCCCTGAAAATCCGTCTGGCCCGTGGCGGCGCGAAGAAGCGTCCGTTCTACTCGATCGTTGTGGCCGACAGCCGTAGCCCTCGCGATGGGCGTTTCATCGAGAAAGTTGGAACTTACAACCCTATCTTGCGCTCAGATGACCCGAACCGGGTCCTCCTGAAGCTCGAGCGGATTCAAGACTGGATGAAAAAGGGCGCCCTGCCGACGGATCGCGTTGCGCGGTTCCTCGATCAGGCTGGCGTCATGAAGCGCGAAACCAAGAACAACCCCAATAAAGCTAAGCCCGGCAAGAAGATGACCGAGCGCGCCGAAGCTGAGGCCGCGAAGTCTGCCGCTCCTGCCGAGGCCGCTCCGGAGGCATAAGGAACACCTGTGGCCGAGAAGAAGTCCGCCCTGACCAAACCGAAGGCTGCCGCTAAGGCGGCGCCGGCTGCCGCCAAGAAGGCAGCACCGGCCCCCCGCCGTGGCGAGCCCGCGCCGAAGAAGGCCGCCGTTCCGCCTGCAAAGGCGGCGGCGCCGAAGGCTGCCGCGAAGCCGGCAAAGCCCGAACCGAAGGCGAAAGCCGCGCCGGCCCCCAAGGCCAAAGCGGCCCCTGCTCCGAAGCCGGCCGCCAAGGCCGCGCCCAAGGTAGCGGCGAAGCCCGAGAAGAAGACGGACGTGAAACCGGCGGCAAAGCCCGCGCCGGCGGCGAAGGCTGCAAAGCCCGAGCCGAAGGCCAAGGCTGCTCCGCAGCCGAAGCCCGTGAAGGCGGCGAAGCCCGAGCCGGAACCGAAGAAGCCAGCAGCCAAGGCTGCGAAGCCCGCGCCTGAGCCGAAGCCGGCCAAGGTCGCCCCGGTGAAAGCCGAGAAGCCACCGAAGCCCGAGAAGCCGCCCAAACCTCCGAAGGCCCCCAAGCCGCCGAAGCTCGCGCCGGTCGCGGCCGCTCTGGCGAAGCCGATGCCGTCGAAGCCGATGGCTGTCGCCGCTGGCCGCGCGCAACCGATCACGCGCGCGCCGCTGCCGACGCCGGTTCGCGCCGCGCCGAAGCCGCTGACGGCGCCGAAGCCCGTCGCCGAGCAACCCGAAGTCGCTGGCGATCTGAAGGATGTGCCGGCGTTCAAAGGCAAGGGCTCGACCGCCAAGGGCATGGTCATGGTGGGCGCCATTGGCGGCGCTTTCGGTGTGAAAGGCGAAATTCGCCTGCGCGCCTTCACCGAAAAGAAGGAAGGCGTCATCGCCTACGGCCCGCTCTATGACGAAGCCGGCAAAGTTCTGCTGAAGCCGAAGAGCTGGCGTGAACTGAAGGACGGCGTCGCCGTTGTTGCTGCTGAGGTGAAAACCAAAGAGCAAGCCGACGCGATGAAGGGTCAGAAGGTCTTCGTGCCGCGCGCCAATCTTCCTGGCACGGCGAAGGACGAGTTCTACGTCGTCGATCTGCTCGGCTCGCGCGCCGAAAGCCTCGATGGCACGGTGCTCGGCGACATCGTCGCGGTGTGGAATTTCGGCGCCGGCGACATCCTCGAATACAAGCCGCCGAACGGTGGCCCGAACGTGCGCGTCACGTTCACGAAAGAGGCTGTCCCGCACGTCGATCTCGCAGCCAAGCGCGTCGTCCTCGATCCCCCGGCGCCTGAGCCTATCGAGAAGTAACGCTTCGGGTTACGAAGCGAGGCGATGTTCAAAGCCTCGATCATCACCCTCTTCCCGGAAGCGTTTCCGGGCGTGCTCGGCGTCTCGCTGATTGGCAAAGCGCTGCGCGATGGTTTGTGGTCGCTTGAAACGACGCAACTGCGCGATTTTGGCCAAGGCCCGCACAAGAACGTCGACGACACGCCCGCAGGCGGCGGCGCCGGCATGGTGCTGCGCGCTGATGTGGCGGCGGCTGCGATCGACAGCATCGAACCTGATGGCAGGCCGGTGATTTATCTCTCACCGCGCGGCAAACAGCTCAGCCAAGCCATGGTTCAGGAATGGGCCGCAGGCCCTGGCGTCATCCTCTTCTGCGGGCGCTTTGAAGGCTTGGACGAACGCGTCATCGAAGCGCGCGGCATGCAGGAGGTCGCTGTCGGCGAAGCTGTGCTCGCGGGCGGCGAAGCGGCGGCCATGGTGCTGCTCGAGGCGTGCGTGCGCCTCATTCCCGGCGTGCTCGGCAACGAAGCGTCCACCGTCGAAGAAAGTTTCAGCGGCGACGGCCTGCTCGAACATCCGCAATACACGCGCCCGCGCGAATGGGAGGGCCGCACCATCCCTGACGTGCTCACCTCAGGCGATCACGCGAAAGTCGAAGCGTGGCGTAAGTCCGAGCGCGAACGCATCACGCGCGCGCGACGCAGGGATTAGGGCGCGACGCGCCAGCCGTCATTGGCGCCAACCCAGATCATGCGCTGCGCCAATTCCGGACGCGGCGTGCCGGCGACGATGGAATTGGCGCGCAGCCCCTCGCCGTCCTGCGTCAGCGTCATGCACGTCTGCACGCCGAACATCGGCCCCAGCTGCTCCTGCATCGCGGCCTTCAGCTCCGCCGTCTGCGCGGCGGTCGCCGGTGCGCCATCGACACTAAACGTGGCGGCTTCGATGTCTTCACGACGCAGCGGACCGCAAATCGAGTTGTCGCTTTCGAACGTGACCGTTGAAGACGCCCGCATTACGATCAGCGGCTGCGGCATCAACAGGATCTCGGCCGCGTTGGCGACGACGCCATCGGCGCCGAAGCTGAAGCCGCCGAGGCTCTGGCAGGTCTTGGCCGCCACGTTCGGCTCAAAGCACTGGAGCTGGCCCGCCCGCGCGGGCGTCAACACATCGACGTTTTGCGCCGAGGCCGGCGAAGCCATCAGACCAAACGCCAGGGCCGCGCCCCCCACCAAACGAGCCAACATGAAATCCGTCTCCTGTCCCGCGTCCGCCTTAGCCGCAAAGCCCTGACCTACGCTACCATACTGCGCACCGCCCCAAGACGGCCCGATTTTGGCTCGAAGGAACCAGCATGCGCCGCGCCTTAATCGCCCTCGTCTGCCTGCTCGCCAGCCCTGCCGCGGCTCAAACCCAGCAGGCGACGCCTGAAATTACGCGCGCCGCCGCCGCCATCGGCGCGATGTGGCGTCCGATCGAAGGTCCCCTGACCGGTGAAAGCATCCGCGCCGCCTGCACAGGCGCCGAACAGGAAATGCGCGCGCTGGACGCCGCCATGCCCGCCGAACTGAGTGACGAGTCCGCCGCCCGCGTCCGCGGCCTGCGCGGCCTTCACATCATCCCAATCGCCAACACCCCGGGCGCGGCCTACTTCTTTCCCCCGCTCACCATGACCTGGTTCAACTCCGGCCTGGGCGGCTTTTCGGTAATCAACGAGGCCGAGGGTTTCATCGGCGTCCGCGACGCGGCGGGAGAGGAATTCGCCTTCCAGCTGGGCCGCGCCGGCGGCCAGCCGATGCTGCGTATCCGCCGGCCCACGGGTGAGATCATCACCCTCGCCGGCTGCCAGCCGATCGCCCCCCTGGAGTAACCCTTTACCCCCTCGACAGAGGCGTCCGCTTCCCTTATACGCCCCGCTTTCCGGTTTTCTGGAGGAGGGCGCGAGCGTTCGCGGCCCCCTAGAGTGCGTCCATGAATCTGATCGATACGCTTGAAAAAGAAGAAATCGCCCGCGTCACCAAGGGCAAGACTGTTCCCTCGTTCGATCCGGGCGACACGCTGCGCGTCAACGTGAAGATCAAAGAAGGCGACCGTGAGCGCGTGCAAGCCTACGAAGGCATCTGCATCGCCCGCTCGGGTGGCGGCCTCAATGCGAACTTCACCGTCCGCAAGATTTCGTTCGGCGAAGGCGTCGAGCGCGTGTTCCCGCTGTTCTCGCCGACGGTCGACTCGATCGAAGTCGTGCGTCGCGGCAAGGTTCGTCGCGCGAAGCTCTACTACCTGCGCGATCGCCGCGGTAAGTCGGCCCGCATCACCGAACGCGCCGGCGGCGCTCGCGAAGAAGATTTCGTCGGCGAAGCTGCGGACGCCAGCGGCGAAGCCGCGAAGTAATTTCCTACGGCAATAAGGCAGTAGGGGAATAAGGCATTTGGGCCGCTGCGTTTTGATCGCAGCGGCCCAAATCTTATCTAACCTATTGCCCTACTCCCCTACTGCCCTATTCCCTTCCCCACACAATGAACGCGCCGACGAAGTCCCCGCGCGCGGATGTCGAGATTTTGACGCTCGGCTGCCGCCTCAACGCTTACGAGAGCGAAGCCATGCGCGCGCTTGCGAGCGAGGCTGCGCTGTCGAACGCTGTGATCGTCAACACTTGCGCCGTTACCGGCGAAGCTGTGCGGCAAGCGCGTCAAGCCATCCGCCGCGCGCGGCGTGAGCGGCCCGACGCGGAGATCATCGTCACCGGCTGCGCCGCGCAGATTGATCCGCAGAGCTTTGCGGCGATGCCGGAAGTCAGCCGCGTCATCGGCAATGCCGAGAAGATGCGCGCAGAGAGTTTCGCGCGCAGCGAAGAGCGCGTCAGCGTTTCGGACATCATGGCCGTGCGCGAAACCGCATCGCACCTGATCGATGGCTTCAGCGAACGCACCCGCGCTTACGTGCAGGTGCAAAACGGCTGCGACCATCGCTGCACGTTCTGCATCATCCCCTACGGCCGCGGAAACTCGCGCTCCTCGCCTGCCGGCGAAGTTATCGAACAAATCCGCCGCCTCGCCGCCAACGGCGTGCCTGAAGTTGTGCTCACCGGCGTCGACCTCACGTCGTGGGGCGCGGATCTTCCCGGCCAACCGCAACTCGGCGCGCTCGTCGCGCGCATCTTGAAGCTCGCGCCTGATCTGCCGATGCTGCGTCTTTCATCGCTCGACGCGATCGAGATGGACGATCAACTGTTCGAACTCGTCACGCAGCACGATCGCGTTGCGCCTTATCTGCATCTCTCGCTGCAGCACGGCGACGACATGATCCTGAAGCGCATGAAGCGCCGCCACTCGCGCGCGCAAGCGATTGAGTTGTGCCAACGCGTAAAAAGCGCGCGTCCCGAAATTGCGCTCGGCGCCGACCTCATCGCCGGCTTCCCGACCGAGACCGACGCGCACTTCGCCAACTTGCTCTCGATCATCGACGAGTGCGATCTCGCCTTCGTCCACGCCTTCCCGTTCAGCCCACGCGAAGGCACGCCGGCGGCGCGCATGCCGCAAGTGGATCGCCGCGTCGTGAAAGAGCGCGCCGCGCGCTTGCGCGACGCAGGCGCTGCCGCGCTAGCGCGGCATCTCAATGCTTGGGTTGGACGCGAAGAGATTGCTGTGATCGAGCGAGAAGGATTTGCGCGCCTGCCTGACTTCACGCCGGTCCACTATGGAGCGCGGGCGTCCTCGCCCGCAGCACCGGCCACGATACATGCGGGCGAGGACGGCCGCGCTCCATATCAGCGCCTGCGCTTCACCGCGCACGACGGCGCGCACCTGATTGGCGCCGCCGCATGATCTGGGGTCTTTTCGGCAAGAAAGATAAACCGGGCCAGCAACAGCAGCCCGAACAAGCCAAGGGCTTGTTCGATGGCTTGCGCAAATCGTCCTCGAAGCTGGCGGAGAGCATCACCTCGGTTTTCACCAAGGAAAAGCTCGACGCCGCCGATCTCGCGGAACTCGAAGAAACGCTGATCGCATCCGACATGGGCGCGCCCGCCGCCGCACGGATCAGCGCCGCGCTCGCCGATCAGCGCTTCAGCAAAGAGAATGGCGCGACCGAAGCCCGCGAAGCGCTCGCCGCCGAAGTCGCGCGCATCCTGAAGCCACGCGAAGCGACGCTTGATCTGACAGACGGCGTGAAGCCGCGCATCGTGCTGGTGATCGGCGTCAACGGCTCCGGTAAGACCACCACCATCGGCAAGCTGGCCAAGAACCTTAGCGACGCCGGCGCCAAGGTCGTCATCGGTGCCGCCGATACGTTCCGCGCCGCCGCGATCGAGCAGCTGAAAGTCTGGGCCGATCGCGCGGGCGCTGGGTTTGTTGCTTCAACGCAGGGCGCTGACGCCGCCGGCGTTGCGTTCGAAACCGTGAAGCGCGCCAAGGAAGAAAACGCCGACGTCGCGCTGATCGACACCGCCGGCCGCCTGCAAAACAAATCCGAACTGATGGCGGAGCTTGCCAAGATCATCCGCGTCATGCGCAAGATCGACGAGGACGCGCCGCACGAAACCCTGCTCGTGCTCGACGCCACAGTCGGCCAGAACGCGCTCAGCCAAGTCGAAAACTTCCGCTCGGTAACAGAGATTACGGGCCTCGTGATGACGAAGCTCGACGGCACCGCCCGCGGCGGCGTGCTCGTTGCTGTCGCCCAGCGCCACGCGATTCCGATTCACTTCATCGGCGTCGGTGAAAAGGCAGAGGACTTGCAGCAATTCGACGCTGCCAGCTTCTCCCGCGCGCTGGTGGGATTGGTCTAAGGACTTGCCGCGCAGCGGCGCCTGTGTTTGTCTCCTGGCATTGTCGCGGGGGTGTCACATGCACTTGCGCTCATTTCTGCTGGCTCTAGCGCTAGTCGCCGTTCCTGCGCCAACGTCAGCCAACACCTTCACTCAAGTTTGGAACGGCACGTCCGGCACAATCACCATTCGGGACAATGGCCAAACTGTCTGCCAAACCGCGCCCCTCAGTTTTTGCAGCTGGGGCATGGCGAATGGATTTCATCGCGTTGAGGTGACTGGACCGAACGGCGTCACGCTCACAATGCAGGGCTCAGTTCCGAACGATGATTTCACGAGTTCGTTCTCCGATTGCCATTTCACGCAATCCGGCTGCGATATGTTCGACGACGACGACTGGTGATTTGAGCTGACTGGCTGATCAGAAGGCGTCACTCGCGTCGTTTAGCTCCGCACCCGCACCGGCAGCGGCACATTGCAGAGATTGATGCGACCGACCGGATCCAAGAACCAGCTCTCACGACGGAAGCGGCGGCTTTCGATCACGGCGCGGAACGTCGCGCTATTGGTACGCAGCGCTTCGAGGTTCACGCGCTCGCTTTCCGGCACTTCCGAACCCAGGCGCACCGACGTGATCGTCGTGCGTTCGCCCGGCGTTTCGTAGAAGCCCAACGGCCCGGTCCCGCGCGGCATCGTTGAGAGCAGCTCCATGCCCTGCAGCACGCGGCCCACCGTTGCGATGTTGCGATCCAGGTGACGCGGCGCGTGGCCGATCACGACATAGAGTTCAGCGCCGCTGCCGCTATCGGCAGTGTCGCCGCGGCCCGCGCCGACCATGCCGGGGCAATGCGCCATCCACGTCTCACGCCCATTGCTGGCCACTGGGAAGCCGTATGCGAAGCCAACTTCGCGCGCGTAGGAATCCGGATCAGGCAGACGCGTGATCTCTACGCCCCTGCGCGGACGATCGAATTCCGGCGCGAGCGTGGTTGTCGCTTCGCCTGTTGGCTTCGGGTCAGCTTCGTCGCGGCCCCATTGGACGACGTAGTTCTCTTGGCTGCGCACGATCGCTGCGCCGTCCCAATAGCGCGCGCGCGCCAACGCCTGAATGTTTGCCGTGTGCAGCGGCGCGTAGTCCGCCGCCAGTTCGATGATCACGCGGCCGCCGGGCAGTTGCATGTAGAGCAGATTGTTCTGATCCACCGTACGCCAGTCGCTGGCCGGGGATTGTTCCAGGATTTCACCCAGCGACCGGACGGGCGCCTGTTCCGCCGGCGCCTCCGCGCTCGCGCACGCCGTCAGCAGGCCAAGCGCCAAAATCCCTAGAATCCGCATCGTCCCCTCCTCGTTCGGCGCCGATCTCGCCCCGGAAAGCGCTTCAGCGCAAGCCGCTAGTCCGCCGCCCCCGTTTCCGCGTATCAGGAGCCATGAGCGAAGAACTGACGGCGATCGACGCCACCAAGCCAAAATCAGCGAAAGACAGCGCCAGCCAGCTCTGGATCGACCTGGGGCCGATCCTGGTCTTCGTCATCACCTACAACGTTCTCTTCCGGATCGAAGCGACGAAGGCGAACGCCATCTACATCGCCACCGGCGTCTTCATCCTCTCGGTGCTGGCGGCCATCGCCTACTGCAAGATCACGCGCGGCAAGATCCCGCCAATCCTGATCGTCACCGGCGTACTGGTGACAGCATTCGGCGGCCTCACCATCCTTCTGCACGACCCAGCAATCATTCAAATCAAGTTCACCTTCACGTTCCTGTTCTACGCAGCCGCGATCCTCTTCTCGCTGGCCATCAAACAGAACGTCTGGAAGCTGTTCTTCCGGCACATCTTCAATCTGCCGGACAAGATCTGGAATATCCTCGCGCTCAGATGGGCGGCCTTCTACGTCGTCGTCGCGGTGCTGAATGAGGTGCTGCGCTACTACTACAACGAGGCCAACGGCAATTTCGATGTCTGGCTGAACCTGCGCACGATCCTCACTTATCCGGCCTTCCTGCTCTTCGCCGCGGCCAACACGCCGATCGTGCTCAAGCACCACATCGAGGAAGACGAAAAACCTGCAGCCGAGGCGCCGGGCGCCTAGAAGCGCCGATTTCGGGCTGAATTTCGCCTCTATGGCGAACAATGCTCGAACGTATGATTGATCGCGCTGATCGCGCCGTTAATCTCCGCCCGCGTTTGGGGCGGCACAGAATGGCGCGGTCGACACAGGACTCTCCGGAGTCCGAACACTTCAAGCTGGCGGCATCGCCCAGCCACTTGCTGCATCGTGTCGAGCAGCTTGCTTCCGAGCGCTTCACGCAATTGGTTGGCGATACGATCAAGCTCCGCGAGTTCATTGTCCTCGCGGCGATCTCCGAACAGCCTGGCCTCAGCCAAAGCGATCTCGGCCGCATCACCGGCGTCGACCGCTCGACGTTCGCCGACACCATGGCGAAGATGGAAACGCGCGGCTGGATCGTGCGTACGCCTTCGACGTCGGACGGACGCGCCTATTCGGTGCTGCTTGGCCAAGCCGGCGGCACGATGCTCTCCGCCACTGCCCAGCACGCGCGCGCAGCCGATGCGGCCATTCTCGATCTCCTGGCGAAGACCAAAGCCCGCAGCTTCCTCAACACGCTGACGAAGCTCACCAAGCTATCGGACGAAGCAGCGGCGAAAGCGGCAGCCAAGGCCGAGCGTGAGCAGAAGAAAAACGCCAAGCGCCGCTCGCGTGAGAAGGCAGCGGAAAAGGCGAAGGCCAACGGCAAGGCGCGGACAACGCGCAAGCAGCGCGGCTAGCGCAGCGCCGGAAGAATGACGTCGCGCACGGCTTCGTCGGTCAACGGCCCGCGGTAGGCGGCGCGGATCGTGCCGTCTGCGCCAATGACGAACGTCTCCGGCACCCCAGTGACGCCGATCTCCAGGCCAAAGCGCCCTTCCGGATCTTGCCCCACGTCGGCGTATGGATCGCCAAGCTCCGCCAAGAACGCCGCCGACGCTTCGGGCCGATCCTTGTAGGCGATGCCAACAATGTCGACGCCCTGGCGGCGTAACGCCATCAATTGCGGATGCTCCACCCGGCACGGCGTACACCAGGATGCGAACAGGTTGAGCACGTAGGCGCGCCCGGCGCGCTCTTCGCCGGTGAGCGGCGTGTCGCCGGTCAGCTGCGTCAGCGAATAAGCCGGCATTGGCTGGCCGACCATGCCTTCAGTGAAGCGGTTTCGTTCGCCTTCGCGGGTCAGCAGAAAAATGCTGACGCCCACCAGCGCGAGCAGCGCCACAAGCGGCACGAAGGCGATGAGTTTCACGGCTGCTTATCCAAGTCGCGCGCGCGCCGCTCCCAAGCACGCAAGCGCGTCACCACGACAATCGCCAGCACGCCTAGCGCGCCGAGTGCGACGGCATAAGCCGGCCAAATAAACTCCCAGCCGCCCTCGATCATGATTGCGCCTTGCGCAGAGCGGCGTTCTCGACGCGGCGCCGGAAGATCGCGGCGCGCATGTTCATCAGCGTCAGCGCGCCAAACAACAGCAGATACGCGCCGGCCATCGTCAGCAATGGGCCGAGCATCGTCGGGTGAATGCCTGAGCCGCCGCTGCGCATGATGCTCGCAGGCTGGTGCAGCGTGCTCCACCAATCGACGGAGAATTTCACGATCGGCAAGTTGATCGCGCCGACGAGGCAGAGAATGGCGGCGAGGCGCGCGGCGCGTTCTTCATCCTCGATCGAAGACCAGAGCGCGATGTAGCCCAGGTACGTCACGAACAGGACGAGCATCGACGTCATGCGCCCATCCCATTCCCACCACGTGCCCCACGTCGGCGCGCCCCAGAGCGAACCCGTGATCAGACACACACCTGCAAACACCGCACCCACCGGCGCCGCCGCGCGCGCAGCGACATCGGCCAACACATGGCGCCATACGAGACTGACAAAACTTGCGCCCGCCATGAACGCGAAGACGCCCATCGACCACCAAGCCGCCGGCACGTGCACGTACATGATCCGCGCCGTGTCCCCCATCTGGTAGTCCGGCGGCGAGTAGAAGAGCGCCCACGGAATTCCCACCGCAAACAGGATCAGCGCGCCAGCAAACAGCACCGGCGCGGCCCAGGCCGAAAACGCCATGAAGCGTGCGGGATTGGCGAGGAAAGCAAACATCAGGTGTCAGGTATCAGGTGTCGGAAACGCGGTGCAGTGGACATTCTGACCTCCTACTCGGCCTGCAACCGGAGCGCAGCAGCTGCCGCGATCGGACCCACGGCCGCCGCCCCCAAAGCGCAGCCCGCCAGAATGCTGAGCGCCGCCGCGACGTCCTCTCCCGAGGCCACCGCCGCGCCGAAAATGATCGGCGGCGCGAAGAACGGCAGCACGATCAGCGCGATCAGCACGCCGCCACGCTTGACGCTCGCCGTAAGCGCCGCGCCGACTAGTCCAACGCCGATGAAAGCCGCCGCACCGAGCGCTAAACTGAGAACAATGGCAGGCAACCGCTCGACCGGCGCCTGCAGCGCGATTGCAGCCGGTGCGCCGGCGAGCGCCAGCGGCAGCCCGACGCCCACCCAAAGCGCCGCGCCCTTCGCCAACACGATGAACTCGAGCGGCGACGGTGACAGCAACATCTGATCGAGCGAGCCGTCTTCCAAGTCAGACTGAAAGAGCCGCTCCAACATCGCCAACACAGCAAGCGCCGCCGCGATCCAAACCAAAGGCGGGCCAGCTGTTTCCAGCAGCGCGCGATCCGGCCCCATTGCCAGCGGCACAAGCATCGTCGCACCGAAGAAATAACCAAGCGGCGCAACGGCGCCGCCGCCGCTCCACAGCAACGCCAGCTCGCGCCGGAAGGTGACGGCAAACGCGCTCATCGCGGCACACGCACAACAAGCGAAGGCGTCACGCCCAACGGCTCGTGCACAGCGGCCACCGCAATGCCGCCGCTCGCACGATGCGACGCGATCATTTCGTTGAGCACGGCCTTGCCCGCATCGTCGAGCGCCGCCGCCGGTTCATCGAGCAGCCACACAGGCCGCGGCGCCACGATCAAACGCGCCAACGCCAAACGGCGCGCCTGCCCTTGGCTCAGCACGCGAACCGGCAGCTCCATCACGCGTCCCAGATCCAACATCTGAGCGACGAAATCCTCGCTCGGCGCGCCGCTGAAAAGCCCGGCCCAGTAGCGCAAGTGATCGCGCACGCTGGCTTCGCGCTTCAACGCGTTTGCATGCGCGAGATAATGCAGCGCCAGCGCCGGGTCTTCGACGCCATCAAACGCGATCTCGCCGGCGCGCGGGCGCAGCAAACCAGCTAGCGCGCGCAGCAAGCTCGTCTTCCCAGAGCCGTTCGAGCCTTGCACTTCGACATAGGCGCCCGAAGCCGCTGCAAAGCTTAGCCCCTCGAACAGCACGCGCTGCCCACGCGAAAGCGTAATCGCCTCAACGCGGATCGTTGGTTTGTCTTGGAAAGGTCCGCGCGCGCTCATAATGCGGCCCCGGTTCTAGAAAGGGTTGCACCATCCGCCAAGCCGCGCTTGGTGGAGCGGAGGGAGGTGCGGCTATGCGTCGTTTCTGGACGGGACTGATCTTGGCTGCGGCGCTGGCGGCGTGCGGCCAGGCACAGATGGCCACCGAAGAAGCCCCCGCCGGCGGCGAAGCCGCCTATGGCGGCATGGCGGATATGGCTCAGGGACGCATGGAAGCGTCTGAGGAAAGCGCGCCGGCCGCCGCACCCGCGCCGCCGCCGATGGATGCCGATGACCGCCAGAACACCTCCACCGCATCGCCCGGCCCAAATCAGCCCAGCCAGCCTGCTGGCCCAGCGCCGGTGCTCTACCTCGCTTACTCCTATGCACTCGGCCTCGAGATCCCGAGCCAGCGTTTGAGCGCGGTGATGGATCGCCACGTGCAGGCGTGCCAGGCCGCAGGCCCGCGCCTTTGCCAGCTGATCAACTCCAATCGCAGCGGCGATCCTGACAGCTACATGGAAGGCTACGTCTCGCTTCGCGGTGAGCCGAATTGGCTGAACACCTTCAAAGCCGGCATGGCGCAGCAAGCCGACGAAGCCGGCGGCCGCATCATCTCCGAGAACACAACCTCGGAAGACCTCACGCGCCAGATCGTCGACACCGAAGCGCGCCTCCGCGCGCAGACCGCGCTGCGCGATCGCCTGCAGGAATTGCTGCGCTCGCGTCCAGGCCGCTTGGCGGATTTGCTCGAAGTGGAGCGCGAACTGGCGCGCGTGCAGGGCGAGATCGATTCCGTGCAATCGGCGCTCGCCGTGATGCGCACGCGCGTTTCGATGTCCGAGCTGACGCTGACCTATCGTTCGTCGCCACGCGCCGCCGGCAGCGACACGCTTGAGCCGCTGCGCCAAGCGTTCGCGAACTTCCTCGGCATCATCGTCGCCGGCTTCGCCGCCATCATCACCATCATCGCAGCCCTCATCCCGTTCGCGATCGTGCTCATCCCGCTCGGCTGGCTCCTGCTCCGCTGGCGCAAGAACCGCGGCGGGCGGTTCTTTGGGCGCAAGGGAGAAGCGCCGCCGCCTCCGACCGCCGCCAGCGACTGAGCCATGGACGCGCTGCACCTCGGCCTGACGCTCTTTCAGGTCGTCTTTGCGGTCGGTGTATTCGTGTACGTGACAGCGCCGCTTTTGCTGGTGGCGGCCAGGCTATTCATGGTCATGCGGGACTCACGAACCGCCTGAAGTCTGCTGATGGCGCTGGCGGTCTCCAAACCGCAAAACGCCACATCGCCGTCGCGGGCAACCTGATGTTGGAACAATGCGTCCGTTATGGTTAGCTGGTAGCGGGGGGAACGCATGAGTACACCCGCGCCGACGCCCGTCGCGCCAGCGTCAGACAAGCTGATAGATCGCTTGCCGCGGCCGCTGCGGCATCTGTTCGAACTTATTGGCATCGCGTCTGCGCTCGTCACGCTCTTAGGCTGGATTGCGAGCACGTTCTCGCTGATCGCCAAGATGACTTTTTGGGGTGTTGCATGGACAGCGCTTGTCTCATGGATCGCACACGTTGCACCCGGGCTTGCGGCCATAGCTCGCTGGATCGGCACGAACACGCACTGGCTCGTCGACCAGTATCGGGCGTTCTTCTACCCGATCTTCGATCGGCTCTTTGAATGGCTGCCTTTCGAGGTCCCACCCATCGCCATAGACGTTATTTCAATTGTTTTCTTTGGAATATTCGGCGCTGCGCGCTTGATGCGCATAGTTGAACAACATCCTGACGACGCTGACAGAGCACTGTCGATCGCGCTCAGGGGTGGCATACTCTTTCCAATCGTACTCGTACAAATCCTGCCATTTTGGCTCCTGGTTATCCTCTCGGAGCGAGTTTCGTCACTCAATGACTTTCTTTCGAACGTTGGTGGCTGGCTCGAAGACAAGATTGGACTGTACTGGTCGCGTACGATAATGGCCGCCACGGTTGGACTGCCTTTCCTGTGCGCGTTTCCCTTGGCGATCTTCCTGATCGATTGGATCTACGTGACCTTCGTCATCTAGTTGCGTTTCGTTCGCAACAACTTGTTCAGTGTGTTAATTGCGCCTTCGGAAAACGGCGCTACATAAGCCTTGCCGCGCGCCGGTTTGATTCCGGATTTGGGGCGCTCCCCAACGCGTTTGCATCTCTGAAGCTACTCAAGCCGGATGCACAAACATGCCATCTCTGAACTCATTTAACGCCCGCACCACGATCAGCGCGGGCGGCAAGACCTTCACGTATTTCGATCTCAAAGCCGCTGCCGCGAATGGCCTGGGCGATATCTCGCGCCTGCCCGTTTCGCTGAAAGTGCTGCTCGAGAATTTGCTCCGCACCGAGGACGGCGTCGCGGTGAAGAAGGCCGACATTCTCGCCATGACCTCGTGGCTGGTGAACAAGGGCAAGAACGAAGTCGAAATCGCCTTCAGCCCCGCCCGCGTGCTGATGCAGGATTTCACCGGCGTGCCTGCGGTGGTTGACCTCGCCGCGATGCGCGACGCCGCCGCCAAGCTCGGGGCCAATCCTGAGAAGATCAATCCGCTGGTGCCGGTCGATCTCGTTATCGACCACAGCGTCATGGTCGATCACTTCGGCGCAGCGGGCGCGTTCAAACAGAACGTTGAGCTTGAGTACGAGCGCAACGTCGAGCGCTACCAATTCTTGCGCTGGGGCCAGCAAGCCTTCCAAGACTTCCGCGTCGTCCCGCCCGGCACCGGCATCTGCCACCAGGTGAACCTCGAATATCTCGGCCAATCGGTTTGGGTGCGCGACATCGACGGCGAAACCTACGCCTACCCCGACACGGTCGTCGGCACTGACTCCCACACCACGATGATCAACGGCATCGGCGTTCTGGGTTGGGGCGTTGGCGGCATCGAAGCGGAAGCGGCGATGCTCGGCCAATCGATCTCGATGCTGATCCCGGAAGTGATCGGCTTCCGCCTCACCGGCAAGCTGCAAGAAGGCGCGACCGCCACCGACCTCGTGCTCACCGTTACGCAGATGCTGCGTAAGAAAGGCGTTGTCGGCAAGTTCGTGGAATTCTACGGCCCGGGCCTCGCGACCATGAGTGTCGAAGACCGCGCCACCATCGCCAACATGGCGCCGGAGTACGGCGCCACCTGCGGCTTCTTCCCAGTCGATGGCAAGACGATCGACTACCTCAAAGCCACCGGCCGCGATCCGGCGCGCGTGGCGCTGGTCGAGGCGTACTGCAAGCAGCAAGGCCTCTGGCTCACTGACGAAGAGCCGGAATTCACTGATACGCTTGAACTCTCGCTCGCCGACGTGCGCCCCTCGCTCGCCGGCCCGAAGCGCCCGCAAGACCGCGTCGTGCTCGGCGCGCTCGCGGAAGGCTTCACGAAAGTGATGACCGAGGAGTTCCGCAAAGGCAGCGAACTGAAGAAGCGCGCACCGGTCGCCGACGCGAACCACGATATCGGCCATGGCGATGTCGTCATCGCGGCGATCACATCGTGCACGAATACGTCGAACCCGAGCGTGTTGATCGCGGCGGGTCTCCTCGCCCGCAACGCGATCGCGAAGGGCCTGGACACCAAGCCGTGGGTGAAAACCTCGCTCGCGCCTGGCTCACAGGTCGTCACCGACTATCTCGCCAAATCCGGCCTCGATAAGTCGCTTGATGCGCTGGGCTTCAACCTCGTCGGCTATGGCTGCACGACCTGCATCGGCAACTCAGGCCCGCTGCCGCCGGCGATCTCCGCCAGCGTCGCGGAAAACGATCTCGTTGTCGCATCGGTGCTCTCAGGCAACCGCAACTTCGAAGGCCGCGTGAACCAGGACGTGCGCGCGAACTATCTCGCCTCGCCGCCGCTCGTCGTCGCTTACGCGCTTGCAGGCTCGGTTTATCTCAATCTCGAAACCGAGCCGCTCGGCACGGGCAAAGACGGCAAACCCGTCTATCTGCGCGATATCTGGCCGACCAACGCCGAAATCGAACAAGTCGTCCGCACCGCGGTGACGAAGGACATGTTCGACGCGCGTTACGGCAACGTCTTCGCCGGCGATCAGCATTGGCAGAGCATCAAAGTCGGCGCGGGCCGCACCTATGGCTGGGACAGCAAATCCACCTACGTGCAGAACCCGCCCTACTTCGAAGGCATGAGCATGACGCCCACGCCGCCGCGCGACATCGTCGAAGCCCGCGTGCTGGGCCTCTTCGGGGACTCGATCACGACGGACCACATCAGCCCGGCCGGTTCGATCAAGAAGGTCAGCCCAGCGGGCGCCTATCTCACCGAACACGGCGTCGCGCAGGCTGACTTCAACTCCTACGGCGCGCGCCGCGGCAACCACGAAGTCATGATGCGCGGCACCTTCGCGAACATCCGCATCAAGAACCAGATGGTCAAAAACGACGACGGCTCCGTCGTCGAGGGCGGCTTCACCATCCATCACCCGTCGGGCGAGCGGATGTTCATCTACGACGCCGCCATGCGCTACAAACAGGAAGGCCGCGAGCTGGTGATCTTCGCCGGCAAGGAATACGGCACCGGCTCATCGCGCGACTGGGCCGCCAAAGGCACCACGCTCCTCGGCGTCCGCGCCGTCGTCGCGGAGAGCTTTGAGCGCATCCACCGCTCCAACCTGATCGGCATGGGCGTGCTGCCGCTCCAGTTCTTGGAAGGCCAAAGCTGGGCCACCCTCGGCCTGACCGGCGACGAGACGGTTTCGCTTTCCGGCGTCGCCGGCCTCGGCCCCCGCCAGAAGGTGACCCTCAAAATCACCCGCCCGAACGGTAAAACCGAGGACGTGGAGGTCCATTGCCGGATCGACACCGAGAACGAGGTGGAATACCTCCGAAATGGGGGAATTCTCCACTATGTGCTGCGCGGTCTCGCCAAAGGCTGAGCTTAAACGGCCCCGTCACGCTGGTTTGATTCGAACCGCGGCGGCGGGGCCTGCATGGTCTTGCGCATGATCGTCCGGTTCCTCGTCGCCTTGGCCATCGCCATTGCGGCGACCGCAACCCCTGCGCTCGCCCAAACCCAAGGCCGCCGTGCGGCGACGGTGGTTGAGCTCTACACCAGCCAGGGCTGCTCGCAGTGCCCGCGGGCGAACCGGCTGTTGGGCATGTTCTCACGCGAGGACGACGTCCTGGCGCTGACCTTCCCGGTCGGCATCTGGGACTATCTGGGCTGGCACGACACGTTCGCACAGCCGGAATTTGCCGAGCGCCAGCGCGCCTACTCTCAGACGCTGCGCGTGCGCGGCCGCTTTACGCCGCAGCTGGTCGTCAATGGCGCACGCACAATCAGCGCCTCCGATTGGGACGAAGCCCGCGCCACCTATGACGATCAGCGCCGCGCCGGCTTCCCTGCCACCGCGCCCGACGTTTCGCTGACCTTGCTTCGCAACGGTCGTGCTCGCGCGACCATTGGCTCCGGCCCGGCAGGCTCAAACGCCGAGGTCTGGATGCTGGCCTACGATCCAGGCCCGATCACGGTCGTCGTCGCTGGCGGCGTCAACCGCAACCGCAGCGTGCCGCACTACAACCTGGTGAAGTGGATCGAACGTGTCGGCACGTGGAATGGCGTCGGCGTTTGGCACGAGCGCCCGCGCTGCCAGCCGGAATGCGCGGTGCTCGTGCAGGAACCAAACGGCGGGCGCATTCTCGCCGCCGTCTATACGCACCGCCCTAGCCGTTACTGATTACTGCGCGCTCGGCACCAAGCGGTCGAGCGGCGGCGCAAACGCCTCCACCTCAAGATCGCTCAACGCATAAGCCCAATCCGACGCCGGCGTGTTCAACGCCACGGCGGCTTGCTCCTGCTCCGGCGCAGTCGCGCGCGCGACCAGCTTCACCCAGACGCGCTCGTTGCTCCGGATCAGCTCCGCATCGATGACGATGCCGTCGAACGTCGTCGCCCGCACGCGCGCGATCGGTGTGCCCTGGATTGCAGGCGCGGTGCTTACGTCGATCGGCTGCAGCTGCGTCATACGTTCGGCTGTCGCGGTGACGCTTGATTCAGCGATCGCCGCCAGCGCCGGCGACGCGATCCGCCACGGCTGATCGGCGCTATCGCGCGCGAGAACGTAAGGACGGCCTTCCGTCGGCGATATCTCAACCCGCGCCAAACGGTCCGGCGTTAGGCTCATCGGCCGCAGATCGAGCCAAGACGCCACATCGCGCAGCGGCGGCAGATCGCCTTCGACCGACCACGTCTGTGCTTCGTCCGGGCGGCGGACATAGGTGCCGCTCGGCTCAACGCCCAGAATGAGGTTCACCAGCAGCGCGCCACGCGCGCCTTCGATTTGCAGCAGGATGCCGCGCCCATCAGCGCGCGGATCAGTGACGCCAAGCCGCTCGTGCTTGGATTCATCGCTCGTCATCCGGCGCACGTAACGCAGGCCTTCAAGGCCTTCCGTCAGTTGCGCCAGACGGGACGACAGCACCGGATAGTCATCCCGGTCCCGCATCGCCCAGCCCTGCGGCGTGCGCGCGATCGTGTAGGTCGCGTCCGCGCTGGTGATCGTGATGCGTTGCGCGTCGCCGATGGTTTCCTCGATGCCCGGCAACACCGGACCCGCGGACGCGTTCGAACTCGTACTCCGCGCTTCAATCGCCACCGTGATGGCCGCGACCGCAACCAAAGCGCCCGCGATCAGAAACAACGTGAGCGAACGCGCTCTGCGGCGTTCAGCAAGGCCAGAATTCATCGCCCCGCACCCCCGCGCCGTTGACGGCGCCAGAACAAGAACAGCCCCGCGCCCGCGATCAGCAACGGCGCCAGCCAAACATTGATGAACATGACGAGCGCCTGCAGGCGCTCAATGTCGCCGCGGACGTCGCGCACCACGCCGCGCAGCGCGGTGCGGATCTCGATCTCGCGTTGGCGATACTGGTCGACAGCCTGCTGCTCTTCCGGCGTCAGTTCAGCGCCAAGATCGCCGGCGAAGAAGCCAGAGCCTCGGCCGCCTGCTTGCAGTGCTTGCAACCGGGCCTGCGTCTCTTGCAGGTCTGCCTCAAGTTGCTGCTGTTGGCTCTCGATACGCCGCCGCGCGTCGTCTTCCATCCTGTCCAGCAGCTCCATCTCGCGTGCTGCCGGCGCCCGCGAGCGCAGCGACACCAACGCTTCGGAGCCACCCAGCACATCGATCGCGTTCAGCGCGAAAGCCGCGTTGTCGGCAGCCGCGCCGCCGTTCTGCGGATCGACGTAGAAGTCATCCGCCAAGAAGTCGGTATCGGCGACGATCACGATCTGCGCCGGAATTGCCGATGTACGCAGAGGCGGAGCAGCCGGGTCAGCCGCTGGCGGCTGCGCGGGCGCCGCGTCAGGCTCTTCTGGCGCAACAACAGGCTCAGCCGCCGGCGCGCCATTCGGGAACGCCGTCGTCAGATTGCCCGAAATGCGCACGGCGACGTTCTCAACGCGCCCGCCGCTCGGCGGCCACATGTTCATGATGTCGAACGGGCTTGGGCGCTCAAGCGCCTGCGCGGCCGGCATGCGCATCGTGCGCCCGCTCGTCCGCACCAGTGGCACAACCGTGACACCCTCAAGCTCCGTGCGGCGCGTGATCGCGCCGGCGAGTCCGAAATTGATCCCGCGTCGCAGCCATGCCGTCATCAGGTCTTCGCGATCGAGGCGGTTCTCTTCCGCCGGGACTTGGAAGAACAAGGGCTGTGGCGCTTGCCCGGTTTGACCCGTCGTTGGGTCCTGCACCGAGACCGGCAGCGCGCCCTCAAGATCGAGCACGACGGACGGCGCCATCGAGACACCCCACGCGCTCAGCAGCGGCTCCATGTTCGACGACGTCGGCGGCGGCAGCGCAGGATTGAACGGATCGAAGCCAGTGCTTGCGCTCATCGCCGCCTGCATTGAGGCGGGATCGAGCGCAATGAACGCACGCCCGCGCCGCAGAATGAATTGGTCGATGGCGTAGAGCTGCGCTTGCGAGAGCGTGCCCGGATGAACGATCGCCAGCACGTCCGTGTTCGCCGGGATGGCAGTGAAATCCGGCGGCAGCTTCGTCACATCGAGCAGACGACCCATTTCCGTCGCCAACACCGATTGGCCGGCGGCGGCGAACTGCGGATCGGCGGCGACAGCCGGATCAAGCGGCAGCGACGTGATCAGCGCCACGCGCGTGCGATCTGGATTTTCCAGTTCGTAGATCAGGCGCGTCAGTTCGTATTCAAGAAACGCTTCGCGTTGCGGATCGAACAGCGGGATCGCCACCGAGTCATCGATGGCGTTGGAGCCGACGAGACCGAAATAGATCGGGTCCGCGCCTTCATACGGCCGCACCGGCGAGATGCCGTTTTCGGCAGCCCGGTCCTCCGCTTCGGTGAACGGTTCGACGTTCACTTCCGTGAACCGCACGCGGCCGCGCGAGCGGGCTTCGAACGTCAGCAGCATTTCGCGAACGCGCGCGGCGTAGGCTTGCAGCTGCGGCATCGGCTGGGCGGCGTCGCGCGAATAATAGAGCGTGAGCTGCACCGGCTCGGTCAGCTCATCGAGCGTCTGCTGCGTGCCGGGGCTGATCGAGTAGAGCTGGTTCTCGGTGAGATCCAAGCGCCACGAGCGGAACCACGAATTGGCGATCACGTTCGACGCGACGAACGCGATGAACAGCGCCAAGGCGGCGAAGAGTGCGTAACGGCGTGCGCTCATCTTAGCCTCCCCGCCGTGCGTCCACCGCCAAAGCGGTGAAGCCCAAACAGAGCGCGATCAGCGAGACGTAGTAGAACACCGAACGGAACTCCACGACGCCACGCTGAGCGGCATCGAAATGATGAAGAATGGAGAAGCGCGCGATGCCTTCGGCCACGCCGCCGCTCACAATGTTGGAAAAGAAGTCGAGCACCAGCGGCAGGCCGAGCGCCGTCAGCAGGAACGACACCAGCACCGCCAGCACGAACGCCACGATCTGCGCCTGCGTCAGGGCCGACATCACCGAGCCGATGGCGATGTAAGCGCCCGCCATCAGGAAGCTGCCCAGATAAGCCGTGAAGATCGCCGCATTATCCGGCGAGCCGAGCGCGTTCACCGTCGCCCAAAGCGGCAACGTCAGCAGCAGCGCAGCGCCTGCGATGGTCCAAGCCGCCAAGAACTTGCCGACCACCAGCGACCAGGTCGGCGCCGGCAACGTCATCAGCAACTCAATCGCGCCTGAGCGGCTTTCTTCGGCCCAAAGCCGCATCGAAACGGCGGGCAGGAACACCATGAAGATCCATGGGTGAAAGGCAAAGAACGGCGTCAGGTCAGCGCGGCGGGTCTCGAAAAAGCCTCCGATCTGGAACGTGAACAGGCCGATCGAAAACAGAAACACAGCGACGAACACATAGGCCGTCGGCGTGGTGAGATAGGAAAGCAGCTCGCGCCGATAGACGGCGGCAAGGCTTGCGAGGCCGGGGCGCTTGTTCATACGCGCTCCTCCCCACGTGTGAGCGCCGCGAACGCGCGCTCCAAGCTGCCATGCTCTTCCTTCAGCGCAGCGGGCGTCTTGTCGACGATGATACGGCCCTGATCGATGATGATCGCGCGCGTACAGACGGCTTCGACTTCTTCCAGGCTGTGCGTCGAGATGATGAGCCCCCGCTCTTCGCCGAGCCGCTTGATCAGATCGCGCACGGCATGGCGTTGGTTCGGATCGAGGCCGTCGGTCGGCTCGTCGAGAATGAGCAGCATCGGATCGTGCAGCAGCGCCGCAGCGAGGCCAACGCGCCGACGATAGCCCTTGGAGAGTGTCTCGATCGGCTGATCGATGGTGTCGCCCAGGCGGGCGTCCTGCGCCGCGCGACGCACGGCATGGCGCGCCGCTTCGCGCGACATGCCCCGCGTCTCGGCCACAAAGCGCAAGAAGCTCCACGGCGTCATCTCGCCATAGAGCGGCGCGCCTTCCGGCAGATAGCCCACCCGCTCCTGGGCGCGGCGGCGATCTTGCGCGACATCAATGTTGAAAATCTTGGCGGCGCCCTCGTCAGGCTCAAGATAGCCCGCGATCATCCGCATCGTGGTCGTCTTGCCGGCCCCGTTGGGACCGAGAAAGCCGACGATTTCTCCGACGTCGAGTGCAAAGCCAATACCGTCCACGGCAACGCGGCGGCCAAAGGTTTTGCGCAGACCATCGACCTGCAGCAGCATGTGGATTGGATCCCCGTCCGAAATTCGAGCGCCGCTCTTACGGGCGATTTGGGCAAAAGGCCATGGCCCTTTATCCACAGTAGCCCCGAATCAGCCGAGGCGATTCCGCGCGGTTCTTTCGCACCGGTTAAACCGCTCGGACGAGCAGCGCTGCGCGCGCGACGAGCGGCTTATCCACACCGTGAAGTTAGCCGAACGCCTCGACACCGCAGCAAACGCGGCGCGCTGCGCGCCGCTATTTCAAAGGGATTTCACCACCCCAGATACAACAAAGCCCGCGATGATCGCGGGCCTTGTCAGAAACTGTGTGGTCGGTCGAAGCGCGCACCCCGGGGGGCTGGGGGGGCTGATGGATACCGGAGTACGAGCCTTTCTCCGACCGACCACAATGATAGGGTCGCGCTCCAATGCGGCGAGGGCAAGCACAAAATCCGGCGAAAAGGAGTTGTGCCGTATTTGTAATATTGGCCGCAGTGCGCTTTGCTGAAAGTCGCACGTTGTGAACAACATGAGGTCAGAACGAATGAGCGGACGCAACGTATTTTTCGAGCGTCTGGAATTGGATCGTTTGTTTCGTTTTTACGGCCGCATGGTCGCCGCCGGCGAGTGGCGCGACTACGCGCTTGATGCACTCCCCGATCGCGCCGTGTTCAGTGTCTACCGTAGGACAAGCGAAGCGCCGCTCTATCAAATCGAGAAACGCCCTGACGATGCGCGCAAGAACGGCGCTTACAGTGTCCGCGCCGTTGATGGCCGCGTTCTTCGCCGCGGACACGAATTAGAGCGTGTTTTGGCGGTTTTGGAGCCGAAGCGCATGCGCGTGGTCGGCGACTAAAGAAAACGCCCCGGCGGTGAGACCGGGGCGTTTGTTATTCCGTCGTCCGTCGCGGACGCCGCTTAGTTGCGCGGCGACAAGAGGCTCAGGATGAATTGGAACAGGTTTATGAAGTTGATGTAGAGGCTCAGCGCGCCGTAGGTCGTCGCGACTGACATCGCGCGCTCATTGCCGCCAAGCTGGTAGTACATGTTCTTCAGACGCTGTGTGTCGAAGGCCACCAGGCCCGCAAAGATCAGCACGCCAGCAGCTGAGATCACAAAGCTCATCATGCTGCTTTGGATGAACAGGTTCACGACAGACGCGATGATAAGACCGATCACGCCCATGATCAGGAACGTGCCCCAGCCCGAGAGATCGCGCTTCGTCGTGTAGCCCCAGAGGCTCAAGCCGCCGAACGCCGCAGCCGTCGTCAGGAAGGCCTTGGCCACGAGCAGCATGCCGTCGGGAATGCGCGCGTAGTAATAGACCAGCGCGCCCATGCCGACGCCGATCAGCGCAACGACGCTCCAGTAAACCAGGTTAGCGCCGGTTGGCGACGGGTTGCGCATCGCGAAGCTCGAAATCAGCAAGATCGCGAGCGGGCCAAACATGACCAAGTACGCTTGCGGGCCTGAGAAGATGAGCGCCATCGCCGCCGGTGTCGTGCCGACGAACCAAGCCAGCGCAGCCGTCAGGGCAAGCCCGAGGGCCATTTTGTTGTAGATGCCGAGCATGAAGGCCCGCAGGCCAGCATCGACCGCCATATCCGCTCGGCCGGTCGGAACCGTTCTCGCCTGGGCGTGATAATCGGACATAAATCGTTACCTCCTAAGTCGCGGAAGAATCCCGCGGCTCCTTGGGGATGAATATGGCGAGCCTGTTTCCTTGCGGCAAGAAAAAGCCGCCGCCTCTGGCCGTTGCGCAGCGCCGCACGGAAGCCCAGAATTAGGCCGGAAAGTGGCGAGGGAACTTTTTCCCTCCCGTTAAGCGTTTCACGTCCGTAGGCCCGCATCTGCCGCCCCTCGGCGGCGTCGCGGTCGAATCGCGCTACCAGCAAGCGCGGAGGGTGAGCCGGGGTGGCTGACGAGAACGATCCAGACCGGCCGGAGGATGATCCGCCGCCAGGTCCGTCCGACAAGGACGACGCGACGGCGGACCCGGTGGAGGGCGCCGCGGACGAGCCTGCGCCGCCGAGCGACGACCCGCATGAGGAATTGTTTGAGGCGCCGGAAGCGGTCGATCCGCCCCCGCCTCAAAACCTGCCGCCAATCCCAGGAGATCTGCCGATCGCCGCGAGCGCCGAGCAGCCGGAGACGCCCGCGCCCGCGCCCGCTCCTGAGGACGCCGCGCCGGAAAACCTGCCGCCCGGCTATTTCCGCGCCGCCGGCGATCCAGAGGAAGCACAAGACGAGCCGCCCGCTTCGCTGCTCGGCCGCATTCGTGATCGCATCGTCTCGACCGCGCGTGACACTTGGCGCGCCATCGAACCCAGGTGGGTCGCTTTTGCCGGCGGCGCACGCGCGTTCGGCGCGGAGATGTGGCGCCGTATTCGCGGCATCAAACATCCGCGCAACGTGCGCGAGGCTGCGGTTTGGAGCGGTTGGGCCGCGGCTGGCGTCGTCGGCCTCATCGTCGCGTTCTTTGTCGCGATCACGTGGGATCTGCCGTCGACCGACGATCTCTGGGAAGCGCGGGGCGGCCAATCGATCACCTTCCTCGATCGCAACGGCCACGTGATCCTGCGCGAAGGCGCGCAGAACGCGCCGCCCGTCGATCTCGCCTCGCTCCCGCCCTACGTGGCGCAAGCCTTCATCGCGATCGAGGATCGCCGCTTTTATGATCACTTCGGCGTCGACGTCGGCGGCATGATGCGCGCCGGCGCCGAGAACTTGCGCGCGGGCCGCGTCGTGCAAGGCGGTTCGACGCTGACGCAACAGCTGGCGAAGAACCTCTTCCTCACCAACGACCGCACCTGGCGGCGCAAGTTCCAGGAAATCGCCATGGCGATTTGGCTGGAAGGCCGTTTCACCAAGGACGAAATCCTCGCGCTCTATCTGAGCCGCGTCTATTTCGGCGCTGGCGCCTACGGCATTGAAGCGGCGGCGGAGCGCTATTTCGATCGCCCTGCCCGCGAACTCACTTTGCTGCAGGCCTCGATGATCGCGGGCCTCGTGAAAGCGCCGTCGCGCTTGAACCCCGCGCGCCAAGACATCGCCGCCGCCCGCGATCGCGCCACCGTCGTGCTCGACGAAATGGTCAGGCTCGGCTTCATCAGCGCCGCCGAACGTGAAGCGGCGCTGCAGCAAGAGCTCGTCATCAGCCGCCGCAATCCGGCGGGCGTGCTCTCCTATTATCGCGACTGGATCGACCCGCTGCTCAATGACGTCATCGGCCAGCAGCGCGATGACTTCGTGGTCGAGACCACTATCGACATCGCCGCTCAGCGCGCTGGCGATGAAGCGGTCAACAGCGTGCTCGAAGAGCAAGGTGAATCCCGCCGCATTGGCCAGGCGGCGCTGATCGCGATGGACGACGAGGGCGGCGTACGCGCCATGGTCGGCGGGCGCGACTACGACCAAAGCCAGTTCAACCGCGCCACCCAAGCGCGCCGCCAACCCGGCTCATCGTTCAAGTACTTTATCTATCTTGCCGCGATGGAAAACGGCCTAACGCCGTGGAGCGTCCGCGAGGATGCGCCGATCACGATCTATATCGAAGGGCAAGAACCGTGGACGCCGGGCAACTACACGCGAGAGTTCCACGGCCCGACCGAGCTCACGCGAGCCTTTGCGCTCTCGTACAACATGGTCGCGATCCGCGTGGCCAACGAAGTCGGCGGCCAGAACGTGATCGATGTCGCGCGTCGGTTGGGCGTGCGCTCACCACTTCACAACTATCATTCGTTATCGCTGGGCGCTCAGGAAGTGACTCTGCTTGAGATGAGCCAAGCCTACGGCGCGATGGCGGCTGAAGGCTACAACATCGAAGCGCACGGCGTGACGCGCATCCGCCGCGCCTCCAGCAATGAAACCGTGTGGGCGTTCCGCCAAGAGAACCGCCGCCGCGTCATCGAAGACCGGCCGCTGCGCTACATGAACTACATGATGCGCCGCGTGGTCGACGCCGGCACCGGCACCGCCGCGCGAATCTCCGGCCGCCAAGTCGGCGGCAAAACCGGCACCGGCAACGATTATCGCGACGCCTGGTTCATCGGCTACGTGCCAGGCATGGTCGCCGGCGTCTGGGCCGGGAACGACAATTTCACGGAAACTGGCCGCGTTACTGGCGGCTCGCTGCCGACCGAAATCTGGGCGCGCTTCATGCCGACGGCGCTGCGCAACACCCCCGTACGCCAGATGCAGCTCCCGCGTGACGAAGATTATGACGTGGGCGTCCCCGATCCAGAGACGCCGGAACTCACGGCGGTAGGCGCTCCCATCGGTGCCGTCATTGGCGCACCGGCCGCGCCGCCGCCGGATAACGAGGATCGCTCCCTCGATTTCGGCCCCGAGGGCTGAGGTTCCCCCGCTGACAAAAGGCGTCCGTCCGGCTAAATCCAAAGGACGACAACGACCGTAAACACGGCGTTTGGGGGTTCGACATGCAACGTATTCTGTTCGCCTTGCTGGCGGCGGCTTTCGCCTTTGGCGCGCCGGCCAGCGCTCAACAACAAGGCGCGCGCGCGCCGATCGACTGGTTCCTCGGCTACGACCAATTCCGCAACGCGACCCTGTCGCCGGACGGACGCCACCTCGCCGTGCTCCGTCACGACGACGCCGGCGACACACTGCTCATCGTCGACATGGACACGCGCCAAGCGCGCGCCATTCAACGCGCCACTACCGCGCAAAGCCTTGAGCTGAGCCAAGTCTGGTTCGCCAACAACAACCGCATCGTCTTCCGCTTGCTGCAGCACAGCCGCGTCGTCTCTGACGGCGCGCGTAGCTTGCGCCGCACGCGACGTGTCGACGATGGCTTCACCACCGTCTCGCGCATCTACGCCTCCAACCTCGACGGCACGAACCTGACGCCACTCTATGATGGCTCGGCCCTCGCCAACTATCTCGACGCCGGCGTGATCAGCGATCTGCCGCGCGACGACGACAACATCCTCATCATCGTCCCGACGCAAGGCGGCGCCGAACTGCGCAAGGTCAACGTCAACAACGCCGAGTGGGAGCGCGTCGAGAACGGCACGCTGTTCACGTTCAACTGGGTTGTCGACGTCAACGGCACGCCAGTGCTGCGTCAGGATAGCGTCCAGAACGGCCGTGGTTTCTCGTGGCTGCGCCGTGGCGTTGGCCAACGCAGCTGGACTGAAATCGCGCGCTTCAGCGGCGCTGCTGCCGCCAACTCGGGCCCTGACTTCCAACCTGTGGGCGCCGCAACGCAGCCCGGCCAGGTGTTCGTGCTCGCACGCCGCGAAGGTCAGGATACGAGCGGTCTCTACGTCTATGACGCCGCCAGCGGCCAATACACCGAGACCATCCAAACCAACCCGCAGTTCGACGTCATCGACGCCGAACTCGACACCGCCAACAACGTACTGCAAGCCGCTTGCTGGTGGGGCTATCGCTGGACGTGTGAAGCGAAGGATCCCGCCTTCGCCGCGCGCTGGAACGCGATCAACCAAGTCCTCGGCGATCAAGTGAACGTCCGCCTCGTCGGCCGCTCAGATGATGGCAATCGCTGGCTGATCTATTCAGACGGCCCGCAGGATCTCGGCACCTACTATCTCTACAACCACCAAGCCCATTCGCTGAACGCGATCATCTCGCAGCGCAGTGGCATCAACCCAGCGCTCCTGCCGACCCAACACGTCGTCAACTACACGACATCGGACGGTCAGCAGCAGTGGGGCTATCTCTGGCTGCCGCCGGGCGTGACGCGCGAGCAAGCGCGCAACTTGCCGACGATCGTCGTGCCGCACGGCGGCCCGGAAGGCCGAGACGTGTGGGGCTACGATCCCTTCGCGCTCAGCTTCTCGAGCCAAGGCTATGCGGTGTTCCAACCGAACTTCCGCGGCGGCGGCGGCTTTGGCCGCGCGTTCGTCGTGGCCGGCCACGGCCAGTGGGGCCAGCGCATGCAGGCGGACGTGGCTGACGCCGCGCGCCACCTGATCACCTCAGGCGTCACCGATCCGAACCGCATCTGCATCACGGGTTGGTCGTATGGCGGCTACGTCGCCTTCACCGCCTCGTTCATGAACGCTGACATCTTCAAGTGCTCGGTCGCGGGCGCGGGCGTGTCCGATCTCCGCGCCATGCTGCGCTGGGTTCGCAGCGGCAATCGCAACGACGTGCAAGGCGGCGGCGGCGGCGGCGGCGCAAGCTCGCCCGTCTACCAATATTGGACGGACGCCATCGGCGATCCGAACCGCGATGACGCCGGCCTCGACGCTGTCTCGGCTGCACGCAACGCCGATCGCGTTGGCATGCCGCTGCTGATCATCCACGGCGATGAAGACATCACCGTGCCGATCGAACAGAGCGAACTGATGGTCGCGGCCATGGAGCGAGCCGGCAAACCGACCCGCCTCATCACGCTGCACGACATCGATCACTACGCTTCGCCGCGCAACGGCGACGCATGGCGGATCGTGATCACGGAATCGCTGTCGTTCTTCAACGAACACATCGGTCCCGGCGTCCCGCCGCCAGGCGCGCAACGCTAATAACGTGAAAACCGGCCCCGCCTGCATCCAGTAGCGGGGCCGGCGGCCACTGAGCAGCACAATTCTGCTCGGAGGCCACCATGCTGCATCCCTTGCGCACGCTCATAGCGTGCACAGCGCTTCTTTCGCTCAGCGCCTGCGCCACAAAACCCGCGCCCGCTGACGCCCAGCTCTACACAAACTTCACCCTGCTCGATCCAGCGACGGAAACGCGGATCGAAGACGCGTTCATGCTGGTCTCCAACGGCCGCATCCTCGCGACAGGCCGCGGCGACGGCCCCTCAAACATCCCCGTCGATCGACGCCACGACATGAACGGCGCCTACGCGCTGCCCGGCTTCATCGACACGCACGCGCACGTCACACTCGGGCGCTTAGCGATCGAGATGCAGAACGGTACGCCCTCGCTTCGCGCGACATCGGAAGACGAAATCACGGCGCACAACGCGCGCATGCTCGTCTCTTTCGGCGTCACCACCATCCGCAATCCCGGCGGCTCGACCGCCGCCAACGCCGCCTACAATGAGCGCGTCCGCAGCGGCGCGCTCCTCGGCCCAGAGCAGCGCGCCGCCGGCGAGATCCTCGACAACTCATTCATCGACGGCCTCAGCGTGGACGTCGATGACGCCGCCAGCATCGAAGCCATTGTCGCCCGCCAAGCCGCCGCCGGCATGAACTACATCAAGCTCTATCAACTGCTCGACGAAGCGCAGTTCACCGCAGGCGTGGAGGCAGCGCATCGCCACGGCCTTGAGGCCATCACCCACACCGGCGCGATCACCTGGGATCACGCCGCCGAACTGGGCGTCGACGCCATCGTTCACGCCATGCCAATCAGCGCGGACTCGCTGCCGCTTTCCGCCCGCAGCGGCTATCGCGGCCCCGAACAAACCGGCTCGCATGCCTTCTACGAATGGTGGGAGCGCGCCGATCTCGACAGCCCAGAAATCCAGCGCCTCATCCGCGTGCTGGCCGAGCGCCAAGTCACCGTCGATCTCACGCTTGTCGTCTTCCAAAAGAATTTCTGGGGCGATGATTCCAGCGTCCGCGATACCGGCGCCGAGTTCGTCCATCCGCTCGTGCGCGAAAACTGGCGCGTCTTCCGCTTCGACATCGGTTGGCAGCCCGAGCACTACGCCCGCGCCCATGCCGTTTGGCCGAATATCCAACGCTTCGTCCGCATGCTGCACGAAGCCGGCGTGCCGCTCACCATCGGCACCGATCTCGCCAACCCGTTCGTCTCGCCCGGCTACGACACCATCGCCGAAATGCGCCTCCACCAAGACGCGGGCATTCCCGCCTGGGCCATCCTGCGCATGGCGACGAGCGACGCCGCCAGAACCATGCACATGGAAGATCGCATCGGGCGTTTGTCGCGCGGCATGGAAGCCGATGTCGTCTTCATCGAAGATGACCCCACAATCGACATTGCAAATGCGATGCGAACGCGCGGCGTTTTGTTGAACGGCGTCTACTACGACGCCGCGACACTTCGCGCTCACTAAGCCTATCTTGCTCTTAGCGAGGTTGCGGTCATCATGACCGCAACTTTCGTTGAGGGCCTCGCGATGCAATGGACCAACACCAAGAACGGCTATGGCTGGCTTTCGATCGGCCTTCACTGGTTCGCGGCCATTGCCGTCGTCGTGATGCTCGTCACTGGCTTTCAGGCGGAGTTTGCTGGTGAGGCCGGTGACCGCGCAGCCCGCTCAGCGCTGATGGGCCTGCACATTTCCTTTGGCGCATCAGTCGCGCTCATCCTGCTCGCGCGCGTCTTCGCCAGCTACGCGCAGACCAGACCCACTCCGCCAGAGCAAAAGCCGGTTCTAAAGTTCCTCGCCAGCGCGACGCACCAAGTGCTTTTGCTCGCCATCTTGATCCAGATCGTCTCAGGCCCGCTCGCCGTTTGGTCTGGCGGGCGCGCCATAAACGTCTTCGATATTGTCTCGATCCCCAGCCCCTTCGCCGCGCGCAATCAAGGCGTTCACGAGTTCGCGGAGCTTCTCCACGCCATTGGCCGTTGGACGCTGATCGTCGCGATCACGTTGCACGTGGTTGGCGCGCTAAAGCACGCGTTGATCGATCGGGACGGCGTATTGCAGCGGATGTTGGCGCCGGCGAAGGCTTAACGCGCCATGCCCACAGCGTGGAGCTTGCAGCCATTCTCGTGCAGCCAGTCGCGGCCAGCCTCGTAGTCCGGCATGCACTTCTTCACCAACGCCCAGAAGCGGCGCGAGTGGTTCATCTCCCGCAGGTGCGCCACTTCGTGCGCGGCGAGATAATCCAGCACAAACGGCGGCGCCATCACGACGCGCCACGAGAACGACAGCACGCGATCAACCGAGCAAGAGCCCCAGCGCGACCGCAGCTCTTTCACCTGGATCCGCTCCGGCTTCACGCCGAGCGTCACTGAGTGCGTCGCCACGCGATCAATCAGATCGTGCCGCGCTTGATCCTTCAGATAGCGCAGCACGCGGCCTTCAAAGAGCGCCACATCCGGCGCCTGCACCACCAGCCGCGGCAACAGATCTTCCTCGATCCACGCCGGCTTTCGCCCGTGCTTGTAGACCAACTCGTGCTCGATCCCGCGCAGCGGCACGAACGACCCCGGCGCCAGCGAAACCCCGCGCGGCAGGCGCGAAAGCTCCTGCGCAATCCAGCCCGCACGCTCAGCCGCAAACTGCGCCGCATGCTTCAAATGCCGCTTCGACGGCGCCGTGGCGATCGCCTCACGCCGCGTCGGATCGATCCGCACCGAGACATGACGCGCGCGCGGATTCACGATCAGCTTCACCGGCACGCGGCGGCCATCGATCGTTTCGATCTCGGTGTGACCCGGCTCGATCTTCTCTCGCGAATCGGAGCGCATGCGCAAGAATCCCACGTCCGGCCGATTCACGCGACCCGAAGCATCCGCTAAGCTGCGCAAGAAGGTGAGAACATGCCTCTCTATCGTGGATCGTGTCACTGCGGCGGCGTCCAATTCCAAATCGATACCGAAATCACCGATATTTATACGTGTGATTGCTCACTCTGCGCCAAGAAAAACGCGCTGATGACAACCGTGGCTGAGGACAAGTTCACACTGCTCGCGGGCGAGGACAAGCTCACGCTGTACCAGTGGAACACCAAAATCGCGCGCCACTATTTCTGCAGCGTCTGCGGCATCTATCCGTTTCATCGTAAACGCTCGATGCCAGATCACTACGGCATCAATGTGTGCTGTCTCGCAGACTTCGACGCGAGCGCAATCCCCGTCCGCCGCGCGGACGGAAAAACAATGACATTGGCTGAAGAAAATCCCGCAGGCGGTTGGTCCGGCCCGAAAGCCTAACCTTCACCGACCAATTTCAACTTCCGTACGCCGCGCGAGGCGTTCGAGTGGAAGTTGCGCATGAACTCGCGCACGCGCGGATAAATCTCGGTGCGGAAGCGGCGGCCTGAGAACACGCCGTAGTGGCCAACACCCGGCTGAATGTAATCGCGCCGCATCTGCTCGGGGATGTTCGCGCAAATATCGTGCGCGGCCTGCGTTTGTCCGATGCCGGAAATGTCGTCGTTCTCGCCTTCGACCGTCAGCAGCGCCGTCTTGGTGATCTTGCCGGGATCAACCTTGCGGCCGCGATGCTTCATCGTGCCCATGGGCAGGCGATACTCTTGGAAGATCTCGATCAGCGTCTGGATGTAAAACTCTTCCGTGAGATCCATCACTGCGAGATATTCATCGTAGAATTTGCGGTGCTTCTCGGCCGGCTCTCCGTCACCCTTCACAAGGTTCTCGAAGTAGCCCCGGTGCGCGTCCATGTGGCTCGTGAGGTTCATGCCCATGAAGCTCGCGAGCTGCACAAAGCCCGGATACACGCGCCGGAATGCGCCTGGATAAATCGCAGGCACAGTGTGGATCATGTTGGTCTTGAACCACGCAATGTCGCGCTTTTCCGCGAGCAGGTTCGGCGCCGTCGGCGATTTACGCGCATCAATGGGCGATCCCATGATGGTCATTGTCGCCGGCGTGCACGGATCGTCCTCTTCCGCCATCAGCGAAATGGCCGCGAGCACGGCAGGTCCCGGCTGACACACCGCCACGACATGCGTCTGCGGCCCAAGCGCGCGCAGCATGCCCATGACGTGATCGATGTAATCGTTGAGATCAAAGCGACCAGCGATCACCGGCACCATCCGCGCATCGGCCCAATCGGTGATGTACACTTCATGCTCAGGCAGAAACGCGCTCACCGTATCGCGCAGCAATGTCGCGTAGTGGCCCGACATCGGCGCAACAATCAGCACAGTCGGATCGGTGCGATCGCCGCGCGCTTCTTTCAGCGCATCAGCGTCCCGCTCGAAGTGAAGCATGTCTGCCCACGGCGATGACCACACGCTCTTCGGCGTCACCGGCACATCGGCGCCGTTCACCTTCGTCGTCGGCAGCTGCCAATCCGGTTTGCGATAGCGCCGTGTGACGGACTCGAAGAGGTCCGCCGCGGCAGCCGCCGTCCGGCCGACTTCAGTGTCGCCCATAGGGTTAAGCGGGGAACGCAGCATCGACGACTGCATCAGGGCCGCGATGCGCAGAGGCGCGACCGACAGATGTCCGAGTTCATAGAGCGAATAGAGCATGCAAGCCCTTCTGCTGCGGCGCAGCAACCCTTTCGGATAGTGCGCGCGCCCCTGTTTCCAACAAGCTAAGACAACTCAGCAGGCGAGCCTTTCGCATTGCAGCGCCAGGCTGGCGATTATGCCGAAGGTCTTAACCGGCTCCCCCCAGGCCAGGTTCCAGCCCTGACCGCTTTCCGTGGATTCAATGTAATCGGACCGTTCGCAGGCGCAATATGCCCTGACTTCACATAATCAGTGAAGGTCAGCTCCGCTCCAGCCCTGCCGCGATGCAGGCGGCGATGCTTTCCGGCGCCACCGGAACCAGCGGGCTCCGTGGGTCCATCGGATCCGCCCTATTCATGGTCTGGATGATCGAAACCGTCCGCCAGTTGCGATCGAGCACATAGAGCAACGACGAGTGATCGACGTTGTAGACATCAGCTGGCGCGCCCTCGATCGGCGCCTTCGAGTGATGCACTTGGAACGCACTGGCGGCAGCGTTGACCTGCTGAACCGTGCCGCTCAGCCCAACGAGACCCGGCGGAAAGCCGTCGGTGTGCGCGTACTCACCCATGCGCTGAGGCGTGTCGCGCTCAGGATCGACGGTGATCAAAATCGGCTGCACATCATAGCCGCCGGGCTGCGCCAGCGCCTCGCCCAGCGCGTACATGCTGGTCGGGCAAATGTCCGGGCAGTGCGTGAAGCCGAAATAGATGACGGCCGGCTCACCTGCGAAGTCCGCTTGCGTGATGCGCGCGCCATTTGAATCGGTGAGTTCGATCGGCCCGCCGACAGCGTCGACATTTTGCATGATGCAATCGCGCGGTACTGCCGCCTGCTTGCCCTCGCCATTGGTGCCCACAAGCAACATAGCGCCAAGCGCCGCTAGCCCCGCCACCGCAACGGCGGGCACGACAGCGCCTGTAAGATTGCGGCGCGGCGTTTCGACAGGTTCTGCCATTCTACAAGCTAGACGCTGGCAAGGCGTGCATATCAACGTGGCGCGACGGCACAGGGGGCGCAATGCCGCAGGCAAAGCTTGAGCTGGCCCACGAATTTGCGCATGTGGCGTTTAGATGAAATTGCCGCGCTCGCCCCTGATCGTGATCGCGACCATCGTCGGCCTCGCCGCCGCCGTTGGGCTTTTCATTTTACCGCGCCTGGAAAGTCGCGACGCGCCTTGCGCCGTGCACGAGTTCGAGAACTCGCGCTTCATCGTCTGCACGTTTGACGCGCGCCGCCAAGACATGCGGCTCTACTCACGCGCCGCGCGCGGCGGCTACCTCCGCGGCTTTGAAGCGTTGCAACAGGAACTCGGCGACGAAGCGCAACACGTGCGCTTCGCCATGAACGCTGGGATGTACAACGACGCCGGCGCGCCGATCGGCCTCTACGTACAAGATGGCGATGAGCAGAAGTCCATCTCGCTCACCGACGGCCCCGGCAACTTTCACTTAAAACCGAACGGCGTCTTCTGGCAGGGACCGGATGGCGCACTGCACATCGACGTTTCGGAAGAATATGCGCGCGCGATACCGGCGACGCGTTGGGCCACGCAGTCGGGTCCGATGCTACTCATCGACGGCGAGATGCATCCCCAGTTCGCAGAGGACGGCGCCTCGCGCTTCATCCGCAACGGGGTCGGCCTGCGAGATTCAAACACGGCCTATTTCGTGATCAGCACGGGCTTCGTTTCGTTTGGCCGCTTCGCGCGCTTCTTCCGCGACGAGTTGCATTGCCAAGACGCACTCTTCCTCGACGGCACGGTGTCGAGCATCTGGGCGCCCTCGGTCGGGCGCTACGACGACAACCATGAGCTCGGGCCCATGGTTGCCGTCTTTGATCGCACTTAAGCGCTCTGGCTGGTCGCCGTCGTGATCGCCGCTTGCGCTTCGGTGAGCGCGGCGGCGGTTTGGATTTCATCCGAGTGGATGCGGTCAGCGAGACCCATCAGCGTCGGGCCCGTCACCGCGCCCGCTTGCGCTTCTTCCTCGACCCACACGCCTCGGCGGCGCGCAATCGCGTCGTCCCAAGCGTGGCGCACGCCGCTCCAATACTCGGCCGTATCGGCCCAGTAGGAGTCAGCCGCAGCAACTTGGTACTCGTTGAAGCGATCATACGTGTTGACGCCATCCTCGTGGACGATCGCCACCAGCTGACCGTCACGGGTGCCGATCTTCTCGTTGTCCTGCTCATGCACCCAGCCGGTCGGCGTCAGCGCATGACGGTTGATCGAGTTATAGCGCTCGTACGGCGGATTGCGGATCGCATCGCGGCGCGCGAGCGGACGCGCGGTCGGGCCGCTGATCCAGATCGTGCGGCCGTTCGCGTAATCCCAGCGGCCGACCCCGCCGTAACGCGGTGAGTCATCCGTCTGCCAAACCGTTTGCGACCAGGCGCCACGGCGCTCGGCGCTCGAGACGTTAGCCAACGACCAGTAATTGCGACGATCGTACACAAGCACCGTGCGCGGCTGGTAGGTCCAGTCCTGACGCCAATGCTTGATCACGAACGTCTGGCCTTCGTGTTCAGCGACGAGCAAATGCTGCAGCTGAATGAACGTGCCCGTGTCGGCAATCACGCGCACGCTTTCATAACCGCCGCTCGTTTTCGGCTCGAGCGGCGTGTAATCGCTGACGAACGGCACCGTTTCTTGAAAGTTGAAACGGACGCGATAGTCGCCAGCCATCGCAAGGATGGCCTGGCGATCACGCTCGACGCCACTCGTGCGCGACGTCTGCGCGAGCACCGGTGTTGCCGCCGCAACGCCCGCGCCAGCTAACGCCGCGATAGACGCGCGGCGCGTGAGCAAGTGGTTCATTGTATCCTCCTCAGAACCGGTATGAAATTGATGCAGAGAAATTCCGGCCTGGCTGGGTGTAAGCATCGGCCAAGGACGCACCCACGCCGCGCACGTCGTTCCACCAAGCGTAGCTCTCGTCGGTAACGTTGAAGACGCCGGCGCGCAGGGTCGCGCTATCGGTCAAATGCCAATACGCCGTGAAGTCGAGAATGGTGAAACCATCAGGAATAAACGCGACACCGGTCTCGCTGTCTTCCTTCTGGCTCGAATGGGTGACGATCGCTTGGCCGCCCCAATTGCCGTCCGGCGAATTGTAAGAAAGGCCAGCTACAATCCGCCAAGGCTCGATGCTTTCCAGCGGCAGCGTCGCGCCGCTGTTGACGTAGTCGCCATCGGCGAACGAGATCGCCACCGTCGCGCCAAAACCGTTGTCCCACGCGATGTCCGCACGCGCTTCCGCGCCACGGACGCTAGCCTCGGTGAGGTTGACGTACTGGTACACGGCCGGATCCAGCGGCGTGAAGCTGCCGCTGACTTGGATCTGCTCGATGAAGTCGTCGTACCAAGAGCCGAACACGTTCGCGCTGGCGCGCAGATCGCCGCCGAACATCGACACGTTGCGGAACCGCACGCCGAGTTCGAGCGCTTCGCTCGTCTCCGGCCCGAGGTCCGGATTGGGGACAGAGACGTACCCGATAAGCGGATTGGCGAAGCCATTGTTCACTTGGCTCGGCGACGGCGCCTTGAAGCCTTCAGCGTAGTTGAAGAACACACCGAACGTCTGGGTCGGCCACACGACGATGCCGAGACGCGGCGTCACGCGTGAATCGCTCTGGCCTTCCACCGGCAGCGTGTAGAGCGCGTCGCCAGTCGGATTGAGTTCGTACGCGTCGTAGCGCAGCGCCGGGAAGATCGAGACGCGCCCGCCCATAAAGTCGATCTGATCCTGAATGAACACGCCGGTTCGCGTGTATTCGGTCAGCGGGAACGGACGCGACGGGAAGGTTTCGCCCACCGGCGGCACCGTGCCGTCGCGGATGCCTTCTTGCTCGGTCACCGAATAGTCGAGGCCGTAGACCAGCGAATGCTCAACCGCGCCCGTCGTGAACCTGCTCTCGAACTGCGACGACAAGCCGTAAACGCTGTTGTCGAACGTCGAGATGCGGATGCGGTCGGCGGCGGTGTTACGGTCTTCGTCGCTGAACTGATAGAGCGAGCTCTCTTGCGTATAGATTGCGATGTAGGCGTCGTCGATCAGGCCGCCGTCGTTCGAGAACGTGTAGTCCAGCGAAACCCGGCTGCGCTCGCTTTCGTCCACGCCATCGAGGTCAAGCACGCTCGTCGACGTCAGCGCCGGACCATCCGGCGGCAGAATTGCGCGCGCGCTCAAGGCTTCAGTGATGATTTCCCGATCACCGTAATCGGCGGTCAGCCGGAAACGATGACGATCATTCGGTTCGAACACGAGCCGAGCCATCGCCGAATTGGCTTCGATATCCTGCGGGTTCGGCGTCGTGCGGCGCGTGTCCGGCGTATCGATCGAGCCTTGGTTCTCAGTCTCGTGCGCGTCGCGGCGCGTGTATGCGACCAGAGCCGACCAATCGCCCCAACGGCCAGCGGCGGAGACGCCTGTCGACCAGCTGTCGTCAGCGCTGGCGTACGAAGCGCGCAAACGCGCGCCGAACGCCTCATCATCTGCCAAGAAATCCGAAGGATCCTTGGTGAAGAAGCTGACGACGCCCGAAATGCCGTCGCTGCCATAGAGCGCCGAACCTGGGCCGCGCAGAATTTCTACCGATTGCAGCAGATCGAGATCGACATAATCGCCACGGCCGAACGCCGACGGGCCGAACGCGAAGCCATCCGGCACGCGAATGCCGTCGACTTGGAACAGCACGCGATTGCCGCCGAGGCCGCGAATGGTGAAGCCGCTATTGCCATCGCGGCCGGTCGAGGCGAGCGCCGCGGTGAAACGCGAAGGCTGGCTCGGCACCGTGACGCCCGGCTCAAAGCGCACGAGGTCTTTGATGTCGGTCGAGAGGTTTTGCTCGATTTCTTCGGCGTCGATCACCGTGACGGTGACAGGCACTTCGAACGATTCACGCGGCGAGCGCGTGCCGGTGACGGTGATCTCACCGTCCGTCCGCGTCTCAGCGTCCTGCGCCGCCGCTGTCCCGGCGATCCCCAGGCCCAAGGCCAGCGCCGAAATCCCCCACAACCCCCGCATTTGCGACTCCCTCTCAACTGGAGCCATCCTTATTGCGAGCGCTTCGCAGACTCAATAGCAAATCTCGAGGGTTTTGTCGGGCGCGGCGTCGCACCTGCCCTTGAGTGAGAGCCCTCTCACAGCGATGAGAGGACATGGCCGTCACCGAGCCCCGCCCGCCCGCGCCCGTCCCCAGTTTCTGGAGCGCGACCAGCCGCGTGCGCATCCGCACGCTCGTGCTGCTGCGCTGGCTGGCGATCGTCGGCCAAACCATCGCCGTCCTCTTCGTCCGCTTCGGGCTCGACGTGGACTTCCCGCTCGGCTGGGCGCTCGCGGCGATCGGCGTCTCGGTTATCGTCAATCTCGTGCTGCAACGTCGCAGCCAGGAGTTGGCGCGCGAATGGGAAGCCGCCGCACAACTGGGCTACGACGCCGTTCAGCTCGCCGTGCTTCTGGCGCTCACCGGCGGCCTGCAAAATCCGTTCGTGTTTCTGTTCGTCGCGCCAGTGGCGGTCAGCGCCACGGTGTTGCGCCCCGCCGTCACCGCCATGCTCGCGGCGCTCACCTTCGCCTGCGTCGGCGTCATCTCGGTGCTGCACCTGCCGCTGCCGTGGCCGGTGGACTCATCCTTCGTGATGCCGCCGCTTTATCAAATGGGCATCGCCGCCGCCGTGCTCGTCGGCCTTGGCTTCACCAGCGTTTACGCTTGGCGTGTCGCCGCCGAAGAAGAGCGCCTCAACATCGCGCTCGCCGCCGTGCAAGCCGTGCTCTCACGCGAGCAAACACTTTCCGCGCTCGGCGGCCTTGCCGCCGCCGCCGCGCACGAACTCGGCACGCCGCTCGCCACCATCCATCTCGTGGCCAAGGAAATGGCGCGCGACATCCCGCCCGACGATCCGCGCTACGAAGACCTGCAGCTGCTCGTCAGCCAAAGTGAGCGCTGCCGCGCCATCCTCGCGCAACTCTCCGCCAATCGCGAACGCGGCGACGTCATGATCGCGCGCGCGCCAATCAAATCGTTACTGGAAGAAGTCATCGAACCGCACATCGGCCTTGGCGCCGACATCTCCATCGACGCCCAAGGCGAAGGCCCGCTCGAAGTGCGCCGCATGCCGGAAATCGTTCACGCGCTCGGCGGCTTCGTCGAAAACGCCGTCGGCTTCGCGCGCACCCGCGTCGATATCGAAGCCCGCTGGACAGCAGAAACCATAGAAATCGCCGTGCGCGACGACGGCCCAGGCTTCACCTCCGCCATCCTTAACCGCCTCGGCGAGCCCTATCTCACCGAGCGCGACGAAGAAGGCATCGCTGGCGGCCTCGGCCTCGGCTTCTTCATCTCCAAGACCCTGCTCGAACGCACCGGCGCAAAACTTGAGGTCCGCAACCGCCGCCCGCCCCAGCACGGCGCGCTGGTAAAAGCGGTCTGGCCACGTGCGGCAATTGAGGCGCCAGAGCTATGAAAATCGGCAAAAATCGCTAGATAGAGGGCAACTGGAAGTAGGTCAGGCTGATGAGCACCGCAGCGCCCCTCGAAGGCGAAAAAACTCTCCTCATTTTAGATGACGACGTTGCGTTTCGCACGCGTCTGGCGCGCGCGCTCGAAGCCCGCGGCTTCGAAGTCACCGCCGTCGCCACCGTCGCCGAAGCCAACGATATGGCGACCAAGAACCCGCCCGCTTACGCGGTGCTCGATCTTCGCCTCGAAGACGGTTCGGGCCTCTCAGTGGTCGAAGCGCTCAACAAGAGCCGCCCCGACTGCCGCGTTGTGATGCTGACCGGCTACGGCGCCATCGCCACCGCGGTCGCCGCCGTGAAGGCCGGCGCGCTCGACTATCTCGCCAAACCCGCGGACCCTGAGGACATCGTCAAAGCCCTGCTCGCATCGCCCGACGAAAAACCGGAGCCGCCGGAAAATCCGATGTCGGCTGACCGCATCCGCTGGGAACACATTCAGCGCGTCTACGAACTCTGCGGTCACAACGTCTCGGAAACCGCACGCCGCCTCAACATGCACCGCCGAACGCTGCAGCGGATCCTGGCCAAACGCGCGCCGCGCTAGACTTATCCACAACCGCTCCATGAAGTCTCAGACAGCCATGCGCTCCATGCATTGGCGCTTTCGTTTCGGTGCGCTAACGACGCTGGCGCTCGTCGGCGCGCGACTTGAGGTGAGGGACATGTCCAACTGGTTCGCAGATAAACTCGGCCCCGATCCGCGCCGCGCCGGTCAGCAAAGCTTGAGCGGCCAGAAGCCTGCAGCTCAACCGCAACAAGCCGCGCCGCAGCAGCGCCCGCAGCAAGCAGCGCCGCAACCGGCCGCGCGCGCGCCTGAGCCGCCGCGTCAAGCCGCGCCGCCGCCGAAGGCCGCCGCGCAACCCGCGCCCCCACCGGCCAAGGAAGAGAAACCAAAGAAGAAGGGCTGGTTCTAACCAGCGTTTCGCTTCGGCAGCCTGATCCGCTCCAGCGGCGCAAACAGCAGCCCAAGCCCGATCGTCAGCGCAATCGCCGCGATCCAAATCACATAGACGTTCGCGCCGAGCGCAGCGCCCGCATACGCAGCGAGCGAATAGCCGACGCCCTGCCAGAGATAGATCGAGTAGCCCGCGCTCATGAACGGCCGCACCAGCGGCGAGCGCGCCAGCGCCTCGGCGTGCTCCGGCTTCACGAACCGCGCCGCGATCAGCAGCGCCGCCATCCATGCGCACGAGAACAAGAAGAACATCGCGTTGGGCGGAAACTTGTTGTGCTGCATGTCGAGCGTCACGCTCGCCGGCGCAAACACCGCAGCGCCGGTCATCCCCGCAACCGCGAGCACCAACACCAACGCGTAGTCGCTAATGCTCCACCTTTTCGGCAGCGCCGCCAGCATAAAGCCGAACGCCGCCCAGAACGCATAGAACACAGTGTTCTTGATCAGCTGATCGTCCCACGGCAGCGCGAACGTCACGCCGCTCAGCACCACGATGGCGATCAATGCGACCACCGCCATCATCCACGGCAACACGAATCCCGGCACGCGCTTGGTGGTGAACAGCGGCATCAACGCCGTTACGATCAGAAACGGCGCAACGAACCAAAGATGCCAGCTCAGCATCTTCCACGTATGGCCCGCGCCGCGCGTCACCGGATTGAGCCAAGACCAAATCCGCGCGCCCACTTCTTCGAGAGTGAGCGAGCCATCCCACTTCACGATAGTGACCAGCACCATGGCGACGAGCACGTACGCGAGATACGGCAGATAAATCCGCACGCCGCGCCGCATCAGGAAGTCGATATAGTTCGCAGGCTGCAAGCGGCCCTGCTTTGCGCCCTCGCCTAGGAAATACGCGGCGCCAGTGATCACGAAGATCGGCGGCATCTCGAACAAGAGCCACGACCCCGGCTCTCGCGGCGCAATGCCAAGCCAAAAGATTCCGTGGATCACAATGACGATCCACATCATCAGCAGTCCGCGCGCCACATCGAGCCCGACATCGCGGCTCGCACCGGGCGGAGGCGCCGGCGTTTCGCTCAATAGATCAGGTGCCTTGCGCGCTCGGCGATCCACGCCTCTTCGTCGGGCACGGTCAGCGCATCGAGATCGCCAGGCTCGGCGTCCGCATCATCGACCCACTCGCGCAACAGCGGGGAGCCGTTGATCACATCGATCGCCAGTTTGTCGAACACGTACTCGTACGAAAACTCGCGCCACAACTCGTAGTCCGGATAAAGATTGCGGATCGCCTTGAACGCCAGCGATTGCACGCGCCACGGCTTGAACGCCTTGTGATCGTAGTAGGCCGGGCTTTCGCAATGAATCTGCACGCCGTGGCAGAGCTGGCCTTCCCACTTGTGGAACGTCGGCTCGAACCAAATCTCGCGCAGCTTGCAGCCGCGCAGCCATTGCGGCGCCAGGCGCTCCATCTCGTTCATCACATCGCGCGCGTTGATGTCGGCGGCGCCGAAAATCTCGAGCGGCCGCGTCGTGCCGCGCCCTTCTGAAAGCGTAGCGCCCTCAACCATCACCGTGCCTGCGTAGGCGCGCGCCATCCAAAGATTGGGCGCATTCGGCGAAGGATTCACCCACGTCCGCGACGCGATCGGCCACCCATACCCCGGCGCTTCATCAGGCCGATAGCCTTCCATCTCGATGACGCGGTACCCGACCTTCAGCTTGTAGTGCTCAATGAACCAATGGCCGAGTTCGCCAAGCGTCAGCCCGTGACGCATCGGCATCGGCCCCGCGCCAACAAAGCTCTCCCAGCCGCGGCGCAGCGTCAGCCCCTCAACCGGACGCCCCGCCGGATTGGGGCGATCGAGCACCCAAACTTCTTTGCCTTCCGCCGCGCACGCTTCGATCATGTAAAGCAGCGTGGTGATGAACGTGTAGATGCGGCAGCCGAGATCCTGCAGATCAATCAGCACCACATCAAACGTCGACAACGCCTGCCCCGTCGGCCGGCGCTGATCGCCGTAAAGACTGAACACCGGAATGCCGAACACAGGATCGGTGTAGTCACGCGACTCCACCATGTTGTCCTGCTTATCGCCCTTCATGCCGTGCTGCGGCCCAAACGCCGCCGTGATGCGGATGTCCTCGCACGCTATCAGCGCGTCGAGCGAGTGCGTGAGATCGCGCGTCACCGAGGCCGGGTGCGCCACCAGCGCCACGCGCTTGCCCTTCAGCGCCGCACGCAGCGACGCATCTTCCAGCAGGCGGTCAATGCCGAACTTCATGGCAGCTCCAACACGAATCCATCGGCGTGATGAAAGTCCGGCTTACCCGGCGGATGCTTCAACGCCCAGTAGGACTTGGCGCCGCTCGTCTCTTCAATCACAGCCGTTAGCGCCAACTGCCACGGATCATCGCTTGCAGGCAGGTAGATCAGCGCGTCGACATCGATGTGCGTGGCGTTCGCGCCCGTAATGATCGCCGGCGGCGACAGCTCCGCCAGCGCCATGCCTTCGCGATAGTCCATGAAATGATACGCCGCCCATCTCGATGACGGCGACAGGTTGAACTCGTAATACCCAGCGCCCGGCGCCGCCTCAACGAACGCCTCAAAACATGTTGTCTGCCACAACTCGTCCGTGCGCAGCGGCTCCGACGGTGGCGCGAACTTCACCTGCGCGATCCGCCCGGCCACCGTATAGCGGAGCGCCAAAATCCCGGGCTCCGGTCGCGCGACGGCCACGTCGATCCCATCGACGGCCGCGCTCGGCGTATCCGGGTGGCAAATCAGTTGGTGCAACACGCGCCCCGCCTAGCACACCAAACGCTTAAGACGCAGTAACGCCTTGCCTCAATCTGGCTTGGGCTTGGCTCGCGGAGCGAACAGCCAGAACGCCGCCGCCCCAAACGGCGTCGACGCGCTGAACACCCAGCCATCGAACACCGAACCGCTCCACGTCGCCCCCGCCCCAAACAGCTGCATCGAGATCGGCAGAAACGAGAGCGCGTTCGTACCCGTGTTTGCGTAGATGGTGCCAACGCCCAAAGCGATCGCCAGCAGCCAAGCCCAACGCGGCTTCAGCCCCGGCCGGAAGAGCGCCACCAGGAACGTGATCAGCGAGAAAATCGGAATTATCACCGACGCCAGGATCACGCCCTTCACGCCCGAAGGTTCGGACGCAAAGTCAAACGTGTTCGCGGCAAGCTCCTCGCGCGTCACCACATTCACGTTGAAACCAAGCACCTTCCACGGCTGATCGGCGGTCGCGCGATAGAGCGTCGTCTCCACCCGCGCCACGTGTGCCGGGTACTCATACTCATGGATGGCCCAGAGCCGGTTGCCGTCCGTGCCCGAACTCACGCGCATTGACGTCAGCCGCGATGATGTCGGCTCTCCTGGGGGCAGCAACGTTTGGATGCGATCAATCTCGGCCTGAATGCCGTCGTTAGTTTGCACCAAACTCGCAATCAGCTCAGCGTCGCGCCCATGGCTCACGGCGTCATAGGGCGCAGCCAGCGCCGCGCGATCTGCCGAGCTTAGCCCCGCCGCGAAGTCCGGCCGCCAAACGCCCGCGCCCATGACCACCAAGCTCGACATGCCGCCAACAACGAACAGCGTCGCCAACACCGCCAGGATCGCGCGTCCCCAAGGCATGTTTCCCCCTACGCTGGCTTCTACGTCCGCGCTGTTCGGCAGGTTTGGTTCGCTCGCCCGCAATGTCAAATGAAGCGCCAGCGGCGGGTTCTCGCTTCGACTTGGGGCGGCGCTCATGCTAAGCGCCCGCCCACTATGACCACCGAAGCCACCGTCCAATCCCAATTCCTCCGCGACGCGATTGCGCGCGGACAATTCCACCAATGCACTGATCTCGAAGGCTTGGACAAAGCCGCCTTGGCGGGCGTCACCGGCTATATCGGCTTCGACATGACGGCGCCGTCACTGCACGTCGGCAATCTCACCCAGATCATGTACCTGCGCCGCCTGCAGCAAGCTGGCGGTAAGCCGATCGTTCTGCTTGGCGGCGGCACCACACGCGTCGGCGATCCTTCCGGCAAGGAAGAGATGCGTCAGCTGCTGAGCGAAGAGCAGATCGTGAAGAACACGAACTCGATCCGCTCGACCTTCGACAAGTTTCTGAAGTTCGGCGATGGCCCGAGCGACGCCATCCTCGTCGACAATTCCGAGTGGCTCTTAAAGCTCAACTATCTCGACTTCTTGCGCACGGTCGGCCGCCACATGAGCGTCAACCGCATGCTCTCGATGGACAGCGTCAAGCTCCGCCTCGAGCGCGAGCAGCCGATGAGCTTCATCGAATTCAACTACATGATCCTCCAGGCCTACGACTTCGTGGAGCTGAAGAAGCGCTACAATTGCGCGCTGCAAATGGGCGGCAGCGATCAGTGGGGCAACATCATCAACGGCGTCGAGCTTGGCCGCCGTATGGAGCAGTTCGAACTCTTCGGCCTCACGCAACCGCTCATCACCACCGCAAGCGGCGCCAAGATGGGCAAGACCGCCGATGGCGCCGTCTGGCTCAACGCCGACATGAAGAGCCCGTACGAATACTGGCAATACTGGCGCAACACCGAAGACGCCGACGTCGGCCGCTTCCTCAAAATCTTCACCGATCTGCCGCTCAATGAAATCGCCCGCCTCGAGGCGCTGCAAGGCGCCGAGATCAACGACGCGAAGAAGGTGTTGGCGACAGAAGCAACAGCGCTGCTGCATGGCCGCGAAGAAGCCGAACGCGCGCAACAAGCCGCGCACGACACCTTCGTCAAAGGCGTGACGTCAGAGAATCTGCCGACCTTTCCGGTCACCAACGAAGAACTCAGCGCCGGCATGCGCATCGGCGCCGCGTTTCAACGGGCCGAGCTCGTCGCGTCAAACGGCGAAGCCAAGCGCCACATCGCCGCCGGTGCGCTGCGCGTGAACGATCAAGCCGTGACTGATGAAATGGCGACGATCACCGCCGCCGACCTCGTCGACGGCGCAATCAAGCTTTCGCTCGGCAAGAAGAAGCACGCGCTGCTACGGCCCTGAGCGCTTAGAGCGTCGAATCCGCCAGCGCGGCGCCACCGGCATTGCCTTCAACGGCAGGCGCGGTCGGATCAGGCGCCAGCGGCGTTGATCCTGAGGGGTCAAACATCTGCGCGCCGCCGCCACCGCCGCCAGTGCCGCCAGTGCCACGCGCCGGCGTTTCCGGCTGCGCCTGCGGCACAGGTTCGAAGATTCTGCGCAGAATGCCCGGCGTCAGCGCCGACATCGGGTTCACGCCAACGCGCGGCTCACCCGCATGGCCGTTGATCGAATAGGTCATGCCGAAGACGCCTTCGCCGCGGCGCGACACCAAGAGATCGCCGATTACCGGAATGCTGCCCAGCATCGACAAGTTCAGCATCGGCGAAGGCGCAACGACGCCGTCGATATCGAGATTGTCGCGCTCAATGTCGTAGCTGCCGGCGCCCGTCAGCCCGAGCGACGGCCCGGCCATGCGGCCCTCAGTGAACTGCAGGCGATTGTTCGCGTACGTCATCTGCGCTTCGAACGCGCTGAAGCCGATGCCGTCGCCATTCAGCATCTCGACCAAGCCAGTCAGCGATCCTGCCGACGAAAGCAACCGCGCCATCGCCGGCAAGCGCACCACTTGGAAGTCACGCATCTCAACCGTGAAGCGCGCTTGGCTCTGCGCGCCGCCGCGCCAATCGCCATCCGCGGAAGCCGTGCCGCCGACAACGTTCTCGGCGCCCGTCAGCGCGCGCACGGCAAAGCCCGCGTCACCGGCACGGAAACGCACGCGGCTACGCGCATCGCCCGCGCGTGGCCCGAGTGTCAGCGAGAACGCTTCGCCGCCAGGCGAACGGCCTTCAGCTGCAAGCGTAAGCAAGCCGAAGCGGTTGGTCGTCACCTGAACGTTTGCGTCCGACAACGTCACCCCGCCGCGCATATTCAGCCGATCCACAATCACGCTGGCGCGCATGGCGCCGCTGTTGGGGCTAGCCGCCGTCGGCGCGGAGGCTGGCGTCGCGGTCGCCTGCTCGGCCGGCGCGCGGTCCGACCCCATGAACGGCTCAGCATCAAACATCGCGCCGCGCACGTTCACCTCAAGCGCGCCATCCGCCGCGCGCGCAGCGGTGACGCGCGCGTCCGAACTGCCTTCAACGACGAGCCGCGAGAAATCTACATCCTGAATGTTGTTGTCGCGCGCCAGCCGCACGCGCCCTTGCGCCAACAAACCAGCGCCGCGCGCATCAATGTCGTTGAACGCAAGACCGCCATCCGGCTGCCGCTGCACCACAAACCGCGCCGACGCCGCCTGGCTCGCACGCTTCGTCCAGAACCCGCGCGGCAATTCCACCGCCGCGTTGCGCAGATCGAGATCGATGCGCGCATTATCGACATCGAACCCGCGGCCCTGGCCCGTCACGGTCACGCCAATGCGCCCTTGCGCGTAGCGCGCAACCGGATAGCCAAGCCGCTCCAAATCGTCGGCGTCGAAATCGCCCGAGATTTGATACTCAGACGAGGTCGAGACACTGGCGCCCGTGCGGCCAATCCGCTCCGTCCAGCGCACGTTCTGAATGGCCGATTGCCCAGCACGAATAGGCCCGCTCACTGTCACCGCGCGATGATCGCCGCGCACCGTCAGCTGGCCTTGGCTCAACGCCACGCGCCGCGTCGTCAGATTGCCGGCGAAGTCACGCACCGTGCCATCGACGTTGAAGCGCCAATCCTCAAACGGCGCCTCGCGCACCATCGGGCGCTGAATGCGAATGTTGACGCTGCCGCGCCCCGTCGCCGTCGCCGCGTCGATCGGCAACCGCTCACCCAGCGCGATCGGCTCCATCGCCAGCACTTCCAGCAATTGACGCGCATCGCCATCGGCGCGCGCCGAAACCGTCAGCATCGAGCCGCGCGGCTTGAACTGCGGCGCCTCAACCCGGCCATTGGTGATGGTCATGCCGTGGAAGCGCGCTTCCGGCACCGTCATCTCAAAACTATTGCCGCGCAGGATCCCCGAGCCGCGCGCGTTGGTCACCGGCGACATCGTGGAGATGAATTGCATCGATGCGTTCGACACGTTGAACCGCACATCGACCGCGTCGTTGCTCAAGACGCCATCGGCCAGATCTCCCGGCGTGATGTTGAGGCGCACCGTCGCATCCGTAATGCGTCCGCCCGTAACCGTGCGCGCCAGATATTCGCGCGCGCTTTCGCCAAGCCCGATCGGCCAAGCGTGCATCACATCGCGCGCATCAACCGCGCCTTCGACCGCGCCTTGCAGTTCAACACCGAGACGCGTCTGGCCATTCACATCGGCCCAATAGAGCCGGCCCGCGCCGTTGAACGTGCCGTCGCCCGTGCGCCCGGTCAGTTGCGTGAAGCGGATCGAGCGCTCGGCTGTGACGATCGCGCCCACCACCTGCACGTTCGAAAACGCCAGCGGCTCAGCAAACGTGCCCGGCACATCGAGCCGCATCGAAGGCAGCGAAATATTGAACGCCGCTGGCTGATTTGGCGCAGCCCGCATGATCGCCGACACATCGCGCACGCGGATCTCACCGCCGACGCGCGTGCGGTCGCCCGCCAGTGAAATCTGATCGATGATCAGCTCGTCGCTGTTGATGTCGTAGCGCCCGTGCAGACGTCCGCCGCTCAGGTTGAAGCGATCGCCGGCAACATCAGCCGAACCTTCGCCAACGATGACCTCGCCCTCGAAGCGGTTCACACCGGCTTCGCGATCAAGGCCGACAGAGATGTTCATCGTCACCGGCGCATCGAGGCCAGCGAACGGTCCCAACGCCGCTTGCGAGAACAACGCACGCGGGCGCGCATTGGTTGTGCCGAACTCAATCACCGCGCTTTGAAAGCGCGTGTCCGTTGTGATCCTGAGCGTCGCCGGCGCAACGCCTTCGGCGCCTTCAAGCTCAGCGCCCGCCGCAAGCGCCAACGAACGCCCGCGCCGCGCCAGTTCGAAGTTCGCGGCGTCCGCGCTCCAACGTCCGCCGCCTGCGTCATCGATCAGCGTCAACGCAGCGCCGCGCACCGAGATCTCGCGCAGACTTCCGCCCGCGCCCACCGGCTTGAACGTATCTTCCATGCTGTCGAGCACGCGCGCGACGCGCTCTTCCAAGCTCTCATTGCCGGGCGCCGCAGGAATGATGATGTCCGCTGGCGCGCCTTCCGGGCCGAACGCAATGTGCATCGCGCCGTCCAGCTTGCGGGTGAACGTGATCGCGCCGCCGATAAACTCGGCGCGCGACACCGAAATACGCCCAATCAGCAGCGGCAGCACATCAAGCGAAATGCGCGCTTCGTCCGAGCGCGAGAGCACGCCGCCGCGCCCATCCTCGACCGTCACGCCGATGGCCCGCAGCTCCAGCGCGCCGCGCCGGCTCCAGGCCAGCTCGACCCGTTCGATCCCAACCGGCCGGCCCGAGCGCGCCTGGCTCAGCTCGGTCTCAATCTGGTCGCGCATGGAATTGAGTTCGATCGGGCCCTGGCTGAACCGCCACCAAGCGACACCGACACCGATTGCGAGCGCCGCAACCAGTCCAAGTAGAATCTCGACTGCAATCAGCGTCGAGCGGCGGATCATCCAGCGTGCTCCAACGCCCCTCGCAAGCATCTAGCGCGATTTAGGTTTTTGACGCAAAGCAAAGCCCCAGCCCGGCCGCAGACAGCGGCGGCGGGCGAAGCGGGCCAGCCAATATCCTGGCGGCCGCGAGCCTGGAAGCTCCCGATGGCTAAGACGCTCAAACCTGGCGACCCCGCACCCCCCTTTGATTTACCGGCGGCCGGGGGCGGGCGCGTCAGCTTGGCAGGCCTCAAGGGCAAGCGCGTCGTCCTCTACTTCTATCCAAAGGACGACACACCCGGTTGTACCCTGGAAGCCCTAAACTTCACTGAAAAGACGAAGGCTTTTGCGGCCGCGAACACCGTGGTGGTCGGGGTCTCTCGCGATAGCGTCGCCAAGCACGATAAATTCGCGGCAAAACATGGGCTCAAGGTGCAATTGGGGGCCGATGACGAAGGCCTAGTCACTGAGGCCTATGGCGTCTGGGGCGAGAAGACCCTCTACGGACGCAAATTTATGGGGATAGAACGGGCCACTTTCCTCATCGATGCGAAGGGCAAGATCGTCGAGACCTGGCGAAAGGTCCGCGTGCCAGGACATGTGGAAGACGTATTGAAAGTGGTTAACGCGCTAGACGCGAAATAGCGGCGTCTTTTACTGTGATTACACGGTTTTGGCGTGCTTCTGGCAGATGAGCGTTAAACAAGCTGAAATTCCTGTAAACGGCAGTGGGTCTCTGTTGCATTTCGGGATGCTTTCAGGTTGAGATGAACTCTGGCGGGGCAAACTTGTAGTTTGCATTTAGGTAAATGGGCGGTGGCGGACCATGAGCCAGTTCGGACATCGGGCACGGTCGTTATTCGATCGCATGTTCCCGGAACGGCAGATTTATCATCGTAGCGGCGGTACGGTCCGTTACGTCTCTCTTTCACCTGGCAAACAGGCCCTCCTGGCGATGACCGCCGTTGGCCTTGCCGGTTGGTGCGTTTACGCGACCACGAACACCTTGATGGAAGGCCCGCAAGCGACGGCCTCCAACGCCGAGGTCGAGCGTGAACGCGCGAAGTACGATCGCTGGCTCAACGAAAGCCGCGCTCAAGCCGCCGCCTCGCAGGCCCTGCTCGAAGAGCGGACCCGCCAGTTCGACCGCGCGACGGCCGATTTTGAATCCCGCCACGAAGTTCTGCGTTCGCTGCTCGAATATGCTGGCGGCGCCTCGCTCCAAGTTGCGTCCAACCGTCCGATCGAGCGTGACGGCGCCCGCATCATCATGGCCGCTTCGATCGACGAAGCTGAGCCGCGCCAGTCGCGCGCCGTCGCGTCTGAGCCGTATCAAGTCACCACCGTCGGCTTCCGCGCTCGCACCGAAGCGCTGGAAGGCGACCAAGAACAAACGCTCTCCGAACTGGAAGACAGCGTCGTCGAGCGCAGCGAACAAGTTCGCGGCGTGCTGCGCCTCACCGGCGTGTCGATGGCCTCGCTCACCGGCGAAGAGACCGATGGCCAAGGCGGCCCGCTCGTCCCGCAAGACTTCGTCGCCTACCTCCGCGACTCCGGCCTCAACCCCGCCTTCGCCGAGCGCGTTGCGCAGGTCGCTGCGCGCGTCACGGAATCGCGCCGCCTGGATGGCATCGCCAGCTCCACGCCGCTTGCGGCGCCGGTTGCCGTCGATTTCCGTCAGACCTCTGGCTACGGCCAGCGCATCGATCCGTTCACCGGCCGTCCGACCTTCCATTCTGGCCTCGACATGGCCGCCTTCGAGCGCGCGCCAGTTGTCGCGACCTCGCCGGGAACTGTGGTTTTCGCTGGCACTCGCTCGGGTTACGGCTACACCGTCGAAATCGATCACGGTCACGGCTTCAAGACCCGTTACGCTCACTTGCGCGACATTCAGGTTCAACGCGGCGACACCGTCGCGATTGGCCAGCGCATCGGCTCAATGGGTTCGACTGGTCGTAGCACCGCCACACACCTTCATTATGAAGTGTGGTTCCGCGGCCGGGCGGTTGATCCGGTCAACTTCTTGAGGGCAGGACGGCATGTTCACGAACAAGGGTAACTCTCGTACGGATGCGAACTTGCCAGCTTTGCCAGAACCAACTCAACAACGTCGCCCTACTCCCGGCCGTGCCGGCATCGCCTCGATCATCGCCAATGGCGTGAAGATCACGGGCACGATCGATGCGAACGGCGCTGAGCTTCAGGTCGATGGCGAGATCGAAGGCAACGTGGTGGGCGGCTCGCTCACTGTCGGCGACACCGGCATGGTGCGCGGCGACGTCGTCTCCGAAAGCGTGACCGTTCACGGCCGCGTCGAAGGTTCGGTGCGCGCGCGTAAAGTCATGCTGGCTCGCAACGCTCACGTCCTCGGCGACATCGTCCACCAATCGCTTTCGGTTGAGATGGGCGCGGTGTTCGAAGGTCAGTGCCGCTATCTGCAAGACCCGCTCTCGCAGTCTGGCCCGGGCGCTCCGGCTCAGCCGCAAATGGTTCAACCGCAAGATCGCTCGAACGCGTTCGGCGGCGGCAACTCGGTGTTCGGCGAACCCTCGAACGACGACCGCATGGTCTCGGGCGTGATCGTCACCGGCACGAACTAAGCTTCAGTCCGAACGGACAAACGAAGGCCCGGCGAAAGCCGGGCCTTTTGTTTTTTGGCGCGTTCTATCCGGCGCATTCACCCACCGTTTCCCGGCCAAGCTCACGCGCATCGCAGATGCGGGTGAACGCCGAGCCGGGACCCATGGGCCGTTGAAACTCAGCACGTTGACCCATGGATCCCGGGTCTCGCTCTGCTCGCCCGGGAAACGTGTGGGTGGACGAAAACCGAGGATAGACCCCCACTCAATCCTACAGCGCCAAAGCTGAGTTAGAGTCTCCCCATTCCGCATCACGGAGGGGCTAACAGGAATTCCAGCCCAGTCAGCGAAGCGGATGCGATCGAAGTGAGGACTATCTGCTGACGGGGAGATGAAACCGTCAGGTCCGGGATCAATTGGAAGATCTCGCTCGCCGCAGCGGAAGGTAACGGAGTGAACAGCTCCACCCGCCCTACGCTGACGAAAAATCGATCGCGGGAACGCAGAGACGAACGTGTCTCCCTTCTTCACCGCACGAACGTCTCTGCGTTCCCGCCCTCCACTTGGACCGCCGGCGTCCCGCCGGCGGAGGTCTCAGTGCATGCGCGTATACGTAATCCGTCCCCAAGGCTGCCAAACGCCATCAACCTCGCGCTCGCTCACCACCACGAACCGCTCCGCGCTCTCGATCGCCCAGCGCGAGCGCAGACGCTGCGTCGCGCCATCGGCGCCAACATAGGAGTGCGCATCGAACACCAACACGCCCTCCTCCACCCGCACGCCGCCAGAACTCATGCCGCCATCGGAGGCGTAGTACGTGAACGCCAAGCCAGCGCGCTGCGCATCAACGAAATAGATCGTCTCGCCGCCATAGCTCGTCGGCCGCACGAAATGCGTGTCGCGCACATAACGGCCCTCGAGCATCGGCGCGAAGCAGCGCTCGTCGTGGATCTCGGCATTGCCCTCGAACGCGCCTCGCCAGCAGCCGATGAGCGGTGCGAATGGCGCCATCACATCCTCTGCCCGCGCGCTCGTCGCGCACGCGGCCAGCAGAAGCGACAGCGCCAAAGCACGGATCAATGCCAAGCCCCGAGGATCAAGCCGATGAGTGTGAACTGCAGCGTATGGTAGCCGCCATTGATCAGAAACAGCGTCAGCGATTTGCGCTCAAACAGATAATTGATGCCAAAGCTCGCGCTCACCCAGCAGAGGCCCGCCGTCAGCCCGTAAAGCGCGCCCGTCATCGCATCGACTTGCCCACCCAAGAACACCGCAAACGAAGCAGAAGCGATCAGCGCCAGCACGAACGAGCCGCCAAAGATCAGACCCATGTTGCCGCTCTTGATCTGCTCATCGCTCAAGCCTGCTGCACTCTGCCAGGCCTTGGCGAAGAGCGCCGAATACCAAAGGCCGCCCAAGACAAACGAACTCACCGCCGCGGCAATCACCGCAAGCCAATTGATCTCCATTTCGCTTCTCCCCGATTACGCAGGCGCTTTCGCCGCCTTCTCCAACAGCTCGAAATGCGCGCGCAGCTGCTTCACCGCGCGATCAAAGTAAGCGACGTCGAGATGCGTGCGCGCTTGCATCACGCCGCCCTCCATCGCCGTGAGCACGAATTGCGCGAGCGCCTTCTTGTCCGTGCCGCGCGGCAATCTTTTGCCCGCCGCGGTCAAGCAGCGCTCGATCGCATCGGTCCAATTCTGAAAATTCTCGGCCAACAAATCGCGCACGCGCGGATCCGGCTCATGCAGCTCCAGCGCCAGCGAGCCAATCGGGCAGCCATACGTGCAATCGGTCTCAACGATCATCGTGCGATAGCCGTTCAGCAGCGCGAAGATCTTCTCAATCGGATCGTCGACCTTGCCCCACGCCGGTTCGAGCAGCATTTCCTCGATGCCATCGCGATACGCCTCAAGCACGCCGATCAGCACGTCCTGCTTCGACGGAAACACGTGATAAAGACTGCCGGAATTCAGCTGCGTGCGCGAAAGCAAATCCGCGATCGAGGTCGAGTTGTAGCCCTTCAACCAGAACAGCTCCATCGCCGCCTGGATGATCTTCTCGCGTGCAGATTGAGGCGCCATGACGCCTTGTTTGAACGATCAATCAAGCGCCGTCAAGCGCCAACCCCTGACAGGAAAGCCGCCTCAAGCCTCCTTCGGCACGATCTCCGCGTACTCGGCTTCCGTCAGCGTCTGCGATCCAACCGGCAGCCCGCCGCCCTGCACCACCAACACGCTCAAATAGCGCCTAAAGAACCGCCCCTCGCGATAGAACAGCGCCGCGCGCGGCCCTTTGTCTGTGTCCGCCCTGAAAACATAGCCGCGCAGATCCGGTCCATCCGGCCACGCACTGCGCAGCGGCGCAAAGCCCATCGGCCGGAAATTGGTGATCGTCAGGCCCGCCATGTCGCAGAGCGTCTTCACAGCACGAAACGGCGCTGATGCACGCAATTGCTCAGTTCGCACGCGTTCAGCTTCCATCTTGCGGCGCGGAAACAGCGGATTGGCTTGCGCCGCGCGCTGCAAGCACGCCGTCATCTCCGCGTCCGGCGTGATCTTCACTTTGCGCAAGCTCTTCAGCCACGTCTTGTGACGCGCCGTCAGCGGCTCTTTCGCTTCCAGTTCAGCGAAGCGCTTGTCCAAATCCTTGAGCGCTGCTTTCGGCGACCGATAGCCTGCGTCCGAAGCGATTTTGCGCGCCGCTTGCGGCTTCGCGCGCTTCAACCGGACCAAGAGATTGAACAACTCCAAGTGCGGATCGGCGAGCATGCTCTTCAAGCCTGCCTGCGCGCACCGCAGCGCAATCTCATCACCGCCGCGATTGGCAAAGTACTGCGCGTGTCCGCCCGTGCTCGCCTGCGTGAAATAATCGCGCGCGTAATAGCTCCACAGCGCTTCCTGCGCGAACTCGCCCTGCAGGTAGTGGGCCTGGTTCATCAGCGCATCGACCCAAGCGTCAGCCGCCAACACCAACTGCGCCGGGTCAGAATGACCGGCCGCGCTTTGCGGCAGCACGATCTCATCGAGGATCACACCTTGAAACGTCGTCAGCGGTGAGCCGCCAGCGCACTGCGCGCGCTGATGCTGCACGATCCAGGGGACCGGCTGCTCAATCGCCTCAACGGGCGGTTCGGTCGCTTCCAAACTCATGGGCCCCCGCCCAAAGCCTACTCGATGTCGTCCACCTGCGTCTCGCCCGCTCCGCTCACCCGCGCCGCCAACGAAGCGGCCATGAACTGATCCAGGTCGCCGTCTAGAACGCCTTGCGTATCAGAGGTTTCAACACCTGTCCTGAGGTCTTTGACCATCTGATACGGCTGCAAGACGTATGACCTGATCTGCCTACCCCAGCCGATCTCGGTCTTGGAGTCAGCCACTTGCTGGGCAGCGGCCTCGCGTTTTTGCAGTTCGGCCTCGTAGAGACGCGCGCGCAGCATGTCCCAAGCGGCCGCCCGGTTCTTGTGCTGCGAACGCTCAGCCTGGCACGCCACGACGATGCCCGTCGGGATGTGCGTGAGGCGCACGGCGGAATCCGTCTTGTTGACGTGCTGACCGCCGGCACCCGAGGCGCGATAGGTATCGGTGCGCACGTCCTTATCGAGGATCTCGACTTCAATCGTGTCGTCGATCTTCGGATAGACCCAAACGCTCGCGAACGAGGTGTGGCGCCGCGCGTTTGAATCGTACGGGCTGATCCGCACCAAGCGGTGCACGCCCGCTTCCGTCTTCAGCCAGCCGTACGCGTTCTCGCCCTGCACCAGCAGCGTCGCAGACTTGATGCCGGCAGTGTCGCCGCCTTGCTCTTCCAAGAACTCAGTCTTGAACCCTCGCGCGCTCGCCCAGCGCGAATACATGCGCAGCAGCATCTCGGTCCAATCCTGGCTCTCGGTGCCTCCGGCGCCGGAGTTGAACTCGATGTAGGCGTCGTTGCCGTCGGCTTCGCCCGAGAGCAGCGCCTCAAGCTCGGCTTTCGCAGCAAGCTTCTGCGCTGCTTCCAGTCCCGCCTGCGCTTCAGCGATCAGGCTTTCATCGCCTTCAGCTTCCGCCATCTCCGCAAGCTCAACGCCATCACGCAACTCGCGTTCAAGCGACAGGATGGCGTTCATCCCGTTCTCGAGCTTCGTGCGCTCGCGCATCAGCTTTTGGGCTTTCTCCGGATCGTTCCAGAAATCCGGGCGCTCCGAGAGCGCGGTCAGTTCGTCAAATCGGACTTGGGCGCGATCCCAGTCAAAGACGCCTCCGCAGCAGAGCGACGGCAGTTTCAATCTGTTCAGCCAGCGTGGCGATTTCGGCGCGCATCTTAGGGGCTCGGTTCTAGGTGTTAGGGATTAGGTTCGAGGGATGTAAGGGAGGCGCTCCGAAACGCAAGCGCACTTCCCCTAGTCCCTAAAACCCAACACCTAATCCCTAGTAGAGTCCGCCCAAATCCTCGTCTTGCTGCGGCTGTTGCGGCTGGCGCTCGTTCGGCGTGTCGGTGCCGGTCAGGCCTTCCAACAGGCGCGGATCGATTGGATCGGTGCCGCCGAAGATAAACGGCGACGACGTCACGTCGCGCGTCGGCTCGGTGCCCGGACGGAACGCTTCCAGGATGGTCTGCGTCGTCGAGGCGTTCGGCAGCCCGCCGGTTTGATAGTCGATGCGCACCAAACGCGCGCCGGCCGGAATACGGAACGGCGTCGGCGAGGTGTTGCGCAGCGCTTCACGCATGAAGTCGCGGAAGATCGGCGCCGAGATGCGGCCGCCGGTCTCGCCTTCGCCCATGTCGCGCGGCGTGTCGTAGCCCGCCCACACGCCGACAACGAGGTCCGGCGAGAAGCCGATGAACCATGCGTCCTTGTAGTCGTTGGTGGTGCCCGTCTTGCCGCCGAGCGGGAAGCCGAGCGAGTTGACCGTCGTGGCCGTACCGCGCGTCACCACGCCTTCAGCCATCGAGACGATCTGATAGGCCGTCACCGCATCCAGCACTTGCGCGCGGCCATCCTGCAGGATTGGCGCACGCTGCCCGCCCGACCACGCAACGTTGCACTGCGTGCACTCGCGTTGATCGCGACGGAACACCGAAGCGCCGGTGCGATCCTGAATCCGGTCGACGAAGATCGGCGAGATTTGGCGGCCACCGTTGACGAACATGCCGTACGCCGTCGTCATGCGCAGCAGCGTCGTTTCACCCGCGCCCAGAGCCAGCGCGAACACCGCCTGCGTGCGATCGCCATAGATGCCGAGGCGGCGGCCGTAATCGAGAATGCGCTCAGGCCCCATTTCGTAAGCCACGCGCGCCGTCATCGCGTTCCGCGACATTTCCAAGCCGCGGCGCAACGTCGTCGGCCCGTAGAACTCACGCGTATAGTTCTCCGGCGACCAGTTCGAACCATCGCCCGCTTCGATCGCCAATGGCGCATCGTCGACAAGCGTCGCCGGCGTCAAGCCGTAGTCCAGAGCCGCCGCGTAAACGATCGGCTTGAACGACGAACCCGGCTGACGTTGCGCTTGCGTCGCCCGGTTCAGCCCGTTCGCGTCATTGAACGAATAACCACCGACCAGCGCCAGCACGCGGCCCGTGTGCGGATCCATCGCGACGAGCGCACCTTGGATCTCCGGCACTTGCTTCAGATTGTAACGCCCGTTCGATGCGCGTGTCGCATAGACGATGGCGCCACGGCGCAACGCGCGGTCCGCCTGACGGCGCGCGCCTTGCGCGGCCCATTGCGCGTCGTTGTCGCCAACGCGGCCGGTCTGGCCGTTCTCATCGGTCAGCGTGATCGCGCCGTTGCCGGTCGCGGTGACCATCGCGCGGAGCCAGCCTGAGAGTTGGGGCGCAGCCGGCGCTTCCGCGAGTTGCGCTCGCACGTCGCCGGCCGGATCACCGGCGCCGATCGGCCCGCGCCAATCGTGGCGGCGGTCGTACTCTTCCAAGCCGCGGCGCAGCGCTTGCGCGGCGGCGAGTTGCAGACGCGTGTCGATCGTGGAGCGGATCGAGAGGCCGCCGTCATAGAGCGCGTCTTCGCCGTACTGCTCCTGCACCTGGCGGCGCACTTCTTCGACGAAGTGCGAAGCGGCGATGTATTGATCGCCCGCCAGACGGTTGTGAACTTCGAGATCCTGCGCGCGCGCTTCAGCGGCTTGTTCTTCCGTGATGTAGCCACGCTCAAGCATCCGGCCGATGGCGTAGTTGCGGCGATCAAGCGCGCGCTCGCGATTGCGCGGCAACTGATAGTTCGCCGGGCCCTTCGGCAGAATGGCGAGATACGCAGCTTCCGAAACCGTGAGTTCCGAGAGCGGCTTGTCGAAATAGTTGAGCGCCGCAGCAGCGACGCCGTAAGCGCGGTTGCCGAGATAAATCTGGTTCAAATAGAGTTCGAGCACGCGATCCTTATCGAGCACGCGCTCGATGCGTTGCGCGACGAGGCCTTCACGCAGCTTTGTCCAGATCGCGCAGAACATGCCGCCAATGCCGCCGGAGCAGCTGGCCGCACGACCGGTGAGCATGTTGCCCGCGACTTGTTGCGTGATGGTCGAGGCGCCCTGGATGCGGCGGCCTTGCACGACGTCGAGCGGAATGCGCAGCACCGCGCGCGCCAAGCCCTGATAGTCGATGCCTGAGTGTTCGAAGAAGCGCGCGTCTTCAACCGCGACGAACGCGTTCTTCACGTGATCCGGGATCTGCTCAATCGGCACGAACACGCGCTGCTCGCGCGCGAACTCCGCCACCAGCGCACCGTCGCCGGCGTGGACGCGGCTCGTCACCGGCGGCTGATAATCTTGCAGGTCTTCGAGGCTCGGCAGACCTTGCAGCGCCGCGATCAAAAAGATGATCACCGCGAGCACGCCCGCGGCGACCGCGATGCCAAGCCCGATCAGAATCTTGCGCCACGGGAGACCGCCGCCGCCGTCACCGCCGCCACGGGGTTCGCGATAGTCACGGCGATCGTAATCGTCGTGATCGTAATCGTCGTCTTCCCAACCGCGGTCGTAAGAACTTGTTCGCGACATTGCGCCCCGCTTCTGCGCGCCAATTATTGAAGCCGCCCGGCCTCGCCTCGCAATAAGGCGCGATTAAGGCCGGTACAGCATCTCGAATGTAGCGGAATTAGCTTAAGATTCGCGCCAAATTTAGCCCACTGCCGCATAGAGCTGCGCGGGCGCGAAATAGGCGTCCACGGCCTGGGCCATGGCCTCGGCCATACGCTCGCGGGCGCGCGGATCGGCCAGGCGGCGCTCGTCCGTCGCGTTGCTCAAAAAGCCGGTTTCAATCAACACGGCCGGCACGTCCGGCGCCAGAAGCACAAAGAACCCAGCGCTGCGGTGGGTATTCCGCACCAGCGGCGCCACTTCGCCGAGCTTCGGGATAACCACCTGCGCGAACTGCGCCGAGCGGTTGGTGGTGTCGCGCTGCGCCAGGTCCACGAGGATGTCGCGGGCCAAAGTGTTGCGCGTGTCGCCCAGATCCAGGTCCCAGTTCTGCGTCGCCATCATGTTCTGTGCGCGGCTCGCGCCGCTATCGGAGAGCGTATAAACTGAGGCGCCAGTCGTTTCGCGGTTCGGGCTGGCGTCGGCGTGAATCGAAATGAACAGGTCGGCGTGCTGTTCGCGCGCAAACCGCACCCGGTTTTCCAGCTCAACGAAATTGTCAGCGTCGCGCGTCAGCGCCACGCGATAGCCGCGATGCTCCAACGCATTGCGCAGCATCAGCGCGCTGTGAAGGACAACATCCTTCTCGCGCGTCCCGCTGACGCCCACCGCGCCCGGATCACGCCCGCCGTGGCCGGCGTCGATCACAATAGTTTTGCGCTCTTGGCGGCCCTGCCGTTGCAACGGCGCAGGCGCCGGCGCCGCTTCAAACGGCGCGGTCGCGGCAATATCAAAGCTCAGCGCCGCATTGCGGCGGCCGCCGGTTTCTTGACGCACCAGGCTCGCGGGCGCTGCCAGATCAAGCACCACGCGCGACACGCCATTGGCCTGCGGCGCATAGCGATAGCGGCGCACAACACCCGCGCCCGGCCCTTGGCCGCTGGCGCCCGTCGGCAGATCGAACTGCGCGTTGGCGACATCGATCACGAACCGCGACGGCTCAGAGAGGAAGAACGTCCGCGCCTGCGCCGGGCGATCGAGCGCCAGCGTCACGCGGCAGGCCGCGCCCGCGTCCTGCACGAGCACGCCACGGATCGCCGACGGGACGTCCGCGAATGCGCGGCCGCCCATCGCAACACTGCCCACGGCAGTCGCGCCAAAGAAGGCGAAGGCTCGACGAGTAACGTCCATGAAGATCGGGAAAGTACCCGAGAGCGCTTGCTATCGAGTTGAAAACTTAGGTGAATAGAGCGGTAACTACAGTTCATCTGCAGCGCGCGAAAAACGCCGCCTGTCGCGCTGGGCTTGAGCAAAAATCAACGCCGTGTTCACTCTGCGTCATGCGCGCCTTCATTTTCACGGCCTGCCTCGCCCTCTGCGCTTCACCAGCGTTAGCGCAAGATTACCGGCTGCAAGCGACCGCCGCTTCCGAGCTGCAACAGATGTGCGCCGCTGATGCGGGCCGCCTCTGGAACACGAGCCTCTGCGGCCCGCTCATTGTCGTCGATCCGAGCACTCGAGCGGTGTGGGCGACGCAACGCGACAACACCGGCCTGCTCACACTCACACCCGGCGGCGGCTGGGTCGGCACGCTGCCGTCTGGCGTTCCCGTCGCCAACAGCACCGTCGAGTGGGGCGGCGTGCGCTGGATCATGGTTATGGGTCCGTTACCGGACGACGCGGTCGCGCGGCGTACGCTGCTCGCGCATGAAGCCTGGCATCGCGCGCAAGGCGCCATCGGTCTGCCCGCGCAGGACGTCGCCGCAATCCACCTCGAAACCGAACGCGGCCGCTATCTCATGCGCCTCGAACTTCGCGCGCTCTCGACCGCCTTGCTCTCCAACGGTCGCGCCCGTCGCGAAGCCGCGAAAGATGCGCTTGCTTTCCGCATGGCGCGGCTTTCGTCCTTTCCCGAAGCCGCCGCTGCGGAGTCCGCACTCGACCGCAACGAGGGCCTTGCCTCCTACACCGGCATTCGCCTCGGCGCCGGCGACGAAGCATTCCTCTACGCCGCCCGCACGCTGACCGCCCACGATCAGCACGAAGCCTTCGCCCGCGCTTACGCCTACGCCAGCGGCCCGGCCTACGGCCTGCTGTTGGACGAGTACGAACCCAATTGGCGCCCCGCGCTCGCCAACTGGACGCCCGCCGATCTGCTGGTCGGCGAACTCCGCGCCCGCGCGCTTAACGCCCGCAACCTGCAGCGCCGGGCCGAGCGCTATGGCGGCCCCGAGATCGCCGCCCAAGAGCGGACGCGGGCCGAAACGCAGCGCCGAGTGATCGCAGGCCTGCGCGCCCGCTTCACCGGCCCCCGCCTGGAGCTGCCACTCGGCCAGATGCAGCTCGAGTACAATCCCAACACCGTCACGCCCGTCGACGGCCTCGGCACCGTTTACGGGACGATCACCCTCCGGGACGCCTGGGGCGAGCTTCGCGCCACCGAAGGCGCGCTGATCTCCCCGAATTTCAACCTGCTGACCGCCGCCAATCCCAACCCAGGCGGCCTCTCCGGCCCCGGCTGGATGCTGACCCTCGCCCCCGGCTATCGCCTCGACGGCCCGGACGCGGCAGGCAACTTCCGCCCAGCCCTCATCCCGCCACCGCCGCCGGCCGACAACTAAGGCATTCTGATACCGCTTTCGCGCCGTATCCCGTAACCGGCGCCGACCGCGCTTCCGGCGCTTCCACTGGCCGACAAATCATGCATATGTAACGTCCATCGCCGCGTGCGCCGCCGGGACTTATCCCCAGGCCGCCCGGCGCGCTCCCGCCCTGCGGATCGGCAAAATCTGGCCCTGTGGCGCTGCTCAAGCAGCCACGTTTGGACCTAGAGCCCCCGTATCTCAGGCTTGGAGCGTGAGCCGGCGTCTATTCAGACGTCGTCAATTGGAGCCGACTTATGATCCGCCAAGCGATCGATCTTAGCGCCAGAGGCCCCTTGGGCCCGGGCCGCGATCGCGCAGGATCACCCACAATGACTTTGCGTCGCCTCGCCGCCTCTGCCCCGGTTCGTTCCGGACGTTCGGATGCCCGTGCGCGCGACGCCTACGGAGCCCTTAATGGCCAAGAAAATGTTGATCGACGCCGCCCACCCGGAGGAAACCCGGGTCGCGGTGCTCGACGGAAGCCGCGTTGAAGATTTCGATTTCGAGGTAGCAAGCAGAAAACAACTCAGAGGCAATATCTATCTCGCCAAGGTGACGCGCGTTGAGCCGTCGCTGCAGGCTGCCTTTGTGGAGTACGGCGGGAACCGCCACGGCTTCCTCGCCTTCTCGGAAATCCACCCCGATTATTACGCGATCCCGCACGATGACCAGGAAGCCATCAAGGCTGAGCTGGCGAAGGCGGACGAGGAAAGCGAGAACGAGGAAGAGGATGATGAGGCGCGCGACGAGCGCCGCCGCCGCATCCTGACCCGCCGCTACAAGATCCAAGAGGTCATCCGCCGCCGCCAGATCATGCTGATCCAGGTGGTGAAGGAAGAGCGCGGCAACAAAGGCGCGGCGCTGACGACCTACCTCTCGCTCGCCGGCCGCTATTGCGTGCTGATGCCGAACACCGGCCGCGGTGGCGGCATCTCGCGCAAGATCACGCAAGCGACCGATCGCAAGCGTCTGAAGAAGATCGCCACCGATCTCGAAGTGCCGCAAGGCCAAGGCCTGATCATCCGCACCGCGGGCGCCAAGCGCACAAAGACGGAAATCAAGCGCGACTACGAGTATCTCTCGCGCGCTTGGGAAACCATTCGCGACGACACCATGAAGTCCGTCGCGCCGGCGCTGATCTACGAGGAAAGCTCGCTGGTGAAGCGCGCCATCCGCGATCTCTACGACAAAGACGTCGATGAAATTCACGTCGACGGCGAGGCTGCCTACAAGGAAGCCAAAGACTTCGTGCGCATGCTGATGCCTTCCCACGCCAAGCGCGTGCATCTCTGGAAGGACGCAACGCCGATCTTCGCCAAGCACGGCGTCGAGAAGCAGCTTGAATCGATCTATTCGCCCATCGTTCACCTGAAGAGCGGCGGCTATATCGTCATCAACCAGGCCGAAGCGCTCGTCGCTATCGACGTGAACTCCGGCCGCGCCACGCGCGAACGCAACATCGAACAGACCGCCTTCAAGACCAATCTGGAAGCGGCTGACGAAGCCGCCCGCCAAATGCGTCTGCGCGATCTCGCCGGCCTCATCGTGATCGACTTCATCGACATGGAAGAGTCGAAGAACGATCGCGTCGTCGAAAAGCGGATGAAGGACAATCTCCGCTTCGATCGCGCCCGCGTGCAAATGGGCAAGATCAGCGGCTTTGGCTTGCTCGAACTTTCCCGCCAGCGCCGCCGCACCGGCGTGCTGGAAGGCACCAGCCACGTCTGCGAACATTGCCAAGGCTCAGGCCGCGTGCGCTCGGTGGAGAGCGCTTCGCTCGCCCTGCTGCGCGCGCTCGATGAAGCCGCCGCCAAGAAGAAGAACCGCCTGATCGAAGCGCGCACCGCCTCCGACACTGCGATCTATCTTCTGAACGAGAAGCGCGACGCGCTGGCGACCATCGAAGCCAACAATAACGTTCGCGTCCGTATCGGCGCCTCCGCCGCCATGCACTCCGGCGATTTTGAACTCATGGTGCTCGAAGGGGCCTTCGAAGAGGACGAAGAAGTCGAAGCGCAAGTCGCTCCGGCGCGCGGCCGCAAGCCGCAACGCCGCGACGTTGAGATCGAACAAGAGGAACTCGATCGCCGCGCTGCAGCGGCCGACGTCCAAGAGGAAGAGGACGAAGAGGTCGAACGAGCAGACGACGACGAAATCGAGGCGCCGCCCCGCATCGTCACTGAGGGTGATGCTGAAGGCGACGATCGCAAGCGCCGCCGCCGCCGTGGCCGCCGTGGCGGCAAGCGCCGCCAGGACGGCGAGGATGGCGAAACGCATGCGCGCAGCGAAAGCGAAACGCCGAAACCTGCCGAAGCCCGCGAAGAGCGCGGCGGACGCAACGGTAATCGTCGCCGCCGCCGCGGCCGCGGCCGTGGCCGCCGTGTCTACGAAGTCGATGGGGGCGAATGGCTGGATTTCGTCAGCGCCGATCTGAAGCACCTGACGCCGCGTCCGGAACGCCCCGCCCGCAACGGCGATGCGCGCCACGTCGCCGCCGCGCCCGTGGAAGAAGCCGACGAAGCGCCCGCACCGGCAGCAGCCGAGATCATCGTCCCGCGCGCCGCCGAACCGGTGGTGGAAACGTTCAACGAGCCCGTCCTCGCGGCCGTGGAACCGCCGCCGCAGGTGGAGGAGCGCGTGCTCGAACCCGTCGCCGATGCGCCGGCCTACGAACCTGACCAAGAACGGCGTGACAAATTCTTCTCGCGTCTGTCACGTTGGTCGAAGAAGAACTGACGACCTCGCGAGGCGTATAGCCTTGTTCCCGCCCCAAACCGGCGCTTCAAACGGTTTGGGGCGGATCGCGGAATCAAGGAGCGGGCATGACCGCGTCTCTTCTGTCTAAGCTTGGCCGTGGCGCTGTCGGCGCCGTTGCGGCGATCAGCGCCTTCGCGTTGATGAGCGCGCAAACGGCCTCGGCCCAATCGCTCATTCGCGACGCCGAGATTGAAGACACGTTGCGCGTCTACACCAACCCGCTGCTCGATGCGGCGGGCCTGCGGCGCGATGATGTGCGCATCTACATCGTCAACGAAGACAGCGTGAACGCCTTCGTCGCCGGCGGCCAAAACATCTTCGTCAACACTGGCCTGATCATGCGGGCCGAACGTCCGAACGAGATCATCGGCGTGCTCGCGCACGAGACCGGCCACATCTCGGGCGGCCACCTTTCGCGCTCACGCGAAGCCATGGGCCAAGCGCTCGGCCCGATGCTGATCTCGATCGGCCTCGGCGTCCTCGCCATCGCCGCCGGCGCGCCGGACGCGGGCGCGGCGTTGATCGCCGGTTCGCAAGGCTTCGCCATGGCGAACTTCGTGCGCTTCACGCAAGTGCAAGAAAGCGCCGCTGACCAAGCCGGCGCCACCTTCCTCGAAGCATCCGGTCAATCGGGTCGCGGCCTCATCTCATTCTTCGACAGCCAGATCCGCCCGTTCGAATGGCAAACGCGTCGCGCCCCGCCGTGGATGATGACGCACCCCTATTCGTCCGACCGCGTTGAAGCGCTGCGCCAACGCGTCGATCGCGGCGCTCACCGCGACGCCGTCGATACTGAAGACAACATAAGGCGCTTCCGCTTCATGCAAGCGAAGCTGATCGGCTTCGTGCGCTCCGAGGGCCAAGTGCTCGCGCGCTATCCGCGCCGCGATGTTTCGCAGCCGGCGCGCTACGCCCGCGCCATCGTTTATTATCGCCAAGCCAAGCTCGATCAGGCGCGCGCAGAGCTCGACGTGCTGATCGCTGAAGATCCGCGCAATCCGTACTTCCAGGAGCTGATGGGTCAGATCCTGTTCGAAAACGGCCGCGCCGCGGAATCGATCCCCTATCACCGCCGCTCGCTTGAGTACGCACCGGGTCAACCACTGCTGCAGGTGAACCTCGCGCGCGCGCTCGTCGCCGCCAATGGCCGCGCCGGCACCGATGAAGCCATTCGCCTGCTCCAAGAAGCTGTGCGCAAAGAGCCGGACAACGGCTTTGCCTGGCGCGAAATGGCGTCGGCCCGCTTTGAGCGCGGCGAGGAATCGCTCGCGGAACTCGCTTCCGCCGAAGCCAGCTTCACCGTCGGCGACTACACCAGCGCGCTCAATTTCGCCGAACGCGCGAGGCGCTCATTGCCGCGCAACTCGGTCGACTATCGCCGCGCCGACGACATCGTGAACTTCGCCGGCAACGAGGTGCGCGAGCGCATGCAGCGCACGTCGGGCCGCCGCGGCGGCTGAGCTTGCCCGCACGCGCAAAAGCGGTCATTTCAGCCCCATGAGATTGGAGCTTTCCGTGATCGCGCGCCTGTTCGCCCTCGCCTGCCTTGTCCTGTTTGCACCCGTCGCGTCGGCGCAGACATTCAACGGCCAGGAGCAAGCGGAAATCCGCGCCATCGTCCGCGAGTATCTGGTCAACAATCCCGAGGTGCTGCGCGAAGCGCTCGACGCACTGGCGGCCCGCAACTCCGCCGAACGCTGGCAGCAGGTCAGCACCGATCCGCGCGACTTCGCCATCGGCCCGGCCAACGCGCCGATCACCATCGTTGAGTTCTACGATTATCGCTGCGCCTACTGTCACGCCGCCATGCAATGGGTGCTCGATCTCGCGCGCTCGCGCCGCGACATCCGCATCGTCTTCAAAGAGCTGCCGATCCCGATCGGCGAAGGCTCGGTCGAAGCCGCGCGCGCCGCCCTCGCCGCGCGCCCGCAGGGCCGCTACCTCCAATTCCACCAAGCGCTGATGAGCTTCCCGCTCGATCGCGAGATGACCACCGCCGAGATCGACAACATGGCGCGCCGCAGCGGCATCGACGTTGCCCGCATGCGCCGCGAAATGAACAGCCCGGAGATCACCCGGCTGCTCGAAGAAAACCGCGCGCACGCCATCGACTACAACATCACCGGCACGCCGGGCTTCGTCATCAACGGCGAACTGGTCCCGGGCTTCAACGAGCCGCTTCTAGAGAGCCGCCTCCGCGAAGCCGCGCGCGACCGCCACGCCTCGCGCTAAATCTGCCCAGTCGCTGAAGCGCCGACCAACGCCGCTTGCCGTACAAACAGCGCCGTCTCGTTCTTGCCGCGCGCCAGCACGCGCAAATAGCCCGGCACGAGCGTCACATACCCGAGCGCCGGAAACGCCGCCGCACGGAGCGTACGAGAGAGCGTCTTGGCTTCCGCATATGCCGCACTCGCGCGCGCCAGCATCTCGTCGCGACTAGCGCCTTCCGGCAAGAACGAACGCCCCCGCGCCGTCCAATGCGCCTCTGAGCGCAGCAACCCGCAATAGCCCCACGCCCGCGCCGCGCAGTCGAGAAACCGATGCTGCTCCGCCGTCGAAATCGTTGCTTCGCAGGATTCCGTCGCCGCCCACATCAACGCACGCGCTGTCCGCGCGATATACCGCTCAAGCTTTTCCCACGTGGCAAACGGCGCCGCTTCCAAATCCGCCGCGCGCGCTTCGGTGATGCTCATCAGCGTCCGCGCCAGATCGATGTTGCGCGCCGTCGCGAAAAAGGCCGCCAACGCCGGATGCGACCGCGCCACGTAGCCTTCGGCGATTTCCTCCAGCGCACTGCGCCACCACTCAAGCCGGATATCGCCAAGCCCCGCTTCGCTCACCGTCTCAGGCGTCCGCGCAATCTCGTAGTTCACCGCATAGAGCGCGATCAGCCGCGCACGCACGTTCTCCGGCGCGAACCGCGACGCCAGCCACCGATCCTCATCTACGCGGCGAACGAGTTGATCGAGATCTTCCATCGGGATTGGGGATTAGGGATTGGGGGTTGGGTTGCAACAGAAAAGGGCGCGAGCTCACGCCCGCGCCCAATCCCTAGTCGCTAGAACCCAATCCCTAGAACAGCGTGCTCGCGCCCGTCATCGCCACCAGCATCGGCGCCGAGAGGAAGGTGTTGGTGCGCGAGAACAGCATCGCCGTCTTGCCCGCCGCCGCCTTCGCCGCCGCGTCCAGGTCAGGATACTTGTTGGCGATGTTCAGCGCCTTCTGCTGGTTCGGCCAGATGATGAACCAGACGTTGAACCACATGATCGTCGCCAGCCACATGCCGATGCCGATCAGAATGTGCTTCGGCACAGCGAAACCATCGAGCGCGCCGAGCGTGTAAGCTTGCAGCAGATAACCTTGGTTCCAGGCCAGCAGCACGCCGGTGATCAACGTCAGCATCGCGCCCCAGCGAAACCAATAGAGCGCCGCCGGCGCGATGACTTTCGTCACCGCTGGTTTCTGCTCATCCGGAATCTTCGGCATGTTCGGAATTTGCGTGAAGTTGAAATAGTAGAGGTGGCCGATCCACATGATGCCGACGAGCACATGGCTCCACCGGAACGCCGCTTCCCAGAACGCGCTATCGCCGAAAGCGTAGCCAGCCACGCCCATCGCAAAGAAAATCAAAAGCAGCGCCGCGACCGCCAAAGCGGTCCACGACACGTAACGCAAATTGCTCAAAAACCAGGCCATGACCTCTCCTCCAGCCCATGCGCGAGGAGAGGTTTGCTCTCGCCCTAGCCCGCTGTCTGCGGGGCCTCACGCGGTTGACTGCCGCCCTCGCGCGCACGCCCCACTCCCCACAGCAGAATCGCGGGCGCCGCAACATAGAGCGACGAATACGTGCCGCAGATAATGCCGAAAAGCATGGCGATGGCGAAGCCCGAAAGCGCCTCGCCGCCCAGGAAAAGCAAGCCGATCAAGGCGAACACCGCGGTACACCCCGTAATGATCGTGCGCGACAACGTTTCGTTCAGCGACAAATCCACCAATTCGCCCAGGGGCATTTTCTTGTACTTGCGCAGGTTCTCGCGGATGCGGTCGAACACGACGACAGTGTCGTTGATGCCGTAGCCGATGATGGTGAGCAACGCCGCGATGATCGTCAGCGTGAACTCGATGCGGAAGAAAGAGAACACGCCGAGCGTCAGGATGACGTCGTGGACCAGTCCAAGCATGGCGCCGACGCCGAACTGCCATTCGAAACGAAACCAGATGTAGGCCAGCATCAGCAGCATAGCCAAACCAAGCGCAATCAAGCCGCCCGAGAACAACTCCTCAGAGACCTTAGCACTCACCGAGTCCACGTTGGCGATGCGCGCGCCCTCTGCGACGGAGCCGAGGCCTGCGCGAATCTCTTCAACCGTCTGGTTCTGATCGGGCGCGGTTTCGAAGTTGAGGATCGCGCAATAGGGCGGACCGTTGACAGGCCGGCACGTCGTCCCCTGCACTTCAATGTCGCCGTCTTGCGCGCTCTGGCCAAGCGCACGCAGCGCCTCTTGATCGATCGGACCGGGCGCCTCGATCAGGATCGAAGTGCCGCCCCGGAAATCGATGCCGAGGTTGAAACCATGTTCGAGCACAGAACCAAGACGCGCCAGCGGCGTACCCTCGGCGTTCTGATAAAGCTCAATCGGGTTATGCCGCAAACCGCCAGTGAACATCGAAACGATGGAAGCGGCGCAGAGCGCGATGGAGAGGAACGCTGCGAAGCCGGCAAACTTCACGTAGGTGAGGTTCGTCTTCTTCGGCAACAGGCGGATCAAAGGCCACATAAACGTCGTCCCCTCAGATCGGCATGGTCTTGGGCCGCGCAGCGCGGAACCACCAACCGATCAGGATTTGCGTCACCAACACAGCCGTGAACACCGAGGTGATCACGCCGATCGAAAGCGTCCAGGCAAAGCCTCGCACCGGGCCTGCGCCGAACTGGAACAGGATCATCGCCGACAGGATCGTCGTCAGGTTGGCGTCGATGATCGTGACCATCGCGCGACTGAACCCGGCGTCGATCGACAGCGCCGGACTTCGCCCAACCGCCGCCTCTTCACGCATGCGCTCATAGATCAGCACGTTGGCGTCGACCGCCATCGCGATTGTCAGGATGAGGCCGGCGATGCCCGGGAGCGTTAGAGCGGCGCCAACCAGCGACATCGCGGCAATGATCAGCACGAAGTTTACGATTAGCGCGATGCACGCGAAGAGGCCGAACAAACCATACGCCAGCAGCATGAAGACGAACGTCACGCCGCCGGCGACTGCCGCCGACTTGATGCCGGATTCAATTGCGTCGGCCCCCAAGCTCGCATCGACGGTGCGTTCGTCGATCACCGAAAGCGGCGCAGGCAGCGCGCCAGCGCGCAGCATAACAGCAAGGTTTTGCGCGCTCTCGGCGGTGAAGTTGCCGGAGATCTGACCCGTACCGCCGCAAATCGGTTCATTGATCCGCGGCGCGGTTAGCACCTGATTGTCGAGCAGAATGGCAAACCGGTTGCCGGTGTTCTCGCGCGTGATGCGGCAGAACAGACGCGTGCCTTCGCTATCGAGCGCGAAGCTCAGCACGAATTCGTTGGTTTGCGGATCGGTCGAAGGGTTGGCGCGCGTCAGGCGTTCACCGGTGAAGCGCGGTCTGCGCTCGACGATTTCCTGCGAACCGCCACTATCGGGATAGGGGGGCACCACCATGGTGCCAGGCGGAATTTGGCCGGCCTGAGCTTCCTCGGGCGAAACTTCGCGCACCATATGGAAAGTCATGAGCGCGGTCTGGCCGATGCGCTCCTTCAACATTTCCGGATCGGACACGCCCGGCGCTTGGACGACGATACGATCGTCGCCTTGGCGCGCGATCGACACTTCGCTGGTGCCGTTCGGGTCGATACGGCGGCGGATAACTTCGATCGATTGCTGCGCCGCCTGGCGGCTGAGTTCACGCAAGTGCGCGTCGCTCAAGCGTGCTTCGATCAGCCCGTCCGCACTTTCTGTGTATGTCGCGATTTCGTTGGTGCCACCCGTCGTCGATTGCGCCAACGGACGGAGCGCGCGGCGCGCCGCCTCCATTTGCGTCGGATCGAGCAAACGCACGCGGGCGGCGTCACCAACCACGCCGCGCCCGGTGTAGCGAATGGTGGGCTCAGCATCGCGAAGCGCCATCGCCATTTGGTCGGCGAAATTGTCGAGTTGCTGGTGGCGCATCGTCTCGGTGTCGATTTCGAGCAGCAGCTGCGAGCCGCCGCGCAAATCGAGGCCGAGATTGATTGTCTGCGTCGGCAGAAAGCCCGGGATCTGATCCCGGAGCCGCTCGGGCACGAAATTGGGAAACGCGAATGCGAGCCCCATCACGGTCACGACCGCGACCAGGATGATCCGCCAGCGGGCGACATGAAGCATGTGTGTTATTCCGCCTTTGCGTCGTTAGCCGGGGCCGGTTCCGTTTTGGAGCGCACTTCGGCGATCGTGTGGCGCAGCACGCGCACTTCAACGTTCGGCGCCAGTTCGACACGGACTTCATCGTCCGCCACGCCCTTCACCTTGCCGATCATGCCGCCCGAAGTGACGACGATGTCGTTCTTCTTCAGCGCCGCGATCATTTCCATGTGCCGCTTGCGCGCTTGTTGCTGCGGACGGATCAGCAGGAAGTAGAACACCACGAAGATCAGAATGAGCGGCGCGATCTGCATGATGAGACCCGTCGTCGGGTCCGGAGCGGCGCCGGGAGCCTGCGCGTAAGCTTCAGAAATGAACATTGATCCTCGCTAGGAGCACAGCCCTCAAAGGCGGCTCGGACGGGTGGAAGGTGTTGTGGGGCTGATGCCCCTTCAAGAGGCCGGGAATATATCGGCGCAGCGGCGTTTTCAATGAGCCGTAGGCGTCGCGGCGTGCCGTTTCGCCGCAGCCCTAGCGCTGAGCCGCCATCATTGGCGCCGGATCTAGCGCTTGGTTGCCTCGGCGCACCTGAAACAACAGTCGCGCACGCCCGTCAGGGCCTGGCCCAAGCTCGGCAATCGCCTCTCCGGCGCGCACGCGCTGGCCCTCACGCACCAAGGCCCGGCGATTGTAGCCATAGGCGGTGACGTAATTGTCCGCGTGGCGGATGAGCACCAACGTGCCAAGCCGCTCGATGTCGGCGCCGACATAGATCACATCGCCATCTGCGGCCGACGCAACCGACGCGCCCTCACGCCCCGCGATCTCAATCCCATCAACACGCGTCCCGCCCGGTTGCGCCCCGAAGCGCGCCACCACATCACCGCGCAGCGGCCACGCAAAGCGCCCCGAGCCTGCCGGCAAGGGCGGCGCTGGCGTGGGTGAAGGCGCCGGCTCCGTCTCGATCTCGCGCGCCAACGCCGGCAGATAGATGCGATCGCCCGGCCGCACGCGCGCGTCAGCGTCCATGCGATTGAGCAACGCCAGCGAGCGCAGATCGACATTGTAGCGCCGCGCCACATCCTCGAGTTCTTCGCCGCGCCGCACGACATGATAACGCGGCGGCGGCAATTGCAGCACCTGCCCGTCGCTCAACGCATAGGGCGGCTGCAGATTGTTCTGATCGATCAGCGCGCGCAGCGGCAGCTGATAACGCGTGGCGACATCGTAAAGAGACTCATCCCCACTCACCCGGTGCGTGCGGGGCAGATTAGCGGGATCAAACACCTCGCCCGGCTGCATCGCATACGCCGAAAGCGGCGTGCCTTCGCCATCAGCCCAATTCGGTTGCTCTTGCAATGTCCGCGCTGGCGGCGGCGCTTCCTGCTCGACTGGACGCTGCTGGTTCTGCGCCTGCTGCGTTCCGCGCTGCTCGATGGTCGCGCGTCCGCGCCGTTCCGTGCGCTGCGGGGGCGGCTGCGCGTCGCTACGCGCAGCGCCGCCCGTGCCGTACGAAATCGGCGCTGGGCTTCCGGAAGCACAAGCTCCGGTCAGCAGCGCAAGCAAAAGCGCAACGCGCATCATGCTTTGAGTTTCCGCGAGAATCGGCCCGCCCCTCAAGCCACTGGCGGCGCCTCACCCAGTCCGCGCTCAAGCGGCTGCATGCGCAGCGGCCCCAAATCCTCACGTTCACCGTTGCGATAACGGATCAAACGCTGACTCTGCGCATCGCCAAGAGGCGCAACGATAACGCCGCCTGGCTTCAGCTGGTCGATCAGCGGCTGCGGAAAATCCTCCAACGCCGCGTTGATGATGATCCGGTCATACGGCGCCTCATCGGCCCAGCCGTCGAACCCATCCGCAGTGAAGGCAAAGGTCCGCATCAACCGCGCCGTTCCAAACTTTCCACGCGCCGCCACCACTAGATCGTTCCAGCGATCAAGCGTGATCACCTTGCTCGCAACAGAAGAGATTGCCGCCGCCTGAAAGCCAGAGCCGGCGCCGACTTCAAGCACGACATCCGTCTTCTCCGGCGCCAGCGCCGCAATCATGCGTCCGATGATCGAGGGTTTCGTCATCGTCTGCGCATGCGCCAGCGGCAGCCCGACATCATCGAGCGCCAAACCTTCCAGATGCTCCGGCGCATAATGCGTACGCGGCGTGCGCTCCAACGCCGACAGCGCGCGCGCGTCGGTCACGCCCGCTTGGCGCATCTCCAGCACAAACCGCATGAGGCGTGCTGGATCCAATTTACTTGCTCACCTTCGGCACGGCGCCGCCAAGCACGCCCTTCAGGTCGTTCACGCTCGGCATGTGCGTGAGGTCGATGTGCAGCGGCGTCACCGAAATGCGCCCGCTATAGATCGCCTTCAAGTCCGTGCCCTGAGGCGGATCGGAGAGTTGGCCGCGAAAGCCCAGCCAATAATACGTGCCGCCGCGCGGATCGGTGCGCTTGTCGGCGTAGATGATGTGATGATCGCGCCGCCCCTGCGTCGTCACCTCAACTTCCTTCACGTCCTCCGGCAGCGCGTCGGGGAAGTTGATGTTGATCAGCACATTCTTCGGCCAACCCTGCTTCAAGCATTGCCCGACAACGCCCGGCCCAAACGTCTCCGCCGTCTCCCACGGAATTGTCGCTGCCTCACCGCGAAAGCCGCGCGCTTGGCTGAGCGCAATCGCCGGAATGCCAAGCTGCATCCCCTGCATCGCACCCGCGATCGTGCCGGAGAACGTAACGTCTTCCGCAATGTTCTGCCCGCGATTGACGCCCGAGAGCACCAGATCCGGCGGGCTATCCATCAGATGCTCAACGCCCAACAACACGCAATCCGTCGGCGTACCCGAAACCGCAAAGCGTTTTTCTTCCGCTTGCCGCACGCGGATCGGCGCTGTCAGCGTCAGCGCGCGCGACGCGCCCGATTGTTCATTCTCCGGCGCGATCACCCACACATCATCGCTGAACGTGCGTGCGATCTTTTCGAGAACCGCCAAGCCCGTTGCGTGGATGCCATCATCGTTGGTGCAAAGAATGCGCATGGCCGCCCGCTTAGCGCGAAACGGCCATGCCTGTCACGGAAGCCCTACTTCCAAGCGCCCAAAATCGCGCCCGCGACCGCATGCGTGAGCACAAAGTGCAAACTATCCAGGCCAAACAGCTCCGTCGGCTCGAACGAATAGACCCAGCCGTACATGCGCCCGGCGATAGTCAGGAACACGGCCATCAGCACGCCGGTTGTCAGCCCGCTCATCAGCCCCGTCGCGCCGCGCCACTTCACCACCAGCGACAACCCAATCGCCTGCAGGAACGGCATGATCACCATGTAGGCCATGCGCCCGTTGTCTTTATTGGCGTCAGCCTCGCTGATGCCCATCCACGTCATCCACTGATCCGCGAACAACACGACGTAGAGCAAGAATCCAATCGCCCAGATCGCGACCGCCGCAACAACGATCGCGAGCACATTGTGCCCGTTATAACGCATGGCCAAATTCCTCCCGGCGCGAACGCTACCGCGAGTCCAATGCGTGAAAGATCAGAATGACGAACCGCGCGCGGAACGAAGCGCCGGTTACGAGCGGCAGTCGATCGCCCAAATGTCGTAGGTCGGGTGCTCAAGCGCGTTGAGGCCCGGGCTCGAAGCGAACATCCAGCCGTGGAACACCTCGCGGCGTTCGCTTTCCTCACCTTCGCGCGCCGGCGGGTGATCGTAGATCTGCAGATAGATGCGCACTTCCGGCGTCTCTTCCGGCGCCGCCTTCGAGCACGCGCGCGCAATCACTTCAAGTGAGCCAACGCGCGCAGGCCGTCCAAGCGTTAGCGTGTAATCGCGCGCGTGGCCCGTGACCTTATCAAGCCCACGCACCACAGCGCGCTGCGCGAACGCAGGCGCTGCACTCGCCGCAAACATCGCGGCCGCGATAACGAGCGTACGGATCATGGAGTTGCTTCCTCTGTAGTCCCAGAGTTCCCCGATCCCCCGGCCATGCTTGCAAACAAGGTGAGCAGATCAATCGAACCTTGCGTGTTCGGAATTTCGCCACCTGCCGCCAACGGATCCATCCCCGCCGGCTCAATCGAAACATAACCGCCGCCGAGCAAACCGTCGGTGGCGATGCGCGCGGTTGAATCGTCCAGCACTTCAACGCCGTTGTTCACCGTCAGCGTCAGCACCGCATTGTACGTCGCGGGATCAAGCGTCACCGAACGCACGACACCGACTTTCACGCCGGAAATCCGCACATCCGAACCAACACCGACGCCATCGACGCGTTGAAAGCTCGCGCGCAATTCATAGCCGCCGCCGGTGGGGTTCTGCCCCGCTTGCGCCGCCGCAAACGCAAAGAAGCCGACCGCCACTACAGCGACAGCCGCGCCCAAAATCGTCTCGCCCCAGCGTTCGAAGTTGAACTTCACTTCGTCTCTCCCGAATCCGGAGACCAAGCCTCGTAGTCAGCGGTTGACGTCTGCCTAACGCCGCCACGCGCGAGCGAGCCTTTCGGGCGATACGCTTTCACCGTGCCGGTCAAATTCGGTTGGTGCGGCTTTTCCCACTTCTGCCGCTTCAGCGGCGCGATCGTCGGCGGCTCTGCAATCGTGTGATGCATCCAGCCGTGCCAATCGGGCGAAACGCGCGAAGCTTCCGCGAGGCCGTTGTAAATCACGTAGCGGCGCTTGCGGCCTTCGATCGAGGGCCGCTTCTCTTCGTAGTATTTGTTGCCCTGTTCGTCCTGGCCCACGAAGACCCCACGCCGCCAAACGTCGAACCGCGCGCCCACGGTGGCGCCATTCCACCAGGAGAAAATCGCTTTGAGCATGGGCTTTTGTTTGTCTCCGCCTAGCCGGTTCTGCGACTCCGGCCCCAGGCGGCGCGCAATATGACGAGCGCCGCCCCGCACGTCCAGTGCAGGTGCGAAACAATATCCTGTAGTTATCCAGAGCCTTCACATACTATATGTTGATTGCGACCCCGGATCAAAGGTAGAGTCGGCGCTGGCTTGAGGAGAGGCCAGCATGGGTCACGACCACGACGACGACATCCGCCCGGCAGCGGAAGCCCCAGAGGCATGGACCGACGCCATGGTTCAGGCGGCGCTCGAAGCAGGCCTCGCCATCGAGACCCCGGCCGGCCCCAGCGTGTCGAAAGCCCTGAAGCGCGCCGCCGAACGCATCGGCGCCTGGGCCGATGATCCCGCCCTCGGCAAAGAGATTCTGAAGCTGCTCGAGAGCGGCGCCATTGCGCTCGACGCGCCGCTGGTTCGCGCCACGCTGTCACCCGGCGCCGAACTCGCCGTCTCCGCCGCGCTCATCAATTGGCCGAAGCAACGCAGTGATGAACTCGAAGCCATCGCCCGCGCGCAAACTTTGCTCGCCGCCGGCGCGAAGCTCGGCATCGCCGGCGCGCCGTCACCCGCAGCACTCGATGCACTCGACGCCGCCGCACGCATCGCCGATCCCATCGGCCGCGACGGCGCCGCCATCCTCATCCGCCCCACGGGCGACGCCGCAACTGAGATTATCAACGCCACCGCCGCGCGCGCCCGCGCGGGCGCAGCGCTTGCCGCTGGCGCACGCGCGCTCGATGCAGCGCTTGCTGAGCTCGCGATCGAAGCCGTGCGCAACGGCCTGAATGCCGAGCACGGCGGCACGCAGATCAAAGCCGCAAACGCCCGCCTCACCGGCGCGCCCGATGCTGACATCATCGCAGCACTCTCCGGCGCCGTCGCACGCGGGGCTTACACGGCAGCGCTCGACGCCGGCGCCGATCCCGCGCACCGCCGCATCGCCATCGCTGCACCGGAAATCAGCGGCCACACGCTCACCGCGTTTGCCGGCGGCGCCATCGATCCCACCGGCGCTGTGCGCGCCGATGCTGAAACCAGCGTCATCGGCGCCAGCATCGCGTTGCCGCGCTTCATGGGCCGCCGCGCGTTCGACATCGCCGCGTTCGAAACCGCGATCCGCACGCTCGTCCGCGCGCTCGACGCAGCACATGGCGGCGCAGGCTCGCCGCGCCGTTCGATCCTCATTCGCCTCGAAGGCCTCGCAGCACTCTTGATGCGCGCCGGCATCGCCTATGACAGCGACGAAGGCCGCAGCCTCGCCGCCAACACCGCCGCTCTCGCGCACGCCGCCGCGATCTCCGAAGGCGCCGCCCTCGCCGCCGCGAAGAGCGCCTTCCCCGAATGGTCGCGCGTGAAGCGCCAAGAGGAAGCCGCCGTCAAAACCGCGCGCGACGCCGCCGGCGCCCTCAAAGGCCCGATCGCCGAACACGCGCTCTCGATCTATGCCGCGCTTCCCGGCTCGAAGAACGCCGGCCTGCGCTGCGCCGTCACCGTCGCCTTCGCCAATGACGCCGCCGCCGCGCGCGCCATCGGCGCCACCGCGCCCGGCCTCGCGCCCGCGCACACGATCGCCATCTACGGCCAACGCGAAGACGGCGGCTTCGGCCGCTTGCTCAGCGATGACGTTCGCACTGCACTCTCAGCACTCGGCTATGACGGCGAAAGCATCGCCGCGATCGCCCAACACATCGAAGGCCGCCGCACGTTGCGCGGCGCGCCGGGCGTCAGCCTCGAGCGCCTCGAAAAGCTCGGCCTCACCGAACCGGCGCTCGACGCGATTGAAGACGCCGCCGCCGATGCGTTCAACATCCGCGCCGTCGTTCACCCGCTCGTCATCGGCCCGGAGCTTTGCGAAGAAGTGCTGAAGCTCCCGCCCGACGTCGCCGCCGGCAAGCGTGGCGATCTCCTGATGACGCTCGGCTTCAGCGAAGATGAAATCCTCCAGGCCGAAGCCTACTGCCTCGGCGCACACGATCTGATTGGCGCGCCGGGCCTGCAGCCCGCGCACGAAAAGATTTTCGCGCGCAACATCGATGCGGCAGCGCAAATCGCCATGGCCTCGGCCATCGCGCCCTTCGCCAACACCGCGCTCGACATCACGCTCGACCTCATCAACGCGCCCCGCCGCAACGCGCTGCTTGAAGCGGCGCAAAGCGCCGGCATCGCGCTCATCCGCATCGAAGCCGAAGCGCCACCGATCACGCTGACGCTCTCACCGATCGAAGACGAAGAAGAGGCCGCACCCGCCGCAACGGCGATCCCCGCCGCCGCCGCAACACAAGTGCAAGAAGCCCCCGCGCATCACGAACGCCGCCGCCTGCCCGAGCGCCGCAAGGGCTACATCCAAAAGTCCATCGTCGGCGGCCACAAGGTCTATCTGCACACCGGCGAATACGACGACGGCGAACTCGGCGAAATCTTCATCGACCTGCACAAGGAAGGCGCCGCCTTCCGTTCGCTGATGAACAATTTCGCGATCTCGATTTCGATCGGCCTGCAATATGGCGTGCCGCTCGAAGAATATGTCGACGCGTTCCTCTTCACCCGCTTCGAACCGGCGGGCGAAGTCAAAGGCAACGAAACCATCCGCCACGCCACCTCGATCCTCGACTACATCTTCCGCGAGTTGGCGGTGAGCTATCTCGGCCGCACCGATCTCGCTCAAGTCGATCCATTCGACGCACGCGGCGATGGCCTCAGCAAACGAGCCACCGACGCCGAAAGCGCAGCCCGCCTCATCTCACGCGGCTTCGCACGCGGCGCCTCGCCGGACAATCTGGTGATGCTGCGTCCGCGCTCGGTCGTTGAAAACATCCGCGACCGCAAAGAGCCGCAAGCCGCAGCGCTCACGCCTGCCGCCACTGGCTATCGCAACGATCCCTGCAGCGCGTGCGGCCACTTCACAGTGGAGCAAACCGGAAAATGCGCCGCCTGCGGCGCGACGGGCGAGGCTAGCGGCGGCTAGCGCGTCCGCGCGCTATCGCGGCCGCGCTCGAACCCCGGCACGTCGTCGCCGAACACGACCCAGTCCTGCTTGTTGCAATCATAGACCGAGCGATCCGGCGGAAACTGCTCGCTCGCATCGAAGCAACCAACGGCGACGCCAATCCTGCTTGTATCGCGCGAGCCGTACCAATAGAGGCTCGTCGCGCATGTCGGGCAGAAGAAGTTCGAGAACGTATTGCCGCTCTCCGTCGGCCGCGTGTATTCGCGTGCCTCACCGATGAACGTCACCTGCTCGCGCTTGTAGTACACGCCCATCCCAAACGGCCCGCCGCTCCTGCGCCTGCAATCGACGCACGCGCACGCCACCACCGCCTCGCACTCACCCTCGACCTGCACACGCAACGCGCCGCAGCCACACCGTGCTTCTTTCATGAGGCCGAGATAGCCCTCCAACGCTTCCCGGCCAAGCTCGCGCCAACGAAAACGTGGACGTCACATCGCCGTGTAGCCGTACCAAAGCACCAGCAACACCAGCCGCGCCGCGAACGACGATCCCGTCAGCGTCGACAGCACAATCGCCACCGTCGCCGCCACCGCGCCCGAAGCAGCCGCCAACGGCAACACGCCCAACGCCGCAGCAGGCGGCGCACCTGGCAACGCCAACAAAGTCGTCCACAATGCGCCCGCGATAACAAATGCAACCCGGCGCGCGATCGGCGCAAACGGCGCAACTTTCGTCAGCGCCACCAGCCCGCGCGCTTCGCTCCGCCCCGCATGCGCGCTCAAGGCAAACAGCATCAGCAACAACGCCGCAGGGCTTGCCACGTGCCGGAAGTCCGCAAACGCCGCGAGCACCGCGACACCAGCCGCGAGCAGCAAGAACACCCGTCCCGAGCCAATCAACCGAAACTCAGACCAAACCAGCCCAAGCGCATCCGCCATCGCCCGCTTCGCCGCCGGCGCATTCGCAACCACACGCGGCGGCGGCCCAGAATTCAGCAGCGCACCCAAGCGTCCCGCCAACACAGCCTTCTTCTTCGCCTTGTGCGGCGCATAGATCAGCCCCGCGATCACGACGAGCGCAACTGCGACACCAACCCAAGCCAAACGCGATTCCAAATAGCCAGGCGACATCAGCCCCGCCATCACGTCGAGATCGATCGTGCCGGTCGCGAGGAAGCCGCCGCCAATCGAGAAACTATCCGTGCCAGGAGGCGCGCCGAACTTGAGCGGCGTCACGAAGCCGGCGAAGTCCCACATGTTCGAAGCGAGGCTCGGATGCTCAGCGCTGTCGGTCACGATCGGCGCTGTGATCGATCCCATCCACACGCAGAAATATCCGAAATCGCCGAACCCCGAACGCAACAACGGCCGCGCATCAAACAGAATCCGCAGCGCCGCAATGCCGATCATAGCCGGCCCCGCAACCACCCACATCGCAAAGCTCAGCTCCGCAATGTTGAGCGCATCGCCTTCAAGCATGAACGTCGCCAGATAAATCCCGGCGAGGTTCAACGCCGCCAGCACGCCGAGCAACACCAATGCGTCAGCAACAAAGCGCCCCAACGCAATCGCCACCCGCGATCCGGCCGTGACTTCTTCGACTTGCCAAGGCTGACGCCGCGTCGTGTTCGACCGCAGATAAAGCCACGCAATCGGCATCACCAACGTCGAGACGATGATGCCCAGCGAGACGCCCAGAAACGGCGACGTCATCAGCGGCAGCGCATTGCCGACCGCGATCTTGATCCCGCCGCCATCCTCGAACGGCAGCATGTAACGTGCGCCCAAAGGCGCCACGAGCAGCATCAGCCACAACGCGCGGCTGCGCCCATAGCGCAGCAACGATGTCGTCAGCGACGAGCCGGAAATAGCAACGGCGGTCAAGCCACGCTCTCCGCCGCACGCGAAGCCGCAACCGCGCCGCCCTCAACCCGCAACACCGCCCGCGCATGCGGCGCAAGCTCATCCGCCAAGTGCGTCGTCATCACCACGATGGCGCCGGCCTGTGCACGCTCAACAATCAGCGCACTCAGCTTTCGCGCAGTCTCGCCATCCAGCTCCGCCGTCGGCTCATCCAACGCCAACACCTGCGGCTCGCCCAGCAACGCCTGCGCAAACACCAAGCGCCGCCGCATGCCGCCGGAGAAGCTCGCAACGCGATTGTTGATGTCGGCATGCAGACCGATCGCATCGGTGATCGCGCCGAATTGCTTGTCGGCTTGCCCGAGGTTCAAACCCTTCAGCGCCGCGATGTGCATCGCGAATTCACGCGCCGTCAGATCCTCCGGCAAATCCACCGCTTGCGGCGCGTAACCAAGCGTCTGCCGCAACGCGCCACGTCCACCGCGTCCATTCCAAACAATCGAACCCTTGTTCGGCCGCTCCGCCGTCGCGATCAGCCGCAGCAGCGTCGACTTTCCCGCGCCGCTCGGCCCCGCCAGCAGCGTCAGCCCCGGTTCAAACGTCAGCGAAATGTCATGCAACACGCGTTTGCGGCCGTAGGCTTTGCCCACGCCCTTCAGCTCAAGCGACGTCATCCCCGTCCTCCGGCCTTCCGAGCGGCCTCATGCTCATGATGCAGCGCAGATGGGGACTGGATGCAATCTATCCGGCGCCCTCAAAACCACGTTTCCCGGCCAAGCGAGCGCGCATCGAAGATGCGGGCGCGCGCAGAGCCGGGACCCATGGACCGACAAAGCTCAGCAATTTCCCGATGGATCCCGGGTCTCGCTCCGCTCGCCCGGGAAACGTGCAGGGGAAAAACCGGGGATACACCCCAATCAATCCTACAGCGCCAAAGCCATGAGACACTTCCTCCCATCTCCTATCGGGAGGCTACCGGATCCAATAGCCGAGCAGTTTAGGAGATGCGGTTTGAACGTGATGCGATGGAAGTCCGCGAGGAGGAAAATCGCTGCTCCACGAGACAAGGAAGCGGAGGCCCAGTCGAGAGAATTGGCTCTCACTGCACGTCAGCCGGGAACGAACATCCAGCGCTAAGACTCAGCCAGGATACCCAGCGTCCTAAGACGTATGGCCCCCTTGGAGCCCCTGAACGCTTCAGATGTTCGCCGGCTGCAAAACAACCCGCGCAGGGCGCGCTTCGGCACACCCCACACACTTTGCTTTGAAGCTTCAGCACGAAGCGCGCCCCGCTCTCCCTCTTTCACCACGCAGCTCAAGCGCGTGGCCGCAGGCACATCAGCGATCCTTCCCCCTTGTGGGGAAGGTGTCGCGCGGATGCGCGACGGGCGTCACCTCCGGCCCTCCGAACACACGCTGCAGCATGCAGCCGCACCGGCGCGTATCCTGCGACGAGACGCGAAAGTTTTTTGGAGTTGCGCCAATATGAAACGCGCTGCGCTATTCGCTTGCCTCTTGGCGTTAACGACGCCCGCTTTCGCGCAAACCCCGTCCGCCACTGGCGGCCCGATCACCAACCAAGCCGAGCGCGACGCCATCGCCGCGCGCGTCCGCGGCGGCGCCTCATGCGAAGGCTGCGATCTCTTCCAGATCAGCCTCGCTTACCAATCGATCGCCGGGCGCAACTTCGCTGGCGCGCGCATCCGCCAAGCTGATCTCTCGCTCGTCACCGCCGATCGCGCCCGCTTCCACGGCGCCAACATGTCGCTGACCAATTTCTTCGGCGCCCGCTTCTCCGGCGCTGACCTGAGCGACACTAACCTCGAAGGCGCGACCTTCGTCGGCGCCTACCTGGGCGCTGCGCGCTTCAACAACGCGGTGATGACTGGCGCGAACTTCTCGGGCGCGGAACTCGCCGGCGCTTCGGGTCTCACCCAAGCTCAGCTGAATACTGCCTGCGGCGACGCAACGACCACGCTTCCCGCCGGGATGACTATCCCGGCCTGCGGTAACAACCAGTAACAATTCTCGCTTACTGCAAGTTCACTGGCGGCTCTTCTTGAGCAGGATTAGTCCGGCGCCGTGCTGACACAATTGCGCCTGGCCGTTTTCGCGGCCGCTGCTCTCGGAGCAGTTTCGGCGAGCCAGAGCGCTGCCGCGTTTTGGCCGTTCAACAGCGATGCGCGCCTAGAAGCTCAGCCCGCCTACGGCGGCGTCTGCGAAGACTGCGACCTCTCCGGCCGCATCCTCACGGGCGCGCGCATGACGCACTCGAACTTCAGCCGCAGCGATTTTTCGAACGCCGTGCTCGCCCGCGCTGATGCTTCACACTCGGAATTCAACGGCGCCGACTTCACGCAAGCGGATCTGACCAACGTCCGCCTGATCGACGCCTCCTGTCCGCAAGCCCGCTTCGAACGCGCGCGCCTCGCGCAGGCCAACGCCCGCGGCGCCGATTTCACTCGCGCCAATTTCACCGGCGCCGACGTCACCCGCATGATTTTCGAAGACGCCGATCTTTCCGGCGCCGATCTCCGCTCCGCCCGCGGCCTCACGCAAACGCAGCTCAACGAAGCGTGCGGCGATCACCGCACAAGGCTGCCGCGCGGGCTACGCGTGGAGCGATGCGGCTAGTCATGCTCCCCGCTCCGCGGGGAGCTGTCGAGCGCGCAGCGCGAGACTGAGGGGCGAGTTGTAAGGTTTCGTCGCGCCCCTCCGCTTCGCCGCGCTCAGCACCTCCCCGCGAGCGGGGAGGATCAGCCCTTGGGCGTCTCAGCAATCCGGATGTGCAGCTCTTTCAGCTGCTTTGGCGTCACTTCACCTGGCGCGTTCATCATCAAGTCCTGAGCCTGCTGATTGAACGGGAAGACGATGACTTCGCGGATGTTGTCGACACCCGCGAGCAGCATGACGATGCGGTCCACGCCCGGCGCCGAACCACCGTGCGGCGGCGCGCCGAAGCGGAACGCGTTCAGCATGCCGCCGAACTTCTCCTCGACCACTTCGCGGCCATAGCCCGCGATTTCGAACGCCTTGATCATGATCTCAGGCTTGTGGTTCCGGATCGCGCCCGAGCTCAACTCAACACCGTTGCAAACGATGTCGTACTGGAAGGCCGTGATCTTCTCGATGGTCGCGCGGTCGTTCGGATCGAGCGCCAAGAACTTCTCGTGGTCAAAGTTCGGCATCGAGAATGGGTTGTGCGAGAAGTCGATCTTCTTCTCCTCCTCGCTCCACTCGTACATCGGGAAATCGACAATCCAGCAGAACTTGAACTGATCCTTGTCAGACAAGTTCAGCTCGTCCGCGACCTTGTTCCGCGCCAGACCCGCAAACTTGTAAAACACACTCGGATCGCCCGCGACGAAGAACGCCGCATCGCCAACCTTCAAGCCAAGCTGCTCACGAATGGCATTGGCTTTCTCAGGGCCGATGTTTTTCGCGATCGGGCCAGCGCCGCCTTCCTCGCCTTCGCGCCAGAAGATGTAGCCCAAGCCCGGCTGGCCTTCGCCTTGCGCCCAGCTGTTCATCTTATCGCAGAACGCGCGCGAGCCGCCGCTCGGCGCCGGCACGGCCCAGACTGCATTGTTCGGCTTTTCGAGGAAGCGCGCGAAGAGGCCAAAGCCGCCGCCGCGGAAGTGCTCGCTGACGTCTTGGAGCACCAGCGGATTGCGCAAGTCCGGCTTGTCCGAGCCGTACTTAGAAATCGCTTCCGCGAACGGGATGCGCGGGAATTCATTCGCGGGCGTCACGCGCTTGCCGTTGCCAAATTCCTCGAACACGCCGGCCAGCACCGGGCCGATGGCATTGAACACGTCTTCCTGCGTGACGAAGCTCATCTCGAAATCGAGCTGATAGAACTCGCCCGGCGAACGGTCGGCGCGCGCGTCTTCATCGCGGAAACAGGGCGCGATTTGGAAGTACTTGTCGAAGCCCGCCACCATCAGCAGCTGCTTGAATTGCTGCGGCGCCTGCGGCAGCGCGTAGAACTTACCCGGGTGCAAACGCGACGGCACCAGGAAGTCGCGCGCGCCTTCCGGCGACGACGCCGTCAGGATCGGCGTCTGAAATTCCGTGAAGCCCTGATCGATCATCCGGCGGCGCAAGCTGGCGATCACCTGCGAGCGCAGCAGGATCGAACGGTGCAACTTCTCGCGGCGCAAATCGAGAAAGCGATACTTGAGGCGAATCTCTTCCGGGTAGTCCGGCTCGCCGAACACCGGCAGCGGCAGCTCCTCGGCCGTGCCCAGCACTTCCGCCGTCTCGACGCGCACTTCGATCTCGCCCGTCGCCAGTTCCGGGTTCACCGTATCCTTCGCGCGCTCGACCACCTTGCCGTCAACGCGGACGACCGTCTCGGCGCGCAGCCGCTCGAACAAGGCAAACGCTTGCGAGCCCGGATTAATCACCAGCTGCGTGATGCCGTAATGGTCGCGCAAATCGACGAACAGCAGGCCGCCCAGATCGCGCTTCCGGTGCACCCAGCCGCCCAAACGCACGTCCTTGCCAGCATCCGCCGGACGGAGAGCGCCGCAAGTGTGGGAACGGTAAGCGTGCATTGGAAACTCCAGGCCCCGAGTCAGGGAAAGGGGCGTATTTCGCGGCGGAAAGCGCATGTTGCGCTGCGTCTTGTCAAGGCGCGGCGACCCCCGGCAAAACAGCGCTGCTTATGTGCAACCTCTATTCCATGACCAAATCGCGGGAAGCCGCCGTCGCCTACACGCGCGCCATGCGCGATCGCACCGCCAACCAGCCGCCTCTGCCAGCGATTTTCCCGGATCAGCTCGCGCCGGTCGTTGGCAATTCGAAAGAAGGTCAGCGCGAGATGGCGATGATGCGCTGGGGCTTTCCGCCTGCTGGCGGCGGCAAGCGGCCGGTCACCAATGTGCGGAACCTGAAGTCGAATTATTGGAAAGGCTGGCTCGATAGCCCGCGCTTCCGCTGCGTCGTGCCGGCCACCAGCTTCGTTGAATACACCGACACCACACCGAAGGTGGCGCACTGGTTTGCGCTCGGCGATGACCGCCGGCTGTTTTGCTTTGCCGGTATCTGGCGGCCCTGGAGTGGCGTGCGCGGCAAGGAGGACGCCACGCACCTCCTGTTCGCCATCCTCACCACCGAACCCAACGAACTCACCAAACCGATCCACGCGGAAGCCATGCCCGTCATGCTGACCGGCAGCGAAATCGACATCTGGCTCGACGGCTCCACAGAAGACGCGCTGGCTTTGGCTAGACCTTTCCCCGCGGATCGGATGAAGATTGTGCTATCGGGACCGCGCGAAGACGCGGGAGGGGGAAGCTCATGAAGTGGCTGGCTGGGATCGCGATTGTGCTTGCCGCGCTGGCGGCGCTGTTTTGGTTTGCGGTGATCGACGCCGCAGCGCCCGCCGAGGCGGATGGCATCGTTGATCTCGATGCGTACCGCGCACTCGTAGCCAGCGATGCGCCGGAAACGCTGCCGAGCGCGGTGAACATCGAGTTCGTCGGCGAGAGTGACGCGCCAGGCTTTGCCACCCAAGCCGGCGCTTTCGGCGGCAACGTGACAATGTCCTACAACTCGTTCCAGATCGTTGCGCCCGATGGCGACATGATCATCGACGGCGCGGTTGATCGCGACACGCTGAACCAGATGTCGCAAAACGAAGGCAGCTTCGATGAGCAAGCCTATGAACGCGTGCTCACGGCCATGACGCGTTCGCGCAACGTGATGATCACGCACGAACACCTCGATCACGTCATGGCGATCGCGCGCCACCCGCATCCCGCAGACATCGCGCCCAATCTCGCGCTCACCAGCGCGCAACTCGCAGGGCTCCCCGAGCACGCACCGAACGGCCAACTCGCGCCGGAAATCACCGGCTCCACGCAACGCGATCTGAGCCAACCGCAACGCATCGCGCCCGGCGTCGTCGCCGTCGCCATGCCCGGCCACTCCCCAGGCACGATCCTGATCTACGCAAAGACGGCGACGCGCGAGTATCTGTTCATCGGCGACATCGCCTGGGTCATGGGCAGCGTCGAAAACCTGCGCGGGCGCCCGCGCTTCATCACCTGGATCATGCCCGGCGTTGATCCCGATCGCCCTGCCGTGCTGCGCCAATTGCGCGCCCTGCATGATGTTGCGGAAGCGAACCCGGAGCTGGTGTTGGTTCCGGCGCATGACGACGCCTATCTGCGCGGCCTGATTGCGCGCGGCGTACTGGGCGAAGGCTTTGTGACGCCACAGGCCGCGGCGGCGCCGGAATAATACCGTCGGATATGCCTCCGCGCTTGACCCCAGGCGCGGCGCGCCGCAACCAGCCTTGATGCAGGTCATTACCAAGACTGCGGACCTGGAAGCGCTGTGCCAGGAAATGGCGCAGCAGCCCTTCGTCGCCGTCGACACTGAATTCATGCGCGAGACGACCTATTGGCCGAAGCTGTGCCTGATCCAGGCGGCGGCGGCCGGCGTCGAGGCCGTGATCGACCCGCTCGCCGAAGGCCTCGCGCTGGCGCCGTTCATGGAGCTGATGGCCAACGAGCGCGTGCTGAAAATTTTCCACGCGGCGCGTCAGGACTTGGAAATTTTCCTGAAGATCGGCGGCAAGCTTCCACATCCGGTGTTCGACACGCAAATCGCGGCGATGGCCTGCGGCTACGGCGATACGGTCGCCTACGACGCGCTGGTGCAGCAGGTGCTGAAGCGCCGCTTGGACAAATCCTCGCGCTTCACCGATTGGAGCCGCCGGCCCTTGTCGCAAGCGCAGCTCGAGTACGCACTCGCCGACGTCACGCACCTGCGCGACATCTATCCGAAGATGCACGCGAAGCTCGAAAGCGAAGGCCGACTCTCGTGGCTCGATGAGGAGCACGACTACCTGCTCGATCCGGACATCTACGACACGACGCCGGAAAATTCCTGGAACCGCCTGAAGCTCCGCAAGACAACAGCCGACTACGTGCTCGGCCTACAAGTCGCCGCCGCGTGGCGCGAACGGCAAGCGCAACAGCGCGACGTGCCGCGCGGGCGTATCGTCAAAGACGAAGCGCTTTACGAGATCGCTGAGCACCGCCCGAAAAGCGCGGCGGACTTCGACCGCATGCGCGCCGTGCCGCGCGGCTTCGGCAACTCGCGCGCCGCCGGCGAACTGATCCAAGCGCTCGACCGCGCCTTCGCCGATCCGAACCGCGACGTTTACAAGCATGTGCGCCCGCCGCCTGTGCCGCCTGGGCTTGGGCCGACGGTTGAACTGTTGAAGGTGCTGCTCCGCTTCGAAGCTGAACGCCACAACGTGGCGCCACGGCTCATCGCCTCTGCCTCGGAAGTCGAAGCCATCGCCGCTGACGACAATGCCGACGTCGCCGCGCTGCGCGGCTGGCGGCGGGAAGTGTTCGGCGAACGCGCACTAGCGCTCAAGCACGGCAAACTGGCGCTGAAGCTGAAAGACGGCAAAGTCTCGGTCGACGACGCATGAGCGAGGCCAAGCGCCCCATCACTTTGGGCGAACTCGCGGCCGGCGTTCGCGATGATCTGTTCCAGTGGGATCGCGGCATTGTCGGCACGTTCATCGGACTCAGCTGGAAGCCGGGCCGGGTTATCCGAGGCTTCATCGAAGACCGCGACGAGCGCTACGCCAAACCTTGGCGCTATCTGATCTTCGGCGTGCTGGCGAACGTCGCCGCCGCCTGGTTCGTGCTCGATAATCTGGGCTATCGCGAAACGCTCGGTCTCGGCAATCAGTCAGACCAAATCGCGTTCGTGCTGGACAATGCGGCGATCATCACGCTTGTCGTGTTGCCACTCGTGGCGCTTTCGATGCGCCTCTGCTTCATTGGGCTCAACCTGCGCTACATCGATGCGCTAGTGGCGCTGTTCTATGTGCAGGGTCAGGTGAACCTCATCGGCGTCGCTTCGGTCGTCGCCATGGCGCTCCTGAACTCGCAAGCAGCGAACTTGCCGTTTGTGGCGCTGACGCTGATCTACTTCGTCTGGGCGCTGGCAAGTTTCGCCTCGGGTCCGATCTGGCGGCGTGTCCTCGCTGCCGTGCTGACGCTGGCGCTGGGCCAAATCGTCAACGGGCTGATCGTCTACGCTGCAATCGCGTATCTCGGCTAAGCCTATTCGTCCTGGCGCTGAATCCCGACGAGCAAACCTTCGTGCCAGGTGAAGCCGAGATACCACGTCTCGCCATCGATCACTGACTTGTAGATGTGGCGTGTGTAGGCGCCGTCCGGCGGGTCGGAGCGCAGATACACCATCGTGTCCGCGTGCTCAGCGAACGGCCGTAGGATCGCGCGCGACGGCGCGCCTTGCGGATCACGCGCCAGTCCGACCATGCCGCCGCCCAAGAGATCAATCGGCTCCTCCGCGAACGCCGCCTGCCGCAAAGCGCGCCGGGTGTTCGCTGTGCGCTGCGGATCGGGATCAGTCGGCACGGCCATGCGGTCATAGCTGAGCTCAGGCATCTCACGCAGCGCAAGATTCTGCTCAACGCGCGGCACACCGGAACCATACGAATTGCCGAACGTGATCACGGAAAAATCACCCCCGGGATAGCGCGCATAGTCCGCGGTGAAACCCTGCGTCTGACCCGAGTGTGTGATGCGCGGCGCGCCGCGGAATTCGTCGCGGAACAGGCCGAACGCGTACCCCGTGTCCGTGCCGTCGGTGAGACGCTGCGTTGTCGTCAGCACCTCCATCGCGCGCGGCGAAAGAATGCGGCCGCTGAACAGCGCCTCGTCCCAGAGCGCCCAGTCCGCCAACGTTGAGGAAATGCCGCCAGCGCCGAACGTGCTCGCCTCAGTGATCGGGCGCACATCGATGCGCGCGGCGCCTTCGCCTTCACCGGGCTTGCAGCCTTGCGCGAGCGTGGCGCCCGCGGGCGCGTAGCCGCCCATGAAGGTGTGGCGCATGCCAAGCGGCTCGAACAAATGCTCGCGCAGATAATCGCCGAACCGTTCGCCGCTGACGCGCTGCACAACGAGGCTGAGTAGAAAGTAGCCCGTGTTTGAATAGGACCAGCGCGTGCCCGGCTCGAAGTCCAATGGGCGATCAGAGACGATGGCGTAGACTTCCGCAGGCGTCGGCGACGTCTCGTAGACACCGTAGCCGCCCGCTTCCTCGTAGTCCGGCACGCCGCTCGTGTGCGTCAGCAGTTGGCGGAGCGTAACGCGCTTCCAGAGTTCCGGGATGTCATTGAGATATGTCCCAACAGGCGCATCGAGATTGACTTCATTGCGCTCCCAGAGCTGCAATAGCGCGACCGCAGTTATGTGCTTCGAGATCGAGCCAATCTCAAACGACGCGTTCACATCTGCCGCGCCGGAGCCATCGCACAGCGCGCCGCCCCACGCGTAAGCATGCTCGACGCGCCCATCACGAATAACGGCCGCAACAACGCCAGGCGCACGGCTGCGCTCCGCCGCAGCGACAAAGCTCGCCGGCGGCGGCTCCGCGGCGAGCAACGCAGATTGCGGCGTCTGGCATCCGGCCAGCGCCATGATCGTGACCAAAGCAAAGGAAGCGCGCATGTTCATCCCCGTCCGCCGCCAATACGCGACGGGATGGGCCGCCAATGTTTCAGCCTGATTGCAATGCGACGAACTACGCCCGCGCTGCGACGGCGGCGGCGCAGGCGGCTTTGAAATCGTAGGATGTCTCGGTCGCGCAATCGGGCCACTTCTTGGTGTCGAGCCAGTATCGCGCCAGGCCCAAGCGCGCGCAGAGCGCGGGGAAGCGCGGGTGCTTCCAGATCGGCTCGCCGGTGGCGCCAACGAAAAGCTGCAGCGGCGATTGCGAGCGCGCCATGCCAAAGGCTTCGTGATTGTCCGGCTTGAGTTGGCGGCCGGCATCGAGCGCGGCATCGATCACATCGAACGCACGCTCGGCGCAGCCGTGGCTCGCCGCGAAGATGCAGGTCGAAAGCGCCAGCGGCTCGTCGCTCGCGGCAAGCTCGTCGAGCAATTGCTCGCACGCGGCCTCGCGCGCGGCCGGCGCCAAACGCAGAAGGCCGACATAGTTGAGCATGACCTCAACATCGCGCTGCGTCGCGCCGCGCTTGGGAACGTTTTCGGGCCGCGCCAAAGTCTCGATCGCTTGCAGATCGCCGGCGACGCTCAGTGTGCTCCACATGAGGTACCAGATGAACGGCGAATCCGGCCACCGCATCCACGCGGCGGTGACGATCTCGCGCGCTGTTTCGATATCGCCGCGCGCCGTCAGCATGCTGGCGCGCAAGCCTTCGACGGCGGGCCCAAGCGGATCGAGCAAGCTCGCGATTTCCAGCGCACGCGCCGCGTCCTTCAGCCGCCCGACGCTGTAGAGCCATGCCGCGCGCGCCACGTGCAGCGCCGGATCGTTCGGCGTGCGCTTCAGCGCTTCGTTGACGAGGATGAGCTTTTCCTCGTGCGCGCCGAAGGCCGGCTTCAGCAGCGACATCGCCGCCATGCCGTGCGCGCAGTCCGGATCAAGCTCCAGCGCGCGTTCGGCGGCGGCGAGCGCTGCGTTGTGCGCGGGCGAACCAATCACGTCGCGATCACGCGGCAGCAGCAGCGCGCGCACGCTGGCGAGAACCGCCCAGGCATCGGCAAAATCAGGCGCCAGCGATACACAGCGTTCGAGCAAGATCGCGGCTTGATCCTCCTCCACGTCGCTCATCATCAGCCACATCTGACGGGCGCGGAGATAGAGATCGTGGGCGGCGGGATCGACGGGGCTGGCGGCGCGATCAGATTGCGCCAGTGAGCGCCGCAGCGAACCGGCTGCCTTGGCCGCGATTTCGTCCTCCAGCGTGAAGGCGTCGTTGCGGTTGCCTTCGTAGCGCTCGCTCCAGAGCACGACGCCATTGGCGGCTTCAATGAGATGGACGCTGACGCGCATGCGGTCGCCGCTCAGGCGCACCGATCCATCGAGCACGTGCGTCGCCTTCAGTTCGGCTGCCGCGTCGCGCTTGCGGTCGCCGCGGAATTGAAACGCCGAGGCGCGCCCAATGACCTTGATCTTCGACTGACGCAGCAGCGTTGAAATGATCTCGTCAGCAACGCCGTCGGAGAAATAGCTGAGTTCGGCGGCGTAGCTCTCATTGTCGAACGGCAGAATGGCGAGCACGGGCTCTGGCTTGCGCACGCGCGTACGCGCGGCGGCCATCGCTTCCAGCGTGAAGATGTCGATCGTCTCGCTCATCTTGTCCAAGTGGACGGCGCCAGCGGGATGCAGCCGCTGCGCAAGCTTGCCGCGCACGGCGCGGCGAACATCCATGGAGACGACAACAGCTCCCGGCCGCGCCAACTGCTGCAAACGCGCGGCGACGTTGACGCTGTGACCAAGCAAGTCGCCGTCCTGCGTCATCATCACATCGCCGATATGCACGCCGACGCGCACGCGCTGGCGCTCAACGCCGCCCCACAACACTTCGGCCGCTGAGAGCGCGCCGGAGGCTGAGGCGAACTCAAGCATGAAGCCATCGCCGGCGGTGTTGAAGATGCGGCCGCCATGCGTCTTGATGATGGTGTCCAGCACGCCGCGCACGCGCGTGACGAGGGCGAGCGCTTCCGCCTCGTCCACTTCGGACATTGCCGAGTAACCCGCGACGTCGATCGACATGATCGCCGCGAGTTTCCGGGGTCCGAGTTCCTCGGTCACGTGTCGGATTCCGCCATCGCGGGCGGCTCATACCACAGAAGCAGGCGCCGTGGGCCTACTTACGCCAGCTCAGGATCAACCCTCCTTGGGGAGATCCTGGAAATAGGGTTCCACCTTGCCGGTGTACTTGATGGTCAGCTGCTTGCCCCTGCGGTCCAGCGTCTTGCCGACGGCCAGGCGCACCCAGCCCTCGCTGACGCAATATTCCTCGCAATTGGTCTTTTCGTTGCCGTTGAAGCGCACGCCGACGCCGCGCTCAAGCACGGCGGCGTCGTGGTACGGGCTATCGGGATCGACCGAGAGGCGGTCAGGCGGGGTGTCGCTCATAGAACTTTGGTCTCCGGGGTAAGGCCCAAGGCGGCGGCGGCGAAATCCAATCGCCGCTGCACCGTCTCGGTAATGAGGTGGGCTGCCTTCTTCTTGACCCGAAGGATGAGCCTGCCGTCAACCGCCTCGATCTCGACTGCGGCCAAAAGCGGCTCGCTGCGGCCGGAAAGATCAGCGCCGAGCCGGAGCGCGGCGCCCAAAGCGGCCGCGGCGGCTTGGCGCTCGTCGCTCAGCAGCCGCATGTACGCATCGGCATGGCGGGGCGGCGCCTTGGTGTAGCGGTGGTGGATGGCGGCGGCCAGGAAGGCTCGCTCCTCATGGCTGATCGCCGCCAACGGTGCGCGCAAGATGAGATCGAACATGATCTCAATGCGTTGATCGGGATGCAGCGGCCCGCCGACATCAGCCAGACGCGCCGCGGCGCCGCGCAGCACCTCTTCGCGCTTTCTCGGAAACACGTAGGGCTGGCCGACGAACATCGGCGCGATCCACTCTTCGAGTGCTGCGCCAAACGCACGCGTGCGCGACCAGCGGCCGGCAAGCGCTTCAGCGGCGGCGATGAGCGGATGCACTTCAAGCGCACTAGCGCTCATGCGCTCAAGCAGCACGCCTTCGCGCAAGCCGAACGCTGAGAGGATGACGCGATCGAACTGCCCGGATTGCATAACGTGTTCGAGCACGACGGCCGCGTAGGGCAATGTCTCGGCGCGCTTGGCGGATGTTTCCTCCAGCCGTTCGAGCGAGCGGCGGCCTTGGCGGCGCACGGCGTCGACGACTTTGAGCACTTGCGCTCGGCTCATCTCGTGATGATGCAGCACGCCCAGCGGGTGATTGGTCAGCGCGATGTCGATGCGCCCGAGGGCGCGCCATGCGCCGCCGACGGCGTAGAAATCGCCACCGCGTTTGCCCAGCAGCTTCGTGCGATCGAGCACGGCGGCGACTTGCTTCGAGACTTTGCCGTAATCGAAATCGCCTCCGTCCATCAGCGTTAGCGGGCCAAGCGGGAACGTCTCACCGCGTCCGACGCCTTTGGGGCTGATCTCAATGAGTTCGAGGCTCGCGCCGCCGAGATCGCCAACGAGACCCTTGGCATCCGGCGCGCCGGCGCTGACGCCGAGCGCTGAAAGGCGCGCTTCATCCTCGCCGCTCAGAATGCGCAACTTGATGCCGCTCTCAGCTTCCATGCGCGCGGCGAACTCTTGGCCGTCCTTGGCTTCGCGCACGGCGGCGGTGCCGACAGCGAACACATCCTTGATCTGCAGCGCTTCGACCAATGTCGCGAAGCGGCGCAATGCACGTATCGCTTGCTCAACGCCATCCTTCGACAGCACGCCACTGCGCGCCTCTTCGCGGCCGAGGCCGGCCATGACCTTTTCGTTGAGGATCGGCGTCATAGCGCGGCCATCGACGCGATAGACGACAAGACGCACGGAGTTGGAGCCGACGTCGACGACGGCAGCTTCCTGACCGTCGCGGAGCACGCGCGACGTCATCGCTCAACCTGCTGCTTACTTGGTGCGCGCGCCAATGTGATCGAACGCGGCAGGCAGGTCTTCCTTGCCCGCGCGGCCGCGGCCCGAGAGGCTCGGGTTGCGCATGAAATAGTTGTGCGCGCTAAACGGCTCGTCAGGCAGTTTGGAGACATCAACCCGCTTAAACACCCCATTCGGGTCCATGTACCAGGATTGCGCCTCATCGTTGAGGTTCGCGACCATGATTTGATCGAGAACTTGCTGATGTACGGTCGGATTTTCAACCGGACAAAGGACCTCAACCCGGCGTTCCAGGTTCCGGGGCATCCAGTCAGCTGAGGAAATATAGACCTTGGCCCGCGGGTTCGGCAGTTTCATGCCATTGCCGAAACAGACGATGCGGGCGTGTTCGAGGAACCGGCCCACAATCGATTTGACGCGGATGTTCTCGCTCATGCCGGGCACGCCCGCGCGCAGGCAGCAAATACCGCGGACAACGAGATCGATTTGCACGCCCTCGTTGGAGGCGCGGTAGAGCGCGTCGATAATTTCCGGATGCACGAGCGCGTTGAGCTTGGCCCAGATGGCGCCGCCGCGGCCCGCGCGCGCGTGCTCGATTTCGTCATCGATGAGCTTCAGCAGCGTCGCCTTCGAATTGATCGGCGACATCGCGATCTTTTCGAGTTCAGCCGGGCGCGCATAGCCGGTGACGAAGTTGAACAGCCGGTTCGCATCGCGGCCAAGCGCCGGATCGCAGGTGAAGAGCGAGACGTCGGTGTAAATGCGCGCCGTCACGGCGTGATAGTTGCCGGTGCCAAAGTGCGTGTAGGTGCGCAAGCCCTCGGCTTCGCGGCGGACCACGAGGCTCACCTTCGCGTGCGTCTTGAAGTCGATGAAGCCATAGACCACCGAGGCGCCGGCAGCCTCGAGCTTGCGGGCGACGTGGAGGTTGGTCTCTTCGTCGAAGCGCGCTTTCAGCTCGATCAGCGCCGTGACGTTCTTGCCGGCTTCGGCGGCGGCGACAAGCGCCGCGACGATCGGTGAATCGCGCGAGGTGCGATAGAGCGTCTGCTTGATGGCGACGACGGCTGGGTCAGCCGCGGCCTGACGCACAAACTGCACGACCGAGTCGAATGACTCGAACGGGTGGTGGACCAGAATGTCCTTAGCGCGGATGGCCGCGAAGCTATCGCCGCCGAAATCCTTGATGCGCTCAGGGAAGCGCGGCTCGTAGCGCGGAAACTTCAACTCCGGGCGGTCTTCATTGACAAGCGCCGAAAGCGCGACGAGGCCAAGCATGCCTTCGACGACGACCAAGTCGCGCGAGTCGGCTTCCAGTTCACGCACGATGAACGCGCGCAGGTCTTCCGGCATCGAAGCCTCGACCTTCAAGCGCACGATGTCGCCCAGGCGGCGCTCCTTCAGGCGCGCCTCGAACTCGCGCACGAGATCTTCGGCCTCTTCCTGAATTTCGATGTCGCTATCACGGACGACGCGGAACGCGCCCTGCGCTTCGACGCTGTAGCCGGGAAAGAGTTCGTCCAGGAAAAGCGTAATCGTGTTTTCCAGCGTGAGGAATCGGCGCTGCGGTCGTTCGCCGGGGCCGAGATCTGTCTGCGGATGCGCGAGGGTGACGTCGATGAAGCGCGCGACTTGGCTGGGCACCGGGATGAGCGCGTTCATGACGCGGCCATCGCTCCGGCGCTTCAACTTCAGCGCGATGGCGAAGCCGAGGTTCGGAATGAACGGAAACGGGTGTGCCGGATCGATCGCCAGCGGCGTCAGCAGCGGGAAGACTTCCGTCATGAAGAGCGGCTTCAGGAAGCGGCGCTCTTCTTCGGTCAGCTCTTCGGTGTCGAGAACGGAGATGCCCACGCCGCGCAAACTCACGCGCAAGGCGCGCCAGCGATCCTGCTGGCGTTCGATCAGTTTGGTCGCGGCGGCGTGGACCAGCGCCAGCTGCTCGCTGGGCGTCAGGCCGTCGTTCGAAAGCGTGGTGACGCCCGCCTTCACTTGCTCATGCAAGCCGGCGACGCGGACCATGTAGAATTCATCGAGGTTGGATGCGGAGATCGAGAGAAAGCGCAGCTGCTCCAAGAGCGGATGCTTGTCGTTTTCGGCCTCTTCCAGCACGCGCGTGTTGAACGCGAGCCATGCGAGCTCGCGGTTGATGAACCGTTTGGGATCACTCAGCGACGGCGTGTTCTGCGCCGTGGCGCGCGTTTTCTTACGCGGCTTCGCCATCTGTTAACCGTCTCCAACAACCCAGCGCGCCTGCATCTTTTCCAGTGCTCGCTTCGCGATCACCGTCGTCACAGGCTTTGCCCCGCGCACCAGTTCCTCGTCCAACGCCGCCGCCCAGGCCTGGGCCGCAGCAAAGGTTCGAGGCAACCGCCGCACGAGGTACTTGGCGGCATCATCGCTCAATTGGATGAATTGTTCGCGACAAATGCGGCGCAAAACGACGTCCATAAGCGCCTCATCCGGCTCTCCGAGCTTAGCAACCGGTAAAGATGCGAGCCTGGAGCGGAGATCTGGGGTCTCAACCGCCCAGACGGTAGGGAGTGCTACGCCCACCAGCAGCACCGCGCCGTGCTGGGCGCGGGCAAGATCGAGGACGCGCCAGAACATCGCCTCGTCCCGCTCGCCGTCTGCATTGTCGATCAGCAGGCGGCCATCGGCTTCGCGGAAAATCGCCACCGCATCCTCCGGCGCCGCCAAGGGCGAGACCTGACGGGCGCCGACTTCATTGGCCCAAGCGAGCGCGAGGTGGGTTTTGCCAGAGCCGGCGGGGCCGGAAAGCGCCAGCGCGCCGTGGGGCCAGGCGCGCCAATCGGTCAGCAACTTGGCTGCGTCGCGGTTTGCTTCGGCCACCACCAGCTTGTCGGGCGAGTGATCGCCCATGCGGAACTCAAACAGGCGGGGCTGGTCGCTCACCGGCGGACGCTACCTCGCGGCCGTGACGCGAAGCGTCTCGCCCTGCGCTGTGGTGGAGAGGCTGATGCCGCGCCGCTGTAGCTCCGCCACCAACTGGTTGCGATCGCCAACGAACGAGAACGACACGACCGCGCCCTGCCGGCCAACCGCTTCGATGCGGATTTCCGAGATCAAGGTTTGCGCCGTGCCTTCGAGCGCGTCTTTGATTTGCTCCCACTGAGCTTGGCTGGTGTAGAGCGCCGAGGCGTTAATCCGCCCGCGCTGACCGCCGCCGGTGGCGATGCGGCCTTTCCAATCATTCTGGATGCGCTCGCTGGCTTGCTGAGCAAGCGAGGATAGCGCGGCGCGAAGCGCGGCTGGATCATCGCTGGCGATGCGGGCGGTGACTTCGCCGCGCTGACGGACGGCATTAGCGTCGACTTCGACAAGCGCCGCCGTTGCCGTTTGGCCTTGCACGCGCAGCGTTGCGTAGAGCGCTGAGGCTGCGGCGGCTTGCTGAGCGAAGCCGCTGGCGTTTTGCCATGCTGGCGCGCCGCGCAGGTCCGCAGGCGCGGTGGCGAGGGGTACGAGTTCGTCGCCGAAACCGCCAGTGCTCCACACTTCGCGCCAGAGCGCGGCTGTTTCTTCCGAGGTGCCATCGACCACCACCGGCGCGACTAAAACCGGCGCCGTGCGCGTATCGACAACGGTCAGATTGAATTGGCGCAGTAGCGTGCGCACGCCCGAAGGATCGAAGCGCACGGTGAGGCGGCCGATGTAACGGGTGCCGGAGCGGCGCTCCTCCTCGACGTCGACGCTGGAAACCAGGCGATCGAGCGTGGCGCTCTCGACTTGCGGGACGCCGCGGCCGGCTAATTCGTCAGGGATGGTGAGGCGGCGAACGAGGCGTTCGAACCCTGCCCGCTGTGCGGCCGCAAAGCCCGCCTGCTGGGCCGCTGCGGCGTTGGCGGCGGTTTCATCCACATACACACCCGAAACGGCGTAAACATTGTCGCGCCCCTGGGCGCTTGCCGCCCCCGGCGCGAACGCGCACAAGGCGGCAAGGAAAACAGCCGCAAACGCTGCCAAAGGCGGAAATTTCATTACTGAACCTCGGTGTCGGGAGACCCTACCCGGCGCGGAATCGCCTATCAATGTGGCGGCTTCTGGACTCATCATTGTGACCAATACCCCGGGAACTAACGGCCTTACCTATCGCGACGCCGGTGTGGATATCGACGAAGGCGAACGCCTGGTCGAACTCATCAAGCCGGCGGCGAAATCCACAGCCCGCCCCGGCGCGGACGGGTCTTTGGGCGGATTCGCCGGCGCCTTCGACCCGAAAGCGGCTGGATTCAAGGATCCGATCATCCTCACAACCACAGATGGCGTCGGCACCAAGCTGAAGATCGCGATTGAAAGCGGACGGCACGAGACGGTCGGCATCGACCTCGTCGCCATGTGCGTGAACGATCTCTCGGCCCAGGGCGCCGAGCCGCTGATGTTCCTCGACTATTACGCCACCGGCAAACTCAACGCCGATGAAGCGGCGCTCGTGGTGCAGGGCATCGCTGAAGGCTGCCGCCAAGCGGGCGCTGCTCTGGCAGGCGGCGAAACGGCCGAGATGCCAGGCATGTACGGCAAGGGCGATTACGATCTGGCTGGCTTTTCCGTCGGCGCGGCTGAGCGCGGGACGCTTTTGCCGCGTGTCGAAGAGATGCAAGCGGGCGACGTGATCGTCGGCATTGCCTCGAGCGGCCCGCACTCGAACGGCTACTCGCTGGTGCGCAAAGTGGTTGAGCGTTCGGGCCTTGCCTGGGATGCGCCTGCTCCGTTCGCGACCGGCAAGACGCTGGCGGAAGCGCTGCTGACGCCGACGCGGATTTACGCGAAGCCGCTGAAGCCGATCTTCGACGCGAAGCTCGCCAAGGGCGCCGCGCACATCACTGGCGGCGGCTTGGTTGAAAACACGCCGCGCGCGCTGCCGGATCATCTGGAAGCGGATTTCGACTGGAACGCCTGGAAGCGCCCTGCAGTGTTCGAATGGCTGCAAAGCACAGGCGGCGTCCCGGAAGCCGATATGCGCCGGACGTTCAATCTTGGGATCGGCATGATCTTGGTGGTTGAGCCTGCTAAAGCCGACGACGTGATCGCGAAACTCACGAGCGCCGGCGAACAGGCGTTCAAGATCGGCGCGCTTAAGGCAGTCTAAGAGATACTACCCAAGTGAACCTATGAAGCTCTGGCAGCTATCGTCGCTACTGCGGTGGGGAGGCTATTCGATCGGGAACCCCTCGCGTGACCGACCGGATTGGACACACTTCGAGCAGTGGTTCCTTCGGATTGAACAACTCGTGGACGCTCAAGATCGAGAAAAACTCGATGCAGAACTTCCGGATGAATTTGTCAGGGTCGTTCTCACCTCGGTGGACATACCCTTTCGTGTTGATCACGAGGGATGGGTGCGCGGTGCAAACCGCTCCGACTCCAAATTGGAGTGCCTATCCGCACTAGAGGCATTCGATCGCTTTGGCGGTGAAGTTCTCGAAGACGCCCTCGAAAAGGGGGTTAGCCACACCAAGCTATTCTCAAGAACAATCGCCGATGGCTCAAAATGAGCAAGAGACGCGTTGCAGTCCTGATCTCGGGGCGCGGCAGCAACCTGCAAGCGCTCCTCGACGCGCAGCAAGACGCGTATGAAATCGTGCTCGTCGTTTCCAACGTCCCGGACGCCGGCGGCCTAGATCGCGCACGCGCCGCTGGCATTGAAGCGCTGACACTCGATCACAAGCCTTATGGCAAAGATCGCGAAGCGTTTGAGCGCGATCTCGATACTCTGCTGGTTCAACGCAACGTCGAGATCGTCGCCCTCGCCGGCTTTATGCGCGTGTTAACGCCCTACTTCGTGCGCGCGTGGGCTGAGCGGCTGGTCAACATTCACCCGTCGCTGCTGCCGAAATTCCCAGGCACCAAGACGCACGAACGCGCGCTCGCGGCGGGGGAGACGGAGCACGGCGCGACTGTGCACCTCGTCGTTGAAGAAGTGGATGCGGGCGAGATCATCGGCCAAGCGTCGATGCCGATTGTGGCGGGCGATACGCCGGAGAGCTTAGCGCAGCGTCTGCTCGCGGTTGAGCACGACCTCTATCCGCGCTGCCTCGCCGCGTTGGCGGCGAAGCTCAGCTAGTCCGCCGCTTCCGGTTTCGGCATGTGCGCCACGATGGTGGCGATCGCGGCGGTGAGTGCGGCGAGATCATCGCCGTAGCCGAGCACCGGAATGAAATCCGCGACCACATCCGTCGGCACGATCAGATAGCCGAGCACGGCAACACATAGCCCCTTCACCCAAAGCGGCGTTTGAGGATCGCGCAGCAGCGCGTGGATTTGCTTCGCGGCGTCGATCAGCTTGTCGAGCCCGGCGATGTTGCTGAGCTTGGCTTTGAAGGCGCGCTCCGAATAGGCGCCCGAGTGATCGGTCATGGCAGAGGCTCCGTTTGATCCTTAAATACGGCGTCACCAGAGCGGACGCACCAGCGCAACGCAGATCAGCATCGAATGCCGTATCAGCCCGCCTTCGCGGCGGAGCGCGGTTCCAGCTCTTCTTCGACCAGCCGCGCCAGGTCTTGCAACATACGCAACTGCGCCGGCGTGAGGCTGCGCGGCTTGCTATCGACGATGCAAAACGCGCCGACGCGGGCGCCATCGGCGGCATGCAGCGGGATGCCGGCATAGAAGCGCACATGAGGATCCCCGATCACCACCGGATTTTCGGCAAAGCGATCATCCCGCAACGTGTCGTTCACGACCAACGGCTCATCACCCAATATGGCGTGCGAGCAGAAGCCCATGTCGCGCGAGGTTTCGCTGAAATCGAAACCGTGATGCGCTTTGTACCATTGCCGGTCGCGATCGATCAGGCTCACCAGCGCAATCGGCGCGTCGAACGCGGCGGCGGCGATGCGGGCGTGACGATCGAAGCGCTCCTCGGCCTCAGTATCGAGCAGGCCCAAGCGATAGACAGCGGCGAGGCGCTCTTCTTCATCGGCAGGCAGCGCGGCTTTGCGCCAGCGCAGCATCGAGCGCATCAGCCACGCGCGCATGCGTGAGCGAGCGTATTGCAAGCTGTAAGGCCGCGTCAGCCAATCGGTGACGCCCGCGGCCTCGCCCTTATCTTCCGGCACCTTCGCTTGATCGGTGACGATGATGATCGGCGTTTCCTTGGCGTCCTCGCCCGGCAGTGTGCGGATCGCGGCGCAGAGCGCGACGGGATCAACGTCGGCCATCGCGTCGCCCAGGAAGATGAGCGAGGGGTGACCGCCCTGCACTGCTTCCAAGAGCTGATCGGTCAACACTTCGGAAACGCTTGGGATGCCGTCGGCTTTCGCCGCGGCCGTCAGGATGGCGCGATCGTTGGCGGACACGCCCGCGATCAACACAAGCTCATCGGAAACGCTGCTCGTCGGCTCGACAAGACTCGATGGCAAGAAGGGCGTGGTGCGCACTGCGTTGGCGGCGCCGCGCAGTTCGATGGTCGAGCCTTCAGCGGCGCCGACGACGTTAAGATCGCTGCCCGCGGCCGCGACGCGTGCTCGCGCCACCGCGATGAGGCCATCAACAGCATCGTCGCCGCGGCTTGGATCGTGGTGATAGAGCGCCAGCGTCCTCACGTTCGCGGCGATCGCCACATCGACCGCATACTCGATCGTGCTGTGGCCCCAGCCGACCTTCGATGGATATTCCTCGGCTGTGTATTGCGCGTCGTGGATAACGAGATCGGCGTCGCGGATGAAGTCGATATGGGCGTCGTCGCCGCCTTCACCGGCTTCGGGGTGGCCTTCGCCGGCATGCGGGTCATGCGGTTCGTGGTCGGACGCATAAACGGCGCTGCCGCCATCGGCTTCCAAGCGATAGCCGACGGTGAGCGCCGGGTGATTGAGATATTGCGAGGCGATGTAAATATCGTCGATGGCGAAGCCGCCCTCGACGATCTCGTGATATTCCACCTTCGCCGCGAATTGATTCAGCGTCACCGGGAAGTAGGCGTAGTCCATCTGCGCGGCGAGGACGTCGCGCAGCGATTGGCCGATGCCGCGCGGGCCGTAAATGTGCCACTCGGCACCGGCGACGAAGAGCGGCGCGAAAAACGGCAGGCCTTGGATATGATCCCAGTGCGTGTGCGAGATCAGAATGTGCCCGCGCATGGCGCGGCCTTGTTCGATCAGCGCTTTGCCGAGCGCGTTGGCGCCCGTACCCGCGTCGATCAGGATCGTCGTACCTGAATCAGACGTCACCTCCACACAGGAGGTGTTGCCGCCATAGCGGAGCGTCGCGCCGCCAGGCGTTGCGATCGACCCACGCGTTCCCCAGAAGCGGACTTTCATCGCAGGCATTATGCGCCGCTTGCCCAGATGGGCAAGACAAGTTGGACGAAGCGCCTATATCTCTCATCAAGGAGACGCTTCATGGCTGAACGCGACTACGTGCTCGGCACGCATGACGACGAAATCTATCGCTTAGGCTTTCAGCATCGCGTGTGGCGTCCGCGCGCGCTCGATGCGTGGGCGCGTGCGCGCATCGGCGATGGCTGCAAGGTGATCGATTTCGGTGCGGGACCTGGCTTTGCGACGATGGACTTGGCTGAGATGGTCGGTCCGACTGGGCAAGTGCATGCGCTGGAACGTTCACGACGATTTCTTGACACGCTTGAAGCGCAGGCCAAGGCGCGTGGCTTCGCGCAAGTGAAGGCGCATGAGGTTGACGTGGTCGCGGACCCTATTCCGGTCAGCGGCGCCGATGCGGCGTGGGCGCGCTGGATCTTCGCATTTCTGCCGCGCCCCAAGGAGGCGCTGAAGAAGCTGGTCGACGCGCTGAAGCCGGGCGGCGCGCTCGTGTTTCATGAGTATCTCGATTACGAGACCTGGAAGCTCGCGCCGCCTGCGCCGAACTTTGAGAAGTTCGTCGACGAGGTTTCCGCCAACTGGCGCGCGTCGGGCGGTGAGCCGGACATTGCGCGGCATCTGCCGTCTTGGCTGACCGAGATGGGGCTGAAGATCGAGAGCTTGAAGCCTTACGTCGATGTCGTCTCGAAGGACGACAACACCTGGCGCTGGCCGATCGGCTTCTTCGACATCCACATCGACCGCCTGCTCGAACTGAACCGTATCACGCCGCAAATGGCCAAGGACATGCGCGACGAGTTCGCCCGCGTCAGCGCACAGCCCGGCACACTCATGGTGACGCCGCTGGTGTTGGAAATCATCGCGCGCAAATAAAAACGCGGCGCTTGTGGGCGCCGCGTTTTAGAAGTTCAGGCTCGGCTGAAGATTAGCCGACGATCTCTTGGTCGGTGAAGAAGAACTCGATCTCGCGCGCGGCGTTCTCGAGGCTGTCCGAACCGTGCACCGAATTGGCTTCGATCGATTCAGCGAATTCCTTGCGGATGGTGCCCGGCGCGGCGTTGGCCGGGTTCGTCGCGCCCATCACGTCGCGATACTTGGCGACGGCGTTGTCGGCTTCGAGAGCCTGAACAACCACCGGACCCGAGATCATGAAGTTCACGAGGTCGCGGAAGAACGGGCGCTCCTTGTGAACGGCGTAGAAGCCCTCAGCTTGGCCTTCCGAGAGCCAGATGCGCTTTTGCGCGATGATGCGCAGGCCCGCCTTTTCGATGACCGCGTTGATCGCGCCCGTCAGGTTACGCTTGGTGGCGTCCGGCTTGATGATGGACAGGGTGCGTTCGACGGCCATGGCTCAGGAGGCTCCGGGTTGAATTGGGAGCCGGGTCTATAGCTGCACCGCAGCAAACAGCCAAGTGCGTCAGAAGCACCCGATCGCGGCGATGCTCTCGTCGGCGGCCAAATGACGTTGATGCGACCAGGCGCGTATTCGAGCGTGTTCGCCATGTTGTGGCGGATCACCCGCGCATCGGCGGGCAACGCTGCTTGGTGCGTTTCGCCCCATGGTTCGCCAACGAGGTGCGCATAGGCGCTCGCGCCGCACGCATCGCCGGCGACGGTGAAATCATTGGGGTTGAACAGAAGATCGGCTTGCGACGCAGGGGTCTCCTGCGCCGCACAGCCTGCAAGCATCAGCGCCGAAACGACGGCGCCGCGCACTTTAGTAGCACTCCAACGACGTGATGATGCCGTTGGCGTCGGTGATGATGTTCAGGCGCTCGGCCGAGAAATCCTGCGTCACCGGCTGGTTAGGCTGGATGATGCGGATGTTCGCGCCGGCGGGCAGCGTCACGGCGGCGAAGTTCGAGCCGACGAGCGCGCTGTATTGCGCCGCGCCGCACGTGTCTTGCGCGGTGGCTTCAGCGGCGGTTTGCGGCGCCGGGGTTTCGGTGGTGGCCGGCGTTTCGGTCGTCGCCGGGGTCGTGGTCTGGCCACACGCGACCAGCGCGAACGCGGCGCAAGCCATCAGCAATGCACGCATGTTTGAACTCCTTAGTAGCAGCTGAGCGAGCCGACGAGGCCGTCGGTGCCGGTGATGACATTGAGACGGTCGGCGCGGAAATCCTGCGTGACCATCATGTCGGGCGTGAGAACGCGCGTGCCCGCTGGCAGTGTTGAAAGATCGATGGCGCTTGCCGGCGTGCCGATCAGCGCTTGGTGCGCAGCCGCGCCGCAGGTGTCCTGCGCGGTGGCTTCCGCCGCATTGGTCGGCGCGGCGGCGGGCGCTTCGGCGACCGGCGTCTCAGTGGTGGCCGGATTTGTGGTTTGCCCGCACGCAGCAAGCGCGCCGGCACAAGCGGCGATCAAAAGGAACTTACGCATTTCCTGACTCCTCACCCTCGGCCTTAGCCGCAGCGCACTCTTGTGACCCTGCCGTCCGCACCGAGATCGATATTCAGACGGTCGGCGCGGTAATCCATGGTCACCGCACAATTGTGGCAAATCACACGCGCGCCTGCGGGTAACTCCGTGCGATCGATTTCGGCGCCAAGTGTTCCAACGAGGTGGCTGTATTGCGCCATCTGGCAGGTGTCGGGCGCGGGGCGATGCACTTGTTCGTCCGTCGAGCGGCGCGCGATCTGATCCATCTCACGCGTCGTGAGCGGACGGCCATGCCCACTGCAAGCTGCCAGGCCGATCACGACTATTCCCGCCAACACCCAGCGCATCATTGTTGTTTCTCCCAACGCCCCGCGGCGCTCTCTTTCCAATACGACGCGGTAATGCCGCTCTCTTTCGCCTGTTTCCAGCGGGATCGGGCCGATTCCAAGGCGGCGGGTTCGCGGCCATCGAAGATCAGGCATGCGCGTTCGAAGGCGCTGATGTCGCCCGGCTCCGCGTCATCAACAAGGAAAAGCGCCTGGGCGTTGTTGGGATTGCCGGCATCGACCGTGAGCCAGACAGGCTGCTTCGCCGGATCGCCCTCGCGGGCGTGCGGCACGAAACTGTCTTCGCGAAACGTCCAGATGGCGCTGTCGAGCTGATCGACGCGCTCGGGCGAGCCCGCGCGCACCAGAGCACGCCAGCCGCGCTGCAGGCACTTTTCCAACAGCGGCGGCAACGCGCGTTCGAGATCACTCTTTTCGAGATGGTAGAACCAAAGTTCAGCCAATCATCGCTCCAGCCCGTTGGCCTGACGCTGACGGATCCACTCGTCAGGCGTGACGTTTGCGATCATGGTGCGCAAACCGGCGATGCCGCCGCGCTGTTCTGCGTAGGCGTTGTCCAACTGTCTCTGCGTTGGCGCCGGAGAGAGGCGCTGCGTCGGCAGCGTTTCCGAGGGATCAAAGCTGTAGCGCGTCACGCCTGGCGAGACTTGCTGGCCGACACGACGGATCGACTCCAATTGCATCGGATGTTCGAGATCCCAGGCGATCGCCCAGTCGATCGCTTCGAGCAACTTTGCCTGGTCAGCGCCGGCCACGACATTGATTTCCTGTCCGACGGTGTATTGCAGCGCCTGGATGGTCGATGGCGTCGAGCCGGGATCGAGCATCGCGACCGTGCGCCCGCGCAATTGCCCGACATAGAACCAACGCGTCGCTTCGTCTTTCCGTCCGAGGTCGAAGAGACGCTCGGCGGCGAAGTAAAACGTGATCCAGTAGTGGCACGGCGCGGTTTCGAGAAATTGCGCCAGCGCCGCGTCATCGCCGCCGCGGATCAAATTCGGCGCAGCATCCAACACCTGCGTGCTGGGGCACGCGGCGCTCGGCGTGTTGTTCTGAGCCGAAGCGACAGGCGCACTGACAAGCAGCGCCGCGGCGGCAAAGAAAGCGGCGAACCTGATCATGCTCTACTCTTCGTAGCGATTTTGAATGAGGCGGTTCAGCAGGCGCACGCCGTAACCCGTGGCCCAAGCCGGTGAGAGCGGATCTTCGTACGGACCCGACTTCCAAGCCGTGCCGGCAATATCGAGGTGCGCCCACGGCGTGCCGTCTTTGACGAAGCGCTTGATGAATTGCGCGCCGACGATCGAACCCGCCACCGGCTTGCCGGCGATGTTCTTCATGTCGGCGTTCGGCGTATCGATCAGCTTGTCGTACGCGGCGCTAAGCGGCAGGCGCCACACAGGCTCGCCTTCAGTTTGACCCGCGACCGTGATCGCGTGCGCCAAATCTTCATCGTTCGAGAACATGCCCGCGTTCTCGTGGCCGAGGGCCACGATCACGGCGCCGGTAAGGGTCGCCAGATCGATCACCGCTGACGGCTCGTACTTGTCCTGCGCGTAGTAGACGGCGTCGGCGAGGATGAGGCGGCCTTCAGCGTCGGTGTTCAGCACTTCGATGGTCTGGCCCGACATCGTGTTGACGATGTCGCCCGGACGCTGCGCGTTCGAGCCTGGCATGTTTTCAACCAGCGCGACAACGCCGACGACGTTTGCTTTGGCCTTGCGCAGCGCGATCGCCTTCATCGCGCCGGCGACAGCGGCGGCCCCGCCCATGTCGCCCTTCATTTCATCCATGCCAGCGCCCGGCTTCAACGAAATGCCGCCCGTATCGAAGGTGACGCCTTTGCCGACGAGCGCGACGGGCTTTGAGCCCTTCGAACCGCCATTCCACTTCACGGCGACAAGACGCGCCGGACGCGACGAACCCTGTGCAACGCCAAGCAGCGCGCCCATGCCGAGCTTTTCCATCGTCTCCGGCTCAAGCACTTCAACCTCGCAGCCGATGGTCTCGAGATCGCGCAGCCGTTCGGCGAAGGTCTCAGGATAGAGAACGTTCGGCGGCTCGCTGACGAGATCACGCGCGAAGAACACGCCTTCAACGATGGCGGCGTCCTTCTCGGCGCGCGCCTTGGCGGCGGCGGGGCCGTCCATGGCGATTTCAACGGTGGTGAGCGAAGGCTTCTGCTCCGGCTTCAACTTGGTGCGGTAGGTGTCGAAGCGATAGGCGGCGAGGCGCGCGCCCATCGCGGCATGAGCGCCCGCTTCCGCTTTCGAGACGCTCGGCAGCGCATCCGGCTGCAGCACGAGCTTTTCGGCGCCCGACGTCAGCACCCGCTTCACAGCGTGACCGGCCCAGCGCTCCACCGCCATCCCGTCGGCGCCGTCAGGCTTACCGACGCCAATGACGAGCACGCGGCCGAAATCCACACCGTCCGGCGCCAGGATATCGGTGACCTGCCCGGCCCCGCCCTTAAAGCTCGCGGCCTTCATTGCCTTGGCGATACGACCGCCCGCCGCGGTATCGAGCGCCTTGCCGGCGGCCAAAAGTTCGCCGCCCTCGGTGGCCATGACCGCCACAACGTCACCGCCGCCAGCCGTTACAAAACGAATGTCCATAAATTCCCCATGAAGCCGGTTGGGAAAGGGAAGACGCGCAACGCCCGCTTCAACCTTGGTCCGGCGCTGTGGTAGCCATGCCCGAAGCAATTGAAAAGCTGAGTGCGGCGGTTAGGCAGGGTACGGGCGCCGGCGCACTAATCTCAGGGACGCGATGAACACTATTTCCGCTTACGTGTTCCGGCAGGCGCTGGGGCCGCTCCTGGCCATCCTGGGGGCGCTGGCGGCGATCGCCATCCTGACCCAGGGCCTCAACCAGCTCGACATCATCATCACCAACCGGCGGGCGGGCTTCGCCTTCGCTTGGGTGACGATCCTGGCGCTGCCGCAGCTCATCTCTTTGATCCTGCCGATGGCGGTGTTCATCGCCGTTGTCTACGCGCTGAACCGCATGCACAGTGAAAGCGAGATCGCGGTGCTCTACGGCGCTGGCGTTTCGCGTCAGCGCTTGGCGCGGCCGATCCTGCAACTCGCGGTGCTGGCGGCGATCGTGCATTTGATCATCAACGTGATCGTGCAGCCGTGGTCGTTCGAGGAACGACGAAAAGTGTTTTACGATTTGCGCACCGACATTGCGTCGAGCCTGATCGAAGAAGGATCGTTCACCTATCCTGCCGAGGGGCTAACGCTATACGCGCGCTCGCGCGGCGGCGGCGGCGAGTTGCGCGACCTCTTGATCCATGACGGCCGCACCGAGCCGGGCATCACCTACACCGCGCGCGCGGGCGCGATTGTCACCGTCGATGGTGCGCCGGCGATCGTGATGCGCGACGGCCAGGTGCAGCAGGAGACCGAGGAAGGCTCCGTCAATGTGCTCGACTTCGATCGATACGTTCTGAAGTTCGATGGCGTGTTCGAGGAACCCGACCTCTTCTTCCTCAAAGCCTCCGACCGCACCCTGTTCGACTTGGTGTTCCCGGACCGGACATCACACTACGACCAGCAAAACGTCGATGAATTCCTGGCCGAAGCGCATGGCCGCCTTTCCGCGCCGTTGTTGAACATTGCGCTCGCTTTGGTGGCACTGGTTGGCGTTTTGATGGGTGAATTCAGCCGCCGCGGTTATGGCCGGCGCATCATGTGGGCGGCGATCATCGCGCTCGTGATCCGGCTGGCGGCGCTGATGACACAAGCGGCGGCGGCGGATCAGCCGGAGCTCAATCCATTGCAATACGTGTTGCCGCTCGCGGTGATTGTCATCACGGGCATGATGCTCGGCGGCAAGTCGGCGCGGAAGAAGCGGCGAGAGATGGGCCCCTCGGTCCTGGCGCGAGGCGAAGCATGAGCTTCTTGTTCTCACGGCTCGGCCGCTACGTGGTCTCACGCGTCTTCGGCGGCGTGCTCATTGCCATGATCGCCGTGCTCGCGTGTATCCTGTTGATCGACTTGGTCGAGCAGATGCGCACCGTCGGTTCGCGCACTGACATCTCATTGCTCGAAGCGCTGCGTCTCACGTTGCTGAAGACGCCGATGCTGGTGGAGCAGACGCTGCCGTTCGTGGTGCTCGCGGGCACCATGGGCGCCATCATCGGTTTGAACCGCTCAAGCGAGTTGGTGGCGATGCGTGCGGCCGGCGTTTCAGCGTGGCGCTTCCTGACGCCATCAGCGTTCGTTGGCATCGTGCTCGGCGTGTTGGCGGTGACGCTGCTCAACCCACTCGGTGCGTATCTCTATCAGCAGTTCGAGGCCGAGAAGGAGAACGCGCTCTCCGAACGCTTGCAGGCGGCTGGCGAGAACGGCGTCTGGATCCGGCAGGGCGACGAGGAAGGCCAAGTCGTCATCCACGCCGACGGCGTCGATCCAAGCGGCACGCGGCTGCAGGGCGCGACCTTCATGTTCTTCGAAGTGCAGCAGGATGCGCTCCGCTTCACCCGCCGCATCCAGGCCGCCACCGCCGAACTGAAGCCCGGCTTTTGGCAGCTGACCGACCTGACCGAGGCTACCCCGGGCGGGCGCCCGGTGCGTCAAACCCACCTGGCCATCCCCACATCCCTGGACGCCACCGAACTTATCAACCGTTTCGTCAATCCAGCGACGCTCTCGTTCTGGGCCCTCCCAGGCTTCATTCGGGAGGCCAAGGCGGCCGGCTTCGCGCCGACCCGGTACGAACTCAAATGGCAGGCGCTGCTGGCCTACCCGCTGCTGCTTGCAACCATGGCGGGTCTGGGCGCGGCTTTCTCGCTACAGTTGCAAAGACTTGGGAATTTGGCCCGTTGGGGCGCGGCTGGCGTCGGCATCGGTCTCTTCCTGTTCTTCTACAGCCAGCTCGCCGGCGCGTTCGCGATGACCCAATCGGTGCCCGCAGCGGTCGCGGCCTGGAGCGCGCCGCTGGCCGGCCTGTTCATAGCCTTGGCTTTGGTGGCGTTCGTCGAAGACGGCTAAGCGGCCACAGGCGGCGTGAAACGATTCCCCGCACGGCTTCGGGTGCTAGACGCCTGAAGCATCAGCCGTTTAGGTAAAGCCTGGGGAGTCGCAAAAGGGATGCGAATGAGCCGTTCGGGGGAGATGGGCGGCCGGCCGTCCGAACGAGCGCCGTTCGGCTGGGCGGCGCTTGCTGCGGCCCTGGCCATGACGGTCAGCACGTCCGCGCTCGCCCAAGCTCAAACACCACCGACACCGCCGCCCGCCGAGCAGAACGAAAACGTGCTGCTCGAAGCCGACGAGATCATCAACGACGAAGCCGCGCAGACCATCACCGCGCAGGGTGATGTGCAGATCCGCTACCAAGGCCGCACGATGCGGGCCGACCGGCTGATCTACAATCTGCAGACGGGCGAGATCCGCGCCATCGGCGACGTGCAGATCGCGCTGGAGGACGGCTCCGTCACTTACGCTGAAGAAGTTGAAGCCGACGAAGCGATGAATGTCGGCGCCGCGCGCGAGCTGCGTGCGCGCATGGGCGATGGCGGCACGCTCGCCGCACGCGCCGCGATCCGCTCCGGCGAAGGCGAGAGCGAACTTCGCAACGTCATCTACACAAGCTGCCCGATCTGCTCGACCGGCGATCGCCCGCCGACGTGGAGCTTGCGCGCTCGCCGCGCGGTGCAGGATCGCGAAACGCGCACGATCTCGTATCAAGGCGCGGTGCTCGAAGTGGCTGGCGTGCCGCTGCTCTACTTCCCGTTCCTCGCGCACCCAGATCCAAGCGTCGAGCGCGCGTCGGGCCTGCTGGCGCCGAACATCGGCCGCAACCAACGCCTCGGCACCTTCTACGAGCAGCCGTACTATTGGGCGATCTCGCCGTCGCAGGACATGACGGCGTCGCTGCGTTTGCACGGCAACGTCAATCCGCTGCTCGGCATCCAGTATCGCAAGCGCTTCTGGTCTGGCGAGCTCTTGCTCGACACGACGATGACGCAGGAAGAAATGTTCGATTCAGACGGCGATCGTCTGGGTGATGAACGCTTCCGTTACAGCGTGTTTGGCCAAGGCGCCTTCCGCATCAACAATTACTGGGACTGGGGCTTCGGCATCGAGTCCATCTACGACGACGAATATCTCCGCCGCTACGATCTCGACGGCGCCGGCGAACGCCGCGGGCCGTACATCGGCCAAGACACGCGGCTGATCAGCCAGCTCTACGCCATAGGCCAAGACGCAAACTCCTACAGCTCGATCGCGTTTGTGAGCTTCCAAGGCTTGCGTGAAGACGATACGTCGGAGCTGCTGCCGCTCATTCTGCCGTACGCGGAATTTGATCGCGTCATTCAAGAGCCGGTCCTCGGCGGCCAACTGCGCTTGCAAGCCAACACCGCCGCGCTCTCACGCCGTGACGACGGCGTCGGCCCGTTTGTCGGCAGCGACGCCCGGCTCTCCGTTTCAGCGACGTGGCGCCGCGATGCGATCTTCGGACCGGGCATGGTGTTCAGCCCGTTCGCGCAAGCGCGCGGCGATCTCTTCCACGTCGAAACGTCGGAAGACGAGTACGAGACGTTCGGCCGTGGCCTCGGCCTCGTCGGCGCTGAAGTCAGCTGGCCGTTCATGCGGCCGGGCGAACGCTTCGACATGATCGTCGAGCCAGTGGTCATGGGCGCCTGGGCGACCGACGACGCAGACGATCCGCGCATCGTCAACGAAGACAGCTTGGCGTTCGAACTCGACGACTCGAACCTCTTCCGCGCCAACGCGGCCCCGAACTACGACCTCTGGGAACCGGGCGGCCGCGTCAGCGCGGGCCTCCGGGCCACGGCGCGCGCACGCACCGGCGAAAGCGCCAGCATCATGTTCGGCCGCCGCTGGCGCGAAGAACAGGCGCCCGGCTTCACCGATCAAAACAACCTCGGCGGCGAGGCCTCGGACTGGGTGTTCTCTGGCCAGGTCGACCTGGGCAGCGGCTTCGGCGCCGAAACGCGCATGCGCCTGGATGACGAAAGCCTCAAGGTTCAACGCATCGATCTAGGCGTACGCGGCCAAATCGGCCGCTTCAGCGCGGTAGCGCGCTATTTCAACGTCGATGAATCGATCGTCTCGGACCCGACCCAGCCGAACGAAGAAATCAGCGCCAATGTGGGGGTCGAACTGGCCCGCGGCTGGCGCATGCAGTTTGGCCTGACGCGAGACCTAGATTCAGACATAAACCTGCGTCAGGACATCCGCGCGATCTACGAAGATGACTGTACTTTCCTAGAGATCGCCTACACCCGCTCGGAAACGCAGCGGGGGACCATCGGCCCGGACGAAGGCTTGCAGATCCGGATCGGTCTGCGGTCGCTCGGGGTGTTGGGCGGGAGCTGAGGCAGAGCAGGACTGACCATGATTTTGAAGTACGTAACGGCTGCCGCCGCGCTTGCAGTGGCTACCCTTGGCCTCGTCGCCCCGGTGAACGCGCAGAACGCCGAGGGCGTCGCCGCGATCGTCAACGACAAGGTGATCTCCACCTTCGACGTGCGCCAGCGCGCGACGATGCTGCTCCTGTTCGCCAACCTGCAGCCGACGCCGGACCTCTTGGAGCGCGCGCGCAACCAGGCGCTCCGCGATCTCGTCGACGAGCAGCTCCAGCTTGAGGAAGCGGCCAAGTACGAAATCAACGTCTCCGGCGACACGATCGACCGGCGCATGACCGACATGGCGACGCGCAGCGAAACCACGTTGGCCAACCTCACCACCGAACTCGCCCGCAACGGCGTCTCGGTGACGACACTGCGTAACCAGATCCGCGCCGAAATCGCCTGGCAGCGTTTGATCTCGGGCATGTACGGCAGCCGCGTTCGTATTTCACAGAACGACATCACCGAGACGCAGCAGCGCATCGCCGCCAACGCGCGCCGTCCGCAATACGAGATGTCGGAGATTTTCTTGCCGGCCGACACGCCGGAAGAATTCAACCAGATGGAGCAGGGCGCGATGCGTCTGCTTGAGCAGATGCAACAGCGCGCGCCCTTCCCGATGGTCGCGCGTCAGTTCTCGCAAGCCCCGTCAGCGGCCGCCGGCGGCGATCTCGGCTGGATCAGCGCCACTGAACTCGCGCCTGAGCTTCGGCCAGTCGCTGAGCGCTTGCAGGTCGGCCAAGTCTCCTTGCCGATCCGCACGCAGAACGGCGTCTACATCATCGCCATGCGCAACCGCCGCGAAGGCATCCCGGACGGCGCGGCGTCGATCGTGTCTCTCCGCCAAGTCACGGCGCCTGCGGCGCGTAGGAACTCGCTTGACCGCCTGCGTCGCAATGCGCCGGGCTGCGGCGATCTCGAACGCGATATTCGCGGCATCCAAGGCGCCACGGTTCTGGACCTCGGTCAGACCGTCGAATCCGAACTCTCGCCGGACATTCGCAGCCGCCTCGAAGGCGTCGCCATTGGCGCTGGCTCGACCGTGGTGACCAACGGCGAGCAGGTGAACATCATCATGCTCTGCTCGCGTGAGACCGGCGGCAGCGCCATCCCGGATCGCCAGCAGATCGAAGATCGCCTGCGTGAAGCCGAACTCTCGATGCTGGCCGAGCGCTATCTCCGCAATCTGCGGCGCGAAGCCACCATCATCACCCGTCAGTAAATGACATGAAGCCGCTCGCCGTTTCGATGGGCGATCCCGCCGGGATCGGCCTCGAACTGGCGGCGCGCGTATGGGCGGAGCGCCAAGGCGCGCCGCCCTTTTTCTTTGTCGGTGATCCTGACGCGCTTGAGCGCGCCAGCGCGCGCTTGGGACTGCCCGCGCCGAAGCTCAACATCATCGATGACGTCGCGAAGCTCGCCGGCGCCGATGCGCTCGACGTCCTGCACGTGCCGCTGGCCATCGAAGAAACCCCGGGCGAGCCGGATCCGGTGAACGCCGACGCGACCATCGCCGCCATCGAACGCAGCGTTGAAGCGGCGCGCCAGGGCGCAGCTAGTGGCGTGGTGACATTGCCGATCGCCAAAGCCGTGCTGCACACAGCCGACTTCGGCTTTCCGGGCCACACCGAGTTCATCGCCCACCTCACCCGCGGCGATGCGTGGGCAGAGGCGCGCGGGCCGGTGATGATGCTGGCGGGGCCAAGCCTCAAAGTGGCGCTGGCGACGATCCACACGCCGCTCGCAAAAGTGCCGGAGGCGCTGACACGCGCGCGCATCATCGACGTTGCGCGGATCGTGGGCGAAGCGCTGCGCCGCGACTTCGGCATCAGCGCCCCGCGCATCGCGCTCTGCGGCCTCAATCCGCACGCCGGCGAAGACGGCCACATCGGTCGCGAAGAGATCGAGGTGATCAATCCAGCCGCGGCGTTGCTGCGTGCCGAAGGCTGGAACATCGGCGATGCGCGCTCAGCTGACGCGCTGTTCCACGATGCGGCGCGCGCGAGCTATGACGCGGTAATCTCGCTCTATCACGATCAGGGGCTGATCCCGATCAAGACACTGCACTTCTGGGATGCGGTCAACGTCACGCTCGGCTTGCCGATCATTCGCACCTCGCCCGATCACGGCACCGGCTTCGACATTGCCGGCGAAGGTAAAGCGCGCGCCGATAGCTTCCGCGCAGCACTCACGATGGCGTGGGCCATGGCCGAGCAACGCGCGCGCTCATGAACGCCGACGAACTGCCGACCCTGCGTGACGAGCTGGAAGCCCACGGCCTCTGGGCCAACAAGGGCCTCGGCCAACACTTCCTGCTCGATCTCAACATCACCCGCCGCATCGCCCGCACGGCAGGCGAACTTGCGGGCAAAACCGTCATCGAAGTTGGTCCCGGCCCTGGCGGGCTAACACGCGCACTCTTGGAAACCGGCGCGCATGTGACGGCGATCGAAAAGGATCCGCGCTTCCTGCCACTGCTCGAACCGCTGAACGAATGGAGCGAAGGCAGGCTGCGTATCATCGAAGGCGATGCGCTTGAGGTTGATGAAGCAGCGCTGATTTATGGACCGCCGGCGTCTCGCCGGCCGGCTCCGGCGCATGCCGGCGAGACGCCGGCGGTCCATATTATCTCCAACCTCCCCTACAATGTCGGCACGCCGCTTCTCGTGAAGTGGCTCAAAGCCGGCGCATGGCGCGGAGACATGACGCTCATGTTTCAAAAAGAAGTCGCCCAACGCATCGTCGCCAAACCCGGCTCCGACGCCTACGGCCGCCTCGCCGTTCTCGCGCAAGCGCGCTGTGAGACACGGCTCGAGTTCACGGTCCCCGCCCGCGCCTTCACCCCGCCGCCAAAGATTGCATCCGCAATCGTGCGCCTAACGGACAAGGCCGACCCCTATCCCAATCTCGATGCGCTAGAGCGCGTCACCGCCGCAGCCTTCGGCCAACGCCGCAAAATGCTCCGCTCAGCGCTGCGCGCGCTCACGCCGGAAGCCGAAGCGCTGCTACGCGCAGCAGAGATCGAACCCACCGCGCGCGCCGAGGAGATCGATCAAGCCGGATTTCGGCGGCTAGCGGATGCTTGGCTCGCCGCCAGCACTTAGCGCTCGGTCACACAGGGAAACGTCGCGCTGTGGTGATCGTGGCCCCAGCCGCGATAGCTGCGGGCGTCGATGTGAAAGCGTCGGGCTGAATAGATGCCGAGACCAATCCCGTCGCGCTGGCCGTCGGTTTCGTGGATGGGGCAGAGCAACGCAATCAAGTCTTCACGGCTGATGCTGTCGCTCACCGGCACGAGGTCGAGCGCGTAGTAGCTGCGGTGCGCGCTGCGCGAGGCGCCGCGGATGCAGGTGTTGAACGCTTCGTCGCGATAGCCGGAGACGACGCGTACATCACCGATGGCCGGTTTGACGTGATCGCGGATGAAGCGGAGCGCTGGCACGATGTTGCGCCATTCCTCCTCCGGCGGCGCGACGAACGGCTCAGTCGCGCATTGCGGGCGGATTTGATCCACGAGCCACAAATCGTACGCGGGCAAAACGCCGGCGACGCCCTCTTCCGCCAGCATTGCTTCGAAACGTGCGAACGCGTCGCCGCGCTCGGGACTGGCAGCGAGCCAACGTTCGAACGCATCAGCCCGCGCCGCCCCAGGATTCACGCAAGCGGCCAACACCGCCGCCGCCATGACCGCTCGCAACATCGCCCACATGCGCGTTAGGCAACATCCCGACGCGGCAACATCATGGCGTTGCGCCGCGCTCAGATCCCCTGCTTCAGCCGCTCAACGTGCAGCCTCAGCCAGAGCTGGCGCGCCCGCTTCAAGCGTTCGGCGGCGAGGATTTGCCTGATCTGGCCAAGCGTCTGCTCAAGCAGCGTGTTGACCAGAACGTAATCGTACTCTTCCCAATGGCTGATCTCGTTCAGCGAACGCGCCATCCGGGAGTTGATCACCTCCTCGCTGTCCTCGGCGCGCGCGCGCAGACGGCGCTCCAGCTCCGACATCGACGGCGGCAGAATGAAAATCCGCACGACATCCTGTTCTGCGGCGGCATGCAGCGCCCGGGCGCCCTGCCAATCGACGTCGAACAGAACATCGCGGCCTTGGATCAGCATCGCCTCAACCGGCGCGCGCGGCGTGCCGTAATGATTGCCGAACACGATGGCGTGCTCCAGAAACTCGTCCTGATCCGCCATCTCTTCGAATTGCGACTTCAGCAGAAACTTATACTCGCGGCCGTCGACTTCGCTTGGCCGCGGCGCGCGCGTCGTCGCCGAAACCGAGAGCGACATGTTCTCATCGACTTCAAGCAGCTTGCGCGCCAGCGTCGACTTGCCGGCGCCCGATGGGCTCGACAGCACGAACATGAGGCCGCGCCGCGCGACGTGTTCATTCAACATTGGCGGCCTGCTCCTTGATCTGATCGACCACGGTTTTGAGGTCGAGGCCGATGCGCGTCAGCTCCAAGTCTGCCGACTTCGAGCATAGCGTGTTGGCTTCACGCGTCAGCTCCTGACTCAGAAAGTCGAGCCTGCGGCCCGCCGGTTCAGGTTTCGTTATCAGGCTGCGCAGCTCAGCTGCGTGCGCGGATAGCCGCTCCAGTTCCTCCTGCACATCGGCGCGCGAGGCGGCGATGGCGGCTTCCTGCGCCAAGCGCTGCGGATCGAGCTTCAGTTCAGGCGCCAGCGATTCGAGACGCTGGCGGATGCGTTCGAGTGCTGCGGCAGGCGCAGAAGCAGCCGAAGCGCGGGCGGCGGCGATGCCGGCGTCGAGCTTGTCGGCGGCATCGGTGAAAATCGCCGCGAGCGTGCGGCCTTCGGCTTGGCGCGCCTGCGCAAGGCCTTCGAGCGCAGCGCTAAAACCAGCGATGAGCGCGGCTTCGAACGCTGCGCGCTCTTCTTCGCTTTGCTCGGCCGCGTCTTCGCTTTGCACAACGCCGCGCACGGCAAGGATGCCATCCCAGCGCGGCTTGGCGACACGGCCTTTGAATTGCTCGCCCGCCGCAACCAAGCGCTCAGCCAGTTCCAGATCGATCTTCAACGGCGGCGACGCGGTCGCGTCGCGAGCGATGTTCAGCGAGGCCTGCACGCTGCCACGTTTGAGTTTGGCGTTGGTGGCGGCGCGGGCTGCGGGTTCGATTGCGTCATAGCCAGGCGGGGTGCGCAGCTTCAGATCGAGGCCGCGGCCGTTGACGCTCTTCAGCTCCCAGATCCAACGCTGGCCGGCGTGTTCGCCCTCCGCCCGCGCGAAACCTGTCATTCCGGAAATGGTCATGGCGCTCTTTTCGCGTATTTGCCGCCCAAGTGTCATCCCCGCTTTATGAGACTCGGCCAGAACCCGCCTCAGTTTCAGACGCGGAGCTGCCGAAATGACGCTCGCAACCACCGCAGAACTAGCCCGCCCGCGCCGCGTGAGCTTGCGCCAGGCCAAACGATTCGCCTTGAGCTTCGACGCTTTGCTGATGGCGGGCAGCCTGAGCGTGTGCGCCGCGCTCGCCACTCAAGGCGGCCTCGAGACTGCCCTCTTCGCAGTCGCCGGCGCGCTGATCACTGCTCGCAAGACGCCCCGCGCTGAGCGCCTGGCCTCAGCCTATTCCGGCGGCTTCGCGGGGCTCTTCGTGGGCGCGCTGTTTGCCGCCTTCTTCCACGACGCTTTGGCTGACCTCGTTCAGCTTCTCTGACCAAGCCCCGGCAGGAACTATTTCCCGCCTAACTCCACGCCTCCCGCAAGGGAGGCGTTTTTGTATTGGCCGATGTCACGCAAGTCGCGCGGGACAGTCTCGGAATTGTCGATGCATTAGCGACGCGAATATCCAGCAAAAGTCGCGGGTTTAGCGCTCTCGCTTATCCACTATCTCAACGGCCTGCGCGCTCAGCCGCGAGGCGCTGCGCTTCGATCGCGCGCCAGCGCGCGACGTTGGCGTTATGCTCGGCCAAGGTCGACGCAAAGATGTGGCCGCCTGTGCCGTCCGCAACGAAGAAGATCGCGTTCGACTCTGCAGGGTTCGCGGTGGCTTCGAGCGCGGCGCGACCAGGATTTGAGATCGGCGTCGGCGGCAAGCCATCGATGCGATACGTGTTGTACCCTGTGTTCAAATCGATTTCGCTCTGGCGAATGGTGCGGCGGTTGCCTTGCGCATCGACCAAGCGGCCATCGCGGCAACGATCAGGATGACGCAGGCAGACGCCGTAGATGATTGTCGGATCCGTCTCCAAACGCATCGGGCGGCGGAGGCGATTGATAAACACCGCCGCGACCAGCGGGCGCTCAGAAGCAATACCGGTTTCGCGCTCAACAATGGAGGCGAGGTTCACGAGATCGGCCGGCGTGGCGAGCGGCAGGTTCGGCTGACGCGACGCCCAGATTTCGGCGACCGCTTCGTCGTGCGCTTCGCGCATTTGCTGCAGCAACGCCGTGCGCGTCATGCCGCGGGCGACGTGATAGGTGTCCGGCAGGATTGAGCCTTCCGGCGGCGCTTCCGGCATGTCGCCGGTCAGGACGTCGCTTTCCTCGATAATCCGCATCACGCCAGCAATGGTGATGCCTTCTGGAAAGGTGATCGCGTGTTGAAGCGCGTCGCCGTTGGACATCAGTTCAACGATCTGGCGCGTCGAGGCGTTGGCTGGGATTTCGTATTCGCCGGCTTGCAGCGAAGAGCCGCCTTCGAGGCGCGTGGCGATGCGGAAGAGCAGCGCGTCGCTGATGAAGCCTTCGGCTTCCAACTTGTCCGCAATACTCGCGCCCGATGCGCCGCGCTCGACCACGAACGCGCGCGGTTCGGAGAACGGGCCCGGGCGTGCGATGGCGCTGGTGAAGTAGAAGAAGGCGAAGAGTGCTGCGGCGCCAGCGAGCACCGCGAACCAGAACAAGAAGGAGAATAATCCGCCGCCGCTGGAACGGCGCGCCGCTGCTCTGGCCATCAATCCACCGCTGTAAGGATCACGGCGGCGTTCGTGCCGCCGAACCCGAACGAATTCGACATTGCTGCCTTCACCGGCTTTTTCTTGGCGGTGTTGGGCGTCAAATCTATGGCGGTCTCAACCGACGGATTTTCAAGGTTTAGCGTCGGCGGAATGACGCCGTCGCGGATCGCGAGGGCGCAGAAAATCGCTTCGACGGCGCCGGCGGCGCCGAGCAAGTGGCCGATCGCCGACTTCGTGGACGACACCGAAAGTTCCGCCGCTGAATTGCCGAATAGGCGCTCGATGGCTTTCAGTTCGATTTCATCACCGAGCGGCGTCGAGGTGCCGTGCGTGTTGAGATAATCGATGTCGGCTGGGGTCATGCCGGCGTTCTTCAACGCCGCTGACATGGCGCGGAAACCGCCGTCGCCGTCATCGGCCGGCGCGGTGATGTGATAGGCGTCGCCCGAGAGGCCATAGCCTTTCACTTCGGCGTAAATCTTCGCGCCGCGCGCCTTGGCGTGCTCGTACTCTTCGAGCACGACACAGCCAGCGCCCTCGCCCATGACGAAACCATCGCGATCCTTGTCGTACGGGCGCGAGGCCTTCTCAGGCGTTTCGTTGTAGCCGCTGGACATTGCGCGCAATGCGCAGAAGCCGGCCATCGCCAAGCGGCCGACAGTCGCTTCAGCGCCGCCCGCGACCATCACATCGGCATCGCCGTATTGGATGAGACGCGACGCATCGCCGATCGCGTGCGCGCCAGTGGCGCAGGCGGTGACGACAGCGTGGTTCGGCCCACGGAAGCCGTGGCGGATTGAGACTTGGCCGGACGCCAGGTTGATCAAAGCGCTCGGAATGAAGAACGGCGAAATCTTGCGCGGACCATCGCGCTCCAGTTGGAGCGCGGTGTTCCCGATGGCTTCGATGCCGCCGATGCCCGAACCGATCAGAACGCCAGTGCGGTTCTTGTCTTCGTCCGCCTCAGGCGCCCAGCCGCTATCTTTCACGGCCTCGTCGGACGCCGCGATCGCATAGAGGATGAAGTCTTCGATGCGGCGCTGCTCTTTGGCCGACATCACCTTGTCAGGATCGAACGCGTGCGGGTCGCCCGCGCCGCCGCCGCGTCCGTCGACGCGAGGGACAATGCACGCGATCTGGCACGGAAGGTCATCCACCTTCACGTGCTCGACGCGGTTCGCACCGGACTTGCCGGCGAGCAAACGCTCCCACGTCGCTGGCGCGTTGGCGGCCAGCGGCGTGACGAGCCCAATGCCTGTGATGACGACGCGCCTCATCGGCGGTACGCCAGGGCCTTAGCCCTGCTTCTCCGAAATGAACTTCACGGCGTCGCCGACGGTCTGAATGTGCTCAGCCGCGTCGTCCGGAATTTCGATGCCGAACTCTTCTTCGAACGCCATGACCAGCTCGACGTTGTCCAAGCTGTCCGCGCCCAGGTCATCGATGAACGAAGCCTTCTCCGTCACCTTCTCCGGCGGGGCTTCGAGATGCTTGATCACGATCGCCTTAACGCGCTCAAAAACTTCCGACATGCACGCCTCGCCCAGTAGTGAGAAACTTGCTGAAAAATTGGTCACGTCCACTCAAGGACGCTTGTGAGCGGCCTTTTGACCACACGCGGCCCCCGGCGCAAGCCCTTTTCGCCGCCGGGGTGCAGGGCAGCCCCTCAGATCATGGCCATGCCGCCGTTCACATGCAACGTCTGACCGGTCATGTAGGCGGCTTCTTCACTGGCAAGATAGACGGCTGCAGCTGCTACATCAGAGCCCTCGCCCAAGCGGCCGGCGGGAATTTTTGTCATCATCGCTGATTTTTGCGCGTCGTTGAGCACGTCGGTCATCGGCGAGGCGATGAAGCCCGGCGCGATGCAATTGGCGGTGACGTTGCGGCTGGCGACTTCGGCGGCGAGCGCCTTGGTGAAGCCGATCATGCCGGCTTTCGATGCCGCATAATTCGCCTGTCCGGGGTTTCCGGTGACGCCCACAACCGAGGTGATGCCGATAATCCGGCCCCAACGGTTCTTCATCATGTTGCGCAGCGCCGCGCGCGAGAGGCGGAAATAGCCTTCGAGATTGATCTTCAGGACGTTCTGAAAGTCCTCGTCCTTCATGCGCAGCAGGAGGCCGTCCTTGGTGATGCCGGCGTTGGCGACGAGGATATCGAGTCGCCCGCCAAGTGCGGTTTCGGCTTGGCCGACGAGCGCATCCACGGCGGCGGTGTCGGAGAGATTGCACGGCGTGATGACGTGATCGCCGCCGAGTTCAGCGCGCACTTTCTCCAGCGCTTCAACGCGCGTGCCAGAGAGCGCGATCTTGGCGCCCTGCGCCGCCAACGCTTTAGCAATGGCGCCGCCAATGCCGCCCGAAGCGCCCGTTACAAGCGCGGTCTTCCCTACCAAGCTGAACATCTTCCACTCCGTCATTCTGGACGCGCATAGCGCGATCCAGAATCCAGGGGCAAACGCCCCGCTCTATGATCTCCTGGATTCCGGGCTCTCGCTTCGCGAGCCCCAGAACGACGCAAGAGATACGTCCGGCACGCCCTTATGCTTCGCGGAGCGCGGCGGCAAGTTTCTGCACCGTGTTCCAGTTCCGGGCGCTGCCGAGCTTGGGCAGCTTCAGCTTTGATGGCCCCTGCCCGTTAGGAAACTTGATGTAGAGGCAGTCCTTGCCTTGGGCGATTTCCTCACCGGTGAGCGCGGTTTTCTGCATCGCCTCCATTTCGGCCTTGGTCGCGGGGCCACGCATGAAGTTCACGACCATGAAGGTGGAGTTCGCCTTCGTGAACGCCTTGAACGGGTTGGCGGCGATGATGGCGTCGAGCTGATCGGCGTCACGGACGAAGACGTCTGTCTTTAGTTCGAGACCTTCAAGGATCACCTTCTCGAGCTTGGCTTCGAGTTTTGCGCCGGTGAGCTTGGAATTGACGATGAGGTTGCCGCTGGCAAGCAGCGTGCGCACCTCCGTAAAGCCCGCCGCCTCGCAGGTCTCGCGCAGCTCCGACATAATCACCTTGCGCTTGCCGAGATTGACGCCGCGCAGGAGGGCTGCCTGCAACGGCATCAGATCGTCTTCGCGAACGCTTCCAACTCAGCCGGTTCGTTCAGCGCCAAAGCTTCCGCATCCGGCGCGTTGCGCTTGACCATGCCGGAGAGCTGCTTGCCGGCGCCGACTTCGACGAAGCGCGTCACGCTGCCATCGCCGGCCATCCACTCGATGCTCTCGCGCCAGCGCACGCGGCCAGTCACCTGCTCCACCAGCAGCTTGCGCACGGCCGTGGGCCCATTCGTCGGCCGCGCGGTGACGTTGGCGACCACAGGCACGATGAGCGGCGAGATGGCGGCGTTGGCCAGCGCTTCGGCCATCGCGTCTGCGGCGGGCTGCATCAGCGGCGAATGGAATGGCGCGGAGACGTTGAGCGGAATGGCGCGCGCGCCTTTTTCCTTGGCGTAGGCAAGCGCTGCGTCGATGCCGGCTTTCGAGCCGGAGATGACGACGTTGCCGATATTGTTGTCGTTGGCGACCACGCACGGGCCGGCCTCGGCGCCCTTCGCAGCGATCTCCTCAGCCAGCGCCACATCGACCTTGCCGATCAGCGCCGCCATCGCGCCTTCGCCCACTGGCACAGCCGCTTGCATGGCGTTGCCGCGCGTACGCAGCAGCCGCGCCGCATCCGCGATGGTGAGCGCGCCGGCGGCGGCGAGCGCGGAATATTCACCGAGCGAATGGCCGGCGACGAAGGCCGCCTTCGAGACGTTGACGCCGAACTCGCGATCGAGCGCGCGCATGGCGGCGAGGCTGACCGCCATCAGTGCGGGCTGCGCGTTGGCAGTGAGCGTGAGCTCGTCGGCCGGGCCCTCGAAGATCAGCCGCGAGAGCTTCTCGCCGAGCGCTTCGTCGACCTCCTGAAACACCTCGCGGCTCGCGCCGAAGGCGTCGTGAAGGGCTTTGCCCATACCGGGCGCTTGGCTTCCCTGACCGGGAAAAATGAAGGCTGTCGTCATGCCGCTCCGTTAGCCCTCGCCGGGGGACGCGTCCAGCGCATCCAAAGGGTTCCGAGCGCGCATCCCCGGAGCGGGAGGACCGATGAGCACTATCCTGGTGTCGACGCCGCGCATCGCCGTGCGCGTCTGCCGCTACGCCGCGGGCGAGCGGCACGGGCGGCACACCGACCCCTTTTCGCGGATATCCTACCTGGTCCAGGGCGCGTTCACCGAGGACGTCCGCTCGGGCACGGCGCTGATGTCGCCCGGCGAAGTGCTGCTCAAATCGAGCGCCGCCAAGCACGAAAACCAATTCGGCCCGCGCGGCGCCGTGCTGGTGGCCCTCGAGTTTCTCGAAGACGATCCGATCGCCGACTGCGACGCGGATTTTTGGCGCAAGCGTGTGGACGCAAGCGCTATGCGCCTGGCAACCGCGTTCGTGGAAGCCGGCGTGGCAGGCGACGGCGCGAGCGCAGAGATCGCCGGTGCCGACCTCGTCGCCGCAAACGACGACTGCACCGAACGCAACGCACCAGTTTGGCTGCGCCACCTAAGCAACGATCTGGCGGACGCAGGGATGGCCGAGATCAACGTGGCTGAACGCGCCCGCGAAGCAGGCGTGCACCCGGCACATGCGTCGCGTCTTTTCCGCCGCTGCTACGGCGCCTCGATCACCGAATACGCTCAGGCCCACAGCGTCCGCCGCGCGGTGGCCGAACTCCTCGGCGAGGCAACACTCAGCGAAATCGCGTTGGACGCCGGCTTCTATGACCAAGCGCACATGAACCGCGTCTTCCGGCGGGTGCTCGGCCGCACGCCTGCCTCACAGAGATCGCTCATGCGCCAAGCAGCCTGTTAAGAGCGTCCAATACGGCGGATGCGCGCACGGTTGAGACTGCCCGGCATGAATAGACGTTCCTTGCTCATCGGCGCCGGCGCGAGCGCGCTGGCCGCCTGCGCTTCAACCCCCGACACAAGCGCTGTCACCCTGCCCTTCGCCGCCGATCTCGACGCCCATATCGAGGCCGCGATGGAGCGCATCGGCGTTGTGCCGGGCCTCTCGGTCGCGGCGTATTCGCGCGACGGCGTGTACGCCAAGGGCTTTGGCTTTGCCGACCTTGAAGCGCGCACGCTCGTGGACGCAAACACCGCGTTTTACATCGCCTCTTCCACCAAACCGTTCACAGCCTTGGCGCTAGCGTCGCTGCAGACGCGGGGCGAGTTCGACTTCGACGCGACGCTCGCAAGCTACGCACCCGACGCGCATTTTCCTGACGCTGTGCGACCTAACGAGGTTCGCTTCCGTCACTTGCTCTCGCACTCGTCCGGCATCAGCAATCACGGCGCTGGTTATCGCCTGGCCTTCAGCGGTGAGCATGATCCGGCGACGTTGTGGCGGTTGCTTGCGCTCTCCACCGCCAACACAGAACACCCGCTCGGCCAGTTCGACTACACAAACGAGGGCTACAACATCGCCACCATCATGACCGATCGAAAGCTCGGCATACGCTGGCAAGACTTGTTGCAGCGCGAGATTTTCGCTCCCGCCCGCATGACGCGCGCCACCGCCTACATGTCGCGCGCGAAGGCTCAAGGCGTGGTGGCGAAGCCCTATCTCGCATCGATGCCGGAAGGGCCGACGCCGGTCTATTTGGAGAAGACCGATCAAACCATGCAATCGGCGGGCGGCTTGGTGATGAGCGCCCACGACGGCGCGCGCTGGATTGAACTCATGGTCGAGGACGGGCGCATCGGCGGACGCCAGGTCGTCCCCGCGGCCGCCGTGCAAATGGTGCGCGAGCGGCAAGTCTCCTTCGCGGCCGAATCCGATGTCTATCAGCGCGATGGCTATGCGTTGGGTTGGTATCTCGGCCCGCACCGCGACGAAGCGCTGCTGCATCATTTCGGCGGCTTCGCCGGCGCGCGCGCCCATGTCTCGTTCATGCCCGCCCGCCACGTCGGCGTAACGGCGTTCGTCAATGACAGCACCGGCAGCGCCACGATCGTCGATGCGATCGCGAACTACATCTATGACCGCACCGCCAATCGCGCGGACGCGGACGCGAAGTTCGAGGAAGCGGTGAGCGCCGTTGTGGCGTCTGTTGAGCGCAGCAGGAACCGCATCGCCGCCGACCGCGCCGCGCGCGCCAACCGCGCTTGGACACTCACGCGGCCGCACGCGGACTACGCCGGCCGCTATCTCAGCGACTCACTGGGCACGATGGAAATCAGCGTCTCCGCGCAAGAGATCGAGGTGCGCGCAGGCGTCATGCACGCAATCGCCACCCCGTTCACGCAGCCGGACTCAATACGCGTGGAGCTTTCACCGGGCCAAGGCTGGGCCATCGCGTTCGAGATGGGCGAACACGGCCCCACGGCGCTGAGCATCATGGGCGAGCGCTTCGCGCACGCTTAGGTGACCACTGAGCCGCGCTCCATTCGTAAGCGGCGAACCCAACTATTCGGGCAGCACCCAGCGGATTGTGCGACGGATGCGTTTGCCCTCGGTCGGGACATTGTCTCGCGTCATCGGCGCCAGTCTGAACTCGCGCGAAATGCGCAACGTCGCTTCACCGAAGCCGTAGCCTGGCGGGTCCTCTGCCGTCACGGTGCAGCTCAAACGCCCGTCGGCCGCCACCAAGCAATCGATTGTAGCCCGCCCACTGACGTTCGCGGCGCTTGCCGCATCGGGATAGTTGCGAGCGAAGTCGCGCGCGTCCGGTTGCTCAAGCCAAACCGGGTTAACGACTATGTTAGGGTTTGGAGGTGCGGGCGGCGGATCGATCGCGACGGGGATCGGAAAGCCGATCGCAACCTCAATCGAACGGCCCTCCACCGGCGCACCGCGTGAATCCGATTCCGCGACCTGCGCTTGCACGGCCGCGGCGATGGCGCTCTCCGCATAGCCCTCCGGCGGGACTGGCGGGAGCGCGGCGCATTCCGTGAGTGCGCCTGATCGGATGGTGCAGCGCAGGGTCACGGTGAGAGCGAGAAATCTTTCATCGGGGTGCTGCGCTGTCGGTGGCCGCCTGATCCAGACGATCTGACCTTGATCTTCGGCCTGCGCCCGAACAGCCGGCGTCAGCAGCGCCGCGCAGACCAGCGCGCCTGCCAGGAGCAAAAATGGGCTCCGCGTCCTGTTGCTCGCGCCATTATTCAAAGGTTCGGCCCTCCGCTTGGCTTCCCTGACCGGGAAAAATGAAGGCTGTGCTCATTAGGCGCGACGTACCTCCCTCGCATGGCTACGGCAAGTTTTGGGACCGCTTCCAGCGAAGCCGCAGCCAAACGATCAGAGCGGAAACGGCGGCCGCGATCAGGAACCGAGGCGCCTCACGCGCTCCCCAATTCAGCCAGTGATCGAGGCCGTAATTGTCCTGGAAGGCCCTCTGCAGGTTCACCACAATCACGGCGTGAAGCCCGACGACGTTGGCCACGTACCCAGCCAGACAGAGCAGCCAGGTCCGCCAAGATGGCCAAAACCACGCCGCTGCGACCCAAACATAGGCAAGCACGCCCTTACCCCCATGCCTCAATGGATACCGTTAGCCCCTTGCTTCCGGGGCCGAAATGCGTATTTTCCGCGCCTTCGCGATCCGCGGCCCCGGAGGCTTACCGCCATCCGGGGTCCATCGTTTTGACCGGTCTTCCGCCGGTCAGGGCGCCGCGGGTCCTAACGGAAGAGGAAAATATGGCTTTCTACGAGCACGTGCTGATCGCACGTCCGGAGATCTCGCCCCAGCAAGTCGACACGCTGGTGGAAGAGCTCACCAAGACGATCAAAGAACTCGGTGGCAACACCACGAAGACCGAATACTGGGGTCTTCGGAACCTCACCTATCGCATCAAGAAGAACCGCAAGGGCCACTACGCGCTCATCAACATCGACGCTCCGGCGCCGGTGGTGCACGAGTTCGAGCGCCGTCTTCGCATCAACGAAGACGTGATGCGCTTCAAGACGATCCGCGTCGAAGCGTTGGACGAAGAGCCCTCGCCGATCCTCGCGCGTCGCGATCGCGACGAGCGCCGCCGTTCGCGCCGTGAAGGCGGCCGTGACGGTGAAGATGGTGGCGGTGATTACGAAGGCGGGGAGGAATAATCCATGGCCCAGAAGCAAGCCAAAGGCGCCCCGAAGTTCAACATCTCGAACATTCCGGCTCGCCGTCCGTTCGGCCGCCGGCGCAAGGTGTGCCCGTTCTCCGGCGCAGCCGCGCCGAAGATCGACTACAAGGACGTGAAGATGCTTCAACGCTACATCAGCGAAAAGGGCAAGATCGTCCCGGCGCGCATCACCGCCGTTTCCGCCAAGAAGCAACGCGAACTCGCGAAAGCCATTAAGCTGGCCCGCGAACTCGCTCTGCTGCCGTTCGCTGTTCAGTAAGGAGGGCTGAAACATGCAAGTCATCCTGCTTGAACGCGTCGAAAACCTCGGCGGCATTGGCGACGAAGTGAAGGTGCGTGACGGTTACGCGCGCAACTTCCTGTTGCCCGGCAAGAAGGCGCTGCGCGCCAACGAAGCCAACCGCCGTATCTTCGAAGGCCGCCGCGCCGAACTCGAAGCCCGCAACGCCGAACAGAAAGCCGCAGCCGAAAAGGCTTCCGGCAAGATCGACGGCCAAAGCTACGTCCTCATCCGCTCGGCGGGTGAAGGCGGCCAGCTTTACGGCTCGGTCTCTTCGCGCGACGTCGCCGACGAGATCCTCAAGGGCGGCGCCAAGATCGAACGCAACGCTGTCGTGCTCGACAAGCCGATCAAGTCGATCGGCGTGTACGATGTGCGCGTGCGTCTGCACGCTGACGTCTCGGCGACGGTGAAGGTCAACGTTGCCCGTTCGACCGACGAAGCCGAGCGCCAAGCGCGCGGCGAGAACGTCATCGCTTCGGCGATCGAAGCCGAGCGCGCGACGGCGGAAGCCGCCGCGAAGGAACTCGCAGCGCAGTCGATCACCAACGACCCGGCTGCTCGCGCCGAATAAGCGCGAGAAGCATCCAAGCTTAAAGGCCCGTGCATCTTCGACGCGCGGGCCTTTTCTTTGTGGTCAGGCCCCGCCGCGGCGCTAACATCGCGCCACACTCGGAGGGACAAGACATGACCATCAGCCGCCGCCACATGCTCCTGAGCGCGACCGCGCTTGCGCTCACCAGCGCTTGCGCCTCGTCACCTGAGCAGCAGGACGCGCATCCCACCTACTCTGCAGCAGCTTTCTTCCAGACCACTGCGTTTGGCATGGGCGCAGCCAACGGCCTTTGCTTTTCGCATGACGGCCGCAACATCCTGATCCACAACGACAGCTCAGGCGTGTTCAACGCTTACGCGCTCTCGATCGAAGGCGGCGCGCCGGTTGCGCTCACCAATTCCACCACCAACGCCACCTTCGCGGTCAGCTACTTCCCGCGCGATGAGCGCGTGCTGGTCAGCGCCGACCAAGGCGGCAATGAACTGACGCACCTCTATGTGCGCGAACGCGACGGTCAGCTGCGCGATCTGACGCCGGGTGAAAACCTGAAGGCGGATTTCCTGGCATGGCGCGCTGACGGCAACGCCTTCTGGGTGACGTCGAACGAACGCGACCCGCAGACGTTCGATCTCTACGAATACGACGCGACCACCTACGCGAAGACGCTGGTTTATCAGAACCCCGGCATGGAGATAGCCGACATCACCAGCAATGGCCGCTGGCTGGCGCTGGTGCGTCCGCGCACGACGGCGGACAGCAACATCTATCTGGTGAACCTGCATCAGCGCGACATGCGCGAACCGCGCCTGATCACAGAGCACACCGGCAACATCAGCTACGGCGTCTATACGTTCAGCGCCGATGGCGCGGCGCTCATCTACGGCACCGACGAACACGGCGAGTTCAACCAGGCTTGGCGCTACGATCTGGCCAGCGGCGAAAAAACGGCGCTGATCCAGGCCGACTGGGACGTGATGTTCGTCGTCAACTCGCCGACAGGCCGCTATCGCGTCGCCGCGGTGAATGCCGATGGCTCAACGGAAGTGACCATCCTCGACACGCAGACCAATCGCCCGGTCCGTCTCTCCGGCGTGCCGGCGGGCGATCTTGGCAGCGTGCGTTTCAATCGCGATGAAACGCGGATCGCATTCACGGTGGCTTCGGACACCTCGCCGGCGGATGTCTTCACTGCGCCGCTCAACTCAGGCAGCGGCACGCGGCTTACGCATGCGCTCAACCCTGAGATCGATGAGGACGTGCTTGTAGAAGCTACGGTCGAGCGCTTCCAAAGCTACGATGGCCTCGCCATTCCAGGCATTTTCTATCGCCCGCGCGGCGCGAACGCCGCGAACAAAGCGCCGGCGATTGTGCTGGTTCACGGCGGCCCCGGCGGCCAAACGCGCCGCGGCTATTCGGCGATGATCCAGCACTTGGTGAACCACGGCTACGCCGTCTTCGGCATCAACAACCGCGGTTCATCGGGCTACGGCAAAACCTTCTACAACCTCGACAATCGCCGCCACGGCGAAGTCGACCTCGATGATTGCGTGCACTCGCGTCACTTCCTGGCGTCACACGATTGGATCGACGGCGACCGCATCGGCATCATGGGCGGCTCATACGGCGGCTACATGGTGGCCGCAGCACTCGCGTTCCGGCCTGATGCGTTCGACGTCGGTATCGACATTTTCGGCGTCACCAATTGGTCGCGCACGCTGACCTCGATCCCGCCGTGGTGGGAAAGCTTCCGCGAAGCGCTGTACGACGAGATGGGCGATCCGGCGACGGACGCGGAGCGGCACCGGCGCATCTCGCCGCTCTTCCATGCATCGAACATCAGAAAGCCGTTGCTGGTCATTCAGGGCGCGAACGATCCGCGCGTGCTGCAGGTCGAGAGCGATGAACTGGTCGCGGCCGTGCGCGCGAACAATGTGCCGGTGGAATACATTGTCTTCCCGGACGAAGGACACGGCTTCCTGCGCAAGGAAAACCGCATCCGCGCGCAAGAGGCGTATCTCGCGTTCCTCGATCAGTATCTGCGCGGCGCTCAGTAAGGAGCTGCTTCGCGCCTTCGACAAACTCAGGCTGACGCTGGTGGGTGCTGGCGTCAGTCTGAGCCATGGCGTCACCCTGAGTTTGTCGAAGGGCGGGGCCACGCACAGACGATTCCATTTCGCGTCAACAACAAAGAGTCGTCAGCGACTCAGCGAAAACCCACGTCAAGGTTTCGGTGCGTAAACGATTGCCGCGCCGAATCGGCTCATCCTGCGGGCAATGTCCAACCAACCCGCACTCCCCCTGTCCCAACCGGGACAAGAGCCGGCGCCGCGCACAGCGCCGCACAATCTTGAAGCCGAGCAAGCACTGCTTGGCGCGATCCTGTTCGACAATGAGACCATGAACCGGATCACGTCGCTGCTCAAAGAGCAGCACTTCTACGATCCAGTACACGGCCGCATTTTCGCGACCTGCGCCGACATGATCGCGGCAGGCCAATTGGCTGACGGCGTGACGCTGAAAGAGAAGTTCGCGCGCGACGGCGGCATCAAGGAAATCGGCGGCGCGCTCTATCTGATGAAGCTCTTGGAGAACGCAGCGCCGCTCTCCACGCACGCGCAAGGCTACGCCGAACTTATCTATGATCTCGCGCTCCGCCGCGCGCTGATCCGCGTCGGTGGCGAGATCACCAACCTGGCCGAAAACCCACCCGAAGATAAAGACGCGCGCGACATCATCGAGGAAGCTGAGAAGACGCTCTTCACGCTCGCCGAAGCCGGTACGCAAAACCGCGGCTTTCAGGATTTCAAGACCGCGCTCACCGCCTCGATCAATGTCGCCACCGCCGCGAAGAACCGCGGCTCGGACGTCTCGGGCATCGCCTCAGGCTTCCGCGATCTCGATCACTTGCTTGGCGGTCTGCACGGTTCGGATTTGCTGATCCTCGCCGGCCGCCCCTCGATGGGCAAAACCGCTTTGGCGCTGAACATTGCGATGAACGTAGCGCGCGCCAAGCAGAAGGCGGTCGAAGCCGGCGACGAGCATCATTACGGCGGCACGGTCGGCTTCTTCTCACTCGAAATGTCAGGCGAACAGTTGGCGACGCGTATCTTGTCGGACTTCGCCGAGATCGAGTCCCACAAAATCCGTCAAGGCAAGATCACCACCGAGGAATACACCCGCCTCGCCGACAGCGCGATGATGCTGCAAACGCTGCCACTGCACGTCGACGAAACCGGCGGCATCTCGATCGCGCATTTGCACAATCGCGCGCGGCGCCTGAAGCGCTCGCCTTCGGGCCTCGACTTCATCGTCGTCGACTACCTGCAGCTGGTGACCGCCTCGGGCAAGGTCGACGGCCGCGTGCAGGAAGTCAGCCAGATTACGCAAGGGTTGAAGGCGCTGGCCAAGGACCTGAACGTGCCGGTGCTGGCGCTCTCGCAGCTCTCGCGTCAGGTGGAGTCGCGGGACGACAAACGGCCGCAGCTTTCGGACCTGCGTGAATCGGGCTCGATCGAACAGGACGCCGATATCGTCATGTTCGTGTACCGGGAAGAGTATTACCTGAGCCGGGCGCAGCCGGAGGAAGGGTCTGAGGACTACATTAAATGGCGCGCAAAACTTGATAGCGTCGCCAACCGCGCCGAACTAATCATCGGCAAGAACCGCCACGGCCCCATCGAAACGGTGCACCTCCATTTCAAAGGACAATTCACCCGCTTCTCCTCCCTCGCCCAGTGAGGCAACGCGCGAGCCGCCACGGCTCGCACGGCTCAAGGTCGATCATGCCGCCATTGTCGAGAACTGGAATTCGTTCCGGAAGCTCGCGTCGAGCGCGGCTGTCGCTGCTGTCGTCAAAGCAGATGGGTATGGATTAGGCGCCGTCGGCGCTGCGCGCGCCTTGGCGCAAGCGGGCGCGCGCGTGTTCTTCACGGCGACGTCGCACGAAGCGGTCTATGTGCGCCGCGCGCTGGGCGAAGGCCCGCAAGTCTTTGTGCTGAACGGCCCTGCTGACGACATCGATGTCTTGCAGGCTCACAAGCTGACGCCGGTGTTGAACTCGCTGGCGCAGATCAAAGCATGGGACGCGCGCGGCCCTGCGGCGCTCCACATTGATACAGGCATGAACCGCCTGGGCCTCGGTCCCGAAGAATTGCCGCACGCGATGAGCGCGCTGAAGGACACGTCGCTGGCGCTGGTGATGAGCCACCTCGCCTGCGGCTCTGACGTGACGCACGCGTTCAACACCACACAGCTGCGCCGCTTTATCGATGCATCCATGCTCTTCCCACGCGCGCCGCTTTCGCTCGCCGCCACGGCGGGCGCTTTGATTGGCGCCGAGTATCATTTCGATCTCGTGCGCCCCGGCATTGGCCTCTACGGCTCCGGGGGGCTGGACGCCAGCAATCCAAAGCTCGCCACCGCCGCAACGATCGAAGCACCGATCCTGCAGGTCCGCGACGTTCAGCCGGGCGAAACGTTTGGCTATGGCGCAACGTTCACTGCTGCCGAAAAGATGCGCACGGCGACTGTCGCCCTGGGCTACGCGGACGGCTACTTGCGGTCGCTCTCAGGTCGCGGCTATGGCGTTCTGGGGGGCGCAAAGCGCCCAATTCTAGGGCGCGTTTCGATGGACCTCATCATCATAGACGTGACCGGCTGCGCCGAGGCGCAACCCGGCGCGATGGTCGAATTCCTCGGCCCCAACGCGCCGCTGGATGATCTCGCGCAACTCGCCGGCACCGCGCCCTATGAACTGCTCACGACTTTCGCGGGCACGGTGCGCAAGACGGGAGCGCGCGGGTGATCAATCCATTTGCACCGATCGGGCGCGGCCTGCTTTCGATGCTGGCCGAGATTGGCCGCTTTGCAGCCTTCAGTGGCCGCGCCGTTGCTGCTGCGGTTTCGCCGCCGGTGTTCGTCGGCCAGATTCTGCGGCAGTGCCTGCAGATCGGTTATTTCTCGCTGCCTGTTGTCGGCGTCACCGCCGTGTTCATCGGCGCGGCGCTTGCGCTCAACATTTACGTCGGCGGCGCGCGCTTTAACGCGGAGCAGTTCGTGCCGAACATTGTGGTGCTGGGCATCACGCGCGAACTCGGACCGGTGCTTGCGGGCCTGATGCTCGCGGGCCGCGTCAGCGCCGGCATCGCAGCCGAGATCGGCACCATGCGCGTGACCGAACAGATCGACGCGATGACGACGCTCTCGACCGATCCGTTCAAATATCTGATCGCGCCGCGCGTGCTGGCGGCAACACTGACGCTGCCGATCCTGGTGCTGGTGGCCGACATTATCGGCGTGATGGGCGGCTATCTGGTCGCCGTGAACAGCCTCGACTTCAACGGCGCGGCTTATCTGCGCAACACGTTCAACTTCATGGAGCCTCAGGACGTCGTCTTGGGTCTGACCAAGGCGGCCGTGTTTGGCTTCATCATCGCCACCGTCGGTTCGTATCAGGGCTACCGTTCGAGCGGCGGTGCGTTGGGCGTTGGCCGCGCCACCACCAATGCGGTGGTCGTCGCCATCGTGCTCATTCTGGCGGTGAACTACCTCATCACCGCGTTCTTCGTGGAGTAGAGCCGATGGCCGCTAAACTCCAACTCGTCGGCATCAAGAAGCAGCTGCGTGGGCGCCAAGTGCTCGACGGCGTCGATATCGACGTCGCGGAGCGGCGCTCGCTCGTCATCATTGGCGGTTCGGGCCAAGGCAAGTCGGTGACGCTGAAGTGCGCGCTAGGGCTGATGAAGCCAGACAGCGGCCAAGTGCTGGTCGATGGCGCCGACGTGACGCGGATGCCGCCGGAAATCCGCCAGCGCGTAATGCGCAAATTCGGCATGCTGTTCCAAGGCGGCGCGCTGTTCGACTCCCTCACCGTCTGGGAGAACATCGCCTTCCGCCTCATCAACGCCGACAAGGTGAGCCGCAGCGAAGCGCGCGAGCGCGCGATTGAAACCATGCGCAAGGTACGGCTCGCGCCCGAGTTCGCCGACGTGCGGCCGGTGGAGCTTTCCGGCGGCATGCAAAAGCGCGCGGGTCTAGCGCGTGCGATCATCGCCAAGCCCGACATCCTCTTCTTCGACGAACCAACCACCGGCCTCGATCCGATCACCGCCGACGCGATCAACGATCTCATCGTCGAGATGGTCAAAGAACTTGGCTGCGCCGCGGTTTCGATCACGCACGACATGCCGTCAGCACGCAAAATCGCCGACGAGATCGCCATGCTGCACAACGGCAAGATCGTCTGGCGCGGGCCAACGGCGAGCCTGGATTCGAGCGGCAACGCCATGGTCGATCAATTCGTGGCCGGCCGCGCCGATGGGCCGATCCAGGCTGTCGTGTGAAGCCGCCAACGCCTCCGTCGCGCGAACCGCATTACGGCGACAACGAGACCTACGGTTGGACGCCGCGCCAGTGCGCGATCAATCTGATAAGCACACTCTCGGGGTGGTGCACGAACCCGCTTGAATTCAGAGGCGCCGCCACCGGCCGCGTCTGGCACTTCCAGGGTGACTTTACCGATCGCGCACAGCTTCTCTTCGACTCGGACAAAGGCCACGGCAGGATCGAATTGGTCGTGCACGAAACCAATTGGGTTCTGGCTGAAATCTTCGTCGGCGACGAACTGAAATTCCGCGCCTGGTTTGACGAAGCCTACGAAGAAAAGGAATTCTATCCCGACGGCTCCGACGGCAATCCAAATGCCGAAGGCGACGCACCTGGCCGCATCTCAAAACGCGGCGCCTGGCTACAAATCCGCTGCGCCGATTTTCCCGGCGCGCCCGATCAAGGCAATGGCTATTGGGACCTCGAAGACACGTACGATTAGACGCTGAAGCCGTACTTTTCTTTCAGAAAATCCTTGATCTCCTGCGTCGGCTCCTCGCCGTAACACGAGGCGATGACCTTGCCGTACTTTTCGAGATCGACCGTGCCGTCGCCTTCGATCGCCTTCAGGAACAGGCGCTCCTTGGCCGCCTGCACATAGACGAAATAGTAGGCCCAGCGGCCGGTCGTATCTTTGGCTTTGAGCTTGTGGATCAGGTGACCGCTGCGGGCGATCTCCTTGTCCATGAACGAACGCTTCGGCGTTTCGGGCGTCTGCTGCATCCTCGCCATCATGCTCGCCGATTTCGGCATGATTGTGCCGCCGCTTACAGGCGGCGTTTGATCACCGCATCGAGCGCTTCGGGTTTTGCGGTTGGCGGATAGCGGCCGAGCACTTTGCCGTCGCGGCCGATCAGGAATTTGGTGAAATTCCATTTGATGCCGCGCCCGAGCAGTCCACCGCCCTTCTGGCGCGTGAGATAATCATAGAGCGGATGCGCCTTCGGGCCGTTGACGTCGATCTTGGCGAACATAGGGAATGTGACGTTGTAATTGAGCGAGCAGAAGTTCTTGATCTCTTCGGCGTTGCCCGGCTCTTGCTTGCCGAACTGATTGCACGGAAAGCCCAACACCTCGACGCCCTGTGCCGCGTATTTGCGGTGCAGCTCTTCCAGCCCCTTGTACTGATAGGTGAAGCCGCACTGGCTCGCCGTGTTGACGATCAACAGCAGCTTGCCGCGATATTCCGAGAGCGAGCGCTCCACGCCGTTTATGTCGCGCGCGGTGAAATCGTAGATGCTGGACAAGCGCTTGCTCCTACATGCCGGGACGCGGCTGCTTCTTCGGCGCCGGCACCAAAATCCATCCGCCGATAAAGATCAGCGGGCCGATCAGACCATAAATGAAACCCGAGAACGTCGACCAAGGTGGCGGCAATGTCGTAGCCGCGACGGCAGTCGCGGTCCCGACGAAAATGTGCACGCCGTATTGCCACACGGCAAACCGCGTCAGCTGTCGCTCGCGCTCATTCAGCTCAAGCGCGTCGGCCTTGCTTAGCGCATGTGCGTAGAGGGCAAAGAACATGAGGAACACCGCCGCGTACGCAACCGAGAGCATGGCCAGCGAATACTCTGCCTCTTGAAACGTGAACGGCGGCTCCGGACGCCCCTGCGCGACGGACTCCACGAAACGCGACAGCATGGTCGCGAGATACTTCAGCGGGTAAACGAAGAAGAGAATGAGAAAGAGCAGCGCGGCATTGAGCGTCGTCGTCCATCCATCTTCCAGCGCGTAGCGGCGGAAGAAGATGTAGTGCGAGTGCCAGACGAGCAGCAGGATTGCGAAGGCCGCGGCAAACCCGGGAAATCCCCAAAGCAGCTCGTTCAGTTCAGCCAGGGACGTCGGCGGTGCATTCGAAACCACCAGCAGCGTCAGCGCGAACGCGAACACCATGTCGGTCAGCGCTTCGACGCGGGTTGGCTGCACGCCCCGCCAGCGGAAGTCTCGCTCGCCCTTCAGCGGGTGCAGTTCGCGTATCGCCATCCCACATGCGTTAGCAGACGCCGCGCGCTAAGCTCAACCAGAAGGATTCGCTTAAAGGCTCAGAATGGCCAAACCAGATCACGTTTATACCTGCCAAGCCTGCGGCGCGATTTGGCCCAAGTGGACCGGCAAATGCGACGCGTGCGGCGAGTGGAACACCTTGGTCGAGGAAGCTGCCCGGCCGGTTGTGCCAGGCGCGATGGCCGCACCCGTCGGCGGCGGCAAGAAGAGCAAGGCGGTCTCGTTCGTAGATCTCGCCGGCACGGCGGACCCTCCGCCGCGCATCGCCACTGGCATTTCGGAACTGGACCGCGTGTGCGGCGGCGGCTTGGTGCCGGCGTCAGCAATCCTGATCGGCGGTGATCCGGGCGTCGGCAAATCTACGCTGTTGCTACAGGGCGCGGCGTCGCTGGCGCGTGGCGGCGCGTCTGTCGCGTACGTCACCGGCGAAGAAGCGGAAGCGCAGGTTCAAGAGCGCGCTCGGCGTCTGCAAGCGGCTGACGCCAGCGTCCATCTCGCGGCGGAAACCGATCTGCGTAAAATCCTCGAAGGCTTGAAGACGCTGAAGCCGGACGTCGTCATCGTGGACTCGATCCAGACGCTCTACGCCGATGGCATCGAAGCGGCGCCGGGAACGGTCGCGCAGGTTCGCGCGTGCGCGCATGAATTGGTGCGCTTCGCCAAGAAGTCCGGCGCGGTGGTGATCTTGGTTGGTCACGTGACGAAGGATGGCCAGATTGCGGGGCCGCGCGTGGTTGAGCACCTTGTCGATGCGGTGATCTATTTCGAAGGCGAGCGCGGTTTGCCGTTCCGGATTCTGCGCGCCGTGAAGAACCGCTTTGGGCCGACCGACGAGATCGGCGTGTTCGAAATGGTCGAGCAAGGCTTGGTGGAGACACCCAACCCATCGGCGCTTTTCCTCGGCGATGCGGGCGAGCGGCCTTCAGGCGCTGCGGTGTTCGCGGGCGTTGAAGGCTCGCGGCCAGTCTTGGTGGAAATCCAAGCGCTTGCCGCACCGACGGCGTACGGCACGCCGCGTCGGGCTGTTGTTGGTTGGGATTCCGCGCGCCTGGCGATGATCCTCGCAGTGTTGGAGACGAGGTGCGGCCTCTCCTTCTCCGGTCGCGACGTTTATCTCTCAGTCGCCGGCGGTTTGCGGATTACTGAACCGGCGGCTGATCTCGCGGTCGCGGCAGCTCTGATTTCGGCACTCGCGGATCAGCCGCTTCCAAAGCACTGCGTGGTGTTCGGCGAAGTGGCGCTCTCGGGCGAGGTGCGCCCTTCTGGGCGTAGCGATTTGCGCCTGAAGGAAGCGGCAAAGCTCGGCTTCAGCAACGCCTTTGCGCCGCCGCAGAAAAAGAACAGCGGCGCGAGCGGCGTGAAGGTAAAGCAGATCGGACACATCGCCGATCTGGCGGCGGCCATTGGCGTTGGAGACATGACATGAGTCACCTGCCAGCACACAGTTATGAGGAAATACGCGACGCCACGATCGACCTCTTGCTAGGCCGAGAAACCGGCGACTACGAGATCAATCAATATCTGAACCTGGTGTACGGCGTTGCGAGGGTTCTGGGAAACCGGTCCGGATTGCCTGGCAATCCCGGTAATCCAGCCTATCGGTTCCAACTTTGCCCTAGCGACGAAGAGTTGGTTCGCGACGTTTTTTGGGACCTGTTTAGGCAGGGTGCCATTACTCTCGGCTACAACAACTCCAACACCAACTGGCCGTTTTTTCGCCTGAGCCACTTCGGAAGAACAACTCTCGGCAGCGCGAACCCGTATCGGTTTCACGATACGAGTTCTTATCTTGCTATGATCCGACGCGAGTGCCCGGACATCTCCGATGACGCGGCGCGCTACTTGGACGAAGCTGCTTCGGCCTTCTACGCAAATTGCCACTTGGCGGCCGTCGTCATGCTCGGTGTAGCCGCCGAGGCCGAGTTCTTGCGAGTAGTCGACACTGCGAAATCGGGGCCGAAGGCCACGGACTTCTCCACGATTCCCGCCGACGCTTTCATCCGAACCAAAATAACCAAGTTCGAGCTTGCGCTCAAACCTCTGCTGCCGTCTTTGCAACCAAAGAGAGACTTTGAGGACCTCGCCACCAATCTTGCGATGATTCAGTCGGTCTTACGCGTCGCAAGAAATGAGGCTGGGCATCCGTCTGGTGCAGCAGCCCCGGCGAGGGAGCAGATATATGTGTTCCTGCAACTCTTCGGGCCGTTTGCCAAACAACTCATGCGACTCCGCTTGGCGCTTGCCTAGTCCGTCAAGCAATTCGGACTCTTGCCGCCATTTTCGCGCAGATAGCCAACATAATACTCCGCCATGCCCGCCGCGCGCCGCTGGCTCAGCTCATCCGCGTTGAACGGACCCATCGCCAGCGCCCAAGCCGATGCGCATGAGGACGCTTCGGCGTCGCTCGCTGCGCAATCGATGAACGCGCCATACGCAACGCGCCACGTATTAAACTGATCCCGCGTCATCGGCTCACCGTGCCCTGGGATCGCCGTGCGAAACGGCGTCGCCCACACCTCGTCCAACGCCTCGCGCCAACGCTGCGGACACGCCGTCTCAAAGAACGGCGCCGGCAACGTGACCAGATCACCGATCACCGCGATGCGCGTGCGACGATCATAGAGCCAGACATCAGCGTCGGTAACGGCGCCGTTAGTTACATGCACATCAAAGCGACGGCCCGCGAACCTCATGCGCTGCGAGCGCGCGATCGTGAGGTCAGGACGCAGCGTTTGGCTCGCCGCCATCGTGTCGAGGAATATCTGCACTTCTTCGCGCTGCACCGGCGTGATCTCGGCGTCGCCAAGCATCGCCTGTGCGCCCTCCATGTTGCGAACGAGAAAGCCGCCCGGCGCGATCACGCGATCGACTGCGCTCGTTGTGTAAACCAGCGCGCCGGGATACGCGGCCTTCAAGCGCCCGTTGCCGCTCGAATGATCTAGATGCCAGTGCGTGTTGATGATCGTCGCGATGGGACGGCCGCGCTCACGCGCATAAGCGAGGATGGCGTCGCTGTGCCAAGCGTGACGGCCGCTATCGACAACCACCAAACCCTGCGGCGCATCGAAGATGATGGTGTTGCCGTCCGGACCGCGGCCCGGCTCGAAGCCGCCCGCTTGCAGGTGGACGCCGGCGGCAATTTCGCGAACCGGCGGCACGGCGGGCGTCTGGCTCGCCAGTTGGGCGACGATCAGCAGAGGCAGGAGCATGCGCCGGAGCTTGGCTCCATTCCGAAGCCGAAACGCCCACAGTTCGACCAACCGGCCCAGGCTTGCGACTGCCCTCTGACCGCGTGTGGCGCCTTCCCAAGCCGTGGCGGGGCGTCTAATCCAGGGCGCAGGGACGCGCCCAGAAACGGGCAGCATGGGAGTGGGCGATGGATCTCGGCTTCACCTGGTTCGACTTCGCCGCCTTGGTTGTGCTCGGCCTTTCGGGCGTCATGGCGTTCGCGCGCGGACTGATCCGCGAAGTCTTCTCAATCATCGCCTTCATTGGCGCGGCCATCGCGGCGGTGTTTTTCGCCGGTATGCTGCGGCCTCTGGTTGAAAATTTCACACCCCTTTCCGGGCCTCTGGCATCCGTCGCCGCAGGGCTCCTGATCTTCTTGGTGGTGTTTATCGTCATCACCGTGATCACCTCGACGGTCGCGAAAACCGCCCATCAATCCACGGAAATTGGCTCTTTTGACCGCGCCGCCGGCCTCGCCTTCGGCGTGCTTCGCGGGGTGTTGGTTGTGTCGCTCTTTGTGCTGCTGATGCGCCAAACGACGGTAGAGGACAGCACGCAACCTGCAGATCCGATGCAGGACGCTATACGCGGCGCGAGAACATATCCTATTTATGACAGCGTAGCGTCGGCTCTCGAGGCTGTGCTGCCGCAGGCCCGGGACCGGGCTCGTGATATGATCGACCGTCGTGAGGGCGAGTCGGCGCCAATCCCGCCGGCCGAACCCGCAACAACCCAGGCCCAACCCTAACCAAGGGGCCACCTGAGGACCTAAATGACCGCCGAGCGCCCCTCCCTCCACTTCCAGACGGCGCCCGAAGACCCGGTCGATAAATGGGAACATGACGACAAGCCCCGCGAAGAGTGCGGGGTGTTCGGTGTTTTCGGTTCGGAAGACGCGTCGGTGCTGACCGCGCTCGGTCTCCACGGGCTACAGCATCGCGGCCAGGAAGGCTGCGGCATCGTCAGCTACGACGGCAATCAGTTTTACCCCGAGCGCTATCTCGGCCTCGTCGGCGAGCACTTCTCCGGCGGCGATCTGCCGAAGCGCATGCCGGGCACGTCCGCCATCGGCCACACGCGCTACGCCACCGCCGGCGGCACCATTCTTCGCAACGTTCAACCGCTCTTCGCCGATCTCGCGTTGGGCGGTTTTGCTGTGGCCCACAACGGCAACCTGACCAACGCCGTCGATCTGCGCGACCGCCTCGTCCAGAACGGCTCGATCTTCCAGTCGACGTCGGACACCGAGTGCATCCTGCAGCTCATCGCCAGGTCGAAGAAGCCGCGCGTGGTCGAGCGTTTCGTCGAGGCGTTGCACGACATCCAAGGCGCCTACGCGCTGGTGGCACTGACCGAGAACATGATGATCGGCGCACGCGATCCGATCGGCATCCGCCCGTTGGTGCTGGGCGAACGCGCCGGCGCGATCATCCTCGCCTCAGAGACCTGTGCGCTCGATATGATCGGCGCGCGCTTCGTACGCTCGATTGATCCGGGCGAAGTGGTGGTCATCACCCGCGCCAAGTCTGGCGAGATCACGATCGATAGCCACCAGCCGTTCCCGCGCCGTGGCGCGCGGCCGTGCATTTTCGAGTTCGTCTATTTCGCGCGCCCTGACTCAGTCATCGATGGCCGCAGCGTCTATGACATTCGCAAGCGCATGGGCCGCAGGCTTGCCGAAGAAACCGGCGTCGAGGCTGACGTGATCGTGCCTGTGCCGGATTCCGGCGTGCCTGCCGCAATGGGCTTCGCAGCCGCGAGCGGCATCCCGTACGAGCTCGGCATCATCCGCAACCACTATGTCGGCCGGACCTTCATTCAGCCGAAGCAAGAGATCCGCGCGCTCGGCGTCCGCCTCAAGCACTCCGCCAACCGCGACGTGATCAGAGGCAAGCGCGTCGTGCTGGTGGACGATTCCATCGTGCGCGGCACCACCTCGCGCAAGATCGTGCAGATGGTGCGCGAAGCCGGCGCTAAGGAAGTTCACTTCCGCAGCGCCTCGCCGCCGATCAAGCATCCGGATTTCTACGGCATCGATATGCCGGCCAAAGCAGAGCTTATGGCCGCGCAGATGACGCTCGAAGAAATGCGCAAGTCGCTTGAGGTCGACAGCTTGGGCTTCCTCTCCGTCGATGGCCTCTATTGGGCGATGGGCGAGATGATGCGGAACCCAGAGAACCCGCAGTTTACCGACCACGCCTTCACCGGCGACTATCCGACGCCGCTGCTCGATCAAGAGAACGGACGCATCGGTCGCGATGACGAACTGCCGCTGATCACCGAAAACGCCGCGGAATGAGCCAGGCGCAAACGAAACGGCTCGCGCTGGTCACCGGCGCGTCGCGCGGCATTGGCCGCGCGGTGGCGCTTGAACTGGCGCGGCAGAACTGGCGCGTCATCGCCGTGGCGCGCGCGCAAAAGGCGCTCGAGAAACTCGACGACGACATCCGCGCACTCGGCGGCGAAGCAACGCTGATCCCGCTCGACCTGCGCGACGGTTCGGCCATCGATCAGTTGGCGGCGCCGCTGTTCGAGCGCTTTGGCAAGCTCGACGCGCTCGCCGCGTGCGCTGGCGCACTTGGCACGCTGACGCCATCGTTCCAAGCGACGCCCGCGATCATGGACGAGACCATCCAGGTCAACTTCCTCGCCAACCAACGCCTCATCCGCGCGCTGCATCCGCTGCTGCGTGAGTCAGATGCGGGGCGCGCTGTGTTCTTGACGTCCGGCGCTTCGAAAAATCCACGCGCCTATTGGGCGCCCTACGCCGCGTCGAAGGCCGCGCTTGATGCGCTGGTGATTTCGTACGCCGCCGAGATCGGCAATGTCAGCAACGTGCGCGCCAACCTCTTCAACCCCGGCCCAACGCGCACAGCGATGCGCGCCAAGGCGTTCCCCGGCGAAGATCCGATGACGCTGCCGACGCCGGAAGACGTCGCGCCTTCAATCGTGGCGATGCTGGCGCCAACCTATTCCGACAACGGCGCCTGGATTCAGTTCGAGCGCTAAGCGCAATCTATCCGGCGCATCCACCTCACGTTTCCCGGCCAAGGAGCGCGCATTGAAAATGCGCGCGAGCGCAGAGCCGGGACCCATGGGCCGTTGAAGCTCAGCATGTTGACCCATGGATCCCGGGTCTCGCTCTGCTCGCCCGGGAAACGTGTGGGTGACGAAGAACCGGGGATACGCCGCGATCAATCCGGTGGGCCGAGAACCGAGTTAAACTCTTCCCGTTCCGCATCACGGAGGGGCTACCGGAATTCCAGCCCGATCAGCGAAGCGGAATGTGATCGAAGCGAGGCTCTGCTGACGGTGAGATGAAACCGTCAGGTCCGGGACAAATGGAAAGTCTCGCTCGCCGTTGGCCGCTCTGAACCGGACCAAAGACGTCCTCCCTCAGAGAAGCTGGCGAAAAATCGATTGCGGGAACGCGAGGCGTTTGCGCCAACCAATCCCTTTCTTTACGGCCCGCGCGAACGTCTCGCGTTCCCTCCCTCCGCTTTGCTAGAAGGCGCATAGCGATGACGCACGCCTGCAGCCTCCCTTGACCTACGACGCCATCATCATCGGCGGCGGCGCGGCTGGGCTTTACTGCGCCATGCAGGCAGGCAGGCGCGGCAAGCGCGTTCTGGTGCTTGAGCACAACACCGAGGTCGGCGCCAAAATCCTGATCTCAGGCGGCGGCCGCTGCAACTTCACCAATCTGCAGACGGCGCCCGAGCGCTTCATCTCCGCCAATCCGCACTTCGCGCGCTCAGCGCTCGCCCGGCATACGCAACACGATTTCATCGCCCTGGTGCAGAAGCACGGCATCGCCCACTACGAAAAGACGCTCGGCCAACTCTTCTGCGAGGGCCCGCGCTCGTCACGCAAAATCGTGCAAATGCTGCTAGACGAATGCAGCGCTGCCGGTGTCGCCGTCCGCATCGGCTGCCGTGTCTCCAGCGTGCGCCGTGGCGAGCGCTTCACTGTGGAAACCAGTCAAGGCGCGTTTGAGAGCGACAAGCTCGTCATCGCCACCGGCGGGCTGCCCATTCCGAAACTGGGCGCGACGGGATTTGCGTTCGAGATCGCCAAGCAGTTCGACATCCCCGTTGTCGCCACGCGACCCGCGCTTGTGCCGCTCACGTTCGATCCCCGATATCTGCAATGGATGCAGACACTGAGCGGCGTCGCGACGGATGTGCGTGTTTCAATCGGCAAGACCAGCTTTCGCGAAGCCGCCCTCTTCACGCATCGCGGCCTATCGGGGCCGGCGATCCTGCAAATCTCGTCCTATTGGACGCAACCATCCGTCTACATCAATGTCGATTGGCTGCCTGACGCCGATGAGAACGCGCTCGTAGCTGCGAAGCGCGAGCGGCCGTTGGCGTTGCCAAAGACCATCATCGCGAACCACGTGCCTGAACGGCTTGCGGCGCAACTCGCGGGCGACGCGCCGCCTCGGCCATTGGGTGAGTGGAAAGACGATGCGCTCGTCACCTTCACAAAACGCACACTTAAAGGCGCGCTGATCCAAGCCAACGGCACCGAAGGTTATGCCAAGGCCGAAGTTATGGCCGGCGGCGTCGACACCAACGCATTGTCACAACAATCCATGGAAGCGCGCGCCGTGCCCGGCCTCTTCTTCATCGGCGAAGCCGTTGACGTGACAGGCTGGCTCGGCGGCTACAATTTCCAATGGGCGTGGTCGAGCGGATGGGCCGCAGCGCAGGCCATCTGAGCCGCTGCAAAACACCTTGCCCGACGCCGCCGCGCACCACACACTCCGACCCAATTGAAGGGGGTTCTTCATGATCCGCGCGCTGTTGCTCGCCACAGGATTGCTGTTCGCCTCGCCTGCTCTGGCGCAAACGCCAACGCCGCCTGCCCAGCAAGTCTCGCCTCAACAAGTCGAAGCGGCGCGCGATACGCTGAACGCGCTGATGTTCGAGACCGGCTTGCTGGATCAGTCGGTCAATGAGTTCGCGGCCACGTCATGGCCGGAATTGCGCCAACGTGCGGCAAGCTCCGAACTGCGTGAATCGCTCTCTGAAAGCCGCCGCGCGGCGCTCGACCAATTTGTCGAAGAGGCGCCAGCGATCATCCAGGGCGAGGTTCGCACCGGGGCGGCAGAGCTGATCGCGGCGACCAGCGGCTCGATCGCCGAGCTCTTCTCAATCGAAGAATGGCAAGGCATCGCCGCCTTCCTGCGCAGCTCTGAAGGGCGCGGCCTTTTCATGAAGCTCGCCAACGGCCAACGCAGCACGCTCACAAGCGATGAACTAGATTTCGTCCGCCGCTTCTACGACTCACCGGCCGGCCGCGCCTTCGCGAGAAATGGCGCCGAATTGAACCGGCGGCTGATGGCGAGCATGGAAGCGGAGATGCCGGCGGTGATGGCGCGTGTGCGCACGCGCCTGTTCGCGCGGCTGTGTCAGTCTCTCGGCGACGAGTGCCCCACGCAACTGCAGCCGAACGCGGGCGCGCTCTAGACCGTCTCTAGCGTCCGCTTTGCCACCAACGCGACAGGAATGCCGACCAGCACCGTGTGCGCGAAGAGCGTGCCCGCCAGGATCCATGGATGGTTAGGATCGTTGGTGGGACGGATTTGGCTGAATGAGTCTCGTAGCCGCGCACTGGCCTCACCGAGGCTCGACGCAAAGTGCCCGTTGGCGCCGGCGGCGGACAACGGGACAACGACGTAGTTCATCGCCACGTAGAGGGCGAACCCATAGAGCACGCCCCAGAGCAGCGCGTTCTTTGTCAGCAAACGAAAACGCTGCGCCGCGAGCACGAACACTGCAGCCATGATCGTGGCGAGCACGAAGTGCGTGGCGAGACCAAGTCCGGCCGTCGCCATGCCGCCAGCCTGGGAAGCTTCGCGCCCGATCAAACCCGCGGCCACCGATTGAAGGATGCGCTCGGCCGGCACGTTGTAACTGAGCGGCCCGTAGGCAGTGATCGCGTAGGTAATGTCGAGCGCGCCGGCGATCGCGCCAGCCAGCAAGATTCCCCATAAAATCCGCATACTTACCTCCCTGCACTGCCCCACCTACGCAGCCGTTGGGCAGCGGCGCTAGCGTAATGCGATCGGTTGCGCAAAACTGCGCGCAAGGGGTGTTCGATGAACTTACGCGCTGCGGTCTTGGGCTTCGCATTGTTCGCGGCGGCAGCCGCGCCAACTCACGCTCAAGACGCCGCCGTGCCAGCGCCGCGCGAAGCGGCGAGCGTCGTAGCGCTCTCGGCCGACCAATTGGCGGCGGGCGAGAATCTATTTCGCGCGATCGTATTCGATGGCGGCGCCGTAGATCGCATCTTTGAGTTCATGGAAGACGACGTGATCCCGGAGATTCGCTCCGATATCATGGGTTCGCCGCTCTATCGCGACGTTACGCCGGCGCGTCGTGAAGCGCTGATGCAAGTGATCGACAATCTGCCGGCCTTCATGCGTCAGGAGCTTACAGCGGGCTTAGTCACGATCGGCACGAGCGCCGCGCCACGCTTCGCTGAACGGATGTCGGTCGAGCATCTGAATCAGACGGCGGAGTTCATGCGCTCGCCGGAGATGCGCACCCGCTGGCGGGCCATGGTCCAAGACCGGATCGACACGGACAAGCCGATGCCGAGCTTTCCGGATTGGCGCGACGTCGGCGACTTTGCGCAATCAGAAGCCGGGCTGGCGTTCGCGGCGCAACAAGAGGCGTTCGGCGATATTCTGGACGAAGAGTCGGAACGAACGCTCGCGGTCGTCTTCCCGCGCATCCTGTCGGGCCTGAGCGGCCAGATGTGCGATGCGCTGGAGAGCGATTGCCCAGACTATCTCCGCGATGCCGCTGGGCGCATCTAAAGCGGATCAGTCCTCGCTGTCGGCGTAGGGATTTTTGCCGGCCTTCACGATCAGGCGGATCGGCGCCGCGTGAAGCTCGAACGCGTCGCGCAGGGCGTTGACGAGGTAACGCTTGTAGCTCTCCGGCATCTCCTCGGCGCGTGACGAGATCAGCACGAAGGTTGGCGGGCGCGCTTTGATTTGCGTGAGGTAGCGCGGCTTGATGCGCTTGCCGCCGACAGCCGGCGGCGGGTGGCGGGCGATGGTGGCGTAAAGCCACTCGTTTAGGTCCTTGGTTTTGACCCGCGCCGTCCAATCCTCGTGCGCCTCTTCCACCGCGCGCATCAGCCGATCGAGGCCGACACCGGATTGCGCAGCAACTGTCACGATTGGCGCGCCGCGTGCTTGCGGCAGGCTCTCGCGCGCGACCAACTTCAGTTCTTCGAAGTGCGCGCGCGTATCTTCGATCGTGTCCCACTTCGCGAGACAGAACACGAGCGCGCGGCCTTCGCGCACGACCAGATCGGCGATCGAGAGATCCTGTTTTTCGAACGCTTCATTGGCGTCCATCACCAGCACGCAGATGTCGGCAAACTTGAGCGAATGCAGCGTGTCGCCAACCGACATCCGCTCAAGCTTGGCTTGCACTTTGGCCTTCTTGCGCATGCCCGCGGTGTCTACGAGGCGGAATTTCTTCCCGTGCCATTCCCAATCGATCGAAATCGAATCGCGCGTGATGCCGGCTTCCGGACCAACCAGCAGGCGGTCCTCGCCGATCAGCGCGTTCACGAGCGTCGACTTGCCGGCATTGGGACGGCCGACGATGGCGACATTGATCGGGCGCACGGGCTTGGCGGCGTTGGCCTCATCGCCAGTTTTCTCGTGCGCGACGATGGCGGCGTAGAGTTCCGACATGCCCTCGCCGTGCTCGGCGGAGAGTGCGACGGGTTCGCCGAGGCCCAGCGCATAAGCTTCGGTGATGCCGACGTCGCCTGCCCGTCCCTCGACCTTGTTGGCGGCGAGCACGACTGGCTTGCCCGAACGGCGTAGCTGCGCCGCGAACGATTCATCCAGCGGCAACACGCCCGCGCGTGCATCGATCAGAAACAGGATCACGTCCGCCTCGCGGATGGCGATCTCGGTTTGCTGGCGCATGCGCGATTCAAGCGAGGCGTCGGTGGTGTCTTCGAACCCCGCGGTGTCGATCAGCACGAAATCGAGATCGCCCAACCTGCCCTTGGCCTCACGCCGGTCGCGCGTGACGCCAGGCGTGTCATCCACGATCGCGAGCTTTTTGCCCGCGAGGCGGTTGAACAAGGTGGACTTGCCTACATTTGGCCGCCCGACGATCGCGAGCTTGATCGTCATGGGCCTAACATCAGCGCAGGACGACGAGACGCGCTTCGTCGGTCACGATGTAAATCTGATCGTTGGCGGCGATCGGCGGGATGAACACCGGCTGGTCGACGTCCGTCGACGCCAGCGTCTGGCCGTTCGCCGGCGACACAGCCACCACCTCACCCTCCGAGTTGGCGAGCACGAGACGGCCGCCAATCATGATTGGGCCAGTCCAGGCGACACGGCCCTTGCGCTCGCTCTCATCGCGATAGCGGCGAAGCTGAACCACCCAGAACACGTTGCCGGTGCGGCGGTCGAAAGCGGCGAGTTCGCCATCGACGCTGACGGCGTAAAGCGCTTCACCAGCGACCCACGGCGTTTGCGTTGATGCGAACGTGCGCGCCCACATGCGTTGGCCGCTGCGCAGATCGATCGCGGCCAGGAGGCCCGAGTGGCTGGCGGCGTAGGCCGCGCCGCCATCGATGACCGGGCGGCCGGCGATGTCGTTGATCGCCGAGAGCGAGTTCATGCGGCCCGAGCGCGACAGCGAGTCGGCCCATAGGCGGCGGCCGTTGGCGGCCAGAAGCGCGACGACCTCGCCAGACGCAAACGGCGCGACGACCGTCTCGCCATCAACGCCGACGCTTGGCGCAGACAAGATGCGCGCCGGTTCGGCGATGGCTTGATAGGTCCAGCTGATTTCGCCAGTGGCGGCATCGAACGCGATCAGTTCGCTGTCGTTGGTGACGGCATAGACGCGGTCGCCAGCGAACGTCGGCGCTGATTGGAACGGCGCGTTGGCTTGCGTGCGCCAGATTTCGTCGCCGCTGCCAGCGTCGAGCGCAACAATGAAGCCGAAGCCGGTGGTGACATAGACACGGCCGCCGCCGAGGGCGACGCCGCCGCCGCGTGCGACGCGGTCACGGCCTTCGTTCGGGCGCAGACGCTCATCCCACAGACGGTGGCCGTCACGCGCATCGATGGCGTGCACGCGGTGATCGGCGTCGAGGAAGTAGAGGCTGCCGTTCGAGATCACCGGCGGCGCGGCAATCTTCACGCGATTGTTCGAGCCGGCGCCGAGATTGGCGCGCCAGGCGCGCTCCAGGATCACTGTGCCGCTCGATTGCGGCGGCGAGTTATCGGCGGTGCCGCCAGGCTGGGTCCAATCGGTGACCGAAACCGCGGGCGGCACAGTGATTGTGCGCGCAGCGAATTCCGGGTTCGGCGTCAGATTCTCTTCAGCAGACAGGATCGACTGACGGCCGTCTTGCGGCGCGGCGGCTTGCGCCGGCGCATCGCCGCCATCGAACGGGTTCAGCGCTCCGCCGATGCGGCTCACCGTTGAGCACGCCGACAACGCGGAGACAGCCGCGATGAGAGCGATGGGACGCAAAGGCTTCATGGAGTGTCTCCTTCGGAGGGCGCGGGCGCGTTCGCGCCGTCCGCTGGGGTTTCTGTCTCGGGCGCTGGGCCCATTACGCTAAGCGCGATCTGCGCACGCTGACGCAAAGAGTCAGGCGCTTCGAACGCGAGCGTGAGTTGTTCGAGCGCCTCACGTGCAAGCTGGGTTTCACCGGCTTCCCACGCTTCGACCGCGAGCAATTCTTTCGCGAGATATTGAACGCGCGTGCCTGAATTGATCAGCGGCTCAAGGCGCGTGCGCAGCGTTGGGAAATCTTGGATATCAGCGGCGATGTACGCGGCGCGGATTTGCGCGCTCTCGCGCATGGTTTGATCCGGCGCGGTTTGCGCGGCCGCATCGAAGCCAGCGAGAGCGGCTTCGAGATCGCCCTCTTGAACGAGGATCGCAGCGTGCTCCATCTGCGCCATCGCGCGATAGGAACGCGAGCCCTCGCCAGAGAGACGTTCGAATTCGGTTTTGGCTTCAGCGAGATTGCCGGCTGCGACGAGTTCCTGCGCGGCGGCAAACTCTGCTGCGTGCTCGCGTGCGCCGCTCGTCTGCAACGCCTTCCAGCCTTGCCAACCGGCCAGGCCTAGAATGAACAGCGCAAACACGCCCACCAGCCATGGGCCGTACTTCTTCGCGAACGTGAGCAAGCGGTCCTGCCGCAAACTCTCGTCGACTTCCTGGATAAAGCTGTCGCTTTCGTTGGTCACAAACCGTTCCTGACCGCATGGGCCGGAAAGGCCCGTCCCCCTAAATTCGGCGGCAAGCTAGCCGCGCTCGTCGCCCCCGGCAACGCGCGGGCGCCGCGCCTTTCCGCCGCCCAGGGCATAGGTCTCGGCTGCGGCAGGAAAACGGCGGGCGCGGACGTCGGCGGCGTAGTTCGCGGCCGCCTTTCCGATCTCCGCCTTCAGATTGGCGTACCGGCGAACAAATTTCGGGGTCCAATCGAAAAGCCCCAAAAGGTCGTCCGTGACCAGGATTTGGCCGTCGCACTGGGCCGAGGCGCCAATCCCAATGGTCGGGGCCTTCACCGCGGCGGTTATTTCGGGAGCGAGTGTTTCATCCACACCTTCGACCACGATGGCGAAGGCGCCGGCCGCATCGGCGGCGCGGGCCTCGGCGAGCACTTGGGAGCGCTCCTCCTTGGTCCGCCCCTTGGCGCGGAATTTCCCGTCGACGTTCACCGCTTGGGGGCGCAGGCCGACGTGGCCCATCACCGGGATGCCGCGCTGCACCATGTAAGCGATGGTGTCGCCGACATAGACGCCAGCCTCGACTTTGACCGCCTGAGCGCCGGTCTCCTTGAGAATGCGGGTAGCGTTGGCGAAGGCTTGCTCTGGGCTGGCCTCGTAAGAGCCGAACGGCATGTCGACCACGACGAGCGCGCGCTTGGCGCCGCGCATCACGGCTTGGCCGTGCATGATCATCATCTCGAGCGTCACGCCGACTGTGTTGGGCATGCCATGAACGACCATGCCGACGCTGTCGCCGACCAACAGCACGTCGCAGTGCTCATCGAGAATTTCCGCGACAGGCGCCGTGTAGGCGGTGAGGCAGACGATAGGCTCGCCACCCTTGCGGGCGCGGATGTCCGGCGCGGTCTGACGGCGGATGGGCGCTTCGACGTGACGGGACATTTTGGGCCTCGCTCCTAGCGCAGCGTCATAGCCTTTGCTGCACTGCGGCGCCAGCGGCGAGGCCAGATACGCGAAAGGCGGCTCTCGCGAGCCGCCTTTGCTTGAACTTGGTTAGCGCTGGTTACTCTTGCGTCGACCGGTAGGCCACGGCGCCGCCAGCCAGAGCGGCAGTTACCAGCAAGAGCTGCGTCAAGCCAGCGCCCATCGATTGGATGAAGCCTTGAGCCGCAGCGCCAGCGTCCGGCGCGGTGCTGACAGCGGCGTGAGCGCGCGCAACTTCGAGACCAACTGACGCCATGAATTCTTGGCCGAACGCGCCGGCGAATGCGTAGAGACCCCATGACACGGCGGCGGCGGCGATCGTGATCGCGCCATACTGAACGTAGCTGCGCGCCTTAAGGCTCGCCTCGCGGTGCGCCACCGCGTGCGTGACATTCGCCACAAACCCGTCATCTGCGGGTTCATGAGCTTCCGCGAAGGAGCGCTTCAACAGGGCGTCGAAGTCAGTCATGCGTCTGGGTCCAATAGCCGTCTAAGTTTGTCTGTCCCCCTTAGTACGTGTGATTTCACAGTGCCCAGGGGAAGACCTGTGATTTCGACTATCTCTGAGTGACTGAGCCCTTCTCCGTGGTTCAGCGTCACGCAAAGTCTCTCAGCATCTGACAATCTGGCAAGTGCTCTTTCCAGATCCAGTTTTGCTCCGGCTGCGGCTTCCGGCGTGGATTCTTCCGACGCGAGTGGCGATGCGTCGTCGATCTCCTCGAACACGGCCTTCTGGCGTCGCTTTGCCATCAGGAACGTGGTGACCGCTATTCTCCTAAACCAACCCGGAAAAGCTGCCGGGGTTTCCAAGTCCCTCAATCTATCCCACGCCTTGATGAACGCCTCTTGAGCGAGATCGTCAGCTTCAGCGTGGCTCTGGCACATTCTCCTGAGCAGGGCTCGCGCCCAGCCTTGCCTGCGCTTCACCAGCTCCCCGAAGGCTGCCTGGTCCTTGGCCTGGGCCGCGATAATCAGCGCGGCTTCTGTGGCCTCCGCCAGATGTGTGAACCCCCGAGACGCCACAGGTTACCACTCAGTCTTCCTTCTTCTTGGTCGCGTAATCGACGATCGCCAGCAGGATGAAAGCGATGCCCAAGGCGCCCAGGATGACGGCCGGGACCATCATGCCATTAAAGGCTTCCTCAGCGTAACCGCCGACGAAATAGCCCGCCGCGGCAAAGCCGCCACCCAGCGCCAGGAGCACGATGCCCGCGCCCAGGCTCGAACGCGCCTTGTCTTGGGGCTTCTTTTGCCCCTCGGTCAGGGTGCGCATCAGGGCCGGATCGAGCTGTTGGCCTTTCTCAAGGGCCTGCGCGATCAGGTGGTGAGCAGATTGGCGGGTCCGTTCCCGCAGGTAGATGGGGACCAGAATAATGGCCGCCAAAAATCCGAAAAAGAGAAACGGAACAAAGACATCCGCATCCATTAAGGTATCTCCATAGCCCGGGGTCTAAAGCCCCTTTGCTGACTAGATGCGCAAAAGCCTGCCCTTGGATGCAGGGCGCTTAGCGGACCGCCGCAGGTGCTAAACGTTGTGTCATGAGCCGGGCAGTCGCCACCAGGGCGAAAATGCCGCCCGCGCCCAGAATGCCGGTCTGGACGCCAGACCAGTTCAGGCTCGCCCAACCCGCCAGCATGAGCGCCAAACAAGCGGCGGCAGCCGCTACCGCACCGGACGTGAGCGTGGAGCGGAGCGCTTCCGCCTTAAAGCGATCCGCCTCCGCAGCCCGGATAACGGCGAGCGTGAAGCCCGGATCGCGCGCGGGGGCGGAAGCGGCCCCTAGGGCGGCGGCAAGGCGGGCTTCAGCGTCCATCGTCGGTCTCCAACGCGCGCAGCAAGCGTTCGCGTCCGCGCGTCACATGCGATTTCACCGTGCCGAGCGGCAGTTTCAAGATCTCGGCTGCTTCACTGTGCGAGAAGCCTTCACCGAGACAAAGCGCCACGACAGCGCGCTGCTCGTCTGGAAGTTCGGCCATGGCGCGCTGCACCGCGATGCGATCTTCGAGCGGCGCGCCCTCTTCGACATTGTCTTGTTCATCGAGCCAAGCGCTATCGCGGACCTGCGCGCGGCCATGCGCGCGCTTCGCGTCACGGGCGATGCGAAAGCCGATGCCGCTCACCCATGAGCGAAAACTCGAGCGGCCTTCAAAGCGCGAAAGCTTCGCCCACGCGGTCACGAACGCCTCTTGCGCGAGATCGTCCGCATCGGCCCAATGCCCTGCAAAACGCCGCAAAAACCCACGTACCGCTTGCTGATGCGCGTCGACCAAAGCTGCGTAAGCGCGGCTATCTCCTTTGCGCGCCGCTGCGATGAGACGCGCTTCGTCATCCGGCGTCATCGTCTTTGCCGCCACCGCCCGGACGCATGATGGCGAGCGCCAAGCAGCCAAGCGCTGTGACCGTCATCGTGCTGGCGACAACGAGGAATGCGGTGCGGCTGTCGCCGTCGGCTTGCGAGAACGCGATCCAGAAGCCGAAGCCAAGCGCGCTGAACACAACCACCTCGCTCCACGGCGGCTTCGATTGGTTGGCCTTGCTGATCTGCTCATACACGATCGCCGGCGGCTCCTTGCCGGCCTCGATCGCCGCCTTGATCACGTCCATCGCTTGGCTGCGGCGCTTGTGCTCGAGCCACTGCGCCCAGCCCGCACCGATCATCGAAACCGACACCGCGCCGAAAATGAAGAGCGCAACCAATCCGTTGTCCCAGCCGCCACTAATCATCTTGAGTCTCCGTTTTGATCAGTATGCAGCCACCGCCCCTCAAATTGGATGCGCCCGGGGCTTGCCAGGCAATACTTAAGCGTATACTTAAGTGTTTATGTTCAGAGCCGAAGCTCATTTGGACTTGGCCTTCCAGGCCCTCGCCGACCCCAGCCGCCGCGCCATGGTCGACCGCCTGGTGCAAGGCCCCGCCACCGTCAGCGAACTGGCCAAGCCCTTGGCAATGTCGTTGCCCGGCGTGATGCAGCACCTCGCCGTGCTCGAAGCCTCCGGGCTCGTCGTCTCTGAAAAAATCGGCCGCACCCGCACCTGCCGGATCGAGCCGAAGGTTCTCACCCAAGCCGAGCAATGGATCGCCGAACGCCGCGCCCTCTGGGAGCGCCGCTTGGATCGCCTCGGCCAATTTCTCGATGAAACGAAAGACGACTGATGCTCACCCTCTACGGACATCCAATCTCTTCCTACACGTGGAAGGTGCTCGCAGCGCTTTACGAGAACGGCACGCCGTTCGAGTTCGTGACGCTCGATCAGAACACCTATCCGGAGTTTCTGGCGAGGTGGCCGCTCGGCACGTTCCCCGTGCTCGCCGATAGCGATCGTAACCGCATGATCACCGAGACCAGCGTGATCATCGAGTATCTCGATGAATACTATCCGGGCCGCGTGCGCTTCGTGCCGAAAGATTTCGACACCGCGCTCGAAGTGCGGCGCTGGGATCGCCTCTTCGATACGGTCGGCACGACGATGACCAAGGTGGTCATGGACAACGTCCGCGCAGAAGGACAGCACGATCCAGTTGGCGTTGAAGCCGCAAAAGTCGCTGTACGGAAAATCTACACCGTCATCGAAGAGCAGCTTGGCGATCGCGACTTCATTGTCGGCGATAGCCTCACGCTTGCCGACGCATCGGCCGCGCCTTCGCTTTGGTATGGCACGCGCAATATTCCGCTCGACGGCGCCTTCCCGCGCATCGCCGCTTATCTCGAACGCCTGAAAGCCTGGCCCGCCTTCGCCCGCGCCGTGAAAGGCAGCGAGCCGCTCTTTCATATGTATCCGGGAGCTTGATCGATGACGACCATTGCTCACGCCACCATCGTCATGGAGCGCTCTTACAACGCCTCTCCGGCCCGCGTGTTCGCAGCTTGGGAAAGCGTCGAAGCGCGGCAGCGCTGGAGCGCGCCAGCCGACGGCATCCGCATTGTGTACGAGCAAGCGGAGTTCTTTGAAGGCGGTTCCGATGTGTCGCGCTGCATCGAGCCGGGCAACGAGGATTACGTCGCCACGGTCAACTATCTCGACATCAAGCGCGACAAGCGGATCGTGTTCGCGGAATCGGTTGTCCACGGCAATAAGCGCGTATCGGCGGCGTTGATCAGCGTCGAGCTGACGCCGAAAGGCGCCAACACTCACCTCGCCCTCACCCTGCAAATCGCCTCGTTCGACGAGGCCGGCATGGAAGCCGGCTACCAGTTCGGCTGGTCCTCTGCGCTCGACAATCTCGCGAAGGAATTTGCGCTATGAGCAAACGCCACACCACGCACGCGACGTTCGTGATCGAGCGCGACCTGCCGCACCCGCCGGCGAAAGTGTTCGCCGCTTACGCGGATCCGAAGAAGAAGTCGAAATGGTTCGGCGGCCCGCCCGAATGGGACTCGCAGCACGCCATGGATTTCCGCGTTGGCGGCAAGGAGACATCGAGCGGCGGCCCGCCCGGCGGCGTCATTCACAAGATGAGCGGCGAGTATTGGGACATCGTTGCAAACGAGCGCATCGTCATGTCCTACGAGATGCACCTCGGTGCGACGCGCATCTCGGTTTCCCTCGGCACGACTGAGATCAAGCCGCACGGCGCGGGTTCAAAGCTGATCTACACCGAACAAGGCGCCTACCTCGATGGCTATGACGACGCCGGCCAGCGCGAGGAAGGCACGCGTGAGCTGCTTGGTCAGCTCGAGACCTATCTGAACACGTGAGGCGATCATGACCACGACCACACACGGCAGCTTCGTGATCGAACGCACCTATTCCGCCTCGCCCCAACGCGTCTTCGCCGCATGGGCCGATCCCGCCGCCAAACGCGCCTGGTTCGTCGAAGGCGAAGGCTGGGATATCAAATCCTACGAACTCGATTTCCGCGAAGGCGGCACGGAACGAAGCACGTTCGTCTTCTTGAAGGGCAAAGCAGTATTCGGTGAGAAGACCGTGATGTCCAACGACACGGTGTTCAATGAAATCGTCCCGAACGAGCGGATCATCTTCACCTACTCGATGGATCGCAACGGCAAGCGGTTCAGTGTTTCGCTGGCGACGGTTGAGATCAAACCGGCCGACAAAGGCACGCGCCACATCTTCACCGAGCACGGCGCGTTCTTCGATGGCGCCGACGGCATCCAGATGCGCGAGCAAGGCTGGCAAGAGTTGCTCGGCAAACTTGACGCGTACTTGTACAAGACTGGAGCGCAGCAATGAAAACCTTCATGGCCGTCTACACCGGCAACACTGCCGCGCAGGAGCGCTCTGGATGGGATCAAGCCAGCGAGGCCGAACGCAACGCGCGCATCGAGAAAGGTTTGAAGGCTTGGCACGCATGGGGCGAGAAGCATAAGGCGGCGATCGTTCAGAACGGCGGCCCGCTCGGCAAAACCAAGCGCACCGGCCTGAACGGCGTCACCGACATCAAGAACAATCTTGCCGGCTGGATCGTGGTGCAAGCAGAGTCACACGAGGCGGCAGCGAAGATGTTCGAGGGCCACCCGCATTTCACGATCTTTCCGGGCGAAGCCGTGGAGATCATGGAAGTGCTGCCTATTCCGGGGCAGTAATATGGACCGCCGGCGTCTCGCCGGCCGGCGCCGGTGTTGGCCGGCGAGACGCCGGCGGTCCATACTGATCGTGTGACACCGCAACAGATCACCATCGCCCTGGACGGCGACGCCACAGTCTCCGGCCTGTGGCTCGCGCCCGCGGATGCCGAGGCCGCCTATGTCTTCGCACACGGCGCGGGCGCGGGCATGGCGCACAAATCCATGGCGGCGATCGCGAGCGGACTTGCTGAGCGCGGCATCGCCACGTTGCGCTACAATTTTCTCTACATGGAGCGCGGATCAAAGCGGCCAGATTCTCCGCCGCTTGCGCACAGCGCTGTGCGCGCGGCTGTTGCGAAGGCGCATAAACTTGCGCCGAAGCTGCCGCTCTTCGCCGGCGGCAAATCGTTTGGCGGGCGCATGACGTCGCAGGCGCAAGCGCTTGGTGCGTTGCCGGATGTCCGCGGCCTCATCTTCTTCGGCTTCCCACTCCATCCCGCTGGCAAGCCGAGCGATGAACGCGCGAAGCACCTGGATGACGTCGCGATCCCGATGCTCTTCCTGCAAGGCACGAACGACGCCCTGGCCGAGCTTGATCTGCTGAAGCCCGCCGTGAAACGCCTCGGCAAGCGCGCAACGCTCACGCTGTTCGAGCACGCCGATCACAGCTTCCATGTACCGGCAAAGAGCGGACGTAAGGATGCGGAGGTATTAGCGGAGATGTTGGACATCACCGCAAGCTGGATCGCCAAGAACTAGCATCTCTCATTCCGGGCGGAGCGAAGCGGAGACCCGGAACCCAGGGCCACAAGCTTGTCGTTTGCTCTGGGTTCCGGATCGCGCTCCGCGCGTCCGGAATGAGAGGAGAGAGTTACGCGAACTGCTTCGCATATATCTCCGGCTTGAAGCCGACGATCAGCTTGCCGCCGACGTCGAGCACTGGCCGTTTGATCATGCTTGGCTGATCCAGCATCAGCGCGATCGCCTTCTTCTCGGTGACGTTCTCGCGCTGCGCGTCCGGCAGTTTGCGGAACGTCGTGCCCGCGCGGTTGAGCAAGATTTCCCAGCTCACCTCCTTGGCCCAGCGCTCAAGCGTCGCCTTATCGATGCCTGCGGCTTTGTAATCGTGGAACGCATAGGCGACGCCATGGTCATCCAACCACGTGCGCGCCTTTTTCATCGTGTCACAGTTCTTGATCCCGTAGATCGTTACGCTCTTGCTCTTGGCCATGAGCGGTTTATGCCAAAGGCACGGGAGAAACGTCCATGGCCGATAAGCTTACCTTCTATACCAATCCCATGTCTCGCGGCCGCATCGCGCGCTGGATGCTTGAGGAAGTCGGTCAACCCTACGAGACTGTGATCCTTGGCTACGGCACGAGCATGAAGGGGTCGGACTACCTCGCCATCAATCCGATGGGCAAAGTCCCCGCGATCAAGCACGGCAACGCTGTCGTCACGGAAGGCGCCGCGATCTGCGCGTACCTCGCTGACGTCTTTCCGCAAGCCGATCTCGCGCCCAAGAGCAACGACGAGAAGGCTCGCTACTATCGCTGGATGTTCTTCGCGGCTGGCCCCGTCGAAGCCGCCGCCAACGCCAAGGCAATGGGCTGGACCGCGAGCGAGGATAAAGAGCGCATGCTTGGCTTCGGCTCGATGAAGCACGTGCTCGATGCTTTGGAGCACGCGCTGAAAGACACGCCTTACATCGCCGGTGATCGCTTCACGGCGGCGGACGTCTATTTCGGCTCGCACATCATGTGGGGCACGCAGTTTGGCACGCTAGAGAAGCGCGCCGCGTTTGAGCCCTACATGGCGCGCCTTCACAACCGTGCCGCCGCCGTCCGCGCCCGCGAGATCGACGACGCCATCATTGCCGAACAACAAAAGCAGCAGCAGGCCTAACACCCATGCAAGACCTCTTCTCACTCAAAGGCCGCGTGGCGCTCGTCACCGGCGGATCGCGCGGCATTGGCAAGATGATCGCCGAAGGCTTCCTTCACCAAGGCGCGAAGGTCTACATCTCGGCGCGCAAAGGCGGCGCGCTCGAAGAAACCGCGACCGAACTTTCAGCCATCGGCCCCTGCATCCCGCTGATCGTCGATGCGTCGGGCTTGGATGGCGCGCAGAAGATGGCCGACGCCTTCCTCGCCCACGAAGACACGCTCGACATTCTCGTCAACAATGCGGGCGCTGCCTGGGGCGCGCCGTTCGACGAGTTTCCAGAAAACGGCTGGGACAAGGTCATGGACCTCAACGTCAAGACGCCGTTCTTCTTGACGCAGAAACTGCACGACGCGTTGAAGCGCGGCGCAGCGAAAGGTCATCTCGCGAAAGTCATCAACATCGTCTCGATCGACGGCGTGTCGGTGAACCAACAAGAGACCTATTCGTACGCCGCCAGCAAAGCCGGCCTCATCCACCTCACCAAGCGCATGGCGCTGCGTCTCATCCAAGACAATATCGCCGTCAGCGCAATCGCGCCTGGCGCCTTCCCGTCGGACATGAACCGCGTCGCGCGCGATCACGGCGACATGGTCGCGCAGGCCATTCCAGCGAAGCGCGTCGGCACGACCGAAGACATGGCGGGCGCCGCGATCTATCTGGCCTCGCGCGCCGGCGATTACGTCGTGGGATCTACCGTCATCGTTGATGGTGGCGTGACCTACGCGCGGGGTGGCTGACGAACCTTACTTGCATTTCCGTACCCACCCCTTAGCATGCACAAATCGGCATTCTGAGAGGCCCCATGGCGATCTATCTGCTCGGCGGACACCAAACTGATTTCGCGCGCGTGTGGTCGCGCGAGGGTTTGGACTTCACCGATATGATGCGCGAAGCGATCGACGGCGCGCTTGCGTCGACGCAGCTCGACGCTGCGGACATCGATGCGATCCATGTCGGCAACGCGTTCGGCGAACTCTATCGCAATCAGGGCCACCTCGCCGCGATGGTCGCGCAGGTGAAGCCAGAGTTCTACGGCAAGCCGGCGATGCGGCACGAAGCGGCGTGCGCTTCGAGTTCGATCGCGGTGCTGACGGCGACGGCAGAGATTGAATCTGGCCGCTACGATTGCGTGCTCATCCTCGGTGTCGAGGAAGAAAAGAACCTGCCGGGCGATGAAGCATCGCGCGTTCAGAACGCCGCCTCGTGGCAAGGCCACGAAGGCATCGACTGCAAGTTCATGTGGCCGGCTGTTTTTGGCCGCATCGCGCAAGAGTATGACGAGCGCTACGGCCTCGACCGCCGCTATCTCAACCGCATCTCCGAAATCAACCGCACCAATGCGATGCGCAACCCGCTGGCGCAGACGCGCAAGTGGCGCTTCGACGCGGAAGCCTTCACCGATAACGACGAACTGAACCCGGTCATCGAACCTGGCACGCGCCGCCAGGATTGCGGCCAGATCACCGATGGCGCGGTTGCAATCATTGTCGCGTCCGATCGCTTCATCGAGAACTACGCCAAGAAGCGCGGCGCAAAGCCTTCGGATTTCCCGCAGATCACCGGCTGGGGCCACGCCAACGCCGGCATTCGCTTTCTCGACAAGATCGAGCGCAGCAAGGGGCAAGACTACATCTTCCCGCACGTGCGCAAGGCGATCACGGATGCTTGGAAGCGCGCAGACCTCTCGGGCGTCGATGCGCTGAGCGGCATCGAACTGCACGACTGTTTCACGTCGACCGAATACATGGCCATCGATCACTTCGGCCTCACCGCGCCTGGCCAGAGCTGGCGCGCGATCGAAGATGGCGTGATCAACATTGGCGGCGCCTGCCCCGTGAATGCGTCCGGCGGCTTGATCGGCGTCGGCCACCCTGTCGGCGCAACGGGCGTGCGGATGCTGCTGGATGCTGGACGGCAAGTCACGGGCACGGCGGGCGACTATCAAGTCGAGGGCGCGCGCACGTATCAGACGCTGAACATCGGCGGCTCACTCGGCACCGTCGTCAGCTTCGTGGTGGCGCGGCCTTAACGCGGCGCGCGGATCGACACGCCTACTGAGCCCTGCGCGATCACGACGCCGTTGTCACCCGTGATCTCCACGGTGACGACGACGCGGCGCCCTGCATGGAACGTCACCCGCCCCGTCGCCTCTAAGCGCTTAGAGCCGATCGGCGCGGCGTCTAGAAAGCGCGTGTTGAGGTCTGTGGTCAGCAGCGTCTCGCCAGGCTTCAGCAGCGTCATCGCCGCGCCGCCGCCAGCAATGTCGGTTAGTCCCGCAATCACGCCGCCATGGACGAGACCAACGAAATTCGAATGGCCAACGTCGACATCACAAATCACGCGCATGAAGCCGCGCTCGATCTCAACGGGCCGCGTTTGCAGGCGATTGAGGAAGCCGCCCGGACGCGGCATCTCCACCCAGCGGCGCGCCAGCTCAAACCCATCTGCGTCGCCGTCGAGTTGAAAGAGAACCGGATCGGCGCTCATTCGGTCATCGTCTTGAAGCGCGCGATCGCGGCGCGGTACTCGCGCTCCAGATCGTCCACCACCTTCGCCACCGGCTCAATGGCAGTGGTTTTTCCAACGCCCTGGCCGGCCGCCCAAATATCGCGCCAGCGCTTGGCGCTATCGCCGGAGTAATCACGCGCTGCGGGACCGCCGAGATTGTCGGGATCGCGCCCCGCCGTCGCGAGACTTTGGCGGAGCCAAGATGCGGGCGTCCCCGTGATGGCGGCGGAAACAACGAGGTCGTCGGCCGTGCTGTCGACGATCATCTGCTTGTACTCGGGCTGCGCGCGGCTCTCGTTCGTCGGCAAGAAGCGCGTGCCCATGTAAACGAAGTCAGCGCCCGCAGCGATTGCGCCGGCGATACCCGCGCCATCGGCAATGCCGCCGCCGACGGTGATGTAGCCGTCGAAGAACTCGCGCACCGCGGAGATGAACGCGAACGCGGAGAGATGGCCGGTGTGGCCGCCCGCTCCGGCGCTGATGCAGGCCATGCCGTCCACGCCCGCTTCCGCTGCCTTGCGCGCAAGCTTCAAACTGACGACATCGGCAAACACCAAGCCGCCATAGCTTTTCACCGTTTCCATCACTGGCTTCGGCGAACCGAGCGCCGTGATCACGATCGGCGGCTTGTACTCGGCGACGAGCCTCAGATCGTCAGCGAGGCGCGCGTTGGTGGAGTGCGTGATCAGGTTCGCGACCCACGGGCCATCGCCCGGCGCCAATGCCGAGGTGATCTCGCCCATCCAGGCATCGAGCTCTTCGGTCGTGCGTGTGTTCGGCGTTGGAAACGCGCCCGCGATCCCCGCTTTGCACGCGGCGATGACCAGCTCCGGCCCGGTGATCAGAAACATCGGCGCGCAGAAAACCGGCAGCCGCAGCTTGTATGGAAACGCCGCACTCATGCTTGTTGCTGCAACCTTTCGCGCAGTTCGCGCTTCAATATTTTTCCGACCGGGTTACGCGGCAGCGCGTCGATTGGTTCAAGCCGCTCGATCTGCTTGAACACGGCGACCTTCTTCTCTTGCGTCAGATAACGATTGATCTCGGCCATGTCGGCGGACTGACCGGGTTTGAACACGACGAACGCGCAGAGGCGTTCGCCCAGCGTCTGATCCGGCGCGCCAACCACAGCGACATCCGCAACGGCCGGGTGGCCAACGAGATGGCCTTCAATCTCTTCCGAAGAGATGTTCATGCCGCCGCGAATGATGATGTCCTTGAAACGCCCGACGAAGCGATAGAACTGCAAGCGATCGCCGCCGAGTTCGAACAAGTCGCCCGTCCGGAACCAACCATCGGCATCGAACGCGCGCGCGTTGATTTCCGGCGCGCGCCAGTAGCCGGAGAAAATGGTCGCACCCTTCACACGGAGTTCGCCTGGCTTTCCAGCCTCGGTGACCTCTTGCTCAGTCTCGGGATCGACAAGGCGCGTGAAGATGCGATCGTGCAGCTTCGAGTCCCAGACGAAGCCCTCGCCGAAGCGCGGGAAATAGGCCGCCCGCTGCGCGGGATCGGGCACATCGCGATACGTGCTCGGAAACGACGCGCCTTCGTTGGAGCCGAAGAAGTTGGTGATCTGAACGCCATGCTTCTTATGGAAGGTGTCCACCATCCACTCTGAAAGAGGCGCTGATCCGGAGCCGATATTCTGCAGTCGCCCGAAATCGATGCCCTCAAGCAGCGCCTCGTTCTGCAGCAGGAGATTCAGAATGGCGGGCGGCGCGACGGTGTAGTCCACCTTCTCGTCGCGGATCTGTTTCAGGAACACCTGCAGATCGAATGGCTGATGTTGGATCAGCTTCCCGCCGACCAGCAGCCAACTCACGAACGAGGTCGAAATGCCGGCCATGTTCACCATCGGGAACGGGTTCAGCAGATTGTCGCCGTTCTCGATGTCGCCCGCATGGACGACGCCCTCGCCCATGATGATCCACTCATTGTGGCTGCGCGGCACGCCCTTCGGGCGCGCTTCGGTGCCTGATGTCCAGCAGATCGTGAAAATGTCGTCGGCGCTGACATTGGCTTCCTGCTCGGCCCGTTGGGCCGCGGCCAACTCCGATTGCTTCACCTTCGCCAACAACTGTTCGATCTGCGTGGCGCCCTCAACGGCGTCACCAAGGACGAAGATGTGCTCCAGCTTCCGCTGCTCTTGGCGGACACGCACCAGCATCTCGCCATGCGCGTGCTTGCCGATCCGCGTCGCGGTGATCGCGGCTTTGGCGTCGATACTCTCGGCGATGTAGCCAAGCTCGTGCTCGCGATACTGCACCGGCGCGGGGCTGACAATGATGCCGAGCCGCGCGCACGCGAGATAAATCGCCGGCAGATCGACGGTGTTTGGCAGCTGCACAACCAGCGCATCGTCCTTGCGGAGCCCATGCGCCACGAAGACAGCCGTGTAGCGGCCGACGAGATCCTCAAGCTGCCACCAGCTCAGCCGCCGCGGCTCGCGTCCGACAATGTCCATGCAATTGATCGGATCAATGCAGGCTTCGCGATCGGTCTTCTCGCGCACATGCTTTTCGAACAGGTCGTCGATGCGGCGTTCGCCCCACCAGCCCTTCTTCTTGAAGGCGGCGATCCGTTCGGCTGGGACCACAATCATGAAACCGCTTCCTCTCCCAACTCTTGTTCTTGCTTGGCGCAGAGATCGCGCACGTCGTTCCTAACGACCTTACCTACCGGATTTCGCGGCAGCGCCGCCAGCATGTGCAGCCGTTTGGGCGTGCGCACCGGCCCCAGCGCCTCGCGCACAAAGGCGCGCAGTTCCGCTTCGCTCACACCTTCTGCCGCAACCGCTGCCTCGAGCCGCTCGCCCCACTTCTCGTCGGCGACACCGAAGGCGCAGACCTCGCGCACCGCCGGATGGGCGGCAAGCGCGCGTTCCACTTCCGCGGGATAGATATTGTAACCGCCGCTGATGATCATCTCCTTGCTGCGGCCGAGCAAGAAGAGATAGCCGTCAGCATCAATGCGACCAATGTCGCCAGTCTTCAGCCACCCGTCGTGACGGCCCGCGGCAGTCTGCTCGGGATCGTCCAGATACGAGGTCGCGGCCAAGTTACCGCCCGCCAGAACTTCGCCTTCGCCGCGCTCTGCAATGTCGCCGCTTGGCGTAAGCACTGCAACGGGCGTCGCATCGAACGCGCGACCTACGCTTGCGCGCAGATCTTCGCGCAGCATGTCGCTGGCGCTCAACGCCGTGATCGTCATCGGCGCTTCGGTTTGGCCGTAAAGCGTCGAGATCACCGGGCCAAAGCGCGCGATGGCTTTCTCGATCGCTGCAGGCGCCATAGGAGCGGCGGAATAAGTGATGTGGCGGAGTGCGGGGAAGTCCGACGGACCGAAAGACGCGTCGCTCATCAGCAAATGGATGAGCGTCGGCGGCATAAAGGCGATGCTGACGCGGCGCTTAAGTTCATCAACGATGCGCGCACGATCGGGTTGCGCCATCAACACATGCGCCCCGCCCGCCGCGAGCACGGGGAGCACGTAGTGTGACGAACCATGCGTCAGCGGCGCCACCGCCAGATTCACGTCATCACGTGTGAAACCATAAAACGCCCGCATGGACGCCATCGCGCCCGCTGCGCTGCGCACGGTCTGCACCACGCCTTTGGGCTTACCAGTCGAGCCGCCCGTGAACTTGATGGCAAAGACCGCGTCGGGATCCGGAGAGATCGGCGGCAGAACGCCATCGCCTGGCATCTCAAGCCACGATTCAAGCGAGGTCACGCCAGCCGGGTCACCAACCGAATCCGCAGAGAGCTCATCGCACAGCGTGAGCGCCAAGTTTGCGCGATCGCGCAAGTCTTGGTTCAAGCGCGCGCCGTTGCGCGGATTGAGCGGCGTCCACACGGCGCCCGCGCGCAAGATTGCGAGATACGCCACCACGTGCCGCCACGTGTTTCCAGCGCACAGACCCACACGCGCACCCTGAGGAACGTTGAGCGATGCGCGCTCGACACGCGCCAGCAACGCCTCATGCGTGATCGTCTGGTCGCCATCATAGAGCGCGGGCCGCTTCGCCTTCTCCTGAAGATTGTCATAGAGCACGCTGACCGGATGCATCACACCCGCTCCAGCACGGTGACGACGGTCGCCGCTTCTTCGACGCCAAGAAAGCCGCCGCCGTTTTCCGCCGCCGCCAAACGCGCGCCATCCACCTGACGCACTCCGGCCTCGCTGCGCAATTGCGTGACCAGTTCAAAAAGTTGCGCGATGCCCGTGGCGCCCACTGGGTGCCCCTTCGCCAACAACCCGCCGGACGGATTGACTGGGCTGCGCCCACCCAGTGCGAAATCACCGGAGCGAAGACGCGCGCCGACTTCGCCGGGCGCGGCCAGCCCCAAATTCTCAATCTGCTGCAATTCCGCATACGCCGTCGCGTCGTGCACCTCGGCGACGTCAATGTCAGCACCTGCAACGGCCGCTGCTTCGTAAGCAGCCGACGCCGTGAGCCGGCCGATGTGGCGAGCATAGTCGTCAGGCGCACGTTCCGACGCACTGCGAAGCACGCACGAACGGACACGCACGGCCCGATGGGCGCCCAGCTTGCGCAACCCCGCCTCACCACAAACAATGATCGCAGCCGCACCGTCACTCACCGGCGCGCACATAGCGCGCGTAAACGGGAAGACGACCGGCTTGTCGGCCATAACCTGCTCGACAGTGAACGGCGTCCGGTATTGCGCGCGCTCGTTCTTCGAACCGTGCGTATGGTTCTTCGCGGCGATGCGCGCGAAATCTTCCTGCGTCGTGCCGAAGCGCTGCATGTGCGCGCGCGCCTGCGCCGCATAGAGGTCCATGAACAAACTACGGTCCGGCCCCGGCGGCTCGCCGCCCATCCGCTCGATGTAGGCCAGCACGCCCGCACGATCGTGCACATCGGTGCCGCCCGCGAACGCAGCAGCCACCCGCTCCGGCTGATCCGGAAACACCATCTTCTCTGCGCCGACGACCAGCGCGATCTCAGCTGCGCCGGCGCGGATCGCATGCATTGCTTGGAGCAACGCAGTCGATCCCGAAGCGCAGGCGTTCTCGACGTTGACCACAGGAATGCCGGTAATGCCGAGCGGGCGCAGCGCGATCTCCCCGCGCACGGTGTTCTGCCCCTCCAGCATCGGCTGGCGTGTGTTGGAAAACCAAGCGGAGTCGATGGCGCTCGCTTCAACGCCCGCATCGGCAAGGGCGCCGCGCACGGCTTCGGCAGTGAGCGATTTCACACTGTCGTTCAGGCGCTTGCCGAACGCGGTCATGGCGGCGCCGATGATGTACACGCCGCCTGTCATGTCAGGCCGCAATCGGCCGGCGCCGCTGCACGATGCGGAAGCGCGACGCCACGAAAGCGATGTCCGTCAGGCATGCATTGCCCGCGGGGTTCAGGCCGGTGACGTGGTAGTCGCTGTAAGCGGCAGCGAAGTTGATCCACATCGCGCCGGTCAAATTGATCGAGAGATTGGCGCCCGCGCGGGCGTAGAGTTCGACGGAGCGATCGATGAAATCTTCGTCGGTCGAATAAAGGTAGCAGGAGATCGCGCCACGCGTTTTCGCCAACTCAGTCGCTTCCGCAACTGCCGAGTCGCCGTTCGCGTCGGCAACGATGAAGAGGACGGGGCCGAAGCGTTCTTCGGCGTAGAGATGTTGATGTTGCGGGGCGACGGCCAGCACAAGCGGCGTCATCGTGCGCGCATTCGGGAATTGCGGATGCTCGTAAGGCGTTGCTTCGCGCAGGACCGCGAGGCCGTGGGCATCAGCGGCCGCACGCGTCTCGCGCACGACATCGAGACTGACCTTGCCCTGCACCGCGCCCATGATCGCCGACGCTTGCGCTGGGTTGCCAGCAATAGCGTCGATCTCCGCGACGATGGCGGCGGCGACTTCGTCGAACGTCGCATGACCGTCGCGCATTTTGATGCCGTCACGCGGCACGTAAACCACTTGCGGACTTGTGCACATCTGCGCCGAGAAGAGACACGTGGCGCGGGCAATTGCGCGCGCAGACTCGGCAAGGCTCTCGACCGACTCCACGACAATTGAATTTACGCCCGCCGTTTCTGTGAACAGCAGCTTGCCGGTGACGGTGCGTTCCAGATGGCCGCCGTAGCGTGGGCTGCCGGTGAAATCGATGATCTGCACGGCCGGATCGTCAACGAACTTGCCCGCGACCGGTTCAGCCAGCGTATCCACGGCAAGCGTGACGAGGTTCGGATCGAAGCCATATTCGCGCAGCACGTCGCGGCACGTCTCAACAACAATCGCCATCGGCAGCACCGCGATCGGGTGCGGCTTCACGATCACCGGATTGCCTGTCGCAAGGCTCGCGAACATGGCGGGGTAAGCGTTCCACGTCGGGAAGGACGCGCAGCAAATCACCAGGCCGAGGCCGCGCGGTTGCAGCGTATAGGTCTTGTCGAGCGCAACGGCTTCACCGGCGAAGTCGCGATGATAGGCGGCGCGCCTCGTCACGGCGCGGATCGCTTGCGCCGCATACGCCAATGCCTCGATACCGCGATCAAGCGCGTTGGGGCCTGAGCCGCTGAACGCTTGCGTATAGCTCTGGCCGGCGACGTGCATCACCGCCTGCGCCATTTCGAAATTGCGATCGTAAAGCCGCACGGCCATTTCGACGCAGAGCGCCATGCGTAATTCCGGATCAGCCTTGATCCAAGCCGGCATCGCTTTCGACGCTGCCGCGATCAACGCCTGCGCGTCACTAACGGGATACGTGATCCCGAGCGGCTCTTGCGTGTAGGGCGACACCTCTTCGCCGACCCAGTGCGTCACGCCCGGTTGGCCCAGATCAAATCGATCGCCGAGGCGCGCCTCGAATGCGGCCTTGCCGGCCGCCGGCTTTTCGGGGCCGTGGATTTTGGTCGACGGCGAATCCTTGAACGGACTCCAGCTCTTGCGCGTCTCCACCGCTTCAATCGCGCGCGCGATGAGATCCTTGTGACGTTCGATCAGGGCGAGACGTTCGGCGCTCATTCAGTGCTCCAACCGCTCGACGATCATCGCGCTGCCGACACCCGACGCGCCTGCCGCCACAACCAGCCCCAGCTTGCCGCGGCTCGCGTCCAGCGCATCAAGCAGAGAGGAAAGCAGAATGGCGCCCGTCGCGCCCATTGGATGGCCCTTGGCCATGTGTCCGCCGCCGACATTCACTTTGGCCGGATCGGGTTTGTGCTCGCGCATGAACTTCACGATCGTCACGCCGAACGCTTCCATGAACTCGATGCGATCGAGATCGCTGAGCGTGAGGCGCGATTTATCAAGCACGCGCTGCATGGCGGTGAAACCCGCCGTGAGCGATTGCGCCGGATCCCCGCCAGCCTCGGCCCACGCCACGACACGTGCACGAGGCCGCGGCGCCGCGCCTTCGGCGCCGACCCACGCGATGGCCGCGCCGTCCGCCATCGGCGGCGCGTGACTGGCAGTGTGGCGATGATCGATGACGCGATCACCGAGCGCTTCGCGATACTGGTCGGCCAGCGCTGGAAACGCCGGCGCGAGCGATGCCAGCGACTCCAATGTCGTTGAGGGACGCGCGCATTCTTCGCGGTCCAGCGCCGTGAGCGCGATCCGCGACGCGACAAGCGGCGTGCCTTCCGCAGCCGCGGTGCGTTGCTGCGAGACCAGAGCGGCTTGATCCATCTCGGCGCGCGACACGCCGATATCCTCGGCCAAGCGGTCGGCGGCCAGCGCGACAGGAATGTAGCGCGTGCGGCGATCGTAGCTGGCGTCGCCATAATAATCCGCGTTGTCGGCCATGAACGGCACGCGCGACATCATCTCGACGCCGCCTGCCAGCACGTTCTTGGCTTGACCAGCTTCCACCATCGACGCGGCTTGGCCGATCGCGGTCAGGCCCGAGACACAATAATTGTTCAGCGCAAACGCCGCCGTCTCGTCTGGCAGCTTTGCGTGCAGCTTCGACACGAGCGCGATGTTGCCGCCCTGCGCGCCGATTTGACCGACTGCGCCGACGATCAACGCGTCCGGCTTCTGTGGAACGCCGGTGCGCGCGCCAATGGCGTCAACCAACCCAGCCACAAGCTCTTGCGGCTTCAGCGCGGCGAGGCCACCGTCCGGCCTTGCCTTGCCGCGCGGCGTGCGCACGGCGTCATAGATGAACGCCGACATTAGCCGGCCATCTGATCGCCGCGGGCCCAAGTCCCGTGGAAGCCAGCCGGCACGCGCGCCGGAATTTGCACGCGCGCGACCGGGCCTTTCTCGAAGTTCTGCGCGTCGATCACCTGCGCTTCGGATTGGCCCGAGCTTTCGTCGGTGACGAAGACCACGACGTACCCATCATCCTCGCTCTTCGCGTTGATGCGCGGCGCGTACGCAGGCTCGGAGCCGAACTTGCCGGGGCCGAACATGTATTCTTTCGCGGCGCCCGTCTCGAGGTCGTACTTGAAGAGGCCCTGGAACTTCTGCAGCTGATCGGGCGACATCGCCACGTGATACGACCAGCGCGTCTTCTTGGCCGCGTAGTCGAGATTCACGACCGGGAATTCGCCGATGCGATCGTCCAAGATGCGCTTCTTGCACTCGCCCGTGCGCATGTTCATGCGCCATTCCACCGGCACGGCATGCAGCGCGAGGATGTTCACCATGGCAGCGTATGGGCCGTATTCTGGGTTCGGTGCAAAACCGTTCGGCGTCATCATGCACGCGGTCATGATGACTTCGTCGCCTTCCTCCCACGTATTGATGACGTGGTAGATGTAGCAGCTGTCAGTCTCGAACCACTTGATCTCGTCGCCACGGCCGCGACGCGGCACGACGCCGAAGCGCGCCGGTTGATCGGCGACTTTGATCTGCCACATCGAATTGCGCATGCCGCTCTCGGTGAAGATCACCGGCAGATCGTGCAGAACGACGTAGTTCTTGGTCAGGCCCATATCGTGCGGCAGACGCGGGCCAGGCAGCTCGACCCGCTCGAAGTGCACGAGTTCGTTCGTCGGGCTGACCGTGCCGAACGTCATCCACGGCTCATAGAGCGAGTAATCGAAGAACACGAACTCGCCAGTTTCCGGATCGACCTTCGAGTGCGCCGAGACGTTGCGCGGCAGCTTGCCGCCAAAGCTCTCGTTGCCGATTGTCTCCAGCGTGCGCGCGTTCACGCGCACCGGCGTGCCGGAAATGTACCAGAGCGCCATCAGCTGACCATTGTGCACGATCACGTCCGTGTTAGCGGTGTCCTTGTAGACTTTGTTTTCACGCGCGCGGTTGGCCGGCAGAAGCACGCCGCCAGCGTCCAACGTGCCGGCGATCTCGGCGTTGTAGTCATCAGTGCGCACGAAGCGATTGCGGTACTCGGCCTTGCCGTTCTCGAAGTGGAGCGCGTGCAGCATGCCGTCGCCATCGAACCAGTGATGCAGGTTCTGCGGCGCATGCACCGGGTTCGGGCCATTGCGGAAATAGGCGCCGCGCAGATCCTTCGGCAGTTCGCCGATGACCTTCAGGTCGAGCGCCGTCACTTCCTTGGCGACCGGCTCGTAGATGCCTTGAATGTACGGATTGAGCAGATTGAGACCCGTCAGTTCGCCGGTCTCGATCCGCCGCATGTTGCCGTCCGCCGCCATAGGTTTCCTCCGAGCCTATTCCACCTCTTGAAGCGACGCTAACACCCTTAACTCCGGTAATGCAAGCGACAGGTTCCCTGGTTCGGGCGCGGCCAGGGCAGAAAACGCGGCGTCCGGCGGCAATAAGCAGCCCAGGCTTCGGGCCGGCTCTTGGCCATGTGCCGCTCCTTATAAGGCGCGGCCGAAGCGTAGCCCATGAACCAGGCCGCATAGATTGGCGCGAAGATGGTCAGCCAGCCCAGCGGGTGCGCCAGGGCGAAGGCGAAGTAGCCCCACCACATCGTCGCCTCGCCGAGATAGTTCGGATGGCGAACGAAACTCCACACGCCGGTATCCAGCAGCTTGCCGCGATTGTTTGGATCGCGCTTGAAGGCCGCGAGTTGCTGATCGGCGGTCATCTGCAATGCGAAACCCGCAAGCCAAATCGCGGCGCCAAGCAGAAGCGGCCACAACGGACGCGGCTCTGGCGCCGTGAACGCAAACGCAAGCGGCGCGCACCAAATCCACACGGTTACGCCCTGCAGCAAATGGATCTGAAAACCGCTCCACCACAGCCATTTTGCGGCAAAACGCTTGCGCCATGACGCATACGGCTCGCGCTCCGAACCCATGTTGTGTCCGTAGGTTTGCACCGCTAGGCGAATGGACCAGATCGCGATCGGTGTTAGCGCGAGCACGATCCACTGATCGAAGCCAACCACCCAGGCGCCAACAAGCGCGCCAACGAGCACGGTGAGAGGATAGATGATGTCCATGACGCCGTGATTGCGCGCGGCCGTGCCCCAGCCCCAAGCGACCACCAGCGCGGCCAAGATGCCGCCACCGATAACGAACCAAACGGCGCTCGCCGCAGCCACCTCCGCCGGCCCCCAAAGGGCCAGAGCGAAGCCCGCCAGCGGAACAACTGCCAACACTTGGTGCCAGGCCCTGCCGCGGGTTTCGCGCCAAGACAAAATCAACCAAATCAGCGCCAGGACGGCCCAGAGAGCTCCGGCGGGGCCGATCCAACTGGTTCCTAAATGCACCACTTGGTCCCTCTCCGCACGCTCGCTTGCATAAATGGATTTACATGGTCAGTCTTCTATTGCAAGCCTGGGAACAACAACGACACCTAGGAGGGGAGGAAATCATGGCCACTGCTAAAAGGCTCAATGTGTTCGGCGCATCGCTCGCGGTGATCGCGGCAGCGACGTCACTCGGTGCAGCGCCTGCGTTCGCGCAAGATGATGATGGCGCAGCGCTCGACGAAATCGTCGTCACCGCGCAGCGCCGCGAAGAAAGTTTGCAAGACGTGCCGGTGGCGATCACCGCGTTCACGCAAGAAGATCTCGAGCGCAGCGCCGCTGTTGGCATTCAAGATGTGGCGAGCCGCGCGCCGGGCGTGACGCTCACGCAATTCAACATCGGCGAACCGCAGCTCTACATCCGCGGCGTCGGCACCACGAGCGACTCCGCCGCGAGCGATCCCTCGATCGGCATTTCGATCGACGAAGTTTCCATCGGCCGCGCCGGCGCGAGTTCGCTGGCGTTCCTCGATGTGAACCGCGTCGAAGTTCTGCGCGGACCCCAAGGCACGCTCTACGGCCGCAACGCTTCGGGCGGCGCGCTCAACGTTTACACCAATCGTCCGGTGTTCGAGACCGGCGGCCAAATCACGCTTCGCGCCGGCAGCTTCGACATGTACGGCATCGAGGGCGTCTACAACCAAGCGATCGGCGAGAATTCCGCATTCCGCTTGGCCGGCCTCTACAGCACCAATGACGGCTACGCCGAATATGCGCCGACGGGCGAAAGCCTCGAAGGCGGCACGACTTA